>WBZS01000008.1_pt1 | contig 846431 bp, 672 predicted proteins | sample 5204201 | NCBI WGS metagenome assembly WBZS01 (sample SAMN12344357, study PRJNA552823) | activated sludge metagenome | biome: Activated sludge suspended growth; feature: Nitrification reactor; material: Wastewater; isolation source: activated sludge from nitrification reactor of wastewater... | reverse complement strand
TCATGTCTCACCTCTAAATATTTTTTTTAATCTTAGACTTGCAAATAACCAAAAGCAAGAAATCCCATTTCATTCCAGTTCGCAGTTTGGTTGCATAAGTTTCGCAGATAGTTGCCTTTGCGGCGAATCAAAATTTATTGATGCTGCATCAGCTTCCATCACTTAAACGCCACTGCCGCTTCATTTGTGACACTTATTGTGATTTTTTATATTGTTCAAGCTTTCGGTAGAGCGTTTTGCGCCCGATTTCCAGCAACCGTGCTGTTTTTGCCTTGTCTCCGTGAGCAAAATTCAAGGTTTGTTCAATTACTTTGCGTTCGATTTCTTCCATTGTCGTAGGAATCGCAATTTCGATGTGGCTGGAACTGACAGCATCAGCGAATTGGGCGCGAATTGATTCGGGTAAATCCTGCTCAGTAATCATCCGCCCTGAAGCCACAATCACCGCGCGTTCGATACAATTTTCCAATTCGCGCACATTGCCAGGCCACGAATAATTTTTGAGGAAATGAATTGCGCGATCAGAAATACCAAGCACACGCTTGCCGCTGCGATTTTGATAATAATCAAGAAAATGCGCTACCAGCGAATAAACGTCTTCCGCGCGTTCGCGCAGCGGTGGCAAAATTATCGGATAAACATTCAACCGATAATATAAATCGCGCCGGAATCGTCCGGCTTCGATTTCAGCTTCCAAATCCTTATTCGTAGCCGCAATCACGCGCACATCGGTTTTGATAACCTCGTTGCCGCCCACACGCGTAAATTCGCCGTCCTGTAAAACGCGTAGCAAACTTACCTGCGCCGCCAACGTCATTTCTCCGATTTCATCCAAAAAAAGTGTGCCGCCATTCGCTTCTTCAAACTTGCCAAGCCGACGCGCCCGCGCATCTGTAAACGCGCCGCGTTCGTGTCCAAATAATTCGGATTCGAGCAATGAAGCAGGAATCGCGCCACAATTAATTTTGACGAAAGGCTTCGGCGTGCGACGTGAATTAAATTGAATCAAACTGGCAATCAATTCTTTGCCCGTGCCTGATTCGCCTTGAATCAAAACTGTCGTGTTACTGTCGGCGACGGACAGTGCCATTTCAATCGCACGACGCAATTTGGACGAAGCCCCAATCAACCGCTCATTTGAGCGAGCGTCATTCAATTCACGCTTGAGCCGCACGACTTCAGCCGCGAGGCGGTCTTTTTCGAGGGCGATGCCAACTTGTGTCGAAATTCCGCTACACAATTGCACTTCGTAATTGGAAAATTGCGCCGGAGTGTCTGCCCACACGAGCGCAAGAATACCAAAAACTTTACCTTTAATAGTGATTGGAGCGATTAATGCGGATTCGCCTTTGATGATATTGTTCAGCACGTAACGTGCAATTGCTGAATCGCGCGGCGTTTCAAATTTGAGGACGGTTTCCTCTTCCATCACTTCGCGCACTACGGGATGATCGGGTAAGCGCAATGAACGCGCTTCACGAAAACGCGCTTCGATATTTTTGCGGGCATCAAAGCCGCGCCGCGTGCGAATCGTATCGAAGTGCAGATTTTCTCCGGCTGAATCAATGATTGCGATACACCCGTAATCTGCACCCAGCAAATCAAGCGCTTTATCAATCACAAAATCTTTGATTTCGTTGAAATCCGAACGCGTGTTGATGTCGTTAGAAATTTCGAGCAGCAATTTCGTAATCGAAATTTCTTTTTCTTTTTCAGCATACAAACGCGTGTATTGAATGGCGATGGAAACTTGCGCCGCCAGCCATTCGACCATTTTGATTTCGGATTCAGTCCAATGATGCGGCTGCGAGGTGTAATGCAATCCCATCACGCCCAGCAATTCGCCGCGAAACACAAACGGCGCAACCAGGACTGAACGCGTCCCAATCAACTGACAAGTAGTCCGTACCCACAACGGCAAATCCGATTTTGCGATATCGTCAATTGCATAGTGCTGCACTTTTGGCAAATGCTTGTAAATTGCTTCTTTGGGGATAAACGCGTTAGGAATGTGGAAGCCCGCGCCCGGCTTTAAATCTTCGTTGCCACGATATTCATAGCTAACGACGAAACCGCCTTCTTTGGCAGGAGTAATCACGGTACAACGATCTACGCCAAGCTGTCGCCCAAGTTCGTTGACAGTCGCTTGTAAAAAGCGATCCAGGTCTATGACGCTGTTAATTTCAGGGTTAATCCTGTGAACGAGCGCATCACGCGCCTCATATAGTTCGATGAGTTTGGCGGAATTGATTTCTTCTTGCAGTTGCATCATTAAAAGTTCAGCCACAGATTAACATAGATTGACACAGATTATAGTCGAAACAAAAATCCGTGTGAATCCGTGTGAATCTGTAGCTGAAAATCTTTACGCAGAAACCGAAGTCACTTGCCCGTAATCGTGTGACATTGAGCGGAATTCTTTTGCCTCTTTTGGTTCGGGTAAATTCAGAATTTCGTTCCAGCTTTTCGCTACGCGCCAGCCAATGGTGACTTCAAGTTCACCGATGGTCATGTCGTCCAAAAATTTCTCGTCGGAATCGCGCCAGCAATCTTTTGGGATTAGCAAAAATTTGCCTTCGTAATGCGGCGCTGCTTTGACGAAATCGCGGCCTGTCAACAATCCAGCTACAGTAACGCCTTTGCCGAAAAATGTATTTTCGACGCACGCAGCTTTCAGGCGCGTGCCGAATTTTTGATTCACTTCCTGCACGGCTTCATTAAGAATCGGAAAGAAAATTTCGCCCGTTGCAATCGTGCCATAAATCGCGCGCGCATCTTTTTCCGAGAATTCACCACGCTCGCGTTTTTTGGCGAGTTGTTTCATTCGTTTGGTATGATCTTCATAAAATTGTCGCACCATCCCAACGCCGTCTTCGATTTGCGGATATGAAGCGTCTTCGGCGGCGAAGGCGCGCACGATGCGGTAATGTTTGCGATCAGGAATCTTGCGTCCGGCGCGGATGTAAAATTCATCGCCGAGAAATGCGAACGCCGTGCCAATTTTTTCGCGCAATTCTTTTTGAATCGGCGTCACGAGATCAATAATTTCGGCGCAATATTCATCTGTCACAGGCATCAACCGATCACGATATTTGTGTCCATCTGTGATCCCCAATGGCACAATCGCTGTCGAAACCAATCCCGGATGCAACGTCGCTAAATCACGAATTGTTTTTACTAAATGCTGTCCGTCATTAATGGTAGGGCAAAGTACAACCTGCGCGTGAACCTCAATGCCGTTGTCAATGAAATGCTTCATTTGCGCGATGACATCAACTTTTTTGTCAAAACCGAGCATGTACGAACGTAATTCCAAATCTGTCGTATGAACGGAAACATATTGCGGGCTAAGTTTTTGTTCGATGACGCGCGCAACTTCGTTTTTGCCAATCGTTGTCAGCGTTGAGTAATTCCCATACATAAACGAAAACCGCACATCTTCATCACGCACCCAAAGCGACTGGCGCGAGCCTTCGGGGTTTTGCTGAATAAAACAGAACAAGCAATCGTTGCCACACTGGCGCGGAGTCATTGGCTCCAAATCAATTCCCCATCGCTCTGATTCGTCTTTTTCAACTTCGATTTCCCACTCTTCGCCATCAGCTTTGATAATTTCGATGGTCAATTCTTCTTCGCCTGCTGTTAAGAATTTAAAATCCAGCGCATCGCGCACACGTTTGCCGTTAATCGTCCAAACGCGATCTCCGATTTCTAAATCCAATTCTGCCGCAAGCGAGTCCGGCTCGACGCTAATAATTTTTATGCCTTTTGCCATTTAGGAATTCAGTTACTTTCCTATTCATAAAAAAATTCAGAGTTCACGAACAGTCTACAGTAGCGTTACTGATGACTGAAAGCAAACTCTGAATTTTATCGCTTGCAATTGAATTAGAGCGCCGCTGCGCCAGCTTCGGCTACGGCATGATCTTGGTCACCAGAACCGCCACTGACACCAATCGCGCCGATGACTTTTCCATCTTTTTTAAGCGGAATACCGCCCGCGAAGATCATGATTTTCCCGTCATTCGAGGCGTGAATGCCGAAAAATTGATTGCCAGATTGGCTGTGAGCGGCCAAATCTTTTGTCGCAATATCAAAGGCGCGCGAGGTGTAGGCTTTCTTGATTGAAATATCAATGCTGCCAATCCACGCGCCATCCATACGAGCATGAGAAATCAGATTTCCGCCTTCATCAGCGACAGCAATATTCATCGGTTGACCAATTTCTTGTGCTTTTAGCTCGGCAGCCGCAATAATTCTGCGTGCGTCATTTAATGTAATCAATTTTATTTCTCCTATGTTTGTTAATTATTTTGTGCATGCTATCAGAGTAAATTTTCAATTGGCGTACTGATTAATCCTTGTGATTCGGCTACCGCTGCATACGTCAATTTGCCTTGATACGTGTTCACACCATTTTGCAAATTCTTATCTTTCGCTACGGCATCCTTAAACCCTTTATTGGCGAGTTTCAGCGCGTATGGCAACGTCGCGTTTGTCAATGCAAAAGTCGAAGTACGCGGCACTGCGCCTGGCATATTCGTCACGCAATAATGCAGCACATCATCAACGTAATAAGTCGGATCGCTGTGCGTCGTCGGGCGCGTAGTTTCAATGCACCCGCCTTGGTCAACTGCTACGTCAACGATGACCGCGCCTTTGTGCATGGTCTTGAGCATATCGCGCGTAACTAATTTCGGAGCCGACGCGCCGGGAATTAATACGCCGCCGATGACTAAATCTGCGTTCGCAATCGCTTCCTGTACGGTGTAGGGATTAGATGCAAGCGTGCGAATTTTTGCGCCAAAAATATCGTCGAGATAGCGCAACCGATCTAAATTTTGATCCAACACATGAACGTTTGCGCCCAAGCCCACCGCCATTTTCAGCGCATTGACACCAACTACGCCGCCGCCGATGACGACTGTTTTTGCGGGCAATACACCAGGCACACCGCCCATCAACACACCGCGTCCGCCTTCGGATTTCTGTAAATAATGCGCGCCAATTTGGACAGACATTCTGCCCGCGACTTCGGACATTGGGCCAAGCAACGGCAAGTGACCATCGTTGTTCGTGATCGTTTCGTATGCAATACCTGTTACTTTGCGTTCGAGCATGACTTGCGTTAAATGCGGATCGGGAGCGAGGTGCAAATAAGTGAACAACAATTGGCCTTCGCGCATACGCGTATATTCAGGGCCAACAGGTTCTTTTACTTTGACAATCATGTCGGCGCGCTCCCATAACTCATCGGCGGAATCAATGATTTCGCCAAGCGCACCACGGTACTGATCATCTGTGATACCGCTGCCTTCACCTGCCTCTTTTTCCACTAAAATTGTATGCCCCGCATCGTGTAAGGTTTTCACACCTGCGGGAGTCAATCCGACACGCGATTCTTTATCTTTAATTTCTTTGGGTAAGCCAATAATCATTCCATGATCTCCGTTATTTCGACAGTGGGGGCAAGGAAGACGAAAGTGGTGCATTCAGAGTACAGGTAATAAAGAAATGCTCTGAATGCACCATCAATTTGCATCAAGCCTTTTTAATCAGCCTGACAATAAATAAAAGGATGACGGCTCCTACCGTTGCGGTAATGAGTGAGCCAACCAAACCACCAATCCCAATTTTCAAGGTGCTAAATAACCAGCCGCCGATGAAGGCTCCGATAATCCCTACGATCAGATCACCGATGAGGCCAAATCCACCACCTTTAACCAGCATACCTGCGAGCCAGCCGGCCACAGCACCAATAATCAAAAACCAAAGCCAACCTTCCATAACACTATCCTCCTTCTGATAACTAACGAGTTATTTTGTAACGACTCGATACGGCAGAGTCGCGTGCAAGACGCGTACTACAGAAAGAACTTGTAAAATGAAGGTTATGAATTAAACAACTATATTATGCGACCGCGCAACGTTCTCGGCAATAGCATCTGCGCCTTGCTTAAGATGTCGTAAATTCGTCAATCTGCGCTTTTTGCAATTTACCGCTGTAATCCACATAAATAGATTTCCACTCGCTAAAAATATCCAGCGAAGAAATCATTGCGCCTTCGCGGTGTCCGTTGCCAGTCGCTTTTGTACCGCCGAACGGCAAATGTACTTCCGCGCCAATCGTGGCCGAATTTACATAAAAGATTCCAGTGTTCATTCTCTCCATTGCGTGGAAAGCACGATTCACATCCGCTGTATAAATCGAAGACGACAAGCCATATTTCACGCTGTTGCCAATTTCGATTGCATCGTCCAAATCTTTGCAAGGAATCACGCTTAAAACTGGCCCAAATATTTCTTCCTGCGCAATGCGGGCAGTTGGCTTTACGTCGATGAAAATTGTTGGCTCAATAAAAAATCCGTGCTTGTGATTTCCGCTCGTGAGTTGATTGCCGCCAAGCACGAGTTTCGCTTCTTTTTTACCGACCTCAATGTAACTAAGAATTTTGTCCACAGCTTTTTGATTGATGACGGGGCCAACTTCGATTTTTTCGTCGAGGCCGTTGCCGATACGCAAGGCCCGCGCGCGCGCGATCAATTTCTCGACGAATTTTTTGTAGACTTTTTTATGCACGACCAAACGTGACGAAGCGGTACAACGCTGCCCCGAAGTTCCGAACGCGCCCCAGATCGCGCCTTCGACAGCGAGATCAAGGTCAGCGTCTTCCATAATCATAATTACGTTTTTGCCGCCCATTTCGAGCGAACAAATTTTACCTGTGCGCGCGGCGTTTTCGGCGACAACAGTTCCGGTCGCGGTCGAACCAGTGAATGACACTAACCGCACAGATTCGTGCGTACTGAGCGGAGCGCCCGCCTCAGGGCCAGTGCCGCAAACAATATTGACTACGCCTTTGGGCAATCCCGCTTCTTCCAAAACCTTGACCAAATTAACTGTCGAGAGCGGTGTGTCTTCGGCAGGCTTGATAACTAAGGTATTGCCGCAGATCAAAGCGGGAATCATCTTCCACGACGGAATTGCCATCGGGAAATTCCACGGCGTAATCAGAGAGCAAACGCCAACTGGTTGCCGTACACACATCGCAAATTTGTGCGGCATTTCCGACGGTGTAGTGTAGCCGTGCAAACGCCTTCCCTCACCCGCCGTATAAAAAATCATGTCAATTGCTTCTTGCACATCGCCGCGCGCTTCTTTCAAAACCTTGCCCATTTCGCGCGTCATATCTTGTGCCAATTTTTCTTTACGCTGCATCAGGATTTCGCCCGCGCGATACAGGATTTCGGCGCGCTTGGGCGCAGGCATAGTTTTCCAGCGCGGTAATGCTGCAGTTGCCGCAACGATAGCGGCTTGGACATCCGCTTCGTTTGAAGCCGGAAATCTGCCCACATTTTCTCGGGTATCGGCTGGATTTAAATTATCAAGATATTCGCGGCTTTGGGGTTTTACCCATTCGCCGCCAATGAAATTTTTATATGTGTTTTTTTTTAATGCTGCTTTAGCCATGACAATTCAGAGTATTGCGGTTGAGCTTGAGGGGCTTGTGCTTGTTGAGGGGAAGCGGTTTTATGACACTGCGTGCAACTGATTCTAGCGTCGCGCCATTTGAGCGGGTGCTTACGAGCATCGGCGAGTGTGGTCATTTTTTCTGGCGTATGGCATTGCAAACAAGCATCCCGATTTTGCGCAACGGCGTGCGCCGGATTCGAGGGCAGATTAGGAATGCGACTGCTACGTTGAGACAAAAAATAAAGTCCGCCAACAACGCCGATTACAATGGCAATGAAAACCCAATCACGTGGCTTCATTAATTTCACCGTTCATGAATTTCAAATTTTCGCACAGCGTTCTTTCGCTGAACTCCTATTAAACAAGAAATCTAACAGAGCCTTACCCGCAGGTCAAACAACGCTTTCGCTGCCCAAATTAGATTGCTTCAAATTCCTGATCTGAGTATGATTCAACCTCAAATTTTGAATTTAAGATTTCTTTTCAGATTGCATTTAGCCGTGCAATTGAACAGCCAAACCGAGAGCTATCAGTTATGAAATACTACCGCTGCCTTCTTTGGTGCTCGCTACTAATGTTTGCTAGCGTACTGGCTCAGCCGACTCCTGATACTGCGGAAAATGATTTGCTGCGCGCGTTGATAGAGGCGCCCGACAATGCGACGCGCATCAAAATGCTCAACGCCAACCCACAACTCATCACAGTCAATCTAGCTAGAGGCTTAACAATAAACCTGAATGCAGTGTCGCGAAAAAATGAGTACCCAAAACTTTTAGAACTAGCTACATTTTCATTAGAAGTTACGCAACGAGTGACATCACCATATGATCGCGCCGCCGCCTTCAACTTTCTAGGAACAGTCAGCATGCAGATTGGGCATTATCAGGAGTCATTGGAATATTTCCAACAAGCCTATCCCCTGTGGAAACAAATTGATAACTTAACTGGTCAGTCTCAAAGTTTAGAAAACATCTCTCTCATTAAATATCATCAAGGTAAGTTTGGCGAAGCCCTCGACTTCAGTCAGCAGAGCTCCGCTATCCTTGAAAAGCAACTGGCGCAAGAGCCAACTAAACAACGCTACTTAGATGATTACGCGCACAATCTTAATGGGCTTGGTCAAATTCAAACAAAACTCAACCGTTTTGAATGCGCACTTGAGACATTTCGGCGAGCGCTTGATTATGCGCAACGGGCCACTAATAAAAGGGAAATCCTTGGCAGTTATGCTGGAATGGCTAATGTTTTTCTTGACACAGAAAAGCTAAGTGAGGCTGAAGAATACTACCTAAAGTCACTCCAAGCACTTGAGAGCCTGCCTATTATCTCCAAAGACACAAAGGCAATATTACTGAGCAATCTCGGTCTTGTTTATAAACATCAGGGGCGTTATGACTTGTCGTTGCAAGTTGGCCAGGAATCTCTGGCTATTCGAGAAGGCTCAGGCAATGCAGTTAGTATAGCCAGAGCCAAGCGTCAAATAGCGAGCACATATATGAAGCTGCACCGGTATAACGAAGTATTAAAATTGGCGGCAGAAGCTTTGCCCGCACTAAGTGCTGAAATCTCACCAACAATCTATTATCTATTCCTTTCCTATCAAGGACAGGCATTGCTCGCCTTACAACAGCCACTCGCGGCTGAAGAATCATTTCTTAAATCAATTGCAACTGTCGAAAAGATTCGCAATCAGTCACTACGTGATGACAGCTTCAAACAAAGTATATTTGAAGATAAGTTGGCCCCATATTTATCAATGGTGGAACTGAAAGTGAGCCAAGGGAAAATGCAGGAAGCCTTAATTTTTGCCGAACGAACAAAAGCACGCGTGCTCGTAGATTTATTACAAACCAACAACGATGAACAACCAGTTGACGCGCTTTTCCAGCAATTATTTTCGCCCGCAATTTTGAATGAACAAATCCTTGATCAGAAAACGGCGCTGTTGGAGTACGTTATTGCAGAAGATAAATTATTCTTGTTTGTAATCACCCGTAATAGCCCCGGCGCAATGCCAGCAATCCAAGTGTTTTCGACCCCAATCGCACAAAAAGATTTAGAAAAGGAAATTCAGTTATTCCGCTCTCAATTGGCCCAACGACAACTAACGTTCAAAGCTACTGCATCAGCGTTATATGAGAAACTGATTGAGCAGGCGCAAGAATCACTCAAGGATAAAAAATCTTTACTTATCATCCCAGATAGAGCTTTATGGGAGTTTCCATTTCAAGCCCTGGTTTCGCGTTCCGGGCAATATTTGATTGAAAAATATTCGATTTCTTATGCACCATCTTTGACCGTATTAGCCAGCCTGTCTAAACAGATTAGTAAGAAAATCAACCCCGCCTCAACTGATAACTTGTTAGCATTTGGGAATCCACAATTCCTGAAATTTGATGAGGGAAGCCAACCAAATCAAGTCTCTTTATCCCAACTTCCATTTACCGAATCACTCGTCAAACGCATCAAAAATCTTTACCAGCCGCAATCCGCACAAATTTTTATCGGAGCGAATGCAACCAAAGAACGATTCGAGCTTGAGGCTAATAAATATGCAACAATTCACCTGGCTACACACGGATTCATTGATGATCGTAACCCATTACAATCTCGGTTTTGGTTGGCTTCCGATGAAAACTCTAAAAGCAAAATTAATTGGGTAGAAGCACAGGAAATTATGAAGATGAAATTACAAGCGCAACTGGTAATTTTATCTGCTTGCGAATCAGGGCGCGGATATGTAGCAGCGGGCGAAGGAGTGATTGGTTTTAGCTGGGCGTTTATGAAGGCTGGATGTCCGAATACTGTGATGAGTCAATGGCAAGTGCGCGAAGATAGCACGACGGAATTAATGGTGAATTTCCATAAACAATTACGAGGGACAACCACCAAGCAAAAATTTGCAAAATCTTATGCGTTGCAGCAAGCCACAATTCAGATGATTCAAGGAAATACTTACAAACACCCATTTTACTGGGCCGGATTTGTATTGGTGGGCAACGGCTCTTAAATCGCTTAGCGCGGATCGAATAATAATCCGATGCCTGCGTGTTGCGAATGCGCTTTGATTTTGTCCAAAACTTCAATTGCCAGAGCCAACGCGCGACGGCCTTCCGCGCCACTTACAACGGGTTCAGCATTCATATTCACTGCCGTCACAAATGCTTCAATCTCAGCTAACAGCGGCTCACGTTTTTCAACTTCAATTGGTTTCGCAATAATTTCTGGGCGTAAGGCCCCTGGCCCTGGCGGAACCAATTTGCACATCAATACCTGTTGATCGGCGTAATCCAGCGAGTAATATTCGCTCGGCTGAAAGACTCTGATTTTGCGCATTCGTTCGCCGGAAACGCGACTCGCCGTAATATTCGCAACGCAGCCGTTGGCAAATTCGATGCGCGCATTGGCCAGATCAATTTTCGGCGTCAGAATGGGGATGCCAACCGCGTCAACTTTCACAACTTCGCTTGGCACAAGTGAAGCAATGATGTCTAATTCATGCACCATCAAATCCATCACCACATCAATATCAAGCGAGCGCGGCGTGAAAATCCCAAGCCGATGCGCTTCAAAAAAATACGGTTTGGCAATTTTTTGTCGGAGCGTCACAAAGCCCGGATTGAATCTTTCAATGTGGCCGACCTGCAATTTCAGCTTTTTATTTTCAGCCAGCGTAATCATTTCGTCCGCTTCCGCGAGCGTGTGCGAAATCGGTTTTTCGACCAAAACATGAATCCCAGCTTCCAAACAGGCACAAGCAATTTCGTGATGATTGATTGTTGGAGTAGCAATACTGACAGCCTGCACCGAAGCAAGAATCTCTCGAAAATTTGCGACAAATTTTGTGTTGTATTTTTCGGCAATTGCCTTGCCTGCCGCCTCGTTCGTATCGCAAACCGCAACCAGTTCGGCTGATTCCAAACCAGCAAAAATTCGCGCGTGCTCGCGGCCTAAATGTCCTGTGCCAATCACGGCAACCTTCAATCGTTGTGTCATCGTGTGTTACTCTTCGGGTTTATTGTTGCTCACCACAAAATGCGTGGGTCTAATTTTCAAAATGTAATCCTGAATTTTGCATGGCGCAAATCGCAAAGACCGATTCGACTGATTTCAAACTTAATGACTGTATTTTCGCACTCGTGATTTTGTGCGGATTATGCTTGTTCACGCGACTTGGATTCCTGCCAATGCTGGGGCCGGATGAACCACGCTACGCCCAAATTGCGCGCGAAATGTATGAAAGCGGCAATTGGATCACGACCACATTGGCGGGCGTGCATTGGTTTGAAAAGCCAGCGCTGACCTATTGGCTCTCGGCGCTCGGTTATACATTTTTTGGCGTATCCGAATTTTCAGCCCGCTTTTTTATCGCAATTTTTTCCAGCCTCGGCATTTTTTTACTTTTGTTTTTTGGTCAGCGCGTTGCTTCAATTCGTTTTGGATATTTAAGCGCGACAGTGTTAGTAACAAGCGGAATTTGGATTGGATTTAGCCGCGCGGCTACGTTTGATTTGCCTCTTTCTGTAGCGATGGAAATTGCGTTGCTGGCTTTTTATCTGTGGTTCCAAACCAACAAAACTTCATATTGGCTGTGGAGTTGTTTTGGGATGGGGTTGGCGATGTTGGGCAAAGGGCTGATTGGAATTGTTTTGCCTGGGGCAATCATTGGTCTGTTTTTATTGTTCACGGGAACACTTTTGGCTTTTCTCAAACGGCCCAAATTAATCCTGCTCGGCGCCTTGATTTTGCTGCTCACAACAGCAACTTGGTATGTTCCGGTGATCGCCAAACACGGGCAAGAATTTGTTCAGGAATTTTTCATACAGCATCATTTTCAGCGCTTCCTGACCAATAAATTTAAGCATCCGCAACCATTTTATTTTTTTTCATTTGTTGCATTATTGGGCTGTCTTCCCTGGACTACATTTTTTCTCTCTCAAATTATTGGAAGCTGGAAAAACTGGCGCGAATTGTTGCCACCCGTCACGCAAAAATTGAATTTATTTTTATGGTTGTGGGTGCTAGTGATTGTAGGATTTTTTTCGATCTCATCTTCAAAATTGACAGGGTATATTTTGCCTGTTTTCCCAGCTATCGCCTTATTGATCGGGCTGCAACTTGAAAAATGGTGGACGCATAAACCGCGCACCATTTGGCGTTGGCAATTGCTTGTCATCTTGATGTTGTTTGCAGTGGGAGCAGTTTGGGCTAGCTTACGAGCTGAAAAATTTATCTACAACGACCCGCTGATGGTGCTGGTATTAACTGCTACAATTTCAATTATAGTGTTGGTGCTCTGTTATTTTTTATTTGTGCGCGGTGAGCAAACCGCAACATTAGCCTTCCCTTTTGGCTTCGCGGTGATAATTGCCGTAACAACATTCACGGTCATGCCATCAATGGGAGTTTCGCAATCAACGGCACACATCATAGATGTTGCCAAAACCGAAGCGCGCCCCAGTGAGCGCTTGGTCTTTTTCATTAACAATCATAAAAGTATTGATTTTTATGCGCCTTCGTTGCCGTTGCGCGAAGCGCACGCTGAGCTTTTGACACTAATGAAACCTGAAGAAGTCGAAAAATTATTAGAGCAACAGCCCTCCAAAACTTTATTAGTGATGTCGCCTCGCCGATGGGTGAAAGGACTAACTGACATTATGCCCAACGAGGAATTGTGGTATCACCACACCTGGGTATTAGTTCGGCTTAGTGCTCGTAATCAACCTCCTCAATCCCAATAGATTTTTTACCAACCACTTTTACTTGTTTACTCACCGAAACATCTTTATCTGTTTTTTTGTTGTACTTGGATTTCTCTTTTATTTGTTTACCCGTAATAAAGTTTGTGCTCGTAGTTTCTGATTCGCCTGTCGCCCGATCCGAAGTGTTCAGGTCTTCCCCGATGAGAAGGAATTTTTGCTTCGCTGCATCCCAACGAAACCGATAAGTATGATCTGTTGCCCAGCGCGAACCTGAAAGCTGAGAAATAACCAGCCCGCCTTTTTCAATTTTCAATTCTGCCCCAACTCCTCCGCTGCCAAGCATTCCGCCACAACTTGTGCATTGCAATAATTTTCCGCCTACCGCTACACGCTCAAATTTACCAGCGCTATTTTTGAGCGCAATTACCAACGCGCGAAAGCGGTCTTGATATTCGCCTTTGAAATCCTGTTCGGGCTTGTCTTCGATGAGCTGGATAACGAGGTCGGCAATTCCATCGGTGTTGAGATCGCCCGCTATTTCCTGCTCGACCTTCCACCCTTTGGGCGCAAAATCTTTGGCTGAAACACCGCTCACTGGAACAATTTTCGGGTCTATAATGCGCCGATTATCAGTAGATACCGAGTTGTAAGTAAAAATCAGGCCAATAAATATCAAGACAAAGTTGTACATTGTTTTTTCTCCAGTAAAATCACGTTTACATATCAAGCTGTCAATAATAATATTTCGCCTGATATTATCTGAACTAATTTAAGGATCAAGTTTACATATCTGAAAATCACTCGCACATGATAACGATTCAACTCGCACAAACCGATGAAGAAATTAATCGCTGTTATCCTGTGATGTCTCAATTGCGTCCGCATATCGCGGTCGAAGAGTTTTTGCCAATGGTTCGCTTACAACAACAGGAAGGTTATTTTCTGGCTTTCCTCGCTGCTGAGGGTGCAGTCAAATCCTGCGCTGGCTACCGTTTTGAAACGATGCTCGCGCACGGAAAATTTTTGTACATTGACGATCTAGTCACCGATGATAATTCGCGCTCCAAAGGTTACGGCGAGGCAATTTTTGATTGGTTAGAAACGCAGGCAAAAGCTGCCAATTGCGTATCGCTGCAACTTGATTCAGGAGTGCAAAGATTTGAAGCCCATCGTTTTTATTTTCGTAAACGCATGCATATTGCCAGTTACCATTTCACCATAAAATTATGAACAGAAGAAATTTTATCCAAACCTCAACACTCGCCACAGTCGGTATGACTCTTGCTCAAAATCAATCACAGGCCGCAGTCAAATGGACTGTTGGTTGTTTCAATCGCCCCTGGACAAAGTGGAGTTTCGACGAAACACTTGATGGCATAAAAACTGCCGGATACAAAGTCACGGGGCTTTTGTCGCGCACCAAACAAGAACCATTTATTGGCTCCGAAGCTACGCCAGAATATTTGGCAAACCTGAAAACAAAACTTACGGCGCGTGGCTTGAAAGCCAATATGGGCGCGCTACGTGTGCGGGCGGATCAACCGTTCGAGGAGGCGCGCAAAGATTTACGCAAACAAATAGACAACGCGAAATTTTTGCAGCTTCAATATCTACTGACCTTTGGCGTAGACAAGCCATCCGAGTTCGACAATTTTTACAAGCTCATGTCAGACGCAGCGGCATACAGCAAAGAGCAGGGATTAAAGCTGGAAATGAAACCGCACGGCGGAGCCAGCGGCTCTTCAGATGAAATTGTCGCCGCTATCAAAAAGGTGAATCACCCCAATTTCAAAATTTGGTACGACGCTGGGAACATTATTTATTATACAGGCAAAGACCCAATTGAAGAATTAAAGCCAATCGTCAAATACGTCACGGGCTTTTGCGCCAAAGATTGCGCGCAACCAAAAAGCGAAGTGATGATTCAATTTGGCACTGGCAAAGTTGATTTCAAAGGAGTCTTTGCCGCGTTAAAAGCAGGCGGATTCAAAGGGCCGATTATGGTCGAATGCTGCACCATTGGCGCAACTCCGGCAGAAACAACGGCGAACGCGAAAGCCAACCGAGAGTTTCTGGAAAAAGTGCTAGCACAGATTTAGTGAAGTTCAATATTTTTCCTGCGCCAAGTCACAACTAACCATTTTTTCGCTTTTGAAACTCATTTAGAACAAATGAGTGAATTATGCGCTTCGATCAAATAAAGACTGAGTGGAATGGATAATTTTGTGAGAGAATGTCGGAACAAACTCACAATTCAAGCAGTGCTGAAAACCTAGCGAGTTAAGGGACATACATGAAAAAAGATGCGCCAAAGGAGATAAAAACACCTGCTGTGGTGCAGGAAATATTCCACGATTCATTCGTCCCTCGCGCGCGGGCTAAAAATGGACGAAGCAGTTCCCGCGCTCCTAAAAAATCTTCGGAATTAAATGACGCAGAACGCTTGCGCCAAATTTATCGGGCAGCGGCAATGCTCTTTTGCGAAAAAGGGTACGATGCTACCTCAATGAACGACATTGCAGAGGAAGTTGGAATCACCAAAGCTGGCGTTTACCATTTTATTAAGGGGAGTAAACAAGACTTACTTTTTGAAATTATTAACTATGGCCTGGAAGCTCTTTACTCAGCAGTTATCCAACCAGCCAAAGCGATACAGGAACCGGAAGAACGACTGCAATTCATCATCAATAATCACGTCAAAATTATTATCAGCGGCAGCACTCCGCACGGATATAACCCTGTCACAATTGTTGTGGAGGAAGTATCGGCCCTTTCCCCTGCACAAATCCGTGCGGTCAATGAACGGAAACGGGTCTATCTGGAATTATTGCGTCAGACCTTACAAGAATTAAAAGACCGCCAGAAATTACGCGACATTGACATCACTGTCGCAGCCTTTAGTTTGTTAGCTTCTATCGTTTGGATCGCTCGATGGTATGTTCCAACAGGCCGCCTCTCCCCCGATGATATTGCAACTGAAATCTCTAAAATGATTTTTGGCGGGGTATTAAAAACGGCATCTGCGACGAATGAATCGTGAGCCTTGCATCATCTCAAGTGCTTTCACTTATCCAAGCTGACGCGTAATTTTGCGTGCGGCTTCCTTCACGAATTCCGCAATTTTTGGCAAAGTCTCAAGAGGGTTTTGCGTCGTAGTTCCGCTCACGCCAATACTTGCAATCACTTTTCCCATCCCATCAAATACAGGCGCAGCAACACAGCGAACTCCATGATCATTTTCCTCTTCATCAACTGCATAGCCCAGCTCACGCACGCGTGCGAGTTCCTCTAAATATTTAACGGAATGCACAATTGTTTTGGAGGTGCGTTTTTCCATCCCCCGCTCTTTCAATAATGTTTTTACTTCCGTTTCAGGCAACCACGCAACCAACGCCTTTCCAACGCTCGTACAATGAATCGGCATATGTCGCCCCACCCATGTATTCATCCGCACAAAACTTGGCGCTTCGACCTTCTCAACATAGACCGCTTCGCCTTGATCGAAGACAGCGATATGCGCTGTCAAGTGTGTGCGCTCCATTAATTGTTGCAAAGCGGGCAAGCCAATCTCACGAATATCTACGCCCTGCAAAGCGCCTCGACTCAGATTCAAGACACGCAAGCCCAAACGATATTTATTGGTTTCATTATCACGGCGCAAATAACCACGCCGCTCAAGGGTGCGTAAAATATAACTGGCTGAACTTTTAGGGACTTCCAATCGGCGACTAATTTCAGCATTCGTCAAACCGTTATCACGCGCCGCAATTGCTTCTAAAATTGATAATGCCCGATCAACGGCATTCGATTCATTTACAGCTAACTTCAGCATTGCAAAGTCTCCTTCAAATTATTTGGTAGAAAACTATCAAGCGGAAAGACAAATGTATTTTACTCACATCGTTCATCATTGCGAACATAAACCGAACGGTCGGTTAGTTTGCGTTCAAAATAACGAACACTTGAATTGCGAAGCTAAGTACAGCTTCAGCTATAATCCGTCCTGTCTTGAGTTGTAATCGTAAAGCAATTTAGATTATTTTACTAAGTAAACTTTGGAATCACTACTATTTCAAATCTGAGCTTCCAGAAATCAATCTTGTACATTTCGAGAACAATTCACGGTTAGCCTTAAACCATTTTGAGTTTTGTGCAAAATCTTGAACAACTTTTTTTGACGCAAAACCTGACATAGCTAGTTGTGCGAATATAATCTGACCAACTTTCCCGGCTCTTTGGAGGTATTTCTTATGACGACTATTTACGTAATTTTAGGAGCGCCCGGTGTGGGCAAAAATTTTCAAGCAGAATATCTCGCTGCTGTCAGTGGGTTGCCGCGTATATCGGTTCGGGATTTGATTCTTACTTCCAATACCCGCAAAGGAATGGAACGCCTGCTTGCGGAAGGGGCAACAAATGAAGTCGAAGATGAATTGATTGCACAGACAATCATGCAACGCACCACGCAAAAAGATTGCCGCAATGGCTACATTTTAAGCGGCTATCCGCAAACCATGACGCAAGCACGTATCCTTGAAGAGATTGCGCTCTTGCAAGATCACTCCATCAAAGTTTTTAGCCTTGCCTCCAGTATGGATCCACTGCTCAAACGACTTAGCAATAAACGTTTTTGCCCAGTCTGCAATGAACAATACAACGAATTGTATAAACTGCCGCAGCGCGCGGGAATCTGTGACGTAGACGGTGCGAAATTATCATCACATCCGACGGATCAAGGATTCGCGGCGCAAAAACGCATTGTGGGTTACGAAAAAAATGCTCTGTCGTTATTAGAATACTATGCCCGCGCGGGGCGATTGGTTACGATTGATGCAGAGCTCACGATTGAGGACGCGACTTTGAATTTATCACAAGCTGCAATGGGAATCGCTTCAGGGGCTTAAAGCCAAAGTAAAGTAGAAACGATGAAGAATTTGTATTTTGTTATGCTTCATCGTTTCTACGCGTTCAGTCCGCCTGATGTCTTAACTAATCGTTAACCCGCCATCAATTACAATTACCTGCCCTGTCATCCAAGCCGCAGCATTTGAAGCGAGAAAGATGGCGGCTCCAGCAATATCAATCGGATCACCAACGCGGCGCAGGGGGGTTGCAGCTTCAGCGTGTTTTAGAATTTCAGGATTTTCCCACAAGGCTTTGGCAAAATCAGTTTTCACGATGCCAGGTGCAATGCAATTTACGCGAATATTATGCGGCCCCCATTCGACTGCGAGGTTGCGCGCTAACTGAAAATCGGCGGCTTTGGAAATCGCGTAAATGCCAAGATTCGTCGAGCCTTTCAATCCGCCAATGCTGGACACAATGACGACCGCGCCATCTTTGCGTTCTTTCATTTCAGGCAACACTAAATTGCACAACCACCAATTGCTACGCACGTTGGAATCAATCACTTTGGTGAATGCGTCATCTGTCAACGTTGACATCGGGCCGTAATGCGGATTCACCGCTGCGTTACATACCAAAATATCAATTTGCCCCAATTGCTTGCGTGTTTCGCTGACGAGAGTTTCGATGTCTTCACGTTTGCCGATGTGACACGGAATCGCAATCGCAGTGTAGCCTTCAGCGTTAATCGCGGCGGCGACTTCATTACAAGCATCGGCTTTACGGCTGGAGATCACAACTTTCGCCCCGGCGCGTGCCATCTCTTCAGCAATTGCGCGCCCGATGCCTTTCGTAGAGCCTGTGATGACAGCGACTTTTCCAGTCAAATCAAATAAGTTACTCGACATAAATTCTTAATTCCTTCCGGAGGAAAAGTTGCAGCTTCAAATACAACTTTATTGAAAAGAGTGGCAATAAATAACACGTAAACAGGTGAAGTAATTTGACTTGCCCGGCGCTTCAGTTTCGCTCCAGTCCCCAAAGTGCAAAGCGGGTAAACTACTTCGCCTGCTCACGCGAGCTCAATATTTTTCAGTAGAAATTGAACGCGCAGAAGCTTGCGCCAACAATGCAACACGTTTATTAAATCCGACGAAGCGCTGATCATTGGTAAAGCCTTTTATATAGCGCGCGTAAATTTGTTGAATAATGACAGCAATTTTGAAAAGCCCAAAATTGTAATAGAACAGCATGTTATTAATGTCTCGCCCTGTGATTTCACTATAGCGCGCGGCCAATTCCTTGCGGGTGAGGCTGCCCCTTAATGCGGTAGGGCTATCGCTCACAAAACCCTCCATTTCTGTTTCATCACTTTGCGTCCAATAGCCCAGAGTAGTCCCTAAATCCATTAACGGATCGCCAATCGTACACATCTCCCAATCCAGCACTGCAACGATGCGCGTGAGATTATTTGGGTCGAACATCACGTTGTCATATTTGTAATCATTGTGAACAACAGATGCTCCAGATTCTGCCGGGATATTGTCGTTGAGCCATTTGATAACGCGCGCCATTTCGGGATATTCATCCGTTTGCGCATTCAGATAACGCTTCGTCCAGCCTTCGACCTGCCGCCGCGCATACCCATCAGGCTTGCCCAAATCGCCAAGCCCTGCTGCCTGGAAATCAACGGCATGTAACTTGGCTAAATTGCCAATCAACGCTTCACACAGTTCTTTTACTGCCGTCTCATCAAGTTTTGGATTGTCAGGAGTATTGCGCAAAACAATTCCGCGCCGTCGTTCCATGGCGTAAAACGGAGCGCCAATTACAGAATCGTCTTCGCAATATACAAGCGGTTTTGGTGCTGGCGCATAAACCCGATGCAATTTTGATAACACGCGATATTCACGTCCCATATCGTGCGCGGATTTCACTTGATTTCCGAACGGGGGCCGCCGCAACACCAGCTCCTGATCTCCTACGCGAAGCAGATAAGTCAAATTTGAAGCGCCGCCAGGAAATTGCTCAACGGACAGCGAGCCAGCAAGATATGGCAATTGCGATTTCAAATAATTTTGGAGTTGAGCAAGTTGCAACTCTTCCCCAGGGCGAACGACTTGAGTGCCTTCTCCGAAATAGACTGTGTCATCAGGCGATGCCGCAGCCGCTTGAGAATCAAGATTCATAAAATAGTAGCAAGTGAAGAATGAAAATACGGGGAAAATTCGTTACCACAGATATCGTCCGGCTTCGATCACGACGTCGGCAATTTGCTTGCGCGCGGCAATCGTATTCACCGGATGCAAAGCGATTGCATTCGCTAAAGCTTCGCTTTGCAATTCAGCATTCAGCGTGCGGATTTTACTGGCGATGCGTTCCATAGCGTCGTTCGTGTAGGTTTCCGTCATAGCAATTTGCAGGCTCACAGCAGCATCGCCTTTCGCTGCGATTAACTTTTCCGTACGTAGCATCGCACTCTCGACCGCAAACGCTTCAATAATGATGTCGGCAAGCAAGCCTAAAATCTCTTGTTCACTATTCAGCTTATCACCAATTTTTTTGGACGCAGTTTGCAACGCGAGAAGAGCCGCGCGTTTTGCATTCGCAGTTGTCGCACGCAAAGAATTTTCTGCGGATTGTTGCCCACCATCTTGCCAATTTAGTAACGCCTCTTTGAGTGCCCCTTTCAGCAATCGCGTAGGAATAATCGTGCGATTGATTTCGTTGGTGCCTTCGTAAATACGCGTGATACGTGCGTCACGATAGCCACGTTCCGCCGGATATTCCTGTGAGAATCCATAGCCGCCGTGAATTTGTACGTTTTCATCCACGACATATGCCAGCGCTTCACTTGTCCAAACTTTAATGATCGAACATTCGACAGCGTATTGCTCAATCGCTTTCAGTGTTTGCACCGTGTCGTTTGGATCAATCGTAGCAAGCGTGTCATCAACCATGCCAAGCGTACGCCAGACCATTGCATCACCAACATAAATGCGAATCGCCATTTCCGCCAGCTTTTGCCGAATCATGCCGAAGCTGGCAATCGGACGATTAAATTGATGCCGATCTTGCGCGTAGGCAATCGCCTGATTTAATGCGATTTTGCTTTGCCCGATGTTTCGTGTGCCGAGCTTGAGGCGACCGAAATTCAGTACGTTGAAAGCGACAACGTGGCCTTTGCCAATTTCGCCGAGGACGTTTTCGACGGGGACTTTGCAATTATCCAAAACAATTGCTGTAGTCGAACTGCCATCAAGGCCAAGTTTTTTTTCTTCGGGCGCACTCTCGATGCCCATGCCGCGTTCGACTAAAAACGCTGTGAATTTTTCGCCGTCAACTTTTGCGAAGACTGTAAACAAATCCGCGAGGCCGCCATTTGTGATCCACATTTTGCGACCATTCAACACATAATGCGTTCCGTCCGCACTCAGCAAAGCTTTTGTTTTCGCGGCTAACGCGTCAGAACCAGATTCGGTTTCCGTCAAACAAAATGCCGCGAGCCATTCGCCCGAAGCGAGTTTCGGCAAATATTTTTCGCGTTGCGCATCGTTGCCAAAATAAACTGTCGGTAAAGTACCAATCGCAGTGTGCGCGCCGAGCGTAGCTCCGAACGAAGGCATCAATGCCATTTGTTCGCCGACGTAAGCCGAACTAACTTTGTCGAGGCCCAGGCCACCGTACGCTTCGGGAATATCAATACGTAACAAATCCAATTCGCCCGCTTCCAGCATCAGTTCACGCGAGCGTTGCCAGTTTTTGTGATAAATATCTTCGGCACTTGGCATTACGTTACGGCGCATAAATTCCTCGGCAACTTGTCCGATCATTTGTTGTGCTTTACTGATGTCTTCGCGCTGAAAAACTTCACTGGCCTTGCGGTCTTCTAGTAAAAAACTGCCGCCTTTGATGGTGTTTGCTGTTTGTGTGCTGGTACTCATAAAACTTATTTCAGTTGCCCTAAAACTAAAAATACGCCGCTCGCGCGTACGATTCGCTCATCGTTGACACTCAAATAGGCATTAGCAAATGCCAGGCGATTCCCTAGTTTTTGAATATCAACTCTTGCTTCGACCCAATCGCCAATTTTCGCGCTGCCCACATAATCAATGGTCAAATTCGCCGTCGTCATTGAAGTCGGAGACGCCGTCGAAGTTGCTAAAGCATAACCAAGTGCGATGTCAGCAATCGTTGCAAAAACCCCGCCGTGAACTGTGCTGCGCGCGTTTGTGTGTTTTTCTTCAATGCGAAAACCAATGACAATATCTGCGCCAAAGCCTTTGTTATAAAGCGGGCCGATAGCGTCCAGAAAAGGACTGGTGCGAAAAATCGGTTGAAATCCTTCTGGTATTTCTGGCATCGAAAATTCCGATCCGAACTCAATCAGATTGTTAACACAACGCGCCCAACGAGTTTTCCTTCGCCCATCGCTTGAAAAACTTCATTCACTTCTGCGAGTGGGCGCGTTTCAAAATGACTCCGCAATTTACCTTCAGCGGCGAGGTGCAGCGTAGCTTCCAAATCTTTGCGCGTGCCGACCGCTGACGCGACGATTTTATATTCGCCGGAAACCATTGCAACGGTGGAAAGGCTGATCGGATTCGGCGTCATTCCCACGATCACTAATGTTCCCGCGCGTTTCAGCCCGCGCAAGGCAGTGTCGTACGCCGCCGTACTGCCCGAAGTGACAAGGGCAATTTCCGCACCGCCACCGTGTGCTTTGATGGCTTTATGCGGAATTTCGGTCGCAACATTTACAACCCAATCTGCGCCGCATTCTGTCGCCAGTTGCAACTTTTCATCACTGACATCTACCGCACCAACTTCAAGCCCCAGCGCTTTGCCAAGTTGCACCGCCAAATGCCCTAACCCGCCGACACCAAACACGACGAGGCGTTGCCCTGCCTTTGCTTCGGCAACACGCATTGCTTTGTAGATTGTCACTCCTGCACACAACAATGGAGCAGCTTCTTCAAAACTTAAAGTGTCCGGCAATTTTGCAGTGTGCGAAGCTGGCACGTTGATAAATTCCGCGAAGCCTCCATCCACCATGCAACCCGTAATTTTTTGTTTTGGACACAAAGTCTCCTGTCCGTTTTTGCAGTACTCGCACTCGCCACAGGTGTAATACAACCAAGGGACGCCGACGCGATCACCAAGCTGATGCGAAGTCACAGTTTCTCCGACCTTGACAATTGTGCCAGTGATTTCGTGACCTGGAATTAAGGGAATTTTTGTAATGGGTTTTAGCTGTTCCCATTCGCCATGAATCAGGTGATAGTCCGAATGGCAAACGCCGCAGGCTGCAATTTTGATTAATACTTCATCGCCTTTAGGATCAGGTCGCGGAACCTCTTCCATCATCAACGGTTGCCCAATAGCCTGTAAAATTGCTGCTCGCATAAAATTTATTATTAACTTTACGATTGATAAGTAATCAGAAATCAACTTCTACCTACCGGTCGGTAAGCTAGCATAAGGAACACTAAATGGCAAATTTCTAAATCCGTATAAATATTTGCTGCTGCAGATTTATTTTGAATAAAGTTATTTAGGAATCGTAAAAAAGGAGCATACACATCTGATTTTTCCGGCCCGGTGCTCAACGAATTTGTAGCTATTTTTTATGCAATTTCGCATAGGATTTGGCTTGCTTGCCAACAATTTCAACTAAATTCCCAATCGCCGCGTTCACGTCAATCAGATGCAAGCCCCAATTCGTTTGCACTTGCCCGTTTGCTATCACGTCTCCGGGAATTTCATCTGTGCGCGGGTCACTCGGATTTCCATTCACAGTGATCGCCAGATACGAGCCTTTTTCATTTTGCACGCATTGCGCAGTCAGCAGTCCAGGTAAAGTAACAAAATCCGTCTTGATTGGTGGTTCAGGAGTCACCCAGGGTTTTGGTTCTGCCGAAGAACTAAAACTTCGCCCTTTGGCTGACAGATAGGCTTTGAGTTCGCCGGAACCTCCGCCCAATGCGGCGGGGTTTGTACAAGCGGCTACCATTCCATCGCCCGCCACTTTGCCAAACAAAGTGTTAACAGGAGGAGGGACGTTATCGCGAAAGCTTACATAAGAAATTACACATCCAGTTTGATCGGCAGCACGACAAAGCGGCATTTTTTGAAATGCTCCGCCCACATCTTTCCCTTTTGGCACGGCTACGTTCATGCCAAGCAATAAGGCCGACACGATCCGATCCTGAATCGGCTTACCATCAATTTCATTTCTGATGAGCTGCATCAGGACGCCGGAACCTTGCGAATGTCCGATCAAAACTACGCCGCGTCCCTGGTTGTCGTGTTCGAGATAATATTTCCAGGCGTCCAACACATCGTTGTAACCAAGCACGCGATCCGCAGCCATCGGCCTGCCAGACATATTTGCGCGGAGCGCCGTCAATGTAACCTGTCGATAAAGCGGAGCATAAATGCGGCATTTCGAGCCAAATCGCGCAAGCTGTGATTTAACTACTGCCCGTTCTTCCGGCCCTGCATTCATATCGCTATTTGGCGTTGCATCATTCGATACTGTGGGGTAAACATAAAAACAATCAATCGGCGCTTTCGGATCAGCTTGCCATTTTTCTTCTTTGAGCTTTCCATTCGCAGCAACAATCGTCGCCGTCATATCCAAATCACAAGCATCTTTTCGCCCCGGCTTGCAAAGCCAGGTTTCGCCTTTGCTGTAATCATTTTTTGCCGGAGCAGCGGCGGCTTCTTTGTACTCGCTCAGCCACGCCACATCAATGCGAGCAACATTGCGTTTTTCCTTTTCTGTTTTCAGCCAAGTGCCGCGTGTGTTCCAACCATCACCGCCTTCTGGCTTTGTGTGGCAGAAGGTGCAATCTTTCGCGCCAAATTGCGCAGCTTGGCGCACAAACGGTGGGTAAGAAACTACAGGTATTACCGAGCCGATGAAAAGCATCACGGCTGTAACGAAGAGAAAAAATTGCAGGTGGTTAGTTTTCATGTTCTATCAAACTCCAAATTTTCACAGCTAACTTAATAATTCATTAGGCGGCATTGATGAGCGACAGGCATCTCGCCTAACGCGAACAGGCAAGAACCTTTTTGCAAACGTGCACCAGTAAACTTGAGAGTATTTCTTTGGAATCGGCAATCCACAGCAGGCGCGCACTCGTACTTAAAGCGCGCTCAGGTCAAATCTTTTTCCAGCACTTCCATTTGTAATCCTGCTATCAAGGGTGTGCTGGCTCCCGCATTTTTGGGGAATGGTTTGAGCTGCCCTGTGCGCTGATAACCGCGTCGTTCATAGTAGGCAATCAATTCGCCGCGTAAGGTTATGACTGTCATCCAAATTTTTTTTGCGCTCCATACTTCCTGTACGAATTGCTCAGCACGCAACATGAATTGTTTGCCGAGACCTTGTCCTTGCGAAGTTGGATTCACCACAAACATTCCGAGGTAAGCCGTCTCATCCGTTTTTTGTAAATGTACGGAGCCGACGATTTCTCCACCTTGTTCACAAAGTAAAATTACCGAAAGCGGGTCAGCAAGCAGTTCGCGGATATCCTCAATCAGGATGCGGTCGCCAACGATTAAATCTGCTTCGGTTGTCCAACCAGCTTTGCTTGATTCGCCGCGATAGGCTGAATTAACAAGCCGCGTAACAATTTCAGCATCATTCAGCCTGGCTGTGCGAAACGTAACAAGTGCGTCAATTTTAGTTTCAGTCATAATAAACAGTTGCTATTTAGATCGCTGAACAATGAATGATGCACTTTTGATAGAGAACATTCAGCATTCAGCGTTCAGACTTCAGGGCTATAGGCTGCTTATTTTCCATCAACTGAAAAAGCAATCAAGGCATTACCCGCTTTGCCGAAAATTCTGCCGTAGCCGGAATTGATGTATAGAATGCCATTCGCAATCGTGGGGCCACCGCCATCAATCGTGCCACCTTTGGCCTGTTTGCCGTTGACGGCGTCGTAAGGCGCTCCCGCTGTATCAAAATCCCAAACAATTTTTCCATCAGCGGTCGCATACGCACGCAAATGTCCATCTGTGGTGCCAGAAAAAACTACGCCGGGAATTGATGTCGCTGCGGCTGATTGCGCATTAGTACACCGTTCAGTTCCCCAACCACATTTAGCAGGAGGCGCCGGCGTTTGCCAAAGAATTTTGCCAGTGGCAATTTGCAAAGCGCTAAGCCCGGGTTTGCGCGTTTCGGGTTTGCCAATCGGGTCGGCAATTGGCACATAAACATTTGTCCGGTCCGCCGTGAAGCCCCATTCAATACCGCCCAACGCAGTACCTGAACTCAGTGAAACTTGCCACAAAATTTTTCCTTGATTATCTGGATCGAACGCGTAGATTGTGCCGGATTTTTGCCCGCCCAAAATCACTTCTTTGCCGTTCGACAATTTGCGCAAAATCGGTGAGCTGCCAAAATCGAAATCAGGCCCCGCATTTTGTGGGCAATTGCCTACGCCGGGCTGACGACAATTCATGATGAAATTGTCGTTTGGTGTAGCCTGATTTGACCAGCGAATTTTTCCTGTCGCCAACTCGAACGCGACGATAGAATCAGAACCTTTAGTTGGCGCGTCAGTGTACGAGTTGCCTGTGCCTGCGTACAAAACTCCGCGCTTGGCATCAATCGTTGGCGCAGACCAGATCGCGGCTCCGGCTGGCCCGTACAATTGTGTGCCGGCGGAATTCTTTTTGTACGGCGTCATGTCTTCGGTGATCGCAGTTTGCTTCCAAAGCAATTTCCCGGTCGCTGCATCAACTGCAGCCATTGCGCCGCGAAATTTGCAGCATTCATATTTGTCGCCGCGCGAAATCGCTTCTTCGACAGAAGAAATCGGCACATACAAACGATCTTTGAATAAAACAGGCGAGCCTGTGATGCGAGCAACTGGATGATCGTCGAGCTTGACGCGCCAAAGCTCTTTGCCGGTTTCGGCATCAATGCCATAAGCATTGCCGCGCTCATCACCAAAGTACGCGGCGAATTTCGCTTTGGCGCCAGCAGGCAACGCACCAATTGTGATCGCAGAGCGCACGGCTGCTGCAACCTTTGTCACCCAATAAGTACAACCGGTTTGCGCATTCAGACTAATCACCTGACCGGAGTCGCTGGTCACAAATAAGCGGTCGCCGTAAACCGTCGGTTGCCCAAATGCCATCGTGCCTGGATAGGCGTACGTCCATTTCACTTTAAGGTGTGGCACATCCGCTGCTTTCAAGCCGGGCTTGGGTTGATAACGCGAATTGTCGAGATCATTGCCCCATCCCGTCCATTTCGGAGCTTTCAAATTAATCGGACTAGGCGGTGCCTGACATTTATTGGCAATTTGTGTGGGATCAAAAACGCCCGATGGTTCTTTGCCAGTCAAGTAAATCGCAATGGCGCGGATTTCGAGTTCTTTCAATCCGTTGGCCTGCGTTTTCATCGAACCAGTTGTTAGCGCCGCGATAACTTCGTCCGGCGTACGGCGTTGCAGCACAGAGCGTGGTGGCGTGCGGCCTTCGGCGTTTTCGTGGCAAATCGAACAACGTTGCTCGAATAACTTTGCGCCATTTGGCGGAGCCTCTTTTCCGCTCACATCTTGCGCTGAAATCCTAAGTTCCCAACCTACGACTAAGGTGATGGCGCACAGCAAAAAGAGTGCGAGTTTGACTAAATTTTTCATAGCGATTTTCCTGCCTGCAATGATTCTCGAAAATTATCGTTACGTGAGTTTCGTGGTGTGAGAGCAGGATACTAATACGAACATAAATGAGCAACCGTTCTTTGAATTCAGTCACGAAACGCTCACTCATTTGATAAATTTATTTTACGGCTTCTTTTTTCGGCGCCAAGCCTAGATATTCACGAAACCAATCTGCCGCCGCATTGGAGCTAATTTCAAACGCTTCGTCAATATACATTTCAAAGTGTGTGATACCCGGAACCATTACAAATTTCCTAGGGCCAGTCAGGACTTCAAACGCAGCCTGCGAATTATCAGCATTGCGAAACAATTGTTCTTTTTCTGCAGCTACAAATAAAACAGGGCGATCACCGATGTGATTCAAATATTGGAATGGGCGAAATTCGGCTACCATCTGATTCGTTTCAATATCAACCATGCGGCGATAAGCAAAGCCCGTTTCAAATTCTCCGCCTTTGCCTGTGCGAGCGCGCTGAATCGCGTCTTCCAACATTTTGCCTTTCAACGGCATTGGCGCGAGCGTTGCAGTTTTGCCGCTAATCGCAGGGATTTGCCCAACGATGGCCTTGACGCGCGAATCAAGCGCAGCTACTACAATCACGTTGCCGCCTGCAAAGCTTGACCCCCAAATGCCAATGCGATCAGGGTCTACACCAGGTTCACCTTGAATGTAGGAAATGGCGTTGCGGTAATCTTCGACTTGCTTCATCGGAATCAAACGCGTGCGCGTAATGGTTACCTCAAATTTCCCGTTTGTGTAACGCGTATCATCGCGCACAGGCTCTTTGTCACCACGTGTTACGGTAGGTTGCGATTGCGTAATGAATCCATCGCTGGAACCCCAGCCACGATAATCAATCACCATCGCAACCATCCCGCGTTCAGCAAATCGTGCGCCGTATTTTTCAATTGAAAAATGATTCCCTGCCCAGCCCTGGCCTAATACAATACCGGGGGTTTTATCTGCTGTCGAAAACCCTTTGGGAAAAAAAATTTTAGCGTAACAAGCTACGCCATCGCTGTAATATGTGACTTCGCGCCACATCACACCGTCCGCTAACTTGTAAACCCAGTCTGGCGGCAGCAACCCATTTTTAATTTTCTTATCGGCAGACTTGTCTTGCGCAAAGGCAAGCAAGGACAGCGAGAGAAACAATGCCAATGCGATGTAAGATTTTCTCATATTTTGTAGGGTCGGTGGCTTGCCCCGCCCGTGTCTTTGGTTAAGCGAGGTGGACGACCACAAGGGATCGCCCTTACACATTATTTTGCCTGTTGCAATTTTCCACCTTTGGCAGACAGCATCAGCCTGATTAATTCTTCTGTTACTTTCGGCTCCAGCCCTTCGGTGTGGCCTTTATCGAGGCGTACGATGTCGGCGACTACGCGACCGTCTTTGCAATTTGTGTAGGTCGTGAGCGCGGCTTTACCGGGAGTAGGCAAGCCGCCCCACGCGGGATTCGTGGGATTTTGCCGCGTTGAGTCGTAGATGTAGCCCGCTTTAGTATCTACGATTTCTGTGGGTTTGCTCTGTGGCGCGCAAACATATTTCGCCGCCCATTCAGATTTTTCGGGCAAGCCTTTTTCATCCATTTCGCGTTGGCCTGTCGTGTAAATGAACGAGAAATCGCTGGCAGGTAATTCACGCAAAGCTGCCGCTGCCGCTGCCATCGTTGAGGTCATGGTTGAATTCGCAGTGCTTCCGCCGGGAGCTAATGGCGAGGCTGCTGGACGGCCAGCGCCAAACGTTGCGGCGCGTCCGGGATTACCGCCTAAACGACCGCCAGAAAGACTGAGCCAGCCATCAACTTTGTCTTTGAAAAAATCCGTGCGGATAATTCGATTGGACGTCATCCCGCCCTGCGAATGCCCTGCCAGCCAAAATGATTTGATGTTTTGCTTACCAACTTGCTCAATCACAAAATTCACAATGTTTTGTAAATAAGCATCGTCTTCCTGCGTCCAAAAACGAATTGGCGAATTTGGCGTAGCAACTACCAGGCGATACTTTTCGACGTAATCTAGCAGCGGAAAATAATGCCGCGTCCAATTTCCGTACGAACCGCCGCCGTGCAAGCTGAGAATGAATACAACTTTTTCATCCGATTTCAGGTCACAAGGATAATCCAGAAAATAAGTGCGACGTGTTTTCATTTCTACGACATTGCCTTGATTGATAACACGGTCACCCGTGCAATCTTTATCGGGGCAATGCAATTGCGGAGGCGGGCTACACGGTGCGCCAGAAATGCGCACAGGTTGCTGCTGCGCACTGGCAAAAGCTGTCCAGATACTGGCTAACACAAGAATAAAAAAAACTGAATAAAAAGATTTGGACTTTTCATAACACTATGCCTCCATACCGGGATTTCACTTTCGCTCATCGAAAGACTCTGCATATGATTTGTTTTTCTACAGCATCGGCGATCTGCTCATCAGCGAAGTGCATGTTTCCCGCATACAAACTCTTGTGTGATGAACAGATCACTGACACTGACTTTGCTTCCATTTAAAATGGAAGACGAATTTAAATTCTCAATCCGAACTTTTCTTAAAATTAGAAACTGAAACGAGCTGCAAATTGGAAGGCACGCGGGCCGCCAGTTCCAAAGATGGGGCTGACGCGCGCTGTTGCTTGCCCAAAAACATTACTGGGATTCGTACGCCCGACTGCGCCGGTAGTGGTCGGACGAATGTAAGCAGCGCTTGCCAATGAACCACTAAATCCGCCCAAATTTGCAATATTGAAAATATTGAACCCTTCAGCAATCAGATTGAGTTTTAATTTTTCAGTAAAGCTAATAGTGCGCGTCAACCGCAAATCCTGCGCTATAAAGCTATCACCCGATTGGAAGTTATCCGGCAACACAATATATGGATAAGCAGTCCCAATGATGTCTCGGTTCGTGCGCCCGATGGCAGAAAGTGGAGTGTCCTTGGTAGCCGGATATTTTGTATTATATTCATCCACTAACCTGCGAAGATCAGATGCACTTTGACCGCGCCCAAACGAGTTGAGCTGCGTTCCAGGTAATAAGAAAGTGAATGCTCCATCACCATCCGTATCAAAGGAGCCGAGCTGTACGATATTGATATCCCGACTGCGCATCGTCCAAATTGTCGAGGCTTGCCAGCCATTCGCTAAGCCACGCACAATTGAATTTCCGCCTTTAAGCTTAGGCAAATCCCAAATTCCACTAAAGGTAAATTGATGTTTCGGGCTTGCGCCACTTAAACCAAAGTTTTGCGAAATATCATTCAGACTATTTGGCGTTGCTCCATTAGCTGGCATATACGTCGTGAATCGTTGCAAAGCGTACGCACCTGTAATCATGAAACCTTGTGCAAAGCGCTTGTCCACTTTGATCTGTAAAGCCGAATAACGCGAAAGAATGCTAGGATTACCGTAATAAAGGATTCCGGTTGAGCAAAGCGCGTTCGGATCAAGCGCCTGAGCCGCAGTACAAACAGGCATAATCGGATTGCGCACAGGAACGTTGGTTCCGTTGGCTAACAATGAATATCCGCTGAAGCGATTCCAGCGCATAATATCTTCCATATAACCTTCGTACGCGCCGAATTTCACTCCGCGACGCATCACGTAATCAGCCGAAACTGACAAGTTATGCATCAATTGACGCTGCACTCCGGCATTGATGTGGATCGTGTACGGCGTGCGGAAATTGGAATCGAAAACGGCTTCGGAAAGATAGGTTGGAGCCTGCTTACGCAAACCAATATTGCTGACGGATAAATCTGACCCATTATATTTTGCATTGGTTTCTAAATAATTTCGCAGCGTCGGTAAATAGTTTATCAAATCCTGTGCGGTGAAATTTGCAGGAGTAGCAAAATTCAAAAGTGTTGGTTGTCCAGCCTGGCCTGCTTTGGGATTCGGTACAGAAGCCGAGCTGGCAGAGGTCAAACCGATTCCTGCCGGGCCATTAAGAATTTGATCTTGCAATTTCAAATAGCTGCGATTCACTGATGCGTGATGAATTGACGCGCTGCCACGAATCACTGTTTTGTCATTTACAGACCAGGCAAAACCAAATGCCGGGTCAAAATTATTCATGTCCTGCGGGATTCGACCCGGTTTCAAACCGAGTGCGGTGAGAAAGGGAGAGCGATTATACTCATGGTAGACAACATTCGTTTCCCACGACCAGGCAATGCCATAATTGAGCGTTAAATTCTTGCGCACTTGCCAGCCGTCTTGCACATAAAAACGAATATGATCTGTGCGTGCCAAGCTATCAAAATTTTGCCGCACGGGTTGAATCGGATCGCCAATACCAATTGTCAAGGCACCGCTTATGGGCAATTGCAAAAGCTCCGCAAAAGTCGGCGCGGCTCCGACATAACCAAGCTTCAAACTGGCTGGCAATGCCGCGTAAATTGCGGGAGCTTGCGCGGCGAGCGTCGCGGGAGCATACGTTGCATAGGTGCCGGTAAAATTGCGGCTCCAACTTCCGTGACTAAAAACGTGCTCCCAGTTCGCGCCCGTTTTCAAACGATGCGAGCCCAAATTCAGGCTGACGTTATCAGTAAATTGGTAGGTGCGCGGATGGCGGTCTTGTGGCACATTAGCATTATTGCCAATCGTCAGCCCACCAAAGAATGTTGTGAGCGTTCCGCCCACGCCAAAACAGAACTTCGGATCGCCGGCCAACTCTTCGCATTGTTGTTTCGAGGGGGGAAAGAGTCTGTTTCTAAAGTACGAATACGAGAAGCGAAAATCATTGACAACTTTGGGAGAAAAGACACTCGTGATGCCAGCTTGCGTTTGATAGGAAAAATTACTGGAACCGATCCAGTTTGAAGCCAAACCTGCACCTGATATGCTGTCATTTTTATCAATATTTCCTCGTAAAAATGCAGTATGTTTTTGATTAACTACGTAATCAACGCGCGTCCCAATCAAGTGTTGATCGAAGGGAACTTTCGCAACATGATTGAAGCCAAAAAGTAGTGGGTCAGCAAATGAAACCTGTTGTGCGCCGACCTGATCGCTGCGTTCATAATTTGTAAAAAAGAAGAGTTTATTTTTAATAGCTGGCCCGCCCATCGTGCCACCATATTGCCGCCGCACGAAAAACGGATCATCCAGCCGCTTACGCGTTCCCGCGTTATTACATAAAATACTATCGGTTGAGGCCCCCGTGCAATTTCGCTTCAAGGCTCCGAAAGCAGCTATATTGTGATCTCGAAAATACATAAATGCACTGCCGCGATAGGTATTGCTGCCTCCGCGTGAAATCACATTAATCGCCCCCGAAGAAGATGTGCCTGTAGAGAGATCAAAACCAACTGTACTAATTTGAAATTCCTGTACCGTTTCCGAAGAAAAGTTTTGTGAAGTGCCGCCCGTAATACGATCATTCGCACGTGAACCATCCACAGAAATCGTAGTCATATACGAAGGCGACCCGCCCACACCAACTTGAAAGAAATCATTTTGATTCAAGACGCCGGAAGTGGCTTGATAAGTCACTGTAACGCCCGGCTCAAGGCCAGCAACAGAAAGGAAACTGCGACCATTTAATGGCAGACTTTCAATTTGTTTTTGGGTAACAATTCCACCTAACCCCGAATCAGAAGTGTTTAGAATTGGCGTACCACCACCCACCACTTCGATTGATTGGCTTGCGCCGCCCACTGTCAGCGAAAAGCGCGCAGACGAAGTGATGCCTACTTGCACAACAACAGCTTGAATTTGTGGAACAAATCCTTGTGCTTCTACTTTAATTTCATATTCGCCAGGGATGATATTTTCAAATGAAAAAGTACCTTCGCCTGCGGTCGTGAAAGTCCGGGAAGAACCAGTGGCTTTGTTCGTTAAATTGATAGCAGCTCCCTGAATTACCGCATTGGATTGATCCATCACGGTGCCATTGATTGCACCTGTGGCATTTTGCGCATTGATCGCCTGGCTGCAATAAAAAGCTAGGAGAATGCCCAAAAGAAATTGAATTATTCGACAACTCATAAATATGTCTCCTGATGCGGGAAGATGCTTGTTGACAGACGAATCCCGACAGGAATGAGAAAGAACGGAGATGATCTGTCTAGTTCCTCGAGTTACGCCTGAATTGAGGCCCACGGCGCACAAAGCTCCGCCTTGCCTTTGGGGTGTCCCAACTTAGCTATTAATTATTTTGCTTATTGAATTACTTCGTCAGACTGATTTTTTTTGAATAAAGAAACGAACCGGAAGAATGAATACTCAGTTTTTGAGTCTAAAATTCTACGTACCAAATCAGAAAAAAGAATCAAAAATGTCTAGCAATAGAATTATCGGCAACCAATACCAATATTACAGCAAAGGCCTATTCAGGCCTGTAAACATTGCTTATGCGCCTTATCCGCTTTTGAAGCAGCATACTTTCCCGCAAAGTACGCTGCCTCAGAAGCGGACTCGCAGTACTGACGAATCAGCCCAACGAATCCAACCTTGAGCTTACCTGTCTGATGAAGATTTAGCAGTCGAATTGCTCTGTACACCAGGGGTCGCTTTTACGAATGTGTACCAACCAATCATCATCTCTTCCCACGTCTGATCGCCCCAGCGAACAGGATTATTGGGATCAGGATTAAATTTATTTTTGGTGGAATTATCGTAATAGGCTACGCAATCCAACCGCGTTCCTTTGGGAATAAAAATTGGCGCTTTCGGAATGTAATTATGTTGCCAATTAAAATCATAGACGGGCACATCTAACAAAACTTCCGAACGACCATCGGGATAAGTTGCCGTATAGCGAAACGATTTGCCGCGCACGTGCATATGCGGAGAAAACGAATTGATGTAAACATCTTCATTGAAAACGCGCGACGCTTTGACTTCGTGGTTATCGGCATTGGCCGGGATTGCAAATTGCGCGTTCAGCGCATTACCCGTTTCCAGAGAATTTCTGACAGCCCCTGTGGCAAACTTTAACCCAATTTTTGTGCGATCTTTGCCAGGCTGACCATTGGTCGTGTAGTGCATTTGAAAAACAATCGAACTACCCTTCTTAACCAATTTCGCTAATCCATCGCCAAAAATCACACCAGCTTTATTCGGCGTAATGCCGGCAAGCTGCACGCGTCCGCCACGGAATTCGCCTTCCGTTCCCGGAGCAGTATCTTTCACATTTGCATCCTGCGCGTAGGCAATGACGTGATGTACTACGCTGCGATTACTGGGGCGAATTTCAACTGCCGAAATCCATTTGTCTTCGGTGAAATTTGTTGGCATCGAAAAATACAAATACGGAATTGTCCCATCGGCAGGCACTGAATATTCCTGCGGCATCTCTAACACAACGTCGGGCTGCCCAATCGTCCAACCTTCAGTAAATTTCGGCGCTGGCGGTAAATCTTTTTCCTCACCTTTTGGCGCGCCTGCTTCAACCCAGGCAACGATGGTGTCAATTTCCTGCTTAGAAAGACGTGGATCATTTTGCCAATGACCGACTTCAGGGTTCGCCGACCAGGGTGGCATCGCGCGCTTTACAACCTGCTCACGGATTGACCGCGACCAGGGGCGTGCATCCTGATAGGTCATCAATGACATTGGAGCCATTTCACCAGGGCGATGACACTCAACACAATTTTTGAAAAAAATCGGTGCTACATCTTTGGTGAAAGTGACTTTCTTATCTGATGCTTTTTGCGCACCAGTCACTACCAATAAAGCCGGAATCAACATTGACCCGATGACGCCAACGCGCCGAATGCTAACTTTCATGGACGGCTCCTTTGCGAACTTATTTTTTAAGAAACGATGAGCATTTTCAACTTTGAGAACCAAAGCGACTTCGTTATCATACAACACTTACCTACCGGTCAGCAAGTAGAAAAAATGGTAATTCCTGCCTTGCCTAAAAATCTTTTATGGCGTTGTAGCACTTCAAGTTAGGTGCGCAACTTCTGCATATCTTTGACAATGGTTCTTGATCCTGCGAACAAGACGAGGGCGAGTACGAAAGAAATAATCGGGACGACAAAAAATGCGTTGTGCAAACCTTCCGCCTTGAACGCTTCTGTCATTACGGTTGCCCCTGCGGCCTGCATCGCACTGCGCGCTGAATAATCACTTAACATACCAAGTACAGAGGTACCTAATGCCCCTCCTAATACGTACATTGCAAAGAAATAGACGGCCATCGCAGTACCGCGCAACCCAGGCTCAACAACATCTTGAATGGCGGGATAGACGGTGACGTAATAAACGTAAATCAACATCCAACCAACGGCGAGCAGGACGATAAAACCAGTGATCGCACCTTTGGGCTGATTAAGCGCAAGATATACAAATGGAGTGGAAACCAGCATCGCGATGAAACCAAGCAACATGCGACCGTCTGGACGCCATTTGCGCGCCCAATCTGCCATAATTCCGCCACCAAGTAATCCCACAACACCCACAGCACCAAGTGTAAAAGCAGCAATTGTGTTACTTTGCTGGAGGCTTAACTGGTGATAACGTCCTAAATATGCAGGCATAAATGCGTTCACGGCATAAGCATTGAAATTGTGCAATGCGCCCGACAAAGCAATCCACCACATCGTCGGAATGCTTAACACTTTGAGATAGGCAGATACGGTTGAAGTAGTGGTGCTAGTGATTTCAGTTTTGAAATCTTCAGCGCCTCCGCGTTCAGGTTCGCCAATTTTGAGAGCCAATATGGCGAGCAACAGTCCTGGAACTGTGGCAATGAAAAAAGGCAACTTCCAACCATAGTTTTTGGCCAGCATCCCACTTAACAAATTGCTACAGAAAATCCCAACTGGCAGGCCAAGCATGAAAATTGAAATTGCCCGTGCGCGCTTGCTGGCTGGATACAAATCCCCAATTAACGAGTTCGCAGCCGGAGAGCAGCCAGCCTCGCCAATCCCTACGCCCATACGCGCAACAAAAAGCGACCAATAATTCCAGGACATTCCTGATGCGGCAGTAAAAACACTCCAAACCGCAATACTTAGACTCAATACTTTCGTGCGTTTTCCTTTGTCGGCTAAACGCCCCAGGGGCAAGCCAAAAACGGCATAAACAATGAGAAAGGCTGTTCCCAACCAACCCATCGCCGTATCGCTGAGCAGCCATTCTTTACGGATCGGCTCAGTTACAGCGGCAAGGATTTGCCGATCAAAAAAATTCATCGTATTGATTAAGAACAAAACTACCAAAGCAAAGGTAGCGCGATTTCGGTTGGACATAATTTAGGTTTTCTTTTTTGCTCTTTTGAGCTTTTTTATTTCGTCTCAGCCTTTGAAAATACCGCGTTGCCTAAGCGCACGAAAGGGCTATCACCTTCTGACAATTCATCAAACAAGCTGAATGAATGAGCGGCAATAATGTTAATGGTGCGGCGCAATTTGATTGTTTCATTTTTAATTTTTACCGCATCGCTGTTGATACGAATTGCAATCGGACTTGTCCACTCGCCCTTCAAATTCACCACTGCACCATTGGTGAATTGCTGGTTCAGGACAAAAGCTTTCGTGCTTTCATCAAAATTTATGGTAATCGTTTCTTTCGTTCCAACAACTATTCCGCTGACGGATTTGCCATCCGCATTCTTTTTAAGAACGATTACGCCTTCGCGGACGCCATCACCTAATGCACTATCGCGTCCCTTTTGCTGAAAGTTCCATTCGCCCACGAAATAGTCTAATGTGATTTTTTGTTGCGGTTGCGCGACGGAAGTACGTGGCGGGCGCTGAGGCCCAGAACGCCCACCAGGTGGAACAGTACTCGGCGCGGCAGCAACTTGACCACCAGCGCGTTTCAAATTCAAATCGAATTCAAATGCGTTGCCGTTGAAAGCCAGCGAGCCTTTGCCGTTCAAAGCCTCGCCATCCAGCACAAAGTTGTAGTGAATCACGAGCGTTTGCACTTCGGCAGAGGCTGTAATTTTATTGCCAACAACTTTGATTTCTTTGAACTGAATATCTCCACGCACTCCTGTGATCGTGCCAGTTAACGCGTCACCTTCTTGTTTGAAAATCGCCGTAGTGTCGCGTTCTCCCTGCGCCGAACTTGACTTCCCTTCCCAACGACCAACTAATTTCTCGCCTTGCGCGAAAACAGGGATAGAACTGAGTAAGATGGCAAAAAACAAAATGCCGCAACTCGACAAGCGTCGCATGTTTTTTCCTCCGTAGCGAATACTTCATTAAATTAGTGATGAAACAAATCTATTTGCCGCTACTACCAAAGGATTTTGGCAGCAGTTTGAGAACGAATGTCTCAAGCAACGACGGCGAACTTGTCATTGCTCCGTATAGCCCGATACTTTTCTACATTACCTACCAGTCGGTAAGTAACCGATTCCAAATTTTCTGTCAAGAGAGTCGCAGAATTAGTGTTCGATAACTTGAATTAAAAAAGAGAGGCGAACGGAACCGATGATTTAATTGCATTGAGAAAGTTATTCCTGTTTTGTAGACCTGATTTTCGTTTCGCCCGCTGCTTGTGCAGGGTTGCCTTTTGCCGTATAGCCCTGCCGCGTACGCACAATCATTTTGCGGTTGTCTTTGGGGTTCACAGTGACTTTAATGGTGCGATATGTACCGTCTTTTTTGGCATTAGTTGGAATATATGCAACTAAATATTGTGCGCGCAAATCTTTAGCAATTTGTGCCATAACTGCGGGAATTTCACTCGCATCCTTAGGGAAAAAAGCCCTGCCGCCTGAGTCTTCTGCAAGACGAATCAAGAGGTCTTTGGCTTTACTCCCTCTACGAAACAGGCTGCCAGTTTCTTCGGCTTCATCCAAAATCCCGACGAGGTACAATTGGACGTCATCTTCCTGAATTACCTTAGTTACTTCTTTTTCTTTGACCGCACTATTTTTTTCGACACCGTCCGTAATGACGACCAACGCCTTTTTGCGCTGCTTCCCTTTTTCTTGCGCATAATCGGCTGTCGCAATCAACGCATCCAATAGAGCCGTTCCACCGCCTGTATAAAGTTCATTGAGCCCGTCTTCCAAATCGCGTTTGTCCCGCGTGAAATCACGGACAAGCTCAGCTTCGGCTTTGAACTGCGAAATGAAGGCTTCGTCTGTTTCTTTCATTTGCTTAATCAAGCCTAACGCAGATTCAGAAACGGTTTGCAGTTTAGTGCGCATGCTACCTGAAGTATCAATCACGATGCCTAAGCTGAGCGGTACGCTTTCTAACCTGACACTTGAAATTTCCTGTTTGACTTTATCTTCGTAGACTGTGAAGTCTTCTTCTTTCAGATTTTCAAAAGGTTTGCCAATTTGATCGAATACTGCGACGTCCAATAGAACTTCGTCAGTATCAATACGCTCAATGTAACCTTTTTCGCCCGGCTCATCTGCCTCAGCGCCTTTTCTTTGCAGCGGTTCTTTCTTCTTATTGTCTTGCTCCAATTTCTGCGGTTCTTTTGCAGGCGGATTTTGGGCAGGAGTTTTCGTCGTTGGTTGTTGTGCGGCTAAGCCGGAAAGCACCAACGCCAACATCATTACACCAACAATCATTGCTTGAAATTTTGCAGACATACGCGTCACCAAAGGATTTAATTGTTCTAAGTTGATAAGGGGTACGCGAAGCATTATACATCTTCGCTTAGAAATTATTACAAATAATCTTAAGCCGAAATGTTTTCTGTAGCCTATAATATTTCCGTTACGAGCGAATTTTTGAAAGGCAAGAAAATGAGAACGATAGAAAATAAATTTGATTTAGTCATCCTGAATGGGACAGTGGTGACGATGAATAAAAGCTACGACATTATCACGCACGGTGCAGTGGCGATCCGGGATGAAAAAATCGCCCTAGTTTCTCCCGTTTCGGAATTGCCTGACGGCTGGACGGCGCGGCAAACAATTGATGCCACTGATTGCGTAATTATTCCTGGCTTAATTAATGCCCATACACACGTACCGCATTCATTATTGCGCGGCGTAGGTGATGGGTTGCCATTAGAACGCTGGCTGTCCGAAGCAATCTTTCCCATCGAACGCGCGTGTGTAGACGAAGATTTTGTCAAAGTCGGAGCGCGGCTTTCGATCATTGAAATGTTGCTCGGCGGCACGACTACCTTCGCTGACATGTTTTTCTACGAAGGCTCAATTGCACAAGAAGCTGACACGCTCGGCATTCGCGCGGTGTTGGGCGAAACGGTAATGGATTTGCCTACGCCTGACGCGCCTGAAGGCGTCAAACAAGGCTTGGCGCTGGCTGAAAAATTTATTGAGGAATGGAATGGTCACGACCGCATCACGCCTGCAGTAGCACCACACGCGCCTTACACCTGTTCGCCTGAGACCATTCGCGCCTCACGTGATTTAGCGGCGAAAACAAATACTCCGGTGTTAATTCACTTATCAGAAACTAAAGGTGAAGTTGATTCAATTCTAAAAAAATATGGTGCGACGCCAATTCATTACATAGCGCGCGAGGGCCTATTTGATGTCAAAGTTTTAGCCGCACACGTAGTCCATCCGCAATCGGGAGAACTTGCGCTTCTCGCAGAAAATAATGCAGGAATTGCACACTGCCCGCGATCCAACATGAATTTGGCTTCCGGCGCTGCGCCTATTCGCAGAATGCTCGACAAAAATTTATGTTTAGGTTTGGGAACAGATGGAGCGGCCTCATGTCCTACTACAAATTTATTTGAAGAAATGGGGACGGCGGCGCGACTGGCAAAATTGCATCACGAACGCGCAGACGTAGTTTCTGCGCGTGAAATTTTTGCGATGGCGACAATCGGAGGCGCTCGCGCTATCGGGCAGGAAGAAATACTTGGCTCGATTGAAACAAACAAATTGGCTGATTTAGTCGTAGTTGATACCGGCTCTTCGAGTTTAGAGCATGCGCCGATTTATGACATTTATGCACATTTAGTTTATTCAACGGCAGAAGCGCGCGACACTGTCGTTGGCGGAATGCTCGTTGTGCGCGACAAACGAGTGCTGACAATTGATTGGCAACGATTGCGTCGTCAAGTCCGCGAACAATCTGACCGCATTGTCAGAGTCGCGCGTTAGATAAAAATGGCTGATTCATTCCAAAAGATTTTTGTCGCGCACGTTGCAGGGCTGGGAAAAACAGTATTAGCAATTCCCGCCTTACGCGCGCTGCGGCATTATTTTCCGACTTCTCACATCACCGTAGCAACTGGTTATTCCTCGCAGGAAATTATTCAGCTTTCCCGCACCGCTAATGAAATTTTGCCTGTTTTGCGCGGGCAACAAATCATCAATCCACGCGCCTCATTTCGCAGTCTTCGTACCTTGAATCAGTTACGCAAAAATCAATTTGATTTGACGTTAGAATTACGGCGCAACGCGGGTGGTAGCATTGCACGCTTTCTGGCGCAAAACGGAGCAAATAAAAAGCAGCGTAAAATCTTAACGCAAATTCGGGAAGCAATTTTGCGGCGCTCTAACATTAGCAAACACGAAGCCCAAGTCTATTTGGAAATCATGAGCGAAATTGGAGCCTTCCCGATTGACCAGGAACCTAAACTTTTCACAGATCGCAGTACGGATCAAAATATCGAAAAGCATCTGGCAAAAAGTGGCTTGCTAAATGGCGGGATTTTAATTGGCTTGCATCCCGGCGGCGGGTATAACAAAGCACGTTGGTCGCGTGAAAATTATGAAGCGCTGGCAAATAAATTAATTCACGTCATTGATGGGCGAATTTTAGTTTTCGCTGGCCCGAACGAACGAGGTCTAGCGCGCGCTGTCGTCAAACAACTTCCAGCGAAAAAAGCTTTGGCATTTGAAACCCTTTCCCTAACAGAAATGGCATCGGTGCTGGCACGGCTCAGCGTATTTGTCACGAATCATTCCGGCCCTTCACATTTTGCTGCAGCAATGGGGACTCCTGTTGTCGCGCTTTCTTCACAAGCAAGTTTCTCTTCGCAAGACCTTCTTAGCCCGCATCACTTTATGCTTCGACAAGCATCAATTGATCGCATTTCCATCGAAGAAGTTTTTGAAGCAGCGACCCAATTAATCAAAACCAGCCGCGCCGAAAGTTTGTGGGCGCGTTGATTTGTTTTGCACTTGTTGGCAAGGCTCGCTACACTGCACGCCAACTTTATCCCCGTAGCTAACCTTGGTGTAAAAATGAAAGTATTAATGGTAGGCGATTGCGTTGGTCGCCCTGGTCGAAAAATCATCAAAGAAAAATTAAGCGAGATTCGGCAGCAACACGATTTAGATTTAATCATCGTGAATGTAGAAAATGCTGCGGGTGGATTTTCAATTACATATGACACGACCAAAGAAATGTTTGCCGCTGGCGTAGACGTGATGACTTCGGGCAATCACATCTTTGACAAAAAAGATGCGTTTGAAATTGTGAACGATAATCCGCGCGTTTTGCGTCCCATCAATTATGCTCCGACGGTTCCCGGCAGCGGTGTTTGGGATGGCGAAATTAAAGGTTTACCCGTCGCCGTCATCAATGTGCAAGGCCGCGTTTTTATGCCGCCGTGCGATGATCCCTTTCGCGCGCTTGACGCGACGCTTAATGCGCTTGATCCCAAATTCAAAATTATTTTTGTAGACGTTCACGCCGAAACGACTGCAGAAAAAATTGCGCTTGGCAGATTCGTTGATGGACGTGTTTCAGCCGTAGTCGGAACGCATACGCACGTGGCAACTTCCGACGAACAAATCTTGCCCAAAGGCACTGCCTACATGACCGACCTAGGCATGACAGGCCCGCACGACGGCGTCATCGGCATGCAAAGTTCAATTGTGCTGGAAAGATTTTTGAGCGGGTTGAATATGCGCTTTGAAGTTTCTGAAGACGAAATTCAATTGAATGGATTAATCATCGAAGTGGATGAAAAATCTGGGCGCGCTGTGCGAGTAGAGCGATTGCGGGTGATGGAATAATGTTGAGAGTTGAGTGCTGAGTACTGAGTGCTGAGTACTGAGAAACAATAAACTTTAACTCATAACCTAGCACCCAGCACTTAGCACTCAGCACTCAACTCTCAGCACTAAAATTAATCCCCCGCCACTTTCATGCTTTCCTCATTCGCTTCCTCAACTTCTTTGACATCTTTTGGCGTAGTGAAATTGCGATTATATTTCTGATTGTATTGTTCGACTTCGACGGGATGGCGCTTTTTATATTCCGGCCAAAGCATTGAAATTTTCGTGCGATAAATCACCAGTTCGCGGCTGACACCAAAATGTTTGGCGATCTGAAACGTAGTCTTGCCCGTCGTAATAAATTTGTACAAAGCTGCATATGGAACTAAAGCCGCAGCCCCTACCGAATAAGCTTCTTCTTCGTCTTCATCGTGATAATCGCGCGCAACGATTTTGCCTTGATCGTTGGTTTTAGTAATTTCTAGTTTGTTGGCTTTGTGACCGAGAAAGACGTGACAGACTTCTTCCATTAACGTAGCGTGATGCCGTTGATGTCCGTGTTTCGGATTCAAAATCACTAACTGCCTGCCATTTGGCAAGAGCCGCGTGAAGGTACCGCCCGACCAATCGTTCGCGCCGTCGCCAAGCAAATGCGCCCGCGCTTGCGGCGATAATCCCTCAATCTGGTTGAAATCCACCACCAACAATCCAGCGAACGGAGCAAGCGCAAATGGATCAAGCCGTTCGTCATCACGTTTGAGTCCGGCAAAGGCTCGAATGTTGCGTGCACTCTGTTCGTACTTCCGACCTTTCGCTGTGGGCGGCAGCGGTGTTCTGCTCATAGCGGCATTATACGTGTTGTGCTAAATTCTTCCTATCGCTGATAAAATTAATCAAGAAAGTGAAGCAAATATGCCCGTTCGATTGAAATTGTTCTTTAGTTCCCTTATCACAATTCTTTTTATTACCAATTTTTCGTTTGCCCAAGCTGAAAAAATCACCCCTGAAAACCAAGCCGTGTTGGATCAAATTTCGGCCAATTCCTTACGGGGGCATTTGTCCTTCATCGCTTCGGATTTGCTGGAAGGACGCAGCACACCTTCGCGTGGACTCGATATTGCAGCCGAATATATCGCCGCTCAATTTCGCCGCGCGGGATTAGAACCCGCAGGCGATGATGGCTATTTTCAAACGGCCAAATGGCAGGAAACCTTCGGCAATACAGAAGGATTTGCGCTCACAATTTCACAAGGTAAAAAATCATTCAGTATTAAGACAGAGCAAGTCAGCTTCCCGAATACATCCGGGTACAACCTCACTCGCAACCCTGTTTATAAGCTGAAATACGATGATGCCGAAGGATTGCAAAAACTAGCGGCATATACAAAAACAAAGCCCGTCATTGTGGTGACAGAATTACCTGATTTACGCAGCGCTGAACGTTCGCAACGATTTCAGTTAATGCAGGCGAGAAATACTTTGTTGCAAAAACTCAAAGAATTAAAAATTGCGCTGGTAGTAACGATTGATCGCAAAGCCGCCGCAGGGAGCGGCGTTGGCGTGCGCAGAGTTTTTGACCCTGAAACCAATCGCCCGACCGAAACAGCCGCGCCCGTGCTCACGATTCACGAGCCTAAATTCGTGAAGCTTTTTGATTCAATGCCGACAGGCGCAACGCTCACTAAACTTTCGCTGAACGTCGCAGATGCAGCACAAAAAGAAATTAAATTGCGCAACGTCGTAAGCATTTTGCGCGGCGCTGATCCAGTACTAAAAGATACGTATGTTTTAGTGACAGCGCATTACGATCACATCGGCGTCATACCAAATTGCACCAGCGGTGATTGCATTAACAACGGTGCAAATGATGACGGCAGCGGCACCGTCTCTGTAATTGAATTAGCCGCAGCGTTAGCCAATCGCGCTATCAAACCCAAACGCAGCATCGTTTTCATGACAGTATTTGGCGAAGAGCGCGGCTTACTTGGCTCGCGTTATTACGGTCGTCACCCAATTTTCCCGATTGAAAAAACCGTTGCGGATATTAACCTCGAACAGGTCGGAAGGACTGACGACAACGAAGGTTCGATGCTCAATCGCGCCAGCATGACTGGTTTTGATTTTTCTGATGTTGGAGAAATTTTCAAACAGGCAGGCGCGTTAACAGGCATCGAAGTTTTCAAACATTCACGCAATAGCGATGCTTTTTTTGGTCGCAGTGATAATCAAGCTCTCGCCGATCAAGGCGTTCCAGCTCACACGTTGTGCGTAGCCTTTGAGTACCCCGATTATCACGGACTCGGCGATCATTGGGAAAAAGTTGATTACGAAAATATGGCGCGGACAAATAAAATGGTGGCGTTGGGATTGCTGATGATTGCGGATAATCCGACGGAACCGAAATGGAATGAAGCGAACGCAAAGACCGCCAGATATGTGCAAGCGTGGAAAACGCGACACGGAAATTAAAATGTAGCGGCGGAGGCTTGTCCCCGCCCGTTGTAGCGTAAGGCGAACTTTCCAGTTCGCCTTTTATGGGGAACGAACTGGAAAGTTCGTTTTACGGAGTGATTGCGGGCGACCACAAGGGATCGCCCCTACACTTTGATAAAAATTTTCCGTTTGTACAAAATCGTCAGTATGCCGAGCCACAACAAAACATAACTCAGCGCATATCCAAACGAAGCATTAATCGGTGACAACCACGACGCGTAAACATGCTCATATAACCACGTTTGCAAATTCCCTGCGGAGCCATCAATTTTGGGAAGATGAATAATGCTGAAAATGCGTGCCATCAAGCCGGAAAATACAAACAACGCCAACGCATTCACACCAAAAATTACAAACGGTTTTGTCCAGCGTTTGTAACCTTTCACATCAATCGCCCAATAACACAGCGCCAATAATTGCAAAGCCATTCCCGCTGTAAAAACCACATACGAACTTGTCCATAAAGGTTTATTGATAGGGAAAACCCAATGCCACATATAACCAACGGCAACGCACAAAGCGCCGACGCCAAACATCCCTGAAATCTTATCGAGTGGTTCGCGTTTGGTTTGCAACCATTGACCTGTGAACACGCCAGCAATACAAGTAACTATGGCAGGAATCGTGCTGAATAATCCTTCGGGATCGTAAAGCGGACGGTACGTGTGACTGCCTAAAATTGTGCGATCAATCCACGCAGCGAGGTTGCCTTCAAGGCTCAAATCTCCAGCTTCAAATCCCGGCACAGCAATTAATTTCATTGCAGCCCAGTAACCTAGCAACAAGGCTCCGGCGACGATTGCCTGGGTGCGAATTTTTGTAGTGAGGTACAACATTGCGGCTACGAAATAACAAATTGCAATTCGCTGCAATACGCCCATAATTCGGATGTGAGCGAATTTTTCGAGCGTGTAAGGAAAGCCGTGCAAGATGATTACGCTGATGAAAAATATCAACAGCGAACGGCGCGTGACTTTCAAATACAAATCGCGTTTTGTGCCGCCTTGCTCGACGCGACGTTGAAAAGCTAACGGAATCGCTACGCCAACAATGAAAACGAAGAACGGAAAGATTAAATCCGTCGGCGTCCATCCGTGCCAGACAGCATGCTTGAGCGGCGCATAAGAAATCGGCCCGCCTGCATTATTTACCAAGACCATTGCGGCAATCGTAATGCCGCGAAAAACATCCAAGGACAACATACGCCCTGATAATTTGGCCTTGGCGGCTTCTGACTCTTTTACAGTTTCAGGAACAATAATTGTCGCCGGATTTTCGCTGGTAAATTCAAGCATAACGATTCCTCAGTGTAGGGGCGATCCCTTGTGGTCGCCCGCAATCACTCCGTAAAACGAACTTTCTAGTTCGTTCCCCATAAAAGGCGAACTGGAAAGTTCGCCTTACGCTACAACGGGCGGGGACAAGCCTCCGCCACTACGGTAATGCAAACAATCCGAAATCGCTGAGCGCCACGCAAGCAGGCGATTTTGTGATGCGCAGCCGAACTTTTGTCGTAGTAACTTTCGCAGGCAAGCGCACCAAACGATTTGCACCAATACTGGTTCCGGTCGCTAATTCTTGCCACGCGCCATTTTGCCAAGCGTCAATTGCGAAGCCTTCGACGCGTTGCCCTAATTTAATATTTTCGCGCAATTGAATCACATCGAAGGTGGCGGGCGCTTTGAGCGAGAATTCAATTTCAGGTGTTGTCACGTTATCGGACGTAGCCCAATATGAATAACGATTTTCATCCAATAAATTTTGCGGCGCGAATTCTTTATTTTTGCCGCGCACATTGGAAGCCCTTATTTTCGCGCCTTTGGCAAGGTTCACGGAAAAAGTCTTTGCTAAAGTAGCGCCAAATTCAGCCAGCGCTTTCACATCATTTTCGTGCAGCAATCCGCGTTGGTCAGGAGCCAAGCCAAGATCAAGATCAGCGCCTCGTCCTACGCTTTTGAAATAAATGTCGAGCAACTGCGACAATGATTTCACTTTGTCATCCTGCGCTGCGTGATAGAACCAACCCGGCCTGAGCGGCACATCGCATTCAGCCGGAATCCAGAATTTTCCGTTGCGATGTCCGGTTGGCGATTCGTGATCGTTGGCAAATCCCGGCCCCGGATTTGGTTCGCCTTTCGGGCCAGTCGGCGTAAACGTAGCCCAATGCGTTTCGCCTGCAAATCCTTTTTCATTCCCTACCCAGCGAATATCGAGACCGATGTCGCTGAAAATTACGGCGTTGGGTTGCAGCTTGCGCGTAAATTCTGACCAGAAATTATTCCAGCCATAATAGGTTGTGCGATCAATTTTGCGTGTTTCTTTTGCGCCGCCGTAATAGCCATCGCCGCCGTTCGCGCCGTCGTGCCACGAAGCAAACAGATCGCCATAATTGGTGTAAAGTTCGCGCCACTGTGCGTGATAAAGATCAATATATTCAGGCTTGCCATAATCTTTTGCGTTGCGATCCCAAGGCGAACAATACAAGCCAAATTTCATTCCATGCTTGCGGCAAGCCTGCTCAAATTCGCGCACCATATCGCCTTTGCCATTGCGAAAAGGGCTTTTAGAAATGTTGTAATCCGTTGTTTTCGTAGGCCACAAACAAAAGCCATCGTGATGCTTGGCGACTAAGATCAGGCCTTTTAATCCGCCCGCTTTTGCGGCTTTGACAATTTGTTCGGCATCAAATTTTTCGGGATTGAAAAGCTGTGGGTCGGCATCACCAAAGCCCCATTCCTTGTCCTGATAAGTATTCAAACCGAAATGAATCAAGCCATATATTTCCATTTCGTGCCAACTTAATTGACGCGCCGAAGGCAAAACGCCGTAAGGTTGCGGAGCGGGCTGCGCACAAACGAACGAGGCACAAACAATTACACAAACAATGAGCAAACAAATTTTTCTTTGCATGGTTTTATGCAGAAGCTATGCCGTTTTCTTCGCCATCTTCTGCGCCTTGATAGATAATTCTGCCGCTAATAAACAATGCGCCTGTGGCATTGCCGTTTCCGTGCGATTAAGAATGTCATCAATCAATTGACTGGCGTATGGCAATGGCCCTTTGCTGCATTCCATATATTGCGTCTCTTTTTGATTAACGAGAAATAAATGATTGCCACCTTTGCGTCCGCCGATGTCTACATTTTTGCGCAGTTCGATGAAGCCTTCTGTGCCAATCACAGTTAAGCGTCCGTCACCCCACGTGCCGAGTCCTTCAGGCGTAAACCAGTCAACGCGAATGTAGCCAGTGCCCCCGTTGCCTCGCAACATTACATCGCCAAAATCTTCAAACTTCGGATAATTCGGATGATTCACATTTCGCACTTGAGCGGCTACAACTTCAGCACTGGTCGAGCCAGTGAAAAACAAAAACTGATCGAACTGATGCGAAGCAATATCGGTAATAATTCCGCCGTAGTATTTCGTATCCCAAAACCATTCTGGTCGCGTTTTTGGACGCACCTGATGCGGGCCTAAGCCAACAGTCTGGACGACTTTGCCAATCTCGCCAGCTTTGATTAATTCGCCAGCTTTTACTGTCGCGGGATTTTCCAGACGCTCGCTGTACATAATCGAATAAATGCGTTTGGTTTGCGCCTGCACTTTTCTGACTTGCGCCAATTGCTCCAGCGTAGTGATGCCTGGTTTGTCCGACATGAAATCTTTGCCGTGCTGCATCACCCGAATGCCAAGCGCGGCGCGTTCGACAGGAATTGCGGCGCTGACGACGAGTTGGATATTTTTATCTTCCAAAATTTCGGCTTCGCTGCGCGCGGCTTTTGCTTGCGGAAAATCTTTCTGGAAATTCGCCAGCAATTCCGGCTCTTTTGCATAAACGGCTACGAGTTCAGCGCCTGCTCGCAACATCGCGCGCGTTTGTCCTGTGATGTGTCCGTGATTCAAGCCAATCGCGGCAAATTTGATGCGGCCTTTACCAGGTTGCGCGATGGCGTTGTGATTGATGCTGGCAGAAATTCCAGCGGCGGTCGCTACGGTTGTTTTAATAAATTCGCGGCGGTCAGTTTTTTTGGTGCTCATAATTTTTTAGTAAGGAATGTTGGGAGTTCTTGCATCGTTTGGATCAGCCCAGCGATTGTTCGGAATCGTTGGTGTCCAGCCTGGCCTGAGCGGGTCTTGATCGTAAGGATACCCGCCGAGTTCTTGATAAAGTTCACTGTATTGCTGCAATTTATCGCGGTTGAGTTTGACACCTAAGCCCGGAGCCGTCGGTACAGCAATACTGCCGTTTTCATAGGGCATCAAGCCGCCTTCGATAATGTCATCAGTCAAGTGGTGATAATGCGCATCTGCCGCAAATGATAAATTCGGAATCACTGCGCCAAGCTGCAACATAGATGCGAGTTGAATTCCTAATTCGCCGGACGAATGCACCGCAACACCAATTTGAAATGTCTCACAAATTCCGGCGGCTTTCACGCATTGGCGAATTCCGCCCCAAAACGTTGTGTCGAGCAAAATCACATCCACGGCAGTGCTGAGAATATTTGCGGCAAGCTGCTCAAAATTCACGACGACAGTATTTGTCGCTAACGGCATTCGCACCTTTTCACGCACGCGCCGCATGCCGTGCAAGCCATACACGGGGTCTTCGAGATAATCGTTGTTGAGGTCTTCAATTGCCTGTCCAAATTTAATCGCCTGTTCCGTAGACATTACGCCATTGCAATCATAGCGAACACGGTCTCCGTTTACCGCTTCAGCGACGGCGCGAAAACATTCTAGTTCATAGTTGGGATGAAAAACGCCGCCCTTTAATTTGTGCGAAGTAAAACCATATTTTGCTTTCAGGTCTTTCGCGTTTTGCGCTAATTGCTCAACGGTGCGCACTTCACCTGATTTATCTTTCGGGTTTGGATAACGAAAAAATAAATACGAAGCGAAAGGCACACGATCTTGCAATCTGCCGCCCAAAATTTCTGAGACAGGCACACCCCACGCCTGCCCAATAATATCCAAGCAAGCGAATTCAAGCGCGGCAAATAATTGTGTACGATTATTATAAAGCGACGCAGTCGGGTTACTAATCAGAAACCGAATTTCTTCAATTTTTGCGGGATCACGACCGACGAGATAACTTTTTAAGCCGCGAAACATCGCTTCAGCAGATTCGCCGCCGCCGCCCATTTCGCCCAAGCCAATAATGCCGTTGTCAGTTTCAATTTCAACGATAGTGCGGACGAATCTCCCCCAATGACAACCATTGCCGTGCCGCAGTGGCGCTTCTAGCGGAACAGTTACAGTTGTGGCGCGAACATCGGTTATTTTCATGCGAATTGTCTGAACAAAAAATTATCTAGGATTTACTGAAGAAAACTTAGCGATGAATCCAGCATTGGTCAAGCAAACTATCTGAGTTTATATATTTTTCAGGTCTGACAGAATTCGAGCCAAAATTATTGGGCTGTTTTCATTGTATTTTCCCTCTGCCTGATAAAAAATTACCTGCACAAAATTGAATCAAATTCCCTGTCTGCTAAATTACGATTTCTATGAAATACCTAAAACCCTGTTTTCTCATCGCATTCGTTACGCTTTTAGCTACGGCTGGAATTTCTGTTGCCTCGAAAATTGGCCCGAACAAAGGCGCGCTGGTAATCGTTGGTGGAGGCAAAATTCCCAGTTCAATTTCTGATAAATTCATCACCCTTGCTGGCGGCTCGGAAGCGAATTTTGTTTATATTCCGACGGCAGGCGAAGACGCAGACATCGCCAAAATTTCCAAAGATCATCCTACCCTTTTCGGGCTAAAAAATATCACGGTGTTGCACACGCGCGATCATAAAGAAGCTAATACTGAAGCGTTCACCGCACCAATTCGCAAAGCTTCCGGCGTGTGGTTCAGCGGCGGACGGCAATGGCGTTTGGTTGATTCTTATCTCAACACACGCACGCACAAAGAACTAATGAAATTATTAGCGCGCGGCGGCGTCATCGGCGGCACATCTGCCGGAGCCAGCATTCAGGCTTCGTACATGGTGCGCGGCGCACGCAAAGGCAATACAGTGATGATGGCAAAAGGTTACGAGCAGGGCTTAGGCTTTATCAAACAAGTCGCAATTGATATACACGCAAACGCGAAAACGACCTTAAAGAAGTGATCGCGGCACATCCTGATTTATTGGGAATTGGGCTATACGAATCAACTGCTGTTGTTGTACAAGGCGATCAATTTGAAATCATTGGGGACGGCAAAGTGGCGATTACTGACGGCAATTCCTATGAAGGCAAGCCGTATTATTTATTGAATGTCGGAGAGAAATTTGACTTAAAGAAACGCACCAAGCCTAAAGATCACTAAATGCGCCTGAGCCAAATCAAAATTCCACTCTCTACGCCTTGCTGAAAATATCAAAGATCGCTAAATTATTCTTGCCCCGTAAAAGAGTGTATGTCGTTTGGGTGCTGAGCCGATCAAAATCAGGCGATAAAAAATCTCAGACTTCTCAGCTAATATCTTAAGCCAGTTTTTATTTTAGGAGTAGACACTTATGAACCGTATAGGAATTTATTTGTTCGCCCTTTTGTTATTTGCACTTGGGTTAACAAGTCGAGTGACCGTTGCACAAAGCACGCAAAATGTCCGCGCCATTAATCTCGCCGCCAATGATCTTGTTTATGATCCCGTCTCGAAAAAAATATATGTGAGCGTCCCCAGCAGTGCAGGTACGAGAGGAAATAGCATAACAGTCGTTGATCCTGAAAAAGGGACAATTGAAGGCTCAATATTTATCGGCAGTGAACCGAATAAATTAGCACTTTCAGATAACGGTCAATATTTGTATGTAGGATTGGATGGAGCCGCTTCAATTCGACGATTTAATCTAAAAACACTCACGCCAGAAATTCAGTTTCCCGTAGGCAGCGATTCCTTTCTCGGCCCCTTCTATGTCGAAGACATGGTTGTGCGTCCTGGTAATCCAGAAGAGATTGCTGTTTCAATGCGAAATCAAGGTTTTAGCCCTAAACATGCAGGCGTAGCGATGTTCGTGAACGGAGTTAAGAAAAAAGATGTAACGCCCGGACACACAGGCAGCAATGTTATTAAATTTGGCACGTCTCCTAACTGGTTATATGGCTATAACAACGAGACAAGTGATTTTGGATTTCGGCGCATGACAATTAACGGTGATGGTATAAAAATTGTTGATTCTTCGCCTAATTTAATTTCGGGGTATGGTTCGGATATACGTGCTGAAGGTGGATGGGTATATTCAAACGGAGGACGCGTAATAGACCCCATCAGCAAATCATTAATGGGAACGTATTCCGGCCTGCAAGGCAGCTCCATTGTCATACCTGACCCAACCGTTGGGCGCACTTTCTTCCTTACGGCAACCAACACTGCTGTCAAATTATCTGCTTACAATCAGGAAACCTTTATCCCCTTAAGTTCGGTTGATGTTGTTAGCAACTCCTATACTCCGCGCAATGGAATTCGTTGGGGAAAAGATAATATTGCCTTTATCGTTTCCGGCACTACGCAAATTTACCTTGTTCAATCGTCGCTCATCAGCGGAGCTAATACTAAATTGAATAGCGTTTCAGCCGCAAATTACCGTGGCCCTAAACAAGCACGTGAATCTATCGCTGCCGTGTTTGGAACCAACTTGGCGACTACGACCGCTACGGCACTGAACCTTCCATTACCAACTACTTTAGGTGGCACATCGGTTAAGCTCAAAGATAATGCGGGGACTGAACGGCTAGCACCTCTTTTCTATGTCTCACCAACGCAAATCAATTACCAGATTCCAGTTGGAACGCTGCCTGGCGATGTGACAATCACAGTAACAACAACAAATGGTGATACCACGGATACATTATTAGTTAGTCAGGTTGCTCCTGGCATTTTCACGGCTAATTCAAATGGTGTGGGTGTTCCGGCAGGCTATATCACACGTGTCAAAAGTGACAATTCACAGACCTTGGAATCTATTTGGCAATTCGATGGACTAACCAACCAATACGTCACGCGTCCCATTGATTTAGGCGCTGATAATGGAGCGAACTCAGATCGCGTATTTTTGGTTCTGGTGGGAACAGGCTTGCGCTATCGCAGCTCGCTCTCTTCAGTTGTTGCGAGAATTGGTGGCGAAGAAGTGACGGTTGATTACGTTGGCGCACAGGGAAGTTTCGTAGGATTGGATCAAATAAATCTATTGATTCCCCGCACCTTGATCGGAAAAGGCCTGGTTGATGTTGTAATAAGTCTGGACGGTCAGGCAACAAATCCTGTGCAAATCAATATCAACTAAACATAAACAAAGGAGATTCTTTAATGTCTTTTGTTTAGTTGGAACAAGCACTCCGCTAAGTGGGGAAATGTGGACTTTTCTGCATTTCCCCACTTGTTCGTTTACGGTTTAGTCGTCGTCACCTTCGCCCCGTTCAGCCAATCCAGCACAACCTTATAAGCGACATCTTCATTACCAGACCAACGCGGCCCTCCCCCGTGTGGGACTTTCTTTGCGCCAACAGTTCCTTCGACATCAGCATTGCCGAGCGGTTTGCGTAAGATCAAACTGTTCTCAGGAATCATTGTATTCGCTACACGCAAGGCCGAAGTGAAATTTTCGCGCATTTGAATTTCTGTCCATTTGCCGTTAGCGTCGGGCGTGTTCAATTTCAAAACTGTGTGATTGTAATGGCAATCTACACATGCGTTACCATCGCGTCCTTTTGCAGCAAGCAACGGCATCACTCGTTGCACAAAATAGCCGTAATCCAACTTTGTCGTTGCAGATTTTCCGACCGTTGCTGTAGCTTTTGCCACTAAAGCCGCGCCGTCCAAATATGCGTCGCCTTGCCCTTGATAAAAGGCTACGGCTTGTTCCTGCAACGAAGCGTTTTTGTCCACCATCAATTTAGCTAAGCCCGCTCTGACTGCGTCATTTTTTAGCAAAACTGGTGCACGTCTGGCAGCACTCAGCGCGGCGGCACGAACACCATCATTTTCGTCATAGCATGATTCAGCAACGATAGAGGGTAAATTCAAATCTTGCTGCGCGGAAGTTACATCCGTCACAACACCAAGAAGTAAACGCCGTTTCGCGGTTTCTTTTGACTTGAGTAAACTATCAAGTGCAGCCTTAATTGACAGAGCTGCGCGCCATTCTTGTTTGCTCATCGCCAATTGCGCAGCAGATCGTTGCAAGGCTTCGTCATTTGATTGCATCGCTGAAACAATGCGCGCTTGTAACTCAATGTCTCCGCTCAAATGGGGAAAATCAGCGAGCGCAATCAAGGCCGCAGGCGCGACTTTGCGATCCGCTTTCAAAGCAAAATCACGTACCGCTGTATCTAATTTTTCGGCGCGCGCTTCTTCGGTGCTAAAAACTTTCAGCCGTTCCAATCCAGCATTTTGCGCGGCGGGATAAGTACTCGCCAACAGCGATTTCAGAATGCCAATTGCCACCTGTTTATTTTGCGCGCGAATTTCAAGTGGCAATAAACGATAGGATTCTTGCGCAGCGTTGCGGATTTCTTCGTTTGTGTCAGTGAGTTGTTGCAGTACTAACAAAGGCAGTGAGTCCAATTTTTGATCACGCACAGTATTCGCAGCGATTATCGCGTGTTTGCGAATTTTTGTATTATTGGAGCCGATCAATGGCACGAGTGATTTTTCCATCAGCTTTGCACCTTCGTCGTAAAACTGAATATTCTCAACATCGTTGCCGATGCGCGTGTAGCGGCCTCCGCCTGCGTATCCGCCAGCGCGCAAGTGAAATTCAGTAATCGCTTGCAACAAACCTTCGCGTTGCAAGTCGTTTCCGTTTTCGAGCGCCACAGCAATGCGCTTCGCCATTTGCAAACTATTTTCCCGATGCCCGCGTTTGGCGTGCTCGCGGTCTTCGGGCTGCGCCAGCAACGCAATCCAGTTGTTGTACAAATAGCGCACGTTTTCATCCGCCATGCTATACAACGCTTCGATCAAGTTGCGCCGTATCCAGGGATGCGTTTCTGTGCCGATTTGTGCAATAACTTGATCTACAATTTTCCAACGCAAGGTTTCGTCTTTTGTCCAGTAATACCATTGAGAAAGAGACTTTATTGATTGAAGTCGTATTACGGGTGATTGATCTTTAAGATTTAAGATTAATATAATTCCAACATTTGACTCGTTTGTGAGTGCAGAAAAATGATAAGCAAAAATTTGCGACCTCCCCCAACGAAATCTTTCACTCTTATTTTTTTCTCCATTGATTAATTTGGCAGCCAAAGCGTAAGGCGAGAGATTTTCTTTAACTGCATTTTTTGATGACTCTGCTTTATAAGCAATGGCTTCTCGTTTAAACGCGATTGCGGCAGCTAGTTGAACCATTTTGTGATTATCGCTTAACAAACTTTCTATTTTTTCGCTTGAACCTAAATCACCTAAGCCAAGTGAAGATTTCGCAAATACCCATCTAATCAAAGGCTCATCGCTATCCAACATCAAACTTTGCCCACCATCGCCATATTTATCTCTTTGCTCTTCCAATAATTCGTATGGATTAATTGTTCCACGACCAATAGTTTTTCCAAAGAAGGCTTCACGATTACGTGGTGTTGGATATAACTGCGACAACGCCATGATAGCAAATTGGGTTTCTCGAAAAGGCGTCCGAAAATTTTCATATGATTGGCGTAAATCGAACCAGCCGCCCCATTCCTGTTGACGCGCGAGCAGAAAAGTTAGGCTCTTTTTGATTTGCAAATTTTCTGGCGTGTAGCCCGCGAGCGCGAGCGTGTACAAACAATGTCCGGTTTGAAATTCTACGGGAGCGCTGTCTGGCTCGAACAACATTGACCATTGCCCGTCCGCTCGTTGCAATGACAAAATCCGCTCGGCATTGCGTTTGATTTTTTCTGCGTAGGCATTACGATCAATCTGTATCATTGCCATTGTTTGATAGCACAGATCAATCAGGTTTTTGTGCCTATCCTGTTCGATCAGATTGCGCGTCAAATCGCGGTACTGCATTGACTCTGCATCGTTTGCTTGTCTGGCATATTCATCAAACGCTTTCCACGAATACATCGCTACTTCGTACGCACTGACCAATGGTGTGTTGCCGTTGCTTTCATCATTGGGCAAGACGGTTCGGCCTTTGTAATACAGCTTCAAATAGTTGACGACGCCTTTTAGGTATTCGGTGTGGCGCTCGCCTGTGACTTCGTTTTCATAAATATTCAGCAGCGCTGCCATCCGGCTCATCACATTCGCCGAAGCCGAAATTACGCGCGTCCAATTCGCGTCGGGAAAGCCGTAAAACGGGCGCGGCGAGTTATAAAACCGCTCCGTCAAAAATTGTACGGCGGATCGTTTATTAATCGCGTAACCGTTTTGTTTAGCAGTCAATTCAGCGCGCAAAGGAAAGTGCGTAGCGTGGCAGGCTACGCAACCCATCGTTTCGTTATGATTACTGGAAACGCGATTAACGATGCCGCCATGACGCGGCGTGTTCGCGTGCCAACTGTCGCCCGCGCTAACGATGAAATCCATTCCGGCGCGCACGGCTTTGCGCGCGGCATCAGCTTGCGGGGAATTTTGCTTTGCGTATGGCGGCAAATCATAAACATAAGTGCGCAGTTCATACGCCGGATGACGCGCATCTACGCGGACATAATAGGTGCCTTTCGTCAGCACGCGCGTAGTAAATTTATTGCCGGGCAAAGCCTGGACTTCGTGCGGCGGCATCACAGGATCAGCGCCGTTTTCATAAGCCACAGCTTGATTGTTGTTGATAGTAAAAACGGAAACGTCTACGGGAATGTTGTCGCGTTCGAGCAAATCAATTTCAAAATGTACGAGCTTAGGCACGCCTTCAGTGAAATTAAATTTAAACCAATCAGTGCCGCCTACAGGCAAACGATCATCATATTCAGCCGTTTGCTCATAACCACGTTTGTAATTTTTCGTATCAGCATTCAATGGCGCGATGTAAGACGTATCATCCGCCGTAGCGAACATCGTTTTGCCAAGCTGAAATTCATTCGCATCTTGCCACGTGTCGTTTGGCTCGGCTTCGACGTTTGGCATTTTGTTGTCTGGCCATTGCAGTACAGAAATGATAGGCGCGATGGAATCTTTGGTATTTGATTTTAATTCAAGCGTTGCTTTGCTAGCGCGAAAAGTCAGATACAAATCAGGATCGCCAACGTGCAACGGCTTACTCGCAATGATTTTCCCACCTTCTTTGAGCGTGACAATAATCGTCCCTGTATCGCCCATCGCTGACGGAGTGGGGATTGAAATGCTCAAGGATGAAAGCTTACCAGCAACTTCTAATTGATAAGATTTCGTTGCGTTCGGAGCAATTGCTTCGCTGGTTTTCAGGATTTTTTTGAACGGCGATTTCCCGACAGCACCAGATGTGAAATCAGGCAAAAAAACAGTAACGCCGATTAAACTAGCAAATAAAACAAAGGCGATGAATTTGTAACTTTTGGCGGTCATAGATTTCGGTTAACGGGACAATTTAATTTGCGCAAAAAAGGAGTGCGCAAGCATTATACGTGCGCACTCCTAAGTTTAAAATACCCGTGTTTTTAGAACGAAAGTTTCAGGGCAAAACGGAACTGTCTTTCAGTGCCTTGCGCCGAGGTGATTTCGGAATAACCGTTAGTATTAATGATCGAACCGTCCGCATTGCGTGTCGGTGAAGATACATTAGAACCAGGATTATTAAAGGCTGGCGTATTCGTCAGATTAAAAACTTCAGCACGGAACTGCATACCAAATCGTTCGGTCACTTTGAAATTGCGGAATAGGCTCGCGTCCATATTGAATACGCCGGGGCCTCGCAAAGTGTTGCGTCCCACAGTTCCATAACGAACCGCTGTTACAGGCGCATACGCTAACGGGTCGAAATAGCTTGCGCCGCGCCCAATGCCGCCAAGAATTTTCACTTCTGATTTCACCTGATCGGCGGTTTGTGTGTTGCCGGGTGCATTCAATGAAGTTCCCGATGAAGTAACAGTAAAAGGTGTTCCGCTCATTTTGCTAACTACGCCATTCACCTGCCAGCCACTTGCTAACCAAGACAACGGGCCATCAGCCGCCCAGCGTTTGCCGGCACCAAATGGCAATTCATAGACACCATAAATCTGTAAGTTGTGTTTGCGATCAAATCCCGTCAATGCACGGTTACGCGCCCATTGTGAAACGGAATTAAAAGTCAGCCCGGAATCGCTGTTATCGGCATAGCCAATCGCTTTTGAAAACGTGTAGACGATTCCGAATGAAGCACCTGAGCTGAGGCGACGAGTCAATTGCGATTGCATTGAATCATACGTTGACGTATTGAATGGCATCAACATATTGATGTTAGCAATTCGCCCCTGTGACGCCAACGCACGACCAGCGTTGCCGAGTCCAACTTCACCAGCATTGATGTTGACGTTTGCCGTTTGCCGAATGGCACGCGAACCAACGTAAGCAACTTGTCCGCTGAATCCTTTTCCGAGGTCGCGTTGAATCGTTAGATTCATTGATTGAACGTAACCACGATTAAAGACTTTCGGGAAGGTTTGGGTTCCGATATTGTTAGGCAGAAGAATTGAACCTGACGAAAGGTCAGGCGCAACGATAGCCGGGAGTCCTGTCGCTAAAGTACCTGCTGACTGGAACGAAGAAGCGCCTGAAAGTTGTAGTGAAATCGTAGCAGGATACGCATCACGCATGTTACGGAAAGAATTCGGATCAACGCTGATGCCATATCCGACACGAATCACGGTTTTATCTTTTAAGCGATAAGCGATCCCCAAACGCGGTGCTAATTGTCCAATCCCAACCTTAACTCCAGTATCTTGCGGAACATTGCCCAGTCCGCCAATAAGAACCCGATTCAGTTCTGCGTCATAGCGCTCTGCGCCGCGATGATCGCGCGTTGCAAATGGGTAGCGTTCAAATCGTGTTCCATAATTTAAAGTTAAATTACGCGTGATCTGCCATTGATCGCGAGCATAAACTCCCCAACCTGGCATACGCACGGCGGCTGGATTAATGTTCTGCAAATCTTTGCCCATGCTTTGTGGTAATCCAAGCAGAAAATCTGCCCAGCCGTTGTAAAGCGTCGGAGCGGCTCCACCCTGTAAGGCGGTCAGGCCACCCGAAAAGTTAAATCCACCTCGTGGCCCGAAGGCTGCCTGTGGTTGGAAATGGTTGATGGTGTAATAGGTATATTCGCCGCCGAAACGCAAGCTGTGCGCGCCGCGCAACCAGCTTAAATTACCTGCCGCAACATATTGGTTATCGCGGAAAAGAAATGGATTGGAGACGTTCGGATTTCCGATTGACGAAAAGCCGCTGATCGTGAAGCGCGGATAACCACCTTGTAATTTATCAGGGCCGTTCGTGCCTGGAATGCCTAAATCCAAACCATAATTTTTATCAATATCTACGTTTTGCGCACCAAGTCGTTGCCGCGTAAAGCCGACGTTACCATCGAGCAATAAGCGCGCTGTCAACGTGTAAGTTCCACCGATGGCAGTACTCTGAACGCGTCCGGGAGCATTGCCCGGTTGTCCACCAGCAAGCGCATCGCCACCCGCTGGGCCGAGTGAAGGCGGATCGAAGATTTGACTTGGCGAGATTGAATAGCGCACAAACAATGTAGATTTTTCAGTGGGGATATAATTCACTTTGAAATCATAATTATCGCGGTTGAATTCATACGTGCCGCTCGCAAAATAATTATTGGCGGGCGTAGCAGTCGTCAGATTTGGAGCTGGAATCAACGCAATTAATTTTGCAACAATTGGGTCAATTCGATTCGTCGGAATTTTGTTATTAGGGAATAACGTCCTGCCTGAGCCATTCGCATTGCCTGTCGCCGGATCATAAATCAGTGCGCCTGTGCCGCTGAAATCGCCTGCTCTGAGAGCGGCGGTGGGCAATGTACGAAATGCTGAAGCATTTGATCTACGCACGGTGCGCTCCCATGAACTGAAGAAAAATAATTTGTTTTTGACAATTGGGCCGCCGAAAGTTCCGCCAAACTGGTTGAAAATATTTTTGGGCAATGTGCCGGGTTGATAGTAAAAATAGTTGCGCGCTTTTAATCGGCTATTGGTATGAAATTCCCACGCGCTGCCATGAAATTGATTTGTGCCGGATTTAATTTGCACGTTGACTGCCGCACCGCCAGCCATTCCTTGTTCCGCGTCGAAGCTGTTCGTCACAACGTTGACGGTTTCGACTGCGTCCTGGGGTGGCACGTACGCAACGATGTGTGGCAACCAGGGATAGCTGACCGTCGCCCCATCCAGACGCGTATTATTATTCGACATGGAAACACCATTGAAATTGGTAACGAGCGAGCGTTGCGGGTTGCCCGCATCCGAATGTGCATCAGCAGGCGCGGAAGCACCTGGAATTAATTTATAAAGTTGCTGAAAATTTCGCCCGGCTCCAATCGGCAGGTTCGTGATTTGAGTTTTATCAAGCTGTGTGCTGACATCTGCTCGATCTGTTTGAAGGGTAGGAGTTTCAGCCGTTACTGTTACCGATTCGCTAGTTGCACCGACCTCCATTCTCACATCTTCGCGGACGATGCTGTTAAGCCTGACATCAACCGTAGCTTTGGAAAAAGTTTTGAAGCCATTTTGCACAACTTTAAAATCATAAGTACCGACCTGTAAATCACGGATCGCGTAGGTACCATTTTCGTCAGCGGTTACATCACGTTGTTGTCCGGTGGCCTTGTTAACAACTGTAATTTTTGCGCCCGGGACTACGGCACCAGACGGGTCTTCAACGCGTCCGACCAGAGAGCCATACAGCACCTGCGCTTGGGCGAATTGTAAAACCGCGACTATTAAAAGGAAACTTATCAAGGCAAGCCGTCTTGACACAGATAACATCGGATTAACGAGTTTCTTCATACTGATCTCCATGAAAATGCACTATTGTGAAGTGATGTTTTACAGCAATTTCAGGCCACAAAGACGCGCACAAAAGGCATCAACTTTGAGTAGCAACCTGCCTCACCGTCAACCGCATTCGTCAATCAGCCTGATTTAAAGTGTCCCAAGCAAAGTTTGATTCGTAGTAGGTATGTATTTTTTTATTTACGCCAGCAAATTCTTCTGTACAACGCCATGTACATCGGTTAAGCGAAAATCACGCCCCTGAAAACGATAGGTTAACCGTTGGTGATCGAAGCCCAATTGATTGAGCAGCGTTGCGTGCAGGTCGTGAACGTGCATGCCTCCCTCAATTACACCAAAGCCGAGTTCATCCGTTTCGCCGTGCAAGTAGCCTGATTTAAAGCCGCCACCAGCGACCCACATCGTAAACCCTTCAATGTGATGATCGCGTCCGGTTGTTTCGCGCACTTCACCCATCGGCGTACGACCAAATTCGCCGCCCCAAACAACTATCGTATCTTCCAGCAAACCACGCTGTTTTAGGTCAAGCACGAGCGCGGCACTCGCTTGATCTACTTCGCGGCAACGAGCTTCGATATCTGCGTCGAGGTTGTTGCCGCGTTCGCCATGATGATCCCAATCGGTGTGATAAAGTTGCACAAAACGTACACCGCGTTCAATCATTCGCCGCGCTAACAAGGCATTCGCCGCAAAGCCCGATTCGCCAGGCTTCACACCATATAGCGCCAGCGTTGCCGCCGATTCCTTGCTTAAATCCATTAACTCTGGCGCGCTCGTTTGCATGCGAAAAGCCATTTCATAAGCGTTCAGCCGCGTCAGAATTTCGGGATCACCTGTAGTTTCAAGCCGTGCACGATTGAGGGCGCCCACAGTATTATAAAAATCGCGTTCCTGTTCACGGGCGAGTCCTGCGGGGCTTTGCAGGTTAAGAATTGGATCACCCTGACCGCGAAAAGGTACGCCCTGAAATGAAGTCGGCAAAAAGCCACTGCTCCACAATGTCGAGCCGCCACGCGGGCCGCGCCGACCACTTTGCAATACGACGAAACCAGGCAGGTCTTTTGATTCGCTGCCAAGTCCATACGTGACCCATGCGCCAAACGCGGGGCGTCCGGGAATTTGAAAACCCGTGTTCATAAACAGTTTCGCCGGCCCATGATTGAACACATCCGTAGACATCCCGCGCAGCCAGCAGACCTCGTCTACAATTTTGCGATGATGCGGCAGTAATTCGCTAAGAGTCATGCCTGATTGCCCGTACTGTGCAAACTTGCGCTTCGTACCCAGCAATTTCTCATTGCCTTTCAAAAAGGCAAAGCGGCGACCTTTCATAAGGCTTGGGGGCGGCGGCTGTCCTGTCAATTCGCGCAGCTTCGGTTTGTCAGAAAACAATTCCAGTTGCGAAGGCGCGCCCGCCATAAATAAATAAATCACCCGCTTTGCTTTGGTCGGAAGCGGCGCTTTGCGCGGAGCCATCGGATTCGTCGGCTCAATTTGTGGACGCTGTGGCGCGCCTTGGGTTTCGCCTGCAAGCAAAGAGTTAAGCGCAATCGCCCCCAGCCCAACCGCACACTGACCGAAGAAATGGCGGCGGGTTATATCTCGCAATTCTTTTGTAGCGGGTTCGTTCACATCAGATTGTTTCATGCTTACTCTCGCGTAATAAAATTGTCCGTATTGAAAAGCACACGTGCAGCAGCCGTCAACGCGGCAGATTGCGCTTCGGTTAAGCCAGCCTTCGTCAATTCTTTGTTCACAAACGCTGTTGCCGAAGCAGGCTCCTTGGCAAAGCCCTGCACTTGCCGTTCGACGTAACTGTGCAAGGCTACGAGTTCAGTAGTATTGGGCGGGCGGCTGAAACAAAGTGCAAATGCATGCTTCAAACGGGCATCCAATGTGCCGACAAATTCGCCCGGCACATCGTGCACTAATCGTACCGCCAAGCCTTGCGCGATTTCGAGAAAAGCCGGGTCATTCGCCAGCGTCAACGATTGCAACGGTGTGTTAGAGCGCTGACGCCGCGTGCAAACGGTCTGAAAGTCTGGGGTATCAAACGTTGTGAACAATGGATAGGGTGCGCTACGAAAAAAGTGCGTATACAACGCGCGGCGGAACCGTTCACTCCCAGTAGCCGCGATCCAATTCTTTTTGTTCTGCGTGAAAGCGTATACGCCGTCAGGCTGGGGGGGGCGCACGCTAGGGCCGCCAATACGCGGGTTGAGCAGTCCGCTAGCGCTGAGCGCTGCATCGCGTACGATTTCGGCTTCGACGCGGAAACGTTCCTGTCGCGCTAACAACAAATTGCGAGGATCAATTTCGTTTAAGTCTTTGCGGGCATCAGATGACTGACGATAGGTCGCGCTGTTGACAATCAGACGGTGCATGGCTTTCAGACTCCAAGCCTGTAAGTGCGGAGTGCCTTTTGATTCCGCCTTCCGTATTCCGAAATCCGCATTCCCGTCGCGGAAAGTGGCCGCGAGCCAATCTAGCAATTCAGGATTTGTAGGCAATGCTCCTTGTGTGCCGAAATCCTCTTCGGTTTCGACGATGCCGCGCCCGAAATAACGCATCCAAATGCGATTCATTGTGACGCGCGGCGTGAGCGGATTCGATGGATTAACAAGCCACTTGGCGAGGTCTAGTCGTGTGCGATTTTTGCTGGTTTCAGGCAATGCAGGTGCAATCGCGCTAATGACGCTTGGTTGCAATAAGCCAACCGCTTTGTCAGGGCGCGTGAAATCTCCGCGCGTGAAAATATAGGATTCACGCGGCACATTAGTATCACGCATAATCATTGCCATTACAGCATTGCCAGCCTGCTTTTCTCTCACGGCGCGCGCAGAGGTGAACGCCGCACTAATTAACGTTTGCTGTTCGGGTATACGCGCATTCGCACCAGTTTTCAGTGCCGCAAGCAACGCCGCGCCACGCGCATCGTGCGGTGCTTCTCTGGCAATTTCAATTTTGAAATGACCAATGCCACGTCCGGTTTCGGCATCGTGCCGCAGAATGAATTGGATTTGGCGGCTGGCAAATTCTTTGGGCTGTCCAAACACGAATGTGGCTTCATGTGGTTGAACAGCGGCAGCGTTTACATTGATTGCCCACCCGGTGCGACGGTCTCCATCACTTGCCGCGCGTCCGGGATAGGCGCGTTGCTCATCATCAGCAAAGACATCACTAAAACGATGGTTGCCGCCTTCTGATTCAATATAAAATTCGCTCAAGGCAAAGGAGCCATCAGCTCCCAACCCCGGGCCGTTTTTCGGTAAGGCTTCGTGCGGCAATACGCTCAAACGCACAGCAGCAACACGCGGCACAGCAATCCTGACGAGAATGCGGTACGCATCATTTTGCGAGGCATTCGACGTAATCAAAAACGAACCATCCTCTAACCGTTGCAATTTGCCATTGGCTTCTGTATCGAATTTTACGGTTTCAAATGGAAGCCATACAACAGCTTTATTTGGAGCTATCACCGCCGGATTCTTTTCAAGCCGCGCGATTTCGGCCCGTTCCCATTCGTCCTGCTTCAACTCTCCGCGACGCGTTGGAGCACCGCTGGCACCTACTGGCTCAGACGCTTCGGTTTTGCCGAACATCTCACCGCGATTGACCAACACAGTGGGGCCGAGATTGTTGACATCCATCGTCGAATTAAAGAATGCGAGAAGCTGATAATACTCTTTGTGCGAAATGGGGTCGAATTTGTGCGAATGGCATTGCGCACAGCCGACGGTCAATCCCAGCCAGACTGCGCCTGTCGTATTGGCGCGATCCATCACCTGCTCGACGCGCGCTTGCTCAGGGTCTACGCCGCCTTCTTCATTGATGACGGTGTTGCGGTGAAAGCCGGTCGCTACAAGTTGCGCTTTGGCGCGTTGTGCGTCTTTCGGTTCGGGTAACAAATCGCCTGCTAACTGCTCAATTGTAAAACGATCAAACGGCTTGTCTTCATTGAGCGCTTGGATTACCCAATCGCGGTACGGCCACATCACGCGCTCACCATCAATCGTATAGCCATTGGAATCTGCATAACGCGCCTGATCGAGCCAATGCCGCCCCCAACGCTCGCCATAATGCGGGCTGCTGAGCAACCGTTCGACTAATCCGCTGTACAACTCATCCTGCTGGCGTGTACTGGCCTTATCGAAAGCTTTGACAAAAGCTTCGACTTCAGCAGGTTGCGGTAACAGCCCCGTCAAATCGAGCGACAAACGGCGAATCAATGTACGCGCATCAGCTTGGGGCGAAGGTTGGAGGCCTTCTCGTTCGAGTCGCGCCAAAATAAAGCGGTCAATTCCATTGCGCACCCATTTGGTATTTTTTACGGCAGGTGGCGGAGTCGCTGCTAATGGTTGAAATGCCCAATGTCCTTGATATTTTGCGCCTTGCTCAATCCAGCGCCGCAACAACGCGGCTTCTTCTGGCGTGACCGCAGCTTTCTTGGCAGATGGAGGCGGCATCATTTCGCCCGCTTCATGCGAAGTGACGCGGCGCAATAATTCGCTCTCGTCCGGTTTGCCCGGCGTAATCACGCTGTATCCGCCCCGATCTTTAGTAGCTCCATCAAATGTGTCGAGGCGCAAACCTGCCTTGCGATTCTTTTCATCCGGCCCGTGACAATAGAAACAGCGATCTGACAACAACGGGCGAATGTCCCGATTGAATTGCACGTCTTGCGCTGCCGCAACTGTCATACCCGGCGCACTCCAAAGCACTCCCAATGCTGTGAATCCGAGCAACAAGCTGATGCAAAGTTTCAGTATTTTCATGAAAGCTCGCCTTGAGTCGAAGTTAATAAAATGAGTTGCAGGAAAGATAATTTATACATTTGTTTGCGGCCACAACAAAATCTAAATAAGAAAAAACTGCTTAGCTCAGCAATTTTCCCATCACAAGTCCATGTACATCGGTGAGGCGAAAATCACGGCCCTGGAAACGATAGGTTAACCGTTCGTGATCAAATCCCAGCAAATGCAAGATCGTGGCGTGTAAGTCATGCACATGCACTGGATCGCGCACAACATTGAATCCGATTTCATCGGTTTCTCCAATCGTTATACCGGGCTTAAATCCCCCACCAGCAACCCACATGGTAAAAGCTTTGTTATGATGATCGCGGCCCAATGCATTACTACCGTCGGGTTCGCCCTGCACCATTGGAGTGCGCCCAAATTCGCCGCCCCAGATCACAATCGTGTCTTCGAGCAAACCGCGTTGCTGCAAATCTAAAATGAGCGCTGTGTTCGCCTGATCGGTTTCTTTATTTTGCGCAATTGTGCCTTTGTGAACCTGTCCGTGATGATCCCACGCTTCGTGATAGAGCTGCACAAAACGCACGCCACGTTCGATCAGACGCCGCGCCAACAAACAATTATTTGCGTATGTGTTTTTCCCCAGTTCAGCGCCATATAGTTCCAGCGTAGCCTTTGATTCTTTGCTCAAATCCATCAATTCCGGCGCGCTTTCCTGCATGCGGTAAGCCATCTCAAACGAATTAATGCGCGTCGCGATTTCAGCATCACCCGTTTTTTCCATCACGTGTTCGTTCAAATCTTTCAATGCATCAAGTGAATCACGTTGCATCTCACGCGAAAGGCCGCGCGGGTTGGCGAGCGATAGAATCGGATCGCCCGTGCGACGAAACGGCACGCCCTGATACACAGTAGGCAAAAATCCACTGCCCCATAAACTCGAACCGCCGCTGGTGCCTCCGGCAGATGAAAGCACGACAAAGCCAGGCAGGTCTTTCGATTCTGAGCCTAAGCCGTAAGTCACCCACGAGCCAAAGCTGGGTCGTCCGAATTGCACGCTGCCCGTTTGCATGAAAATTTGCGCCGGAGCGTGATTAATCGCGTCTGTCATCATGGATTTGATGATCGTGATCTTGTCGGCAACTTTGGGCAAATGCACCAACGCTTCGGACATTTCTGCGCCCGCTTGACCGTGTTTGTCAAATTTGAATTGCGTAGCGAACAACGCCGCATCAGGTTTGATAAAGGCTAGCGTCTGCCCTTTCAGCAACTCTGGTGGACACGGTTTGCCGTTGTATTTCGCCAACCCCGGTTTGTAATCAAACATCTCCAATTGTGAAGGCCCGCCCGCTTGAAACAAATAAATCACGCGTTTAGCCTTGGGGGTGAAATGTGGAGCCTTTGACTGCGGATTACGGATTGCGGATTGTGGATTGTTAGCAGCTAGTGCCGTTTCGTTCAGCAAAGAAGCGAGTGCGATTGATCCAAGTCCGACACCGCATTCTTTAAAAAAGTGACGACGCGTGACAAGTTTTTTAACTTCGGATTTGATTTCTTCAGAATAGGTCATTGGGATCCTTATCAGGCACAATCTGAAAGCTCATTGCCGGGTGATCGTTTCGTCCAAATTCAGCAACACCCGCGCAATCAGCGTCCACGAAGCAAGCCGATGCAAATCAATATTGGCGGGCAGATTGTTCAAGTCGGGCGAAGACACATAAACCGCTGCCGCTGTGTCCCCAGCAAAGCGTCCCTGTTCTTTTTTTAGCAACTGCAATAAACGATTCTCTTCAAACTGATCGGGTAACCGCCCGGTGCAAAGCCGAAAACCATAGCGCAATTTCGCTATACTATCAGCACCGCCTTCTTTCCACATACGCAACGCTAGTGCCTGCGCGGTTTCAAGAAATGCTGCATCATTCAATGTCGTCAACGCCTGCAACGGCGAATTGGAACGAATGCGCCGCGTGCAGGCCATATCAGCGTTGGGCGCGTCAAAGACTGACAAAGATGGATAGGGCACGCTTCTTTTCCAAAATGTATACATCCCCCGCCGATAGTGATCTTCGCCTTTGCTGGTTTCCCAAACGGTGCGGCTGCGAAAGCTCACAGCCATCGCGCCCTCAGGAATTGGAGGGAAAACGCTGGGGCCACCGATTTTCAGGCTTAATAATCCGCTGACTGATAAAGCAATATCGCGCACAGCCTCGGCCTCTACGCGCAAACGAGGCGCACGGGAAAGCAAGCGATTTGTAGGATCAATGGATTGCGGATTGTGGATTGTAGATTGCGAGTTAATTGAAGACGATTGGCGATAGGTTGCGCTCATCACAATCAGCTTATGGATGTGTTTGATTGACCAAGCCTTTGTGTCTCTTGTCCCATCTTTCCATCTCTCCGTCCCTCCGTCTCTCAATTCCACCGCCAGCCAATCCAACAATTCAGGGTGCGAAGGCGTTTCACAGCGCGTGCCGAAATCTTCCGGCGACCCCACCAGTCCTTGTCCGAAATATTGTTGCCAGATGCGATTGACGATCACACGTGCAGTCAGCGGATTGTTTTTATCTGCCAGCCATTGTCCCAAACCTAACCGATTGAGCGGTGCGCCTTGCGGAAAGGGATGTAGAAACGCAGGCGTGCCGGGCGTAACCGATTCACCGGGGCGCTTCCAATCACCCCGTTTGAAAAGATGCGTTTCGCGCGCAATCGGACGAGGTGTTACGACTAACGTAGTCGCAGGATAAGGCCATTGCTTCAGCAAATCCTTCGCGACTTTGTTAGCGTCGGCAAATTCGGGAACTGTTGTTCGGAAATAACGAAAGACTTCGCGCTGTTGGTCGGTCGTGCGTGCTGCGGCAGGAATAGTAAGAATGTGGCGCACATTGGTCGGCAATAAATCAGCTTGGGGATTTGGTTGCGTCGTTATAGAAATGCGAAAACGCCCGATGTTTGGCGCTTCAAAACGTTCTGCCGCACTGCCACCAAATTCTTTTTGCGCGAGCGAAAATTTGAGCAACGTGCCGCTCTCAAATCCTGCGACGGGTGCTTGCAGGGCAAAGACTGCGCGCCGATCCTGATTGCGTAAACCAGGCCCCGCATCCGTGCTCCACGAAGTTTTCAAATTTCCATCAATTGCTAGCGCAAGGGTATTTACTGCTGGAGCAAAGTCTGCCGTCGCGCTGCCAATCTTGAGCGCTTGAAATTTATCGGACTGTGAAGCGGGAGCGGCTTCAACATTGAATTCAGACAACCACGCAATGCCCTGCGACGAGCGCCCCGGCCCCGTGCGCGGCAACGTGTGATCGGTCATTAATTCCAATCGTATGCCTGTGATGTTTTTGAGATTCGTTTTGGCGCTTAAATAATAAACGCCTGTCGGTGGATTATCGCCGCGCGGAATAAACGAATGGTCGAGCAATTCCTCAAACTTCACGCCGTTCGTAGCAATGACTTCAGCGTTTTCCAATACTGTCCATTCGCCTGCTGCTTGTTTTGCTGTTGCTTCCCACACAGCTAGGCGCACTGGCAGGTCTAAATATTTCGCGCGTAATTCATCTTCAATTTTCGCAATGCCTGCCAAAATCTCGTTGCGTTTTTTGGTTTCTGCGGCAGTTGGCACTTCGATCTCAGGCTCTTCGTCCTGATTCAGAAACGCGTAGAATTTATAATATTCATCGTGTTTGATCGGATCAAATTTATGCGTATGGCATTGCGTACAATTGATCGTCAGGCCGAGAAAAGCCTTTCCAATAGCATCTACGCGATCAATTAAGCCTTCGACGCGAAACTGTTCGGGTTCAACTGCGCCCTCTTCGTTGAGCATCGAATTGCGCAAAAATCCCGTTGCGATTTTTTGATCTAAAGAAGAATTCGGCAATAAGTCGCCGCCGATTTGTTCAATCGTAAATTGATCGAAAGGCTTGTCTTGATTGAATGATTTAATCACCCAATCGCGGTAAGGCCAGATCGAACGGTCGCGGTCTTTCTCAAATCCATTCGTGTCAGCATAACGCGCCGCATCCAACCACCAACGCCCCCAGCGTTCGCCATAATGCGGGCTGCTGAGCAACCGGTTCACTAATTTTTCATACGCATTTGGCGACGTATCCGCCAGAAAATCGTCAATCTCTTTGAGCGTTGGCGGCAATCCGATCAGGTCAAGACTAAGCCGACGAATCAACGTTGTCTTGTCAGCTTCAGACGCAGGCGCAAGCCCATTTTTCTCCAGCATTGCCAGAATGAAGCGGTCAATCGAGCTTCGTTCCCAATTTGTATTTTTGACGACTGGCAAAGTGGGACGCGTCGGCGCGATAAAAGCCCAATGGCTTTGCATTTTGGATTGCGGACTTTGGATTGTGGATTCGTCCCAGACTGCACCTTCATCAATCCAGCGCTTAAGCAGTGCAATTTGTTCAGCGCTTAAGGCAGGACGATTAAGCGGCATGCCCGGTTCGCCATTGAGGCCGAGAATTCGTTGCACTAGACGGCTTTGTGCGCTATTACCCGTGCGAATCATCCGCATTGCACTTTGTTTATCATCAAGGCGCAAATCCGATTCCTGTTTTTTGCTCCCGTGACATTCCGCACAATTTGCCTGAAAAATCGGTTGAATATCCCGAATGAACTCTACTCTTCCTACTTTAGGTTGCCGGGTCTGGGCAAAAAGGAAACCAGGAATGAGCAGAGCCGCAACAAAAATAATCAGTAGAATTTTTACGATACGATCCATACAAATATGCCCGACGAAAGCAAAGTAGCGATGCCAGGCAAGGTCAATTATCTGACAGTTATGCCTGGTGATTTTCAGGGTAAGAGCAATTGCAACAAATTATCCTGCGGATAAGCATGTCCCAAATGCTGACGAAAGCCTTCAGCGTACATCACTCCAATTTCAGTGCCGCGAGCCGCTGACCATTCTTTCATTGTTTCGACATACTGATCCATGCCGTGTTGTTGCATCAACCATTCCCGCTGGCTGGTGTGACAACTTAGCATTGCCGTTTTGGTCGCTATTTCCGTTGAAATATCTACGTAAAAATCCGGCTTAATCCCTGCTCCAAAAATGTCCTTGCCTTCAATCGCATCGGCGTAATAAAGATGTGGCATTGTAGCCAAGGGGCGGGCGGCTTCTTCAAAGCCTGTCCGGGCATTTGGTGCGGTAGCCGCGAAGCAGGCAGCGCGCACAATCAAACTCGTTTGTTCATGATCGGTCATATAATCTTGCGGAGAATGTGTGAAGACAATCGCGGGAGTTACCTGACGAATAATTTCGAGCGCTGATTGCATAGCGGACGCATTAAAGGTGACGAAAAAATCTTTTTGGTGAGCGCAAGTATAATCAGCCTCCAGCAAGGCTGCCGCGCGTTCAGCTTCGCCATAGCGAATTCGCGCGATCTCTTCATTTGGTAACTCAGCGCTGCCCCCATCGCCCGCCGTCATCGTAGCGATATGAATGTTGCAGCCTTGTTTTTTCAGGCGCGCGAGTGTCCCTGCGCATAAAAATTCCGCGTCATCAGGATGTGCCATGAAGGCTAAAACTGAATGCCCTGCTGCCATTTATCGCCCCAAAAATAAATCTCGCCCTTTGACCAAATTCACAATTTTGCGATCTGAGATGGAACGTTTGTTCATCCAGAATCCACAATCAGGATGCACCCAGGTAATGCGGCCTTCCCCCATGATTTTTGCAGCTTGCTCAATGCGCTGCGCGACAAGTTCCGGCGTCTCGACAGTATTCACTTTGATATCAATTACGCCTAGCCCAAGTCCGATGCGTGGTTCAAGCTCTTCTTTGAAATATTGCAATTCATCATACCCACGAAAGGCCATTTCGAGGACTACGTGATCGCAATGAAGCGCATTCAAAAATCCAATAAGTTTTTTCCATTCACCGCGTTGAATGGATTGTCCGCCATAATTGCCAAAGCACAAATGCACGCCTTTTTCTTTGGCTTTTGTCGCCGCATCCAACACAACATTAATTGCCGCTGCAGCCCATTCCGCTTCGTCAGGATGCCCCGTGATATTCGCTTCATCAATTTGGATTACTTCTGGATCAAGTTCAGCTACTTGGGCGGCCAGCGCTTTAGCCAGCCCAAATGCTAAATCGGCGCGCGATTTGTAATGATGATCCATTAGAGTTTTGCAAAGCATGTGTGGCCCGGTCAGAGTAAATTTCATCGGATGAGCAGTGCAAGCACGCGCACGATTGTAATCCTCAACCAAGCTCAAAGTACCTTCATTAATTTCGCCTTCGACAATGCCTGCGGGCGCGGCGCGAAAGCCCATCCCTTCAAGCTGGCGAAATTCAGCAATATCACTGCGTGTAATTGCCGTGCGAATGCCACCCATTGGACGAATAAAATATTCAATCATGCCATTTGTATCGGGGTGGTTTATGTCCCAACGATAAAGCTCGCCATCAACGACAACATCTATCCCAGCTAATTCTTGCTGCTTAAAAACAACTTTTGTCGCGTCTATCAAGGCTTGCTGACTCGGTAAGGCGATTAGCCATTCAGGCACAGGATATGAACCAACGACAGTAGTGCGGATTGAGGGAACGCTCACAGACACCTCCAAATTAAAATACGAGAAATAAAGGAAATTCGACGATAAGCCAAGATAGTCCAGATGCGAGAGATTGGTCAAGCCAACTTATTTTCTGACGAAAGGCAAATCGCCGTTGCAATTCGTTTTTTTGCGAGAAACAAATTATTTCAAGTTAGCGTATATGCAGGGGCAAGCTGAGCGGGTATGTCCCAAAGCCTTGACAACGCGTTTTTTCATTACAAAGATCAACCTCTATGACCAACACAATTTCTGCCCGCAACGTCTGCAAATATTTTGGAGACTTCATTGCTGTAGACGATCTCTCACTTGAGGTTCCCTCCGGCACGATTTTCGGCTTGCTCGGCCCCAATGGCGCGGGTAAAACAACGACAATTCGGATGATTGTGAACATCACCGTGCCAGATAAAGGCGAAGTGAAATTATTCGGCGAACGAATGAGTGCCAAATTGCAGGAGCGCGTCGGTTACTTACCCGAAGATCGTGGATTATATAAAAAAATGCCTGTCGGCGAACAATTAATATTCTTTGCCACGCTGAAAGGTGTGCCGAAAAATAAGGCTCCAAAGCTGATTGATGATTGGCTCGAACGCGTTCAACTTTCAGAATGGAAAAACAAAAAATGGGAAGAACTCTCAAAAGGAATGCAGCAAAAAGTGCAATTCGTTTCGACGATTTTGCACGATCCTGATCTGATAATTTTGGACGAACCGTTTTCGGGTCTTGATCCGATCAACGCGAATTTGCTGAAAGATATTGTGCAGGAATTAAAGGCGCGCAATAAAACAATTATTTTCTCTACACACTTGATGGAACAGGCGGAGCAGTTGTGCGATGCAATTTGTTTGGTGAATCGTGGACGCGGCATTCTTAGTGGCCCCGTGCGCGAAATCAAACGCAATTTCATGCGCGAAATGCCGGAAGTTAAAATTGCGCTTGAGGCTGAAAATACAAATGAATTGCTGGAAGAGGCTTCGTTAATAAAAACGAAAATACCCCGCAATCATTGGCAGGAAATCACGTTGCAGGAAGGAACAAATCCTCAAGTTCTCTTGCATCAACTCATCGCGCAAGGCGCAATCGTGAATCGCTTTGAAATTATCGAACCGTCCTTAAATGAAATTTTTATTGCGAGCGTCAATCGGACCAATTATTTAAGCCGACAAGCTATGGAGGAGTAAGCGCAAGTTTACGTTGGCGCGCGGAAAATTGGTTGGCGAGCGATTTGATGCGCGTGTTTAGCATCGTATCGGTGATTTCTGTTTTTCCATCATTCATCACCAAAGCCCGCAACAACAACTGGTAAGCGGCTGAAAAATCATTGCGATTGGCTTCAAATTCCGCCATCTCAACTAATTTTTCGCGTTCAGTGATTTGCTTATTGGTTTTCGGCATTGCATCAATTTTTTGCAACAATTCATTAATTTGCGTGCGGATGCTTTGATTGCGCTGGTTGCTGATAATCAATGATTTGAGCAGCAATAAATACGCCGAAGAAAAATTCTCACGGTACGTTTCTAATAACGCTAACGTTAGTAAATTATTACTTTCTGCTACTTCATCGTGATTGGAATGTGCCAAACCAACTAATTGCTCGCAGGCAACAACTGACGCATCATAATTGCCCAGAATCAAATGCAACCGCAGCGCCTCCTGCAATGAACCGGATTCTGCTTTTCTGTTGCGGTTGATCCGATAAATATTAATGGCTTGTTCATCCATTTGCGCGGCAAGCTGAAATTCTTTTTGTTTCTCAAAAAAGCGCGCGAGGTTATTTAAAGCCATCGCTTCCCCATTGAAATCTTTTGCAGCGCGCCAGGCTTCTAATGAAGCTTCGGTCAGCTCAATCGCTAATTTTAAGTTACCTCCTTCTGAAGCAAGCAAACCTAGCGCAGTGTGAGCCGCTGCCGTTTCGCGTGGCAGCTTGGCATTCTGCGCTAAATACAAACCTGATTGATAGGAATCCAACGCCTGCTTCATTTCGCCAGACTCAAGCTGAATACGACCAAGCGTTAGATACGCACGTGCCGCCTGCGCATTCGCGGTTGCTCTGTATGCCGTCATCGGCAAAGTACGCGCGCGTAGTATCATGCGCGCTTTGTCTTTGGCTTCCGTTGCTTCCAGGCGTAATCCTCCACGCTCCGCTAAACGACTAATGCGATGCCAGGCTAACGCTGCTGCTTCATATTCACCGTTCTGGCGAAACGCCGCCGCCGCCGCTTTATATAACGCTATGGCTTGTTGTAAGCCTCCATTTGCAGGGATTTGTGCAGTTGCTTCGGCTTGTTGGACTAATTTTGCCGGGGTTTGTGGTTGTGGAGAAGCAGGCGTCTGTTGGGCGGCAACCTGATTAGGCAGAATAAACGATGCACTAATGAACAGACCCACTCTGAAGCTATAATTTACAAGCTGCAAAGTGGGTCGTGATGTATACATGCAATGAAAATTAATGGATCACAATACCAGTAGAAACTCGCAAATTGTTTACGCTTCTACGTTTCAGCGGAGTTAGGAAAGGATCACGAAAACGCGTCATCAGGTAATCAGCCTGAAACAAGCGCCACGAAAAATTCTGATTCAACTTCACGTCAACGCCGCCGCCAAAAGCCATCGCAAAACCTGTATTTGAAAAAGCCAATTTTGCAGTCCCAGTCGAAATCGTTGAGTTCTCATGCGCGACGCCAAAAAGTGCATGCACAAAGGGGTTGACCCGCTCCGTAGAACGTAAATTTCCTTGCACACCAAATAAAAAGGTATGAGTTTTATTGTTTGCCTTAATACCTGTAAAAGTTTCAGAGTAGTAATGCCCACCAAAGTCAGCTTTGATGCCAACATGGTCACTGAGATTGAATGATGCCGATGTATTCCAGCCATGCGAATCAGTATCGTAACCACTGGCCGTGCGCAAATAGGAATAACCACCAAAAACTTCTGCTGCCGGGGTGTCATCTTGCGCGAGGGCGAAGGAAAAACAAACACATAAAAGAGTGAGAATAAAAATTAGTTTACGCATTGAGTATCCTTTCTCTGACCATTCCTTCCAAATGATTCGTGAGTATTTTCAAGCGGGGGAGCCAATTCGGAAATCGTTGATTGTGAGGTATATCAATCCAGCGCAGCATACCATATCTTGCAATTTTGTTGCTATAAATTGTTTTTGGCGAGAAACACTAACTGATTTAGAATGTGCGGGCAGCAATTCTTTACCTGCATTCATTAATTTAGAACCTTCCACAGAAAAAGCTACAGAGCACGGAAAATATATTCGCTATGGAACCTAGTACAAGCCTCAATCAAAATTTCGATTCCAGCACTGATCGCGCCGGGATTGGCGGCCACCCCAAAGGGCTAACCACATTATTTTTCACCGAGATGTGGGAACGATTCAGCTATTATGGCATGCGCGCGCTGCTCATGCTTTTTATGACGACCCCAATTGTAAACGGCGGTTTTGGCTACAATGAAAAGTATGCGGCAAGTATTTATGGGGCTTACACAGGCTCAGTCTACTTAATGTCAATTCCGGGCGGTTGGATAGCGGATAACGTTTTGGGAACACGCATGGCCGTGATGTATGGGGGCATAATTATTGCACTTGGGCATTTTTCGATGGCATTGCCGACAACCTGGTCATTTTTTCTGGGGCTGATTTTGATCGTATTTGGCACAGGATTATTGAAGCCAAATGTTAGTGCAGTGGTGGGTGGGCTTTACAGTCCTGACGATCAACGCCGCGACGCAGGGTTTTCAATCTTCTATATGGGTATCAATCTTGGCGCATTTTTAGCACCCTTAATTTGCGGATATATCGGCGAAAAAATTAATTGGCATTTCGGCTTTGGGTTAGCGGGAATTTTCATGTCGCTAGGCTTAGTCCAATATTATTTCAGTCAGAAAAACATCAACCACGTGGGACACGCGCCGCAGATTTCCAGCGAACAAAAATTCCGCAATGCCATCAAAGGCATAATTTTTATGGGAATTTTTGCGCTAATGGTGCTCTTCCTGTATTTTCTCGCGCCTGAACCTATTCGTAACCATCGCGTTGAGATCATGCTGGGAATTCTCGTGCTCGCACTCGTCTGGTTGTTTGGATGGTTCCTGAAACCTGAAGAGAAAAAACCCGTACTCGTCATCGTGATTTTGTTTTTCTTCTCTACAATTTTTTGGGCAGTGTTTGAACAAGCTGGATCAAGCTTTAACTTGTTCGCTCGTGATTTTACTGATCTGAGCGTGTCTGGTTGGCTAGTAAATATTATGCCCGCCGCAATTCAGTCACAAATTGCGAATGGATTTCCGGCAAGCTGGTATCAATCCGTAAACTCTATGTATCTGATAGCTCTCGCGCCGGTTTTTTCCATTCTCTGGTTGAAACTCGGCTCACGCCAACCTTCAAGCCCTGTCAAATTTTCTCTTGCATTATTATTAGTTGGAGCTGGCGCGATAATTTTAATGCTCGCATCTGTACTGCTCGGAAGCGCAGGAAAAGTAGGGCCTGGGTGGTTGATGGGAGTTTACTTGTTTCACACGATGGGCGAACTATGCCTTAGCCCCGTAGGATTGAGCACAACGACGAAATTGGCGCCAGAGCGCTTAACAGGATTCATGATGGGGATTTGGTTTCTATCTATTTCGTTTGGTAATTTTTTTGCAGGCGAAGTCGCTGGCAACTTTTCAAAAGAAGCACTGGTTGGACTATTTGCCAAAGTCGCTACCGGGCCGATTATTGCGGGCTTGGTCTTATTGGCATTATCGCCATTCATCCGTAAACTAATGGGAAATGTCAGGTAGATTTTTTGTACGGTTTACGAAATCTTGCAATCAGTTGTACACTTTAGATATGGACGAAAGAGATTTATACACCGAACGACCAGAAACGAAGCGCGCTTCCTATTGTTGCCCGAAATGTCGGCAAACTTCCGAATTTCAAATTCGCTGGTTGCGGCGCAGCAAGAAAAAATCCCTCCCCTACGGCGCTGATGATTATTTGCGGGCGAAATTTGCCAATGCGCGGGATTACATGGTGCGCGTAGATGACATGCTCAATTGCCCGAACCCACGTTGTCGCGGGCGCTTTGAAATTCCCAACTCACAAACTGTGGTTTTCATTTAGATTTTTTTCAGAAGCGAAAAGCTTAAAGCCGCAAGAATGAATCATTCCTAATTCATTCTTGCGGCTTGTTAGTTTTTATACCAGAAACTTAGTTGCGCTCGGCCCGAATTTTCTTCACTTTACGCGCGATCAATGCTAATCCGGTGCCTAATAAAGCAATTGTGGATGGCTCTGGAACTGGTTCCGGTTGCTTATCATTTGGCGTCGGTGATGGACTTGGCGTTGGGTCGGTCGTTGGAGTTGGGGTCGGGGTCGGTGACGGGCTTTGTGTTGTGGTTCCAACTTCCGAACGACGAATAGGTGTCGAATCATTCCCTGCTAATAAAGCGCCAACGATTACAGCTCCGCCGATTAGTGGTAAGGCAATCCACCATTTACGATGTGGTTGAATGACTTCGCTCTCGACACAAGCGTCTGAACAAATCACACCAGGGCCGTAAGGAATCAAACGCCCATCTGACAAACGAACAAATTCTGGTTGATCAAGGCTTTCGCTCGTCATATTAACAACTTTATTTGCCGTATCTTCCTTATTGACCGTATTTGAGTTTGTCGCAACACTCTGGCGGATATCCTGTTCACTGCGAATTTGTGAATAACTGATGGGGGCAGCTTGTGCTCCAAAGGCTAATACTCCGCTCAACATCGCAATAATTATTACTCTTGGCTTCATCATAATTTCCTTCTTTCGGTGAGCGCCATTCCGATTTATCACCAAGGGCCAGGTAACGCGCGTATGTCGCTGTCAGTCAGAAATTGCTAATAAAGGCAGAATCCAGCAATGGAGATTTTTTTCATCAATATGTTAGAAATCGTGACAATATGTGGTAAAAACGGGGTATTACAACTATCAACCAATTACCAAAATCCGCCGATCACGGGGCGTTCGGCAACTGGGTTAGAACACAAATGCACTAAGGAGACATAAAACCGAATGGAAACGCGCCCTGTGGTCCTAACGCAACAGGTGTGTCTGCATTATCAATCGCAAGAAGTACAGCAATTGATAAAAGCTGCTAACCAATTACCCCCTTATGAAATTCAGGAATTTTCCCGTTATATTCGCATTGATAATTTTTCGCTGATTGGCCGGGGTTGGCGATGTGCCTTTATTATTTTCAAACCAACCGAAACAAACCCCAACTGGATACTGGACACAGTTGAGTACCTTCCCGCGATGTCCGACCATCAGGCTCTGGCCTCGCTCGGACATTTAGAAACTTTTGGGCTGAATCGGCTGAAATTCGGGTTGTAAAAAGCCTGCATAATTTGCCCGCACAATTTGAAGGCCGAAGACCTCTCGGTGTACGATGTTCTTTTGGAAGAAACATTGGTAGCCGAGAGGTAATGTAATGTCAGATTTGGCAACAAAAACTTGTGTTCCTTGTCGGGGTGGAATTCCGCCGCTTGGAAGCCAGGAAATTCAGGGATTTTTGCAACAACTGGGTAATAATTGGCAGGTCATTGCCGAACATCACTTACAAAAAGATTTTATCTTCCCTGATTTCAAGTCAGCGCTCGCGTTTACCAATTCGGTCGGCGCAATCGCAGAAGAGCAAGGACATCATCCAGATATTTCTCTGGCTTGGGGTAAAGTAGGAATAACACTTTGGACGCATAAAATTGATGGATTGCACGAAAGTGATTTTATTCTCGCAGCAAAAATTGATAAGTTGCCAACATCGTGAGTACTGAAGCCCCTATCGAACTTTCCGAAGCCGAAAAGCGTTTTTATGTTGCGTTTTTCCAACGTAAATCGCCTGTAACGACCTACCTCATTGTCATCAATGTGCTGTTGTTTGTGGCTCTCGTCTATGCCAGTCCATTGCGTGTCCAAGCGTTTCAAGTTGGCAGCGATTCGGCAACGCTCATTAATTTCGGCGCAAAATTAAATTATTTTGTAATTGTTCAGCATCAATGGTTCCGCTTAATTACGCCAATATTTTTACATATTGGCTTGATGCATCTGGGAATCAATTTATATTCGCTTTGGCAAGTTGGCCCAACTGTTGAGCGATTGTTCGGCTCAGCTCGCTACTTAGTGCTATATCTGTTAGCAGGAATGGGGGGCGTAATCGCCAGCATTATCGGTTCTCTGCTCAATCAACGCGATGGCGTTTCTGCGGGAGCTTCCGGTGCGCTTTTTGGTTTGCTTGGAGCAATGCTTGTCGCTAGTTATAAATATCGCCACGAATTGCCCGACGGATTCCGACGCAGCATCGGCCCTGGGATGATAAATGTCATTGCTGCTAACTTGTTGTTCGGATTTATCAACAATTACGGTAGCTCGTCCGGCAAGGGCGGGCTGTTATTACAACATTACATTGATAACTGGGGTCACATTGGCGGGCTTGTGACTGGAATGATTGTCGCGCTTTTGTTGCCACGACATACTGACAACGAAAATCCCCTACCACGTTCTGAAAAAATTCTCCTAATCGTTTGTGGATTAATCGTAGCGATCTGTTTTTTCCGCGCTTATCAATTGCGACCGTTTGTAATCGCGCGACAAATACAATAAAGCGCTCTCAGATTCATCCGTGAGGTTACTATGACAATTGAAAAAATTGGTGTTTTAGGTGCCGGGCTGATGGGTTCAGGCATTGCGCAAGTCGCAGCCACCAGCGGTTTTGCCGTAACAATTCTCGAAGTTGACGAAGCCGCTCTCAACAAAGGCATTAGCGGGATTGATAAATCCCTCGCCCGACTGGTTGAAAAAGGGACGATCACCGCAGAACAAAAAGATCAGGCACTGGGTCGCTTGCAGGGCACTACAAAAATTGAAGAGCTTGCCAGTTCTGACATCATCATCGAAGCGATTATCGAGAACCTCGAAATCAAACGACAAACCTACGCGCAACTCGATAAAATCTGCTCAGGCCACACAATTTTCGCCTCGAATACATCATCCCTTTCAATCACGGAAATGATGATTGCGACAAGCTCTGAGCGGCAGCGCCGTTTCGTAGGTATGCATTTTTTCAATCCCGTCCCGATAATGAAATTGGTTGAAGTCGTTAAGACAATTTTGACTGAGGAGGATGTTTATCAAGAGGCTGTAACGCTCGGAACCAACCTTGGCAAAACCGTAGTGCAAACTAGCGACAAAACCGGATTTATCGTAAACCGTTTGCTAATCCCCTATTTACTCGACGCAATTCGCACGTATGAAGAAGGACTTGCATCCATCATAGACATTGATAACGCCATGAAACTTGGTTGTGGTTATCCAATGGGGCCGCTCACGCTATTGGATTTTGTAGGCTTGGACACCACATTATACATCGCAGAAATCATGTTCCATGAATTCCGTGAAAAACGTTTTGCGCCTCCGCCGTTGCTGAGAAAAATGGTGCAGGTCGGAATGCTTGGTCGAAAATCCGGGAGCGGATTTTATGATTACAGCGACCCGAAAAACCCTCAACCTGTAAAACTTTAGATTATTCGACAACTGCCAGAACTTCGCCTGCATTGACGGTTTGGCCTTCGATAACTTTGAGGGAAGAAATTCTACCCGCTTTCGGAGATTGAATTTCGTTCTGCATTTTCATGGCCTCGACAACGAGGAGGCTTTGCTCTTCGCCAACCTCATCACCTTCGTTCAAAATCACGCGTACCACCTTGCCGGGCATCGGCGATGTGAGTTCAACGCGGCCTCCGGCTTGTCCAGCAGCTCCGGCGCTATGGCTCAAGCGCTTCAGGTCTTGAATGCTGACAGGAATATGCCTGCCATTTACTACAATCTCATTTTTCTCAACCACACAATTGAAGACTTTTCCATCAATGAGAATCGTGAATAAACCGGGTTCGGGTTCGCTGAATTGGGCTTCGACGGTTTGAGTGCCGAGCAGTAAATTCGCAGTGTTATCGCGCGCGGTGAATTCGGTGGCAGCGGATTTTTTGTTAAGGGTGAGTTGTAATTTCATTTGTTTTATTAACTCGACAGATTGGACACACGTCGTACTTTTTTTATTACGAACCGAAATTGCGACCTGAAGCTTTCCACTTGCTAACAGATTTTTGCGATGCGGTTAGAGTGGACTGAGTCTGTTGTTTTGCGAAACTAAGCGCAGCCGCAATCGCAGCCGCAAGCTCTGCTTCTGAAAATAATTCGTTTGCGTCATTGGCGGATAATGATGCTTTGGCGCTGGCAATTTTCTCGAAGTAACGTGCGATAAATCCCGTATCAATATCGCCGCTGCGAAACTCAGGATCGTCAAGAATATCCTGAAAAAACGCGATTGTTGTGCGAATGCCTCCCACGTAATATTCGCGTAATGCTCTTTGCATACGGTTGATCGCTTCCTCGCGCGTGGCACCAAACGTAGCCAATTTGGAAATCATCGGATCATAAAACAACGGCACTTCCCACCCTTCATAAACGCCGGAATCATCGCGCACACCGGGGCCGGATGGCGTTCTAAGTCTCGTAATTTTCCCTGGTGAAGGCAGGAAGTTTTTGTCAGGGTCTTCGGCATACACGCGGCATTCCAGCGCATGGCCTGTCCACGAAACATCTGCTTGTTTGATCGTTAATTTTTCGCCAGCGGCAATGCGAATTTGTTCGCGCACGAGGTCTACGCCAGTGACTAATTCAGTGACAGGGTGTTCGACCTGCAAACGCGTGTTCATTTCTAAAAAGTAAAAATCTTTTTTGGCATCCACTAGAAATTCAATCGTGCCGACACTGTAATAATTGGCTGCGCGCGTAATTTTAACAGCCGCATCGCCCATCCGTGCGCGCAAGGCTGCATCATTAAAACTCGCGGGACATTCCTCAATTACCTTTTGATGCCTCCGCTGAATTGAGCATTCGCGTTCGCCCAAATGAATCACATTACCAAATTTATCGGCGGCGACTTGAATCTCGATGTGGCGCGGTTTTTCAATATATTTTTCGACATAAACAGACGGATCGCCGAATGCTGCCTTTGCCTCAGTACTTGCCATTTGAAATGCACTTGCCATTTCGTCGCGCATGCGCACAATGCGCATCCCTTTTCCGCCACCGCCTGCAGCAGCTTTGAGCATGACGGGATACCCTATCGAAGCGGCTACGTGATCGGCTTGAACGGCGTCCGTTAGCTTTTCTGTTGTTCCTGGCACGATTGGGGCACCTGCCTTAATTGCAGCTTCGCGTGCATTGACTTTGTCGCCCATTAATTCGATAGAATCAGGCGAAGGGCCAATAAAAACCAGGCCAGCGGCTTCGACTGCGCGGGCGAACCATTCACGTTCTGATAAAAATCCATAACCGGGGTGAATCGCTTGCGCGCCGGATTTTAACGCGGCTTCGATGACACGTTCACCAACGAGATAGCTTTCGGCAGCGGGAGGAGGGCCAATAAAATAAGCTTCGTCGGCAAGGCGCACGTGCAAGGCCTGGCGATCCGCTTCAGAAAAAACTGCGACCGGAGAAATATTCAGGTCACGGCAAGCGCGTATGATCCGACAAGCAATTTCGCCGCGATTGGCGATGAGGATTTTACTAAACATAAAATGAAAGCGGATTGTAAGAGACAGCAGGTGGAAGCAGATTTGACGGGAATATAGTTACTAAAATTCACGCGCCAAAATCGAAATTATTCAACGACGGCACGGCCTGGATGGCGCGGATCAAACCGCACACTGATTGCGGCTCCCGGGAAATATTTAGCACGGTGCATTTCCTGCTCAGGTGTGAGCAATTGCGATGATTCATACCGCACGTTGGAGATGTGATAGCAATAATAAATTGTGGCAGCGCCAACGTTTTCTTCTTCTGCGTCAATCACACGGCCTTCGATGACACGACCATACTGCAACAACCAACGGCGATATTCGTCTTCAGTATTGCGGCGGAGAATTTTATCAACGAGGCGACCAAAACTTGATTTTCGCATAGGTTTTGAAGTGTAAGCCAGTTCTAAATTCCGCAAGTCAACCAGAACCGAGGGGGCGCTGACATTTACAGTTATTCACCTATTGTTGCTTTTATCTGTAACAAATCCAGTGATTGGATCATCATTTTCGGGCGAACTCACAATCACTCCATCAATCATTCGAATATCATCCGGTGTTCCCATCACGCCGTCTGGCCCCGGAGAAACTAACTGATAATTACTGAAGACTGGTGCGCTATTTTTCGAAGCTAACAACGCAGTTGGGGTGTAATTGATTTTGCCGCCCCAATAATCAAATTGCTGAATATTATCCTTAAGCGCAATTCCCAATTCTTCTAACTCTTGCGGGTATGTACCATTCTCGGCATAGAATTTTTGCAATTCCTGCACATGCAGGTGATAAAGCTGAGAGTGCGTTGCCGCAATATGCTTGGCACGACTGTTTTGAATCGCCCGAGGAATTGAACTAATGCCTGCGCTACTAAACAACACCAAGAAACAAGCCGCGAGTACCAATGAGGTTTGAGCTAAGCGTCCGCCGCCAAATTTCAATGGATTTTCAACATACAATTTGCGCGCGCGGCGGGCTAAGTAGATGCCGTAAATTGAAACGGGAACCGCACCAAATGACAAAAGACAAGCCAACCGATACGCATCAAATGTAAAGATACGATAGCGCAACAAATCTGGATCGCCTTGCAATAAACTTTTCGTAAACAACGTGCTATCACCCAAAAGTGTAACTAATGCAACGCGAATGACTTTCATGTCATTTAATAGCAACCAGGCCCCAACAAAAACAACCGCAATCAATCCCACCGCAAACAAGGCAGCGAAGGCCGGCCCCAGCGAAGGCAATTTATATTCTGGCTGGACAAGCGGTTCGCCTATTTCCCGTGCCTGGCAATGTGCGCAGGATTGAGCAGCAAGTGAGCGCTCGCTTCCACAGCAAGGGCAAATCATCATATTTTTACTAATGCTTTTCATCGGTACTCCTGGGTAAAGTGTAAGTTCCAGGCCTAACCAAGTCGTGAATAAATTATGATTAAATAGTCACGTTCGTAGTTTGTAGTTTCTGCATTTCTAGTTCACGAATCATTTTCCAGGTATCATATAGCCGCTGACCAAAAGTCCAGTATGACATGACAGTCATCAGCCAAAGCGTCGCGGGCATTTTATTTAATGCCCAATGCGTCGAATTCGGCCATACTGTCAACGACCCAATTATCAATAATACAACCCGTTCAGGACGCCGCAAAAATCCAGTATCCATTTTCGGCAAAATGGATTCGGCACGCGCGCTGGTATAACTAATCATCACTGAACCAATTAAAGCGGCCCCAGTTAAAGCAGCGTAAAGCGTGCTGTGATATTGGGTATCGCGCGCATAAAAAACAATGATACCGAGAAAAACCACCATATCGGATAAGCGATCAAGACTTGAATCCAGGAACGCTCCAAATTTAGTCACGCGCCCAGTTTGTCGCGCTACACGACCATCTAACATATCGAAAATATTCGCTAAAATTAGTACTAAACCAGCATAAAAGAAATGCCCAAAACCATAAAGGCACGCTGCCCAAATGTTAATGCAAAGACCTATCAATGTTAGAAAATTTGGATCAGGATCAAAGCGCACAAGAGTATTTACAATGGCATTAAGTATCCATGTACAAAATTTCCCTATGTAAGTCCCAATTGTCATTGGTCAACTCTCAGTTCTCGCTGCTTGGCTAATGCTTAATCTTTCGATAGATGACGCATTGCTCGTCGGGTAATTTTCGCAAAAATGACCGTTAAGATTTATACACCTCATATGATAGATTTCAGACCGCTTGATGTCAAGAAACTCACTATTCACAGCGTTAACAATCAACCATCTTAGTTGACTCATTAACAATAGCCTTCGCCATTACACTGTGCTAGACTAAGTATGATTTTCATTTTTTAACGTCACGTTGAATATCTCCTCCCCCGTTCACGTTGCGTTGCAAAGACAAAAAACGATGTTCTGTATTAATTGCGGAGAACCAATCACAACAGAAATGGTTGAATGCCCGAAATGCCAGTTGCGCATCGTGGCGGACGAAGTAACACGCGTTTCCAATGCAGCAGCCAGGCCTGGCGTGGCGACTGGGTCATCAGATGATCAGACTTTAGTCACACTGCCGAAGGCCGCGCCGGAACTCACCGCCATTGCAACGGAGATTCACTCAACCGACTCAACTTCATCGCAATCTTCACAGCATTTGGAAAAAGGTCGCGTGCTCGGCAATCGCTACGAAATTCTTGAATGGATCGGTGGCGGTGGCATGGGTTCAATCTATTCGGCGCGGCGCATTCATATTGGCGATATCGTAGCCGTAAAAGTATTGCGTCCTGATGTCGTAACTGACTCGCAATCGCGGGAAAGGTTCCAACGCGAAGCACGTGCCGCAGCCAAATTGCATCACCCAAATGCTGTAGTCATTCATGATTTCGGGCAAGACCCTGATGGTACGACTTTCATCGTGATGGAATTACTCGTCGGACGTAGCCTGCGTTCCGCATTGAATCAAGATCGCTCATATAGCCCCATCAAAGCATTAGGAATTCTCAAACAAGCTTGCGCTGGTATCGAAGCGGCCCACCGCCTGGGGATCATTCACCGCGACATCAAGCCGGACAATATCATTTTACTTGATTCGCATGACGATACCGAACATGTGAAGATTTTGGATTTCGGTATTGCTAAATTGTTGGATCGCACGACAGACAATCTGAGTTCTGATCCGACCTTGACGCAGGTGGGCACAGTGATCGGAACACCGACATATATGTCGCCGGAACAGTGTCAGGGCGATCCGCTGGATGCGCGTTCAGATGTTTACAGCTTGGGCGTCGTACTTTATGAAATGCTGACGGGTTCTCAACCTTTTACAGCTAAAAATTCCACGGGACTCGTTATCAAGCACGTGACCGAAGCACCACGAAAATTGAGCGCCTTCAATACTGACGTTCCCGCTGCGGTTGAGAATGTTGTTCTTAAAGCGCTCGCTAAAAAGCCTGAAGCGCGGCAACAATCCGCACTTGATCTGTCGCGCGAATTTGAGAACGCTGTAACGAACAAATCTTTTGTAGCACCCATTGAAGAGACTATCAAAGCAACTTCTACGCCTCCTGATAAAGTAAGCAGGACATCTTCCAAAGTCCCTGTTTTTGCAGTTCTTGGCGCAACAGCTTTTTTATTGATGGCAGCAATTGGCTGGTGGCTTTTAGGTCGAACGCCTACCCCACTACCACAAACAAATCAACCGAATGCCGCAGCCGGAACTGCGGCAGCGTTATCAGCACCAGCACAGGAACCTGAGCCGGCTCCATCCCTGCCTGCAACTCCGCCTGATCCGCCGCCGGGGATGGTACTGGTTATCGGTGGCGATTTTCGGATGGGAAGCGATGTCAGCGCTGACATAGACAAGCCTTCACACGAAGTGAAAGTGTTGCCATTTTTCATTGATAAAACCGAAGTCACAAATGAACAGTACAAAGCTTTCATTGAAGAAACCAGACGCCCTGCGCCACCATCGTGGAAAGACAATTCTTTTCCACAAGGTCAGGAAAATTTTCCGGTTACAGACGTAACGTGGGAAGACGCTACAGAATATGCCAAATGGGCGATGAAACGATTGCCAACTGAAGAAGAATGGGAATTTGCGGCGCGGGGGACAGACAATCGCATTTATCCCTGGGGTCTTGAATATCAATACGGAATGGCGAGCGTGACGGAAAATTCGACAGCCGAAAAACAGATTGGCAAGTTGTATCCGGTTGGCAGTTTCCCTGGTGGCCAAAGCCCTGCCGGACTTATGGACATGTCTGGCAATGTCTGGGAATGGACAACGAGCGCTCTCATTGCGTATCCAGGTGGCCGGCTCGACTCCAAACCAAATTACAAAAATCTAAAAGTGATTCGGGGTGGGTCTTACAAATCTGATCCTAAACAGGCGACAACCACTTTTCGCAGAGGCTGGCCTGCCACCCGCGACGATTGGCCGGAAGGAACTGCGCCCGATTATTCAACAACCGGATTTCGTTGCGCCAAAGACGTTCAGTAACGATGAAAAACCGTTCATTTTTACATATCACATTGATTTTAATCTCTACTATTTTTCTGAGCTTTGCAGGCTTTGCGCAAGGTGGCAGCGGAGACTTACCGCCAGTTCCTAAAACCAGTAGCAAGTCAAAACCCAAAACTGTACCTAAAACCAAAACATCCATAAAAGCGCCTGTAAAAATAGCTACAGCCAAAGAACCTAGCAAAATAGATACAATCAATTTCGATAAAACTATCGAAGGCAAGATTGAGACTGCGACTGCCGGACGAATGCCTCCTTCGACTTATTATCAAGAATATATCTTTAATGCGACGGACGCCGATTTATTTGCAATTGAGCTAAAGAGCATTAACTCGGATTTGAAACTTGAGATTGAAGACAAAAATAAAAACTCATTACCGCTTAAACGTGACGAAGTGTCTGGCGATTACCGCTTGAACACCGTCGGTTTCACGTTGCCAGAAAGTGGTGAATATCGTGTAAAAGTACTGACAGCATTAAACACAACGCCGTCCACTCCGATCCAATACACTTTGAAATTTGCGCATTCAGGTTTGACTGCTGAAGGTTATCAAGCGAGGCTGCAACAAATCATCAGCGCTTTCAATTTACCTGGCGAGAGAAAAATTGATGAAACGATTGCCCAGCTTGAACGCCTAGCGCAAGACGACGACAAAAAAGCTGGCGCGTTTGAATATCTGGGAATGCTTTATAATGAGTACAAGCAAGATGCTCCCAAAGCTGCTACTGCAATGTTACAGGCAATAAAATTAGGGGGCTCGGCTACTTTCAAAATTACGCATGATAGCCGTTGGCGCAGACCCGTCGTGGATAAAAAACTGAAGAAATTAGTGTGGCAAGAACAACGAACAAATTGGCTAAAAATTTCAGCGAAACAACTCGTCGTAACGGAATTTACAGCCCAAGACAAAACAGTGGTGGCCCTGAATGCAACGCAGATCAAAGAAGTTGAGCGTTTTGCACAATCCCCTTTCGCTTCCCTCAAACACACGAACAAAGCGTTAAAACCGGAAGTTATAGGAGTGGCCTTCAGCAATCCGGCAGAAGCGGATATGGCAGTTGATTTAATCAAAGGAAATTTATTACGGAAGGAATAACAAGATGCCGTGCGATAGTGCAATGATTTTTTCTGCCTATCAGCTATTGGCGTCTTTATTTTTTTATGAAGTTATGGGGCGGACGGTTTACAGCAGAGGCGGACGAATTTTTTGCTGAATTTAACGCGAGTTTTCGTTTTGATCGGCGGTTACTTCAGGCGGATTTACAAGGATGCGCAATTCAAGCAAAAGCCTTGGGCAAAGCCGGAATTCTCAGTGAAATTGATGTGAACCATATTTTGCAGGGACTGGAGCGAATCGAACATCAAGTTGCGGATCATCCAGGATATTTACAGCGTCCTGAGAATGCTCATTTCGAGGATGTGCACAGTTTCATCGAAGCCCATCTGGTCGAATTTGTAGGCGACGCCGGCTACAAATTGCATACTGGCCGCAGCCGCAACGATCAAGTAGCAACAGCCACACGAATTTTTCTCCGTGAAGAAATTATCGCCCTTGATTCCTTGCTCGTTGATGCCCAACGTGCGCTTATCGAACTGGCTGATAAATATCCGAATGCACCCTTGCCAGGTTATACCCACTTACAAAAAGCGCAACCAATTTTGTTCGCCCACTTCCTGCTCGCATATTTTCAGATGCTATCGCGCGACCGCGAACGGTTTGCCGAAATTCTTCCGCGCGTAAACGTCTTGCCGCTTGGTTCGGGCGCACTCGCAGGCACAAATTTCGCCGTTGATCGTGAATGGATGGCGGAAGAGTTAGGTTTTGTTGATGTAACACACAATAGCCTGGATGCTGTCAGCGACCGGGATTATATTGTTGAATTTGCTGGCGCAGCAGCCTTAACCATGATTCATCTTTCCCGCTTGGCAGAAGATTTGATTATTTACTCAACACAGGAATTCGGTTTCATCAAATTAGGCGATGCAATTGCAACTGGCAGCAGCCTCATGCCGCAAAAGAAGAACCCAGATTCGCTGGAATTAATTCGTGGCAAAGCGGCGCGCGTCATTGGTAACACGAACGCATTAATGGTAATGGTAAAAGGCTTGCCGCTTGCCTATAACAAAGATTTGCAGGAAGACAAGGTCGAGCTGTTCGATACCATTGATACTCTAACGGGTAGTTTAAAAGTGACCGCGACTGTGCTGCGCAATATTGGATTCAACACAGAACGCGCACGCCAAGCCGCGATTCGCGATTATACAAATGCGACAGATTTGGCTGATTATCTGGTTCGTAAGGGTTTGGAATTTCGCAAATCGCACGAAATCATCGGTCGCATCGTCGTATTTGCGATGGAACAGGGCAAAGAATTAAACGAATTAACATTGGCTGAATGTCAGCAATTCTCCCCATTATTTGAGCAGGATTTATTTGCAGCGATTTCGCTGGAAAGTTGTCTGGCAGGAAAAAATCGCACGGGCGGAACAGCCCCTGAGCAAGTTGAAATCGAACTTGCTCGCGCGCGCGCAATGCTTGTCTGATAATTCTTCTCCTCGTGGCTCAAGCTCGCACGAAGCAAGCAGCTTACGTGCTTACCTCGTGCAGGCTTAATATTTCCAGCCATTCAAAATTTTTACTGCTTGTACTTATTAATCAATTCTTGCAAACCATTCGTACTGCCTTTGCGATACTTATAATATTCCTGCAAAGAAGGAAGCACCTGGTCATGCATGGCTTGATATTGCGGTTTCCCCAACATTAGGCCAACAGCGTGCGCGTAATAGTCAATAACCTGATCAAGTTGCGCTTCTGCTTTTTTCAGAGCGGCATCTTTTGCAGCCCCAGAAGCAACATTGTATTCCTGAGCCAATGTTTGATAATCCATATTTGCCAATTCACCCAGCATCACAAAACTAAAGGGGTTGGCTGAATTCGCTTCAGTGGATTTCACGAAATAGGTCTTGGACTCAACTGCATCTTTATTGGCATACGCAACCAAACCAATTGATTGATAGAGTTCCCCAAGATACTGAGTTTTAAATTTCTGCCAGTCTTCATCTTTCATCCACTCAGGTTTTTTGTTGTTTTCCATCAGATAAATGGCTTGCTTGCCGTAATTCTTGGTCGCGTCCGCATTTTGCATTTGTTGACGTTGTACCTGCTGCGTACCTTTAATTGTCAATTGCGTCAGCAACATCACATTGTCACTTGATTTCTCGAACGCTTTTGGAGAAAGCGCAAAGGCCTCATCAACTTTGTCGGTGATTGCCAAGGCATCCACGTGTGCAGCAACAATCAATTCATGTTCGCTATCGTCATTAAATATTTTGTTGTAATTTTCAATATAGCCGAGACGTTGCTTGCCATCAGTCACATCAGCGATCACACCAGACATGTATATGGCAACTTTCGGGCGCGCAGCACCTTTGGCATATTTTTTCATGAACTCTTCTGCCGCCTTGAACTTGGCTGGTATGTCTTTTGCCGCTTGCACTTTTTTCGCAGCGTCGGCTTCAGCGGAAGAAATTTGTGGCTCTTTTTTATCCTGCGCAAAAATAATCGTTGCGGCCAAAATCAAGAGCAATATCGTACGGGGTAATTGAGAACAGATAGTTTTCATTGAAATTCCTTTTTCCAGTAGAACCGCGGCACATTGTTAACGAAGGGAGAACGCTATTGCGGCGCGGGTTAAAGTGAACGTGATAGAAATTGAAGCGTTAAGTGATTAGTATACGAAAGCAAAACTCAAAATCACAAATTGCCGGAAAAAATAATTGCGCCGAATATTTTCTGCGCTATACTCCGCACCGTTGATTCGACCAGTGAACGTCCTGTTCGCTGGCTGAAAAGTAAATTGTCTTTGCCGGATTTGTCCCGTTACTCATCAACAAAAAGCGAAATTGAAGCCCCGTTGCCTGCAAAGGAGGCAATATGCTGCGTTTTATTTTTTCTGTCGCAGCCGTTTCAGCTTTGCTGCCTTTTCCTTTTACGCTGACAACTGCGCAAACGATTCGAGCGTCCTATTCCAACTTGCCAGACAGCCGCTCAATTGAACCCAAAAACTTTTTGCCGGATACGACGATTGTCGAAGTTCTGATGCCGAAATTAGCGATCAAAAAATCAGGCATATTGCTTTCGCGGTTGCCTGAAAAAGACCGGGAGAAATGGAAAATACTTGAACATATTATCCGCCTTCGCAGTCAAAGCGGAATCCCACTGCATCCCACCTTATGGAAACTTTGGCATTGGGCAGAAAATTCTGACCATCAAATTTTTGTCGAGTTTCATAACAACAAAAATATCCAAACCAGCATAGCAGGAAGTTTCCACATCGAATCGTTAGACCCGACGGGCAAACAACACATCGCGGTAATACGCCTCCATCTGACAAGTATCGAGCAGGCATTAGTATCTGAAGTTAAGGCAAACGAAATGCGTTTTATTCCATTCTATGGGTTGCGCAAAGAGGAGCGCTACCTTGAGGTTTTGGGGCACGAACTCGCTCATTTGCAATTCGTGTTATCAAACTTTATGCGGGCGCAAATGGTGCAGGAATTAGTAACAAAAACCAACGACCAGTTGTTGCTGAACATCCAGTTAAAGGTGGAATTGGCAACTGCTCCGCTTTTTCTTCAACGATTGGTACAGCGCGATACATTGCTCAAAGAATTAGAAGCTCAAGCCGTCGCTGTCGAAGAACAAATATGGCGCGAATTAATTAGCAGCAAAAAAGAGCGCCCTGCTTTGCAATTGGCGAGAACCCTCATTCGCAATAATTCTTAGTTCTTTCTCTCTAAACTTTCACGTCACAGTATTATTTTCCGTGCGTAGGTTTACAGGATTTTCGATTAGTTTGATAATCGCTACCCGATCAAATGCTATCCGTTCAGAAAAATTTTTATCGAATCCGAAATCTATGCTCCAGTCGAATTCTTTGTCGCACTCGTTTACATCTGCAGTTGAACATCAATTCAAACTATCCACACATGGCGTGACAATTCGTTCCGAAATCACTGCCGGAATCACAACTTTCCTGACAATGGCATACATCGTTTTTGTGAATCCTTCGATTTTGAGGGAAGCGGGCGTACCGTTTTCAGGCGCGCTGTTTGCCACTTGTATCGCAGCCGCTGTCGGTTCTTTGTTAATGGGGTTATTAGCCAATTATCCTTTCGCGCTTGCGCCTGGAATGGGGTTGAATGCCTATTTCACTTATACAGTTTGCCTGGGACTAAAACACGACTGGCGCGTAGCGCTCGGCGCGGTTTTCATCTCCGGCGTGGTGTTTTTAATTCTCACTATTGCTCGCATCAGAGCCTTGATTGTGGATGCCATTCCCGCTTCCTTGAAAACTGCAATTGCTTGTGGAATTGGCCTCTTCATTGCTTTTATCGGTTTGAAAAATGCCGGTATAATTATTTCATCACCAGCTACACTCGTAACAATTGGTCAGCTCTTCTCGAAGCCAGTGTTGTTAGTATTTTTGGGTTTATTAGTCACAGGAGCATTGCTCGCTCGTGGCTACAAAACCGCTATTATTATCGGGATTCTTGCTATCACGGCTGGTTCAATCGCACTGGGAAATTCAATCCTCCCTACACAGATTTTTTCCCTTCCAAATGTGCGCGAAACATTTTTACAGCTTGATATTCGCGGCGCATTGCAGCTTGGTTTGCTGGATGTGATTTTCGTATTTTTGTTCGTAGACATGTTCGATTGTATTGGCTCAATGATGGGCTTGGCGCAACAGGCAAATTATTTGGATGCGGAAGGAAAACTTCCTCGCCTTAATCGGGCGCTTATGTGTGATTCAATCGCGACTGCAATCGGAGCGCTGTTTGGCACCTCAACAGTTGTTACGTACATTGAGAGCGCGACTGGCGTGAGTGAAGGCGGGCGGACAGGATTGGTTGCCGTGACGGTTGCGGTGCTCTTTTTATTCGCAGCTTTTTTGTCTCCGCTTGCAGGTACAATTCCTGCAATTGCAACAGCTCCGGCTTTAATCATTGTCGGAGCATTAATGATGCGCGCAGTTACAGCAATCAAATGGGAAGACATCACCGAAGCAATCCCCGCCTTGCTAACAATGTTGGCGATGCCTTTAACTTTTTCGATTGCAAACGGACTGGCGCTCGGCTTTATTTTTTACCCTTTTCTAAAAGCACTTACAGGCAAAGCTCGTACTGTTAGTCCTGTCAGTTACCTTTTAGCAGTTTTGTTTATCGTGCGATATTTCGTCATTCGAGGAGAATAGGCCATTCCCCCCCCTGTAAAACAACGCTTGCGCACTATTGCCCTACCTGCTAGAATTTGCCTTGGTAAAAACCACCGTATCCTCATATTTCGAGCACTTGGCGTTGTATGACTTTTTGAGCTACTTTTTCTGGCCTGTGGCTACGGTTTTATTCCAGTTTTCCTCCTCATCTCAAAAAGTCCGGTCGGAACAGGCGTTTGTTCTTCTAAACTTTCAAGCTTTATGCGGTAGTGATTCTGCCTGCAATATGCAAATTATTCCTCACTTGCATAAAGGTAATCCATTCCTTGAAACATAAGGAAACGTTGTATTATGGATAAAAGAAATATTCCCTCTCACCCGTTAGATGAGCCTCAGATTTGCCAAACTCCTTATCGGTTCCATGCACACGTGGAATTACCGCGCCAAAAAAGCTACAAAATGCTATTTCGACGGTTAACCTCATTTATTATTATCGGCCTCGGCTCGTTGGTGTTCTTTGGCGCTTTTTTCATTTTACCAGGCCAATATCAATCATATTGTCAGCAAACCCCTGATAGTAAGCTGTGCCAACCACTTTCAATGCCGTCATTTGCTAGTTTCAAATCAGTTCCTAAAGAACCAGTCAAGGCAACCCATCAAGTAGCCAATAATCAGGTTGCGAGCTTAAAAATTACGGCTCAACCGATGCCAACACAGCAGGAAACGACTACGCCAAGCCCTGTAGTGGTAACGAGTCAACCGATCCAGCCTGCGCCCACTGTAATTCCAGCACCAACAATAGCTGCCACTGAAACGGGAAAATACGCCCTTCAGGTTGGAGCGTATCAAGAAAAAGCAGAAGCCGTTGCAATGGTTGAGAAAGCAAAAGGATTTGGGTTGGAAGCACGCATTATTCAAGTCAGCATTCCAAACAAAGGGAACTGGTATCGCGTGCAAGCAGGAAGGTTTGTAGATCGAAATCTGGCGTCACAATCGGGTCAGCAATTACGCGCAAAAAAAATAATTAATGATTTTATGGTCACTGAATTTCAGGCTTCAAACAATTAGCTAAAATCAGACGCAGTCGGCAGCGTTGCATACGTGGCGAATTCAATCGTATTATTATTCTTTGGTAATCGTCTCATCTAAATTCAAAATCGTGCTTGCCACCATTGTCAACGCCGCGAGCGTGACACGGTCAATTGCTGCATCAGCTTTGGCTTCCCCTATTTTCAGCAAATCGTTTACAGCTTTTCCGTCTTTGCGAAAAGCTGCCAGCCGTTGAATATATAAATCACGCAATACCGCCAATTCTTCCGGCGTAGGTTTGCGGGCAGTTGCACGTCGAAAAGCAAAGCTGATGCGCGTGTTCAAATCTGCTCCCGCGAGAATTGATTTTTCGGCCAATATGCGTGCCGCTTCTATGTAAGTTGGATCGTTCAGCAAGATCAACGCTTGCAAGGGAGTATTTGTCACAGGTCGTCGCGCCAAACATTTTTCACGATCAGGCGCATCAAATACATTCAGTGTCGCAGGTGGTACGGTGCGTTTCCAAAATGTATACATCGAACGGCGATACAAATCCTTGCCGCTACTCAATTGATATTTTTGAGCGGTAAAACCATCGCCAAAGGCTAATTCGTCCCACAAGTCTACCGGCTGATACGGGAAAACACTTTTGCCTCCGATTTCATCATTCAATAATCCGCTGATACAAAGAGCATTATCGCGAATCGCTTCAGCCTGAAGCCGCTGTCTTGGCCCACGCGCAAACAAGCGATTTTCCGGGTCTTTTTCGCGTAGTTCCGGCGTAAGTTTTGAGGACTGACGATATGTCGCGCTGGTAACAATGAGTTTGAGCAAAGCTTTTACGTTCCATTGCGAATTGGTTTTTGCTTCTGCATTCCCATCACGCAACGTGACAGCAAGCCAGTCTAATAATTCTGCATTTGCGGGTTGCTCACCTTGTGAACCAAAATCTTCTGAAGTTTTCACCAAACCCAGTCCAAAAAATAATTGCCAAAAACGATTTACAGCCACACGTGAAGTCAACGGATGCGAAGGTTCAACTAACCAATTCGCCAACGTCAGACGATTAAGCGGAGCGTTTGCAGGCAATGGCGGCAAAACTGCTGGAACGCCCGGAGTCACTTTGTCCGTCTTATTTCGATAATCCCCGCGTGCCAGCACAAACGATTCGCGCGGTTTGGACATTTCATCCATGACCATCGTATTCGTGATAGTTTTTTCGAGCGCTGCTTTTTCTTTTTTGAGTTTGTTAAGTGTAGTGTATTCGGCTTTGAGATTTTCGGGCGCGGTGAAAGTCAAAAAATAATCGCGGACAGATTCTTTTTCATCTTTGTTGCGTTGACCATAAACACCCGAAAGATATGCTTCTATCGGATAATGAACCGCAAGTCGTTCGATTTCTTCCGGCGTGAGCACACGATTGTAAATGCGCAAATCATCCAACTGACCTTTGTACGGTTTCCCGAACGCTTTATTCCCGATCATCAAATCAGCATCGGTTTTAATTGAATCTTTTAAATTATCCTGCAAAATTTCTGTTTCAACAGCTTTACCATTCAGGAAAATTTTTACCCCTGTAGCTTTGCCCAAACCATCGTAACTAAGCGTAATGTGCCCCCAATCAACAATGCGAATCAAATCTTTTGAGCGTATCGCTATCGCATTATCAGGCCAGGACGAAGTCAATCGCACATACATGCGGGGCGCGCGTCGTTGCACACCGATCAGCGCATAATCTTCCAGTGAAATTTCAAAGCCTTTACGTGAAGTTTCGTTTTCACATTTTTGAAAAAGCGTAAGCGGTAAGTTTGTATTGCCGCGCAACCACATCGCCATCGTAAACGGCTCATTTTTTTCACCCGGCCCAACATTGCCAAAAGTAGCCTCAGAATCGCCATCAAAATAAACTGCTCGACCTAATTTTCCGGCAGCAAAATCAGGGCTGCCCTGCAACCTGCGCCCGTGTTTGTAGCCGCCGGAAATGTCTGCAAAGCTACCATCCAATTCGTAATGCGCGACCAATCCATCGCGCGGAGCAACTGCAATTTTGCCCACGTATTGTTTTTCCCATTCGCTTTGCAAAGGTTCAATTTCTTTTTCAGCTAGCATTTTTTCTTTGGCTTTGATCGTAGCAGCTAATTCCTCCTGTTTTGCTTTTTGCTCAGCAGTTGGCAAAGCTAAAAATGGTTTTGCATTGCCATCGCGCCCGTCCAATCCAACCTCAGGGACAGAGTTGAAGAACGCATAAAATTGATAGAACTCTTTTTGCGAAATCGGATCGTATTTGTGCGAATGACAACGCGCGCAGCCCATTGTCAAAGCCATAAATGCGTTTGAGGTAGTTTCCACGCGATCAACGATATACTCATTCAAATATTCTTCAGGAATCGCGCCGCCTTCAAAATTTATCATGTGATTGCGATTGAAACCCGACGCTATCTTTTGGTCAAGCGTAGCATTTGGTAATAAATCTCCTGCCAGTTGCTCGACTACGAACTGATCGTATGGCTTGTTGTCATTGAAAGCTTTGATAACCCAATCACGCCACGGCCACATATCCCGGTGCGAATCAATGTGGTAACCATGAGTATCCGCATAACGCGCAATATCTAGCCAATACATCGCCATTCGTTCGCCAAAATGTTGCGATCCGAGCAAGCGACTTACCAGCTTTTCGTAGGCGTTCGGAGCCTTATCCGCGAGAAAGGCATCCACCTCTTCTAACGACGGCGGCAAGCCCGTCAGATCAAGCGTAACGCGACGAATCAGCGTCGCCTTGTCAGCCTCAGGCGCAGGTTTAATTCCCTCTTTTTCCAGTCGTGCCAACACAAAATTATCAATCGGATTGCGTACCCATGTAATGTCTTTTACATCCGGGATAGTCGGGCGTTGCGGTACAACAAAAGCCCAATGCTCATTCCATTTCGCGCCTTCATCAACCCAGCGGCGAATCGTTTCAATTTGTTGGGGAGATAATTTGTGACCAGATGATGGCGGTGGCATTACCTCATTGGGGTCGGTAGAAATGATGCGTTGGAGCAAGCGGCTGGCATTGGCGTTACCGGGAACAATTACACCCGATTTTGCAAACGCGCCTTCTTTCGTGTCGAAACGCAATTTTGCTTTGCGTTGCTTATCATCCGGCCCGTGACAGGTAAAACAGTTGTCTGAAAAAATCGGACGCACTTCCCGATCAAAGGCGATAGACTTTTGTGCGGAAGCGCCGGGTTGAAAAATGAACCCCGTGAGGCAAAGAAAAAAGCAAATTAAGAACAAAACAAAATATTTAATCCGGCGACTCATAGTAAGGCTCCGAGTTGATAATTAAATGGTAAGACCAGAGCAGGTAGCTATCATAATCGGAGTTACTTTGTGATACCAGTGGCTGAGATCACTTTCTAGCGTTTTTTCGGTAGCGCAAAGAAAATTTCACTAATAATGGAGCATCCGGTTTCACGGCTACGCGATAGATCGTTTGCGGGCCAGGATCATTTTGCGTCAAATCGCGCGTGCGATCAGCGCCCGCTTGTTGCTCCACTTTCGTCCACGCCATCCCTGCGCCGCCAATCATTTCAAAGCGTTCGGTTTTACCACTCCATTTCTGCTCCCACTCTTTCAATTGTTCGCTGCTAATTTCTTGTGCCTGCTTCGTAAGCTGAATTCCTTCTATTGGTTGTTTGGCAACAATGACGGTCAATAATTCGCCCACATTATCAGGGCGTGATTGTTTCAAAGTGAAATAATTCGGGCGATCATCCTGGGCAGGAATTTCAATGAGGCGACCAGGGGCGACCTGATTATCCCCATTGCGTGTGCGCGTAGTAGGGAAAATCAAAAACGGCTTGCCTGTCGAACCATCAGCATATTGCTCACGATCAATCACATATAAATAACCGTTTGTCGGAGCCTCAAAACTTAGTCGCAGCTTTTCGCCGTATTTCATTGGCGTATTTGCCGTCACGCGTTCCGGAGTAAATTCTGAATCGCTTTCGCCTTCATGAACAATAATACGGACATCCGTTTGCTCCCCCGATTTTGCGCTGCGCAACCGCCAAACTGTCAACCCAAGTTGCTGAAAATCACCAGCATTTTTGAGGTCGGATTTTTGTAACGTTTCGCCTTTGGGGGCAGTTTCGGCGCGATAACTAATCCGCTTGGGCGGCGCAGCATTGGGCTTCGCACGTCTTGCTTTGACAAATTCTTCAGGGATAATCTGGCGTGTACCGTCACTACTCTGTGCAAATGCTGGAAGATTCAACAAAAGCCCAAGAGCTATAAGTAAAAAAATTCTATTCATTTTATCCTCCAACACATAGAGCGTATTCAACTATCGAAAGCCGCCAGAAAAAATATAGTGCATTTTATTTCCATTCACCCTGCAACGTGAACGCGGCCCAATAATACGGCGCTTGCCATTGTTTTTGTTTCCACATTTCAACTTGGGCGGAGCGCAAAGCGGCGGCAGGGCGCTCGCCTTCCTTCAGCATTTTCTCGTAAAATTTCGCCATCAATTCTGCCGTAGCTTTATCATTCACATTCCACAAACTGACGACGACCCGCGCGGCTCCGGCATACATAAATCCGCGCGTCAAACCAATCAGCCCTTCGCCTTTTACCTCCTTTCCCAAACCTGTTTGGCAGGCACTCAGTACAACTAATTCCGCTGGCAATTTCAAATTATAAATTTCGTTCGCGCGCAAAAAACCGTTCTGAGGTTGGCCCGCTTCATCCACCAGCGAAAGCACCAGCGAAGACAGGCTGGGACGTTCGCTGTCAATTAGACCGTGCGTGGCGAAATGCAGATAGCGATATTCGCTTAAAGCTGGATTCAGAGCAGCCGCGCGACTGGCAGAAAACCCTGTCGCTTTGAAATTCTCGGCAGTGGGGGCTAAGGCCAGAATTTGTTCCGCTTCCTGACGCGTGAATGGAAGCTGTGGAATCACTAAACCGCCGCCACTAAGTTTTAGTTGAATTGCAGATTTTTCATCTTCCTGAACAATTCCGCGCGCGTTGGCGATTTCGTTGCCTGCAAGTGGCGCTTTTGGCTTATTGTTTTTTGTCCGAAGGCGCGCTTCTTCGCTGGTAAAAACTGGATCAGCAAACATAGCAATCGCTTTGGGAGCAGGCTTTCGATTCGCATTTTCAGCCCTCATCACGGCTAATGTTGAAACAGAAGGTAGCGTGATGATTTCGTGCTCAACGATGAGTGGTTGCGAGTTTTGCGTTGCGAGTTTCGCGTGTTCCCCTCGAAACTCAGAACTCGAAACGCGAAACTTTTCCCCACCAAGCGGAGCGGGCAAAGCGGCGAAAGGCACAAATTGCAACGCGCCATCAGAAACAATAATCAATTTGCGATCCGCCAATAAATCTGTCACGGGGCTGAGCAACATTTGGCTGAGCGCCCCGGCAACGGCTGGGAATTGGGCTTCTGCTTGCGCGATACGAACTTCGCGTTGCCGCACGGTTTCGCCGCGTTGCCGCTGCCCACGCACAATTAACAAATCTCGCACCTGGATTGCTGCCTGTTCAATCTCTGTGCGCTTGGGCAAAACGAAACTGGCAAGTGAGTTTTTCGTAATGGCCCAAAGCCAGCTTCGCTCTTCACCAAGCGAATATTCCAGCAACAACGAATCATCGGATAATTGCTGCTGAATGGCAGCCAGATTTAGCGGTTGTGGTTGTGTTAAGGCGTCATAATGCGGGTTGTCTTTGCGAATCGCTACTTCGACCTGATTGTAATCATCTTCGAGCGCACTGATTTCACGCTTGAGTTCTCGCAACGAAGAATCATTGGCGCGCTGTGAAGTTAATTGCAATTGGCGCTGTGCTGCGGCGTTGAGTTGTTGTGTCAGATTGTCCGCGCGCTCGAGCAGAGCCTTGTCTACGCCTTCCCGCAGATTTGCCCGCGATTCGGCCAGCATCTCTAACAGACTGCGCGCGCGCGCGCGTTCGCTAGCCTGCACAGCAAGCGCGTCAAAACCAGCGGCAGGATTCGCCTGATGTAAACGCATCAAAATATCCAAATTGAGCTCGTAATATTTGTGAACAGAAGCAAGGTAAGAAGCGCGCAGTTGTTGGCTCCCGGCAAATATCCGCATTGTTTCGGCTTTGTTGAGCGCCGCTTCGATTTGCTGCCGGGCTTTTTCCAAATTGCCCAAATTACATTCTGCGCGCGCGAGCTGATAAAGCGCTTGTGCTTCGTTCGCCCGATTGCCAATGGTTTGTAATATGGTCAGCGCCTGCTGCAAAAATTCCTTGGCTTTGGCAGATTCTTTTTGCGCTAGGTACACTTCGGCAATGCTGATTAGTACGGCAGATTCTCGATTGCTGTCTCCGGCGATGTGTAGAAGTGGCAGCGCCTGATTTAAATATTCCAGGGCGGCTTTCGGATCATTTAATGTCGCCTGCCAAACGCCCATTCGTTGCAGCACAAGCGCTTCGCCGCGCCGATCTCCTGCTTCGCGCCAAAACTTGAGCGACAGTTGATACGAGCCCAAAGCTTCGGTGGAATTATTTTGTTGCGCTTGCGCATAACCAATATTGCTGAGTGTATTGGCGGCTTCACGCTGGTTTCCTAATGTGCGCCAAAGCGCGAGGGATTGATTGTAATAATCAACGGCCTTACGGGCTTCGCCTAAGCGCCCATATACCAACCCAATATTATTGAGCGCGGTGGCCTCGCCCCGCTTGTTATCAAGCGCGCGATAGATCGTCTGTGCCTGGGTGGTTTTTTCCAATGCTTTTTGCCACTCGCCCAAATTTTCATAGGCCAAGCCCATCCTGATTAGGGTTTCCGCAGCCTGAAAACGATTGCCAACTCTTTGCCAAACAGCCAGAGCCTTTTCGTAATTATTTAAGGCTTCCCTGACTTCGCCGAGTTGCGTATTAACTACTGCTAAATTGGTAAGAGTGCGCGTCTCACCGTAGACATCATTGAAAGAGCGCCATAATTCTCGTGCTTGCTCGTAATAGGTTGCGGCCTTGCGCGGCTCGCCCAATTCGCTCATCACACTGGCAAGCGTAACAAGCGCCTCGGCTTCCTCGCGCGCTTGTTTGCTAGCGCGGATAAGTTCCAGCGCATAACCAGAATATACTAACGCGTGTTGTGTTTGACCAAGATCACGATAAACCGAAACCAAATAATAAAGAGTGTGGGCGATCATCAAGCGGTCTTCCAAAACTTGCCAGATTCTCAGGGCATCGGCGAATTTTTGTACTGCCTGAGTTTGCGCTTCCGCCGCTGTTTGTTCGCTCAACTTCTTGCCTTCCAAATAGGAGCGTTGCGCTGTAATCCACAATTGATCACTGGCTGTGGCAGTGCGGAGCGTGAGGATTTTTACTTCGTATGATCCGCGGGGCGAGCTTTTGCTGGGCGATACAATTTCTATGTGGTAGTTCCCGGCCTGAGCCGCAATAATGGAAGCGATTTCAGGCCCTTGCGTGCTATTGAGCGCATCTGTTTCTAGCAAAATTTGTTTATTTGGATTCGCAAGTTTTAATTCAATATCAATTCCGCGTTGCTCTACAGCAACACATAAATATTGCCCTTCCGCCAGATTCACTTGGAAAATATGTGTGTCGCCGCCATTCAATTGCCGCTCAATTGCTTGACCAGGAATTAGCAAGGGAAAGTCATCCTGATTGATTACACTGGCGGCTGTTATTTGGGTAAATAGAACAACCAGAAAGAGGAAAGATAAGAGGCGGGAAAATGATTGTAAGCGGAAGTATGAGGTAGGATGGATATACATAAAATAACTCCGCTGACATTATAAATACTATCGCAAGTCTGGCCCATAAAGAATCGGAGTTGCCGCTCAGGCTTGCTGAGAATTTTTTGCAGCAACTCCGAATTTTGAGCAAAGGATAGAATTAGGCAGCGAATATTTTAGCTGCCTGATCCACTTGCATTTTTACTATCCCCACCGCCTTCTTCATCAAGTTTGCGTCGGGCAGCAGCTTTTTTCTCCTTATCATTCGCTTCTGATTTTTTGGCATCAATCGTTTTTTTAGTATCTTCTTTTTTAGGCATAAAGACTCTCCTTGGTTAAGTGCAATAGTTTAGGCGAATTAGTGGGGCAGTTCGCCTTAGTTTGCAGGCACACACAAGCGTGCACCTAACGATAAGTAGTTCAGGCATCTAAAAAGTCATTGGCTAATTTTTCGCGCGCTTGTTCTCGCAGCGCGTCTTGAAAATGTTTGATGGAATAATGTTGCCAGGGCACGACGTAACTTGGCGTAGGCGGCAACGGAATTATCAATTCTGCTGCTGCTTCTTCTGTGCGCAGCCACGCCGCAAAAATTGCCATTGCATTAATGCGCAGCACAGCAGGGCGAAAGATTGTCGCGCCCGTTTTTTTGATCAGCTCTTCATCGTTAACGACACGATAAATTCCATCTATGTACGGCCCTTTATCCAGTTCAGAAAAATAATAATTTTTGCCTGCTTCATCCACTTGCACTTCAAGCGCATAATTTCGATCATTGCCGAGTTTTCCAAGAAAACGCCAACTAACCAAATCTGCTTTGTGTATGCCATTCGCGGCGGCCATCTCTTTCAACCCGGCACAATAAACCGGATGCGGCCAGTACATTTGCCAACCATTCGATGCGGCCAGAATCTTTTCAGTCATCTGGTGATACGCTTTGGGCAAAGTTCCCAACGCCTCGTGCAAAGCCTGGATACATTTCACCGGTGGTTCATAAGGTTGAATTGGCATAACATTTCCCTTGCGACCGCATTACTTCCTGCGCATTCGTTCCTTCTCAAACAAATACGAGTGTGTCCATTTTCCTTCACCTTTATAACGATTTTTGAGCGCCCAATACGTGATGTAAGCTGCTGCCGGGTCTTTCGGATCGGCGATGCGTAACCAGGTATGGTTGTCACCTCGTTTATCTTGCGGGCCAACGGCAGTGATGACAACAAAATGCCCTCCGCCGCCTTGCCAACCAATGCGCACGCACACTGGCGCGCCGTGATTTATTTGTTCGCGCAATTCATCTAACGACAGCGGATAATTACAACGCGACGACATTACGTCCATAATGTCTAAGGCATCAACCAGCTTGAAAGTTCGGTTACATTCTTTCTTGCGCGAATGCTGGCAGCAATCTGTTTCTGTTTCATAGCCGCGCATCAAACTAAAGCATTCTTTGACAACGTCGCATTGTGTCAATTCTTTTTTGGGGTTGAAAAATTTGAGCAGGCTTGTCGTTACTGCCGCCCAGCACCAATTCCCGCGTCGCTGTTTTTCTACCTCAAACCGCATGACGCCCAGCGATTTCACCATCAAATCTGTCGTAGCATCTTCCGCCATTCGTAAAAAAATCTGATTCTCGCCTTCTTTCATTAAGTAATGCGGCAAATACCAGGATTGCTTATTGAATTTTAGGCTTTGCGGATCAACATCCAATTTCCACTCGACCTTATTCACTTGTAAAATCAAGGGCTGATCGGGTCGCAGGTTGTAACGTGTGCGGCATAGCTCAAGAATCAAAACGAGTCCGAATTTTGCGGGCAACTGTAATTGCAGTTGCAACCCCTTCCCCGCTTTGCCAATTTGCCAGGCATTCCCGAAAAGAAATTCTTTTGATTTCTTATGAAACGTAGCTCCTTCGTCGTTGATAAAGTGAAAATGCGGCGTAGATTTGGGTTCTGCTACAGAAAAATCGATTGTTTCAAAGCCGGAAAAATTGTCCGCAGTTCGATCTATAACAACGCGTCGAAATTGCCCTGTTTGTAATTCTGTCACGTTTTCCGGTTTTACATTCATACGGATTTTCACTCGGACTAGAATAACGCTGCGAAAATTCCCTGTTCATTTCGCTCCAAGCTCAAAAGTGCGGCTGGACGATTTCCTGTCTACATAAAGTAAGGCGAAATTTCCTGGCGAATTCCGCCAAGGCATAGAAATATTTTTTAACCTTGCTTGTTGCAAACAACCAGTCGAGCACAACTTCATTAAGCAAATTATTGCGAATGAATAAAGGACGTCGGGGGAATGAATTGTCTAATTGTAACCGCTGGCGAGTCTACTCTCGTTTCACCTGCAAAACAATTTGGGATCCGTAAAGCACCAATTTTCAAGCAAGAATTCCGTAAGTTAATTGCGATGTTTCAGTTTTACATAACTGACCAGAATTTCACTGTTTGATTGAATGGTTATTTGTTCTTTCGCTTCATCTGGCTTTGATTCTGACTTGCCTGCATATTGATTGAGCAGCGCCAGAATTGCGGTGCTTTGGTTTTGATCTTTGATTTCCGGCGTAGCGCGCGCCTTGATGGATTCGATAGCAAGAATTGGATTGGCAGCCCAAACAATCCAAAAATATTCTTCTCCGTCATGTTCGTCGAAAAGATAATTTCCTGTCTGAATTGGCTGACTTGCTGAAACTTGCGCGCTACCACCGTTGTTATTTGGAGTAGGGTAAAGCAAATTCAAACTGCGTTGCCCGTTTTCAGTGGGGCCTTCGTTAAGCAAATACAAATATCCGCTTTGCGGGCTGGTAAGATTGAAACGAAATTTTGCCCCATTCGGAAACCAATCCAATCCTTTCGATTGAAACGGTGCACCACCATCGGTACGCTCGGCAAGTAACCACCAGGTTAACTGCCGAACAGGGGCAGTTGCTGTAATTTTTTCCGCAGTCAAACTGGGCGAAACAGGTTTCAACCAATACCAGGAACCTAAACCAATCAAGCCTGCTAATAACAGGCCTGCCAAACCTAATTGCAATGACCGACGAAGTGTAGGGGGCTTGGCAGATTCGGTTACAACTGGAACTGCTCCCCTGACGGTTGCGTCGACCGGAGCCAGTTGCTGTGTAGCCTGTGATTCTATGTGCGCGTTCTTATCAGTCAACGAAGTCTGGAGATGCACTTGCGCTGAAGCAAACATTAATTGCGGTTGCAGCCGTTTCAGGCTTTGACTGAATTGTCGGACGTTTTCATAACGATGCTGACAATCTTTGGCTAAGGCTTTTTGAATTGATTGTTTCAGTTCGACAGGAAAATTATTTGCTAATTCAACTGGCTCGCGTTCGAGAATCGCCACCATTAAATCAGCTTGCGTGTCTCCAGCAAATGGACGAATGCCGCAGAGCATCTCTTGTAACACAACGGCAAGGCTCCAAATATCCGTACGATGATCTACCCTTTGTCCGCGCGCTTGTTCCGGCGACATATAACTGGGTGTTCCCAATATCATTCCAGTTTGCGTGGTACTGGAATCGTGCAAATCATGCACAGTCTCAGTCAATTTCGCTAAACCAAAGTCTAGAACTTTCACATAGCCATCCGGCCTGAGCATAATATTTTCAGGCTTGATGTCACGATGCACGATACCTGCGTCGTGCGCCGCAGCCAGCGCCGCCGCAACCTGAATGGCGATTTCCACTGCTTCGTCGGCAGGCAGCACACCTTTTTTCATACGTGCGCGTAAGGTTTCGCCTTCAATCAATTCTGTAGCAATATAGTGCGAATCATTGACCTGTCCGATTTCATAAACCGTCAAAATATTCGGATGATTAAGCGCTGATGCAGATTTTGCTTCACGCTCAAAGCGGTGCACCAAATCAGCATTAGAAGTAAATTTTGCAGGCAGAATTTTCAGCGCGACCTTGCGACCAAGCTTAGTATCCGTCGCCAGATACACTTCGCCCATACCACCTTTGCCAAGCAGAGATTGAAGTTGAAAATGGCTGATTGTCTGCGGCAAAAAAAGATTTGAGGCGAGTGAGTTTTGTACAGAGTGATCGTTCGCGGGCGTATGTAGCAAACTATTTGATGATTCATGCGCCGCCAGTAAAGCGTTCACTTCCGATAACAATTCTTTATCGGCTCCGCAAACATCAGCCAAATAAACCTGTCGTTGTTCAGGTGCAAGTTCTAGTGAGGCATGAAACAAATCTTCGATTTGTTGCAACCGTTGGGCGCTGCTCATAAATTCGTAATTTCTTTTCTTAACCACGCTTTTGCGAACGTCCAATGACGTTCGACTGTTCGGCTGGAAAGATTCATCACCGCTGCAGTTTCTTCAATACTTAAACCGCCAAAAAATCGTAATTCCACGACCCGTGCATGTTCAGGTTTTAAAGCCGCGAATGCTTGCAGTGAATCTTCTAACACTAACAAACTCACGTCGGATTGTATGCCAAAACGATCCGCCGCGCCGAGCGTCAACATAATATCGTGGCTCCCGCGTTTGGCGGCGTGCCGTCGCCGCGCGGCATCTACCAAAATGTTACGCATAATTTTTGCGGCGAGACCAAAAAATTGGGCGCGATTTTCCCAGGAAACATTTTCCTGCGCAATCAACCGTAAATAAGCTTCATTTACCAAAGCCGTAGGTTGCAATGTCACCTGATTATGTTCGTGGCGCAAGTACGAATGAGCCAAGCGCCGCAGTTCATCATATACCAATGGCATCAGTTCATTGACAGCGGCTTCATCACCCGCGTGCCATGCCGTCAGTAGTTGTGAGATTTCTGTTGTCATATTTAGAACGCTTTCGACTTGCAGTTTTGGCTATTGTGAAAAACAATCGGCAATTCGGCAAGCCCTGTTACCTTTTTTATGGATCAAAGATACGAAAACCCTTGGCAAACTATCTCAACCCGGCTCGTTTATGAAAATGCCTGGATTCGCGTGCGCGAAGATCAGGTCATTCGCCCTGATGGCGCGCCGGGAATTTATGGCGTCGTTGAATATAATCAATGCGTTGGTGTTTTGCCGATTGATACTGAAGGCAACGTTCACCTGGTCGGGCAATTTCGCTATCCGCTCAATTGTTATTCCTGGGAAATCCCGGAAGGCGCTTGCAATATTGGCGAAGCGCCGCTTGATGCAGCGCGACGCGAATTACAGGAAGAACTTGGATTACAAGCCAAACAAATCGCATTTGCAGGAATCTCGCATTTGTCGAATTCTGTAACGAATGAGGAAGCACATCTGTTTATAGCTAAAGAGCTAACGCAAGGCGATGCGCAGCCCGAAGGCACCGAAAAATTAGAACGGCGCCTCGTCCCTTTTGCTGAAGCGCTCAGGATGGTGTTGACCGGTGAGATCACAGACTCAATGAGCCAAATTGCAATTTTGCGTTACGCGGCTCTACAAAAATAATTTTAATGGTGCAAAGCAACTTACAAGCAGCGCTTAAACCCGAACCACGCTGGCCTGCAATTGTCGCAATTCTTGCCGTTGGGGCAGTTTATTTTGCGTTGCCTGCTTATTTGACGGTTGCTCCGCGCTGGATTTACATTGCCGTAGTTTTAGCATTGCTGATCCCCACCGTTATCACGCATCGGTCAGGGCATCACGATTACAATAAGATTTTCAGCTTCATCACGATTGGCGTTGTTACGTTGGAAGTAATGCTTTCAGTAGTGCTTTTACTCAGAGCGTTGCCCGCGCATAAAGAAGGCCCACGCGATTTATTGATTTCGGCTGGCTCTTTGTGGTTTGCTAACGTTTTGGTTTTTGCGTTGTGGTATTGGCGCTTGGATGCAGGCGGCCCACACGAACGCGATCAGATTGCCGGACATACAAACGGCGCGTTTCTCTTTCCACAAATGACAATGCAAGGCCAAACAGGTTGGTCGCCTAATTTTATTGATTATTTATTTTTGTCTTTCAACACAAGCACCGCATTTTCTCCCACAGACGTCCCCGTTCTCGCACGTTGGGCCAAATTATTTATGATGGTGCAAGCTACTATTTCATTAAGTGTCGTAGCCTTGCTCGCGGCGCGTGCAGTGAACGCGCTATGAAAAATATTTTCGAGGTTTAAATATGAAACTGTACAAAAGAACTTTCCTCTCATTCCTTGTGACGGCTTGTGCCTTTCCGGCATTCGCTATTGCGCAAGGCTTACAATATCCAACGACAAATAAAATTGACCACACCGACAATTATCACGGCACAACTGTAGCTGATCCGTATCGTTGGCTAGAAGATGACAATTCCAAGGAAACAGCCGCCTGGGTCGAAGCGCAAAACAAAGTCACATTTAGCTATCTGGAAACAATTCCCTATCGCGCCAAAATCAAGCAGCGCTTGGAAACGCTTTTCAATTATCCCAAAATTTCGGCCCCGTTTCGGCGCGGCGACATGTATTACTTCACGAAAAATAATGGCCTGCAAAATCAAAGCGTTTGGTTTATGCAAAAAGGGCTGAACGGCACGCCCGAAGTTTTGATTGACCCGAATAAATTTGCGGCTGATGGCACGACGAGGCTTTCAGCATTTGCGCTTTCTAAAGACGGAAAATATTTGGGCTACGGAATTTCGCGTGGTGGTTCTGATTGGAACGAATTTCACGTGATGGAAGTCGCTTCGCGCAAAGTCCTGGCTGATACCTTAACGTGGGTGAAAGTTTCCGGCATTGCTTGGCAAGGCAACGGATTTTATTACAGCCGTTATCCCGCGCCTGAAAAAGGCCACGAGCTTTCAACCAAAAATGAAAATCATCAGGTTTGGTTTCACAAAGTTGGCACAGACCAATCGCAAGACGAATTGGTCTATGAAGACAAAGCGAATCCGCAACGCTTTCATCAGGTCGGAACCAGCGAAGACGAAAAATTTGCATTCTTAACAATTTCTGATCGCGGCAAAGGCAAAAAAGGAAATTCGCTTTTTTATCGCGCGGCAGGGACAAAAGAATTCAAACCTATCGTTGCCGAAATTGGTGATGACAATTTCGGCATCGTTGATAATGTGGGCGAAAAATTCCTGATCGAAACTAATAAAAATGCCCCTAATGGCAAGGTCGCGCTATTTGATCCGAAAACGCAAAGCTGGAAAGATGCGTTGCCAGAAAAAACGGAACCGCTGCAAGGCGCAAGCACAGCAGGCGGAAAATTATTTGTTACGTATTTGAAAGACGTGACGACGCGCGCGTACGTTTACGATTTGAATGGCAAGCTGGAAAACGAAGTCCCTTTCCCTGGCGTTGGCACCGCTGGCGGCTTTGGCGGCAATAGTGACGACAAATTTGTTTTCTACAGCTTCACATCAATGAACTATCCGCCCACGACATTTCGCTATGACATTGCGACGAAAAAATCTACCGTGTTTCGCACCATAGATATTGCAGGTTTCAAAGCGGACGATTATGAAACCAAACAAGTTTTTTATGCGAGCAAAGACGGCACAAAAGTTCCGATGTTTCTGGTGTACAAAAAAGGGCTGAAGTTAGATGGCAATAATCCCACGTTGTTGTATGGCTACGGCGGATTCAATATTACAACTCCGCCAACCTTCAGCCCACTGCGCATTGCCTTGCTCGAACAAGGATTCGTTTATGCTTCAGCGAACATTCGTGGCGGGGCGGAATACGGCGAAAAATGGCACGAGGCTGGAACCAAGCTGAAAAAACAAAATGTATTTGATGATTTTATTGCGGCGGCAGAATGGCTGATTGCGAACAAATATACTTCGTCGGAAAAACTCGCGTTGCAAGGCGGATCGAACGGAGGCTTGTTAGTCGGGGCTGTAATGAATCAACGCCCCGAATTATTCAAGGTCGCAATCCCGCAAGTCGGCGTAATGGATATGTTGCGCTTCCATAAATTCACGATTGGCTGGAACTGGATTGCGGATTATGGCTCCAGCGACAATCCGGCAGAATTCAAAGCACTGGCGGCATATTCGCCCTTGCATAACATCAAATCCGGCGTGAAATACCCAGCAACGTTAATTACAACTGCCGATCACGATGATCGCGTAGTTCCCGCGCACAGCTTCAAATACGCTGCGACGTTGCAGGAAAAAGCTGGGCCAAGCACGCCGAATCCATTGCTGATTCGCGTCGAAACAAAATCCGGTCACGGCGCAAGCAGCACCGCAAAACAATTAGAATTAACGGCGGATATTTACGCCTTCTTACTGCAAAATTTAGGTGTCAAAACCACTTACTAAAAAATCAAAAGGCAAAAGGCAAATATCAAAAGGCAAATATAACCGATGAAAGGCTGCGCCACTTACATAAAAAATAAAGTACCATCCTTTTGCCTTATAACTTTTGATAGTTGCCTTTTAATTTCTTACCATGCGATACGAAAATAAAGTCACAATTATCACAGGCGGTTCAAAAGGCATCGGCGAAGGTTGCGTACGCGTTTTTGCTGAAGCTGGAGCAAAAATAGTTTTTTGTGCGCGCAATGAATCACAAGGAAAAGAGCTCGAAGCTGAAATCAATGCGCTTGGCAAAGGCGAGGCATTTTTCGTCAAATGCGATGTTTCCAAAGTCGAAGATATAGAACATCTCATCAAAGCTACGATTGCAAAATTCGGGCGCATTGATTGCCTCATAAATAACGCAGGCTGGCATCCGCCACATAAATCCATTGATGATTTTTCAGTGCAGGATTTTCGGGAATTACTGGATTTGAATCTCGTCAGCATTTTCGCTGCGTGCAAATCTGCGCTGCCCTACTTGCGCGAATCCAAAGGCAACATCATCAATCTTTCCAGTTTAGTCGGTTCGATGGGACAGCTTTACGCTACAACTTATGTAGCGACCAAAGGCGCAATCACAGCCTTCACGAAAGCCTTGGCAATTGATGAAGCGGCATACGGCGTACGCGTGAATGCTGTCTCGCCAGGCAATATTTTCACTCCGCTTTGGCAGGAAGGAATTGACGCTTCGGACGATCCGACAAAGACGCTTGCTGACGGAAATGCAGCTCAATTACTCGGAAGAATGGGAACAATTGAGGAAGCTGGAAAAATGTGTTTATACCTTGCGGCGGACGCGACGTTTTCGACAGGGACAGATTTTCTTTTGACTGGTGGCGCTGAATTATCTTACGGACGCAAGAGTCGTATTAATTAAGCAGCGACAAAAATTCTTCCAAAATATTTTTAGTGATACCCCAAATCGGGCCGTGCGGCGAAGGGTAAGCGGGATATTTGATGACCGAGTTTTGATACGGAAATCGAAAGACTTCCGATTGTCCAGTTGTTTGCAATGCCTGCACGGGCAGCCAAAATGCTTCTGCCACTTCGTCGCTTAATTCGAGTGTGATTTCGCGCGGAGCAAGCGCAATCCACGGCGTGATTTCGATGACGGGCAAGTGCGGATTTTTTGGTCTGAGATTTTGCAAACGCCCAATGAACAAAGTTTCGTCTGCCAGTTCAATCCCAACTTCTTCGTGCATTTCACGCGCAGCCGTTTTCAGTAAATTGCCATCTTCCAAATCAGCCCGTCCGCCTGGCAACGCCAAATGCCCTGACCACGGATCACTTGGATGATCGGCGCGTTTTATCATCAATATTTCTGGTTGCGAAAAATGTTCGCGCAATAGCACTGTAACCGCCGCCTGGCGAACGCGCTCCGGCTCAACTTGCAATTTTTCTGGCGGCAACGCGCGTTGTTGTAATTGTTGGCAAATCGTCTCAAATTCACTGGTTGTTATCGTAGCAATTTCCATAAAACCGCGATTTTATCACAACAACATTGATGGCTTGCAGAGAAAAGTTTTCGCCTCGCCGCCGCACTTCAAACGCCCCGCGCCTCTAGCGCATCACGAATTTTTCTGTATAGTTAACAGCTTAAATTTACGAATTCTACAGAACTGATTTTGATTTTCTCATCGAATGCACACAATGCGACGAACCTTAATTTTCATTACCATTCTAGCGCTTTCATTATCAGCAGCGTTTGCGCAAAAGAAAAAAACGGCGAAAGCCAAAGCGCGTAAAGCCGTTGCGGCAAATCTTGCAGAATCTTTTTTTGATGCCTTAAACGGGCAGGACAAAGCAAAACTCGCGGCGGTAATCGCGCCAGAATTTGTGTGTACAGAGGTTGATGGGTCTGTAATCTCAAAGCAGGAATTCATCAAAAAATTTACGACGATTACGCCTCGCATTGGTATTCCTGAACAAACGAAATCAGTGATTCAAGCAAATGCACAAATTCAGCTTGGACAAGTTGAATGGAACAAAAAACAAATTCGCTATTCGCAAGTTTGGACACACAAAACGGGCAAATGGCAATTGCTTGCGTGGCAGGCTACGCCGTTGACTTCAGTGTTTGCGGTTGCGAAGAAATTAGCTGGAGGAAAAAAAGTGACGACAACACCATCAGGCTTACAATACATTGACATCGAAGAAGGCACAGGCGCAAGCCCAACGGTTGGGCAAATCGTGCGCGTGCATTACACCGGAACGCTGGAAGACGGGCGCAAATTTGACAGCTCCGTAGACCGCAACGAGCCGTTTGAATTCCCTATCGGAACCGGACGCGTCATCAAAGGCTGGGACGAAGGCGTCATCACCATGAAAATTGGCGGCAAACGCAAATTAGTAATTCCATCTGATTTGGGATATGGAGCGCGCGGCGCTGGCGGCGTAATTCCGCCGAATGCAACATTAATTTTTGATGTCGAATTACTTGGCGTGAAATAGTTTTAGCTATGTCTTCACTGACTAAAATTCCGGCGGGCGTCCAATATTTTTTCGATGAGGAAGTCCGCCTGCGGCGACAAGTCGAACGACAAGCGATGGCTGTTTTTGCCGGCTGGTCATACGACGAAATTATTGTGCCGATGTTTGATTATCACGACTTGTTTGCGCGTGGTATGGGCATCGAACGCGCGCAGCAAACCTATCGCTTCACGGATCGTGATGGCGCGTTGCTGGCGCTCAGGCCAGAGATGACTTCATTAGTTGCCCGTACCGTAGCAACACGATTTGTGCAACGCCCGCGTCCGATTCGTTTGTGTTATTCCGGCGAAGTATTTCGTTACGACGAGCCAACTGAGCGAGCCACGCGCGAATTTCATCAGCTTGGCATCGAACAAATCGGACAAGCTTTACCAACAGCCGATATTGAAGTTTTATTAGTTGCCGTCGAAATGCTACAGACCATTGGCCTGAACAATTTCCGCTTCACGCTTTCGCACGTAAATTTTTTCAAAGGCGTAGCCAATTCCATCGCGCTCGAAGACACGAAGCGCGCCGAACTGCGCGAATTAATTGATCGCCGCAATTCGATGGCGCTGAATGATTTTCTGCAAGCGAATGCGCCGCAAATGTCTGAAGAGCGCCGCCGCGATTTTTGCGAACTGACCCAGCTCGCAGGCAAATCCGAAGCAATCGCCAAAGCGCGCGAGACGTTGCGTAATGAAACTTCGCGCGCAGCGATTGAGCAACTCGCGGCGATTTTTGCAACGTTGCAAGCGCTTGGCCTCGCAGAATATTTTGACATTGATTTTGGTGAAGCAGGCGGACTGGAATATTACACAGGCTTGACGTTCAAAGTTTATGTTCCTGGTTGCGGGACAGAAATTGGCGGGGGCGGTCGTTACGATAATTTGATTAGTAATTTTGGCAAAGATGAACCTGCTGTAGGATTTTCGTTCGCGCTAGATGGATTGGTCGGAGCCGCCACGCGCAGCCAGGAATTTCAGCTTCCCAATGAAGACCCAAAGGCTATCGAATTAACGAACGATCAAGCAATCGCTTTTCGTCAGGCAATCGAAGCAAGAAAAAATAATCAGAAAATTAAGCTACATTAAAGCTGCGCAAAATTGCTGAACGAACAAAAAGTTTCGAGCAATTTTTGTGCAGTTTGCGCTGTTTTGTGGCTAAATAGCTTTTATGCTCACAATCGCATTAGCAAAAGGTAGGATGCAGGATGACGCGCTGGCATTGTTCGCACGCGCTGGCATCATTGTCGCCGAAGAAGAATTAAAATCGCGCAAGCTTGCCGTGCAATCTGCGGATCAACGTTTTACTTTCGTTTTCGTCAAGCCCGGCGATGTGCCAACTTACGTCGAATATGGCGTAGCCGATGCGGGTGTATGCGGGCGCGACGTTTTACTGGAAGCTGATTCTGATGTCCACGAACCGTTGGATTTGGGCTTTGGTTATTGCAAAATCGCAGTCGCAGGACGCAAGGAAGTAGTCGGGCAAGATTATAATTTATTAGCCACGGTGCGTGTAGCGACCAAGTACCCGAAAATCGCTACCGAATACTTTCATCAGCGCGGCATTCCAATTGAAACAATATATTTGTCCGGCTCCGTTGAATTAGCCCCGATTTTAGGGCTGTCAGATCGCATTGTAGATTTAGTTGAAACGGGTCGGACGCTGAAAGAAAATGGCCTCGAAGTCATTGACGTAATCACCGAAACCACAGCTCGGTTGATTGTGAATCGCGCAAGTTTTCATCTTAAACGTGACGCTGTTAGCACAATGATCGCGGAATTATCTGCCGCGTTACATAACCAGTAATTTTCTCTATTTTATTATTTGGAGTGTCACGATTATGAACCGAAGAGCAGGCGAAGAATCCACCAATCGTATGCAAAATTTCGTTGAGAAATATTGCGCTAAAACGGGTCTCACAACTCATCCCGATAAAGAGGTTACCGAAACCATTGTTGATGGTTTGGCTTTTCACCATGAAACGCTGGGGAAACCACTTTGCCCTTGCCGTTTTTATCCCGACAAACAAGCAGAAATTCAACAACGCACCTGGATTTGTGCCTGCGAAGATATGCAAATTTACAAGTACTGCCATTGTTTGTTGTTTGTGAATATCGAGGGCATGCCAATCACTGAATATTTGCCAGACGACCACGAAGGCCGTCATACTTATGGTTTGGTAAATGATCCTTCGCCTGAGTTGGGGCGACCGTTACGCAATAAAGCGCCAGAGCGTGAAGAGGAACGCAAGCGCAGGTTATCTTGAAAACAAATCCAATGATTGAATTATTACAAATCACCGATTTCGACACGACCCAAAATTCCAAGCTCAAAAAAATCTTACAACGATCCAGCGGACTGACTGACGAAATCATCGCGCAGACGCAAGCCATCGTTACCAAAATCAAAGAAGGCGGCGATGAAGCATTGCTTGATTTCACGGCGCGTTTTGACGGCGTGCAACTCACTCCCGAAACTTTGCTCGCGGATCGTGCGTTGATTGAAGAATTAGCCGCGCAAGTTGATGGCGAATTAATCGCAGCGATGCGCGAAGCAATCCACAACATTCGCACTTACCACGAGCATCAACTCACCAAATCGTGGGAAGTCACGCGCAATAACGGTGTGCGTTTAGGCCAACGCGTGTCGCCACTTGAAATTGTTGGGTTGTATGTACCAGGCGGGAAAGCTGCGTATCCATCTACTTTGATGATGAACGCGATTCCGGCGCAGGTCGCTGGCGTAGAGCGGATCATCGTCACGACTCCACCCGCGCAATTTCGCCAAGCGCCAATCATCGCAGCGACGTTAAAGGAACTTGGCTTATTTGAAGTTTATTTGGTAGGCGGCGCACAAGCTGTCGCCGCAATGGCCTACGGCACAACAACAATTCCCCGCGTAGACAAAATCGTAGGCCCTGGCAATCAGTATGTCGCCGCCGCAAAAAAATTAGTCTACGGCGATGTGGACATTGATTCCATCGCTGGCCCCAGCGAAATCGTTGTAGTCGCCGATGATTCCGCGCGCCCTGATTTCATTGCGGCGGATTTGCTATCACAAGCGGAGCACTCTGAAGATGCCGCCGCAATTCTAATTACGCCTAGTCTGAAATTAGCCCAGGCCGTGCAATCAGAAATGTTCACGCAAACAGCCACGCTCCCACGTAAAGCGATCATCGAAAAATCGCTCGCGGACTTTGGCGCCATTCTGGTTGTTGACTCACTAAAAACAGCCTGTGAACTGGTCAATCGCCTCGCCCCCGAACACGTTGAAATTATGACGACAAACAGCGAAGCCACTGCGGCGCAAATTAAACACGCCGGAGCAATTTTCATTGGTGATTATTCAGCCGAATCCGTTGGCGATTATTTTGCCGGAACAAATCACGTACTGCCGACCGGAGGCACAGCACGATTCTCTTCTGCACTTGGCGTTTATGATTTTCTCAAACGTACGAGCATCATTCGTTATACAAAAGAAGAATTGATGCTCACAGCCAAATCAATTGATTTGATTGCGCAGGCGGAAGGGTTGCAAGCGCACGCGCGCGCCGCCACCATTCGTCAAACAGAAAACTGATGAAAGAAAACCCGGTCAAAGGAACATCTTACAAATTCGCCGTTCGCATCGCGCGCTTGGCAAAATATCTCAATGACGAAAAACACGAATTTGTATTGAGCAAACAAATCTTGCGTTCCGGCACACGTATCGGCGCTAACATCAAAGAAGCGTTGCAAGGTGAATCCAGACCTGATTTTATCCATCATCTTTCCATCGCGCTCAAAGATGCTTCAGAAACTGAATCCTGCTTGGAACTATTGCGCGAAACTGAATAGCTGGATCAATCAGCTTTTGAATCAATGCTTCAGGATTGTAAAGAGTTATTGAAATTATTGACGGCAATAATCAAATCGCCTTGATCAGGACGATAACAATTGATAATTGATAATTGATAATTTTCAATTGTCTCGTTTGTTTCTTCTTATGAACGTAATTAAAAATCATGTGCAAGCAATTAAAGCCTACACACTTGATCCCATTGAGACTCCGATCAAAATTAACCAAAACGAAAATCCGTTTGGGATGCCAGTTGAAATTAAGGAAGAAGTTTTGCGACGGGCATCCGCACACGATTGGGCGCGGTATCCTGATTTTGTGCCGACGCGTTTGTATGAAAAATTGGCAGCGTATACAGGCTGGCGCGCCGATGGCGTGATGGCGGGCAATGGCTCCAACGAAATGATTCAATCTGTCGTTAATGCCGTAGTCGAATCCGGCGTCCGTGTCGTTTTGCCCGAACCAACATTTTCAGTCTATCGGCAAGTCATTCGTGTCATGAATGGCGAAATTTTTTCGGTGTTACTCAATGATGATTTCACCTTCAATATTCCGCGCATCGCTACGGCAATAAAAATGCAGAAGCCCGCAATGACGATTATTTGTACGCCGAATAACCCAACTGGTTGCGTGATTAGCCGACGTGATCTGGAAATGCTGCTGCGTAATTCGGATGGTCTTGTCGTTGTAGATCAAGCCTACCTCGAAATCGGCGGCGAAGATTTTGTACCGCTGCTAAATGAATTTAAGAATCTCGTTATCTTGCGCACGTTTTCAAAAGCAATGGCGATGGGCGGATTGCGTGTCGGCTATTGTCTCGCCGCGCCGGAACTCATCACAGAATTCATGAAATGCAAAATGCCGTATAGCTTAAATTTTTTCTCTATGACTACGGCAGAAGTCGCGCTCGAAAATCTTGATAAATTGCAGCCATTGGTTGCGGCAATCAAAACTGAGCGCGACAAATTATTTAGCGCTTTACAATCTATTCGAGGGTTGCAACCCGTTCCATCCGCTGCCAATTTTTTCATCGTCAGAACAGCGATTCCGCCGCAAGAATTAGTCGCAGCTTTGGTAAATTATGGACTGTTAATTCGGGATGTGAGTTCGGCTCCTATGCTCGCAGAGTATGTGCGCATCAGTGTTGGCACCCCCCAGGAAAATCAACATTTAATTGCGGCGTTACAGAAAATCTTTAGGAACGAATAGGCTCGTATACCCCGCAGTAAAAATTGCGAAACCATGGCCTTACTATCTCCGTAATAGCTCTATTAATTCTGCTTATACTTAACAAAAATATTACTCCTGCGAACTTCACCAAAATTCCCGTAGGAGCAAGAAATTTTTTCACAAAGGATTTGATGTTATGAATCATTCAGCTTGTCGCTTATTTCTAGCGTTCACGCTAGTTTTCGCCTTGAGCGTGCAGCCTTTTGCGCAGTACAAAAATGGCTTTGAAAAAGAACGGATGGATACTTCGTGCAAACCCTGCGATGACTTCTATAAATACATCAACGGGACGTGGCTGAAAAATACGCCGATCCCCGACAGCGAGCCACGGTGGGGGAGCTTCAATATTCTCAATGATAATAATCGCAAGGTGCTGAAAGAAATTCTTGAAGCTGCCGCCGCCAACAAAAAATCCAAGCCCGGCAGCAATGAACAAATGATTGGGTCAATGTACGCGAGCTGTATGGATGAAGCGGTAATTGAAAAACAAGGCTACAAACCTATCCAACCGTTGCTCACGCGTATCGCCAAAATTAATGACGTAAATAATTTACCGACGGAAATTTCTTATTTGCATAGCGTAGGCGTGCCAGCGCTTTTCAATTTTGGCGCACAACCTGATGCCAAAAATTCCACCACCAATCTTGCTGGCATTTCGCAAGGCGGATTGACGTTGCCAAACAAAGAGTACTACACAAAGACCGACGAAAAATCGAAAGAACTCCGCGTAAAATTTGTTCAGCACATGACGAATATGTTCAAGCTGATCGGCGAAGATGAAGCAAAAGCGAAGACCAGCGCCGATGCTGTGATGCGTATTCAGATGAAACTAGCGGACGCGTCGCTCGCACCTGTTGAATTGCGCAATCCGAATAATCGCTATAACAAAAAAACCGTCAAAGAATTGTCAGAACTCGCGCCGAACTTTAATTTCAATGCCTATTTTGTCGGGCGCGGTGCAATCAGTTTTAATGACATCAACGTTGCGCAACCCAAATTCATCGGCGCAGTCAACGGGTTGCTCAAAGAAATTCCGCTCGAAGATTGGAAAACCTATTTGCGCTGGCAAGTCGTGCGCTCATCTGCGAACACTCTGTCATCAGCTTTTGTTAACGAAGCCTTCAATTTCAACGGCAAAGTTCTGAACGGAACTAAAGAACAACAACCGCGCTGGCGTCGCTGCGTGCAAGCCGTAGATCAAGGGCTTGGTGATGCGCTAGGGCAAGTCTACGTCGCAAAAACGTTCCCGCCCGAATCGAAAGCGCGTATGGATAAGTTGATTGATAATCTGGTTGCGGCGTTTCGTGAGCGTATTAAAACGCTTGATTGGATGAGCGAAACCACCAAACAAGCGGCGCTGACGAAGCTCAATGCGTTCGGACGCAAGATTGGCTACCCTGACAAATGGAAAGATTACTCAACAGTCAAAATTGATCGCAAATCGTATTTTGAAAATGATCTCAAAGTCGCCCAATTTGCCATCAAACGAAATTTAGCTCGTATCAACCAACCTGTTGACCGCTCCGAATGGGGCATGACGCCGCCTACTGTAAATGCATATTACACGCCATTGATGAATGAAATTGCATTTCCAGCGGGAATCCTGCAACCGCCTTTCTTCAATCCTGAAGCTGATGATGCCATTAATTACGGCGCAATTGGCGCGGTGATTGGGCACGAACTTTCGCATGGCTTCGACGATCAAGGCAGTCAGTTCGACGAAAAAGGAAATTTGCGGATGTGGTGGACGCCCGAAGATCGCAAGAAATTTGAAGCCCGCGCTGATTGCATCGTGCAACAATTCAACAGCTACAAGGTTGAAGAAGGACTATATCAAAACGGTAAACTGGTACTAGGCGAATCAATTGGTGATTTAGGTGGCTTGACGATGGCTTATTACGCATTCAAAAAATCGCTGGAAGGCAAACCACGCCCTGCGAATATTGACGGCTTCACGCCGGAACAGCGCTTCTTTATTGGCTGGGCGCAAGTTTGGGCGACGAATGCGCGACCTGAATTTGAGCGCACGCAAACGCTGACCGATCCGCATCCGCTCGGACGTTTTCGCGGCAACGGACCGCTGTCAAATTTCGCACCGTTCGCCGCAGCATTTAACTGTCAAAAGGGTGATCCGATGGTGCGCGAAGGCGAAAAACTTTGCGTAATTTGGTAAGCAGCGATATACATAAAATGCGTGAAGCAACGCTACGATTTGTGATAACGTAGCCGTTACTTCATGAGCATTTATCAAAACGAAAGGATACCGAGAGAATGAAAAAATTTATTATGTTAGCGGTAGTTTTGGCGTTTGGCCTCAGCATCACAGCACTTGCACAAAAGAAAACTGTGAGAACAAAAGCAAGTGCGAAAGTCGCTGCCGCCAAAGCTGAAGTGAAATTTTTAGCCAAAGGTGATGGAATTGAATCTTGCGCTGTGTCTGGCGAGAAACTAGAAAGCAAAGAAATTCACGCAGAATTTTTCGGACGCACCGTTTATTTTTGCTGCAAAGATTGCTTAGCCACGGCGCAAAAAAAACCTGCTGCCTATGTCAAGAAAACTGAAGCCGAACAAATCGCAGCGGTACAAGCGATGGCGAAACATGCGGAAGGTCACGATCATCACAAGATGGAAGGAAAAGCTGAAGCCGCCAAATTCTTAGGCAAAGGTGATGGTATCGAGTCTTGCCCCGTCACTGGCGAAGCGATTGATAAAAGTGTCAGCTTTGAAATTCAAGGCAAAACTGTTTACGCGTGCTGCCCCGGTTGCATTGATAAAGTGAAGAAAAATCCTGAGCTTTATTTAAAATGGGCGAAGGCTGAAAAATAGAGTCTGAAAAACTCCAAGGAAGCCTGGAGAAGTCTAGGAAAGTTGAACCAAATTTTACTTTCCTAGACTTCTCCAGGCTTCCTTGGAGTTAACGACTTATTTAATTTCCACCCACCGATTTTCTTTCCCACTCAATTTCAACGCTTCAATCACTTTCATATTCGCTACAGCATCTTCAAGCGGTGTCGGCACAGGCGTATCGTTCAAAACCGCCAATGAAATTGCGTCTGCTTCGAGAATATATTGATCGCAAATATCGAACACGATTTCTTCAGTTTCAGTACCGCGTTGCAACCACATTTTGCACGGCTTGTCAGGCGGAGCGTTGACCGGAATTTCAATTTCGATGCGCCCTTCCGTACCGAAAATATTCACGCGCTGATACGAAGTCATTTGCGTCGAGCAAGTGAACGTAGCCGAGATTTCTCCAAAATCCATCACGCCCGAAGCAATGCGATCTGTGCCAAAATCAGGATCAATATCTAGCAAACCTAATACGCGATTTGGCTCAAGATCAAAAATAAAACGCGGGAACGAAATGTTGTAACAACCAATATCCATCAGCCCACCGCCGCCTAAATCAGCTTTGTTGCGAATATTATTTTCGTCGCGGTTGAAGTATGAAAAAAACGATTGCATCGTGCGCGGTTGCCCAATGCCGCCCGCTTTGACAATTTCTTTGGCGCGCAACCATTGCGGATGCAGGCGAAACATAAACGCTTCCATCACCTTTAAGTGCGGATATTTTTTTGCTTCATCAACTAACCGTTGCGCATCAGCGGAATCCAATCCAAGTGGCTTTTCACACAAGACGTGCTTCCCTGCTTCAAGTGCTTTGATTGACCAGGGCACGTGCAAATGGTTGGGCATCGGAATGTACACAACTTGAATTTCGGGGTCGGCAAGCAGTTCTTCATACGAGCCATAAGCTTTTGGAATTCCGAAATGTTGCGCTTCGGTTTGCGCTTTGGCGAGATCGCGCGAAGCGACGGCTACGAGTTCTGTATCCGCGCATTGCAGCATCGCCGGAATCACTTTTGTCTGCGCAAATTTTGAAGTACTCAAAATACCCCATTTAACTTTTTGCATGAATTCTCCTCATTTAATTTTCAAAACGCGACTGGCGTTATCGTAAAAGATTTTTTGTAAGATTTTTTTATCTGTTATTAGCTTGCGGATTTCAGCAATTTGCTGTGCGCCGCTGCATTTTTCGCCGAAGCCTACAACATCATTACAATCGCTGCCGTACAATAATTTGTCTTGATGACGCACAATAAATTCGCGGGCTTGCTCTTCATCACGCTGCATCGCGTTTAGTCCTGAACCTGCTGATAAATCCGCAAACATGTTCGGGTAATCCGCCAAATAACGATCCGTATATCCGCCTGCTGTAACTTTTGTTTTCGGATATAACACCGGAGCCTCATGATTTTTATCAATGTTCGCCCAAAATGTTTGCGCGTGTCCGATGAAATTTACGTTGGGAAATTTAGCGAGAATTTTATGAAATCGTTCGTAACCTGTATTGTATTTGCCATATTGAAAATGCATCAAAATCGGCACAGAAAATTCTTTCGCAATTGATGCCAGCAATTCAATCTGCGGCGAGTCGCAATCCACCATATATTTTTGTTCGCCAATCCCAATCGCACCGAGCTTCAAATATTTTTCCAGCACGGTTTTTGTTTCGGTAATGTCAGGCAATTCATTCGCAAAAAAATAATATTGTTTGGGGTATTTCTTCACCAAAGCCAAACAAGTTTCGTTGCCCCAAGCGTCCGCTTCAAGCCCATACTTAGAGCCTGCGGGCAACAATACCGTTTTCGCAATTCCCATTTTCTGCTGATGCTTGAGCAAGTCTCGATCGGTGCGACCGGAATAATGCGTGTGTTGATGAATATCGATGATTGGTTCTTTTGCTTCAGTTTCGCGCGTAAGCAAAGCCGCAACTGAAGCGGCGCTTGTGGCAGCAAGAAAAGCGCGACGTGTAATTTGAGTTTGCATAAATGTTCTGAGTACCGCCTTCAGGCGGCTGTTATAGGAGAATGCCGCCTAAAGGCGGTACTCTAAACGTAGCTACAATCCAGCACGCAAATACGCGATTAAATCAGCCATTCCCTGCTTATCAATCAGCATTTCAAACGCACCTGGCATCAGCGACATTTGCGAGGCTTTCATCTCTTTCAGGTTCGTGCGCAAAATCGTAGTGTCCCCGTCCAAACCCCGCAACGTAATCGCCCCAGGAGTTTCATTGAGCAGCACGCCATTGCGAATTCGTCCGTCATTCGTAGTAACTACGTAATTAATAAAGCGCGGTTCGATGCTGTAACTGGGGTTCAGAATCGAAGTCAGTAATTCATCTTTTGATTTGTTATTCACGCCCGAAAGATCAGCGCCAATGCGTCCGCCTTTTTGTGGAATGTGACAAACCGCGCAGTATTTATCAAAAATTGGTTTGCCGCGCGTTTGATCACCATTCATCGTCAGCACGTCTTTGTATTTTGCTACGGCTTGCCCGCGTTCATCGCCAGCGAGCTTTAATAAAGCTTTCGCGCGATCAGCTACTTCTTTTTCGGGATGTTCATAAAGTCGCGTGCGCATCTCTTCGCCGAGCGCGCTTTTTTCGATTTTGTTTTCCTCAAGAGCTTTGAGCAAAATTTTCATGCGCTCTTTTTCGCTAAGCAACGCTTCCAAAACTTTCGGGCGCACATCCGGCGTATAGCCCGCCCATGCAGCCAATAACGCAGGTGCTACGGCGGCTTCGTCGAAGGATGATAACGATTCAACCGCTGCAATTTTTACTTCTCCGGCTTCGTTTGAATTAAGAATTTTTTCCAGCATCGGAGCGACTTTGGAATATTGCCCGCCGCGCAAAGCACGAATCGCCAAAACTTTTTTCTTCGGGTCTACATCAGTTTTCGCAAGGTCACTCATAGCCTTATCAATTAAGCCCTTCAATTCAAAAAAGCGTGCGCTTTCCCAAGCGGCTTTGCTGACGGCATCATTGGAATTATTGAGAAATGGCAGTAAAGCGTTTTCGATTCCCGCGCTCGGTAGATTTTTGACGCCCGCTAAATTCAAGCCTTTCGCCAATCCAGTTAATCCCGCTTCAGGCTCTTTCAATCCATTCAGCCCTTTGACGAAACTTACCAATTCGGGAGTATCGTGTTTCGCTCCAATTAATGAGCCAAGTTGAGCGAACAATTCTTTATTTTCAAAGCCGGGATTTTTTGTGCGCAAGGATTGAAAGAATTTTGCAGCATTATCATTAACTGAACTCAAAATCGCCAAGCGAAACCATTGGTCGTCGCTGCGTTCAGAGGCTATTCTGACAAGTTGATCAAAGGCTCGCGCATCTTTGATGTTGCCGAGTGTCAGCACAGTCTGAAATTGAACGCGGGGATTAGAATCATTTAGACTTGAGAAAATAGCATCTGTTAATTTTTTAATATATTCAATGTGGTGCGACTTAAATTCGGCGCACAATTTATCGCGCTCCTGTTGCTTCATCACGGAAATCATACGAGATGATTCATTCGTATCATTTTTCTCGTTCGAGTTTTGATCGCGTTTCTCGCAAGGCGAACGGGTATTCATGAAAGTATCAGCCAAGCGAACTCCCTGCTCACGAATTAGCGAATCAGAATCCTTAATTGCTTTTTCTACACTTTCAGGCGTCAATCGGGATAATCCTTGCAACGTCCATAGCGCAAGAGTTCGCCCAATTTTCGCTTGTGATTGCTCAGCCATTTGTGTAAGCAATGGCGTAGCAGTTGCATCCTGTCTTTCGATCAATAATCGTTGTGCAGTCGTGCGATGCCAGCCATTCGGATGCTCCAACAATTTCACTAATTCTTCCGTCGTCGCTTTGCTCAGATTTGGCTTTAGATTGCGCTTGGCTTGCGATTTATTATTGACGATTTTGAATATGCGCCCCATCGTGTCGCCTGCATAAAAATCCATCCCTTTTTTGATTTCTTCGGGAATAGATTCGGGCGTTTCGATGAACAGGCGATAGACGTCCATCACGTACAAATTGCCGTCGGGAGCGTTCGCAAAATTGCACGGGCGAAACCATTGATCTTTGGACGCGATGAATTCTGTGCCGTCTTTGGCGCGGCTGGCTTTGAAGGTGACTCCGTCGGGCGTGATGACATCGCGGTGAATTAAATTGCCGCTGACATCGCCTGTAAAAATGCTGTGTTTGTATTCTTCCGGCCAAGCATCGCCGTTATAAAACGTGCTGCCGCTCGCCGCTGAAAAATATCCGCCGACTTGTTCTTTGCGATTCAGGCCATTTTCGTCATAACGTTTTTGCCGCAATTCTGTGCGCTGTTTGCGCCATTCCTGCGGGCCAGTTAAAGGGAACATTGGCGCGGAAGGCTTGCCGTGATCGGAAATGTCGTAGCTGTATGCGGGGACTTCGAGCAGCGGCGCACGCGCGATGTAATTCATTGGCAGGACTACGTGACGCAAGTGAATTGTATTTTCGGTGATGAAGCGATTGCCCCATTCATCAAACGTCGAACCGAATTGCGCGACACCGCTGGCGGTTTCGGCTTCGCCAGTAATTGGATTAAAACGGAAATCTGCGCCGCGCACCATCAACGGTTTCATATTCGGAAATTTTGGCGAAGTAATCGTGCCTTCGCGTCCGTGATTTGAGGCGTAAATCCAGTTATCAATATTCAAGCGCAAATTGGTGATGCGCGCTTCGGGATTCACTTTGGGAAAGCCCGTGTACCACACTTCGCGCACGTCGGCTTTGCCGTCGCCATCGGTGTCTTTGACATACAAAATATCAGGCGCACTCGTAACAAATAATCCGCCTTTCCACGGCAAAATTCCGCTCACTTCTAAAACCTGATCGGCAAAAATTGTAGCCTTTTCATATTTGCCGTCGCCGTCTACATCTTCGAGCATGCGAATGCGCGAACGCGCAGGTTTGCCGGGCGGAGGATCGTCGGGATAATCCAACATTTCGGCGACATAAATGCGCCCATCTTCGTCAAAAACCATTTCGACGGGCGACATGACTTGCGGTTCTTTCAGAAAAACTTCAGCGTGAAAAGCTTCGCTGAATTCCATGGCGGCAAGTGATTGTTCGGCGGTGTAGGCAGGTTGTTCAGACGAGTTTTTATTTTTGCAGTCAGCTAGGAAAATCAAGCTAATACAAATCAAAGAAAGAAAAATGGGGCGGTATTTTCTTCGCATATTTTTGAGCTATCCAATTAAACGAGCGATGGCGAACGCGACGGCGGCGGCGACTCCGCCGATAATCATCGTTTGAATGGCGCTACGAATTGGCTTTGAGCCAGTGAAGCGTCCTTTGATATAACCAAAAATCAATAATGCAATCAGCGTCAGCACAACTGAAATTCTTAATGCCTCTGGCGCAGTTTGGGTGAATAAATAAGGACTGAGCGGGATGATTCCGCCTGCGATGTACGCTGTAGCAATGGTCGCAGCACTTTTCAATGCGCGGCGCGGATCAGGTTGCTCTAACCCAAGTTCGTGCCGCATCATAAACTCAACCCATTTTTCAGGCTGCGCTTTTAGTGTGTTCACAATCGAAAGAGATTGATCCGCCGACAAGCCATAAGAGCGAAAGATTGCGGCGACTTCAGCTTCTTCCAACGCAGGCACATCAACAATTTCTCGCCGCTCTCGTTGTAACTCGCTGGCGTAATGCTCCGCGTCGCTTTTCGCAGCCAAATAGCCGCCCAAGCCCATGGCGACAGCGCCCGCAGCTATTTCGGCAAAGCCCGCCGTGATGATGATTGCGGTTGAACTGACAGCGCCAGACAATCCAGCAGCAAGCGCAAATGGCACTGTCAATCCATCTGACATCCCAATGACAATGTCACGAATGGTTTCGCCCGCCGTAAAATGTTTTTCGATGTGTGGTGTAGTTGGCATCGTTTTTTGCGGCGCTATTCAGCTTTTACTTTAATCACAAAGTAGGTAAATTTCTTGCCATTTTCGACAATCAACTGATGCGGCATCGTGTGGGGAATATGAATCACATCGCCTGTCACAAGCATTTTCTTTTCGCCGCCTTTAATTGAATCGCCACGCGTTTCGCGCGGGTCTTGCTGACTTTTTGGATTCACAACTTCGCCGCCAATGATGAGCGTGGCGGAGCCAGATTCCACAATAAAATAATCATCCATGTGAGCGTGAACTTCGGGGATGCCAGGCGCTTCGCGGTGACTGAGGGCGACGTTGCTGGAACCGTAATCGGCCAGCTTAACGCTGGAAGTTTTATTTGGGCCAGCAACTTCTTTGCGCAACTTTGGTTCATAACCGCTCAATTCTTTGGCAGTCCAATGCGCAAAATTTGGTAAATCAATCGCGTTGATTTTGCCGAACGTCATTGTTGCCAAAATCATCAATAAAATTGCAGGTGAAATCAGTTTCATAATATTCCTTTGGAAAAGCTATTAGCTGTTAGCTAAGCAGCTCTCTTCTTGCTAAAGCTAATAGCTAATAGCTATTCATTCAGTTGAAAAACATTATCCATCACCACCCACTTCTCGCCTTCTTTTGCCCACGGTAAAAGTTGTTGATATTTGCGGGTGAGCGCTTCCCATTCTCGCACCTTTGGATTCGCCGCATCGAGTTCAGCTTTGCGCTCAAAGGAAAAATCATCGGTCGTTTCGATAATCATAAACAGCCGATTCCCTGTGCGAAATATTTGCATATCGGTTATGCCGGACGCTTTGATACCAGCAATATTTTCAGGCCAGACATTTTGGTGAAGTTGTTCATATTCCGCGATTACGGCAGGGTCATCTTTCAAATCGAGAGCAAGACAAAATCGTTTCATAGCAAATTTAAGATTGAGATTATTTCGTTAACGAGAAAGCACCAAGCACGCGAATCGTTTCATCGGTAATAGCGGCATCAGTAATAACGACAGGCGCTCCAGCAAAAAGCTGATCGGCAAATTCCAGCCAATCTTTAGGAGCAGATTTTTTCCATTCAGTAATTTTTTGCTCAGCAAGTGACGTTTCACCTTTTTTCTTCAACGCCAGCGCATAGATTAATTCGCCAATAGCACGCGCGTGATGACGAGTAGCAATGATTCGTTGCAACGCGCTCGCACTTTCAGAATTTTTACCGAGCTTTTCAAAACAGTTTGCCAGCAGCCAATCTTCCAAGCGCTCATCAATATCTTCCTGATACGGTTTGCCCGCGCCCAAATTCTCAGGCCAGAGTTTTGCAGCAGCGATAAATTTCAGCGCCGCGTTGTAATCCTGCGCGCGCATTTTTTCGATTGCCAACATCAATTGCGTTTCCCGATACATTCGTCGTCCGTCGGTAGCGCCTTCGTAAGGCAAAATGTTGAGCTTAGCGAGCAAATCGTTGCACGCTTGAAATTGCTTGTTGAGCAGCAACGTTTTTGCGTACAACATCCCAAGCTGATAATTTTCGGGAAACTGTTCTGAATATTTTTTAGCGACCTGCAAGGCCTGTGAATATTGCTTATCTTCGATATGCTGTTCAGCGATCAATTTACCAAAGCGCCATTGTTTAGGATCAAGTCCCGCCGCGCGTTGCAAATCCGCGAATGATTTTTCTGGCGCAGATTTTTTGCGTAACTCCGCACGTGCTGCATAAAATGGAGCATAATCTGGTTCCTCGCCACACGCCTCAAATAAGTCCGAAGCCTTTGCAAAATTATCGCGGCTCCAATAAATCAGGCCGAGATAATATTTAGGTTTCCAAGATTTACTGTTTTCAATCGCCCATTTGAAAACTTTCATTGATTCAGAACGATGAGGGAATACAAGGTAAGGCGAAGCATCGTTTGCCTGCTGCAGTAATGTTGGCTGCTCAGTAAAAGCGCGCCAATAAAGTATCTCGGGTGTTTGCGGTGAAATTTTCAACATCGCTTCCTGTACGAAAGAGCCAGCCCCTGTATTGCAAGCAAGCGATTGCTCAAGAAATGTTTCCTGCGGTAGTTCATTTTTTACATATGAAGAGTAATCAATATCTACCTCTTTCACTCCGCCGTCTGTTGAACCTGTCACCCAAATTGCATTTAAAAATCTTGCGAATTCATCAAATGGATCAATTTCATGTATTCTTTTCAAAGCCATTTTTAGTGTCGTATGCGGATGCGTATTCCAACTTGAAATAACTAATATTTTCAAGGCTTCTATATTTCTATCATCTATCTGTAAACTTTTATTTGCATACTCAAGGGCTTTGGCATCGTTTCTATTACGACAATATAATTTTGACAATTCAGTAAAAGCAGCACTGCGATACTCAACCGATTGCGCCGCTAAATCAAAACCATCTTTTGCATCTGTAACTTTTTCAAGCTGTACATTTGCCAAGCCGTAATAATAATTCGCGGCAGGATCATAGGTGTTAATGCTTAAGGCTTTTTTCGCATACGCCAAAGATTTTTCGTATTCAAGATTGCGGTATTCGAGCATCGCTAAGTCTACGAGCGCGGGCGCGTAATTCGGGTCTTTTTGCAGGCACGCGGTGAGCTTTTCTTTGGCTGCGGCATAAAATCTTTGCTGCAAATTTTCTTTGCCTTGCAACCACAAACCGTATACCGAATTCCAATCAAAATCCTTTGGCATTTCGAGTGGGCGTGCCAAATCGCCTTCGTGTGATTTTGTGAAATATTCGAGTTTGTTACCGCCTAAAGTGACGCGCAAATCTCTGGGATTCACCTTGACCAAAAGCATATAACTAAAGGTTTCCATCGGCTTTAGCACAATTTGCTTTTCGTAGACTTTCGTATCGCCATCGTAGACTTCCAGCTTATCGTTGATAGCTTGGAGCGCCGAAAAATATAGCGAAACCTCAGCATCTTTTTCGATGACGTTGAGCGCTCCATATTGATTCGCTTTGGTGAAGCCTTTTGTGCCTTTGACCGGAAACCAATATTCTGTCCACGTGTCAGATTGATAAGGCGCAAAGCCGCGATGTTTGAAGGGCGTGAACGTGCTGCGTTCGGCGGCTTGATTGAACAGGCGTCCTGATTGGACTTCGACGTATTGACCGTCGTTATCGGTCAATAATTTTTCCCAGATCATGCCTTGTTGCGACAAGCCCCAAATCCAGATTTTCTTGCCTGCTTTGTCGTCGTGCGAAGAATACCTGCCCATCCCAAAATCTTCGTCGTGCCAATATGCGCCGAAAAAATCTGTGTACTTTCCGAACACGTGATACGACTTATAGCCGCCAAAATTATTGTTTTCGTAAAACGAAATGTCTTTGCCGTTTTGTCTGTTTTCAGGCCAGTCAGCATATTCGCCGTCGTGTCCGATGTAATGCGTGCCGGGATAAATAAATTGCAGATTGCCTTTGGCTTTGATGCCAACATTCATCCACGAATAATAAGGCTGCTCAATCGGCGTCGCGTTATACCAAAGCGAAGTAGTCGTGAAATAAGCCTTATCTTTGGGCAAATTAATTTCTAATCGCCAAGGCGAGCGCGTAAGCAAATCCAATACGCCAATAAAACAACTGACGCTGCCGTCAGGATTTTCGCGCGTCAAATAATCCACTGGCGTAGCGACGTTCGGCGTGTGACCGATGATGCCGTAATTGGCTTCGATGCCGCCGCTTGTCCACGGGCCGCGCATCGCTACGTCGCGGAATTTTACAACTTGATTGTTATAGATAAATGCCTTACCCGTTGACTTCTCAATTGCCGTCCAAATCTTGCCGCCGATTTCCGGCATAATCATGACTTTGATGTAATCATTTTCCAGTTCTATAACTTTCCACTCTTTATCTACGGGCTTATCCGTGAAGCCGTCGTAGCGATAGTAAGGATAAATTTTCCCCATCGTCGGAATCGGATTAGGGTCAGAAAATGGATATGTTTTGAAGACTTTTTTAAATTCGCGGACAACTGCTTTAGCGGATTGCGCCTGAGCAACAAACTGAACAGCAATTGCAAGCAGAATGAAAACTACGCTTTTTTTGAGCATACATGATTTCAAAATTGATTGATTATGTCTTTGGACGTTTTGATTTTACGTGAGACGTTAAATTTAAGCTACGAGTGGCAGGAGCAATAAAGCAGTTATAGGCAAGAATATTTCATTGCCAACACGATGTCTTAGTTATATAGAGCGAAAATGACCAAAGAATTACTGTGATTTCTTATTGCCTCTAAACAACAAACTGAGCGTTGCGCCAAGCACAAAACCTGCGCTTAAACTAATCAGAACTGACTGTAATGGATTCTTTCGGATGTGCGTTTCGGCATCGTAAATAAGGTCTTCTGCAAGCCTGCGATTATTCCTGACCATTCGCTTCGCTGCCCATTTGCCTTCTTCAATTTTTTCATTGATTGCTTCCCGCGCCTGAATTGTTTTGACGCCAACGTTTAAGAGTGAAGCGCCAGTGGAAACAGCTTTGGTAATCGTTTCTTTTTGCATAAATTCCTTTCTGAATAACGTAATTGCAATATTAATGCCGAAGCCAATTCTGCTTTTTCGCTAATAAATCGTGCATTTTTCAGCAAAACTGCGAAGGGCTACACGGTAACGTGTTTTCCAAAAATCAAAAAGGCCGAGTTATAAATCAACTCGGCCAATGATATTCAAATTGCAGTTTCCCGTTAATATTTCGCCAACTCTAATGCTTTAGCGAAAACATCTTCGACTTGCGGTAAGACCACGCGTTCGAGAATTTTCGAGAACGGAACTGGTGAGTCCGTACTGCCCACGCGATAGATCGGCGCGTCCAGATATTCAAAGTAATCAGCCGCAACACGCGCGGCCACTTCACCGCCTACGCCACCTGAAACTTTGTCTTCGTGAACGATCAATAATTTGCCAGTCTTTTTCACCGAAGCGCCAACTGTTTCCATATCGAGCGGAACAATTGAACGCAGGTCAATGACTTCAGCATCAATGCCGTGTTCCTGTTGCAACTGATTCGCCGCACGTAAGCACCAATGCATTGGCGTGCCGTAAGAAACGATAGTCAGGTCGTTGCCTTCTTTGCGAATGCGCGCCTGTCCAAAGGGGATTTCGTAATCTTCGCCTGGGTCTGGAGCTTTGGCGAACGGTTGGTTGTACAAATATTTCGGTTCAAGGAAAAACGTGATGCCTTGATTGCGCAGCGCGTGTCGCAACAATCCAGCCGCGTCATCAGGGAATGCCGGAACGACTACACGAACGCCAGGAATTCCGATTAACCAGCCTTCGATATTTTGCGAGTGATACAAACCGCCGCCGATGTATCCACCGGACGCCAAGCGAATCACAATGTTCGGGCAAAATTGACCTTTGCTGCGATAATAATCGTGCGAGATGTCAATCAGTTGCTCCGCCGCAGGCCAATAATAATCAGCGAATTGGGCACCTTCGACAATGATGCGAATGTCTTCACGGAAGCGTGACAAACCATTAGCTGTAGCAGTGATGTAATCTTCGGCAATCGGCGCATTGAACACGCGTTTGTTGCCGAATTCCTGCAACATTCCGTTATCAACATTGAACACGCCGCCTTTTTCTTTGGAGGCTACGTCTTGTCCCCACAGGAAAGTGTTTTCGTTGCGCCGGAATTCTGATTTCATCGTGTGGTTGATACCATCCAACAACGAAATCATTTTGCCACCTTCTTTGGGTAAGCGACCTGTTTCAGGAACTGGCAATTCGGGCGGTAAGATAAAAGTTGTCGCTGAAGCGGGATCAGGATTTGGCGCAGCTTCGGCGCGTTCCTGTTCCGTGTTGACGATTTCTTTATTTTCTTCTTCGATGGTCAACAGCTTGAGCGGATCAACGCCTTCGACTGAAAGCAAATGAATTTTCAAGCGTTCCAACGGGTCTTTACGACGGCATTCGGCAAGCTCTTCTTCCGTACGATATTTTTTATCGTTGTCCGAATTGCTGTGCGCATAAATGCGAACGCACGAAGCGTGTACCAGTACTGGCCCGCCTGTCGCTTTAACATATTCGACAGCCTGTTCCATTGCGGCAACTGAATCAAAAGGATTCGTGCCATCGCAATTGATAATTTTCAAGCCACCGATACCTGTGTAATTGTCTGAGACATTCGCATTCAGGGTTTGTTCAGACACCGGAACCGAAATGCCGAATCCGTTATTTTGCACTACGAAAATTACGGGTACTTGCTCGCGGCCTGCGCCGTTGAGCGCTTCAAATACATAACCTTCAGAGCAGGAAGACTCGCCCTGACTTGAGTAGGCAATTGAGTCGGCGGCGTAATATTTGATGCCACGCGCTGTTCCGACTGCTTGCGAAGCGTGATTCCCCGTTGCCGATGAAACATTTTGAATCCCAATCGAAGGTTTCCCGAAATGGTTGCTCATGTGGCGTCCGCCACCAGCAACGTCATCATCTTTCGACAATCCGTTGAGATAAATTTCGTAAGGAGTCAGGCTGCCCGCTAAACAAGTCAGCATGTCGCGGTAATAAGGAAAGAGAAAATCTTTGCCGGGGCGAAACGCTAAACCCAGCGCAAGCTGAATTCCGTCGTGTCCGACGTGTGACGCGTGATATCCCCAACCTTTCGATTGTTTACTGTAATTACGCGCCTTTTCATCTAATAATCTTGCTTGATGAATTAATCTGTACCAGTTTAGCTGAGTCTCAACAGGCACACGATTATTACCAACTACGAGAGGTTCTACCTCAGCGGCTACTACTTTTTCTTCTTGTTTCATCCTTGTCCCTTAAATTTCCTCGATGGAGCAACGGAGTATTAGGAGTTGATGCATTATTTTAGGAGGCAATGCAGTTTTTTGCAACTTCAACTTTCAATTCGGTTAAGCCAGTTAGCTTTGCCTCAACAAATTCAATTAAATTAAATTCCATGGAGCACGAGCTTTGCGACTTAGCAATTTTGCGGCTTCAGGATCATTCACAAAATTTTCGTTTTTCGCATCCCAAACTAAACGGCGTCCAGTTTTAAAAGCAATATTGCCTAAATGCGCCACACTTGTCGAACGATGCCCGATTTCAGGCTCAGCAATTGGCGTTTTGCGTGAGCGTACGCAATCAATAAAATTCACGCAGTGCAAATCGGTAGCGTCTCTGCCCTGCACTTTTTTCGCTTCGGTGCGATAGCTTTCAATCGGGTTATTTGTGTCCTGCGTACCATCCTTACGGCGAACAGGCGTAGACTCAGGGAATAATTCATAGCCGATGCGATCACAGACGATGGTGCCGTTTGTGCCGTGATAAGCTTCGCCGTGCGGACGATCTACGCTGCCGCGCGCGCCGTAATAATTCATACCTGCGCTGCGAACGCCTACGCCCATCCCATTCATATTGCTGGCTTCGTAACTCATGATAAAGCCGGGGTATTCATAAGTGACTTGCAATACATCAGGCATTTCGCCCATATCACTCACCGAAAATCTTCCGCCCGTGGCGACAATTGTTTTCGGTGCCTCAACGTTCATCACCTGATGCACAGTGTCAAAACGATGCGTACCGAAATCCGTGATTGTGCCGCCCGAATAATCCCAGAAATAACGATACCAGCGCATGTGACGCTGTTTGTTGTAAGGAACTTTGGGCGCGGGGCCGAGATACATATCCCAGTCCAACCCTTCAGGCACTGGCGCATCGGGAATTTTGCCAATGCCCCACGGCGTGAGATTGCTGTAATTCCACACACGCACAAACCGGACTTCACCGATTTTGCCGGATTGAATAATGTCCTGCACTTCTTTGTAATGTGGCGCAGAGCGGTGCTGCATCCCTGTTTGCACGACGCGATTTGTTTTACGCGCGGCGGTCACTATCGCGCGTCCTTCTTTGATGCTGAACGCGAGTGGTTTTTCGACATAAACATCTTTGCCCGCTTCGCATGCGATTACACTCACCGTTGCATGCCAATGATCTGGCGTAGCGATATGCACGGCGTCCACATCTTTTTGCTCCAACAATTTTCTAAAATCCTGAAACGTTTTTGCGCCCGCGCCCGCCCAAGATTTCGCCGTTTCAGTGTTCGGCAAATACACATCACATAACGCGCTGTATTCAACGCCGGGAACTGCCAACATCAACTTGGCGACCTGCGTACCGCGCCCGCCACAGCCAATTAAGCCCACGCGCACGCGATCATTTGCACCGAGAATTTTTTGATAGGAAATTGCTGTAGTTGAAATCACAGCGGTGTTAGAAATTGTGGATTTGATGAAGTCTCGTCTTTTCATAAATTTTATAGCTGGGAGCGCACGCGGCTCGCGTGCTGAGACTTATGGAGCAGATAAATTGCGATGAAAAGTATTCCCTTAGTAAGCCTCAGCACGCGAGCCGCGTGCGCTCCCAGTGAAATTAAATTCGATTAAATTTCTCAATCGCTTTTGTCAATGATTTGAATTGTCTGATGAAAGGAAACATGCCTTTTTCGCGGGCATCAATTTCCTGCGCTTTTTTCAGGATTGCTTCGGCTTGTTCCTGCGGAACAACCACAACGCCGTCTTCGTCAGCAACAAGAATATCGCCGGGGCGCACAGTGACGCCGCCGCATTCAACTGAAATATTATTTGCTACGGTGGCGTAATGCCCGACAGCAGTGCGCGGTGTAGCAGAACGCGCATACACGGTAAGCCCCATTCGCCGCACATCCCAAATATCGCGGATCGCACCATCTAAAACCATTCCCGCCATGCCCCGCTCTTTTGCCGCTGTAGCCATCAGATTTCCCATCGCTGCGATATCCAGCGTTCCTTCCATCACGATTACACCAATTTCGCCAGATTTTGCGTTGTCAATCATTTCAACGGAATGCTTTGTTGATAGCGCTGGCGTGGCTTGTTCTGGCGAGGCTGGCTTAACTAACGAAGTCACCGCGCGCCCGACAATCGGCGTCCCCGTGATGAGCTTCATATCATGACGCATTGTATAAACTTTGCCTGTCACTAATTCAGCAGCGTCTGAAACTGAGGCCGGATACGTTTTTTTGAAAGCTGCGATAATTGGTTCATCGGCAGGAGTAGACCTTTTTTGCACAGCCGCCACAGACAATATTGCCAACGCTAAAATAAACGGAGTAGTTAGCAAAATCAGGCGATGTTGACTTAACTTTTTCATGATTTTTTTTCTTCCCCCTGAGAGCGCAGGCGGCTCGCCTGCTGAGGCTTGCGTAATATTTTTCCAGAAGATGTGACAAGTTCGCACCATTAACCTCAGCAGGCGAGCCGCCTGCGCTCCCAGGTTTTCAACCATCTTTTTTCAATTTTTCAATTAGATAATCGGCGCTGCGTGCTGCGATTGCCATCACTGTTAGCGTAGGATTTTTTTCTGAAAAATCTACGAAGCCGGAGCCGTCCGCAACAAATAAATTTTTCACATCGTGGCTTTGCAGATATGGCGACAACACGGAAGTTTTGCGATCCGTTCCCATTTTCGCTGTGCCAGCCCAATGCACACTATCAATGCCCGGCGAATCGCCATTAGAAGTATTTGTGATGACGCCGCCTGAAGCTTCGATAATTTCAGAAATTGTCGCTACAGCATCCTTGGCGCTGGCAACATCTTCGCCCGTTAAGCTGAAATGAATTTTTGGCACAGATAAGCCGTACATATCTTTGACTTTCGGATCAAGCTCAACAAATTTATCCGGCGAAGCCACCATGCCATTTTGTGAATACAAATTTATCAACGCGGGATACCGATCACGGATTTCTTTTTTTAGGACGCCGCCAAAGCCTGGCACACTCTTAAATAATCCGCCGCCATACGAACCATAACGCGTGCCTGAATCCACAATAATATGATAGCCCTTCTCAAAATTCTTGTTTGGCTTGTCCCAATAAAACGAAGCAATGTAAGCATGACTGCTATCGGTTCCATCGTCGTTATAAACTTCGCTGGCTTGCAAGGATTTCAAATACCCCTGCACGGATGACGAAGTATGGCTGATTAAATTCTTGCCAACCAAGCCAGACGAATTCGCTAACCCTGTCGGGAAATGGCTGGATTTTGAGAGCAACAACAAACGTGCTGATTCTATTGGGCCACAAGCAATGACTACATTTTTTGCGCGCACTTCATAGCTTTGTTTGGTGCGCGCATCAAAATATCGCACCCCTGTAGCCTTGCTGCCATCTTTGCTCATCATCACTTCGGCAGCATTCGCATACAAAATCAAATCGCACTTCCCTGTTTTTGTAGCTTCGGGAATCGCAGTGTTGGCAGATGTATATTTTGATTCCGTGTCACAACCGCGCATGCAATGTGAACAGTAATGACAGACCGCGCGCTTCGACCAATGTTTTTCGGTCAAAATCGCTTTGCGCGCTGTAATCATGCGGTATTTATTCGCATCCAGTTTGTTGCAACCTTTTTGAATTTCGTAGGCAGCACAAATCCACTTGAGCGGTTTTTGATATTTTCCATCCGGCACATTGGGATGATTGTCATAAGCGCCCGTTACGCCCATCAACAATTCCATCTCATCGTAATACGGCGATAGTTCATCGTAGCTGACAGGCCACGTGGCAAAATCATATTTACTGTTGCGCCAACTCAGGCCAGCCCACAATAACGTTTTCCCCCCAACTGCTTTAGATAAAAAATGATCTACTTTTTTGTTACCAGTTTGTGTGAATGGCTCTTTTGTTCGATCTACTTGCAAATGCTTGCGCGGATCCCAGCCAGCACCATTTTTCGGCAATTCATAAGGCATCGTATGCGAAAAAAAATCTTTGCCAGAATCAACCCATTTGCCCGCTTCAAGAACAGCAACTGAGGCTCCGGCTTTGGCTAACTTCATAGCGACAACGCCGCCTGCCGCGCCTGAACCAACTACACATACATCGTAAGTTTTCTGAGAGTTTTTTTGCATAGTCCGAAAGTATAAAGTTATTTTGCCTGGGACATCTTCTCGATTAATTGACCAAGTTGTTTTATTTCATCGCCGTATTTCGCCCAATCTCCAGCCCGTTGCGCCTGCATTGCACGTTCATAATGCTCTTTGGCTTGTGTAGCTAACCCGGCACTAATCGGAGTTTGCGGAGCTGCGGTTAGTGCCTGTGTTTCCAGCGCGCCTGGTTGAGCTTGCACAGCACCATTGCCAAACAATTTCGTCAAACTTTGCTCTAAATTTTCGCTCATCGCAATTTTATTTTCATTGACGACGATGACACGTTTTAGCTCAGGGATTTTTCCAGTGTCAGATTGCAGGTAAAGCGGTTGCACATACAACAGCGATTCTTTGACGGGAATCACCAACATAGTCCCGAAAATTACTTTCGAGCCTTTTTGATTCCACAATGTTAACTGACCGGAAATTTCGGCGTCCTGATTAATACGCCCGATGATTTGTTTCGGGCCGAAAATTTGTTTTTGTTTGGGAATGCGATACACGACTAATTTACCATAGTTTTCGGCATCACAACGCGCCACCATCCACGAAGCCAAATTCAATTTATTGCGCGGCACAAACGGCAACATCACCAAAAATTCTTCGCTGGCCACCTCTGGTAATTTCATGATGGTGTAATACGGACTCATCGCAACGGCTTTGCCATCCTGCTCTTCTGCCGAAGCGATTTCCCATTGATCTTCCTTATTGTAAAAAACTTGTGGCTGATCCATGTGGTACGTCGAATAAACAGCCGTTTGAAAATTGAAAATATCTTCGGGATAGCGAATGTGTGCGCGCAAATCAGCGGGCATGTCAGTCAGCGGTTGCAAAATGCCAGGGAAAATTTGTTCGTAAGTTTTTATCAACGGGTCTTTTTCATCCGCAATATAAAGCTGCACGCTGCCGTTGTAAGCATCAATCACAGCTTTGACTGAATTGCGCATGTAATTCACGCGGCCTAAATCCTTATCGTAATAAAATTGCGCGTACGGATATTGATCGCCAACGGTGTACGCATCACAAATCCAAAAACACTTGCCGCTGGAAATCACCAAATACGGATCATGATCAAATTTCAGAAACGGAGCGATTTTTTCCAGCCGCTCTTTGATGTTGCGATAAAACAAAACTCTGCTTTCGGCGGTCACGTCATTCGACAGCATCAATTTTAATTCGCCCAAGCGCGTAGCGAACATCAATTTTCGTAAATATGAACTGATCCCAACACCACCTGTGCCTTCGTATGTGCTGAATTTATTTTCATCGCCTTGCGGATAATTAAATTCCTGTTGCTTGGTTTTGACGAAGGCATGGCTATTTTCCATTTCGCCAAAATAAATTTCCGGGCGATCAATTTTCAGGTTTGGCAGTGTAGAAACTGGCGGGATATCTTTGACATAAAGAACAGGCAACCCTTCCGGCGTAATTTGATTCACGGGGCCAAGCGTTAATCCGTAGCCGTGCGTAAAAATAAAGCGTTCGTTGATCCAATTGCGATTGGGCAACATTGCGCTTTCTAGTTCGCGCACTGAAAGCATGACCTGTTGGATTTCGCCATTGATTAAATAACGGTCATTATCAACGCTTTGAAAACCATAATAAGGGCGAATTTCCTGTAACTGCGAAAATGTCTCAAGCAGCGGTTTTTGATCCCAGATACGAATGCCGTTGATTGTACGACGATTATCTTGAATGTCTTTCGCATTCAGTGTGACATTTGTTCCAAGCTCGCGCTCTTCGACTTGATCCAGATTGAAGGCTTTGCGTGTGGCTTTGATATTATGCGCAATGTAGGGAGATTCCCGTTCCAATTCGTTTGGCGCGACAGAAAATCGTTGCACCATCGCCGGATAAATTACGCCTGCCACGAAGACCAGAATAAATAGCGCAATTCCAAAGCCAACAATTTTCCCACGTTTTAAAATCATGCCCGCCAAGGCAAGGAGAGCTGTCAAAGCGCAAACACCAATCTTCACCCATAGCAACGGCATCGTCGCGTGAATGTCTGTATAACTTGCACCAGTAAAATTAGAGTCGCTGCCCAACAACAACGCGGGCAAATCCAAATAAGTGCGCACCGCCAACACAGCAAAGAACCCTGCTAACAGAATCAATAAGTGATTGCGCGGGGCTTGCAGCATTGAAACTTTCTGGCCACTTGCGCCGGGTGCCAAATTAACGGTTAAGGCTGCGCGCCCCAAATACACAACGAGCGCGGCGACAAAACAAAAGATGATAAGCGATTCCAAAATGCCGGAAAGCAATTCATAGAGCGGCAATTTGAAAAAATAAAATCCGATGTCGTGTCCAAGAATCGGATCAACTTCGCCAAATGGTTGCCCATAACGAAATTGCAAAAATAAATTCCAGGCACTCCAACCTTGTGCGCCAAAAATTGCGCCAACGACTCCGGCAATCGGCAACGCGAGTTTTGCCAGAATATTACCTAAATCTGCGACAGCGATTTGCTGACTACCGATATTAAATTTATAGCCCGCTTCCCCTTGCGCTCCGCTTAATCGCAGAGCGAGCCGGACATTTAAGTAAAACAGTATTGCAGCTATCGCACCGACGATCACGCCTGCGAATAACTCCGTTTTCAGCACAGTTGAGAAAACTACTTGAAAGCCCAGCTCCTGGAAAAATAACCAGTCTGTATAAAATCCTGCCCACGCAGGCCAAACAATTAGCGCAATGATCGCCAGCGCTAGCAACGCCCAAAGTCGCCAGCGAAACGGAGGGCGTTGTCCTTCAAGTATTGTCGTTCCCGGACGTCTTGGATATTTATCTTTGACGTGAAATTCCAACGGCAGCTCGTCCTGCAAATCTTTTTCGTCGTGCATAATGACCTTCGTTTTTGCGCCACCAAATTAGCTTTTTCGGATTTTGAATATGTCCAAGACTATCACAAGCATGAATTAAGTCCAGACGCGCACAAATCCAAGCGCGGATTGTTTGCGTAGTAGCAATCAGGAGGATTTTTATGCCCGCAAATGAATATCAATTTTATACAGATTGGCGTGTGAAAGCACCGATTGAACTGGTTTATGAAATATTGAAAGAAGGAAAAGAATATGCGCGGTGGTGGCCGGATGTTTATTTGGCTACGGAGTATATTCCGTCAGGTGATCCGAATGGAATTGGCGACAAAGTTGTCTTGCTAACAAAAGGGTGGTTGCCATATCGGTTGCGGTGGACGGCTACGGCGGAGCGGGCGGAGCGTCCAAAACTAATTGAAATTTCCGCGAGTGGGGATTTTGTCGGACGAGGCATCTGGAATTTAGAACAGCAGGGTGATGAAGTTTTCATTCATTTTGACTGGTGCCTGCGCGCGGACAAGCCATTGCTGCGATGGTTATCTCCGATATTTAAACCTATTTTCAGATGGAATCATCATTGGGCTATGAGCAAAGGTATCATTCGTTTACAGGAAGAACTGGCGCGACGGATGGGGCTGCAAAAATTTACAAATAAAAAAAATGAATCCAAATTATCGGTGGTGACGTAATAGCTGCTGTACCAAGCCTCCTAAAGGCAGGTTAACGAGTTTGCAAAAGCTGTCATATTTCTTGGGGGAGTAGTATTTCAGCAATTGCAAACTCGTTTTTTTTACTTTCCAACAGCAAAGTTAATCCCAATATTTACGCGACCATCGCCTATCTAACCTCAACATTGATTGGCAATCGAATGATAAAGGTTGTGCCCCTTCCGACTTCGCTTTCAACATCTATTGTGCCTCGATGTTTTTCGACAATCACATTGTGCGAAATTGCCAGCCCTTGACCTGTGCCTTTGCCAACTTCCTTGGTGGTAAAAAATGGATCGAAAATTTTCTGGCGGATGGCCTCAGGAATCCCCTCCCCGGAATCGCTAATGCGGATTTCAGCCCAATCGCCCTGTCGTTTGGTGGTGATTTTTATTAATCCTTTGCCAGCACCGCCATTCTCAATAATTTCGGTGATCGCGTGCGAAGCGTTGATAATCATATTGAGAATGACTTGATTGAATTCGCCAATTAGACAAGGGACAGGTGGCAATAATTCATCGTATTCGGTTTCCATATCGGCCACATATTTCCATTCATTGCGCGCCACTGTGACGGTGCTTTCAATCGCTCGATTTAAATCAGTCTCCTTTTTCTCATTTGATCCGGGATGAGCAAAATCTTTCATAGATTGGACAATCTTGGCAATACGGGAAACTCCCTCAAGCGCCTGATGCAAAGCATTCGGAATTTCTTCGACCAGATAGCCAATGTCAGCCGTATCAATTTCTTCCTCAACCGCTTTCATCACCTCGGGTTTGATTTCACCGCAGCGAGCGGAATCAAGCAGATCACCAAACCGATCCAGCACGCCTTGCAAGTCGCCAAACGCATCGCGGACAAAACGTGTATTATCGCTGACATATTGCGTGGGTGTATTGATTTCGTGGGCGATGCCAGCAGCGAGTTGCCCGATAGATTCCAGTTTTTGCGCGCGCTGTAACTGATCTTCGAGATTTTTCTGCTCGCTAATATCACGCAAAATTGTCAAGACTTCGTCTTCGCCACAAATCACCATGCGGCTTTCATAATGAAATACGCGTTGCGCATTTTCATATTTGAAGTTGAATCTTTGTACTTGTTTGGTGCTGAGCGTTTTACTAACGAGTCCTTGCGCCTGTTGCGCTAAATCGTGCGGTAAAACCTCAGCCAAGGTTCGCCCAATCCAATCTCGTGTTGGTTTTATTCCAGCTTCACTCTGTGAAAGATTAAAGTCCAGAAAGATTCCCTCGCTGTTGGTTCGCCACATCGTATCGGGAATCGCCCACAATAAAGCGCGGTTGTTCGCCTCACTTTTAATTAACTCGAGATTGCTCCAGGATAATTCCTCAGTACGTTGCCGCACGCGATGTTCCAGACTTTCATTCAGAACAAACAAATCCTTTTTCGTTGTTTTCAATTTAAGAATGACAAAGGCAATGTAAATAAGCGACAGAACCGAAACCCCGTACAGGATCAGACGATAATGATTCGTGCGTTGCAAAGAAGTTTGATAATTCGCTTCGTATTTATGAATTAACTTGTCAGCGGTTTCCAGCACTGAAACAGAAACAATTTCTTTAACGTGCCCCTCCACTTCCGGGCGTAGATGCAGGAGATTGCGTGCATGTGAAAAGATCAAAAGCAAGGTTGTTTTTTTCTCCGGGGATAAATTCTCTGGAAGTGCTGTAGTCATCTGCTCTATTTGTTGTGTGATATGGTCTAACGAAGGGCCGATTGATAAAAACGAATACACCAATACATCTTCCAAAAGAGCACTCAACTCTCGACTTGTTGCGACAGTCAACCCGTATTCTTTTTCATGCGCCAATACTTGCTCAACGGCTGGAGGAAAATATCGCAGAGAGTTATTCACAATTGCATTTTTTGACTTGAATTGCTCAATCGAAATAATTTTCTCGCGTTGTTGCCGCCCATGTTCACGCAGTAAGGCTCTGATGTTCATTTGCTCAACATCATCAACATAAAATGGTATGTGCTGCAAACGTTTCTGGACTTGCTCAATCTGTTCCAAATCTGAATTCAACGTGTCGTAGGAAGAGCTAATACCATAGCGAGACTCAAGCAAATTTTTGTCAATTTGGGCATCCAGTTCCTTCAAAAGAAATAGATCATTGATATAGCGGTTATGAATATCGGCATCAATCACACTGGATTTTACAAACAGAACCGTCAAAAAAGAGGCCAGCAGTATACCAATGACGATATTGCGAAAATTGAATATATGCATGGATTTGCACCTTTTCAGTTCACCAGTGAGCTTATTAAGAAATTGTCCTATCTGACGCGCTTCTACTTCCAACCAAACGCGCCCTGCAATTTTGCAGTGCAAAAATTCGTCGTAACACGATTAAGCTCAAAGACAACTGGGGATCTTTTTTCATTGCTCTACTTTTACGCATGTCACAAACCTAGAATAGATAGAGGTTGGCATTAAGGCTGGGGAGTCAGCACACACCTAGCTGCAGATACCTTAGTTTATCGGCTGAACAACAGAAAAACTTAAACGAAAAGTCTGCGCAAAAGGAATATTGGCGCGGGTGGGTTGTGCGGACTCATTGCAGGTGGCAACCCTTGGAACCTGCAATGAGTCCGCACAGCTTGTTGCAAGCGACAATAATAAAATGCTAGTTAAGCTGGACAGGATTTCTGGCCGCAGCTTTTCCAGCCTTCTCGTCAACAAAGCTGAGCAAAATTATTCCTACAATAAAAAATGCACCGATAGAAAGAATGGCGGGACGCTGTGAGCCTGTGCGTTGAGAAATTGTTCCGAAAACCAGCGGGCCTAAGAATGCTAACGCTTTGCCAGCGATGCCAAGAAAGCCGAAAAATTCTGCGGCATTTTCTTTGGGAGTGAAGACTGCCAACAAACTGCGCGTCACAGATTGCGTCGCGCCCATGCCTAAACTCACAAACACTGCCGCAATATAAAATTGTGTTTTTGAATACGCTAAAAAGGCGATGATGACCGCTACAATCCATATCACTAAAGAAATTGTAATTGTCAGTTTTTGCCCGATTCGATCTGCAATCCAGCCGAAGCTGAAAGCACCAACCGCCGCCACAACATTCATCAAAATGAACATCATCGCAATGTCTTCGCCTTTGAAACCAATCGTTGTCGTCGCATACAAGGCTGCGAAATAAATCACCGTAACGACGCCATCGTTATAGACCAAAAACGCGATTAGCAATTTTACCAATTCACGGTAATGACGAATATTTTTGAGCGTCGAAACTAATTGCTTGAAGCCAACTGTCAAAAGTGTTTGTCCGGCTGGCAGGGTTTGCGGAATGCTCCGCTCACGCAAAAATAGAAACGTAGGGATGACTGCGATGGCGTAATAAATCGCTACGACAACAGGAATCAGGCGCGCTTTCGATAGTTGTGCATCGGTCGGATTCGCCACAATGTTATCAGCTAAGCCAAGCACCATCGAAATAATAACCATGCAAATTAATCCGCTGGAATACCCTAAAGCCCACTTTAAACCGGATATTTTTCCGACGTTTGCTTCATTGGAAATCCCTGGCAAAAAGCTGTCAATAAACACGCCTCCACCCGCGAAACCAATATTTGCAATAATGTAAAGCACTAACCCCATCATCACAGCACCGGGGCCGACAAACCATAACGAACCAGTAAAGAAAACAATTGTCAGTGCGCAAATTCCAAGAAACTTTTTACGGCTGCCAGAAAAATCAGCAATCGCGCCGAGAATCGGAGCGAGAAGCGCTACAAAAATTTCCGAAATCGAGGCAGCCAACCCCCACAAAAAATCCGCGCGTCCTGGATCGCCCACTACAATTTTGCTGTAATACGGAGCAAACAACGCTGTCACAATCACCGTCGTGAAAGCGGAATCAGCTACGTCGTACATACACCAGCCGAAAATTTCTTTTTTCGTAACGGGCGATTGATCCATGACTTTTGCTTCGGACATATTTTTTTCTCGTAAGTTATGTAATGAAAAGCATTGCCGCCTGAAGGCCGGACTTATAACGTTTTATCGTGCATAAAACTACTATTCCTGCTGAATTGAAAGGTGATTACGTGTGGCAGTATTTCGACTGTCACATCAAAACTCAACGCGCGCGCCAATAATCGGAATAATTTTGCGCTCATTGAGAAAGCTTGGGCCGTTGAAATTTCGATAAGTGACTTCAGTTACATTCCGGTAACGCGTTAGGTTGAAAAAATCTGCATATGGCGCGAACGACCAGCGTTTGAAATCGAATTTCTTTTCGACGCGCAAATCTAACTGAAAATATTTTGGCAACTGTAAAGAATTGCGATTGGCTTCATTAAGTAAAGCCCAGGTCTGAACCGGCGTCGGCGAAGGGGACGTAAGAATAGCCAATTTTGAATATGGCAATCCGCTTGCTATCCGCATTTTTGAAGCTACCATCAAGCCCTTCCAACTCGTCAAACCGATCAAAGTCAGTTGATGCGGGCGCACAACATCACTAGGGAAATATAAATTATTCGGCGTGAACCGAACTTTTGCCACCGAGTATGAATACGCTACCTGACCTGACCAATGCCCCGACAAAGCTTTTTGCGCGCTGATTTCAACACCGCGCGCATAGCCCTCGCCTGAATCTACATAATCAGGCGTTAGCTTTGTCGGCTGCAAATGCAGGCTACTATATTTTTTCTGATAGGCTTCGACAGTGACGCGCACAGATTCACTGGCAAGCCACTCTACGCCGCCGATAATGTGAACTGCACGCTGTGCATCAAGTGCACGATTATTAGTACTGAGGGAATAAAGATAAGTGCTCGGAGGCTGGCGATAAATTCCGCTGGCAAAGTTCAGCGCCAGCCGCGAAGCCAAACGATAACGCGCACTCACACGAGGACTAACCAATGTTTGCGAAGTCAAACCATACCGATCAACGCGCATGCCTGGAGCGATCGAAAATTGCGAATTAATTTGCCACGCGAGTTGCCCGTACGCATACGCATTGGGTGTGTTGCCTAAGCGAAAATTGCTTGTCCGCGTTGCCGCAAAATATTCTTCGCTCAATAAACTGTAGCCAACGCCATTTCGCTCGTAGGTAAAAAAATTGCCGCGTTGCACAATCAATCCACCGCCGCCTGCAAAATTCAAATGCGGCGAAAGCGCAGCCGTTAGTTCTTCTTTCACACCCAAATTCGCTTCGCGCAAATCGCGTTGACGCTGCAAAGTTTTTTGATCCAACCGCAAAAAACTGCCATCGTTGTGTTCGCCAATTCCCCATGCTGTCAAATTGGAAAAGGCTTTTGCCCCAAGCGAAGAACTCAGCGTAGCACCGACAACAAATCGCTTGCTCGAACGTTCAGCCACTAATTGATCGCGGCGCGTGGCAGCTCTGATCGCTGTCTCGTAAGGAATCGTCGCGCGATCATTAAAGTTCATCGCCGTGATGGTGAGTTTGTTGCGCGAGTTCAAATCAAAATCAAATTTATTAATAAAATCCAAGTTGCGCGGCTTGCCAATGTCGCCGATATTGAATAAATCCAGCGCAAAATCAATGTAGGAACGCCGCGCCGAAAAAAACCATCCGGCGCGTTTGCTCAGCGGAATCTCTACGCTCGCGCCCGCTACGCCGGAGTCAGCAAAAATTGAGCCTTGCATCCGATTGCGGTTCGCATTGCGTATTGTCACATCCAACGCCGAAGACATTTTGTCGCCGTAGCGCGCGCCAAATCCGCCCGCTGAAAATTCCAAACGGTCAAAAACATCGGGGGCTAAAACCGCGCCGCGCCCACCTTTACCGCCGTCGTATTGGTCGTTGAAATAAGTAAAGTCGCCAATCGGAATGTTGTCTATGAAGGTAAGATTTTCGCCAGGCATTCCACCGCGCACCAAAAAATCGGCGAATTGCATTCCGACAGAAGTCACGCCCGGCAACGTGCCAATCACACGCATCACATCGCCGCCCGTCCCCGGCATCGCACGAATTTCTGCGCGGCGCAGCGCGATACTGCTGATCGGCTGATCTGCCGTAGTCGCATAATAGCCACTATTAACAGTGGTTTCTTCTGTCACTTGCACTTCTAATTTCAAATCGTAAACCAGCGTATATTTCGCCGTGATAACAATGCCAGGCAATAGCGCCGGAGCGTATCCGTTCGCCGTCACGCGCCCACGATATGTGCCAGGTGTTAATTCAATTGAATACTTCCCTTCTGCATCGGTTTGCGTTTCGGCCTGGCCTTCAATTGAAATTTTTGCGTTGGCGATTGGTTGGCCTGTGATGCGTTCAGTAATACGTCCGGTGAGATGGCCTAAAGTAGTTTGTGCGAAAGATTGCAGGGAAACTAACAACACAAATAACAGCAGAATATTTTGTATATACTGGCGTTTATTGAATGGGGGCAGAATCATTTTGTGAAGTAGCAACAGTACGCGAGCGTGAGCGAGTGCGCCTTCCATCGCTATGACTCCAATGCCCACTCGCTCACGCTCGCGTACTGACAAACCGTCATCCGTTTTAGATGAATTCGTTGAAAAGATTTTCGAGATATTCCTGCCGTCCGCTGCGATTGGTTTTGACTTCGCCCATCTTCAACGCGAGCGGTTCTAATTCCTCAAAACTGCTCTTACCCTTTTTAATCTTCTTACCAAGCTCGCTGTCCCACGATGAATAGCGTGTTTTGACGAAATCAGCGATGCGCCCGTCAGCCCGCACTTTCGCAGCGATTTTCAAGCCGCGTGCGAACGTATCCATACCCGCGATGTGACCGAGGAATAAATCGTCTGGCTCAAAACTTTCGCGTCTGATTTTCGCATCAAAATTCAAGCCGCCCGTCGTAAATCCGCCCATCTTCAACAAGCACAACATCACGTGCGAAGAGATGTACAAATCAGTCGGAAATTGATCGGTGTCCCAGCCCAATTGCCAATCGCCCATGTTCGCATCAATGGAACCGAGCGCGTTCGCGGCAATCGCTACTTCCATATCGTGCTGAATCGTGTGACCAGCAATTTGCGCGTGATTGGTTTCTAAATTGAGTTTGAAATCATTCATCAATTTGTACTCGCGCAAGAAATTCAAGGTCGTAGCGGCATCCGTATCGTACTGATGTTTCGTTGGCTCCTTTGGTTTCGGTTCAATGTAAAACGGCCCTTTGAAACCAATTTTCTTTTTGTGATCCACAGCCATATGCATGAATGCGCCGAGGTTGTCGAGTTCGCGTTTCATATCAGTGTTGAGCAAAGAAAAATAGCCTTCGCGTCCACCCCAGAAAACATAGCCTTCGCCGCCAAGTTCGTGCGTGACTTCGAGCGCTTTTTTGACTTGCGCCGCTGCATAAATGTACGCATCAAGATTGGGCGAAGTCGCTGCGCCGTGCATAAAACGCGGGTGCTGGAACAAGCACGCCGTTCCCCATAACAATTTTTTGCCGGAATTCTTTTGCGCTTTGGCGAGCAGTTTCGTGACCTTGTCAAAGATTTTGTTCGTCTCTTTCAGGTTCTTACCTTCGGGCGAAACGTCGCGGTCGTGAAAGGCGTAATAATCAATCTGCAATTTTTCGAGCAGTTCAAAAAACACTTCAATGCGTTTTTGCGCCATCTCGACAGATTCAGAAAAATCATCCCACGGACGCACTGCGGTCGGCATCCCGAAAATCTCGGAGCCGCGCCCGCGCATCGTATGCCAAAAGCACGAAGCGAAACGCAAATGCTCACGCATAGATTTGCCTTCGACAATTTCGTCCGGGTTGTAGTGCTTGAACGAGAAAGGATTTTTTGAGTCGGTGCCTTCAAACTGGATAGTCTTAATTTTTGGAAAAGCTTCAGCCATATCGGTTCTTGTGTCCTCTAAAAATTTCGTTAAATTTTAAGTGTTAGAAAATTGCGAATAGAAACGGGATTGTAACGTGAGATGAGCAGAAGCAAAAGAGTGAAACCTGTAAATCGTAAAGCGGACATTCCTGTCCGCATTTTTCACGAACAAGAATGTTCGTGTTACGTATGGTGGACATTCCTTTCCACTTATTTTGCACGGACAGGAATGTCCGTGTTACGTAAAGCGGACATTCCTGTCCGCCTAAGTCTGAATGTAGAAATGATTCATTGCACTACTACCAAACGCTTGTCCGCAATTTTCTCCAATGGTAATGTACTCGCCGTAGGTTCGGCTGCGGCCTCCCGTGTTGCAGCATTTTTCTGGCAATCATTCAAGTAAATCAAATAAGCGTTATCATCAACCAAGCTCAGCGCAAAACTCCAATTTGCGCCCACAAAACGGAGACCAAACAACTATGACAATGATGAAAACTCCATTGCTCATGCATACGCTAATGGATCGCGGCCCGATGTTTTTTGGCGATGTTGAAATCGTCTCGAAAATGCGAGACGGAGTGCATCGCTACACTTACGCCGATTTAGGCCAACGCGCGCGCCAACTCGCCAATGCCTTGAAAAAGCTGGGTGTGCGCCAAGGTGATCGCGTCGCTACACTCGCCTGGAACAGTTATCGCCATCTTGAAATTTATTATGCTGTACCGTGCATGGGCGCGGTTTTGCATACGCTGAATTTGCGGCTCTCTGCCGAACATTTAAGCTACATCATCAACCACGCGGAAGATAAAGTGATTTGTGTGGACGAAGATTTGCTGCCCTTGCTCGAACGCATCGCCGATCAAATTACAGGCGTGAAGCACATCGTCGTGATGAGTAATACAGGAAATTTCACGACAAAATTCACGCCCGCACACGATTACGAAAAGTTGATTCAAGGCGAAAGCTCGCATTATGTGTGGCCTGAAATGGATGAAAATTCGCCGATGGGCTTGTGTTATACCAGCGGAACTACGGGACATCCTAAAGGCGCGATGTATACACATCGGTCGAATTACTTACATACAATGTCGCAAGGCATGGCAGAAGGCATGGGCGTGACGAGCGCCGATACGGTGATGGCTGTAGTACCAATGTTTCACGCGAATGCCTGGGGACTTCCTTATGCCGGATGTATGCTGGGATTCAAACAAGTGTTTCCTGGCCCGATGATGGATGGGGCTTCGATTTGCCAGTTGTTGCAGGACGAAAAAGTCACGATCACTGCGGGCGTGCCGACAATTTGGTTAGGCGTACGTCAAGAAGTCGAAGCCAATCCCAGCAAATATGATTTCTCACATTTGCGTTCGATGACCTGCGGAGGCTCTGCGCCGCCACGCTCCTTAATTGATTGGTTAGAAACAAATCTTGACATTGAATTTTTGCAGGGCTGGGGCATGACAGAAACTTCGCCACTTGGCTCTGTCTGTCGCCTCAAAGGAAAAATGAAAGATTGGGATCGGCAAAAACAATTAGATGTCAAACAACGTTGCGGCATTATCGCGGCGGGACTCGAAGCGCGTGTGGTTGACGATAATGACAACGAAGTCGCACACGATGGTTTAGCGATGGGTAAATTGCTGGTACGAGGCCCGTGGATTGTCAGCGAATATTATAAAGCTGATGCACCGGAACGTTTTCCGAATGGCTGGTTCGACACAGGCGATATTGCTACGATTGATTCCGAAGGATATTTGGCAATCGCTGATCGCGCCAAAGATGTAATCAAAAGCGGCGGCGAATGGATTTCGTCTGTAGACATGGAAAATGTTTTGATGGCAATGCCAGGTGTGGCAGAAGCCGCCGTCATTGGCGTCAATCATCTAAAATGGCAGGAACGCCCGCTCGCGTGTGTAGTAAAAAAAGCGGACGCTGAAATCACCAAAGAAGGCGTGATCGAATTTTTATCAGATAAAGTCGCCAAATGGTGGTTGCCAGATGATGTAGTTTTCATTGATACAATCCCGAAAACCAGCGTCGGTAAATTTGATAAAAAAGTGCTGCGCGCAAAATTTGAAAATATTTTGATGCCGAAATAAGAAACAGTATGCATAGAGACGCGGAGCGTTTGGAGTGCGGTGGCTTGGCACCGCTTCGGTAATCATCATGCGACTTGCTCCGTGAAAAATACCAAAGCTACGACAAGTTGTAGCACTCCAAACGCTTCGCGTAATTTAATAATTTCATTCGTATTCTATGGCTAAGCTACCTTTCCGACCTTTCATTGCACCCGAATCAAAACTCAGAGAATTGACAGTGTTGCCATTAATAATGGGGACACTGCTTGGCATCGTATTCGGCGCATCGTCTTTGTATTTGGTGCTGAAAACGGGCCTGACTGTGAGCGCTTCAATTCCTGTCGCGGTTATTTCAATCACGATTTTTCGCTTGTTATCAAAAATCGGACTGAAGAACGCTACGATTCTGGAAAACAACATTGTGCAAACGGCGGGATCAGCAGGCGAATCCATTGCGTTTGGTTTTGGCGCGACGATGCCTGCAATCATGATTCTGGGCTTCAACCTCGAATTAGTGAATGTGATGCTAGTGGGAATTCTCGGTGGATTGCTGGGAATTTTGATGATGATTCCACTCCGCCGTGCATTGATTGTGCAACAACACGGCGTACTAAAATATCCCGAAGGCACAGCTTGTGCTGAAGTCCTGAAAGCAGGCGCAGATGATGAATCGTTAGCAGCAGCGGCAAAAACTGGCACGGTTGAAATCAGCGAAGTCAAAATTGGCGCGAAAACGATTTTCACAGGCTTTGGAATTGGTTTAGCTTATAAAACCGCGATGTCGGCTTTCCGGCTCTGGAAAGAAGTGCCGGAAAAGATTTTCGGAGCGCCATTCAAAGGTGGTTCCGTTTCGGCTGAAATTTCTCCCGAATTATTGGGCGTTGGCTACATCATCGGGCCGTACATTTCGGGCTTGATGGTCGGCGGCGGCGTGTTGGCGTATTTAGTATTAATTCCCGCGATTCAGTTTTTTGGTGGCGCGCTTTCACAACCGCTTTCGCCTGGCACAAAATTAATCAGCGAAATGGGGCCGGACGAAATACGCAGCGCTTATGTTTTGTACATTGGCGCTGGTTCGGTTGCCGCTGCTGGAATTATTTCTGTAGTTCGTTCCTTACCCGTTATTTGGAGCAGTATTATCAGCGGTCTACGCGATTTGCGCGGTTCACAAAATTCTGGTTCAGAAAATACACTTCGCACTGAGCAAGACGTACCGATCAAATGGGTGATTGTTGGCATCATCGCCTTGATGATTTTGATTATGGCATTTCGCAGCCTGCACATGAATTTCCTCGGCGCGTTGATGATCGTGGTGTTCGGATTTTTGTTCGTGACCGTTTCTTCACGGCTCACAGGCGAAGTTGGTTCATCTTCCAATCCAATTTCGGGGATGACATACGCGACGTTGTTGCTAACATGTTTGATTTTTTTATTAGTCGGTTGGACGGCTCCGCCCTATTACGTCACGGCATTATCAGTTGGTGCGATTGTTTGTATCGCGGCGTCCAACGGCGGCACGACTTCACAGGATTTAAAAACAGGTTTTTTGGTGGGAGCTACACCAAAATATCAGCAACTTGCGATTTTGATTGGCTCGCTGGCTTCAGCAATTTTGCTAGGGCCAATTTTGACGCAGCTCAATCAAAACGGAACAGTGTATATGCCCATTGAAAAAATGGGCACAACGGGTTTGCAAATTGATCCCAAAGAATTGACCGAACGCGAACAGGTAAAAGGCTCGCAAGCGCGCGACGATCAAAACAGTTATTTTGTTTGGCACAAAACAGATGAAAATGGCGAAACCAAAAAATATCTGGTCAATGACAAAGGCACGGCGGTGTATTTGGTTGACCCAGGTATTAACGGTCAATACAAAACTTTGCCTGATGGTAAAACTCCCGTTCCGAAATTCGACGCGCCCAAAGCGGTGCTTGTCTCTTACATCATCAAAGGAATTTTGAATCACAAATTACCGTGGGCGTTGGTATTACTTGGGGTGATGATTACGATTATGCTGGAATGCGCGGGAGTGCCTTCGCTGGCATTTGCAGTCGGCGTGTATTTGCCGCTTTCAACTTCGTCGCCGATTTTTATTGGCGGCATGATTCGCTGGGGTGTTGATTTGTGGTTGCGCAAAAAACTTGCTACAAAAAATTTAACGGAAGATCAATTCAATGCTGAAACAGATAAAAGCCCCGGCGTCCTTATGGCTTCGGGCTATATCGCGGGTGGAGCTATTGCTGGAATTATCATCGCATTTCTGGCTGGTGTCCTGACGGACACAAACGAAAAAATTGGTACGTGGGCAAATACCAGCAATCTATTTTTTGTGGGCGATAATTCAAATTTATTGTCGTTGATTCCATTCGTAATAATTTGCGTATTGCTCTATTTGACAGGCCGCGAAATTATTTTGCAGAATCGCAGTAATTCGTAAATAAATGTAGGGCCGATCTCTTGTGGTCGCCTGTCTGTGGTAATGAAAGAACGGGCGATGACAAGCCGCCGCCCCTACATTTATGTCTGAATAAGCAGCTCTTGCTTTACAAAAATACCTCTCAGAAATTCTTAACAAATTTGCGGGTACACAAGACGCCAGCACCATGCTAGGATTCCACTTCCCTGCGGTGCCTCGTTTAATATTTTTTTGGTTTGTAATGATTCGCAGCAATAACCCGCATCAGAATTTTCCCGTCACCAGTTTCGCGCTTTGGTCAGCGTTCTTCCTCCTTTTGGTTTCCCCCTCATTAGTTTTCGCGCAACAACAAGACCCGGTCGAAAGAAAAGTCCAAAATCCGATTGAGTCCGCCGAAGAGGAACGCCGCGCTTTGCGCAAAAATGTTCCTGGTTCGCAACTCAACGTGACGGCGCGCGTACCGATCAAACCTGAAGAAGATTTGACAATTACGGCAAACGAAGAAGAAGGTCAGGGCAATGTTCTCATTTATAAAGGCAATGTGCAGCTTTTGTACGGGGAAATTACGCTGATTGGTGATCGTGCGACGTTTAATAAAGCGACCAACGATGTGACTGTTGAAGGCAACGTATTTTTTGAGCAAAAAGGTCAATCGGTCACAGCCGAGCGCGTCGAATTTAATCTTGAGACTAAGCGCGGCACCTTATTCAAATCTACGTCGTACACGGATCGCACGCCTGACGGCACAACGTTGATTGTTGATTCTTCGCGCACAAATAAAACGGGCGAAGAATCATTCGAGATCGAAAATGCCATCTTGACTGCTTGTCAGGATGAAGTGCCGAAATGGAGTTTTACTGCCAAGCGCGCGCGCATCCGCGTCAATGAACGCGCTTCGATGTACAACACAATTTTCCGCATCAAAAACATTCCTGTGTTGTACCTGCCTTACGTTTCTCTTTCCATTAGTAAACGAGACCGTTCTTCGGGATTTTTGTTGCCGACATCTGGTTCGTCAAATATCAAAGGACGCACCTTACATTTATCTTATTACCAAACGCTGGGACGCAGTGCTGACTTACAAGTGCGAACAGATATTTTCACCAAACGCGGCGTAGGATTTGGCTTCGATTTTCGTGCGCGCACTGACGAAAATTCACGCATCTCGCTTGGTTCTTTTATTGTGAAAGATCGTATTCTGGGGCCGACGCGTGACGCGTTTGGAAATAAACTTCCTGACCAAGGTGGAAGCAGTTTTTATGCCGACGCAGTGCAATATTTCAAAAATGGTTTTGTAGCCGTAGCCGACGTCAACATCACTTCCAATTTTGCCTTTCGTCAGGTTTTTGCTGAAAACGTGCAACAAGCAATTTCGCCGGAAGAACGCTCGCAGTTTTACTTAAACAAAAATTGGAATGCATATAGTTTCAATGCTTCGGTCAGTGAACATAGTATTTTTCTACGCGATGAGACGATCAAAACGCGCGCAATGCCCAGCCTTGAACTTAACAAACGCAGTGAACAGATCACTGATTCCGTCCCGATATATTTTTCGTTTGAATCATCAATCGAAGGCATGAAACGCACCGTTGCACGCGGCAATACATCGAATTTTCGGACACCGAATGTATCGCAGCGCTTCGACTTTTTACCAACATTTACGTTCCCCCTGAAACCAGTCGCGGGATTCACCTTTACGCCGAGTTTGTCCCTGCGCTCGACGTATTACAGCGATAGTTTGAATCCAGTCACGCAAGAAGTAACAGGCCAGAATTTATTTCGGAATTACGCCGATTTCACGCTCGATATTCGCCCGCCATCGTTTGCAAAAATGTTTCGTCATCAGGACGGCACGCCGAATTTCAAACATATAATTGAGCCTTACGCGACGTATAGATATATTTCCGGCATTTCAGATTTCGCTCGGACAATTCGATTTGATGAACGGGATGCAGTTGCGAATACCAACGAAATCGAATTCGGCATCGTCAATCGCTTTTTTGTGCCACGCAAAAACAGCGAAGGCGGCGCCGTTTATCCACACGAATGGTTAGCGCTGACTATTGCGCAAAAACATTTCTTTGACCCCGAATTTGGGGGCGCGTTGCAAGACGGCAAGCGGAATCAATTTACGCCGTTGAATACAATTTCCGGTCTGTCATTTTTGGGTACGCGCAAAGATTATTCGCCGCTCAACATTAATGCGCGCTTTCGTCCCAGCGATATGATGATTGCTGACGTGCGAATGAATTTTGACGCCGAAGAAGCGGAGTTGCGCGATGTTTCAGTTTCTGGAACTTTGAATCGCAAGTTTTATTCACTCAGTCAATCGTGGTACTTCACACGCCGATTGAAACTTGACGCGACAAAATTTGATGAATCTACCCTGCCTGGCAATCAGATGGACACTTCTGTTTTTGCGGGCAACACGGCTAATGGCCCGTATATGGGAGTGACAATCGCTTACGATTTTCGGAATCAATTTTTTGACGGCACACCGCGCGATCCGCGCTATGTAAATTTAATTACAACTGGTGGTTGGGCGTGGGATTGTTGCAGCTTTCAGTTTCAGAATTACACATTTAAGGCGGGGTTGCGCAATGAAAACCGCTTTTTGTTTACATTCACATTAAAAGGGATTGGGTCGTTTGGCTCAGATAATATCGGACAATTTCGCAAGCGCAGATTCTAAAAAGTTATTCTGTGTGGGAGGCGACTTTTGGTTCGGGAGCCAATGAAGTAGGCACAGGCGGTTCAGCATTTAATTTACGAAAATCAGGTTGTTCATTACTGCCATTTTTCTTTTCGCCTTCAGTTGGCGGATTAAAGCCCGGATAACTCACGCGTTGATGATGAATACTAACCAACGTACTAATCAAACTTTCGCGGATCAAATTTAATTCCTGCAACGTTACGTCGCTTTCGTCGAATTGGCCGTCGGCTACGATATGATCAATGATTTTTTTCATGATCGCGCGAATGCTTTCTTCGGAATGATCGTGCAAGGAACGTACAGCCGCTTCGGCCCCATCTGCCAACATTAAAATTACAGCTTCTTTCGTTTGCGGCTTTGGCCCCGGATAACGAAAATCGTCGGGATTAACGCTTTCACCTTTTGCTTCGGCCTGCGCTTTTGCCTTGTAATAAAAATATGCCAGAATTCTCGTGCCGTGATGTTGCGGAATGAAATCAATAATCTGTTGCGGTAAGCCTGATTCGTGCCCCATCTTGATGCCGCGCCGCACGTGCCCGGTAATGATTCGCACGCTGTCCGTCGGAGTTACTTTATTGTGTGGATTTTCCATTGCCGTCTGATTTTCGATATACATCTTCGGCGCAGCCATTTTGCCAATGTCGTGATAAAGGCAAGCAGTACGCACCAGCAACGCGTTTGCGCCGATGGCTTTGGCAGCAGCTTCAGCTAAGGTACCAACAATAAAAGAATGATGATTGGTGCCAGGGGTGCGAATCGCCAATTCGCGCAACAAGGGATTATCAGCATTCGATAATTCCATCAACCGCATATCTGTCAGAATTCCAAAGGCTGATTCATAAAGCGGAATAACGAGGCTGGCGATGGCAGCAGATTGCAAGGCGCTGAGCATTCCCATCACCATACTACTTAACAAAAGTCGCGGCGTAGGTGTTTGATTCGCAATTAATGGCACTAACAAACTGGCTCCGATATTAGCGAAGCCTACGATCATGATCCCGGAAGAAATTGCATTGCGGGTGCGATAGCGTTCGATACCTAAAATTGCGGCAATTGAGCCAACCAACGAATAAATCGCCAGGCTCACGCCGCCATCAAGCACCATCGTAAAAAACAAGGCGAGGATGAGAGCACCAATCAGCGCAAATTGTGACCCCACCAAAAGCGATAAAATCAATGCAGCAGCCGTGTACGGAATAGCTAATTCAAACCCAAAAAATCCATCAAACGGTGATGTTTCTTCTGCATGACTCAGTGAAACTGCAACAAATTCGCCGAAACGGATGATGCATAATTGCAGCAAAATTGCGGTGCTGGAAACCCAAAAAGTGATGTTAATGGGAAGCCGCAGGGATTTACTGCGCGTGGCAGCCTTGAACAATGCAAAATAAATAGCAGCGACAGCAATCAGCAGTCCCGGCAACCTACGCAAATCAACTTTACTGAAGGTGTTATCAGCCACAAGATAAGCAGTAACAACACTCAAGATTGAAAAGTTGATCCAAAAACGAACATTTTCGGGAATTTGCGTGATGAGATTAGAAATTTTCTGTTCCGCTGAGGATGGCAAGCGGAGGAGATTAACCAACCAGAACCGTTTACTTGTCACGTGCATCTGAATTGACCTTGGTGTAAGGCTACTAACGTAGAACGACACCCTAAGCAAGGCGCGAGTATAGCACAGAATTTCACAGGCACCGCAAACCCGCGCGCACCTTTTCTTTGGTATGGCAGTTGCTCTTTTATTTCCAGCTTTGCATTTGGTTCAGTTACAATGGCTTTTGTTGCAAGGATTATGAAACCACTTAAGCTTTACACCCGCATCACGTTGCTCGTTTCAGCAATACTCATTTCGGTTTTGCTTGCGGTGGTTTATTTTTTCGTTGCCAAAGCGCGCGAAATTGAAGTCCTCGACCAGGAAGAAAAAGCACGGCGTTTCGCCTTACAGTTAGCCAATTCATTACCGGAAATTTCTGAAGGCCTTAAACTCAGCGAAATTCGCAAGGCAGCTTTGGACTTTAGGCAACTTAATGCTTCGCAAAATCAAATTTTGCAAATTCGTATTTATAACAGAAGTCTGAACGAAGTTTTCAATATTACAGACGCACCAAAAGAAGAAATCCCTCTAAAGGAATTAACCAAACTCGGCAAACAACAACCAGCGTCACGGGCCCGGACAATCATCACCAAAAATGGACAGCAAGAAGTAATTGACGCTTATGCTCCTTTACTTGATACCAGCAAACTTGTAGGTGTGGTCGCAATTACCATCAGCCGTTCAGAATTAACGGGACTCTCGCAACAATTGATTCGCTTAACTGTGGCGCTGCTCGCCGTCGCAATTATTTCTATCACGGCGTTGCTGTATTTTCTGTTCAGCCAGGTAATTTATCGTCCGGTTGATGACCTGCTGAAAACAATGCGCGAGGCAGAAACGGGCAACCTCGAAGTCATTGCGCCCGTGCCTGACAACGCCGAATTTGGGCAGCTTGCAACAGGCTTCAATCACATGCTTTCGCGTTTGCGTTTAATGACTGAAGAGCGCGCAAAATATCAGAAACGGCTAGAAGAACGTGTGACAGAAGCGACAGCCGAATTGGAGGATCGCAACTCGCAGTTGGAAGTTGCGAATACAGAATTATTTGAGATTCAGCGCGAATTAACGAAATATGAGCGGCTTGCCGCCGCAGGACAATTAGCGGCGCAATTCGCGCACGAAGTAGGAACACCACTGAATTTGATCTCTGGTCACGTGCAGTTATTGACGGCAAAAACTGAAGACCAGCGAACCCGCGAACGCCTTGAGTTGATCGCGTCGCAAATCGCGCGCATTGAAAAAATCGTTCGCAGTATGCTGGACTCTACCCGTCGCCCACGTCCGACGTTAGTTCCTACAGATTTGAATGCCTTGCTGCAAAAAATGTTTGAAGTTACTGCGCCAACTCTGGCAGCACGCGAAGTGGCGCTTACAATTGATCTGGATGAGCAAAATCCAGCGGTGCTGGGCGATGGCGAACAATTGCAACAAGTATTCATCAATCTAATCAACAATAGCCTGGACGCGATGCCCAACGGAGGCGAGTTATTTTTCTCAACTTCAGTGCAGGGGCACAACGCCGTGATTGTTTGCCGCGATGACGGTATCGGCATCAGCGCTGAAGTCAAAGAACGGATTTTTGACCCATTGTTTACTACTAAATCCCATGGACACGGCAGCGGTTTGGGCTTAACCGTAGTCCATAAAATTATTCAGGAACACGGTGGAAATATTTCACTAAAAAGTGACGTTGGTAAAGGAACAGAATTTCAAATTACTTTGCCTTTAGCAGAAGCGTTTGTTGTCAGTCGCCCATTATCAGTTGCTTCCGAAGCACGCCAGTAACGAACAAGCAACGGGGCAAAAAAACAACGGACAACTGAATTTGAATTTTTTCTATGAAAACGATTTTAGTTATTGACGATGATTTGGATACCTGCAATTTCCTCAAGGAAATTTTTGAGGAACAGGAATGGCGTGTGGTAACTGCACAAACAACGGATGCAGCGCTGGCAGCGGTGCAAGACGAATCGTTTCACCTGATCGTCAGTGATATAAATTTAAATGACTCGTTGAATGGGATCGCATTGCTCAAACATTTCCGCCAAATTGCGCCGCTTTCACAGGTGATTTTGATCTCAGGTTTTGGCACGCTCGAAACGGCTATCGAAGCCGTCAAAGAGGGGGCTTTCGATTTCATCAGTAAACCATTCAACGTCCAGGAAATCATCGCTACAGCGCGGCGAGCGTTATCTAACAGCGAAGAATCTTCTGCGACTGAAAATTCGCACTCACAACAAATTGCTTCGGGCTTGGTCGGTCACAGCCGTCAGATGATGGAGCTGTATATGGAAATCGCGCGTGTCGCGGCGTATCGCTCGACCGTGCTGATTTATGGCGAATCAGGCACAGGCAAAGAGTTAGTGGCACGCGCGATTCATAAAAATAGTCCGCGCGTAGACAAACCATTTGTTGCCGTAAATTGCGGCGCATTGACGGAATCCTTACTCGAAGCTGAATTATTCGGACACACCAAAGGCAGCTTCACCGGCGCAGTTGCCGACAAAAAAGGTTTATTTGAGGAAGCCGAAGGCGGCACACTTTTTCTGGATGAAATCGGCGAGACGAGCACCGCGTTGCAAGTAAAACTTTTGCGCGTGTTACAAGAAGGGGAAATTCGTCGTGTAGGTTCCAGCAAGTCTCTGAAAACAGATGTACGCGTGATCGCCGCGACGAATCGGAACTTAGAAGAAGAAGTAAAAAACGGGCGCTTTCGAGAAGACCTTTACTATCGTTTGAGTGTGATTACATTGCGCGTTCCGCCCCTGCGTGAGAGGCGTGATGATATTGCGCTCCTCGCGTTGCACTTTTTACAACAAGCCATTGAAGAAACGGGCAAACAAGTAAAACTATCAGAATCCGCGCTGAAAATTTTGCGCGAATATGATTGGACTGGCAATGTGCGCGAGCTGGAAAACACAATCGAACACGCCGTTTTACACACACGTGGAGCTGTCATCTCTGACGAGGATTTACCGCAGCGGATTCGCAACACTCCCGCTCCAACCGTTGCACCAATTGAAGCAGAAAATGCTGTTACCGCAGATCACTTATTTCAGGATATGCCTTCGCTAGAAGAGGTCGAACGACGCTATTTGTTACACGTTTTGAATGCTGTGAATGGCAACCGCACACGCGCCGCCGAAGTGATGAAAATTGATCGGCGCACGCTGTATCGAATGGCAGAACGATTCGGAATTAGCCTGGACTAAAGGATTGTTTACTCCATGCTTGAAAATAAAAAGAGCCTGATGATTTGAATTTCATCAGGCTCTTTTTTAGCCAATAAGTTCGCCCGCTTTGACGGTCGGGCTTTTGTTTTAAATCTTAGTGTTTGACAGCTTCTTTTGCTTTGTCTGCACCAGCTTTGGCGGCATCTTTGACTGCGCCAGCCATCGCACCTGCGCCAGTCTTGGCAGCGTCAGCAGTTTTTCCAGCCGCATCTTTCGCGTGATCGGCACCAGCTTTCATCGCATCTTTCGCGTGGTCAACACCAGCTTTGGCGGCATCAGCAGTTTTCTCCGCTCCCGCTTTCACTGCATCTTTCGCGGCTGTGCCAGCGGAAGCTGCAACGCTAGCACCAGCTGCTGCGACAGAAGCCGCTGGTGAAGCCGCCGCTGTACCAACTGAAGCTGCTACTGAAGCTGCTGCTGTTCCTACCGAAGCGGCTGCTGAAGCTGCGGGCGAAGCAGAGGTAGTGGCTGGCGTGGTCGGCGCGCTGTCGCAAGCACCAACGATAAGGGCTGCTGCTAACACACCTGCTGATAAGGAAAGGCTAACAATATTCTTTTTCATAACTTTTTTAATTCTCCCTGAATTTACTTCCGCATTTTTTTCGGCTGATATCCTGAGTAGCCAAAAACTAAGTTGATACAGATCATCGCTGACGACTCGTGCCGAGCGGATAATCCATTTTTAAATGAAGCAACCGTTGTGCCAATGATTCTATCTGCAAAATGCAGTGCGTAACGTCAAATATAGGCATCATTTTGCTTTGGCAGGCACTTTTGTTGTGGCGTTTTTGTCAACACAGGCAATATCGCCACGTTTAATAAGATTTCGTTGGGACTATTTACTGAACTGGCTTCGGCGCAAAAAGCGCATCAATTCTTGCCATCTCTTTTGTCAACGCAGGAAGCGATTCTGCTAATTTTTGCAAATTATCGGCAGCGATAATTTTCGTAAGTTGGCTGCTAAATTCCAGCGAAACAGATTCGCTGCCACGTTTGGTGCGCAAGAGCGAAGCAACATCGCTCCAGGCCTCGGTCAACGCAATCTTGCGCGCCTGCACCATTTTTTCATCGCCTAAATCTTTCCAGAGCGACAATTCACCTATCAAAAAATGCATCCGCTCAACTTCCATCGGCAAGGCTGATCCTGACAAACGGGCCTGAGCTTCGCTCAAAATACCCCGCATTTGGTTGCCTGCAATGAATAACGCTTTCGGTTGCTTATCCTGTAGCGCACGTTCAAATTGCACGTTGTACAAATCAAAATAATCTTGCCACAGCGGAGAGATATGCGGTTCATTCAATTCAGGCAAAGGAAGGCGTTTATTTTTGAGTGCAAACGTATCATAAATATTGCGCGCCTTTGGCCAGTCGTTACTTTTTGCCGCCTCGCTGATTTCAGCTAACTGTGAAAGCGCCGCTGCCAAATCTTCATTGACGTGATTTCTGGCAGAGCTGCTACGTGCATAAGGAGAACTGACCAATTTTGGTGTCACTGAGAATCCCGGGGTAGGCGAATTTCCTTCTGAAGTATTTTTTTCCCCTACAAAATTAGACACGAGGACGAGTCCGCCCAAAGTCAGCAGGATCAATCCAATCAAAATTGCTGTCAATTGCTTACTCATCCAAATAGCAACCATGTTATCGGGCGTTCCCTGATTTCATGTTTTTAGAGCAAAGCGCGTACCAATGATTTTCGCCGCTCCCTTTGCGAAACTCCTTCGCCCCGCATAACATAAGTCTGAATGACAACCGCTCTGATTTGTACAAATGAATTTCAGTTACACGACACAGGGGAACATCCTGAGCGCCGCGAACGCTACGCTGCTGTGGTGAATGCGCTTGTCGGCGAACAGGATTTATGGAAAAGCCTGGCTGTCCACAAACCACATGCTGCGACGGATGAAGAGATTTTGCGTTGTCACACGCCGCAAACAGTCAGGGCAATCGCCGAAGCCTGCGCCATTAGCGGAAATAAACGCGCGTCCCTGGATGCCGACACGATTGTCTCGCAAAAATCTGATGGGGTTGCGCGGCTCGCGGCGGGTGGCGCTTGCCTGGCGGTTGATTTAATTGCACGCGGTGAAGCCGAAAATGCGTTTGTCGCCTGTCGCCCGCCTGGACATCATGCGACGGTCACGCATTCCATGGGATTTTGTTTGTACAATAACGTAGCGATTGCGGCGCGCTATGCCCAGGCAAAATATCCTGCCATCAAAAATGTACTGATCGTGGATTTCGACGTACATCACGGCAACGGCTCGCAGGATATTTTTTATGCAGATGATTCAGTCTATTATTATAGTTTGCATCAATTCCCGTGGTATCCGGGCACTGGCAAAGCCGATGAACGCGGCAAAGATGCGGGCGAAGGATTTAACTTAAATATTCCACTCGCGCCCGCTACGCCAGCAGAAGTGCATATGCGGCATTTTGAAGAAGGATTGGAATTGATCGCCAAAAGTTTTGCCCCTGATTTAATATTCGTTTCCGCCGGATTTGACGCGCATGTAGCTGATCCACTCGGCCATTTAATGTTGACAGACGCAGATTACAGCGCCATGACAAAACGATTGCGCGAATGGGCAAATGCCGCGTGTCAGGGACGGCTGGTTTCTTGTTTAGAAGGCGGATACAATTTGCGGACGCTGGGCGCAACTGTCAAAGCGCACGTCCAAGCCCTGCTATAAAAATCTATGAGTAACACCCTTAGCACCTCCAACGAATCGTTGCTCGATCAACAAAAAGAGTGGGAAGAAAACACGCTCGCGCCTTCCCTGCAAAAATCTGCTGAGTCGCAAAAAGAATTCACGACGACTTCGCTCAAACCAATTGCGCGTTTGTATGCGCCGACTGATTTAGCGAGCACAGAATTCTCGGAGCAAATCGGCTTTCCGGGTCAACCGCCCTATACGCGCGGCATTCATCCCACAGGCTATCGCGGCAAAGTTTGGACGATGCGCCAATTTGCGGGCTTTGGTTCGGCGTATGACACCAATCAGCGGTTCAAATATTTATTAGCGCACGGACAAACGGGGCTTTCGACGGCATTCGATTTACCCACGTTGATGGGTTACGACTCCGATCACGTGTTGTCCGAAGGCGAAGTCGGCAAATGCGGCGTAGCGATTTCTTCGCGTGAAGATATGGAAGTTTTGTTCGACGGGATTCCGCTCGAACAAGTCACGACTTCGATGACGATCAATTGTCCAGCTTCGATGATCTTTGCATTTTTCCTCGCTACGGCAGAAAAACAAGGCGCGAACTGGCGCAAAATTGGCGGCACGTTGCAAAACGATATTTTGAAAGAATACATCGCACAGAAAGAATGGATTTATCCGCCGCGCCCGTCAATGCGCCTCGTGACTGACACTTTCAAATTTTGCGCGACTGAAATGCCGAAGTGGAATTCGATTTCGATCAGCGGTTATCACATCCGCGAAGCAGGTGCGACCGCCGCGCAGGAATTAGCTTTCACGTTGCGGGATGGTATTGAATATGTTGATTACGGCATTCGCGTAGGACTTGATGTAGATGATTTTGCGCCGCGCCTGTCGTTTTTCTTCAACGCCCACAATGATTTTTTTGAAGAGATTGCGAAATATCGCGCCGCGCGCCGCATTTGGCATCGCGTGATGACGCAGCGTTTCAACGCGAAAAATCCAAAATCCTGGCAATTGCGTTTTCACGCCCAAACGGCGGGCGTTTCGCTCACCGTGCAACAACCAATCAACAACATTTCACGCGTAGCAATTCAAGCACTCGCGGCAGTTTTAGGCGGCGCGCAATCACTGCACGCCGATGCTTTTGACGAAGCGTTAGCGTTGCCAACCGAACGCGCGGCCTTGATCGCTTTGCGCACACAACAAATCATCGCCAATGAAACTGGCGTTACAAACACAGTTGATCCGCTTGGTGGTTCGTATTTTGTCGAAAAATTAACGAACGAATTGGAAGAAGAATGCTGGGAATACTTCCGCAAAATTGATGCGATGGGCGGGATGGTCGAAGCCATCGAAGCAGGCTTCCCGCAAAAAGAAATTCATGAATCCGCTTTCCAATATCAACGCGCGGTCGAACGCCACGAAAAAATTATCGTCGGCGTGAATGAATACGAGATGACAGGCAACGAATTAGGCGAAGCAAACATTTTGCAAATTGACGATACCGTAGCCGAATTGCAAGCGGAGCGATTAAGTAAATTGCGTGCAGAGCGTGACAATTCCGCCGCGCAACGTACACTCGAAGCGCTCAAACGCGGCGCTGAAATTGAAACTGTAAACACGATGCCTTTGCTGATTGATTGCGCCCGCGCTGATGTTACGCTTGGCGAAATGTGCGACGCGCTGCGCCCGATTTTTGGCGAATATCAAGAACCAAGTTTTTAGATAAAATGTACTGCAAACATCTTGTTTGCAGCTCCGAAGCGCGAGGCTGACTAAACCTCGAAGCGGAGGCGCAAACAAGATGTTTGCGCTACACTTTTTTTAGCTCTCATTTTTTGGAGTCTATGAAGATGAAAAAATACTCTCTCTTACTAATTAGCCTTTTTATTTGCGCTGGAATTTCTTTCAGCGCGATTGCGCAAAAAAAGAAACCGACGCAACCCGCTGCCAAAAATGCAGCAGCAACTTCGTCGGTAAAGAATCCGCAAATCAAATTTCAAGACATCAAATTGAAAAATGGCCTGCGCGTTTTATTGGTTGAAGATCATAGCGCGCCAGTGATTTCTGTCGTCATGAATTTCAACGTCGGCTCGCGTGATGAAAAACAAGGTCGGACAGGCTTTGCGCATTTGTTTGAGCACTTGATGTTCATGGGTTCTGAAAATGTTGGCAAAAATGAATATTCATACTTGATTGATAACAACGGCGGCGAGAACAACGCTACGACGGATCAGGATCGCACGATTTATTATCAAACATTGCCAGCCAACCAACTTGATTTGGCGTTGTTTCTGGAAGCAGATCGGATGCGCGCGCTCGACATCAACAAAGAAGCGCTCGACATTCAACGCAACGCTGTGCAAGAAGAACGTCGCATGCGGATGGACAATCAACCGTACGGAAAAGCGCAGGAAAAATTTGGCGAAACGGTTTACGACAATTTTGCCTACAAACATTCTGTCATTGGTTCGATGGCAGATTTGAACGCTGCCAGCGTGCAGGATGTGAAAGATTTTTTCCGCATTTATTACGCGCCAAATAATTCAGTATTGGCGTTAGTCGGCGATTTCAATCCAGCGCAAGCACTCGCCAAAATTAAAGAACGATTTGAAAAAATCCCGACGCAACCCGCTCCGCCTAAAGTTGACACCACAGAGCCAATGCAAACCGCCGAACGTCGCTTGAATTTAGAAGACCCGCTTGCGCAAGTCCCGTTGCTCTTAATCGGGCATAAAGGGATTTTAGGCAATACGCCTGATGAAGATGCGATGACAGTTTTGAATTCAATTTTAACCAGCGGGCAAAGTTCGCGCCTATATCAAAAATTAGTAAAGGACAAGCAAATTGCCTTGCAGATTGGCGGCTTCACGCAAGCGATGCGCGGCGCGGGCGCACATTTAACGCAAGCGATCATAACTCCTGGTAAAAAAGCAGAAGAAGTCGAAGCCGCGATTTATGAAGAGATGGAAAAATTGCAAAAAGAACCAGTCGCCGATTGGGAGTTGGAAAAAGCCAAAAACTTTGCCCGCCGCAACGCTATCAACGCCATGTCCGATTCGCAGGGAATTGCTTTCACTATGGCTGAAGATGCGATTGCGTACAACGATCCCAACTTAATCAATACGCGTTTGCAAAAGCTCGCTGCTGTTACGAAGGCAGACATTCAACGCGTCGCGCAAAAATATTTCAAAGCGACGAATCGCACGGTGATGCTCGTAACACCGCAACAAAAGCAATAAATAATTTTCGTACCGCGAACTTTCCAATTCGCTCCTATCACAGGAATTTTTATGAAGAAAAATATCATCGTTAAATTGCAATTATGCTTCGTTGCGCTGATCTTGATGGGCACGCTAATCAACGTTGTTGCGCAGGAAGAAAAACCATCATCAAAAGGCGCCGTGCTGAAAAATAAAGCGCCTGTAAGCAAAGAAATTTTGAAGGTCAAATTGCCCAAGCCATCGGAAACGAAATTGAGCAATGGTTTGCAAGTGATGATTTTGGAAAATCACAAGCTGCCAACCTTCACGATGCAAATGTACGTTTTGTCAGGAGGCTTCGCTGATCCGACTGATTCCATTGGCGCAGCGCAATTCACTGCTTCGTTGTTGCGTGAAGGTACAACCACACGCAATAGTAAACAAATTGCCGAGCAAGTTGATGCGCTCGGCGCTTCGCTCAACGCGGCGGCGTCATTAACTTCAACCAGCAGCACGATCACGTCAGGCGGTTTAGTCGAAAATTTCGATCAAGTGATGACCTTATTTTCAGATGTGATTTTGCATCCGACATTTCCGGCAGATGAATTCAACAAACTCAAATCGCGTCAATTGCAATCGCTGCGCGTGCAACGCGGACAACCGAATTTCCTAGCCGGAGAGATGAACGCCAAAGTTATGTTCGGCACCCATCCGGCAGGTCGTTTCAGCTTAACCGCCGAGCAACTCAACAAATTGACTCCCGAAGTTTTGCAGAAATTTCACGCCGTGCATTACAAACCCAATAACGCAATTTTCGTGATTGTCGGCGATGTGAATCCTGCTCAAGTTACTGCCAAACTCGAAAAATATTTTGCGGAATGGAAAAGCGGCGATGTCACGGCGACTGCAATTCCGCCTGTACCAAATCCTGGTTCCAGCAAAGTTTATCTAGTGGATCGCCCCGGTTCTGTGCAAACCAATTTAGTGCTAAGTCATCCTTCCATCAAACGCGATGATCCTGATTACTACGCACTTTTCGTGTTGAATCAAATTTTAGGCGGCAATGCCAGCGCACGATTGTTTTTGAATTTGCGCGAAGATAAAGGCTACACGTACGGCGCATACAGCCGATTCAGCGCCTTGAAATATCGCGGCACGGTCACGGCACAAACCGAAGTGCGTTCTGAAGTAACAGGCGAATCCGTCAAAGAATTGCTGTACGAATTTAATCGGCTCCGCGCTGAAAAAGTTTCGGATAGCGATTTGGAAAATGCCAAGCGCACGATTGTTGGCGGCTTTGCGTTAGAACTGGAATCGCCACAATCAATTTTGACGGATTACTTAACAGCAAAAATTTACGGCTTCCCTGCTGATTATTGGGATACCTATCCGCAAAAAATCTCAGCCGTCACGGCGGATGATTTGCAACGCGTCGCGGAAAAATATTTGGCTGCTGATAAATTGCAAATTATTGCGGTCGGCGATGCCAGCAAAGTGGCAGACGCGCTGAAAAAATACGGTTCGCTTGAGATTTTTGATACGAATGGTAAACCCAAAGATATGAACGCACCTGCGCCTACTGCAAAGGCCGAAGCCTCGACAGGTTTGGCAGGCGTTTGGAATTTATCGCTGAAAACGCCCGATGGAAATGATGCCAGCGTCAAAGCTACAATTAATTTAACTGATGGAAAAATCACGGGCGCGCTGGAATCCCCAATGGGCGAAAGCAAAATCGTCAGCGGCGAAGTCAAAGGCGACGACGTGAAATTTACCGCCGAAGCCGATATGCAGGGGCAAAAAATGCAATTGCTATTTTCAGGCAAACAATCTGGCAATGGCTTAAAAGGCACAATCAAAATTGAAGGTGCACCGTTTCCGCCGCTGGAAGTAACTGGAACGAAGGAAAAATAGAGGTTCGGTGAAATAAGAATTTGGGTTCACTTAAATATTTCTGAGGAAGAAAATGATGCGAAAATATTGTCTCACATTATTGCTGGTCGCTTGCTTTGCGCACGCAGTATTTGCGCAGGAAAAAACTACGTCAGTGGAAGGGATAACGGAATATCGCTTATCAAATGGGTTGCGTGTTTTGCTTTTCCCCGATCAATCAAAACAAACGATCACAGTTAACGTTACTTATTTGGTGGGTTCGCGCAACGAAAATTATGGCGAAACGGGGATGGCGCATTTGCTGGAACATCTTGTTTTCAAAGGCACGCCCAAACATACCAATATTCCGCAGGAATTGACCACACATGGCGCTCGCCCGAACGGCTCGACTTGGTTTGATCGCACGAATTATTTTGAGACATTTCAAGCTTCAGACGAAAATTTAAAATGGGCGCTTGATCTTGAAGCTGACCGCATGGTGAATTCATTTATTGCTAAAAAAGACCTCGACAGCGAGATGACCGTGGTGCGCAATGAATTTGAGTCCGGTGAAAACAGCCCAATCCGCGTGTTGCTGGATCGCACACTCTCGACCATGTTCTTGTGGCACAATTACGGAAAATCCACCATTGGCGCAAAAGCCGATTTGGAAAACGTCCCGATTGATCGCTTGCAAGCGTTTTACCGCAATTATTATCAGCCCGATAACGCTGTGCTTTTGGTCGCAGGAAAATTTGATGAAGCGAAAACGCTGGCGCTCATCAATCAATATTTTGCGCCGATTCCTAAACCAACGAGAGTCATTCAGAAAACGTACACGCTTGATCCTGTGCAAGATGGCGAGCGACTGGTTATGCTGCGACGCGTTGGCGATGTCCAGGCAGTTAGTTCCGCATATCACGTGCCAGCGGGTTCGCATCCCGATTATCCTGTTATTGATTTATTAAATGCGATCCTCTCTGACGAACCTTCGGGGCGTTTGTACAAAGCGTTGGTTGAAACCAAAAAGGCTACGTCGGTTTTCAATTTTAGTTTAGCGTTGCGTGAACCGGGGTTTGCGCTTTATGGCGCAGAGGTCAGACAAGAAGCTTCGCTTGATGCAGCGCGGGACACGTTATTGCAAGTCATTGAAGACATCGCTAAAAATCCGATTACGAAAGAAGAAGTCGAACGCGCCCGCGCCGCACAATTAAAACAAATTGATTTGTTGTTGAATTCGTCTGATCGCGTCGGATTAGAACTTAGCGAGTGGATGGCAGCGGGCGATTGGCGATTGTTATTTATTCACCGTGATCGTTTGAAAAAAGTTACGACAGAAGATGTACAACGCGTGGCTACGGCTTATTTAAAGCCTGCCAACCGCACGATGGGCGTATTCGTCCCGACACCAAAACCAGAGCGGGCAGAAATTCCAGCCACGCCTGATATTGAAGCGCTGGTCAAAGATTACAAAGGCAACGCGGTTATCGCGGCGGGCGAAGTTTTTGATCCATCCACAACCAACATCGAAGCGCGCACAAATCGCGCAACTTCCTCTGGCGGCATTAAGACTGCATTTTTAACGAAGAAAACGCGCGGTAATGTAGTTATCGCTTCTCTCACGTTGCGCTTTGGTGATGAAAAAAGCTTGATGAATCGCACGACAGCAGGCAGCTTTGCCGGAGATTTATTGATGCGCGGAACGGCGAAGCATACGCGCCAACAACTCCAAGACGAATTCGATAAATTAAAAGCGCGCGTGCGTGTGGGAGGCTCACCAGCCGGAGCAACTGCTTCCATCGAAACGACGCGAGAAAACTTGCCCGCCGTCATGAAACTGGTAGCCGAAATTTTGCGCGAACCAGCTTTCCCCGAAAAAGAACTTGAGCAATTAAAAGAAGAACAGCTCGCGGGCATTGAACAACAACGTAGCGAGCCACAGTCCATGGCAGTAATAGAATTTCGTCGGCATCAATCAATTTACCCAAAGGGCGATGTCCGTTACGTCGCTACCGTTGACGAAGAAATTGCGGAGGTAAAAGCAGTCACCCTAGATGATGTGAAAAAATTCTACGCTGATTTTTATGGTGCGAATAATGGCGAATTAACGGTAATTGGTGACTTTGACGACAAAGAAGTTGCCAAACTTACCAATGATTTATTCGGCGGGTGGAAGAGCAAAAAAACCTACACTCGCGTTGCGAGTCAGTATCAGGAAAGACCCGCGCTGAACAAATCGTTGGAAGCACCCGACAAAGCCAATGCCTTTTTTATCGCGGGCCAAAATCTAAATATCCGTGACGATGATGCAGATTATCCTGCGCTCGTTTTGGGCAATTACATGCTCGGCGGAGGATTTTTGAATTCACGTTTGGCGGTTCGTATTCGTCAGAAAGAAGGCTTAAGTTATGGCGTAGGTTCGCAACTCCAAGCGGGATCGTCAGACAAAACGGGCAGCTTTTTAGCCTTCGCAATTTACGCCCCGCAAAATCGGGACAAACTGGAAGCGGCGTTCAAAGATGAAATCACCAAGATGCTGAAAGACGGATTTACAGATGCTGAAATTAAAGAAGCAAAATCTGGCTGGATGCAATCACGCACCGTTTCGCGGGCGCAAGATCGTGAACTGGCAGGACGTTTGAATAGTTACTTATTCCTCAATCGGACGTTGGCGTGGGATGCTGATTTTGAAAACAAAGTTAACAGCCTGACGGCAGAACAAATCGTAGCCGCGCTGCGAAGACATATTGATCTCAACAAAATCTCGATTATCAAAGCGGGAGATTTTGCCAAACAAAAATAATTTTCAAGCTGGTGGCGAAAACAATTTTTGTCTTCGCCACCATTTCCCTTATGCAAAAAATCAGAATTTTATTAGCCAAACCCGGCCTTGATGGTCATGATCGCGGCGTCAAAGTGATTGCGCGCGCGCTGCGTGATGCGGGCTTTGAAGTCATTTACACGGGCTTGCGACAGACGCCTGAAATGATCGTCAATGCTGCCTTACAGGAAGATGTACAAATTGTCGGCTTATCAATTTTGTCAGGCGCGCACATGACAATTTTCCCCCGCGTAGCGCAATTGATGAAAGAAAAAGGAATGGACGACGTCCCGTTATTTGGCGGCGGCATTATCCCCGATGACGATATTCCCAAATTAAAACAAGCGGGCGTTTCCGAAGTATTCCTGCCCGGCACATCAACCGAAGACGTTATTAAATGGATTCATGAACACGTCAAAGAACGTGAATAAATTTTATGCCCCCAATTGAAGACACAATTATCAACTCTGCAATTCTCGCCGTGCTGTTTTTTTTCTCGGTGCTCATTCTAATTTTTAATACAAACCGTGATTTGTGATGCTGCACCCGATTGCACGCAAATTTTTCGACAACGCATTATCAGGCGGAGCCGCGTCATTGCTGTTTCCGCTTACGTGCCGTGTGTGTGAAACACCGCTGGAATCGCTGTCAGAAATTATTGCCTGCCCGCAATGCTGGCAAGATACAATTGCCAATCGCAACAATTTTGATGCTTGTGAAAAATGTGATTCGCTGTTGCCAAAATTGCAGCGCGGACCGCAATTGCGATCTTGCGGCAAATGTGATGAATATTCATTCGGCTTCGCGCGTGCGTGTGGCAGTTACGCCAAAGCCATCCGCGAAAGTGTTATGCAATTAAAATCCGCGCCGTATTTGTCTTTAGAATTACAGCAACTGCTATTGACGACATTCGAGCGCTTACCAAATGCACAGGAAATTTCCTGCTTATTACCAGTGCCTTTACATCCTAATCGGCAACGCTCGCGCACTTACAATCAAGCCGAAATCATTGCGCAACAGTTAGGGCAACGAACCAAATTACCAATCAACGATTTCAGTTTAATTCGCGCGATTGACACAGAACCCCATCGCGCCGGGATGGATGAAAAGGCACGCGCGAACTCACTGAACAAAGCTTTTCAAGTGCGCGCCAATCGGCTGATTACCAGGCAAAATATTTTAGTGGTAGACGATGTGATGACGACGGGAGCCACTGCACACGAAATTTCCGGCACGTTATTGCAAGCCGGAGCGCAAACCGTAAGCATACTGACGCTCGCTCGCGCCGTGACAATTCATCAATAAGGGACAATAAGGAACGGGCGAGCTATCGTTGCGCGTTGTGGCGTGAGGGCCAAAGCCGCCCACGCCACAAAACATATCGCAGTGAAATTAATCCTGCTCTTTTATGAAATCTTCGTACTCAGCGGAAGAGAGCAAACTATCTAATTCACTTGAATCCAGCACTTTGATTTTGATCATCCAGCCATCTTTGTATGAATCACTGTTTACTAATTCGGGCGCATCCGCCAGCGTTTCATTGATCTCAACCACTTCGCCTGAGATTGGAATGAATAATTCGTTGACAGACTTCACGGATTCGACAGACCCGAACGGATCATTCGCCTCAAAGCGGTCGCCAACTTTGGGCAATTCGACATACACGATGTCGCCTAATTGCGATTGGGCGAATTCCGTAATGCCGATAACACCTTCATCGCCAGACACGCGAATCCATTCGTGATCTCGTGTGTAAGAAATATTTTCAGGATATGTAGCCATTTTCAGTTTATTCCTTTCATCCATTGACGACGTAGCTTGTGACGACGTAGCTTGCGTCCGCCGTCCTAGCTGTAAATGAGAAATATTACGAAGCGCGTTTATAAAACGGAGTTGGTACGACTTGTGCGCCGACAAGTTTGCCACGGATTTCAATCGCAATATTTTGCCCGATAGACGTTTTCTCAATCGGCAAATATGCCAAGCCAATATTTTTTTTCAGAAACGGAGCAGGGCTGCCAGAACTCACCTGACTCACCTGCTCGCCGTCAACGAAAACAGGATAATGGTCACGCCCAATACCGCGCTCAATCATTTCAAAGCCGACTAATTTGCGTGTGAGGCCCTGCTCTTTTTGTTTTGCCAACGCGTCACGCCCAATGAATTCGCCTTTGTTGAGCTTCACAGTCCAACCTAAATCCGCTTCATACATGGTTGTCGTGTCATCAATATCATTGCCGTACAAAGCCATTTTCGCTTCGAGTCGTAATGTATTGCGCGCAGCTAATCCGCACGGTTGAATACCTGCGGAAGCGCCTGCTGTCAACAATTTATTCCAGATACGCTCTGAAGCATCTGGCGCAAAATATAATTCAAATCCATCTTCGCCCGTGTATCCAGTGCGCGCGATAATCGCCGGAACGCCATCAATTGCTGCATGCGCAAACCAATAATATTTTATGCCAGCTAAATCAACGTTAACGAATGGTTGTAAAATTTCTAGTGCGCGTGGGCCTTGAATGGCGAGTTGGGTGTAATTGTCACTCGTGTTTTCAACATCCGCCGCAAAATCTTTTGTCTGGCTAATGATCCACGCGAAATCTTTATCTACGTTCGAGGCGTTCACACACAGCAAATAATGTTGAGCATTAATGCGATGCACGAGCATATCGTCTACGAACGTGCCCTGGAATGTAGTCAGCGGAGCATATTGCGCCTGTCCGTCAACTAATTTCGACGCATCGTTGGAAGAAATGTGCTGCACTAAAGCCAACGCCTGGTCGCCTGTGACTTCGATTTCGCCCATGTGCGAAACATCGAAAAGCCCTGCGCTGGTGCGCACAGCCAGATGTTCCTCAATGGTTCCGGCGTAAGTAACAGGCATATCCCAGCCGCCAAAATCAATCATTTTCGCGTTGAGTTGGCGATGAATTGCATTGAGAGCCGTGCATTTGAGCGATGATGAATCCACAGATTTTCCTTACTTCGTTTAGGACAGTTTGCTTACGAGGAAAGCAAACCTAACATGCCAATTACAAAGCAGTCAAACGAATGTTTGAATGTATTTGTGGAATAGAAAACGATTGGCTACTATTGCGTTTCGGTTGATCTTTTTTCTATCAAATTCGCCCCTAAATTTACGATACAATGGCTGAAGAAAATCTCATTATCGAAACGCCTGAACACGTCGAATTACAATTCGCATTGGCTTCACTCGGCAATCGCTTTTTAGCGTGCGCGGTAGATCATCTCATTCAAGTCCTGACTGCGATCATCGTGTTCGTAGTCCTAATCACAGTCAGCTCCACCCTAAACCAATTCGGCAAACGCGTTTTCGATCAAGCATCATCCGGTAGCCTGTGGGCTATCGCACTGATGATCGTGTTAATTTTTGTAATTTTCTTTGGTTACTTTGCAATTTTTGAATCTATTTGGAGTGGGCAAACACCGGGCAAGCGAATTTTAAAATTACGCGTAATCAAAGAAGACGGTAGGCCGATCAATACATTCGATGCGCTGGCCCGAAATTTATTACGCCTCGTGGATTCAATGCCAACGCCGTATTACTCCATCGGCATTCTTTCTGTCTTTGTCAGCGAACGCAGCAAACGCTTAGGCGATTTTGTTGCCAACACCGTCGTCATCAAAGAACGAACAGGCGAAGCGCCAACATTTGCAGAGGTCTTTGAAAGTGACGAAAGTGAAGATCGCGGCTTTGACATTGCGCGCCGTCGCATTGCGCCTCCTGTACATTTTGTCGCAGATATAAAAAACATCACACAAACAGAAATTGAAGTCATTGAGGCTTTTTTGCGTCGTCGTTACGAATTGCCACAACTGCCGCGCCAATGGATGGCCTGGCGTGTGGCGATGCCCATTCTCGAAAAAATCCGTCCCCGTTTTGATCGTGACCATTTTACCTACGAAGGTTTTTTGGAAGAATTGCTGGCGCGTTATCGCAAAGTTTGGAATTAGGATAACGTAGCGCGGGCGACTTGCCCGTTGTACGATTACAATCGCTTATATGAAACGATTACTAAAAACTGTTTCTATCGCACTCGCTTTCGCTGCCCTGCTTTATTTTCATACAGTCAAAGGTATCACTGCGCAACAAGACGCCGATCAAAAGCTCGCGCAGCACGTTGTATACATTTTTCAAAATCATTGTATTCAATGCCACGGCGCTGACCAAAAGTCTGGTCTGGATTTGCGCTCGCGCGAAGCGCTACTGAAAGGTAGCAATCGCGGCGCAGCTATTATTCCCGGCAACAGCAAAGACAGTTTGCTTTACAAATATATTTCCGGCGCAAAATCTCCCCGCATGCCCATCGGTGGAGAACTTGAAGAAGATGACATCGAAGCCATCGAAACCTGGATAGACAAAGGCGCCGTGTGGCCCGCGACGCTGACAATTAAGCCAGCCAATGCAGCCAATTTCAAAGAAAAAGAAATTACTGCAGAACACCGAAAATATTGGGCGTTCGTCAAACCCGAACGCGCGCCCATCCCCGTTGTCAAAAATGCTGCGTGGGTAAAAAATCCGATTGACGCTTTCATTCTCGCTGAACTTGAAAAAAAATCGCTCAGGCCATCTGCGCCTGCGGACAAAGCCACGCTCTTGCGACGCGTCACATTTGATTTGACAGGCTTGCCACCCACACCAAAAGAATTGGGCGATTTTCTTAACGACAAATCTGCCAACGCTTATGAAAAAATCGTGGATCGTTTGCTCAACAGCCCGCGTTATGGCGAGCGCTGGGCGCAGCATTGGCTTGATGTCGTGCGCTTTGGCGAAACAAACGGTTTTGAGCTTGATGCCGAACGCCCGCAGTCGTGGCGCTATCGTGATTATGTAGTGAATGCGCTTAACGCAGACAAGCCCTACGATAAATTTTTACAGGAACAAATTGCGGGCGATGAAATTGCTCCCAATAGTTTTGAAACGCAAATTGCTACCGGATTTTTGCGCGCTGGCCCGCAACACGTCGTCGCGGGGAATCTCGACAAAGCTGAATTGCGGCAGGAATATTTGACCGAAACGATGTTTACAATTGGCTCCGGCGTGCTGGGCTTGACCGTAGGTTGCGCGCGTTGTCATGACCATAAATTCGATCCGATTTTGCAAAGCGATTTTTACAAACTTCAGTCATTTTTTGCCGCGACGGATAACACTGAATTTTCGCCCGCCAGCGAAGCAGAAAAAGAATCATACAAAGCGGCGCTGAAAACGCACGAAGAAAAGCTCAACCCCATCAAAGAGCAGATTCGTGAAATTGAAAAACCTTACGAAGCACAAATTCGCACCGAACGACGCGCTAAGCTTGAACCCCGCTATTTACAGGCATTCGACGCGCCCAAAGAAAAACGCACACCTGAGCAAAAAGAAGACGCGCGCTATGTAGAACGAATACTGGAAATTAAGTACGAAGATTTATTGCAAGTTTTGCCAGCCGATGTAAAAGCAAAACGAGCTGCCTTACGACGCAAAATTCACGATGCTGTTTGGGACGAACCTTCCGCACTGCCTAAAGCGCAAGTAATTGCCGACAGACTTGACCCAATTCCGACCTCGTTCGTCTTTAAAGGCGGCGAAGTCCACACGCCTACGCGCGAAGTGCAACCACAATTTCCGCGCGTTCTGTTACCACCAAACACTAACGAGCCAGCCTCAATTTCCAAAATTGCAAAATCAACCGGACGCCGCACAGCGCTCGCAAATTGGCTAACGGCACCAGAAAATCCACTGACTGCGCGCGTGATGGTGAATCGGCTTTGGCATCACCATTTCGGGCGCGGCCTTGTGGCGACACCAAATGATTTCGGGCGCAACGGCGCGGGCGTGACGAATCAGGCGTTATTGGACTGGCTGGCGGTCACGTTTCGTGAAGGAGTTGCGGATTTCGGAATGCAGAATGCAGATTCCAAATCTTCGCCGCAACCTACAATCTCAAATTCGCAGTCAAAAGCCTGGAGCTTAAAACGCCTGCATAAATTAATGGTGATGAGCGCGACATATCAACAATCTTCTGCGCCAAATCCGCAATCCGCAATCCCAAATCCGCAATCAGTGAACCCACAATCCGTTGATCCTGAAAATAAATTATTGTGGCGCGCAAATCGGCAGCGGCTTGATGCTGAAGCAATCCGCGATGCGATTTTAGCGACGACGGGAACGTTGACAGAACAGTTTGGCGGGCCTTCAGTGCGCGTACCGCTGGAACCAGAAGTGGTCGAAAATATTTTCACCGAATATGAACCAGACAACCTCTGGCCTGTGCATCCTGACGCCAAACAACACACGCGACGCAGTCTCTATTTAATGCGCAAACGAAATGTGAGATTGCCGCTGCTTGTCGCTTACGACGCGCCGGATTTAATGAGCGTGTGCGGCGCGCGCAATATCAGCGTGCATTCCTTGCAAGCACTCACAATGCTCAATAGCGATTTCATGCTTGCGCAAAGCAAAGCGCTGACGGTGAGATTATTTGCTGAAGCGAAAAGTGAACGCGCAATGTTTATAAAGCTCTATCAACTCGCACTTGGACGTGCGCCGCGCGCCGATGAAATAAAGGCGACAATGGTTTTCCTAAAAGAACATAAAGAAATTTTACGCGGACGCGACAAACAAGGTGAACAAATTGCGCAGGTGAAAAATCTAACTGTTGATAAAATTACGGCAGCAGCTTGGGTTGATTTATGTTTGGCGACACTTAATTTAAATGAGTTTGTATATGTGAAGTGAGGTCGTACGCGATGAAATCAAAACACGAATTACTGCTTGCCAACCAGCGCAAGGAAGCAATGAAAATGATGCTTCTCACTATTGCTCCAGTACTTGGTTAGATATTTTTATTCTTGCTTCCTTACTTTATATTCAACACTTAACCCAGCAACGTCATTCGATTAATTCTCGTTATGGTAATTCTATCGGCGGGCAAAAATACGCATCTTCTGCACGACGACGCTTGCGATCTTTTTTCGAGACAATGCTGATTGGGGGAATTTGATCTTTGGTGTAATAAGGAATATTTCGCACGCCGCGATCACGAATTAAGGCATCGCCGTTTTCCCGATCAATGAAAAGAAAATCCACGTCTACGGCAACCTTCCCTTTATCTTTCAAGCCCGCCAAATCTTTCGGGTGTCCTAGCGTAGTCACAATCACTGAACAAATATCCGCCTCCGCCGCGCTATCAATATCGCCAGCCTGTGCGCCGCGCCAACCGCTCGGCCCGGCATAGCTGCTGGTGTCAATTTTCAGCGCGTGAAAATGCCCAATGGCGCAAGCTGCCTCTGAACGTGAAACAACCGAGGCTTTATATTTTCGGTTGTTATCCTGTTCCGCCGGAACAGAAACGAACATTGCCAAATCGCGGTCATAATCAAAAAAGCCGCCGCCTTCCCGCGTATGATCGTGGATGTCTTTTGAAACTTCCCAGCCTAATAATTCGTCCATGCCTGGAAATTCAAACGAGCGCTCCAAAATATGCAGTTGACTAAGCTGAATGTTTTTCATGCGGCGCAAATCCGCCTCTTCAGTGTATTTGGTACGCACGTCGTTGCGTTGCCCAGTCAAGCGCCGAAGCAGGCGAAAAAAGCCGCTCGAAGAAGCCTGATCTATGCGCGTGTTGAGGTCATCAATCTGATCAATTTTTTTGCGTACGACGATGCGCTTGATTTTGACACCTTCAACTTTTGTAATCAGGGCATCACGATTAAGCAATAATGTCGTCTCTTCTTCATTGGTGCAAATGCGATTCAGAAAAACGAGATCAGCCAATGTTACCTCTTCATTCAACTGCCGCATGATTTTAGCAACTCGTTCGCGGTCGAATTGTTGCGCTAATGTGACAACACGAGCCATCCCCCAAATATTCGCGGGAACGACGACGCCAATTTTGCGAATGTAGGCTTTCGTCTCGCTGTAAGAAGGCGACAAAAACAGTCGCAGTTTTTCGCCATCACGCTTGAATTCGTAATAGGCATTTACATACAAAGGTGCTTTCAATAAATCAATTTCAGCGCCATATTCATCCAGCACTTTTTTCACGAATGAGGAAAAAACGGGACAGCCAATATCTACTTCGTGATTGTGTGCCCACAACGTGTACACGATAGCGGTGAATGGGCGGAAGTTTTCGGCCTGCAATTTCATGCGATGCACAAATGAAATCACATTTGTTACGGGCATTTTTCGTTTTGTGGCGAGCACCAATAATTCAAGGGCAGGAACAAGCGCGTCATTCTTTTTATCTTCAGGCAACGGCGCAGCGATCACATCAGCTAAACGCTGGAATTCTTCCGGCCCTGTTTTACGATACAAAATATCTGTGAGCATCATTGAATCGCCTACGCTGGCAAGCAATGGCCCGCACAATTGGCGCGGCAAATTGAAGCGCGAATGCAACAGCTCAGCGTAAGTTTGAAAGCGCTTGCGCATAAACACGCCTAACCAATTTGTCGCGGCGATATTCACCAGCGTTTCCATGCCAATTTTGCCGTCCCGATAATAGCCACCAAAATAACGGGGAATATTCCGGCGATTTTCATCATCATTGAGCGTCTCGTAATAACTAAGCAAGCGTGGGCCAACCTGAGAAATTGTATCGAAATCATCATCAACCATGCGCCCACTGCGGGTCGGAGTGGCGAGGCCATAAATCTTTTTCAGGCGGAGGTAACGGTCAGCGTAATAGCCATCAAGGAAAAAATGTAATTTTTCATCGGCTTCAGGAACAAGCAATGAATCAATTTGATATTGCTTTACGTCTGTGAACTTCCATTTTTCGCGGAGCGATTTTTCTAAGCGCTCAGCCATTGGCGAAGGCGGCCCCATACCAAACATTTTACGCCAAAAGGGTGTCTTTGGCTGTTCAGTCCCAGTCGCTTTAGTTGGTTGATCGGGTTGTTTTTTATCCTGTCCAGGATTGGTTAATTGCTCAGTCACGATGTTGGATTCACCTTTGCTACTGGTTATATGAAATAACGAGCGGAGAAAGCAAAAGGCGCAGAGGGAACTTAAAATTGAATGGAAAAAATCACTAGCAAACAAACACCAAATGGCAAGAAATCTTCGTTTCTTTGTGCCTAACCAGTTTTCCCCGAGCGTCCTCTACCGTAAAGTTTCTTTGTTTTTAGAAATTGGCAACTTGGCGCAATTATAGGGGAATCTTAGAAGAAGTCAAAAAGATAAAGGCCAGCGAAAACACCACTGGCCTTACTCATTGGATTGTGCTCGAAAGACTATTTGCTAAAATCTACTTTGGGTGCAGTTTTCGCCTCGGCCTCAGCTTTGAAATATGGTTTATCTTTGAATCCCATCATTCCGGCAATCAGCACGGTAGGAAACGTTTGGCGGATGTTGTTATAAACAGTCACTGATTCATTATAATCTTTGCGAGCCACAGCCAAACGGTTTTCAGTACCCGCCAATTCGTCCTGTAGTTTCATAAAATTTTCGCTGGACTTGAGTTGCGGATACTGCTCGACAATATTCAGGAAACGTCCGCCCGTGCCAAGCAATCCACCATCACGCATTGTTTGCGAGAGCTTTTCGTTCGCAGCCATTTTACCTTCGACATCACCAGTCGGAACGGCTAACAATTTGGCGCGCGCCTCAGCAATTCTTACAAAAACATCATTCTCTTGTTTGGTGATTCCTTTGACAGTGCCGACGAGATTGCCAATTAAATCCGCCCGGCGCTGTAATTGATTTTCAACTTGCGCCCATTGTTGATCTACGTTGTTTCCCACCTTTACTAAGCTGTTATATTTTCCGACAGCTAAGCCACCAATAATTAAAGCAATCAAAACGAGGACTGCCAAAACACCTAATAACGCTTTCATAATTGTCTCCTTCTCTGATCCGTGTTCGACGGGTGAATGAAATTACATTTGATTGACAGCCTCAATGATTTGAGTCAGGCAATCAAGATATTTACCAAAAAGTTCGTTCGCAGCCGTTTCCGAAAGCGGCTTTTCTTCTTCGCGCAACCGCAAAACCTGTTCCAGCGGCGCAACATCTATGGACAAACTTTCACCGAGTTCGCGCACAGTACTAATGCGGCTGAGCGGCGGTTCTTTTCCGAGCAATTCCAAGATTGGGCGAAAAAATTGCACGAAGCTATAGCTGCTATCGCTCATCAATTTTGTGAGGCCTTCGACAGATTCGCTGGAGGGCAAATATAACGAGCGCAAGCGCAGCAACTTTCCGCGCAGTTCATATTCCGTTTGCAACCGCAAATTGGCATTCGACGCATCGTTATTGGCTAATAAATCTTCGCCAAATAAAACGCGATACGAACGCTTCATATGACGAAACTCAATCGCAAACACGTCCAATGAAGCGATGAATTCGGCAGCAGTAAAATACACAGGCAAAATGTAGCCCACTCCAACCCACCATTTAGCAATCGGGCGCGCCGTGCGTAAAACCTCAGCGTTGAGCTTATTTGTAACCACTAAAAGATGGTGATCCTGTTTGAGTGAATCACTTTTGGCAGTCAGCGCCGAGCCGTAAATAATTACTGAAATCAACGCCCCACTATGCGCAATTTTCAGGCGATCAACTAATTCCTTGAAATCAGCTTCCATCAATCCAATCCTGTCTCAAAAGAAAAATTTATAGTCAATTTTTACGTGCGAATTCAATCCTACTTACCAGCTATCACTGGCACCGCCACCGCCGCTGCTGCCACCACCAAATCCGCCCCAGCCGCCACCGCCACTACTGCCGCCCCAACCGCCACCTCCGCCCCAGGAGCTGCCACCAAAGCCGCCGCCGCCTTGATGAAAAATCATCGGCGCAATCCACCAGCCACTTCCACCTCCTCTTCCTCCCGTGCCCCCCCCGCGACCAGAAAAGCGACTAAGCAAAAACAAAATAATTAGAAAAACAATGACTCCGATAATCAATGCCTTTGGACTGATCGAAACTTCAGGTTCCTGCGTCTGTGCTTGCGGTTGATACGCGTAGCTACGATCAATTCCTTCTAAATCAACATTCCATTTTTGCGCAAGCGTATCCAGCAAAGTGCGAGTCCCCACCATCAAACCCTGTGACCATTGTTGCTGCTGAAAATACGGACGCATTCGTCTTAACTGCTCACCCGCTAATCCATCCGGCAAATCCCCTTCTAAACCATAACCAACCTCTAAGCGCGAACGGCGATCTTGAGTTAGCACTAGGAGCAAAGCACCTTTATCTTTGTTCGCGCCACTTTTTGCGCCAATGCCCCAAGCGCGATACAGCCCGTTCGCATAATCTTCGAGCGGCTGTTCCCCAATCGTTTGCATCGTGACAATAGCAATCTGAGCGCCTGTACGGTTTTCAAAATTCGTAAGCAGGGTTTCCAGTTGCACTTTCGTGTTGGCGTCAACAACATTCGCAAAATCATTAACGTGTGCAGTGTAATTTGGAAATGAAGTTTTGGGTTGAGCGAAGACAGTAAAACTGACCGCCCATAATATTAGGGCTAAGAAAATTCGACGTGACACGGGGCTTGGTCTCATCATGTCTACTATTAGCACCTGAAAATCTTTGGCTGTCAATATTCAAAGGTTGACGCGGCAAACAGATGGGATCAAACTTAATTGTCGTATTTCTTTGGCAGGCTTGATAAGTTCTAAAAACGACTCTGTTCAATTAGTATCGAATCGAATATGAAATCACATTTGCCTTTTGCTCACTCGCGCCGTGAATTTTTATCACAATCCGCCAATGGTTTTGGCGCGCTGGCTTTATCTTCTTTGCTAAATCAGGAAGTCACCGCCAATCCACAATCCGCAAGCCAAACTCCGCAATTGCAAAATCCACTGGCTGCACAAAAACCACATTTCGCCGCGAAAGCCAAAGCCGTAATCTATTTATTTATGGTAGGCGGGCCAAGTCAGATGGAAACGTTTGACCCTAAACCGGTGCTCGACAAAATGCACGGGCAGCAGTTGCCGAAATCATTCGGCGAGATCAAAAGCCAATTCGTTAAGCAAGGCACACCACTGATGGGCAGTCATTGGAAATTTAAAAAATATGGGCAATCTGGCATCGAAGTTTCCGAACTTTTCCCGCACGTAGCAACCTGCATTGACGATATCGCCGTGCTTCGTTCGTGCTACGCCGACAGCTTTGTACACGCGCCTGCAATGTATCAAATGATGACGAGCCGTGTTTTGTCGGGGCATCCATCGCTTGGCAGTTGGGTCACGTACGGGCTTGGTTCTGAAAGTGAAAATCTTCCCGCCTATTGCGTCTTAACGCAGCCCGAAGGTTTGCCCGAAGGTGGTTCGCCGATGTGGAGCAATGGTTACTTGCCTACGCTCTATCAAGGCACACAATTGCGTAACGGCGCTACGCCAATTTTGCATCTTGCGCCGCCCAAAGAAATGAACAACGCGCAACAGCGACACGTGCTGGATTATTTGCGCAAGATGAACGAAGCCAATCAAAACGCGAACGATACAGAATTGTCCGCGCGTATCGCCTCGTATGAACTCGCGTATCGCATGCAAAAACACGCGCCCGAAGCGGTTGACGTCAGCAAAGAAACTGAGGCGACAAAAAAATTGTACGGCTTAGATCAAGCACACACGAAAGAATTCGGCACACGCTGTTTGCTCGCGCGTCGTTTGGTCGAACGTGGCACGCGATTCGTATTGCTTTTCTCTGGCGGAGGCCCTGTCAGCACGCAATGGGACGCGCACGATATGATTAAGCAAAACCACGAAAAAATGTGTTCGTGGACAGATCAACCAATTGCAGGCTTACTAAAAGATTTGAAATCGCGCGGCTTGCTTGATTCAACGTTAGTCGTTTGGGGCAGTGAATTTGGGCGAACCGCCGTTTCAGAAAACGGCAAAGGCCGCGATCACAATCCCGAAGGTTTCTCAATGTGGATGGCAGGCGGCGGTGTCAAAGGCGGGCAGACAATCGGCCAAACGGACGATCTAGGTTTCAAGTGCGTAGGCGAAAAATATCATCCGCGCGACATCAACGCTACGATTTTGCATTTGATGGGATTGGATCAATGGAAATTGACGTTCAAGCATAACGGACGCGATGAACGATTGACGGATTTTGGCGGGAATGTCATCCAACCAATTCTTGCATAATGTAGGAAAGGCATCCTGCCTGTCCCCCTTTCAAGACAAACAGTTTGAATGCCTAGGAATTCGTCTGCGATACATTCTTTTGTTTCAATAAAACTTGTTGCTGAAGAATGGACAGGCAAGATGCCTTTCCTACACCGAAACAGACGGTCGCTTATCAGCCCAAGGCCGCGCTTGTTCCAACTGCGCAGCCAAACGAAACAACGTCGCTTCATCGCCAAACCGCGCGGTGAAATGTGACCCAATCGGCAAGCCCGCTTCATTCCAAAATAACGGTAACGAAATCGAAGGTTGACCGCTCACGTTTGTTAGCGGTGTGAACGGCACAAATTGAGCAGCGACGCGCATGCCGTTATTCGGGTCTTCTGGCGTACTTGCTAAAGCGCCGAGCGGCAACGGCGGCAGTCCTAACGTTGGCGTCAACCAAACATCATATTGCGTTAAGAAATGTCCAAGCTGGCGCGACATTCCTTGTAACCATTGCACCGCTAATAAATATTGGCCTGCCGATATTTTCTTGCCCGCTTGATAACTCGCCCAAGTGCCAGGTTCAAATTGATCGGCAGTTGGTTCTTTGCCGAGCAAATGTGCGTAGCCATCAATTGTCCAAACTAATCCGCCACCCCACAACGCCATAAACATCGGCACAATTTTTTCTGCTTCCAATGGCGGTGCAGCTTCGACAACTTCGTGGCCTAACGATTCGCATAATTTTGCAGCGTCTTTCACTGCGGCCAAACAATCTTCATGCAACGGAACTCCCGTCGAAGCTTTGGTTGAAAACGCAATTCGTAATTTGCCGGGATTCGCGCCAACCTCTTGTAAAAATGGGCGCGCAGGAGCGGGAGCATAATACGGATCGCCAATATCCGGCCCGTGCGTCGCATCAAGCAATGCTGCGCTGTCGCGGACAGAACGTGTGACAACGTGTTCGGCAACGAGACCGCTGAAAACATCTCCGACGTTCGGGCCAAGCGGATTGCGCGCGCGTGTGGGCTTCAAGCCAACCAGTCCGCAACAAGAGGCGGGAATGCGAATTGATCCGCCACCATCATTGGCGTGCGCAAATGGCACGATGCCCGCTGCCACTGCTGCTGCTGATCCTCCGCTTGATCCGCCAGTCGTATGATTCAAATTCCAGGGATTGCGCGAAGGTCCGAATAACAAAGGCTCCGTCGTTGGTAACAAACCAAATTCCGGCGCGTTTGTAATTCCGCAAACGACCAAACCCGCTTTTTTATAGCGCGTAGTCAACGTTGAATCTTGCGGCGCGATGAAGCCTTGCACAAATTTAGAACTTTGATCGTTCGGCGCGCCCGCATACCAAGCCATAATATTTTTCAGCAAAAATGGGACGCCTTTGAATGCGCCGTCCGGCAATTCGCTGTTGGCGGTTTTGCGCGCTTCGTCATAAAGCTTGTACACCACCGCGTTAATTTGTGGATTCAGTTTTTCGATGCGTTCGATTGTTGTTTCAACTAATTCAAACGGTGAAACTTCTTTGTTACGCACTAACTCAGCCAACGCCGTAGCGTCCAGCCAAGCGGTTTCATTTGCGATGGACATTTTGTTTGCTCCTTTTTCTCGCTAATAAATTGTAGGGGCGGCGGCTTATTTCAGCCCATTTTAGTGTAGTGCGAACTTTCCAGTTCGCTCCTTCACATAAGAGCGAACTGGAAAGTTCGCACTACGACAAAATAGGCACAGGCGACCACAAGGGATCGCCCCTACGTCTGACTCACGAATTTCAAGCGCTCCAACCAGAGCTGATGCGAGGCGTGCAACGCCGGATTCATCAACGCACGATCAAGCCAAGCCGTAATTCCATTCTGACATTCTTCTGTGATAACGCGCATGCCATCATTTTGCGGTTCGATAATCCAGCGATGAAACGCGCGCGTACCGGGGCTATCGGCTGACCAACCGAGCGCATGATCCTCCTCGAATAATTCCACTTTACTTAGCTGCGCCGTCGCAAACGTCTTCCAACGAAATTCACAATTCTCAGTTAATTTTTCAGCGCCCAATAAATTCACAGCGTCAGAGTTTGGGTAAAACGAAGGCCAATTTTTTGCCGAAACTAAGAGGTCAAAAATTCGCGCCGCAGAAATATTCGGAATAAAAATTTCGTTATAAGAAAACACCGCGTCTTTTTGCGGATTAAACCGTACAGGCCAGGGTTTCGGATGCGCGTGCGAACGATTAGAAGTGACAAACCATTCGGAACAATTGCGACGCAACATGAAATACCAACCGAAGGCATTCGACGGTTTTGCGGCATCAATTTCAGGTTTTATTCTTTCCATAAGCACTTTCATTTCGGAACGTCTAGCGCAGGGTTACGCGCAAAAAATCCGTTCGGCAGCAATTTAAATCCAGCTTTGTGAACTGGCATAACAGGCCAATCTTCCGGGCGCGGGATATGGGTAATCCCCATCGAATACCAAAGTACTACGTCCTGTTTTTCAATCGTACGATTGGCTTTTGTCCACGCGAGTAAGCCTTCTCCGCCCTTGCTCTGGTTGACATAATTGCCCGCCGCATATTTTTCATCAGGCGCATACGGCGTCACCCAAAGATGGTTATTCACGAAGCCCGCGCGTTTGCGCACAAACGAATTCACGCCTGAAAAACTGATCGAATTTTCGCCTGTCATTAACAAAAATCCCGTCGGTTGCCCAAGCTCATTTTTCTCGTTTGCGTTGATGACTTTCCATTTCCGATTCGTAGCCAGATTCAATTTTCGCTGCGCTTCTAACTCGCGCTTGAAAAGTGTTTCCGTCATTGTGAAGGTGTTGTTTTGTGAATTATTTTTTCCAGCGGGAAGTCCCCATGTGTTTTGCTCAATAACGGAATTTCCGCTTGCTCCATCAACGTCAAAATCAAGCCTGAAATTAAAAATGTGCTGGTGATGAACGGCCTCAATTCCCGGCGCAACGATGTGACCGTAGCTGCGTTCGTGTGTGTGATTCGCATTTTCCGCTACGCCTTTGACAGCCATAATTCCAGTCAAAAGCACTTCCATTTCCAGTGTGCCATCTTGATGAAATACCCAATTAAATCCGTATTCATAATTGCCTACGTTACAGAACATAGATAAAACCAACTGACGCGCGCGCCGCGACTGATTTTGATTCGACACCCAGTCAACATGTTTCCACAGCACGCCACCCTCACGTTCATAAAGCGCTACGACGCGTTCTTTTGTTTGCACATTGCCGCGCTCAGAAGCCAATAATGCAGGCATTAACACAGCATTTTCCGGCACATCAACCTTCGCTTCGAGCGGCAAAGCCAACGCTCCGATGCCATATTCGCCTTCGTCGAATGCGTTGCGAATAAACCAGCCCGCCGCTGGATCGCCATAAGGAACTACCATTTCGGACAAAGAACCACGATACAAAATCGAACGCAATTTGCTGTGATCTTCGTAACCGACAGTATGTAAAACCAAGCCTTCGCGCGGATGCAATGAATAACGAAAGCGCCAGTTTTGCCAACGAATTTCGTTACCTTCGACGGTAAAACTTGCGCCATCGGGCTGCACAATTTGCAAAGGCTTCAACCCGCTGCGCTGCGAAGCATTTGCCTCTGGCGTCAATTCTGCTTGCGCTTGCGGCACTGGCACAACGCCTGTATCAATCAGCTTCAGCATTTTTTTCGCAGTTAAATCAACGACGGCGATGACACCTTCAATGGGATGCGGGTAGGGGTTTTTGTCGCCCTTAGGGCGATAAAAACTAAGACCTCGTGCGAGGCGTTTACCAGCTTCTTCAGGAAACCCAAAATACCCTGCCGACCACGCATCAATTTGCACATTATTATAATCTTCGATCCCGCGCTTTTTCATCGCGGCTTGCCATTGCGGATCATTGCGCACAATCGAAGTCACCAAAATAATGTCCTCAAACATAAACGAGGGCTGCACATTTGGAACTTCTTTCCACGCTGAAACTTTACGCGCGCGCAAATCCACTACGCCTTCAAACGTTTTGTTGACAGCGCGTTCATAAACAACCACAAACGCTTCGCGGCGAAACGAGGTGCCCGCTGAAAAATTCAGCACCTCAGATTTAGGCGGTTCGTTTAGCACTAAAGTTGAAAAACGGCTACTGTCAGAAATCTTCGCGGCGGCCTTCAGCGTTTCTGTGACAATCTGAAATTCCTCTTTTGTCAGCGGATCAAGTGGATGAGATTGTGCGAAGGAGATTGCAGTGAGCAAAATCAGAATGGTGAAAACAATCAAACAGCACTGAGATTTTTGTTGGCGTGCTTGCATGAATTCGATTCCTCTTTGATGCGAATTTTCTTTGTGAAGTGGTGATGATGCTACAAGGCTGCAACAAAGCCAAATTGATCGCCGCAAAAGGTAGTGCTTTTGGCAAGAAATTGTTATGATTTGATTAAGTTATTTCCTGCATTACAAAAATCATAAAGAAATGAGCACTACGATTAGGTTCATGAAAAATCTTCGCCTCATCTTAATTTTACTAGCTGCGATAATTTATTTAGGAAGCACTTTTCAACCAGCATTGTTGGATGATGCTGATGCGGCGAATGCCACGACCGCGCGCGAAATGGCGGAGCGCAATGATTGGGTCACAATGCACATGAACGGCGTGCGCTTTTTAGAAAAAGCGCCGCTGATGTATTGGTCAATCGCGGCTTCGTACAAAATTTTCGGTGTCTCAAATTTCAGCGCGCGCTTGCCCTTAGCATTAGCCGCAATTTTATTGGTCGTAGTCACATTCGCCTTTGGAAAATGGATGGGAGGCGAACGCACAGGATTTTATGCAGGCTTGAGCTTATGCGTCGGCATCGGCACTTTTTTGTTCACGCGCATTTTGATTTTTGAAGTGATTCTGACGCTGTGGATCACGCTGGCAATTTATATTTTTGTAAAAGTTTATTACGAAGAATGGAATGTGAATTGGATTTACGCTTTCTATGCCTGCTTAGCCGGAGCCGTATTATCAAAAGCTCTCATTGGCGTTTTATTTCCGCTGGGCATTTTATTTTTCTTCATAGTGTTCACGAATGGCTGGAAACAGATTTGGCGCTTGAAACCGATCAGCGGCAGCGTTTTATTCTTTTTGGTAGCTGCCCCCTGGCATATTTTGGCGGGGCTTCGCAACGATCATTTTTTCTGGTTTTATTTCATCAATGAACACGTCAAACGATTTCTCGGCACGCGCTATCCGATGGATTACGACACGATGCCGCTCTTGCCATTTTGGTTTGGGCATCTCGTTTGGCTCTTTCCTTTCAGCGTATTTTTGCCACTCGCATTTCGTAACTTGAAATCTTTTTGGATGCCAACAGAAAGGCGCGCTCAATTGCGCTTGCTTGCTGTTCTGTGGTTTCTCGTCATCGTTGGATTTTTTTCTTTCTCGACGCGGCAGGAATATTACACATTTCCGGTTTTCCCGGCGCTGGCGTTATTAATTGGCGATGCGCTAGCGCGCGGCGAAGAGGAGCAACATAAATTTATCAAATGGGGGCAAGCATTTTTATGCGCATTGGGATTAATCGTAGCGGTTGTACTAGGCTATGTTCTCTGGCTTTCGCGCAATGTCACGGCCAGCGGCGACATTTCGCAATTCCTCACGAGCAATCCTGAAAATTATCGCTTATCACTCGGACATGCGTCAGATTTGACGACAGCAGCGTTCGCCACGTTGCGCTTCCCCGCTGCTGGTGCGGCGATTACGCTGGGGGCTGGATTTTTACTGGCATTTATTTTTCGCGCAAAGCAAAAACAGCTTACAGCTTCACTGACAACAGCTATCGCTACCGCAGTGTTTTTATTCTTTGCACATAATGCCTTCGGGATTTTCAATCCTGCTCTTTCAACATATCCGTTAGCCAAAGAAATTCAGAGCCGCTTACAACCCAATGACATCGTCGCCTTCAATGGTGAATTCCAAAATCATGCCAGCATAGGATTTTATTTAGCGCGTCCGATGTTGCTCGTAGATGGACGAACTACAGTGCTGGAATTTGGTTCCCACTATCCTGATTGCCCGCCTGTGTTTATTGATAAAAATGAGTTGGGGCAAAAATGGAGCGGCAGCAGACGCGTGTTTTTAGTAACGTACGATGACCAATTTGAGAAGGTAAAAAATTATTTAGGCAATGAAGTTCATGGAATTGCGAAGGCGGGCGGAAAATCTGTTTACAGCAATCAGCCTTAATGTGGAGCAAGCACTAACGGCCCACGCTTTCCCAATTTACGAATTCTATTCCGAGGCTTGCACAATATGCGTGTAAGTCCTTCGCCAAAAGTGCATCAAGCTCCTGCTTGCCTTGCATACTTGGATACGGCAAATAATCAACGGTGCTGGGATGCAAAGCAATTTCAGTCAAGCCGTTCGGTAACATTTTCAAATCAGCTCGCAAAGAAAAATCGTCATACGCGCCTGCACGGCGAAAGCCAAGAAAATGATCGTTCAAATTTATTTGTGTATTGCGCCACTGAGTAATTTGACTGCAAAAAATTGCGCCGTTCAATCCTAATGAAGCCAACTTTCGGCCTGGCATTGAATAACGTTCGCGTGGCATTCTTAGCGCTTTGATACCGTATTCCTTACACAATCTTTGCGTAAGCCGAAACGCGAACGGAAACGCGTGCAAATGCTGATGGCTGTCGGCATGAAAGAGGGACAATTTAGCGACAAGAATTTTTTCAATTTGCGCGCGCCATTCGATTTCGACTGCGCGCGTGACAGCCATTGGGTGCAAGCTCCAACGCTTAAGTAACGCTCCTAAGCTTAAAAATTCTCCCTGTTTGTTTATGATGATTTCAACAGATGAATTTTGCGTGGTTGGTTTGCCTTCGACTGCATTGAGATGAACGCCGGGGCTAACGAATTTATTTTGCTGCAAAAACGCTATGGCTTGGTCAAAGCATTCGCCATTTACTAACAATGAAACTCCGCCAAGCCGTTTGACCGCTGCGAGTTGTTCTGTCGCGGAATTTACTTCTGAACATCTACCGTAATCATCCGCATTAACGATCAATTTCTTCCGCAATTTCATAGGGTAATGGGGCAGTTTTGTCACGGAAGAAATATTTACACAATTCCTGAATGATGACAAAAACTACCGTCGGACGAGAGAGCGTTGATTCACCAACCGTACGCGGATAGTACGTCATCCCGAATTCTTTGACACCCAATCCCAGCCGCCGACATTCGAGTAACATTTCAGCATCAATAAACGAACCTTCTGATTGCAAGCTCATGTTGCGCACGGCTTTGCGCGGAAAAACTTTGCAGGCGAAATTTACATCGTGAACCCAAACGCCAAGCAATAAACGACACAGTAAATTGTAGCCTTTTGAAAGCAACCAGCGCCGCCCACCTTCGCCGCGATTTTTGCGATAACCAATGATAACGTTTTGGTCATTTGCCAGCATCATCAATGCGGGAATCAAATTAAAATCAAATGGCAAATCAGCGTCTGTATATAAAACAAAATCGCCTTGCGCTGCGCGCAACCCCGTGCGAATTGCAGCCCCCAATCCGCGATTTACCGCATGCGAAAGGACGCGAATTCTTGGTTCGTGTTGCGCAAATTTAGTAGCCAGCTCTAAAGTTCGATCGTTGCTGCCATCATTTACCAAAACTAATTCTAAAAATCGCGAGTCGGCACCTAACACCTTAAAAACACCGTCCACTAACGAGGGCAAAACTTGTTCTTCGTTGAATAAAGGAATGACAAGAGAGAGCGTCGGGGAAGACGCAGCAGCGAGTTGAATCATACGTGCATTTCTCCGTGGAGGGTTGAAAAATGCAGAATATTGAAATTTTCTGAAATCAAATGACCTAAAAGAACGTATAACAAGTAACAAGCAGGTCATTTGAACGGCACTAAGTTCAATAATCTGTTGTATTGGTCAATAACAATGGGGCTTTCCGAGGGCTTAATTGTTATTGACCTTTTCTATTTTATCTTACAGGACAGCGACCAACAAAAGCCGCGATGAAAATAATCTAATGTTTGTCGGAAAAATGATCTTACATGGAATTTACTTTTTGTAAAATATGTAACGCCCATGCAGGAAGTTTTGCGAAAATAGCGTCAGCCGCAATTCATTAGTTTGCACCACTAAGCGACCAACTTCAATCGTTACTTGACCTAAAACGCGTCATAAGGTAGCCTTCGCAATTCGGTCGTAGCCGCCGGTGTCAACTGTATGCAGGCGATACGGTAATAAGCTACTTCCAATTTTAGGCCACCGAGGAGGTGAATCAGCATGGCAGAAGTAAGAGTTGGCGAAGGCGAATCGCTTGAAAGCGCATTGCGTCGTTTTAAACGCAAAGTGCAACAAGAAGACATCATCAAAGATGTGAAACGTCATCAGTTTTATATGCCTCCCGGTGAAAAGCGCCGCGTAAAATCAGCATTAGCACGCAAACGCAATCGCAAAAAAGTTCGCCGTCCAATTATGGACTAAGGCTCGAAAAGTGATTTCGTAAGTTCGTTTTAGAAAAAAGCTGCATCCAATGCGATGCAGCTTTTTTTATTGTTATCAATTGTCTTTTCGCCACAAAAACCAAAGCATTTGTCGCTTTCCTACGACATTAAGTTACAAACAAAATCATCCTACGTTGTTTAAATTCAACTTCAAACGAGACTTGTACGTTCCGTTATAAAATTTGTATTTGGCGTAGCACTTGCTAAACAAATAGAGTTATTTCTAGCAACGAAAGAGCAAAAGGCTGCCGATGACAAAACAAACAACCATAGGAACCAGCTTCACCGCGCAAGGCGTCGGATTACACTCAAACTCACCTGTCCATGTCAAAGTTGCCCCCGCACCAGCCTACACAGGCTATTTGTTCCGCCGCACCGATCTGAATAATTTTGAAATTCAAGCCGCCCCGCAATTTGTCGCACACGTCAGTTATGCGACTACCTTGATGCGTTCTGGTGTGATGATTGCAACCGTCGAGCATCTACTCTCTGCGCTGCTCGGAACAGGCATTGATAATGCAATTATCGAAATTGATTCGCTCGAAGTTCCGATTTTAGACGGCAGCAGCGAGCAATGGATTGAATTGATCGAACAGGCAGGCATCGTGGAATTGCAAGCTCAACGTGCTTATCTGAAGGTACTGAAAAAAATTGAAGTGTCAGAGGGAAACCGTTTTATCTCTATCGCTCCCGCCAACGAATTTCGCATCACCTGCGAAGTAGATTTTCCGCATCCAATGATTGGTTTGCAAAAATCAGAATTGCAATTATTCAATGGGAAAAATAATCGCAACAGTTACGTTACAGAAATTGCGCCAGCGCGCACTTTTGGTTTTGTGCATGAATTAGAAATGCTCAGAAAAAGTGGCTTGTGTTTGGGTGGTTCGCTTGAAAACGCCATCGCACTGACGCCCGAGGGAATGTTGAATACTGAGCCGCTGCGCTTCAAAGATGAATTCGTCCGCCACAAAATTTTAGACATTATTGGCGACCTGGCCTTAGCCGGAATGCCAATTTTAGGCCACGTCCACGCGATTCGTTCGGGGCACGGGTTGCACACAATGTTGCTGTCCAATCTATTGCGTGACCGCAACGCCTGGGAAGTCACACGCGAACATGAATAAAATTTCTTTCGATGATTTTAAAATTTCGCTCAGCGAAAATGCCCCGCCAAGCGGTTTGAGCGTAGCACTGCAAGGCTTGTGGCATGATGCCAAGGACGATTGGAATGCAGCCCACGAATGCGCCCAGCAACAAGAAGACACCGTTGGCGCGTGGGTTCATGCCTATTTGCACCGTAAAGAAGGCGATTTAGACAATGCTGCCTATTGGTATCGAATTGCGGGCAAGCCCGTGCAAAAGGGGGCACTGGAAATTGAGTGGCGAGAAATAGCGGAGGCGTTATTGAACGATTAATCCAACCAAATTCACTCTTTGGATATTGCGCGAAAAACGGGCGAAGTCAGGCGCGCAGGCAATAATACTAAATCCTCAACCAAACATCCTAAAATTGTCACGGCTGACAAAATTCCAAATGTCGCGACAGGCCAGAAATTTGAAAGAGCGAAAACTGCAAACGCTGAGGCTATTGCGATGTTGGCGTAAATTATTGGACGACCAGTGAGTCGCAGGCTTTCAATAATTGCATCGCGCACGTTTGAAAATTCAGGTTGTACGCGCCGAAAGCGCACGATGAATTGCACCGCATTGTCCACAGCCAAGCCAAGCACAACGCTCGCCACAATGCTCGTAGTCATATTCAATGGCGTTCCCGTCCATCCCATATAACCAAAGAAAAACAAAACTGGAATCAAATTCGGCACAAGCGCTGTAATGCCCACGCGCCAGGATTTAAATAATAACGAAAGCACCAAATAAATTGTCAGCAACGCGAGACCAACGCTTTGAATTTGCTCGCGTGCAATGGCGTCAGACGTACGATTCATTAGGGCGACTGTGCCTGTTGCGTAGGTACGAACTTCCGGCAAAATCTCTTTCCCTTTTGCTTCAATCGCCTCGACGGCTTTTGACATCGCAGCCGAACCTGACAAACGCGGGCGTACCAAAATTCGTAACGTTTTTCCGTCGGTGCTGAGAAACTTGCCAAGCTGTTCACGATCCGTCATCAGTTCGCGGACGATGCGCTCGTCGGTAGGCAAAACATATTGATTCGGATCATTATTGTGAAAAGCACGATTGCCGTGTTTGAGAAAATCAGGAACGGACAAGGCCTGTCCATCACTGACGGATTCAGTGTAGTTTTCCAACTCTTCGACTCTCGCCAATATTTTTGGGTCTTCAAACGCGTTACTATTTTTACTCTCCAAAATTACGTCGAAGCTGATTGCGCCCGCCAATCGCTTGCCAATTTCGGCTGTGCCAATAGCGCCTTCGGAATTCGCCTTGAAAAATCCGAAATAATCTACATTGATGATAATGCGAAAAATTCCGATCACGCTCAGGAGGCACATTACAGCGGTGATGAAGTACAACCATTTTTCTTTGCTAACCGCAAAACGACCAATTCTTTCCAGCGTAATCACCAGTTTGCCGCTTAATCCTGCCTGCATCCGAATCGCTTTTTCGCCCAATAAACACAGTACTGCTGGCACAAATGTCAGCGCCAGAATCATTGTCACCAACGCACCCAATGCTGCATAAATTGCAGTCGTGCGAATGCCAGGAATTTTAGTAAAGCCCAGTGAAAGAAAACCGGCAATAATTGTTAGGGCAGACACAATCACAGGGATAGAAATAAAATCCAGCGCCCGCGATAAAAGCGCGGAATGTGGGGTGCGGAGTGCGGAGTGCTGTGAGCCTTCGTAACTCGACGATTGCGACTCAACACTCGAAACTTCAATCCCAATTTGATTGAAAACATGAATGATGTACGAACAACCGATAGCTAATAATAACGTCGGCAGCATCAGGCTCAGCAACGAAAATTGTGAGCCAGCTAAATTCATCACCCCGAAAACCCAAATTAACCCGATTCCAACTGTTAACAATGGAAGTATTACGGCAACAACTGTGCGAAAACTGAGCCAAAGCAAAAAGGCTACAAGCAGAATTGTGAGGGGTAAAAACAGGCTAAGATCGCGGCGGATGGCTTCTACACCGCGCCATTGCATGAACGGGTCTCCGGCAAAATAGGATTGCTGAAAACCTGCATTCTTGGCGAGGTTATAAATTTGTTCGGTCAAGGCGTAGCGTTGATCTGTACTCAACTTTGCCTTGAAAATAATTGTTAACGCAGCGGTTTTGCCATCGCGCGAAATGATTTGCCCCGCAAAAAGTTTATCGTGTAATGCTACAGATTTTGCTTCCACAATCCGATTGGCATCAGCCTTTTCCGGTAACAATTTTTCAATCGAAGCGCCTTTCGCATCGCCGCGTGCGTATGGAGCGTTCGCCAAACTAATGATTTCGTCTATGCCATCAAGCTGCTCTATTTGCTGATGTAATTTCCGCAAACGATCAATATTGGCGGGCGCAAAAGCGTCTTCGCTGACAACAGCAGCAACCAAAAATAAATCGTCGCCAAAATTGTCTCGCACGCGGTTAAAATCTTCGCGCTCGCTGCTATGTTCAGCGATGAACAGCAATGGCGAGACGTTTAAAGCTAAGCCGCGCCGTAGCGCTAAACCAAACACAATCGTCAAAACTAAAACAATGCCGATAACGATAAGCGGACGATTGATACTGAAATTGAGCAGGAAGGATTTCATCGCACAATGAGGAAGTTATTATTTGCGGTTGCTCGATAGAATTATTGGATCAGTTTTTGACTCGCAGCGGTAACATTTTTGATGAGATTTTCTTCGGTAAAAATTGCCGCCGGAAGATTGGAATCATATTTGATATTACGTGTCTCAGCTATTAGCTTTAAATTATTTTTGTGGTCTTCAATTTCCATCTTCGTGATCGTTTGATAATTCTGGACGGCTTTTACTTCGGCAGCAGTGATGGTTTTTATTTTTTCACCTTTTGCATCCAGCAATTCAAAACGACGGATCAATTTATCTTTTCCGCCAAAAATAGCATTGATTTGCGGATAAGCGAGATTCAAATTTGGCTTTGCCTCTAAATGAATATTGACTTCGCCAGAGCTATCAACCGCCTTAATTTCCCCGACTTCATAGCTATCTAATTCGATGCCGAGCATTTCCTGAACGGTGCTTTTTGAGCCGCGAAAATTGAGCGGATTGTCAGATTTCAGATGCGCGATTTTCTTTAATCCTGCCAAGTATGAAACCGCATCTGTCGGCTTTCCAGCCTCTGCCAATGCCAGCAACGCTTTTTCGCCTTCTTCTTTGGGCGCTAAAATTGTGACCAATGTGCTGACCTTCGCACCGTCATATTTCCGTTGCAGTCGAAAATCCATTTGCTGCGATTTGCCTTCCGAATCCGTGAAAGACATGCGCATTTCAGCAGTGGAATCCTTGCAACCATCCTGCGTCGCCAAACGCTTAATTAATTTTTCAGCGTCTTCTTTAGAAATAGCAACAGTACTGGATGTAGCGCCAGAAGTGCCAGGAGCCGATTGATTTTCTGTGCTGCCAGGTTTGTCATCACAAGCCGTAAACAAGACCAAAAGGATGAATAGCAAAAATAGGGGAGTGGGTTTTGTCATGGTTAGATCAATATCATCAAAGTAAAAGTTAATTGGTTGAAAGTACTTTCCGGGACGATCTTGTTTTCACGCTTAGGGCGGGCGGCGCACATGATTTACGAATTACTAATTGTGGCTCGAGAATAATGCGTTGCGGTTTATTTTTTTTCGCGTTCAAATTGTCCCGCTCAAGTGAGGCTAATAATAATTGTGTTGCCGCCTGCCCCATTTTCACCTTATCCCAAGTGATCGTCGTTAAGGGAACACTCAGCATATCCGCATAATGAATACTGCCTGCGCCGATGATAGAAATATCATCTGGCACCTTGATATTGGCCTCAGCCAGGGCTTTCATTGCGCCAATCGCGGCAGGATCATTGGCCGCAAATATTGCCGTAGGTAAATTCCCTTCGGCAATCCATTTCTGCATCGCCAGATAGCCATCGCCCTCCAGAAATCCACACGGACGCACCAATCGTTTTTCGGCTGGCCGTTTGTGCTTAGCGAGCGCTTGCAAATAGCCGTCTTCGCGATTTGCCCCTACGCCAACGCCGCCACCGCGCAAATGACCTATACGACGATGACCAAGTTGAATCAAATACTCGGTAGCCAAAAATCCAACTTTGACATCATCGGTCGTGACTGATGAACATTTCAGATTCTTAAAATGGCGATCCAGCATCACAATCTTGGTGTCTGCCTGTAAAAGCTCTTGATACGAGCGAGCTTTTTCATCCGCAACCGCAGAGGCAATAATTAAGCCATCAACGCGATAACGAAGCGCTTCGACTTCTGCCAGCTCACGTTCACCATCTTCGTCTGTGCTGCAAATCAGAATTTCATAACCGGCAGGACGAACTACTGAAACAATCGCCTTAGCAATTTCGGCATAAAATGAATGCATCAAATCAGGCACGATTAATCCCAACAGCAAAGAGCGTTTGGTTGTCAGCGCTCGTGCGTGGTGATTCGGGCGATACTTCAGTTGCCGAGCGACTTCGAGGACTTTTTTACGTGTCTCGTCCTTGATCGCCGGATGACCATTGATCGCACGGGAAACTGTCATTTTTGAAACACCAAGTTTGGCGGCAATATCAGCTAGCGTGGTAGGCATGATTTTCTTTTTATCAGACATTCAACAATGAGAGCAATAACATACTGGCATTTATGCACCTGAATCTTGCTATAGTCCTGAATTATTTCGCTTAATTGACATTGTTATCGCTAACATTTATATCTCTTAGCAGCTTTTCAAGACAATCATATTTATTTATTAATCGAATATCGAGTGAGAAATCGAACGTTGGCAAATGCAAACAATGTTTTTTGTGTACCCGAAAATAGCCAAATTTGCTGGCTGAATTTCTTTTAGCGCGCGTGACACCGTGAATTAGAAAAGGTATGATGCGCTCGTTCCAATTTCACAACACGAACAGAAATCAAAATGGCTGAAAAAAATTATCTGATTACAGGAGCGCACGGCTTCATCGGTGCGTGGGTTGTCAAACGCTTGCTCGCCGCAAATACAGGCAAGGTCATTATGTTTGATCGCAGCAGCGATCCGCGTCGGCTTCGGTTGATTATGGATGAGGACGAAATTGAGCGCACTAAATTTGTTACCGGAGACATTACCTCGCCGCAAACATTGCCGCCCATCATCGAACAGCATTCCATCTCACACATTATTCATTTGGCAGGATTACAAGTTCCCTCCTGCAAAGCTGATCCGGTTGCGGGCGCAATGGTAAACGTTGTTGGCACGCTCAATGTTTTCAATGCGGCACTACATTCAGCGGGACAAATCAAGCGCATTGCTTACGCAAGCTCTGCGGCAGTGTTTGGTGGCGCGGACGACGGTTCGCCGCAAACCGAAGCGCAAGCCAATAATCCCGGTTCGCATTATGGTGCATTCAAACGCTGCAACGAAGATAACGCTCGCATATTTTTTCAGGATAATGGCATCAGCAGCATTGGGCTTCGCCCGTTGACAGTTTATGGGCCGGGACGTGATTTTGGTGTTACATCGGATCCCACTAAAGCGATGAAAGCCGCCGTCATTGGACGTCCGTTCAAAATCCGCTTCGGTGGTCGTACAGACTTTCTATTTGCGGCAGATTGCGCCGATGCTTTCATCAAATCCGTTGATTCTGAAAAAGAAGGCGCGCACGTTTTTAATTTGCATGGCGAATCTGCCGGAATTGACGAAATCATCGGTTGCATTGAAAACGAATTGCCTGCGGCTAAAGGCACGATCACGCATACGGATACCATCATGCCAATTCCTGAAGAATTGGATGATTCTGCAATCATAGCTGCGCTCGGAGAAATTCCGCATACGCCGCTCGTACAAGGCGTGAAAGAAACGATTGCACGTTTTGCGCAGGTGCATGCAGAAGGCAGATTAGACATTGCGGATTTAGATGTATGAAGGCGCTGGTTGTTTACGATGCAGGAAAAATGGAGCTGCGCGAAATCCCTGATCCGCGCTTGCAACCGCATGAAATCTTGGTGCAAGTCAATGCAGTCGGTTTGTGCGGCACGGATTTCCACATCTACGAAGGCAAAGCGAACTACAACTTTGATGGAAATGGGCGATTAATTTCGCTTCAGGAACAACCGCAAATTCTTGGCCACGAATTTAGTGGCATCGTCGCCGAAATCGGAAATGCAGTTACTGATTTACAAATTGGTGATTGCATCATTGTGGATCAAGGAATTAACTGTTCGAGCCGTAATTTAACGCCAGCGCATTGGTGTGAATATTGCGCTAGCGGTTACTCACATCAGTGTTTGCAATATCAGGAAATGGGTATCACCGGGGCGCAAGGTGCTTTAGCAGATTTTGTTGCTGTTCCTGCTGTCAACGCCATTCGTATCGAAAGCGATTTGTCCTTTGCGGAAGCAGCATTATGCGAACCGCTCGGCTGTATCATTCATGCTTCTGAATTGGTGATGCAAGCGAATATGCGCTACACATTTGGCGGCGCCCGTCCGATCAAAAATATCCTGATCTGCGGAGCAGGCCCGGCAGGATTATTATTCACGCAATATTTGCGCAATATTATCGGCTTCACGGGTTTGATTTTAGTCAGTGAACCAAATGAAAAACGCCGCAACCTTGCCGAACATTACGGAGCAATAGCAATTGATCCGACAATTCAGGATTTGATTGCTATGGTACAAGATTTTACGCATGGTGAGCGCATCCATTACTTAATTGATTCCGCTGGTGTAGCGCAAATTTTTCCGCAAATTCCGGGACTGCTGCGCAAACAAGGGACGCTATTGATGTATGGTCACGGTCATAGCGGCATGGATTTAGGCATAATGAATAGCGTGCAATTTTTGGAACCGACAATCCTTGCCCCCTGCGGCGCTTCGGGCGCGCTCGACGAATTTGGTAAACCTGTCACTGCAACAAAAGCTATCGAATTATTGAGCAGTAAATTGATTGACGTGTCGCAGCTCATCACCAATCAATTTCATAACTTGGAATCCGTATCGCAAGCCTTCACGCAGGATCGTTTCGCTCCTGATTACATCAAGGGCGTAGCGATACTTAACCAATGAAAAAAATAACTATGAAATCCATCAAATTTTCACTCCTCCTTTCCCTCGTACTTTCCCTTTGCTTGTTTGCCATTTCCTGTAATCGGCAAGGCGCAGGTGGCGGCACTGGCAAACCACAAATCGCAGTGATTCCTAAAGGAACTTCACACAATTTCTGGCTTTCAATCAAAGCCGGCGCAGACGCAGCGGGCAAAGAATTTGGCGCAGATATTCTATGGAAAGGCCCTGCGCAGGAAACGGATTACACAGGGCAAGTCAACATCGTCGAAGATTTCATCAACAAACAAGTAGATGGAATCGTGCTCGCCCCCTCCAGCGGCGACGCGCTTGTGACACCTGCGAAAAAAGCGAAAGCTGCGGGCATTTCTGTAGTCGTGATTGACTCCGGTATCAACTGGGACGGTTATGATTCGTATATTTCGACGGATAATCGCAATGGTGGCGCAATGGCAGCAAAACGCCTAGGCGAATTGCTTGGTGGCAAAGGTAAAGTCGGGATGGTCGGCGTGAAAAAAGGTTCGATTTCTACGGACGAACGCGAAGAAGGATTCATGGAAACAATCAAAAAAGAATTTCCAGGCATCCAGTTATTGCCCTTACTTTATGGCGAAGCGGATCGCGCGAAATCACTGGCAGTAGCCGAAGACATTCTGACCAAGAACGAAGACATCAAAGGGATTTTCGCTTCTAACGAATCTTCGGCGGTCGGCGTGCTGAACGCAGTAAAAGCAAAAGGTAAAGCCGGCTACGTGAAAATTGTAGGGTTTGATTCCAGCCCTGATTTAGTGCTGGCAGTCAAAGGCGGTGTGATAGATTCGCTCGTCTTGCAAGACCCCTTCAAAATGGGTTATGAAGGCGTGAAGGCTGTCTTGGCGAAAAAAGCCAACAAACCAGTAGAAAAACGGATGGATACAGGTGTCGAATTGCTGACGCAACAAAATATGGATTCTTCAAAAATGCAAAAGTTGATTAAGTAGTGGCTTGAAAAGAGTGCAAATTGTCAACCTCTGTGGTTATAATCCAGATGTTGACAATGCTCGTTTATGAGCGTCGTTCGATAAATTTTTAGAAAGGCAAAATACTTTCATGTTTGCTGGCGATCTTGAATCATTATTCAACCCGATCCTGACACTGGGAATTGGCGGCTTAATTGGCGCAGTCTTCGTGTTAGCAGTCGCATTTTCTGTCGGTTATATCGTTTATTTGCAGTCACACGTTGACCGCAGTGAGCACTAAAAATCAGTAATGAGTAATGAGAGATGAGTGTAAGACAATATCTCTCATTACTCATTACTCTTTCCTCATCTCTTTTTTCTTCCTTCATCTTATGCCTACGCCCCATGCTGCGCTTGAAATGCGCAGAATTCGCAAATCCTTCGCTGGGAATACAGTCCTTTCCGATGTATCCATCACGGCAAACGCGGGCGAAGTTCTTGCGTTACTCGGTGAAAATGGCGCTGGCAAATCTACGCTCATGAAAATTCTCGCGGGTGTGCATCAGCCCGATGATGGCGAGATTTTGATTGATGGCAAGACGGTAAAATTAGCCAATCCGCTTGATTCATTAAAGCACGGCGTAGCCATGATTTATCAAGAGCTGTCGCTGGCTCCGCATTTAACTGTCGCCGAAAATATTTTTCTAGGACGAGAGCCTGCCAACGCCTTTGGTCTCATCAATCAAAAAGCGCTTTATGAAAAAGCCGCTGCGTTGTTGCAGGAATACGGTTTCAAGCTTGATCCACGCGCGCGCGTTGTCAGTCTAAGTACTGCCAAACGACAGCTTGTTGAAATCACACGTGCAATCGTCGAAGCCAAAAAAGTAATTGTGATGGACGAGCCAACCTCGTCGCTCACCTCGCAAGAAGTTGAAGATTTATTTCGACTGATTCGTGATCTGAAGGCGCGCGGATTGGCTGTTATTTATATTTCACATCGGCTCGAAGAATTAGACGAAATTGCCGATCAGGTGACAATTTTGCGCGATGGTCAAGCAGTATATGCTGGTGTCTGGGGCGAATTGAATACTGATCAAATCATCAAGCACATGGCTGGACGCGAATTGAAAGACATTTTTCCGCCGCGCCACGCTCCAATTGGCAAAGAGCGATTGCTGGTGCGCAATTTGAGTCGTCCACCCAAATTTTCTGAAATAAGTTTCAATGTCAAAGCAGGTGAAGTTGTTGGGATTGCAGGTCTCGCAGGAGCAGGCCGCACCGAATTAGTCGAAGCAATTTTCGGCACGCAACCAGCCACAAGCGGCGACATTCACATTGACGGGATTGCTGTGCCGCATTCGCTTCCGCATATTGCGATAGCCAATGGCCTGAGTTTACTCACAGAGGATCGTAAACGCACAGGGCTTTGCTTGAATTTGCCGTTGTCCACCAATCTCACTTTAGCGAACGTGAAAGCGCTTTTAAAAAACGGTGTGCTGCAAAACAAACTGGAAACTAGCGCAGCACAAAATTACATCGAAAAATTGCATATCCGCCCGCCTTCTCCAACGAAAACTGTTGGCAGAATGAGCGGTGGGAATCAGCAAAAAGTTTTGCTTGGCAGATGGCTGTTTGCCGAGACAAAAGTTTTCCTCCTTGATGAACCAACTCGCGGCGTTGACGTTGCGGCACGTTCTGAAATTTACCGTGAAATAAACGAACTCGCTGAAGCAGGCGCAGCCATCGTTATGGTGTCTTCTGATTTACCAGAATTATTAGGAATGGCAGATCGCATCTTAGTATTGCGACGCGGGCGATTAGTGGCCGAATTAAAAGCAAAAGAAACTACTCAAGAAGAAATTCTAAAATACGCTGCATTAGAAGATTAGTACTGAACAATCGTTCTTCCCGATTTACCGAAGGAGCAAAATGCCCCCCTCAATTATTCGTATTATTGGCTTAATTTGTTGTATCGCCGCTGCCACAGTATTTGCGCTTAATTCTTCAGGCAAATACTTAATCGGTTCGCCCTATACCCCGTACTTCTTATTAGGAATCGGAGTATTGCTGTTAATTCGCGCGAAAATGACAAAAACTCAATAACCTATGCCTGATTTAATCAAACGATTCATCCCCTTCATAAGCCTGCTGGTGCTATGTATCATTATCGCTGTGCTGGAACCACGTTTTCTTTCGACAGGCAATCTTTCCAGCGTTGCGCGCCAAACTGCCGTCATCACCATTATGGCAATGGGCATGACGATGGTGATGGTTTCCGGCGCAATTGATTTATCTGTTGGCTCACTGCTGGCGCTCGCAGGTGTCAGTGGTGCCTTGGCAATGACAAATCAGCCCAATACAGTTGGAACAATTGCCTTGGGAATGCTGGTTTGTATCTTAGTTGGTTTGCTCGGCGGGTTTATTAACGGCCTTGCTGTAACCCGATTAAAAATTCCACCGTTCATCGTCACGCTCGGAGCGCTCGGAATTTATCGCGGTGTAGCGCTGCTCAGAACTGATGGCAATGGCGTAGTCAACCTACCTGAAAGTTTTGGCAAAGTAGCAGAAGGCACTGTCGCCAGCATTCCGATTCCCTTGTTGATCGTTGTTGCTATTGCGCTGATTATTCATTTTATTTTGACACGCACACAAGCAGGTCGGTATTGCTATGCGATTGGCTCAAACGTCGAAGCTGCGCGCTACGCTGGCATTCGCGTTTCGTTCTATCAGATTTTGTATTATTGCATTTTAGGCGCATTGACGGGTTTAGCCGGAACAATTGAAACGGCACGTTTGGTTACAGGCGTTCCGACCGCTGGCGAAGGTTATGAATTAAATGTGATCGCTGCCGTAGTGATCGGCGGCGGTAGTTTAAGTGGCGGGCAAGGCACAATCATTGGCACAATTATTGGTTCGTTAATTATGGGCGTGCTGTCGAACGGCGCGAATTTATTAGGAATTTCCCCCTTCATCCAAAAAATCGTAATAGGTTCAGTCATTGTTCTGGCTGTAACTTTTGATGAATTTCAACGTAGGAAATTTGAGGCTAGTGAATAATTTATGAAACTCGCACAATTTAAAACTAAAACTGCTGAAGGAACCAGACTTGGTATTTTGCGCGGCGATGTCATCGTGGACGTAACCGACATCGCGCCCACCATGAACAATGCCATCGAACGCTTTGCTGTCATCGAAAAAGCGTTGAGCGAAGCAACCGCAAAAACAGCATATGCTTTGGATGCCGTAGAATTTTTGCCAGCGGTTTATCCCAAACAAATCATCGCAATCGGACGCAATTATCATGACCACGCAGTTGAAGGCGGCTCCGATGTGCCGACTTCGCCAATGGTTTTCATGAAATTGCCGAACACGCTGAATGCGCACAACGGCAACATCGTTTTGCCTTCACACAGTTCGCAAGTAGATTTTGAAGCCGAACTCGCCGTCATCATTGGCAAGCGCGCCAAAAAAGTCAGTGAAGCAGATGCGATGAATTATGTGTTTGGCTATTCCTGCTTACACGATGTCAGTGCGCGCGATTTGCAATTTGCCGATGGACAATGGATTCGTGGCAAAGGACAGGATGGGTTCTGTCCCATTGGGCCGTTCATCACGACCAAAGATGAAATTGCGGATATTAATAATCTGAAAATTGAAGGCCGCTTGAATGGTGAGACAATGCAATCGTCCAACACCAGTAAGCTGATTTTCAAGATTCCAACGTTGATTAACTACTTGACACAAGGGATTACCCTGGAGCCAGGCGACGTAATCGCTACAGGAACGCCCGAAGGCGTAGGTATTTTCCGTAAACCTCCTGTAGTGATGAAAGATGGCGATGTCTTTGATGTCGAAATTGAAAAGCTAGGCGTACTCACTAATAAATTCGTAGCGGAATAGTGTCCTAGTGATTGAACAATTCGGCGCGGCGCGTCATTTGACATCCCTCCGATTTGATGAGTTTATAGAGGTACCCCCTCATTAAATATGGAGACTTGATGAATAAAAATGATGTTGTCCGCGCGTGGGGTAAAATCCTGCAAGGAAATTACCCTTCGCTTTCGATTGAAATTACACGAGAATGCCCCCTGCGCTGCCCCGGCTGTTATGCGTATGAACCTGAACATTTGGGCGATTTAGGGCCGCTCCGATCTTTGGTAGACCACAAAGGCGATGCTTTGGTCGAAGCAGTATTGCAAACGGTGCGAGAATATCGCCCATTACATCTTTCGATAGTCGGTGGCGAACCGCTTGTTCGCTTTCGTGAGTTAAATTCCATCTTGCCCGAAATCGGCAAAATGGGAATTACAACACAATTGGTTACCAGCGCTGTCCGCGAAATCCCGAAAGAATGGGCGAATATTCCTAGGCTTTATTTTGTAGTTTCAATTGATGGGTTACAACCCGAGCATGATGAACGCCGCAAACCGGCAACGTACGATAAAATTTTACGCAATATTGAAGGTCACCAAATTACGCTGCATTGCACGATCACCAGTCAAATCGCCCAACGCGCGGGTTATCTGGAAGAGTTCCTGACTTTTTGGTCGGCTAAACAAGAAGTAAAACGTGTGTGGTTCAGTCTTTTCACACCGCAAAAAGGCGCAACAGATATTGAAATTCTTGACCGCGAAACAAAGCTGCGCTTGTTGGATGAATTAGCTAATATGCGAGCGAAGTTTCCGAAACTGGATTTGCCGAATATGGTGCTGGAAGGCTACAAAAATCCGCCGACCAGTCCTGACGAATGCATATTCTCCCGAACGACACTGAATCTTACGGCTGACCTGAAAAGCAAAATTACACCTTGCCAGTTTGGCGGTGATCCTGATTGTTCACAGTGTGGCTGTGTGGCTTCTGCCGGATTAACGGCGGTTGGCGATTATAAATTGTTTGGCACAGTTCAGTTGCGCACCCTCTACAACGCATCAGACCGAGTCGGGCAAACTTATAAAAAAGTAGCAGGATAATTTTATTAATAAATTATGTCTGAATATTTCATTGGCATTGACAGCGGTACCCAAAGCACAAAAGCAATTATTTTGGACGCAGAATCTGGCGTGGTAATCGCGTCGGCTTCTGCGCCTTATGATTTAATTGAAGGTTTGCCCGCTGGTCATAAAGAACAGCATCCCATTGAATGGATTGCCGCTGTCAAATCCACCATCAGTGCCGCACTCGACAAAGCCAACATTGATCGGGTGCGAGTCAAAGGCATCGGCGTTTCGGGCCAACAACATGGGTTTGTACCGCTCGACGAAAATGATGAAGTCATTCGTCCGGCGAAGCTGTGGTGTGATACAGCTACGATTGCGGAATGCGATGAAATAATCAAAACGCTCGGCGGACTTGAAAAAACTATCGCAGCGGTAGGCAACGGCATCCCCGCCGGATTCACAGCTTCAAAAATTCTCTGGCTCAAAAAACACGAACCTGAAAATTTCGCACGCTTGCGCTCAATTTTGTTGCCACACGATTACATCAATTTTTGGCTCACGGGCAAAAAAACGATGGAGCATGGTGATGCTTCAGGCACAGCTTTGCTTGATGTAAAAAACCGCACTTGGTCACAGAAGACTATTAATGCGATTGATCCAAATATTGCGTCAATGCTGCCTGCGCTAATTAACGCAGACGAAATTGCAGGAACGTTGCGCGAAGAATTAGCTATCGAACTAGGTTTGAGCAATCAAACCATCGTCAGCTCCGGCGGCGGCGACAATATGATGGGCGCGATTGGCACAGGCAACGTCAAACCGGGCGTAGTCACGGTTTCGCTCGGCACGTCAGGAACGATTTACGCTTGCTCATCGCATCCTGTAATTGACCCACTTGGCGAAGTCGCAGCGTTCTGCGATTCGACAGGAAAATGGTTGCCGCTCGTTTGCACAATGAACGTTACCGTCGCCACAGAAATGGTGCGCGAACGCTTTAATCTATCGCACGAAGAATTATCAAATGCGGCAGCATCCGTTCCAGCAGGCAACGACGGATTAATGCTAATCCCCTTCTTTGAAGGCGAGCGCACACCAAACGCGCCTGACGGAACCGGTGTCTATTTTGGCTTGCGTGAAAAAACTTATTCGATTCCACATTTTGCACGCGCCGCAATGGAAGGCACTACGCTGGGATTGAATTATGGTCTGAATCGTTTTCGCGGACTCGGCATTACGCCGCAGGAAATTCGCGCGACAGGCGGCGGAGCCAAAAGCCAGGTATGGCGGCAAATTATGGCGGACGTTTTCAATGCCGAAGTCGTTTGCACTGTCAGCGAAGAAGGCGCGGCTGTCGGTGCAGCAATTCAGGCAATTTGGGCTTATCGCAAACATCAGGGAACACCCGTCAATATTGAAGATATATGCGAACGTTATTTGGCTTTAGATGAATCCACGCGAGCCAAACCGAACGCTGAAAATGTTGCACAATATGCAAAAATGCAATCTTTGCATGATCGTTTGGCGCAGGATTTAGGCACGTCATTTAGCGAACATCGCAAGCTTATTTCAGAATAAATTTTACCGCAGAGGCGCAGAGAGCGTAGAGAAACGAGTGACTGTATGAACAACTTAGAGAAAGAGGGAAAAGCTCTTCTTCGCGCGCGCACTCTTTCCTTTGCTTTTTCTTCACGCTGTGAACTCTGCGCTTCTGCCGTAAATTACTTTTCCGACAACTCCCCAAACCTTTAGATACACAAATTCTTAAGAGGATTAAGCACCATGAGCAACACAATTTCCCGCCGTGAATTATTGAGAACTTCGGCATTAGCAGCCGCAGCGCTTCCCTTCGCGCCGTTAGTTTCCGCCTTCGCACAAAAAACCATCACCCATCCAGACCCGTGGAAAGGCTTGAAAATTGGTGTAGCGACGTACACCTTCCGCGAATGGCCGATTGAAGAAACCATCAAAGGTTTACAACGCGTCGGGGCGAAATATCTTTCCATTAAGAACGTCAAAAATCACATTGATATTTCGCATTCAACCGAAGAACGTAAACGCCGCGCGCAAATGTTCCGTGATGCCGGCATGGTATTAATGAGCGCGGGTAACGTAAGCATGCGCGGCAGTGATGAAGAAATTCGCAAAGGCTTTGAATTTGCCAAAGACATTGGCGTGCCAACGATTGTTTGTGCGCCGCGCCGCGATGCAATTCCCTTGCTCGATAAACTCGTCAAAGAATTCGACCTCAAACTCGCCATTCACAATCACGGCCCCGAAGACAAAGGATTTTTCCCTTCGCCTTACGATGCAATGGATTTAATTTCTAAATACGACAAACGCATCGGCCTTTGCATTGATGTAGGCCATACCGCCCGCGCAGGCGTTGATCCCGCTGAATCAATCATCAAATGTAAAGAACGTTTATACGATTTACACTTGAAAGATATTTCCGCTCTCGGCGACAAAAATACGCCGATTGAGGGCGGACGCGGAATTTTAGATTTGACAGCAATTTTACAAGCACTCCGCAAAATTAAGTTTGAAGGTCTAGCAGGGTATGAATACGAAAAAGATGGCAAAGACCCGTTGGCGGGCTTGGCTGAAACGTTAGGTTATACCAAAGGATTGCTGGCGAATTTGAAATAGTCGTCAGATTTTTTAGCCACAGGTTTCACAGTTTTTCGGTGCGAATCTGTGGCTAATTTCGTTCTCCATTACTCTCAAAATTAATATGAGAACAAAGCTCTTTCTCTTACTTTTCACATTCGCTTTAATCATCTCCGCGCACGCACAAGAAGCTGCGAAAGAAAAACCAAAAGTGATTGCGATCAAAGCCGGACGATTGATTGATGGCATTAGCAACACCGTCATTAATAACGCCTTCATCATAATCGAAGGCGATAAAATCGTAGCTGTCGGATCAGATGTAAAAGTTCCCGCCGGAGCCGAGGTCATTGATCTAAAAAATTCGACGGTGATGCCGGGCTTGATTGATTGCCACACACATATCACGGGGCAGCCCGCAAATTTTTATGAAGATATTTTCCGCAAATCCCCGATTGATGAAGCCGTCACTGCGCACATTTATGCGAAACGCACATTAGAGGCAGGCTTCACAACCGTTCGTGTACTTGGCGCTTCAGAATACGTAGACATCGCGCTGCGCAATGCCATCAATCGCGGCGACATTGCAGGCCCGCGCCTTGTTTGTGCAGGCCTAGCGATTGGCGCTACGGGCGGTCACGGCGACCTGAACGGATTTTCACCATATCTTAAATTTGAAAGTTTATCCGGCATCGCCAACGGCGCAGACGAAATTCGCAAGCTTGTTCGCACGAATATTAAATACGGCGCAGATGTCATAAAAATGGCTGCCACAGCAGGCGTGTTGTCTGAAGAAGAATCTGTCGGCGCGCCGCAATATACGCTGGAAGAAATGAAAGCGATGGTGGATGAAGCCGCGATGTGGGGCAAAAAAGTTGCCGCTCACGCGCACGGAACCGAAGGCATCAAACGCGCCACAATAGCGGGCGTAGCTTCCATCGAACACGGCTCATTTCTTGATGACGAAGCAATTCGCCTGATGAAAGAAAAAGGGACTTACCTCGTAGCCGACATTTACAACGATGATTATATTTTGGCTGAATATACCAAGCTCGGCTTTCCCGAAAAAATACTTGAGAAGGAACGCAAAGTCGGACGCATTCAACGCGAGAGCTTTCAAAAAGCCGTCAAAGCCGGAGTCAAAATCGCCTTCGGAACTGATGCTGGAGTCTATCCGCACGGCTGGAACGGCAAACAATTTGCGCATCAAGTACATTGGGGGCAAACGCCAATGGAAGCGATAAAATCCGCTACGATAAACGCAGCAGATTTACTTGGCTGGAGCGAACGCGTCGGCACAATTTCCGCTGGGAAATTCGCGGATATCATTGCCGTAGATGGCGATCCGCTTGCAGATATTTCAGAAATAGAAAAAGTCAAATTCGTAATGAAGGGCGGCGTGATTTACAAAAAATAGAGAAAAAAGTATTAGGCCAAAGGTTGCAAAGGTAGTAGTGACAGCGACTCTGGAAAAGTGATGTTTTCGTAAATTTCCTGCAACTTTAATTCACACGCAAGTGAAACAAGTTGCACGACATCAGTCAATTGGTCATATTCAGTTTGTAACCAGCGACCATCAGATAGCTTCACATAATGCGTTACGTGTGGGCGATGCTGAGCAATCAAAAGATACTCACAAAAACTTGGGATAGATTTGTAATAACTGAATTTATAACCTCGATCATAAGCTTCGGTTGAAACCGAAAGCACTTTGACAATTAATGCAGGATTGACAAGCGTTCTAATGCCGCCAATTTTTTCGTATTGCGGTTCACCGCACAGCGCGGACAAATCACCATAACGATAAGGCGGCAGACTTGGGACTTTGATGCGTGTATTTGCCAAAAAAGCGCGACAAGGCTTCCCTGCGAATTTGGTGCGGAATTGAAAATTTAAATTACTTTCAATTTGATCGTGATCGGGGTCAACCCCACTCATATCAAAAATTTCGCCGTCAAAATATTCCAACCGCTCTTCAGCCTTCGTGTCCAATTCCAGATATTCAGCCAAAGAATATTTTCGCTTAGGTAATGCTGCCATATTGTTACGGTGCCGCCAATACCTACATCATAAACCCTAAATTCGGCGTTGCAAACCGTCCCACATTTGGCAGGATGGTTGCCAGTTCACTTGACTGCACACCAAACCATAACGCTAATGTCGCAGCGTATTGGTCGCTTGCTGTGGTGGGAATCCAGCGGCCTAAATCTGTATCATCCGGCCCGCCAATTTGTTGGAGCGGGAATTTCCCATAAATGTCTCCGCCTTTAACCGCATCGCCCAAAATGAAATGATGACTGCCCCAGCCGTGATCTGTGCCTTTGCCGTTGCAGCGCAATGTGCGACCAAAATCTGAGGCTGTGAACGTGGTGACTTGCGAAGCTACGCCCAATTCTACCAGTGCGCTGTAAAACGAATTCAGGCTTTGGCTCATCGTGCGCAGAAGCGGCGGATGCTCCGTTATTTCATCGCCGTGATTATCAAAGCTGCCAAACGAACAGAAAAAGATTTGTCGTTTTAAGCCTAAATCATTGCGCGCGGCAATCATCCTTGCAATCATCTTCATTTGCCCGCCCAAATAGCTCGCAGGAAATTGCGTCGCCAAATTCACTTTCGCTAATGCGGCTTTGACCTTTTGATCGGCATCAATCGCGCGTTTCATCACGCGATTAAATTCTGTCTCAAACATGCCGGGATGATCCTGTTCCAACATCTCTTTATAAGCACGCGATACAGGATCATTCGTGGCATTGAAATCAATATATTTCAAACCGATGCTGCCGCTCGAAGGCGAAATCTGATATTGCGTAACGTTGTTCGCCGCCTGAAAAGTGTTAGCGCCTGACACTGAAACAGACATCGAAATTTGCGCATTCGTATTAACCGAATTCATCAAATCAGCCATTCGCCCGCCCCAGCCCGTGCCACTGGTCAAATCTTCGGGGCGCATATTATTCCAAATTACTTGTTGATCCTGGTGCGAAAAAAGGCTGCGCGGCAAGCGGACTTTTTTCTGCAAATATTGTGTGCGCGTGGTTGGTTCGACTAATGGGCCGACGTTAGCAAGCACGGCTAATTTGCCTTGATTAAAAAGCGGTTGTAATTCGCTCAAATTTGGATTGAAAGCAAAATCGCGCCCGTCACTATTGCGTACAGTCAATGGCAACAACAATTCGGGAGCAATTGTCAGCGGCCCTCGTTGCGCGGCGTACAAATTGTAATCCGTCGTGCTGCGCGGAATCACACAATTATCGCCATCGTTGCCGCCATACAAAAACAGGCACACAAGCGCTTTATAATCATCGGCGGGCGGCACGGCTGCCGCCACGCGAGCGAACTCCCCTACGGTGGAAGCCATTGCTGAAGCCCCCATCGCGGCACACATTGATTGCTGAAGAAAAGCTCTGCGATTGAATTTCATAAAATTATTTTTGGATTACAAATTCTTTGGAAGTGACGATCAAATAAATCGCGGCGCGCAATCGCTCGCCCGGTTGGCGCGGGGTTAGATCATTCACGGCGCTAAGGACTGAAGCGCGCATTGCATCTGTCATCGTGCCTCCCATAAGCAATAAATTCAATTGATCTATCATTTTTGCGGTATCAGAAGTCCAGGCAATTTGTGTCGAATAATCCAGCGACACCGGTTCCAGATTCCAAAAATAGTGCCCCCAATAAATCACATCACGAAAATAATTCGCGCTGCCAATCACGGTCGTTTCATTCGCTAATTTGAATTCGGGAGCAACTACGCCCGCTTTTGCAATAGTGCCGGGCGAAGCATAACTAGGCTCGTAAAAATTGAATACACTCGGCGCGCGTAAAGGTGATTGGCCTAATCCATAATCCGTAGATTCAGAATATGTGATGCGGTAACGATTCCCTGTTGTTTGCGCATTGAACGCACGCAATAACGCGGTAAAGCGCAAAATTGGTTCGCGCAGCCTGCCTAAATTCGTGGGGTTCGTAAGCGCAGCCTGATTCGATTGTTGGACGGCGCTGCCAGAACGACGTGATCCCTGTCTTGAGACGCCATAGCGCCCACGCGGAATTGAACGCGCTTCTGGATCAAGCAAAATCGCTTTGATTACGGCTTTCATATCGCCGCGCACGCCGGAGCCATTGTTATTGAATGCAGCAGCAACACGCGTGAGATATTCAGGCGAAGGGTTGCTGGTCACTAAGCGTTGAATTAATTGTCGCCCAATAAATGGCCCTACATTGGGATGATTAAAAATATTGTCGAGCGCGTCCTGCAAATCTTTTTCAGGCGTTTGTCCGCTCGAAATCGTGACGCCATTGAGAACTAATTTTTCTCCGGTCGAATGGCGCGTAGGCCACGCCTGCATTTGCTTATCCCAATTGTACTGATAAGGAGGGAATGACCAGTTGCCATCGGTGCGCACAGGATTATTGCCCCAATTCCAGCCTGTAAAAACGCGGGCAAAACCTTTCACTTCGTCCTGATCGTAGGTCTGTATTGGCTTGCCCTGTGCATCTAATTTCAACGAACCGTCAGTGTTGAGTTGATATAAACCGATGGAAAAAAGTTGCAGCACTTCGCGGGCATAATTTTCATTCGGCGTGCGCCCTGTGATCGCGTCTTCTTTTTCGTTGCCCAACATGTCCAAATATTTTCCCATCGCCGGGTGCAACGTTGCGCCTTCAAGCAATTGCCGATAGTTCCCGAAAGCATTTTTGCCAAGCATATCCAGATACGAAGCCGTAGCCCAAGGCTGATCATCCAAGCCTCCACCAAGTTGTGACACGACAAAGATTTCTGAAAGCGCAAAAGCTACACGTTGCCGCAACTGATCTTGTCCGCCAATAGCGTGCGACCAAAATGATTCGAGCGTTTTATCAACGTAAATGCGCTGGCCTGTATCACGAATTGCATTCAAATAATCCTGATGTAATGTCTGCGGCAAATTGAATTGTTCAGCCAACCACGTGTCATACCCTTTGGCGCGTACATTAAGAATTTCTTGCACAGATGCGCCGAATGTAGACTGCTGCAAAAAGCGCGAAGCGTCTTTATTTTCGGGTGTCAAATCCAACCAGGACTGAGGTGAATAAGAAAAAACTGATGAGGCCGGATATAAATATCTTTGCGGGATCGCTTGCTCACTTTGTCCGAAATAGCTCCAATTCAATTTAGCTACGGCATTACTCCAATAATCCATGTACTCCATACGAATATCGTATTTTTGCCCTGCAACCAGCGTGACGGGGTCAGCATAATTTGTGGTCGCGCCGTGCGGGCCCCAATTACTGATGAGCAGTTGCCCATCAATCCATAAACGCACACCGTCATCACTCACAGTTGAAAACACGATTTCGCCAGTGACGGGAGCTTGCACCTGTCCACGCCAACGTGCTGTGAATTGATCGGCTCCAACGCCTACCGCAGGCGCATTGCTGCCCCAATCGTTATTCACATTCGCTTCTGTGCTCGTCGCAACTGGATCGCCGGCTAAATCAAGATTGGGATAATAATCCGCACGCAATCCAGTACCGTTGCCTGCGACAGGCGTTTGCGGAAATTGTGTGAGCGGATGAAATAATTGCGTGGCCGGAATTAATTGTCGCGCTTGCCCCGGATAAGCCCAGTATAATTGAATTTGTGCGCCGAGAATTCCTTCAAAATATTCCAGTTTGATTTCGTATTTCTGCCCGGCAACTAAAATAATTTCGGCGCTGTCGTTATAAATAGGCGCGTGATCTGTCCAGTTATCAATCACCTTCACACCGTTGACCCACAATCGTACGCCATCATCGCTATAAGTCGAAAATGTATAAGTCGTCGTCACAGGCGGAGCGATCAATCCAGTCCAGCGCGCAGAAAAATTATCAATATTGATGCCCGTAATCGGAGCCTGATAGCCAAAATCGAAATCAATAGTTTTGTCTATGCGTGTGCGCACAACTGTGCCCGATAAATCTTTGGAGTTATAAAATTCACCTTTGAGTCCAAAATCAGTTTGTGCGAAAACCGGAAGGTAAAGAAAAGTACATAGCACCAACAAAAGCGAATTAGCAGATTTCACTCGAAATACTCCGTGGTTGTTACAATCAAGGTGAGAGGTGGGGTGCGGTCATTATAACCACTTTGGATTCTGCTTCAAGAAGCGAATGCTGATTCTTTTATTTCTAAAGTGCAACGGTCAGCATCCATCGTTGCCATTAGCCCCAGCGGCAAAGTGAGTTGATCGTCAGTATGACCGAAAGTTAAACCGTAAAAGATAGGAACATTCAAATTGCCTAAAATTGCGTCAAGGACCTCGCCCAGCGAAAAATTTGAACCAAGCGAAGGTTTGAAATCGCTAGGTTTGCAATCCACGCATTCACCTATGACAACGCCGGCTGCTTGTTGAAATTTTCCGGCGAGACGCATTTGCGTCAACATCCTATCCATGCGATATGGCTCTTCACCAATGTCTTCAATTAGGAAAATTTTGCCGCGCGTATCCACTTCGTAAGGCGTTCCCATCAACGTCGAAATCAACGTTAAATTGCCGCCCACAATGGGCGCAGTCGCCGTGCCGGAAAGAATCGTGCGCGTCGGATGCGCTGGGCGAATTTGATTGGTCTCCGGCGGATTACTAAGCACGCCGAGCGGCTTGTCTTCAAACATCGCGCGGCGAAAATGTTGTTGTGTATAGGTACTAAAGTCCGACAACATATTCGGGCCATGAAATGTCATCAGTCCGGCCAATTTGTGGATCGCCAAATGCATCGCCGTGATGTCGCTATAACCCAAAAATATTTTCGGATTTTTGCGAATCAAATCGAAATCCATGCGATCCAGCAAATGCTGCGAACCATAGCCACCACGCATCGCAAACACCGCATCAACTTCTTTGTCTGCAAACATCGCGTGTAAATCATCTAGCCGCGCTTCTGGTGCAGAACCAAAATAGCCCGCGCGCTTCCCAACATTTTTTCCGACCTTAACTTTGAAACCGAAATATTTCAGCGCGCGATTTGCTTTCGCCATCGTGTCGGGATCACTGGTTGGCGTCGCGGGAGTTATAAGTCCAATCGTCGCACCCTGAAATAATTTCTTGGGCTTGATTAGATTTTTCGCGGTTGATTGTGCGGTTGAATTCACGGCGGCAAGTGAAATTCCTGCGCCAACACTTGCGATAAAGTTTCTACGTTTCATGAGTTCTTACCTTTTGTGTTAAGGTTGTAATGCAATGAATAAGAGGCAAAAGCTAACTACAACTGTCACAAAAGCGCAACCGAACGATCCCGGAATTGAAGTTAAAGCTTCGCCGATTGATGGAAAAGGTTGTTATGCGACGCGGCACTTTCGCAAAGGGCAAAAAATTGCCGAATATGAAGGCGAACGCATTTCACGCAATGAAATCAAGCGTCGCATCGAAGGCGCAGCCCGCATTCACATTTGCGCGATTGATACTTATTGGGCAATTGATGGCGCGGTAGGCGGCAACGCAACGACGTATATCAATCATTCCTGCAATCCGAACGGCTACACGAAAACAATTAATCGCCGCATCTATTTTTACGCCTTGCGCGACATTGCACCGGGCGAAGAAATTGTGTTGGATTACATCGCTTCGTGGCATGACGACGAAACGAAATGCAGTTGCGGCGCGCCCAATTGTCGCGGCACAATTAACTTGCTGGCAGGATAAGCCAAACCATTGGCGGCGAGGTTAAATTGAACAATTTATTGCTCAATGCTTGTTCAGAATTCAGCTTCAAAAATGGGGAAGGACGCACGCATCGGATTAGCGATTTCAGCCGCTAATACAGCAATGCCAATCGCACCTTTGTATAAGCTATAAAAAGGTAATTCGCGCGATAAATCATCCCCTTGATGGTAGATTTTTTCGGTCGTATCAATAGCCGCAAGGGTCAGCTCCCAACTGCGATTTAACCATTCGCGCTCTCCGGTCATTTTGTATAAGTTCAGTAATCCATATGCTTGCCCCGCTAAACCACAACACAGATTGCCAATCTGACTGCGATTTTCGTAAGCATCCCAAGCGGATTTTCGCGCTAGTTCAAGATATTGTTCCTCGCGCAACACCCGTGCGGCTAAAGTCCATAAATGAATATATCCAGTTGTTCCATTGCACCAACCGGGCATGTAACCACCACTGTGTTGGCTATTATTCGTATCCAGCACCCATTTCCAACGCACGCCATTTGCAACCGGTTCAGCGCAATCAATCAATTGTTGTAAGCGCAGCTCAAATTCTGTCGGAAGTGAAATATTTGCAGCAGAACACCAGCACAAAGTTGCATAAAGAACTCCTGCCCAGCCGTGCGCAATCCCCAGATATGACATTTCACTTGAACCCCCAATCATAGGATAGGAATTTATTTGCTCCCAAATATTTTCTAAAGTGTCACTACCAAGCTGCACTAATGCAGTGGTATTTATCAGTGAATTATTCTTTGTTTTTTCCAGTAATTGACTAGCAACGATCAACGTTCCTGCTTTTCCCAGTGCCAGGTCAAGCTTATCGCAATCAAAGCGGGAAGCTTCGACAAATGATGTAAGTGCAGATTGCATCGTCTGGAAGTCACCTTTCGCATTATTAATACAAGCCCGCACAAAATGGACTCCTGATGGAGAATGGAAAGGCGAAATTCTGCCTACCATTTCGGCTGTCAGGTCTAATTTCTGATTGAAAAACGCGTCCGGGTTTTCAATGTCATGAAGCGCCCTCGAAGACCAAACTTCCGATAATGAAAACAGCGTGGCATCATTGTGAGCCTGTCCAATGCGATATAAGGCATAGGCTATTCCGGCTGCTCCTAGCTTTACGGACACCGTGGGGGCGGCGGGTATCCCGTTCTTCCACAGTTTGCCTGCAATGCCTATGCGGGCTAGTACATTACGAACAAACGCATCTGCCGCTGGTTGATTGCTGGTAATCCGTTGCACTTGATTTTGTTTTTGAAATGCCAAAGCGGTTTTCCACTCATCCGCCATTGCTGCAATAGAACTAAAACGATGAGCTGGATTTTTGCTCAACGCGCGCGCGATAATTTTTTCAAATGCGGCAGGAATTAACGGATTTTGTGCAGTGATTACCAAAGGGGTGTCGGCTGATATTTGCCGTAGCATTTCAGCGCGTTCAAAAGAAAATTCCAGATAGTGTTTCCCTGTTAATAGATATTGCATAATTGCGCCAAGCGCATATTGCTCGCCTAAAAAAGACGCTGAGGGCGGGCGCTGATGGTCAAGGATTGTCTGAGCATATTCAGGCTCAAAGAAAAAGGGGACGCCCCCTCTAAATGACGAAAATGCTGCGTGCGTGCCTTCGGCAATTTGCGCTAAACCGTAATCAATAATTTTGACCTTGTTATTTTCGTCTATTAAAACATTTCGTAAGTGAATATCAGCATGCAGAACTTGCTGTATATGCAATTTCGCATAGGCATCTAAGACATTTTGACCAAGCTCAAGGATTTTGAGGGGATCAGGCATTTGGCGCATTTTTGCTGTCGCAGCAATTAAATCTACGCCATCGCACCACTCAATAAAAAAATAAGGTCGCTCGTCAATGTTTCCGTGCGTTAAGAGGCGCGGATTTATGCTGCCATCCAGCTTATTCAAAATGGCGCACTCATTCTCAAACATTTGACGAGTAGCCACCTGTTTGCCTGTTCGTAAGATTTTTAATACCGCTGGGATTTGTAATTGATCCTGAACTCGATAGACTTCTGAATCTTCTGTGACTTGCAAGCAACTCACAATTGAGTAGTTTTCAACTACGTCACCAATTTCCAATAAAGGCTTAATAGCATTTGCTTCTGGCGAATCAGGTTCTACTAAAATGCCCAATTGCACAAAATGTTGCAGGACAGGAAATGCCTCTTCCAGCACCTGTTCAGGGTCGCTCTTCACAACTTTGCTATAGTTCAATACAGCTTGCACAAGTGTTGCCGGGGATTTGAATTGTTGCAGCAAATCAGCCGATTGACTGTTAACGATTTGCGAAGCAACGCGCGCTTGCGGGCGCGTCACATAAAAATCGCCTTCCTCCCAAATAAACTGTTGCTGAACGGATTCAGGCAAAGATAAAACTTCAAGAATTGCGACGTCTGAAGGTAAAACAAATGCATCTGTGATTGCCATATTTTTCCTTTATTTAATTATTTGCCCAAATTGATTCGACTGGTGTCCAAGTGGTCGTATCCACACCATCAAGACGCAACCGCTCCAGCGCAAATTGATAGGGCGGAACCGAATTTTGCGGCGCTACACGTGCGGCAAGTAACGCTACCGCCAAGCGATTCGTAACCCATAAGCGCCAACTTTCGCGAGTTGACCAAATCGAAGAATTGTATGCAGTCGGAGGATCAATGCCCCACGAAAGCATCCCATCGCTGGTCAGCGCTGCGGTAAACGGAACCCCTTGCCCAGGAAATGCGCTAAGCACAGGTTGCAATTCCTGCGCAACAGTTTGTAGCCCCGCAAAATCTTCAAAATACACAACCAATTTATCTGGTCGTAATATGCCAAAAACATCTTTTCCCATCTTGAAAGAAAAGGCTTTTGACTGCGTAATCACAGGGACAACAAGATCAAAGACAGAGCGTAAAGCATCAGGGGAAGGGCTGATGTAAAGCTTAAATGTTGGGGCGGAGGACGATGTTTGCGCGCCTGCGCTATAGCGCGCCCACGAATGCCAACCATCGGTTTCTTTTTGCGGAGCCGAATAGCTCCAACCCTGCTTTAATGATTTATTCAGTGCGGCGTTACCGGCAAAATCAAAATACGCACCAAAATTTATGGATGTCGGAAAGTGATCACGCCAGACTGATGTAACAGGTAGGCGGTTGAAATTGTACAGGAAGGACGAAAGTTGATAACTCTCTGTTACTTGTAATTCTTGTGCGAATTTCAAAGCCGACAACGAAAGCTCTTCAATTTTTCCGTTTGGTTCGTTAGATTGTGATGGCTGCTGATAAACAGCATCACGCGCGGCTACACCTGTGACCAATTCTCCTTCAAATTCAATTTGTAAAATCCCATCCAAAACTAATTGCGTAATCGCCTGATTGCACTCTTCGCCAAATTTCTTTCGGATATACAAAGGGAGTTCACTTGGCGATTGCAAAGAAAGAAATAACAAGGCCGTTTGCTGGCAAGCTGATTTCAGGGTGACAGTCGCACCAGTACGTGGCACAAGCAAGCCGTAAAAATCCTGCTCGTCACACAAATTTTTCGTCATTTCTCGTGTACTAACATCTAATTGTTCCCACAGCTTCAACTCATAAGCGTCATTTGCCTTGAATTTTGCAGCAAGAATTGAACGCAGATTATGTGGTTCCATACGCTGTCTCTTAATTTCTAAAGTAAAGAGGCAACCCCTAAACATTGCGTCAGGGGCTGCCGTGAATGCAGAAAAAAATTGTCAGTCTAGTTAGGATTTATTTCTTTTTCTGTAACTGGTTTTTTTGCACCTTTACGTCTGCTAGCGCTTCATTGAGTTTTGTTTCCACCGCTACAAGGTCTTCCAATGTCTTCGGGCGGAGTTCCTCATTTATTGCGGCTTCCTGCTCATCTAACGCCACTAGCTGCGCTTTTAGTTGCTCACGTAATACCTCAATATCCAGTTGCTCTATTGGTAACTGAGGAGTCGTTGGGGTGATGGTGGGTGTTATTGTAGGCGTTGGGATAAAGGTTGGGAGGTGGCAAGTATGATACGGACAGCTAATCACTACACTACATCCCGCACAAGTAACTGAAATGTAAGAGTGACAACCAATGCGGCAAAAAGTCTGAGTTGTATTTGCCACACACCCGGTTATGGTTGTATGCAATATACATGCCTGCCCAATATTCACCATCAAATCTTTAACTTTGAAAGTTGGCATAATTCTAACCTCAATAAATATGTGATTGCTCACGCAACTCATGAAACGCAACCCCGAGTTACAGTAACAGGCTGAGAGGATGTCGTTACGATAAAGCAATAGCCGCCTCTGGCTGGTAGGCAAGGCTATTATTGGCGGCTTCAGATGGCTTTGATTTACGGTATCTATCAAAGGGAAAAGATAAAGCAACGTTTATTGAATCAACGCGAGCAATCATCGTGGCAAATTAAGCACACCTGTCTGAAAGAAATATCATGGTCAGATATTACCCCAAACCGATACGCTTAAGGCTTTACTCTTTTCCAAACTGGTATGTTGTTTTTTGCCAAAACATTTCACGCCCCGTAAAATTCGCGCGCCGGTCTGGTTGGGCAATCTGTCTCAAGTGTAGTAATTTTGTCTCAGGTAATATCAGTGTAATTGAGGATTTTCATGGCGGATTCGCATCACGAAGAAGAACAGCTTGGCAAAGTCTATTCCACCACGGCAACCAAGCGCCTCGTCAAATATTTCAAACCTTATCGCAGCCTTGTTTTTGCAGCGCTCGCATTAACAATTGTCGCCAATCTCGTGCGCCAGATTGGGCCGTGGCTCACGCAAATTGCCATTGATAAATTTATTCAGCCCGCCGCCAAAGGCGAAATTGATCGAATAGTGGCATTCGATGGGGTATCCCGCTACGCCATATTTTTTGTATTGACAATGGTTGGCACGTTTGCGCTTTCGGTTTTTCAGGATGTGCTGCTCAACGTCATCGGACAGCGCGTAATGCGTGATTTGCGAGATGAAATTTTCCGCAAATATCAATCACTCGAACTGAGTTTTTTTGACAAAAATCCTATCGGTCGTTTGATGACGCGCCTCACAAACGATGTGGATTCGCTCAACGAATTATTCACAGCGGGCTTGGTCGAAGTCCTCGGCGATGTAGTGTTGATTGTCGCAGCCCTCGGCATGATGATTTATTATAACTGGAAGCTCGCGTTAGTTTCTTTGTTAGTCGTTCCGCTGCTCGTGATGGCGACCGCGTGGTTTCAGCGTGGCGCACGCGTAGGCTTTCGCGCAGTGCGAGCCAAAATTGCGCGCTTAAATGCCTTCACGCAAGAACACATCGCAGGCGCGCAAACTGTCCAACTTTTCAACCGCGAGAAAAAAGCTTATCAACTCTTCGATAAAATTAATCGGGAACACCTGCAAGCCAACCTCGACACGATTTTTTATTTTGCTGTTTTTTACCCGCTCGTTGGTTTAATTTCTTCGGTAGGAACTGCCGTGCTCATTTGGTACGGCGGCGGCCTCACAATTCAAAACGCAATTACGCTTGGCACGCTCGTAGCCTTTGTCCAATACACGCAGCGCCTGTGGATGCCGATTCAGGACATAAGCGACAAATACAATATTTTGCAATCCGCCGTGATCGCTTCAGAGCGCGTCTTTAAATTACTCGACACGCCTGATGGTATTACTTCGCCTGAAAATTCTGCACAGTTAGTAGCGCCTGAAAACTTGCGCGGACGCATCGAATTTCGCAATGTCTGGTTTGCTTATAAAGACGAAGATTGGGTGCTGAAAGATGTTTCGTTCGTAGCCGAACCCGGCGAATCAATCGCGTTCGTAGGCGCGACCGGATCGGGCAAAACTACCATCACAAATTTGTTGATGCGATTTTACGAGATTCAGCGCGGAGAAATTTTGCTGGATGGCGTAAATATCAAGGATTGGGATTTGCAAAAGCTGCGCGAAAATTTTGCCGTAGTTTTGCAAGACGTATTTTTATTTTCCGGCGACATCGCAGGCAACATTCGCCTCGGCAAACAAATCATCAGCAACGACCGCGTAGAATGGGCTGCGCGCGAAGTCCAAGCCAACGGCTTCATCGAAAAATTGCCTGAACGTTATAACACCATCGTCAAAGAGCGCGGCGCAGGATTTTCCGTCGGACAAAAACAATTAATTTCCTTCGCCCGCGCGTTAGCCTTCGATCCGCGCATTCTAATTTTGGACGAAGCGACTTCCAGCATTGACACCGAAACCGAACAATTAATTCAACAAGCCATTGACCGCGTAATGGCCGAGCGCACCTCAATCATCATCGCCCACCGCCTCTCCACCATCCAACGCGTAGACAAAATCGTAGTCCTGCACAAAGGCGAAATCCGCGAAATGGGTTCGCATCAGGAATTACTGCAAAAACGAGGCGTCTATTTCAAACTCTATCAATTGCAGTACAAAGAACAAACCATGCAAATGATGGGCGATTGACCGCAGTTCTGAGTACCAACTTTAGTTGGCAAGACCGCCTGAAGGCGGGACTCAAAACGTTCGCGCTCTTTCAGGCAATAAAAAAGGCGCATTTCAAATTATTAAAATGCGCCTTCTGATGGTGCCGAAGGGGGGACTCGAACCCCCACGGATCGCTCCATACGCCCCTCAAACGTACGTGTCTACCAATTCCACCACTTCGGCTTGGATATTTTTTTGTCAAATGCCGCGCTATTTTTTCGCGGGCGAGGCGCTGGCACTTGCTGCCGGACTTGCGCTTGTTGCACCAGCTTTCGCACTTGCTGCCGCGCTTGGTGAAGCGGAGGCTGCGGGCGAAACGGAAGTTGCAGGGGACGCAGAAGTCGCTGCCGCAGCGGAAGCAGACGGTGAAGGCGTTGGCGTAGCTGTTTCAACTGGCGCGGTCACGACCGAACGACCTCCCGTGATACCAGGCAAAGAAAAGATCATAGCGAACAACATAAAAATGACCGCCGCCGTGATCGTAGCTTTTTCCAAAGGCTTTTGCGCGCCGCGCGGGCCGAAAGCAGTTTGACTGCCAGCGCCACCAAAAGCTGACGCAACGTCTCCACCTTTTCCTGACTGCAATAAAATAACGAGAATCAGGAACAAACAAGCCAAAACATAAATGCCGTAAAAAATATAAATCAAAGCTTTTACCTACCCTAAAACTAAATTGAGGCACTACAAAGCAAGCGGGGATAATACGCAATCAGCTAAATGCTGTCAACCGTTTAGGATGTCTAGCGAAGGCCAAATTATGATTCCTGCGTGCGCAAAATTCGGCGCACAAGTTGTTCGCCAATAATCGCGCCAACGCCAGCTAAAATCAGCAATGTACCCAGCGCAATTTGCCAGGTGATTTTTTCTTTGAGCGTGACCATTCCCAGCGCTACGGCAATTACAGGTGTAACCAGCGAAATCAACATTGTCTTGGTCACATCCCAATGCCGAATCAGCCAGTAATACAACGTAAACGCGAGCACAGCGCCAATCAAAACTAAATATGCGAGTGCAAAAATTGCTGAAGGCGTCCAATGCAAGTTCAGCGGGTTCCCTTCCCAACAGCTACTGACAATAATCATCGGAATAATACCAACAGTCATTTGCGCCGCCGAATTTACAATCGGATCAAGATGCACACCGCGCACTTTTACCAGCACGTTGGAAGCGGCTACAAAAAATGCGCTACTGAACAGAGCCGCACTACCAGCTAGTGCCATTTTCCCTTCAAACTTGAATTGATTAGAAAAAATGAGCGCGACGCCGAAAATACCGATGGCAATGCCAGCAATTTTCAATCCCGTGATTTTTTCGCTAGGTAAAAAGAAGTGCGCAAAGATTAATCCGAACGCGGGAATCATCGCTTGTAAGACTGAGGCTAAGCCAGATGAAATATATTTTTCACCCCAAAATAACAGGCTATAATTAATGCTGAAGCCTAAAATCCCCGCGCCGCTAACTGTGATCCAGTCAGCCCGCGAACGCGGCGGCGGAATTTTTCGCCACCACGCGATGCTCCACAAAATCAAAGCGGATAAGGCAAAGCGCCACGCCGCAAAAGATAACGGCGGCAAAACTTCCAAGCCGATTTTGATAAATATCCAAGTTGATCCCCAGATCAGGCAAAGCGAAAGCCAAACGAGAATTTTTTTATTCATTGAAAAATCAAATGTTCAGAGTACAAGCCTTAGCCTACGTTTTAATTAGCAAGCTAAAGCTTGTACTCAAAACTTAGCCGTTCTTCTCTGAAAATTCTTGCATGAATTCAGTCAATTTCACGACGCCTTCACGCGGGAAAGCGTTGTAAATCGAAGCGCGCATGCCGCCGACTGAACGATGCCCTTTTAATCCGTCTAAACCTGCCGCTGTCGCCGCTTTGGCAAATTGTTTTTCTAATTCTTCGCTCGGCAAACGGAACGTGACGTTCATCAGGCTGCGGCATTCTTTTTCAGAATGCCCTTGGTAATAGCCATCCGAAGCATCAATCGCGTCATAAAGAATTTTCGCTTTTTCCTGATTGCGCGCTTGAATTTTTTCCAGGCCGCCGACTTCATTGCGCAACCATTTGAAAACGAGTCCGCAAATGTAAATCGCAAAACAAGGCGGTGTGTTGTACATGGATTCTTTCTCAGCGATGTTACGATAATCCAATGTAGCAGGCAGTCCTTTCGGCACACGCTCCAACACATCATCGCGCACAATCACAATGGTAGCGCCCGCTGGGCCAGCATTCTTTTGCGCACCTGCATAAATCAAGCCGTACTTAGAAATATCAATCGGTTTGCTCAAAAAATTCGACGACATATCGCAGACGAGCGGAACATCTCCGACTTCCGGTTCGGATTGAAATTCCACGCCAAAAATTGTTTCGTTCGAGGTGTAATGAACGTATGAAGCATTGGGGTCAAGCGACAATTCATCTTGCCGCGTGACGCGCGAAAAATTTCCTTCGACAGTCGAGCCAGCTTCGCGCACAGTACCGATTTTCTTGCCTTCTTTGATTGCTCCCTGCCCCCACGAGCCGGTGATGATATAATCGGCGCTTCCATCCTTCGCCAACAAATTCATCGGCACGGTTGTAAATTGCAGGCTTGCGCCGCCCTGCATAAATAAAACCTTATAATTCGCTGGAATATTCAGCAACGCGCGCAAATCGGCTTCTGCTTCGTGCAGCACTGTTTCAAAAGCAGGAGAGCGATGAGAGACCTCCAACACGGACATTCCGACACCGGGCAACGCCATCAAATTTCGTTGCGCTTCGGCTAATACAGGAACAGGTAAAACAGCAGGACCAGCACTAAAATTAAAAATTCTCTCTGTCATTGGTTGGACTCCTCAAAATAAAAGTTATTGTTTATCTGACTTCTTGCGAAAGTGAGTTTTGAGTACCAAATTTAGTTGGCAATCCTTGATTAGAGGCCACCAGAAGGTGGGACTCAAAACATTTCAGACTTCGGCAAGAAGTCTAATGAATTTACACGATGAAATTAAAATTAGGAAAGTTTTGCAGTCAGAAAAATTAATTTGTTACTGAGGATTGGTGATTCAAGGCAGCAGCAATTGTCTGGATCAGTTCGCCAGGCGCACAAGGTTTAGGCAAAAAGGCGAGCGCACCTAGTTCATTCGCTTCGCTGATTTTGGCAGGATCAGCCAGCCCGCTTGTTGTGATGAATTTTAAGGTAGGATGCATTTTTTTCAGTTCACGAATCGTCGCAATGCCATCCAATCCTGGCATCATCATATCAACTAAAACCAAATCAAGCGGTGCGCCGTTCTGCTTCATTTTCTGGAGCGCAGCTTCGCCCCCATTGGCGATGAGCGGGTTGTAACCGTGCGCGGCGAGCGTTTCGCTGGTTAATTGCAAAATGTCTGATTCGTCATCCACGACCAAAATTGTTTCGCCTTTACCTCGCACAAATTCGGGGGTTTCGCGTTTTTGCTCGAGCGCAACAGGCGCAGAGAGCGCTGGCAGGTAAATATGGAACGTTGTTCCTTGCCCTATTTCAGATTCAACTTCAATTACACCATGATGGCTTTTGATAATGCTTTGGACTGTAGCCAACCCCAACCCCGAACCCTGTCCATGCGCTTTCGTGGTAAAAAACGGGTCGAAAATTTTGTTTTTGATTTCCAGCGGAATGCCTGTGCCATTATCACTCACGCTGAGCCAAACGTAGGAACCAAATTCCAATCCCCTTGGAAAGGGTGGCTCAAGTTTTGAGCAAGTGTAATTTTGAGCGCGAAGGCGCAATATACCGCCAACAGGCATTGCGTCGCGGGCATTCAAACAAAGGTTCATTAGCACTTGATATATCTGTGTCCGGTCACCAAGTATGCCGTGTAAATCCGGCGCAATCTCAAGCTCAAACTGAATATTTTTAGGCAGCGTTTCCCGCAATATCCTGACGGCTTCGCTGATTGATTGGTTGGGTTGAAAATAGGTACGCTCACCTTCTGCGCCACGCACATAGCTCAACACCTGTCGCACTAAATCAGCGCCACGTTCAGCGCTGCGGCGCAATGTTCCTAGCAACTGTTGGCTATCTTCGTCTTTTAATTTCAGACTCAGAATGCGCGTTGCCAATAAAATTGGAGATAAAACATTATTGAGATCGTGCGCGATACCATTCGCTAAAGTGCCAATACTTTCCAGGCGTTGGGAGCGCAAAAATTGTTCTTCTAATTTTTTCTGTTCTGTAATGTCGGTATGAATAATCAAAATTGAATTAAAATTGCCGGACGCGTCTCGCAAAACCGTCCAATGACTATAGGTGTTCACTTTGCGATCATCTTTCGTGAACGCCCGCCCTTCGCCATGCCATTCCCCGCGCATAAACAAGCTTTCTTTCACTGCAGCAAAACGCCCCAGCGCGCGATCAATTTTTATCAGCTTAAGAATATTTTTTCCGATTGCTTCTTCAGGCTTCCAGCCATAGATACGCTCAGCCCCTTTATTCCAGTAGGCAATTTGCAATTTTTGATTGCATACGATAATGGCATCAGGTGACTGGTCAAGTAGGGCAGCGTGTTCGCGTAGCTGATTTTCGGTTTGTTTTCGATCAGTAATGTCACGACCAATCGTCGAGATAAATTCAACTTCGTCGTTATCATCACGATGCGCAATAATAACTTGCGAAATTGGAATTTCACGTCCATCGCGACGCAGCAATGCTGTTTCCCCCACCCACACGCCATCACGAATCGCGGTGGGAATCCCTTTTGTCAAAATCAAATCCGTCGCCCAACGCGGATGAAAAGTAACATTCGCTAGATTTTCTTCCGCTCCAAATTGCAACATTTGCCGTCCGGCTTTGTTGACGTAAATTTGTTTGTATTGCGTATCATGGATGCAGACAAAATCGGGCGAAGCTTCGAGAATGGAAACAAATCGTGCTTGCTCAGCGCGCGCTTTTACACGCTGCGTGATGTCTCGATAATAAATGACGACGCCGTTGTTACAAGGCTGAATGATTGATTCAATCCAAATATGTGTATAGGGGCATTGTTCTTCGATGATTTTAGTTTGCCGCGCTGCGACAGCTTGCTGTGAGGCCGAATAAAATTCTGTGTGCCGGAGCAATGAAAAATTTTCCCAAAGAGATTTCCCTTCCAACTGATCGGGTAATTGCAGTAATTTTTGACACTTTGGACTGACAAATCTAAACCGCCATTGCTCATCAAATGTCATATACCCATCCGTCAAATTTTCAAGCATAAAGACAATTTGAAGGTCTTCAAAACTTTTAATTTTCAGGCTCTCATTTGATGGCAAAAACATAGCAACCTATTATTTCATTGTTCAAACCAAGACGAGCGACCAAGGCAGAGGAGCTTGGACATAAAAAAGGATACGGACGATGACTAAAGTTGCATTATACGGATGTATTTAGAAATTGCACGCTGGGTGAAAGGGTCAGATGTGATTGTGGATTTTCGGAGGAGGAATCAAGCAGATGCGGAATTTCAGGGATTCCGCATCTGCTCCGATTCGTATTTTCAGAACTGATAAGTAGCTTACTACTGCCAGTCGGCAATAAAAATATTCGTATCGCCTTGCTTCGCCGCATTGCGATTTGAAGCGAAGACCAATTTTTTACCATCGGGCGAGAACATCGGAAAGCCATCGAAAGAGTCATTGAAAGTGATGCGTTCCAGACCAGAACCATCAACATTCACGACATACAATTCAAAATTGCGCCCGCGCGGATCATCCATATTGGAAGAAAAAATAATCCGTTTTCCATCCGGGAAAAAGTAAGGCGCAAAGGTCGCTTTATTAAAATTCGTCACCCGTTTTTTGTTGGAACCATCAGCATTCATCACCCATAAATCTAATTTTGTCGGGCGAATCAAATCATCTTTAAGCAAACCAAGATAATCTGCTTTCTCTTTTTCTGTTTCTGGATGAAATGCCCGATAGACAATTTGTTTGCCGTCGTAGCTCCAAAACGGCCCGCCGTCATACCCCACTTCGTTCGTCAACTTTTTGACGTTCCTGCCATTTTTATCCATCGTGTAAATATCAAGATCACCGTCACGCAAACTTGTAAAGACGATGGTTCCATCCTTGCGAATCGTAGCTTCAGCGTCGTAGCGCGCCGTGCTCGTCAATTGCTTAACATTCTTCCCATTCAAATCAGTGCGAAAAATATCAAACCCAGTGAATAACGACCAGACATAGCCGCGCGACATATCGGGTTTCGGCGGACAGGCGGCGCTCGCTTTGTGCGTCGAGGCATATACAATTGATTTATTATCGGGCGTAAAATAAGAACACGTTGTTTTGCCTTCGCCGTTAGAAATTTGTTTTACCTCCGAGCCATCAATATTCATCGAAAAAATCTGATCGCAGCCATCACCTTTGGTTGCGCGTTGAAAAATCAGTTTTTTTCCATCCGGTGAAAAATACGCTTCCGCATTTTCGCCTTCGGTCGTCAATTGCTTGATATTTTTGAAATGCTTTTCGTTGGGCTGAATTAAATTTTGCGCTTGAGAGTTGTTGATCGCGGGAATTAGCAACGCGCAAATGAGGCTAACAAGGACTAATAAAAATATAATGGGGCGCATGGGTTTACCTCTGAAAAATAAAGGCAGGAACCACCCCTGCCCTCATTTGATGATTGAAGAGCAGGGACAATCCCTGCCCCTTTCGATATAGCACGCCTGCGAAATTATTCTTCGTCTTTAGCAGGCTTAGCTTTTTTCTCATCCTGTAAGATCGCTTTACGGCTCAGGCGAATCTTGTTGCCTTCGACGCCGATACATTTGACCATAATTTGCTGGCCTTCTGTTAATTCGTCGCGGACATCACGGACGCGATAGTCAGCAATCTCAGAAACGTGCAATAAGCCATCTGTGCCGGGGAAAATTTCAATGAATGCACCGAAATCTACGATGCGGCTCACAGTGCCGAGATAAGTTTTGCCAATTTCGGCTTCGGCTGTCAAATCACGAATAATTTGCAGCGCCATTTCGCCGGCCTCACCATTCGCTGTCGCAATCGAAATAAGCCCGCTATCGGCGACATCAATCTTCGCGCCTGTGCGTTCGACGATTGATTTGATGACTTTGCCGCCTGGTCCAATAACGTCACGAATCTTGTCTACCGGAATTTGGATGGTAAGAATTCTAGGCGCGTACGTGCTAATGTCCGTACGTGGCGCAGCCAATACTTCATCCATCTTATCAAGAATATACAAACGGCCTTTCAACGCTTGATCCAGCGCTTCCGCCATAATTTGCGCATTCAAGCCTGCAATCTTGATGTCCATTTGCAAAGCGGTAATACCGTTGCGCGTACCAGCAACTTTGAAATCCATATCGCCATAATGATCTTCGGCTCCGGCAATATCAGTCAGGATTGCAAATTTCTTATCTTCTTTGACCAGTCCCATTGCCACGCCAGCGACCGAAGCTTTCACAGGCACGCCCGCGTCCATCATTGCCAAACAACCACCGCAAACTGTTGCCATTGAAGACGAACCATTTGATTCAGTGATGTCAGAAACTACGCGCACGATGTACGGGAATTCTGTTTCATCAGGCATCACGGCATCAAGCGCACGATGTGCGAGCGCACCGTGTCCGACTTCACGGCGGCCAGGCGCACCATAACGACCTGTTTCACCAACCGAGAACGGCGGGAAGTTGTAATTCAGCATGAAGCGACGTTTGAATTCGCCCGTTTCCAAGCTGTCCAAATATTGCACGTCTTGCGAAGTGCCGAGCGTCGCTGTGACGATGGCTTGCGTTTCACCGCGTGTAAATAACGATGAACCATGTGTGCGCGGAATCCAGCCAGCTTCAATACTGATCGGGCGAATTTCGGAGAAGCGACGACCATCTGGACGACGGCGATTATTCAAAATATCGTCGCGGAAGATTTTTTCTTTGAGGCGATCAAATAATTCAGCCGCTTCGCCGCTATTATTTTCGGTTTCCGTCACGTAAGCCGCTTTGCACGCGCTTTTCAGTTCATCAACGCGAGCGTAGCTATCAATTTTGCTCTTGTTGGTAACGTCCATCGCTTCACGTAAATCAGCGGAGAATTTCTCAGCAATTTCGTTATAACGTTCTTCGTTAATTGCAGGCGCGACAAATTCACGTTTTTTGATGTTCAATGTTTCAAACATCGCTTTTTGCAACGCGACTAATTTTTTAATTTCGCCGTGACCGAATAACAAAGCTTCGAGCATCACTTGCTCAGAAACTTCTTTCGCGCCTGCTTCAACCATCACAATGGCATCTTCGCTGCCCGCAACAATCAAATTCAATGATGAATTGCGTATTTGTTCATACGTGGGATTCACAACGTATTTGTCTTCAACTAAACCAACACGCACGCCAGCAATGGGGGTATGGAAAGGAATATCGGAAAGATATAACGCGGCTGACGCAGCCGTGATGGAAAGCACATCTGGATCGTGTTCATCGTCAGCAGAAATCACCATCGAAATGATTTGCGTTTCGTTCAAATAACCTTCAGGAAACAATGGGCGCAACGGACGATCCGTCAAACGGCAAGTAAGAATTTCTTTTTCTGTGGGGCGGCCTTCGCGTTTGAAATAGCCACCAGGAATGCGACCCGACGCATAGCCATATTCACGATAATCAACCGTGAGCGGGAAAAAGCTTTGACCGTCTTTGGCCTTGTGTGCAGAAACTGCCGTCACCAAAACAATTGTTTCACCTTGCTGAATTAACACAGCGCCATCAGCCTGTTTGGCGATTTTTCCAGTCTCCAACGATATTTCGGAATCGCCTAAATTTACACTTTGTTTCAAATACATATTCTATCTCCTGGACAACAACAAATTTGTCAGTAGTCAGTAATCCGTCGTTAGTTGCTTTGTCGTACAGAGACAAACAGCTAACCGCTGGTAAAATCAACTGACAAATCAAAAAACAACAAGAGCCGCATCAACAACGAGCGGCTACAGAATGATTACGATTGAAGAGGGGAAAAATTTTCCACGCGTTCTTTGCCTTCTACAGAAGTTGCAAAAAAGTACGCGACGGACAACACGACAAATTATCTAAGTGAGATGACAAGGATGGAAAAACGATTGGGTTGTTCCGGGAAATCCATATCAGATAATCAGTGGAGCCTAACATCTGTCTTGCGCTCACCGGGAGCCACTGTCCACAAAATCGGCTGGGGAGAGCTAAACTAGACACGCCGTCACGTTCGGCCTGAAACAAAAGGCGGCAAATTAATGCCGCCTTGCATTCAAAATTACTTACGCAGACCTAATTTTTCAATAATTTGGTGGTAACGCGTAATGTCTTTGCGCTTCAGATAATCCAACATACTACGGCGCTGGCTGACCATTTTCAGCAATCCGCGACGCGAGTGATTATCTTTTTTGTGCGTTTTAAAATGTAATGTAAGTTCGTTAATCCGCGTGGTCAACAACGCGACCTGCACTTCGGGCGAGCCTGTGTCCGTGCCATGAGTGCGATAAGTTTCGACGATATTTGCTTTGGCTTCTGTTGCTAATGCCATTCTTAACTCCTAAGAAAATAATAAGGTTACAATTACCTGCGCGCGAAGAAGCGGACAAAGTACCACAACGGTCAACGAAATGTAAAGTCTGGGTTTTGTGAGCAAATCCGGTAGCCAGGCGGGCAGTCTTTTATCTTTCGTAAACAGAATTTCGATTTTTTGCAACATGCCTAAAAACTAGCGTTCAGAGTTCAAGCTTTAGCTTGTGATTGCTTGTAAAAAGCAACCTGAAGGTTGAACGCTGAACGCCTGCTTTCTAAGTGATTATTCCAGCGGTACAGTATGAGGAGCGGTAGCGACTTGGCATCACCACGTTTCGATCAGGTCGCTACTGCTCGCTGTACCGTGCCAAATATCCAAGCTATATTTTGAATCTTTACTCCGCCGGAGGTAATTGGCGGTTGGCTTTGAGGAGTTGGTTTTCGACTTTGAGCAATAATTTCTCGCGTTCGCTGGCTTCGCGTTCCTGTGTGCGATGGACTTCATACGCGAGGCGTTTCACCGCATCGGACAAATCGCGCATTTCTCGGCGCAATTCTTTGACATCTTCGCGGGTCTGTTTCAAATCGTCCGTTACGCGCAGCAAAGTCTGCGCCATTTCTAACAATTGCTTGAGCCAATTCATCACGCTACCAATCGGTTAATTTCCGCCAGATTTTTGCGCGTTTCCTCTTTGAGTTCGTCAATTTCTGCTTGTTCACGAACTAACGACAAATGCGATTGGCGAATTTTTATCAGACACTCGGCGATTTGTTCCTGCAATTGTTCCGCTTCACGCTTGGGAATATCAAATTTGAGTGTTTCTTCCATAAGCTTTACCTCGCGGCGCAGTATAACATAAAGCAGGCGTTCAGCGTTCAAGCTTTAGCTTGTGATTGCTGGCAAAAAGCAACCTGAAGGTTGAACGCTGAACACCTGTTTTCCAATGGATTATGCCAGCGGTACAGTACGAGGTTGGCATCACACCGCGCTTCGATCAGGTCACTACCGTTCGCTATACCGTACCAAAACCGTAGTTGCCAGATGTGCTGTTATTGACGCTCTTCATTCGCCCCGCCGCAGCAGTTCTAGAAATACAACCTGTTAATTGCGCCTAATAATAAAAAAATCTGGGTACAATAGCCCATTTATGGCAAATTTCTCAATCGTGCTTAAGTCGCTAGAATACAATAGAAAAAAACTTCCCATCCATGGTAAAACGCCAGAATGGCACCAGCTTATGACTAAGTAAATAGTTCAAAATTTGCTTAATGGTTAAGTCATTTAAATATAGTGAGTCAGGCGCATTTGCAAGATAACAAGAGCTAAAACCGCAATTAAGTTGCAATATTATCGCCTTCATTTCATATTTACTCATCAGATTTTTTATCCTCGAATCTTTAAGCAAAGAAGAGCGAAGAGTAAAGCGAGGGACAGATTTTTCAATAAGGAATGAATCGTACCTGATGCTTAATACTTCTTCGACAAATTTATCTATATCCTCAATTGGAAAAAAATTAATTACATCATCTGTAATTTTCCATTTATATGTGGGTGCTTGCCTAGTCAAATCATTAAGTACTTGCTCTAGTGATACACTACTCTTATTTAATGTAATCAGGTAATTGTTTTTCTCCTTTGACCTATCAGCCTCAATAAAACCGATAGGGATACCGCTAATTGCAGTTAAGCTCTCTAGTGCATCGCCAAGTTCTGCATTATCTATTTTATAGTTACTCACTACAGTTTTTAGTAAGGTTTCTCTATTTGGAGGGCGTCGCGCTTCTGCTCTTCCCATAATACTAAAACCCATTAACACTACAACACATGAGAGTATTATTCTAAACATTTTCACCTCTTTATTGGCTCATGTATGACATAATTTTATCAAAATCATGAATTTACCTGCGCTCAATCCGCTATAATAAAACGCCGACTCCCCTTAGCAGCGTCTATCTCTGCATCACAAATTTGCTTTGGCTTCCCACTATCAGGATCTGTGTAAAATCTTAAGAAAGATTCAGTGTTAATCACAATATCACCAAACCTAGTGCCTTTATCAGAAAAACTAAATACTGTCCTTGTTTTACCTATCAAAGGTCTACCATTTAGTTTTTCAATTAGCCCGTTAATATCCATATCTTTTCTCGAAAAAGCAAAGCCCTGTTGATCTCTAAAAATAATGCCGGATTGATCATTATTATTAGTATTTCTTATGGGAATAAAACTACGTAGGTCGCTAGGTTCAAGGCTTATTACCTGATTGGATTCATTCGCAGTTGCAGTTGTTACTAGTACTCCATTCTTCTCAACTTTAAACAATCCAATTCGACCGCATCCTACGCCATCGCTATTATCAACTGTTGTGCCATATTCCCAACTAATTCTGTATTCGTCTACTAGCTTTCTTTGATCGTTTTTATTTTCGCCCAATGCTTGTAAAATATCCTTGGTAATTTTTTCCGCCGCCGTTCCACAAAAGACTCGCCCAATTGCCATAAAGCTATCTGTATAAATTGAGCCAGAGCCTCCGCATATACTATTAAAAAAGAAGCGCAAATCTATTGAAAATTCGCCATTCGGATCAGACAAATTCACGGGATCATTGCTCGCATACGCATACCGATTGAAGCTTTCTGGGCTATTGTTTTTGGCGGCGTGTGAGCCTGCCGGATCAGGGCTGGTGAATCTGCCGCGCGTCCCTTCATACATTCGTGCCTGCGCGTAATCCAAACCGCTCGCATCGCGTTCATAGCCCGTGAATTTGCGATTATTCAGCGTGGTACTGCCTGTTTCGAGCAACGCGTTCCCATGCGCATCAAATTCACCACGATAGGCGACTGTGCCATTAGTCGCAGTCAACTTGCGCCCTGTGCCAAGATGATCGGCGTGCGTCCAATAAAACTGACCATCCGTCGCAAGCAGCGCAATAGTTTTCCACATCGCATTCACTAAGGCACGATTGAGTCCCGTGCTGGTCACCTCAAACGCCGTCTTGCCTAAAATGATGGATTCGACGTAATACACTGTTTGCCCGCCTTCGGTTTTCTTCACGCGCTTGCTATTGCCATCAAAACCGTAGCTGCCGCTCGTGCCGTTATTGACGCTCTTCATTCGCCCCGCCGCATCAAACTCATAGGTTGTCGCGCCTTCGCTTGTCATATTCCCTGCCGCATCCCAGCCATAATTCACGGTGCTGTTATTCGGCAACGTTACACTGCTCATCCGATTCGTCGCGGGTGCGCCGCTCGCATTCGTCGGCAAATTATAAACCGTGGTCGCATTGTTCATCTGACTGGAACCGTAGCTCTTCAAATTGCCCCATTGATCGTACGCATAACCGCGCGTAAACGCAGGCGAACTTGCTTCCGACAAACGATAGGTTTCATCGTACGTGTAATTCGTCGTGTAATTCGCATCCAGATTATCCGTGATCTTATGAATACGACCATCATTCACCCACGCATAATTCCCATTCTGATAGACTGCTTTGGTGTATTGATAGGCTTTGTCAATAATGCTGTCTGTACCGTCCTGTTTGTCCACTTTCATGGTCAACATCTGATGCCGATTGGCGGAATAGGTCGTGGTCAAACGTCGCCCATTGCCATAATTCGCATTCGTTACCGCGCCAAAGCCATTATAGGTCAGATTACTCAACACATTCGTTTTGGCGTCGGGGTCAGTGCCAATTAAATTTGTCCCCACACTGGTTAAGCCGCCAATTGTATTGTAAGCATAATTCACATTTTTATTCAGCCCAGCCGATGAGGCGTAGTTCACTTTTTTCAATTGTCCGGCAGGATTAAAGGTGTAATTGAGGCTGAAGGTTTGGCCGGTCAAAGCTGTGAACGTGCGGGTCTCGCTTTGCAACCGACGATTGGTATCAAAGCCATAACTCATCGTCCCTTCGCCATCGGTCATCGTAATACGTGCCCCATAATCATCATACTCATAACTCGCGCCCGGTGTGCTGTCGTTATAGCTAATATCCTTGATCAGATTGCGCGTGTTGTAATTCATCGTTGTGATTTTCCCGCGCGCGTCAGTTTTGGTCTTCACCTGATCATTAGGCGTATACGTATAACTCACGGTTCCGGCTTCCGGCGTTGTTTCGCTGCTCAAACGCCCATAATCATCATAACCAAACGTGCGTGTTTGCGTGGGCGTGCCGTTGTTGCCCGCTTTGACATCAATTTGTAACAAGCGATCCAAAACGTCGTAGCTGTAATTCGCGGTGTTGTAATAAGCCGGATTCCCGTACCCATCCAGCATCGTGTATTCGCCTGCCTTTTTTAGCCGCCCTAAATAATCACTTTCGGAGCGTGTTTTATAGCCGCCCGCATCGGTCGAGGTGACGGTCGCGCCTGCACAACCGCAACCGAGATAATCATTTTGCAGCAAGCCGCCATCCGTCAGCGTAATTTGTTTGATGCGCCCGCGTTCTTCATATTGGTAATTTTGATAGAGCCAGCCCGCCGCCGCGTCTTCATCAATCGCCGTCCAACTTGCATTCATTGCCGTCACGTTTGACTGATCCTTTTGCTGTCCCTTGTCATTGTAAACGAATTGCTGTCCCGAATATTTGCCCGCTACGGCGTTGGGATGATCGCTGCCTTTGCCGAGCGTACGCCCCGCGCCATCGCTGCGCGCAAAGCTGAAACCAATTTGATCTACACCATTGACAGTGTCGGTTTTGCTGAGCGTCGTGGCATACAGCAAATTATCCCAGAAGAAAGTTTTCACCCATGCGCCAGTGGGTTGCATGGTTTGGAATGGACGATCCGCCCAATCGTAAGTGGTCGTGACGATTTGTTCTTCGGTGGACGAATTCGGTTTCAGGCTGAAGGTTTTCAGCACATTCCCCGTCCAGTAATCGGCTTGGCTACCACTGCGCATACCAGTGGGGTCGGCGGCGGTGTACGGATATGCTTGCGTATTGCCTAACCCAGCAGGCTTATTCAGAAAATTATCGGTGTACAACACTTGCGCGCGATTGCCTGCGCCATCGGCTGTCCAGCGCAAATTCCCATTTGTGTCATAGCCGGAACGTTTGATAACGCGCGTGCCTGTCACTGTGCCGCTGTTGTTCACGCCAGATTGCGTGACACTGGTCAGATTGCCGCGTTGCGTCAGACTCACACCATAATTTGTATTGTCGTGTTGAATGACTTGCGCGCCGGATTCGTCTATCAAATAGTTGAGCGCTAACGCATTGGAATCTGTGAAAGTGCCGCTTTGATCGTAGCTGTTTGTGACGCGCGAAACCAGTTTTGTCCCTGCGCCTTCGTACGTGGAAATTTGCAATGGCAAACCCAAAATACGTTGCGTCGGATAGCTGGTATAGGTTGTAGTAGTGCGCCGATAGACAGTATCCCAATCGTTATTTTTCTCCTCGACTTGCGTCGGTAAAAGAATGCCATCAATCGTGGCATAGGCAATGTTGGTGATACGTGTGTTGTTAATTGTATCCACAATTTTCGTTTGTGTCGGTCGGGCGTTGGCTAACCACGTAACATTCGCATCGCGCTCGTAAGTAATTTCTGCGCCTTTACCTGGTTGCACAATTTTCTGATGCGGTGTGTTGCCATTCGTGGGCGGATTATCTGGGTCTGGCACTTCAAAGCGAAAATTATCATAGAAAGAATACGTGCCAATCGGGGCAGTCACCGATTTACGATAATGATACCCGTAAACAGCGTCATTATAGCCGCCACCGTCTACCTCATAGGCAATGGTTGTCCAGGTTTCATTCCCATTATTCCAGTTTTCCGCCCAATCCCAGCGGCTGCGCGGGATGATCGTGGCTGAGGTAAATCCCGTCAGCGCAGCGGCTGCCTGTGCATTGGCGGGATAGGAAATCGCGTTGACCGAACTCATCGGCAAGCGCGTATAGGCAATCCGGCGTTCTGCGCCTTGCCCGGTAATGCCCGGCACCCATTTTTCAATCAGCCACATTTGCGCAAAGCTGGTGTAATAAAACCGATAGTTAATCCCAGTTGGATATGTGATGCGCGTGGGAACATAAACCTGTTGTCCGTTGATATTGGCGGGATCAGTTGTATTGAAGTCAAACGTCGCATTCATCGTCACAGGTTGATAATCAATCGTGGCATATTTAAAAATTGTGCCATTACGGTTTTGGCGAATGTCGCGCAACCGATTGGACTCGTAATAGAAATCTATGCGTCGCCCTGCCGTGTCTGTCACATAATCAATTACGCGGTCATTATTGGTCAGCGTTTTATACACAACTGTGATGAAGTTGCCCTGCCGATTTTTGATTTCAGTAGGCAACCACTGGTAATCGCCACTTGCCGTGGAAGTATCGCCAAACGTAATTTTCGTGCCATCAATCGTGCGCAACACTTTGGTACTCGCGTTGAAATCCAGCCATGAACTATCATAGCTTTCATACAAGCCAGTAGTCGTATTCAGGCTTAGTTCACGCTTCGTACCATCCGGTGCAATATACAAAAAACTAGCTTTAGTCGTCGTCGCCGAAGTAAACGCGCCGATATTACCGCTGTTATTCACGCCCTGTATCGCGCCAAATCCGAGCCGCCAGCCGGGGCCGGGAAAACCTTTGTCAGCATTGAAAGCCATCGGCGCATTCCAACCAGTGCCGCCCGTCGTCCACACGCGGCTATTGTAGGTTAGGCCAAGCGACAACCCTAAACCAGCGCGTCCACCTAATCCCAACAGCGGCGCGCTGAAACTAAAATTGCCAGAATCCAGATTCAACGAGATGCCGCCCACTGCCGCCGCACCTGCCGTAGGGTCAGCCGTTTGCAGCGCCTTATTGCCCGCGATGCCAGTGGCTTCATTCCGCGTGCTTGCTTGTGAATAATACGTTGCAAAATTTGCGGTCGTGGTGGGCTTGGGATCATCATAACCGCTCGGCGGCGCAACGTTCGTATTACTTGGTGTGTTTGGTAAGCTCGGCGTATTCGCGCGTAAATCATCTAACGTTGGACTCGTCTGAAAAGGCACGAAAGTGCTCGCTCTCAACCACGCATTGGAAAACATGGCAGCCGCCTCGCCACGCAACGCTATCAGCGGGTTCACACTTGAAACGTTAGGTTTGTTTTGTGAAGTTGCAGAAGAAATTGACGCCGAGCTTTGCATCAGGATTAAGGCGAACATCAAGGTTAACGAGACAACACGACGGGCCAGCGTGGACATAGAGAAATCCTCCCAGTGAGACAACACCTGTTTGAAAAAATAGCGTTTGCATTCGCTGGCGTTGCGGGCAGAGTTGCAACGGACGAATGTACTATTGTGAACGGCTACAAGGAACGTTTATGGCTATAACTGTATTGCTGAAAATTATTTTGTTAGTTTATGTGCTAAGACGGCGAGTAGTAGATCGTAACTTGGTTTTTTTTTTGCAAGTTAAATTCTTATGCGGAGAATTCAAAGTTGAGAGAACCTCGCTCGCTAGTCAAATCACGCGGCGTTCGTTACAATGCGTAATTTATTTCATCTGCTCAAAATAACTCTATGAACAGGAGACTCAAGTAATGTCCGCTGGGAGATTAGCAATTATTGTTGGCGGCGGCCCCGCACCGGGAATCAATGCCGTTATTTCGTCCGCAGCTATTGAAGCAATCAACGAAGGCTTCGATGTTGTCGGCGTGCAAGATGGCTTCAAATGGTTGATTAAAGAAGATTCTTCAAAAATTCGCCCGCTGGCAATTGAAGACGTTTCGCGCATTCACCTCAAAGGTGGCTCTGTGCTGGGAACCGCACGCGATAATCCAACGAAATCTGAAAAAGGAATTAATTCAGTTATCGAAACGCTACGCTCGGTTGGCGTCACGCATCTGGTGACTATCGGCGGCGATGACACGGCCTTGTCGTCCAGTTACGTAGCCGAAAAATCGGGCGGTCAGATTCATACCGTCCACGTTCCCAAAACGATTGATAACGATTTACCCTTGCCGAATCATATCCCTACGTTTGGATTTCAAACGGCGCGACACGTTGGTGTAGAACTCGTGCGCAACCTGATGGAGGATGCACGCTCGACGAAACGTTGGTACATTGTCGTGGCAATGGGACGCCAGGCCGGTCACCTCGCGCTTGGCATTGGCAAAGCAGCAGGCGCAACGGTCACATTAATCCGCGAAGAATTCGAGCAGGAAACAGTTCCCTTCTCGCACATCTGCGACATTATCGAAGGCTCCATCATTAAACGCCGCGCGATGGGTCGCAATTATGGCGTAGCAGTGCTCGCAGAAGGCGTCATTGAAAAACTTGACCCGAAAGAACTCGCCGATTTGCAGGACGTCGAACGCGACGAGCACGGACATATTCGCTTCGCTGAAGTTGACCTTGCGCGTAAAGTCAAAGTCGAAGTCCAAAGCCGTCTCGCCCAACGAGGCATTAAGCTGACAGTCACTAACAAAAATATTGGCTACGAATTGCGTTGCTGTGATCCGATTCCATATGACGCAGCCTATTGCCGCGATCTTGGCTACAGCGCAATTAAATTTTTGGTTAACGGTGGCAGCGGCGCGATGGTTTCTGTCCAAGGCGGAAAACTGGTGCCCCTGCTGTTTAAAGATTTGCGCGATCCTGTCACGAACAAAACGAAAGTACGCAATGTTGACATTCGCAGCGAAGGCTATCGCGTAGCCCGCGAGTATATGCTCAGACTCGAACCGAAAGATTTTGAGTATTCCGCGTGGGTCGAAAAATTAGCCGAAGCCGCCAAAATGTCAGTCGGCGAATTTCGCAGCCAATTTGAATATCTGTGTGTTGATAGCACCTCTGGAGCGTAATTTAGTGATTGGTGATTGGTGGTTGGCAAATTTCAACCAACCACCAATCACCAATCACCAACCACCCTTAAAAATATGTCTATAAAGAAACTTGGAATTGTAGTGGGCGGAGGCCCTGCCCCTGGAACAAATGGCGTGATCGCGGCGGTCGCAATTGAGGCAATCAATGTTGGTGCTGTGCCGATTGGCTTTCACGATGGCTTTGAATGGCTCGCACAGCGCTACACCGATGAACAACACGAATTGACCATTGATGAAGTTTCGCGCATTCACCTTGATGGCGGCGTTATTCTTGGCGCTTCACGGCGTGATATTACGCGCGACCCTGAAGGGTTAGAAAATACTATCGCGGCGCTGAAAAAATTAGGCGTTGAAGCGCTGGTTGCCATTGGCGGCGACGACACGATTCGTAGCGCTGCCGCAATTGCCGAAGCAACGAATGGCGCAATCAAAGTTGTGCTGATTCCTAAGAGTATTGATAACGATTTGTGGATGCCGTTGCCTGTTCCTACGCTTGGACACGAAACCGCGCGTCACGTTGGCGTAGGCATTGTCCAGAGCTTAATGGAAGACGCACGCACAACAGGACGCTGGTACGTTGGTGTCACGATGGGACGGCCTACAGGTCATTTAACCCTGGGCATTGGAAAAGCCGCGAGTGCGACTTGCACAATCATTCCCGAAGAATTTCAGAGTGATTTCATTCGCCTTTCTGACATTTGCGACATTGTGGAAGGCTCCATCATCAAACGCCGCGCGATGGGTCGCAATTTTGGCGTTGTTTTGTTGTCTGAAGCGCTCGTCGAATTCATGTCACCTGACGAAGTAGCTGAATTGCAAAACGTTGATCGTGATGCACAAGGCAATATTCGCGTCACCGAAGTTGATTTGGGACGCAAAGTCAAAAGCGAAGTGCAAGGCCGTTTAGAAGAGCGCGGCATCAAAGTCACACTCGTTGATAAAACCATCGGTTATGAATTGCGCTGCGCTTCGCCGATTCCGATGGACGCAGAAATGGCACGTGATTTGGGCTACGCTGCGGTTTCCTACTTACTAAATGGAGGGGCTGGAGCGATGGTCACAATTCAGGGCGGCGAATTTCTGCCGATTCCCTTTAAAGAGGTGCTGGATCAAGTTTCAGGCGTTGGCCGCCGCCGTCCTGTAGACGTTGACACAGAAAGCTACCAAGTAGCCCGTGATTACATGGTACGACTGAATCCACGTGATTTTACGGATCAAACCTGGCTAGGGAATTTAGCAGAAGTGGGAAATTTAACACCCGAAGATTTCAAGGCAAAATTTGCTTCATTTGCCAAATAGGTTTCGCTTTAAGACACAAAGCTTAAACCGTTTAAAAAAGAAAGACTTACTTCTCTACAGTTAGGTGCCGAAAATTTGCATTTCACGCTTGACAAATTCTGTCAGGTAGCTAAAATTGTTGGCAATCTAACTGTTGATGGGGTGAGGACATCAGCAGTTTCGAGCCGACCGCGAGTCCCAAACTTGCAGTCGGCTCTTGATCTTTATGGCTCTATTAAATTTTAGTCGCACAAACGGATATTGCTGCCTCAGACCTCGCCCTTGATCTTCACTAAAAATCGGTTGTGATTTAGTACATCAGCCTTACGCGTTTTCTGCCGAGCATCTACTCTTACCCGCAGCGATTTTAGCCGTAGTAGCTTCGCTTCTGCGTCGCAAAAAAGGCGGGGAATAAATAGCAGCAAAGATTAGTCAGCAGAGTAATTAATTTCCATCCGGCGGATGCGGAGACTTGCCAACGCAAGGACAATCGCGGTTACGATAAGCATTCCCGATATTGCCAGCCACGAAGGCGTTGGCTCACCAACGATTGCAAATGGCCCTTCGTTTACGGGTACAGGAACTAAGGAGTGCAAGTAATGAATGATGCTGATTTTTTTCAGGACGGGCGGCAGTAAAAAGTTAATCCATTCCCAACCGTACACAACTAGCGCAGGAATAATTGGATTCCGAAAAAATAGTCCGATGACCAAAAACAATGCGCCGTAACCAATACAGGCTAAAACTGTGATTCCCAAATAATCCGTAATCAGCGCCCAACCCTGCTCACCAAAAATAAAATCCAAATTAGCCTGTAAACCGCGCGGAAGAAATAAAAAGAAGAGCGAGCCAGCAGTGGTCAGTAAAAATAAAATTGTCGTGGCGACTAACCCGGACAAATATTTCCCTATCACTAACACTTCCCTTTTCACAGCAGATAAAAAGTAATAGTGCAAACTTTTGTCCACGATTTCGCCGCGAAACAAATTCATAAAAATCCACGCGCAGCCGAAGAAAATTACGGTTCGCAAAATCAGGGCTTCATGTAAATTTGAAAAAATGACAAACGCTTGTGTGAGATTTGTACGCACACCACGTTGCATGCCACGATCTAACAAGGCAAGTGCCATTAAGATCAACACGGGAATCGCCGCCAGAAAATACATCGGCAAAGCGCGCTTGCTGATGAAATTCTTTTTGACTTCGAGTCGCAAAATGCCAACAATTTGGCGTCGCCAGAGATTCCAGCCAGAATCCAGTGCCGGAATTGTCCAAGTCTCAGAACTCATTCGCCCTCCTGACGCGCGCCAATCAAGTAGTGATAGACCGCATTCAAATCATTGTCTACTGTTGCGACAGTTTCAACGGAAAGCTTTTCCGCCACGACTACACGTTGCAATAATTCGTAAAATTTGTCGGTGTTGCGCGTTTTGATAAATAAGCCCTGCCGATCATCGTGAATGCGCGCTTCGACCAGATGCGTTTCCGCAAATAATCGTTGCGCTAATAATTGTGGCTGATCGCAGCGCACCAGAATTTGCAGCGGATGTTCTTCCAGTTCATTGCGCACGCCCTGCACATCACCTGCAGCTTTGACATAACCGCTCTCAATAAAAATCACGCGGTCAGACATCGCGTTCACTTCGTGCAAAATGTGGCTGGAAATAATTAAGTGCATCCCTTCGTTCGCCAGTTCACGAAACAATCGAATTGTATCGGCGCGCGCCATTGGGTCTAAACCATTCAATGGTTCGTCAAGCACGATCACTGATGGCTGATGCGCGATAGATTGCGCTAAACGTATGCGCTGGCGCATCCCTTTGCTGTATCCTGCGACTTTTCGTCCGCCTGCTTCTGTCAAGCCAACACGATCCAGCGCGCGTTCAGCAAGTCCGATTGCTACTTTTTTTCCAAAGCCCTGCACACGCAAATAAGAGTAGACAAATTCGTAGCCTGTTTGCCCCGCCGGAAATGAATCGAACTGAGAACAGTAACCAACTTTGCGAAAGAAAATTTCGGGATCGCTTGCCGAATAATTCAAAACCTGGACGCGACCGCGCGTTGGCTGTATCAGTCCCGTCATCAAATTCATTAATGTGGTTTTGCCCGATCCGTTTGGCCCGACCAGCGAAGTGATGCCCGGAGCAATTTGCAAATTCACGCGATTGACGCCCAAAATTTCGCCATAAAATTTCGACACGTCTTCAAAAATAATCATTTGCTCCGCCGCAACTGATTCCTGCACTGTTGATTGAATTGGAAGATTGATCGTAGCTTCCATTATTTCACTACCTCATAGGCTCGAACTTTTCTAAACAATAAGCCTGCACAAATAACTCCAAGCAAAATAAGTGCAGCCCACATCCCCCAAGTTGGTGGTACCATCCAATCTGGCGTGAGAGTATTTTCTAGGCGAAATAATTTATCCATCAGCATATGTAATAAAAATCCGGGATGAATTAGTGTGCCAACTTTCGTGCGAAACAAATCGTTTATCATCAGCGCTATCGGAGTTGGAATAATGAAAATTCCGAACAACGCACAACTCGCCGCAATACGCCATTTTAGCAGTGCTGAGAGCGCTGTAGCCAATAACGCCAGCAAAATGATCCACGCCCAGCTAATTACAAATATCGCGCGCGCAACAAATAAATTATCCCAGAACCACGCGCCACCTTCTAAAAAAGCCTGAAAGAAAAACAGCAGCAATAAAGGAACCCAAGTTATACAGGAAAGCAAAATTATCAGCACTGACATCTTGCCAATTACATAGTCAAATCGAGACAAAGGGCGACATAAATAAAGCGGTAATGCGTTGTTCGCCAGATCACGTGAGATCAACACTGGCCCGACAATAACCGCCAACAACAAACAAAACCATGTCTGAATATTCGTAAAGATACGAAAAAACATGCCGTTGATATTGAAACCAATATCGCTGACATTCAGGTTGAAAGCCGCCAATGCCGTCATGTTGTGTTTCAAATAAATCAGGATTGTCATGATCAACAACGGGACAAAACATACGACATATAACGAAGTAAAAAGCTTCGACTGAAACACGCCCTGATAAGCATAACGCGGCAAGATTAAAAATCTGCGCCAGAGCGGCGTGGTCGTTCCCGAATACTGTTGATAAGTGTGTTGGTAAACTGCCATTGTTGGTTCCTAAAAAACAGACAGGAAAGACGAATACGCGAAAGATAAATTCGCTTGTCTTTCCTGTTTGCATTACGGATTCATATTACTAGATGTTCCGCACTTCTTTCTTAATCATCGCGGCAATCACTAACGAAGTGATTATGCCAATGATAACAGCGAAAATTGGCGCCTGGATCAAATAGCTTTGCAAATTGAAATAGGTCTGCGCCTGTTCCAATGTAGCCTGGTGATTTGCCACCGCGTAATTAATCGCATTAGAAAAGAAATTAGGATTAATAATGCGGTGAAACAAAAATTGTGCAAGCGGGCTTAAAACTGCCACAATAATGCTGACGCCCAAACCACACAAAAATGCTTGTTTGAATGTGATTTTGCCGCCTAGGTCTTGGCGCTTTTCGAGGATCGCTAACACCATAATAATCACTGCCGGAATTGCAAAAATATTGGTCAGGATTGGATGCCAGCCAATAAATTTATCGTGCAATCCCACCACAAATTCTAAACACACCCACATCAATCCGGCGGCTGAAAAAATGATGCCCCATTTGATTTCTGTTTTAGTGAACATTGGCAGCCTCCTTCTGCGTCACTTTTGCACAGGCCGCACGTTGAAAGGGAAAATCAATTCCGCGTTGTTTACCTTTCATCTCGCCTTCAATACGAGCCACGAGCGAGTCTGCGGCGCTGAGCCGATAGATGACACGTTGCGGAAAATCATGCGTGGGGTTTTCAAAGATCGCTTCGTTATTTTTCAAGCTTTTCAACTTAAAGGAAGCTATCGGTTGGCCTGATGGTTGCGCAGTAAAATAAATCCCATCTGATTCCTGATGTATGCGCATAAACTCATATTCAGTTGTTTTGCCATTCACAACTGCGCGCCCAACCCCAAGCATCGTTTCACCAGCAGGTTTGCTCCAATTCTCATCACGCAGCGACTGACCGGACTTCCCCTCCCAACAGCCAGTCAACCAACTTAAATCCTGTATCGAAGTTTGCTGTTCAGCGGCGGTCGCGGCAACGGTCAAACAGAAACACGTAAAAAATATTATTCTCGCAAAAATATACATAAGCCTCTCCTTCTAATTATCAATTAGTTCGTAAAATCCCTGCGTGCGCTTATCACACGCAGGGACATTGCTAATAAGAGATAATAATTACGAGGCTTGTGGATCAGCCTGCATGACACCAAGAATATTATCTTCAGTATCTTTGACATAAGCCAGCCAGCCTATGCCCGGCACAGCCATTTTCGGGACTGCCATCGTCCCTCCATTGGCAAGCGCTGCACTAACATCTGTGTCAATAGCCCCAGACATTACGGTACATACATAAGCGTTAACAGCTTGACCATCTGCTGGCGAGCCACCCATGCGTTGCAATAAACCGCCATCAATACCAGGCTGATCGGCTTCACCCGTTTTGATTAACCAATACGCCTGCGGCCCGTCCCATTTATTAAATTGCCAGCCAAAAACCTTCTCATAAAATGCGATTGCGCGGATCGGATCATCAGCGTGAATTTCAAAATGCCCTACACGTGACATATTTCCTCCTAACGATTATTTCTGATTGTTGACACGTTACGTTCGGGATAATCGAACGTAGTTATTTCGCCGCTATGTCAGCAACCATATCGCAAGTCATAGAATGTTTCAAGTATGAAACACTGTTTCACGCACAATTTCTTCTCGAATTTGTCAAAGATCGTTCTGACCAATGCGTTCGCCAAACAAAAATCCAGCCGCAAAAAATCAACATTCCTCCCAAAATACCAAGCGCAAGGAGACTCCAAATCATGTGGCGCGGCGTTTGTGGAAATAAGCCTCTTGTCATCAATGTAAATAAAATTCCAGTTAAAATCATCAACACATATCCGACGCGCTCAATCCAGTGCGGCGCTACTTCTTCAAATACAGAGATTGGCTCCCGATAACCAAACAGCAACGGCTTCAGTTTGTGGTAATCCATGCAAAGCAAAAATATATTTGCTAATAGCATCAGCCCCGTAATCACTGGTGTCCCGCGAAAATCTATTGACACAGTGATAATAAAAATATTCAAAATAATCGGGAAGAAACAAACTGCACCCAATGTAGCAGTGCGTGGAATGGCGGTGAGAATAGCGGCGCCTATTTGTGCAAAGCCAAGAAAGCGCCAATAAAATCCGGTTTGATAAAGCGCTTCAAAGAAAAATCCAACTGGATTATCTATCCCCAAAACAGTGAAACGATTGCCAAGCAATTTCGTCAAGCCTGGGGCAATAAACCCAATTGCCAATAAGAACCGAGTAAAAACAGCGAACCGTTGGAAGAAGGGGAAGTTACGCGCTTTACGGTGCAGTGCATCAATTTTTGCAAGGACTGCCATAGCAAATCAGCTCAGCGATAGCTATTCCATCGCCTTGAGAAAAATGTCTTCCAGTGAATCGCGTTTGTAATTCAAGCTGCGAATTTGCAGTTCGTTTTGGTTGGCGATTTTGTAGAGATCACGAATTTCTACGCGCTCATCCAAAATCAATTTCATGCGTTGCTTAGATGTAATCGCGCATTCGCAACCCATCGCAGCAACAGCTTCAGCAAAATTATTTTGCTGCCCACGCGTTTCCATTTCGATGAATTTACGATTGGCTTTGCGTTCGGCCTCTAAATCGTGATGCGCAGCGATACGTCCATTTTTCAAGATCAAAATCTCTTCGCAAGATTCTTCTACGTCGTGCAAAAGGTGCGAAGAAAGCATGATTTGCGCTTGCCCACTGTCCCGAATTTCGCGGATCAATTCAAGCATGCGTTGCCGCGCGGGCGGATCAAGTCCGTTCGTCGGCTCATCCAAAATAATCAGTTTCGGCCCGTGGACAATCGCTTGCGCGAGTTTTGCAAGTTGCTTCATGCCGAGCGAATACGAACCTAAATTACGATAACGCGCTTCGCCTAAGCCAACATAAAAAAGCGCTTCGTGTGCGCGCTCCAGCGCAGCATCAGATGGCAATCCCGACAACTCCGCCATTAACCGCACGAAATGCACACACGTCATATTCGCAATAAATGAATCGCGCTCCGGCATATATCCGATGGAAGCACGGATTTGTTTGGCTTGCGTGGAAATATCTAAATCAAAGATGCGTGCGCTACCGCCCGTTGGCGCGTGAAAGCCAAGCAACGTGTGAATTAGCGTTGTCTTCCCCGCCCCATTTGGCCCCAATAATCCAATTGCTTTGCCATTCAGAGCTACATTGAGTTGATCCAAAATTGTGCGGCTGCCAAATTTAATGCTTAAATTGTCGAGTGCAATGATTGGCTTCATAATTGTATCGCAGGGAGTCCAAGCTTCAGCTTGTTTTATCGTGTTGATTGTATCGTGGCGTGAAATAAAACCAAGCTGAAGCTTGGACTCCCTGCTTTGATATTTATTTAGTAGCCTTCGCGTCAGGCGTTGATGCGATTTCTGCTGATTTGACGGGGCGCGCGTTAGCTTTCGCACTCGACAAACTCAGATTGCCGTTCATGCCTGACACTTCGATATGTGCGCCACCTGATCCGAGGACAGCACGATAGTTGTTGTGTTTTTGGTCTTCGACTTTCAGGTTTGGTAAATCTGTGTTGACGCGACCATTGATGCCATTCACTTGCAGATTCGCATTCACGTCTTCAAGGAACCGCAAATCAATGTTGCCATTGATGCCGTGAATATTGATGCCATCATTACTCAATTTCGACACCGCGACTTCCGACTTCCCGTTAATGCCCGACATTTCAAGGCGTCCAACCGCCTTAGCAATTTTGAGCTGACCATTAATGCCGTGCGTTTCAACAAGGCCGTCCACTTCGCCAATATTCACTTTACCATTGACGCCTGAAGCAATAAATTCGATACTGCGCGGCAATTTCAAGGTTGCACGAGTACGCAGTTCACCGCTCTCTGTTAGAGAGTCCCAAATGCCATGCGATTCTCTTTGATTGCAGCGAATGAAAAGCGAATTATTTTCAAACGAAATTTGCGTTTTGCGCTTGACCAACGTGTCGGGATTTTTTGCCATGCGCACAATCACAATTTCGGCGGCATTGCCATCAGTGGTTTCGACATCCAGCGAGCCGTTGATACCAGCGACTTCAACGCGCGCATTGGGAGCGAATTTAAAGCTTTGACGAATTTCTTCACGCGCAGTAAACGCCGAATCATCACTTGATTGGCTAGAATCGCCGTTCGCAGATTTATGAAGTTTGGCCGCGAATGAACGGTGCGCTGCACAACCGGAGGCGAGCGATAACGCAGCCAATAACGCTACGAACAATAAGAAAGTTTTTTGTCTCATTTTGTCTCCCTAAATTATGCTCTTTGACAACGAGCGTTGGAGTGTTGAAGTTGTTCTGCAAAACTCAATTACGCCAATCGGCGAGAAGAAGTTCCCACCGATTGGCGAATGTTTATGCTGAATGTTTCAGCATTTAGCAATGTTAGTTTTTCAGCGCACCGTGGATAACACTGTGCATTGCCATCGAACCGGGCAAGCTCAAAATATCGCCTAAATTCAAAGCTCCGTTTTCAGTATTCACTGATAGCGTGATGCGATCTCCGAACGAATAGGCATAGGCCAAAGATGGCGCGCCATTCGCCAGCGTAGACAATTTTCCTAATTCTCCACCTTTGAGATTGCCGCTCAGGTTGCCCAGATTTTTGGCAATCGGATCAACCAGTGGAGCGAGGTTTTGATACAGCATCGCCGAGAAATTCGCTTGCTTGTCTTCAGGCAACGAAGCGATAAAACGCGGCGAACTGGTGATGCCAAAACCAGAGTCACGATAACGCAGCGCCCTTTCAATCAAGGCTTTGCTCGGCGCGGCGATGAAGTAACCATTGGCGTAGGTGTAATCCACTTCAACGCTCATATCTAGCGATTTAATCGTGTAATAAACTTGTCCGCCCTGTTCTGATTTACTCAATTCAAAACCTTTTTTGCCATGCTCTTGCGACACACGATTTACCTCTGACACCATCCGTTCCAACGTTTCCTGCATTCGCGTTTGGTCATAGACTTCAACAATAATTTTCCACGAAGGCGTAGGAATTACTGGCCCGTCAAGCGCGAAGGCGAATTCGCCACCGAGCGGAGCCGCAATGTCGTTACGGACGCTGACGCCGTGCGAGCTTTCAAATTTTGCCAAATGTTCACCGAACTCTGGCTCGACCGCTTTTAAGGCATTAATCAAATTGTCAGCCATTGCGCTGGGGTCTTTGACCACAAAAGCCCCGACAACATTGGCGTCCGCTGAGATAAAGCTCAACGAACCCATTGGAGCTGGTTGCGCCAACCAGGACGCGATGCCCTTGTTTGCTTCCTTGAAAGTCAGGTCTGCCGAATTTTGTGCTTTGCCATTTCCATCTTTGATTTCGCCGATGAAATGTTTAAAATTCGTCAGTCCTAATTGTTCAGAAGCCGCACTGGCTTTTTGATCTTTGCCAGCAATTTGTGGCGTAATTTTTTCTAAATCAGCGGCAACGATTACGCTGGTTCCTTCCTGATAACGTTTGGCAATTGAGCCGTAAAAGGAAGTTTCTTTGAAACGATTTCCAGCGTTCAGCGTCACAGCAAATTTTTGCAAGCGTGCTAAATCAGGCGAAAGCGCTACGATGTCACCGTGCAACCATGCAAATGCGTCTTTGCCTTTTTCCGCCGTAGCGGTCGCCGGATCATCAATGATTTGTACTGGATTGCTTGTAATTTGTTCGAGCGCCGTGCGCAATCCGCCCGCGTTCGTAAGCTCAGCCACAATCAATGGCTCCGCCGGATGACCTTGGTTATTTAGTTCCGTGCTCAGCGTAATTTCAGCGCCGAGGTACGAACCAAATTCACGCACCTTACCAAATAATTTATCCGCCTCACCGCTGTTTTGCTTCGCCCACCAGGATTCTAATTCCGGGTTTTGCTCAATACGTTGCTTGACCAGACCGTAAGAAGAATTCAGCGTTTCGCTCAAGTTCGGCAATGCTACGTAAAAGACAGTACTTTCGGACATCACATCCAACAAGCGCGTCGAATAACGAACGCCAGGGCGCGGCAAAGCCTGAATATCTTTACGCAGTTTTGCGACTTCATCCAAAAGTTGATCATAGCGGTTCGCATCGCGGCTCCAGGCCACTTCTTTTTTAATGGCTATCGGTTCAATGCTGGCGCTCGTAGTGATTTGATCGCCTGGTAAAAGCTTGCTGTCCTTGCCATCATGTTCGACGTGGACTTCGCCTTCGACGACTGACACACGCGATCCTTTTGTGCCGTTGTTGACGGAAAAAATTGTGCCAACGACAGACACCAGCGAGTCATCAGTTTTGACGTATAAATGTTTGTTGCGCTGCTTGGCGGCTTGCACAATTACATTGCCCTGACTCAAATTAATCGTCGTGCCTTCAGGATTATCCGTGAGCGAAAATTCCGAACGCTCAGCCATTTCGACCTGCGAGCCGTCCGGCAATTTGACTACTGCCGTAGCGCCTTTCGCCGTACGAATTTTCTCATTGCGATTGATTTTTGCGCCGACGGGGATAAGTTGATTTTGTGCGTTATCTACGCGATACAACGCGCCGTTTGAAGCCAGCACCACGGCATTAAAGACTTTCAGCGAATTAATAATTCGTTCGAGAATCGGCCACGATCCGAGGCCAAGCGTCAACACCAAAACCGCCGCGAATGCAAAGCGGAACGCGGGCTGCTTGAAGCTGAACCATGATTGTTTTGGCGCAGCAACTGCAACTTTTTCTTGCGTAGCCGTGCCAGTGCGTGCCGCCTTCAATTCCTTGCGGCAGGCAAAACATTCGCGTGTGTGATCTTCAAATAACATCACACGTGCAGAGGTTAATTGTCCGCTCAAATAAGCCGGAATTAACGATTGAAAATCATTGCAATCGCGGAGTTGTTCCGCTTGCGCAGTATTTGTCACAGCCATAATATTTTCCTCATTTGCTACACGCGCCCAGACACGATCCGCAGCCGCTTTCACTGCTGTTGCATCAGGCGTCTCGTGACCCATTTTATTCAGGGTTTCATCTAAAAATTGGTTAGCGTTCTTTTTCATAAAAACCTCTAAAACAGTTTCGCATCTCAGATTTCGAGCCTTGCAGGAAGTTGATTCTCGCAATCGCCTTCTGCTAAATCACCGTTTCAATGCGCTTTCTTAATTGTCCTCGCGCGCGGTGCAACATTACGCCGACTACCAAATGCGAAGTGCCGAGCATTTTGGCGATTTCTTTGTTTTCATAGCCTGCGAAATATTTCAGCACAAACATTTCGGCAGTGTTTTGGCTCAGCTTGGAAATTTCGGTTTGAATAATCGCGCGCAATTCGCTGTCGGAATGCAGCGCTTCGGGCGAATGCTTTGCCGCAGTGCTAAAATTTTCCGGCGTCACATCTTCAAGCGGCACGAGATTGTTCAAATTACGCGAACGAACGATGTCGAGCGCCGCGTTAATTGCCGCACGCAGCAAATAAGCCTGCGCGTTCGGCTGCAAATCCAATTCGTCTTTGCGTCGTGCCAAACGCAAAAAAACTGTTTGCAAAACGTCTTCAGCGTCGTTGGCATTGCCCGTAACGCGGTAAGCCGTGCGATAAATTTGCTCGTAATATTGCTGGAATAATTGCTCAAGCTGGCTTGGCGCGGTTGGCACAGCGCGTAAGTGAGTTGCAGTTGTGGGCATTTGCGCCTCCTTCATAATCTAATCTCCACTTGCGGAAACGTTGGGAAGGAGAATGTATTAACACGTCGCGCAAAAAAAAAGGCAACCCCTTTGGATTGCTTTCAGTACCACTCAATTTACGTTTATCTAAAAGTGTATTGCAAACATCCTGTTTGCAACTCCGTTTGGCAGCTCTCGCTTGCCTTAAAACGGAGGCGCAAACAAGATGTTTGCGCTACGCTTTTTTCTTATTATTTCGCAAAATACCCGCGTTTAGTTCGCACGACCGAATCTTTTTGCCCGACGACAACTTTAATTTCGCGCCAATCTTTTTTGGTATTCGTGGCGGTGTCGTCATTGGTGGAGCTATAAGCAATGCTGTACAAATTTTTCAGTTCTGCGGCGACACGATCATATACGCCGGACAAATCTTCGATGGTTGCGACGTGAAACACCTGCCCGCCAGTTTGTTCAGCAATTTCCTGCAATTGTTTTTTAGCAATCGTGTATGTCTCGTGCGTGTCGCTGCCATGATGCTTAACGACAGTTTCATATTCGGTGTCGAGATAAAGTGGATAAATTGTCACGTCTTCTTCGGCAATGCGCTCAAATAATTCGTTGAAGGGATGATTGACAGGATAATCTTTGGGACGACTGATCGAATTGTCTACGCCATCGGTCAACACGACAATTGCATTGCGGCGACCATTGGCGGCCTTAAACATATCCAGCGTCTTCCACATCGAATCATAATACGCCGTGCCGCTGCCATCGTAATCAATTTTGCCAATCAATTTTTTCAAGGCTTTTTTGTCAGCCGTGAAATCTGAAATCACCTTCACTTTACGCCCGAAAACGGCGACGGATACACGGTCATTTGCGCCTAAAGAATCCACGAATTTTTTCGCAGCCTCTTTCATAATATCTTTTTTCTTATTTGTGCTGCCGCTGTAATCAAGCAACAAAACCAAATTCACAGGTGCAGTCACAGGCGTGAAATAAGCGATTTCCTGCTTCACACTATTTTCATACAACGCAAAATCCTCTTTATTCAAAGCCACAATTGGTTTGCCTGTATTATTGATAACGCGCGCGTTCAGATTCACCAGCTTGGTATTAACTGTAATGTCTGCCGCAGGTAATTTTTCTTCGGATTTATTGGTCGCTACCGATTCATCGCTTTTTACTTCCGGCAATTTATTCACAGGGGCATCAGCCACGACGCTGGCATCATTTTCAGTCGCAGCGTTGGCGGATGATTTCTCTTTTTCTGCAACCGTGATGGAGTCTGAATTTTTGTTTTCCTTTGAGCCTAGCCCAAGTTCACCGATGATTGATTCGCCATCCTGATGTTTTTCAATAAATCGCGCCAGCGCACCGGGATTGATTTTGAAGCTGACGACTACGCCATTGTCTTTTTCAATCGAAGCCAAAATGACCTGCATATCTTTGCCATCTTCTTTAGCGTAAAGAATCGTTCGTTGCGGGTCTTTTTTGGAATACGTCCGAACCATTGGCGTCCAGTTCGTATCAAAGCTATTCGCCAAAGTCGTATCAAAACTACGATCCAGAATTGCGTGCGATAAATCCTGGTCGGGGAAAATTGCAATCTTCAAACCTTTGATTGCGCCTTTGGTATAAAACCGCGCGCCTAAGCCTACAAGCCCAAACACAAACGGGATGCGCATCTGCTTCGCGTGATATTTATTTTTGAAGTGGTTGACGACCGCTTTAAATTCGTTGGGTTTGGCGGGAACGATAGCAGTGGCGAACGATAAAATTAAAATGATAACGATTGAACGGGCAGGAGTTTTCATAGCGACCTCGCTTCACACTGGGATGTTTTTAAGGGGAAATCAGGCGACGGGGGAAAAGGAGAGAATGAGAGATGGAGCGAATGAAGGCGCGCGCTCCGCCGCTCTATCCCTCCATCTCTCATTCTCAACTAAGAATCCTGTTTTTTCACTTCTTTAGCTTCGTCTTTTTTTGCATCTTCAGACTTATCTTTGCTTTTCTTTTTCACCATTCCCAAGCCTTCCAGTTCGAGATCAGGAATTTTAAATTTGCCGCTGAGTTCGCGGATGCGCGCGGGGTCGAAAGTGCCGACGATATTTACGACGGCTAATTGTTTGGCTTCCGCCGCGATAATTGCTACGCCAAGGATGTTGTCGTTGTCATCCGTCATTAATGAAACTTCGACTTTGGTAGCATCTTTTTTCTTGCTGCGCACGCCGACCAATTTTGTCCAACCAGTTCCCTGCATTTGCGAGCGGATATTTTCGTAATCGCTGGTGGCGTAGCCATTTTCTTTTTCAAATTCAAACACTCTGACGAAGATGCCTTCGATGCCGGCAATTAATTCCTTAATTTTCACTTCGTCAGGATCGGTTGATTTGCCAAAGAATTTCTCGGCCAAACGCAAGGTTTTGCGGTCAATCGTGACTTCAACAACTTCGTCAGCCTTGTCTTCCAGTGCCGCCAAATGACTAATGTCAATTTTCGCTTTTGCGTATTGGCTTTGCGCCAGATTGGTTTGTTGCCCAAATGAAATGTTAGCGAGCACAGTTATAAATAAAGCGGACAACAAAAACTGGCGTGCAATTGCAGAGAATGAAATAATAAATTTGAATATAAGAAAGTTACACATAATGCCCTCCTCAAAAGGGGAAATAATTAGTTAGTATCAGTTTGAATTTTTGCACGAACGAGATCGAGGCTTTTGCTGGTAATTTGCAAAGCGTATAAAACTTTTTCTTTCGCCGCTTGCTCCTGCTCTGCTTCACTCATTTTTGGCGAGCGGCGCTGCACAGCGAAATGCGATTTCGATTTTTGCGGCGCTACGTGCTTGATAAATTGCGGTCGCGGCGCATTAACATTGGGCGCAGGCAATTCTGGTTGCGGCGCAAGTTCTTTGGCTGGCGTGTTTGGTGTCGGTGATTCAAGCGGTGATTTTTCATTCACAATCACAACATTATTTAGCGGCGCTTGACGCAAGCCGATCCACAAGCCTAGTCCTAAAGCCAACAACACAGTCGCGGCGATTGCAGCGTAGCGAAATGTTGCGGAACCGACAGTTGCCGCGACAAATGACCAGCGCTTGATTGGCGTTTCTTCCGGCAATTTTAGCGGACGCGGTTCATATTTGAATTCGCTTAGCAACGATTCCAGTTGCTGAATTTCTTCGTCCGGTTCACCTGTTTTGTCCCACAAATAATTTTCGTTCATGGTTTTCACCTTTAATACAAAAATGCTTCAGGCAGCGTGCAATTTTTCCTTGAGCATTTTCATGCCGCGATGCAAATTCACGCGTACCGATTCAGGCGTCAGCCCCGTGCGCGCAGCGATTTCCGGCCCGGTCATTCCTTCGACTAAACGCAAAATCAAAGTCTCGCGGTAAGCTTCCGGCAACGCTTTGATCGTATTTAAAACGGCGAGCGCTTCGCCGCGCTGTTCAGGCTTTTGCGCTGTCGTGTCTGGAATCGTATTCGCCATCACGTCGGTTAATTCTTCTGTCTCATTTTTGGAGCGGTGATAATCCATCGCGCGATTGCGAGCGATCATCCCGATCCAACCGCCGAACGCCGCCACATCGCGTAGTGTTTCAATTTTGCGCCACGCGAAAAAAAACACATCCTGCACTAAATCGTCGGCTTCGGTTCTGGGTGCGCGCGCCAATACAATGCCATGCACCATCCGCGCATATCGTTCATACAATTTGGTAAAAGCGGAGCGGTCGCCATTGCGTGCAGCTTCGACCAAATTGATCTCTTCAAGTTTTTCGTTACTCACCGATTGAAAGGGGACAGCCGCTGAGCCGTGAGTCAAATTTGGTTCGGCTTGCATAGTCACAATCGAGAAAACATTGTTTGCTAACTGATCCATTAAGGTTAGCCTATCATCGCATAAATACTGGGTTCATATAACTGGCGGCGTGATTGCCGCTTCCATTTCGTCTTCGCAGGGTAAGACGCCTTGTGAAACGGAAGTGTTAACAAGAAAGTTTGGTGCGAAAGATTTTTTTTCGGAGCAAGCCTGCAAAGCAATTACGTGTCACCCGATGACTGACAATTGCGCCATAACAGATTGATACAGCGTTGAGCGACCACTATACTCACGATGGCTTTGTAATATTTCACTCCATTTTAGTATTGCATTTATCAATGAGATCAATTTCTTATGAGTAAAGAATTACGGTTTTCAACTGAACTTTTTGCGTTTCTGCGCGAACTAAAAAGCAACAATGATCGTGCTTGGTTTGAAGCAAATAAGCTGCGCTATCAAGAGGTAATACGCGATCCGTTTTTGGCGTTCATTGCGGCTTTTAATCCACGGTTGCAATCCATTTCGCCTTTTTTTATTGCCGATCCTAAACCTACAGGTGGATCATTTTTTCGCATTTACCGAGACACGCGTTTTTCCAAAAATAAAGCGCCTTACAAGACAAACGCCTCGGCGTATTTCCCTCATCAAGCTGGGAAAGTTAACGCGCCGGGCATCTACTTACATTTTGAACCTGATAATTGTTTTGCGGGGATGGGAATCTATCAACCCGATCCACAGACACGCACCAAAATTACGGATGCGATTGTGAGTAGGGCTGATGAGTGGCAAGCCGTGGCCAGCAACAAAGCGCTGCGAAAACATTTCAAATTTGGCGGCGAATCGTTGCAACGCGTTCCTAAACAATATGATCCCAATCATCCGCTGGCTGAAGATTTGCGGCGCAAAGATTTTATTGTGATTGCCCCGTTAAGCGAGCAACAAGTCTGCGCTAAAGATTTGCTTGATCGTTTTGAAACGCTCTGCGCTACGGCTGCGCCCTTGCTACAATTTCTAACGCACGCCATCAATTTGCCTTGGAGCGCTCAGGACTAAACACGGTCAGCCTTATTTCTGCGGTTGCGTCGTTAACCTTTTTACATAATCTGAATATTGCGCAGCGTTTTTACACGCCGGATTATTCGGGAGTTTGCCAGTTAACAAAGTCACTGTGACGCAGGCTGACGCAGGTGCAAGTTCTGAACTAGCAGAATTTGTTTCGTGATAATGATTCGGTACGCCTTGCGCTTTGCATGCGTCGGGGGACTTTTTGATTTCGGGATTACTCATATCAATCGGCTCGCGGCGAAAGTCCGACGCTGGCACAATGTAGCCGAATTCGTCTGGGCACAGTCCAAACATAAATTTATATTTTTTTGTCATCGCATCGCGGATGCTTGGTTCGAGCGGCGCGCCGGTGTCGGCGGCGGGACAATCAGTGCGACGATATTTATCGAGGCCGTAAAAAATCTCTGGGAACAATTCACCCGGCGTAGTCACGAATTGCGCATCGCCTAAATTAATCGCGTAAATATTAGTCTTGGATTGCGGGATGCCGTTTGCATCAGGATTCATAATCGTGTCCAGCACGCCGAGTTTCAGCAAAATCATGTAACCTTGATTATCCATCTTCACGTGCAAATCGGCTTTTTTAACTTCCAGTACATCGCTCTTGCTCCATTCACTTTTTTCGAGGGCAACCAACGCAGCTTTGCCCATATCGCGGCCAATCGCATATGTGCGTTCAAGGGTGAAAACTGGTCGTGTCGAATTCGGTTTTAGTTCAAAATTCTTCCCATCAAAATTGATGCGGTCGTTATTTTTCGTGTTGGAATCGCCGACAATTTCGACTGCGCCAATTGGGCCGGAAATGTAAACGGCGGTGCCGCCAACTTTTTTCTCTACGGTTTCGCGCACGGCATGAATAAAATCCGAAGTAATCGCGCGATTTCTATCTTCCATTGATTCGGGATGCACATTCCAATTAATCAAGGTGCTAATTGTTTTATTTGTCCGTTTGTTGATGAAATGCATGATACGCATTTCTTCGTCAAAGAATTTGGGCGGACGACCTCCGTTGCGCACTTGCATTCCAGCAATGACCGGCGATTGCTGAACAGTAGTGACACCAATTTTTAATTTGGATGGTTGAAGATTTTTTGCGGCTTGTTCAATGCTGCGAGCAATCATTTTGTCTACGAAGCGCAAGTATTTCGGGTACTTCCCGTCCTTCATAAAGCTTTCGCCCCACGCACCGATGGAATCAGGTGCTTCATGATTGTGCGTGGCAGCGACCAAAACTTCCTGAATGCCAAGTTTTGGGTCAAGCATTTTTTTGATTTGTTCGATTCCGTAATAGGAGGATTCGGTGTAATAGCCAATCAAATCAATGGACACTATGGCAATGCGCGTCGTGCCGTAATCCAGCACCAATGTGCGCGCCCACAAATCATCCGCTTTGCTTGTTGCCAAGCGGTTATCGCCAAATCCCGCTAAATAAATCCCGTCGTAACGGTTCTGTGAACTAGCATCAATTTTGGAATTTTCCACATCATCTTCAAACTCTTCGCCCTTATCCCAATAGCCATTTTTGTTTGTGTCGGTGAATTTTTCGCCCCAGACTCCGGTATCAGTTATCGTGCCATCCCAATCAGGATGATAGCCGAAGGGGGTAATGGCTATCGCGCTAACGCCAACTTTAAGTTCTTTTTTGGGCGCAGCAAAAAGCGGCAAGGAAAACAGCATTATGAATAATAGTACGCGGGACATGGGGAAAGCCTCCAGAATTAGAACGCTTAAGTTCTGAGTACCAACTTTAGTTGGCAACGCTTGGCAAAAGGCCGCCTCAAGGCAGGACTCAAAACGTTTTTGCCACAGATTCACCTAAATAGACACGGATTGTTATGTAGTTCATATCCGTGTAAGGCGGTGAAAACCTGTAGCTGAAATTGCTTGCTTAATTTAAGATGCCTGCTTTCGCTTTACAATGTCTCAAAGGAAATATGAATGAATTCAAAACCTGCAATAATTTTTGACCTTGGCGGCGTCTTGATTGATTGGAACCCGCGTTATTTATATCGCCAGATGTTTACGGACGATGAAGCAATCCAAAATTTTATGGAGGAGACGAATCTTTTGCATTGGAACGAATTTCAAGATGCGGGGCGTCCATTCGCAGAAGCGGTGCAATTATTGAGCGATGAATTCCCTCATCATGAGCAATATATTCGTGCCTTTCATGAGCGCTGGGTTGAAATGGTGGGCGGCGCGATTGAAGGCACAGTCGAAATTTTGCGGGAATTGAAAAATGCGGAATACGAAATTTATGCGCTGACAAATTGGTCAGCAGAAACTTATCCGCTGGCGTATGAACGATTTGAATTTTTGCGGTGGTTTCGCCATGTCGCCGTTTCGGGAAAACTAAAAATGATTAAGCCTGATCCGCGCATTTTCGAGCATATGCTTGGCATCGTGGCGCGCCCTGCTACGGCATGTATTTATATTGACGATTCGCACAAGAATTTTTTGGCGGCGCAGGAGTTGGGATTTCAAGCCATCCACTTTCAAAATCCTTTGCACCTGCAAGCGGAGCTGAGCCAACTACTGCTACATAAAAAACCGAACAACAGCAAGTAACACTCCCCCGAGATAACTTACTATTGTTCGGGCTAACTGCCTGAATCAAAGTGAACAGGCAAATTTACTGATCGTTACCTGCGATTATTTACGCGTACGATCATTATGTTTCTTGCGATAAATCTTGCGGCTTACCTGATTTTGATCTTTCTGGATTTCCTTGCGTTCCGCGCCCGTCACCGTGCCGTCAGCTCTCGCTTCCCGTTTTTCTTCCCGAATTTCTTTTTCATTTTTCATCAAGGAACCAGTTTCGCGTTTAGTCAATTCTTTTGAGCGGACACCTCTTTTGATGCGGGTTGATTGACGTTTTTGCCGCGCCTTAACGACAGGAGTGTGGACGCCTGGAGTCGTTTGCTCGGTTTGCGCGGCAACAATGATTGTCATTCCAAATAAAAGACATAGGGTTAATCCAAAAGAGTAGAGTTTGTTCATAATCGTTATCATCTCCATATCAAAATTAGGGGGTAGCATTAATTTGTCAGGGAGGGGGCAACCAATCGCTTTCAACCTCCCAACAACACATAGTGTGGCTAATCGTAAAAATGTATCAATTCTTTTCTAAAGTTCTCAAAAATTTGCAGTGCACCTAAAGATTCAACTAATTCGCTTTGGGTTTGCGATGATTTTTGAAGTTAGTTTTGCGTCTGGCATTTGTATTTTGATTTTTGATCTTCCACCAGTCATCTGAATAGCAAGGATCGCAGCAACCCGTGCAAATTTGCGTTCCATTCGCAGGCCTTGCAAGGCGGCGATTTTGGTTTCCTGAGCGGTTGTGACTATTGTTGTGCTTCGTTATAGAACCCTGAGTCTTATTCGATGATTCAGCAACATTGGTTTTACTAAGGGCTTTTTCGATATTGTCTTGCCCCCAAACATGCGAGGTCAAAAATAAACCAAAACTAATTGCGGTAAATCCAAAAGTTTTGCTTTCACAACATATCTCCATTTTAGTAGTTTAGCGGCTTTGATCGTTGCGTCTGCTGCCGCGTTAATCCTAATAACAACCAGAGCCAACCGTTCCATTCTGACCTGTTACTCCATCAATCCAGCCGAAAGTTTGCGCGCAACAATCAGCCCCGGCGCAACGCTGTAGCCCGCCTTCGCCTTCCAGCGAACATTCATCTCTGCCACCTTTGTCGGGGCAACAACACATCGAAATATAGACATCGCTGGTTCTATCTTTAGTAGGAATTTCCAGCACATATATTGTGAACGGATAGGCGAGAGGTATTCCAGCTTTTACACGATAATCAATGATTGCTGTGTCACCGTCAGCCGTTTTCCAGATTGAAAATCCATCTTTGGGCGCTACGACATTTCCTTTGATCGTGTAGGCGCGATTCCCGCTAGGATATTTTTGTAACCCTTCAATTAATGATGGGCTAAATTGGGCGCGATTCAATTGGCTCGTTAATTTTACTTTCCGGCGCTTCTGGTCGTCGCTTTCAGGCCAGCGCTTTCTGTTACCTCTTTGTCGTTGCTCGGCGTCAAGTTCAGAAAATAATTCTTGCGGGTGCGCTAACGCTGCGTGATAGACCAGAACCCCGCCAGTAAGCAGTGCACAAAACAAACATACCAATAGTATTTTTTTGTACATCGGGTGCCCCCTGGTTGCAGGCATTTTTGGAAAGTAATTTTCTGGCAATAAGAGTAAATAACAGCTAACGCGCTTTATTTTTATGGCGATCCTGAATTTCAAAATTGCCTAATCTTTGCTGCCGTTTTCTCCGGCTTATACCATTTGGCTGGCTCGACTTATAGTTTGTGACCTGTACGTTTTGTAACGTGTATTTGCCGTTACTCCGCTTTCTCTTGCCATTACCCAAAACCGAAACAGATAAGGACAAAACAAGCATTGCGACAAGAGCGATGATGAAAAACTTTTTCATGTTTTTTCTCCTAATTAAGGTGCAGGTGATTTTTTTGTTTCGTTACTTAGTGTCAGGCGCGAGCAATTTGTATCAACAATATTTTTGGCACCTGCAAATTTGTAAAAAATTATTTTCGTCCTCCGTGATCTGCGTTGCCGCCAATTCCTGCGATTTTTGTTAGCAGCATTTTTTGAACGGGAATTCATCGGATTTCGCAAAAGGTTAATTTATGAAGTCAGTAAAATTTATCGCCATCATTGTGATCGCTGTTTGTTCACTAACAATTTTTGGTTTAGCGCAAATACCGACTTCGGCGCAGGAATGGGTCAAACAAGGCGCTGAACAATTCAGCCAGCAAAATTACAATGCTGCGGCACAATCGTACTCCGAATGTATCAAGTTAAACCCCAAAGCTGATAATTGTTATGCTTCGCGCGGGTATGCCAATCTAATGAAAAAAGATTATCTGGCCGCACTGAGTGATTGGAATAAAGCGCTCGAGCTTGCGCCTGCGAATGGGCATTATTTTGTCGGGCGCGGTAATGTTTACCATACCCAAAATCGGTTTGATGATGCGATTGCAGACTTTTCTAAAGCGATTTCAATTGATGCAAAACTCACTAATGCTTACGATAGTCGCGCGCGCGCTTATTGCCAAAAGAACCAGCTGGAATTAGCCGCCGCAGACGAAAAGAAAGTCATTGAATTAGGGGACAAGGTAAGTAAAACCTGTGCTGAAATAAAGCGAACGGAAGCAGCGCAAGCAAAATTGATTGACGAGTTCGAGGCGGGCAAACAATTCAGGCTAGGGCTGGCTGAATTAAATAAGGGGAATTTGCCTGTAGCAATTGATGCCTTTACAAAAACAATTGCCCTGACTCCTAAACATTTCCAGTCCTTTTATCATCGCGGCGTAGCGCAGTTCCAATCAGGCAAACTTGATGCCGCTGCGGCTGATTTCGCGCAGGCTTTTGAACTCAATCCGCAAATCCCTGAATTATATTTTTATCGCGCCGCAATCGCCGTACAAAAAAATGATACTGAACGTGCTCTGATCGAATTCAGCAAAGCGATTGAATTGAACCCAAAATTCGTCGAAGCGCTGGAAAACCGTGGGAAGATTTATTTTCAGAAAACCCAGTTTGCGCAAGCCATCGCCGATTTCTCGAAAATCATTGATCTCAAACCGAGTGCCGATGCGTATTATAATCGCGGCGTTTCTTATTACTCTTTGCGTAATTTTGACGGTGCAATTCTCGATATGACGAAATTGATTGAAGTCAATCCCAAAGCGACTCAGCCTTATCTGGTGCGGGCTGCGGCATATTGCCAAGCTGGGAAAAAAGATTTGGCAAAAGCGGATGAAAAGAAAATCATTGAACTCGGCGGAAAAGTGGAATCGCCCTGCCAATAATTGCTGCCCGGAAAAAGTTCGATCTGCGCCAGCGGTTGCTGCCAGCGCAGATCGAAAATAATTACGCTCAGAGTTAGAAAGGACTGTGACAACTAGTTGCGATTGACTGCTTTACCTTTCCCGGCCATTCTTGCGGTGCGCGAAATTCAAGCTAGATTCGATTGATTATGCGGTGGATTTGGCTACTTAGCGATTCCGCTGCTTTTGCTTTCCCAACAATCCCTGACCTGGATTACTCGAATAAATTGATGATGTCTTCGCTCGCCTGCGGGCCGCAACTCTTTGATTAGGCGAATTAGGATTTTTTACTTTGGCTTCATCCGCCCACACAACTTCGCCTGTGCTGGTATCAATCAAGTTTCCGGCTTTCGGTTTTCTGACCGTTCTTTGGCTGGCATTCGATTGAGGCTTTTTCTGCACGTCATCGCCCAAAATCGCACCGCCGTCATCTAAGACCTGGCCTGTCGAAACATCTCGTGGCGATTTGATATTGGCTTTGCGAGTGCCGTTTTTTGCGCCCTTGGCTTTTGACCAGACAACAATTTCTTTTTGCCCGAATGCGGTGGTAGCGAATATAAAACTCAACATTGCGATAGCGACAAAACTTTTGCTCAACATAGTGTCTCCTTTTTGGTTACATCCTCAATTGCGCCGTCCGTTTGGCTTTTTCGTGCGGGCATCATTGCTTTCGCCGTCAATCCCATCATATTTGGCAGCATTCGGTTGTTGGCTGTTAATGGCTTCACCTTTGATGTCCCCTAATTTTATGAACGAGGGTTGATTGGTAGTGTCTTGTTGCGGTGTGCGCGAACGATTGTTTTGTCCGCTTGTACCACTTTTTCTGAAGTGCTGCGTCGTGCCATCACCTGTTGGATTTGGGCGAACTTGTCCATTGCGGCGTTTCCCTTTGTGACCGACTTCGTGTGTGGCGGTATCGCCTAAGCTTTGCTTCTGGGAATTAGTGATCTGCATCTCAGGCTGGTCGCCCGTTGAAGTTGGACTTTTACGCTTTGCGCGTTGAACTTGATTCGGAGTTTGGTTGATTCCTGCGCTTACAGTTCCGCCGAGGCCAAAAGGATTACCGATTTGTCGTGTCGGACGGCGGCGTTCCTGCCCGTATGCCGTGCTGATTAAAATTAAAGTCATTATTGCGATAGTGGTAGCTGTTTTTTTCATAGTGTCTCCTTCTGTCAAAAGTCCATTGTTTTGTTTTGCTCGTTACATAGTGCAGGCGGGGCGCAGTTTGTATCAGCAAACGCCGAATTATTTTTTGCGTCGCCCTCCAAATGCCTCTACCCCGCAAGAGCAAGGTCATGCATAAATAACATCCGCTGTAGGATCGTTTCGTTGGGTTGAAAAGAAAAGGCGACGTAGAAACGTCGCCCTCCTGTAAACTTGAATCTCAGTGAATTTTAACGGTGGCGGCGCGGTTGCCTGGTACGCTGATTGGTTCCTGTCGGATTCGATGCCCCCCAACTAAAATTCGTTGATTTGGGTTTTCCTTTTCTGACTGTGACAGGTGAAGGTGTCGGAGCAGGTACAGCTCTGTTCTTTGGTGGCGTAGGCGCGGGAACCGCTTTATTACCCTGCGGTTGCGCCGTCGTTGTAAAAGGCAATGCAAACATTGAAAATCCGATTGTTGCGATCAGTGTTGCAGAGATAAATAAATTCTTTTTTTTCATTTTTAGTCTCCCAATTTTTTGTTGTGAGGCGCTGAATGTTCAGCGTTAGTTTGTATTTTTGAAAGAATCTAGCAATATTTTTTTCGACGAGGTTGATTTCTTCTGATTCCCCGCTCCATTCCTGCATCGTCACCTTATTGATGCCGCTTTCTTCGCGCTTTCCTAGACTCCACTTGGATATCTAGTCCTGTTACTTCTGTAAAACCTGTGGGGTTTCGGGGAGTGATATTTCGTGCTTTATCAATGCCGATTTCTTTTGGATTATATTGCGCGGTTGCTGAATTCGCGCTTTTGCGGAAATGTTCCGTTGTGCCATCACCCACAGAGTTCGCTTGAAATTGCGGATTGCGGCGTTTTCCCTTGTGTCCAACTTCGTGCGTCGCCGTGTCGCCTAAGTTATAGCCTTGACGTTTTCTGACACCAGCGATGTTTCCGTCGAGACCAATTGGATTGCCGATGCGCTGTGGCGGGCGATTTCTTATGCCTACGCCAGAACCTCCGCCCATTGCTGTGCTGCCTTTAATTTTTCTAGCTGGTTGTGCCAAAGCTGTTCCAATCAAAATTAACGTCATAATTGCGGTTGTAATTGCTGTCTTTTTCATAATGTCTCCTTGTCAATCATTAAAGGGGCATTGCTTTCACGTTACTTAGTGCATTGAAGCTGAAAAATGTATCAGCGATTTTTTTAGTGGAGAAGAAAAAATTAAGGATCCACGTTTCAACATTTAAGATTGCTGGAATAAGCATGAACCCTGAATTTATGGAAAACTAAATTATTCAATAACAATTGTACCCACGTTGGGTTTGCCTAAGCCGCAGGAAATTGGATCATAGAAATAAAATCTCTGCTGCCCCGTCGTGCGACGAAACGTATGTTGATGTGTTTTGGGAAAGGGATCAGCTAGTTTCGGGAAAAATGAGTTCCGACGTTCCTGCAAAATTTTCGCCCAATCACCAATGGTTTTCCCATCTGGCAGCACGCCGTTGTTTGTATTCTGAATTTCCCAAAAACGTTCCTCGTAAATTTCCAGAAATACGCCATCTGAATTTACCAACATATTTTGTAACGTTGAGTTCACCTCTGTCGGATTACTAACTTTCCTACCGTTATTCGTTTGGTATCCAGTGACTTGTTTTCCATCAGCACCTGCTTCTAATACCCAGCGATTCGGGCATCCCGTTCCGGCACGGGCGAACGGTTTAGTCGCAGGATGTTGATTTTCATTCGGACACGTACCGGACAGCGGTTTGAGCGTTAAGCCGTTATGCTGAATGGTAAAATTAATGCCGTGATCGCGTTGCCCGATTGCCAAAATTTCTTCGGTTTGTTCGGTGCCGCGTGGCAGCGGGCGATTATTTGAGGATGAGCCGCTTGCCGTTTCCCATCCGCCCGCATCATTTACTTGTGGAAAACCATCCTGAATAAGCGCATAGCTCATCGCTTTATTGGGAAACAATTTGGCGATTAAATTAAATTGCTGCCGATAAAAATTGACCAAACCAGAGGGCGTATATCCGTTTTGCGCGAACACTTGCGGATTGCAAATACAACCCGGCGCACAATGTTTCGGCAAACGATTTTCATGCGTAAATAAATTAGCGCCGGAAGGTTTGATGTAAGCAAGTGCGCGGTACCAATCCGCCCTCGCACGCAAATGCTCAGATACTTTGGTCAGCAACGCGAAATAATGTTTTTGGTACTGTGGATCGGTCGGGCTGCCTAAATCCATCGGCATTCCACAACTGCGCCGCCCTTCCGGTTCGTCGCCCATATCCTGCAAATGCAACCGCTTAACGCCGCCGCCTTGCTGGGTGCGTGCGCTGCCATCTGCATTGGTAGCAAAAATCCAATCCGGTGTGCCTGTGCTGCCTGCTTTAAATCCAAGCGAATAAATTTTGCCGTTGCGAACAGCTTTTTCAACCTCACGATCCAGCAATGTGAAATCAAATTTGTCGGGCGCGGTGTGAACATCGCTCCACAACAAGCGAATAAAAACGCCCGTCAAATTTGGGTCACGCCAGGTCGAATCCATTGTGGTGTAAGATGCGCCGCTCGCACATAACACAGAATTTCCGGTCATCGCTAGGGGACGGCCAAAAGCACAACGACCGCGTCCGGCTTGTAAACCACGCTCTAACGGGGCAAGCGTGAAAATTCCTGACGGCGCAAAAATCTGCGGTCCGGTAAAATCATTTTTGTTATTGGGATCATAAGCCAACGGCGTAGGGCAAGCCCCGGCAATTGACGCAGATGCGGCGGCGACAATTGCGTGGGTGGAATTCGGTAACAACCATTCAACGGTATCGCCATCTCTAATGTGAATCGTTGCCGGTACAAATGTACCATCAATATTGACTTTGATTTGATGTGTCTGCGGCTTTTTCTGCGCGATGACTCGCGTGAGTGTCGAAGGAAGAAATACAAGAAGCGCAAGGCCTGCGAGCGCAATAAAAATGCTACGCTGATAAATTGTCATAACGTTAGGCTCCAACATCGGTATGCGAACAAACATCATCGCGCCAATTGTTAGTTGGCGCGACGGTGATTTTCAGGTTGGCAATTATTCCCTTGGTAGGCTTTCTAAAAACGCTTTGATTTCTTTGTCCGGCGTTTTGTACACCTTTTCAGCGGTTGCAGAGGTGACCGTTTCAGGGTCGGGCTCCGTCTCGAAATTTTTGACGTAGTAGGCTGTCGAACTCGCACGGTCAATTAATGTAATCTGACACGACATCGCCATTGCGGGCAACGTTTTATTAGGGTCTTCTTTGGAACGGTAAATCCCTTTTTGAATCGGGTGGCAATCTTGCTGAATAATTGTTTTGATATCGTCAGCATTTTCAGCGGTGGGGAAAATAGGAATCGGCTTGAAGGTGTATTCGCCGCTGTTCAGCGTTGTCAGTTCGACTGTTTTGCCTTTGATGTAGGGGCGCTGGACAAGGGCGACTTTCACAGGTTTGCGCATAAATTCGCCCCGTGCCGCAATCATTTTATTGGTACGTTCAGTGCGCTCTGCCTGCGCTTTTTTGGCTGCCTCAGATTGACACCCTGTTAAGGAAATCAGTCCTAGCATAGCCAGCATGAATAAAATTTGATAAGTCGTTTTCATCGGCTGTTCCTTGTTTGTTTTTGCGTTGCTTGTTGCAGTTCAGTTTTTGCGACGCCGCGTTTTTGCAGTGCGCAGCGATTCATTGTTATTGACCGTTTCTGTGCGCGTTGCGCGCGTTCGTGTGCGATGTGTTTCGTCATTTTCGACTTCGATGTCCTGATTTTTCGCGCGGTTCTGAACCTGCTTACGGCGTTTGTTTTTTTGTACCCAGAGCGGTTCATCATTGGGTTCAAAAACGGCGGCCTGCGATTTTGTGTTTTTGGGGTTACGCTTTCGGTAACTCACTTCCTGATTAGCATATTTATCATGCGCACTATTTTTTACTTTGCGCTTGCCAAACAGCGCATCAGCTTCGTCAAAAAACGGAGCGGCTTTTGTAGGTTGTCGCTTGTTTTTGCCAGATTGTGCCCAAACGTTACTTACAAGTGCGCAACCGAGCAGAATTAGAATGAAGAGCTTGTGCATGATTTTGCCTTTCCGTTTTTTGGGACAAGCGAAAGCGCCCGCAGCGCAGGCGTTTTCGCAGGTTGTGAAGGTGTACTTATTTGCGTTTGCGCATCGTCATTCGTTTGGTTTCCCAGGAATCTTCGTGCGTGACACCGCCTTTGCAATAAGTGTTCGTATTGGTACTGGGTTGTTTGCGGCGTTGATTCGTGATTGTACCACCACTATTTTGTCCGGCTACGACTTCGTTAGCTGTCGCATCATCAGTGTAATCCATGAAGCCATTTGCACGATTGGAAAAAGGTTTATGTTGCCGTTTGCCAGTTGCTTGTCCCGAAGCAGCATCACGCGGCGAAGTGATGCTAGTTGCCTGTCCCGAAGCAACATCACGTGGTGATTTAATATCCTGGATTTCAAAGTTGCCTAATTTATCTTGCGCGGTACGCGGCGCTTTTCTTCTGCCAGTAGCTTGCCCTGAAGCCACGTCGCGCGGCGACTTGATAGATTGCGTTTTGATTTTGGCATTTTTGACTTTGTCAATTTCTGGATGCCATTGTCCGAATGCTGTGCTGGAAATTGCCATTGTTAATACAGCGATTGCAAAGATTGAGAATTTGGTTTTCATATTGTTGCTCCTAAGTTCGATAAAATTAATTTTTCAATTACCTTATTGCCTATTTTGCTGAAGCTGTTGCTTTTGCGTTAGCTCCTTCGTTTGCTTCGGTACTTAGTGGCAACGACCTTCCAAATGTATCAATAAATTTTGCAAATTATTTTCCTGGACTATTTTATTGCCCCCTCTAAAGGTTAGCGATAGAATCCCAAATCCTATGCAACGCAGCGTAGACATCTGGCCTAACAACAACTTAGTAAATGCAATTCAGCAAGGCGATTCGGCGGCTGAGGCTGCGCTCTATGAAAAATTCTCGCAGCGCATTTATTTCCTCGCGCTCAGCGAATTGCACTCCAAAGATGATGCCGAAGATGTCCGCGCCGAAACATTCCTGCGCGTGATTCAAGCCTTGCGCGAAGGCAAACTACGTTCGGCAGATTCCCTTCCCTCATTTATCGTGGGCTTCGCGCTCAATATTATTCGTGAGCAAATTCGCCAGAAATATAAAACTGATTCGCTTGAAGATTTTGAATACGACATCGCTGGTGATGGTTCGATGGAAAAAACTTTTTTGGATGCCGAAGCTGGCAAAGCGTTAGAGCAAGCCGCCAAACAATTGAAGCCACGCGAGCAGGAATTTTTGCGCATGTATTATTATGAAGAGCTATCCAAAGAAGAAATTGCCGAAAAATTAGGCATCAAAGAAGAACGTTTGCGCCTCATAAAATCACGCACATTGCAGAGCTTCCGAGAAATTTATCAAAAAATTGCCAACCGCTGATACAAATTAACCAGTAGCGACACTAAGTAACGAATCAGGTCTGAGAAGGTGAAAAAAAACTACCCCTCGATTCGTGAAAGGAACGTCGCCCTATGAAAAAGCTAACCGCAACTCTCCTCCTAATTGTAATCACAACAACTGTCATTTTTGCGCAGCCAGCACCGCGCACGCGCGGCCCACTGGCAGAAAAAATCCGCGCGGCAAGACAGAGCAAAACTGGTAATAAAAATAATTCGCAGCCCGCGCCCGCAGAAAACGGGTCATACGTCGTCGGCAAGAATCGTTTCACGACTGTCGTAAACGGCGACACGCGCGAATATTACGTCAGCGTGCCGCGCAGCTACGACAAATCGAAGGCCGTTCCCGTCGTGTTCATGTTGCACGGCACGAGCGGCGACGGATTGAAGTTTTACAATATCTCCGGCTGGAAAGAAGTCGGCGAAGCAGAAAATATTATTACGGTGTATCCCTCATCGTGGCGGCATTGCATTATTGAAGATGGCAAACGTACCAATACGACAAAATGGAACATCTTTCCCGGCAGCTTTGAATATTGCCCCGGTGAAGTCCCCAAAGATGACATCAAATTTCTGAATCAAGTAATTGACGAATTGTGCGGCAAATTCAATGTAAATCAGAAAATGATTTACTTCGTTGGCTTTTCCAACGGCGGGCAAATGACATCACGCATCGGTATCGAAATGTCAGATCGCGTAGCCGCTGTTGTTTCCAGTGCAGGATTCTTATCGCCCAAGGGGAGCTATACGCCAAAACGTTTGTTGCCCAATTTGGCACAAGTCGGGACAAACGATGACCGCTACATGGGATTGTCCGGCGGCAGTCCTTTACCGATGAATTTTGATCAGCTTTTTGCCCAATCGCCATTTTTTAAAGGCGTAATGAATAGCTATGGCAAAGCCTACAAATTAAATCCGAATTACACAACAGGCGGTGATCCCAACAATGTAATGTGGCTGGATGCCAAAGGCACATCGGGCAATCCCAATAATGTCTTTCGCTTCGTTTTGATTAAGGGAATGACACATATGTATCCCAACGGCAAAAATTTTCCGTTGAATGGTGCACAGATGAATTGGCAATGGTTGAAGCAATTTAAGTTGCCATAAAAAAAGCAAAAAAAGGTTGATACAAAATCGGCATTGCTGACACTAATTGTTGAAGGGGGCTGGGGGAGCAGGAAAAGCTCCCCTTTCCTTATAATCAAGAACCGCAACCAACTGCCTGCTGCCCTATGAAAAAAATAATCGCATTCATACTCATCATCGCCGTAACCACAATTGCTGTCCTGGCTCAATCTACAGAACGCCAACGCGGCGGATTACGTGAAAAGATTCGTCAGGCGCGACAAGGGAAAGGTGAAACCAAAACAGAAAACAAAAGTGAAACCAGCGCGAAACCAAATAATAATGGTTCGTACGTCGTCGGCAAGAATCGCTTCACAACCAATGTGAACGGCGATACGCGCGAATATTTTGTGCATGTGCCGAAGAGCTATAACAAAGCTACGGCAGTGCCATTAGTGTTTATGTTGCATGGTACAGGACAAAATGGCGAGCAGTTTTATAACATCTCTGGTTGGAAAGAAGTGGGCGAAGCCGAGAACCTGATTACGGTGTTTCCGTCATCCTGGAAGCAATGCGTCATTGATGAAGGAAAACAACAAAACTCATTAAAGTGGAGTTCTTACCCCGAAAGCGGTTTTACTTTTTGCGCTGGCGTCACGCCGCGAGATGACATCAAATTTTTGAATCAGGTGATTGATGAAATCGAAGGAAAATTCAACATCAATCAGCACATGATTTATTTCGTAGGGTTTTCCAACGGTTCACAGATGGCTGCACGCGTCGGCATCGAAATGTCAGAACGCATTGCAGGTTTTGTCGGTCATCTCGATACGAATCAACCAATGACGCCGAAACGTTTCGTCCCAAATATTTGGCAGGAAGGAACCGAAGACCCACATTACACTGCGATGTTTGGCGGTCAAAGCATACCGATGGATTTCAATCTGATTCTTGCCAAACCATATATGAAATCGGCGCTGAATTTGTATCTGCAAACGTTCAAGCTCAGTCCCAATTACACGACGGGCGGCAATCCAAATAAGATGATCTGGCTGGAGGCAAAAGGCACATCAGGCGACCCAACAAACGTCTTTCGCCTGGTATTTGTGAAAGACATGGGGCATGTATATCCTAATGGCAAAAATCATCCGGTTGAAGGAGCAAAACTTAATTGGCAATGGCTGAAGCAATACCAACTCCCCTAATTTAGGTTAGACTTTTTGGGATGGGTGGCAACAATGAAAAAGGTGGCAAGCAATGAATCATCACGAGATTGAACAACAAGATATTATTGAGCGGTACGTCATGCACCGCCTGAATGCAACCGAACGACAAGCGTTTCAGGAACATTATTTTGGTTGTGACGAATGCTTCGCCAAAGTGCAAACTTCAGCAAAATTTGTCGCGGGGGTAAAGCATTCAGCGCGCAAAGGAATTTTGTCAGAAATCGCAACCGTGCCCTCATCGTCACCCGTTTCGTGGTTGACCAACTGGTTCAAGCCCGCGTTCGCATTCGCTTCGGCAATCGCGATTTTATTGGCGATAGGCCTTGGCTGGGTTTTGCTGAGCCAAATTCCGAAGCTGCGCGAAGATGTAGCGCGTGAACGCCAAGCGCGTGAACAAATCGCCCGCGAAAAAGAGCAATCGTTGCAATCAACCAATAACGAGTTAGAAAAAGAACGGCAAGCATTAGCTGCCGCGCAAGCAGAAAAAGAAAAATTACAAGCGCAATTTAACCAACAAATCGCGCAAAATAAATCGAGCGAAACGCCTGCGCCTATTATCACGTCACAAGCAAACGCTCCGATTGTTTTACTGGAAGCACAGCGCGATGCCAAAGCGGCAAGTAATCAGCTCACGATTCCTAACGCCGCGAAAACGGCTACGTTATGGATTGAGCTTGCACCAGATGCGCGGTTTGAGAGTTATCAATTACAAGTTTTTGATCAATCGAATCGCCTGGTGACAACGATCAACGGCGCAAAGCTCAATAATTACGGCGCAATTGCTGTGAATATTCCGACGCGATCATTGCAGACAACAAAATACCTGGTCAAAGCATTTGGCGAAAAAGGTGGGACGCGCGAATTAATTGGTGAATATGATTTGACCGTGCGCAAATAATAATTTTCAGGTCTAAGCGGATTGTGATTATGAAGCGTTTCGTTAGCCTCCTCATCTTTTTGCTTTCTGTATGCCTCAATGGCTTTGCCCAAACTTCGCCCGAATCCTCGCCCACTGAAAAAAATCAGACACGCCCACTTACGATTGAAGAGTTGAATAATCGTGCTGGTAAATTATTGCGTGAAGAACGCAACGAGGAAGCCTATCAACTTGCCAAACGCGCCTTTGAGCGAAGTCAGAATCGTGATCTGCGCCGGCGCGCTTCTCGTTCAGCAAATCTGATTGGCATTGCTGCCTTTCGACTGGGTCGCATCAGCGAAGCAATTGACTACTACAAACAAGCCTTCAACGTTATTGCCGACGACAAAGATGATCCTGAAGTGGACAAGTTGCAAATAACGGCGCTGGGGCGAGCCGCTTCATTGTTACGGCTGTCGGGACGATATGAAGAAGCGCTCTGGTGTTTTAATCAGACATTGCGTTTGTTTCGTAAGCAAAATGATCGGTCAGGTGAGTCCTTGATTCTAAGTCGTTTGAGTTCGGTTTATGCGTTCACGGGCGATGCCGAGCGCGCAATCAATTATTCCGCCGAAGCGCTGAAGCTGGCACAGGCCCTGGGCGATAGAACGCTCGAAGAAAATGCGTTGCTCAGCTTTTTATTAGCGGAAGAATTACGCGGAAATTATGAAAGCGCCTTGCAATACGGGTTACGCGAAATTGAATTCATTCGCAATTATCCACTCGGCAATCAGATCACAGGCAATCCGCTCACCGAATTGCGCTATGTTCGACTCACCACACTTTATCACCTTGCGACGACTTATGCTGCACTTGAATTGTATGCCGAAGCCACCAATTTCTTTGAGCTGGCGTTGAATTATGCGAAGGCAATGCACGCTCGTTCCGATTTGATTTTGGGTGACTATGCCTGGACGCAATTGCAATACGGAAATGCCGCGCAAGCATTAGATTCGGTCTCAACCGCGCTCACAAATTTACGAAAAGTTGGTGGCAATCGTCATCTCGAATCACGCTTCCTTGCCACCAAAGCCACCGCCGAACGTGTGCTTGGACGTAATGACGAAGCCTTGCAAAGTTATCGTCAGGCCGTTGCTGCGGTTGAAGAGGCGCGGATGCTGTCCATTCCGACCGAAATTTCCAGAGCCGGAATCATTGCTTCCCGCCGCGATGTTTTCACCAATGCAATTCAGTTTCTAGTTGAGCAAAATCGAGCGGATGAAGCGTTAGCAGTTGCTGAGGCTTATCACGCGCGCGTTTTTCTTGATGTACTCGCTGAAACAGGCGAACAGGATAAAGAGGAATATACACCAGAACAAAAAATTGAAATTGATCGCATTCTGGCCAAAATTGCCGGCATTCAACGCGAGCTCTGGAAACCAGACATCAGCGCCGAAAACGAAGGAAAATTTTCCGAGCAATTAACGTTAGCTGAACAGGAACTGGAATCCGTTCGTCTGAAAATCCGCCGTGCCAATCCGCATTTCGCTTCAGTCAAATATCCTAAACCACTACAACCGGAAATTATCGCCAAAGAAATTATGCCGCCGGATACGACCTTAATTGAGTTTGTGCTCGGTGAGCCAAAATCAATTGCATTAGTCATGTCGCAGGGCAAATTATCGTCGTACTTTTTGCCGCCTGCGAAAGAAATTGAAATGCTGGTGGCGCAATACAATCAGGCGCTGACCGAAAAGGTGTATTCGCTGACAGCGATGCAAGCCATCGCGAGGCAAAAAAAACTGGGGCAATTTCTTTACCAGACACTGTTGCAAAATATCGAAGTACAAACCGCAGGTGCTAAAAACCTTATCATCGTGCCAGACGGAGCGTTGTCATACCTACCTTTTGAAACATTGGTAGACAATCAGAATGTGTCGCAATATTTACTGGAACGATTTGCCATCAGCTATGCCCCATCAGCGTCGGCACTGGCGACAATTCGTGCGCTGAATCAAAATGCGGGCGCAACTACATCTGGCGTGATCGCATTTGGTGATCCGGTGTATGAAGCACCAAAAAAGTTACAACCCGTAACCGAGCGTGGTGGCGATTTGAGGCAATTGCCTTTTACGCGCGCTGAAGTCAATGAAATTTCAGCCTTGTTTCCCCAGTTACAACGCAAGATTTTTTTAGGCGCAGACGCCAACGAAAAAGCTGTCAAAACTGAATCGTTACTGCCTTATCGTTATATTCATTTTGCAGCGCATGGCAATGTTGACGAAGCCCACCCTGCGCGCTCTGGCATTGTGCTGTCACAGCTCGCTGATCCGAATGAAGATGGCACTTTGCAAATGACTGAAGTCCTGCAACTAAAGTTGAATGCAGATTTGGTGACGCTTTCGGCGTGTCGTACAGGCTTGGGCAAATTGTTGCATGGTGAAGGCATCATCGGATTAACGCGCGCATTTCTATATGCCGGAGCCAGCAGCGTCGTCGTAAGTCTGTGGAATGTAAACGACGTAGCGACCGCCTCACTAATGAAATCATTTTATAAAAATTTACAAAGCGGGATGGCAAAAGATGAAGCGTTGCGACAAGCTAAACTAGAATTATTAGCTGGGCAAAAACGTGCCTGGCGACATCCATATTATTGGGCTCCGTTTGTTTTAGTAGGCGACAATAAATAATAGCTCCCTGCTAAAAACTTCATACCTAACGTAACAATTCCTGTTCTACACGGCTGCACTGAATTGTCTTTTGCACTTCTTACTGCTACTTTATCGGCAATTAAGTACAAGTTTTACACTTAACTCTCAAAAATTTATTTCTGTGCTGGCAAGCATTCACTGCTTCAGCAGCACCGAAATGTCATAGTGGTTTGTTCAATTACAATTTAAGCAACGCGAGTTAACAGCAGTAGCAATTGAAAAGGAGATGATTATGAGTAGAGGATTATTGCTTGCTATCGCAAGTATATTGTTTTTGCTATTGTGCTGGTTCTGTGTGTCCCAGCATTCAGTTTCGCAAGTCGCAGCCGTTCCTGCCGCCGTCGGCACAGCGGTTGCCGCTTCCCCATCATTAAACCTAGCCGTCAATAATGGACAAGTTACGCTCAACGGAACTGTCCCCGATGACGCCACCAAAGCCAGCCTTATTGCCCGCGCTAACGAATTGTATGGCGCAGGGAAATTCACTGACAATTTAAAAGTCGCTTCGACCGTGAACAAAGCCGCGTGGCTGAGCGCCGCGCCTGCTTTGTTACCTGTGCTGAAAGATGTCACGACAGGCGCTTTAAGCGTAGAAAATGGTGAAGTCATCGCGACCGGGCAAGTTGCCAATGATGACACACGTTTGAAAGTTATTCGCGAGTTGGAAAAATCTGCGGCACCGAATCTGAAAGTGATTGACCGTCTCACTGTCGGCAATCTATCTGCCGCCGCTTCGCAATTACAGGTTGATCTCAACAAACAAATTGAAGGCAAAACCATCGAATTTGAAACCAACAGTGATGTCATTCGTCCGGCTGGAATGGAAATTCTGGATCACGTAGTTGAAGCGCTGAAGACCACGCCGAATACTCCCATCGAAATTGGTGGTCACGCGGATAATCGCGGCAATGCCAACGCCAATCTCGCACTGAGCGAACGTCGTGCCAAAGCGGTGCTGAAATATTTGACGGGCAAAGGCATTGGCGCAAAAAGCCTAACAGCAAAAGGCTATGGCGACACGAAACCGATTGCGGATAACGCTACGGCAGAAGGTCAATTGAAAAATCGCCGCATCGAATTTCGTGTGCGCGCAAATTAATTAATGGAGGAGGAATACTATTATGTTAGGTTTGAGTATATTACCGTGTTTATTGCTCGCGGGGTTACTAGGCGCGTGGATTGGTTGGTTACTAAAAGGGTTACTCAGCGCCGGACGAGATCAAGAATATCAAGGCAAAATTGTTGAGCTGGAAAATTCCTGGTCGTCAAAATTAAAAGCCAAAACTGGCGAATTTGACGCGTTGCAAGCCAATTTCCATTCGCAATCCGCCAGGCTTTCCGCGCTTGATGGCAATCTCGCAACAGCCTCCGCTTCGCTCGCTGACCGCGATGCAGCCCTCGCCGATTGGGAAGCAAAATACAACCAACTCGCAGCCTCCAGCACCGCTGAAAATTCCAAAGACGATGCTGAGCTTGCGGACTTGAAAGCAAAATTGGCACAAGCCAACGCCGACCTTGAAGCCAAAGCAAAGGCCGCCGCCAGCGCTGAAGCAGAATTGAATGCACAGCTTGGCAAAGTAAAAGCCGATCTTGAGGTACAAGCAAAAGCGGCTGAGACAAGTAAGAATGAACTCGCTACGTTGCAGCAAAATGCAGCAGGCAAAGATTCCGAAATTGCGAAACTGATGGCGGGTGCCGCACTAGCCGCCACTTTGCAAGGCAAGCTAAGTGACTGGGAATCCAAATACAATACTGACATTGCCAATCGCGACGAAGAACTGGTCAAACTCCGCGCCAGCCTGGCTGAAGGCGAAGCCCGTTACAAACAGCTCGAGGCTGCCAGCAACGCGGAGAACAGCAAAGACGATGGCGAAATTGCTGCGCTCAAAGCGCAACTGGCAAAAGCGCAAGCTGATTTGGAAACGCAAACAAAAGCAGCAGGAAATTCCGCAGCTGAACTCAATGTGTTGCGCCAGGATTTGGCAGGCAAAGATGCTGAGATCACTAAGCTGATGGCAAGTACAGCGTTAGTTACTTCGTTGCAAGGACAGGTTGGCGATTGGGAAAACAAATACAAAACTGATCTGGCAAATCGGGATTCTGAAATCGGGTCTTTGCGCGCCAAGATCACTGATTTGGAAATGTTGACCAACGCTCCCAAGCAACCTGATTGGACCGATCTAATCTTAATCGAAGGCATTGGCGATACCTATTACAAAAAATTGTCTGATGTCGGAATCTCGTGGCAAAAAGAATTGCTCAAGCGCGGTGCGGATAAAGATGGTCGTAAGGAAATTGCTGAAAAATCAGGCATCCGCGAAGATTTGATTCTCACCTGGGTCAATCATTGCGATTTACGTCGTGTGAACGGCGTGTCTGAACAATATGCCGAATTGTTGGAACGCGCAGGCGTGGATACAGTGGTAGAACTTGCCACACGCAGACCTGAGAATCTATTCAATAAACTGGTTGAAGTAAACAACGAAAAACACGTTGCGCCTTCAACACCGATTGCTGAAGAAGTTGTGGCGTGGGTTGCGCAAGCCAAGCATTTAGGGCGTGTCGTTACACATTAAGTTCTAACTTTACATTTAACTTTCAGGCCAATTGCTGCAAAGTAGTTGGCCTTTTTCTGATGTCATTCAATCAGAAATTATAGTGTATAGTACGCGGCGTAAGATACTTTATCTACCAGTTACGAAGGAAAATCATGTCAGAAGAAAATTGTATTTTTTGTAAAATTGTCGCGGGAGAAATTCCTGCTAATAAAATTTATGAAGACGATCAGGCCATCGCTTTTCATGACATTACACCGCAAGCGCCTAACCACATTTTGATCATTCCCAAAGAGCATTTGGATTCGCTCAATGATGCGGGGAAAGGCGATGCGCCGTTGCTTGGGCAGTTGTTATGGCTCGCACCAAAATTGGCAAATCAGCAAGGCATCGCTGAAAATGGTTTCCGTACGGTCATCAACACAGGCGCAGACGGCGGGCAAAGTGTTTCGCATCTTCACCTACATGTTTTGGGCGGAAGGCCGATGGCGTGGCCGCCAGGTTAAAAGTAAGAGATAAAATAGGAAGGATGAGGAATGAATTGTTATTCACATAACTCTCCATCCGTCCTATTTCATCGGAGAACTTATGCAAAGCAATAAAATTCGCTTTAATTCTATTGATGAATACATTGCAACGTTCCCTCAAGAAGTACAAAAAATACTGGAAGACCTACGGACAACGATAAAAGCAGCCGCGCCTGACGCAATCGAAAAAATGAGTTATCAAATGCCTACGTTTTTTCTGAACGGTAATTTAGTCCATTTTGCCGCCTGGAAAAATCATATTGGATTTTATCCAGGAGCAGGTGGAGTGCAGACATTTAAAGCGGAATTAGCAATTTATGCAGGCGCAAAAGGCTCTGTGCAATTTCCTTTAGAGCAACCATTGCCGCTGAAATTAATCAGTAAAATTGTAAAATTCAGAGTCGCTGAAAATCTAAAAAAGGCTGAGACGAAAGCAAAGAATAGAGTAAAGATTTAATAGTCGTTAGAAGGGACGAGCGGCGGCGCGCCCGATTTTGCTAAAAAAGCGACCCAGTTTATTCCCTTTTGGTTTTTCGTTTTGCGCAAAATATGCGACTTCGGGTTTTCCTAAATCCTCATCGCCGTGTTTTTCTTTTAAGTATCGTTGGAAGAGAGTTTTCACATTATTTTGATTCTGTGCTGCAGCAATAAACGCATCGCGCAAATCATTTGGCGTGGCAAAGTGAAATTTTCTGGTCGCAAAATATAATTTCAGTGCGCCAAAAAATTGTTCGTCACCCAGCTCTTTGCGCAGCGCGTGAAACAACATCGCGCCTTTGGCCTGAACAATCGCCGAGAATTGTAAAGCGTTACGGAATTCTTTCGTCGGCTTTGCCACTTCAAGATCAACGCCGCCGAGCGAGCGATACACTTGATAAGCCGAACGAATTTGCTGATTGATGGCGTTCTCGCCTGCTTCTTTTCCATACGCCGCTTCGTAATAATAAGTCGCAGCAAAATGCGCTAAGGCTTCGTCCAAATATGGCGAACGTTGCGTGTCACTGCCGACAGTGCTGCCCCACCATTGAAAAGCAATAGCCTGCGCGACAGTAAACTCGAGCGCATTTTGAATCACATCTTTTTGTTCGCGCACGAGTCCGGGCAAACGCGCCGCCGCAGCCGAATCAAAATCAATACAATACGCCTGGGCAATTGCAGCGAGGCCGGAAAATTCAATGCCGCCGTATCCCGCCGTTAATGGCAATTCGACAATGTTGAGCGTCGGGTAGGGATAAACTCCAAATGCCTTATTATAAGCGGTCATCGCTTGTTCAGCGATTTTGGCAATGCGTTGCCCAATTTTTTCATCGCCTTGCTGATAATAAGTAGTGATCGTAAGATCGCCGACTTTCTTCTCAATTGATTTCAACCGCTCGCCAAAAGCTAAAGCAAATCCGCGTAAATTATTACCCCGAAAATAATGCGTAGTGGTTTGCCCAAGTTGTGTATTTTCGGTTTTCTTTGCATCAATTGCTGATGAGGCTACGACCACGACGTCAGAATCAACGGCGACTTTCACTTCGTAATTCGCGACTTCGCTGATAACCAGACCGCCGACGCCAATCGCTAATCCTTGATCGGTGCGCATCGTTTCTGGCGCAGCTAAGATCGGGAAAAAATAGCCCAGCAGCATGGCTTGTTCGCTAGCAAAAAAAATATCACGTGAATCACGCGTTTTTTTCTCATCACTAACAGCATCATTCGCTTCTTCTAAAAAATGTGCCAACAACGTAGTCTCTTCGCGTTGGATGCGCGGCACATTTGCAGCAAATTCAATTTTCAATTCAAGCGATTTTCCCGCCGCTAACTTGAATGGCAATTTGACCTGTAAAATTGAATTCCGCGCTTTCAATGCGAATCGCACGCCCTCCTTTACGCCCTGGCGTTTTTCAACGCCACGCAGACTCACGCCTTGTACCGTCAACCATGGAAATTCTTCTTCGTCCTGCCCCAGGTTGGGGTACAAATGAAAATTCACCTGATCAAGGTCGCGCCGCGTAGCGTTCGTAAATCGCACAATCTCACTGCCAGCGAGCGTTTGATTTTGAAAGTCTACATTGAGATCAATTTGATAATTTTGCTGCGCAAAAGAAGGGTACGGGAAACGTACTTCGTCAGCTTGAGCAAATGTTTGCAGTACTGCAATAGAACAAAGCAGCGTACGCAAAAAGTTTTTAGCGATAAATTTGCGGAGATTATTCACTACCTGATTGTAATGCAAATGCACAAAAAGTGCGCGCCCACATCAACTGTGGCAATGAGCCTATGTTTATAATTTTCGATTTGACCGTCCGGCTCCGCCTATTGTAAGATGCGCCTTCTTTCGGGATGCTCCCAAAGCATTCTAGTTGACAGGTTAGCCGACTTAGCTCAGCTGGTAGAGCGTCTGATTCGTAATCAGAAGGTCATCGGTTCAAATCCGATAGTCGGCTCCATTATATTCAGCCAGTTATATCTCTTTAAAACTCTATCACATTATTACTTGAGTACTCGTTGGGTTCTTCATTCTAAAAGTTGCCAATTTTCGCCACGGCTTCGTGCTTGCGCTGGTCTTTGATGTGGGCATAAATCATCATTCCTGGCGCTGTTATATAAAGCACTTGCTCACTGTTCCTGCTGTTTTCTTCCATTTATGCAAATCAAGAAAAGGTAAAATCGTTCGAGTTATAATACCTGATTTTACAAGCAGGCAATGCCTGCTGTAATTGGTTATATCCTCGCTCCGTCATCTGTGTGTCGAATATTCTAAGATATTTCAAACGTGTCATTTTACTGAGGGATTCTATTACTTGATCTGTTACAAGAGTATTCATCAAATCCAAAGTTCTAAGCTGAGGCAAGCTTTGAATATGCGCAATTCCGCTATCAGTAATCTGATCGTTCAAAAGGATAAGCTCTTCAAGCGAAGACATCTCGCTGATTTGTCTGAGCCCGTCATCAGTTATTTTGGTATCCCCAATATCAAGCCATTTCAAATTGTGCAGGCTTTTGACGTACGTTAATGCCTCATCGCCTACATTTGTTTCCCATAAAGCCAGCCCCTCCAACCCTGTTAGCGGTTGAAGATATTGAATTGCAGCATCGGAGGCTTTACTGGTACAAAACCATTCAAATACAGCCAACGCCGCTGGCTTGTAAGATGAGAAGATGGTTGGATCAACATCCACATCATAATGAATTCTGAGGCTCACATCAGCTTTCTTCGGGATGACAACTTTCCCAATAGCTTCTGAAAACTCTACCCATTTTTTACCACCATTTCTTTGTCGTAATCGAATTGTTCCAATGGAATAATCTGCGGGAAACTCTAAAACTAATGAATTCATGTCATAAAGCATTTTCTGCTGTGAGTAATAATTCGGTTTGTGGTGAAAGAGAATTATTACTCCACTTGTTCAATGGTGAATTGTTCAACTTTCCCGTCCGGGAGGATGCGCGTAACCAGCGCGAATTTCCTTGCCCCACAACGGATTTGATACGTGCGAGTTGTCATTCCACCACGCAACGATTGTCCACTGGCTAGAAATTCAGTCGGCGCCCCCAGTGGGCCAAGACTGGCGGCAAAGTCCGAAATTACCTGCTCAGAAAAATAGGCGTTGACATTAGCACTGAAAACCTCACGATTAATTTTGCCTTGTTGTAATTCGGTAAAAATGCGGCGCGTCTGTTCCAGCGCTTTTGTACTGTCGGCATCATCCCGCTGAAAAATCGTCTGTGCAATGCGAACAGCGATTTGCGCATCCGGCCCTGCTGCGCCTGGATAAATATTTACAAATACGACAATGGCAGCCCGCTCATCTGGATAAATCTGGTTGGCTGTCAAATAGCCGGAAACTGCACCGCCATGTGAAATCAACCGGCGACCTGCGCTGGTTGCAACGTTGACGCCCAAACCATAGCGCGAGGCAACCCCGTTTTTGAGCAGCATGGTAGTCTGCATGATTCGGTATGAATCCGGTCGCAGCACTTTCTGCTCAATCACGGAAATATCCCACAAGGCCAGATCGTGTGCCGTCATCGCAAGCTGACCCGCCGCAAACAGCCAGCCGGGCGCTTCTTTCGGCGCAAGACGCAACGGGCCAAGTGCATTACGCAAATAACCAGTGGCGTCTGTTGAGCCGAGTGGCGCTACATCAATGTTTTGCACCGAAGTCATACCCAACGGCAAGAATATACGTTTGCGCAAAAATGCAAAGAAGGGCATACCGCTGACCTTTTCGACGATAAGTCCAGCAATGATGTAATTCGTGTTGCTGTACTGCCATTTTGCCCCCGGTTCAAAATCCAGGGGCTTGTGCGCCCATTGCGCTAAGACATCTAAGGGCTTAATCGGCTTGAGCATCGCTGGGAAGACATAATCATGCGGCCAGTAATCCTGATACCCCGCAGTCATTGAAAGAAGCTGGCGAATTGTCACATCATTTGCGCGGGTGAGCTGCGGAAGCCATTTGCCAACCTTATCGTCTAAGGACAAGCGTTTCTCTTCTGCAAGCAATAGCACCGCCGTGGCCGTGAACTGTTTGCTCACTGAGCCAATGCTATAGCGCATAGCGCTTGTTGCCGCAGTAAGTGGAATAAGGCGAGCTGAACCATAAGCATGTTCGTAAATAATCTTGCCATCCAGGACAACAGCGATAGAGGCACTGGGAGCGCCTGTGTTAGTTAATACGGCAGCAACTTCGTTATCAATTTGTGTGCGCTGTGCATTCGACAAGGTTGATTGCGCAAACACGACCGAGGCAACCACCATTATCGCAAGCACGAGCAGTGCACTAATTCGGATAACCGGAGCAATGAGCTGGCGAATACTGAATAGTGTAAAGGATCGGCGCTGATAGCAAAGGGGAAATTTTAACATTGGCTCCTCATTGGCAAAAGGTAACGTATTAATAAATCAAGCTTGATTACAGCGATATTGAATGCCCTCTTTGTGCCAGAGATTTTCTGCAAAAGCAAGGTGCCAGAAAGTGACTGTTTTTTTAGTAAATGTAGACGTCAAGTGGCAACAAACCACCCCAGCCATCGCAGATCAGACACAGCCCGCACATTTGCCATGTATCAACAGCGACAAGGCCGCGCCCGTGACAATGAGCACAACGCCCGCCTACGCAAACCAACCCAGTCCGACAAGACAACAGGCAGCCACAAAACAGGTATAGCCAAATCGTCCCCCAGGACGTGAACCAACGAAATCCGACAATCAAGGCAAGCGGCAACCAAGACATCATCGGATAAACCATCAACGCCGGAATGATGACCACAGGCTAGACAACAAACGACGGATGCGCCACGCCCACAAGGCTTGCAAAAGAAAAAAAGGCAGCCACAAATCCTGTGACTGCCTTTTAGCTATGGTGCGTGCCGTGCTGTTACTTACGGCGTAGCAAGTATAGTCCAAAGAGCAGGCCAAACCGATTTCACCCGCGTATCATAATGGAGAGTTCCACCATTGTTTATCACAATAGTTTTTCCCACCACCGTACCGAACACGAGTGAGGCTCCCCCGATATTTACTGTTGTTTGCGGGGCATAAAGTACCAGATACGCATTCGCGCCATTGCTGATGATGACACCATTGGCGCTGGTGTTACTGGACACAATTTGCAGATTAGCCGGATTTCCGGGCGTATTGTTTAGGCGGGTTTCACCTCCGGCATTCAAGGTGCCAGTGAGTTTAATCACTACCGATCCATTGACTCTGAGCTGGGCACTATTCGTGAGCGTTAGATTATGGAAGGTGTACACCCCATTCGCTAACGTCACGATATTGGCACTTCCCACCGTGAGATCACCTGTGGTTTGATTGTAGCTGTAGTTACCACTGATCCCAGTGTTTGAACTATATGATCCCCAGGTTGGCATCACAGGTAATGTCGTGGCAGGAACGAGCGCATTATTCATGATGACTCCTCCCACCGTTGCCGAACCGGTTCTAGTGACAGTTGTGCCAGCAGTAGCATTTCCGGTGATACTGCTAGCACCTGCCATCTGCACGCCTGCGCGCGTGGAACGAACTGCGCCCCAAACTTTACCGCTGTTTGCGAGTGAGATCGTGCCATTACTCAAGAGGTTAGCAAGACTGCTCTTCGTCGCAGGATAGCTACCCGTTGAATCATAGCTATCAAGGTAGCTGGCATTGTCAATCGTGATCCCATTGAGACCAATAATTGCGGTGAGAACGATGGTAACTTTGAAGCTACATTGCGTGCTATTTCCCGCTGCATCAGTAACTCTGAAGGTATTGGTGGTTGTTCCCAGCGGGAACGTTGCGCCACTTGCCAAACCTGCAATTTGAGTGGTCGTTGCGCCCGGACGGTTATCTGTCCCAACCGGAGCGGTGTACGTAACCACTGCGCCATTCACTGCAGGGTTGAAATCAACCACGATATCGGAACTGCAGGCAATCGTGGGGGGAACCATGTCAGGGACAAATACAACTGTCACATTTACCGTGCCGACAGCGCATTTGAAATCTGCGCCGCCGTTGGTGGTGCCGTTATCACATACCTGATAGGTAAATGAGGCTGGCCCACTGTAAAACGGCGTCGGTGTGTAAATGACATTGCCGTTACTGAGTGCAACCGTTCCTTGCGTATTCGCTGTTACGCTGACTCCGGTAATGGTCAACGTTTGCGTACTTTCATTGGCTGGCCCTGCTGCATCATTAGCAAGCAAATCACTGGCAGGGAAAATCAGTGTGTTGTCCTGATTAATTGATTTCACGTCCAGACCAGCGACGGGCACGTCATTCACCGCAACCACATTCAGATTCACCGTGCCGCTGGCGCAACTTGGCGCACTCACGCCATTGGTTTTGCCATCGTCACAAACTTCGTACATGAAGCTGGCTGCTCCGTTGTAATTCGTCTCAGGAAGATAGGTGATCGTTCCGTTGACGAGCGTGATGGTGCCGTGCGTATCGGCGGTGGCTGTTACACTGGAAACCGTTAGACTTTGTGTGTTTTCATTCGCCGGGCCTGCACTATCATTTTGCGTTAAATCCGCTGCGACGAGATTGAGACTGGTATCCTCGGCGGTACTCGCCGCATCGTTGCCGATTGTGACCGCATCATTAACGGCTGAAATATTGAGGTTGACCGTAGCAACATTAGAATTTACGCTGCCATCATTCACCTTGAAATTAAAACTATCCTGACCGTTGTAATCCTGCCCCGGTGTGTACGTGGCAGTCGCAGTGCAAACTGTATCAGTACAGGTGGCAGGACTGATGGCGCTCAAGGTGCCATTGGTTGGCCCCGCACCATCCACACTAAAGCTGATGCTGTTCGCGTTGGAGCGAACGGCATGCAGTGTGATTTCCACTGCATTGTCCTCGGTCGTGGTAGCAATTTGATTCGCTGTCCCTGGCGGGTTTATACCGTTCGTGCCTGCTTCGAGGCAATTTTGCACGGCTTCCGGCAAATTCGAGAAGAAATTGTAACCCGTTAACGCTTCAATCGCATCAACTGTCGTCAGATAATTCTGCCACGAATTGTTGCGGATGCCTTGTACGTTCGGCATCAGGATGGCAATGGTGCGGGCTGCACAAGTTGCGCGTGCCAGATCATCTTCACCTTTCGGCAAAACTAACACGACTTTCCACGTATACGCCGGAACGGTGATATTGCCGTTCGCAATCGTGTTCGTTGTGCCGCCATTGGAGCCTGATCCGCCAACACCAGCAGGGCCAGAAATCACATATGCTTCCTGCTCGCCATTTGTCGCCAGAATCGTACGCAATTCATTTTCAAACGCTGCCCACGGTCCCTGATTATTGTCAGGAGACTGTGGAATCATATTGGTCATCAAGTACGTTTCCTGATTAATTGGAATGCGATTTTCATTATCGCGGTCAGCATTGGGGGTCATGTGACCACGATCAAACCCACTGGCAAAATAATCAGTAGATTGGACGCGATACCAATTCGCTGGAAGGCGCGGATCTGCGCGGAACGTATCTACACGCGCCAGACTTCCAAACCACGATTGATCCAGATGCCAGCTCACCCAGTTCGGCGTTCCCTTGTCTCGATTATAGGAAAGGGCATACGTAGGTTTTACCATCAGATAGTTGTTGGCGTCGGCTAGTGACGTAGTTGCATCGGACGGATTGCCCAAGGCTAAATGAATGGTGGGATCATAAGGCGCTGGTTGTCCGGCACTAACGACATTGAATGACCAGCTATAATTCGCAAACAAAGTATCCGTGTCAGGCGCGCTGTCATCTAAATCCTGATCATGTACTTTTTCTTTAATGATCGTGACGGTGCATTGCTCGCCAAATTGGAAGCTATCGTTCGGCGTGATGTGAAAACCTTTGCCATCGTTGTATGAGACAACCGTCGAACTAATATGCTGTCCTGTGACGGTCGAGACAAGGGAAAACCAACCATCCTCGACGGTGACGGGTTCGCTAAAATCAACCGTGATCGTGGCATCATAGGGAACGTTATTGCCGTTTGTGATTGGTTCCGTTCCTGCGACCCACGGGCCGAGTTCGACAATGGGAGCCGTGCGACGTGGGGCAGGTGCTCCGGTCACAAAGTCTGTATTGTTTTGATCGGTGTCGGTAAGACCGTTCGATTTTCTAAAAATAGCCGTGGTATTGCTGGGCGCGGGCGCAGTGGCACTGCCTTCCCGACAATTTGCCGTTGTGCCGTAGCCAACGAAATCAACGAGGTCAGGATCAATGCCAAACGGACAAGCCCCCGTCAATGAATCAATATTGCTTACCAGCGCCAGCTTACCGGCGGTACCAGAGATGTTAATATCGCCCGCAATATTTGGGTTGATCGGCAGTGGTGCACCGATGGCACCGCCTGAAGCAAGGCTGACCAGGTAGTATTCACCCGCGCCAATGATGCCGCCGAGCGGTTGCTTGTTCGTCCAGGTCGTTCCGGTGGCGGAACTGTATTGCAATGACCAGCCTGTAATGGTGACAGGCGCAGCCGTTGGGTTATAGAGTTCGACGTAATCATTGGTGAAAGTCGCGCCCGTGTTGCCGCCGCCGCCATACACTTGACTGATGACGAGATGATTGACAGGCGCAAGTGATTGCACGCTCAGGGCAATGTTGAGGTTGAAAGTGCGTCCTTCTGCGTCACTCACCGTGACCGGAATGGCTTTCACTCCTCCCGTTGTATTGACCGGAATATTCGCTACAAAACTATAAGTGTTTCCTGTTCCACTGAACGCTTGCGTAGTTGAACCACCAATGGCAGTGAGATTTGCCACGACGGTAATGCCAGTGCTGGGCGGAGTGGGTGCCGGGACAACGACCACGGATAACGTTGAGGTGTCGCCCGCATTCACGGTGCTGGGATTCGCCGCAGCGGTGGCAGACAAAATAGAACAATTGTTGACCGTCGTTGCCGTATTGCGTGGCGTCGGCGCTCCAGTGGCAAAATCAGTATTATTATTATTCGTATCAAGACAACCGCCACTCGCTCTGAGCGCGGCAGTCGTGTTGGTTAGCGTTGGCGTTCCGGCAGTGCCTTCAAAACAATTGGCGGCTCCAAAACCAACAAAATCTATGATCGGGGTGCCAGTCGGACAGGTGCCGGACAATGCAGTCGCACTACTTGCGAGTGCAACCTTGCCTGCCCCAGCAGCCATCGCGATGGTTCCAGTGGCATCAGGAGTGGGAAGACTCGGGACAGTGCCGGTTCCTGCAGCCTCCTGAACCAGAAAATATTGCCCCGGTTGCAGAATCACTGCTGGCAATGCGGTCACCTGCCAACTCGTACCAGTCGAGGAAGCATATTGGACAGAACAGCCCGTCAAATCTACGGGGTCTGCACTACGATTAAAAAGCTCAATGAAATCGTTTTTATACTGCGCACCAGAATTCCCGCCGCCACCGTAGACTTGACTAATGACCACTGATCCCGGCGTAGGCGCAACAAAAACAGCCGCTAGCTCAGGAGGAGCGCTATGTTTGCGCGGTAAGGTTACGGGGATAGTGCGCGTGGCGGTTGTCAGTGCCGCAGAAGCTTTCATTGCGGCTGGAACACCAAGCGCCAGACTCATCACTACGCCCGCCAATAGTAAGGCAAGCAAGTGAGAGCGTTTCGTGAGAAGAGAGATTTTTGCCATGATTTAAGTTCCCAGATTGAAATGGTTGGACACCCGGCCTGTACCACGGGTGAAGGTCAGATTGAGACGAACATTGTCCTTTGTATCGAACGCAAATAGTAGGTACCTCAGGAGCACAAGGACGAGCCCCCTTGATCTTACTGGTTCCAGCAGGAACAGATTTACAAATGGACTAGGGTTAAACTTTAATAAGGCGGGTAGTCTAAAAGATGGTTAGTCCGAAATCAAATTAAATTTCCGTTATGTGATGTGCGACAAATCAGCGCTTGACGCGGATTTTTTTTCATCCCTTATACGAGCGTAAAACGTCTTTTATTGCTTCTCTTTATTTATGGCGTTTTGCGTAATACCCAGGTGGTCATGCACCGAAGGTTTTCTACATTGGTTGTTTTCAAGGGCTCTACTTTTATGGCTCCCAACCGTGCTGTCGCAGCTATCAGCATTGCCTCGTCCACAAGGAATCGTTCTGAGCCATCTGGCAAAAAGAACCTTCCACTCCCGCATGGCCTGACCATCCCCTCAATCCCGATGGAACTGGCAAGCCGCGCAAACAACATCCCTTCCGGCTTGAGCACGCGCCACATCTCGTTTAGCATTTTGTCAAAATGTTCCTCATCTGCGGCAAAGTGTAAGACGGCACTGCTGATTATCAGATCGAACTTATTGTTTGGAAACGGCAGTTCGCCAACCTCTGCGACCAGAAAATTTTCCGGTGGCAGGTGCGGGGCAAGGTGGCTCGCCAGCAATTGAACGTGCTGAATGGCATGTGGGTTTAGATCAACCGCAAAGACTTCATAGCTGTGCCGCAATAAGTAGATCAGATTACGGCCATCGCCACAACCAGCGTCTAAACAGGACATAGAAGGGGTAATTCTGTCCTTCAGGAGTTGATCGAACAAGTAGATATCAATGTTGCCAAACTGTTCGCTAAGATTCATTTCTCACTCCACAATCCTATATACAAGACAGTACTCAATTAACAAGCACTGCTTCGTGGCAATCACTGTTTGGTACCTTTTGGCGATTAAGATAGGAGAGAAAAATAAAGGGCAGGTGACGATTTTTCTGTCCGACACAGCTTGACAAATAGCCCTCTTATTTTGTAGCCAGTCCTTACTGCGAAGGAGCCGCGTCTACTTCGACCAGGCCGGGTGGCAACGTCTTCGGGCCAACCATGCCTTGCTGCACCACATGCGTTAGTTCGTGCGCAATCAATTCGCGCCCCGCGTCATCGCCGGGCCGATACTCGCCGGGCGCGAAGTGAATATTCTGGCCCTGCGTATAGGCACGGGCACCGACATGCACGGCGTCGTGGCCTACGTGAACGCGTACGTCTGAAAAGTTTGCCCCGAAGGAGGACTCCATCTGATGTAAGAGCGGTGCTGGCAAAGGGGTTCCTGCTTGTGCTGACGGAGAGCCTTGGGGCGATTGTGGAGCGAGCTTGATCTGAGCCATAGGATAATCCTCCCGAAACAATGATTCATAAACAGCCTGAAGACAACGTGGGCAAACAGTATCTGATAAGCCAATTTGGTGTCAATGGCTGGAATGGCAGCAGCGCTGACCCAGGTGATGGTTGCTAACGTTGTAACTTTACCGTTACGACCAAATTTTAATAACGCTCCCACAACCGCTCGCTGCAACATAAACGATTCCCGGCGAATCTCATGCAACTATGATTGCAACGTGGTATTGGCATCAGAACGAGCTCGTTTGAGTCCGGCGACTTTTTGCAGATCAGTTTGGACGCACGTCCTCCGATTCGTAATCAGAAGGTCATCGGGTCAAATCCGATAGTCAGCTCCATTCCTTTCAACTCCAATCCGCTATAAAAATCGTTCGCTAATAATCTCTCTTATTACACTTAGTGCAATAACCTCTGTCGCCCCAAGGCTCAATTTTTGCGCCACAGCAATCTGATGTTTCGCTGAAAAGCCGCCAGAGTTGTACAAAATAATTTTTTATTTTTCTCGCTACGCTAAAGCGGATTGAGGTTTGCTTTTGATCGAAGGCGCGCGGCGTATTTAGAGTCAAAGCATGAGGTTTGTTGGTCATAATAGGCTCACAGATACTATCAATTCCATCGAACCTTTTTCCCTTAAAAAGGTTCACTTCGTCTTAGTTATAAGCAACTTCAGCGCCACGTTTCACAGCAAGCTTACCACAGGCTTAACACATTCAAGTAAAAGGACTTACTACGTGCAAAAATATGCGGATAGGAAATTAAAAGCGTTTGAGTGGAATTATTTACCCGAATGACAGGAAAATTTTACCTATCACTTTTCTTCAATTGCGCAGCACAAGTAAGCACAGGTTGAGTTTTTTTGCTGATTATTGAAGAATAATCTGATCTTTCAAGCCTGCATGTTTTTTCGTAAGGTACAAGGTGCAGACATTCACGATGCCGAACGATTGCGCTAACGTTCATTGATTGGTAAACGGTGAAGGCGTTTTTGATTTAGGCGCGCTTGTTCATTTGCTCCCGTAAGAAATTCTCAATCCTTAGTGCTCACGACAAGAAAAAGCAAAATTGAAATTCGACAATGATAGATAACAAAATCAAAACAACGCTTTGGGCTGCGGCGGATAAGCTCCGCTCGAATATGGATGCGGCGGAATACAAGCATATTGTGCTTGGCCTCATTTTCGTGAAATACATCTCGGATGCGTTTGCGGAGCGGCGTGACGAATTAGCGCAGCGCTTTGCCGATCCTGATGATGAATATTTTATCGAACAGGAAGCCTTTCGCCTGACTGACCTCGAAGAGCGCGATTATTACACCGAAGCCAATGTGTTCTGGGTGCCTGACGTAGCGCGCTGGGAACACATTCGCAATCAAGCCAAACAACCTGACATCGGCAAAATTATTGATGATGCGCTGACGGCGATTGAAACGGAAAATCCACGTTTGAAAGGCATTCTCGACAAACGCTTCGCACGCACACAACTGGAACCAGGCAAGCTCGGCGAACTCGTAGACATGATTTCCGCCGTCGGCCTCACGGGCGACGGACACAAAGCCAAAGATGTGCTCGGCGAAGTGTATGAATACTTCCTCGGACAATTTGCCAATGCCGAAGGCAAGAAGGGCGGACAGTTCTATACGCCGGGTTCGGTGGTGCGGGTGATTGTGGAGATGATCGCGCCGCACAAGGGCAAGGTTTATGATCCGTGCTGTGGTTCGGGCGGGATGTTTGTGCAATCCGAAAAGTTTGTCGAAAGTCACGGCGGCAAGTTCGGCGATATTTCGATCTATGGACAGGAAAGCAACCCGACTACGTGGCGACTGGTAGCGATGAACCTTGCCATTCGCGGGATGGATTTTAATCTGGGCAAAGAGCCTGCCGATTCGTTCCTGCGCAATCAGCATCCTGATTTGCGGGCAGATTTCATTATGGCGAATCCGCCGTTCAATATTTCTGATTGGTGGAATGAAAAGTTGGATGGCGATGCGCGCTGGCAATTCGGCACTCCGCCACAGGGCAACGCGAATTACGCGTGGTTACAACACATCCTGCATCACCTCAAACCAAATGGCATGGCGGGCGTAGTGCTGGCGAACGGTTCGATGTCTTCGTCACAGAACAACGAAGGCGCAATTCGGCGGGCAATGGTTGAGGCTGACGTAGTTGATGCAATGATCGCCTTGCCGCCCCAGCTTTTCATCAACACACAGATTCCTGCCTGCCTCTGGTTTTTGACGAAAGACAAACGCAATCGCAAGGGCGAAACGCTGTTCATTGATGCGCGCAAAGTCGGGCGAATGATAGATCGCGTCAATCGCGTGTTTGATGACGCCGACGTAGCGAAGATTGCGAATGCTTATCACGCGTGGCGGCAGGATGGCGAAACGAACGAAGCCTATCAGGACGTAGCCGGATTCTGCCGCGCGGTGAAGCTGGAAGAAATTCAGAAGCACGATTATGTGCTGACGCCGGGGCGTTATGTCGGCGCAGAAGAAGTCGAAGAAGACAGTGAAGTCTTCGCCGAAAAGATGCAACGATTGACGGCACAATTGGGCGAACAGTTTTCTGAAAGCACGCGGCTGGAAGCAACAATCAAAGTAAACTTAGAAAAACTGGGATATAAACTCTGATGCCATAAAAAATGTGGCGCGGGTTCTTTACCCGCGCAGTTTGGCAACAATAGCGAATGACGCGGGTAAAGAACCCGCGCCACATCCTCTGCAACAAAGAAACCTGATGCAACAAAATGAATTACTAATGAATTTAGGGAGGCTTGGATATGGTGTCTGAGACTCTGATTGGCATTGTGCCAGATGATTGGAAGCAAACGACACTTGGAGAAATTTGTAAGCGCGGTGGTGGGGATATTCAAACTGGCCCTTTCGGCAGCCAACTCCATGCTGCCGATTATGTGTCTGTTGGTATCCCTTCAATTATGCCGCAGAACATTGGTGATAATCGTATTGTGAGAGATGGCATAGCAAGAATAACGTTAGAGGATGCCGAACGACTCAGCCGATATAGGGTGCGCTCTGGAGATGTGGTTTATAGTCGGCGTGGCGATGTAGAAAGACGCTCATTGATTCGTGAGGAGGAAGATGGATGGCTTTGCGGTACAGGATGTTTGCGAGTGCGATTTGGAGACGGTGTCGTTGATCCATTGTTTGCTTCTTACTATCTTGGACATCCAAGTGTAAGAGAATGGATTGTACGCCATGCCGTTGGGGCAACAATGCCAAATTTGAATACTTCAATCTTATCTGCTCTACCATTTGTCGCTCCTGCACTTTCAGAGCAAAAAGATATAGCGCAAGTAATCGGTGCATTTGACGACAAAATCGAACTTAACCGCCAAATGAACGCGACGCTCGAAGCGATGGCGCAGGCGTTGTTCAAGTCGTGGTTCGTGGATTTCGATCCGGTCAAAGCCAAAGCCGCAGGCCGCGCGCCCGAAGGAATGGATGCCGATACCGCCGCCCTCTTCCCCAGCGAATTGGTCGAGAGCGAATTGGGGCTGATTCCGAAGGGTTGGGAGATAGTCAGCCTTGATCGCACTTTCGATGTTGTAGGTGGCGGAACTCCAAAGACAAGTAATCCCGATTTCTGGAATGGCGAGATTCCTTGGTTTTCTGTGGTTGATGCACCGGCAGAAACGGATGTTTTCGTAATTGATACGGAAAAGAGGATTACGCAGCTTGGCTTGAATAGTTGTTCATCCCGTTTACTGAAAAAAGGAGCGACTATTATTTCTGCTCGTGGCACTGTTGGCCGATTAGCAATCGTGGCAACGCCAATGGCGATGAATCAATCCTGTTATGCTTTGAATGGGAAGTATGGCGACTATTTTAATTACTATTCGATCAAGGGCGGGATTTCTACTCTAAAACAGAACACTCACGGTGCGGTGTTCGATACAATCACACGAGATACTTTCAAAACGGTAACGACAGTTCAGCCCCAAGGTATTATTTGCAGAGAATTTGAAAAACAGATTTCGCCATTGATGCAGCAACTTGAAACAAACGTTAGGCAATCACGAACACTTGCTTCAATCCGCGACACGCTGCTGCCCAAACTCATCTCCGGTCAGCTTCGCATTCCTGAAGCGGAAGCGCTGGCAGAAGCGGCTTTGTAAGGTAATTTGATTGTGGGGCGGGTTCTCTACCCGCCTGTTTTCGAGGGGGGAAAAGAGCGGATAAAGAATCCGCTCTACTTTGCATTTCTGCAGCGAAAGCGGCGTTGTAAGGTAATTTGATTGTGGGGCGGGTTCTCTACTCGCCTGTTTTCGAGGGGGGAAAAGAGCGGATAAAGAATCCGCTCCACTTTGCATTTCTGAGGCAGAGGCGGCGCGGTGATGTCATTATGATTGTGGAGCGGGTTCTCTACCCGCCCATTCCTGAGCGGGTAGAGAACCCGCTCCACACATAGTTGATTTTGATGAATGGACTTGATTACAAACCTGAATACAGACGACGGCTGCCACATTTGCAGCCGCCGAGTGCGACATTCTTTGTGACCTTTCGGCTGGCAGGTTCTATTCCGCAAATAGTTATCAAAAGATGGCAGGAAGAACGCGATGAGCTAAAGAGAAAGCTTCAACGCATTAGAGATGAAGAAGAAGCGCAACAATTAAATGTACAATTTAATCGCACCAGATTTTTTGAAATGGAACAGATATTGGATAGCGCAAATACGGGTGAGAACTGGCTCAAAGATGCGCGATTGGCAGAAAATGTTTGCCGCTTTTTGAAGAACAAAGATGGACAGCAGTATCGGCTTGACGCATATTGCGTTATGTCAAATCACGTTCACGTATTACTGATGCCTTTGCCGCAAGACAAAGCGAAGAAGACTTATTATCCGCTGCAAAAAATCCTGCATTCAATCAAACGACTTTCTGCCCTTGAATGTAATCAGTTGTTGCAACAAACAGGAACATTCTGGGAAGACGAGAGTTTTGACCATTTCACCCGCGATCATGATGAATGGGTGCGCGTGCTGCATTACATTTTGAATAATCCGGTAAAGGCTAAAATTGTTCAGAACTGGCGTGATTATCGGTTCAATTATTGTAGCGAGATGGCAATTAAGTATGTGACGATTTGATATTGTGGCGCGGGTTCTTTACCCGCGTATAATGACTCAGAAAAGCGCGGGTAAAGAACCCGCGCCACAGTTTATTTTGCCCCATTGAGTTTAGGCTATGAAAATCAACGAAGACATGTTTGAGCAATCGGCATTGGGTTGGTTCGTTGACCTTGGCTATCAGAAAATTTCCGGTTACGACATCGCACCCGCACCGGACGGCATCACGCCTGAACGCGAAAGCTATCGCCAGATCATTCTGGTTGATCGTTTACGCGAGCGATTGCACATCATCAATCCAACCATTCCCGCCGCCGCGCTTGAGGACGCCATTCATCAGGTTATCAATCCGAATCTGCCCTCGCTAATCCAAAGCAATCGGCAATTTCATCGCTGGCTGCGCGATGGCGTCAAAGTCGAATATCAACGCGATGGCGAGACCGTCGGCGATTTCGTGCGCCTGCTGGATTTTGACAATCCCGATAACAACGATTGGGCAGCGATCAATCAATTCACGATCAAAGGCCCGAATCACACGAAGCGCCCCGACATCATTGTGTTCATCAACGGGTTGCCGCTGGCAGTGCTGGAACTGAAAAATCCCGGCAAAGAAAAAACAGATATTTGGGAAGCCTTCGATCAATTGCAAACCTACAAAGAACAGATTCCTGATTTGTTCACGACGAATGAATTGCTGGTGATTGCGGATGGAGCGACCGCGCGGGTTGGTTCGCTGACCTCTGACAAAGAATGGTTTATGCAATGGCGGACAATTGATGGCGAGAAGCTTGATCCGCTGGGGCAATTTCGAGAATCCGAAACCTTAATTCGCGGGATGTTTCAGCGTGACCTGTTACTGGATTATTTGCGCAATTTCATTCTGTATGAAGACGATGGGGTCATCATCAAAAAGATTGCGGGCTATCACCAGTTCCACGCCGTGCGCAAGGCTGTGGCCGATACAATCCGCGCGTCGGCTCCGGTGGGAGACAAGAAAATCGGCGTCGTGTGGCATACGCAAGGATCGGGCAAAAGCATTTCGATGTGCTTTTATGCGGGCAAAATTATCACTGCGCCGCAGATGAAAAATCCGACATTAGTGGTGGTCACAGATCGCAATGATTTAGACGGGCAATTGTTCGGCACGTTTAGCACCGCACAGGAATTATTGCGCGAGACTCCAGTGCAGGCTGAGACGCGCGCGCAGTTGCGGTTCCTGCTCAATAATCGTCCATCGGGCGGCGTGATCTTCACTACGATACAGAAGTTCAGCCCGTTTGAAGAAGAAGACAATTTTCCCGTGCTCAGCGAGCGCGACAACATCATCGTGATCTGTGATGAAGCGCACCGCACGCAATACGGGATGAATGCCAGATTTGATAAGGACACGGGCGCGAAAAAATACGGCTACGCCAAACACTTGCGCGATGCACTGACCAACGCTTCGTTTATCGCATTTACGGGCACGCCTGTCTCCTTAAATGATCGGGATACGCGTTCTGTGTTTGGTGAATACATTGATATTTACGATATGGAGCGCGCGCAACAGGACGGCGCGACTGTTGAGATTTTGTATGAGAGTCGGCTGGCAAAACTTGATTTAAAAGAAGAAGACACGCCGAAGGTTGACGAAGAAGTTGAGGAATTAACCGAAGAGGAAGAAGAATCAGAACAAGCCCGCATCAAATCGCGGTGGTCTACGTTGGAGAAATTGGTTGGCGCTACGCCTCGTTTGCAACAAGTGGCGGCGGATTTAGTTAAGCATTTTGAGTCACGCCAATCCATCATCGAAGGCAAAGCGATGGTGGTGTGTATGAGCCGCGAAATTTGCGCGCATCTGTACAACGAAATCATCAAGCTCAAACCAGAATGGCATGACGACGACCCAACCAAAGGCGTAGCAAAAGTTGTGATGACCGGATCGAGCAGCGATAAGGCATTGCTACGTCCGCATATCTATTCCAAGCAAATCAAAAAAGATTTAGCCAAACGATTCAAAGACCCGAAGGACAATTTTAAATTGGTGATTGTGCGCGATATGTGGCTGACGGGGTTTGATGCGCCGTGTATGCACACGCTGTATGTGGATAAGCCGATGCGCGGACATTCGCTGATGCAGGCTATTGCGCGCGTCAATCGCGTGTTCAAGGACAAGCCCGGCGGTCTGGTCGTGGATTATCTGGGCATTGCGAATGATTTGCGCGCGGCGGTTGAAGAGTACACCGACAGCGGCGGCAAGGGTGACCCGGCAGCGAAGGCAGAAGAAAAGGCGTTGCCCCTGTTATTGGAAAAAATCGAATTTGCACGCGGGATGTTGCACGGCTTTGATTATCAGGATTTTGAGACGGAAGCGTACGAGTTAATGCCAGGTGCGGCAGATCATATTCTGGGTTTGCACGAAGACATTCACGGCAGAGATGGGCGGCAACGATTTTCTGATTGCGTGGCGGCTATGAGCAAAGCGTATGCGCTGTGCGGCACTTTGGATGAAGCAATCGCCTATCGGGAAGAAGCAGCCTTTTATCAAGCCATCAAAGCAATACTGTACAAGCAGGAAACGACGGCAAAGAAAATTAATGATGAGAAACGAGAACACGCGCTGCGCCAGATTGTCAGCGGTGCGCTGGTGTCGGATGAAGTCGTAGACATTTTCGCGTTGGCCGGATTACAAAAACCAAACATCAGCATTTTGTCGGATGCGTTTTTAAATGACGTGCGATTAATGAAACATCGCAATCTGGCGGTTGAGTTGTTGGAACGTTTGCTAAAGGATGAGATCAAAGCGAAATTCGCTACGAATGTGGTACAGCATCATAAATTCTCTGACCTGTTGAAAGCGTCATTGTTGCGCTATCGCAACCGTGCGATTGAAACTGCGCAAGTGATTGAAGAGTTGATCGGGATGGCAAAAGACTTCAACAAAGCAGCCAAACGCGGCGAAGAAGTCGGGTTGAACGATGCCGAAATGTCATTCTATGACGCCCTCGAAACCAACGAATCATCGGTGCGCGAACTAGGCGATGATGCGCTGCGCAAGATCGCGGTGGAGTTGACGGAAAGCTTACGCAAAAACGTTTCGGTCGATTGGTCAGTCCGCGAAACAATCCGCGCAAAATTGCGCCTGATGGTGAGACGAATTTTGCGCAAACATAAATATCCGCCTGATCACGCAGACCGAGCGATTGAATTAGTACTAGAACAAGCTGAGACTTTATCCGAAGCTTGGGCGACATAACTGCAAATTCATTTTGCACCAAACCCGTTTATCCCATCATTTACATTATTTATTTGCTTTATAATTCCGAAAAGATCATAAATATGCACGTGAGATTTTCTCACGGTTTTTGAATCTTAATTACACAGGAAAAATTTAGCATGGCACTGACTCTTTTCGACAAGATTTGGAACAGCCACATTGTTCATCAGGAAGCGGGCAAGCCTGCGATTATTTATATTGATTTGCACCTCGTGCACGAAGTTACAAGTCCGCAAGCGTTTGAAGGTTTGCGCCTCAACAATCGCACCGTGCGCCGCCCTGAAAGAACAATTCTAACTGCCGACCACAACATCCCTACGTGGAGCCGTTCGCTGCCGATCACCGATCCGATTTCTAAAGCGCAAATCGAAACACTCGAAAAAAACGCTGCGGAATTTGGCTTGACGATTTACAGCTTGAACAGTCCGAATCAAGGCATCGTACACGTCATTGGGCCGGAGCTTGGTTATACGCAACCGGGCATGACGATTGTGTGCGGCGACAGCCACACCTCGACGCACGGCGCGTTTGGTTCGCTGGCGTTTGGGATTGGAACCAGCGAAGTCGAACACGTCCTCGCTACGCAATGTTTGCAGCAATCGAAGCCGAAAAATTTCCGCATTTCGGTTGACGGCAAATTGCCTGTCGGAGTCACCGCCAAAGACATTATCCTGTACATCATTCGCACGATTGGTACGGACGGCGGAACAGGTTATGTGATCGAATTTGCGGGCGAAGCGATTCGCAATCTTTCGATGGAAGAGCGCATGACCGTGTGCAATATGGCGATTGAAGCGGGCGCACGCGCGGGGCTAATCGCGCCGGACGAAAAGACTTTTGAGTACGTCAAAGGTCGCAAATACGCGCCGCAAGGTGAAGCGTGGGAAAAAGCCGTAGCCGAATGGCGTACATTGCCAACGGAAGAAGGCGCTACGTTTGATCGTGAATTGCAGATTGATGCGGCGCAATTAGTGCCACAAGTTTCATGGGGAACTTCGCCGGGAATGGTCGCGGACATCACTGGCAACGTGCCTGATCCTGAAGCGATGCCCGATGAGAATTCCAAGAAAGCGGCTCGACGCGCGCTGGAATACATGGGCTTAGCGGCGGGTCAACCGATAGAAGATGTGAAGATTGACCGCGTCTTTATTGGCTCCTGCACAAATTCGCGCATTGAAGATTTGCGCGCGGCTGCTGCTGTTGCCAAAGGTCGCAAAGTTGCCGAAGGCGTGAACGCGATGGTTGTGCCTGGTTCGCAAGTCATCAAGTTACAAGCCGAAGCGGAAGGCCTGGATAAAATTTTTACCGAAGCTGGCTTTGATTGGCGTGAATCCGGTTGCTCAATGTGTCTGGCAATGAACCCAGATGTTTTGAGTCCGGGCGAACGCTGCGCGTCAACCTCGAATCGCAATTTTGAAGGACGTCAAGGCGCAGGCGGACGCACACATTTGGTTAGCCCTGCGATGGCTGCCGCAGCCGCTGTTAGCGGGCATTTTATTGACGTAAGAAAACTTTAATTGCGGATTGCAGATTTGCGAATGCGGATTGAAAACCAATTCCCGCAACCCAAATCGGCAATCCCAAATCCGCAATCCCAAATCACTATGAAACCATTTACAGTTCACACAGGTATCGTTAGCACATTGGATCGTGTCAACGTAGACACAGACCAAATTATCCCCAAGCAATTCCTGAAACGTATCGAACGCACAGGATTTGAAGACGCGTTGTTTTTTGATTGGCGCTTCAACGCAGACGGTTCGCCGAACGCTGATTTTGAATTGAATCAACCACGATTTGTGGGCGCTTCGATTTTGCTGACGCGGGCGAATTTTGGCTGTGGCTCTTCGCGCGAACATGCACCGTGGGCACTTGATAATTATGGCTTTCGCGTTGTGATCGCGCCTTCGTACGCTGACATTTTCTTCAACAACTGTTTCAAAAATGGGATGCTGCCAATTAAGCTTTCGGAAGAACAAGTCGAAGAATTATTCCAACGCACGAAAGCAAAAGAAGGCTATCAACTCACGGTTGACTTGGCTTCGCAAACGATCACTGATAGCGACGGATTAAGCATTTCGTTTGAAGTGGAGGCGTTTCGCAAAGAATGTTTGCTCAACGGACTTGATGACATTGGCCTGACGTTGCAGCACGAAGCTGAAATCGCTGCATTTGAAGCCAGACGCACAGCGAATGCGTAAAAAATCAGCCAAGTTTTACAATTAGCTATCACAAAAACAGCTAACTACCTGAACTGAACGGGCGGCTCTTCCGCACTACAATATCCTCGCCGCTTCGCCTGGCTTGCCTGTTTTTGCGAGAGTCTCAAGTTGAAATTTTGCATCACAACCAAATATTTATGCTCACCCCAAAAGGGCTTTGCATCATAGCAAAACCCTTTTTTAGTACTGTAGTCAAATGCTGTTGTAGTAGCCTCGGATAATTTCAGGTGGGCCGCCAGCACACGTTGGCATAAAGACTGGAAATACTAAATATGCAAGTGGAGAAACGTAAGTGACCGGCATTGCCACTGCCAATCAACATACCTAGACAGAGTCAAGCGATTTTCATTCTTAGTGAGAAATAGCTGGTCGTGTCCGGCACCAAAATTTCTGGTGGCAGCATTTTTGCGGCATACCTTGTTATTTGCCTGCTTGTGAATCCGCTGATTCCTGTCTATATTCCTCCTTGATGCCTGAAGAGAATTCCCTTCCCAATTACGGCGAATTTGCGCGGATGCTTTATGCAACGTGTATCATTTCTGATCCCTGGATCGCAGGTAAAGAACGCTTTCGATTACAAGGCATCACGCTCACACCTGACCAAGCACACCAATTTCAACTAGCTGCCGAGCGCATCGGATTTCTGTATCACGAAGTAGCACAAATTGTTTTACAGCATCCCGAGTTGCTGGATGATTTTTTTCAGCTTACGCCGTATCAAAAAGCGATGTGGCTCCAATCTGAAGGCCGCTGGCATGGTATTGCACGCGTTGATTTATTTTTGTGCGCCGATGGCAAGATCAGAAGTTGCGAAATGAATTCTGATACGCCATCGGGCGAAGCTGAGGCTACTTTACTGAACGAACTGCTGCATCCTTATCATCCTCACACGATTAATCCAAATGCTAATTTTGCGGAGGAATTCTGGCAAATGCTTGAGCGTTCGGACAAAGCTACGCGGGGGGAAGAGACAAAACTAAAAACCGTAGCAATAATTTATCCGACTGATTTGCCCGAAGATTTGAGTATGATTGCGATTTATCGCAAATGGGTTGAAGAACATGGATGTGAAGTCGTGATTGGTTCGCCATATAATCTCGGTCACGATGAGCAAGGGAATTTGACCGTCATCGGCAAAAAAGTTGACCTCGTCATTCGCCATTACAAAACAGATTGGTGGGGCGAGCGCGAATTAATCTGGACTAACCAGCAAGAATTTTTGGATGCCGACCCGTTAGAACGCGAGTTGAAATATTTACTGCAAACCGAATATGCAGGCCGGGTCACAGTCGTGAATCCATTTGGCTCGGTGCTGACCCAAAATAAATTTTCGATGGCACTGATGTGGGAACAACAGGATTTATTTTCGGCGCAAGCACAAGTGTTTATCCGTGAATATATCCCCGAAACGCGCCGCTTCTCTTCCCTCAATCTGACCACACTCAATCGCGAAGAATGGGTGTTGAAATCCGTCTACGGCTGCGAAGGCGATTCCGTTTTGGTTGGCCCGTTTGTGAAGCCAAATGACTGGCAAATGGGATTGACCTCAGCGATTCCCAAACACTGGATTGTCCAGAAATATTTTGAAGTTGCCCCATTTGACGGATTTTTTCCCAATTATGGCGTGTATTTAATTGGCGGTCAGTCCGCCGGATTTTATACGCGGCTCTCTCCGAAAAGTACTGATTACACCGCAGTTACGACGCCGACCTTTATTCGTCGCTAAGCCTCCAAATGCGGTCAAATTGATTTTTCATTTGACTACAAGCCCTTTTTTTTGGATGATTTGCGAGCGTAAACCAATGGGAAAAGTGATTTTTAGTTGTTCTCACTAGAACTTCACCAAATTCCGACTAAGAATTGTCAATCATCTTTTGAGCCTCAATCAGTCATCTTGGGCTGAGATTTAACGCTAACTCGTGGCAATCCTCGCACTCACAAATTGCGAGCGCCTCAACCGCAAAGCTAAACACGTCACGTTCTGAAATTCAGACTGATTTCATTGTCCTGGTTGCTGCCCCTTCGCTGAACACTCTTGCTGTTCCCTGGTGTTTGATGAGTTGACGTCGCGCTTTTCCAGACCCCCAATTCGCGGCGGCTGTTACTCGGCTGTCTGTTAGGTGCTGTATATGAAAAAATTGAATTCCTCCCTGAAATTACGAATCCTCATCATCGTTTGCCTCGCGTTCGCATCCTTCATAACCATCGCAGCAATCAGTGAAAAATCGTTCTTCGCGCAAACATACCAAACCTTAACTTCGCAATTTTCCCGCTCACCAAATGCGACCAGCGCACCAATGATGGTTCAGAGTGGAACCTGCAATCCATTCGGATTCAGCTATGTAAAAGGATTTGCGCCCGAACCCGCCACACAAGACCGCCCTATTTCTGTCGTGTCCGGTGATTTTAATAAAGACGGAAAAATGGATTTGGTCGCGGCCAATTTATTCGCCAACACGATTTCAGTATTAATCGGCGATGGCGAAGGTGGCTTTAGCTTACCCACAAATATTCCTGTTGTTGCCGACGGACGAGGTGTCCCAAATGCTTTAGCCATGGGCGATTTCAACAGTGATGGCAATCTCGATTTAGCAATTGCGGTTTTGTATGGGCCTGGGCGATTGTTCATTATGAGTGGTGATGGAACGGGAAATTTTATCTTCACTGCAGCTTACAACGCAGGCTTAAATACAAATGCAGTCGCAGTGGGCGATTTCAATGCTGATGGCAAGCTCGACGCAGCAGTCACAAATAATGGCGAAGGAGGAAGTCTCGGCGATGTTTCGGTTTTCCTCAATGACGGAGTCGGAAACTTTAGCGCCGCAACCAATTTTAATGCAGGTACATACCCGACAGCGCTTGTTACAGGTGATTTCACAGGCGATGGCAAAAACGACCTCGCCGTCGCCAATAGTGGGACGAATAATGTTTCCATTTTGGCTGGTAATGGCGCAGGCAGTTTTGCGGCTGCCACAAATTACAATGTCGGCGCAAGCCCGCGCGGGATTGCTGCCGGATATTTCAATGGCGACACACGCTTTGATTTAGCAGTCACGAATGGAGCAGATGATACTGTTTCAATTTTACTTGCCAATGGTTCCGGCGGATTCAATGCCGCCGCAAATTACGCAGCAGGGGCGGGGCCTACAGGCATTGTCATTGCAGATTTCAATGGCGACAGCAAAGCCGATTTGGCAGTTTCAGATAGCTCAGCCAATCAAGCAGCAATTTTATTGAATGATGGATTTGGCCTGTTTGGTGCGCCAAGTGCGCTCAGTGCTGGTGGTCAACCATTATCGCTGGCTGTCGGCGATTTCAATGCCGACGCAAAAGCTGATTTAGCTGTGGCAAACAGCGCCTCCAATAATATTTCTATCCTGCTTGGCAATGGTAACGGAACTTTTCGCGGGACTACATTTTTGCTCAGTAATCCACAAGCCGTAACCATGTCGGATTTGAATTTAGACACAAAACTGGATTTAGCAGTCGTCAGTTTCAATTCTGACAAAGTTACAGTTTTCCTGGCGAATGGTACTGGCGGTTATAATGTTCCAAGCGAATTTACACCGCATATCAAGCCAACTGCAATTGACGTGGAGGATTTCAATAAGGACGGTAAGCCCGATCTGATTATTGCTAATAACGGCTCTGCGGATGTTTCATTGTTGCTTGGCGATGGCACTGGAAATTTTGCGGCTCCCCTAAACTTTCCAACGGACACACACACATTTGCAGTACTGGCGCTTGACGTGAATAAGGACGGAAAACCTGACGTTGTCACAGCTAACGAAGGGACAAACAATGTTGCGGTCTTGCTCGGCGATGGCATCGGTGGATTTTCTGCAGCGACAATTTTTGCAGTCGGCACACAACCAAAAGATTTATCGGCTGCCGACGTGAATAGTGACGGCAACCTCGATTTAGTTGTAGCAAATTCCAATTCAACCTTTCTCTCCATCTTATTGGGTAACGGTGCCGGAAGTTTTAGCGCGGGTGCGAACATTGATTTAACAGGCACAAATAAAGCCCGCACAGTTAAGATCGGCGACCTCAATAACGATAACAAACTTGATCTCATAGTCGGGTTAGTTGGGCAAGCAAAGATCGCCGTTCTGTTAGGAAGCGGGCCTAGCACTTTTGCTGCCCCGATAACCTATGACGTAGGCCCTGATCCGACTTCAATTGCGGTAGCGGATTACGATGGCGATGCTAAATACGATATTGCTACTGCCAATTTCGGGCAACGTACCATTTCTATTTTGCGTGGCAACGGCGATGGCACGTTCGCTGCACAAAAAGTTTTTGATACTGGCTTCAGCCCAATTTCGCTTGTCAGCGGCGATCTGAATAGTGACAGCCGCGAGGACATTGCCGTAGTCAATTCCGGCTCAAATAGTTTATCGCTAATGTTGAATACGTGCGCGAATACGCCGCCGAAAATCACGCCCGTACCTGCAATCACGCGGCTTCAGGGAAGCCAGCCAGCAATTTCCACGTTAGCAACCGTCAGCGATGTTGAATCAAACGCAGGCACTTTGCAGGTAACAGCGCTTGCCCCAGCAGGCATTTCTGTTACAGAAATCAGTAATGTAAGCGGATCCATTCTGGCTAAGATTGCCGCCGATTGTACAGCGACATTAGGCGCAAAAACTGTTGTGTTGACAGTCAGTGACGGCACTCTTTCTACACAGGCCAATCTGACTGTCAATGTAACGGCGAACACAGCTCCATCGTTGGGAAATTATCTTAACAGCGAAGCGCTCCTGAACAATACGCGTGCCATTATTCCGCAGGCGGCGCCTGTGGATAATGGATCAATTGCTTCGATAACAGTCTCGGCTGCTGCTGGTTTCACAGGTACATTCAGTGTTGCGCCATCATCTGGAACCATCACTGTAAATAATCCGGCACCGCTTGGAACATACTCATTAACGGTTACAGCGACAGATAATTGCGGCGCAACAACAACAAAAGATTTTCAATTGTCAGTTGTAGCGCAACCAACAATTACGTCAATTGATCCGACAACAATTCAAGCGCAGAGCGGTGATTTCACCTTAATCGTCAACGGTAGCGGATTCACGGCAAATTCTAAGATTCGTTGGAACGGAGCCGAACGCACTACGACATTTGTATCCGCAACCAAATTAACCGCAGCCATTCCAGCGGCGGACATTAATTTGCCGGATGCAAGTTCGGCAGCAATCACAGTTTTTGATCCGGCTGCTGGTGGCATCACATCAGGTTCCACGTCGCTGACAATCACTGCGCCGAACCCCGTGCCAACGACGACTTCGCTCAACCCTGCCACGATACTTGCAGGCGATGCGGGCTTCACACTAACCATAAACGGCACAAATTTCATTCCTAATTCGGTGGTCAAATTCAACGGTGTAGATCGCGCTAAGACCTATATTTCGGCCACACAATTATCCATCTCAGTTTCAGCCGCAGATATTACTAATTCAGGCACAGCAGCAATTATCGTAGTCAATCCTGCACCTGGTGGTGGTACTTCAAACACGCAAAACCTGGCAATTAATAATCCGGCCCCTGGCGCAATTGCGCTCAGTCCGAACGCAATTTTAGTTGGCAGCGCGGCGACGCTCGTGACGGTCACAGGAACAGGCTTCCGTCCTGATTCCGTAGTAAAAATAAATAGCGTTGATCGTCCGACAAATTATCTTTCGCCGACACAAGTAACGACAACATTGAGTCTGGCTGATTTAGCAAGCGCCGGAACGATTTTGATTACTGTCAACACACCGCCTCCCGGTGGTGGACTTTCGCCCGCAGCGACTTTCACGATCAATAATCCTGCGCCTTCAATTACCAGCTTAAATCCAGCCAGTGCATTAGCAGGCGGAACAGCATTCACACTAAATATAACCGGAACAGGGTTCGTGGCTGGCTCTACAGTGAAATTCAATGGAACGGATCGCAGTACGACATTCGTGTCAGCCACACAGCTTTCCATTAACGTAACGGATTCAGACATCGCCAATCCTGGCACAATTAATTTGACCGTTAGCAATGCGACTCCGGGTGGCGGCACTTCAAATACACAAAGCTTACCAATCAATAATCCGGTTCCTGTGCTGAATTCGCTAAGCCAGACTTCGGCGCAAGTGGGAACCGCCGATACAGCAATTACTTTGACTGGTAACAGATTTCGCTCAAATTCGGTTGTCCGCCTCAACAATATAGATCGTGCGACCACCTTCACTTCGTCGTCGCAATTAGGAGTAACATTGACGGCTGCGGATTTGGCGAATGCGGGAACGTTATCAATCCTAGTCTTCACACCAACACCGGGTGGTGGCACTTCTTCCGCATTAACTTTCACCGTCGGCAATCCCTTGCCGGCGCTCACGTCAATTATACCTGCAACAGTATTAACAGGTGATCCAGCATTTATGCTGACCATTAATGGTAGCGGATTTGTAAATGCTTCCGTAGTTCGCTGGAATGGAACTGATCGCGCCACAACATTTGTGAACGGAAACCAACTCACAATCAATGTTGCAGCAACAGATATTGCGAATGCAGGTACAGCAAAAATTACCGTAGTCAATCCTGCACCAGCAGGCGGCACTTCAAATGAATTATCGCTGGCAATAAATAACCCTGCGCCGACAACTTCGACTTTGAGCCAGACTATTGTAACGGCGGGCATCGGTGCATCAAGTTTGACCATTAATGGGACAGGCTTCCGTCCTAATTCCGTTGCGCGCGTGAATGGACAAGATCGAGTCACGACGTTTGTTTCCGGCACCCAATTAACAGTAGCGTTGCTCGCTGCCGATGTAGCAAATGCCGGAACATTAAATCTTTCCGTCTTCACCCCGACTCCGGGCGGCGGTGCCTCATCAGCGCTTACACTCACGGTCAATAACCCCGCGCCGACGCTCTCAAGCCTAAGCCCGAATTCAGCGTTCAAAGGCGATCCGGCATTTACGTTGACCATCACAGGAACGAATTTTGTAAATGGCTCCATCGTGCGCTGGAACGGTTTGGATCGCGTCACAACGTTTATCTCTTCCACTCAGCTCACAGCAGCAATTCCCGAAAGCGATTTAGCATCGGACGGAATAGCGAACGTGACGGTCTTTAATCCTATGCCTGGTGGCGGGACTACTTCGGCAGTAACATTCACCATTAATCCGCTGACGGGGTACGAAGCGGATGTCAATCCGCGCCCGAATGGCGGCAATGATGGCAAGGTGACAATCACGGATTGGGTGCAAGTTGGTCGCTTTGCCGCAGGGTTGGATACAGTACAGAACAGCAGCGAATTCCAGCGCGTAGATTGTGCGCCAATCGCAACTAATGGCGACGGGCGTATTGGCATCGCGGATTGGGTACAAGCTGGTCGCTTTGCAGTCGGTCTTGATCCAGTTGCTCCAGCTTCAGGCCCAAGTCGTCCCGCTACGCTTCAAGAGATTTTTGGCAGTGTTGCCAGCTTTGAATCTGCGCAGCCGGAATTAAATCGCATCATTCGTGCCCGCGATGCTGAATTCAAACGCGGAGAACTGAACGCATTGCCTATCGAAATCGAAGCGCTTGGCAATGAAAGCGGCGTGTCATTCAGTTTGAATTTCGATCCGCGTGTGATGAGTTTCGCCCGCGCTGAAATGCCTGAAGGTTGGGCAGTGAATGTAAATGAAGCACAGGCAAATCAAGGTCACATTGGATTCATGATGACGGCTGAAGCGGGTAGAACGGTTGCAAATGGTAAGCAAATATTAGCGAAAATCTACTTCGCCCCAACAGGTGGATTCGATGCTACGACCACCAAGGTCAGTTTCGACGATCAAATTTTCACGCGCGAAATTGCCGACGTTCGCGCTTCGACCTTGCCCAGGGCGAGTTACGAAGCCGCAACAATTAATATCACGGGACGCGCGATTGCAAACGTTCGGGCTGCAAGTTATGTGGGCGGTGAACTAGCAAGTGATTCGATTGTTTCGGCATTCGGCGCAGATTTGGCAACTGCTACATTGATAGCAGCTTCAGTTCCCTTGCCTACAAATCTGGCTGGCTCAACCGTCAAAATTAAAGACAGTCAAGGCGTTGCAAGAGACGCGCAACTGTTCTTCGTTTCCGCTGCACAAGTAAATTATTTGATCCCGGCTGACACTGCCGCAGGCACAGCAACAGTAACAATCACCAACAGCAATGGAGTTGTTTCGCGTGGCTTATTGAATGTCACTTCAGTCGCGCCTAGTCTTTTTACAGCGGATGCAACAGGAATTGGCGTAGCCGCAGCGCAAGTCGTACACGTTTCTGCTAATAACTCGCAACGCTGGGAAAATGTGGCGCGCTACGATCAGCCGACGAACAAAATGATTGCGGTGCCGATTGAATTTGGTACACAAAATAACAATGTTTATCTGGTGCTGTATGGCACGGGCTTCAAACAGCGCTCAGATTTAAGCAACGTGCAATTACGTGTCGGCAGTGTCGTGGTACCGATTGCATATGTCGGCTCACAAGGCGGATACGCGGGCGTAGATCAAATTAACGCACGGCTCCCGCGCACTTTAAGTGGACGAGGAGCAGTAAACATCGAATTACTCGTGGACGGAAAAACTGCAAACACGGTTACAGTGACTATTAAGTAATTAGAAGATAGATAGAGGGCCACCAGAATTGGTAAAAACATAGGCGACTACTATGCTTCGTTTTTGGTGCTCTCAATCCCCTATTCTTTCTTACTAAAGTTCAATTCTTAGATTCAAGCCTTCAAGCCCCAAGCATAAAAGGGTTAACAATCCATGCGTGGTAAATTTGCTTTGTTATTTGACAAACCAATTTTTGCAATTCGTCAATCTCGACTTTTTTTAGTCGGCACTGTATGTTTAGCGTTGGTTGCCCTACTTTTTGCAACGCTGATCCTGCGAACAGCCAGTGCCAACCAATCACCCCAACAGCCTTCAAATTCCGATCCGCTTTGGCAGGATATTTCCCCTGCTTTATTGTCAACCACACAAAGTGAAAGCCTTAATCGCTTCACTGCGGCGCGCACTTTGCGACTTAACCGCGAAGCCCTCGCCAGCAAACTCTCACAAGCCCCGCGTGAGTCAAAAGGAACAACCAATGAAAACACGCTTACGCTACCGCTACCTGATGGCCGTTTTGCTCAATTTCGGCTTGAAAATTCAAGTCTTTTACCAACAGACCTCGCGGCCAAATATCCCGAAATTCAAAGCTATCGTGGGCAAAGCATAGACCTCCCTGAAGCTTCGATGCGATGCGATTGGACGCCACGCGGCTTCCACGCCACGATTTTGTTCGCTGATAGATTGGTCAGCGTGCTGCCGCTGACTGAATTCACGACGGAAACGTATGTGAGTTTTTATAACTATAATCAGCAATCCGCCGCGAATCGTTTTTATTGCGACGTCAAAGCCGATTTGCCCAAAGACAAAGTAGAAGCCAAACCTGAAGGCGAATCTTATTCGCTGGGCGCAGTGCGGCGTCAATATCGTATCGCCATCGCTACCACACAGGAATACACCAATCAGAGCAATCTCGGCGGCGGTTCAGCCGCATCATCGTTGGCATCGGTGAATACGTGGCTCAATGGCGTGAACGTTATTTACGAACGCGATATGGCCACGCGCTTTGTGCTGGCGACGGGTAATGATCAAATTATTTTCACGGCGGAACCCGATGGCCTCACAAACAGCAATTCAAACACATTGCTCAACGAAATTTCAGGCGTCATTAAAAACAAAATTAATCCCAACAATTATGATCTCGGTCATGTACTGGGGCTGAGCAATGGCGGTGGTGGCGTAGCCCGGCTTGCCAGCGTCTGCAAAGACGCTGATACTAAAGGCTCTGGCGTTTCGATGGTTGACCCTAATGAAGTGCCTGGCGCGCCATTCAGCCTTTCCACAATTGCGCATGAAATCGGTCACCAATTCAACGCGACGCACACATTCGCTAGTGCTTGCGACGGCGCGCGTCAGGACGAAACAGCTTTTGAATCAGCTTCTGGCCTAACGATCATGTCGTATGCCGGGGTTTGCACGCCTGCTATCGTCCCGGCTGTTTCCCCGCACTTTCACGGCGCAAGCATTGTACAAATGTTCAAGTACATGACAGATGCGACAGGCGGAGCGTGTGCAACCACAACCAACACAGGTAACACCGCGCCGACCTTGAACATTGGCGCAGCGTATACAATTCCCAAAGGAACACCGTTCACGCTGACCGCAACAGGCAATGATGCGGACGCGAGCGACGTGGCGAATTTGACGTATTCGTGGGAGCAAGTGGATGCTGGGCCAACACCTCCGTACATTAGCGCAACTGGCCCGCTTTTCCGGCCCTTCAATCCCACCAAAAATCCGGCGCGCATGTTTCCGAGCTTAAGCTACATTCTCAGCAACGCAAATGTGCCGCCTGCCACAATTGCAGGGCTCCAAACGGCAGAAAATTTACCCGACACGGCCCGCGACCTGAGTTTTATTTGTACGGTTCGTGACAATCGCGGTGGTGTAGTCGTAACTGACGTAATAATCAAAGCAACGAACGCAGGGCCATTTGCCATCACTACACCCAACACCGCCCTGAGTTGGGCAGGCAATTCCAATCAAACTGTGACGTGGAATGTGAACGGAACCAATGCAGCTCCGATCAATTGTCAAAATGTGCGCATCACAATGTCCATTGATGGCGGGCAAACTTTTCCGTACGTGTTGGCAGCGAGTACAGCGAACAATGGAAGCGCGAATGTGAGTGTTCCGGCTAGCTTAGTCAGCACCAAAGCACGCGTAAAAGTCGAAGCCGTCGGCAATATTTTCTTTGATATTTCTGACACGAATATAAACCTGACACCGGGTGATAGCTGCCCCGCAATTTCAACTATCGCCCCCCAAATCGGTGCAGCCAAATCAAACATCACAATCAACGGCATCAATTTCACGAATGTTTCCGCCGTCAAATTTGCCAACAATCAAGCGTCAGATTTTTTGGTCGTCAACGACAATGTCATCATTGCCAAAGTTCCTGACGCAGCAGTAACAGGCGCTATCACGATCAGTCAGCCCAATTGTCCTGACAAACAAACATCCACTTTCACTGTCAGCCCGAACGCAGAAATCACGCTGCAAGCAGATGACGGAACAATTGAATCAGCCGCGCGCTTTGGTGGCATAGCGCCTGTGTATTACGTCAATCGGCTCAAACCTGCGCAATATCCTGCGACGATCACAGCCGTTTCTATTTACGTTCACGCCTCTGTGCCGGGCAATACAGATTACAAAATTTTGGTTGGCACAAATTCCGGTGGCGGCACAAATATTGACGGCTTAGCTTTTCAGGAAACAGCGGCGAAAACTCCGTTAAGCACAGGGCAATTTTTTACTGTCCCTGTTCCCAACGTGACGATCACGGGTGGTGATTTCATCGTAGGTTTTAGCCACGTACCACAAAGCGGCGTGTTCCCAATCGGCTTAGACACCAACGGAACGATCAAAAATCTGTCCTATTACTCAACCAGTCTTGGCATTAACTTCACACAAGAAACAACGAGGAACTACGGCATCCGTGCGATCATCAGCAATGGTGCAATTTGCACTTCGCAATGTGCGCCAAATACTGCGCCATCCATTACGGCTGCAGCGCCCCTTAATCGCCTGCAAGGCAGCGCTGGAACAACTGCGCAAATCGCCACGGTCAATGATGCTGAAACTGCAACAGGATTATTAGCCGTAACGGCGACCTCGGTGCCGACCGGAATTTCCATCACAAATATTTCCAATACAAACGGAACTATTTCGGCAACAGTAGCGGCAGATTGCAATGCTGCGACCGGTAACAACGTTGTCACGCTAAGCGTGAGTGACGGCAATCTGACCGCGACGGCGAATTTGACTATCAATGTTGCCGCCAATATCGCGCCAATTCTTAGCACGTATGCAAACACGACGCTTACAACCGGCGCAGCCGCAAATAACACACCCAATGCCGCGCCTACCGACAATGGTTCTATCGTCAGTATCACGGCCTCCGCGCCCAACTTTACAGGCTCGTTTTCTGTCAACACTTTAACTGGAGTAGTCAGTATTTCTAATGCTGGCCCGACGGGTAATTTCACGGTCACATTAACTGCAACAGATAATTGTGGTACGACCGCTACAAAAACATTTACATTGTCAGTGCTCGTTCCCGGCGCGGGCTTAGAGGCAGACGTAGCGCCGCGATCTAATGGCAACGGTTCTGTTTCGATTTCTGATTGGGCGCAAATCGGAAGATTTGCTACGGGGCTTGATACAGTTTCAGAAGGTAGCGAATTCCAACGCGCCGATTGCGCGCCGCGCAGCACGTTCGGCGATGGCAAATTAACCATCGGCGATTGGGTGCAAGCTGGACGTTACGCGGCGGGACTTGATGAAGCTACAGCCGCAGCAGGGCCAAGTTCACCATCTGCGCCAACGCTCGCAGCAACAAACGAAAATGAAGTCAATCGCCTTGTACGGGCGGTAAATGCGAATTGGCAACGCGGACAAGCGAACGCGCTGCGCATTGAGCTGGAATCGCAAGGCGATGAAAATGCGCTTGGATTCAGTTTGAATTTCGACCCGTCGGCGATGAGCTTCATTAATGCGCAAACTGAAAATGGGGCGAGTGTCACAGTCAATTCCAGATTCGCCAGCGCAGGCAAAATTGGTTTTCTTGTTGCATTACCGGCAGGGCAAGTCTTTGCAGCCGGAACGCGCACAGCGCTGCTAGTAAACTTCCTGCCCGCAGGCGGATTCAACACAACGACTACGCGCGTAAGTTTTAGCGATCAAATTATTAGTCGGGCGATTGCGGATGTTAACGCCAATGTTGTCGCGGCAATTAATTTTGCCAATGCGGAAATCGCTGTGAGCGGACAATCTGCCGCAATGGTTTCAGCGGCAAATTATTCAGGTAATGAAGCAGCACCCGAATCCATCCTCGCGGCATTCGGTGTGGATTTGGCAACGACAACCGAAGCCGCCACACAAACGCCGTTACCCGAAATTTTGGGCGGATCGCGCGTAAGCATAAAAGACAGTGTAGGCCAGGTTCAGCCTGCCAAAATCTTTTTCGCTTCTGCGTCACAAATCAATTATTTAGTGCCAGCAAATCTGGCGGAAGGTTTAGCGACCATCACGATTACGAATAGAAACGGCGCAATTTCTCACGGTCTCATTAATGTCAAACGAACTTCGCCTGGATTATTTTCGGCGGATTCCACAGGAACAGGTGTTGCCGCTGCAAACGTACAACGCATTCGCGGCGATGGCAGCGAGAGTTTTGCCAGCGTCAGTCGCTTTGATACTGCAAGTGGGAAATTTGCAGCCATTCCTATCGATCTCAACGAAAACGATCAGGTGTTTTTGGCGCTGTACGGCACAGGCATTCGTGCCAGTAATTTGTCTGCCGTGCAAGCAACAATTGATGGTGTTCCGGTCGCAGCACTGTATGCCGGAACGCAAGGATTTTTCGCGGGCGTAGATCAGATCAACCTGCCAATTCCGCGTATACTGATGGGCCGAGGCACAGTGGAAGTGAAATTGCTGGTTGATGACAAGCCTGTGAATGCAGTGAAAATAACACTGCGATAATTTTTCTATTAAGGGCAGGGCTAATTCCTGCCCACATATTTTTTGGAGATTTACCCATGCAAAAGTTGACCCAGCATTCTTTGACCCCTAAGTATTTTCGGTGGTGTTCACTCGCCCTCGTGCTTATGGCTGTAAGCAGCGCATTTTTCTTCACTGCACGCGGCGCAAAATTAGACATTCCAATTGGTGGTTATGAAGGTGACGTTTCCTCGCGCACTGCCCCGGGGAAAGGCTCCGTTGGCATTTCCGATTGGGTGTTAATCGGGCGTTTCGTCGCAGGTGATGATGCGCCGCAAAGTACGAACGAATTTCAGCGTGCGGATTGTGCGCCTGTCAATACGAAAGGTGATGGGCAATTAACGATTGCGGATTGGGCGCAAGCGGGCCGCTATGCAACTGGTGTTGATCCACTTACTGCTGCTGGTGGCCCGACGGCTCCGGTTCCAGCGAAAGCCCCCGCACAACCAAATGCCGTGCGTGATTTGCGCATCGTGCAAACCAGTATCACAGATACGACAGTGAATTTATCCATCGAATATGAAGCAGCAGGTAATGAAAATGCGATGGGATTCAGCATTACATTTGACCAAACTGCTTTAGGAAGCCCACAGGCAGCGCTCGGCAGCGGCGCAACTGGCGCGCAATTTCTGTTCAATTCGCTGCAAGCGGCGAACGGCAAACTTGGTTTTGCAATCGGCTTGTCGGCGGGGCAAACACTGCCCGCTGGAGTTCGCCAAGTCGCAATGCTAAGCTTTTCAATTCTTAAAGTCGGGTTGAATACTTCCGTTAACTTTGGCAATTCGCCAGTAGGAATTGAATTTGTAGGCGTTGACCCGTCAACACCTTTACCCGTTCCAAATTTTACAGCGACAATAATTGCCATCAACAATCCAGTTCCAACACTGACGACGATTAATCCGACCGCTGCTATTGCAGGCGGAGCCGCTTTTACCTTGACTGTCAACGGAACAAATTTCAATAACACTTCGATAGTGCGATGGAATGGGGCTGATCGTGCGACAACGCTTGTGAATGCGACACAATTGACTGCTGCAATTACTGCGGCTGATGTGTTAAGCGCGGGCACAGCTACCGTTACCGTAAACAATCCCACTCCGGGTGGCGGCACTACCAGCGGCCTCACATTCACGATCAATAATCCCTTGCCAACCTTGACCAGCCTTGATCCAACATCGATCTTAGCGGGCAGCGCTGGTTTCACATTGATGCTGAACGGCACGGGCTTCAATGCGAGTTCGGTTGTGCAAGTTGGCGGCGTAAATCGCGCCACAACGTTTGTGAACAACACGAAATTATCTGTCGCAGTAACAGCCGCAGAAATTGTCAACGCGGGTAATTTGAATCTAACGGTCTTCAATCCGACCCCAGGTGGCGGCACAACTTCGCAGCTCTCGCTCGTTGTCAACAATCCCTTTCCAGCGCTCACAAGCTTGAATCCAACTTCAACAACGACTGGCAGCGCAGGCTTCACGTTGACAGTAAACGGAACGAACTTTGTCAGCACCTCAAAAGTTCGTTGGAACGGTGCAGATCGCACGACGACTTTTGTGAGCGCCACACAATTAACGGCAAGCATCTCCGCTGATGATGTGAAGAACGGCGGCAGTGTGAACATCACTGTCTTCAATCCGACACCGGGCGGCGGCACAGCCGAAGCCATAAGCTTTGCCATTAATAATCCCGCGCCAACAGTCACGACCCTGACGCCAAATTCTATCGCATCAGGCAGCAGCGCGTTCACGTTAGCGGTCAATGGCACTGGCTTCGTACCGAATTCCGTAGTCCGTTGGAACGGCAGTGATCGAACGACGACCTTTGTTTCTGCGACGCAAGTCACAGCAGCGCTTACAGCCGCTGATGTTGCCAGCGCAGGGACAGCGAAAGTTCGCGTGTTCAATCCCACACCAATTGGTGGACTGTCCAGCGAACTGGATTTCACGATTATCCAAACGAATCCAGTTCCAACCTTAGCGAGCCTTAATCCGTCCGCAGTCCTTGTTGGCGGGGCTGATTTCACGCTCACGCTCACAGGCACAAATTTCGTCAGCGCATCAAAGGTAAGATTCAATGGCGCTGATCGCGCTACAACGTTTGGTTCTTCTACGCAATTAACCGCAACCATCACCGCCGCAGACATTGCCAGCTTAGGCACAGCGGACATCACAGTGTTTTCGCCAACTCCAGGCGGAGGAACAACTGCGGCCTTAAAATTGGTAATCAATAATCCTGTGCCTTCTGCGCCAACATTCAGCGTAGCGAATTTGACGGCAGGCACAGCGAATTTGACCTTAATGTTGACCGGCAGCAACTATCGCCCGAATTCCGTTGTTAAAGTAAACGGTCAAGATCGCACAACGACTTTTGTTTCAGGCACACAATTAACTGTCGTGTTATTAGCCTCTGACGTAGTAGTTGGCAGCACGTTGAAATTTACGATCTTCACACCAACGCCAGGCGGAGGAACTTCGCCCGAAGCGTCTTTGGCTGTTAATAATCCAACTCCGAGCATCGTAAATTTGAACCCACCTACGACCTTCAATTCGTTGCCCGCTTTTGATCTCACAGTGAATGGAACAGGCTTCAACACAGCCTCAATCGTGCGCTGGAATGGCTCTGATCGTGCGACAACATTCGTTTCTAATACGCGACTGACAGCCAAAATCACGGCGGCAGATATTGCCAACGTTGGCACAGCCGCTATCACAGTATTCAATCCAACACCGGGCGGAGGCACATCGAATGCCGTCAACTTTGTTATTGAAAAATTGACTGGTTACGAAGCTGACATAACACCACGTCCTACTGGAAAAAATAACGGCACGGTTTCCATTGCCGATTGGGTGCAAGCCGGAAGATTTTTTGTTGGCTTGGATCAACCGCAAAACGCCAGCGAATTTCAACGTGCGGATTCCGCTCCGAAAATGACCAAAGGCGATGGTGTAATCGGTATTGCCGATTGGGTACAAGCAGGTCGCTATGCCGCAGGGTTGGATGCTGTCACTTTTGCGGGCGGGCCAATAGTTCCAACATCAACCCCACCTGCACTAACTGCGACTATCGCCGGACTTTCAAGCGAAGCGCAACCTCGCATTGTTCGAGCGAAAAACTCCAATTTCCGCCGCGATCAAATGGCCAACTTGCCCATCGAACTCGAAGCCCAAGGCAACGAAAACGCATTGGCTTTTAGCTTGAATTTTGATCCGGCGGCCCTGCAATTTTCGGATGTAATTTTAGGCAACGATACCAGCGATGCGGCGCTTACGATCAATCGCACGCAAACCGCTTCAGGTCGAATCAGCCTGGCTCTCGCCTTGCCTGTCGGGCAATCTATCACAGCCGGAACGCGGTCAATTTTGAACGTTCGTTTCATTCCGGCAGCGGGATCGGGCGAAACGTCAACGCAAGTCACCTTCACCGATCAATTATTGAATCGGCAAATGGCGGATGCGTTTGCGAATGTATTGCCGCAGGCAGAATACACAAATGCGACGATCACGTTGTCGGGTACGGCGGCGGCGAATGTAATCGCGGCAAATTACATTGGCGGCGAACTCGCGGCGGATTCAATTGCGTCAGCCTTCGGCGCAAATTTAGCAACGACGACAGAAGGAATTTCTTCGGCGGAATTGCCAACCTCGCTTGGCGGCACAAGCATCAGGATCATCGATAGCAAAGGCATCGCGCGCAATGCTGCGTTGTTCTTCGTTTCGCCAGGCCAAGTCAATTATCAAATCCCAGCGGATGTTGCAGAAGGCATCGCATCCATCACAATCACCAATCGTGATGGCGTCACAACGAACGGCTTGCTCAACATCACGCGCGTTGCACCGGGCTTATTCTCAGCGGACGCGTCAGGCACAGGGTTAGCTGCGGCAAACGTCGTGTACGTAAAATCCGATGGACAACAAACGTGGGAAAGCGTCGCGCGTTATGACCTCACGCAAAATCGTTTTGCAGCGAATCCGATTGATGTTGCAAACGATGGCGCGTATTTGGTCTTGTATGGCACAGGTCTGAAAAATCGTAGCGCGCTGGCGAATGTCAAAGTTCGCGTAGACGGCTCCGAAATGCCCGTCGAATTTGTTGGCGCGCAAGGCTTCTATTCCGGCCTCGATCAAATCAACATCAAACTCGCCAAGAGCCTCACAGGCCACAGCGATGCGAATGTTGAGTTAATTGTTGACGGTAAAACTGCCAACACAGTACGCGTTGCTATTAAATAAAACTGCGCATTAATTAAATAAAACTGCGCATTAGAAATACGCGGGAGCGTTTGGAGTGCTAAAACAAGTCTTAGCACTCCAAACGCTCCCGCGTATTATTTTAATCGCCTGTCTTTTTGCATCTACCGTTTCGTTCTCTCCCCTTTTTTTGTATTCTCACACGGTTCACTAATATTCCTGCTCGTAAAATTTTCTGGAGAAACTATGCACAAGATTTTCTTGGTTTGCGGCTTCCTGTGTTTGTCGGTTGCGACCTTCGCACAAGAGCTAAAAGATATTGAGTTCGCCAAGCCTGATGGTTACAGCTTGACGCTTGATGCGCACGTACCAACAGGCAAAGGGCCGTTCCCAACGGTCATCATCGTTCACGGCGGCGGCTACACCAAAGGCGACAAGCAAACTTATGTTCCGCCTTTGTTTGAGCCGCTCACGCAAGCGGGCTTCACCTGGTTCACGATCAATTATCGTTTGTATCCGCAGGTCACATTTCCCAAAAACGTCGAGGATGTCGAAGCCGCTATTCGCTGGGTCAAAGCGCACGCTAAAGAATACAAAGTGGATTTGAAGCGGCTCGTAATTATGGGCGAATCTGCCGGAGGAACATTGGTTTCTTATGCAGGCGCACGCGCCAAAGCTGATACACGCGTCGCCGCCGTAGTCGTTTTTTACGGCGTGCATGATTGGGCGATGCGTTGGGAACAAGGAAAACAAGGCTTAGTGGCGGCTAGTGCATGGCGCGATGCCTTTCGCGTCCCCAATGATGATGATCCGAGTTTGCCAAAATATTTGCGCGAAATTTCAGCAGTGAGCTTGGTCAAAAAAGGATTACCGCCATATTTATTGCTGCACGGGACAAACGATAAACAAGTGAATTATCAACAGTCCGTACAATTCCAAGAAAAGATGAAAGCGGCGGGCAACGTTTGCGATCTCGTCACTGTCGAAGGCGCAGACCACGGCATGGGCCTCATCACAAAATATCCTGATACAAAAGTAAAAATGATTGATTGGCTGAAGAAAACTTTGCGCATTAAATAAGGAAAATTGCTATGAGCGAAAATCAACGCATCAGTAACTTTGCTGCATTCTGGCCGTTTTATTTAGGTGAACACAAACATCCGCTCAATCGTGCTTTACATTTTGCTGGTTCAAGCTTGGCGTTAATTTGCTTACTCACGTTTTTGTTAACAGGTGCAATTGTCATGGTTCCGGTCGGCTTGATTTGCGGTTATGGTTGCGCGTGGGTTGGGCATTTTTATATCGAAAAAAATAAACCCGCCAGCTTTAGCTATCCGCTCTGGTCATTTATGGCGGATTGGAAAATGTGGTTCTGCATTTTGACAGGTAAAATCCAACAAGAGATGAAGCGAATAAGCCTAAATTAATTGTTCTGAGTACCAACTTTAGTTGGCCTCGCTTGCGCGAAAAACCAGCCAGCTAAAGCTGGTACTCTGAACGGGTACTCAGAACGGCAAAATTAAAATATATGGAAACAACAACGAACAGCCTCGTCAGCAAAGTCTGGAGCTTTTGCAACACGTTGCGTGATGATGGCGTCAGTTACGGCGATTATTTGGAACAGCTCACGTATTTGCTCTTCCTGAAAATGGCGGATGAGTACAGCAAACCGCCGCACAATCGCACAATTAGCATTCCAGCGGAATTTAACTGGGAAAGTCTAACGACCAGGCGCGGCGCAGAATTAGAGACGCATTACACAACGCTCTTGCGCGAACTCAGTCAGCAAAAAGGCATCCTCGGACAAATTTTCACCAAGAGCCAGAATAAGATTCAAGACCCGGCGAAGCTCTACAAACTGATAGACCTCATCGGCAAAGAACAATGGAGCGTCATCGGCGCAGACGTGAAAGGTGAAATTTATGAAGGGTTATTGGAAAAAAATGCCGAAGACACCAAAAGCGGCGCGGGGCAATATTTCACGCCGCGCGCGTTGATTCGTGCAATGGTCGAATGCATCCGCCCTGAAGCAATGAAAACGATTGCCGATCCAGCGTGCGGCACAGGCGGATTCTTTCTTGGCGCATATGATTTTCTGATCGCGCATCACAAGCTTGATAAAGAGCAAAAACAATTTCTCAAATACCAAACATTTTATGGCAATGAAATCGTAGCCGGAACGCGGCGCATGGCGTTGATGAATCTGTTCCTGCACAACATCGGCGACATTGACAGCGAAAATTTTATCTCTCCGGCGGACGCGTTAATTGCGGATGATGGCAAACGCTTTGATTATGTATTGGCAAATCCGCCCTTTGGCAAAAAGAGCAGCCAGACTTTTACCAACGAAGCGGGCGAACAGGAAAAAGAGGATTTGACTTACAATCGGCAGGATTTTTGGGCTACGACCAGCAACAAGCAACTGAATTTTGTACAACATATTCGCACGATGCTGAAAACGATGGGACAGGCCGCAGTCGTTGTGCCAGACAATGTTTTGTTTGAAGGCGGCGCAGGCGAAACAGTCCGGAAGCGATTATTGGAAACGACCGATTTGCACACAATTTTGCGGCTGCCAACCGGAATTTTTTATGCGCATGGCGTCAAAGCGAATGTGATTTTTTTTGATAATAAACCTGCCGCCAAAGAGCCCTGGACAAAAGAAATCTGGTATTACGATTACCGCACAAATGTGCATCATACGCTGAAGAAAAACCCGCTGCGCATTAGTGATTTGCGCGATTTTATTGAGTGCTACAACCCAGCCAATCGCCACAAACGGCAAGCAACCTTTCACCCCGAAACCAATCCTGACGGGCGTTGGCGCAAGTTCACTTACGAAGAAATATCCAGCCGCGACAAAACCAGCTTGGATATTTCGTGGCTCAAAGATCAATCGCTAGCCGATCTCGACAATCTGCCTAACCCTGACGTGCTGGCAGAAGAAATCATTGAAAATCTGGAAGCCGGACTGGCTAGTTTCAAAGCAATCCTGACAGAAATAGGGGCAGCCGCTTAAAATAAACTGCGAAATGCGCTCACTTGCACGGGTGCACCATTCGCGTCAATCAAGTTAGCTGTGACTTTCAACGTAGCGCCGACAACAGTTAGCCCTTCCGTTCCCACATTCACCGCAAAATCTGCCTGACGCAGCGTAGGCGCAACAGTTTGGCTGCGCTGCGCTGTTCCCGCCGTATTTTTCAAGGCTGCATCAACTGTAAAATTCTTGAGCGTGAATCCGCTTGGCACAGTGAATTGCCATTCGCCATGCAAACGATGGATCACGCCTTCTACGCTGGGTTGCAGCACCGTGATGGTCACTGGCGGCAACGATGGTGCAGGGTTTGGATTCGGTTTCGGTTTTTGAACAGGTGGAATATCTTTGGCTTTATTATTAAATGGCGCCGTTTTTTTATCTTCACGGGTTAACACTTGCGTATTCGCGTTATCGCGCAAAGTTACTGTCAAAGTAACAGTCAGATTGCGAATGTTATCAGGCGTAGCAAGACCGCCAAGTTCGGCATTTCGTTTATTAGGCTCAACTGGCAAGTTGAATGAATTGATCTTCCCGCTGCCGTCTTCAACATCAATTTTCAAATTCTGACTTATCACTTTAAATCCAGTGGGAATTAGCACGTCCCAGCTTAGAAAACCAGATACGCGGTTAGGATTCTCAACGCGGAGTACAGGCGTATCAAGCGCAACCTTAGCACTGTTTGGCGCAATTGAGCCCGTCCCGTTACTAAAGCCTTGCGACCCATTGGAACCAACGCCGCTGCTGAGCGGTGGCGCAACTTGTTGCGGATTGAAATTCTTTTGCTCAATACAACCAAGTGCGTCGCTCTCAACGAAAACACTTGCCTCTGGCGCGTGCAAACCTTTTTTATTAACTGCGCCTTTTAGTTCAGCGGCAGCCTTGCGCGCACTCAATCCGGTTCTAATATCACCTGTAAGTTTGTCGCCTTTTTCATTCAGTGCTGAGGTCTTCACAAAAATCTTAGATGCCGTGCAAGGTAACACTCCGGGATCATTCCATTGCACTTCTACGCGTGCATCATTCCCTTCGCCAATAATTTTACGCGAAGCAACAGTGACCGGAATGTTTGGAAGGGGATCGGCAAACGCAGTTACTTCTGCATGTAAAACCTTCACATCTTTGAAATCAAATTCACGCCCGCGCGATAGCTTAATTGTTGCGGATCGTTGATTGATCCCAACATTGGTACGGTTTTCTACGTTATCAATCCCTAAATTGACTTTTGCCGAAACAATTAAAGATTTCAGCTTGATCTCAGGTTTAGGTGCGTCCATCGTCCAGTCCACTTTTATGAGTACCCCATCATTCGCCTCGGTAATTACTGCATTCGTTATTTGAATTTTCACGCCACAAGCGGCAGGGCAAACGCCAATTAAATTCACACCTTGCGCCATTGTTTTGGCAGAAAAAAAACAACCGACTAAAGCTATACAACTGACCCCAAGTAATAAAAATTTAGTTCGCACAAATTTCTGAATTACTGTTAACACATAAGAACTCATATTGAGGCTCCTTGAAAAAGTTTGTCGTTAGGGATTACTGCCTTGCGCGCCGCCAAAGGCTTGAAATGATTTAGTGATGCCACAGGAAAGCGCTACGGTATCGGTCTGAATACTAGCTTGCAGATTTTTCATTTCTTTGCGGCGCAATCCAACGCCCCGCAAACGAATCGTCGCACTGCCAGCAGATAATTTTGTTGTAGTCGAGCCATCGAATTTAATGCCGCCTGCATTTTCCGCAGAGGCACGAATGCTTACAGTTCGCTCTGCCAAACATGGCGTAGTAAGTGGTGGAGCCGTCCATTTAACCAGCATATTCACTTCGGCTCCGTCGTTTCCTATGATTTCTTTTGAAGTAGCGGTGATGGATGGAATTGTTTTCGTTAAGGCATTTGCGGTGACGCTCACAGTCCCTGTTTTCACATCTGACAAATTGATATTGCGATTCAAAATTCTGCCGCGCACGATCACCGTTGTATTGGTTGCAGTACCCGCTACGGACTGCTTATCCGATTCAACGATTTTGTTATCCTTCAAAACCAGCCTGGCTGAAACGGTAACGCCTACCAGATTAAATTCAGCCGGAAGTTGCGCCAGTGTCCATCCAAATGTGACGCTCACCCCATTGGTATCTTCTTTAGTTGAGATTCCGGTAATAGCTTGCACCAGCTTACAACCATCAGGGCAACTGGTAACAACATTTGCCCCCTGTAAAATTTGCGGCGGAGGCGCGGCGGGTAAAGGCAACCGCAAACTTTGCAATAGCAAGGCACCAAGAAAAAAAGTGATGAAATATTTGCGGGGCATCATTTGGCTTCCTCATAAGGGCAGCGGCATGTCCCTGCCCGTGTATTTGATTCGTCTTTACTGCTAACGCTTCGTTTCGATTGCCAGCGTACAGCGACAACTGCCGCTGGCAACAAATGTATTCAGGATTCGTTTACTTTTTCTTACCGACTAGACTCGGTAACGGAAAGCTTCCTTGTTTGACGGCGCTCACAGCTTTTTCGACAACACCATCAGAAAATTTTCCGACCAGTTGCAGCGTGAAGGTTTTAGCAAATACATCATTCGGCATTGGCAAATCAATCACGCTCGTGATGGGTTTATTGACTGTCCAGTCCACCATTTTTTTAGTGACTCTGGTTGTCTTGCCATCTGTATTGAGAGTAACTAATTCAGCAATTAATTCTGTCAGTTTGGCGTTGCCTTCTGATCCGCAAAGCCAGACAAAACGAACCGGAATGGAACGACCGCCAGCCACATTTTGCGTTTTGGAATCTTCTTTGACGACTTCAGAAATTGAGATTGCGATTTTCGCTGACGAGTGATTTTCAGCAATAGCAGTATTGTTTTCACGCTTACGTCCTTGCGCAAAAGTTGGCAGCGCGAGCACGAAAATTGCGAGCGCTAAGGTCAAAATAATTGGCGCGATTCGTTGGGTTTTCATCAGTAATAATCCTCCATTGGCTTGATAATTCTGCTTTTCGTTTGGGAAGTTTTCCCGCTACAAATGCAAGATTACGCATACTCAAAACCAAAGTCTTAAAGTCGTTCTGAGATTTTCCTAAATAAAAATTCAAGAAGTTCTGAGGATGAAGCAATGGGGGGCAAAGTAGTTGGCACAAAAGGGAAACTTGCGCCTGCGCCTAAACCTGTTTATAAACGTCTTTTATAAATCAACCGAGGAAAGTTTACATGCCTAAATTCATTTCGTTATTTGCTTTAAGCTTGATGCTTTGCGCGTGCTGTGGCGATAATTCCCTGCTCGCCCAAACACGTGATGAACAAATCAGCAAAGCCGCCGCCGCAATGTTGCCCAAGCTGAGCGAAACGCGCCGCTATTTGCATCAGCATCCAGAGCTTTCCAACCGCGAAGAAAAAACTGCCGCATATATTGCCGAAAAACTCCGTTCGTTCGGTTTGGATGAAGTCAAAACACAGGTCGGCAAATACGGCGTCGTCGGTATCTTAAAAGGCAAGCAGCCCGGCCCCGTCGTGGCAGTGCGCGCGGATATGGATGGACTGCCGATTCAGGAAACAATCGAGGTGCCGTACAAATCACAGAACGCGGGTGTCAAGCACGCCTGCGGCCATGACGTTCACATGACCGTGCAACTGGGCGTCGCTGAAATCCTCAGCAAAAATCGCAATCTCATCAACGGCACGATCAAGTTTATTTTTCAGCCCGCCGAAGAAGGCGCGCCTCCCGGTGAAGAAGCCGGTGCGAAGCTGATGATTGCCGAAGGCGCGCTCGACAATCCGAAGCCGTCCGCAATTTTCGGGTTGCATGTGATGCCGAATATTCAGGTCGGGCAAATTGGCTACAACGTGGGCGCAGCGATGGCTTCAGCAGATCGCCTCAACATCACAATTCGCGGCAAAAAGGTTCACGGCGCGTATCCGCACGACGGCGTAGACGCGATTGTCGTGGCTGCCGAATGCATTACCGCGTTGCAATCCATTCGCAGCCGCCGCATCAATACGCAAGACCCGCTCGTCATCACCATTGGCAGTATGCACGGCGGCAATCGCTCCAATATCATCGCCGACGAAGTCAGACTGGAAGGCACAATGCGCACGCTGAGCGAAGATGCGCGCACGAAGGCCAAAGCGATGATTGACCAAACCCTGAAAGGCATCACGTCGGCCTACGGCGCGTCGTACGAGTTATCTATTCCGCAATCAGTGAACCCAGTAACATATAACGATCCGAAATTGGTGCTGGACACGTTGCCCACAATGAAACGCGTCCTCGGCGAAAAAAATCTGATCGTGCCAAATCCGCAAATGGGCGCAGAAGATTTCTCACTTTATCAACAAGTCATCCCCGGTTTCTTTTACTTCCTCGGCGTTGGCAACACGGCCAAAGGCATCACTGCGATGATTCATACTGCCGAATTTGACGCTGATGAAGAATCGTTAGTCATTGGCGTGAAAACAATGACGAGCGTGTTATTGGATTATTTGGATCGAAATGCAAGCCGGAATTAACGAACCAAGTCTGGAGCTGTAGCGCAATCTGTTGAGGCTGCGCTACAGTAAAGCAATGCCCCATTCTTTGACCAACATCACACAACTACTGGTCAATTGGAACAACGGTGATTCGTCCGCGCTTAATCAACTATTGCCGCTAGTCAATGACGAATTGCGACGACTCGCCCGTAACTACCTGCGCCGCGAAAACCCCAGTCACACATTGCAACCAACTGCATTGGTCAATGAAGCCTACTTGCGGCTGATAGATCAACGACAAGTCCAGTGGCAAAACCGCGCCCATTTCTTCGGCATCGCCGCCCAGTTGATGCGGCGCATTCTGGTAGACCACGCGCGCCGTCACGCCTATGCCAAACGCGGCGGCGGAGCGATGCAGGTTTCGTTTAACGAAGGGATGGCCGTGACCGAAGCCAAGGCCGCCGAACTGCTCGCCGTGCATGAAGCGTTGGAAAAACTGACCGCGCTGGACACGCGCAAAGGCCGCATCGTAGAATTGCGCTTCTTCGGCGGCCTGAATTTAGACGAAACAGCAGAAGTTCTGAGCATCTCCTCTCCCACCGTACAACGCGAATGGCGAGCCGCGAAAGCGTGGCTGCATCGAATATTGACCGAGGGCAACAATGACGTCTGAGAGAATGCACCAAATCGAAGCGATCTTTCACGATGCGTGTAACCTTGCGCCGAGCGAACGCGCGACATTTCTCAATCAGGCTTGCGCGAGTGATGCGGATTTGCGCCACGAAGTTGAATTACTACTCGCCTCTGATGAACAAGCAGCAACCCTGATCGAAGCTCCGGCCATTCAATTGGTCGCGCCCTTGCTGGCAAAAAGTGATCCCTCATCCTTGGCAGGCCAATCCATTAGCCATTACGAAATTATTTCGCTGCTCGGCAAAGGCGGCATGGGAGAAGTCTATCGCGCCCGCGACACCAAGCTGGATCGCATCGTAGCCTTGAAAATATTGCCTGCCGAGGTGCCGACCGATGCCGAACGAATGCGCCGCTTCGTCAGCGAAGCCAAAGCCGCGAGCGCTTTGAATCATCCGCACGTAGCGACGATTTATGAAATCGGCGAAGCAGAAAGCGTATGCTTCATTGCAATGGAATTCGTCGAAGGCCAATCGCTGGCGGCAAAGATCAACGGGCAGCCACTGGCAATCAATGAAATCATCAAGATTGGCAGCCAGATCGCTGATGCGTTAGACGAAGCCCACAACAAAGGCATCATCCACCGCGACATCAAGCCTGCGAATATCATGCTGACATCACGTGGGCAGGTAAAAATGCTGGACTTCGGTTTAGCCAAGATCACGCGCCCGCAGTCTACAGACAGTAGCATCAGCACGTTAGTCAAAACGCAATCGGGCGTCGTGATGGGAACTGTGCCGTACATGAGTCCTGAGCAAGCGCTAGGGCGCGATGTGGATCATCGCTCAGACATTTTTAGCTTGGGCGTGGTGTTGTATGAGATGGCGACGGGACGCTTGCCCTTTGCTGGATCAAGCACAAGTGAGACGCTGGATCGCATTCTACATTCGCAGCCGGAAGCGATGGCGCGGTTCAATTATGACGTCCCCACAGAGCTTGAGCGCATCGTTAGCAAGGCAATGCGCAAAGACCGCGAGCAACGCTATCAGAGCAGCAAAGATGTGCTACTTGATCTGAAAGACTTACAACGCCAACCACACGCAGACCGAGAAGACGCAGAGCGCCTGGGAGCGCAGGCGTCTCGCCTGCCGTTTGCGAGCGAAAGCGAAGCAAACCGCGTCGTCAGGGAAAACGCTAAGGATGAAGCGCATCCCTCACCGGGGGAGCGAGCGTCGGTTGCCGCGCTCGCGGCAGGCGAGACGCCTGCGCTCCCAGGCGCTCCGCGTCGCCACCGTTTGCGCGTTTCTCTCATCGCACTGGCCGCGCTTGTTCTCTTCGCTATTTCTGCGTTTTTCTACTTCAACCGTAACCCCGCGCTGACTGACAAGGACACGATCCTGCTGGCGGATTTCGTCAACACGACGGGGGAGGTGGCGTTTGATAGCACGCTCAAACAGGCGCTAGCTGTGCATCTGGGGCAATCGCCGTTTCTGAATCTCTTCGCGGATGAACGCGTGCGCGAGATATTACGATTGATGAACCGCTCGCCGGACGAACGAATCACCTCCACCGTAGCCCGCGAAATCTGTCAGCGACAGGGCTTGAAAGCATTGCTGATCGGCACGATAGCGAGCCTGGGGCGCAACTACGTCATCAGCCTCGAAGCGGTTGATGCGCAAACCGGTGATGTGCTGGCGCGCGAACAAGGCGAGGCCGAGGGCAAAGAACAGGTGCTGCGGACGCTGGGCGAGGCGGCGGACAAGATGCGCGAGAAGCTGGGTGAATCGCTCAGTTCAATTCAGAAGTTCGATGCGTTGCTGGAACAGGCTACGACCTCATCGCTGGAGGCGCTCAAAGATTACGCGCTAGCAGATGAGCAAAATTGGAATGGCAAATACTTTGAGGCAATTTCGTCGCTTCAACACGCCATTGAGCTTGATCCCAATTTTGCCCGCGCCTACAGCAATCTGGCAGCCGTTTACAACAACAGCGGGCAGCCAGGGCTGGCGGCGGAAGCGGCACAAAAAGCCTTTGAATTGCGGGAACGGGTCAGCGAGCGCGAGAAACTACATATTATCGATCAGTATTACTCGAAAGCCTTGGGAGACTTAACGAAATCCATCGAAGCAATGCAATTGTGTATACAGAAGTATCCGCGTGATGTTTTTGCCCGAAACAATCTAGGGTATCGGTACAACGCACTTGGGCAGTATGAGCAAGCGATGGAGGAATTTCGAGTAGCCATTCGCCTCAACCCCAATTATGGAAATCCGTACTTGAACATGATCCTTGCGTGTCTGCGGCTCAATCGCTTCGAGGAGGCCAGGGCAATGAGCGAGCAAGCACTCGCGCAGAAATTTGAATTCGTTGAGATTCACGCTGGCCTTTATGCCATCGCTTTTATCAACGGAGACACTGCGGCGATGAAGCAACAAGTGGAATGGGCAAGCGCGAGGCCAGGGGAATGCGCCCATCTGAATTGGCAGGCGGGCGCAGCAGTATTTGCAGGGCAATGGCAGCAGGCGCAGGAGCTTTCCAATCGCGCGGCTGAGTTAACTCGGCAGCGCAATTTACAGGAAAACGCTGGAGAGATTGTGTCGTCGAATGCTGAGTGGGCTGCCGTTCTGGGTCAGTGCCAGCAAAGTCGCACAGACATTGCCCGCGCCATTGCCTTGCCCCGCACACCGATCTCGCTTTTTCGGGCCGGTATGGCGCTGGCGCTGTGCGGCAATGCGGCCCAAGCTCAAGCACTGAACGACGAAGCCGTCAAACGCTATCCCCAAAACACCCTCGTCAACGAGATCAATCTGCCGCTGATTCGTGCCGCGATTGAATTGCAACGAGGCAATCGCACGCAGGCAATCCAAATCTTGCAACCTGTCAGCCGCTATGAGCGCGTGAGCTACTTCTACCAGAACTATCTGCGCGGGCAAGCTTCCTTGGGCGAGCGCAACGGCGCGGAGGCGGCCAGCGAGTTTCAAAAGATTCTGGATCATCGCGGCTGGGCACCCACTTCGCCACTCTATCCACTCGCGCATCTCGGACTGGCGCGGGCAACGCTGTTGCAAGGCGACACGGCAAAGGCGCGGAAGTTGTATCAAGACTTTTTCACGTTGTGGAAAGACGCCGATGCGGATTTGCCGATTTTGATTGAAGCCAAAAAAGAATACGAAAAGTTGAAATGACAGCGAGCCATTCGCGTCACGACTGCCTTCTTCTTTCATCAAGCCAATCTATTTGAGTTGCTGGCCTAGAAACTTGATCAGCTTTTTGCGGGCGTCTAGCGAAGGGTGTGTATCGGCATCGCGGCGGGTCGTGTTCCCCGCGACAATGCCCGCAACTGTATTGCTGAGCGCCAGCCATTCCAAAATGCGACTATAGTTTGCGGGATCATCGCCAATCTCTTGCAGCGTAAACACTGCTATAGCATCACAAAATAGCTCGAATTCCCGCAACAGTTTCTCATCATTTGCCAGCTTTGCCTTAGCTCGTTCCCCCCAGACATATTCGTGCGCGAGTTCGTGCGCGACGATACCGCGTAGCTCCGGCTCGCTGGCAATTTCCAGCAGGCGCGTCGTAACGATAATGACGGCGCGGTTAATCAGATACGCTTTGGGTTGCTCTGCGCGCAAAACATACATCGGCAACAGGCTCCGTCTGTGATACGCCAGCACGGGTTGCAGCGCCGCTTTGAGCTGGTCAACTTGTTTGCCAGAGATGACGGGCAAGCGTTGCGCCTCAATAATCTTTTTCACCTCAATCGCATCGGCTTGGTAAGCAGGTGGATGCATTTGCTGCAAACGCTCCCGCAACGCAGTCCGTGAAAGATCGCCAAGGCGAGCGATAGCTGTTGCCACTTCTATTCCTTCTGGTAATTCCTCTCGTTTGCTGTTGGCTTTGGAAACGGCGTTGTTCAGTGGTTGTCCGAGGGTGGTGGTAAAAGCGATGATGAAAACGACGGCGAAGGTGATCGGTTGGCGCATGACGACTCCTCCCGCAGTCCGGACACACTTCGGCCAGAAGCTGTTTGAACCAGCCTTGCGACGGTGACTGCGGTGTTGCATTGAAACTCTGCGCGGCAGGTCAGCGGCGAAACGTCAGCGTTGACGGCCTCTGACTCTGCTTGCACCGTCTAACGCGAGAACAGTGGGAAAACCCCATCACGCGGGTTGAGATTTCTTTTTGGAATATTTGCGCTGTATCTCCGTTTCAGTTCCGCACGGCTCTCGCATAAAATTCTGAGCCGTGTAAAAATCTCTGCTTGACTCTTTGGACCGTAATCACAAATTAGCCCCTAAACCAGCAATGAAATTTTTCTTTATGCAATGCACAACCAAAGCCCTAATTTTATTCACGTTTCTTTTGGTAGGATGTAATTACTCTATGGCTCAAACACCTCCTGTAGCGAAAAAGATTCCACATATTACTGAAACCCACGGCGATAAACTTGTGGACAATTATTTCTGGATGCGTGAGAAAACAGTTAAAGATGCTTCCGGCAAAGAACTGCTCAATCCCGAAGTCATCAATCATCTCAAAGCTGAAAACGCTTATACTGAAGCGCTCATGAAACCGACGGAAGCGTTTCAGGAAACTTTGTACAAGGAAATGCTCGGTCGCATTAAGGAAACTGATTTGAGTGTGCCTTATCCCAAGGGCGGATATTTATATTACACGCGCACTGAACAAGGAAAACAGTATCCGACATATTGCCGCAAAAAAGGCACGTTGCGCGGCCAGGAAGAAGTCTTGCTCGATATGAATGAGATGGCGAAAGGTAAAGATTTTCTTTCGCTCGGTGCATTCAATGTTAGCGACGACGGAAATTTATTGGCGTATACCACCGACGAAACTGGCTTTCGGCAATATAAATTGCACGTCAAAGATTTGCGCACGGGACAGAATTTGCCAGACACAGCAGAGCGCGTGACTTCAGTGCTGTGGGCTACGGATAACAAAACACTTTTTTATGTAACAGAGGATGATGTCACGAAACGCTCAAATTTATTTTTCCGGCACGCACTCGGCGGCAAAAGCGAATTGCTTTACGAAGAAAAAGATGAACTCTACCGCATTGGCGCTGGTCGCACGCGCAGTAAAGGCTATGTTTTATTAGTCATCGCCAGCGCGACAACATCTGAAATTCGCTATTTGCCAGCAAGCAAACCAAATGAAAAATTAAAGTTGATGCTCGCCCGCAAAGAAGGGCACGAATATTATCCCGATCATCACGGCAAATTGTTTTATATCCGCACCAATGACAAAGGCCGCAACTTCCGTTTGGTGACGGCTCCGGTAGAAAATCCTGATCCAAAAAACTGGCAGGAAATCATTCCGCACCGTGATGCAGTGATGATCGAAGACACTGATTTTTTTGCAAATCAATATGTCGTCACCGAGCGCGAAAACGGCTTAATCAAATTAAAAGTCACCGACCTGAAAACCAACGATTCGCATTACATCAGTTTCCCGGAGCCTGTCTATTCAGCGTCGGGCGCGACGAATGCGGAATTCGCTACAAAAAAATTCAGATTCGGATATTTGTCTTTCGTCACCCCGGGTTCGGTGTACGAGTACGATCTGCTAACGAAACGCCGTCGGTTATTGAAGCAAACCGAAGTGCTGGGTGGGTACGATCAGAAACTCTATGAATCTGAACGCATTTATGCGACGGCAAAAGATGGCACTAAAGTCCCGATTTCACTGGTGTACAAAAAAGGTCTGAAACGTGACGGAGCAAATCCTTTATTAATGGAAGGCTACGGTTCTTATGGCATTCCAAATGACGTAGATTTCACTTCCAACCGATTTAGCTTGCTTGATCGCGGATTTATTTATGCAGTTGCGCATATTCGCGGAGGTGGCGATTTAGGTAAGCCATGGCACGACGCCGGAAAAATGTTGGTGAAGAAAAATACGTTTACCGATTTCATTGATTGCGCCGAGTATTTAGTCAATGAAAAATACACCAGTAAAAATAAGCTCATCATTACAGGCGGCAGTGCAGGCGGCTTGTTAATGGGCGCTGTAGCGAATATGCGCCCCGATTTATTTAAAGTTGTGATGACTTATGTTCCGTTCGTGGATGTAATGAACACGATGCTTGATGCTTCATTGCCGTTAACGGTGGGGGAATATTTAGAATGGGGAAACCCGAACGAGAAAGCGGCTTATGATTACATGAAATCGTATTCGCCTTATGACAACGTCGAAGCCAAAGAATATCCGATCATGCTCGTGCGCACATCGCTCAATGATTCACAAGTGATGTATTGGGAGCCCATGAAATATGTGGCGAAACTGCGCGAAATGAAAACGGATAAGAATCTACTACTTTTCAAAACAAAGCTTGAACCTGGCGGACACGGCGGCGCTTCAGGGCGTTATGATCGGCTGAAAGATACGGCGTTCGATTATGCGTTTATGCTGAAACAAGTTGGCATTACGAAATAAGTAAAATAGGGGCGGCGGCTTGTCCCCGCCCGTCTATTTGATTCGGTGATGCGGGCGACCACAAGGGATCGCCCCTACTTTTCATCCAAGCTCTTCTAAAAATTCTTCACTTACTTTATTCGGGACGCTGTAATACCACCAGTTTTTTTCCGGCGACCAATTTTCTTCCGCAGCCACTTCATCTCCCCATAAACATTGAGCAACCAGCGACGTAGCCGATTTCATATGGTCATCTGCTGCTGCGACGCGGGGCTGTAATTTTATTTGTTCCAAGTGCGGAGCAACCCTGAAGGCAAGCTCTAACAATTGGCGCGCGTCCAAATCATTTAGATAATCATCTAGTGTTAGTTCATATCCATTTGCTACGCTTGCCACAACTTTTTCCCAATTGGTCACTAAACCTACCAAACCGCCATTGACGACGTGTTCAGGGCAACCTGTATTCAACAAAAATTCCTGGACTGGATCGTTAACGAAATCGTTCATAAAAAATCTCAATGCTCTCGATTAATTTGTCGCTGGAAATATCTCTCACCATCATTGGGTTTGAAATATGTACGAATCGTGAGGTCTTCGTTGAATGCAATAAATGCGCCTGTGGAGCGATTAAAACGCGAGGTAGTGCCGTCTTCGCGCTTTGCTTCCAAAATATCCCCACCAACGGGAGCGTCACGTAAAATCTGCGCCTGGTGCAAATATTCGTCCCGCGAAATCTCACCAAACTCCTGCCCGTGTTTCTGGTAATGTTCGTCTAAATTGCGCCGCGAACGAAACCCAATATTTGGACTGGCTCCGGTCTTATCGCGGGATTGTTGGCGTGCTGCTGAAGTTTGCTGTGCGTCTGAACTGTTAACGCGGCCCTCTTCAACACGTGGACGACAAGCGGTGATCGTCAGTAATGACAGTCCGACGATAAAAGTTAGACTTATAAATTTTGCAACACTCAAATTCATCAACAGTCACCTATTTCAATTTTTGCTATTCAACCGCGCTCTTTGGTCTAATCAGTAACCTCACCAGCGTTATTTTGGAAGCAAGATAATAGAATTTTTCCACCTACAAAACCAATGCGGGAATTCAAGCTTTGCATTTTATGCATCAATTGATGCAGCACAAAAATTTATGACGCAATCGCTGTATGCTTCAGCCGAAGCTGACTCCGGCGACGAAGTTCTTTTTCTCAAAATGTAACCTCCTGCCCAGTCTATTCCCATCCAAGTCGGCGTCACATTAGCGCACCAAACAACCCGCGCGGCAATGAAATCAATCAAAGTTTGCGTATCTCGCGGGATTTAGGAGCATCAAAAGATACCAACGAATCTATTGCCAAACTCAATCAATTACTGGAAAAATAATTTTCACTTCATCTCCAAATAAAAAAGACAGGAGGCGTACTTGTCTTTTTTATTTTGTGTCACAAAAACTATGACTTGAAGGTGGCACCCGCAAACGATTAGAATGCAAGTTCGGCAAGGAACCTTTTTATGGCAATTGCGCGCACAGCACGAATCCTATATCAGCAACCTTCCCCACGCATTTTCAAAACTACAAATTCACATTACAAAATTACAAAAGTGCAGAGCATCCATCTGCTAAGGAATAGTCTATGAGCAATCAGAACATTAGTTTTTTTGAAAACGTCAATCGGTATTTCGATCAAGCGGCTAAATATGTAGATCACGATCCGGCGTTACTGGATCACGTGAAGCAATGTAATAGCACTTATCGCATTGAATTTCCGCTGCGCAAAGATGATGGCAGCATCGAAATCATCTATGGTTGGCGCGTCGAACACAGCCATCATAAATTGCCGACCAAGGGCGGCATTCGCTATTCACTTGAGGTCAACGAAGACGAAGTACAAGCGCTCGCAGCATTGATGACTTACAAATGCGCTATTGTGGATGTCCCGTTCGGCGGCGCAAAAGGCGGCATCAAGATTAATCCGAAAGATTATACGACGGCACAATTAGAGCGTATCACACGACGTTATACATTTGAGCTAATCAAGAAAAACTTCATTGGCCCCGCGGTGGACGTGCCCGCGCCTGATTATGGTTCGGGCGAGCGCGAAATGGCGTGGATTGCCGATACTTATTTAGCGGCACATCCGACGGAATTAAATGCGCTCGGTTGTGTGACAGGCAAACCTGTCGCGCAAGGCGGCATTCGCGGACGCCGTGAAGCAACGGGGCGCGGCTTATTTTATGCTTTGCGCGAAGCCTGCAATCAGCCCACTGATATGCAAGCGCTGGGGCTGGCAGTCGGCATTGAAGGCAAACGCTGCATCGTGCAAGGGCTGGGAAATGTCGGTTCAAATTTCGCTACGATTGCACAAGAAGGCGGTGCGGTCATTGTCGGCATTGCTGAATACGAAGGCGGCATTTATAACGGTGAAGGATTGGACATCAATGCAGTCATTAAGCATCGCAAAGATTCCGGCTCAATTTTGAATTACCCGGGCGCGAAAAATTTTCCGAACACGATGGAAGCGTTGGAACAAGATTGCGACGTGCTGGTTCCGGCTGCGCTCGAAAATCAGTTGACCGAAGAAAACGCCGGACGCATCAAAGCAAAAATTATTCTCGAAGGCGCTAATGGCCCGACTACGCCAGAGGCCGAAGAAATTTTATTAGCGCACGGAGCTTTATTAATTCCTGATATGTACGCGAATGCTGGCGGCGTAATCGTTTCATATTTTGAATGGCTGAAGAATCTCTCGCACGTGCGCTTTGGTCGTTTGTCACAACTCGCTGAAGAAAAATCTGAAAGCAATTTATTGCGTGCGATTGAACAAGCGACGGGAAAACAGTTCCCTGAAACCGAGCGCAAAATTATCGTGCACGGTTCAGATGAATATGATTTAGTAATTTCCGGTTTAGAAAAAACGATGATTGATTCGTATATGCAATTACTGGAAATCCGCGAAGAAAAGAAAATCAAAGGATTGCGCACAGCCGCGTATATCGGGGCGATTGATAAAGTCGCTACGACCTATCAACAACTAGGAATTTTCCCCTAAACAATCGTATCGGGGTGACAGAAACAATTACGTCACCCCGATGCTCTTCATAGTTTTAAGCCCTCAACTCCCACCGCTCTTCTAACTTATTCCCGCCTTACATTTTTCTTCCGTAAATTCGACTAATATCACCTAATATCGGTCAACTTATTTGACTATTTACGACTAAAAACGATAGAGAAGAATTCCATTAAAATTGTACGAACTTTTACAAGGGGAGCGGCTGACGTCACCCTAACTTGGAAAGGGTATGTATGCACACAAGACTGCCAAAGATTTTCTTTATTGTTTTGCTATTACTTAACCTCTTGCCCTGCCTCATTCATTCAGCACTGGCGCAAGCGGGTCGGGCGGAGATCACAGGTGAAATCCGCGACCAAAGCGGAGCGCAAATCAGCGCCGCAGAAATCATTCTTACTGAAATTAATAGTGGGCAGATTTTGACAGTGACAGCCAATGCAGAAGGACTCTTCACACTAACAAACATAAAGCCTGGTAAATATACAATCACGGTAAAAGCCAATAACTTTCGCCGCTTGGAGCGCGAAGGAATTACGGTGGCAACAGGCGAACGACTGCGGCTTGAGCTTACGCTGACGCCGGGGCAATTGACTGATGCGATCACAATTAACGCCGATGCGCCGCTGTTGCGGTCAGAATCGGGCAGTCTTGGACAGGTGATTGATAATCGTAAGATTGTGAACCTGCCGCTTAACGGACGGAGCTTTCTTTCGCTTGTTGCATTGACTCCCGGTGTCGCCGCTCCGCCGCGCACTTCTGAAGGCCTAGCCTTTCCGCGCATCAATGGCGGGCGTCCGCGTGTGAATGAGTATTTGTTTGATGGCATATCGGCTTTGCAACCAGAGCCGGGGCAAATTGCTTTTTTTCCAGTGATCGAAGCGATACAGGAATTCAAGGTTGAGATCAATTCTCCCACCGCCGAATTTGGTCGCTTCAATGGCGGCGTAGTTAATTTAACTACCAAATCTGGCACGAATGATTTGCACGGCTCGGCGTTTGAATTTTTCAGAAATGAAGTTTTGAACGCTCGCAATCTTTTTGCGTCAAGCACCGCCGCGAATCCGAAAAAACCAGTCTTTCGCCGCAATCAATTCGGCGGCGTGGCGGGCGGCTCAATCATCAAAAACAGAACCTTCTTTTTCGCTGACTATCAAGGCACGCGGCAATTAATCGGTCGTGTGCGCGTTTCCTCTGTACCTACGCTCGCACAACGCAGCGGCGATTTCTCAGGCAGCCTTGGCGCGTTGTTGTATCTTACGCCTACGGGAACGGCTACGACTTCTGTCACTGGCAATACTCCGATCAATGTGACGGATACAAATGGCAATATGGTACAGGCAAGACAAGGCATGATTTTTCGCCCTTCTGACAAGCGCGTGTATGCAGGAAATCTAATTCCGCTGGCTGATTTCGACATTATCGCACGAGCGTTACTCAATCGGTATCCGCTGCCGACAGCAACAGGTACAGCTAATAATTTCACACGCATCGGCAATGAAGCCTTAACGCAAAATCAATTTGATGTCCGAGTAGATCATCAATTTTCCACCCACGACCAACTTTTCGGACGCTATTCATTTGCCAAAGATATAAGCGATCCCGTGACGCCGTTACCCGATGGCAGCGGCAATATCACAACCGGAGCCATCGGCCTGACTAAAACAAAAGCGCAACAATTTGTTGGCAATTATTTGCACGTTTTCAATCAATCACTTCTCAACGAATTGCGCTTCGGCTACACGCGTCGCGCAGTCAATCGGCGTGCGATCAGTAGCGGTGACGCGATCACAATTCCGGGCATTCCTACCAGTGCCGTTTTCGGCAATGTCGCGCCGACTATCACAATTACCGGTCTGCAACAATTCGGGCCGTCCACCAATACCAGCAGCGATTTTCAGACAGATGTGATGCAGCTTTTTGACGCCGCATCGTGGCAGCGCGGGCGGCATTCCCTCAAATTCGGAACGGACTTTCGGATCGAGCGCCTAAACGTGCTGCAACCACCTTCACCTGCCGGACAATTTACCTTCAATAATCTTTTCACAAATTCGCAGGGATTAGCACAGGTCGGCAGCGCGCTCTCAAGTTTGACAGGCAATCCGCTCGCCAGTTTTTTACTAGGGCAAGTCAGTAGTTTCTCGATTGACCTGCAACCAAATGTCTTGCGACCACGTGCTAAGATTTTGGAATTTTTTGTACAAGATGATTGGAAAGTGGCAAGTCGTTTGACAGTAAACGCGGGGCTACGCTACACGCTGAATTTTCCTTCTACCGAAGCCAACAATCAAGGTGCAGTTTTCAATTTACAAACACAGCAACTTGAATATCTGGGCAAAAATAATTTTCCTACTACGGCGCGCGAATTGCACAAACGCAATTTCGGCCCGCGCCTTGGGATCGCTTATCGCTTCAATGACCGGACAGTTATTCGCGCGGGCTATGGGTTGATTTGGCAGGAACAGGCGGGCATCACTACGCCATTCACGATCCCGCAATTTCCGTTTGTGCAAACCGTTTCATTGCGCACGCTTGATAATGTCACGCCCGCGCTGAAGTTGAGCCAGGGAACAACAGTAACGGCAACGCCGCTTGATGCGAATGCAGGATTAGGGCAAGGAGTTTTTGCCGTGGATCGCGGTCTTGGCTCAGGTTACACATCGCAATGGAATTTGGCGCTCCAGCGCGAGCTGACACAGAACATCGTAGTTGAAATCGCCTATGCCGGATCAAAAATCACGCACGTTGGCATTCCTGATGTGAATATTAATCAGCTCACCGCTGAACAATTAAAACAAGGCGCAACACTATTGGATCGCGTAGCCAATCCGTACTTCGGCCAAATTCCACGCAATTCCAGCCTTGGTGATCCCACCATCACGCGGGCGCAATTACTCAAACCATTCCCCCGCTTCACGACCGTGAGTTTGTATCGCAACAACGTCGGCAATACGAATTACAATGCACTACAAATGAAACTGGAACAGCGATTGACGCACGGACTCTCTTACCTCGTCGCATATACGCGCTCTAAATTAATTGATGAAGCGTCTTCTGTTTTTGACGCGACGATCCAGACCGGGCCAGTGGCAAATTTTCCCGTCGCAGACAGTTTCAATCGCCACCTCGAACGTGATCTTTCAACCGGCGACATTCCAAATGTTTTTGTCGCCAGCCTCACGTACGAATTACCATTTGGAAAAGGGCAATCATTGCGCGCTACAAAATTTATTCGGCAGTTGGTACAAGGCTGGGCAGTCAATGGTCTTGTCAATTGGCAATCGGGAATACCGTTGGCGGTGACACAGGCAACAAATTTCAATGCCTTCGCAGGATTTGGCACGCAGCGCCCGAACCTAATCGCAACAGCCAATCTGTCCAGCGCACAGCAAACTACCGCGCGCTGGTTTAATATTGACGCATTCAGTGTTGCGCCGCAGTTCACGCTTGGCACGTCTTCGCGCAATCCGGTGCGCGGCCCCGGATTGCACAATCTTGATCTGGCGTTGGCAAAACAGTCTGGCATTACGGAAAAGCTCAATGTTGAATTTCGCGCGGAAGTTTTCAATTTGACAAATACGCCGCCGCTGGGGAATCCGAATGTTGTGCTTGCATCACCGGGCTTCAGTTCGATTACTACGGCTGGTGACCCGCGTGTGATTCAGTTTGGACTGAAGTTCATCTTCTGATAAGTTCTGTTTGCGACACAAACTTTCAGAAAACAAATGAACGAAAATATCGAACCACTTTTCACAGCACACCTATTCACAAAAATTGAGTATCAGTTGCTCGACCTTCTGCGTTCGCTCTCGCCTGAAGAATGGGAAGCGCAAACCATCGCGCCCGCGTGGAAAGTCAAAGACGTAGCGGCGCATTTGCTCGACACGCAACTGCGCAAATTATCGCTCGCGCGCGACGGATATTTTTCGCCGACAACAAGTTTTGCGCCAGAAGAAAATCTTGCTGCCTTTATCAATCGCCTCAATCACGAAGGCGCAGCGGTTTACCGACGACTCAGCCCCGCTGTACTGATTTTATTACTGGAAATCGCTTCACAGCAATTCTGTGCATATCACGAATCACTTGATCCGTTTGCGCCTGCGGCCTTCGCTGTGAGCTGGGCAGGCGAAGAAAATTCGCTGAACTGGTTCGACACCGCGCGCGAATTTACCGAGCGCTGGCATCATCAGGAACAAATTCGCTTGGCGGTCAACAAGCCTAGCATTATGACGCGCGAATTTTATTTTCCGGTGCTGGACACATTTATGCGTGCGCTCCCGTATCATTTTCGTGATGTTTTTGCACCAGCAGAAACATTATTACAATTCATGATTGAGGGCGATTGTGGTGGTTCCTGGTATTTGCAACGCGAAGAAACTTCATGGCGCTTAGTTGGACAATCAGACACAAATCCCCTTGCCAACATTTCAATTCCGCAAGCAATTGCTTGGCGCATTTTCACGAAAGGAATTGATCGCCAATCCGCTACATCCCAACTTGAAATTATCGGCGATGAAACGCTGGGGCTACATATTTTGACAATGTTGGCGATTGTCGCCTGACGCTGGCAAAGAAAATCATGAAAAAATTCCTGACCGCAGAGTGGCAACAACTAGCGATGTTGAATTACAAAATTGATCCGGTCATTTTGCAACCCTTCGTACCGCGCGGAACAGAGTTGGATTATTGGCAAGGCGATGCTTTTATCAGCATGGTTGGGTTCTGGTTTTGCCAGGCAAAAATTTTAGGGATTCCGATTCCCTTTCATCAAAATTTTGAAGAGGTGAACTTGCGCTTTTATGTGCGGCGCAAAGCAGAAGACGGTTGGCGACGCGGCGTAGTTTTTATTAAGGAAATCGTTCCGCGCTTTGCTATCGCTGCCGTTGCTCGAATTTGTTACAACGAAAACTATCAAGCGATGCCGATGCGCCACAAAATTCAGGACGGGCTGGTCGAATATGGCTGGCACAGCAACAACAAGTGGAATTCGTTGCAAGTCAAAACCAGTGGCAAACCACACTCGTTAGTGCCTGAATCAACCGAAGAGTTTATTACCGAGCATTACTGGGGGTATGCCAAACAACGCAATGGCAGCACAGTAGAATATCGTGTCGAACATCCTTCCTGGCAGGTTTGGCGAGTAAGTGAGGCGAAGCTTATTTGTGATGTCGAAAAACTGTATGGAAATCAATTTAATGAATTTCTAAACACGCTGCCAGCCTCTGCGTTTTTGGCGCAAGGCTCGCCTGTTACAGTTTATCGCGGCGTCAAATTGTAACTCTTTTTCTCCTCGTATTGCTTCGCCCGATCACGCACGTTACACTTTGCCTACGCAACTCCCCCCATCTAAAGGAGACATTATCAATGACCAAATTTTGCAAACTTCTTTTTGTAGTTGTGTTCGTCACGATTGCTCTCGCGCAAACCTCTGACATCCCACTAAATGAAACCCGCCTCACTATTCATACGCTTGTACGTGAGGATATTTTTGCAGGCTTCCTCGAAAATGATTTGAAGCGGCTCGCACGCGGCGAAAAAAGCGTTGAGGCGTTACTCGTCTCGCGCCCCAATTTCAAAGCTGAATTGTTAGCGTGGAAAGCTGGCGCGCAAATTTATCGCGCCGTTTTAGCGCACGAAAAAAATAACAAACAGGAATTTCAACAACGATACAAAGATACGTTGGCGTGGTTTGATGAGGCAATAAAATTAAGCCCGAACAATGGCGGTGTGCATTCTGTGCGCGGTGGCAGCTTTGAACTTTTCGCGGATCGGTTGCCGAAAGAGTTACAAGCTGAGGCGTGGGCTAAAGCCTATGAGAGTTTTTCGCTGCTCTATAAACAACAGGCTGCAAGCATCGCGCAAATGCCTGTTCATTTCAAAGGCGAAGTCCTCGGCGGATTAGCCCAATCCGCGCAACGCACCGGGCATACAGCAGAAATGAATATGTCTGTGGATAAAATTCTTGAAGTGTTGGCGAATACCCCGTATGAAAACGTCGCCAAACAATGGAAGAAAAATCCAGCATCCGCAGCGAACACCAGCATCACGTGTTTGAGCTGCCACGAACCCGGTCGGCTAATGGCACGAATCGAAAAAATCAATGCTAAGTGAGAGGCGGAGCGAAAGAGAGTAGGAGGGAAAGTGAGACAAGACGAAATTCCAAATAAGTATCATCTCTTCGCTCCTTCTCTCTTTCTCGCGAAGCGCATTACTCGTAGCGTAAACATTCAATCGGATCAAGTTTCGCGGCTTTGCGCGCAGGCCACACGCCAAATACCAAGCCAATCAAAACCGAAACCGTAACACCTGTCAGCACTGCCCACATCGGGATCGTAGCCGGAATTGATGGAATGAAAAACATCAGAATATAACTTACGCCTATTGCTAAAACTACGCCTAATATTCCGCCTAAAAACGTAAGCGTCATTGCTTCAAATAAAAACTGATTGACTATGTCTTTGCGTTTTGCGCCGATAGCTTTGCGCACGCCAATTTCACGTGTGCGCTCCGTGACACTGACGAGCATGATATTCATCACGCCGATACCGCCGACTAATAATCCGACGGCGGAAATTGCAATCGCAACCATCCCTACGCCTTTGGTGATGCCGTCAAATTGCTCAATCATTTTGTCCGCTGTGCTTAGATCAAAATTATTGGGTTGATCGTATTTGACATTGCGCGTGCGCCGCAGCGTCGCCTCGACCTGATCCAAAGCTGCGCGCATTTGACCCGTTTTGGCGCGCATCATAAACATCATCCAGCTTTGTGGCGAAAGCCGCACACCTGTCTGAAAAGGAATAAAAACGGCACTGTCTTCTTCACTCTCGCCAAAAAAACTCGCCTTACGTTTTTCGAGTACGCCAATTACTTCAAACGGCTTGCCGAGCCATTCGACCTGCGAACCAACAATCGTAGCCTGATTGGGAAACAAAGCTTGCGCGACATTTACACCAATTACCATCACATCGCGTTTGTGTTCGTCATCAATCTCATTAATAAAACGACCTTCCTGCAACGAGACATTTGCGACACGCGCGTATTCAGGCGCTACGCCCTGAATGTCGCCTTCTTTGTAACTCAGTCCGCGAAATTTTATGTTGTGATCTATGCGCCATAAATTGCAGACTGTAGCAACAGCTTCCAGCGCGTCAGCTTGTTCACGAATTGCTTCAGCGTCCGCGATTGACAAGGGTTTGCGCATATATTCGCTGCGATCACGATTGCCTAAGCGCGGCCCTGTCGAAAGATGAAATGCATAAATATTATTCGTGCCGTATTCCTCAACAATCGAAACGATGCTGTTGCGCATACCCGTCAAAATTGAAGCAATCGCCACCACAGTCATCACGCCAATCACGATACCAAGCACGGTCAGAAAGCTGCGAAATTTATGCGAGCGAATTGTTTGCAATGCCATTTTGATGGTTTCAAGCGGCAACAAATGTTGGAGCAAGGAACGGCGCGTTTTCTCCTCCTTGGCTTGCAAAGCAGTATGGTTAGAGAGTTGGTTTACGTCTTGCATAAAAGACCTCGCATATTTCAAGCGATTAGTTTTTTGTCAAAGCGACAATGGGATCAAGTTTTGCCGCTTTCCAAGCTGGATAAATTCCCGCGATCATGCCGATGCCGCCTGACACGAGCAACGCTAATAAAATATAGCCTGCTGTGATCGTCATAGGGATTGGCGTCGTTTTCGCCACTACCCATGAAAGCCCTGCTGCCAGCATCAAGCCAAGCACGCCGCCAACTGAAGAGAGCAAGGAAGATTCGATCAAAAATTGTAGTAAAATTTGTTTTGCGCGCGCGCCTACTGCTTTGCGCAAGCCGATTTCAAAGGTGCGCTCAGTCACACTGACGAGCATGATATTCATGACAACAATGCCGCCAACGACCAATGATAAGAGGGTGATCGGCGTCACAACCATTGCGATGGTGCTGGTGAATTGATCTACTTGATTATTGACTTCTTCGACGTTAACGAGGCCAAAATCATCTTCCGCATCGCCGGAAAGTTTATGCCGATTACGCATCGCCAGCCGCGCCTCTTCGATGGACTGATGAAAGGTTTCGCGCGCCGCAGCCTTGCCATGAATTTGTATACTTTGCCTGCGACCAAAAATACTTCCGAAAGTAGAAATCGGAATATACAAATGATTGTCGAGCGAATCGCCAAACATTGAGCCGCGTTTCGCTTCTACACCCACAACTTTCATTGGGACGCCGCCCACTTTTACTTCTTGTCCCAGCGGGTCAACACCTTGAAAGAATTTTTCGCGCAAGTCCATGCCGATTACGACGACTAATGCAGCATGCTCAATTTCTGAATCAATCAAAAATCGCCCGAATTCAATGTCTTTGTTTTCAATTTCCGCCATATTTGCGGTCACACCAATTACGCCCGTTCCGAAAATCTCTTGCCCCTTATAGTTCAAATTTTGCCGTGTATTCGCCATTGCGCCGACTTCTGCACAATTTTTGCAATTGCGCTGCATGTACTCGTAATCGTCCCAATATAAGCGTTTGTTGCGGCGATCCATTTTCTCCCATTGCTCCTGCGACATTCGCCCGTTGAAAGCAATGCGCGCCATCATGAAATGATTCACGCCCAGAAGTTTGGAAACGGTAGACAAAACGTAAGTATTGAAGCCGCTGATGGAAGCGCCTACTACCACCACCGATGCGACGCCAATAATGATGCCGATGAGCGTCAGGAAGGCGCGCAATTTATGTGCGAAGATTGATTGTACGGCTAATTTGAATGCGTCGAGATAAAACGAAATATATTGTCGCATAGCGGTTGCCCAGACGGACAAAAGCGCAAACTTCGGACTGATCCCCACCATCCGAAGTTTACGCTTTCTTTACTCGGAGGATTCACCTTCGGAACAACGATAAAGGGTATCCGAAAGTTCAAATAAAATGTTTTACATAGACAAAGACGTGAGGAAAAAGAAAGTATTAACAGGCGAGGGGAAAAATTTATCCTCCAAGTGTAGTGGGCGATCTCACATCAAATGCGTATCACCTAGGAATCGCTTACTACTGCAACTCAAGTATTTATTTTGGTTGTAGAGAGTTCAGACAATATACTTCGCGCGCCTGTCTTCATTTCAGCAGAAGGCGGATGCTTTCCAAAACCATTGAGGACTGTTTCCAAAAACGGTAGCAGATACGTAACACGTTTAGCCCTAATTACCCAATCCCATAATGGCTCAAACTTCTTCCAGCCTCCGGCATAAGCTACATGCCGCAGCTTATCAAATAATTGTTCCTTTGTGGCTGCGCCTTTGAAGATTGAACCCCACCGATAAAAGTCTTGATAAGCCTTCCAATATCCCACTTCTAATTGTTTTTCTGTCATTTTCGCAGGCTGATAGACAACGTGTCGAGTATCGAATAAATCCCAATTTTCGCTCCGCATTCGCCCTTGAGATTTCATGCGTCCATATAAATCAGTGCCGGGATATGGCGTTAAAATGTGAAATGTTGCTGTCTCGATTCCTTGCTGAATTGCCCACTCAACAGTGCGCTCAAATACGGACTCGTCATCTTCATCCATGCCAAATACGAAACTGCCATTTATCATTACGCCCTGGTCGTGCAGGCGGCGTACCGCCTTCGTATAGTCGCGATTGAGGTTTTGATACTTATCGTGCTGACGCAAATTCGCTGGATTCAGTGTCTCAAAACCAACAAAGAGACTGCGCAATCCGCAATCCACAGCTTTTTCTAATAATGCCCGGTCAAGCATAGATTTCACGGTGCCTGCTGCTTGCCAGAGCCTTCCCATCCCTTTCATCCCGTCAAACAAAGCTGTAGCAAAGCGCGGATTGCCAAACAAATGATCGTCAAGAAAATATAAATGCCGTCCAGGCAATCCTTCGATTTCTGCCAAGGCGTCATCAACAGCCTGCGTGTAAAATGACCGCCCTCCGGCGAAAAAAGATTCTTTATAACAGAAGTCACAAGTATGCGGGCAACCACGCGAAACTACGATTGAATTTGGAACCAAATAAAGATGTCGCTTGATTAAATCGCGCCTGATTTTAGGCATTCCCAGTAAGGTGCGGATTTTTGATTCGTAAATTTTGGCAGGTTGTCCGGCCCGAAATGCTGTCAAAAACTGCGGCCAGGTATCTTCGCCAGGGCCAAGGAAAATCGTATCCGCGTGGCGGGCTGCTTCAATTGGAAGCGATGTAACGTGCAATCCACCTAACACAACGTATGCTCCTTTTTTTCGATAATAATCAGCTATTTCATACGCACGATAAGCAGAAGTGATATATACCTGAATGACGACGAGTTCGGGGTCATCAGTTAAATCAAGCGTTTCTACATGTTCATCCTGAAGTGTAATTTCATCATCATCACTGCAATAGCCAGCTAAGGTCGCTAACCCCAAAGGCGGAAACAAAGAATACTTAATGGGTCGCCAATATGGGCTTTTCGCTTCAGTCAATGCAGGTAAAATCATTTTTATTTTCATAAGAAAACTTCAGGCAACGAGGTTGAGACCGATAAAAGAAGGAATTAAAATTTAGCCAGGCAGCAGGCTTGCACCGATAGACGCGAATCAAAAACAAGTGCAAGCTCAACTGCGCGGGCTATTACTCGTACCGCAACGAACTGTTCATGGTTGTCCTGCCAGGTTCCCCCACAAAGACAGTTTGCCGGAGCCACAGTACGCGTGCTCATCCCGCGAACGCCGTTTGGATACTGCCGAAACGACGTTCGCGGAAATGAAACTCTTCGAGCGCGGCAACCAAATCCGCGCGCTCAAAATCAGGCCAGAATACTTTTGTAAAATACAATTCAGCATAGGCGCTTTCCCATAACAAGAAATCGCTCAAGCGCTGTTCGCCACTGGTGCGAATCACTAAATCAACATCAGGCGCAGCGGCGTGCGGCGTGAGCAAGGCAGCAAATGAATCACGATTTGCATTCTTATTTTGCATCTGTTGCGCAGCCGCTAAGATCGCATCGCGCGCGGAATAATCCACCGCTACGCGCAAGTGCAAGCGCATTGCGTTGCGCGTCATAAGCTCGCTCGCTTCCATTGCCATTCGCACTGCTGTGGGCAAACGATCTCGTCGTCCGATGAAGCTGAGGCGAATCCCTCGCTGCAAACAATTGCGCGTTTCTTTTAGCAAATACACGCGCAGCAACTTCATCAAAGCGCTGACTTCGGGCTGAGGACGCCGCCAGTTATCCACTGAAAAAGCATAAAGAGTCAGTGTGGTAATGCCGCATTCGGGCGCAGCTTCGATAGTGCGGCGGACGGCCTCGGCTCCGGCGCAATGTCCTTGCGTACGTGGCAATCCGCGTGCAGCAGCCCACCGACCATTGCCATCCATAATGATTGCCACATGCAACCCAGAATTCAACGCAGTGTTGCCTGATGATGATTGCGAATTAATTTTCAACAAACTACTTTGCATTATAAAGCCTACAAGTAAAAAAATTTGCGATGACTATTTTTGTGGCTTCATCGCCTGAATTAACGCTTCCATGTGATTCAGATAACGTTCCAATGCCTTACGACCTGCTGCGGTAATAGCGTATTCTGTTTTCGGCATCCGACCGTCAAACGATTTTGTACAAATCACATATTCAGCTTCTTCAAGTTTACGCGCGTGAACACTCAAATTTCCGTCCGTAGTATTCAGCAATGCTTTCAAATCATTGAATGTCATGGACTCATTCACTGCGAGCGCACTGATAATTGCCAATCGCGTTCGCTCGTGAATTAAGCGATCAAGCTCGGCTGTCTCAGCAGCTTTTTGGGAAGCTTGTGCCGTCGAAATTACAGGGACAGGCTTTTGCGCTCGCGCTTTCTCAGTCGTTTTGTCTTTTCGCAATGAATTTGATTTAGCCACCATATTTCCTCGCAATAGTGAGGCCGAAAATAATATGCAGTCCGCCAAATCCAAGCGCCAATAAATAATTTCCCCAGGCAATCGGACAGAAAAAAGTGATGGTGCCGAGCAACATGAAACACAAGCCCATCACAGGAATGATTCGCACCGAAAAAGCGCCCGCTGTAATCACGCCTGCACCGTAAAGCAACAACCACAAGCCCGGCAACAGATCAGGCCGCTTTACTTCCCAAATCACATATGTGAGCAACGCCCCCGCAAATAAAGGCGGCGTGAGGCTCAACCAAAATTTTCGCGCGGAGGAAGAAAGCAATGAAGAATCCGCCGCGCGCGCTTTGCGATACATGGCAAATAATGAAATAAATAAAGAAATCAGCGCAATGCCCAGCCAACTTAATAACCAAGTCTTGCGAAATATCACTTCCGTAGTCAATTGCGCGCCGAACATTGCCAGCATGCCAACCAGCACCAGTCCCCACCCTGGCACCGCAGTAAAAGCCGCTGCTCGTTCCATCGTCTCACGAATAAACCGTAAATTATCCATCGCGCGATCATGTAGCGCAGGCGGCTTACTCGGTTGTCTGAAGGGACGAACATTGCTCATGGTCAGCAATTATACGCATGCTCACTTTTCTGTCAAGTACTTTATACTGCAAAGTCAAAAATTCTAAAAACAAACCTGTGAGCCTGGCTTTAGCTTCACAGGTTTATTCAGTCCTGACGCAAAAATTATTGCACAATCTTAGTCATCAAACGTTCAGCTTTTCTTCTCAAATTTCCTGGCTTTGATAGTTTCGTTGAGTTTTATTTTACTGATTTTGAAATCTTCCAGGGATTGCCCGTTAGTGGCTTTCACAATGTGATATGGCAAGAACAATTTATCAATCTGTTTGTATTCATCAAAAAATACCTGAACGTCCATTGGCTTTGGCTCTTCGGCTTCACGGGCATCTGTCACGTCCTGGCGACGCGGCATCGTCGTGCGGTAAATATAACCAACTGGCCGATGTGATTTTTGATCTAACAAAACCCACATAATGAAGTTATCAGGCCCTAGCACACGTATCGCGTCGGCTTTGCCATCTTTCGCATCCAGTTCTCTGTCATAAGCATATTCGACATTGAAGTTTGCCGGAGGAGTCAATAAAACGCCCAGCATAAATTGTGAATATTCTGTGCGAATCATTTTTTGCATTCCCGGGCCAGCAATACCTCCACCACTGTCACGACGTTGTCCACCAACTTGAGGCAATCCCATTCCGCCGCCACCACGACGCCCTGCTCCTCCCATTCCACCGCCACCTCCGCCACCTCCAAAACCTCCGCCGCCTCCTCCTCCCATTCCACCGCCACCTCCGCCACCTCCAAAACCTCCGCCGCCTTCCCCCATACCACCACCACCGGCAGTCATCTCCGGCATCTTGCGATCAGTCCAGACAGTTTCGCTATTTACACATTGCAAAATTTGCATTGTGCCCATTTGCGAACTGATTGAAGTAGTCCGCAAATATTTATCGGGCATTAAAAATTCAAGTTTTAAATCGCCCTGCATTGGACGCCCCATCATCGCGCTTTTGAAATTACCTTGTATGGTGAGACTTTGAATGGCGTTGAGATTCGCTTCGCCCCCAATCGCTTCGCGGGCTTGCTGGATCAGAGTTTTTGCTTTTTCAGAAGCTTGCTCTTGCGCAAGAAGTCTACCAAAACAGCAAAACAATAAAAGTAGAAAAACCAAAATCCTGGGTGTTCGCATGAGGGATAACCTCCGGGGGGTAAAATAAAAGTGGCTTGATTAAGAACGGCGCTCTCACGTCTTTTTACCGTTCTCAATCAAGCCACTATCGGTTGCTGAACAATGAATGCAAACGAGCATTCATCAAATTCATAATGCCGAATAACGGCACGTAAGTGGTCAAGAGAATGAAAACATTTTGTAAAGGATGTAAAAAAACTAGACCTTGTTTTTTTGTAACGAAACCCGCTCTATTCCATCCGATAAATTTAGCGCACTTACTAATTCCGTTTGCGTGATACCGTCTTGTAATTTCACGAGATAGGAATACTCAATCGCATTGCCCTGCTTAGTCGAAGATGTCGAGCGCAAATCGTACGTTGCAAGATATTTTGCTAATACTTCTTTGATAGCAAACTCTGGCTCCCAGCCTAGACCATATCGCAGCACCAAAATTAAATCTGCGCCGCTGGTTTCTGCAATGTTATTTCTTGGACGCAACAGAAACGAAGCGACACCCGTAATTACGATGCCAACTAACGCTACAGCTAAATGGCTCGCACCTATCGCCATTCCTACCACGACAGAAAAAATCACGAAAACAGTGTCACGCGTATCTTGTACAACAGTGCGAAAACGAACGATGGAAAGTGCGCCAACCAAGCTAAACGCGCGCGCGACATTATCGCCAATCACTTGTGTGCTCATCGCAATCACTATCGTCATTAATACTAAGGTTGTGACGAAACTTTGTGGAGCTTTATCAGGTTCGCGCAAGGAATAACGATAGATTGCAGCCACCATCACCCCTAACAAAAAGGCGAGAACTAATCGTAAGAAAAGTGCATAGATAGAAATTTCATGACTACTCTGAACCGCTTCTTGTAACCAATCAGGCATGCGAACGATTCCTTTTAGTGTTGGTGTTGTTGCTCATTTTGTTTGGAAGCTGGTGGCATTACTGGCTCGCCAAAAACTCCCGGCATCGCCATCGGGCGCGACATCAATTTACCAAAGGCGTCCGCGACTTCTTGTTCACTCAACGATTTATTTTTATCGGTGTCCCAATCGGCGAAGTTCTTTGCGCTGGCATTTGTCCATTCTACGGACGACACTGAGTTATTGTTATCCGCATCTGCCAAGCGCATAAGCTGATTTGCAACCATACTGCCAGGCCCGCGCATTCTGAATCCGCCTCCAGCCCCGCTAGCAGGTGCCTCAAAACCAGGCGGAGGTGGCGGCAACGGTAGAATCGAATTTAAGGCAGAGGCGAATTCTTCGTTACTCAACTGCTGGTCTTTGTTTTCATCAGCAAGTGCAAAAAATCTTTTTGTTGCGGCAGAAAACTCAGCAGCGGAAATATTTTTATTTTTGTCAGTATCAGCGGCCTCTACAAATTGTGGCGCAAACATCCCGTTGAAATTTATTATCATCGGCCCACCGCCCATTCCCATACGATTTTGCGGCACGAAGCCAGTGCGCTTACCAGCGAGTTGTGAATTCACTGACTCAATACGCTTCGCAATAAAATCACGTAAGACTGGAGCGCCAAACATGCCGCGCCCTCCGCCTGGCGGTGGAGGGCCACCATTGCCAAAACGCATTGGCCCGCCTGGCCCGGTTAATTTAGCATCTTCTGGCTCGGCACTAATTGCTTCCGCCGTGAGTTTTTCAAGCGCGGAAATTTGTTTTTCCAGCTTGTCAGCCTTAAACGGGCCGTCTATCAATTTGCGCACGTAAGCGTGATAATCTTCGCGCGGTTTTTCCATTTCCAGCAATCGCTCAATTAATTTATTTTGCCCGCTGTGAGGATGCATCAGGCTTAGATCAGTTTGCGCTTCGCCGCCGCCTGCCATTCCAAATCCGCCGAATGCCATATTCAAATCCCACGGCAAAAACACAAACTTGTTTGTTGCCGGATTCAAATATAAATAAAAGTTATGCCCCATTGACAGAAAGCTATCCAGATTGGCAAGGACAGCGTTGACAGCGAGAAAATTCATGAAGCTGTCTACGTCGAGATAAGCGTCAATTTTGCTGCGGAATTCTTTTTCATCTGCGACATTCACCAGCTTGGTAAATTCGATCAAGCGTTGCCGAGCCGCTTCAGCCTCTTTTCCTTTGTAGCCGGATTTCGGCTCGTAGCGTTCTTTATAAGCATCCCAATTTTCACCTAAATATTGCAACGCTCCGACGCGCTCCGGCTTCACTAATAAACCCGTGTTATTCCCAAAATGATTTTGCAGAAATTTTTTGTCAACCTGCTCCACCATCGTATACAAGCCTAAATATTGTTTGTCGTATTTGCCTGGAATCGTAAGATACATTTTTACAAAGGCTGTGCGCGCGCAAGGAATGCCTGCTTGGCGAAAAACTTCATACGCCAGCGCTTCGCGCATTTGCGGCGGGTCCATCGCGTTGTTGCTGAAATTCAACGTCGTCATCCCCCGAAAACTTCCATCTTTAATATATTGATCAAAATCAAATTTGAGCGGATGTTTCATGCTGCGCTGCGATGCGCCATACGAAGAATTTCCTTTGAAGCGGACGCCAGCATCTTTGAATGCGACACCATCAACGACAACATCGCCGTGAACATATTCAAACTGAAATCCAAATCCACCACGCGCATTGTCAGGGCGTGGATTCGCGCCTTGCACGTTGTCAGGGCCAGCATTTGGCGAGGGGCCAAACGGTCGCCCCAAACCGCCCCCCCCCAGACGTTGTGGCGGCGTCGCTTTTTCCCAAGCTTCAGCGGTTAGGATGAGTTCGACAGTAATTATTTTGTCCAATCCAAAAAGCGAAGCTGAATCACTTTTAGGATCGCTCACTTTGGGAGCAGTTTTTTGCTGCGCCTGCGAGGCATCATTAGCCTTAGTCGCAAATAAAAAGCCGCAGAAAACCAGAGAGAAAAATAGCATGAGAGCAGAAAATTTTTGGTGTCGAAGTTTAAGATTCACCATACCATTGCCTCTGTTTAAAATTGAGCCTATGCAGTAATTTCATACACTATTGTGCGAGCATAATGAACGAACTCTAAATATAAAAGGTCAAAATGACGTAAATTGGTTGTAAGTTATGTAAAATCCCTACTCGCCATATATCTCGGTCAGATTGCACTCCTCTAACTAATCATTTTCAGTGCTTCCCACCCCCCAAGTTTTCACGAGATATAACAAAGTAATGAAGAAGAAATTTATTGACAATCTTGGCGAATGAATGTTACTTCTACCGCGTCCAAGAGGAGGGTTCCTACCCCGGTCTACCCCACAAGCGCCTCACATAAATTCCAGCAACCCAAACTTGAAACAATCCTTTCCCAAGAACGTTACTGCGCTCTTTTGATATGCAAAACGTCTTAGGCACAATACCTGTACATTTCTTGCCGCGAACCCAACCTGCAAATGTGCGCATCAATGAGCCAGTTCGGAGTCATTCATGATTTCAATGCCGTCTTTCAAATTACCTGAGATGCTTACTTCATTTTCGCTACCAAGCTTTAGTCTTGGCAAGCCCAAGAAGGGCGTCATCGGACTCGACATCGGCTCCAGCCGCATCAAAATTGCTGAAGTTCGACTGGTCAAACACCAGTTCGAGTTACTCAATATTGCGCAAATTGATCTGTTGCCTGACACCATTGTTGACGGGCAAATCATTGACGGCAACCACGTGTCCGATTGCATCACCAATGTGTTTGCGGAACAAAATATGGAAGGCGGACAAATCGCCACTTCCCTTTCCGGCAATGCGGTCATCGTTAAGAAAATCCAATTGCCTGTCATGGGGCCGGAAGAATTGCGCGATCAAATTAACTGGGAAGCACAACAACATATTCCTTTCGATATTCAGGATGTGAACCTTGATTACCACGTACTCGAAGGCGAAGGCGAAATGATGGACGTATTACTCGTTGCCTGCAAAAAAGACATGGTAACGCAACTAACACAAGTTATTGCGCAAGCAGGTCGCACCACTTCAATCGTAGACGTAGATTCTTTCGCCTTACAAAATGCCTACGAAATCAATTACGTGCCGCGTCCGGATCAAACAGTAGTCTTGCTTAATATTGGCGCGAGCGTCACGAACATCAATATCGTGCGCGGTGTGAGTTCAATCTTCACGCGCGACGTTTCGATGGGCGGCAATCAATACACTGATACGCTCCAGAAAAAATTCAATCTTACTTTTGAAGATGCTGAACTGCTCAAACGCGGACAGAAACCGGAAGGATACGAAGCTTCAATTGATGACGCATTTCAAGTCCTGCAAGGCGTTTCAGAAATGCTCGCAAATGAAATTCAGCGCACACTTGATTTCTTCTATCAACAATCAATGGACGGCGAAAAAGTCGTAGGCATGCTGGTGGCTGGTGGCGGATCGAAAGTCGCCAATTTAGTGACCTATCTGGCTGAACGTTTTCAAGTTTACGTCGAACCGTTTGACCCGTTCCGCAATCTCATCGTAGATACGGAAAAATTCAACGAAGAATATTTGCGTGAATTTGCACCTGATATGGCCGTAGCTGTGGGCTTAGCGCTACGCGCGGATGGCTAGTACGGCTCACGTGTTGACGCTCACAAGACTCAGCTCAGATCACGTACAAAATTATGATTAAGATAAACCTAATACATAGCGCAGTCGAAAACACGAATCTTGATGTTGTCGAGAGTGCGATTAGCAATAAAGGCACCCAGCAAACATTATTGATGTTGCTGGCGCTCGGTTCGTGCTTATTGGCGATGGGGTTGGATTGGTATATCACAAGACGTGATCATACGATTGTCAAAGGTGAAGTTGACACAGAACAGGCAAATGCAGATCGGTTGCAACAAGTCACCAAACAAGCCAAAGAATTACAAGACAAAAATAAAGCGGTCGAAGAACGCATCAACGCAATTATGCGTTTGCGCGCAGATCAAACTGGCCCGCTACGATTATTGTTACTGGTGGACGGAAAATTGCCTGATGATCCAATGTTCCGTCTGACTTCGCTACGACAGGATTCTGGCAATCCCGGTGATGCCAAAGCAGCAGCACCTGCCAAACCAGCCGATCCGAAGGCGGCAGATAACAAAGACAAAAAAGGGGAAACCTTTACTATCAGCGGATTCTCACCTAACGAAGCGCAAGTCGTGGCGTTTGCCAAAAACATGGAATTTGCTGATGGCTGGTTCACGCGCTTCACAATTGACACTTCGCGCATCCCCAATCCTGAAAATAAAGAAGCACAAGGTGGCCCTGCTAAAGACGCCAAAGCAGTCGTTAGCAAAGTCCCTAAAGACGCGATTCAGTTCACGATAAAATGTGCCTACAATCCGCAAAATTTATTGGTGAATCAAGCGACCAGTGCGCCTCCGGCAGGAACGCAACCCGTACCTCCGGCGCCGCCTGTGGCAAAAATGCCGTAATAATACTTTGACGAACGTTTCTTTCTGAAACCCAGTAAAAATAAGGTCAAAAACGATGTTAGCAAAATTCAACGAATTGCATTGGATGGCAAGATTTTTAGTGATGATGATTGTCGCCGTAGCGGTTTGGTATGCCTTCGATTATTTCCTGATGTCATCCACGCGCGCGGAAACGGCGCAACTAACACAAAAACGCGATGAATTAAAAAGCAGCAATGCACAAGCCGCAATTGTTGAATCACGCTTGCCGGAATTTAAAGCGCGCTTCGAGCAATTGAAAGTTGAATACGAACAAACCAAAGAGTTGTTGCCCGAAGCGGTCGAATTGTCGAAAGTATTAGAAAGCTTGCAAGCCACTGCGCGTAATAACAATTTGATTATTACGACCTTCTCTCCGCAAGATAAAGAAATTCAAAAAGAATTTTATCGGATGAAACCGATCAATATTAAATTGACAGGCAATTACACAAATTTGCAGAATTTCTTCCGGCAAATTTCTGAACTCCGCCGCGTTGTCAACATTTCCAATATGGAAATCGCAGCGCTGTCTGAACAAAAAGACGGCTTGACCTTGAGCGCAGGGTTCACACTTTCGGCGCTTTATGCCGAAAAACAAGATGTGAATAATTTGAAACCACTGACACCTGCAGCACCAAATCCCGATACGCCCGCTGCGGCAAATGCGCCAGCGCCAGCGCCAGCATCAACTCTTTAATTTCGGCCCCCGAATTAGCCCAAAGGTTCCAAACGATTGAATCGTTTGTATACACGATGAAACTATGCACAGAACGATACTTCACAAATTAATTTTGACGACTACCTTGCTCGCACTTACGCTCAACAGCTTCGCTGCACCTGGTGATAAAACAGGTACGCCGCCTGTCAGCCCCGAAAAGGCACCAAGTGCGACAAGTGAGCAAAAAGGGGCAAGCGGTGATAAAACTGATCCGGCAACCAGAGCGATTGGCAGCAAACGTAGGGACCCGTTTTTCAGTCCCGCAAAATATGTTCCGCCGCCGCCGCCTGTAAAAATTCCTAAGCCAATCAAACCAGAACCCAAACCAGTTGCCGTGCCAAGTATCGAAACGCGCGTCGAAAATTATAAGGTTATGATGCGCGATTATTTGGCAGGACGAGGCAAAGAGCCAAGCAAACTTTCGGCGTATACGATTGAAGAATTGACGCTCACAGGAATCTTCCGTACTGATAATGGCGATGGAGCTTTTGTAGTAGAAACAGCTTCTCGGAATCAGCAAACCTACTTTGCGAAATCAGGCTGGCAAACCTTTGATGGGTATATCAAAGAGATTCTTCCCTCAGGTGTGAAGTTCGTCAAAACTATCCGATATGACAATGGGTCGGTGCAGCAAACGGAAGTCTTCCGCCCACTCCCTACCCAAACTACTAAATAGATTATTCGCACTTTTGATATTTTTTTCAAAATCCAACGCTCAATCATAGATTGAAGGCTTGCAGGAGGATTTATGTTTTCAGGTAGTAAAAAGTTCAATGCCAACCAAACGTTACTGAGCAGCGCGCTCTGTTGTTCGCTGTTATTCAGTTCGCTAACGTTGGCCGCACCGCGTACCATTGATGACAGTGCTTCCAACACGAATGGAAGCGCAGAGGTCGCAAGAGCGCGCGTTGTAGGAACTACAAAAAATAACCGATATGCAACCAAAAATGCGGTGCTTACTAATGCCAGCATTATTCGTAATGTCAGCATTACTAAAGCGGCCAGTGGGATGCTAGCTGTCATCGAACTTGATGGACAGGCTAAATTCAACCACTTCACGCTGCCCAGCCCGTATCGTCTGGTCGTTGACGTTCAGAACGTCACAAATTCGACTCCGTCTGTGATTGAAGTTGGGAACTTTGGAATTAAACGAATTCGTGTTGGCAGACTCGAAGACATGGTGCGCATCGTTTTCGATGCGGAAAAACAACAGCCGTACGAAATTACCAGCGAAGGCACGCAAATTCGTATTGCGTTCGGCAATGTAAATCCGGCCTTATTGGCGAGTGCAACACCGTCAACTGTTACAAAACCAACTGTAACGCCTACTCCAAATAAATTAGCGCCTGCTGTAACGAAAGCTCTGCCTGCGGTAGTTAGCAATTCGACTAAACCTGTCGCGCCAATCCCCCAAACAACAGCAATAGCGAAAACTAGCGAAGCTTCCAAACCTGTCGTTTATGCCGTTACAAAACCTTTAGTAGAGAAAAAAGCTGAACCGGTTACGACTAAGCAAAACAATTTGTCAGTCGGGATCACACCACTTCCACAAGCAGTGATTTTACCGCAAGCTATTACACCAAAAACAAAAGCAGCGAGAATCAAACCTCCTGTTGCCAACCTCGCAAGTAAAAACATGTTGGCGTCCACCGATAAAATCAACGATGTGCCTCCTCCGGCTAAAATCGTTCCTGCACCAACGCCTACACCTACAGTAGTACCAAACACTGGCTCAAAATTAGGAAGAAAGGCTACCATCAGCCCTGAACCAGCTAAGGCCGCACAACCACAAATTACCAAGCCTGGCAACTCCGTCGTTACAGCAACTCCGCAACCAATTGTTCCACCTGCGGCGACCGTGCGTCCACGCGAAGTGTCTGGCCCATTACCAAGCCAAACAAAAATTTTTAGAGCGTCTGATTACGTCCGCGCCGATTATCAAGGTGAACCGATTAACTTAGATTTGCGTTCATCCGCAAACAAAGTCGTAGACATCCGCGATTTTCTACGCTTTATCTCTGATACTTACAAAGTAAATTTTGTGCTGGATCAATCGGTCAAAGAAATCCCGATCACTGTGACATTGCAAGGCATTCCCTGGAATCGTGCGATGGATGCGATTTTGAAGGCCAATCGCTTAGGCGTGAAAGTTGAAGGCGACATCCTGCGCGTCCTTACGGCTGAAGCAATCTCGCAGGAAGATAAAATTTATCAGGAACAAGTAGAAGCCCGTCAAAAGGCTGGCACCTTGATTACAGAATTGATTCGCTTAAATTATGCGCGTGCTGGTGGTGCGACAGCATCAAGTGGTGGTGCCAGTGCTGGTGGCGGAACAGCGTCAGCCGCAAGCGGATCAGGGGCGACTGGAAGCGGAGCAGGCGCAGGCGGAAATGGCTTAGACGCCATTATCAGAAGCAGCCTGTCGCCGCGTGGCACAATTCAAGCTGATGCACGAACGAACATTTTGATCGTCAAAGATTTACCTGAAAATATCGCGGCAGTAAAAGAAATCGTCCGCATCCTTGATGTACCTGAACCGCAAGTAGAAATCGAAGCACGGATCGTAATTGCCAACCGCAATTTTGCGCGGGCGCTTGGCGTGCAATTAAGTGCAGTAGCGTTGAACCCAAGCCGTGGTAGCATCGGCGGACTCACAACACTTCCAGGCGGCTCAAGCGGTACGTCTCCCAATGGCATTCCCGGCGGTCTCGCAGGAGCGCCTCAACCATCAGGAAATCTTGGGGTTTCAGGTGCAAATACCGTGTTAAGCTTAACCACTGGCATTTTTGGTACTGCTCAAATTTCGGCAATCCTTTCAGCGAACGAGAGCAAAGGCAACGTAAAAACGATTTCGTCGCCACGCATCACCGCACAAAATAATCAGAAAGCAAATATCGTTAACGGTGTCCAGATTCCGGTGCAGACAGAAAGTAATAATACATTGACCGTTTCTTTCGTGACTGCTGCATTAAGCCTTGAAATTACACCGCAGATCACTGAAAGTGGCTATGTCAATTTACACGTCATTGCATCGAATGACTCAGTAAATACGTCATTTTCAACGAGCGCAGCGCCCGGCATCAATAAACAAAGTGCGGAAACTACAGTCCTGGTTCCAGATGGTGGCACCACGATTATTGGCGGTATTAATGTAGACGTGGAAAGTAATACACAACAACGGACACCGGGTATTTCTTCGATTCCTGGTCTCGGTGAATTATTCAAACGTCGTAGCGTCAGCCGCCAAACGGATGAAATTTTATTCTTCATCACGCCGCGCATCTACCGCCCATTCGGAACGCCAACGACGCAAGCTCCGACAATGGACAAATAAAAAATAGCGGATTTATGATCGTAGCTTAAAAATGGTTGTAAATCCGCTTTTACTGATTTAGAAATTCACTCTGCCCTATCGAAAGGAAGAACACCTTGTTTGTAGGATTACTCAATCAGATTCTTTCACGCACTGAAGGCGCCGAAATGGCGCTATTAGTTGGCAATGATGGCATTATCATTGATCGTGCAGGGCAGGAAACGGATGCGGAATTCGATAGCTTAGCAGCGGAATATGCGGTCGTGCTCAAACGCTCGCGACACACTGCGTCAGATACAGGACTAGGCGAACTCAACGAATTACTGACCGTTACCGACAAATCAATCCTCCTAACCAAAATCGTTAACGAAGATTTCTTTGTGATGATGAAGCTGAATTCAACGCAGGGGCTGGGGCGAGCACGCTATGAAGTCAAAAGAGCAGAGATACTGATGGACGAAATTATCAGCGCCTAAGTTTTCAAAACAATCAAACATTCAGAGCAGTTCAATCTGTATTTCATTGCGCGCAGTCTCTGTTTCTTTGCTTTTTACCTTCGGCTTGTTGTCATTCTCTATCCGAATATTTTGCGTTTTTGTCTGGAGTTGCCGCAACGTCAGTAAATCTTCTTGCGCTTCCGCGTCTTCGTAACAAAATGCAGTGATGCAGTCCAATATGTTAGCGATAGATTGGTGATCAGGCGTAGCGAGACTGTAATGTACCCATAATCCAGCTTTGCGATCATTCACTAAACCCGCGCGTTTTAAATAAGCCAAATGCCGTGAGACTTTAGGCTGATTCGTTTGTAAAACCTCAACAAAATGACGAACGCATATCTCTCCTTCTGTAGCCATCATATGCAACAGCCGTAATCTGGTTCGATCCGCACACGCCTTGAATAATCGCTCTAATAATATCAACTTTTTAGGGAGACTATCTTTTCTCTTCTCTCGCATAACATCCATCTTCCCGATATATGCCAATGCGCATATCACATCTTCTTCTCCAAGCACCAACACTATAAAACACGCTGTCGGCGATCTCGATCACATACGCTTATACACATATATTTCAATAGCACGGCTAAAGCCCTGAATTATTAGAACATTACCAGAATCGGGCTTTCATTAATTTCTTTTGAGCTTCTTTCAAATTAATCTCGCGCCAGAGTTTGCGGATTTTCGAGGTTAAGATACCACTAAAACCTCCTGGGTCGAAAATGCTGATCAACGAAATAACCGTTCGAGTTTTGACACGAGGAGGATACAGAGCAATGAATTCCGATTCTATATATGAGGGAGCGAATTTAGCTTTGAATCGGTGGAGGTCCTTGAAATGATAGAAAGTATCAAGATGTTCGTAAATCAACTTTAATACCTGCGACAAATGCTTGAACTCTCCGATTGTCTTAATTCCCGCTAACGGCGAAGTACCTAAAGTTGCGACCTCCGCGCCGTCGGCTGCCAGTTGTTCCAGCGCGGTCACGACTAACAATTCACTCACACCGCGCTCAGCGTCCGGGCGCCGAATTAAATCTTCCAGATACCAGCCATTGCGCGCCGGGATGGGAGAACAAACCAACAATCCTTCTAACCGCCCATCTTTTTCCGCTAAAAAATAACGCTTAGACTCACTGAGCAAAAAAGGGTCTAACTCCAGCAACCAAGACATCGCATCTATTTCGCGCGTACCAAGCCAAGCCTGGCAAAGTGCTTCGATTTCGCGCCGGAGAGAGGCATTATTGCTAATCCGAGGATTATAGCTTTTGACCACTACGCCCGCACCACGCGCTTGATTCACGCCAGCTCTGACCTTTTTACATTTGTCGCCTTTGGGTTTCCAATCGGGCAACGCAAAGTAGCCAGATTCGCCAATCCCTAATAATCCCATCCCACATTCTTTAGCAATTACAGCGAATTCAGTCCCCACTGGAACCATGAGGCAATCCATTTTATGTTGTTTACAAAACGCCAAAAACTGCCGTGTCGCCACGGCGCGATTCTCTTTGGCTGTAAGCGGTGCGGCTGAAACAATTGCTACTTGACCTACTTGACGGTAAACAACTGCCGCTTCGGGTGCTTGCCCATACCAAACTTTCATCCCACCATATAACGAGACAAACGATTGATGTTCATAGCCGTAGCGCTCAACAAACTGCACCAATTTCTCCTCAGGTTGCCATTGCGAAGTTCCAAGTAGATCTCTTGCGCGTTGTGTGGTAATCCAATCGCTTTGTAGGGCAAGCGCATATCGCCCGGACGCAATAATACTTTCGGTTTCTTGCGCGGCGCGACGTGTTAATCCCACTTGCCGTAAAAAATCCGTTGTGCTTCCGGCAATGGCTCCAACAAACAAGCCTGTCGCTTTCAGTCGCAATGCGTGTAAGGCAGCAGTGCGAACTAAATGCCCAGCCACAAATAAATGACCACCGCCCGGCAGCATAAAAGTTGCCGCTAAACCCAATGCACTTCCCCATACTAATGATTTTTTGAGGTTGGATTTTTTCTTCCCAGATTTAGGATTAATAACTTCAATTTTCGTTGGGTGCGTTGGGGCAAGCCCGATGATAGAAAGTGCTTCTTCCGACACCAGGTCGGTGGCAAGCTGTTGGGCGGCAAACTGCGCCGCCGAAAATGTATCGAACACACCAATGATTTTTGCCATATCAGCTCTTCGCCTGTTGTCAGTGAACAGCAGCGCTGTTCAACCTACAACAAAGAACTAGCGACTGGTGATAGAAGCTTATCTTTTTTGTTTCGGGTCCAGCATTTCGCGTAATCCGTCGCCTACAAAATTAAACGCCAGAACTGTGAGCATTACCGCAATACCTGGAAAGATTAGTAAATGAGGAGCATCCCGTAAAAAGGGGCGGGCATCATTCAGCATCGCGCCCCAACTAGGGGTTGGCGGGGGAACACCTAACCCCAAAAAACTCAAACTGGCTTCAGAAAGCACTGCGCCAGCCATGCCAAGGCTTGCCTGCACAATCAACGGTTGAATCGCATTCGGCAAAATGTGACGCAGAATAATGCGAAAATCGTTGGTGCCAATGGCGCGCGCCGCCGTCACAAAATCATACTCACGCACTTTCAAAACCTGTCCGCGAATCAAGCGCGCATACCCCACCCAGCCAATGATCGAAAGCGCCAAAATTAAATTCTGAAGACTTGGCCCCAGAAAAGCGACCATCGCAATCGCCAGCAACAAACTGGGGAAAGCCATAAAAACATTAAAGAGAAACCCAGAAAAAAACCGATCGACCCAACCACCGTAAAAGCCGGAAACTGCTCCGATAATGATACCAATAAAAGCCGAGCTCAACACAACCATCACGCCAACTTCCATCGAAACGCGCGCGCCATGCATAATTCGTGACAAAACATCGCGGCCTAAATCATCTTGCCCTAATAAATGTTCGCGCGAAGGCTGCAATCGCTCTTCCCTACTCTGATTTTGAACGGCAGGATTTTGGATACGCGGGTCGTGCGGCGCAAGGATAGAGGCGAAAATCGCTATCAGAAAAAACAGCGAAATAACAACGAGGCCAAATTTTCCTAATCTATTCATTGGGGAAATTAGTAAATATTTTTTTCAGTGAACCTTGGTAGCGCGATGCCCTTACCCAAGCTCTTTATTTTTGTTTTGCATCATGTAAAGCAAGCGCTAAGCCTGCGCGTTCACTCAAACCAAGTTGATCATATCCAAGTGAACTTGCGGCCTTATCACCAAACAAGCTTGCAAATAAAATAGGATAGTCTGTTACCTCTAAATACGGCCTAACGACTGCGCGCGTATATTCGATTTCGGTTGTATCAATTGATGAAATAGAAAATCCAGCTTGTTCCATTGCGTAGCCTTCTTGCGCTAACATTTCGCTCAACGTTTTAGCAAACCCAAATTTTTGAATGTATGCAATTCGATAAACAGCGGTCAGAATTTCTAAGCGTGCATTCTCAGGTTGTGGGATTTCGCTTGTCCAAAGCGTCCCCGTAATCCAACCACGTTTGTGATAAGAAGCAGTATTAAAGCGCAAATAGTACTCTGAAGCATAACGATTCGTCCAACCGCCCATTGCGTCGTCTGCCAGCACAAGTGTAACGCTGAAATTTCCAGGGACATCTTGCAACGTTTTTTCTGCTTGTTGTACCGCGTCAGCCGCTAAGTCATCAGCATTAAAGGCAAGATATTGATCCAACAATACTGGCACATGTCCCTTCGCCATAGGGTTCATCGCAGCGAGTGGTAATTTCATATCGCGCGTTTCAGGATCAATCATAGTCGCCAGGTATTCCTGAAAACGCTCCATGCTGCGAGGCAGGTCATATAACTCGCGTTGAACTTTTAGTAATGGAACGTACGTCAATTTCATTCAACTTTGATGCGTGGATCAAGTAGCCGATACGCGAAATCAGTTAAGACGTTGGCTACGATATAGGTCAGTGCAATCATCAGAATACAACCTTGCACGACCGGATAATCGCGTGCATTGATAGCATCTACCGTCAACCGCCCAAGCCCAGGCCAACTAAAAATTGTTTCAGTGATAATGGCTCCCGCAAGCAAAACACCAAACTGCAAACCTAAAACCGTCACGACCGGAATCAAACCATTTTTCAAAACGTGCTTGTAAACAACTTGCCATTCGCTTAAACCTTTGGCACGTGCAGTGCGGACATAATCTTCACCTAACTCTTCAATCACACTAGAGCGCACCATGCGTGTCAAAATTGCGGCTAACGCGGCTCCCATCGTGATCGCTGGAAGAATTAAGTACTCCAAACCATCACGACCAGCGACCGGCAATAAATCCAATTTGATGGCGAAAAAATAAATCATCAGCGGCCCCAGCACAAAGCCGGGAGTGCTGATGCCAAGCAACGAAATTACTGATGCAATGTTATCAATCGCTTTGCCTTGATTCGATCCTGCCGTCACACCAAGTGGGACAGCGATTAGAATCGCTACGATTAACCCCGCCACCGCAAGTTCAATTGTAGCTGGATAGCGGCTTAGAATTTTTTCCAGCACGTCTTCACCAGAAACCAGACTCGCGCCAAGATTTCCTTGTACAAGTCCTTTCCAGTAATTGATGTATTGGTTTGTTAATGGCAGATCAAGGCCAAGTTTTTGTTTTAATTCAGTAACTTGTTGTTCAGTGGCATTTTCTCCGAGCGCGTTGCGCACAGGATCGCCAGGAACGAGGTGAATTAACAAAAAGACCAACGTCACCACTGCCCATACAACAGGCAACACAAACACAAGCCTTTTCGCCAGAGCTAACAGGATTTGCATGCGCGAAATGTTAACAAGTTCGATTCTGTCTAGGAAGCGATTCGCGGCGACCGAGAAAGATTTTTCACTGACGATTCGCTACTTTTTTACTTCAGGTTGAGCGCTCATAAAACTTGTCTCACCGATCCAGGTCGCGCCAACAGATTCTCCGGCTGAATATTTTCCGATGATCCAGATTTTTATATCATTGGGATCAACCGCTGCACCGTTGTATGCGCCCCAGGCACTTTGCCGCGAGGCAGAACCTTCGCGCAATAAGGAACTGGAATGCAATTTATTTACGGTATCAATGGCGAGTCGCCCGGTAAATCGAATCGCAGGAAATTCGCCAACGCCGGAGCGATTGAAAACCATGACCATATTGCCGCGCCCGTCCAGCATCAGCGTAGGGCAATAATAGTCATAACCTGCTGCACCAAAAACACGTTGTTGCGTAACTTTCCCGCTCCCCGGATTAATCAAAAACCATTGAATTGCGGCGCGATTTTCGTCCTCGCCCCAATTGGCTGCAATTGTGTGCGCAGCCCATAAAACGCCATTGCGAAATACGCAATTCACAATGCGTGTATCGCCTGTTTCAATTTCGTAATTGAAATTTGCTTGAGTCGAATTTGGCGGGAGCGAATATTCCGGTGTGCTAACAAGGCGGCGCTGCAACAAAGGTTCTGCGCTGAGCGAATATCGTAAGCTCCACAACGACAGCCCTTGCCCATTACGGGTGGCATTCAAAAAATATTGCACGCCGGGCGCGCCAAAAGTATGGGCCGGACGAATGCCAAAGGCTGGCGTTTCGTCTTCGTCGCGCAAATCCCAAAAATCGAACCACTGTATTTCTCCGCCGCTCGTCAGTTGAGATTTATCAATAATTCTGATTTTAGCGTAGCGAAAATGCCCTGCTCCATCGAACATGTTCGCTGTCAAATATAAAGCAGTGTTGTCAATCCCGACTCCTAATGAAGCCGCATGATATGGTGTTAATTCCTGCCCATTAAGATTCGCATTCAGCTTCCAGCCCCACCAAGCGCCTAAGGGGTTGCGGGTTTGCGAGACAGCAATGTAAAAATAGGAGCGCAACCCATCCAACATGACATTTTCGCTCCAGGCACAAACCACCAAAATCCAGCGCCCTGTATTCTGGTCATAAATCGCCTTCGGATTGAAAAACATGACTTCTTCGTCGTCACCTTTCAGATCAGCGAACCACGCCGCCCAATCGCACGCAAAAAGCGCTTCACCCGCTTTATCCATCACAGTCCACGCAGACGTAGTTGCTGCGATCAACTGCGAGGGACTGGCAGCAATATTACATTCCAATGGCCCCCAACCTTCGTCTACCGGGCCAGAAAAATCAGAGGGCAAATGTAAAGCGCTGAAAATTGCCGCTGCACGAATCGTTTCGGAATCTTGCTGAAGCCGCTTTTCTCCGCGCGCCGTATGGGTTGAATGAACGGCTATTTTTTTAGCTTCTTCGTATTCATAAGCACCGCTTTCACGGCCACCTATTGGGAAGGGGCTAATTTGTAATTGATTTTTGGCTGCCGTTTCGGTCAGGCGCTGTGGATGCAAAGTTTTTGCTGATGCGGCGGGTGAACTCGCCATTCCACGTGCTTCGGTGTCGTTACTTATCTGTTGTTGTGAATTTTGTGTCGTTATTGAGCTTACAATCATGGTGTCTCCTCTTAACTGTGGCAACTCAGCCTGTTGTTTGTTAGCGACAACAAAGCAAACGCAGACGAACGCCAACAAATTACCAAACCGATAATTGGAGGATGATCAATATCGGGTTCCTGTTTTGAGTGAGGCAAAATCCAGTGAGGCAAAAATCCTGTGAGGAATTACAAACGGGAGCCATATGATTTCAGGGGATGAAATGGATCGCTCTGTTCTCATCATAAAGATTAGACTGAGGTTGTCAAGTCAAACGAAAAAACGTTTAATCATTGCCGTGCAAATGTGGCAGCTTACTTGAATTACTTGCTGAGTTATTGTACATTCTGCCGCGATTTTACAGTAATCATCAGACTATGCTGCAAGCCGTTGAGGAGACAAATTTTCATGTCTGAATCAGAAAATCAGGCCAATTCAAACACTGAAGCAAATCCTAGCCGTTTTGCTGACGCCATTGCGATTATCTTTGAAGGGAATGGCCTGGGAGACCGCGCTACATTAAAGCCTCAAAACATAACGGAATGCGCGAAAGATGCTGGTGACAATCGCTTATTAACGGCGGAATTAGGAGTTCGCCGGTTTTTTCTAACGCTTTCTCCCGCCCTGAAAGGGAGATTGGTTGGGGAAGATCGAATTGAAGATGATGAGGTTCGCATTCATTTTGCGGTGAATCCCATAGGTGAACCACTAAAAAAATAGGCCTCCACACACTAATGCCCCAAACGTAAATTCTCATCCCCTGCATTTTACGTTCTTTTTTCTGCCCCTGACCATAAACCCCGATTTTGTAACCCCGTATTGGCAATTCAAATTCTGACGGCGTATAGGCAACTTCTTTTGCTATGTATACATCTGTATGTCGTCCCCTTAACGTAATTCAGATTACTAAGGAAAGGCAGTTTTGATATGGGCAACTACGACAATCAACAACAACCCAATACCGCACACACAATCCTGCACCAAGGCCATTCCACACCAATTGACGAGCCCAAATTCGTCGCGCCCAAATTTGATTACTCACTTTTACGCGCCCAAATTGATGAAATTATTCATCAAGGTCTTAACGACATGTGGTTGCTGATTAATGGCGAAGAGATGGACACACATTTCAATCAGGGAATTTGGTATGATGGAAAGGCGTTTGCCATGATTAATAACGGGCAGGTAAATTTGCTCGGTTCCAGATTCTCAGCACTGAATGCATTGCTTTCAGTTGGAATCACATTGCACTAAACAATTTTACATTATTTCTGGGGCTTCCTGTTCAAGCAAAAGTGTCGCTCCAATGACACCGACTGGTAATACCAGGAGATTAACGACGGGGATATGCAAGAGTAAATATGCGGCAAGGCTAAAGCCTAAAACGCAGGGAACATTCTTGCGCCAAAAACTCCGCTTCTGCTTGAATGAATAGCCTCGGATTGAGAGAGGGACATCCAGAAAGTCCATCCCACAAAAACAAATTGTGGCAAAGATTCCCACTGGAACGCCGACGGGAGGCAATAAAATTGTCAGCAGCAAAATGACAAGGACAATGCATAATTGCAGTGCTACGAGTTTCACGCCTTCGCCAATCGCACGAAAAAATCCCATCTCTTGTTCCGATTTTGCTGACTTGCCAAGGATAGTTGTTGTACGCAAACTGAGCCGTTCACTGAAAGGCGCCAAAAATATTCGTGTGAGCGGAAGGTAAACAAGATAGGAAAAAAATAACGCTAACAAAATAACGATTGATTGCAGAAATATTCGATTTTCTAAACCAAGGATCGGGTAACTTGCCAGCCATTCTCCAATCAAATACGCGCCGCCAACAGCAATTCCAAGCAACACGAAAATCGTTAAAATAATCGGAATCAAAGACATCACAAGCAAGCGGGGATGGCGAAATAATTTTCCGATTCCATTCCAGAAGAAGATAATGCCTCGAAAAAATTTAGCAATTGGGTTCATGCGATTAATTAATTGATTGGAATAATAATTGGGGCGGCGAGGCCACCAACTTCGAGGCGTAATCCATCTAGTTTCATAGCATCAACTTTAGCACGAAAAAACAGGACTCCGCGTTTTTCCGATTGCGGGCCAATTTCAATCTTTTTTGGTAAAGCCATTGCACTCAACTGATCAAGAGTCAGTTGTTTTCCTTCTTTGACATAGGCGCGAACTCCCTCAAATTTCATCATTTGTTTGAGCACATTTTTTGCATCCAGCAATGATAAATTTTGATGAGCCGAATCGCGTAAAGAAAATTTAGGTTTCAGCGTTGCAGCCGAATTATTTTTCAAATAAACATCCACTGCAATGATGCCCGCCAATGGCAAATTCGAGGCAAAGCGCTCAAAAGATTTATCGTCATCAAAAAGCGCCGCCGCCGTAATTTCAAGCCCTTGCGTCGTTCCGGTTTTGCCATCAACGATGGCTGAATTTTGCGGGATTGGTGCAACTTTGTAGAGCGGAACGCTACACGAAGAAAGCAAAAGAAAGAGCGAGAGAGAAAATGCCAAAAAAAGTGTGTGAGAAGGAGAGAAGGAGAGAAAAAAATGGCGTGACAAATGCGTCTGACTCGCTCTTTCTCTCATTCCCTTATTCTCTCTTCCTATCCAAAAGCTACACGTCTAGATTTTTTACATCCAGCGCGTTATCTTCAATGAATTTGCGGCGTGGTTCGACTTGATCGCCCATCAAAACCGTGAAAATTTGATCGGTCTCAACTGCGTCATCAATGCGAACTTGCAACAACGTACGCACTTCGGGATTCATAGTCGTTTCCCAGAGTTGTTCGGGGTTCATTTCGCCTAAACCTTTGTAGCGTTGAATGTGAACATCTTTTTTCGCTGCCGCCAAAATACTGTTCAATAATTCATCGCGCGTCGCCAGTTCGGTGTCACCCACCATAAACGGCGGAAAATGCAGCGGCGTGAGTGATCTGAAAATTTCAGCAGATTTACTAAATTCCACGTGCTGCGCCAAGTCCCAATCAATCAGGACTTTTGCGCCATTAGAAGCGAGCGTAATTTCAATTTCTGACAAGCCGTGTTCTTCATCTTTAGTTAGCTCCGTCAAAAATCCGGCGTCCGCCAAAGCCACTTCGACTTTGCCTAACAACTCGTCATTTTTGAAAACAGTATGCAGCTTGCGCCCGTTATGCAACAAGCCATCTTTGCCGCTCAATGCCGTCAGAACTGTATCGGCAATTTTGGGGTCTTGTAAGCGGCGCACAAGTTTCTGATAGTAACTATTGAATTCGACCAAATTTTCCAACAATTTCGTGAGCGCTGCGCCTTCTACTGTTTCGCCCGTATTTTTCACAGTAACGACCACATCTTCAGTCGCCTTTTTCATCAAGTAACGCGTCATTTCTCGCTCGTCTTTGATATAACGCTCGGTCTTACCTTTTTTGATTTTGTACAAAGGCGGCTGGGCGATGTACACATAGCTGCGAATTTCAGTTTTCACCTCGCCGTTTTCGTCTGTTGTCTCGACTTTGTGTTCAAGCAACTGCGGCATTTGGCGATAGAAAAATGTTAGCAACAGCGTGCGGATGTGCGATCCGTCAACGTCTGCGTCCGTCATCAAACAAATTTTGTGATAACGCAATTTCGTAATATCGAAATCGTCTTTGCCAATGCCTGTGCCGAGCGCTGTAATCAGCGCTTTGATTTCACCGTGCGACAGCATTTTGTCGAAGCGCGCTTTTTCGACGTTTAGGATTTTACCTTTGAGCGGCAAAATCGCTTGCGTGCGACGATCACGCCCCATTTTGGCTGACCCGCCGGCTGAATCACCTTCAACTAAATAAATCTCAGAAACTTCCGGGTCTTTTTCAGAGCAATCCGCCAACTTGCCAGGCAATCCGCCGCCGCTCAATGCGCCTTTGCGGACGATTTCACGGGCCTTTCGTGCAGCTTCGCGCGCGCGCGCAGCCTCAACAGCCTTCCCAACGATTGACTTCGCTACAGCCGGATGCTCTTCAAAATACTGCGTCAATTTTTCGTACAGGAATGAATCCACCAAACCTTTGATGTCAGAGGTCAATTTCACTTTCGTCTGACTTTCAAATTGCGGCTGTGGAACCTTGACGGAAATCACGGCGACCAAGCCTTCTCGTACGTCGTCTCCGGTTAATTGCCCTTTGAAATCTTTCAGCAAATTCGCTGTCGTGGCATAGCGGCTGATCACTTTCGACAACGCCGAACGAAATCCTGCTAAGTGAGTTCCGCCGTCAGGGTTCGGAATATTATTCGCAAAACAGAACACGCGTTCGTCATAAGCGTCGTTGTATTGCACCGAAACTTCAATCCCGATAGTGTCGTTTTCGTCATCAGGATTTGGGACCTTCTCACAATAAATCGGCTCTTTATGCAGCGTATTTTTATTTTTGTTAAGGTGCGCTACAAATTCGGCAATGCCACCTTCGTAATAAAAATCGTGTTTCTTTTCTTCTTCGCCGCGTTCGTCAACTAACGTGATGCGAATGCCTTTGTTCAAAAATGCCTTTTGACGAAGTCTTTCGGATAATTTTTCAAAGCTATATTCCGTGACAGTCAGCACAGTGCCGTCAGCTTTAAATGTGGTTTTCGTACCTGTCTTTGTGGTTTTGCCAGTTTGGACGAGCGGCGCGACTGGTTCGCCTGTACGAAATTCCATTTCGTATACGCCGCCTTCGCGTTTGATTTCGACGCGTAACCATTCCGATAAAAAGTTTACGCAGGCGGCACCGACGCCGTGTAATCCGCCGGAAACTTTGTACGCGTTACTGTCGAATTTTCCGCCCGCATGCAATTTGGTCATTACGACTTCGGCAGCGGATACGCCCGATTCGTGTTGCCCGACGGGAATACCGCGTCCGTTGTCCTCAACAGTGACCGAATTGTCGAGGTGAATTGTGACATTGATCGTGTCGCAATATCCCGCCAAAGCTTCGTCCACAGAATTGTCTACGATTTCGTAAACTAATTGGTGGAGGCCGTTTTCGTTGTTGTCGCCGACATACATTCCGGGGCGCAATCGCACGGCTTCGCGGCCTTGCAATTCCCGGATCGAATCAGCGCCATATTCTTGTTCTTTCGCTTTCTTTTTTGCTTCACTCATAATTAATTTTTGCCAGTTAACTAACCACGGAGAACACGGAGAGCACGGAGTTTGTTTGACAGGATGAATCTGATTGACTTGATTTGTCGCATTTTAAAATTCTGTGAATCTTGTAAATCCTGTCTAAGCAAATGTTATTTTTCTCCGTGTCCTCAGTGTTCTCCGTGGTTTATATCTAAATGCCTTCAGTTACAATTTTTCCGTTCGCAATTTGAATTGTGGTCGCGCGGTCACGGTAATGTTGAGCGATGGCACGTTTGGAAGTTGAAATAAAAACTTGTGAGTTTCCAGCGAGTGCGTCGAGCAGGATTTCAATGCGGTTTCGGTCAAGCTCGGCATCAATGTCATCCACAATAAAAACAGGGTATTCGTCTAAAAGTGCATGGTAAACTACCATCTGCGCTAGATCAAGGATTAACAGTGCAGAACGCTGTTGCCCTGAACTGCCAAACCGCGAAATATCGTACCCATCCGCCAAAATCTCCACATCATCTCGGTGTGGGCCAACCAACGCATAGCCAATTGACAGTTCATTTTTCAAATGATGATCCAACCGCTCCCGCATCAATTTCGGGTAATCGCCTAAATCGCCCTTCCCTTCCAGCGAAGATTTATAGCGAATCGTGATGGATTCATTTTGAAAAAGCTGCGGTTGCAAAGCATTTTTCAATTTTTCAACGTAGCCCACGCGCGCCGTATGAATTTCAGCTCCTAGCTCGACCAATTGATCGTTCCAAGGCTCAACCAGCGGCAAAAATTTCGCAGGGTCTTCGGCATCTGCCGCTGAACGCAACAAACTATTTTTCTGCTTCAATACACGATTGTATTCCGCCAACGTACCAAGATACGAAGGCAACGTGCTGACCAACCCGCGATCTACAAATCTGCGGCGATTATCGGGGCCGCCGCGCACGACTTCCATTTCTTCCGCCGTAAAAGCTATCGCGTCGAGAATTCCCAAATAACGTGTGACAGCCTCGCGCTTGCCGTTCACAAACGTCTGTTTCGTAGTCTTCGTCAGCAATAGCTGAATGTCGCGTGAATACTGTCCGCTAATAACCGTCCCGCGCAAAATTGCTTCGTCAGCGTGATGATTAATAGCTTCCTTGGGCAACGAAGTCTTGAAAGATTTTGTCGTCCCCAACAAATAAACCGCTTCCAGCCAATTCGTCTTTCCTTGCGCATTCGCCCCGTAAATTACATTCAATCCCGGCGAGAAATTAAGCGTGCCAGACAGGTTGCGAAAATTGATGGCTTCGAGCTGCGAAAGGTGCATTTATTTGCTTATATTTACGAACTTTTTTAGCAAGAAGAATTATACTCGAAAAAGCCGTAAAAGTCACAGTCGCTAAACACATTTCCTGACATTATTTTTTGTGTTTTTTGTGCTTCTTTGGGGCTAAAAATTCTAGCTGTTAGCGCTCAAAAACAATTCGGAAAAAATCACGAATTTCGCTGGTCAAAAAAAGGTCGGAAAATTGTTCGCCCTGCAAAATTCTTTGTTGCAAGGCATAGATTTTTTCGAGCGATAATTTATTTGCGGGCGAGAGGAAATTGAAATCTTTGGCAAGTGTTTCAAATTCGCTGCTGAGGATGCAAACACCGTTGGAGCGCAACCGATCCAAGACTTGTTGCATATTTGGGTGATTAATTTGCGCAGCAGATTTCGCGTTGTAAAAAGAAGCTTCGTCCGTATCTTTGATTTGCGTGCGCAATTTTTCGATGAATTGATAGGCCTTCGCACCAGTTGAGCCAAAAGTACAAGGCTGGTCAAAAAATTCGCCGCCCAAACTGAGCAAATGTTCTTGCGGTTGCGCGCCGTGTTCTTTTGCCGTAGCCGATTCGTCGCGCAACAAGTATGAAAAATCTGTGAACACGAAACATTTGATGCCGAGTTGCAACGCTAACTTGGCTACATGACTAATTTGATTTTTATTGCCGACGGAAATGATCGAAACATTTTGCTCAGCGAGTTTGCTGGGAAAAAGTTCATTCGCCAGCCCCTTCAAAATAAAATCATTGTAGCCTTCGCACACGATAATTTTGTCAGCAAAAAATAATTCGTATTGCTGATCAAAAATCAATAAATGCCTGAATTGACGGCTTGCGACGGGTGCGGCCTTGGTTTCGTTATTTTCTTTGCGCAACAAAACAATATTCAAATCATTAGTCGCCGCCTGTAAGAAATCTTCCGAATGCGTAGCGATAATCACCTGATGTTTGCCGCCATCCAGAAAATCATCCAGGCGCTGACTAATAACTTTGCGTGCGTGCGGATGCAGATATAATTCCGGCTCTTCGATGCAAAGCAAAGCCGAAGTCAGCGTATTCACATAGCGCGTGTAATATTGAAAAAGCCCAATAATAATCGCGCTCTGCACGCCTGAGCCTTTATCTAAAAGCTGCGATTTGTAACCGTCATCAACGTATAGCGCAGTGCTTTTGTACAAATCCGCTTTCGTTTCGGTGTTGAATTGAAATTGTAATTCTGTGCCCGGAAAAGCGATTTGCAACGAACTCGCCGAAACTTTTTCTTTGGCTTCGGCAAAGATTTTATCAGCGACTTTATTGACCTGTTCGAGCGCGTTTTGCAACTCTTCGGAAGTCTCTTTCCCTGCCGTCAAATGCCGCATCAATTTGCCGTACCACGACCATTGATTTAAGCGTAATTGCGAGCCGGGATCACGAAACGAAGGCACAATCGCGCTTTGCAATAATTCATTTCTGAACGGCGCACGAAACGCCAAAACCCAATCCGAAAATTCATCTTCGCGGTACAAAAATCGTAGGTCTTTGAAAACGCGCCCCGTTTCATCTTTCGTAGCGCGATACGCCAAAGCAAAATGATATTTGTCGTCAAATTGTTTTTCGAGCGGTGCGAATTCACGTTTGCGCGGATTAATCCAATCGCGGTCAGAATTATCTTCCGTCAAATCAAAAATCGCCGAATAAGCGTAGGGCAAAGTGTGTTGCGAAATGCGCACGGCTTGTTTAATCGGCTTGTTATCAACTGTCCAACCTTCAAGCTGCGTGTAAATCGGGATTGACCCAGTTTTATATAATTCGTCGTAATTCAGCGCTTCGCCTTTTACACGCCGCAATTCGCACCAGATAAAAATATCGTTGGCAGATTGCACTACTTCGCGCCCCAGCAAATCCTCGCGCCACGAAAAAAAATCGCCCTCGACGACATTTTCGGATTTGGCATAAGTGGGGCTATATTCACCCAACACCAAGTCGAGCGCACGAATGACGTTGCTTTTGCCTGCATTATTGCGGCCTACGATAACGTTTTTGCCTGGCGAAAAGGTTAGGTCGAGTTCTTTAATGGAGCGATAGTTTTTGATGAAGAGGCGTGAGAGGTACAAAGGAGGACTCCTTAACCTTGATTAAAATTACGCAACTTTTTTCAGCAGCGAAATAACGGGAACACTGATTTTTGGGGCACTCTGAACAGAATTCTTGTCACTTAATAACGTAGCAATTTGTTGCCCTGTTGAAGCGTTCACAACTTTCTCGCCACATTGTGGGCAAACGCCAGCAGGAACGTCTTCAATTACGATCAAATTTCCTTTAATCCAAAAATCTTGTTTGATGTGGCGCTCCTGCATATTTTCACCGCAAACGTGGCAGGCACCGTAATCATAAATTACTTCACTCCTAAATTTCCCAAGTAGTTATAAAAGCAACTTCCCTGTTTCCTTTATACGGCAAATCACAGCATTAGTTCCGCCATCACTTGATCACCTACAATTTCATAGCGTGTACCGCGCGGATCTTCAGTAAAGCGGATCTTCAGTAAAACTGCGCCGTATTTGGTCTGACGCTATTGCGGATTCAATATCAGCAAAATCAGATCATCATTTGCCATTTCTTCAAAAAAGTGTGGAATGGCAAATTCATATTCTTGCAAACGCACTTTTTCTCGAATGCTGATTATAAGCCCTGAATCTCTCACCATTATCCCAAAACCCGCGCCATCTTGGTTCGCCGCGCCAAAACAGCTTCAGTTACAAATAACAATAGTGCAGCAATCAACAACGGCCACCATACACGTTGACTGGCTTCGCGCTCTTCGTCCGTGAGTTTTGCTTGCGTAGCGTTGCCACTTTCTGATTTTGCATCTGCGCCAGTGATGGCGGCGGTGAATTCTTCGATATTTAATTTTGTAAAATCTGATTCTTTGCCGTCCAAATTTACAGCCGCAAAATCTGTTGTTCCGGCATAGCGCAAACGATAAAAACCGGGTTCCTTTGCATTGACAATTAATTCGCCAGACGCAGTTTGATTACGTTCAGTAAGGCGGGAATTGTTCGGTAAATCTACGGCAGGAATTGCGCCATCATTTCCAAGCGGTGAGGTGAACGTTTGTCCTACAGTGTGCCAAGCCTGCCGATCACGTTCGCCCAAATGCCGCGTCATTTGTCGCACGAGCGGCAAATATAACGGCGTGAGCGGCAAATCATTCCAGCTTGAATCCAACGTCGAAGTGAATACCAAAACTTTGCCGCTGCCAAGCGAAGATTCCGCGAGCGCAGGCGAACCGTCTTCAAAACGCGCCAGCACAGAAGCTTTTTCCGTTGGCGTAGCGCGGTGATAGCCAAACACGCGCGCTGCCGCTAAACGTCCGCTTTGGCGAAAGACTTCAAAAATTGGATGATCGGTTTTAATGTCGCTGAGCGTCACGTAATCATTTTTAACTTGCACCGATTCGCCCAATATCACAGGCGAAATCGCTTTGAAAGATTCGTTAAATGAAGCGGGTTCAGCGTGACGGCCAGCAGCAATAATTACGCCGCCACCTTTTTCGACGTAAGATTTCAGGCCGTCCGCCAGCGAAGGATTTACGCCTTCGACGTCGTTGAGAATAACGACTTTGTAATTCGATAATTCACTCGGATTCACGGAAGCAGGAGTTTTGCTTGTCAACGCAAACGGTAAATTGTCTCCGGTCGTGAGCGCATTGCGCAAATACAAACTTTCATTGCGACCGCGCGCGGCAGATTCAACAATCAATGCCTGACCTTGTGTTTCGCGGTGCAGCGTAAAATAAAAGCGATTATCGAATGGAAAACTCGTATCAGAAATTTCGATGACAGCGCGGTTGACGCCTTCGTTCAAATTGAAATCGGTGAATTCGACTAAAGCCGAATCGCGCGCAGCAATTTTCACTTGGCGTTTTTCTACGGCGTGATCATTGAGTTGAAATTCAACTTGCAAACTATCGCGGGCTTCATCACTGAAATTCGTGATGCGCGCGGCTAATTTGTCAGCATATTTTTGCTGGTAAATAACAGGCTGCGCGTTGAGATCAGTAACAGCTAAATTCGCGGCGTTTACGTCACCGACATCGGTCGTAAGCAGTTTAATGTCATTACGCAAACGATATGAAGTATCAGCTTGATTCCAGCCAGCAGCCTGAAAATCTGATAGCAAAATTATTCGTTTCTCTTTGACCGTCGCTTCCTTCATCAATTCTTCTGCGCCGCGCAAAGCCTGCGCATACGCAGTCGAACCAAAACCTGCCTGCATGTTATCAACCATTGCGTTGAGTTTTGCTTTGTCATTCGTGAAGCGGCTCAATACTTCGTAACCTTGCCCGAAAATCATCAGTGCAATTTGGTCATCGCTGTTCGCCTCGTTGATTGCGGCATGCGCTTTATTTTTCACCTGCTCAGAATGATTCCCATAGCGCAGGCTGAATGAATTATCGAGCAAAACAATTGTCGCTTTCGCTCTCCCGCTGGCTTCGGCTGTGCGGCTGTTGCGAAAGTAAGGGCGGGCAAAGGCGAGCACTAAACAAAGGAGCGCCAGTGCGCGCAACGCCAGCAGCAACATATTTATTAATCGTTTGCGGCGAATTGTTCGTTGCGGAACCTGCCGCACAAACATGAGCGAAGGAAATTCCACCTTTTTCGCACGCGTGCGACGCACTAAATGCACAATGATCGGAATGGCTAAAGCTGCGAGACCTAACAAGAAAAGTGGATTTAGAAATGACATGGATGCTTACAACTCCCAAATTTTATGCGTGGCGACAATGCTCCATTTGCCGTTTACTTTCGACAATAACACGATCTGTTCGGCACCACATTTTTGACCGCATTTGCGATAGGTGTCTACCAATGCCTGCGAACGGTCAGCATTAAAACCAACATTGGAGAAGTTGATATAACCATTCGCGCCGGGAAATTTCAGATTAAATTTCTGCCATGCTTGTTGCGCATTTTGCCCTGAAAAAATTGTTTTACGGACTTGCTGCTCAAATAAGATTACCTTAGTTGATATTGAAAATTCTGTATTCAATTGCTGGCAAGATTGAAGTTTGCGTTTAAAATCAACGACGGTCGCCGCACTCAGATTCGTCATTTTGCGTGGCAAAGCATCCAGGCTTTTTTGCCAGGCCAATGCCCCTTCGGCATTTTTTTCGGAGCGCACACAGCCGGCAACGTCTTTGTCAATAACTAATAAATTCGGAGAACTTTTAGCGTACAGCGTTGTAAGAATAGCGCTATAAACGGCGTAGTCTTCAGCATCAATCGCACCCGCAAAGAGAGCGTCAGATTTCACCAAAACCTTTTTTTTCGATTGACTTGTGCCAGACAACACCAAACCCAAGCCAACCAGTATCAAGGCAACAAATAATTTATTCAGCGACAATATTTTCATTGTCCGATAAATGTACGCTGTTGCTTGTTTCAGGACAAGTCATCAAGTGGAAAAGGATGAGTGTGATGCAGGAAAGAAGAACTTGAAAGAAATTGGTCGGGGCAGCAAGATTCGAACTTGCGACCTCTCGGTCCCAAAATCGAATCCAACCATATTCCTACCTCTCCCTTAATCCCCTATCCTCTTTATTTTCAGCAGTTTCTTATTCTACAAAATGCCCCGCTATTCCCTGTTCAGTACGCGCTTATGTGGGACACCAATGTGGGACAGTTATGAAGCACAAGCAAGCGTAAAGATTTGTGTACGCTGCTTGTTTCAGCAGTTGCGCCCACTTTTTATAACAGCTATTGGAGAAAATGAATGGCGAAGAATTTGACAGGTTACGTTCGCTTTGACAAACGCAGAAAGCGCTGGTTTTTCCGCTGCGCTCCAGCCGATCCGAAAACAGGTTTGCGCCGTGAGCACAAAGAATTTTTCCTGACTCAGCGTGAGGCTGAACAAGCACGGCGCAAGTTTCTCTCAAAATATGAGCAAACTGGTGAATCTGTCTTTATCCGTGAGGAATTGACTTTTGAACAACTTGCCCAACGATACAAAGAAACACGGCTTATTCCCGTCGAATATATTGATGGTAAGAAAGTTGCAGGCCACCGTGAGCTCAGTTCACTATATTCCTGCTTAAAATCGCTAACGGAATATTTCCGCAAGCGAAAAATGCGCTCAATTCACCATAGCGACATTGAAACGCTCAAGTTACATTTAATCCGCAAGCCCACACGTGCCCAAAAACAACGTGCAGCAGCTACAGTTAACCGCGAGCTGGAATTTTTGCGGGCGATGATGAATTTTGCATTCGCTAATGGTTGGATAGATCGCTCTCCTTTTCAATCAGCGTATGGAAAAAAGCTCATCATCAAAAGCATTGAAAAACGGCGCGAACGTTTCCCGACCTTTGGTGAAGAACTTGCGATGTTGCAACATTGCACAGGTCGCATTAAGCATCTTGCCCCCCTTATCATTATTGCTGCTGATACAGGTCTACGACGGCGGGAGATTCTAACATTGCAGGTAGCGGACTTGGATTTCGCCCAACGCGTGATTCGCCTTCAGCCACAGAATGCCAAAACGAATCTCGCGCGTGAGGTTCCTATGACACAACGTGTATTGGAACAACTACAGGCCTTAAGTAAAGAGTTGGATTCTCATCAACTTATTTTTGGCGGGCTGGGCGAGTTTAAGCATGCATTTACGACGCTGCGAACAAATACAAATCTAAAGGAATTACACTTTCACGAAGGGTGTCAGAAAGAATGTGTAAGTGCGGATTGATGATGAAGGCGACCTGCAAAGAGAATCGCCAGTTGATTCAAGGCACGCGGCCAATCCTGAATGGGCATCGTCCATTTTTGCTGGATATTTTGCAAGGCCAGATAAAGCAATTTATAAGCGGCTTCTTCGCTCGGAAAAGCCGCCCGATTTTTGATAATTTTGCGCAAGGACATCTTGAGTGACTCAATGGCATTGGTCGTGTACACGACTTTTCTAATCTCCGCCGGATAACCAAACATGGGAATAATGCGCTCCCAATGCGCGCGCCAGCTTTTGCCAACGAGCGGATATTTTTCGCCCCAGGGGACAACGAACGGTTCCAAAGCAGTATGCGCAGCCTCTTCATTGGGCGCGTGATAGATGGTTTTGAGGGCAGCCGCGACGGCTTTACGTTCTTTGTACCCGACGAAGTTTAAACTGTAACGCACCAAATGCACCAGACATAATTGCACTTGCGTCTGCGGAAAGACGGAAGTTAAGGCTTCGGGCAGTCCCTTGAGGCCATCCACACAGGCAATGAGAATGTCTTTGACGCCACGCGCCGGCAAATCGCTCGCAATCTGGAGCCAGCATTTTGCGCCCTCGGCTTCGTTGCTCCACAAGCCTAAGACTTCCTTGTGCCCTTGTAAATTCAGCGCTAGTGCGAGGCACACGGCGCGATTCGGGACTTGATTTTGATGGCGGATTTTGACCATTAACGCATCAAACCAGACGACCGGATAACTAGCTTCTAACGGACGATGACGCCACGCCTTGACGGCTTCGGCGACCGACTCAGTGACAGTCGAAATAAAGTCGGGCGCGACTTCGACCTGATAGATTTCTTGTCAATGGCTTTGAATTTCGCGCACCGTCAGACCGCGCGCATAAAGAGAAAGAAGCAATTCATCAAAGCCTTCCCACCGGGTTTGATGTTTGGCGACAAGTTGTGGGGCAAAGGTAGCGTTGCGGTCGCGGGGAATGGCAACTTCCAGTGCTCCTTGTTTGGTCTTGAGGGTTTTGCGTGACGTGCCGTTGCGCACATTGCCGGTTTTTTCTTTGGCGTGTTTCGCCTAGCCGCGATGATGTGTCAGTTCTCCTGCTAACGCTCGTTCTAAGACAGTCTTGGTGAACTGGTCTATTAACTCTTGAATCGCTTGTGGGGTTGACTGCCCCGCGAGTAATTCGTCAGTCAGTTGCGGGTCAAAATGCGTTGTCGGTTCGGGATCGGTTTTGGGTTTCATGAGAAGTTCCTTTCACGAAGGTCATTTTCTCACTTACACAAAATTCCCGACACCCTCAAACAATGCTATACGCTTTTTAGCCCCTTAATAGAGAGTTGCTATTACAACGCGCACAATTAGCCAAGCCCCCAGTGCAAAACCTCGAAGAAAAATATCTGTTTATCTTGTAAAACTTCCTGATGCGCTGCACAAAAACTCATCAGTAGCTCTTTCTCTCCCAGCAACTCCACGTAGGTAGGGAGCATTTCATTAGGCATTTCTCCCGCATCTACGTAAATGCGTTCGTCGCCAAAATATCCCATATGACTATGCTTAGCCTTGCCAATGGGTATTTTATGCGCCCGTGCTAATTTAATTATGTGCGCATACTCAGGTTGAGGGTTAAGTTTCGACCAAAACCCTTTTGTCTTGGTAGTCGCACCGCGACGAAAATAAATGCGCAGCAATCCGTAAGGAGTTTCGTTAATCTTAGGATTCGTTGTCTCTTTCATGCGATGGTTCCCCTCTCTGCTCGGCTTTGTTAGCGAATGGGACTTGCCCTTTTTTAACTCGAAAGGATCGCAGCGTTATGCCCTGCTCCACCTTTGCACTTGCGTGCTTGAAATGTCCAATTTGTTGCGCCAAATAAATCCCGCGATGTCCACTGAGGATATAAGAAGTCACACAGGCCAGTGCCAATGGCAGGGCAAGCTCTGCGCCAAAGAGTTCAATGCCCATCAGTGTACAGGCCAGCGGCGTGTTTGCGGCTCCGGCAAATACGGCTGCCAGCCCCAACGCCGCAAATAACGCTGGAGGTTGTCCCGTCAATTGTGCAAAGGTATGCCCCAGCGTTGCGCCAATGACAAAGAGCGGCGTTACCTCGCCTCCCTTAAATCCACTTCCTAACGTGACAGAAGTTAAGACAATCTTACAGAGAAAGGCATAGAAAGGAATCTCTCCCCCAGTAAAGGTACGTTCTAAAAGCGGCAACGACAAGCCATTATAATCTCGCGTGCCCAATCCCAAAGTCAGACCAATAATGATCAAACCACCGATAAATGGTTTTGCGTAGCGCGCGTATGGTTTGTTTTGTCCCAGATGGCTGATGACATGGGTGAGTTCTGAAAATAAAGTACTGGCTCCGGCGAACAGCATTCCCCCTACCACGGCCAAGCCTAACAGCATAGGAGTGATGGGGCTTAACGCAACTACATAATGGTAATGTGTAATGCCCCACGCCTGACAGACAAAGTCGCCAACAATACTGGCGACCAGACTTGGTAATAGGGCATCGTAACGAATCCGCCCAATACTGAGGACTTCCAGCCCAAAAATCGCTCCCGCTAACGGCGTGCCGAAAACTGAGCCAAACCCAGCGGCAATCCCCGTCGTAAGCATAATTCTAATTTCATCTCTGGTACGAAAGTAGCGGCCTATGCCTACTGTCGCAAGTGTTCCTCCCATTTGTACCGCCGTCCCTTCACGGCCTGCGGAACCTCCAAAGAGATGAGTTATTACGGTCGTAATGAAAATAATTGGTGCCATCCGAAATGGCACAGTTCCACTTGGGTTATGAATTTGTTCTAAAAGTAGATTGTTGCCACCTGCGATCTCTTTGCCATACCGTGTATAAATAAAGACAATGCCTATTCCTATCAAGGGCAGAAAAAAAAGCAGGGCAGGATATTGCGCTTGTGTTTTCGTGGCAACTACTAATAACCACAAAAACAGCGCAGAGGCACTGCCCGATAGAACGCCAACCCAAACACCGATAAAGCCCCACTTCACAATAAACTTCGCTAACCCCAGGAACTCGGAGTACTCATCATTCGTATTCACTACCAACTCCCTCTTGCATTTGTGTTATGCCCTGTAAGACCCCCAATTTATGACAAGTTCTCTTCCTGGGCGCGCGCCTCGTTATTATGCTCCGCTACGGCAACGGTTTGATGCGGATATGGCGAAATTCAATTTTCATCCCCTTGTGATGTTGCAGGCCAAGATAGCCAGCTACAATCTTAGCATCGTGCCCATCCAAAAATGGCTTGCCGTCGAGACGTGCAAGCAAATGATCTCCCCGCACCTCCACTTCATATCTGTGCCATTGGTTGGGAGCCGGATTTACGTCTGCCGTGCGTTGAATCACATCTTCAATACTTCCGGTTGCCCATTTTGGATCTTCATTGTTGATCTGTAGTTCATAGCCGCCGACCGGATTACAATGTTCGCTGCTATTCGTCTCCGGCGTCGCGCGCAGAAAAATACCACTGTTGCCTTTGGGGGCGTTGCGAAACTCAATGCGCAGCAGAAAGTTGGTATATGACTGTCTACTTCGCAACCAACCATCACCGCTCTGATCAGCCATGAGCGTCCCGCCGTTGATACGCCATTGTGCCTCACCTTCTGCTTGCCAGCCGTTGAGATGACGCCCATCAAAGAGTGAAATCCAACCGGCTGCCTTTGGCTTGGGTTGCGTGCGCGCCACGCCGACTATGAGTGCCAGCAGGAGACTGCATAATATTATTTTTTTCATCCTCTTTCCTTTCAGTTTATGGTTAGTAAGGGGAGAAAAGTTTCTCCCCTTACTAGAAACCGCTGGTACACAACGGAAACCCTAATTAACAACAGTGAAATGATTACGCGTAGCCCCCACAACTAAAGCGCCGACCAGCATCAAGGCGAAGGCAAAGCCGAACCCGACGCCTGTACCGAAGGCCGCCCATAGCCAACCGACGCCTAGACTACTCACGCAATCTCCCAAACCGTTTACCACTGCCATTGTTCCAAATCCCATGCCACGTAAGTTATCAGGCGGCAATTCAGCAGCGAGTGAATCCTCTAGCGTCTCTTCAATACCAACATAAGCCCCACCCAACGCGAAAATCAGTGACAGCATCGGCAAGGAACTGACGCCGAGCATCAGCAACAACGCCGTCATTGCTCCGAGCGCATACCCAAGCGCGAGCAGCAATCGCTTATTCATTCGATCAGCCAGCACGCCCGCTGGGTAAGAAATACTGGCATAAACTACATTGTGCAGCGCATAGAGTCCGACGCTTGCGGTTGCTGCGCCTGCCGCGCCAAGTGCAGGCGTAAGCGCCGTTACCGCATAAAGGATTAGCAGCGAATGCGCGAAATCACCTGCACCGAACAAGCCGACACCAAACAAAAACTGCGTAAAACGTTTGGGCAAGCCACGTAGCGAGGCGAAGAAGGGATGCGGACTCGGCGCGCGATCCGCTGTCTCTTTCACCAGAAAAACAATGGCGGCAACCGCCAGCAGCGCGGGGATGACCGAAATCCAGAGTAATTGCCGATGCGTCAGACCGAGACGCAAGAGTCCCAGTGCGGCCAGCGGCGCAATAACTGCGCCCAGCGTATCCATCGTGCGCTCAAAGCCGAAAGCGCGTCCGTATTTTTCAGGCGTGACGGCTTCGGCGAGCAAGGCTTTGCGTGCCGGAGTGCGTAACCCACGCGCGACCCAGGCCAGACCGCGACCGAGCGAGACCAGTGGCCAGACTGTCGCTGCGGCGATAATCCCCGTCGCCAGCGCCATCACGCCATACCCGGTCGCGCAAAGCGGCTTGCGGCGCGAAAGACGATCCGTCCACCAGCCGCCGTAAAGTTTGGCGAGGCTGGAAAAGCCGTCCGCGATGCCTTCAATCGTGCCGAGCGCAGCAGCGGCGACGCCCATAGAAGCCAATAAGGCAGGCATTACGGAAGTCACGGTCTCGTGGCTCAGATCGCTGAACAACGACGCCATCCCAATGCCGAAGACGGTCGAGGTCAGCCAGCGGACTTTTTTCGCAGGTATTTGATTCGATCTCATAAACTCATTGATTACGCGGCGCGAAAGCGATAATTTCCATGCCAATCAGGCTGATTGACGCGCCAATTACGTTCCAGCGATCCGGGCGAATGCCTTCGACTATCCAAAGCCACACCAGCGCCATTGCCACGTAAGCGCCGCCATAAGCCGCGTAGGTGCGACCAGCGGCGGACGGATGCAAGCTCAAGAGCCAGACGAACAACGCCAGGCAGAGGGCGGCGGGCAGCAGCAACCGGGGGGATTTGCCATGCCAATAGCAGCCTGCGATTTCCGCTACGGCGGTCAGAGTGAAAAGAAAGGTTGTTTTCAGAATAAAGCTCATTACCTTCTCGTCAAAAAAATCAGGCCAGGCCGGTCACTTGTTTGCGAATCAAATAGGCAAGCGCGGTTCCGACCACTACACCGATCAGATAGCCGTAAGGCAAGCCATTGGCGATTAGTCCGACGATCAACACGACGGGAAAATCGGTCTTCGAGGCCGCCATATCGCGCACGACTAGCAACAGCGCCAGTCCTTCAAACAGCAACAGCACCCCCAGAATCGGCAGCGGGAAGACGCCTACCACTTGATCGAAGACGCCGCCGAAAAAGACGCCGAGGATGAGATACAACAAGCCGTAAATTATGACCGAGCCGCCCGTGCGTCCGCCGAACGCATAATGCCCGGCCAGGCCGCCCGAACCGTGACAGGTTGGGAGTCCGCCGAAAAACGGATTAATCAGATTCATCAACGAATAGGTCAGGCTGATGCCGCGCACCGTGAGCGGCTTTTCAGGAAAGAGGTCTTCGGCAATCTGGCGTGTCGCCAGCACCGAATTGCCAAGCGAGAGCGGAATCTGCGGTAGCGCCAGCACGACAAAGCCCGTTATTACGTTGCTCCACGTCGGTAAGTAAAAATGCGGCAAGTTGAACCCTACGCCTTGCGCGATGGATGCCGCATTGAGTTTGAATACGAAGGCGTAAATCAATCCCAACGCGATTACGAACAATGCCGCCGGAAAGCGTCGGTTGCCGATCAGAAATACGGTCAGGGCAAACGCTGCTCCAGCCAGCCAGTAACCGCGCGCGCCGTCGGCTTTGACGTAATCCTTCAGCGCCAGCAACGCGAGTTGCAGCCCCAGTCCAAACTGAATGCCGCGCACGACGCTTTTGGGAATAACGCGCGCCAGCCAGTCAATCAGGCCGGTCAACGACAGCACGAGCATACTCAAGCCAATCGCCAACCCTGCGCCGTACAGCACTTCGCCGCTGAGTTTCTGCGCGATGACGATGGCGGCCATTGCTTTGAGCGGTTGCACGGGCATCGGCATCTGATAGCGCAACGCAGTCAGAATCTGCATGACGCCGAACATCACCAAGACGCTCGTGCCGTCCAGCTTCGCCGCCAGCGCCATCCCGACAATCAGCGGCAAATCCGTGCCGAGGTCGCCGAACGCGCCTGCGAATTCATTACGATCAAAACGTATGTTGGGCAGGAAGCGTATGGGCGTCGCTTTCTGCGCTTGAATGTTTTCCATTCTTAGCCTTTCGTGCTGAGAAATTGAAGGTTGAATCTACCAGCTTTAATCGGTTTTCCTACCTGCGTGAATAACTGTCAGAGATTTGACCTGACGCACCCAGCGGGCGTGCCGTTTTTCATCGGGCACGATCATCTGAAACGCCCCGTTTTTTTCCGGCAGCGGTTTGCCGTCACAAACGTCAGCGAGCAAAATCACGCGGTCAGTAAAAAGCGAATCTAGTTCCGGCAACGCAAAGACCGCTTGATAGTTGTCCACCGCTTCCACCAGCACATAGCTGGCCAGCCATTTGCCTTTCAGCTCCTTGCCAAAGGGTACGCCTGCGCGCAGCAAAATTTCGCGCAACTCGACGCCCTCATAATTGGACGGTTTGCCGTCGTGATTGTTGGCCTGCACGGTGCGGCGCGGCAGCTTGGCGAGCGCCTCCTGGTTGAGTTGCAGCGGCTTTTCCACTGCGCCGTTGACTATGATAGATGCTGCTGGCGTCTGTGCGTCAAGCGTGGCAGAGAAACCGCAGAGCAGGAAAACAACCAACAGGGTGAAATTCCGAAAAGACATAAACGAAGACTCCTTTTCCAAAAAACACGCGGCAACAAATGGCCCGCGCTACGTTGATAGACTTGCTCTTACAATTGCAATGAACTGACCGCAGGAAACAATCATACAGAAATGATCGTGAGAGTCACGCAGGCAACGTCAGAAACAACAGGCCGATCCCCGAGCACTAATCACGGCTTTCTTTTCGCAGTAGGTAGAAAATTACCGGCGTAATCAGCTACAGGAGCGGTTTGATAAGGATGCGGCGAAATTCAATCTTCATATCTTTATGGTGCTGAAGGCCCAGGCCGGACGCAATCTTGGAGTCATGGCCGTCCAGCACCTTCTTGCCATCGAGGCGCGCGACAAAATGATCGCCGCGCACCTCAACTTCGTAAGTATGCCATTGGTTCGGGGCGGGATTGACTTCGGCCATGCGCTGGATGACGTCCTCGATACTGCCGGTCGCCCACTTCGGCTCTTCATTATTGATCTGAAGTTCGTATGCTCCGGCGGGGTTACAATGTTCAGTCGCGTTGGTCTCCTGTGTCGCGCGCAGGAAGACGCCGCTGTTGCCTTTGGGCGAGTTGCGAAAATCAATCTGCAGCAGAAAGTTTGCGTACTTCTGGTCACTGCGCAGCCAGCCATCGCCGCTTTGATCGGCCACCAGCGCCCCGCCTTCAATACGCCATTTGGCGTCACCTTCCGATTGCCAGCCCTTGAATGTGCGGCCATCAAAGAGCGCAGACCAGCCGGAATTTTTTGACTTTTGTTGAGCGCCCGCCGCGACGATAGCGAGCGCCAAAGTTAGAATGAACAGTATTGGTTTCTTCATCAAGCCTCCTGTGAGTCAACACTATTTGCCCAGCACTAAAATCATAAAGCTGTCCGGTACGGCGACGGGGCGCGGATTGGGCCGGTCGGTAGTGGGCGCAGGCGGCGGGCCGAATTCCGCCGTCGAGAGGTAAAGCCGATGCGTTTTGGGATCAAGCGCAATCGTGCGCGCGCCGCGTTGCGTCTTGACGGTTTCGGTCGTGAACTTGCCCGGCGCGGTTTCACTCACAATGCTGAGCGTGCCGTCGCCGCCGTTGGAACTGAACGCCAAGCCCGTGCCTGCATCAAACGCCGCGCCGTCCGTGCCTTCGCCGATGGGTGCTGCGGCAATCACTTTGCCATTGTCGGCATTCATCACGATCATCTTTTGGTTTTCGCAAACGGCATAGAGCCGCCGCTTCTTGGCATCCAGCGCTAAGCCGCTCGGCGATTCGCCGGGCGCAAGCGGCCAGCGCGTTTTGAGCGTCAGTGCCTGCGCGTCAATCACGGCGATTTCGCTCTTGTCGTCGAGGTTCACAAAGACCGTGCCTTTGCCGTCCGCCACCGAAAACTCAGGCCGTCCGCCCAGCATAACGGTCTTGATGACGTCACCTTTGGTTGCATCAATCACCGTCGCGCCGGCTTCTTCCGCCGTGCGCGTGCGGTTGAAAGCGAAGACGCGCTTTGTCACAGGTTCATAAAGAATCGAGTCGGGATTGCCGCCGGTTTTCGCCGTACCCAACACCGCCAGCGTTTTGAGATCAAAGATCGTCACCGTCGCATCGCGTCCGTTGCTGGTGAAGCCGCGGCCCAGTTCGCGCGCGATGGCGATGCCGTGAACGCCGTTCGTGTTGGGAATCTCGCCGATGACTTTGCCAGCCCCCACATCAATCACGACGACTTTGGTAGCGTGCGAGACATAAAGCCGCCGCGCTTCGCTGTCTACCGTCAAATAGTCCCAGCCGCCTTCGCCGCCGACCGCGATCTTGTTGATGACGTGGTAGCCAGAGCTTTGCGCCAGTGCGCCGCAGGGCAGCATTAACAGCAACGCGATCAAAGAGCAGGTTTTTAAGGTTTTCATCGTTGTCTCCTGAAAGGGTTCTCCACGATGAGGTGGAGTGGTTTATAGCCCGCGCTTGCGCAGCAGGTAGAAAATTACCGGCGTCACCAGCAGCGAAAGAATCATCGAGACCGTCACGCCGCCGATGACCGCAATCGCCAGCGGTTGCAGAAGCTGCGCGCCAGAGCCAATGCCAATTGCCAGCGGCAGCATGCCGAAGATTGCCGCCAGCGCTGTCATCAGGATGGGCCGTAATCTTCTGCGCCCTGCTTGAAAGATTGCTTCGCGCAATTCCAAGCCTTGCGCGGTAAAGTGCTGTTCCGAATCGAGCATGAGGATACCGTTTTTATGCACGATGCCGATGACCATGATCGCGCCCATAAACGACGAGATGTTGAGCGCCGTGCCGGTGAAATAGAGCGCCAGCAGCGCCCCGAAGCCGCACAGAATCGTCGCAATCAGAATCGCAATCGGATGCGAGAAGGAGCGGAACTCAAACACGAGAATGATGAAAATCAGCAGAATGGACATTAGCAACACGGTCGTCAGCCCCTGAAACGATTCCTGCTGAATCAGGTATTGCCCGCCGTATTCGATGTCCGTGCCGGGCGGCAGCTTGACCTCTTGGCGGATGCGCCGCTTGATCTCGTCTACCGCCGTGCCGAGGTCGCGGCCTTCGAGTCGCGCGGTCACGGCGGAAAAGTTGCGCAGGTTGTCGCGTCGCACTTCGTAGGTCGCTTCATCCGTTTCCAGATCAGCGATACTCGAAAGCGGCACGGTCGTGCCATTTGGCGAGGTTAAGAGTAACCCTTTGAGCTGCTCAGAACTGGCGCGGTATTCTGCTGGATAGCGTATCCGGATGCCGATCATCCGATTATCACGGATCATCTGCGAAGCTACTTCGCCATCAAGGATAGCGGTTTGCAATGCCAACACATCCTGCACACTGAAACCAGCGCGGCGCGCCTTTTCAAGATTGACCCGAAAGTTACGCGCCGGGCCAATCTGAATGGTGCGATTCTCTACATCTACAACCCCGCGCACTTTCGGCAGCCAGTCTGTCACGGCTTCCGCCGCAGCTTTGAAAGCAGCATCATCAGGATTAAAAACTTTGATCTCAATGGGCTGCGGGGATGCCATTAAATCAGCAATTAGGTCTTCGAGGATAAAGGCAAATTCCGCTTGCAACGCAGGCTGCGTGGCCGCAATTTTGCGGCGCAATTCAGCAATGACTTCATCCGTTGCACGTTTGCGATTGCGTTTGAGCTTAATCAGAAAATCGCCGAAGTTCGGTTCGGCGGTAGCGAGTGCCAGCCGCGCCCCAGTGCGGCGTGAATAGCTTTCCACTTCCGGTGTAGCTTTGAGCGTCTGCTCAACTTGTTGCAATACCCTATTTGTTTCTTCCAATGACGTGCCTTCTGGCATCTTATAATCTAGAACAAATGCGCCTTCATCCATTTCCGGCAAAAAGCCGCTGCCAATCTGGAAATAGAGCCAAGTCATTGCCATTACCACTAGCACCGAACTAGCGAGGACGAAACCCGCGTGACCGAGTGACCATTGTAAGGCAGCAGCATAACGAGCAGTCAGCCCGCGTAAGAGACGCCCCTCTCCTGCTTGTTCCGCTTCTTCGATTGTGGTAGCCGTAGTCGTGCGCCGCTTGAAAATGACACGCGCCAGTACAGGCGTAAAGAAAAGCGCGAGAAAGAGCGACGCGAGTAGTGCCGTGACAAGCGTCAAAGCCAACGCCCGGAAGAATACTGCCGTGATGCCCCCGATAAAAACGAGCGGCGCGAAAACCATAATAGGTGTGAGTGTCGAGCCAATGAGCGCGGGAGTGAGTTCCGTAATTGCACTGAGTGCCGCTGCGCGTGGTGACTGGCCAAGCGAGAGATGCACGATAATGTTTTCCACCATCACAATAGCATCGTCAATCACGACCCCGATACAAGCGGCAATGCCGCCCAGCGTCATTACGTTGAAGCTCATATTAAAGAACTTCATAAAGACAATTGCGATTAGTACGGCAATTGGGATTACGAGTGCTGCCACCAAGGTAGTGCGCCAACTTTTCAAAAAGCCAACTAACACGGCAATCGAGAGCCCCAGCCCAATGAGAATGCTTTCGGTCACGCTGCCAATGGAATCACGCACGTTCAAGGATTGATCATAAAAGATACCAATCTGAATATCAGGTGGGAGTACCTTGCGAATTTCCTGTAACTCGTTGTTTACCGCATCGGCAATCTCGACGGCATTACCATCGGGTTGCTGCACTACATTCACAAGTACCGCAGGCAGACCATCTGCCGTGACGATGTTGTAGACAGGTTTCTCTCCCTTCTCTACACGCGCTAAATTTTTAATATAAATGGGTGTGCCTTTGATCACATCCACGACCACATCTTCAATCTGTTCTTTCTGTTTTAATAGCCCTGTAACAGTAGTTAAATACAGCTTATAATTCTCCTGCACCATCCCCGCCGAACCAATAAGATTTGTGGTGCGAATGGCTTCGGCAACTTTCGTGAGTGGAATCCCGTAACTATTTAGTTTTTCCGGCTCAACCAAGACATGATATTCCGACGGACGCCCCCCGACGATCCGTGTTTCTGCGACCCCAGGCAACCGATAAAGTCGCGGCGAGAGTTCGTAATAGGCCAGATCATACAGTTCAGCAGGAGAGCGCTGCGGCGAGGTCACGCTAAAACCGATCATGGGAAAAGCGGAGAAGGTTAAGCGGTTAATGTAAAAACGAGAGTCCGGTGGTAGGTTCGGTTGAATTTGTGCAATACGACCTTGTACCAAATGGAGCGCGTGTAGAATATCAACGTCCCAACGAAATAACACACTAATTTCGGAGGAACCGCGACTGGTTACTGAGCGCACATTCGTGATCCCTGGCACAGCCCGCACGGCCTCTTCAATCGGACGTGTTACCGTCAACATTTGCACATCCACTGGCTGTATGCCGTTATTGACGAGAATAATGATGCGGGGAAAATCTGTTTGCGGAAAGAGTGAGATCGGTGTGCGAAAAATAAATACCAGCCCCGCCAATGCAAAGCTAATAAAGACTAGCACCAACGCGCGTCCATGCCGATCAACAAAATCGGCTAGATGTGAAGTCATTTGCCCCCCTTTTCCTTCTCACCCTGCTTACCCTTTTCATCCGTCTCAGTCTTAGTTTTGACCTCTGTTCCATCTGGTAGATGATATCCGCCTTCAACAATTACGGTTTCGCCACCCGTTAACCCCGACACGATACGCACCCGCCCCGCAATGGTTTCACCAACTTCCACGGCGTTGGCGTGGGCAATATGTTTTTCATCTACGACCATTACCAAACCTTTTTGGCTCCCTTCGGCAAATTGCACCGCTGCCACCGGCACGACAACGCTTTGCCGGACTGTGCCTGTGGTGATTTGCACGGCACCAAAGTCACCGCTTTTTAAGTGCCGCTGGGCATTGGCTATTTCGCACCACACTTCGACGGTGCGGCGTGCCGCATCAACCACTTGATTAATCGTTGTCACGCGCCCTGCAAAAGCCGTCTCTTTCTGCTCTGTTAGCATAAGACTACACGCTTGTCCCTGACGGACATTGTGCAGGGCGGCTTCCGGGATTTGCATCCGGGCAATCGCCGTCGATAAATTCATGACGGTAAAGATCGGCGCATCGGGTTTAGCCAGATCGCCGGGATACATCATCTGTTCCGTAATTACTCCCGCGAAAGGGCTACGGAGCGTCGTGAAGGCAAGCTGTGCGGCACTGCCTTCCCAACGCGCCTGCGCTTGTTCGAGACGGCTTTGGGCGCTGCGAATATCCTTATCACTGGATTGTTTTTGTAAGAGTTCGAGCGCTTTCAATGCTACTTCATATCCGCTTTTTGCTTGCGTTAGATCAGTTTCGCTCGCCAATAAATCCCGTTGCGCAATGGCACCTTTTTCAAATAGCCCTTTGCGCCGGTCGTAATTTTTCTGTGCTTGATTCAGGGTTGCCCGCGTTATTTCTACCTGTCCGCGCGCGCGCTCAAGGTCAGTAGGGACGGTTCCCCCCGTCGTTTTTTGTAAATTGGCCTCAGCTTCGCTAATTGCCGCCTTAGCCTCACTTTGCTGCGCGACAACATCACGACTTTCCAGCACTGCCAAAATTTGCCCAGCCCGCACAATGTCGCCTTTGCGCACATTAAGTTTAACGATGCGTGCGGTGATACGCGCGGCAATGTTCACTTGCTCTTGTGGAAAGACTGTCGCCGGAGCTTGCACGGTGAGTGCCAGATCCGCAATTTCAGCTTGTGCCGTTTTTACTTCCGCAATGGTTTTCGGCTGCGGTACTTCCTCGTGTGGCTTACAACTTGTCAAGATGAGACAGACTAATAGCAAAAGGATAATTTTTTTCATTTCCCGGATGCGACCTCCAGATCGATTCGTGCCGTCAGATAATTAGCCAGGTTGGTGAAATAATTGGTGCGTGCTTGGGCGACCTGATTTTGCGCGGTGATAACTTCCAGCGCCGCGCCTTCGCCGCTTTCAAAGCGCAAGCGGCTTAGGCTGAGGTCTTCCTCAGCCAGCTTGACTTGCTCGCGCGCGAGCGCAATCTGTGGATAGAGTTGCTGGACACGACTGCGCGCATTTTGATAATCGCGCGCGAAAGCGCGCGCCGCAATGGTGCGATTTGTTTCGAGCTGTTCCGCACGTAATTGCAACTGTTGCGTCTGGTATTTGACCCGCCCCCAATCAAATACAGGAATGCGTAAGTTGAAATACGCAGCATAACCCCGTTCACGCCATCGCAACGAAGTGGCATCAAGACCATATTGTAAAACAAAATTGAATTGGGGTTTACGGGCAGAGCGGGCTACTTGTATTTGCGCCTCCCAATTCCGTCGCTGCGCCGCAAAGAGGCTAAATTCAAGCCGCCGCTGAAAGGGTACAGCAGTTGGATTGGCTTCAGTGTCAGGTGTGGGAATTGCTTCCATCAGGCCATCCGCAATAGTTAGCGGTTCCGCTACTTCATTTGTCCAGAAAGAAGCCAGTTCCTGATTCGCTAAATTCCCTTCTAGCTCTGCCGCTTTGTGCGCTTGTTGCAGAAACGCAACCTGCGTTAACGCTTTGACTAACTCGGCGCGTGCTATTTCCCCCTGCTCCACCATTAACCGCGAACGTTCGGCAAATCGTTCACTTTCCTGCAGCGCTTCTTGGATGACAGTGACAAGATGACGCGTGAGCAACAACCGATAATACGCAATCGTTACACCTCGCCGCAGATCGCGGCGGGCAATTTCAACGCTCACGCGCGCGGCTTCTTCTCCGGCACGTGCACTTACCAGTTCAGCCCGTAACCTGCCAGAGGTGTCGAAATTTTGTGTGATAGTGCCCCACAACGTGTAAGCGCGAATGCCATTGAGTGAAACAAAGCTAAATGTAGTAGGATCATCAAGGCGCGGGCTATTATAAACAAAACTGCTTAGGACTTCCGCTTGTGGCAAAAAATTGGCACGGGCGCGCCGCACTTCCTGCTGCGCTACACCGCGCTCTTGCCCTGCCACAGCAAGCAAATTAGGGGCGGCCTCTGCCAGCCGAAGGCAATCATCCAAGCGCAAGGTGCTACTGACAGCAGCGGTGGGAGCCACTGTCTGGGCGGCGACACTTATCAGCAATATCATTACCAGTCCGCTAACGCACAGGCCTTGACCTAGTTTTTTTAAGCAAGTGGTAATATACGGATGCAAATCATAGTCGTTGTTTTTATGCAATCGGGGTTGTCTCCACTTCGATTTAAAATGCGGGACTGCCCAGCCCCGTGCTGCCTCGCTCTGACGCTTGTTTGTCACCTGTAACACTTGGCAAACGGCACAATAAACAAGCGGTTGACGTACTTAATGTTCCGCTTGCGCCGGAACGGCTATCCGCAAAGATGACCGCGCCAGTGTAATGCGTGCTAAATAGGCTTTGAGCAACGTGGTATCATCAGGTGTACTCATCAGCAGCCCAGTGATCGTTGCAACGAATTCATCCAGTCGCTGGGCACCATCCTGCTGCAGTTGGGCAAGGGCCATATTCATACTCTCAGCCCATTGCGTAGTCAGGCGGGAAAGATTTTTCTCTACCATCCAAGGGATTTTGTGCACGAAGTGACGCGCAACAATTCGCTTGATAAACACCATCGGCAGTAGCGGAGAAAAGATTTCCCAGTTACGATCAAATACTTTACCAAGTCTGATGTCTGGCAGTTGTGGCGTAACGAGGTGCAACGCTGCTTCACTTGTCCGTAGCGCTACACCAAAAATGCGTTCTGTACGTGCGGAAAGAACCTCGCGGTAATTTTGCAGCATCCGGTGGATTTGCTTTCTGACTTTCTCTGCCGGAGCCATAAGGTGGGCACTTTCAGCGTGTGAGAGGGCTGCTAGTTCCTCCGCCAAAGCACGCGCAAGCCATTGCTCGAAAGATTGTAATGCCGCCTGTAAGCGCGGCGGCCATCTATAAAATGTTGCTTGAAAGGCAGTGCATAGGCGTGTTTCTATTGCGGCCTGATACGGCGCTAATTGCTTTGCGACACCAGCGCGGGTGGCGCTTGTAGCCTGCTGTATGATGAGCCGCAGTTCTGCTTTTACTTCCTCGATTTCCTGCGCACCAATGGTTTGTTGTTGGAAGCGCGCACGCTCTGTCTCGACTACGGTGGCGGCTTGCAGCGCGAGGGACAGATAGCTCTCACATTCGTCCAGTAATGTAGCGAGCTTGCGTTGAATAATCGCAATGCGCTGCGTCTCCAATCGGGCGCGTACTTCGTTACGTAACACGGCTTCGAGCTGCACGCGGAACGCTTCATAACCGGGGCGGATGGAATAAGGAAAAATTCGCGGCGTTGTACCAAAAACCTGCGTCAATTGTGCCTGAATAAAAGCTATTACTTCGTTGCGTTCCGTTTCATTTAATAAATCGGCTTTGGTAAGTACCACAAAAATATTGGGCGTGACCTGCAAAAGAGTTCTCACCAATGCGATATCTTGCTGCGAGAGCGGTGGATCAACGCTTACGGTCACCAGTGCGAGTCCGACTTGCGGCAGCCAATTGAGCGCGGCAGCCGTATTGTGCGCAAGTGCGCTATCCAGCCCCGGTGTATCAATAAACCGCAACCCCGCAAAGCGCGCGAGGTGGGGAAGTTCCACGCTTACTTTCGCCACTTGTTTGGTATTCGCAGGATTTCCACTCTCTCCCACAAACTGAGCCAGCGCCGTACACTCGATTTTTTCGCAGTGTCCATCCAGAAAATGTACGGTGGCGGATTCTTGCCTCCCCGGCAGTAACTCGGTTATGACGCTTGTCACCGGAATCACGCCCACAGGTAACAGGTCATACCCTAACAGATGATTCAGTAAACTGCTTTTGCCAGCCTTAAAACGTCCCATTACTGCGACGTTAATTTCAGGCAAGGCGGCAACTGCCCGCGTACTAGACAGCAACAGTTCCAGCGCAGCGAGCCGGTAGCGCGCCACGATTTCTGTCACCAGCCCGAGTACTGGCGCAAATTGTTCCTCCGTTACTCCTTCATCAGATATCATGTTAGTAATAAAATTTCAGGTTCTTGCACTAACCACGCGCAATAAGAATAGAGCCCGCAAGAATCAGTGCCGCCCCGATCCCCACGCCAGTTGATAGTTTCTCTCCTAAAAAAAGTGCGCCAAAGGCGACAGCAACCAGAACACTTAAACGGTCAAGCGGTGCGACACGCGCCGCATCCCCCACTTGCAACGCACGAAAATAACAAAGCCACGAAGCGGCTCCCGCGAGTCCTGCCAATACCATAAAAAGCCAGGTACGCGGTAAAATTTGGCGTAGACTGCCAAGCGTATCGCCACCTCGTACCAACACCAAAGCAACGAGCACGAGTGCCATGATGACTCCGCGCACAGCCGTTGCGAGTGTTGCATCAACGTCCCGCACGCCGATCTTCCCAAAAATCGCCACTAATCCTGCAAACAACGCAGAAAGAAGTGCATATAAAATCCAGTTCATTTCTTCTCCTACACCACTATAAGCGCGCTTGATTTTCTGCTTACCTCTTCGCTGGTATCAAGTACCGAGGAATACTAACAGGAGAGCATTGATCTCCCTATGCTGCGGATGCCTCACAGTGAATTAGCAATATACGATTAAGCTTAGGCAGGAATTTACTTGGGCGAGTACGATCATAAGTTCGACCGTTATGGGCAGCCCTAAAGAGAAAACCCCCGCCCCAAGCCCTATCGCTTAGAATCAGGAGTCATCAACTTCAACTGTTGTTGAAGTGGTTAATGGCGAACCCCATCACCGTTATTTTATTGTCGAGCGTTGGCATCTTAACCAAAGTACGTTCTTTGTGCAAATTACTTCCGTAATGGAGTTCTCCACGTTGTCAGGTTGATGTGGTCTAATTTTTCAGGACACATAACTCTCAGTAAAATGAGGGGATGAAAAAACATGATCAAGACTACAAAAAAGAAGCGGTAAAGAAGTATTTAGACGGCCAATCGGCGGCGTTAATCGCGCGCGAATTAGGGGCGTGAACGAAAACACCACTCATAACTGGAAAGCGGAGCTATCGCGGGCGAAAGGGGAATTTGACCAGGAGAAACTGCAAATGCGCAAACGGATTATCGAATTGGAAATGAAGAACGAAATCTTAAAAAAGGCAGCGCTCATCTTCAGCAGAAGTGGGTAGAGAGATACGGGTTTATCGGCGCGGAAAAAGCGCACTACCCTGTGCAGTTGCTATGTCGGGTGATGGAGGTGACGCGCTCAGCCTACTATGCGTGGGCAGCGGGGAAGAAAACCCCAGTTGGAAAACAAGCGCAGCAACTACAAGCGCAAGTGACGCCGGTTTTCTATGCGCATCGGCGGCGCTATGGGAGCCGCAGGATCGTGCAGGAAGTAAAGTCGCAAGGCGGAGAAATCGGACGCAGCGTAGCGCGCCGAGTGATGCGGGAACTGGGCTTGCGCGCGTTGCAACCACGTCGGTTTAGTCCGAAAACAACCAACTCAGATCATGTGCGGGCAAGTGCGAACCGGCTCAAAGTGGCAGCGAATCAGGTGCGCAAACCAGGTGCAGTGATCGTCGGAGACATCCGCGTATCTGCCCATCGCAAACGGCAGGTTTTGTTATCTGGCGAGCTGGCAGGACAAGTACACGCGGCGCATCATCGGGTGGAAAATAGACCGGACGATGACGGAAGAATAGGTGCTTGCGGCGTTGCAAAAAGCGCTGCGCCAGGGCTGGATCGAGCCGCAGGCGATCATCCACACGGATCGCGGGAGTCAGTACTCGGCAAAGAATTTTCGGCGTTTGTTGGCACGCCACGCACTGCGCCAATCCATGAGCGCGAAGGGCAACTGTTATGACAACGCACAGGCGGAAAGTTTCTTTGCGCGCTACAAGACGGAGTTGTTGGAAGGCGGGCAATTTGAAAATCTGGAACGGGCGGTGAGCGAGACGTTTAGTTACATCGAAGTCTACGACAATCGCAAAAGAAGGCATTCGTCTTTGGGCTACCTAAGCCCGGAGCAATTTGAAAAAAATTATCGGCAAAACTTAACACAAGGAAAGGCTACGGAGAGTTTGGTGTCCTGTTTTCCTTGACCACCCATAATGGTGATAAAATTTACGCCAAGTTAAGCGGCACCACCTGGCGAACAGTGTAGCTTATGGGACCCGCCAACACAGGAAGGCGGAACGCTGCTCCGCCCAAGCCGATAAGGCCAGCAAGAATTGCAATCAGAACTGAGTAGAGGAAAGCCAGAGAACGGCCTCTTTTCATCCGTATGTCCTTAAAGAGAAATTTGAGTGAGTAAAGGACGGAGTATAAAGGCGAAGGGCAAACTTTCCTGTAGCGATACTTTCCTCAAAAAATCTACCGCTACCCCTTGTAGAGATATATCCGAATGGGAGCAAAACCTTTCAGTAGCAATTCCATTCATTGGATGTCCATTCTCTTTAACCGCCAGCTACTGCCCACCAGCAAGAGCGCGCTGCTCAGACCAACGAGCAGAAGAAGGTACGGCAGCAGTCTGAGGAGATCGTCACTCCTCCACAAAAGATTGCCTGGAAACACCAGCAGAGTCCGAAGCGCGGGCTGAGTTTGGTAAACGTCAGGGCGGTAAATAAAAATAGCGAATGGAAGTACAGTGAGCGTAAATGCCAAGAAGGCCCATAACACTGCGTAATACGTTTCCTGCGCGAAGAGAAAGACAACATTCAGCAGGGCGAGAAGGAAAAGTGCCAACATCGTGGTGATGATTCCGGCGACAACTACACTGGTTACTTGCAGGTCAGCAGTGCCGTTCAGCAAGGCGATTTTCAGAGGCAGAAACAGCGAAAGCACCAGCCCCAGCACGAGAATCACGGCCAAGATCGGCAGCACTTTGCCAAACAGGTACTGGCTTCGGCTCAGCGGCTTGGCTAGCAGAAGACTTAGGTAGCCTTCTTCTTTGGGCAACACATACACGCGCAGCAAATCAATGACACCCACCCAGAACAGTCCATAGAACAATCCCATGAAATCATTGATCAGAACGATCTCCGTCCAGTTTTGCAGGATGAACACTTTTTTGAAGAATCTGAAGATCGTTTCCGGCATCCCTGGCATCAGCAATGAAGTCGCAATGGAAGTGGCCAGCGCGCCCAGCAAAATGATGAAGTGGTACACCCGGAAGGCGGCACGCAATTCCTGTTTGGCATAAGTGAGAATCATCGTTAGTCCTTTTGCCCGATTGTTGCGGCACGGCGAGCACCAACAATTACCGTCACGACATTAAACCCAATCAGCCAGAGCATCGGTTTGACAACGTCCGGCAGAGTAACGGAATCAATGGAACCAATCAGAACAATGGCATGGTAGAAGGGATTCAGCAGGCTGACCATTTGAAAGCGCGGATCATAAAAGCCCAGAAACGCACATCCTACAAGAACGGAAAGCACCACAATAGTTGTCAGCATGGCGGAAAGCTTGTGCTGAAAGAAAACCGCCAAGGTGGCAGCAAAAACGGCTGAGAAAAGCGCGACGAGCAGATGCACGGAAGCCAGCAGGAGAAAGATGCCGACATCAAAGCCTTTCACCGAGGACGAAAAACGGATTGTCCCAACGAATATCGCTGCGAAATAAATCACGAGGACAACCGCCAGCACCGCCGCCAATTTCACCAGAAAATAGCGCTGGGGCGAAAGGGGTTTGGAAAGATAAAGGTCAAGGAGTCCCTTGCTCCGCTCATCCGTGATAATCCCGCCTGCCAGGACGGCTCCGATCAGGATGGAAATCTTGTTCATGACCATATCAAACCAGACAAAGAGGAAGAGCCGGAAATCCAAGCGCGACGCACCAAACCAACTCTGAAGCGCGACCAAAATCTCTTCGTGCGGCTTGGCCAATAGGAAGGGTAGCGCCACCATAGAGTACACCACCGCCGCGATCACGAGTGCTGCTGGACGGCTTTTTAAGACTCTCAAAAATTCCTTGCGAAAGAAGACTGTAGAAGTCTCTTTGCTGGAGGCTCTGGTGGTAAGAATTAGCTCAGCGGCACTCACAATTCTCCCTCCTGTTGTTGCGCGAGTTTCAGGTAAAGCCCATCCATTGTGGCTTCGCCATGTTCTTGCTTGAGCTTATCCAACCGGCCTGCTGCGACCAAACGCCCTCGGTGCATGATGGCGACACTTTCACAAATCGCTTCAATGTCGCTCAGAATGTGCGTCGAGAACATCACTGTCACGCCCTTTTCATGGGCGAGATGTTGAATATATTGAAGAAACTCGTGGCGACCCAGCGGATCAAGCCCTGCGGTCGGTTCATCCAAGAACAAAACTTTCGGCTCATTGATGAGGGCTTGCGCTAAGCCGATTTTTTGCGTCATGCCGGACGAAAACCCGCCAAGTTTTTTATCTGCGACAGAACTGAGATCAAAGAGTTCCAGCAACTCTGCAATTTTCTGTTCCGTCTTCTTCGCCGAAAGATTGAACATGGAAGCCACGTAAGCCAGGAAAGCGCGCGCCGTCATTTCCTTGGGAAGCGCATAACTGCCCGGCAAATACCCTGACACACGGCGCACAGCAATGCTCTCGCGGACAATATCGTAGCCTAGCACTGTCGCGACGCCATCACTTGGTTTCGTCAGGCCAAGCAGCATCTTAATCGTGGTTGTCTTGCCCGCCCCGTTGTGCCCCATAAAACCGAAAATCTCGCCGCCGCCAATCCGAAAGCTGACGCGATCCACTGCCATTATGTCTTTAAATTTTTTACTGAGACCTTCAATGCGAATAGCAGATGTATCCTGGGCAGGTGTGCTTTCCATAGGACTACCTTTCTTGTGTAGCGGGGGCGAGAAAAAGCTCCATCAATTCTGCGTCAATAATGGAGAGATTGTGTTTGGGAATTCCTAGCAGTCGCTCAATGGCGCGTTCGTAACTATCAGCGCGTTTTTGGAGGAGTACGATTGCTGCTTGATAGTTCGATTGTGATAACCGCAAGGCAACGGCAAAGGCTTCGTGAACAAGCCCGCCTAAATTCAGAATCAGGCGCGCGGTCTCTTCGGGTTCTTCCAGGTCAAATTCGCCACGTGCGGCTCCCTCGGCCAGAACCTTTCCGAGTGGCGGCACGAGAAGTTCCGTCAGTTGCTCTGCTGCTCGGAGGCGCAGCCGTAGATTTTCTTCACGATAAAGGATTTCAATCAACGAGCGTAGTTCTGGAGCCTGCTCTTTTTTAAACTGCTGCCCGCTCACAAAGAAAGCCTGTATCTTCTGGAAAGGACTTAGATCGTCACGCGCAAAGAGCGGTTCATGTAGCGCCAGCCCTTGCTCGGCCATTGACCAGACTAAGGCGCTTAATACTTCTTCCTTGGAAGCAAAATGGTGATAAAAAGCGCCTTTGGAAATGCCGACGACTTGAATCAGATCATTGACAGTAGTGGCATCGTAACCTCGACTCAAAAAAAGCCCGCGTGCCGCAGCTAGAATTTCCGCCTGCCGTTCCTTTGCTTTTTTGACAATTCGCCCCATAATTAAAGAATAAACCGACGGTCGGTCTATTGTCAAGAGACAACGAAATTCGTTTAGGAATAATCTCTTTTGCCAGGAAAAGAGATTGATGTGATTCCTCAGTATGCGGGAAAAAGTGGAGGGCGTACCTTCGTCCCGACCGCTTCCTTCGCCGTTGCGTTGCTGATACAGGGCGAAATCTGTTTTACCTAAGGCGGTCAGGGCGAAGACACTCCCTCCGGCAAAAGCCATAGAGAGGAAAAGAGTTGGATCAGGTAACAGCAAGTCCCATACCACCAGAAGGTGCGGTCACAGGATCAGTGGTTGGAAGATGATGCAGTAACTCGGCGAGGGTGTGATCTAACACAATCCGTGCGGCGTCCCGCACGGTTGCACTTTTGGGGCGAAAGGCAAAGGACAAGGGCAGCGCGCGCAACAAGCAAATATCGTTTTCGCCATCGCCTACAAAAAGCACTTCCTGTAGTCTGGCATTACTTTTTTCCATCAGATGCCCTAACACATTGTGTTTGCAAAGTGCATGCTCTCCGCATCCTTGTGGATGACGGCTCATCGCCTGCGAGAGCGAAATTTCTCCGGTCGCTTTCTCATGGCGGAAGCGCAAGACGTGCGCGACGCTGAAGTCGGCAAAAACACGGCGGCGGACGATTTCTGCGGCGACGAAAAAGCTATCCGTCACAAGGCCAACGCGATACCCGCGCTGCCGTAAGCCAATGACCGTTTCCACCGCGCCGGAAACGAGCGGCATTTCCTGTGCGACTTGCATAAAGGTCTCTTTGGGGACGCCTTGAAAGAGCGACGCGATCAAGCGGGTGCGGGATTCCGCTGACATTTGTTTGTGGTCGAGGAATGGCTGCAAGGCACTGGTTTTGTAAGTGCGCTTCGCCAACTCCACGACAAACCGCCCTTCGAGCAACACGCCGTCCACATCCAACAGCGCCAGCCGCTCGGCGTGTGCAACTTTTTGCAGGATGACAGGCAGTTCTGCATGCATGGCACGCTCGACTTCTTTCATCTCTTTGATCTGGTCAGTGCGCAAACGGCCTAAGCGCGCGGCGCGATCCAAAATCACACGCATCACCTGTGTCGCCATATCGCTCAACAACTCCAAGGGGTGGGAATCGTGCTCGATATGACCAATGTCCACCTGTACGATGCGTGCGCCTAAGTGCGCCGCGTCCAGCAGCAATCCAACATCCACGCCGTAGTCATCCTCAAAGCGGAGCCGTTCCAGCCATTTGCGCCGCGCCGCGATGAGGCCGCCCAGCGGTTGCTGCATGTGATTGAGTTCAGGGAAGAACGTTTGCAAGAGCGGGCGCGCAGTGAGCGTCGTTACTCGCCCAGCCTCGCGCGTAAAGCTGGCTTTCACGAGATCGGCCTGCCCTGCCAGGAGTGGTGACACCAACCGCGCAATCAAATCTTTGTGTAAGCTACCCAGATCACCGTCCAGATATACCATCACATCGTTCTGCGCGACCACCAACCCATCATGCATGGAAGCACCTTTGCCCAACAACGTGCTGGTAATCACGCGCGCGCCCGCTGCTCGTGCTAAATCGGGCGTGCCATCAATTGAGCCATCATCCACGACGATTACTTCTGTGACCTGTGGAGCGGCCCGTGCGAAGCGCACGACCGAACTCACGGTGGCGGATTCGTTGAGAACGGGGATGATGACCGAAACCATATTCGTGCTCTCCCCCTCAAGCCGCTTGCGGCAGTTGGTCGCGGTCAGTCGCTTGCTTCGGTTTGGTTTTATCGTAGCGTGCCAGCGCAGGATCGAACGGACGATCACAGTTATTGCAGGTATAGGAGGTCAATACTTCCCCACCGACAATAAGCCATACAGTTTGACAATGCGGACATTGGTACACTGGCACACCTTTCATCTTTTTCAATTGTTCCCGGAGCAATTCGTGTTTCATGGTTCATTCCAGCAAAGCTTCTTCCTCAAACAAACTTGAGGGCATCTTCTAAACTGGAGAAGGTCTCGCGTTCCATCGCATCGGCAGGCACGATCAAACGCGCGCCCTTCTCCAGCCATGCAAGCGGAAGGTCGCCGGGGACGAAAAAACCGCCCCTCATAAAAAAGCGCAACCGCGAGGTTGCGATGCGGTAAATCGTCCGTAATTCCACTTCCGTTGCATAGACTTCGACGACACGTCCCAACGACTTGCCGCCTTGGGTAATCATTTCGATGCCCAGCAGGTGATCGCGGACACGCGCGCCGCCGGGAAATGACGGCGGCATCTCTTGCATTTCGTCCCAGGCATCGGGTGTTACCAGCACCAGCCTTTGTTCCCGGTAAACAAAACAGTCGCTGGCACGCAGCACCCATTCTTTCCGCTCAACGTCAATTACTACCAGCCCCAAAACAACGCCATCCGTCGGCTGCACAATCGCATCGGTGACCACGCCCAATGGTAGTCTGCCTTCCAGCCTGACGACGGGCATCCCATTGAGTTCGCGTGTCAGATTGAGAATGGTTTCCGGGTTCATAAGTAGTTTCTTGAAAAGATCGTAGCGAGTCCCTCACCCGTTCCCATTGAGTGAGAGCCAGGTTGAAATGCTCAACATCCGGCTCACATCAGCGAGGTCGCTCGCCACGATGCACTGAACACTCCTGGCTAGAGCAGGACTACTCGTACCAGCCAAGAGTGCCTTCCACCTATGACCCTTACAAATTCCGTGCCGCGACAATGTACCCGCTAAACCTCACGCCACAGGAAGAAAGAGGAGATTTGGCTTGAGGTACGCCAGTTGCCGACTGGGGCAGAAAGGGGCACGACTGTAGCGACAAACCGCAATTTTGCACGGGTTATGTTTGGCAAGCGATTTGCACTGACAAGCGCAAAGCGATGGTTGTGTGACCTCGCAGTGATAGTATCAACCTATGAGTATCAGTACCCGATTGATCCTGCTGTTAACGGCGATGGTCGGCCTCGTCATGGTGGCAGCGGGCTATTACTTTTTGTACCAGCGCCAGAGCATTCTGGAAAGCGCCATGCACAACGAAGTGCGCGCGCACGCCGGTACGTTGCAGCTCATGCTGGAAGAAGATTTTCACGCCGGGCGTGACCGCGACGCGCAGCAATTTATCAATCGCCTGAGCCAAAATCCGAAAATCTATAGCGTAATCCTCTACGATGTGCAGGGGCAAATCTTGATGTTGTCCGACCCGTTGGTTGCTGAGGAGATTCGGTTTCCGCCGGAAGTGCGTGATGTGCTGACTACTGGGAAGACAGTGGAAATGGTACGCCGCATTGGTGCGCAGGAAGTCTTTTCCATCATTATGCCAATTCAGATGAGCGACACGCGGCGCGGCGCATTTGAAATCACGCAGCCGCGCGACTTCATTGAAGCTGACTTTGCCGCCGCGCGCCGCGATATGACCATTATTACGCTGACGTTGTTTGTGGTCATTTTGCTGGGCGTATTGATCGTGATGCGGCGCAATCTGGCGCGTCCAATTCGAGAACTGCTGACGGGGGCAACGGCCTTGGGTGAAGGCGAATTGGATTTCCGGGTGGTCGTGCCGAAAGGGGGCAACGAATTCGCACAATTAGCGCGGGAGTTCAATCGCATGACCGACCGTTTGGCGGAACAGCGCAACGCTGCGGCCCAAGCCGCTGCCGAGCAACTCAAACTGGAACAGCAACTGCTCATCGCCGAACGATTCGCGGCATTGGGCCGCGTAGCGGCTGGTGTCGCGCATGAAATGGGCGCGCCGCTCAATGTCATCAAAGGACGGGCGGAGCAGTTGCTGGAAGGGCTGGACGCTCCGCGCAGCAAGGTGGAACGCAATCTCACCATCATCAATCAGCAGGCCGATGTCATTGCGCGCACCGTGCGCCAACTGCTGAACCTGGGTCGTCCCACTGCCTTGCAACGTAAGCCGATTGCCTTAGCTCCCTTGCTGCGCGAAGTCCACGAATTGTTGGAAGCCGAGGCGGTGAAACTGGGTATCAAACTGGCATTCAATGACCACGAAGAAAAACACATCAGTGGAGATCGGGAATTGTTACAGCAGGTGTTTATGAACATTTGCCGCAACGGCTTGCAAGCGATGTCCGCAGGCGGATGGTTGCGGATTGAGGTGCTGGCGCAAGAGAGCGCGAAAGACAGGCAGTCATTCATCGCCATTCGGGTTTCCGATACGGGGCCGGGGATTGCGGCAGAGCATTTGCATCAGATTTTTGATCCTTTTTTTACAACCAAAGACGTAGGGCAAGGAATGGGTCTAGGGCTGAGCCTGTCACGCCGCATCGTCGAGGATCACAAGGGCTGGGTCGAAGTGGCGAATCAGCCTACGGGCGGCGCGGCTTTTACGGTGTGGTTGCCGAAAGTTGAAAGTGCCACGCCGGAAACAACAGAAAGCGAGATGGTCAATGCAAGCGCGAATCCTGGTCGCTGAAGACAATGCCGACATGCGGGAGTTGTTGCAGGACGTGCTCGACGAAGCGGGCTACGAAACGATCATTGCGGTGGATGGTCGGCAGGCGATGACGCACATCGAACGCGAACGCGAAATGATTGATCTGGTCATCACCGACGTGCGTATGCCGAGCATCACGGGCGATGAATTGCTCACCGTCCTGCGTACACGTCGCGCCGAAACGCCCGTGATTGTGATTACGGCGTTCGGTTCCGTCGAACAAGCCGTCGAGATGGTCAAAGCGGGGGCATTTCAATATCTCACCAAACCGTTCAAGAACAGCGAACTTCTGCACGTCGTGGCAGAAGCGTTGGCAGTCAGTGAAGCGCAACGCACGCAGGCCCGCTTGCGGCGCGAAGCGGTCGTACCCGCACGCATCATCGGCGCGTCGCGTCCGATCCGTGCGCTGTTTGAGCAAATCACTATCGCCGCCCGCAGCGTTGGCACGGTGTTGATTACGGGTGAATCTGGCACGGGCAAAGAACTTGTGGCGCGCGCGATTCACGAGGCTTCCGAACGCAGCGGGTCGTTTGTGCCGGTTAACTGTGCGGCGATTCCCGCCGAGTTGATGGAGTCTGAATTGTTCGGGCATACGGGACAAGCCTTCACGGGCGCAAAACAGGCGCGCAAAGGGCTGATTGAAACAGCGGACAACGGCACGCTCTTTCTGGATGAAATCGGCGAGTTGCCCTTGCTCGTGCAACCGAAATTGCTGCGCGCGTTGCAGGACAAAGTGGTGCGTGCGGTGGGCGCAAATATGGAGCGCGCGGTCAATGTGCGCGTGATCGCCGCCACCAATCGGGATTTGGAAAAAGATGTCAGCGAAGGTCGTTTTCGCGAAGACTTATTCTGGCGGTTGAATGTCTTGCACATTCCTGTTCCAGCTTTGCGGGAGCGGGCGTATGACGTGCCGTTGCTCGTCGAGCATTTCATTGCCAAGATTTGTGAAGCAGCGGGCCATAAACCGCTGGCCGTTGCCCCAGAAGCGTTGGCGTTGCTCACGGCGTATGCCTGGCCCGGCAATGTGCGCGAATTGGAAAATGCCCTGGAACGCGCCGTGGCCTTCGCCTGCGGGGCGCAGATTCTGGTTGAGGATTTGCCCGAACGAGTGCGCTCCGGCGGCGGGATTGCTGCGCTGTTGTTGCGCGCCAGTGAACGAAGTCTGACGCTGCGCGAAGTCGAACGCGAATACATATTGGAAATCCTGCGGCGCACGGGCGGCAACAAACTCCGCGCCTCGCAAATGCTCGGCCTGGATCGCAAGACGCTCTATCGCAAATTGGAAGAATATCAAGCGGAGGACGCTCCCGCTGTGTAGCGTTTTTCTACAATGCTGTGGCGGAAAGCGACAGCCACGTTCCCAGAAAGGAAGCTGTGCATGATTTATCCCCTCGAAGGGATGCCCCTGCTATTGGCCGCAGGGGGCGAACACGCCAAATTGTTTCTGACTTTGTTTGTGATGTATGTCGCCGCCAAGCTCGCGGCAGAAATTTTTGAGCGATTGAAACAGCCTGCCGTCGCTGGAGAAATTCTGGCGGGCATTCTGATCGGGCCGAGCGTGCTGGGCTGGGTTGCTCCGAGCGATTTGACCAATGCGCTGTCTGAAATTGGCGTGGTCTTTTTGCTGTTTCTGGTGGGATTGGAAACCAAGCCGTCGGACATCTTTCGCGTCGGCGCACGGGCTTCGCTCGTGGCAGTGCTGGGCGTGATTGTGCCCTTTGTGGCGGGCTGGGGATTGGCCTGGTTGTGGGGACGACCGCAGATTGAATCCATCTTTATCGGTGCGGCGATGGTGGCGACTTCGGTCGGCATTACGGCGCGAGTGCTGGGACAGATGGGGCTGCTGAGTTTGGAAACGAGCCGCATCATTTTGGGCGCGGCAGTGATTGATGACGTGCTGGGGCTGATTATTCTGGCCGTCGTGAGCAGCGTAGCACAGGGCAATGTGAACTATGTCCAAATCGGCACGACCGCAGGGCTGGCGATTGGGTTCACCGTGTTGGTAGCACTGGTGGGCGCGCGAGCCATCAATCGCATGCGTCCGCGCGTCGAGAAACTCCGGGTCGGCAATTCGTGGCTGGTCTTTGGCGTTTCGTTGTGTCTGGCGTTGGTGTTGCTGGCGAATTACATCGGTGTGGCCGCGATCATCGGGGCCTTTCTCGCGGGGATGTCGTTGTCCGAAGCCACCGAAGACACTGATATGCCGCATCAAGCGGAAGCGGTCACGGAATTTCTGTTGCCATTCTTTTTGACGAACATCGGGATGCAATTGCGGCTGGATGTGTTCTTGCAGCGTGAAATCGTTGTGCTGGCAATTCTCGTGACAGTGCTGGCGGTGCTGACGAAGTTCTTCGGATGTGGATTAGGTGCGCTCACACTTGGACGCCGCAAAGCGATGCAGGTGGGGATGGGCATGGTGCCACGCGGCGAAGTCGGCATTGTCGTGGCACAACTGGGCTTGAGCCTTGGCGCGGTGAGTGATGCGATTTACGGCGTTGTGCTGGTGATGGCGGTTGCCACGACTTTGATCGCACCGCCGTTTCTGGTGCGTCTGTTTCGTGGTGAAACAAGGGACGAAACCGAAGAGCTTCTCCCCATCTCGCAGATTTCTTGAAGGAGCGCACGGATGGAAACTCTTTGGTTTTGGATTGCCGTCGCGATCTCTGGTTTTGGCTTATCCGTAGTCGCCGGGCGCTGGGTCGTGCAACACGCTGCGATGCTGGCCTACGGGCTAAACGTTCCGCCGTTTTTAATTGGCGTTACCGTGATCGCGCTCGGCACGGACGTCCCGGAAATTGCGAATTCGGTGATGGCGTCGCTGGCCGGACATGGGGATTTGAATGTTGGGGATTCGATTGGCTCAGTTGTAACGCAGATAACGCTCATTCTCGGTTTGTTGCCGTTTTTTGGCGGCAGGATGGAATTGGGCGCGTCACGCTCTGTGTTGGTGTCAGCGTTGACCATTGTAGCTTTGAATATTGGCGCGTGGATGGTGGTGGATGGGTATTTATCGCGTGGGGATGCGCTGTTGCTCTTACTGGTGTGGGTCATCGCAACTGTGGTGATTTGGCGCTATGCGCCTTCCTTTTCCGAGCCGGAATTTGTCGCCCCCACGCATCACAAAGGGGTTCATGCCTTGATTGTGTTGGCAGGATTGTTGCTGGTTGGCGTAGGCGCTGGCGCGGCAGTGAAAGCGATGGTGGAGTTATCGGCAGCGGCTGGCGTGCCGGAATATCTCATCAGCTTTTTCGGCTCCTCCATCGGAACTTCCTTGCCGGAGTTGGTGGTCACGATCACAGCGATTCGTAGCGGGCAGCGTGATCTGGCTTTGGGTGACATTGTCGGCGCGTGTTTGCTGGATTCCACCGTCTCGGTCGCGGCGGGGCCATTGTTTGCGCCTACAGCGGTCACGGCGGCGCTGGCAGTAAGAGGCGCAACCATTGCGATGAGCGCCCTGTTTCTCGTCGAACTCATCATCGGAAGTCGCCAGCGACACGACCGCTGGTCAGGGGGGGCGCTGCTGCTGCTCTATGGCGCGGTCTATTTGGTTATAACGTGACAACGAATCGGGGGCAATTATGCAAGTCAAAGAAATCATGCAACAGCCTGTGCTGACGGTGAACGAAGAAACGACGTTGGCGGAAACCGCGCAGTTGATGTTGGCGCATAAGATCGGATGTGTGCCAGTGGTGAATGCACAGGGCAAGCTTAGTGGAATCATTACCGAATCTGATTTTGTAGCGAAAGAAAAGGGCGTGCCGTTCTCTACCTTTCACGCGCCGCAAGTGTTGGGGCAATGGCTCGGCGAACAGAATCTGGAGAATATCTATCGAGCCGCGCGCGCGCGAAAGGCTAAGGAAATTATGAGTCCATTGACCGTGACGGTTGGCGAAGAAGAACCGATTGAGGCCGTCATAAAGCTGATGCTGCAACACGACATCAATCGGATTCCAGTTGTCCGCGACAATGTACCTGTAGGAATGGTTGCGCGGCACGATTTCTTGCAATTGATGTTGATCCAATTGATGTTGATCGGAAAAGACAATCGCTGATCAGCAAGGTGCAGCCGGGGCCGCGAGAGAAATGGCACCGCCTGCTCTTGGAATTCTATTTGACCGTCAATGATCGCCCCGACGACCTCTCCCTTGGGATGTGAGGAGAGAAATGCTTTGCCGCTGTGGAATATTAAAACTGATAATTCTTTCGATCTTTTTTTAGTTTCCTACGTCTCTATGAATATCAGTTCTCCATCCGACTCCTTTGCAACGCCATACGAAAGGCAATGGAATGCTAAGCAGAAAAACAAAACGGGAAACCAAGCGCGGCGCGGCGCTCCGGGAAATCAAAAAAGTGATTCCTCTCATTGACCGCATTAAGCGCGAGAAGCAAGGAACGGACTGGTCAGGGATGGAAACCTGCCCCATCTGTCAGCAGCGACTCTACATTCACTACTCTCGAGTGAGTGAGAAAAGTTTCGGTAGCTGCGAAACGCCCAACTGTGTGGCCTGGTGGTAGCCCTTGCCATAAGGGTCACTGGCGCGGATAGGGCTTCGCTATAATTTTACTATTGGTGATTCTCTTATTTGCCTTATCCGCGTGTACGGAAATCCTCGGCTGCCATCTCTTTTACCTATGGTTGGAGGCAGGTACGTCTGCGTAGCTACTGTTACAAAGTGCGCCAAGCTCCGCGCTTTTCTTTGGCTGCCACCTGAAATGTCATAACGGGAAACCCTGGGAAAGTGCAATGTCGAAGCATAGCGCACGCTAGCATTCGCTTTTCCTCGTCGAAACCCGACGAAGAATGCGTCTGCGACTGCTAATTGGTTTTAACAAACAGGCTGGTTCAGGAAACTGTCATGAAACCGGAAAAAGTCCTTAATATTGCGCAAGAAATCAAGGGAATGCCAGTGATTATGCTGGAACGGGGGCAACGGCTGGGGCGCATTGTTGATGTAATTATACATCCTACCGAAGGGGTTGTCACAGGTCTGGTCGTGAGCAACGAACAAGGCGAAGAGCGACTGTTGCTGGCCGCCGATTGTTTTGTATTTCAGGAATTGGGTGTCGCAATGGTCACGCCTGAAGGGTGGGATGAGAGCCAGCAAATGCCAGAGGGATTACAGGGCGGCCTGCGCATTTGCGAGCAGTTACAAAGACTGGAAGTGCTGACGAAAAATGGCAAATCGTTAGGACAGGTCGTTGCCGTCTATGCTACGGAAGTGGAACTGCGAACCATTTACCGCGTCGCAACCTATCGGCTGCGCCTGTTTGAACGCAGCGTTTTTTTTATACCTGGCAATCTTCCGCAAGCGTGGGTGAAGCAGAGAGGGAGATTGATCGTATCAGATGAGGAGGTGGGGCGTACATCCTGCTCCACACTACAAGAAGCACTCAAATATTTTTGAAGAGGTCGTCCGCGCGGGAAGACCATATCAGCAGAAAACTTCAAGAACAAAGGAAAGGCTGAAAGGCGTACACGTTTATGAATGCTCGGAATGTCATACTCTGTGGTTGATTGCAGGCGGCACCTGCCTGTCTGTATATCGTTGTCATGTATTTGGTCACCAATTTATCCTGCCCAAGCGCGATATAATATTACGGAGAGAACCCGCCGCAATTGCCTGAAGCCGCCTGAGCAGAGGACTTCCATACTTTTCCATCATTGTTCTTGCCCCGAATGAAGCTGCGCGGTGCGAACCTCGCCTCGGAGCAGTGAAATAGTCATAAGCTTACGCAAACTTGGTTATTCCGTCTGTATTGCGGCAGATAGTTTGTGGTTGCCGATGAAATCGCCTGACGCCATATCTTTGCCGATTTTAGCATTGTGCAAATATTATGTTTCCATAACGAGAAAGCGACTGGAGAAATTATTTTTTTCTCTAGACAGACAGTACTGCACTCGCGTTTCAAAGGGAGCCAGTGCATAACGCGGCACAATATGGTTGCAGGATAGAGTTACGAACCTGCTTCCACAATCTAACAACAATGGCGATACGCCCTCCATGGCCTAAAAAGTCACAAGGATAAAGAGGGATGTAGAGTTGCAAGCGAGTAAGCAATAAAACTCGGCTCTCTCACTGCTTTACATTCCGAGCCCCTCTTAATCCTTGTGAAGAATGGAAAGGAGTAGTCAGAAGCCATTCTGACAGACGGTTTTTATTTGGTTGCCAAAGAGCTTGCGCCGCTCTTTGTTAATTGAGTCATAGGCCACAACCAAATCGGCCTACCGCTGACAAAAGAAGCAACTAAATACAGATGAACGAAAGTAACCCTCAGGAAAGTGCCACCGACGAATTTAGCCCAAAATACGAAATACAAAGGTGCTGACCCTGTCCGTATTAACGAAACTCTTCGACAATCACATTCCTGAGATTCGCTTTCGTAATTCCTTACTCAAATTACGTGCCACACAAAAAGTTGGAGGAAGACTCAACAATCAATTGCCTTATCTGGCGGGAATAATCGTGCAATGTGGCAAAAAGCAACAGAACTGGGGTGTAAAGACACAAAGCTAATTTGTGCCAAGTACTAATGCAAGGAACGAAATCGCTCCACTTGAGCTAAAAGAATGTGCAAGCAAACAAAGAAAGCAAAGATTTTCTCGTTGCTGTAGCAGGAGCAGCCTGTGGCATAGAAATTGATAATAGCGAGGTGAGGGAAAACCTCGTCAGATCAGTATGGGAAGAAAAGATGTCAGTGGTACTAGGATAGAACTACAAGTACTGCATTAGTATGACTGACTCTTTTCTCTCTGCTGCCAATTAGTTTCATGCTGCTTACCTTGTTTTTTTGCAGAAGCTTGCGAATCATTTAAGTACGTAGAAAGTGCTTTTTTAGCGTGTAATTGCACATTTCTTGATTTTTCTCTTGCCAACCGTAACTATCGATGGGTGCGTACGGGTTTAATCCTGTACGCGCTTTTTTTGCGTTATTATCTAGCGCAGCGAAATTCCATCTCTGCTCCTTGGGATCGCCTAAAAATCCTAAGACTTTGGGGACGAATCATTGCAAAATCGCTACAGTTTGCGCGACCCCGAAAACAATACTGCGCGTGCGCGGAGAGATGTCTTTTTTCGTATCGTAATCTTCATTAAAACTGGAACGAATTCGATTGGCCTCCTGAATGAGCTTGGAGAGTTCGTCTGTTACACGACCCATAATTTGGGGCGAGCAAGTTTGTTGCGTATTTGTTTCCTTGAGATTGGTTTTCAAGGTTTCAAGATAGGTAGCAAGAAAATCATCTACGCGTCGAATCAAAGAATCATAGTCCAACAGCAGATTGCGGGTGAGTTCCAATTGATAGCGCATTTCCACTACACGAGAAGAGATGCTCGACTTCGTGCGGGCTTCAAAAAATTCTTTCCGGGCTCGATCTTCCAGCGGATCGGCAACGCTATCTCGGCTGGAATATTTTTCCCAGTTTAAATCTTCGCCACAGGATTTGGCATACGCTTGAAATTGATCTTTAACGCGCTGATGAAAAGTCATAATCTGCTGCTTTAAAAAATTGAGGTTGTTTTCCGTGACACGTTGGTCTGAGTTCGTTCGTGCTGCCAAATCGGCAATACAGATGAAGTCTTTCGCATCTTTTTGTTTGTCCTGACTGCGCCGATCCTGGAACATAAAGAACCCCATTTCCACCACCAAAGAAACAATCGAATTAGGCGCACTATGACTATTTCTAATGGTGTCGAGCAACCCTTGATTTTTCCCCTGATTTGCTTTGAGCAGATCCATCTTCTCTTTGAAGATAGGCTCGCTCAGCGGATTTCCTAAGCGCTGAAACGCGGAGAGATTGGCAGAGAGATCCGTGGCAAATTTCAGCTTACCCGAATTTCTAATGAGGGAGGAAATGACCTTTAATCCCTCCAAATATTTTTGCTCTTCTTCGACCAAATATTTTTCTAGGGATTGGCGTGCTTTTCCTTCTAATAACAAAACGCGATTATCGCTGTTTTGCAGATTTGCTTCTAAGGTTTTAATGTCGCGCCTCGCATGCAGCAATTCAGATTCTTTCTGGCTGACTTTCCCCTCTAACTCGGCGACTTTGTTGGACTGAAAGGTATGGGATTGTTCGAGTCGGACAATCCGTTCCAGCAAGATGCGCATTTCCTCCAGCTCTTGCGAGGATCTACCCACAGGGCTGTTAGTGGCCGCTTTATTTTCGGCACCGGCAGCCTCTTTGTTGGCATTATTACTTTGTGCATAAACAAAATCAGACACCGGCAGCAGATAAAAAACAAAAACGATAAAATTGATAGTTAACCTACGCATGATCCCTCTAACTTGTGTTGTAATGCCTGCCGACACAAGTGCAGACGTAGTAGCCATTACGCCTGCAAATTCCACGAACAGACAGAGGACAGCCTGACTATTGCAATGTTAATCAGGATGTCAGTTCCGTAATTTGCCAAGGAAAACGTCTCCATATTATCCCCGACATACGGCAATGTAGCTTACAGCATTTCCCGCGCTATCTTCAGCCCAGAATTTAGTGCCAAGAACAGACGTGTAAAGGATCTCTGCGAGCAGCCGCGCGCAGGGTATTATTTTGCGAACTTCGTGCGCCGCGTTGCCTCAGTCGGCAGGTGCCAATTCATCTTCATTGACGTAAAGGGGATTAAGCAGTGAATCGCGCATTTTATAGCGAATCGTCCCCGCTTCGTTATAAACCTCTAGCACCGTTAGTTTTTCCCTTTGATGCAAAAGAACCGTCTCCCCTTTATGAAATTTTGCTTTGGAGATATCACCCGGCATAGCTACCCAATAGCTGAGTAAGAGCGCGAGCATAATCGCCCCTACCGAAACGCCCAAAATTTTCCACTCATCATGGTCCCACAACTGCTTCATAGGTCAAGTCTCACGAGTATTCCCTTCCTGTGCAAAGCAACCGGTATGCCTTACTGGTAAAGTGCGCGCGCGCCTGCCATTGAGCGAGGAGAAAAAAACATTTCGCTAGCAATATAAGTGTCTTCTCTTTCTGACCACCGCAGCCGAGCAGTGATTCCGACAGCAGGATAATACCGGGAAGCAGGACGTTTCCCTCTGGTATACCACTTGCAACCGAATATTAATAAATTCTTATGGAACGAGTAGACCTGTGGCGTATGCCACCTTGTGTAAGCTTTCGTATCTTTGTGTTCCTCTCGTTTCGACTTTTGTAACAATTGGAGAAAACCATTTTATGGTCCCCCTCATTCCAACATGCCAAGCTTCCCTCGCTTTCTTCCGCGCGCGCCCTACTCCCTCGCCCTATAACCATGTAGAAGACACCTAGCCCTCACACAACTACTACTTGCTAGCTGGCAATCACGCGCCGGGCTCAGCATCTTTCTACAACTACAGCAACATGATGATTAAAGGGAAAGCCGTGCGCCGCGCCCTGCACAGTGCGCCTGCGGCGTTAGCATTTCCCCGCGACGACTTCCTATGAACTCCCCATTCGCTCTGACCAATCCGCTGGTGCCGTTAACTTGTGTTACCTCCCGCTGGCACAACTGGCAACTTGCCGCACTGCTGCTTTTAGCCAGTGCGATTTTACTAACGAATCTCTCCTCTGGTGACTTAAGTGGCTATGATGATGCCGCCTATGCGCATGAAGCCAAAGTCGTCCTACAAACCGGCGATTGGCTCACCTTACGCTTGAACGGCAGGCTGGATTTCGATAAGCCGCCCCTCTTTATCTGGATAGAAGCTATTTCGTTTCGGCTGTTCGGCTTCTCAGACTGGGCGGCCAAACTTCCCGCAGCGCTCTGCGCTCTGGCGACGCTGCTCGTGCTGTGGCGACTGAGTGCCGCAATCGGGGGCGATCACGGGCTGCCCCTGCTGTCGGTCATCATCTTGCTCTGTACGCAGTATTTTCTCAAATATGCCATGCACGCGATGACCGATGTGCCATTTACCTTCTTTTTTACCTTGGCAATGTATTGGTATGTCAAAGGCCTGCGAGTACCTCGTTACCTGCTGGCCGCTGGGGTGGCAACGGGGCTGGCGTCACTGCTGCGCCTCCCCATCGGCTGTTTGCCCATCGGCATTGTTTTCCTCCATTTACTCTGGTGCCAACAATATAACGTGCTGCGCTCTTGGTATCTGGGGGGCTTTCTGGTGGGTGCGCTCATCCTGCCGTTGGGCTGGATGGGGATTTGTTATGGATTACACGGCAAGGCGTTTTTTACGCTGTTTTTTGCCAATGTGCTGCAGCATGCGGCGGCGGCGCAGCCCAAGCTATTCTATCAACAGCTTGCCAGTTACTTTGAATATGGTTGGTTGGTGCTGAAACTTTACTGGCCCTGGCTGCCTTTGTTGCTGCTGGGCTTCGGTCTGGCGTTCCAACAAGCGTGGCGGGAACGCACGGCAAGCAGTAGTTTATTAGTGCTCTGGCTGGGCGTGGTCATCCTGCCGCTCTCACTCGCCGAAAGCAAAGTGCTGCGCTATTTGCTCCCGGTCTTTCCGGCGTTTTCGATTCTGGCAGCGCAAGGCCTGCAGCGCCTGCTTACGCCACCGCGCATAGCTGCCTTTGTGAAGCTCGCGTATTGCGCCCTTGCGCTGCTCGCTATCATCCTGATCAGCAAACCGCAATATCGTCCCCGCGCCACTGATATGCGCGCTCTAGCCCCGCTCATTCGTGCTACGACCGCACCGCAACAACGAGTGCTGCTCTATACTGCGGGCGAATATCAATGGGATTATCGCAATCAATTGCTATGGTATGGCGAGCGCTTATGTTGGCATCTGGTCCGCCGTGATAACCTCCTGGCAGCCGTAGCCTGCGATCCGCAAGCGGTCGCCGTAATGGATCGCGCTTCTTATCTCCAACTGAGCCAGGCGGAGACCGACAAGCTAGAAACGCTGGGCACTTCCAACAACTTTGTTTGTTTGCGACAACGCACAGCGCAGGCGTCGGCTCCTGCACTTACGATCGCGCGTTCGTCACCAGTGGGCACCAAAATTTTTGCCATTTGGTGAGGCAGAGCCCCCGCCAGCCACCTGGATGGAGCAGGTGCAAAAGCCCTTGTACCATCCGCCCTTGCACGCGCGGCGGCCAAATCGCAATGTATTCCTGCTCGACAAAGGTAGGCGCAAATTTCGTTTTGAAGCGGTGTAAGGATTGGCAGGGATAGATACGATCTCCATACCGATAGCACCAGCGCAGCAAGCGCGTTAGGCGCGGGAATTGTCCGCTTTCCGGTCTAAGCTCCGCCAGGGGCGAGGTGCCGAGCGTCGCGAGTTGCGCGCCGGTTTGCGCCAGGCTTTGCAGCGCCGTCACGACTAGTAATTCATTCACGCCGCGCGCCGCGTCAGGCCGTCGAATTAAATCTTCCAGATACCAGCCCTGCCGGGCGGCAAACGGGCTGCAAACCAGTATTCCCACCATCTGCCCATCCGCCTGATAAGCTAGAAAATAATGTTTGTAAGCACTCCACTGACATGGCGCTAAGGCCAGTAACCAGTCGAGCGGCGCGATGGCGTGCGACTGCAGCCAGACCTGGCAAAGTTCGGCGATAGCGGCTTGGGTCGGAAGCGAGAGTTTGGCTGGGGGAGCGAGATGCATTACGGTGATACCTGCCTTGCGGGCCTGATTGACACCCGCGCGCACCTTTTTCGCGCGATCCCCTGTCGGCTGCCACGTGGGTAAAGAAAAATAGCCCGACGTCCCGATCGGGAGTAAGCCCATTCCGCAAGTCCGCGCAATCTGGGCATACGCCGCACTCACCGGGAGCATCAGGCAGGACAGGTTTTGCGCGCGGCAATAAGTCAAAAATTCCTGCGTCACAGCGGCCCAGTGCTCCGGAGCAGCTAACGGGGCAGCGGTCACAATCGCGACTTGCTGGCAACACTGAAAGACGACGGCTCCTTCATTTGCCTGTGCAAACCACACCTGCGCACGATCGGCGAGCGAAAGAAACGACTGATACTCATAGCCATAGGCCGCCAGCAGCGCTAATAAACGGGTTTGGGGCGCAGCAGCAAGAGGGGGCATCGCCGTTGTGACTGCGCCGGGCAACGACCAATCGGGGGAAAGGGGGGGGGCAAGGGAGATCATAAATTTGTTTCACCAAGTTGACTTACTGATGGAGTTATTTGCTGCGGGCTCCGCTCGCTTACCAGCCAGAGCCCCAGCGCAAGCGGAGCGGCACAAGCGAAAAACAGACTTGGGGCACAGCAGCACGCCAGTCAGGTTGCGCGCTGCTTTTTGCCTTGCAGAATCAAAGTACTGCGCCGCACCACTGGCGTTTTAAAATGGAGAGAGAAGCAACCACTGCCGCGCCGCCGCCCCTCTCTCGCTTGTTAGGGATGAAAATACGCTGTGCCAAACGAATCAATTCCTATACCACAACCAGTGAACCGTACAGCGCAGGCTCACAAGTCAATCTGGAACCGTTCTGCCATCCGATACAACGTGCGCCGATTGATGCCAAGAATTTCCGCCGCCTGTGTGCGGTTGCCGCCCGTGACTTCGAGCACGTGTAGCAAATAGCGGCGCTCCATTTCATCAATCGTCGGCAACCCCACAAACAGCGTCTGCAATTCGTCGCGGCCCGGCGGCGCGGTAAGGTGCGGATGCTGCAAGCGCTCCGGTAAATCGGCCAGGGCAATGTGACGGCTATTGCTTAAGGTCACCGCCCGCTCAATCACATTCTCCAATTCCCGCACGTTGCCTGGCCACGCGTAGGCGTTTAAGATATCCAGCGTCTGCTCCGTCAGGTGAGCGAGTGCTTTGCCCGGCGGCGTATGCTTGCGCAAAAAGTGGTCAACCAGCAGCGCAATATCATCCCGCCGCTCCCGTAAAGGGGGAAGATGAAGGGTAATGACATTGAGACGATAGAGTAAATCCTGCCGAAACCGCCCTTGTTCCACGGCTTTTTCCAACTCACAATTACTGGCCGCAATGACGCGGGCGCGAACCTTTACAACCGCACTGCCGCCGACCGGAAGGATTTCCTTTTCTTGGAGCACACGCAATAATTTGACCTGTAACGCAGGACTGGTCTCGCTAATTTCATCTAAAAAAACAGTGCCCGCCCCCGCTTGCTCAAAGATGCCGCGCTTATGGTTGATGGCACCGGTAAAAGAACCTTTGACGTGGCCAAACAACTCTGATTCCAGCAGCGTTTCGGTCAACGCCCCGCAGTTGACGGCGACAAACGGGGCGCCGTGGCGCGCGCCGTGCGCATGAATGGCGCGCGCCACCAGCTCTTTCCCTGTCCCCGACTCGCCGGTAATCAACACCGCCGCTGCCGCATCCGAGACCCGAGCAATCAGCTTATAAATTTCCAGCAGCGCCGGAGAACGTCCCACGAGGCCAGTGGCAAAGCCTTCTTCCGCTCCCGCTGGCGTGGCCTGTCCACGGTGTGGAAGCCGCGCGATGAGCGCACGCCGCACTGTGGCAACGACGGCCTCAATGTCAAAGGGTTTGCTAATGTAATCAAACGCTCCCTCGCGCACGGCCCGCACGGCGGTATCGAGTGAGCCAAAGGCCGTCATCAGAATCACGGGCAGCGCCGGATAAGCCCGCCGCACTTGATCCAATAATATGAGCCCGTCTACTTTCGATTGCATGCGAATGTCACTGATTAACACATCGGCACTGCTCTCTTGCAGCGCCGCGAGGGCAGCGTCCCCGCTCTGAGCCGTGCGAAACGAAAACCCTTCGCGCACAAAGACCTCGCCCAACAATTCACACGTCACAGGATCGTCATCGACGATCATGATTTGCCCCGCTTCACGCGCCATAAGGAACTCTCTCTTTCATTGGCGATATCGTGTCTGCGACTGCGGCCAGGGGAAGTTTAACCTGCATGGTAGTCCCTGTTGTGCCGCCACTGTTGACCTCAATCTCACCCTCGTGATCGGTAATGATTTCCTGCGCAATCGCGAGCCCAAACCCGCTGCCGGAGGCTTTCGTGGTCCACATGGGCTCAAATAAATGCGGCAAAGCTTCCGGCGCAATTCCCGCCCCGGTATCGTGCAGGACGACGCAGATCACCCCGTGAGCCGCATCATAATGCGTCGCAATTGTAAGCGTACCGCCGCCGGGCATGGCTTCGATGCTATTGGTAATGAGGTTGAGAAATACTTGCTGCAGCCCCTCGCCATCCGCCGCTAACACCGGCAGAGCCGGGTCGAGTTGCCAAGCCACCGTAATTTGACACTGCACCAGCAGGGGCGCGACCAGGGCGATTAACGCCTGAAGCACCTCATTGAGGGCGAGCGGGTGCCGCACGACGGGTTTGCGGTGTGTCCACTCTAACAGGCGCTTAACAATCCCGATGATGAAGACCACTTGTTGTTGCACAATCGTGAGCCTGCGCTGCGTCTCCGCATGGGTCGCGTGATCACGCGCCAGCAATTGTAAATGCCCGGAAACTGCATTGAGGGGCGTCCCAATGTCATGCGCTAACGAGGCGGCCATCTGACCCGCGATGGCCATACGCTCGGCGCGCGACAGGCGTTGTTGCGTGGCAAGCAGAGCCTGATTGGTGGCGGAGATTTCCTGCCGGGCCGCCGCCACCTGCGCGCGCAACTCCTCATTAAAGCCACTAATCTGAGTGACTAACTGTTCGCGTTCCAGATGCCGCTCACGCAGCGTCTCCGTGAGTTTTTTGCGGGACGCATTCAGCCAACTAATCAATAATGCCACGCCCATAAAGACGGCGGCGCGTATCAAGTTCCCGAAGGTAAACTCAAAGCCATTGTAGGGCGGAATAAAATAATAATCGGCTGCCAGGGTGGAAAGAATCGTGACCAGAATGCCAGGCCCCAAGCCGCCATAGAAAGCTGCCAACATGACAGCCGCAAAAAATAACGGGGTCGCCGAAGGCTCAAGAAATGCCCAGAGCAATTTATTCAGCCATAAAGCCAAGAGAAAAAACAGCAGCGAGACGAGATAATGCACGACCGTGTTGTGCTGCCAAATCGCTTTTTGTGATTTGCTCATGAGTAATTTATTTTGCGCGCTATACCTGACCGCTAAGCACTGCAATGGCGCGGCGCAGTTCCTAGATAGCATAAGTGGTGCCAAGGCTGCGCGCCGCGCACGCCGTGCAAAAAAAGCTGCGCTGACCTGACAACTCGCACTGACAGGATGCTCTTGCTGCTGATCAGCGGCCACATTTTTTTCGGTCAACCGCCGCGCACGAAAAGAATGACCGCTTGCAACTGTGGCTTTTTTACTCACTTCGGCCGCAAGTGCCACACTTGAACAACATTTTTTGCCACACCATAGCGTGAATCATTGAGCAATAAGTTACTTGGATTGGCAAGAGCGGCGGCAAAGTCGAAGGGCTAGGAGTAAAGCCCCGTTCCTCGCGCACACTGGTGCCATGAGGTAAGGGTGACGCCAGCCTGCTGCAAGTGCGACAGGAATTCATCTTGTAAGATGGTTTGCAGTTCCTGATAACCTTGATATTGCGCATACGGAAATCCATCCGCCAGACTGGGATGCAGAGCCACTTCGGTGACGCCCGCTGGTAAGCGGCGCACATCGGCTAATAACGCTGGCAATTGATAGCGACCCGCCCGCTGAAAACCTAAAAAGTGTTGATTTCTTCCCACCCACTCATAGTAATTCGTCAGGCGCGCGACGCCTAATGAAGCACGCAGCGCCAGGCTCGCCCAAGGACGAGCCTGCCAATGGAATGGTTCGCAGGGCAGGCGCAAGGCGGGAATCCTGTACTCTTCACAAAGACGCAGGGCGCAATAGAAAAAAGGAAAGAAGGCATGTTCGTGTTGATTGACTATCGGCATGGGTAACGTGAATCCCAGCCGCTAACAGGCGTTCGAGTTGCGCGCGCCATTCAATTTCTAGCGCGCGCGTCACAGCCCGAGGCCGGCGCAGCCAGCGCGCGAAGAGGAAAGGAAGCCCGACAAAATTACCACTCGAATTGAGCAAAACCTGCAGCGCGGGGTTCGTGGAAACGGGTGTCCCCTCCACCGTATTCCAATGAATCCCTACATTGGCGCAGCGATTTTGCACCAGATACGCAACCGCTGGCTGCCAGGCCGAGCCATTGGCCAAGACCGAAACGCCGCCTAAGCGTCTGGCGGCCAGTAGTAATTCGACCGCCGCATTTATTTCTGTGCTCTGGCCATAATCATCGGCGTTCAAAATTAATTTTTTGGTGGGGGAGTACATGGCGGAAACTTTCATTCAACGCCCCCTACGAAGCGAAGCGGGCAAGACCACAACCAGCACAACAGTCAACGGGAAAGGAGCGTAAAAACAAGCAGATATGGGCAAGAAAAATAGCAGGTGCGGTTTATGGAAATCATAAGCCCGCACCTGCGCCGGTAGATGTTACATGAAGCTTACCGAGAAAAGATCGTTGCCAACCTTATATCACTTCAATGAAAAAAGAGAGGTAAAGCAGTCAAGAGAGCAGCGGCCCAGAGGAATCCATCCCCTCACGAAAAAGGTCCCCCCGGGCCGCTGCTCTCTCCAACTGATCTGACGTGAGAGACTATCTCACAATAGGCTTATAACAATTCCTATGCCAAAAAAGGCTCCCTAGCTAATGTTTAGTCAGCGGTTGGCAAGGGAGTTGCTAGAGCACAGCCGCAGTATAAGCACTGCGCGGCAAAAAAATGCTGACCCGGCGTTATCGTTGTCAGCCCGCACCAAAACGACGGAGGGACTTTCCCTTTATGAGACCTGCCAAAATCTGTGTGGTCACAGCGGCAACGACGCCGCAGGGCCGTGCGCTTTGCCACGCACTGGCGGCGCAGGAGATAACCCTAATTTTAGGCTGTGAAGATGTCGCCGCAGGACAAACCATGGGGGAGGAAATTCGCACGCAAACAGGTAATGCGCACAGCGTTGTGCTGCCCTTACAGCTCTCGTCTCCTGCTTCAATTCGCCATTTTGTCCAAACGCTCCAGGCTCGCGCTGGTCAGTTACATCTCTTAGTCAATCAAACGACAAACTATCGCATCGATGGCACCCGACTTTCACTCGCGCCCTCGCAAGCGGCCTGGTACTGGGGGCAACATTATCTGGGGCACTTTGCTCTTACCACGCAATTGCTGCCGCTCCTGCGCGCCAGCGCGCGCAGCCGGATTATTAATCTGGCAGCGGCGAAAATGCTGAACTACCCGCAATGGATCCCGCGCGGGAAGGCCTTGTCGCTGGCGCACGCAAATCAACTTTACGGGCCCCTATTTTACCGAGCGCAGTGGGCTAAACTCATGTTTACCTACCTCCTGAATTGTCGCTTAGCAGGGAGCGGGGTTACCGCCAATTGTTATCTGCTTCCTGCGAGCGGCAGCAGGGCGCAGGCGTGGTTTGCCCCGAGACGTTGGCGCGCTGCGCGAGCCCTCCAACAAACGGCTCGCCGCCTCGTGCGTCTGGCATGCGGCCCGGAGTTTGCCACGTTAAGTGGTAAATTATTCACCCCCACCTTAGCGCAGATTTCTTCTCCTGCCGCGACCTATGATTATGAGGCGGGCTTGCGTTTATGGCATGCATCAGAACAGTTACTACGCGCCGCAGAAGCATTCGGCGTTGCAGCGGAAGCGGCAGGGAGAAAGCCTATCACTGACCTGACAAGCGCGCCCGTTAGCGCTGCCGTAGGTGAATCACTGCTATGGGACAGTGCGTCCCTGCACGACGCGTGAGATATTCCTCGGCTATGAAAATCGCCGGCAGTGTGGATACACCTAGCGCAGCCGGTCTGCCCCCAATTGCCCCGCAAGGAGACTTGCTATGCCGCGCACCAACAGCTATGAATGCCCGCGTTGTCACCGGGAATATCCAAAATTTATCCGGTCGTGCGCTTGCTGCTATCAACCGAAAGTGAAATCGCACCGTCGAATGCTCTTATTGGTTTTGCTGACGCCGGCGGGGATATGTTGCTTGGGTGTGTTGCTAGTGCTGGTCAGACGATGACTACCCTTGCGACAGGCTTGTGCGGGGGGCAATCCTTATTCTAACCAAGCCAGACAATGCGGGGTTGAACACTTCCCCCACGTTTTGCCGGACTGCCCTACATACGTTACCTCCATAGGCTGTGCACAAACGGGGCAGTCTACCTGCCCGCGCCAGTTCTATTGTGCCTTGAGCTGCACCAGCAACGGGAACAGCTTTTTGACCTGCTGCCAATCCCTTTGTCGTTTGGTGGCTTGGGCCAGGTGCTCCGCTGCGGTGTGAGCTACATAATGCACACAACAGGTGCCCGGTTGATGTCCGAGCGCCTGCCAGCCGCGCTGGGCCACCGTCTCTGGCGCGGCACTTGGCACGCAGGGTGCTTGCGATACCACGCCGGGTACGCCGACAAACCGTGGCATCACATCGCGGTAACAAATCCCCGCTTTGCAATGCGAGAAAAGTCGTTCGTTGGTGAAATGTTTGCAAGTACGTTTTTCCATCTGACTGTTCCTTTAGAGCAAGGGAAAGAACGGATTCCCAGACCTTGAATGCATATTCCGAAGGAACGTGAAAGGTGATTTCGAGCCGTGAAAGGCAATTTCGAGGAAGATGAAAGATGACGGATTTCGACGAACGTGAAAGGGTTTGCCCCTTGCTCGAAATTCTGACCGGACGTGATTTCGATGCGTGAAAGGTGATTTCGACGTTCGTGAAAGCCTAGGAGTGGAACCCCTAACGCAGGCGCACTCACTCTTTTTCCAGATCAGAAAAGGAGTTTGAAGGTATGCCTGCTCGTCCACTCACGATGCACCAGATTGAAGAAATTTTGCGGCTCTATGCCGCGCACCTCTCCCAACCGCAGATCGCCCGTGCGTTATGTTTGTCGCTCGGCGTGGTCAATAAATATCTGCAAGCCGCCCGGCGTGCCAAACTCAGTTGGCCGCTGCCCGCCGAACTCACGGCGGAACAATTACAGCAACGCCTGTTTCCCGTCGCTCAAAGTCTGACGCTCTTGCCGAAAGAGATGCCCGACTTTGCCCGCGTGCATCTGGAACTCAAGCAGAAAGGCGTGACGCGGCTCTTGTTGTGGGAAGAATACGCCGCCGAGCATCCGCAGCAGCATTACAGCTACAGCCGCTTCACCGAACTCTATCAGGACTATCGTCGCCGTTTGCGTGTGACCTTGCGCCAAACGCATCGGGCCGGCGAGAAATTGTTCGTGGATTATGCCGGGCCGACCGTAGACATTATTGATGGGGGAACTGGCGAAGTCCGCGCTGCCCAAATCTTCGTGGCGCTGCTAGGGGCTTCCAATTACACCTACGTGGAAGCGACTTGGGCACAAAGTCCGCCCGATTGGTGTGGCTCGCACGTCCGCGCCTTCGAGTTCTTTGGTGGTGTGCCGGAAATCGTCGTCCCCGAGCCCTTACCGACGTCTGCAACTCCCTCAACTCCCTTGCCGTCGCACACCTATATTCGTGGGGCGGTCTATTATCAACAACTCTTACAAGGAGAAGCACCGGATGTTGATCCAACCGACACTCGACACCTTACGCACGCTAAAACTGCCCGGCATGGTGCAAGCTTGCCAACAACAACAGGAGCAGGCGCACTCAAAGCGGGAGAGGTCGTGCAAACGTCCGGCCTGAAAGCCGTCAAACTTGAACAAATGTCACAACTCGTCACTACGCTCAGCCGTGATATTGCGCGGCGCGCCGAGCAAGCGTTGACACTGCGATATTAAATAAAATTGTAGCGGAGCACAAAATGAGCAACTACTTGGAAATGATTGAACCGACCACTCAACACACAAAGATTGTCAGCACGCCGATACATGCCACTGGCATCTACACATTGAGTGAAGCAGCACTGCTGAGCAAATGCAGTTATTCTTCTATTCGCCGGGCAGCCGAGAGTGGTAATTTAGTAATTACCTATATTGGGAATCATCCACGTGTGATCGGCGCAAAGTTATTCGCCTGGATTGAAGCGGGTGGCAAAACGGGGCGCAGTAAAGCTACTATGTAGCAAGCATAAAAACAGTAGCAGTGAACAATCTGACTTGTTTTTTTTCACTACTTGTGCGGTCAATTAAAAAGCAAGGTATTTGATAATAACGAATCGGGATAATTGGTGCGATGGATTTGGGCGAAAGACACTTTCACTTCTTATGTGGGACAATATGTGGGACACCCAAGAAAAAAGCCTCCAAGTGGAGGCTCTAACTTATTGATTTAATTGGTCGGGGCAGCAAGATTCGAACTTGCGACCTCTCGGTCCCAAACCGAGCGCTCTACCAAGCTGAGCCATGCCCCGACAAGTTGCGCATTATACATAAATGACCTAGCTATGCCTAGCATATGCGCAAAGTTTTTTTACTTTATGGGATTGGGGTAGCGCTCGCGGGCGGACTTGCAACTACACCTGCGACAGGAGCGCCTTTGGTAATCGCTAAATTTTCAAGCCAGGAACGATTGTCATTCGGATTGTAGATCAAAATTGCCGTAAGGCTGTCGCCCGCTTCCAGCTTCGCAAAATTCGCATCATCTTTCACCGGAAATTTCATTGTCATTGCAGACATAAAACCTTTGATTTCTTCGTGCTGAATTTTGGCGATCTTTTTTTCCTTGTCGGAAATCTCTACGATTTTCCCTTTGAAATCGTAACGTTTTAAAGCCGTCGTTTGCGCGGGCGCGGCAACTTTTTTCTCGCAGGCCGAAACAAGCAAACAAATAATTATTACAGTTACAGAAGCAAAAGTTTTCATATTATTCACCTTAAAAATTCTAAATCATGACTGCTATGAAGCTTATCAAATTTCATTGTATGTGTCGCCAGTTCCAGTCACTGTGCATCTTAGAAGCAGCAAACACCGTTTTATTGTTATCACATCACAGCTTCGCAAATTTTCTCCCGCATTCTTTCCCTGCTCTTTTATTAGGAATACGGAATGAACATAAAGCGTCAAATCACATTCACACTCTTTGCTCTCGCAGCAATGTGTTTTGGCGTATTTAAAGTTGCGGCTCAACCTGGCACAGCGGTTCCAGCTACATCAGGAATGAACACACAAAAGCCTGGTTCGGTGCTGTTTTACCCTTATTACAAATCAGACATCATGCGTCCGCAGGTAGAAAACACTAAGATCAACATCACCAATACGCACCTGACGCAAATGGTTTATGCTCACATCTTTTTTATTGATACATCAAATTGCCAACCGGCTGACAGCTTCGTTTGTTTGACCGCGAATCAGACCTTTAGTTTTATTGCCTCCGATTATGATCCAGGCATAACAGGATATTTGCTGGTCGTTGCGGTGAGTAAAGATACAGGGTTGCCGATTCAGTTTAATAACCTGATCGGCGATTATTATTTTCGTTTGCTCTCAGGCCACGAAGCCAATTTAGGAGCCGAAGCTTTTGCCGCGCTCAAAGACCCGCCTGCAACATTGAATACTGATGGAGCCACATTCAGTCTTAAATTTGATGACGTCAATTATAATTCCGCGCCGCGCGTTTTAGCTGTTGATAGCATTGCCAGTCGCGCCGATGGCAACGAAACGATGTTGGTGCTGACACGAATCGGCGGCGATCTCGTCAATGGCGCAGATTACAATTTGGGAGGTTTGTTAGGGTTGGTTTACGACGATACAGAGAAAGGATTTAGTTTCACGATGGCGGGCGGAAATTGCCAGTATCGGACAATTATTTCTGATAGCGCTCCGCGTTTAGTGCCACGCTTCACTTCGATAATTCGCGCTGGACATCACGGCTGGATCAAAATGTGGCCGTCAGCTAACATCCCGATGGTAGGCTTTGTGGTCAATTTCCATCCTACGCCTTCGACCGCGAATTACAGCGGCGGTCATACTCTACATACAATCACGAATACAACTGCGGGCGTCTTCACTTTGCCAGTGTTCATGCCAACTTGTTAGCGCTTGGCGGCCTTGGGAACTTTGGGAGCTTCAGCCGGAGGAGGAGGCGGCGGCGGCGGCGGATAAACACCACCCGGCCCTGCCTGCGCAGGAGGCATACCATCAGGCGGTGCAACTTCTCCAGCAGGCAGATCAGGAATATTTTCGCCTCCGCCTGCAATGACAATTAGCGTTTTCTCTTTATTGGTGTTGTCATTAGAAACAATGATTTTCTTTCCACCGTTCTCTGTATTTACAGTCATCTCAACGGTACGGCGTTCATCAACCCGCGTATCTTTAACGGCGACCTTATCACCAAATTTTTCTTTATAAAAATCTACGACTTCATCAATATCATCATCCGTAGTAAACATCGCAACGCCGCCATTAAATTTCCCTTTATCATTTTTTCCTTTGGCGGAGATCGAGAATCCTTTGCGATCTGAATTGGGGTAAATAAATTCTTCAAAATCCTTGTCTGCGGCTTTCCCCGTATTGATAGTCACACCATCACCAACAGGGAAACTCCCGTTTTCCGCAGCCTTTGCAATTTCCTGAAATTTATCTTTCACCATATAAACCGCAGCACCAATAAAAATCGTGCCCAAAAGCAAAAGCACGCCTAACGTAATCAAAATCGCTTTGAGTACGCCGGAAGATTTCTTAGGTGGTCGTGCTTGCACATTTTGGGGATGATACGTTTGCGGCATTTGCGATTGATAGCCGCTCGGCGCATTCATCGTTTCAGTTGGCGCGCCGAATGATCCGCTCGTGTTGCGTGGCGGCGCGGAAGGGGCAGCCGGAGGCAAATCAGCACTTTTCGTTGCTTGTAGTGGCGGTTGTGGCTGCGGCATCGGAGGAGTTTTTATTTCTCCGCTCGGCATATTTGACGGCAAAGTAGCGGTTCCAATTGGCGTTCCGCAACCGTGGCAAAACTTGGCTCCGTCGCGTGTTTGCGTTCCACATTTTGGGCATTGAAATGACATATCCGACCTCCGAGCTAAGCGAAAAAACTAGATTGAAATAATGCCAAGCGAGCGTAGAGCATCCGCTTGCACATTGTCAACAATCACTCCATTTACGTAGAAATGCGCACTGAAGTTCGCGGCAGTTTTATTTCAACGCTTCAGCAAACAAGCGCGCAGCCCAAACCATTGCGAGATGCGAGCGCGATTTTGCGCAATTAGCCAATAGGCAAAAATTTCGAGTAAAAGTAAGGGTGGAACAAGGTAAAGCAGCAAAACCAAAATCCGCCACGGAAAAAATTGCCACAAGAAATAATTCACGGCGAACGCGCCTTGATGAACTTTGCCCGATTTAGCAATGACCTGTAATTTCTTGTCACATTGCGCGTAAGTAATGCCGAATTGCGCAAGCTCTGCTTCAGAAAAACTTTGGTACGGCTGCACCACAAAACGCTGCGACGCATCAATCCATTTCACCAGTTCAGATGATTTCGTACAAATGCCGCAATCGCCGTCAAATAACATATATGCCTTTTTGCCAGGTCGAATTTGCACAGCCTTACCTTGATTGGTTAAGTACACGTCTTACACAAAATGTGGTGCGGATTGTTTATCCGCACTAGTTTTCAGTGGCAGAATCCGCGCGGATAAACAATCCGCACCACATTTTCGCACTACATTTTCCCTTTTCTATGGACAGCCTAAATTATTGTTTTGCAGGTTTATATGGCCCTGTCGCAGTGGCTTTCGGCCCGGCTTCTCGTTTGGGCAAACTTGCTGGCGCAGTTGTTTTCTTGCCAGCCCATAGCACCGAGTTATGCACAAGCTTTTGCATTTCGGGCATAAAGAAAATCGGATACTCTTCGTGACCAGGGCGAATGTAAACGAAGCGGCCTTTATCAAGCGTCCACACCATCACTTCACGATTGCGATGCCCTGTTTCCCAAGTGCCTTCAAAAATCACCGCTTCCGGCGTAGGCACGTCAAAGGGTTCGGTATAAATTTCAGTTTTGGGAACCATGAAATCTTTGATGCCTTTCGCAATTGGATGTTTTGGCGAGACGACCCACAATTGTTCAGGTTTGCCAAAATTGACGTACGAACTCCAACTTCCCGTAGCTTGCAAAGCGGCTTTGAGCGGTTTGGAAAAATGCGCGGAGTGTAAGGCAATGAAGCCCATGCCATTTTCGCGGATGTGTTTGACGACGCGGTTGACAATTTCATTTGGTACATCATTGTGCTTCTTGTGACCGAACCAAATCAATACGTCTGTGTTATTGAGCGTCTCTTCACTCAAACCAGATTCCGCGTCAGAAAGTTGCGCTGTCTTTGCCACGACATCTTTTTGTTTGTTGAGAAAATCAGCGAGTGCACCACTGATTCCGGTTGGATAAATTTCGCGCGGCTCAGTTTGTTCTGACCAACATAACACTCGTACTTTATTTGTTTTTTGTGCAAAGGAGGTTGAGAGTTGCGCAAACAAAATTACGCTTGCGGCGAGTAAAATCAGGGAACGAATTTTCATGGACTTGCAGCTCCTGCGATGTAAATTTTGACGGAGCCTGATTATGCCAGAGCTTCGCGGTGCAAGCCAATTGAGAGAAAAAAGAAAGGGCAGAGATGATCTCTGCCCTTGTTGCTATGCGGCGGCGCTTGGATAAAAAAGCACATTATCCGGTTGATCTTCTTCGTCAGCCTCACTGTGAAGCTTCAAAAGTTTCTTAATTAAATCTGCCGCGCGATGGCTATTGACGGGACGCGAGTAATAATACCCTTGCCCGTAGCCACATTTAATTTCCTGCAAATAATTCAATTGCTCGCGCGTCTCTACGCCTTCGGCAATCACTTCGATGCCAAGGTTATGCGCTAGCATAATGATTGAACGAACGATTTCGGAATTCTCGGTGTCATCGTTAATTGAGTTAATAAACGAGCGATCCACTTTTAGCGTGTCAATCGGGAACCGATGCAAATAACTCAAGCTGGAATAGCCTGTGCCAAAATCATCAATCGAAATGCGAATGCCTAGCGCGCGGATGCGAGCAATTTTCTCAATCGCCTTTTCCGCGTTTTGCATGATGATGCTTTCCGTAATTTCTAACCGTAAGCAATTCGGGTTCATCTCCGTTTCAGCCAAAACTGCTTCAATCATTTCAACTAAGTCATGTTGCTCTAGCTGTCGTCCTGAAAGGTTTACGCTAATCATCAGAGGCGAAATCGTTTCGTACATCGCTTCCCACGCTCGCATTTGACGGCAAGCCTCGCGCAACACCCATTCGCCGATAGGAATGATCAATCCTGTATCTTCGGCGACGGGAATAAATTCGTTGGGCGGAATCGTGCCTCGTTGCGGATGATGCCAGCGCGCCAACGCTTCAAACCCAATCATTTCTCCGTTTTCTAACGAGACAATCGGTTGATAGTGCAACAATAATTCGTTGCGTTGAATCGCGCGCCGCAAATCATTTTCCAAGTGCAGCAGCGAAACTGCGCGGGTGTGCATTTCGGGATCGAAAATTTCAAAACGCGCTTTGCCCGCACTCTTAGCGCGATACATTGCAATATCCGCATCGCGCAATAATGTCTCGGCCCGCTCATAAACTGGCGAGGCAAAAGCAACCCCGATGCTCGCTGTCGTATAGACTTCTTCTCCGTTCAAATCTATCGGCTCTGAAATGTGTGTGAGCACACGAGCGGCAATCGAAGCCACTTGTTGTTTTTCTTTCAGATTATCCAGCAATACGACAAACTCATCGCCGCCCAATCGTGCGACCATATCATCAGGGCGCGTGACGTCAATCAGACGCTTCGTGATGCAGTGCAATAATTTATCGCCAGCTAGATGACCCAAGCTGTCATTGATAATCTTGAAACGATCAAGATCAATGAACAAGACGGCAAAAATATAATTATTGTTATGCTTGTTGCGCTCCAATGAACGCGCAAGACGATCCATTAACTTGGCGCGATTGGGCAGTCCCGTTAACGCGTCGTGATGGGCGTCATGCTGCAATTTATTTTCGGCAGCTTTGTGTTCGGTAATATCTGTAAGTGAGCCAGCCAAACGAATCGCAACATTTTGTTCATCGCGTACAGCCAAGCCGCGACTAAGCACCCAACGATAGTGCCCGTCGCTGTGCATCACGCGATGTTCATTACTGAAATGTCGGGTGTTCCCTTCAATGTGAGCGGCGAGCGCAGCTTCAACCTTGAGACGATCATCCGCATGAATGCGATCTAACCAAAACAACGGCGCGTCGCTTTCCATCTGTTTTTCGTAGCCTAAGATTTCTTTCCAGCGCGGCGAAAAATAAATTTCATTCGTGATGAGATTCCAATCCCACAAACCATCATTCGCGCCTTGCGCAGCCAGCGCATACCGCGTTTCACTTTGCCGCAAACGTTCGTAAACTTCTTGCATTTCCTGCGAAGAAATCGTGAGCGAGCGTTCCAATAAATAACGTTCCTGATCGGCATCAGTATAGGCACGGCTGATGCGTTCTAGGAGGTTTTCCCAACTCTCTGTAGTGGGGAGCTGCGTTTCGGCAACTCCCACTTTTTTTAATTGCCTTGCGAGCAATGGATGAAACATATCCCTACCCTTCGCTGATGGTTGTGAGTGTCATGGTTTGGTTATGCAGATCACAATGACCATTGGTGTACGGAGAAATTTCTCCGTATGAATAAAACCCAACTTGTTTTACGGTATTTGGCAAAGCATCAAGCGTAGCTTCCAATTCTTCTTCTGCGCGTTCGCCCAAAATAACGCGGCGACCAACACAGCTAATTGCAATCGAGAGGGTCTCTCCTATGTAAGTGCGATCTCGCATGGTCATCATTGCGGCATCCGAAGCGCCATCAATCAAGCGATCAAAGTTTGCGCGCATCAGTTGTACCAATGAACCTGTTGGCAGGTCGCCTGCAAAGATCATTGATTGCGTCTCTTCATCGACGGCTAGAATTGTGCGGACAATTCGTTTTTCATCAGCAAGATTTGAACGTAAAGCCAAAGGAAAAAATAAAGCCGTCGCCGGTAAGCCTTGAGCGCGTTCGCCTAGATATTCTTTGTATAATGCGAGTGCAGGCTTACCATCCACTTCATAAAGCCGGTTCGCCTCGCTGCGCGTCACGGTACGTTCCGGGCCGAAAATGTCCCAGCCTCCTTTTGAGCCATGTCCAAAATTTAATTTGTTGCCGTAAAACCCAATCGCGGAGACAAATCCGCTTTGTGGTTGCCCATTTTTCAGCACCCAGGTTTGCTGAAACCGCGTGCCATCTCCAGCTAATCCGCCTGTTACGGCAACATCAGCAGGCAGCACAGAATTAATGCCGCGCACTAATTCACTGCCATTTACAATTGACCCATCAGAAAGCACCATCACAGCGCGCAAATTGGGCCCGGCTAAATTCCGCGCTAAACTTTCGCCTGCGCCGTATGAATCCAGCGCGTTACGAACGGGAGCAAATCCCGTCACAACCTGTGTCTCATCAAATTGGGCGACTGCAACCGAAAGGCTATCGTCGTTAATTGTTACACCGTGTATTTCGCCCGCCGTCGAACAACCAACAATATTGGCTTGTGGATACATCGTTGATAATTCAAGAAACGGAATGTCTTTTTCTAAATAAGAAGAACCGCCAAACACCATAACTAAAGTTCGCGGTGAATCTAAATCTGGTAATTGTCCGAGTGACCAGCCATTTCTGTCGTGATATGTGAAAGTTTCAACTCGCATTTTTATTCCCCAAAACTGAGAAGTTTTTTCCTGCACCTTGATGCCGATCATTTCTTAACCATGAATTCGTTGATTCTGGATTTCGTCTTAGTTAAGAAAGCCCAACCACCAAAGAATTGATGACGAACTACCGCATGAGAATTTCGAGAGATGTTGTGAAGTAAACGATAAGATGCAAAATCAACACACCTATTAAGCGTATTTTTCCCGCACGAAATCCCACTGATTCATGCTGCAGCAGAGTCTGATTCACAGAACCTTTGGCAAGATTCGTGCCAGTCTGATAGAAAACTATTTCGTTTACGTGAATTCTGCGAGAGGGTAAAAAATATCAATGAAATAGTAGAAATCGTAGGGTTAAGGAAAGCGTTTAGTAAGATTTGCATCATGCCGCTTAAGCGATTTGCGCAATTTTCCCATTGTGAGCAGCGATGCAGGCAAAATGACCGAGAAATATATTGCGCAACGGATTTTAGGACAACATTCATGCCAAAAAACGGAAAGCGCTGACTGACAATTCGCGGTAAACTTTTTCGTAAGGCGAGAGGATTTTTGGATGGAGATGTTAAATGCAAACAGTTGCCAGTAAAACCAAAAATGCGGCAGATATGTGTGAGGTACATATCTGCCGCAAGGGCGTTATTTCCAGTTTTTCGTTTGGGTGTTGTATTGCAACAGCTCGCAAGCTCCCGCGCTGGTCATCACGATAGCAATTTGTTGCCCTTCATCATTCACGAGATATATCCAGTTCACGACACCAGGTTCAACTTTTGGCAACCCTTTGGAATCGAATTCTGCTTGATATACATTGCCAGATTTTTGGAATGAAGTGAAAGCCTTAGGGTCTTCTTTTTGCGTCTTCAATGAACCACTTTTGCTAGCCGCTTCTTTAATTTGCGTGGGTGGTTCGATCTCGTCATTCAGCGCATTAAAGCGAATGCCTACAGGTAATGCGATCACAGTTCCTTTACTCGTCTGAATCGTATTATTGTTGGTGTTTATTTGAATTTTTTTACCGCTGTTTTCCGCCACTGCTTTATAACGAGCGTCGTGCATGACTTGCACAATTTCGCGCCCCGTTTCAATCAGGCGTTTGTTGCGATTCGCGCGCATCAGGCTAGGAACCGCAATTGCGAAGACAATTCCGACTACTACTAACACCATCAGCAACTCAATGATCGAATATCCTTTTTGTGATTTCATATTTGCTTCCTTTACAAATAATTCGTGTTCTCTTCGCAAGTAAAAGATAGCTAATACCAGTTTCAATTTAGCCACATAGTTCTGATTCATTTGTCACAACGAAACGCAAAAAAGCGCAGCGATGAATGCACCGCTGCGCCTTAAGTTTTTTTACAATTGTAAGACACTTTATTTTGCTGGAGCAGCAAATAAAGCCTCATCAATTGTTACGTTATGTTTCACTTCTGTTAATTTTCTGACCCCAGTTGTCTGCCCGTAAATTGAGGAAAAGCGAATTGTCGTTGGTATTTTCACACCGTCTACATCGCGGTAATCTTCGTAATCAATTTGCTCAGGAATGTTACCTAAATACATGGGCGTGAGTTCCTGTTTGCGGACAAGCAAGCCAGTTGTCGCGTCAAAGAATAAGGTGACGCGTTTTTTGTTGCGCGTCGTACGAATCACATTGACTTCGCGGTCACCAATTTTAGTTTTGCGCCCCATCTGTAATTTTTCAGCAGGGTCAGCCATAAACTTCACCGCGTCGAACATTTCAAGCAACGCTTTGGCAGTCGCAACATCATTAACATTCATGTCGCGCTGGCCGCGTGCGTCTTTCACCCAACCAACGTTGCCGTCAAACGCATTGGCGGATTCCATCGTGCCATTTTTTTGACGAACAGAAATTTTACCGCCATCAATCGCCACTTCAAATTCCGAAGTCATGTTATTGCCGCCTGTAAACGTTCCTTTCACAGTGCGATTTTTTAATTTCGCAATCGTCTCTTTGCCGCCTACAGCTTGTACATATTGGTCCCAAACTTGCTCAGCCGTGACAGTTGGAGCGGGCGGAGGTGGCGGCGTAGCACCGGGCGCACCAGGTGCGGCGGGAGGCCGTGGACCACCAAAATTAATCGGCGCAGGCAACGGCAAGGTCGGCGTTGCGGTAGGCATCGGGCGTCCCTGATGACAGGTAAAACAAGAGACTTCGTTCTTGCCGCCAAAATTATTTTTGTTGATGTCCTGCACCAATTTTACCATTTCGCGCGCGATGGTTTTGTGTTCGTGCTCTTTGTCGAACGCCATCCGTTCGCCTTCGCGGACGTGACAAAACGCGCAGTTCACCCCAAGCGCCGCACTGAAATAATTCATAATCGGGCTAAGCTGTGAATCAGGTTGCCCTTGCAAAACTTTTATATCTTTGTGGGTTTGCTCAATTGTTTTTTCACCTTGTTGCGCCACTTGCGAATTGACTTTGCCGGGCGCGACATAAAACGCGACAGCCAATCCTGTCGCCATTACAAATAATCCACGCTGAATGGATTTCAGCTTCATAATCATCGGTCTCCTTTGCATTAGTTCGACGTGAGTTCACCATACTCTAGCGCTCGACGCAGCATTGCACAATGCGGTATCGTAATTTCGTATATGAGTTTCATATCAAAAACAATGCGGATAGAAAATTTAGTGCAGAGTTTTCAAGCTCTATATGGCGCCGACACAGTGCGAACTTTACGCGCGCCGGCACGCATCAATATTTTAGGCGAGCATATTGATTACGTTTCTTATTTGCCCACAGCTTCGCTTCCTTTCGGCAGCCACGAACACGAAATGTTCATGGCATTTCGCCCTAATGAATCAGGTACAGTGTGCGGCGCTTCGATGAATCAAGCATTTGACGCATTTCAGTTTTCGTTTGATGAAAGCGGAGAATTGTTGGCACAAAACTGGACTGATTTTGTGTTCAATCGCCCGACGCCCATTTCACATTGGAGCAATTACGTCAAAGGCGCAGTCGTATTCGCACAGCATAAACACAAATTACAAAATCCACGCGGCTTTGATTTTTTGATTGATTCGACTATTCCTCCTCAAGGCGGCTCTTCATCATCTTCAGCGTTGGTTGTACTCGCAGGAATGGCAATGCGAGCAGCCAATGAAATTTCATTCACGCCCACCGAACTCGCAAACGATTCCGCCCAAGCTGAATGGTTCATCGGCACGCGCGGCGGTTCACTTGATCACACAGCGATTTGCTTGTCACAGCGCAATCATGTGATTCATTTAAATTACTCAGACAATCACGCAGAGCTTTTGCCATTGCCAAGTGAAGGGTTTCGCTGGGTCACTTTTTTTTCGCACGCTGCCGACAAAGGCAAAGAAATCATGCTCGAATACAACGAACGCGCTGCCGTTGCGCGGTTATTGATTCCAGCCATCATAGCAAATTGGGAAATAAGTAATCCGCAACTTTTCGCCGCGTGGAATAAAGCGAAAAATATTTCGCCAGAGCCAATTAAGGCCACCAATCAATTACAAAATTTGATGGAATCCGCCTTGCCTGAAAAAATCACGCTAGCAGAATTTCAACGATTTGATTCCATTATTTTCAATGAATGTCAGCGCGTTTTTCCAGCTTTAGTTGCCGAACGTCTGCAACAACCTCTCAAAATTCGCGCCCGCGCGTTGCATCACATCGGCGAAGTCAAACGGGTACGCGAAGCTCTCAAAATTCTGCAAGCAAAATTATCTGCGGAAGAAACCATGCAAAAAATCGGAGCGTTATTAAACGAAACGCACGCAAGTTTGCGAGACAACTATGAAGTCAGCACGCTACAGGTGAACCAACTAATCGAAATTATTTTGTCGGAGTCGAATGTTTATGGTGCGCGTTTGATTGGCGGAGGGTTTGGCGGCAATGTGCTGGCTTTAGTGCGTGAAGAATTTGTTCCGCAATTAATCGCGCGCGTGCAGAAAAATTATTACGCCCCGCAAAATCGTGATGGGGTGAATGATGGCGCTGTGATGATTGCTACGCCCGGTGATGGCGCAAGACAGTACGAGGAAATAATGTTGTGAGTACCGCCTTCAGGCGGCTGCTCACGCAGCGTTGCCAACTAAAGTTGGGACTCAAAACCTGTACTTATTTCCGCACTTGTACTTATTTCCGCTTAAAATCCAATTCCGTAAAATCAAAATCAGGATTCTGGCAATCAATTTTCATTTCATTCAATTGCCCTTTGGCATCCAGCGTAAACGTCACATAACCTTTCGGAAAGGCGTAGCGCACACTATCGCGCCATTTCACGCGAAAAGTGTCGTAATGCCAATGCTCTAAATCACCAATGAAATTAGGCGAAGGAACGAGTTGCAAAACCAGTTTGCCATTTTCCTCAAAGATTTTTGCTTCGCCGTAAAGCGGGCTGAAGAAAGTTGAAACATATTTTGCCTGCTCCAACGAAGGCTTTGTGCCTTTCACTTGTGAAGCTTCCTGCTTGTCTTCTTCAGCTTTCCCCGCTGCTTTCCCTTTATTCGTGCGGTCAAGATATTCCGCGCTCCAATCACGTTTTGGTGCGCCTAAAAATACATCGAACACTTTATTCACCATCCATGAAGGCAACGATGTTTCGCTATTCGTGAGAATGACTACACCAAGATTTTCTTCGGGCATCAACGCGGTTTGCGAAATCATTCCAGTCATGCCGCCGCCATGCGAAACAACTTTGCGGCCTTGATAATCCTGCAAAAACCAGCCCATTCCGTAGCCATAAAAATGTCGCGTCGGGTTGAATTTTTCTCCGGCTGGTGAGATCGGAATAAAAATATTTGGCTGCCACATTTCGTGCGAACGTTGCGCGCTAAAAAATTTCTTGCCGTTGTATGTGCCGCGCCCCAATTGTAACCGCATCCATTCGGCAAGCTCCGATACATTAGAATTTATGACCGCAGCGCCGCCGCAATTATCAATCACGTCATAACGAACCGCTTGATTATTTTCGGCTCCGTGTTTGATGACGTGCGGTGAAGCCCAGTTTTCATTGGCTTTGCGCAACGTTACGCTCGTATTTGTAGTCGTCATTCCTAGCGGCGTGAAAAATTTCTCCTTCACTAAATCATCCCAGCTTTTGCCCGAAACTTTGGCAGCAATTTCGCCCGCCGCCAAAAACATAATATTTTGATAACCATACGCCGCACGAAAACCAGCCACAGGCTTGAGCAAACGCGCACGCCGAATCACCTCTTCGCGGCTGTAATTTGAATCGTACCAAAGCAAATCGCCGCTAAATGTACCGAGTCCTGAGCGATGCGAAACCAAATCACGAATCGTCATTTCGTGCGTAACATAAGGATCGTAAAGTTCATAGTACGGCAAATATTTCGTCACTTTGTCGTCCCATTTAATTTTGCCTTCATCAACTAGAATCGCCAGCGCAGCCGTTGTGAACGCTTTGGAATTCGACGCAATCGCAAATAATGTTTTTGCGTCCACAGGTTCAGGCTTGCCAACTTCGCGCACGCCGTATCCCTTCGCCCAAATAACTTGATCGTCTTTCACAATCGCCATCGCAAGACCGGGAATCTTCCAATCGTTGCGCGCTTGTTCGACGTACGCGTCAATTTCTTTGAGTTGCGATTCGTACTTGCTCGCCTGCGCAAATAACGAAGAAGAAGCGAGTGCAACAACAACCAGAAAGAATTTCAATTTGGCAAATTTCATATTGTTAACTTTCAAGCGGGTAATCAATTATTGACGATCTCTACTAATTCAATGTCGTAATACAGAATCGCGTCAGGCGGCGTGTTGGCAGGATAATTTGATCGTTTACTTAGCGCAGGAAGCACAATCAATTTGCGATGCTCACCGACCTTCATTCCCAGTACGCCTTCGTCTACGCCTGCAATGACCTGATTGCCGCCGAGCAAAAATTTCAACGGGCGATTATTTGGACGCGTGCTATAAAGCACTGTGCCATCAACCAGTGTAGTTGTTTCGTGGATGCGAACAGTTTGCCCTGTCATCACAATCGCGCCGTTCCCTTCAGTAACAACCTGATAACGCAGACCTGTTTTCGTAATCACTGCCGGATGCGGTGAAGCAACTGCGGGCGTTAATTCTATTACGGCGCGCTGGGCGATTTCATTTTTTGGATTTAGCTCCAACGACTTTTGATAATTGCTGAGTGCTAGTGCGGTTTCACCTTTGGTTTTATATGCCGCACCCAAGCTGTTATAGGGAATGGATGATTGGGGATAGTAGGTTTGATTAAGCCGTAATAATTCAATTGCCTTATCCACTTTTTTCTCGCTGTTCAGCAGGAAAAGTGCCGCGCCATCTAACAATTTTCCAGGCGGCAAAATGTCTACGCCTAAGCGGCGAGCAAACATTTCATAATGTTTTTTCACATCCTCAGCATTTTTGTTCGCCAATGTATGCAGCGGAAATTTATAACCATCAAAAATAAACGTCAGCCCGTGGTAAAGACTGAGCAACGGCACAGAAAAATGGTCTTCACGCTCATAGAAATCATACTTGTAGCGCAAACCTTCCGCTTTACTATTCGCTAAAATGGAATGAAACGATTGAAACGCTGCGCCGCGTGCGCCTGCATTTTTGCCTTCATTGAAGGGGTTATTCGCTTGCGCCAAATACAACGTAGCGTTGAATGATTTCTTATCTGCGAAAACTGTTTTCGCCTTTTTTACAGGCAACTGGTCATCCCACGTTAGTGTTGGATCAATTGCAAGAAAAGCATTGAATACTTTTTGATTTAGCAAAGTATCCACCGCAAACAGCCCGCCCAAAGAATGCCCGACTAAAACGCGATACGGCAACGTGCGATAGTCTTTGCTAACTTGCGGTAAAAGTTCCGTTTCCAAAAATCGCAGGAAATTATCTGCGCCGCCGCTCAAGCCTGTACCTGATTTCGTAGGCGTGAAATCACGCGTTCGATTCGTATTCGTGACGGCTACGACAATCATTTCCGGTATCTGCTCATTATCGCCCATCGCCCGAATAATGCCGCTCGCACTATGAAAATGCGAATCGCCATCCAGCAGAATTAGCACCGGATATTTTTTCTGCAAATAGAAATCATCGTTGTCATACGAGGCAGGCAGGTTAACGTAATAACGCCGCTCTTCACCAAGCACGCGCGATTGAATTTTATGGACTGTGCCGATGACAACATTTGATTGTTGACCTTGCGCGAAAGCCGTAGCGGAGAAGAGAAGAAACAAGAATGACCCGATAATATTTGGAGTTTTAAAGCACAAAAGTATTCGCATTATTTCTCTACAAAAAACAATTCGGAAATTATTTCACGAGGCAAGCACTTACATTAAAGAAGTAAAATAATATTTCTCATAATACACAAGTGAATCAATATCGAATAGACGCCGAACAACGCGTTTTGCGAGCGCGTTGCAGTGCTGATTGAGACCTAACCATTTTGAGTGACGCGCTTCGCAACAATGACTGCTCAACACTGCCTGCTGGTCAATGAGCTTTGCTTACGTCTCGTATTGCTTGGATTACCATTTCAGGTTGTTCCAGTTGGATAAAGTGTCCGCTCTGTTCGGCGAGCCGAAACTCTCCGCGCGTTGAGCGGTGCGCCAAGTCTTGCTGATTTTCTCTCCAAATGCGATCCCACGCCACGAACTGCTCTTCGGTCATGCGGTTGGTTTGTGAGTCGCTGCCATTCCGTGCGCGACGCGGCGTAGGCTTGCCACGTCCCAGCACAATCAACGGCAATGTCGTGCGCCATTGCAGCCGCTCTCCTGGTTTAATGTAAAAGCCAATGCGTGCCAACACGTCATCCAACGGGCCTTGGGGATCAAGTTCAGACATGCGCAGTGACTGTTCCTCGTGGGCTGAGTCCACAAAGACAAGGCCTGCCGTCTGACCGGGATATTTGGCAACGAAACGCCGCACGTAGATGCCGCCGAGGGAATGCCCGACCAAGATGAAAGGCTTTTTCTCGCCCGCTTCCTTGAGCAACGATTGCAGATCGTCAATGGCTTCCTCCATTGGCTGGGGGGTCGCCGCAGCTTTGTCGCTGGTGCCAAAATTGGCGGGATCATAACTGCAGACGCGCGCGAACTGCGCTACGGCGGGCTGCACTTTTTCCCAATCTTGCGCGGTCCTCCCGCCGCCGGGAATTAAGATGACTGTCGGCGATTTGGTAGCCTTGCCACTGCAATGGATGGCTAACCGCCGTTCGCCTATTTTGATCAAGCGAGATTGCACCATCGCCGGGCTATTGTTAGCCTGCCCACTTGTTGCGGTTGGCGCAGCTAAGATTAAAGCGACAAACATAAGTGTGCGCTTCATGTTATTTCCTTTCAAATGCTTACTTTTCAAATGCTTACTTTTCGGTTATCAAAATAGGGTCGAATATGAATTTCGACAATAATCAGCGCAACCAGATGAATACCACTGTACCAGTGCCAAATTTCTTTTTAGAAAAAACTATTTCTTTTTCTCCGTCTCATTTTTTTCTTTTTCAAATCGGATACGCACAGCTTTTTGAATCTCCAAATTGCGTTCAGGCGAAACATTAAAACAACCGCTTGCACCGCCGCCGCTTAATGGAAAGCTGAAATTTTTGGTTTTGAAAACGAATGCTCCGTTTTCAAAAAGCAATCCTGTTTCTGCATTCGTCGGTTGCCCAGCGGCGAGTTGATTTAATTCTTCGACTGTAAAGGTGTGGCTCTCGGTGGTAATTTTTAATGTTTGTTTTTCAGTCAGCACAAACGGTTTGATGCGTTTCGCGGTTGGTAAGACGACGGGTGCGGGCGATGGTTCTGTTTTTGCAGATTTTGTTTCGGGCGTTGATTTTACAGGCTCTTGTGAAGCGGGTTTGCCCTGCCACGCAAACAACATCAGAAAAATTATGGCTAAATTTTTCATGCATTTTCTCCCAAATGTTTTGGCTTGCAAGCTGAAGCAAGCGGCTGTGACCCACCAAAATTATCACACGTGCGAGGTAAAAACTACGTCGCCGTTAATTACTGTAGCTGCGACTGAAAAATCCTGATTTAGCACAGCGATGTCGGCGTCTTTGCCAACCGCGAGGGAGCCTTTGCGATCCGCTACGCCGCAGCGTTTAGCGGGCATTGTCGCAGCCATATACGCAACATCAATCAAACTTGCATTCATAAATGTCTGGGCATTTTTCGCGGCTTCGTTCATGGCCAAAACTGATCCGGCAATTGTCACGCCGTCCATAAGAGTGCAAAGTGCGCCTTTGACCTGTACTTGAAATTTGCCAAGTTGATAAATCCCATCGCCGCAACCTTGCGCCGTAGTCGCATCAGTAATAATCGCCAACCCTTCGCGCCCTTTATTGCGCATGGCCAAGCGCGCCATTTGCGGACTAACGTGAACGCCATCCAAAATTATTTCAGCGCAAATGCCTTCTTCGTTCAGGCAGCACGCCGCTAAGCCGGGTTTGCGATGATGCACGCCAGACATCGCATTGAATAAGTGCGTAGCATACGTTGCACCCGCTGCAATTGCTGTAAGCGCTGTTTCGTAATCACATTCTGAATGACCCAGCGAAGCGACAATGTTATTCGCTTTCAATTTGCGAATTAATTCCATGCTGCCCGGCAATTCCGGCGCGAGCGTCATCACTTTGATGTTGCCTGCGGCAGTCTGCAACAATTCATCCAGTTCATCAAAATTTGGATCGCGGATTCCTTCGTCCGGCTGCGCTCCTTTGAATTTGATGTTGAGGTACGGGCCTTCTAAATGTATTCCTAAAATTTGCGCTCCCGTTTCGTGTTTAGATTGCGCTTGGCGCGTTGCGGTAATCGCAAACAAAATTTCTTCGTGCTTAGCGGCAATCGTTGTTGGCAACCACGCCGTTGTGCCAGAGCGCAGCATATTTTTTCCAGCGCGTAAAATTCCTTCCGCTCCATTCACCATGACATCATCGCCGCCGCTGCCGTGGACGTGTGTATCAATGAAACCAGGCAAAACATATTTTCCGCTGGCATCAATGATTTGTGATTCAGGTTCGGGGATTGCGTCGTCAGCGGAGCCAATAAAAGTAATTTTGCCATCCTCGGACAAAAGAATTCCATTCTGGATAATTTCGTTTGCTAAAATTATTGTAGCGTTTTGAATTGCTAAGCGATTTTTCATAAGTTTCGAGCCATCAATTTTTTTAATCAATACCGCTCTTCCCTGATGCGGTCAACTGTGCCATTATTACGAATGAAGCATTCTTGCTACAACTTAATGGCTTAGGCCGCATCGTTCCTTGAGATATAACAAGGTCGTTTCTAGTAACTACTTCTGTAATTTTCTTGTAGTGCCTCAAACACTCCCCGTACAAGCAATTACATCTATGTATAACCAACGATTGATTAAGAGAGCAAATTCCCTCACACTAAATTTCACTCTCAGCGTACTAATTCACCTTTTCCGCATTTGTCATGCAAGCGGAAAACTAAATTTGAAAACATAATTATTTTTTGTTGAGGCCTGCTCGTCATTTGCCGCCGGAGTACCGTCATGCAATGTTACAACTGTAATCACACTATTGCTGCCTGGCATTCGTTTTGCCCACATTGTCAGCATCGGTTACAACCTATTTCTTATTCTACGATCTCAGATACACCAACTGAGACATTAGAAGATGTTTCGCGCCGTAAATTATTGCGTACTATTTTGCAATTCGCATTATTTGCCGTCGCCATCATCGCCGTCGCCAGCGCCATTCGGTTAAGCTCGCCTAAAGTAACGCCAGCGAAACAAGAAACAGCGTCGCTGCAGCCTTCGCTAACGCCCACTGTCGCGCCAGAAACGACGGCGACGCCATTTGTAACAGAAACACCCAAAGCAGTTGCAGCAGCGACATCGTCTGCGATGAACTCAGCGTCCAAAGATTCGCTGGCGGAATCACAGACTATTAGTATTTTTTCGCAGGCCGATCTCGCACGTATCACACAAAACGAACCGACGGTACGCGTAACGGTGCAACCTTCACAACGAGTCTTTCCGCCACAAATTTTTGTCAGAACAATTCCGACTGAGAAAAAAGCAACCAAAGCCGACGAAGCGTTACCTAAAAATCTGGCAAAAATTACCAAAGAAACTTCAGCGCCGCCTGCGCCTGTGGCAGCGCCTGCGGTAGTCGAACCAAGTCTGGAGCTGGATGCAGGCAGTGTGGCGCTGAATCCGAATACAGGCTTGCTTTCGATTAAGAGTTACGTACCTGCTCGTGTTTATATTGACGGAATTTTTTCAGGTGTAACGCCGCGCAGCGTCAAATTATTGGCGGGCGATCACGTCATCACATTATTGGCTGATGGGTATCAGGAATATGCGCGCAAAGTAAAAGTGAACGGGCAGCAACAAATGGGCATCTTGGCTTCAATGAGCAAGAAATAGCTTAGCGCTCGCGTTCGCGCTCAAATTGGCGCGTGCGCTCTTCGGTGACGCTGTAGTACGGAGCTTCTCCGGCGTCTGACAATGATCGGGTTTGCGCTTGCGGTATGGCGTTCTTTTTTTCCTGCATAATTTGGTGGATGAAAGATTTCGCTGGCTGCTGCGGATGCTCAATCAGGCGTAAAATCCGGCGCACAATCAGCACCAACGCGGTGAATCCCACAAACGCAAAGAATAATCCAGTCGGCGGGCCAGGTTGATGTTCAGTCGCCAATGTCAGGACAATTGTGCCAACTAAAATAAAGAGAAACCCAAGTACACTGATAATGCCGGTCGTTTTCAGGACTGTACTTGGGTTTACTTTCTCGGTCGAATTATTTCCGGCGACTTCCTGAATAATTGAACGAGCCTGATCTACAACAACTAAATTCGAGCCGCAACGAACGCAATATTTTTGATTCCGCGAATTATCCGTGCCGCAATCCGGGCAAAACATGTGAGTACCTCCAAAAAATTCAAAATACGCCAACCCTAACGAATTCGCCACGAGGAAGTTCACAAATTCGCGAGAATATTAATAAGACAAAATTGCGCTGCGATTACTTGAAACGCACGCGCACGGTATTCGCAGTTTTTTCGTTAATTGTTAGCACCAAATCCACTTCGCCTTTCCCTTGCAAAGTTGGATTGAGCAAAATATTCACCTGATCCAATCCCACGAAAAATTGTTGGTCGCCAGCATACTCAACCGGAAATGAAGTGCCACCAATCGTTGTTGTTGCTTGCAACGGATTTGCACGACCGCGCACACCTGTCGCGTACAATAACAAATAATTAGTGCCGGGATTTTGTGCGAGATCAATCGGAATGGTACGCCAACGCACGCCCGAAAAGTCTGCGGGGTCTTTTTCAGCTAATACCGATGAATACGTCACAACACCATTATTAATATTTTGCAGCAAAGCAATAGCGGGGCCGATGCCGTCCTGATTTGCGGAAAAAAGTGCGGGCGCAAACGAATCAACTTTGATTGCTCCTGAACTAACGACGGTGTCATTAAGCTTTACGATAATTGCGCCGTAGCCCTTCGCTGTTCCTGCCGGTAAAGCAAAATTGATTTGCGTCGGCCCCACATAAAACAAAGAAGCCAATCGCTCGACATTTTTGCTATCACGAATTGTGACTGATGTTCCGCCCAGATTGGTTGGCAATTGCGCAGTATTAGCTTGGAAAATTCCGTTGGCTAAACCGCTGCCAAAAGTCGCAGCCAAGCCTTCCGGTGCTAATTCGACTTCGCGGTCATAACTCGCGGCATTCACCGTGCCGAGCGGCTTCGGCGCATCTGTTTTCAGAAATCGGTACACAGCTCCGCTCGACAAATCACAGAGATAAATTTCGCCACCTTCATCTTCTCCAAACGAAGAAATTGAATAACTTGTATCAAGCAGTAGTGAACTTTGTCCGTTTACATTTTGCCAAATTTCCCCAGTACAATAATCGCCATATAAATAGGCTCCGTAAGGAAAAGTGAAGCGCGCGCCGCGATACACATATCCGCCCGTAATCGAACAACGCCCTGCGGCATGATCGTATTCAAGCAAAGGCGTGATTGGTGTCAAAGCCGCGCATTCCGGCGCGCCCGTCGGTTTTTGTGCGTTGCAACGCGTACCCTCCCAAGTCGCCCAGCCATAATTTTTGCCGCGCTCAACAACATGCACCCACTCTTTTGCGTTCTGCCCAACATCGCCGACATACAGTTGCCCCGTCAAACGATCAAACGAATAACGCCAAGGATTGCGCACACCTGTTGCATAAATTTCGTCCGCGCCTGCAATCGCTCCGGCCAACGGATTATCGGCAGGAATGCCGTAGGCCAAAGCCCCCATCGTGCTGTCAACATCAATGCGCAGCATTTTCCCCAGCAATTCATTATTGTTTTGCGCGCGATTACCAGGATCATTCCCGCTGCCACCATCGCCCATACCAATATATAAAAATCCGTCTGCGCCAAATTCAATCATCCCGCCGTTGTGATTGGAAAAAGGTTGCGCAATCGTCAATAAAATCTTTTCTGCAGTATCCGCAATGTTGCGATTTGTAACAGACGCCTTGTATTCAGCCACAATCGTAGCCCCATCGCCCACGCGCGTGTAATTCACAAAAAAGCGACGATTCATTTTGAAATTAGGATGAAATGTTAAGCCGAGCAATCCTTGTTCTCCGCCCGCTACAATTTTTGTGCTGATATTTAGAAAGACAGTTGTTGTGGTTGACTCCGGTTGCAGGACTTTGATTAGCCCGCCGCGCTCAATGATAAAAATCCGGTTGCTGCCATCGTGCGCGTTAGTCACCAACAACGGCGACGATAGCCCTGTCAATACTGGCTGTAATTGCAGATTTGAATTTTGCGCGAAGGCGCAAGAGCAACTGAAAAGCGCTAACAGAAAAATAACCGTTTTCATTCTGAATCCTTTCTCCCACGAAAAGACAACTGAATGGCAGGCAAAGTTACAGAATCTCCCGTGTTTCTCCGATGCGTCGGGTGATGCGTTGCCGGTCTAAATATTCAAGCAATGGAATTGCATATTTGCGCGACACGCCCGTCAAATCCTTGAAAATCCCCACATCAATTTTCGCGCCATTTTCGACTTTATAGTTTTGCAAAACGTCGCGCAAATTTTCGAGCGCGGAACGATGGAAAATTAATTCCCCTACCCGCACTAATTCGCCACTATTAACAAGCATTTGTGCGAACCGTTGCGCGCGTCCGGCGTCAATTCCAAATTGCGGCGCAGCCTGTGATTTCGCATCTTCCAGCGAAATTGGTTGCAAACCGGATTGCAAAAATAGATTTGCCAAATGATCTTTTGCCGCTTGTTCTTCAGGAGATAACGCTACGCGATGCGATGATAATCGCAGCACATCTTTTTCTGCGACGACTTCAGCGCGTTCCGTCAACGATTGGATCACGGCGCGAAAAATTTCCGGCGACAATTTGGCGAAGATTTTTTCGCGCAATTCTTCGCGCCCGAGACCAGATGATAACGGCTCTTTTTTATGAAAATTTTTGAGCAGCTCGCGGACACGTTTGGTTAGATGCTCAAACGGTTCCCGCGCGATTAGTAACAGCGGGTTCGTAGCAGCAATAATCAAGCGACGATTTTTCGTGAATTGCTCAGCAGCTTTATTTATGGTTTCTTCCATTATACCGCTGCGCGCCACCAGATTTGCTTTCGCACAACCGCGCTCGCCAGCCATTTCAACCCACAGCGCAATTTTTTCCAAAGCGTCTGCCTGTTCTAATGCTTGCAAATTTTGTACAACCCCAGCGGCTTCACGTATTCGATGCTTTTGCGGCAACACATCAATAATTTTACCTCCGCCAATTGTTGCGGCAGGCGAATAGCTGCGCACAATAAAACGATCTTGCGGCAAAGCTACGATTGGTTGATCGCAGCGCAATTGCACCCAGGCATTTTGCCCCGGCAAAAGTTCTGTTTGCCCCAATAAAATTACGCGTGCAATGACTTCGGCTGTGCCATGATGCAACCGCACGCGCGCCCGCGTTCGCAAAGGCTTTGACGCGCTTGACAACAATTGTAATTGCACGTCAAGCATATTCGTTGCAATCAATCTGTCTGCCGCAACCAACACTTGACCGCGTGCAATTTCGGCTACGTCAATGCCTTGCAAATTGATCGCCGTGCGCTCGCCAGCTTTTGCTTCCGTTGTGCTTTTGCCGTGAACTTGCAAGCCGCGCACTTTTAATGGGCGGCTGTCCGAGGGGAGTAAATCCAGCACTTCGCCAGTTTTGATGTGACCTGCGATGAGCGTTCCGGTGACAACTGTGCCAAAGCCTTTGATCGTGAAGACGCGATCAATCGGCAATCGCGCAATCGCATTTTCATCGCGCGCGACGCCCCTTTGCACAATAGTCGCCAGTGCTTTTTTTAACTCCTCAATGCCCTGCCCGGTCTTGGAACTCACACGCAAAATCGGAGCATTCGCAAGAAATGAGCCTACAACATATTCTTTGATTTCATCTTCGACGAGTTCCAGCATTTCCTCATCTACCATATCTATTTTGGTGATGACAATCAGACCTGTCTTGACCGCAAGCAATTGGCAAATATCAAAATGTTCTCGTGTTTGCGGCATCAATCCTTCATCCGCTGCTACGACGAGCAAAACCAAATCAATACCGTGTACTCCCGCGAGCATATTTTTCACGAACCGTTCATGACCTGGCACATCAATAAAACCAAAATGTACATCGCCGACGGTCAAATCCGCAAAGCCAATATCAATCGTAATGCCGCGCTCTTTTTCTTCTTTTAAGCGATCAGCATCAACTCCGGTCAGCGCGCGCACCAGCGACGTTTTGCCGTGATCAATGTGTCCTGCTGTTCCTACAATTATGCGTTTCATGCAATGGTTAATTGATAAAAACAAAGCCACGAAATAACATGCTTACACGGAACCTAAACATCGTGTGCAGCCTGTAAAATCGTGGCTGATCTCAATTTGTGCGACTGATTCTAGAGTTCGTTGGTTAGGGAGAACCAGCCGCAGAGCATGACAAGTTTTGCCTGTCACAGGCACAGAGTACTGTATGCAGCAACATTTGTCGAAACCTACAATCAGGCCTTACCGTGAAATCTTTTTCAGCTACAATTCCGTATCTTCAAAATACCATTCCCACAATATTGTAATATTGCCATTTTTTGCGAAAATTTTTACGGCAATGGCTAGCAAGTTCGCAACCTGATGCCGCATTTTGCGATTGAGCAAACCAAAATGATTCGCACATTTTTGTAGCAAACTCGTAGTTTCTGGAAATTCTTTGCCCGTATCGCAAAAGTAATCAGCGGCAGATTTGATGACGGAGCTCCGACGGATAAAGTAATTTAATTGACATAATTTAGAGCAATTTCAGTCAGGATCGGATAGCCAATTTCAGATATCATTAATGCTTGGCACGCGAAATGCCTTCTAATCAAGTGCCACAGAGCGAGTGTGGCAATCCGAACTTTACGGAGTCATAAATTGATTGAAGTCCTGAGACAAATCTCCTCTGAGAGAACAGCAAAAGGACAAACCAAAATAGTAATGCTGGGATTTTTTCTCGGTCTATTTGGATTGAGAAAAGGTAAAAGCCTGACTTCAGATTGCGACCCTAGGTCAGGCTTTCTATCTCCACTTCACGTGTAATGAAAGGAGCGCTTCCATATGGTAGCAGATACCCCTTATTCAAACAAAATACCTTTAAATAAACTTATTTCTTCCCTCCAATTTTTTTTGCGCAATAGCAAATCGTTGTTAACGCGCACAAACCAATCCGCGTCATCACCATCTCAAATCAGCAACTCAGTAACGCGCCTCACACAAGTCATTTTTAATGGCTCCGTGCGACGCGTTATGAGCTTGATTTTTTGTTTGGGGCTTTTCGTATCTTTGTTCGTTTCTACGGCTTTTGCCCAATCGTTTCAGGGTGGATTGCGCGGAGCAGTCAAAGATAAAGACGGCAACATTCTTGCTGGGGCCACACTAACATTGACTAATCTGGAAACAAATCTTACGCGCACTGTGGCTTCTAACGATTCGGGTGAATATGTTTTTGAAAAAGTTGATCCAGGTAATTATAAACTCACGGCTTATCTGAACGGGTTTAAGAAACTGGATCGCCCTGATGTTCTGGTCGAAACACAACAGCAAATCACATTAGATTTTGCGCTCGAAGTCGGCGCAGTCGTTGAAACCGTCACCATCACGGGCGATGTGCCGTTGATGGAAACGGCGACCGCGTCCACAGGCACGGTTTTGAGTAAACAAATTTTGGCTGACTTACCAAATTCGGGGCGCAACCCTTTTATGATGTCTGCCATTACGCCGAACGTTATCCCGGTCGGAAACCCAACTTTCAATCGGCAACAAGATCAAAGCGGCTCGTCAGCAATTTCACTTGCTGGCGGGCCTGTACGCGGCAATAACTACATCATAGACGGTGTCCCGATCACTGACCTGCAAAATCGCGCTGTAATTGTCCCTACTATCGAAGCAGTGCAGGAAGTTAAAATCCAAGTTAATACGTATGACGCTGAGGCAGGCCGTACCGGTGGCGGATTTTTTAATACCTCCGCTAAGTCAGGCAGCAACAATCTGCACGGCAGCTTATTTGGTTTCTTACGTCCTTCTGACCTTCAGGCCAACAATTTTTTCAATAATCGTCGCGGTATTGCGAAACCAACCGCTCCTTACAAACTCTATGGTGGCAGCTTCGGCACGGCAGTTCGCATTCCATTTTTATACAACGGCAAAGATCGCACTTTTTTCTGGACTGCATTTGAAGGCTATCGCATGAGTTCGTTCTTAAGCGAAACGTTCACGGTGCCAACTGACCTTGAACGTGCTGGCAACTTTTCACAAACTAAAGATTCCACGGGGAAATTAATTACGGTCAAAGACCCGCTGACGGGGTTGGCGTTTCCAGGCAATATCATCCCAACTTCGCGGCTTGATCCGGTGGGATTTAATTTAGCGAAATATTTTCCCAAAGCCACAAGCTCAGGCGATGCATTGTCCGGCCTGAACAATTATACAGCGACAGGCATTCTTAATGATCGCGCCGATCAGCAAACCGTTAAGCTGGATCACGCGGTAACTGAAAATTATAAAATCAGCGCGTTCTATGCGCATTATGGCAGCCGCGAACCGGTCGCGGACTATTACAACAACATTGCTAATCCGGGCGGGAGCTTACTATTCCGCAACGTTCATGCATTGGCGTTGAATAATGTCATTACACTAAATTCTTCGACACTGCTCAGTGTGCGTTATGGTTACAACAGCTTCACTGATAGCCCGACAACCAGCAGCGCAGGATTTGATGTAGCAAGTTTAGGTTTTGCGAATAGCTTTACCAAAGACATCGTTTTCAAAAAATTCCCGCGCATCAATATCGTGGGGGCAGCATATGGTTCAGCCACACAGGCAGCGCTGGGTTCTGATCCTCCTTCAGAAAGACGATATTACTCCCACAATGCCTTAGTTGGCGTTTCAAAACTTATCGGTCGCCATAGCCTGAAAATTGGTGGAGACTATCGGCGGATGGCTTCGGACTTTACACAAATCGGTCAGGCCAGCGGTGAATTTTCTTTCAGCAAAGGCGCGGTTGGCAACGAATTAGCAAGCATGCTTTTAGGCATTGTTGATTTGACTCGTACCAACAACGCGCAAATTGCGAAGCCATTGGCAACATTCCTAAATTATTCCGGCGTGTATGTGCATGACGATTTTCGCCTCTCCAGCAAACTTACCTTAAATATGGGTTTGCGTTACGAATACGAACAGGGCTTACAGGAAAAAAGTAATCAATTAACTGTTGGCTTTGATCCCACGGCAACCAGCCCATTGGTTGTGCCTGGTTACAGCCTAAAAGGCGGATTACTTTATGCCGGAGTCAATGGCAACTCCACACAACAAACCGATCCTTCCTCCAAGAAATTCGGCCCCCGTGTAGGCTTTGCCTATATGTTGAATGATAAAACCACTGTGCGCGGCGGCTATGGAATTTTCTGGGCTCCGCCAGTGTTTGCATTCTCTGTTACAGGCTTAGGCGCGATTGGTTTCTCTTCAATCACTACAGTTTCGCCAGGCGCGACGTTGTCGAATCCTTTTCCTAATGGATTGAATCAACCCATTGGCAATTCACTCGGTTTGCTAACTAATGTCGGCGACACGGTGCATTTTGTTGATCCAAATCGCAAAGCAGCGTACGTGCAACAATACTCGCTCGATATTCAACGTGAATTGCCGGGCGGCATCACGACAACACTCAGTTATGTCGGCAGCCGTGGAAATCATTTGCAAATCGGCGGCATCAACGATGCGGTTCTCAACATCAACCAAATCACGCCAGGAGTGCTCAGCAAATATACGGCGGCAGACTTAACAAAATTAGTCGCGAATCCATTTTTCGGCATCATCAAAGGCGGCATCGGCAGCAGTGCTACAATTCAGCAACGGCAACTGCTGCGGCCTTTCCCGCAATTTGGTGACATTTTCGAGCACGGTTCAAGCGGCGCAAAATCATCGTACAATTCAGTTTCTATCAAAGCGCAAAAACGTTTGAGCAAAGGAATGAGCTTCCTGACTTCCTACACATTCAGCAAAATGCTGGATAACATCATCGGTCAGAGCAATTTCTATGCTGGCTCTTCCAGTTTCGCCACTAACATTTACAATCTTGGCCCAGAATATGGGTTGGCAGCCATTGATACACCGCATCGTTTTTTGATTAGCGGTATTTATGAATTACCCTTTGGCAAAGGCAAAAAACTGCTCGGCAATGCGGGCTGGGCGGATCACATCATTGGTGGTTGGCAGCTTTCCACGGTTGGTACTTTCCAAAGCGGCTTCCCGCTTACCATTACGCAATCGTCCAACAACACCCTGGCTTACAGCGGCGGTCAACGCCCAACCTATGTAGGCGGACAAGCGATTGCAACAACTGGCTCAATCAGCACACGCATTGATGGATATCTCAATGCTGCGGCATTCACCACCACACCAGACGGTACGTTCAGCACCTTGAGCCGCACGCTGGGTGTGCGTTCACCGGGACAAAAGAATTGGGATTTCGGGCTTTTGAAAAACACGAAGATTTTTGAAACCCTGCAAGCGCAATTCCGTCTCGAAGCAATCAACGCTTTCAATACGCCCGTGTTTCGTGCTCCGAACACAACATTCGGCAGTTCGAGCTTCGGCAAGATCACTTCACAAGCGAACTTCGCCCGCGTGATGCAAATCAGCGTCCGATTGTTCTGGTAAACCAATTTCACCGGAAGCCTGAAGCGTAAGCAACACTAAATTATTGCTCTTTGTTCTTACGCTTCAGCTTCCGATAGTTTTAATTACTGACTGACTGATATTTGAAAATTCTAGCTAAGTTAGGGAAAGAAATATTATGCGTAGCGAGTTTTTTCGCATTGTATCTACGCTGATTTTTATAACTCTCTTTTCACTTTTTTATTCGCAACCAAGCAAGGCACAAATTACGCAACCAAGAGAAAAAGGCATTTGGCTGAGCCGGGAAGCAAACCATAAATTAACCAGCGAGCAGGAGCAGTTATTAATTGCCAGCTTGCGCCGCATCACAGGTTTGCAGCAATTAGCATTTACAAGTAATGGTGCTTTGAACCTAGGGGAACCGACTTCTTATACGAAAGGTTCTCAAACCGCCAGAGCAATTTTGCAGCAAACATTAGCCTCTGGCTCAATGTTCATACTTGAAAATCATTCCAATTCGCAAACCGTGAATTTTGGGCAGTTGGATGAAGGACTTCATTATGAAAACACGGTCACATTGCAGAAATTTATGATCTGGTGTGTGCGAATTGATTTTGATGATTTTCGCACGATGCAAACATCTGCCGAAGTTCGCGAGGCTTTCGATTCAGGCTTCACATTGTTGCACGAATTATTGCATGCATTAGGCCACAAAGACCCTGCGAATGTAGGAGAAATTGGTGAATGCGAAGAAATTATCAACCAGATGCGTACTGAACTAAGGCTGCCAACGCGCGAGCACTATCACGGTGTACCTGTGATGCAGGTTCATCCACAAACAGTTACAGTGCGCGTACAATTTCGGGAACGAATCGGTGCCAAGGTGACAAAAGTCGCGGCTCCGGCACGCTGGAAAACGCATTATCTATATTTCCTGATGGCAATTTCGGACGAATCAAGTTCGGCGTTACTAGGCTTGCAAAAACGCAGGAAAAACTAACTTAAAGATTTTTTTAATACGAAATTTTGCCCTCTTTTTTATGGCATTGGCAAATAAAACTATCTCCTCACCGCTGGCGCAACGGCTGCTGGCTTATGTAAACTTGCACAAACGCGAAAATTTTTGGGAGCAATTACGCGGTGATTTTTTTGGTGGTACAGTTGCAGCATTGATCGCAGTTCCTTACGGTATGGCGCTCGCCGTCGCAATGGGGATGCGCCCCGAAGTCGGCTTATATACATCAATTCTCGGCGGGTTTGTGGCAGGGATGCTGTCCAGTTCGCCTGTGCTTATTAGTGGACTTTCCGCCACCGCTGCACCAATTATCGGAGCGATCACACATCAATACGGAATTGGTGCTTCATTACTGACAGGTTTTTTGTGTGGCTTGGCAATGACGCTAATTGGCATGTTACGGCTGGGGCGCTTTGCGAATTATTTGCCGCAATCCATTGTGGCAGCATTTACGAGCGGACTTGGAGTGACAATTTTCACTTCGCAATTGAAATCGCTGCTGGCAGTGCAAAGCTACAAACCTGGTTTTGATCTTGGCGTAGTGGATGATTTCATCGCGGTTGTTGTGATGTTGCCAACTGCCCACCCGCAAGCTTTACTCATTGGTGGCATTGTCATTATCACAATGATTTTACTGCCAAAGTGGAACGAACAAATTCCGGCTTCGATCATTGGTGTGCTACTCGCTACGTTCGTGGCTTATCTCTTTGGCTTTGATGTTACACGCGTTGGCCCTTTGCCGACAGGTTTCCCACTGCCGCAATTGCTGCACTTCGACATTAACATTTTGCCTGAGCTCTGGCGTCCGGCATTAACACTGGCAGGGTTATTCACGATCAATCAGACCTTGACTGCGCTCGCTGTCAATCGTTCACATAACATTTACAGCCGCGAAAAGTGTGACCGCGAATTAATTGCACAAGGCACAGCAAATTTAATCACGCCCTTTTTTGGCGCGCCTCCTGGTGTAGCGATGCTCGCGCGCACAATTGCCAGTACACGCGTTGGAGCAATGAGCCGACTTTCTGTGATCGCACATAGCTTCGTTCTGATTTTGTTTATTTTGCCGCTGCGTAATGTGATCGCACAAATTCCGTTGTCAGCTTTAGCAGCGGTCACGGTCATGGTCGGATTTCAACTTGCCAATTGGCGCAAGTTCACCGAGCTTCGCCGCATGGCAAAAATGGATGCAGTAATTTTTTTGCTGACATTTTCCATCGTAATTCTAAGTGATTTAGTGATGGGGGTTGGCATCGGCTTTCTCATTGCAATGGTTTTGTTTGTCGAACGCGCGGCAGAAGCCACACATCTGGAACCGGTCGTTACGTCACAGCCTTACCACGGGGCGAATTCAGATTCAGGCGTACGCGCCTTTCGCATCGTCGGTTCGTTATTTTTTGCCACCAGCGAAAGGCTTCTCAATCAGTTGATGGCTGAGCCACCGGTTGAATTGTTAGTGCTGGATTTGACTTCGACGGGAATAGGCGATTTTTCGGCAATTGAATTAATTCGTGGCGCTTATGAAATGCAGCGCAAACGCGGCGGCGATCTTTTTCTTACCGGCATAGACAAACAGCTTTATCAGGTTTTTGAGGAAAGCGGGTTGATTGATGAGTTAGGACTGGAGCGCTTTACTCTGAAGCATGATGCAGCCAAAGAAAGTGAGCGTTTTTATGCGCTATTCGGCAGCATGTTGCGTTCACAAAACGGCTAAATTTTAGGCAGTAACCGCTGCGGTAGCGGCGGCATTATTCTCCGCTCTTTCACCCGCTTGCTACCGCTGGCGGCAAAATCTTGAGAACCGTCAATCCCGACTGTTGCAACAGCCGGAGCAGCTTAACTTGAAAGGAAATCATGATCACTCCAACCAAACCAGCAAAACCCAATTTATCTCCGCTCGGAATGTCGCGTCGTAATTTCGCACGGATGACGGCGCTCCTGACCGCAGGCGCGGCGCTTCCCTTTTATGGCGAATCGCAACTCGCTTATGCACAGCTTTCAAAAATCGGCCCGCTACCACCTGATGCTGTCAAAATTAATTCCAATGAAAACCCGCTCGGCCCTTGCCCGGAAGCAATCGAAGCTATTGCGAAAGTCGTCGCCAAAGGCGGTCGCTATGAATATGATTTGACCGATGTATTCGTCAAAACCTTAGCCGAAGGCGAACAGCTTGACGCCGAATATGTGTTGCCATTCGCAGGCTCCAGCGATCCGCTTCATCGCTCTGTGCTCGCGTTCTGTTCTAAAGATAAACCGTTTATCATGGCTGATCCCGGTTACGAAGCAGGCGCGCGCGCAGCCCAATTTGTCGGCGCAAAAGTTATCAAAGTGCCGCTGACAAAATCTTATGCACACGATGTCAAAGCGATGGTTGAGGCAGCAAAAGCAACCAAGGCTGGCATCATTTACCTTTGCAACCCAAACAACCCAACCGGGACAGTTACGCCGCGCGCGGATATCGAATACGTCCTCGCCAACAAACCCGAAGATACGTTGTTGTTGTTGGATGAAGCGTACATTCACCTCTCTGATGAAACGATGGGTTCCGATTATGTTTCGATGGACAAAGATTTAATTATCCTGCGCACGTTTTCAAAATTGTACGGAATGGCTGGACTGCGCGCAGGCGCAGCGATGGGTCGCCCGGACTTGCTAAAGAAATTATCGAATTACGGCGCAGGTGCAATGCCCATCACGGGAATGGTCGGCGCAACTGCGAGTTTGAAAGTAAAAACGTTAGTTGCTGATCGCCGCAAAATTATCAAAGATGTACGCGAAGATGTTTTCAGCTTTTTAGAGAAAAACAATATCGCGTTTGTGCCTTCGGTCAGCAATTGCTTCATGCTTGATGTGAAACGTCCGGCGAAACAATTCGTCAAAGCAATGGCCAAAGAGAAAATCTTTGTCGGTCGTGTGTGGCCCGCGTGGCCTATGCACGCACGCATCAGCGTCGGCACAAAAGAGGAAATGGCGAAATTCAAAGTAGCAGTTTTGAAAGTAATGAATGAATCGTTAGTTGCCAAAAATGGCTAGTCTTTATTGGACTAAACGCATTCAGGTTCTCAAAAAATCGGGCGAAGAATCTTACTGATTCTTCGCCCGTACTTATTTCCAGTGTGTAATAAAATTTAGAAAATATACTTAAATCCCAATTGCCAGAAACGTGGGAAGTTCGATTGTCTAACTGTATTTTTATTGATCGAACCGAATTCTGTGCTATTCGGATCTGTATTGAACGCGCGTTCATCGTACATCGCCGTGTTGAAGAGGTTATAGGCTTCGGCACGAAACTGGAACGACGTCTTCTCTGTAATACGGAATCGTTTTGAGAAGTTGATGTCCAATTGCTCATAAGCCGGACGACGAACACGGGCATCACGAATTGCCGTCGTCCGTGTCGTAAATGGCTCACGAATAATGAACGAAGGCGAAGTGCAACCATAAGCAGTTGAATAGGCCAATAATTCGGGCACTAATCCACCTTGCGCGTTACGTTTGTAAGTTCCATCCGCATTACGTCCGTATTGCGCGACGCAAGGACGCACCCCCTGTATCCAGTCTTGTCCACTGACAAGCCGTTTTTTATCTACCTTGTAATAATCCTGACTGACGATGTCTACGTTGCCCGGCAATTGCCACGGACGACCGGAATTGAAGATATACAATCCGGCCATTTCCCAGCCTCCAAGCAACAGATCAACCGCGCGGTTGGAATCGCTCAGGAATTTCTTGCCTTTGCCAAAAGGCAATTGCAACGTACCCGAAATCGTAAAGCGATGCGGGCGATCAGCAAAAGCCAAACTGCGATTTTTAATTTTCGCAATATCGTCAATATAGGACGACGTGCTGTCCTGTTGTCCAGGTTGTTGAATCCCCTCTTCCATCGTTTTGGAAAACGTGTACGTACTGCTCACAGAAAGTCCTTTGGTGAGACGTTTGTTAAGCACAGCCTGTACAGAGTTATACCAAACGCGACCGTCGTTCCCTTCCAATTCGGAGATAGCTCCAAATTGCGGGAAGGGGCGGCTCAATTCAAAGCGGCTCAATGTCGCATTTGTAAAGCGCGCACCACTAAAACCTGCTACGCCCTGAAATGGATTCGGTAACAATTCATCGCAGAATGCACGATTGCCCCCTTTATACACATCACATTTATCACGGAAGGCCAATGACGGTTCATTGATTCCGTTGAATTGTGACTGTGCATTATGAGTACGGCTGCCAACGTAACTAATTTCCGTAGACATATTCCAAGGCAGTTGGCGTTGAATACCAACTGAGAAATTATCTACATGCGGAACTATGAAATTAGGATTGGAATAGCTAAAGCCTAATCCCAAAAATGTTTCAGCGCCAAGGCTGGAACCAGCCGGACGCAAAACTCCATTCGGAAATGGATTTGCCATATTAAATAACGAAGTGCGATTGGAGTCCGTTGAGGCGACGTAAGGTGTTTGAATACTGAAGCCATTATTCGGATAACCAGGCGCACCAATCGGGTTAACAAAATAACGACCATATCCGCCACGGATGACAGTTTTTTCGTTAATCGAAAAAGCGGCGCCGAGGCGAATCTGGAAATTGTCTTTGTCTGATTTGACAGGTGAGTTGCCATTGCTACCTCCGGCAAATCCTAAGCCGCCCAGCACTGAGGTTGCTCCATTCAACAATTTAGTCTTGTCAATTCTGGCTGATGCAGGATTCGTTAAGGCCGTGTCGAACCCATAGTTAATGCGGTTGTAGCGTTCGACCGCTGGCAAATTCAAATCCCAACGAAAGCCGAGATTGAGCGTTAGCTTGCGGGAAACTTTCCAGTCATCCTGCACCCAGGGGGCATAGTATTTGAACATGTAAATTGGGAACACATTGTTATCAATTTGTCCTGACGTAGGAGCACCGAGCAGGAATGAAGCAATCGCGCTACCGCTCAGTGTATCAGCACGATTGAAGGTTTGTTGCGTGAATGTGCGGTCGAAATTGAGCAACATGCCGGGCAATCCGCTGCTTTGCCGCGCATATTGTTGCAAACGCATATCAAGCCCAAAGCGTGTCGTGTGTGCCCCTTTGATTTTGGAGACATTGGGCTGGAAGCTATAAACATTCGTCACTTCGCGTGCAAAGTCTCCGCGTCCTAACTGGGTAAAATCACTAAGTGTAAAGCGTGGGAATATTTTCGTCGGCAATTGTGACGCCAACGATGAGGGGAAGCCTAACTGCGTAATGTCATACCCTAATCCATCCTGAAAACGCGCCTCTTCGATATAGCGATTTGATGAAACACGCAGATTGAAAATCAAGGTGCCATTAAATGTATGTACCCAGTCAGACACGCCTGTGTAATTAACACGATTCAGCGGCAACTGACCATTTTGAGCAGGGCCACTTGTGATGCCATTTGTCCAACGAATTTCCGCCCGATTGTTATAGCCATAGCGGAAAAACACTTTGTCTTTCTCACCGATATTCTGGTCAATTTTGAAAATCCAGTTTTTGAATTTGTCATTCGCAATGTTTGGAATATCAGCGTAATTGTTGCGCCATGGGTCGCCGCCCGGTGTTGTAGTATTTGCAGCCGGATAAAACGCCAGCAATTTTTGCGCAATCGGATTCAGGCGATTTGCCGGAATAATATTGTTGGGAAACGGATCGCGTACCCAAGTGCCGTTTACATTGCGACCAGTTGCGGGGTCATAAATTGTAATCAATTGTCCGGCAGCAGTTTTATACTGGCTGAAATCACCTTTGATAAAATCCGCTGTTGGAACGGTAATTACCTGCGGATTGGGCGTGCCTTCCCGATACCCTTCATAGTTGAAGAGAAAGAATGTCTTGTCACGTCCATCGTAAACACCTAATGGCCCGAATATTTTTTTCGGGAACCTGATAGGGCCACTTATGACGCCGCCATATTGATCTAAAAAGTGTTCGGCTTTGACCAATTCACCTGCTGCCGTTTTGAAACGTCCTGCCGGAATTCCGCGCGCATTTGAAAACAGGTAATTCGAGTCTAACCAGTTGCGACGATAAAATTCATAGATTGAGCCGTGAAACTGATTTCCGCCCGATTTGATTTGCACGTTGATTGTGCCGCCTCCAGAGCGTCCGTACTGAGCGTCATAGGAATTGGACATAATCTTAAATTCACCTACTGCGTCCACAGGCGGAACATAGGCAATATTATTGCCACCTTGAATCGAGTTATTCGGAGCGCCATCCAGTAAAAATTCGTTGTTACGATTCAAACTGCCATTGACTGACCAATCAGCAATAGCGCCATTATCAAATGGTCGTTGATAAATCGCAGGGCCGTTGAAAGTAATGCCAGGGGTGAGAGTCGCTAGCATAAACGGATTGCGCGCATTAAGTGGCAATTCTACAATGCGACGATTTTCAATGACGTTGCCACGATCTGCTTTTGATTCTTCCAGTAATGGAGTCTCCCCAGTCACAGTGACAGTTTCAGATGCGCCCCCAACTTCCAGCGCAATGTTGATCGTGGCGCTTTGACCAACTTGCAATTGTTGTTGGTCGCGCGTGTATTTCTTAAATCCTGACGCTTCCACCACAATTGTGTAAATGCCCGGTTTGATGAATGGGGCAGTGTAATTCCCTTCACCATTAGAAGTGACAACGATAGTTTCATTTGTATCGTTATTGCGTACCGTTACTGTGGCGTTCGGAACAGACGCTCCGGCGGGATCAGTAATTCGCCCGTTCAAAGTGGCGCGAAATTCCTGTCCCAAAGTAACGACTACCAGCAACATGAGTAAGCAAACTGAGTAAGCTAATTTGTTCAGCATAAGCTCTCCCTTGCGTTTGTGGTTTATTGATTTGCTTTACGAATCATTTGCAATGTTAAGTAAAGCCGCTCTAGTTAAGCTGCTTTTTCTGATGTATTACCACTCCATCATATAAGGCAGTTTCTTTGACACCTGCCAACAACACCGTGCGGGACTCAATAGAAGGAAGCCCCAATAATGCAGCGAAGGTTAACAACTCTCGACGTGACTCGTTATGAATCAGCAATGCTCCCGGTTTCATCATTGCCCCAATATTCGTGAGCGCGAGTGCCAACTCTGTTTCACTAAAATAGGGGAAAACGTTTGTAACGATGACCAGGTCAAAACGGGCTTCACCTGCAAGTCGTTCTGTCACAATATTCAGATTCTGTGCCGTAATCTTTTGCACGATCTCATTCCGAATATTTAGTTGTTTGGCTAAATGCGATTGCTGAGGTTCGGGGACTGCAAGCGCTGATTCAGTTCCAATACTTTGCCCCACTCGTTTAAAATAATTCCTAAAATCAGTGGCAAGCTTTCTATTCTGATTTTCAGCAATACCAGATAACAGCATCAATGAATTCTCTTTTTTGTATGGCAATTTTTGCAAATGCGCAATGACCCGCTGACTAATATCCACACAATGAATCCGCAGGCTTGAGGCTTCACATAACTCCAAATTCAATATGGCATCAGCAACAGCAAAAGGCTGATAACATTGAGGCTCGAACACATCTATCAAATCCGTCCGAGGCGCAAAATCCTGACCCGGCCCGATAATCAAAATATTTTTTAGTTTAACTTCGGGGTGTTGCGCTTTGTATCCGGCGAGCGCTTCATGCACGATAAAATTCGCTTCAATTTGCGTGTCCGTACTATGCCCGCGAGTTTGGTAAAGCTGCGTGAAATAAGCCGCGAGTTGCTGCGGGTTTTGCAACTCACGCGTCAGGAATTCCTTGCGATAAAGAAACTTCATGACTCGTGCATATTCATTAGTTAGTTGCGGTAAAGCACCATCTAAAGGAATACTGTTGTGCGTCAACAGTTGCTTAAAATAAAGCTGACGTTCATCCTGCGGCTTTTTTCTCAGGGCAAGCAACAACTTTTCTAACCGCTCCAAAACATTATTGGGGACAGAAAAGGTCGGCGGATAATAAGCGTCTTCTTGTAAATATCGAAGCCGAGGGGCGGACTCTATACTTTGGACAAATTCATAAGCACTGAGTGCAGGTTCAATTTTAGCGAGTGTTGTAAATCGGGTTGATTGTAAGGCGAAATAAATTAAATGTTCAAATTCCCCTTTGCGCTCGCGCTCTTCAGTTTGCTTACGCAATGAAGCAAGGTAAGCATCAAAATTTTGCGATGTAAGCCGCTGTGCGCCAAGTATGTTCTGAATTCCTTCTGGCAAGCTTTTGTAAACGATAGGCGCTTTCGCAAAAATATTTTGCCCGACACAAGTTTCTATAACGATTGAAATCCAACCGATCAGAATGAACGCGCTAAACAATAACGGACGCAAGATTGTGGATGAATTAGGCATTTTTTTCTGCCTAATAAAACCACACTCGTTATTGTAAAAAATGTGGAACAAACGTGATTTCCCCTTTTGAATTAGTGGACAAATTTAGTGGAATTCAGCCAGCAAAGCCTTACATCAATCTTTTATCTTTGGTGATTTACTTAAACTCTCTATTGAGCTACACAACAACTGTTACAACTTAACCTAATTTATTGGCTATTAAACGCATGCAACCGCTTACGTAAAGCCACAACAGAACACACAGAATATCTGGGCTATAAAGCCTGACATTTCAGTTTGCCAATATTCTATTGAGCGAATATTGGGCAGTTTCAATTTTCAATTAAGAGGAGCAGCTATGTTTTTACCCCTACTATTGGTTTATCCAATAGGCCAAGTATTTTGGATTATTGTCGTCAACGTCCTATTCGTCAATGGCAACTTAATAGAAATTCACATTTAATTCGGCAAGGAAGCAGGTAGTTTTTTGGAAGGACTGCTTTTTGATTGTGTATGGGGAGGTAAACCATAGCCCCAATCAATTTGCCAATTCGATTCAATGACAAATTGATTAAAAGCTCACTTATTGCACAGTATTTTTCTGGCGCATCATACGTTCTTCTTCTACTAATTGGCGCAGTTTAGCAAATTGCTCCGGCGTCAGGATTTTACGAACTTCAATGAACAGTCGAGCTTGCGTTTTAATAATTTCGCCGCGTGTTTCAGCCAAATCTGTCGCGCGTTTCTCAATTAGTTTTGCATCAAATTCGTTGCTGTATAATGCATCATCATAAACTTTAGTTTGGGCGCGTTCTAATTCAAGCAATGATCGAGCCTGACGCACATGCAGCATGCGCACCTCCCGCAGCCTGGTCTTTTGCTCAGAAGCAAGTTCCAAACGATCTAAAAAGCGATCCAGGACAAGGGCCTGTAAGCGCGGCGGCACGGGTTGAGCCGCTTTGGCATAGGCCCGAGTGGCAACATTATTTTCCGGCGGCGTTTGTTGCTGCTGGTCAATACTTGGCGGAATACCATTTTGGGCTTCACGGCTTTCCAGCTTTGCCAACCGCTTGGCATTTAATCTTTTGCCCTGTGCATTGATCGCAACGGTACTAAAAATCAAGCCACCAAAAACCAGCGCCATAAAAATTATTTTAGTTATTTTCGTCATTGCTCTTCGCCTCCTTTTCACCATTACCAGAATCACTCGTGGCAAACAACCATTCCGTTAAAGTTTGGCGATTGCCGTTTTCATATTTTGCCAATTCCAATTGCATTTTTTGTTGGTACTCTTTACGAAATTGCTTGGAAGCATTTTGCAAATTCACTTGATGCGTCGCCAATAATTTTGATTCCAAACTGGCGAGTTGGATTTGTGTATGCTGTTGTGCTTCGGCTTTTGTTTGCGCTACTGCAGCCTGAATCATTTGCTCAACTTCCATACGCGAAAGCGCATTTGCATCTGTGTTTTTTGCAGGCGCTGCATTGATTGGCAACTTCGCTATTATTGACGATTGATTGTTTTGTTTGCCAAAGCTTGCGCTGAAACCATTACTCCCATAACTCACATTCAACCCGGCTAACGCAAAAACAATCAACGCAGCCGCAGCCGCAGCCGCCAAGCCTGAAGTTAATTTTAGCCAACCTGGAACGAGTTGAAAAAATTCACGCAGTACAGAGACAGCAGAACGAGGCGGCACGAACGAAACATGTGGAACAACCGAAAGTTGCCAGGTACTCATTTCGTTGCGCACGCCTTTGAATGATTGCAACTCCATACGACAAGGCGAGCACCCGGGCAAATGCTGCTCAAATTCAGCGCGCTCATTTTTTGATGCTTCGTCGTACAAATAAGCAACCAACAATTCTTTTTTCCCACAATCATTTTTCGGTTCAAATAAGTTGTTCATAACTCTCTCCCAAAAGTAAAACCAGCCCCCAACTTGGCCAGGAAAATCAGAGCGCATCACGCAAATGCTCAAGCCGCATACGCATTTGTTGCAAGCCTGTATAAAGCCGCGATTTTACTGTGCTCAGCGGCAGGCTTAACACTTCAGAAATTTCAGCGAATGTCATCTCTTCGTACTCTTTCAAAATAATGACCTGGCGCATTTCCGGCGGCAAAGCTTGTAAGGCTTTGCGCACTGCCCAGGTTTGTTCATCGCGTTGCATTCGATCTGGCAAATTCTCAACACGCTCGTCAGCCACATCCATTGTGCGCCCAGTTTCGTCGGTTTGATCCAGCGAAAAATTCGCCTGCTTGCCATTGCGTAACCGCGAATGACAAGCATTCAAGGCAATGCGATACATCCATGAAGAAAATTTGGCATCGCCGCGAAATTTATTCAAATTGCGATACGCCGCCAAAAATGCTTCCTGCGAAGCATCGCGGGCGTCTTCCTCGCGCCCCAGCATTCGCAACGTCAGGCTGTAAATCGGACGCTCCCAACGTCGCACCAAAATGCTGAACGCTTCGGTGTCACCCGCCAAAGTACAAGCGATTAAGTGGTTATCGCTCGCTTCGGTCTCTAGTCCGGGAAACTTCTGTATGCCTTCAGCTATTAAACTCACGCGGTGTTCCTCGTACAATCAGGGGTTAATCGCCAACAGTTTGTCGGTGGTTTGACAAAAAATGCAAGCCAGACTGCTGACAACTAACCACCGACATTAGCCTTAGACTCTGCCGTAACCCAAAAAGTCGGAAAATTTTATTGTTTCAGCGGGAGCGATTTGTTACGATTCGCTTGAAATGCCCTACTTGCGGGATTCCCCATTCCGCCCAAATCGTTTCCTTCCAATCTGATAACAACCCGGAGCAAGCTCATGGCTGTCGTTTCGTTACCTTCCCGGCGCATCAAAGTATTGCATTTGATTCTGCTTGTACTCGTAATTTTCAGTATTTTCCCGCTTGCCTTTGTCGGCTGGCAACTGATCCAAATCAATACGGATACGTTGCAAAGCAAAGAGAAAAATTATCAGGTGCAAAACGTGCGCAATAAAGCGCGCCAAATTGAGCTTTACGTGCAAGGCTATATCGCGCAAGTAAACTCGTTCGCACGCGCCTTTGAAATTACCGGAAACTTAGCGCAAGCGACCACGGCTGTCGGACAACAAAATTTAGCGAATTCGCTGGAAGATGATTCTAATTTGCTGGCGCTCGCCGTCGCACCCAGCCATGACCCTAATAATTTAAGCGTTGCCCTTAATTCCAACAAAATCACCAGCCCGGAAGTCAAAGCCGCGCTGACAGAAGCTTCCGAAACAACTTCGCAAGGCAAAATGTACATTGGTTCACCGCGCATTTTGCAAGCCTTTCGTGAACCAGCCATGATCGTGGCACAACCAGTCAAACGTAACGGCGCAATTGAAGGAGTTGTGCTTTCCGTTGTCAGCTTACAAAAAGTTTTTTCGCTTGTTTCTCAAAAGGGAAATTTGGACGAATGGAAATTGCTACATGCTGAAAACACGATTTTCTTCGTGGTGGACGGCGAAGGCATGGTTGTAGCGCATCCTGACGAGCAGCTTGCATTTCAGAAACAGGATGCGCGTTATATGAAAGTTGTGCGCGATTGGCTGGATAGTAATCAAATGGTGGCTGTTACCTCGGCCTTCACGCTCTCGCGCAATAAAGAAACATTGAATTTGCTGGGCAGCTATGCGACGGCACAGCTAAATACGCAAATGCGATTAGGCGTGATTGCCCTCGTTAACGAAGATGCCGCTTATGTTTCGGCGAAAAAAATGCGTTCACGTACCATTATGATTTCTGTGGCAACCGCTATTGGAGCCATTATTTTTGGTTTCTTTTTTGCGCGGATGTTCAGCAATCCCATTGAAAAACTGGCGGATGGCGCACGTGCAATGGCGAAAGGTGATTTCACGCGACGGATCAATCTGGAAACGAGTTATGCGGAAATCAGCGAACTGGCGCTGGACTTCAACATCATGGGCGAACAAATCCTCAAACACATTCGCAAAGTTGAAGAATCCGCCGAGAAAAATCGCCGTATGTTCTTAGGCTCAGTCAAATCACTCGCCGCCGCTATTGACGGCAAAGACCCGTACACGCGTGGTCATTCTGAGCGCGTAATGACTTACTCGCATATGATCGCCGAGTTGATGGGGTTGCCAGCTGAAGAAGTCGAAAAAATTCGCATCTCGGCGCTGCTGCACGACGTAGGAAAAATTGGCATCGAGGATCGTATTTTGCGTAAGCCCGCCGCGCTGACCGATCAGGAATTTCATATCATGAAAAACCACCCGCGCATCGGCGGCGTCATCATGCAGGAAAATCCTGAAATGCAGGAATACATTCCAGGCATGTCCATGCACCACGAAACGCTGGATGGAAAGGGTTACCCGCTCGGCTTGAAAGGCGACCAAATTCCGATGATGGCGCGCATCGTCAGCGTAGCGGATTGCTTCGACGCGATGACCACCAATCGCCCATATCAAAAAGCGATGACCTTTGAAGTCGCAATTGATCGCATCAACACGTTTATCGGTTCGCGCTACGATGAAAATTGCGTCCGTGCGCTTGAGCAAGCGATCAAAACCAAACGCATTACGCCTGATCCGCGCGTGAATAATGTGCCGGAACCGCCTACGCCAGAGATTAAAATCGAAGTTGTGGGTGGCGGTGCGGGCTAAAAGAATTTGACAGTTTGTGGGGAAAGCACCACTATCATCTGCCTGATATGGATCTGCAAAAACCCTTGGAAGAATTAGTGACGAAAGTGCCTGGTGCGCTGGGGGCAATTCTAATTGATAGCCTGGGCGAAGCCGTCACCTATTTTATAACCAGTCCAACCTTACCAGCCAACACAGAAGAAGTTGTACGATTACGTTTGATCGGCGCGTATCACCGCGTCTGGATCAACGATTGCGCCGCCCTTGCCCGCGAATTTCAGTTGGGAGACTTACAAAACCTCGTGCGAAAATATGATTACGGCGTAGTCCTCGCCAAAGCACTCAGCGATAATCATGCATTGATTTTAATCACTACGTCTGAAGCATTTATTGGGCAAGGATTATTGCATTTGAATAAGACAGGCGCGTTATTGGAAGCCGATTTTTAGATTAGTTCCCTTTCAATCCCACGAAACAACAGCCTTGATAAATCCGGCCCTTGCATCCAACCAAGATGGAAATTGTTCAATCAAATTCTCGGCCCTGACGCGATGTGTAACCCAGGGAGTAATATCAATTTTGCCTGCTTCCAGCAACGTCAGCGTACGCTTAAAATCTGCCGCCGTAGCGTTGCGGCTCGACATCACGGTTAATTCCCTACGGTGAAAATCCTGATCACGGAAGGTTACAAATTCCAGATGCAAGCCAACCAAAATGAGGCGTCCGCCGTTTGCTATCAGATTAAATGATTCGTTCATTGAACCGGGGTTTCCCGTCGCATCGAACACAACCAACGGCATTTCCCCACTCGTCAAATCAGATAATTGCTCCATCACATTCGGGCCGGCTTGAATCGTAGCTGCTACAGCAAAATGTTTTTGGGCGAATGCCAAACGATCCGCGCTGACATCCATAGCAATAATTTTCACACCGAAGTTTTGCGCATGCGCGATGATCGCTAAACCAATCGGCCCAGTGCCAATCACAAGAATTATTTCATCATCTTTGAGTTGCGCACGAAACACAGCATGCGCGCCAATAGAAAGCGGTTCGACGAGCGCAAGCTGGTCAAAACTGAGCGCTGCTGATGGATGCAATTTATTAAGTGGGACAGCGAGATATTCGCTTAATCCACCATCAAGATGGACGCCAAATAATTTTAATTTCACACAACAATTTGATTTGCCGTTTCGACACGCAAGGCATTCGCCGCAGTTCATATACGGCTCAACAGCGCAATGAGTCCCAACCCGCAATCCCAATTCATTGACCGGTGCAGCAACGATTTCTGCCCCTATTTCGTGGCCTAAAATTCGGGGATAAGTAAAAAACGGTTGCTTACCGCGATAGGCGTGCAAATCAGTGCCGCACATGCCAACGCGCGTAATTTTGACGATGGCTTCATTGCTTTGTGGTTGTGGGTCAGCAATTTGCGCCGTCGAAAAATGTCCAGGTTCGTCAAGTAAAATTGCTTTCATAATTTTTTCTAAAACTCGTTGCAGTCGTCCACCTGAATCAAAAAGTAAAGATTTCGCGGAAGATAAAAACAATGGCAGCCCAAAACACATAGTTTGGCAACAACAATTCATCTACACAAAATTATTCGCTCGTATGGTTGGGAATTATTCGATAGGTCTCGTATTTGAAATTCATCAAAATGCTGTCTTCGACTTCGGCTTTGATAACCACTTGATAAGCAGGAGGAAACGTATCGTGACCGTCTTTCTGTAACTGGATTTTCAAATCTTTTAGGTGATCAGGCGCAGCAAAATATTCGGCTGCTGCCTGCGTGCCTGCCGAATGTGTGCCAGAAAAAATAATTGTGCGGTGTTGATCCTGACTCGCGCTTTCACTGGGAAGCACCGTTATTAAACCATAGACCAGCACTTGTCGATTTTTTTGATCGCGATTCACAATATACAAGGGATTAAGCGGTTTGCCTGCCTGTTGTTCCATAATGGAATTTAGATAGACAACAGTGAGCGGGCATTTTTCCAAAAAGTGTGCGACAGTCGGGCTATATTCAGGTGCGCCAAAAATAATCACATTGCGGCGGCGCAAAGTCGGTATCTTAACAACTTTTTCAGGAAATAGTTGTGGCAGACTCCCTGCCGCAAGTGCCGTTCTGAGCGCGACCACTGCGCCAAAAGTGTCCCCCCAATACGTTGCATTCGTGGTAAGCGTCAACGAAAAATCCGATTCTGTACTTGCCGGGTATTTCTGCCGGTAAGCTCTTTGCATCTCAGGTGAAAGCGCTTGACTGTCCTTAAATGAGTTCATCGGCGAGGGCGCCACGGAGGCAGCAGAAATTGGATGCACTGAGAAACTTGGCGGATTAGCAACACAGATCATTACATCCACGTTAGGAACTAAAATAGGCCCCCAGGCCTCTGCAGCAATTGGGGGTACGGGGCTGCGTAAGGGATAGTCGGCTAGTTTTGTGCGAACAAATAACACCGCACCGACCGCTAATATTGCCGAACCAAAGAGACTCAGACTTAACCAAACGAGTGGGCTTTTCAAAAATGATTTTCTTGCGGGAGTGGAGATGATTTCGGTTTCCGGTTCATGCAAGGCAAGTGCATCAGGCAAGACCTGTTCATTCTCTGTATCCGCAGGTAATGAATGGTTCACAACAAAATGTGGGCAGTAGGAGCCTTTCATCAATTCAATTCGCAAGGTCGTTGTAGGATATTCATTGTTATAGAATTCCTGCAATTTTTTACGCAGGGCAAATGCACGGTTGCGCACAGCGGAATCATCTCCGGGAGAATAACTTTGCGGGCGACCTAACGCCTCGACACCGATCATATATTCGGATAATTCAACGCCGCGCCCGGCAAATTCCATTTCACAAACGAATTTCAGAAAGCTTTTTAACTGATCAGCTCTCGCAAACGTATTACTTTGTAAGACCGCTGCTAGCGCAATCTGCTTTTCTACTAATGTTACAGAATGCTCAGAACGAACTGCGACTTGTTCCATAAGTATTTTATTTTGCTATTTTTTTGCTACAGAGAAAACGTTAGCAACGGGATGTTAGCAAACGTTTTGTGACTCTACAAATACTTGTCAGTCTTTTCAGACAGATGTATAAGAAGCCTGCATTCCTTTCCGTTTTTAAAGTAAAAATTTTGCAGTTACAAATATTCTAGCTTTGCTTGTCAGAATTCATCAATTGCGCGTTTTGGAGTATCCCGCAATTCACAAACGTGTCGCTTGGAAATAACTAGAAACAAGGCCAAAAGAACAGCTTAACGTGGTTTACTGCTTATTTTCGGACATTTTGAATATTTGAGGTTTTCGGTCCGTTACCTGAATGGAATAAAGATCGCATAGACGATTATTGGTAAAAATAGCTTCGCTGGTCTGAAAGCTCTCCCGCACCTAACAATTACTTTTGCACTTCTTGAAAGGAGTTCTGATGAATAAGCTATGGGTTTCCCTCATCACACGCATATTCGCTATGATGATGATCTCTCTTGGAGCGTTTGGACAAGCAGATCGAGGCACAATTACGGGCCTCGTTACAGACACCACAGGAGCCGCTATTCCAGGGGCAGCGGTCACGGTCACCAATATTGCAACTAACTCAACTTCCTCTGCCACCACTACGACGGAGGGCATTTATGTAATTCCCCAATTGCAGCCTGGCACATACAAAATTCGGGTTGAAAAATCAGGATTCAAGGTTTCTGAAATCGGACAGCTATCGCTGGTAGGCGGAAACACTTCTAATGCGAATGTCTCGCTAACAATTGGTGCCGTCAGTGAAACGGTCGAAGTGGCGGCAGCACTTGGGTCACAAGTGCAGACCGAAAATGCGAAAGCAAGTTCGCAAATTGCCAGTAAACAAATTGACCAGTTACCGCTGGTTGTTAGCGGCACGATGCGCAGCCCGTTTGACCTGTCTGCACTCACACCGGAAGCCAAGCCGATTGGACTCGGCGGAACAGCAGGCGTCGGCGGTGCGGGCTACAACTCGGAGTTTTCATTGGGCGGTGGACAAGGCGGAAGCTGGGGCGTAACACTGGATGGCGCTTCCTCTGGAACAAGCCGTTTTGGTTCGACCGAATGGGCCAGTATGAACACGCCTTCGATTGATGCGATCACGGAATTTTCAGTAGACACCAACGGATTCAAAGCCGAATCTGGTCGAGCACAAGGCGGCAGTATCAACTTCTCTTCCAAATCCGGCACCAATCAATATCACGGTACGGCGTACGAATATTTGCGCAATAATTATTTTGACGCGCGCAATTATTTCGAGGACAAAACCAGCGTATTGAAACAGCACGATTTTGGTGCTTCGTTTGGCGGCCCGGTCAGAATTCCGTGGATATACAACGGAACGAACAAAACTTTCTTTTTTGCTTCTGCGGAATGGTTTCGCAATCGCGCTAGTGCTAATAGTTTGACCCTTTCTGTCCCTACCCCGGAAATGTATCAGGGCGATTTCAGAAAATGGGTTGATCCGACGGGTAAGGTACTGCCGATATATGACCCCGCCACAACGAGAGCAAACCCCACGTACGATTCGACCAAAGCGGTGAGCGAATCGAATCCACGCTTTATCCGCGATCAGATTTCTTGCAATGGTGTCTTGAACACCATTTGTTCAAATCGTATTAGTCCGCTAGCGCAAAAATATTTGCAATATGTCGGGCAAACGGTTTACCCGAATGCGGCTGGGGCGTCCGGCACGTTTTCATACGTCAATCAAAATTATAGAAGCTTGACAGGCTCTCAACAGGCTCCCTGGACAAAGTGGAGCGTCAAGCTGGATCATAATTTTTCGGAAAAACATAAACTCAGCGGCTTATTTAATTATGCGCTTAGTGAAGTAATACCCGGCCCCGATGGCCCCCCAGGTCTACCGTTGTCGGTGAGTGGATTTCGCTACACCAATCAGGATAGTTACACCTATCGCACTAATTACACCTGGACAATCAGCCCGACGGTCGTGAATTACCTTTACGGTGGCATCAACTGGTGGAAACAACTCAACTATACCCCCAATGTTGGCGGTGGATGGAAAAACAAAGGCATTTGCTTAAACGGAGCATTTGATTGCGACTATAACATCTTGAATCTAGAATTTCAGAGCGATGGTTATGGGACGTGGGGCGGCTCGGCTGGCGACGGTTCAGAAAACCCCGTCTTCACGCTGGGCGATGATCTAACTGTCATCAAAGGCCGTCACACGCTGAAAGGCGGTTATCTGTTCGAGCGGTTGCATTACAACGGATTCGGGCGGCAGTCCTTCTCTGGAGTAGTGCGTCCGAGCCGTGCGCAAACAAGTATTCCTGAAAGTAGCAACTCAGTTCTCGGCGGCGGTAATTCATTTGCCTCATTCCTGCTCGGTCAAGTCGCCAGCGCGCGCACCGAAAATGACCGTTTTGTGCGGCAATATTGGCGCGGACATGCGGCGTATATTCAGGACGATTGGAAAGTTAATCAAAAGCTCACGATCAATATTGGCTTGCGATACGATGTAACGATGCCGCCGCTGGAACGCGATGACAAATGGAGTGATTTTGATCCCTATACAACCAATCCAGCAACCGGAACATTAGGGGCCTTGAGATTTGCAGGAACGGCTCCCGGCGAAACGGGTAAGCGCACTTTAGTCGAAGGTTGGTACAACGGCTTCGGGCCGCGTTTCAGCTTTGCTTATAGCCCCAATGAAAAGACAGTTATTCGTGGCGGAGTTGGACGCACGTTCGGACTTGTCCGTACGACATCAGGCAGCGCGCACTTCGCCGGCGCTATCACCATCTGGGACATCAGTTCACCTGATGGCATCAACACCTTGTTCCCGCTTGATACTGGATTCACGGGAGTTAACACACCGCCGCAACCACCGAGCGTCAATCCCGCCTTTGCCAATAATGGCGGCGTAGACTGGTGGCAAAATCAGGAAGTTTCCCGCCTGCCTGAAAACTGGAACTGGACACTTTCTTTGCAACGACAACTGCCAGGCAAATTATTGGTTGAAGCATCCTACAATGCCAGCATCGGTTCACACCTGATCGCGGGCTTGCTGAACGTCAATCAGGTGCCGTCTAAGTACGTCACCGATCCAAAAATTCAACCACTACTTAGCAGTCGCATTGACTCACCAGCTGTCATCGCGGCAGGTTTCAAGGCTCCGTATGCATCTTTCCCTGGCAACTTCAGTTTGAGCCGTGCATTAACTCCGTTCCCGCAATATACCGACATTAGCACAGGCAGTGGTAATGGCGACCGCAGCGGACATTCCACCTACCACGCGATGGTCTTGAAAATGGAACGGCGGGTAAGCAATGGCTTTTATTTGCAAGGTTCCTATGTATGGTCGAAGCTGATTTCTAACACCGACAGAGTAGATGCCAGCGGACGCGCGATGGATCAATACAATCGTCAGTGGGAAAAATCCATCGGCGAGTTTGATTTACCGCATAATTTCAAATTCAGCTATATCTACGATATGCCCTGGGGCAAAGGCCAGAAGTGGGATTTAGGAACTGCTGGTAATGCCTTGCTGGGTGGTTGGCGTTTCTCCGCCATTCACATTTATACCAGTGGGCAGCCGATTCAGTTGACTGGTGGCGGCATTGGCTTAGGCGGACGTAGCGCGGCGGTCGTGAAATCGCTTGATAATTGGGTTGCGGATATTCCTGACAATCCGAATATTCGTGCGGCCAGTGGCTATACGAGTTACTTTGGTTCGGTCTGTAACATTGCCGCTTTGTGCAATGCCAATGGGCAAGTCGTCACTCAACCAACGGTTTTCGGGCAAGCGCCACGTTTTAATAGTCATGCACGTCGCATGGCGAATCTTAACGAAAATGTCTCTTTGCAGAAATCTTTCTTTTTTGCTGAACACGTAAAAATGGACTTCCGCTGGGAGATGTTCAATGTGCTCAATCGCGTAGTTTTTGGAGCACCCAATAGTAATATTACCAGCTCAACGTTCGGTCGTATTACCAACCAATTCAATAGCCCGCGTCAGATGCAGTTCGGGCTAAAACTGTACTTCTAAATTCAGGCGACGATTGGCGGTGGCCAGCAGTCGGTAAAATATTCTTCATAAGGTTTGTGTTTTTTGGCAGAGGAAACACATACCTGAATATAAAAATATTTTACCGACCGCTGTCTACCGCCTGTCGCTCACTCTTTCCACTTCCGAAAAGAAAACCAAAATGAATATCATCCCGCGTCGTTCGTTTCTCAAAAATTCCGCGCTCGGTATTACAGGCGGAGTACTGGCTTCCGGCAAAATGAATCCCCTTTGGGCACAAGCTAAAGACAATTCACTAAAAATCACCAAAGTCGAACCGGTCTTACTCACAGGCGTACGCGGTTATGCGCCCTGGGTTTTTGTGCGCGTCGAAACTGCCGATGGCTATGTCGGTTGGGGCGAAGGCACGAATTTCCCTGGCGTGCAGCCAATTGCCACAGCAATCACCAATTTAAGCAAAGTTGTGATTGGACACAGCGCCTGGGACATCGAAGCCCTTTGGAATCGGATGTATCGCGCGATGTATTACAACGGCATGGGCGGCATCGTGCTTGCCGCAATCAGCGGCATTGATATTGCGCTTTACGACATTGTCGGCAAAAAGCTCGGCATTCCCGTCTATAAAATGCTCGGCGGGCAAGTGCATCAGCAATTGCGTATCTATGCGAATGGCTGGACTGAGGGCATTCCCCGCACGCCAGAAGGCTATTTTGCCAAAACCAAAGAACTCGTCACCAAAGGTTATACAGGCTGTAAATTTGATCCATTCAATACCTCGCCTTTTAACCGCGAAGTTGCGCAAGCGGATTTACGTTTCGGCGTACAACTCACAAAAGCAATCCGCGAAGCAGGCGGCCCTGATTATGACATCGCAATTGATGTGCATGGACGCTGGGACACAAAATCTACGCTCGAAATTATTCGCGCGCTGGAACCATATCGGTTGTTCTTTTACGAAGAAGCCGTCCCACCTGAAAACGTAGCAGCAATGGCTGAAGTACAACGCGCGGTCAACACACCGCTCGCCACCGGCGAAAGAATTTTTGGCCGCCACGGCTTCCGCGAGTTGCTAGAAAAACAAGCCGTGCGTATTATTCAGCCTGACCTTTCACGTACGGGCGGCATTACCGAAGTAAAAAAAATAGCAGCGATGGCGGACACCTATTACATTCCCGTCGCGCCGCATAATCCCAATGGACCGATCTGCACGATTGCATCAATGCATACGTGTTTCTCGATTCCGAACTTTTTGATTCTGGAATTTTTCGAGCCGGATGAACCAGTCTTTCAGGAAATTGTCATCGGTGGATGGAAGCGCGACGCTGCCGGAGTTTTTCCGACTTCAGGCCCAGGGCTAGGCATAAACATTACCGATGACTTTTTGCGCAAAAATAAATTTGATGCAGCCAGAACTGAGGAAATGGAACAGCGCACATTTAATACGGTCAAATAAACGAATGAACAAAAAAATATTGCGTATCAATTTTATCAGCGTAATTCTATTGCTGGCACTAATTCTCGCGCCGATCAACAACACGCAAGCGACAAAACAACCCGCGCAAGCTGCGGCAAAAGCACAGCACGATTTTGCACGGTGGGAAAAAGATATTGCGGGGTTTGAGCAAAAGGATCGTACCAATCATCCTCCGCAAAAAGCGCTTTTGTTTATTGGCTCTTCCACGATTCTCTTCTGGAAAACTTTGGCAGAAGATTTACCCAACCATAAAGTTATCAATCGCGGTTTCGGCGGTTCAGAAATCGTAGACGTTACGCATTTCGCCGAGCGTATTATTTTCCCTTACAAGCCGAAAATGGTGTTGTTGCGTTCAGGCGGCAATGATATTTTTGCAGGCAAATCGCCTGAGCAAGTATTTGCGGATTTCAAAGATTTTGTCGCGAAAATTCATTCCCAATTGCCGAAAACTGACATTGTCTATATTGCGCTCAGTCCCAGCGTAGCCCGATGGGACTTTGCCGAGAAAGAAAAGGCGCTGAACGCGATGGTGCTTGGCTTTGTCAAAAAAACTAAGCACGTGAAATATTTGGATGCCGCTGATATTTCGCTGGGAACAAATGGCAAACCGCGCCCCGAATTATTCATTGGCGACAAATTACATTTCAATGCTGAAGGTTATAAATTATTGGCTGCGCGCGTGCGTAGCTATCTTTCCAAATAACCAGACTCAACACCAACACTGAACTTTATAGTTCGGTGTTGGGCGAACTGGAAAGTTCGCCATACGGGAATTCTATGAAACGTCGTGATGCTTTACGTTCGCTTTCTCTCCTAGGTGGAGCCGCGCTGCTCCCCGCACAAAATTCTTTGGCTGAAACATTCGCACCGAAAAATGCGCCAGCCGTAGCACAAGCAATGAAAGGTCTGGGGACAGTCAAAATAAAAGACATCAAAGTGATTATGACCGCACCGGATAAAATTCGCCTGGTCGTGGTCAAAATTGAAACGACCGAACCGGGCTTGGTTGGCTATGGTTGCGCAACATTCACGCAGCGCGCGCTGGTTGTGCAAACAGCGATTGAAAAATATCTGAAGCCATTTTTGATCGGGCGCAACGTGGACGAAATCGAAGACATTTGGCAATCATCGTATGTGTCCTCGTATTGGCGCAACGGCCCAGTCCTTTTCAATGCAATGTCAGGTGTAGACATTGCGCTCTGGGACATCAAAGGCAAACGCGCCGGAATGCCCGCTTATCAATTGCTCGGTGGAAAGGTACGCAAAGGCGCAGATTTATATTTTCACGCGGCAGGCAAAGATTTTGCTGAGGTTTCAGACCGCGCCAAACAGGCGATGGAACGCGGCTATCGTTACATTCGCGTGCAAGCAGCAGTGGACGGGTTAGCGACATACGGAGCAGGCGGCGCTAATCGCGGCACAGGTGCGACAGGCGCAAGCGACAATGATGAAATTGCCAGCCCGACAAATCCAAAAGCGGTTTGGGAATCTACCAAATACGCGCGCATGTTGCCAAAATTATTTGAGCATCTGCGCAAAAATTTGGGCGACGACATTGAATTGCTCCACGACGTTCACGAACGCGTCACGCTGACGCAAGGTATTCAGTTATGTAAAGACGTCGAACAATATCGCCCGTTCTTCATCGAAGACCCGTTCCCGCCTGAAGACAACGCGCATTTTGCGTTGTTGCGTGCCCAAACCAGCACGCCAATTGCGATGGGTGAATTGTTCAATACGCAACAGGAATATTTGCCGCTCATCAAAGATAAATTGATTGATTTTATCCGCATCCATATTTCGCAAATTGGCGGGTTGAGTCCGGCACGCAAAGTACAAGCGCTCAGCGAATTTTTCGGCGTGCGTACCGCATGGCACGGCCCTGGCGACGCTTCACCGTTAGCTCATGCAGCGCAACTCGCGCTTGAGCTGGCAAGTTATAATTTCGGCATTCACGAAGGCTATGTCTTTCCGCAAAACACACAAGAAGTTTTCGCAGGCTGTCCAACAGTCAGTGATGGCTATATGTTTGCGCAGGAAAAACCGGGCTTAGGCATTGACGTAGATGAAAAGCTCGCGGCAAAATTCCCGTTCCCAGAAGGGCCGCCCAATTTTGATTATTCGTGGGGCACAACGCGCCGCCGCGATGGAACGGTCATTCGTCCATAAAATGCGCAACCAGATGTCAGTACCCGCTTACGCAGGTGGTACTGACACCTTACTAAATCATGCAAAATATTCTGTTATCACTTTTCTTGTTAGTCACACTGGGGCTAACAATCGCAGCACAAAATCCGACTAATACTGAAGACTCTGAAATCTTAAATCGTGAAAAAGACTGGCGCACTTCTTTGCTCAAAGCAGGCGATGGAATCGAAGAAATTTACTCCAAAAACCTGACCTATAATGATTGGAGCGGAACTACACACGACAGAGCAAAACTGATTGCCGATGTGAAAGCAGGGCAGTTGCATTACAAAGCGATGAAAGCCAGTAAAGAAACTGTACAGGTTTTCATTAACACAGCAATTTATACGTGCGACATCGAAATTGAAGGAAATTATGGTGAGACTTCTATTTCTCGCGTAGCTCACATTTTACACGTCTGGGTAAAAGAATCAGGCACGTGGCGACTGATTGTTCATCAAACCCAAAAATCAAATTAAGCCACTTCAATTTTTTATAATGGAACAAGAAATTCTTGCACTTGAAACGCAGTGGGTAACAGCGTTGCTTAACAGTGACGCGGACACCTTAGAAAAAATGTACGCGGACGGCATTATTTACATTCACACGAATGCAGCAACCGATACGAAAGCAACATACGTCGAAAAAATTCGTAGCCGTGAGCTAACGTACGCCACGCTCGACCGCGAAGAAATTCAAGTGCATATTTTCGGCAGCACTGCGATTGCGACTTGCCGCTGGATGGCGTTGTCAGTTTCCGGCGGCAAAACATTTCATATCAACGCACGCTATTCTCACGTTTACGCACAAATTGATGGACAATGGTTGATGGTTGAACATCAATCTACGCCCATTGCCTGACACAGGCCATAACCTTCAGGAGTCACATGAAAAAGACAGTTTTATTTGTCGTTTGTCTTATTGCGTTTTCCATTAGCGCGGCTGCGCAAGGAAACAAAATTGAGCAAACAATCTTGCAATTAGAAAAAGATTGGATTGCCGCGCTCATCAATGTTGATACCGCAGCATTAGAACGGATTTATTCAGATTCGCTCACCTATACGCACTCCAATTCAAACACCGATACCAAAGCGATTTACATTGCCAATCTGAAAGCGGGAAAAACAAAATATCTCTCGCTGACACCTGGTGATGTAAAAGTACGTGTGTATGGAACCACCGCTTTGTACACCAGCACAACGGCGATCAAATTGATTAGCAACGGACAAGAAAGTTCATTTTCGGTGAAGATGCTGCACGTATACGCCAAAGAAGGAAAAGTCTGGCGGATGGTCGCGCATCAAACTACACGATTACCCTAACAATTTCGGATTTGGGATTGCGGCTTGCGGATGCGAACCCCGCTCCGCTCCCTGGCGGCGGGCTGTTCAATCCAAAATCCGAAACCTAAAATCCGCAATCCTAAAATCCGCAATCCTATGACCTGGCCCCAAAATTACGACCCATTTGGCAATTGGATTCTCTCCACAATCGTAGCGTCAATCCCTGTCATCACCCTGTTTTTCGTCCTCGTAGCGCTCAAAGCACGTGTCTGGGTTTCTGCGTTGTGCGGCATGATCGCGGCAATTTTATTAGCGTTGCTTGTCTTTAAGATGCCTGCCGCACTTGTCGCAGGAGCCGCCGGACACGGCTTTATTTTCGGGATGCTGCGCATTGCATGGGTAATTATCGCTTCGATCTTTTTGTACAACATCGCCGTCGAAACCGGACAGTTTCAAGTGATGAAGGATTCCATTGCTGGATTGTCAGGCGATAAACGATTGCAACTTGTGCTTATTGCTTTTTGCTTCGGCGCTTTTCTCGAAGGCACGGGCGGCGGCGGCGCGCCCGTAGCAATTGCGGGCGCGTTTCTGATCGGCCTTGGCTTCCAACCATTTCAAGCCGCCGTGCTTTGCCTGATCGCCAATACCGCGCCCGTAGCGTGGGGCGGCGTCGGCAATCCGATTCGCACATTAGCAGGCGTCACAGGGTTACCCGAACACGCTTTCAGTTCGATGACCGGAAGAATTTTGCCGCCACTTTCTTTAATTTTGCCGCTGTGGTTAGTGCGCAGCATGGTGGGTTGGAAAGAAACCATGCAGGTCTGGCCGGCGCTATTGGTCAGCGGAATATCGTTCGCAGGGATGCAATTTTATTGGTCAAATTATCAAGAATCTGGACTCGTAGATATTGTCTCCGCTATTTTTTCTTTGCTTGTTATGGTAGGGTTTTTGAAATTCTGGCAGCCCAAAGTAATCATTCCGGTCAATGCTGATTTACCTGAACTTTCGCACCGACATAACACCGCAGAAGTCTTAAAAGGTTGGTCACCATTTATTGTCGCTTCGATCTTAATTTTTGTGACGGGACTGCCTTCAGTGCAAAAATATTTAACGTTTGATATCTTCAAAGCGCCAATGCCAGGGTTGCACAACGCTGTGCTTAAAATGCCTCCGGTTGCGCCAAAGCCTACGCCAGAAGACGCAACTGTAAATTTGAATATTTTGAATTTGCCCGGCACAGCAGTCTTTCTCGGCGGATTTATTGCCGCAATATTGGCAGGCTTACCATTGCGCCGTACTTTTAAAATCTTCTTCAGCACGTTTCATTCGATGATCCCGTCCCTTGCCGCAATCAGTTTCATGGTGGGGCTCGCGTATGTCACACGCTATTCGGGAATGGATACGGTGCTGGGTTTGAGCCTGACGGGCACGGGGTGGTTTTATCCTTTCTTTGGCACAATGCTAGGCTGGTTGGGCGTAGCCTTGACTGGCACTGATGCAGGTTCTAATGCGTTGTTCGGGAATCTGCAAAAAGTTACAGCTGAGCAATTAAATCTCAGCCCTATATTAATGGGCGCAGCGAATTCTGCGGGCGGCGTGATGGGCAAAATGATTGATGCGCAATCCATCGTCGTTTCGAGCTCGGCGACGCAACAACAGGGCAACGAAGCAGCTATCTTCAAAGCAGTTTTTGTCCACAGCATTGTGCTGGCAACGTTGGTAGGATTCATCGTAATGTTTTATGCTTATGTCGTTCCCTGGCTCATACCGCATTAAGCAAATTTCCTGGTAATGGGAACGAACAATCACAATTTCCCATGACAACCAGTTCAAACACTACTCGAAAAATTTATTTCTTATTTGCTGCCACAATTTTCATTGGCTCAGGACTATTGTTTTTAGTTCAGCCGATGATCGCTAAAGCAATTTTACCTCTGGCTGGCGGAACACCTGCGGTTTGGAATACGTGTGTTTTCTTCTTTCAAACCACGTTGTTGTTAGGGTATGCCTATGCTTACGTGCTGGCGCGGCTTTCGACGCAAAAGCAGATTTTGGTGCATCCGCTATTATTGCTCACAGGTATAGCCGCAGCTTCTCTTCTTTTCGCAACTGTACAAGCACCGACTCCGGGACAAACAAATTATGCGTTTTGGGTGTTGGGATATTTAGCAAAAACTGTCGGCTGGTTGGTTTTGCTGCTCGCGGCAAATGGAATTTTATTACAACGCTGGTTCGCAACCACAACGCACGATCCTTATCATTTGTATGCTGCCAGTAACGCAGGCAGTTTCGTAGCGTTGCTCGCGTACCCATTTTTACTGGAACCATTTTCCAGCATCACACAACAAAAACGATATTGGGCAATTGGCTTTGTCATCTTTGTCATAACGGTAATCATTTGCGCATGGCAAACGAGAAAGAATGCGGATTTAGGATGGCGGCTTACGGATTTCAAATCCGAAGCAAAAAGCGAACAGGATGCCGCCATCCGCCATCCGCCATCTGCCATCTCAGCGGCTCGCCGTCTTCAGTGGATTTTCTGGGCGTTTGTGCCTTCCAGTTTGATGCTTGGTGTGACTACATTTGTGACAACAGACATCGCGCCTGCGCCGCTATTTTGGATTATTCCGCTCGCCATTTATCTATTAGCGTTCACGTTGGCTTTTGCGCGCAGGCAAATCATTTCTACGGGCTGGCTGATGAAATTATTGCCTGGTGCGGCAATTTTATTAATTCTCGTTTACGCTGCAAAAGCGACGGAACCCGCCTGGTTATTGATTCTCGTGCATTTGCTTTTCTTTGCACTCGCTTCGTTGCTGGCACATCAACGGTTGGCGGAAGATCGTCCAGACGTGTCGCACCTGGCAGAATTTTATGTTTGGATCGCAGTCGGAGGCGCGCTCGGCGGATTTTTTAATTCGTTGCTTGCACCCATGATTTTCAATGATCTCAACGAATATCCACTCACAATCGTGTTGGCGTGTTTACTAATTCCGATAGATTCCGAAACCTGGCAGGACACACGCGAACAACGCACAGCAAGCCTGCTTGCAATCCTGCTTGGCGTAATCATTGCGGGGCTGTCGTGGTACGCTTCACGCTTGGAAATCGGCATGCTTGAACGCGTCGCACTGGTGTTCGCTGCGCCACTTTTTTTCATCAATCATTTTATGACCGCGAATGCTTTGCGACTGACTTTCGCGCTTGGAGCAGTATTGCTTGGCAGTTCGTTTTTTGCGCCGGAAGTTTCTAAAACATTATTTGCGGGTCGGAATTATTTTGGCGCGTTGCGCGTGACGCTGGATCGCGCAAATACTACGCGCAGCCTATATCACGGCACGACGATTCACGGACGTCAATTCCTCACGCCTGGCAGACAATGTGAACCGCTGGCATATTTTCATCCCACGGGCCCGGTTGGACAGGTATTTGCGGCGCACGCGGCAGGCAAGTCTTCGCCCAACGTAGCCGTCATCGGACTCGGCACAGGCGCGATGGCGGGCTATTCTCGCAAAGGACAAAACTGGACATATTACGAAATCAATCCGCTCGTCATTCAGCTCGCGCGCGACACTGGTCATTTCACATATTTGCATTTGTGTTCGCGCGCTCCGTTTGAAATTATCGAAGGTGACGCGCGCCACACATTGCAACAGGCTCCCGTCAATTCGTATGGATTAATTTTGATGGATGCGTTCAATTCAGATGCGATTCCTGTACATTTAATGTCGCAGGAGTCTTTGAACTTGTATCTATCAAAATTGGCTCCCGGCGGCATCATCGTTTTTCAGGTTTCAAATCGTCATTTGAATTTGCAACCGATTTTAGCGAATTTAGCGCAGAGCAAAAACCTTGTTTGCAAAGGCTTCGATGATCGCACTGAAAATCCGGCAATTTTCAAAGAGCCTTCGACCTGGGTAGCGATGGCGCGCGCTGAAAATGATTTCGGTGAAGCCATGAGAAATTGGCAAACCGTTCCCGCTGATTCTCGCATGCGCGTTTGGAGCGACGATTATTCAAACATCCTGCAAGCCTTGCGCTGGTAAGCGCGACTAAGGAATTTAGTAATGACAATAAAAGGAATTCTCCCCGCCATTGTAACGCCGTTCGATGCGCAAAATAATTTTGATGCGGGCGCGTTTGAGCGCTTGCTCGCGTACATTTATCAACAAGGCGTCCACGGAATTTATGTTTGCGGGCAAACGGGCGAAGGATTGCAGCAACCCATGATGCAACGAAAACAGGTCGCAGCAGCGGCAGTGAAATTATCGCCGCCAGATAAAATCGTAATGGTGCATATCGGTGCGATGAATACCGCAGATGCCGTCGAATTAGCCCAACACGCCGCCAGTATTGGCGCACACGCAATCAGCGCCCTGCCGCCGATTGGCAATTATTCATTCATAGAAATTAAAGCCTATTATTCTGCCATCGCTATTGCCGCTGAAATCCCGTTTTTCATTTATTACTTCCCTGCCTTTGCACCTGCCATCAACAGAGCCGAACAAATTTTAGAGCTTTGCGAAATCCCAAACGTACAAGGGTTAAAATTCACTGATAGCGATCTTTTTAAAATGTCAGAAATTAAAAAAAGTGGCGCGACGATTTTTTATGGCACAGACGAAATGATTACGGCAGGGTTAGTGATGGGCGCGGATGGAGGCATTGGCAGTTTCTATAATGTGATGCCAGGACTATTTGTAAAATTGTACGAACACACGCTGCGCAACGAATGGCAGCAGGCACAAGCCCTGCAAAAACAAATCAACGAAATCATAGCGATAGGATTGCGCTACCCTGTGCACGCGGCTGTCAAGGCGATGCTCAAACGAATGGGCTTGGATTGCGGAAAGGTGTTAGCGCCGCGCCGTTGGCTGACTTCTGTAGAAGAAGATGACCTGGACAATCAACTCGCAGCAATTCCCAACCATCCACTGAGTCTTACATAACAAATCGTTAGCGCACTACTGTGAGTGAAGGAGCTTGGTTTTCCCTGCAGTTGCACTGCAATTCTGAACTTATTATCCAACCTAAAAGGTTTACTGGCGATTCATCTCTCAGCTAATTGATCTTCGCAATAAATACCCGCTAAGACCGGCAAACTTCATGCTATGATGCGCGAGCTATTTTTCAGCATCTTTCGGCCCCTCACCAAACTAATATGAAAGTAGTTCGTAGCGATACAGTAATTCTAATTGCACTCATCATATTGTTTTTAGGTAAAGGCATTTGTGCACAAAAGGTACCTCCCGCAGAACCAGCCAAAGCGGTAAAAACCAACCCCAAGGCCATTTATCGGGAGAGGGCTTCATACACGCCGGAAGCTCGTATACATGGGGTTCATGGAACAGTCTTGATAAACTGCGTGGTAGGATCGGTGGGTAAGATCATCGAAACAAAAGTTATCAAAGGGCTACCATATGGGCTAACTGAAAATTCCATCCAGGCAGCGCTGAATATGAAGTTTCTGCCCGCCACTGTTAATGGTGAGCCAGTTGATTTCCGCTTTACATTGGAGTTTTCATTCGAGCTAACAGATCTATCAGTTGATCTGATCCCACTTGTATTGAATTATGATTTTCCCTTTATCACCAGTAACACAGCTAAAATCCTGGCTAAAGAGTTTTGCAAAAAAGCCCCAAACGCCTCGACCCTGATGAAATGGACAATTCAATGCGAAGCGCTAGGAACTAAATCACTGCTCGCACAAGAGCAAGACGAATACGTGCAATTGCTCAAAGCTTCGATATTGACGCTTCCACCGAATGAAAAAGATTTATACGAAGTGCTCCTAATTAAGTCGCAAAATAATAAGCTCAGCGCGAGTGATTTAGAGCGCGCTTTTGAATATAAAAACAGAGCAATAAGTAATTTGCCCGCCGCACAAATAAAGAGATTTTCTGAATTACATAACAAAGCAGTTCGCATGGGGTTCGCTGAATTTACCCAGATAAAATAATGGCAAATTGATCGCCTATAGCGAGAAATATTTTTGAGCTAGGATTGACAAGATTTAGAAGCAGGATTTACAAGAGTTAGGAACCAATAGTCCATGTCTTGATAATCGTTTATCTGTCTCGTCAATCCTGTCTGTAGGTATTTGCGTATGGCGCTCAAAGCTGGTCTCAAAGAATTTCCCAATTTGTCTCATCATGCGTTTCAGCATCCGCAAGATCGCTATGCGACAGAATCGTTCAGAAAAATCCCACTGCTACCTCAATTCACACGCTTTCTAGCTGAAAAAATTGCGGAGCGTTACATTCGCCTCAAACACGTTTCCAGCTCCATCAAAATCAGCGCGCGCCAATATCCATCGCTGCATAAACAATATTTGCAGATGGGAAAAACGTTGGATGTTCGCAAATTGCCGGAGCTGTACATTTGCACTGACATGCAAATTAATGTGTTTGCAATGGGGATGGAAAATTACTCTATCGTGATTAGCTCCGCCCTGATTGATCTGATGACCGAAGACGAACTGCTAGCGCTGATCGGGCATGAACTTGGACATGTAAAATGCGATCACATGCTGCATAACTCTGCTGCCAACACAATTCGCAATCTCGACCCGGCGCTCATTGAGCAGGCCATCCCAATCGGATTGGGACAAGGTGCCAGTTTAGGTATGCAACTTGCGATTTTGGATTGGTCGCGCAAGGCAGAATTGTCCTGTGATCGCGCGGCCTTGCTTGCCACACAAAACCCTGAAACGATTGCCGGAGCACTGAGCAAATTAGCGGGTTACGCAAAAAATCTGAACGAAGAATTAAATATTGACGAAATCAAATTGCAGGCCGAGCAATATCAAGAAATTGGGGAAGATACCTTGCTCGAAAAAATGTTGGAACTCTATGTCTTCGTACAGGAAAAACACCCCTTTCCCACTGTACGATTAAAAGAAATAACAAACTGGGCTGAGTCCGAGGAATACAAAAATATCCTGAAGGGGCAATACAAAAAAGTGGGCGAAGAACCTAAACTAAAATTAGTATAAATTTTCTGACGCATCCTGTTGTTTACAGAAACTCTATTCGCTTATCAGGCATTTTCCCATTATGCATATATCTAAAAAATCAATTCATTTATCGCTGGCCTTTTTACTTTTGCTTTGTGCCTTTGTGACATCCTTCGCACAAGCCACGCAACCAGCACCTGAAAAAATCAGCCCTGTTCGTTTCAAGCAAATAAAAGTCAAGATTCCAACCCGCGACGGTGTGAAGTTAAATACAGTAATTCTTGTGCCGGAAAAAATTACTGAGCCCTTGCCCTTTCTGATGCAACGAACTCCGTACGGCGTAGGTGGTGCAAATTCTGATAATATCAATAGAGGATATGCTGAACTCGTCGCGGATGGATACATCTTTGTTTTTCAGGATATTCGCGGTCGAAATAAATCCGAAGGCACGTTTGTCATGAATCGCCCGATACGCACCAACAAAAATGATCCCAAGGCGATTGATGAAACGACTGACACTTATGACACAATTGAGTGGTTGCTGAAAAACATCCCCAATAATAACGGGCGCGTCGGCATTTTCGGAGTTTCTTATCCGGGTTGGACATCCGTCATGGGAACAATTGATCCGCACCCGGCAATGAAGGCGGCATCACCGCAAGCGGCGATGGGAGACACGTGGATGGGCGACGATTTTTTCCACAATGGAGCCTTTCGCCTAACGTATGGATTTGAGTATGTATACAGCATGGAAATCTCAAAAAAAGGCAAAGATTTTCATCGCGGCAGCTTCGACACATTTGACTGGTATTTAAATCTCGGCCCTTTATCCAATGCCAACGATAAATATTTTCACGGCAAACTTCCGACGTGGCAAAATTTTATTTTGCATCCAACCTATGATGAATATTGGCAAATAAAGGCGCTCGACAAAATTGTAACGAAACCAACGATGCCCACTTTAAATGTGGCTGGATGGTACGATCAGGAAGATTTTTATGGCGCAGTTAACACCTACCTCGCGCTCGAAAAAAACGACACAGAGCATCTGAATTATCTCGTCGTAGGCCCGTGGAATCATGGCGGATGGGCACGTAGCAATGGGGAAAAATTAGGCCAAATCACGTTTGACAGTGAAACAGGCAAATACTATCGCGCCAAAATTCAAGCTCCCTTTTTTGCGCAACATTTAAAAGGCAAAGGCACGCTCAACCTGCCTGAAGTTACGACTTTTGAAACAGGTAGCAACGAATGGAAAAACTATGAAGCGTGGCCGCCGCAACAAAATTACACGGCACGTAATTTATATTTTCATGGCAATGGGAAATTGTCATTTGAAACTCCCACCAAAGATGATAAAGGTGAAAACGACAGTTACATTTCCGACCCTAAAAATCCTGTACCTTATCGTCCACGCCCTGTACAACCAACCTACAGCGACGGCTCAAACTGGTTTATTTGGCTCACGCAAGATCAACGGTTCGTACACAAGCGCGCTGATGTGCTGAGCTGGCAAACAGAGGTGCTGAATGAAGACATCACAGTGTCAGGACAAATCATCGCCAACCTGTTTGCGTCAACCAGCGGCACAGACAGTGATTGGGTAGTGAAACTGATTGACGTTTACCCTGATGAATGGCCGAAAAACCCCACGATGATGGGCTATCAATTGATGGTTGCCGACGAAATTTTGCGCGGGCGTTATCGCAATAGTTTTGAAAAACCTGAACCCGTGAAACCTGATGAAGTGAACCAATACAAATGCGATTTGCGCTGGGCTGACCATACATTCAAAAAAGGACATCGCATTATGGTGCAAGTCCAAAGCACCTGGTTTCCACTTTATGATCGCAATCCGCAAAAGTATGTTGAGAATATTTTCAAAGCCACTGAAACAGATTATCAAGTGGCAACACAGCGAATTTATCGTACAGCGCAACAGCCTTCGCATGTTGTATTGCCGATAAAATCTAAATAATTTCGCGTGGATCAAGCACAAATAAACAGCCTGAAAGCCAGCTATGACGCGGTTGCGGAGGAATATGTCGCACGCATTTTTGATGAGTTGCAGCATAAACCGCTCGACCGCGAATTGCTGTGGCGATTTGCAAAATCAGTTTCCCCACAAAGCACAATTTGCGATCTCGGCTGTGGCCCTGGACAAATAGCGCGTTATTTGTCCGAACAAGGTGCGCAAGTCACCGGCATTGATCTCTCACCACAAATGATCGCGTTGGCAAAACAATTAAATCCGACAATTTCTTTTCAAATAGGCAATATGCTCAAGCTAAATTTTGCCAACGAAAGCCTGGGTGGCATTGCTGCGCTATATTCCCTCATTCATATTCCGCCGGCTGAAGTTGTTGCCGCACTGCAAGAATGTAACCGTGTTCTTACTTCCAATGGAAAATTATTACTCAGCTTTCACGTCGGCGAAGAAATTCGCCATCTCGATGAATGGTGGGGAAAAGCCGTTTCGGTTGACTTCTATTTTTTTCAAGTTAATGAGATGAAAAGATATTTGTGCGCGGCGGGATTTGAGATTGAGGAAATTATCGAACGCCCGCCCTACACAAATGTTGAAGCGCCAACCAATCGCGCTTACATCTGTGCGAAAAAGCCAAATTGATTTTTCTTATTATACGAGCGTGAAACAATTCGCTTGATATTTTCGTTTATTTCCTACTAACTACTCATTATCTTTTTATCATTGCCAGCAAATCGTTGCTGCTCATATGGCAATAGTTCACACGGAGAGTTTATGAAAGCTTCGCTTAAGAACTTAGCTTGTCTGATGTTTTTGGGATTGCTGTTATGTCAATCACCAATCGCCGCACAAAGCAAAAATAAATTCAGCGTTCCTGTTACGTATTACAAATTGCCAAATGGCCTGAAAGTCGTGTTGTCGCCGGATGCGACTACGCCAACAGTCGCCGTCGCGATGTATTACCAAATCGGATTTCGCATCGAACCGAAAGACCGCACAGGATTTGCGCACTTGTTCGAGCATATGATGTTTCAAGGCTCGAACAACCTTGGCAAAATGGAATTCATCAAGCTAGTGCAACAAAACGGCGGCATCCTGAATGGTTCCACGCGTTTTGATTTCACCAATTATTTTGAAGTGATGCCCGCACACAAATTGGAAACTGCTTTATGGGCGGAAGCAGATCGCATGCGCGGACTGAATATCACTGACGACAATCTCAAAAACCAACAAGGCGTCGTTGGCAACGAAGTCAAAGTGAATGTGTTGAATGCGCCTTATGGTGGCTTTCCTTGGCTGGATATGCCGCAACAAGCCAACACCAACTGGTACAACGCGCACAATTTTTATGGCGATCTGAAAGACATTGAAGCCGCTACGCTCAAGGATGTGCAGGATTTCTTCAATACATTTTACGCGCCCAACAATGCAGCGTTAGTTGTCGTTGGTGATTTCAACATTGCCGATGGCAAAAAAATGGTGGAGAAATATTTTGGCGGGATCAAAGCTTCAAAATTGCCGCCGACGCCTGACCTTTCCGAACCAAAGCAGGAAAAGGAAAAGCGCGCCAGCCGCAAAGACAAATTAGCCAATCGTCCGGCGCTCGCGTTCGCCTATCACATGCCAGAACGCAACACTTCGGAATATTATGCGATGGGTTTGTTGCATCAAATTTTGGCTTCGGGAGATGACGCATTGCTACGCCAGGAATTAGTTAAAAAGCGTGCGCTGACCAGCGGCGTTTCTGCCGGAATCAATTTCGGACTTGGCAATATGTACAATTACAAAGGGCCAATGTTGTGGATGGGTTCGGTATTTTATGACGATCTGTCCAAGTCTGATCAAATTCTTGCCGCTGTGGACAGCGTCATCGAAGGCATCCAAAATAAGCCCGTAGATAAGTCCACGCTGAATCGCGCAATCATCAAAATTCGCTCGCAGCTTTACGACACGATGACGCAACTTAATGGTTTTGGGTTAGCAGATTTGCTCGCCAGTTTTGCGCTCTTTGATGATAATCCCGCGCGTGTGAATACGATTGAAAATGAGTTCCGCAAAATCACACCGGAAATTCTGCAACGCACCGCACGCGAATATCTCCGCCCCAGCAACCGCACAATTCTGGTCATCGAACCGGGCAAGTAAAGGAGGGTTTTATGCTCAGAAATAAATTCATTTTTTCAATTTGCACGTTAGCATACATTTTATCTTTCACAATCAATCTCACAGCGCAACAAAAAGAAAAACCACCCGAAGGCGCCACGCCCAAAGCTTTCCACCTTCCGCCCAAACAAGTATTCACGCTTAAAAATGGGATTCAAGTGGCGCTGGTGCCATACGGCAGAGTCCCGAAAGTCGCCGTCAATGTCGTCGTACGCAGCGGCAACCTCAACGAAAAACCCGATCAGGTGTGGCTGGCGGATGTGATGGGCGATTTGATGAAAGAAGGCACGACGAAGCGTACCGCCGAGCAAATTGCGCAAGACACCGCGCGGATGGGCGGTTCCGTTTTTGTTGGCGTAGGCTCTGAACAAAGTACGATTGGCGGCGATGTGCTGTCAGATTTTGGCCCGGAATTAGTCACGCTCCTGGCTGAGATTGCGCAACATCCTGCTTTCCCAGCCTCCGAATTAGCACGCATCAAAAACAATCGCGTGCGCAATCTCGCCATTCAAAAATCACAAGCGGGTTCGCAAGCAAGCGAAAAATTCTACAAAGTAATTTACGGCAACCATTCCTTTGGCAGCCTTTATCCAACGGCGGAGATGCTGAAAAGCTATACGATTGAGCAGGTACAGAATTTTTACAAAGAAAATTTTGGGGCGGCGCGCACACGCATTTATGTCGCCGGAAACTTCAACACAGAGGCAATCAAGAAAGCCATCACATCAGCTTTTGAAGCCTGGGAAAAAGGCAAAGATGCAATCACCGATGTACCGAAAACTATGCAAGCTAAATCAATTCATCTGATTGATCGCCCCGGCGCGGTGCAATCCACAATTTATTTCGGCTTGCCTGTTATTGATCCGAGCCATCCAGATTACGTTGCCTTGCAGGTCACAAATGCAATTCTGGGCGGGTCATTTGGTTCACGCATCACGGCCAATATTCGTGAACAAAAAGGCTATACGTATTCGCCGAACAGCTTTGTAACCACACATTACCGCGATGGTTTTTGGGCGCAAAATGCAGACGTGACAACAGCTTTCACGGGCGCTTCAATTAAAGAGATAATTTTTGAGATTGAGCGCTTACAAAAAGAACCGCCATCGGCTGACGAATTGAATGGCATTAAGAATTATCTTGCCGGAATTTTCGTCATTCAGAATTCTTCGCGTGGTGGTTTGATAGGGCAACTTTCGTTTGCAGATTTTCATGGGTTAGGTGACAGCTATGTGAAAACCTACGTGCAACGCGTGCAAGCGGTCACGCCGCAAGACGTGCAACGAATTATGCAAACTTACATTCGTCCCGAAAAAATGACGCTTGTAGTTGTCGGCGATAAAAGCAAAATCGTCGAACAATTAGTGCCCTACGGCGAAATCACTTATTAACTTATAACTTCGCTAAAATGTTTTGAGTCCCGCCTTCAGGCGGCCTTCTGCCAAGGCTCGCCAACTAAAGTTGAGACTCAAAACTTACTTTCATAAGAGGCCTGATTGTTTGATGCTACGGCAACGAGAGATTATGATGGCAAGATGAATTCGCCCGCACGCGTAGCTCTCAATTTTGGTCTGATTTTATTGGGTATCTTTTCGGCTGCCTTTGGGCTGAAAGGATTTTTGCTTTCCAGTCATTTTATTGACGGCGGCGTGACAGGAATTTCGATGTTGCTTTCGAGCGCGTTGGGATTCCCGCTCGCGCTATTGATTTTAGTCATCAACCTGCCTTTCATCGCCGTCGGCTACAAACAAATCGGTAAATCTTTTGCCATAAAAAGTGCCCTTGCTATTACAGGGCTTTCGCTTTGTCTCGCCTTCGTCAGATTTCCCGATGTTACGCCCGATAAATTATTGACCGCAGTCTTTGGCGGATTTTTCATCGGCGCAGGAATCGGCCTTGCGATGCGTGGCGGAGCGGTGCTGGATGGCACAGAAATCGCCGCATTGCTAATTAGCAAAAGCAGTCACATCCTAAAAGTCGGCGATGTAATTCTGCTGCTCAATATTATCATCTTCGCCTCGGCAGTATTTTTACTCGGCGTCGAATCCGCACTCTATTCAATGCTGACTTATTTCGCAGCCTCAAAAACAGTAGATTTCCTAGTCTATGGCATTGAAGAATATCACGGCATCATTATCGTTTCGGCGCGCAGTCAGGAAATCCGCCAAGCGATTTTGCATGATCTGAGTCGTGGTGTAACGGTGTATTTAGGACGCGGCGGATTATCTGAAACAGAACAAGAAATTTTATATTGCGTCGTGACGCGCCTCGAAATTTCCAAAGTAAAAGCTATTATCGAAGAAGTAGACGAAGCAGCTTTCGTCGTCATTCATCATATTGCTGATGCCAGTGGTGGCATGGTGAAAAAACGTATTTTGCACTAACTCGGAGCCGCTGTATGAATCCGATTATTTATTGGCTTATCACCAATACGATTAGCAAAGGCTTGGCACGGCGTTGTCCGAAATGTTATCGCCGGCAAATCGTCCCGAAAGAAAAAGAAAATTACACCGTGCAATGCAAATGGTGCGATGAACCGATTCCTCCGAAACAAAAATAATCATCCGAATTTTATGCTCCGAGAATATCTTATTCGCTTATTGATTTCCCTGCCTATTTTTCTTTCTTTCGCCCACGCCCAAACAATTTCTTTTTCCGACATCGAAAAACTGCCCAAGCCTCCCGCCGATCATCACATCGCTTACGGCAATGATCCGTTACAATTCGGTGAATTGCGCTTGCCCAAAGCCAAAGGCAAACATCCCGTCGTTATCGTTATTCACGGCGGATGCTGGTTTGCAGAATACGATCTGAATCACCTCGCAGCATTTTCAGAGGCGCTCACCAAACTTGGTGTAGCGACGTGGGCAATCGAATACCGGCGCATTGGCAACAATGGCGGCGCGTGGCCTGGCACATTTCAAGACGTAGCCAAAGGCACAGATTTCGTGCGCGAACTAGCCAAAAAATATCCGCTTGATTTGAATCGTGTCGTCGTCATAGGTCATTCCGCCGGAGGCCAATTAGCTTTGTGGTTAACGGCCCGCAAGAATTTACCAAAAGAGAGTTTGTTATTTGCGAAAAATCCGTTGCCTCTCGCAGGCGTAATTTCATTGGCAGGAATTTCTGATCTCAAAAAGTATCGCCCGAATTGCGATGATTCCGTTAATAAACTGCTTGGCGGTGCGCCGGAAGATTTCATTGATCGTTATCAACAAACTTCGCCGATTGAATTGCTGCCACTGAAAATTCCGATTCGATTAATTCACGGAAATAACGATAAAATTGTTCCATTAGAGCTTGGTATTGAATTTGAGAAAGCCGCTAAAAATAAGGGCGAGGATGTTTCACTGACCATTTTGGAAAACGTTGGCCATTTTGATTTAATCTACCCTCTCGCTAAAGATTGGGCCGTAGTTAAAAACAGCGTGAAAGCATTGCTCAGGATGAAATAAATTATGCGACAATTGATGTGGATAATTTTAGTATTACTAATTTCAGCCAATATTTACGGGCAAAATCCGCTTGCTATTACCAATGTTACAGTCATTAGCGCAACAAGTGCTCCATCTAAAATAAATGTCACAGTTATCATTACAGGCAATAAAATCAGTGCAATCGGGCAAAATGTAAAAATCCCCAAAGACGCACAAATCATTCACGCAACTGGGAAATTTCTGATTCCGGGATTGTGGGATATGCACGTACATTTTGATGAAGCGGAGCGATCGTTTCCACTTTTTATTGCAAATGGGGTGCTGGGAGTAAGAAATTTAGGCGGCAAGCAGGAACAGATATTTACCTGGCGCGAGGAGGTAGCAACTGGCAAACGCATTGGCCCGCGTGTAGTTTTCTGCGGCTCAATTCTGGATGGCGAGCCAACTTCTACACCGAATTACTCAATCACAGTCAAAGACGCAAGTGAAGCGCGAGCCGCCGTACAAACGCTCCATAAAAAAGGGGCAGAATTTATTAAGGTCTACGATGCGCTTTCGCGCAAAGCCTATTTTGCTATTGTCGCCGAAGCGAAAAAATTGCACTTGCCAATTGTCGGGCATGTGCCGTTGTCGCTTACTTCAGTTGAAGTATCAAACGCAGGACAAAAAAGTTTTGAGCATTTAGGTTCTATTTTAGAAAGCAGTTCGACCGTCGAAAATGAACTGCGCAATTGGCAAAGCGAACCAATGAAAGAAGGCGATTTTTCTGTGATTCCTCGCCGCATTGCTGCACGTGGCACGCGTATGCTTGATACTTGGGATAAAGATAAAGCGGCGGACTTGTATAAACTATTTGTAAAAAATCAGACGTGGCAAACACCTACGTTAATGGTCAAATATACGCAAACTTTTATTGATGATCTCTTTCGTGCTGGCGATGAACGCACCAAATTCATGCCAGCCAAAACATTGGAATGGTGGTCGCCTGAGAAAAACTTTTTCGCCCGTTATCGCACTCCTGAATACATTGTTTTCAAGAAACGGCTCTTTCAAAAAGAATTGGAAATCACTGGCGCGATGCAACGTGCAGGCGTTCCCATTTTGGCGGGGACAGATTTAAGCGGTGCTTACATTTTCCCCGGATCAAGTTTACACGATGAATTGGGCTTGCTTGTGCGGGCGGGATTAACGCCACTTGCAGCATTGCAAACAGCTACGATCAATCCTGCGAAATTTTTTGGCGAGGAAAAATTGTGGGGAGCAGTAATGACGGGCAAATTGGCGAACCTTGTTTTATTAGAGGCCAATCCATTGGAAAATATTGCGAATACGAAAAATATTAATGCCGTAATTTTACAGGGCAAATATTTCTCAAAAGATGAATTACAAAAGTTACTAGCAGAAGCAGCCAACTCAGCGCAAAAAAATTAAACCACTATAGATTCATTTTGCACGCGAGTTCCAAACAGGATTACTCATCTCTTGCACAAATAAGCTGGAGGCCTTTTGCAAATGATTCCTATGACTCTTAGCAATTTGTTGTATCAATATCCTGGTTTTTAATGGCAGACACGACGGCGTACAACTGCCGTCTTGCATTATCGTTAAATCAATAAGGTGCTTTTGTTCGAGTGATGGAAATTTTGCAAGCGACTGTAAAAATAAAAAAGTATCCTTTTCAACTATTTCTGCATAGGCGGAACCTAACGTTTCAGATAAAGCACCATCACTCCCTTTCGACGAAGCAAACAACTGCCTGATAAGCGATTTATCCCCTTTCAAATATAACTTGTGCAAAAACCATGCAGCGTCTTCGTCACATTCATAATCCCAATCAGTCGGTTTATATTTTCGGCAACTCTGCACAATTGTCAGCAATCGTGTTTTATTCGTACGATAATTATCGTTTAGATATGCGAGTAAAAACGCATAGATTGCAGCTTCGTGCCCTCTCGAATCACGCTGCGCAAGCCTGAGCGCCGTTATGACTTCGCCGCGCTTAAACTTCGCAAGGTTAGACTCATTGGGGATAGTGTCCGTAACTATCATTTGAATGATCTTTTGCTGCCTGGCCGTTAACACAGATTGATTATGATTTTTTATTTGTGCTAAACAAAAAATGGTCAGCATAATGCTGACCATTCCGTTACAAATAATTGCCAGAAAGAACCTTAGTCTTAGGCGCATAAATATTTTACTTCCCAATCAACTCCATCCGTTTTTCGTTATACATCTGAATACTTTTTTCGATGATGTGAATTGCATCAAAGCGCCCCATAAAGCGTTCGACTTTGACTTTTTTATTTTCGAGCGCTTTGTAATCCTCAAAAAATCTTTGCACGGATTTCAAGCGGTGTTCCGGCAATTCAGAAATGTCGCGGTAATGCCGATATTCAGGGTCGTCCGCATGGACGGCAATAATTTTGTCGTCCTCTTCGTTCTCGTCAATCATCTGCATTACACCAATTGTTTTCGCGCGAATAATGCAAAGCGGAACCACTTCGGTTTGCCCCAGCACTAGCACATCTAGCGGATCGTTATCGTCGCAATAGGTGCGCGGCAAAAAGCCGTAATTCGCGGGGTAATGGACGGAGCTGAACAGGACGCGGTCTACGCGCAACAATCCCGTCACTTTATCCAATTCATATTTTACGTTTGAGCCAATCGGGATTTCGATAACTGCATTAAAGATTTCGGGCATCTCTTCGCCTAAATCTACATCATGCCAAGGATTCATTTCATAACTCCAAATAATAAAAACTAATAATAATTTATGGACTAAAAATCGTGCGCGCTTTATGCCAGCGCAATTAATTGTTTCGGCGTCATCATCCAGCGTAAAACACCTGCGCTGTGTGGAGGCAAATCGTCCACCTCAATCAAACACAATGAGCCTTTTTTAAATTCAAAATTTGTGTTCAGCGCTCCCGTCAACAATAAGGACGCCATTTCAGACATATCAGGCATGTGGCCTACGATCAAAGCCTTTTCAAAATCATAAGCGCCGATGTCTGAGAAGACTAATGGATTGCGATAAGGCGGATGCGCGAACGGGCGTCCGGCGGCGAGTTGATCTATCAGAATAATTTTCTCCGCCGCAAAATCATATTCATCAGCGACGGCCTGCGCGGTTTGCCGCGTGCGCAAATAAGGACTTGTAAAAATGTAATCAAATTCGACATTGAGCTTCTGCATGCCGCGCGCTTCCTCGCGCATTTTTTTCCAGCCTTCTTTTGTCAGCGGACGATCCGCATCGCGGGCAATCCCTGCGCCTAAATCTGCGGCAATGCCATGTCGTAATAAATAAAGATGCATAAACTAATTCGTACTTGATCGCGCTAACCGATAGATCAAACCGCCGAGGAAAACAACAGCGATGACAACAGCCACGCCTATTAACATCGAATTGCGATTAGCGTTCGTTGGCTCCGGCGTTGGGGTCAATTTTGTTTCCGGCCCCAGCTTGAGCTTCGGCAAATCCGCCGTCTTCACATAAGCCGCAAGCTGCGCCAAATCGTATTGTGGCGCAACTGCTTTTTCATTGCCATAAAAAAGGCGATAACTTCTACCCGCTTCACGTTTGAAAAGCAAATACCAGGGTTGCACGAACACCTTTACAGCGCGAACTTTCAATGGTTGATCGTCGAGATTGAAAATTTTCACGCGCAAAAATCCAGCGCGCGTGTGTGGATAATCAATCGTCAAATTACGTAATTTCACCTCACCAATCGTTAAGTCATGCACTTCGCCAGAACCTGCGCTAAACCAGCGCGCATCTGTTTTTTCAGGCGTATTGTTGGAGCTTTCAATTGCGATTTGCCGATTAAAATTCGTCGCATCAATCAGTAATTCCAAACGTGAACTAGGCGTTTTGATGGTCGGCAATTTTAGCGTCAGCACTGATGCTCGCATTTTTTTATCTTCGATTTGCGACATTATTTCGACAGGTGTTTCGATGTAGGGCGTAACCTTTTCTTGCGAAGGCAATAGAAAAACATTCAGCACATTCAAAGCGGATTCGCGTGGTTCAAAAATGGTGACGCGCAGATAACGATAACCCGCTACGTCAAAGCGAATTTGCGAAACACGCTTTTGCACATCGCGGCTGAAATCCATCACATAACCATCTTTGCGCAGTAAACGCCACACGCCGTCTGTGGAGCCTTCGATTTGCACGCGCCGCGAAAAATTTTGCGACGACGTGGCAATATCAATCCCGTTATAATTTTTCTCCTGCCCGCAATCCAGCGTGTAAATCGAAGCTTCATTCGTATTTTGATGATTGATAATTTTGGCAGGAATAATTGGCGTTTTTTCACTTTCGGCGGCAACAATCAACGCGGCTGTTTCTTTATTTTGATCATCAACCACACGTAAATCGTGTAATGAATATTGCGAGTTTTGATACACCGCGCTATCAAATTCGATCATTGCAAAATCCGATTTTTGCGAATCAGGTGCAGGTAAAATTTCACGCGCAAAGCCCCAACGCGCAAGCTCAAAATCAGCGGCAACGGCAAATGGAATGGACGCAGCAAGCAGCAAACAGCACAGCAAAATTATTTTCCTGATACCTTTCATTTTCACTCCGTCGTTCTTCTCTCTGCGTCCGCTGCGCTCTCTGCGGTTAATTTTTCGCTCCTTTGCAAATTACGCTGGAAACGTTGGTACAAGAAAGATACGCCAAGCAAAATCCCGCCTAGCACGATAAACGAAATAATACGATAAACTTTATCGAGCGAAGATAAATCTATCAGAAACACTTTGACCGTCGTCACAGCCAATAAAATCAAGCCCATCAGACGTAATAGCTTGCTGGAACGAATAAGTCCGACGACTAACATTCCGCCACCGTACAAAGCCCAAATGACTGATAACGAAAGCCGCGCCGCCAAATTTAAGTCGGTGAATTCCGTATCAAGATTGCGACCATACGAAAAATATCCCAGCGCTTCGGTGGTCAGCGCAATCAACGCGAATCCATTCGCAGTAACGGTCAGCACGTTATACACAATTGTTTTTTCAGCTTCGTCAATGGACTCCGCGCGTTTGAGCAACCAGCGCGTTACGAACAGCGCAGCAATAAAGGCTACGAAAGCAACAAACATTTTGTTAGCTAAAAACGAATGCCACGATGAATTAAAATATTTCGCGTTATTGGCGAACAAACTCATGCCCGTGAATGCCAACAATGCGAAGCCGCCATAACGTACCCATTTGATTTTGCGAATGATGCCGAAGCCTGTCGCAATCGCGCCATAAAGCGTCCACATCAAGATCAACGCCAATTGTGCGGACTCTTCAATACGATCATTAATTAAAAAAATGCTTTCATCGAAAACGCCTTGTGTGTAATCAATTTCAATTTTCTTTTGCTGAAAATAATCCGAAATATCAATTGTCAACAAAGCTAAAGTCAGAACATTCGCAGCCGCAAGAAAGACTGCAACAAGCTGTGTTGATTCGGGGTTTTCTTTGCGCCGCGCAAAATGCAATTTCGTAGCGGCAATTAATCCTGCGATTAAAACCCCGGCTGACAAAGCGCGACGATTTAGCAGTGGTAAAAAATTCTTTTCGCTCAAAGATTGGTATGAAAAATCCTTCACATCAAACATCACCCAATGCACCGCCGCAATCGTGAATACGATGACCGCCGCGCGATACGTCGTGCGATTTTCGGCTTTCAATCCAATCCAAGTCAGGATCACGCCTTCAATCGCCCAAGCCATCGTCACCCAATGTTGATCGAACTGAATTGGAACAGCGATTGTCAAAAACAAACTCGCCAATCCAACAAACGTCAATATCAACATTTTGTCTGAGCGATCACGACTGAAAGCAAAATAGCCTAAGCCCAAATAAAATGCGGACACGACGACTGCGAATAATCCCAGATATGCGTCATATCTTCCATTCAGCAAACCATAGCTCGTGCCGAAATATAAAAGAGCATTGCTGAAGATCAACGAGATTTCTGGATACGCAATCGGCATACGATTAATGATGTTGTACAGCACCGCAAGCAACGCGAAAATCACAAACAACACCATGAAAAAGAACATCGTTGTCCACAACTTTTCAGGCCGATACCATTCCATCATCCACGCTGCGCTCATCGCTACAGTCGCGCCATACGCGAGGTAATTCAGTACGCGCCATTTTTTGAAATACGCTACGACAAGCACGCCAAGATCAAGCAAAACAATGTAACCAAATAATCCAACCTGATTATCTACGCCAGTCGAAAGCATCAGGGGCGTGAGAAAACCGCCGATCAAACCAAGAATCGCTATCGCTATCGCGTCATATCGTACAGCCAATAAAACCGAAGCCGTTGTGACCAGCGCCATCAAAGCGAATGCGAGCATTTGCGGAATCAAATGATACCGCGCGAACGCAGCAAAAAACGTGAGATACAAAATTGCTATGCCGCCGCCTGCAAGCCCGTGCGCATAATGTTTATAGCCTTTGCCACGCATTTTTTCGCAGCCGACAATCAAACCCGATCCGATCAATACACCAATCAAAATGCGCCCAGCAGGGCCGATCCATTCGCGCTCAAATGCGAGCTTCAGGAAAAACCCCATCCCAATCACGATAGCAAGCATGCCAATGCGATTGAACCAATTGCCACCGATTAAGGCTTCAAGATTAATTTGCGGCAACGACGGACGCGAAGGACGCGGCGCGAAATTTGGCGCAGGCACAGGTGTTTTTAGTACTTGCGGTGGAGGCTGTTGTGTAATCGGCGGCGGCGGAAATGATGAATGCGGTGGAGGCGGTGTTTTTGGCGCTTCGACAATCGGCGGCGCGACCACTGGTTCGATCACAGGCGGAGCCGTTGGCGCTTGATATTTTTGCGCGAGGCCGAGCTTTTCCTCGACGTGATACAGCCGCTGCGTTTGCTCTTGCAACATAGATTCGACGATTTCAAGCCGCTGCAAAAGATTTTCTTTTTCGAGGGGGTTATTAGGTAATTCTTCGTTCATACAATTCACCTGAGCTAAAACTCGCAACTGCGAATTTATTGATTGAGCTTATATTGTACGGAATCGGAGCGAAGGAGATCGGGGGAATTATGACAGTTTGTGCAGTGTCACAGAAAAAATCAGTTGGCGTCGGGCGAGGCCTCAGTAAAAGTAACTCGTTCGTAAAGTTCGTGCATTGTCAGCGTAATACCTAATGTTTCCAGTTGAATTTCACTTTCCATACCGGAAATTTCGATGCGCAGCCAGCGGCCTTTGCCTTGTCGAATATGCTGGATCACAAATGGAGCATCTTGCGCGATTAATAAATATTCCCGAAAACTTTCAATGGATTGATAGGCAGTAAACTTCTTGCCCAAATCATAGGCTTCAGTGGATGGAGATAAAACTTCAACAATCAAAATCGGATTGACAAGCTGATCTTGCCCTTGCAGCTTTTCAAAATTTGGTTCTCCGCAAACGACCGAGACATCGGGATAACGATACGGAAACGCGGCTGGAACTTTCACGCGCATATCGGAATTGAAGGCTTCGCAAGTTTTGCCGCGCAATTTTTGTGTCAGCACATTGCAAACATTAATTCCTATGCGTGAATGATTAGGGCTGCCACCTGCCATCGCAAAGATTTCGCCGTCAAAATATTCGTATTTTTCTTCTGAGTTTTTATCCAGCTCAAGATATTCTTCTAACGATAATTTCGTAATTGGAATCGCCGACATCTCGCCTCCTTTAAATTCGCTGAAAAGCTTTCTCAATTTCACGCGAAGTCATACGCAAAATAATTGGCCTGCCGTGCGGACACGTCGCGGGATTATTACATTTCAGCAATTCGTCAATCAACCACGTCATTTTTTCAGGCGTCAATCCCATATTGATTTTGATTGCAGCGCGACACGCCAAACCCGCAGCGATTTCGGCGCGGATTTCATCCATTGTCAACCCGCGTCGTTCCTGTTCAATCGCTTCGAGCAGGGAAATTAATAACGCTTTGGCGGCGTCTTTCGGAATTGCAGCGGGAATAGATTTCACTGCAATTGTTCGACCGGAAAGCTGACCAATTTCAAAGCCATTTGCTTCAAATTCAGGCGCGAGTTGATCGAAGGCTGACGATTGCGCAGGCGTCAAATCAATCGTTTCTGGCAACAACAATCTTTGCGATTCAATTTGTTTGCTGTTCAGTTTTTGCCAATGCTGCTCGAACAAAATTCGTTCGTGCGCGACGTGCTGGTCAATGAGCATAAAACCTACGCGATCAACGGCAATGATAAAGCTGTTGTGCATTTGTCCGAGCGGTTTAATGTCGTCAGGAATCAATGACAAATCGTTGGCAGGTTTAAGCGGCGAGTTAGAAAAATCTGTGCCTTTTGTGCCCAAACAACCAATGCGCACGCCGTAACGAATTGGAGCAAAATTGTTTGGTTGGTCAGGAGCGATGGGAAGTTCAGCGATTGGCTGCGATTCAGTTAAGTTAATGCGCGGTTGTTGCGGAGGTTGTGAAAGCGCATGAGGAGCAAGCGAGCCGCTTGCGCTCCCAGCATCTTCGTCTTCCCTTTCCGATGCAGGGCTTTGCGCTTGTAGTGCCGCGAGCATTTCTTCACGCGAAAAATGTGGGGCTTGATAATTATTTGATGAAGGTTGCGCCGGACGATAATCATTAAGTGTAGGCACACGCGGAATCGTCAAGCTTGGCGGTTCCAACGTCACCATCGGCGTCACCGCAGATTTTGCCCCACCAATCGAATTCCGCACCGCATCGCGCACAGTATCGTGAACAATCGAAGTTCGCACAAAACGCACTTCCGTTTTCGCCGGATGAACATTTACGTCCACATCCTCGGGCGGCAATTCAACAAACAACATCGCCGACGGATACACTCCTGCAGGCATCATCGCGCGAAACGCTTCAGTCAAGGCGCGGCTCAAAACTTTGTCGCGGACATAGCGACCATTTACGAAAAAATATTGTGAATCTCTCGTAGTCCGCGTCACCGAAGGCGAAGACACAAAGCCGCTCACACGCGTGTCACCTGTTTCGCCATAGACTTCAATCAAGGCGTTCACAAAATCGCCGCCGAATAATTGATACGCTCGTTCACGCAACGTTTCGACGGGCGAAGTCGCTATGCTTTCGCGCCCGTTGTTTGTAAGAGTAAAAGCCAATTTCGGATTTGCCAGCGCGTAATGCGTGACTAAATTTGCGATGTGAAAACTTTCGGTCGCTTCGGATTTCAGGAATTTCAGCCGCGCGGGAACGTTGAAAAATAAACTCTTAATTTCAAATTCGGAGCCGCGCGCGAACGCTGCGTCTTTGACGTTCAGCAATTTTCCGCCATTAATTTCTAATTGTGTCCCAACTAAATCATTCGCCGTTTGCGTAATCAATTTGACCTTGCTAACCGAAGCAATTGAAGCCAACGCTTCGCCGCGAAACCCAAGCGTCATGATTGAGCCTAAATCTTCGGCAGTTTTTATCTTGCTCGTAGCGTGTCGTTCAAACGCCAAAATCGCATCATCGCGCATCATCCCTTCGCCATCGTCAGAAATACGAATCAAACGACGTCCGCCTGATTCAATATCCACACGAATGCGCGTAGCACCCGCGTCAATAGCGTTTTCGATGAGTTCTTTGACAATCGAAGCGGGTCGCTCAACAACTTCTCCGGCAGCGATTTGATTAGCAAGTTGATCTGGTAGAACGCGAATTTTGGACATGTTAAGCCGCCCAGTCTTCGACTTTGAGGGATGGAATTTTGCCGAAGTCTTTCAGGTTACGAGAAAGCAATGTGGCATTGTTAGCAATCGCAATCGCCGCAATTTTTAAATCCATTGTGCCGATGCGCCGATGCGCTTTTTGCAATTGAAAGAAAACGCGTGCGGCATTGTCGTCAAAATCAACAACTAGAAATTGTGTATATTGATCGAGGGCTGTTTTAAGCTTGCCATAGCGATCTACTTGCTCAGCTAATGTTTTTGCTCTTGATAACCACGCAAGCCATCCGCGCATCTGCTCTTCAAATGTAATAATCGTTGTTGCGTGATTTTGTTTGAGCAACCGTGATCTGAAAAGTTTCGCTTCGGGGCTTTGTCGCTGAAGCAAGCTCATTAGATCCGTGTCTAATAAATAAAGCATCAGCTTTTTCTTTTATTCGCCTGTGATTTTTTCTTTGATTTTGCTTTAGGTCGTAACGATTCCCGATATTTGCGACCTAGTTCCATTGCCTTATCAAAATCAGGATCATCAGCAAACGTTCCATATACAACATCTACTAACGGTCTTTTTATCTGTGGTGTAGGCGATTGCAAAGCATCAAGGCGAGCTTCTATATGCGCCATTCTTGATTCAAGTAGTGCATATTTTGATACTGCCATATCTTCTCCTACGAAAATTGTATCGTTTTGATTTTCAATTCGTCCAATTGTTTCTTATCAACTTCACTTGGACTATCAGTCATCAAATCCGAACCGCTCGCCACTTTCGGGAAGGCGATCACATCGCGTAATGATTTCGCGCCTGCGAATAGCATTACCATGCGATCCAAGCCAAGTGCGATGCCGCCGTGTGGCGGTGTGCCATAGCTTAACGCTTCGAGGAAGAAACCGAATTTTTCTTTGGCTTCTTCTTCGCTCAAGCCCAACGCTTGAAAAATTTTGGCTTGCACGTCGGAGCGGTGAATACGGATTGAGCCGCCGCCCAGTTCGCTGCCGTTCATGACTAAGTCGTAAGCTTTCGCGCGGACTTTGCCGAGGTCGCCTTCGAGATTGTTGATGTCTTCGTCAATCGGCGAAGTGAACGGGTGGTGCATCGCGTAATAGCGTTTGTCTTCGGGGTGAAACTCAAACATCGGGAAATCTACGACCCAGAGCATTTTGTGTTCGGCTTCGTTGATGAGATTTTCGCGGCGTCCGATTTCTAAACGAACTTGTCCCATCGCGTTGCAGGCTAAATCCCATTTGCCGCCGATCATCAAAATCGAATCGCCAGCTTTCGCTCCAGTCGTGGCGATCAAGGAGACCATTCCTTCTGCACCTAAAAATTTTGTCAGCGCAGATTTATTTTCGTTTTCTAAAACCTGCACATAAGCCAATCCGCCTGCGCCGTGACGTTTGGCGTGTTCGCCGATTTCGTCGTATTGCTTGCGTGACCACGTAGCTGCGCCCGCGACGACAATCGCTTTCACGGCTCCGCCTTTGGCTACGGCATCGGCAAAAACTGGAAATGCGCTGCCCGCAAAAAATTCTGACAAATCCATCATCTCCAAACCGAACCGCAAATCGGGTTTGTCAGAGCCATAATTGTTCATCGCTTCGCTGTATGGCATGCGTTGGAAAGGACGCGCGGGTTCAGGAATGCCAGCCACTTTGAAGCATTCGCACACCATCGGTTCGAGAATATCGAACACGTCTTCGGGTTGCACGAAGCTCATCTCCATATCAATTTGCGTGAATTCCGGTTGGCGATCTGCGCGTAAATCTTCGTCGCGGAAACAACGCGCGATTTGGAAATAGCGGTCATAACCAGAAATCATCAGCAGTTGTTTGAAAAGCTGCGGCGATTGCGGCAATGCGTAAAATTTGCCTGCGGCAGTGCGTGCCGGAACTAAATAATCGCGTGCGCCTTCGGGCGTAGACTTCGTCAAGATCGGCGTTTCAATTTCAAAAAATCCGCGCGTGTCCAAATAATCGCGCACGGCTAACGTCAACTTGTGACGTAGGCGAAAATTCTTTTGCATTTCGACGCGACGCAAATCGAGGTAGCGATATTTCAAGCGCAGTTCTTCGCTCGCTACACAATTTTCCAGTTCAAAAGGCGGCGTTTGTGCATCGTTGAGAAATTTGATTTCAGTCGCGGCGACTTCGACTTCGCCCGTAGCCATTACTGGATTGAAATTCTTTTCGTCGCGCACAATGCATTTGCCTGTAATCGTAATCACGAATTCACGGCGCACTTGTTTGGCTTTCGCTAAAAGCTCAGCATTGACGCCTTCGTCAAATACGACTTGCGTAATCCCTTCGCGGTCGCGCAAGTGGATAAAAAGCAATTGCCCCTGATCGCGGTAACTGTTGACCCAGCCCATTAGTGTTACCGTTTCACCAGCGTTTTCCTGACGCAATGCGCCACAATGATGCGTTCGTTTCGTTTGTCCCAGATGATCTAACATAAAGAAGGTAGTCGGTAGTCGGTAGTCAGTAGTCGGTAGCCGGCACACAAGCCAGCCACTAACCACCAACCACTAACCACCGATAAGTTTTGATTTTATTGATTCCAAGTCCAGCGATTCCTGTTCGCCAGTCGTTAAATTTTTGCAGCCGTACAGCCCCGATGCGATTTCGTTTTCGCCAATGATTAATGCGAATTTTGCGCGCGCTTTATTTGCTTGCGCCATCGCTCTTTTCATTTTTCGTTCTTCAAATTCAAGCGCAACTGAAAGTCCGGCAGTGCGTAAATCTTTGGCAATCAGCAACGAATGATTCCTCGCCGCTTCGCCCATATACACGATGAAAACATCAGGCGCAGAAGCTGTGCGCAATCGTTCAGCTTCCTCAGATGGAATTGAAAGCACCATACGATCCAAGCCAAATGCAAAACCGAAGCCTTTCGTTGGCGGGCCATCAAGTGTTTCTGCAAGCCCATCGTAACGGCCTGCGCCAACGATTGTGCTTTGTGCGCCGAGACTGCCGCCAATAATTTCAAAGGTCGTGCGCGTGTAATAATCCAGTCCGCGCACCATTCTTGGATTCACTGTATAAGCAATTCCGCGTGCCTCTAAATGTGCTTTGAATTGCTCAAAATGCTCGCGCGAAGCATCGTCCAGCGAATCCGTGATCGTAGGCAAATCTGCAATCAGAGCCTGACATTTTGGGTTTTTGCAATCAAACATGCGCAGTGCATTTGTCTCATAACGATGTTTACAATCGTCGCAAAATTGATCCAGGACTGCGGCTGCGGCCACACGTAATTTTTCAATATATGCTGGACGCGAAGAGGTATCGCCAACTGAATTTATCAGCAACGTCGTGTCGGTAATTTTTAATTCGCCAAGCAGCCAATGCAGCATTTCTACAACTTCGGCTTCGATAGCGGGATCGTCGCTTGTGCCTAAAACTTCTGCGCCGATTTGATAAAATTGACGAAAGCGTCCGGCCTGCGGGCGTTCGCGGCGAAACATCGGGCCGATGTAATACAGCTTCGTCATCTCGCCGCTCGCCTTGTCGTTGTACAACTTGTGTTGAATGTACGCACGTACGACCGAAGCCGTATTTTCAGGCCGTAAAGTCAGCGAAGTCTGATCACTGTCTTTGTCTGTAAACGTGTACATTTCTTTGTGAACGATGTCGGTGGATTCACCTACGCCACGAGCAAACAATTCTGTTTTTTCAAAGATTGGCGTGCGAATTTCATCGAAGCCGTAGCGGCGAAATGCTTCCCGCGCGACCGCTTCCACGCGCAACCAAAGCGGCATATCCGCTGGTAAAATATCTCTTGTGCCTTTGACAGTTTGAATCATAAATCGCTCTGCGGTCTTTGTTTTTTGGGCTTTGGCCTTTGGTTTCTTACAAAGTTCTGAGCTCAAAGACCAAAGTCCCATTCTCTGTCACCGCATAACCTCGCAAGACAGAATCGCGCATTTTAGCACAGACCCTGATAACCGTCTTGCAGACATTTTAGGCTGACTGATTTTTTATGAGGGAATAAATTTTTACTTTACGAAGAGAATTCTTCCATCAAGGAACGGCGCGCGGCGCGATCCGCTTGCAAACGCATTTGCGCGGCATCCAGCAACTGCTCCAACGTTTCACCATCGCTGTCCATTCGCGCTTGCCCAATACTGACACCAAGCATTGCATCATCAGCAGAAAGTAATGAAGACCGATGTTCGATAATTGTGCCCTGAATGCGCGCAACAACTTCGATCACATTATCTGGCGGAGTGTTGCGCAACAGCACAATAAATTCGTCGCCTAAAAAATGAATCAAGGTGTCATAGCTGCGAATTTGTGCCTGCATCAATACTGCAATTTGTTTGACTGTTTGATCGGCACGCCTGTTTTCAATTTTATCTGAGACCTGACGGAAGTGGCTGAGATCAGTCAACAGTAGTGTCAAGGGGAATTTATCTTCGGCACTTTCCTGGCGGACTTGAGTAAAACGATCTCGCAAGTAACGCGCATTTGGCAACCCAGTCAATGAATCAGTAAACGATTGCTGTTGCGCTTCGAGATACAACTTCGCGCTAAATAAAGTTTCAGATGCTAGCGAAGCGACACGTTTTAAGCGATCAAGTTCTTCGGCTCTGAATTGATCCATCGTGCGTGAATAAATGACCATCGCACCAAAAATCTCACCGTTTTTGCCCAGCGGAAAAGCTGCCAGCGTAGTGTATTTTTCTAACTGCTGGGAAATATCTTTACTCAAGCCAAGCACGTATAAATCCAGTGCGGGGTCAGTATTCGCAAATGGTTCTTTATTCGCTAAGACCCAACCCGTCACGCCTTCGCCGGGTTTGATCGTGCAGCCTTGGAATTTTTCGGCTTGTGCGCCATAAGCAAATTGCACTTGCGCAGAAAAACTGTCTTCGTCATACCAATAAAAAACGCAGCTATCATTCGCTGGATTAAACTGAATTGCGTTATCCATCTTACTGCCAATCACCGAACAGATTTCCTGCACATCAAGCTTCCCAGCCAGTTTTTCCGCCATCTCATATAACGCATAATTTTCCTGACTAAGGCGGCGCGATTCCTGGATGGCTTTGACGAAAGCTGGCGTATCTTTTTGGTCATCTATCAATCCGGCAGCAGGTTGAGCTGTGCGGCTCGCTTGTGTTTCCTTGATTTCAATTGGTTTGAAAACATGTGCTCCCTGTTTAGTTTGCGCGATTTTTTCTTCAAAGGTGGGCAAATGAGCGATAAATAACTCCACTAATTTTGGATCAAACGCTTTGCCGCGATCATCTTCCAGTAATTTTATCGCCTGTTCGCGCGTCATCCCTTTGCGATATTGTCGGTCTTCGCGCACCGCATCAAAACAATCGACCACGCTCAAAATTCTCGCGGTCAGCGGAATCTCTTCGCCCTTTAATCCTTCGGGATAGCCTTTGCCGTCCCAACGTTCGTGGTGATAACGCACGATTGGCACAAGTGGATAAGGAAGCTGTACTTGATCAAGAATTTGCGCGCCGACGATGGTATGCGTTTTCATTTTGTCGAATTCAAACGCCGTCAGCTTACCTGGTTTATTAATGATGAAATCAGGAACTGCAATCTTGCCAATGTCGTGCAGCAACGCTCCCGCGTGCAACGCCTTCACGTCAGTTTCTGAAAGATTTAGTAACTGAGCCAAGCCTTCTGCATAAATTTGCACGCGGCGCACATGTTCATGGGTAATTTGATCTTTAGCATCCACGGCTGTAGCAAACGCCTCCAACGTCCGCTGATGTAAGTTCCCCATTTCTTCGCTGTGCTCGCGCGCGGCCTTGATGTTTCTGATGTAAGGTAAAGTGATCGCGTGTGCGGTAGCCAATAACGGAAGAATTGAGAAGATCGCCCAAAAACCGTAATGAAAAACAAAAGCGTGAACGATAGCTGCTACTAATACGCCTGATAAGGAAGTCACAGGAAACCACGCAAACCGCTTGAGCCATGCCAACCAAACAGGCTTTCCTGGGCGCAGCATTAAACTGACCAACAGCAACACGGTATTCAGAAGGCCTTGCAATAAAGCAAAACCAATCAATAAAAGCACATAACTAAAAAATGTCTGCCGACTGAATTGATAATTACTGAGCAGCGGAGAAATACCGCTAATGATAACCCCTGCAAGAAATAATGAGTTGGTTGCAGCTGCCACATTAAAAGCGATGACAAGTGGTTTTCCTTTTGCGTACCGGATTGCTTCGCTAAAAGTAAGAATGCAGGCCACCAAAAGCGCAGAGTGGCGACCGTTCAATAAGAATGAAAGATAAATAAATGACTCAGAAATCGTAACTATGGTGCTTGAAGTATCAACTTTGCTGAAAAAAGTGACACGGCTAAGGAATAAGCACAATCCAACTAAGACAAATGACTCGACACTTAACGCGTGCCGCGAGAACTGCCAGAGCGAGAACGAAAAAATCGCAATGCCCAGACAAACAATCAGGATTCTATAACGTTTTTCATTATTTTGATTGTTGGCGTTAACCATTGAAATTGAGTGCTATAGCAGAAATGTGAAGCGGGGCAAAATCAAGTGAAATCATCCTACTTATTGAAATTCACAAAATCATAACATGACTGTGACAAGCTAATTTATTCATTAAAAAAATAAGACTTGCTAAAAACGGAGTAGAAACTACCCACCCCAACACATCATACCGCTTTCCTCGCCAAGCATACCAAGTATACAAAACAATATTTTGCATCGCAAAATTGAGCCAGCCACCCTTCCTATAATTCAGTAAAGCATTACTTACTAATCAGTTAACTTAATTTCTGGAGAAATATTAATATTTCACAAAATACCTGTATTCGGATTGCTAAAGTTTCACAAACGTGGCACGACGATTGCTCTACTTATAAATGTTCAGTTCTAAACCCAAACTTTAATCGCTAACTTAAGGAGAAACCTCATGGAAAACATCGAATTGATTGTTGAAGAAGTTGAAGAAATTGTCGCGCCAGGTCTTGCATTGGCTGACTAATTGTTGTGACGTTCTCGTCTGAACCCAAATACTGATAATCTTCTTTTAAAGGAGCCCTCAAATGGAAAACATCGAATTGATCATCGAAGAAGTTGAAGAAATTGTTGCCCCTGGCCTTGCATTGGCTGACTAGTCGCCGCGAAATTCTTCTTTCTAAACAAATGTCGTCAGCTTCCCAATAATAGGAGCGTACAAATGGAAAACATCGAATTGATGATTGAAGAAGTAGAAGAAATGGTTGCACCAGGTATCATCTTGTCCGACTAATCTTCAAATAAATACTTCCCCAAAAAGCAAAGGCACAGGTTAAATCTGTGCCTTTGCTTTTTGTTTTTCAAATTCTTCTCAACTGCCATCCCTTTCCAGCATACTTTGTATCCACTTAAAAATTCAATTATTCAGCCAATCGCCTTGCGATAATCGAATAAACTTCTGGATTAAAAGCCAACCCGACATGGGTGCCAAAAACTTCAAAATTCTTTGCGGGATCATCTGTCACGCATGCTTGCCAATCTACAATTCCATCAGCTTTCGTAAAAATCGCAGTCTTTTTTACTTGGTGCGGAAAATGTTCGTGCATCGCAGACACAGCCGCACAGTTGCAAAATCCGGTGTAACAATCAGGATGCTCAGCACTGCGCTTTTTATCGCAAAGAATTTTTTCGCGCACACGTTCGGCGGCTTGCAAAACCAGTGGGTGCGAACGAATGCCACGAATCGGGGAGCCAAGTGTGAAAACGGACCCGACGTATTCAGAATTAATGACCGTAGCGGCGCGCGATAAAACGCCACCTAAACTATGCCCAATCAAATGTACTTTTTTCCCTGTTTCCTGGTGCGCTTGTTTGAGGGTTTCGGATAATCTCTCCGTCAAGGTATTGAGGCATTCGGCATTCCAACCAATTTTTGACATGTATGGCGTGTACCCAATGCGCTTGAGCCAAAAATACATCTCGAACAAATAATGGTCTGTCCCCATAAATCCGGGCACTAAGATCACCGCAGATTTATCGCCGCGTGGCACACCTAGGCCGTAATAAACAGGCGACGTTTTCAGCGCCAGCCAATCTAGTCCGGCAAATGCTTCACGCCAGATTGGCCGGGAAGAAGCTACTTTTTCAGGATGGAAATTGAAGGTAGTAGCGGACATAAATTGATGGCTCCTCTTTGGGGGAATTGGTGCTTGGGGGCAAAAGCCCTGCCGTTGCCGCAGTGAGAATATAGCACTGAACCTCAGCTAAAAATCACTTTTTCTTTTTTACCGTTCGGGAAGTTTTCGTTGTCGAGGCCGTCGCAGCTTTGGCCTTCATCACTTGCGGTTTGATTTCCGCGACGCCAGCAGTTTGGCGCAGTTCGTAAAACGATTCGTACAAACATTCTTTCAGCTTTTCGACATCAGGCATCGCTTGCGTGTCAGCCGTCAATCCAAAATATAAATGCTGATCGTAACTCATAATAGCGCATCCACAACCGACAGCATAACCGACTGGAACGTACGGATAATAAGCCGTCATGCGATGCCCCATCGCATACAACGGAACTTGCGGCCCCGGCACATTCGTCGAGACAATATTGTAAACAGGCAGCGGCAAATGCGAAGGGGCGAGCGCTCCAACTAATGCTTGCACGGGCGGAGGCAAAATTCCCATCAATGCTGAACCGAGATTTAGACCTTCAGCCAAGCGACCTGCTTTCATCGCAACCGTTTTTCGATTCACATACTGGAAACGCGCATGCGGCTCTTTTAAATCCAGTGGAATTTCTACAGGCAACATCGAAACGACATTGCCAAGTGCTGTTCGTTGCCCTTCCTGCCTCATACTCACCGGCACCATCACGCGCAAATTCCTATCTTTAATCGGCAATTTATGATGTTCGGCGTAGCGAGATACCGCGCCTGATAGCGCCGTCAAAACCACGTCATTCACGGTTCCGCCTAACGCCCCACGAATCGCGCGCGCTTCCGCAAAATTGAACGTAGCCCATACCAATTTGCGGTTGCCCGAACAGGCACGATTGAATGGCAACGGATTTGCAGGTGAAGCGAGGCGCGGAATTTCAGAGCTGATATTTTGCATCGCCACGCGCGAGCCTTGATCAACCAATGCTTGCGACAAATTCAGCAAACCATTCTGAAAATCCATCCACCGATTCATTCCTTCTTTCATTCCTCCCAGCAACGAATCAAAAAATTGCCGCGTAGGATCAACCTGATGCGGTTTTGGTTTTGGTTCAGGCTTGGGCGGAATAGGTGCCGGTTTAGGCGAAATATCGAGAATTATTTTCAGCAACTCAACGCCGGACATTCCATCCACCATTGCGTGATGCACACGCGCAATCATTGCCGAATGTCCGCCATGCAAACCGTAAACCCAAGTTATATCCCAGAGTGGTTTCGTGCGATCCATCATTGGCGAAAAGATTTTTCCTGCGAGTTCAATTAACTGATCTTCGCTGCCAGGCGCGTCAATTTGGACTTTAAAGATGTGCTTGCGAATATCAAAATTCTGATCAAATTCCCAAGTTGGATGCCCAAGATTAAATGGATCAGGCACGACGATTTGCTGGTAGCGCGGCAGCAAATGAATCTTCGCGTCCACCATCTGCACAAAATCATCAAACGGCATCGCTCCGTCAAACAGGCTGACGCTGCCAATATGCATTGGCGCTTCTTTTTTCTCGAAATAAAGAAACGTCGAATCCATCGAACTCAAGCGATGATTTAAATTGGGAGTAGACATAATTTTTTAGTTGCTGATGGCGGCTCAAGATAACACCGTACAAAATTTACGCGCAAACTTATTCAACCATGATTTTTGTTCGAGCGTTTCAGGCACTTCCACGCCACGTGTTTGGCTTATTTTTTGAAACGCTTCGTCAGGCGAATTCCCAAGCCGAACCAATAAAGCAGCGGCAATTAACGGTGATTGGCCTAATCCTTGGCGACAATGAATCCCTATTTTATTACTGTCTCGAATTATCAAAGTTGACAGTTGAACGACTAAATCAAAAGCCTCATCCATTGAAGCAGGAACACTGCGATCAATTATCGGAAATGAATAAAATGCTAATCCTACCGCTAAACAATTTTCGCGCTCTTGCGTAAGATTTAGTTCGACTTCCTCGTCTGCTGTTAATAATGAAATAATGACATTCAGCCCTGATTCTGCGAGGGATTTTATTTCATCTTCAAGCCAATCTCCACCGCGCGGACGCGCGAGAATTGCCAAATATTTATCCGCCCAGTAAATATCTGCTTTCATATTTTAGTTTGATGCCCATACATCAACCAAGTAACGATTTTGCTCCGTCAAATTATTTAACCAAGCTTCTGCCTTAATTGGTGTTGCCCCAGTTTTTTCCTGATAAATTGCGGCAACAGTTCTCCGCACATCCGAAGCCATCCGACTTGCATCACCACAAACATAAATATTCGCACCCGCTTCGATTAACTGCCATACATCATCGCGGCGCGCGTACAAATCATCTTGTACATAATTTTTCCTGAGCGGATCAAGCCGTGAAAAAGCGGTAACAATTTCGGCTACGCTTTGCGCAGCAAATTGTTTGAGTTCATCTTCGTAAATAAAATCTTGTTCAGGATGACGGCAACCAAAAAACAGCATTGCTTTGCCAATGGATTTGCCTTGTGCTTGCAACGCCGCGCGCTCCTGCAAAAAGCCGCGAAACGGCGCAAAACCAGTGCCAGGGCCAATCATCACAATTGGCGTATTCGGGTCTTCCGGCAAGCGAAACGCAGATTTCGTATCTTTTACAAAAGCGTAAAGCACATCGCCTTCGTTTTGTTCGCACAAATAATTTGTGCAAACGCCAGCGAATGTACCGCGTCCTGAGCGCGCTGCGCCTTCGACTACGGCGACGGTGATGCTACACGATTTTTCGTCTGCCAAAGGCGAAGAAGAAATCGAATAATAACGCGGGCGCAAGGCGGGCAACATTTCTAAATAAATTTCAAATGGCAGTTCGCACGCGGGATATTCTTCCAACAAATCCAGCACCGAAAGACGCTTTTGCAATACGTCTTCCTTGTATCGTGCGACGCTATTTTCGTCTTCGCCAGTCAATGCCAGCAATTGAATTTTATGCGGTGGACATTCTGTATATTCCGCCAGCGCTTGGATTTGCGAACGCGTAGCGATGTCCTGCAATTCAACGTAATCGCTGAGCAAAGACGCGATTGTGATGGATTGATCTACAGGCAAAAATGTTTTGCGATTGGTGTTTTTGCGCAGCCGAATAAACGTTTCAGGAGTGAAGTCAAATCGCGCAGCAACGCGATGCACAAGCGCGTCGTTGTTGTGCGGAATCACGCCCAAATGATCGCCCGCACGATAGACAACGCCCTCAGGCAAAGCCAATTCAATATGACGCGTCGAACGATCAGAAGCGTGCGCGCCGTCTTTGCAATGCAATTCTTTATTCACGCGCACGGTCATCGGCTTCGCTTCAAACGAGTCTACAAACGGACTCATTTGTTCGCCTGGTACAATTTCCAATTTATAAAGTGGCTTTGTAACTTCAGGAGCTTCAAGTTGAAAACCAAGCTCAGTCGCGACGGTCGCGCGCAATTGCTGATACCATTTTTGCCATTGCCCATCGAAATCTTCGCGGGCATCTCCTTCTCCAAATTGAAAAACTCGCTTCGCGCCAAGCGCTGCCAACCTCTCATCAATCAAACGTGGTACGGCTTGAAATGTTGCAGCCCAATCACGATTGCCACAACCAAAAACGGCATAGCGCAGGCCTGAAAATGCATCCGCAGACAATTGATTATTTTTCAGCCAATCGCAAAATTGCACAGCATTATCAGGCGGCAAGCCGTTGTAAGACGACGTAGCGATGAACAACATTCCGTTTTTCGGCAAGCGCCCCGCGTAATCATCGAGCGCAGCGATTTTCACAGCGAAACCGTTTTCTTCAGCATCCTGTGCAAGCCCCCGCGCAATTTCTTCGGCGGTTCCCATGTTTGATCCATACAATACCAACAATGGAGTTTCGTGTTTTGTCCGTCGTCCGTTGTTGGTTGTCAGTTGTTTTTCAGTTACCAGCAACGGGCTACTAACAACCGACAACTGACCTGGATTCATGCGGTCTTCGTCAGTGCGCAACCTAATTTTGATTTTGAAATTATCTGGCTTCAGCGTCAGCGTTTCTTTGATCTTCAACTCATAGCGCGTGTGGTCAATAAATTTGAAGCGTTGCAACATCATCCCCAAAACCAACGTCGCTTCCTGCATCGCAAATTGCCGCCCAATGCACGCGCGTTGTCCGTTGCCGAAAGGCTTGTAAGCATTCGCCGGACGCGCAGATTCTTTTTCAGGCGTGAAATTATCAGGATTAAAAACCTCTGCGTTTTCGCCCCAAATCTTCGGATCACGATGCAGCATCGGTAACAACATTGTCAGCGTATGATGCTGTTTGACTTTGTATTTGCCGCCAATAATTTCGTCTTGTAACGGATAAACCGAAAACGCCGGAGCCGTCGGCCAAAGCCTCAAAGTCTCTTTCAAAATTTGCGATAAATAGGTTAGCCGATTGACTTGCCCATACGTTGGGCGCGCAGATAAATCCGCGCCTAAAATTCGATCAACTTCTTCGTAAGCTTTCGCCAACACGTCAGGATTATTAAGCAACGCATACACAACGAATGACAATAATCCGCTCGTGGTTTCGTGTCCTGCGATCAAAAATGTGATGACCTGATAACGGATGTTGAGGTCGTCTAATTTGTCGCCAGATTTTTTATCTACGCCAGAGAGCATGTAACTCAACAAATCTTGTTTGGAGTTAATTTCATCGCCACTGGCTTTGCGATCTTTGATGATTTGGTCAACGATTTCATTCATCGTTGCGGCATCGTCTTTGAATTTTCGATCACGATCAGAACGCAATAAATTTTCGCCCGGCACGTCGCGCAATTCGTCCATCGTAATGCCCAGCGCGCTCGCCATCGAATTCACAAACGGATGATCGCCGTCGGAATAAAAAGAATTAAAACGATAATCGAAACCGCACAATCCAATCGTGTCTACGGTCAAACTGGTCATGTCTTTGGCGACATCAATCTCGTCATCGGGATTCAGGCGCTCCCACTTGAGCATCAACTGTTCAGCGATGTCGAGCATCATCGGGTGATAGCTTTGCATCGCTTTGTGACCGAAATTCGGGAGCAGAATATTGTGCGCTTTTGACCAATTGGGTTCTTGTGTCTTAGAAGTAAAAAGCCCGTCGCCGCTAAACCTGCGAATTAATCGCAACGCGCCGCGAATGCTTTTATCAAAGCGCGTTTCGTCCGAAAGCTCGTCCATAAATTCTGAGCCGGAAACAATTACTACGACGCGATCCCGAATTTTCAAACGATAAATCGGCCCATATTCACGCGCCAATTTCATCATGTCCTGCACAGGCGTAGCCGCGCTGAGTGTCAACAAGTGTCCTAGCAAAAATGTTTCCGGAGGCTCAGGAATATGGACGGTTTGGGTCATAAAAATTTATGAAGAAGGCAAAAGGTAACTATCAGAAGGTCGGCACTTTTTTACCAAAGCGGCGCAACCTGCTGAAGTAACTTTGGCCTTTTGATATTTGCCTTTTGCCAATTGATTTTCTATTCAGTTAGCCCTGTTATGTCGTACGACATAACAATTAAATCGTGTGTGCGGCCTTCACGATCCATCACGTAATCGGTCATTAACGCTTCCGCGCGAAAACCCAATTTCTCAAACACGGCAACGGCGCTGCGCTCTGCTGCGGCCATTTGCGCTACAATTTTTTGGTAGCCAATTTCCTGCGCCAACCGAAAAACTTCGTTTGCGAGCACGCCGCCTAAACCAATTCCACGCGCGTTAGTACTGACCAGCAAACGCATATTGCCGAGATGGCGCGCCCACATTGTTTCGCTGCGAACGAGCGTGCCCATTCCGATTAAGCGATTTGCCTCTTCGGCGATAACAGTCATCGTTCGACCCGATCCAATAGAACGCATCCAGCCATCTACAACTTTTGGATGCGTGATGTCGAGCGGCAAAAATAATAAATCATCGGCGGGCAAAGCTTGGGCAAACGCAAGTACAGCATCGCGGTCGGACGGTTGCATTAATCGCAGTGTGATCGTTCGCCCATTGAGTTTGACGTTATGCGGAAAAGCACGCTGCTTAGCGGATCGTGCGGGCATTCAATTCTCCTTGAAAAAGTGACGTTGGAAAGTGTCGGAAATTTATCACAAACAAATTTAAGGGCAAAGGTCAGATGCAGAACAGCACTCATTCTGAACTACATATTTCCTTTACCCATTATTCCAAATTGTTGTTTTACCAACAAGAATTCCTATTTGGATGAACGAACGAAAGGCAATTGCGTTGCCAAATCCAACCAACGTTTTTGCACTTCGATGTAATTCGTCATCGCCGTTTGCGCAAAATCAGCCAACGCCGCAGCAGGTGATGAGTCATCAATGTTGAGGCTGGTTTTCACCGCTTGTAAAGCTTGCGCGTTTTGTTGCGCAGCAAAATCCAACCATTGCGTTTGCGCTTTCACAAACGTTTCCATGCCTTGTCCAAGATAATCGCTCATCGCGGTCATCACATCGGAAGGAGAAACATTCACGCCTTCACGCAAGGCTTCAAACATTTGGCTGCTTTGCTGAGAAGCCATTTCAGAAAAGCGTTTTTGCGCTTCGACAAATCCTTCATAGCCTTGCCGTGCCCAATCACCGAGCGCTGGGGTCGGTGCCGTGCGATAGAAATTCGCACCTTCTTCAATGGCCTGCAAAACCAACGCATTTTGCTGCGAAGTGATTTCGATCCATTTCTTTTGGGCTTCGACTAGATGATTGATAACTTCACTCGCCCACTCAGTCGCAGGGTTTGCATTGTTTGGTTCCGCAGCTTTCGCTGAGGCTGCCGTTTGTCCGCTTTTGCTATTCGATGCTTTTGCTTTGCTTGCCATAATTGTATTCCTCTTAAAAATAGTGGCTGGTGGATAGTAGTTGGCGGTTGACCTATCTTTATTTCCTACCGACTACTGACTACCGACTACCGACTAAGATTTTTCTCTTCCATTTCCCGTAATTCTCGCCTGAGAATTTTGCCGACGGCGCTTTTCGGCAACATATCCATAAATTCGATGTCGGAAGGGATTTTATATTTCGCTAATTTATCAGCACAGAATTCGACGATTTCGTCGAACGATACTTGCGCGCCTGATTTCAACACGACAAAAGCTTTGACCGCTTCGCCGCGATATTTGTGTTGCACACCAATTACGACGCATTCCTGAATCGCTGGATGCGTGTACAACACGTCTTCGATTTCGGTCGGATATACATTGAATCCGCTCACGATAATCATGTCTTTTTTGCGCTGGACGATGTACAAATAACCTTCGTCATCCATCCGCGCTACATCGCCTGTATAAAGCCAACCATCGCGCAAAGTGTTGGCAGTTTCTTCGGGTTTGTTCCAATACCCTTTGAGAATTTGTGGCCCGCGAATGCACAATTCACCTTCTTCACCAATCGGCAATTCGCGTTCGCCTTTTTCTAAATCAACAATTTTCATTTCCGTGTTCGTCATCGGAAAGCCAATACTGCCGGGCTTGCGCTTCGCCAATGATGCTGTTGAAGTCGTAATCGCAGACGTTTCAGTCATGCCGTAACCTTCAAAAAGTGACGCGCCACTCATCGCTTCAAATTGCTCGATCACTTCAACTGGCAACGGAGCCGAGCCGCTATTAAAGCGATGAATGCGATCCAGCCCGCAATTCACAGCTTCGGGATTGTTAAGCAGCGAAATAAACAACGTTGGGACGCCAGGGAAAAATGTTGGTTGATAATTTTTGATGGCATCAAGCAACATATGCGGATCAAATTTCGGCACAGGAATTTGCATCGCGCCAAGCCACACACCATATAAACAACCAACCACCATTCCATAAATATGAAAATAAGGAATCACCAATAAAATCGCGCCTTCGCCGTGTTTTACTAATGGGCCGCCCCACAATCCACAAATCAAAGTTGCTGCCCACAAATTGTAATGTGTCAGCATTGCTCCTTTCGGCACACCTGTCGTTCCGCCGGTGTAAACGAGCGCGGCAATATCTTCTTCTGAGTTGATGTCAACGCTCGGAATTTGCGGCTTTTCGACTTCAGCAATCAAGGCCGAAAACGAAAGCGTATTTTCCGGCGCTTCAGGTGCGCTGGTCGGATTCGCTGAATATGAAAGCACGCTAGTTGTAATAACGGTTTCGATTTGCGTGTGCGCTTTAACGCCCATAACAATCGGAGCCAACGCATCCAGCACAATGATCGCTTTCATCCCGGAATCTTGCGCAACTAATTCAACTTCGCGCGGCGTATATATCGGGTTGATGTTTGCCACAATCGCTCCCAACCGCGAAATCGCAAAAAAGCTAATTATATATTGCGGGCAATTCGGCAGCATCACGCCTACGCGGTCACCTTTGGCAATGCCGAGCCGCGACAACGCAGTTGCGAGACGGTCCACATTTTGCTTCAGTTCATGAAAAGTAAGTTTCGCGCCGAGAAATGCCGTAGCAGGCTTATCTCTGTCGTGAACAGCCGCGATATTCAACATGTGAAAAATCGGCTGGCGTGGGACGTTCGCATTCTTAGGAACCCAATAATCATAGGATTTGAGCCAAGGTTTGCTGGCATATACGGAAGTTTGTTGTTCGCTCGTTTGTTCCATATTCCTTTTTAAAATTAGCTTGATGGAGTTAATTTTCACTCAGCCTTTTCTCAAACGCTGAGCAGATTAGCATATTTTTCGACTTCGTCAACTACTTATTTCGCATTTGCGAAATAATTTTATTAAATTACTTATATTTCATATATTTAAAAAGATATTTTTCTCTGGTACTTCAAGTAAGTTGAATTATTTATGCTTTAAAACTTAATCGCACTTGCAAACACTTGCATCTTATTGAGTTTGTTAATATTGTAATCATTTGATAGACATTTTTACCGCAAAAGTGTATTTTTACTTTCACTATGGCAAAAAAACCAGCAACAGCCGATGACCGCGTGATTATCAAACGTTATGGCAACCGTCGCCTGTACAACACCGAAACCAAAAGTTATGTGAACTATCAGGACTTGATAGAAATTATTCGTGCGGGACACGAAATTCAGGTGATTGATTCAACCACCAAAGCCGACGTAACAAAATCAGTTCTGATGCAAGTTATTCTGGAAGAAGAAAAGAACCAAAAGAACATACTGCCATTACCCTTTCTGTTTCAACTAATTCGCTCACAAGATGGCGCTGTGCACGATTTTTTTAGTAATTATCTTGCCTCCAGTTTTGAAGCATACCTAAAAACCAAAGAAGAATTTGACCGCCGCTTTAAGGGCTGGCTCGAAATGTCAGCTTCAGCGCCACAGATGTGGGAAAAATTTATTCCCGGCGAAGACACTATTAAAGAATTATTTGGGCTGCCCAAAAAAGGAAAATAATTTGTGAGACTTTCTCTATAAGCATGACATCTGATTTTACGCACAATCTCTTGCACCTACATCATTACCACAGCTAAACTCTGCTAGTCAGTTCACTCAAGTTCTAAATAATCCAGGAGACACTTATGCAACGGATCGTCATTCTTTGCCTCGCTATTCTGTATGCTTGCAGCCTAAACGTACTTGCTCAAGACCCACAAACACCCACTACACCAACGCCCGCGCCGACAGGATTGCCTGCAATCCCTGGCTTCCCTGGTCGTGAGCCAGAAATCAGGCCGTATGAAAGAGTCATCACCAAAGATGCCAAAACCGATGATGGCGTATTTATTGTGCATCGCATCAAAGACAAAATTTATTACGAGATTCCGAAAAAAGAGCTCGGCAAAGAATTTTTGATGGTGACACAAATCGCTAAAACGAAATTGAGTGTGGGATACGGCGGCGAACCCATTGATGATCGCGTCGTCAAATGGGAGCGCAGAGATAATCGAATTCTCCTCAAAAATATCGATTACGATCTGACTGCTAAAAACGGCGAACCCATCGCTCAAGCAGTGCAAAACGCCAACAACGATTCCATTTTGCAATCATTTTTTATTGAAGCGATTGGCAAAGATGAAGCCCCTGTCATTGAAGTCACTAAACTTTTCACCACAGACATCGTCGAATTCAGCCCGAAACAATTATTGCGTGCACGCCTGATGGACACCTCTCGTTCGTTCATCGAACGCGTAGTTTCATTCCCTGATAACGTCGAGGCTGAATCAACGCTGACCTTTTCTAATCCGCCTGATCCAGTCCCCTCGCTCACATCGCAAAATCCACAAGTGCTTTTTGGCCCGCGCGGTATGGGGCCAGGATCAGCTACAATAGTCATGCATTTTTCAATGGTGAAATTGCCAGAGAAGCCAATGATGGCGCGATTGCATGACGAACGCGTAGGTTTTTTCTCGGTACGCAAACAGGATTTCACCACGAATGAACATCGCGTAGCGAATCGCCGCTACATCACACGCTGGCGACTGGAAAAGAAAGACCCCAGCGCTGCTGTTTCTGAACCAGTCAAACCAATCGTATTTTATGTTGATCCGGCGACGCCTACGAAATGGGTGTCGTACATCAAAGCTGGCGTCGAAAGCTGGAAAGTAGCGTTTGAAGAAGCAGGTTTCAAAAATGCGATCATCGCTAAAGAAGCACCCAAAGATGATTCAGAGTGGAGTCCTGAAGATGCGCGTGTTTCGTGCATTCGCTGGCTGCCTTCGACAATTGAAAATGCTTATGGCCCCAGCATTGTTGATCCACGCTCTGGCGAAATTTTAGAAGCCGATATTCATATGTTTCACAACATCATGAATTTGCAGCGCGCATGGTATTTCACCCAAGTTGGCCCGCTTGATCCGCGTGCGAAAAAATTGCCGCTGCCCGATGATCTGATGGGCGAATTAATTCAATACGTCGTCGCGCACGAAGTCGGTCACTCGCTCGGCTTTCCGCACAATATGAAAGCAAGTTCGACATATCCGGCTGAAAAAGTCCGTGACCGCGAGTGGGTCAAGAAAATGGGGCATACGCCGACATTGATGGACTATTCGCGTTTCAATTATGTCGCGCAACCCGAAGACAAAATTGATCTCAAGGATTTGATTCCTGGCATTGGCCCATACGACAAATTTGCAACGAAATGGGGATATGCGCCGCTGCCTGATTGCAAGACACCCGAAGATGAAAAAACGAAGCTCAACGAATGGGCGCTGTTGCAAGACAAAACTCCCTGGCTCCGCTTTTCAACCGCAGGTGTTTTCGGCGTTGATCCTGGCGACCAAACTGAGGCAGTGGGCGATGGCGATGCAATTTATGCGACCACGTACGGCATCAAGAATCTCAAGCGCGTAGCCGATATGTTAATGACGGCATCCACACAAAACGGTGAGAATTATGACGACTTAAAAGAGTTGTACGGACGCATGCTTGGTCAGTGGGTCACAGAATTACGGCACGTAGTCCCCCTCGTCGGCGGCATGAATTCGCAGCAAAAAAATGCCGGACAAGCGGGTGTGTTGTTCACCGTCGTACCGAAAGAAAAACAAACCGCAGCCGTACGATTTTTGAATGATAACGCGTTCGCTACGCCAACGTGGGCACTGAATCCAGAAATCCTGCGGCGCATTGAAGCCAACGGGGCGCTGGATCGGATCAAGGTCTATCAAACCACGTTGCTTGGAGCATTGCTGAACAACGCTCGCCTCGCGCGGATGTTTGAGCAGGAAGCAATTGACAGCGCTTCTGCGTATCGCCCGACTGATTTAATGGTAGATGTGCGCAAGGGAGTTTTTGCCGAACTAAACGCGCCGACAGGCGTCAAAGTTGATGCGTACAGGCGTAATTTGCAACGCGCCTATCTCGATAATTTAGGCGACAAATTGAATGGACGAATTGCTGTAACAGATGACACGCGCGGTCTTGTCCGAAGTGAATTACGAATGCTTAGCGCCGACGTGTCAAAGGCGTTGGTGAAAACTACAGATCGCATTTCGCGGGCGCATTTGGAAGACGTGCGCGACCAGATTGCTAAAATACTTGATCCGAAATTCGCGACTCCAGTAGCAGCAGCAAATCCATTAGCCGCATTGCTGGGCAGAATTGAGGAAGAAGAACAATTTGGCTGTTGGCCTGATTACGATAAGTTGCTGAAATTGATGTTGCAAAAATAAACGATAGCTATGTGTCAAAACTATCTGCGGTAGCGACGGGCATTGGTAACGCCGCCCGCTACCGCAGATGGTTCTGACATTCTTTAAGCAAAGTTCCCTGCCGCAAAGCCCGAAGCCCATGCCCATTGAAAATTATACCCGCCTAATTGCCCAGTTACGTCGACAACTTCGCCAATAAAATAAAGTCCAGGCACATCGCGCGCTGCCATTGTTTTCGACGAGAGTCCATCAGTGTCAACGCCGCCACTGGTAACTTCGGCTTTGCCAAAACCTTCTGTCCCACTTGGAATCAAACACCAGTGCTGAAGCTGTTCAGCCACTTGCAATAATTCTTTCTGATTAAATTGACGCAGCGGTTTAGCAGGCGCGTACGCCTCTGCCCAAGCTTTGGCAAAGCGTTGCGGAAATTTTTCGCTGAGCAACGTGCCCGGAAAAATATTGTCTTGCTGGTGTTTCTGTAAAAACTCTGTCGCATCAATTTTAGGCAATAAATTTATGGAGAGGGCTTCACCTTTTTGCCAATACGAAGAAATTTGCAAAATCGCGGGGCCGCTTAAACCGCGATGTGTGAGCAAAATATTTTCCCGAAATTCCTGCCCGCCGCATTCCACCAAAGCATCAACTGACACGCCGCTTAATTCGCCCAAAATTCGCAAATCATTTTCGTCCAGTGTTAATGGGACTAAGGCAGGCCTCGGCGCTATCACGCGTAAGCCAAATTGCCTTGCGATGCGATGTCCAAAATCCGTCGCGCCCATTTTCGGAATCGAAAGCCCACCTGTAGCAATCACTAACGAATCACAAGAAAAATCTCCGTGATTGGACGCAAGCCTGAACTCATTGGCTTTTTCAATATTTTGGACAAAACAGTTTGTGCGAATTTTCACGCCTGCCATTTCACATTCGGCGAGCAGCAGATTCAAAATGTCGCGCGCGCTTGTGTCGCAAAACATTTGTCCAAGTTTTTTTTCGTGATACGCGATGCCGTGTTTTTCGACAAGGGCGAGAAAATCGTAGGGCGAGTAACGCGCTAAAGCTGATTTATGAAAGTTAGGGTTTGAGCAAAGATAATTGTCAGGAGCCGCATAAATATTGGTAAAATTGCAACGTCCGCCGCCGCTAATCAAAATCTTTTTTCCGACTTTGTCAGCTTTTTCTAACACTAAAACAGAGCGTCCGCGCTGTGCGGCGATGCTGGCGCAAAATAATCCGGCTGCGCCAGCACCGATGATAACAACATCAAATTTCATCCTATTTCAGCTCTTTGATTTTGATGTTGCGATAACGCGCGCGGCTATTGTCGCCCCACGCATCTGCGCCGCCATGCACTTGCAATCCGACGTAGCCTTCGCGCGGGAAGCGATCTCGATTGTCAGTAAAATCAATCGTCTTGAAACCATTCAGCCAAGCTTGCACATGCGCGGGCTGACCTTCAATGCGCGCCGTCAATTTATTCCACTTATCTTTTTTGAAGTAACTTTCCCACGATTTATTGATCTGGATGTAACCGCCTTCGGCAGGCGCGTACAGGCTGCCGATGTAGCCATCTTTGTGATAATCAATTGTCACTTGATAGCCCATTCCGTCTTCGCGGGTGCGCAGGAATAAGCCGGTGTCAGCGGGATTGTCCACTTTAAATTCCAACTCTATTTCAAAATCGGAATATTTTTTCTCGGTACCAACCAATCCGCCTTTGTGGTCTTTTTCCTGATTGCCGACGAGCGCGCCATCTTTGACTTCCCATAAGCCGCCATTGCCACCGTGAACCGCCATCACCTTCCAACCATTCATCGTCTTGCCATCAAAGATGCTGACCCAGCCATTGCTTTGCGCAGCCGCAAAAACTAAGGCGAATAACAGCACTGCAAATGTCGCTAAGATAGTTTTTTTGTTTTGTTTCATGTTCCCTCCTACTTGAAATTTTCGGTAATTTTATCGGGAACCTATTTAACGTTAATTGTGACTCGATTTGCAACTTTTCCATCCACGCTCAACACAACGTCAACCGCGCCGCGTCCTGCCAATGATTTTGGAACAGGTAAATTTACTTGATCCACGCCAAAATAACAGCAATGCGCGCCCGCATATAAAACCGGAACACTCACGCCGCCTATCATAGCTGTCACGTTACTCAAGCCACTATTTTTGCGAATTCCTGTGCCGTACATTTCAAGATAAACTTCGTCGTTGGCGTTCACATCAATCGGGTTCGCAGCGCAACCTTGCGCGCCGCAATTTGCCACAATGCCATTCGTTCGCTGTCCGCCTTTGATAAATAAGATCGAAGCTGCAGCTAAGCCGCCGCCATCTGACGTAGCTGAAAAAACGCCCGGCTGCACATCCACAACGTTCACTGCTCCCGTCCAGATTTCGCCGTTGCCGTTGGTAATAATCACAGTGGCAAAGCCTGAAGCTGTGCCCGCAGGAATTTGATAATTCACTTGCGATTTCCCAACATAAAATAACGGAGCCAAGCGCTCAACGCCTTTGCTATCGCGCACTTTTACGGATGTTCCTGCCATTTCAGTTGGCAACGGTAATTGCGCGGCAGCTTGATCGCGCGTCGCCAGGTTTGCGCCGAAAGCAGCGACTACAGATTCGACCGCTACAGGTTGATTTGGCAAATAATTTGCGGCGTTGACTGACGCCGTAGCTTTGTATGCAGCGACGACAACTACGCGATGATTGTTGGTGTCGGCAATAAACATATTGCCAAGCGCATCAACCGCTACGCCAGCCGGTGCATTAAGCGTGGCGTTGAGCGCAGTGCCGCCTTCGTCGGTCGTGGGAGATGAAGTATTACCGTTTCCGGCAACCGTACTGATCGTGCCATCCAAAGCAATTTTGCGTACGCGATGATTGTTTTGATCGGTGACATAAAGATTGCCTGCGGCATCCACCGTCAAACCACCTGGCGCACTGAATTGCGCAAGATTTGCCTGCCCGCCATCGCCGCTGAATCCGCTGAATCCGGTTCCGGCAAAGCGTGAAATAATGCCTGCCGCTGTGACTTTGCGCACTTGATTATTACTGGTATCTGAAATGTAGAGATTGCCGTTTTGATCTATCGCTACACTGGTTGGAAAATTGAGTTGCGCTTGCGTAGCCTGTCCGCCATCACCACCAAAACCATAACCATTGCCTGCGATTGTACTGATTATTCCGGTACTAAGATTTAGCTTCCGAATCCGATGATTCGCCGCATCAGCAATTAATAAATTGCCAACGCTATCCAGTGTAATACCGACGGGCGTATCTAATTGAGCCTGCGTGGCCTGCCCGCCATCGCCACTAAAGCCATTGATCCCAGTGCCTGCAATAGTTGTGATAATGCCCGCAGAATTAACCTTACGAATACGATTATTGTTCGTATCGGAAATGTAAAGATTGCCTGAACTATCCACCGCAACGCCATTCGGCTGATTCATTGACGCATTGATTGCTAAGCCGCCATCGCCACTCGAACCAAGCTGACCATTGCCTGCAACTGTACTAATCAAGCCAGAGCGCGTAACTTTGCGAATGCGATGATTGCCTTTGTCAGCGATGTAAAGATTTCCGACGTTATCGAGTGCGACTGTTTCGGGGACGTAAAGTTGAGAAGCCAAACCTGTACCAGATTCAAGATTGAAGCCCAACGAACGAGTCCCTGCAAGTGTCGAGAATACATTATCAGGGTTATAGCCAACGCTTAATATCTTTGTGCTTGCATTACCCGCCGAATCCCATGCAACGACAGAAATATTATTTTGCCCACTTTGCAATGCAATATTATTGACTACCCACGAACTGGTTCCCGTTGCGATGCCATCGCCGCCTCGATCATTCTTCCAACTGATATGGGTAAGATTAACGTTATCAGTTGCAGTTCCACTAATATTCAGGGTCGTATTTGTCGTTGCATAGGTTGAGCCAGTAGTTGGTGAACTGATCGTAAGTGTAGGGGCTATTGCGTCTGTAACAGGAATAGTGGAAATTTTACGAACCCGATTATGGGAAACGACAAATATCGAGCCAGCATTATCTACGGCAACGCCAAACGCATCGCTAACCCTAGCCGCAAGCGGAGAACCGCCATCTCCATTCGCGCTACCAAATGAACTATCAGGCACAATAGCAACTAATGTTCCATCCGTTTTTATCTTGGTTAGTTGGCGCGGAATAGTAAAAAAGATATTGCCTGTACTATCCGCAGCAACACAAGCTGGCGCACTGTAATTTGCCAGCGAATTAATAATTCCATCGGTTGTCACGCGACGGATTCTTGCATTGCCAGAATCAACAAATACCACATTTCCTAGTCCATCAATTACCACATTACTAGGAGCATTCAAGAACGCAGAAGTAGCCAACCCACCATCTCCGCCAAAACCTCCATTGCCGCCAGCGAAAGTGCTAACAACCCCGCCCGGTGTAACCTTTTGGATATGGTGTAATCCATAATCTGCGACGTAAAGATTATTATTTTTATCAATGGCTACATCTCTCGGAGTGAGCCAATTGCCTTGTTGTGCAGTAACAACAGTTGAAATAATGCCTGTGCTTATATCTATTTTTCTTATTTGTGCGGTATCACCTTCGGCAAGATAAACATTTCCTTGTGAATCGGTTCCAATTCCCCAAGGCGCAGCGAGTTGCGCATTAATGGCTAAGCCGCCATCGCCAGCACTGGCGCGCATGCCGTTTCCTGCGACGGTAGAGATAATGCCAGCAGGCGTAACCTTGCGAATACGACAATTGACAATATCTGAAATATAAAGATTTCCCTGTTTATCTAGTGCTAAATCATAAGGGATCATTGTGGCAGCAAGCGCCGGCCCTCCGTCCCCGCTTGATCCACTAACTCCAGTACCAGCGTATGCGTTAATAATTTGATCTGAAATAAGATCTATTCTAATTGTAGCTGTCCCAACATTGCCGCTTTCATCAAGAGCTGAGATCGTAATCAGATTTGCTCCCGTTTGAAGATTAAAAACGCCGGCGGACCATTGATTATTCGTAACGTAAATACTATCCCCGCCACCCCGATTATTTACCCATCCCATACTCACAATTCCCTGTTCATCGAACACTGTTCCCTGCACCGTAAGGGAAGTTTCATTACTCTGAACTCTATCTGTACTGCGGGGCGATGTGATTTGAATAAGCGGAACCTGACGATCTATTTTTCCTGCTTGTGAAATAATAAAGCTTTTCTGCGCAATCGTAATCGTGCCTATTCTTGGCGTAAATGTGTTATTCGCATTTACAGTAAAACTCACGGCACTATTTCCTTGACCACTCTGTCCTGAATTTATGGTAACCCAATCAACATTGCTCCCGGCACTCCATCCACAACTTATCGTCCCGTTAATAGCTACGCTGCCTGTGCCGCCTGCAACGTCATAGTTTTGACTATTTTGTGACAAGCTAAAATTACAAGTTGAGGCTCCTAGCGAAATTCTCCAAACTCCGCGCCCATGTGTAAAAGCATATAACGTATCAGTACCGCCAGCAGAATTTATGGCTAAAGATTCAACCGGGGCATTAGCAAAGCCTGTATTTTCCACCGCCCAGTTCATACCACCGTCGGTGGACACAAACACCCCTAAATCTGTGCCGCTAAATAAGCGATTTGAATCTTTCGGGTCAACCAGAAGGCAATGAACTGGAATATCTGGCAGGTTCGCATCAATTGAGTTCCAGTTTATTCCTCCATCCAAACTCCGATAAATGTGTTTTCCACCAAAAGTTGAATAGGTGGCGTACACCGTATTTTTATTAATAGGATCAAACGTCACCCAGGATACAAATCCATTTCGAGGTATCGCAGGTTGATAATTTGCTGATGAAAGCGCATCAGTAATCGTATGTACCCAGCCGAACGACCTGCCAATAACAACACGCGTTGAATCAGTGGGAGCAACCGCGATTGCGCTAATAAGATTTGTACTGTCCACCGCAAAAATACCATTAACCTGTACCCAATTTCCGCCGCCATTCGTGGTACGCCAAAGTTTTTGTGCGCCTGTCCACAAGACCTGAGAATTGCTTGTATCCTGCGTCAAAGGTGTTATAAACAATGGCGTAACATCTTGAATCCCTAGCCGAGCAGCACCAAACGTCAAGCCTCCGTCGGTTGATTTTCTAAACCTTCCAAAAGGTGTTGAGATAAAAATTGCATTTGGAGTTGTTGGATCAATCGCTACATAGCCGCCATCACCGCCATAAATTTCGCGCCATCCATTCGCGCCTGCGGTGTCACTTCCCAGCAAAGTTCCGTTATCTTGCGTGCCGCCAAAATAGCTTTTGCCATCAGGAAAAACAGCGCCGTGATAGAACTGTGTCACGCCGTAATTATTGTTAAGCGAAGTCCAGCGCACTCCGCTTGCGGCTGGATTGCAGGGCGCGGTTACGCCCGCGATAACGAACGCGCGGGCGTCATCGGTGCGAAAGATGCCGCCGTCGTTGCCTACGAACATTTGCTTGTTCGTAGTGCCGTTATAATTCGGGTGAAATACGATTGCGTGTTGATCGGCGTGGGCATATTGCGGCACGTTTTTTTCCGGCCACCAATACGAAGCGATGCCCCAATTCAATCCGCCATCGTCCGAGCGAAATAAATCTATGCCACCTGCCCAAACACGATTTGCATCCAGCGGATCAACTGCGATCACGTTGTCGTACCAGCCTTGATTGGAAAAACTGTTTGCGCCAAGTCCACATTCCGAACGAAATGAACCAAGCGGATTCGTAAGCAAGATGGTATTGAGTTTGAGCGGATTATTATTGCGTACCTGTGCTATCCATGTGCCAGCGTCGCCGCTATTAGTCGAGCGAAAAACGGCAAATAAACCATCACGAAAAGTGCCGCTGAGCGTGTTGGCAGAAAGAGCGTACACAACGTTTTGATTAGAAGAGGCAATGGCTAATGATGTACGCCCCATCCCTGTTTCTTTTTGCACCGAAGTCCATACGCCTGCGCCGCCTGCGTCCGTATTGCGGAAGATTTCTGCCCCGCTGAACGTTCCGCACGCAGCGAAAATATAATCCGTTGCCTGATCCGTCCGAATGGCTAAATCAAAACAACCATCCAAATAATTCAGCACTGCCGTCCACGTTGCGCCGCCATCAAGCGAGCGCCGGATTCCCATTCGTGTAGCCGCGTACAAATGCTGCGTATTTGTTTTGCTAATCACCAAATCATTAACGTAATAAAAATCGCTCGTGCTGGTGCTGACAATCTGTTGCCACGAAGCGCCCGCATCCGTGGATTTCATGATTCCGGCTCCACGAATTGCGTTGCTGTTGTAAAAGCCTTCGCCTGTTCCGGCGTAAATTATATTCGGATCATTCGGATCAAATGCCAGACAGGAAATTGCCAAATTGCCCAGCAGGTCGGTCAATGGTTGCCAGACGCCTCCGCCATTCGTTGATTTCCAAACGCCGCCCGCTACGCCTGCCGCATACATAATGCTTGGGCTAGTTGGATGAATCAGTAGCCCACGCGTGCGCCCGCCAATATTGCCAGGGCCAAGCGAAGTCCAATTGCCGAGCGCTTCGGTTTGTGAGAATTCAGATTTGCCCAGCTTTTTCATTTCATTCCGCGAAGGCAACGTTTTCCCCAACGCCGACGAATATTGCGGCATCGCGTCCATTTGCGCTTTGGCAGCGAAATATCTCTCGACAGGAATTTCTTTTTCGCCTGCGGGCAAGCGCTTCAAACGATAATACGCTGCGGCTTCGTCCGGTTGATCGTAACTTTCGCGGTTGTGCTTGCCAGCTTCCGCCAGTTCTTCTTGAATTTTCGACAAACGCTCTTGCGTAGGATTTTCTTTTGCTTCAATTCTCTCTTTTTCTTTGGGCTTCTTAGCAATTTTCTCCGCCGCTCTAACAATTTTCGCCTGTGGTTTTGCAGTTGCAATAATTGACGTATTTACTGGTTGGACGGTTGGCGCTGGTGATGCGGGTTGTGGCGTAGTTTTTTGTGCTGTTTGCTGATGTGTAGAGCGAATACTTTGTGTGATTTTTACAGCTCCGGAAACGATGAGGCCAAAGAAAATGATTCCGCAAATCAAGTGTTGTGTGTTTCTCATAGTTCAATTTTTGCTGAAGAAATTGTGAGTGTGTTGAGGTGGCTGATTTTTTTTACGCCGTGTCACTTCACCCAGAAACTAATGGCACTTCTGCGCAGACAGAAGACGATTTATCGTTTGCAGCTTTTCGGTAAGCGTGCCTGAGGATTTTATGGGCGTTGCCCCCTTTGAGTCAATTCTGAAAGACAGAACAAGTGTTATGCGCCAAACAAGCCAGCATCAACTGGGTTGAATATGTTGGCGGGCAAATGCGAGAAAATGTTGTCGCTGTACCTCGTCTGCAAAAGCGCGCGCGCGTACAATAATAAGTCCGCCTTTTAGCAAAGCGAACTCTACATTGCCATTTTGTTCGAGGACATTTTCAAAAGCCGTCCATTCAACTTCGGTGCGATATTCCCGTTCGATAGCAAGTACGCCTCGTTCGTTTAATTCAACTACTAAATGAATCGGCCAAGGCGCAGTTACTTTTTCTCGGTAATATTTTGTCAGCCTTCGCTTAGTTAATTGATTTTGAATCAGCCAATAAACAAGAGTCCAGATGCCAGTAAAAACAGCCGCATTCAATACTCGTTGTAATGGAGGGTAGGTGAAAATCAAGCACAGAATAGCAAAAGTACCGACCGCTGTTATTAGATAACCGCGCAATCTCGCTTGCCTAAAAGTCTTGCTACTTTTCAGCGTGCGCAATCCGACTTCGAGCATCTCTTCAAGCGTATAATCAAACGCAACACTGATACTGTTTGGAGTATTCATGAACTTAGAATTTTATTTTCGCCAGATAAGATAAACTTTGCGGCACACCCGACCAAACCGTCGGCGTTTCATCTTCAACGATATACCATTGCACGCCGTCTTTTTTCGCCGCTTGCAGCACAGTTTTCCAATTAATTTTGCCCTGACCAATCGGACAGCCATCTTCGTCTTTCATGCCGCCGGAATTATCGCCAACGACGCTTTTGCGAATATCTTTGAGGTGCAAAGTCACAAATCGTTTGGGATATTTTTGGAGCAATTTTGCGGAGTCTTGCCCGGGATGCGTAACATGAAAAGTGTCGAGTTGATATTTGACAAACTTTGGGTTTGTTTTTGCCATCAATAATTCAAATAACGTGCCTTTGCCATTTGGGTTTGGAACAAATTCATAACCGTGTGTGTGATAGAAAAATGAGATGCCATTGAGCGCACATTGTTCTCCAGCCTGGTTGAAAACAGCAATCGCTTTTTCGCAATCCTGCAACGTAAACGGAGCGTTAATCCACGGCACACCGATGTTTGTTACACCCAATATTTTTGCGTCTTTGATGAATTTATCAATTTTCGTTTCCGCTTCGTCAAAGCCAATGTGCATGCTCACAGCCTTAAGTCCGGCTTTGTCGAGTTCGGCTTTGAATTGCTGCGGCGTTAAGTCGTAATAGCCTGCCAATTCAACATAAGTAAATCCCAAACCGCGCACACGCTTGAGCGTTCCCGGCACATCAGTTTTAAAAGCCTCACGAAAGCTCCAAAGTTGAACTGCGATTTTCCGATTAAAGAGTTGACCAACTTTTGCTTTAGATTGAGCGTTCGATGCACCTACGGCAAGAATAATCAAAACAGTAATCAGAATTAATTTTCGCATTTATAACCTCAATTCAAAATTTATACCGCAGCGTTCGCAATAGTAAATCATCGGCAAAATAATTATTTTAGCGCAGGCAAACCAGCTTTCACCAACTGATCATTTAAAGCCTGCACATCTTTGGTTTTGAAATCATTCCAGCGCGGCAGCAATACGTTCAAAGCTTTGCGCAATTCATTATGTGCGGCTGCTGCTTGTGTGGTTGGCGCAGTGTCGGCGCCTTCGATCAAATTCATCAATGATAAAAATCCGTTGCGCAATCCAGCGATACCAGGTTCACGATTGCTGACACCAAAGAAATCCAAGCCAGCCGTGCGCCCTATTAGTTCGCTGAGTTTTTTATCGAAAGCAACAACAGCATTGGTAGCGTTGCTTGCGCGGGATTGTACTGCTTGCAACTGCTCGCGCCAGCGTGCTGCATCAGTTTGCATCATGCCTAATTCTTTTACGCCCTCATAACACGACAGCGCAATCGTGTGACTTTTTGCCAATTCAGCAGCGGGCACAGTGACACGCGGATCCATTTTTAGAATTAATAGTTGCGTGAACGATTTACCGTCAACGGTCAATTTTACTGTGTATTCGCCAGGTGAAGCAGTCGCACCAAACGGAACCGTCGGAGTATCACGTAAAAGTGCTTGCATACCATAATTGCGCGGCAAACCTTCTGGTGGAGGATAATGCAAATCCCAAATCCAGCGTTGCATTCCGGCGCGAGTTTGCAAAATCTGTTGTGGGCGCGCCCAATACATTGGATACGGCTGCGATTTTTCATCAATTTTTTCCGGCACATCATTACTCGCATAGCGCCGCACAACTCTGTTTTGCTTATCGAGAATTTCCAGCGTGACTTCTTTGGTGTCTGCTTTCAGCCAGTAATTAATAATTGCGCCATCGGGTGGATTTTGGCCCAGCGGCTCTTCGGGCGGAATTGGCGTATCAGTGTTCAGACTGCGGCGCACGCGAATGGCGGTTTGTGGTTTGAAAAGAAACGCGTTGCTGCTGGCAATTTCTGCGTTCAATTGGCGCAGCGGTGTGATGTCATCAAGAATCCAAAAACTGCGCCCGTGCGTGCCGATTACGACATCGTCATCTTTTACTACCAAATCACGAATCGAAGTTGGAGGCAAATTGTTGCGCAACGATTGCCAATGCTCGCCGTCATCAACTGAAAAATATACGGTTTGCTCTGTGCCTGCGAACAGCAAGCCTTTGCGCTGCGAGTCTTCGCGCACTACGTTGACGATGCCGCCGTTGGGAATACCGTTTGTAATTTGTTTCCACGTTTTTCCGCCATCGTGTGTACAATAAATATGCGGACGCAAATCGTCGAGGCGAAACGTATTAATCGCTGCGTAAACGGTATCGTTATCAAAATGGCTCGCGTCTAATTGCGAAACTTTTGCCCACGAAGGCAAATCCGGCGGCGTAACATTTTTCCAATTTTTTCCGCCATCGCGCGTGAGATGAATTAAGCCATCATCTGTGCCAGCCCAAATTGTATTGACGCTTTGATGCGAAGGCGCAATTGCATAAATCACGCCACGGCGCGGCATTGTTTTCATCTGCTCCGTGCGATAAACACCAATATTGGCAGGCACGTCCCACGTTGCGCGGCTCAGATCGGGGCTGACGATTTCCCAACTGTTGCCGCCATTCATCGTCTTCCATAAAACATTTGTGGCGAAATATAAGGTCTTTTTGTCTACGGGAGAAAATATCGAAGGCATTGTGCGCAAGCTCCGATATTTGCCGCTCCGCAATGCCTCTGGCGCAATGTTTTGCACTTGTCCCGTTTTCCAATCGTAGCGTGTGATCCTGCCGCCGTACGTAATATCAGGGTTCAGCGGATCAGGCGTAATGTAGCCATATTCATCGCCACCTACAGTGCGCCAATCGCGCCACGTAATCGCGCCATAATCGCCGCGCGATACAACCGCAGCAGAACCGCTTTCCTGCTGCCCACTGTACACCCAATAAGGCCAACGATTGTCTGTACTGACATGATACATTTGCGCCGTAGCCTGATTGTACCAACTGCTCCATGTCTCACCGTCATTGACCGTGATAGTAGCGCCTTGATCCGCCGCAAAAATCATCATTTCGGGATGTTCAGGGTTGATCCAGATGCGATGATAATCATCGCCGCCGGGAGCGCCTTTCAACCCCACCCACGTTTTGCCGCCATCAGTTGACTTGTATGAAGCAGTATTGGCTACAAAAACAATGTCAGGGTTTTTCGGATGCGGGCGAACTTCAGCAAAGTCTGAACCGCGCCCCCATAGCCGCGCTTCCCCGCTGACACGCATCCAGCTTGCGCCTGCATCATCGCTGCGATAAATGCCTGCGAAATTTGAATTCGCATCTACAGTCGCATAAATAATTTTCGGATTGCTGTATGAAATGCCGATGCCGATGCGCCCCAAACCTTGTTCAATTGTCGGCAAGCCTTTCGTTAATTGCTGCCAAGTGTCGCCACCGTCAGTGGATTTATACAAGCCGCTGCCCGCGCCTTGCCACGCGCCGTTTTCCCAAGGGCCTTGCCGCGCCTGCCACAAATCGGCATAAATCACATTCGGATTTTGTGGATCAATTTCGACTTGCACTGCGCCTGTGTTTTCGTCTTTGTACAACACGCGTTGCCACGTTGCGCCACCATCCAGCGAACGATACACGCCGCGTTCTTCATTCGCGCCGTAAGGATGTCCCAGTGCGGCTACGAAAATTCGATTGGGATTTTTTGGATCAAGCGCAAGGCCTCCGATTTGCTGGGCATCACGCAGCCCCATATTTTTCCAGGTCTTGCCGCCATCTGTAGTCTTATAAATTCCATCGCCCGTCGAAAGATCAGGCCGTTGCAAGCCTTCACCGCTGCCAACGTAAATAATGTCGGGATTGCTGGGCGAAACGGCAATGTCGCCGACAGAGCCAGTTGGCGCATCATCAAAAATTGGCTGCCAAGTGCGCCCCGCGTCCGTAGTCTTCCACACGCCGCCGTTATTAACGCCAATAAAAAAAACATTGGGTTGATCGGGAATGCCTACCGCGCCCACTGTACGACCACCACGAAACGGACCGATGCAACGCCAGCGCATAGATTCGTAATATTGTTTGTCGAATGATTGCGCAGATACAACCTGAGCGAATGTTGTAGTCAGTAAAATTGCAAAAATTATCCAAGCTATCTGACGGCGAAAATTCATGGAGCGCTCCAAATGGTTATAGTAAAAGTTAATTTGAAGCTTGTATCATTGGCTGAAGTAGGATTATTGTCAAAGCACTCAGTATATGTTTTGGAACCATATTTCGGCTCGTAAGGTTTATACCGTCAGCCAAAAGAAATTTTCCAATGCAGGAGAAAAATTATGTTCAGCAAAATAATTTGCTTGCTCGCAATTTTCAGCTTCGTACAAGCACAGCCAAAAACAACACAAGAAAAAAAGATCAGCCAACCTGAGGCACAATCATCAGACACGAAAAAGAAAAACAAACGCGATCCTGACATAGAATCGCTGGTAGCTAACGCACAAGCATTGCCGCCTGAGTTTGCAGCAGATTTTCTGATTCGTATTGCCACATCGGGCAAAATCAAAGAAAAAGATTGGAGGCTGGAATTATTAGAAAGCGCTTTTCAGACTGCTGCTAATGTGCAATACCAATTTAAACGAAACGGTCTATCTTGGATTCACACCGACACGCGCACAGGATTAATGAAATACTCTCATGAGCAAAAAGTGGAAGCGCTCTCCTTAAGATGTCGCGTCGTACAAGCAGCGTTACAACTTGATGCTCAAAAAGCACGCGAGTTATTTGAGCAAATCCCGACCATCAAATTACCTGAACTTACCTGCAAAGATACGATGAGCTATGATGTCATGGATTATTATGAGACTTTATCTGATGTTGCCAATCAAGCATTCTCACCTGATGAAATCAAACGCGAAGAACATATTAATTTGGTATCGGAAAAATTAAGTCAAATCAATTCCCCACTCCAAATCGGCCCTGCTGCTTATACGATCCAATCATTAAAATTAACGACGAATCAATTGGTACAATTAAAATCGTTGTTTATTACCATTCTCAAAAATATTAAAGGAGATGACCGCTCATTTTCACAGGCTATGCTCTGGGGCGCGACAACGCATAATGTTGCGAGTCTGATCGATAAGTGTGAGAAGAACAACATATCTGGTGTTGAGCTACTCAGTGTGTATAGAAACTTTTTAGTGACTCATTTAACGAATGCTCGTTGTGCTGATTATGAAAAGTTTCATAACGGAGTTTCTCAAACTGTCGAAGGAGTACTAAATGATTTTGTCAGGTGGCGAGAAGACCAATTCACAAAAAATTATTCCCCGATCACAAAGGAGGAAATCAAACCGGCAAAACTTGAAGGAAAGGCTGAAATCAATGAGTATTGGCAATCACCCGAAGCCAAGCCATTCTTGATAAAAATGAAGCAACTTAAATTTGGGATGGGCGAGTCTCCCGACATTACAGGCAAAGAACCTTTGACGCTGGAACAGCGGTCAGAATTGAAATGGCGCAAGCAGCTTGCTGAGTTTTTGCAGGATTTCAGAAAATGGCGTAGTGAGGCTGAAAAATCAGAATCCGATTATTTTCATCAAAAGTGTATTATTTTAGAGGGGTTGAATGACTTAACGCCACCCGACACTTCGCACGATAGTGTATTACGCGAATACTTGAATTTCTTGAGCGACTCTGCGATGCAACGTGATAATCCAATTGAATGGTATTGGCACGTCAAACGATTGATTACTTACGTTGCGAAGCCGAACACAAAAGATTATAACGACGCGTTGGAGACGATGGCGAGTTCGGGCAGCCCCATAATGAATGTCATTGCACGCATGGAAAAACTTTTCAAAGCCAGTACGAAATAATTAGAAGCCATCTCAAAATAGAAAAGTCTTGAATTCGTAGTGCGGACGGCTCGTCCGCACAGTTACGGGCGAGCCGCCCGTAGTACGAGTCAGTATTTTTGAGATAGCTTCTAATCTTATTCTGGCTGCGCCGCTTGCAAGGCGCTGACTGCTGCGCCAATGACAGCAAATTCGTCGCTGGCGGCAATAATTTCAAGTGACGAACCTTGTAATGGACTCATCTTCACCATTTCGTGCAAATACAAATCTAACAAACCTAATTGCACAAATTGCGCGTTAGGGCCGGAAATATAAAACTTGCTGTGTCCGCTGAGATGAATGCTGTTGGCAGTAGCCGCCGCCAGCGCGCGATGCCATAACTTGACGAATTCGGTGCAGCGACTATCGCCTGTTTTGGCTTCTGCAAAAACTTCTTCGGGTTCCATGTCAAGGAAACGCAACCGCATCGCGCGTTGCCCCATGATGCCTTCCAGATGACCGCGCCCGCCACAGCGACAAAACTGCTCTTTCGGATCAAGCGTTACAACCATGTGACCACCTTCGCCAGCTCCGTGCGCAGACGGATAAGACCCAAACCCTACGCCATTGCCTAACCACCAAACACGAATTTGTTGTTCCAAATATCCACGCTGAGCGGCAATGCCAGCAGCCAGCGCGTCAGCATCATTCAAAACATGGACAGGCACAGAAATACCTTGTTGCGTTAATGCTTCGGATAAATCCTGCGCCAGATGTTGCCCTTTCATCTGCTCTAAATTAGGTGAATCCGCGATGACGCCGTCCTGAATGATGCCTGGGAAGCCGATGCCCACAGCATTGATTTCCTGCTGCGCTACAACCAGTTGAATTTGTTCGACCAGCAAGCGGACAATTTCAGTGGCAGGCGAATCGCACAGAAAATCGTCAACATCGCGTTCAGGATAAATATGCAAACGACCGACAAGTTGATTATCATCAACCAAACCAACCGCAAGATGTTCCGCAGCCAAAACGCCTATCGTTGCCATAGCGTGCTAACTCCTTCGTAATAAATAAAAAGGTGGAGCGGGTTCTTTACCCGCGCTGATCTTCTAATGAGATAAATGGCGGGTAGAGAACCCGCCCCACAGCTTGGTTGAAAATATTCAGTTCTTAAAATCGTGATAATTTATTAAGGCCATTAAAAGCGGCGGCTTTGTAACACTCCGCCAACGTCGGGTAATTGAAAACCGTATTGATAAAGTAATCAATTGTGCCTTTCAATTTTAAGACTGCTTGCCCGATATGCAGCAATTCTGACGCGCCTTCGCCAATAATGTGTACGCCCAGAATTTCCCGCGTCTCGCGGTTGAAAATTAATTTCAACCGTCCGGTCGTGTCGCCGCGAATTTGCCCGCGCGCGATTTCGCGGTAATACGCCAAGCCAACTTCATATGGCACATCTTCCTCCGTCAATTGTTCTTCGGTTTTGCCGACGAAAGAAATTTCGGGAATCGTATAAATGCCATATGGATAACTGTCTGGATCGGATTGCGCCGGAACATTAAAGGCATGGCAAGCAGCCATGCGACCTTGCTCCATCGAAACCGAAGCCAAGCTTGGGAAACCAATCACATCGCCGACAGCAAAAATATGCGATTGCGAAGTGCGATATTGTTCGTCCACTTTAATGCGCCCGCGTGAATCTGCTTCCAGCTCAGCAGCAGGCAAATTCAGTCCGTCCACATTGCCTTGTCGGCCTACGGAATATAACAGCGCATCGCCAATAATTTTTTTGCGGCTTTCTAAATTTGCGACGATGCTGCCGTCGGGCTGCTCCTCGACGCTGACAACTTCTTCGCCCATACGTAAAGTGACACGATGATCGCGCAGGTGATAGGACAACGCTTCAATCATTTCATCATCGGCAAATTCCAATAATTTCGGGCGCTTCTCAATTAAAATGATCCGCACGCCGAGCGCCGCAAACATCGAAGCGTATTCCACACCGATGACGCCGCCGCCCACGACAATTAAAGTTTTTGGGACATCCGTGAGATTAAAAATCTGATCGCTGTTGATAATTGTGCGGTTATTAATGGGAACTGTCGCTGTCGCCGCCGGACGCGTGCCAGTGGCAATGACAATGTAATCGCTTTCCAGTTCTGTTGTACCGCGCGAGCTTTCGACTTTCACACGGTGCGCATCCAGAAAACTGGCAGCTCCGTAATGCAGATCAATTCCATTACGCGTCATTTGGGCTTGCGTCACATCGCCTTCGGTTTTGATGACGTGCTGCACACGAAAGAGCAAATCAGCAATGGTGATCTTTTCTTTGACGCGATAATTCATGCCGTACACATTCTGGTATTGATAACCAGATAAATGCAGCACGGCTTCCCGCATGGTTTTACTCGGAATCGTTCCCGTATTAATGCATGCGCCGCCCACGACTTCTTTTTTCTCAATAACCGCGACACGTTTGCCAAGCTTTGCGCCTTGAATCGCCGCGCGTTGTCCACCAGGGCCTGATCCGATAACAATCAAATCGTATTTATTCATAGTACTTAAAAGGAGCAAGGTATACGCTGTTTGCAGCGTGATTCTTTGTTTGTGCTGTACATCTGAAAGCTTAGCTGGTGCGACTTTAGCGCCTGCACTCCTGTTTATGGAGTTGCAACAAAATCCTAAGATGATCTCTTATGGAGTGGATATGATTGGCTGAAGTGTGCAACGAAGTCAACGGTTATGACTACGCGTTTTTCTTACTTGCGATATTTTTGTACAAGAGGAAATTCAAGGCGGGAATTTTACGATGTTCTGACAGTGTCGGAACCACCTGCGGTAGTGGGTGGCGCAATGCTTGCCCGTCGCTTGCAGCGCTGGGTTCTGACCTAACTAATCCATCAGCGGTAGCGAGTGGCGCAATACTTGCCCGTCGCTACCGCTCTGGGTTCTGACCTGACTAAGCTACAGTGAACTCATTTCAGCCGTGCGGGATTTTTGATTTTCAAATCCGGCAATTTTGTTGAGACCATTAAAAGCGGCGGCTTTGTAACATTCTGCTAACGTCGGGTAATTGAAAACGGTATTGATGAAATAATCCATCGTACCTTTCAATTTTATGACCGCCTGACCGATGTGCAGCAATTCCGACGCGCCTTCGCCAATAATGTGAACACCTAATAATTCCTGCGTCTCACGGTTGAAAATTAATTTTAACCGCCCTGTCGTATCGCCGCGAATCTGCCCACGCGCGATTTCGCGGTAATACGCCAAACCGACTTCGTATGGCACATCTTCCTCGGTTAATTGCTCTTCGGTTTTGCCGACGAAAGAAATTTCGGGAATCGTATAAATCCCGTATGGATAGGTGCTGGGATCAGAAGTCGCTTTGACATTGAACGCGCTGCACGCTGCAAGGCGGCCTTGTTCCATTGAAACTGACGCCAAGCTGGGAAAGCCGATAACGTCGCCAACCGCGAGAATATGTGGCACTTCAGAACGATAATTTTCGTCCACTTTGATACGACCACGATCATCTGCGCTCAATCCCGCAGCGGCCAAATTCAACCCGTCCACGTTACCTTGGCGACCTACCGCATACAACAACGCATCGCCGCGCAATTTTTTATTACTCTCTAAAATAGCCACGATGCTGCCGTCGGATTGCTCTTCGACGCTCACGACTTCTTCGCCCAAGCGCAAAGTCACAAAATGATCGCGCAAGTGATAACAGAGGGCTTCAACAATTTCGTTATCGGCGAATTCGAGCAAGCGCGGACGCTTTTCAATCAAAATCACGCGCACACCAAGCACAGCAAACATCGAAGCGTATTCCACGCCGATGACGCCGCCGCCCACTACGATCAGTGTTTTCGGCACGACAGGGAAATTAAAAATCTGATCGCTGTTGATAATTGTGCGGTTATTGATCGGCACAGTCGGCGACACCGCCGGACGCGTGCCAACCGCGATGATAATGCTCTCGCCTTCAATTTCCTGTGACCCGCGTTCGTTTTCGATATGGATTGTGTGAGGGCCGGTAAAACTAGCCACACCATAATGCAAATCTACGTTGTTGCGCCCGATTTGATTTTGCGTGACATCGCATTCGGTGCGGATGACGTGTTGCATACGGAAAAACAAATCCTGCATCGAGATTTTATCTTTGACGCGATAATTCATGCCGTACACATTCTGGTATTGATAGCCGGACAAATGCATCACGGCTTCGCGCATGGTTTTACTCGGAATCGTTCCCGTATTAATGCATGCGCCGCCCACCACTTCTTTTTTCTCGATGACCGCGACACGTTTGCCAAGCTTTGCGCCTTGAATCGCTGCGCGCTGTCCGCCTGGGCCTGACCCGATAACAATCAAATCATATTTTTGCATAGTAATATCTTTGGAATTGAGGAACCGCCTTGAGCCAAGCTCGCCGCAGATTGTGATTGTGAAAGGTGCTTAGGATGTTACCGTCAATTAATGAACGATATGATTGGCTGAAGTCCGAGTGTTGTCAATACATGCTAAGCAAACAATTTTTTTGGCAGAACGTGGAGCTGGGCGAACTGTACTGGAAACAATTTTGCTTCGCAATAAGTTTGTTACGCGATTCAGTCAAAATGAATGGCTTGACGCAATTAAAATCAAAGCATAGGATTTCTAACAATAGTTGTGTTCCCTCACATTTGCGATTTGGTGTTTGCAGCGTTGCGCTATCAATGCTGCAATTGCGAAGTTTGATTTCATCTCAGCCAGCACCTGCTTTGCATCCCTTGTGCTGTTGTTGCTGAATTTTTGGAGGCCAGTTCAATGCCTGACAGTAACGACCTTGCTAGTTTGCAATTGCTTATCCTTAATTCACGGGCGCAAATTTCTACGGCAGTGTATTTTGCCTGTCGCAAATATAATCACGGTTCGCCACCTGATGAAGTTGAAGAATTCAGCGAACAAATTATCGCCTTGTTGCTGGAAGACAATTGTCGCCGTTTGCAAACATTTGATTCGGCGAAAGCGAAATATATTACGTGGCTTAATAAAGTCGTATCGCATCACATCCAACACCATTATCAGCGACAACCTGTATTTGCATTGCTTGATGAATTATCGTCCACTCAAACTGGCTATACAGCAACACAGGAAAGAGACTTACTAAAAAAAGAACAGCTAAAACTGATTCAAGCTGCCATCAACGAATTAAACCATCACGATCAAATCATCGCCACTGCAAAGCTCAACGAAATTTCAAATGAGGAGATCGCTGAAGAGTTGCAAATTAAGGCAGCATCCGTAGCGCGTGAATGGCGCGTGATTAAAACCAAACTTGCACGACGCTTGACAGTCGAATGGCAAAGCAAAGCAAAGCAAAGCAAAGCAAAGCAAAGCAAAGCAAAGCAAAGCTGTAACACCATTTGAAATTTTGCAATATTTTTTTGTTTTAATATCCGCTTTTCGCAATTATTCGCCTATAAAGATTATGAATCGTCAGTCAAAGTTAAATATATAAGTAATTTGTTTCGGATTGAGCCTGCGAGTGATTTAACTTTTACTCTATTGTCTAAAGTTTAAGGATTCCTAGCCATGAAAGATAAATTTATAAAAGCTGTATTTTTCGTTTTTATCCTCGCTGACATTGCGATTGTTAGCTTTGGGCAAACCTCGTCCGCGCCTTCGGCGGAAAAAATTGTAAAAAAGCCAAAAAAAGTTACGCTAGATGAAAATAAAGCCCCTAATAAATCAAAGGAACTTAATCTCTTACAACAACGAGCTAAGGGAGTTCTTAATACTTTAGTTACAGAATCAAGCGAAATTACAGACAATAAATTAAAAGTTAAAACACTTATTGGCATTGCAGATTTATTGTGGGATTACGATGAGCGTAAATCTCGATCAATATTTGAAGATACCTTCCGATCCATTCAATCTCTTAAGTTGCCAGAGAATAAAAGTAACAATCCAAACTATGATCAGGTTGAAGCGTTGCTAGGCTCACTCCGTTTTCAACTTCGACATGAATTATTAAGTGTTGCGGCAACTCACAACTTTGACTTTGCTGAAAAGTTGCGAAACTCAATTGAAGATAATGAAGGGGATAAAAAAGCAGCTAAAAGTGAAGGAAACGCGTCGAGTCAAGAGCAGCGACTACAATTATTACTTCTTGCCAAGTCGCTGATAAAATCGAACCCAGAAAAAGCCACTCAAATTATTCGAGAAAATTTGCGAATAGAAATTAGCCCGATGCTAGTCTCAGTATTAATTGAAATGAGACACGAAAATATCGAAATCGCTAATAAGTTATTTAGTGAAGCTCTGTTAGCTGCTCAGGCTAAATCAGGCTCGCTTTTCGATACTGTAGGTACTCTAGCGTTATATGTAATGCAAGATGAACTAGAAGCATTATATGGAAGAGACCCAGCTAATAACCCTCAACGAGCCACTGCCATTCGCCAATTTACTGATATTACATCCGAAATTATTGCTCGACAGGTGAAAAATGAAGAAGCTGGAATAACCACAATTGACAATCAAATTGCTCAAAAAGATTTCCTGATTATTCAATTGATTAAACCATTATTTACAAGGTTCTCTCCCAATTCATTACCAACTATTAGCCTTAGAGAAGGTCAGCTTACAAGATTTATACCTCAACCAACTATTGATACCTTTGAAAAGACTACAAAAGAAAGCGATTTCGTTGATACCGAAAGAAGCGCTGACGAGGCTAAGGATAGCAAGCAAAAAGATAGATTTTATGCCCAAGCTGCACGTCAGGCCATAATGCAAGAACGACCCGAAGAAGCAGTTAGAATATCTGAAAAAATTAATGATAAAGAATTTAAGCAGTATTTTCAGTCCACTGTTCGCTTTCAAATTGCCAAGCGTTATCTGAGCAAAAAAGATTTAATCCTATCTTATAGATATGCCAAAGAAATAACATATACGCCACAACGGGTGGAAGTCATCAATCAAATTACTCAATTTTATATAGACAATAAAGACATACAACGAGCCACTGAAATTTCACAAGAGATGCAAACGTGGTTAGCCGCTTTAACGGACAATCCGCAAAAAGCTCAAGGATTACTGCTTGTCGCAGGAATCCTAGCCAAACTAGATTCAGTACGAGGATTTGAAGCAGCTAAACTAGCAGTGATAACAATTAATAACTCAGATTTTGGCTCCATCGAAAAGACGCCTACAAATCGATTTGAAACTGCTGTTAAAATAGAAAATTTAAACTTCAGCCTCCCCTTTGCCATACTAGGGAAAAAAGATTTTGAAAAAGCTCTGTTGATTTGTCAGGAGATAAAGCAAAAAGATATTCAAATCTTAGCGCAACTTTCAGCCTGTCAAGCTATTTTACCGACAAATTAGTAAATAAAAATTCCCTATAAATTAGCTGATCTTCACTATCTCCACTCACTTTTCTGTTTACCATTTGTGTAAAGAGAATACATCTTTCTTTTTTGCAAATAGTAAGCTTTTCAATCAACACAAATACGAAAGGAAGCGACATGACGAACAGTCTGAAAAGGATTATTTTTTTATTCGTGATGCTAGTTGCGGTGACACTTTTTTCGCAATCAGTATTTGCGCATGATCATGCTACACATCAAGGTAAAGAGTCTTATGCTGTACACATTGACCCAGTTGAATTCAGCATTTCAGATGAAATAGTAAATACAGAAGCACCTTCATCAATAGAAAGTAAGATCGTCTCGAAAAGTATAAAAACACCTTCTCTTGAATCTTATGGCCGAATGGTTGCGCTAATAATGAACGAACCGAACGTTCAATGCCCTACTTGTGGCTGTTGGTTTGGTTATTCCCATCAAACGTTGTGTGGATCAAACTGTCCTGCTCACGGTGGAGGTTGCGGCTTTCTATGATTTAAAATAAATCGACCTTTAGCTCCCACGTTGTAAGCGTCAGGTTTTATTACTTATATATTATCAGGCCTTATAACTTGGGAGCTATTAGGTTAGCCCAATGATGTTTGTAAAACGTTTCGCCAGACATATTCTAATTTTCCAACTTGTCCATTAACAAGTTGCGCTCCCTCCATCTCTATCAGGAGATTTTCTCCGCCAACCTTACCGATTTCAGTGCAATAAGTATTATGCTTTAACGCGAGGGCATTGACCGCGTCAATATTTTCCGGTTTGACAGAAAGAATGATGCGCGAAGCAGACTCTGAAAACAGGGATGAGGGATGAGGGATGAGGGATGAGTCAAGGTTGATGGTTGCGCCGATTGATTTGTGGGGTTCGTGCGAGAAACAGCTTTCGGCGAGGGCTACGGCAAGGCCGCCTTCGGAGCAATCGTGCGCGGAAATAATCAAACCTTCCTGAATTGCGTCAAGGCAGGTTTTTTGGACGGCTAATTCGCGTTCGATATTGAGTTCAGGAATTGCGCCTGCGACTTCGCCAAAGACTGTATCGAGCAATTCGCTGCCACCAAATTCAGCGCGCGTTTCACCGAGCAATAAAATCACATCGCCTTCGGATTTGAACCATTGTTGTGTGATGTGACGTGGTTTTTCGATCAATCCGAGCATCCCAATCGTAGGCGTTGGGTAAATCGGTTTGCCTTCGGTTTCGTTATACATACTCACGTTGCCGCCAGTGACGGGCGTGCCGAGCGCGCGGCACATTTCGCTCATGCCTTCGAGCGCTTCGACAAAACAACGCATGATTTCAGGGCGTTCCGGGTTCGGGAAATTTAAGCAATTGGTAATCGCTAGAGGTTTTGCGCCACTACATACAACATTGCGGGCGGATTCGGCTACGGCGTGTTTTGCGCCTTCGCGCGGATTTAAAAACACGAAGCGTCCATTACAATCCAGCGACATTGCGAGCGCACGGCGTGTTTCCTTAACGCGAATCACGGCTGCATCAGAACCCGGCAAAACCGTCGTGTTCGTGCGCACCATGTGATCGTATTGGCGATAGACCCATTGTTTAGAAGCGATATTTGGCGCGGCTAATAATCGCAGCAAGGCTTCGTTGTATACATTTTCTTCGCCAACTTCTGCCGCTAATTTTGCAAAACCTGCGTTAACTTTTTCGGTCACGTCTTCGGTTGCAGATTTGTAATCAGCTTGCGGGCGATCATATTTTGGCGCTTCATCAGTTAAAGCAGCATTTGGAATATCCGCGACCATTTCGCCTTTATGAAATACGCGCAAATGATTGGTGTCCGTCACTGTTCCAATCGTAGCCGCGTCTAAATCCCACTTATGGAAAATTTCTGCAACTTGTCGGTCGTGACCTTTTGCGGCAACGATGAGCATGCGTTCCTGCGATTCGGACAACATCATTTCGTAAGCGGTCATCCCTGTTTCGCGTTGCGGAACCATATCAAGATTAATGTCTACACCATTGCCCGCGCGTGCGCCCATTTCGCACGAAGACGAAGTCAATCCGGCTGCGCCCATATCTTGGATGCCTACGATTGCGCCTGCTTTCATCGCTTCGAGACAGGCTTCGAGCAATAGTTTTTCGTAGAAAGGATCGCCGACTTGCACGGTCGGACGTTTTTCCAACGCCGCTTCGTCAAATTCTGCCGAAGCCATCGTTGCACCGTGAATGCCGTCGCGTCCGGTTTTTGCACCGACGTAAATTACGTGGTTGCCTACGCCTTCCGCTTTGCCATAGAAAATATGTTCTTTACGCACCAAGCCAAGCGCGAACGCGTTTACGAGCGGGTTCAATGAATATTCATCGGCAAAATAAACTTCGCCGCCAACGGTTGGAACGCCGAACGAATTGCCGTAATCGCCGATGCCTTTCACTACACCCGCCATAATACGGCGATTGCGTTTGACAATTTCTTCGCTCTTTTCGTCTTTAATGTCTTCGTCACGAATCGGGCCAAAACGCAGCGAATTCATCGCCGCCACAGGACGCGCGCCCATTGTAAAAATGTCGCGCAAAATTCCGCCTACGCCCGTAGCCGCGCCTTGATACGGTTCGATGAACGAAGGGTGGTTGTGCGATTCAATCTTGAACGCTACGCACCAACCATCGCCGATGTCCACGATGCCAGCGTTTTCGCCGGGCCCTTGCACAAGGCATTCCGCTTCCGTCGGCAAATTTTTCAAGTGCAAGCGTGTAGATTTATACGAACAATGTTCTGACCACATCACCGAAAAAATTCCGAGTTCGGTAAAGCTCGGTTCGCGTCCGAGCAATTCTTTGATGTGTTCGTATTCGTCCGGCGTGATGTTGTGCTGTTTTAGGAGTTCGGGAGTAATCATGATGAGTGCTGAGTGCTGAGTGCTGAGTGCTGAGTGCTGAGCTAGAAAATACTCAGCACTCAGCACTCAGCACTTAAAATTATTTTGATTTGAGCTTTTCGCGTAGGGCGACCGTCATTGAATGAAACATTGCAAGGCCGTCGTGACTGCCAAGCACGTCTTCGGCGGCGCGTTCAGGGTGCGGCATTAAGCCAAGCACGTTGCGTTCGCGGTTGCAAATTCCGGCGATGTTGTGGCGCGAACCGTTAACGTTCGCAGCTTCGGTGATAGAGCCGTCGCTTTCGCTGTAGCGGAAAATAATTTGCTGATTCGATTCTAATTCTGCCAGCGTTTCGTCATCGCAGAAGTAATTGCCGTCGCCGTGCGCAATCGGAATACGCAAAACCTGCTCGGCTTTATAAGCGCTCGTGTAAGGCGTTTCGGAATGCTCCACGCGCACGTTGATATATTCGCAAATAAATTTACGATCACGATTTTTCAGCAATGCGCCAGGCAACAAATTTGATTCGCATAAGATTTGGAAGCCGTTACAAATCCCCAACACTAACCCACCGTTATCCGCGAATTTTTTGATGGCTTGCATCACAGGCGAAAAATGAGCGATGGCTCCCGAACGCAAATAATCACCGTACGAAAATCCGCCCGGCAAAATAATCGCGTCGAAACCTTCGACCGAATCCTGTTTGTGCCAGATAAAATCTACGGGTTGTCCGATGACTTTGCTGATGACGTGGTATGTGTCGTGATCGCAGTTAGAACCGGGGAAAACAACTACACCAAATTTCATTGGTTGAGCGCCTTTGGCTAAAAAGGTAAGAGCTAAGTAAAGTTTTTACTATAAGAGGAAGGGATTGTCCAGAAAACCACTATTCGTTTACAGGTTTTAGGCTTTTTACAAATGACTCCGCTTTTTTATAGAGGGCTTTCGCTTGATCTTCATATAAAGTTCTTTGTGCCATTGCTTTTTGCATAGCCTTTTGCGATTTATCAATAGCGGCATCAGCAAGATTAAGAGTTTGATTGATTACGCTTTCTGAATATTGCGGAACTGGTTGCCCACTGGTATTAGCCACCGTTGATTTCTGGAGAAAATCCCAAGATTTACTCAAAGTTAACGAATTTTCTTTTACCGTATTAATTGCGTCTTTGGTACTATCTAATTTGAAGTTTAATGTCCCTGAATGATGCTGGAAAGTTCCCAAATCATACGATAATGTCCCAAGAACATATTGGACTGTTCCTAGTTTATAAGCTGTCAGCGGTTTTTCAGCAGCCTTCTCTTTTAAATTTTCATTATCGCTATTCATTTTCGCCCAAGTATTAGAGTAGCTTTCAAGTACATCTTCAAATTGAGAGGTGTTTTGTAAGCGATCAATCGAACTCGCTAATTTCCTAAGCGAATTTTCAACAAGTTTACTTGCCTCAATTACAGCGTTTTTTTCTGAGCGTATTATCGCTACTTCTTGATCTTCTTTTTTAACTTTAGCATTTTCGTCTGAGACATCTTGATGTATTCCCGCAACCAAATGATTATATTCTTCGACAGAACTGGCTTTGAATATAACGGGCTCTAGCATTCCATTTTTCACAGGAATTATTAGCGTCAATCCATCTCCTCCAATTGTTCCAGTCCAAGTCTTACCTCCTAACGGGTCTATTAAACTATTACCTGTAAAATTTAGACTTATATTTTTCCCATCAGATACACCATCAAATGAATGTGAAGATGTAGCAGTGCTTTTCCCTCTATTCCCCTTTGCAAAGAAAATATTTAATTGCCCGTTGAGTTTATTATTAAGTTCAGTCCAGCGAATAAACATTGCGCCATTACTATCTGAATTCAAATATCCCTTTTGCTCGTTGCCGCGCGTTATATTTTTCTCTGGAAGCGATTCACTAGCAGGAGGCTGTTTACAACCAACGATATTAAGAGATGCTATCAACAGTATAAAAACGATGACGTAGCACTGCTTTATTTCTCTTACCATATTGGTTGAGCCGATAAAATGGCTATTGCGTAAATACTGTTGGATTAGTGCCCTGAGTTTTTCTAACTAAAACGCAGCGGATGGTCAGTCATATATTTCCACGACGCATCGCCCAACAAATCCATTGAGGACATGCCATCGTTTGCTGTGCCTGGAAATACATAAAATGCATCGCGTTCAACGGCGCGAGGATCAAGCGCACGAATTGATTCAAGTAAAGTAATAAACGTAGTCGTGCGCCAATAATAAGGCTCGGTAATTTCTTCGACGGAAGAAATTAAAGGCTGCGCCAATTGTTGATAAGTGGGGCGAAATTCATAGCTGCCGTGATCGTCTTCGACAGGTTCATCACGGTTATCAACCATCATGAGCAAGGAAACGACGACAAATTCCTTGCTGTCGGAAAATCGGCGTAAGCGGTCAACCTCGCTGCCGACTTCGTCATCTTCCGTCGCCATCGAAGCTTCAATTTCATTGTTCCACTGATTGAAATTTTTAATCGCGTCATCAGCATCTGTGCGGTAATCCCAATAACCATATTCCCACGCATATTGGTTTTCGAGCAGCAACGAAGCAACGGACTTCATGAAGCGGCGTTTCCCTTGCGCGGTGTTCTCTTCTGTATCAACCAGACGTTGCAACTGCGCCCGCAAATCATCGCTGCCAAAAACTTGAATCACGAGTTGCACGCCTAAAAACACAGCGTAGGAAGTATCTTCTTCACCGCCCATGCCAATAAAAGAACGACGTCCTTCGTTGAGTTGATTTTGGCTCTTGCGCGTAGCGAAATAAATTCCGCCGACAAGAAATGTCCCCATAATCAACATCAATAAGAGGTATGCGAAGGTGCCAATCAAAATTAGAGCCATAATTTTTTGTTAAGAAATTTGCTTGGGAGTGTCAGTACCACCTGCTCACGCAGGTGGTTTTCTTTCAAGTAATGTATCACCCGCTCACGCTAGGTGGTACTGACCACTTAGCCGCCAAACCAGCCGCCACCGCTGCGCCCATAAGAGCCTGAACGACCAGAACGCACGCCCGTCACGCGCCCATCTGATCCCATACGTACGCTGGTGCGACCAAAGCCACTGGGGCGATTGCGCCCAATGCCGCTTGCCCCGCCAACGCGCGTGCCACTGAACATGGTTGGACGCGAAACCGGGCGATAAGCAGGTGCCGAAAAAGGCGCTGGTGTGGTTGGACGCGCATAACTCATGCGGCTCCCGCCCCAGGTCGTATAAGCCCCCGGATAAGGCCGATAATAATAGTGATCGTAAAACCACCAATGATAATAGGGCGAGCCACCGTAGTAATAATGGTTGCGCACCACAGGCGTTGTCGCTCCTGTCTCATTCACTGCCGGAGCAGTTGCGGCGAGTGTCCCATCCGGCAATTTGAAACGGGAAAGCGGCATAAAATTAATCTTAATTCCCTGCTTTTCTAACTCGACAAATTCGTCGTTCAAATCGTCCAACTCATCCTTACGCGATTCGTCTTTGACAACATACATGATGCTGGTGATGCCGCGTTGTTTTAAATCCGCTGCTAACGGAAACTTCGCCATGTAACGATTGTCGAATTGATTTTCTTCGTCGGTGTATGGGCTTAGGCGTTGCGCGTCGAGCAACAAAACAGCAGGTGCATTGTCCTTCAATTTCGCTTTGTTGCTTTCGATTTCGTTGGCGTAATAGACCATCGCACCCAGCGTTTCGTGCGAGCGCACCACACCAAGCGGATGCGGCCAGTTATCAAACACCGGAACAATATTCGCAAAATCTGACATCGCAGCGCCAAAAGCAATGGATTGAATGCCGTCCAGTTCAGACACGATCAACGCTTCATTCGCGTTGGCGGATTGCGAGAGTAATTCTTTCAAACCTTCCGCCTGCCCGTACGTCTGATCCATCAAAGTAGTTTTCACTGGTTTAATTTGTGCTTTAAGCGTCGGCTGCCCCAGCGATTGCATTAACGTCGGCACAAAATACGGCTGCCATTTGGCGTCTTTAGGTTGATACGCCGCAATCAATTTGCTGGCATCTGTAAATTGTTTCCAGTCGGTATCAGGAACGCTCGCGGAATTTTGCGTGAAGGTCGGATCGAAATTTAATTGGCGATCCGTCGAGCCAACGTTCCAACCTTCTTTTTTCTGAAGGTCGAGCGAATCCTGCGTCACTTCAGCGTCGTCGCTGCTGAACAATTTATATCCAGTCAGCCCCACCATACCCAACCCCGCCGCCCACGCCAGACCTTTGCCAATGCGTTTGGATGCGCTACGCCGCGAGAGGTCTTCCTTGAACCAACCGGTCACGGAATCATTCGATGATTGTGTTGTCGCTGAACTTTTTTCTGTGTTTGCAGGTTGCGAAGATCGTGGTTTCTGTTTTTCCATAATGTTGCGAAATATGAGCGCGGCAAAAAAACAGCGCCGAACGTCAACAATTTCCTGTGAATTGTACGACAAAATCAATGAAATCGTTCAACTATTTCAGTTCGCTTGCAAGAGGTCGGATAGCTGCTGAATTTTTGTTACCGAAGTTGACAGCGTGGCAACTTCCTCGTGCGGTGTAATCCAAACAGCGTGCATTCCAATCTTTGACGCTCCGACAATATCTTCTGCCCAACTATCACCAACGTGCAATGCCAATTCAGCCTGCACCAAATTTTCTTCCAGGGCGGCCTGGAAAATTTCGCTACACGGTTTCGCCGCGCCGACTTCACTGGAGATATGAATTGAATCGAAATAACAAGTCAGCTCAAACCCCGCCAGTATTTGATGAAGGCGTGAATCGAAATTAGAAATCACGCCTAACCGAATGCCGCGTTGCCGCAATTTTACCAGGGTTGGAATTACATCGGGCGCGATTCGCCACGCTTCCGGACGCACAAAATAAGCATAAATGTCCTCGAAAAATTCATCGAACTTAATAAAATTAGCTTGTTGCGAAAAGACTGCTTTGACCAGGTTGTGCCACCATTTTTTTTCAGCACTGCCTCGTTCTGCTAAATCCAATTGTGAGGCAAACGCCAAGGGAGGTTGTTGCGGGAACATCTGACGAAAATTTGTTTGTAATATTTCGGGATTCACAATGCAACCATATTTTGCTGCACCGCGCGCGTAGATTTCTCCGACTTCACCATTGAGCGTAAACAACGTGCCCGCTGCATCAAAGAAAATCATTTGAATTTGCCTGGGGTTTTCCAATTTCACTTTTCCTGTTGAACTATTTACGCTAGATTACGTGCGGAAAGCTTTTTTACGACAAAATTGTACTTCATTCAATTCAAATTAATCGGGAGCTAGTTCACTGATGAAAATTTACGGTTCTCTGAAACTCCTCGCCTTACTTTTTCTAACTCTTACTTGTTCAGAATTCGCCCAAGCCCAAACTGCCAACACTGATGTTTATGCGATCAAAGGCGGCACAATTGTAACTGTCAGCGGCGCAACCATTCCCAATGGCGTAGTCGTAATTCGCAACGGATTAATCGAAGCAGTAGGAGCAGACGTAATAGTGCCAGCCGATGCCCGCGTGATTGAAGCCAGCGGAATGATGGTATATCCGGGCTTAATTGATTCCTATTCAAATTACGGTTTGAAACCACCGCCCCCTCCTGTTGGCGGCGGTGGGCCGCAAAACTTTGCTGCACAATTAAGCGCCCCACCTTCGATGGTGGGAATGTTGCCGGAAGTAACTGTAGTAGATCAATTGCAAGTTGCCGCCGAAACATTCGATCAGCAACGCAATGCTGGAATCACGGCGGCGCTGACCTCGCCGCGCGATGGCATTTTTCAAGGCCGTAGCGCGATTATCAATTTAGGCGCCGATTCGTCAGATAAATTGTTATTGAAGGCTCCCGTTTCACTTAATATCGCGTTTGTGCCAGGGCGCGGAGGCTTTCCCAATTCATTGATGGGAACATTCGCTTTTTTGCGTCAAATGTTTCTGGACGCACAGCATTACCGCGATGAATGGGATTGGTATGGAAAAGCGCCGCGCGGCAAAGCACGCCCGCAACATAACAAATCGCTTGAGGCGTTAATCCCTGTCGTGAACGGCAAAATGCCAGTGATTTTTAATGTGTCCACTGAGCGCGAAATTCGCCGCGCTGTCGCATTAGCGGAAGAATTTAATTTGCAATATATGCTGGGCGGCGCAACGCAAAGTTATCAGGTGGCGGATTTTCTCAAAGCCAAAAACGCCACCGTGTTATTAAGCTTGAATTATCCGCAAAAACCAAACTTAGACGACCCCGAAGATGAACCATTGCGTTCAATGCAAGAGCGCGCAGATGCGCCGAAAGCTGCCGCTGCCTTGCAAAAAGCTGGCGTTAAATTTGCATTCACGTCCGGCGCGTTAGCAAGATCAGCCGATTTTATTGCCAATGCCGCTAAGGCAATTGAAGCGGGCTTAGCAAAAGATGAAGCGCTCAAAGCGCTCACGCTTTATCCAGCGCAAATCTTTGGCGTAGCCGAACAACTTGGCAGCATTGAAAAAGGCAAAATCGCAAATTTGATTGTTAGCAGCGGCGACCTTTTCAGCAAAGATAACAAAATCAAATTTACTTTCGTTGATGGCAAGCAATTCGCCGTCAAAACTCCTGAGCCTTCTCCACCAAACGGCAGACCCGGCGGTGGACGCGGCGCAAATGCTGGCACACCTCCCACTAACACAGGCGGAACAAACATTGCGGGCGGATGGGTATTGAAACTCAATTCGCCACAGGGAGTTTTTGACAGCCCCTTGAATATTCAGCAAAACGGCGAAAATATTATGGGCGAAATCGGTTCGCCGGCGGGCAATGTTCCAATCAGTAATGGCAAATTTAGTAACAATGAATTGTCGTTTTCCTATTCCATCAATTTCAACGGTCAGCAAATGACTATCGCGACGCGCGGCAGAATTGATGGCAATAATATTTCCGGCACGATGGAAACAATGGGCATTTCATTTGATTTCAGCGGCACACGCAAACCGCAATAGGAGTGAACAATGAAAACATTTCAGTTTTTATTCGCTAGTCTTTTCGCACTTTCAATCAGCGTTGCCGCGTTCGCTCAGGGCGAAGAAATTTTGATTCGCAACGCCACAATCATGACCGCTTCGCACGGCAACATCGAAGGCGGATCAATTTTGATTCGCGGCGGGAAAATTGTCGCTGTCGGCAAAACTGTCAAGGCTGGCTCCAATGCCAAAATCATTGATGCTACCGGAAAATTTGTGACGCCAGGCTTTGTGGATTCGCATTCACACACCGCGCTTGATTCCGTGAACGAAGGCTCTGTGTCAGTCAGCGCAATGGTCAAAATGCGTGACGTAGTCAACAACAAAGACATCAATATTTACCGCCAATTGGCAGGCGGGATGACGACGATTCACCCCTTGCACGGCAGCGCCAACGCCATCGGCGGGCAAAACACGATGCTGAAATTGAAGTGGGGCAAATCCGTTGACGAAATGTTTGTCGAAGGCGCGCCTCGCACAATTAAATTTGCGCTGGGTGAAAATCCCAAACGCGCTAATTTCCGCGCACCTGGCATCCCTCAACGCTATCCGGCAACGCGTATGGGCGTTGAAGAAACCATTCGCCAGGCTTTTACAGAAGGCCGCGAATACATTCAAAAATGGGATGTTTACGAAGCCGCGAAAAAACGCGGTGAAGACGTCATTGCGCCGCGCAAAGATATTAAACTCGAAGCGATTGCCGATATTTTAAAAGGCAAAATGGACATTCATTCGCACTGCTATCGCGCGGATGAAATTGTGATGCTGCTGAATTTGACCACTGAATTCGGCGTCAAAGTCCGCACGCTGCAACACGTTTTAGAAGGCTACAAAGTCGCCAAAGAAATTCAGGCGCACGGCGCCAGCGCTTCGATTTTGCCGGATTGGTGGTCGTACAAAATGGAAGCCTACGACGCCATTCCCTACAACGCGGCAATTATGACGCGCAAAGGTGTAATGGTAGCGATTCACTCCGACAGTAACGACACGGCGCGCCATTTTTATATGGAAGCCGCAAAGATGCTGAAATACGGCGACTTGACGGAAGAAGAAGCGTTGCGACTAATTACATTAAATCCGGCCACAATGATGCGCATCGAAAACCGCGTAGGTAGCATTGATGTAGGCAAGGACGCTGATCTTGTAATTTTCAACGGTCATCCATTTAGCGTTTACTCGCATCCCGAAATCACAATGATCGAAGGCGAAGTTTATTTTGATCGCGCTAAAGATTTAGAGATGCGAGATAGATTAGCCAAGCAGAAAAAAGAATTACTCGACAAAGACAAGAAAACGCCGGTAACGCCGCAACCGACTTCGGCTCCGCTGCCAACCCCGACATTTGATGTTTTTGACGATCATCCACATCAGTAAATGGCACAAATGTAACCCGTATAAAGGTGGCGCGATTTCTTTAATTGCGCTGTGCGTCACCACCGAAGCGATGCGAGTAAAGCACTCGCACCACGATTTCAGTTTGATATGAAAATTTTCAAAAATTTCTTTCTCTTCGCAATCACTTGTTTGTTAACGACATTTTCATTGGCGCAAACAAAACTTGACCCCTCAGTCTATGCAATTCGCAATGCAAAAATTGTGACTGTTTCAGGCGCAACCATCGAAAAAGGCGTGGTGCTAATTCGTGATGGCAAAATTGCTGAAGTCGGCACGACTGTGAACGTCCCCGGCAATGCCAAAATTATTGATGGCACGGGTTTGTCTGTCTATCCTGGCTTGATTGATGCTGGCACAATGATGGGGTTGGTTGAGGTCGAAGCGGTGGCTTCTACAGTAGACACCACCGAACTTGGCGAGTTTAACCCAAACGCAAAAGCCATCACGGCAGTTAATCCGCACAGCGAACATATTGCGGTTGCCCGCGCCAACGGCGTCACAACAGTCTTGACTGCGCCGCAAGGCGGGCTAATTTCCGGGCAAGCGGCTCTCATAAATTTGGATGGCTGGACGCCAGTCGAGATGAAGCTCAAAGCTCCTGTTGCGATGGTATTCAATTATCCTGTGGCGACATTTCGCGGCGGCGGCGGATTTGGGGGCGGCGGCGCATTATCCTCTGATGCTTTGCGTCAACAACGCGATAAGCGAGTCGAAGACCTCAAGAAAAAATTGGATGACGCGCAAGCCTACCGACAGGCTAAAGAAGCGGCGGCGGCGGACAAATCCATTCCCGCGCGCCCAATTGATCTGGGGTTGGAGGCAATGATTCCGGTTTTGAAAGGCGAAGTCCCGATTTTATTCAGCGCCAATTCAGAAAAAGAAATCAAAGGCGCGCTGGATATTGCGGATAAATACAAATTAAAAGTCATCATTCGTGGTGGCGCGGACGCATTGAAATTGGCAAAAACGCTCAAAGAAAAAAATGTTCCGGTCATTTTATCACCAACTTTCGACGTTCCTGATAACGAAGATGACGCCTACGATATAGCTTATGGACGTGCATCTGAATTGTACAAGGCGGGAGTAAAATTTGCTTTCCAAACCGGTGGCAGCACGCCCAGCGGCCCTGGCGATATTCGCTCGTTACCATATCATGCAGGCACAGCCGCAGCCTTCGGGCTTCCGAAAGAAGAGGCGCTTAAAGGCGTAACTCTTTACCCTGCACAAATTTTTGGCGTAGATCAACTTGTCGGCAGCCTTGAAAAAGGGAAAATTGCGAACCTGATCATTGCGGATGGCGATCCATTGGAATTCCGCACGCGTCTAAAATTTTTGTTCATAAACGGGAAACCCGTTGATTTGACGAATAAACATTCGCGCCTGTACGAAAAATTTAAAGACCGCCCCTAGACCTCTTAAAACAAGTTTTGAGTACCAACTTTAGTTGGCTTCTTGCCAAGATTTGCCAACTGAAGTTGGTACTCAAAACTCTTTCTGAAATTTCGATCATATTGACAATATAGCCTTTACCATCGGGGCAAATTGGTTAATATGACTGTAAAAATAATTCTACTTGAACGAACTTCCGAAACCGGGTACACTCCGCTCCAAACGTTGACTCGACTGTTTTTGCCAGTTTGCAAAAACACACTCACGCTGAAACGGAAATTCCCATCGCACGGTTTCGTTTCAGGAATTTGAAAGGTTTTATAGGATAAAAACCTTTACGGAGATAGACGGAGAAAATCATGCTCAAACAATTCCTCAAAGACGAAAGTGGACAGGATATCGTTGAATATTCATTGTTATTAGTTTTGATTGGTGCAGCGGCTGTACTTATTTTGACCGGCATGGGTACCAGCATCACAAGTATCTTCACTAAGATCAAAAATATGATGCAACAAGCTGACAGCAGCATTGGAACCAGTTCCTCAAGCTAACTAGCAGCTCACTGTTCAGGTCATTAGATTGGTTGCCCCGTTTATTTAAGCGATATATTCTCCTGTTGAATTGCTATTTACTGCGAAAAATTTGTTCAACTGACCTTCCGCCCCCTTTTCTAACTATTGCTTGCCCGCATTTTTGCGCACTAAATTCTTTTGAGGGATCAGCATGGCTGAAACTCAAAAATTGATTTCTTTTGCCCCCTTCATCTTAGTTACTGCAGTTGCTCTCGTTGCATTTATTGATCTGCGCGAGCGGCGCATCCCCAATTTTATTGTTTTCCCACTTGCTATTGTGGGCGTTGTGCTTCAGTCACTGCGTGGGCTTGAAGGAGTAGTTTTTAGCCTCACGGGTTTAGTTACAGGCTTTTTATTACTTTTCATTCCGTACCTTTTCAAAGCGATGGGAGCCGGAGATGTGAAATTTCTGGCGGCTATCGGCACATTCGTCGGAAGCTACGGAAGCTTGCGAGTCTTATTGATTGCCTTACTTGTTTACCCCCTAATTGCCTTATGCTTCGTCACAGCCCAAGGAAAAGTAAAAATCACACTGCGCCGTTTCGGCATATTGACGTGTAAGCTAATCGGTGTTTTCATTCCGGTGTTAAAACTCTATGCTAACAACTTACAAGCCTTGGACGATGTCAGTATTTCATCGGCGCGTACGCCATTTGGCCTGACGTTAAGCATGGGGACGATACTGGCATTATTTACAAATTTTCTGCGATGAGTATTGCTCAAAATAAAGAACAAGGACAAGCAATTGTCGAATTTGCACTGGTAATGCCATTGTTGATGTTATTACTTTTCGGGGTAGTCTATTTCGCCATGGCGTTTAATTTGCAGATGGTACTCAACACTGCGGCGCGCGAAGGCGCGCGCGCCTGGGCAAGCAGTAGAGGCAATACAAGCCCGTGCTGTGCTGCTTGTACTTCCCCCTGTGATCCGATAAGTAATACAGAAAACGGCTTTCGTAAGAATGTCATTCCCCTGATTGAAAAATATCTGACGGATAATGGCTACAATAAAGACAAGCTTATTTATCAATTAGTGAACGTCTCAAGTGAAGAAATACCACAAAATCAATGGGTGGCAATTGAAGATAGTGCGCAGGACGTTACCAAAGTAAAACTTGTAATTGAGTATGAATATCAAATCCCCGCCGCCGGATTAGATTTATTAACAATTCACCTCAGATCATCGTACACAATGAAACGAGGTTCTTAGCACATTCGTTAAACTTGATTTATTTTCAGTCATTTACTAATATTCGCTCGCACTAATTACTTTAAATGCTCGGCTTTATTTTTATGGTTGTACCAAAGCCTAATCTCGCGCCAAACTCATCAGTTCGTTCAGTCAATCGAATGAAGACACAAAGTGGACAATCCATGGTAGAGTTCGCGTTGGTATTACTCCCTTTTCTTTTAGCCACAATTGGAGTGATTGAGATTGGCCGAGCCTGGTCAGTAAAACAGGGGTTGACGAATGCCGCGCGGGAAGGCACACGAGTTTTAATTTTGCCCTATGGAACGGATAGAAGCTGTCCCGATATTGATTGCACCAGTGCGACCAGCTTACAGGATGCGGCATTGCAAACTACCCGCTATTTTCTGGCTAACGCTGGCATTAGCCCCGACACCCCAACAACAGACATTATTTTCATCAAACAACAATTGCGTAGCGATGGTTCAGTTACCACTGAGCCGCTGACAACTGCGCCACAAAGCGGCGATCTGGTAGGAATTAAAATTACCTATCATTACTCAAGCGTCATCCAGGGATTTATCAATGAAGAGACAAATCTCTTTGATATGGGAAGTACAAGCGTGATGCGCCACGAGTAGATTAAGTTAGTCGCAAAAGATTAGCGTTTCTCGGATAACCGAGCATTGGGTTTCAAGGAGTCCTGAAATGAATAGACGATTTTTATTGGCATTGGCCGCCGCCGTGTGCTTTGGATTATTGGCGATTTTTATCGTGCAAAAAATCCTTGTCACTAAAATGGGGGTAGATCAACAAACCAAAGTGGTTTCAGTGATTTTCGCCAAATCAAAAATTGCGGCAGGAACCACCATCACAGAAAGCCAATTAAAAACTGGTATTTATCAACGCGCAGACTTACCCGAAGGCACACTTTTAGAGGCCAAACAGGTGATCGGGAAAATCGCTACAAATGACATTGAAGCCAATCTGCCTATCACCAATAAAAATTTGGCAACGCTTGGACAAAATCTGTCAATTTCCGAAGAGAAGCGTGCGATTACAATTCGCGTTGATGAAGCGAGTGGGGTAGCAGGATTTGCCACACCGGGCAGCTATGTTGATGTAATTGCCGTGATGACACCGGGCGGAAATGCGCGCCAAATATCAACCGTTGTCGCTCAGAATTTGCGTGTGCTGGCAAATGGTCAACAAACGCAAGTTAAGAATGATGGCACGAATAAAATGGGAAATTCTGTGACGCTGGAAGTGACTCCGGCACAAGCGGAAGTCTTAACGCTATCCATGCGCGAAGGCTCGTTACACCTAATATTGAGGAACCCTGCGAATAAGGACTCTGTAAGTGTTCCGCCCGTACAAATCAGCAATTTGATGGATGTACCAGACCGCACAACGACGGCGGCCACACAGCCACCGCCGAGCCGCATGCAACTTCCGCCTTCTTCGCCCAAACCTACTGCGACGCCTGTCTTAGCTCCCAGCCCAGGCACGAGACTAGCAGTTGTAAAAGTATACGAAGGCACAAAAGAAACATCGGTTACAGTTAGACAATAAAGTCTCGAATTATTGCAGCAGAGTAAGTTTTTATGAAAACCACAACGAATTATTTTCAGCCTAAGAAAATTCTCTTGCTAGCCAGCTTATTGGTAATGCTGGGCGGAACGATTCCTGCGCAGGAAAATCCATCCTTACGCGCATCGTTCACTGCCAATGCAAACCAGCCAATGAATATTGATTTGCTGGTGGGGCAATCGAAAGTGATTGAATTGGACGCAGACCATGAGGCCGCCCAAGTGACTTTGCCGGGGGTCGTAACCGTTTCGCCGCTTACGCTGCGAACAGTTGTGATTAATGCGGCAAGCGTGGGGCAGGTAAACGTCCACATTTTGAGGAAAAAAGATTCCGCCACGGATGTGGATCAAATGATAACTTTCAATGTGTACGTCCAAAAAAACCTGAACCAGTTTGATAGTTCTATCAAGTTGCTGTACCCGAAAGAAAATATCCAGCTCAGTCAGATTAATGACACGGTAATCATTTCTGGCAGTGTCACCAATCCAGAAATTGCGGAGAATGTAGAAAAAATTCTTAAAAGCGCCGGAACAGACAACAAAGTTATCAACCTTTTGCAAAAGCCCCCTGCACTCGTTTCCCAGGTTGAGTTACAAGTAAGAATTGCTGAAGTTAATCGCTCAATCTTCAAACAAGTAGGAGCTGCTTACGGAATTTTGAACTCAACACTTCCTGCTTACATTAGCCCGGGTGGAGTGGCGCCGCCGGGTGGTTCGATCACAGGAATAAACAGCGGAGGGACGAATTCGCTCTCACTCTCAAGTGTGGCAAATATTTTTCTCGGAAGAGGAGATTTGACCTCAGTAGTTATTCAAGCATTGCAATCAAGAGGAGCTATTCGCACACTAGCAGAACCAAACATTAGTGCGATTAATGGAAAACAAGGGAAGTTCCACTCAGGAGGAAAACTACCAATTCCACAAATTCAATCTGCTGGTAACGGAATAGCAGGATATTCCGTCCAATTTCAGGAATATGGCATCAAGCTGGAATTCACACCAACAATTATTGATGAAAACCACATCCAAATTGCCTTGAATTCTGAAGTCTCTAGTATTGATCCTAATGGAAATGCTGCGATTACAACCGGGGGGGTCAGAATTCCTGGTTTACGTGTAAACAGTGCAGCAACAATGCTTGAGCTTGCTGATGGTCAAAGTTTTGCCATCGCGGGTTTGCTCGACAACAGCGAAAATGTGAACTATTCGCAAATCCCCGGTCTCGGTAGTATTCCAATTTTAGGACAATTGTTTACGAGTCGCTCTTTTAGCCGCAACGAAACTGAATTAATGTTTTTATGCACGGTAAGACTAAAACAGCCGCTCAATCCCGATCAGATTCCGCGCATGCCAGGTACGCCGCTCAACAATTTGCCAGCTCAGCCAAATGCTAAAAGTAACGAATCTTCCGGCGCAGCATTAACACCATTTTCTACTGCGCCAGTTCCGTCGTTAAATTTACCGACAGCAGGCTTGTTGGAAGGAGCTTCAGGTCACGCGTTGCCGCCCAAAGCTGAAGTAACGGTGAAAGCTACGCCTAAATCCGATAATTAAGCAGTTGTATGAATCGGACTTACCAGAAAAAAAATCAGCGCTATGAGCAAGGCACCGTCTTGTTGCTCGCTGCGATCACCATTTTGGTCGTAGTCGGAATGCTCGCGTTGGCAGTTGATATTGGCTATATGATGAATGGACGCGGTCAATTGCAAAACGCTGTAGATGCAGCCGCCCTGGCAGGCGCGCAAGGAAGTCATGCCGCCATTGAACCTCCCGGCTCTAGTACGCAAACATCAAGTCTGGTAAGGCAGCTTGCGAACCAATATGCAGGCCTTAATTCCGTGCGCAAAGTTGGAGACAGCTCGCCCTTAAAGTTAAGTGAAGCTGACATTACGTTCGATTTTCCTTCTGATTATCCAGTCCATCAACCACGCATATTAGTTAAGCATCGCACGACGTTGCCAACGATATTTGCGAATGTCTTTGGTTTTTCAAATTTCACAGTCAGTGCAGGGGCGATTGCAAGCACAACTTTTGTAGATGGTGGCACAGGAATGATCAGCAGTTGCTGGCGACCCATTTTAATCCCCGATACTTTTTTTGATGCGAATAACGAGGTCTGGGCGATTGGAACGAGCTTTAAGTCAACAGAACCAACCGCATTAACAAGCAGTCTACGCAATTGTGCCAAACAACTGCCAGATGGCACGACACTGCAATATCCTTGTGAATATCCGCGTGAAGACCTTGGTGATTTTTACATTTCCCGCTTTGCTTCAGTCGCAGGTTCACGCAGTGGGAGTAATTATGATTCGAGTTTTGTTTATCCGCCAAATACAAACATACTCAGTGGCTCGACAAGTATTAGAGACACCAAAAATAATACGGACTTAAAATATCTCAATGGTGTAAAGGCTGGGCGGAATTTAATTGGGCAACGGATTATCTTGCGCCCCACAGATTATCTGGTGGTAGATTTTGCGAATTCATCAGGGATCACAGGGGAAATTCCTGGCGAAGTTTCACAACAGATTGAAAAAGGTTGCTGTGTCCCAATTCGAGTTGGTCAGCCAATCAAAGTTTTCCCGCAATATGACACATCATCGTGGCCCTATCCTGCTTTTTGGAGCTTGCTTAGCAACTATATTAGTTCTTTACGAGTCGGTTATTTTGATTCTCCAGAGGCAGCCCAATATCGCTATGCAAAATCACAACGCTTCCCTACCCCTAACGCCAATCCTACTGTACTTCCTGTGTTAATGTGCAACCCGTTCAAATTTAGTAAAAATATGAATCAGGCTTATGTAACCAATATTGGCGCCTTCCATGCAGAAGCAGTGGCATCAGACGGCACTATGGTTGGATATTTTGTACGCGAAGTTGTGACATCGGGAACCCCTCTTCAAAAACAGGATGAGGTTCCAAATATTTCCCAATTACCTGTATCAGTCTCGTTGATACGATAACGTTAATCCATCAACTATTGTACCAACTATTGTAAGGATTAAGTGTTTGTAGTTTTAACCAAATTGGGCGTATAATTCGCTTCCGGTTACCTCACACTGGCAAGGCAGCATTCTTCCAATTAGGAAGCTAACGTTTTTGGAAAAAGACAAACGCCGATCCGTCTTTAGGAGCGGTGTTGGTGAGGAAGAGTTCATTTGTGTTAAGAAGTATTTCTGTTGTCATTATTGGTCGCAGCTTAACGCCGCAGGAGCGTACCTGTATGCGTGGTGCCAGTAGTGTCCCGCTCTCTATCGTCGCTGAATTGCCAAACAATACACAAACCCTGGAACAAATTAATCGGTTACGCCCACACGCTGCGCTGGTAATGCTGAATGGTGATTTACCCAAGAGTTTGCAGATGGTTGAGCGGTTGCGACAGGATTTGCCTGAGACAGCCGTCATTTGTTCCAGCGAAGAATCTTCCTCCGATATTATTCTGCAATCCTTTCGCTCAGGCGCCGTTGAATTCTTACGACAACCTTTAAATGAAAACGAAATCAATGAAGTTTTCGTAAAACTCGAACAAACTAAATTGCGTCACGCCGAAGACACCCAACAAGGGCATGTCATGGCGGTCTATTCCAGCAAAGGTGGTTGTGGAACTACGTTCGTAGCGGCAAATTTAGCAGTTGCGTTAGCACGCTTGACGCGTTCGACTTCAACGATAGTTGATTTGAATTTACAGGCGGGAGATCAGCCCACTTATTTAGGAATTGAGAACATTCCTTATACAATTTACGATGTGGTGAGAAATTTTGATCGGCTTGATAATGACCTGCTCAAGAGTTATCTAACCTCGCGCGGCAAAGCCGTTTCGCTGCTCGCGGCCCCAACAGAAATCGGGCGTGATGAAGATGTTCGCCCTGAACATATCACCCAAATCATTTCGATGCTCAAATCACAGCCCGGTCATATCTTGCTTGATCCCCAGCATTCATTGAGTGAAAACACAATTGCAGCGTTGGATTTGGCCGATGATTTAATACTTTTGCTCACCTTAGACATTCCTTCAATTCGCAGTGCGAAACGCTCACTTGATATTTTCCATCGGCTTGGCTATGAGAAAAAACGCATTAAAGTCGTTTTGAATCGCTACACCAAAACGCCCGAATTTGAGATTGGACAAATTGAGAAGGTCTTGGAACATTCGATTTATGCAGTGCTGCCGAATGATTACAAGGCGGCAATTTCTTCGATCAATATGGGCGAACCGTTAGTGCAAGCCAAAACGCAATCGCGGCTGCAAACAGAGTTTACTAAACTGGCCTCCAAGCTTGCGGAAATTCACGTTGAAGATGATATAACGCCAGCAGCACGCGGCGGGTGGTTTTCTTTTGTCAGAAAGTAATCCCTCGGCAAAATCACTGAGGCCGAATTCACTAACAAATTTAATCATCTAGCCCCACTCGCACTATATGCCTTCGCTCAAAGATCGCCTGGAACAACCCACACAACAACGCCGCACCGGAAGTGCGACGAACGAATTTCAGGAGTTAAAAACCCGTGTCCATCGCTTGTTGATTCCGCGCCTGCCTTTAGCAAAACTGGAAGCGGCGGAAATGTCTGTACGCCAGGCTGAAGTCATGAAATGGGTCACGGCTATTTTGCGCGAAGAAAAAACCGCGCTCAGTGCCATTGACCGCGAGCGGTTATTAAGTGAAGTCTATGATGAGCTATTTGGCTTTGGTCCGTTGGAACCGCTATTAGCAGATCGAACTATTTCCGATATTCTCGTTAACGGTCATCGCCATGTTTACGTTGAACGACAAGGCAGGCTTGAGCCAGCGGATGCCACTTTCAAAGACGATGGACACTTGCTGCAAATCATTGATCGCATTGTTTCGCGCGTAGGACGCAGAATTGACGAATCCTCGCCGATGGTAGATGCACGCTTGCCCGACGGTTCGCGTGTGAACGCGATCATCAGCCCAATTGCATTGGATGGCCCGATCCTTTCCATTCGTCGCTTTGGCGTTAATCCGCTCACAATTGATAATTTGCTGGAATTTGAAACCATCACTCCGGCGATTGTGGAATATCTCGATGCCTGCGTGAAATCGCGCCTGAACATTCTGATTTCAGGCGGAACAGGCTCAGGAAAAACGACTCTGCTTAATTGCATGTCGAAATTTATCCCGGAGCGTGAGCGCCTGATTACGATTGAAGATTCTGCTGAATTACGCTTGCAACAACCGCACGTAGTTCGTCTGGAAACGCGCCCGCCCAACATTGAAGGACGCGGCGAAATCACGCAGCGCCTGTTGGTCAGAAACGCCTTACGTATGCGCCCTGACCGCATCATCGTTGGTGAAGTCCGTGGAGAAGAAACTATTGATATGCTGCAAGCCATGAACACTGGTCACGAAGGCAGCATGACAACAATTCACGCCAATTCGGCCCGCGATGCTTTAGCGCGCATGGAAACAATGGTTTCGATGGCTGGCTTCCAACTTTCAGACAAATCGGTGCGACAACAAATCAGTGCGGCGATTAATGTCGTTGTTCAAGTAACACGCTTGGGCAATGGCGCTCGCAAAGTTGTCAGCATCACTGAAATCATTGGCACGGATGGCGAGGAATATGAAACGCACGAAATCTTCAGCTATCGCCGTACCGGAATGACGATGCAGGGAGACGTACGCGGACAATTTCAAGTCAGCGAAATTCGCCCACATTTTTATGAGCGCCTATTAGTGCACGGTTTTGATGTGATGCCACTGTTGATGGCAGATTACTAATTTTCTTAGAGTGAAAAGATTATGGAATTTATCGTAGTCATTCTCATTTTACTTACGTTCGCGTGCCTCACTCTCGCATTCTATTTTTACGTAAGCCGTGATTTGGAAATCTATCAGCGCCGGGTTGAAGAACGCTTACAAAAATTGATGAGCGAACGCGGCGGAACAGCAGTTAGCAAACGCGACATTCAACAAATCAAAGAAGAGCTGCTTAGCGATGCTCCGCCGATTCATAAAATTCTGCTTCGCTTTGAGGTTTTCAACGAATTACAGACGATTTTACGACAAGCAGATTTTGCGCAAATTTCTGTTTACCGTTTTGTCGTCGTCAGCCTGAGCGCCGGTTTTCTGATTGGCTCAATTCCCGGCTTTTATGCGCGGTCGTTATTCGTGATGATCGTCACGACAATTGTTGTCAGCGTAATGCCGCTTTTGTTTGTGCTCAATCGCAGACGCAAACGATTCAAGCAATTTCTCGAACAATTACCCGAAGCAATTGAAATGATTATTCGATCATTGCAGGCCGGTCACAGTTTCAGTTCAGCCTTGCAGGCAGTTGCAACGGAAATGCCTGATCCGGTAGCACGCGAATTCGGTAAAGCTTACGAAGAACAAAACCTCGGACTAAGTATGAAAGTTGCGCTTGAGAATTTGGCCGAGCGTGTGCCGATTATGGATTTGAAATTATGCGTCACGGCGATTTTGATCCAGCGCGAAGTGGGCGGCAATTTAACGGAAGTCCTTGCCAATATCAGCCACACAGTGCGTGATCGTTTTCGGATTCAAGGCGAAATTCGCGTCAAAACGGCACAAGCGCGCCTGTCCGGTTATATCGTCAGCGCACTGCCATTCATCCTTTTCTTTTGGATCAACTTGGCGAATCCAAAATATTTGCAATCCCTTTATGAACATCCGTCCGGCTATTTTATCTTGGGGGCAGGCATCGTGATGCAATTCATTGGTTGGATGATTATCCGCCGCATCGTAAAAATCGAAATTTAAGCGAGCGTCGTATGGAACTAATTTTATCAGCCGCAATTATGTTGACCTTCATTAGTGCCGGAATGGCTTGGTACTTCTGGTTTGCTCGTCCGGTAAATCCATTAGATGAGCGGTTGCGTGAAATCAACCCGCGTCTGGAGCGTGGAATTTCACCGCCACCCGTAACGAGAAAAATGAATGAGGTCATCGTCGAACGCGTCGCCAAGCCGATGTACAAAATCACGCGTCCTTCAAATCGTAACGTGCGCAGACTGCGACGCCGCTTGATTAAGGCGGGTTTCACCACAGAAAATGCGGTTCCGATGTACACAGTCTTCCGCGTCGGATCAGTTATATCAGTTCCGCTCATTGTTTTTTTCCTGCTCGTCAGTTTTGGCTATCAATTTGATTTTCAGTTTTTCGCGTTGGTGATGCTGGGGCTGGCATTTGGGTTATTTATTCCGTCGTTTATTCTCTCGCGTTTGATTACTAAACGACAACAAAAAATCGCGCGCGCGTTGCCGGATTCGATAGATTTGATGGTTGTATGTGTTGAGGCAGGCCTAGGGTTGAATGCTGCGCTACAGCGCGTCGGACGTGAAATGGAATTAGTCGAGCCGGTGCTTTCTTCCGAATTCGCCATTACCAATCGCGAAATTCGCGCGGGCAAACCGCGTGATGAAGCGCTGCGCAATTTGGGCGACCGCACAGGTGTTGATGACATTAAATCGCTGGTTGCGATGCTGATTCAGAGTGATCGTTTTGGTACTTCGATTGCTCACTCGTTACGGGTGTTTGCCGATTCGATGCGCACAAAACGTCGTCAGCGCGCAGAAGAATTGGTCTCAAAGGCCTCAATCAAGTTGATTTTTCCGCTGCTGTTATTTATCTTTCCCGCATTGCTAATCGTATTACTCGGACCTGCATTAATCATGCTCTATAGCGCGTTAGATCAGTTAGGGCAATGATTACTTCCCCCCGTTTGCCCAGGTTGCAAACTTTGCAACGGTACGAGCGCCAAGATAAGCAGAAAAAAAGCCTGAGGAAATAATTTTCTCAGCTATAAACGTCAGGAGAAGCCCCATGTTGATGTTGGCTGCTTTGCTCCAACAAGCATCGCCTAAAGATGATTTAACGCTAAACTATATCATCCTCGCTGTTTTACTTGTGATTGCAGCACTTCTTTTCTTTATTGTCGTACGACGACGGATGAATGAAAAGGATGATGATTATGATTTCTAGTTGGCCGAAGTTGTTTTGAAAGTCTTTTTATCAAGCACAAACGCTTGTCTGGCTGACAATTTATTGCTAGCCAATACTACCTGGAAACGTTTGCGTGGATTGCTTGGGCGCAAGTCGCTCCCGCTTGGGGACGCGCTTTGGATTCGCCCTTGCAACAGTGTTCATACGTGGTGGATGCTTTTCTCAATTGATGTCGTGTTTTTGGATAAACAGTTTCGGATCGTGAAAATAGTCGAAAACCTGCGACCATTTCGCATCACACTTCCCAGCCGTATAGCACACAGCGTAATCGAATTTCCCCTCCGTACAATTGCCAAACATAAAATATCAGTCGGAGATCACTTGAAAATCGAAAAATAAGCAGCGGTCTTTTTCGTTCAAAATGAATGTTTTTGCTTGCCTTAAGAACAAAACCCGCTGAAAATGTCTGTGCTACTCACAGACTCAACCGTGTCCACAGAATTTTCTGATAAGCGGTTTCTTTTCGCTCTTGCCCCAGCATAGCCAAAGGAAAGGTTCCTATGATGAAAAATTTATTGCTCAAAATTAAACAGCATTCGGCGGTGTTTGCGTTAGTTACCAGTTTCGCGCTTTTGACCGCTATCGGCATAACTGCGGTTGACTGGAACAGTGTTATCAATGAACAAGCAGGAAATCCAACGCAAGCATTTGATTCAGCCGCTTCGGGCGATAATCAGTCAGCAAATGGCGGAACCAAAGAAGGATTGTCTTTCAAGAAAATTGTCACAGCGCCTGTACGGTTGATTGCGCGGATGTTCCGCCGCAACGACACTTCAGTTGCCAAAACAACGCCTGTGCCGACAGCTACGACAACGGACACAGCCGTCAGTAATGCAATTGATCGTGAAGCGGGTACGATGTTCGACCAAGCTGTCGAAGCGCACGGCAAAAAACAACTGGAAACAGCGATTGCAAAATTAATCGCAGTTGTCGGAATGCAACCGAATAATGCTGAAGCCTATAATTTGCTTGGAGTTTGTTACGACGAAAAAGGGCAATACGCTGAAGCGCAGGACGAATATAAAAAAGCGATTAAAATTGAACCCATCAACGCGCGCTTTTTGAATAACCTTGGTTATTCCTATTATCTGATAGGCAAAGATAAACAAGCGATCAAGTGGTATCAGAAAGCATTGAAATTCACTCCTGGCGATAATCGCCTGCAAAATAATTTAGGGTTGGCTTATGGTCGGCGCGGCGAATTCGCTAAAGCCAAAGACCAATTTATCAAAGCCGTTGGCGAACACGGTGCGCTTTTAAATATGGGGTATATTTACTCTAATCAAGGACGCTATCAGCAAGCTATCGAACAGTTCGAAGAAGCCCTCAAACTTCAACCCAATTCAATGGTAGCGATGTCCAGTCTGGCGCAGGTTTATGACCGCGTAGGCCGCGTTCGTGATGCAGAAATGTTGACCGCACAATATAAAAAATTAACGGCAACAAGCACACCCGTCGCCAATCAAACGGCAGAAAAGAAAAACGAACAAGAAGAGGAAGATAAATAAAATTGAGCCCTCTACATTGGCAACAAATCGGTAAAACTTTTGTCGCAGCATTGCTTTGCTGCGTGGCAACGGCAAATACAATCTTTGCCGATGAGTTAAGGCTGCGCAGCGGAATCGTTGTGCAAGCAGATCAGATTTGGGAACGAGATGGACAGGTTTGGTTTCGTCAAGGACAGACAGTTCGCTCCGTTCCAAAATCCGAAGTGGTTGTATTCGGCAATACGATTGCAAGTGAATCCTCACAACAACCCACTAAAGCTGTCCCTTTCCGCAAAGCTACGCAACAGATGCTCCCGCAGGCAATTGCCGCTCCTGCCTTCAAACAAAATTCACAACCACTGGCAAATGCAAAACCGGTCACGCGTATCGTTCTCAAGGATGGAGGGCAAATTGATGCGGAAGCGAGTTGGGAAGTGGGTGACAAAATCGGCTATCGGTTAGGCACAATGTACACGTTTGTGGAGAAAGCTGCGATTCAACGTGTGGTGCCCAACTATGTCCCACAGGCGACGGAAGAAATTGCCAAACCAGTTCCCATTTCGTTGCCATACTCTACAGGCAATTACGGTTTAGATTCTTTGATTGCCAGTAATGCGACGAGGCATAAAATTGACCCGTTACTGGTTTATTTTGTAATGCGCCAGGAATCAAGTTTTAATTATCGCGCAGTCTCACGGGCTGGTGCGCGCGGACTAATGCAATTAATGCCTGCGACAGCGCGGCAATTGGGCGTGCGTAATATTGACGATCCGGCGGAAAATATCGAAGCGGGAACACGTCATTTAAAATATTTGTTTGACCGTTACAATGGCGATGTGAATCTGGTTTTGGCGGCCTACAATGCAGGCGAAGAAGCTGTCGCGCGTTACGGAAATCGCGTGCCGCCGTATCGTGAAACACAAAATTATGTGAGCCGCATCGGCTGGGCCTATTACCGGGCGCGGCAATAATTTTCGGAGAAGTTTTATGAAGCGATTTTTATCAATTTGCCTAATTTTCCTCGCTTCAATTGCAATCAATTCTAATTCCTTTGCACAATCAACGCGTTCCTCGTCTGCTAACAATCAAACTAAACAGCGTCAATCTGATATTCTCACCAACGAATCCATCATTAGCCTAGTGCGAGCGGATTTCAAAGAAAAAACGATCCTCGCATTAATCCGCAGCTCGGTAGTTAATTTCGACCTTAGTGCGCAAAAATTGATTTTGCTTAAGAAAAATGGCGTGAACGAAAATGTCATCCAGACAATGATCGAACGTCAAAATGCCAGTAATAATGCGGCTTCGCTGCGTGATGATGATTTTTTCAATGCTGATGATGAAGCGTTTTTCAAAAACTCCCCGAAACTTTCGCTACCTGAATTAAGTCGCAAAAACGCTGATGGTAACAGCGCCAACAATTCGACCAAAGAGACAGATATTTTTGGCAGCCGGTCTGGCAGCAAATCAGGTTCACGCACGCGCGGTGGTAACACAGAAAGAGACAATAACAGCGAAGTCACTGGCTCCGCGACCGTGCGTATTATCAAACCACCATCCGAAGGTGGCAACGAACCAAAGCTCGAACGCGCGCATAAACTAACGAATCAGGAAATTATTGATATGGTGCAGGCGGGATTTTCTGAAGGCACAATCCTGCGCAAAATCGAAATCACCCAAGTCGAATTTGATATTTCGTCGAAAGCACAAGAAACGCTGCGCAAAAATCGCGTCAGCGAAAAAGTTTTGCAAGCCATGCGCGACGCGATGAACGAAAGCAAATGATCCGATGAAACAATGGCTCACGCTATTTTTCCTACTTATAATTCCCTGCCTTGCCTGCGCGCAAACCCCGTCCACTGAACCTGAAGAAATTCTCAAAATTGAAACGCAGGAAGTTTTATTGCCAGTCACAGTGCGTGATCGCAACGGGCAATTCATCACGAATTTAAAGGCCGAAGATTTCAAAGTCTACGAAGAAAATACGCAACAACCCATTACATCATTAACGCTCAAGCGTTTACCAGTTAACGTAGTCCTCCTGCTTGATACCAGTAGCAGCGTCACCAAAGAAATCGAAGATTTCAAAATCGCCGCGCAAAATTTTGCCGCGAAACTGGACGCGCAAGATCAACTTTCATTAATAAAATTTGACGACAAAGTTGAACTCGTCATGGATTGGACGGTGAATCGCGCTGCGCTCAAACGTTCGTTAAATCAGCTCACAACGGGGATGTTCACGAATTTCAACGACGCGCTTTGGCTGACAGCACGCGAACAATTCAAACGCGTGCAAGGACGCAAAGCGATCATTATTTTGACGGATGGCATTGACAGTGGACGCGGGCGTAAGACGCAGGAACAAGCGTTACGCGCAATTCTCGAAGCCGAAGCCCCGGTTTTCGTCGTGAGCAAAACGTTAATTCAACGCAGTAACGATCAACGTGATATAGATTTTTACCAAAAGAATTATTCGCCAGGCACAAGCCAAATTCGGATAGACGGATTGAAGTTGTCGCTCGCAGCATTAGCACAAAGTGAGAACTGGCTGACGAAATTAACCGAGGAATCAGGCGGGCGATTATTTCTACCAAAATCTTTCGATGAACTCGATAGGGTCTACCAACAAGTAGCCGACGAATTACGGTCACAATACGTTTTGTCTTATTCGCCACTCAATATCAATCGCGACGGGCATTATCGTGCTGTGCGCGTTAAAACCAAACAATCCGATTTACGAGTTACAGCGCGGTTTGGCTATTACCCGCGCTAATTCAGCGCTGGATTCATCAGCGGTTCCGGCCCAAAAATTCTAAAAATTTCAGGCATTGGTTTGAGCATTGTGCGCATTGATTCACGGTCGGCTTCGGTATGCTTGCGCTGTGGGTCGCCCAGCAATCCAGCAAAGCGCATTTGCGAACTTTTTGCGACGGATTCATTTAAATCTTCGCGCTCACGCACTCCTAACAATCGTCCGCCTTCATCACGATCAAGTACAAATAACTTGGCCTCTTTATCTTCGCGCGATTCGCCATACACGATTAGCACTTCTTTGCGGCGCGGGTCTTTTGACGGGCGCGTTTTCAAATCCTTTTCGTCTTTGTCGAGCATCACCATCCAGCCCGTAAAAAAGACAAAATATTCGACGGCCTGATGCACCAGTAAATTCCCAAAAATCGCCATCCCGAAGCGCTCTTTGTCGTTGTCATTTTCGACCTGCATCCAAATCTTAAAACCTCTGCCGCGCCCATCAAAGCCCGCCGCAATCAATGGCAAATCGCCATCTTTTTTTAAGATTCGCTTGGCTTCGGCAAGCACTTGGTCGAAGTGTTTCATCATTCCTCTTATTGATAAAAACTAACTATGCTAGATAAATAACATTGATTTCTATTCACGTAAATTCACCTGTTATGACAATCTGAAAATTCAGGTCTTTCATTGATCGGAAATTCCGATCATAATGCCCGTAATTATGAATTTCACATTTACGCTTGGTGTGGATACCATGACGTGATTTACTGACTCTCACAACAAGTAGGATTTCTATACTATTTGTTGATTCATCTACTTGCTTTGCTGGGTAAAATTGACTGACATCAGCGGTTCAAACAAGGTGTCAGCTTAATAAATAAATTACGATCACAATTTAACGCATAAACCTGTATTCACGATGGAAAGTCTGAGCAGGGCTTTTTGTTGTGTAAGCAGTCTCATTCGATCAAACGTCAGCAGAAGACTGACATACATAACACTTGAGGATTTCAAACCATGTTAGGAACTAACCTTATTTTACCAGCAATCCGTTCGATGATCGCGTTTGTGTTTATTGCCTCGCTAGCTTTTGCACAGGAATTTCGCGGTTCCATTTCGGGCAAAGTTTCAGAGGCATCAGGCGCAGCCGTACCAAATGCGACCGTTGTCATTTCAAACATAGCAACGAATACAACTTCAACCGTAACCACAAATGATAGTGGTGAATATACAGTTTTCTATTTAACGCCCGGTCAATACTCAGTTTCGGTCGAGGCGAAAGGGTTCAAAAAAGCAATTCGTCAAAATCTGGAAGTTCGTATTGGCGACAAACTTGCGCTCGATTTTGCGCTTGAGGTTGGCGCAGTCAGCGATTCTGTCAACATCACTTCGGATGCAGCGCTGCTTGAAACTACTAATGCTTCCTCCGGTCAGGTGATTGACCAACGACGCATTTCAGAACTGCCGCTTTCAGATGGCAACCCATTTACACTCGCTCGCGTTGTGCCGGGCGCAACCTTCAATGGCGACCTGAAATTTTCGCGTCCTTTTGATAACGGTGGAACTTCCGCAATCGTAGCCAACGGCGCACCTGGTCGCAATGAATTCACACTTGACGGTGTTCCTAATATGGCAAACGGCGGAGGCGTCGGGCGCGTAGCATTTGTGCCGCCCGCCGATGCTGTGCAGGAATTCAAAGTCGAAACGGCAAGCTTTGATGCGCAATCATCACACACTGCAGGCGCAACAGTGAACGTTACGCTCAAAAGTGGCACGAATGCATTTCACGGCACAGGCTATGAATTTGTGCGCAACGACGTTTTGTCAGCGAACGATTTTTTCTTGAATCGCACCAACCTGATTACCACACCTACGCGCGACAAAAACAAAGATGGCAAGGCTGATCGTGATTCGCTGCGCTATAACCGGTTTGGCGGAACCATTGGCGGCCCGGTGTTCTTACCGCGCTTCGGTACAGGCGGGAAACCTTATTGGAGCGGAAAAAATCACAGCTTCTTTTTCTTCTCATATGAAGGACTCAAGGATGTGTTCCCTGAGCCTGGTTTGTTTAGCGTTCCAACCGTAGCGCAACGTAATGGCGATTTTTCCTCACTGTTACCCAGCATCGTTATTTACGATCCGGCCAGTGCAGTTAAATTAGCGAATGGTCGGATTCAACGCACCGCCTTCAACAATAATGTAATTCCGGCAAATCGGCTTAGTGCGATTGCACTTAATTACTTGAAATATTACCCGCTGCCCAACCAGGCGGGAGATTCGCAAGGACTCAACAATTACATTAGCGGAAATCCTCGTACTGATAATTTCAAATCCTATAGTACGCGCTTCGATCAAAATATCAGCGAACAACAAAAATTCTTTGTGCGCTATTCCCATAACTGGCGCAGAGAATCGCGCGGCAATTGGACTGGCGAAGTTAACGGCATTCGTCCAACTGGTAATTATTTGTTTCGTATCAATGATGGCGGTTCGTTCGATCACGTAGCTTCACTTGCGCCTACCACAATCTTGAATACACGCGTAGGTTTCACTCGCTTCGTTGAGCAAAGCGTTCGTCAACACCAAGGGAATATCAATCCCGCATCGTTGGGCTTCTCATCCCAAACGTCAGCGTTCTTTGGTGATGCTTCCTACTTACCACGCTTTGAAATCGGAGGTATTTCAGTACTTGGCGATAGCGTCGGCGACACCACGACCTTCAACATTTATACATTTCAACCAACCCTGACAAAAATTGCCGGGGCTCATACTTTCCGTGCGGGCTATGATTTCCGCGCCTATCGTGAAAATGGTATTCCCAGTGCGCAAGCTGCCGGACGATATGATTTCAGCACCGATTTTACCAAAGGCCCATTGGATAATTCGGCGGGCGCTTCTATTGGTCAACAGTTAGCTTCGTTCTTACTTGGTCAGCCAACGGGCGGATTGATTGATCGCAATACTTCGCGCTCAAACCAAAGCCTGTATCACGGCATGTTTTTCCACGATGACTGGAAGGTAAATCAACGACTAACATTGAATCTCGGTTTGCGCTATGAATACGAAGGGGCAACAACTGAACGTTACAATCGCAACGTGATTGGCTTTGATCAAACCACGTCAAATCCGATTGAAGCCGCCGCCAAAGCGGCTTACGCGCTCTCGCCTATTCCTGAACTTGCCACCTTAAATGTAAAAGGCGGGTTATTATTCGCTGACAATAACAATCGCAATTTCTGGGCGCCCGATAAAAACAATTTCCAACCGCGTGTTGGCGCCGCTTATAAACTAAACGATAAAACGGTGTTGCGCGGTGGATGGGGCATTTTCACTGTTCCATTCGTCATTGCTGGCTCGAACCAACCTGGCTTTTCTTCTCCGACAAATATTGTGCCTTCTGGCGACGCCGGATTAACGTTTGCGGCGACGCTGGCAAACCCTTTCCCTAATGGTGTAGCGGTTCCGGCAGGCGCAAGTTTAGGTCTTTCCACTTTCCTTGGGCAGGCGATTACCTTCCTCCCCAAAGCTGTCAATAATACGCAAGCACAGCGTTGGGAATTTGGCGTGCAACGCGAATTACCCGGCAAATGGTTGCTGGAAATTGATTATGTCGGTAATCGCAGTTACCAAGGCGTAGTCAACACCAATATCCTTAACACAATTCCCCGTCAGTATCTCTCGACCAGTGCTGTCCGTGATACTACTGTCATCAACTTCCTTTCAACCAACGTGACCAATCCATTCAGAGGGTTAACGCCAGGCTCAGGAATTAATGGAACAACGACATCAAAAGGACAGTTGTTGCGCCCGTTCCCTGAATTCGGCAATATCACCACGATTCGCAATGATGGCAACAGCAATTACCAATCAGCGCAGGTAAAATTGGAACGCCGTTTCAGTGGTGGCTACACATTATTGATGAGCTACACTCGATCTAAATTCCTTGTGCGCGATTCATTCCTGAATGAAAGCGATACACAATATGAACGCCGACTTTCCGACGCGGATACGCCGAACCGTTTGGTTGTGAGCGGTATTTGGGAATTGCCCTTTGGTCGTGGTCGTAAGTTTGGTAAAGACCTGAATCGCTTTGTAGATGCAGCGGTTGGCGGCTGGCAGTTTTCAGGCATCTGGAATTTGCAAAGCGGATTGCCCATCACAATTGGCAACGTATATTACAACGGCGATCCAACGAAACTTGCTTCTACACTAAATAGCAGTCGTGTGGATACAACCACATTGGACGTGAGCAACTTTTATTTCCACGATGCAGCGGTGCAAACCAATGGCGTAGATGATCCCGCCAAACAACGCGCTGATACACGCATTCGCCTAGCGAATAACATTCGGACGCTACCATCACGTTGGAATGCGTTACGAGGTCAGCCGTTAAATCTGTGGGATTTATCAGTCAGCAAATATTTTGTGGCGACTGAAAAACTCAAATTCCAATTACGCGGAGAATTCCTGAACGCATTCAACACGCCAGTATTTGCCAATCCGAATCTTGATCCGACAAGCTCAAATTTCGGAAAAACTACGGGCCAAAATAATTTGGCGCGTAACGTGCAAATCGGCTTGAAAATGATTTTCTAGGGATAATTATTTCGCTGAGTTATAGACAAAAAGCCAGACCGTTAATGCATTCATATTTCGGTCTGGCTTTTTTTGTTAGGCAGTCGGTAACGCAGCAATCAAGGTACCAATGTCTGCGTGCGTATTGTAAAAATGCGGCGAAACCCGCAATCGTCCTAAACGCGGCGTCACAATGATTTTTTGTTTTTCCAATTCCTGCCACAAAAATTCTGCTGAGTATTTTTCGTGCGTACAACATACAACAGCGGACGCTTCGCCTTGTTCACGCGAACTGACAACGCTGTAGCCTACTGCCTGCAACCGTTCGCACAAATAATCCGTTAGCTCCAACAAATATTTTTCAATATTCTCAGTGCCAATTTCAAGCATCATTTTGATCGAAGCGCCCAAGCCCATAATCCCTGCGGTATTCAATGCGCCAGGTTCAAAGCGTCGCGCTCCGTCCGCCCAATCTTTTTCACGCGAAGTAAAATCAAAGGCATTTTTGACCGAAGTCCAACCGACTACGGAAGGCTCGACGCGCGACAACATTTTTTCTGAAAGATAGAACAACGCTACACCTTCAGGGCCAAGTAAAAATTTGTGCGCGTCCGCTGCGAGCGCGTCAATACAGCATTTTTCGACATCAAGCTGTAACGCGCCTAAACCTTGAATCGCATCTACGACAAACATCACATCACGCGCGCGACAAAATTTTCCAATCGTTTCCAAATCATTGCGAAAACCCGAACCGAATTCGACGAAGCTAAGCGCAACCACACGCGTGCGCTCATCAATCAAGTTGAGAATTTCTGAAGTATCCAATCGCGCTGGGAGCGCACGCGGCTCGCGTGCTGAGGCTCGCGGAGCAAATTCTTCGTGATGAAAATTATTTCCTTCGTAAACCTCAGCAGGCGGGCCGCCTGCGCTCCCAGGGCTTACGCTCCTGACATTTTCTTTCGCATAACGAATCTCAACGCCAAATTTTTTTTGCACGCGCAGCCACGGCAGTTGATTCGCAGGAAATTCGCAATCTGCCGTAACAATGTTATCGCCCGCACGCCAATCAAGCCCGTTCGCTACAAAACTCAAGCCCGTAGACGTGTTCGCCGCGAAAGCAATTTCGTGCGGCTGCGCGTTGATTAACTGCGCCGCTAAGCCGCGCACGATTTCGACTTCCTCTCCCCACTCACGCCAATGCACAAGCCCGTGTTGCAACAAATCATTCGTGTAACGTTGCATCGCTTCGTAAACAGGAATTGCAATCGGCGCAACGGCTGCGTGATTAAGATAGACGTGATTTTTTGTTACGGGGAAAAGTTGGCGAAGTTCTGAGTTCATCGCTATGACTTAATCATCTTTCGGATTTGATTGATAGATTCTAAAACCGTTCTTATCTTTTACGATCCATTTTCCTATTTCACATTTTGCGTAATTAGATTCGGTTACAAAAATATTTTTTTGTTCCCCTTTTTCATCTTCAATAACTATGATTCGATCTAGTGAAGTCCCGTAATTGCTTTCCTGTACATTGATGTGTTTTGCTAAAATCTTCCCTGAAAAATTCAACGGCCTGGAAACCATCGAACAACGATACCACCAATAAGACATACCAATGATAAAGAAAACCAGCGCTGCCGTTTTAAAAAGCCACCAGCCTATTTTCTTGAGACGGGTATTTTTTTCATCTGCGTACATCTAGTAATTATTCTTCAAGAAATTCCGCTTCCCGCCAAGCACGAATTCCGCCTGCCATTGACAGCACATTCGTGTAACCCATCTTTTGCAAATTATCGCCCGCCAAAGCTGAACGGTAACCGCCTCCGCAATACAAAACGATTTCGGCGGATTTGTCGGGGATGATGCCTTCGATGTCGCGTTCGATGACGCCGCGTCCAATGTGCGTAGCGCCTGCTGCGCGACCTTTTTCCCATTCATTGTCTTCGCGCACATCAATGAAATGAAATTGTTCGCCCGCGTCGAGCTTGGCTTTAACTGCTTGAATTGTGATTTCTTTGACGCGGGATTTTGCGTCCTGACAAATTGCTTCAAATGCTTCTGTGTGTTGCATAAAGATTAAAGTAACGAGTGATGAGTTATGAGTTACGAATTACGAGTAATGAGTAATGAGTGCTGAGTAATGAGCGATCATTACCAATTACTCATTACTCAGCACTCAGCACTCATTACTTATCTTTTCTCATCCAAACTTTGCTGACACTGGTTTTTGACCCCACACTCGCCTGCTGCGCGCTTTGGGTATGGCGCGTCTCGGTGAAAATTAGTAGCGCGAGGCTACGCCGGCAGGACTTACACCTAAGAACAGCCATGCTCATTGTGTGATTGGTTAAGCGCTGCGGTTTAAAGCAGCTCCCATTCACACGAAATTACGTGGGCCCCTTTGACCTGTTCTGCCTTGGGCTAAGGCCATTTGCACGGCCCGCAACCACAGACCAAAGTTCAGATGAGTTTTGAGTTGTAACACTGGGAGGAAGGATTTTCAAATCGAAGGGAGCGATGGAAAGGCTGCTGGACAAAAGGGCAAAGAGACGAAAGCCCTTTATCCTTTTGTCCGGCAGTCTCTTTGTCCTTTTATTTTAAGACAGTAACGTGACCAACGATAATTTTGCCGGAGACTGATTTCTTTTCCCCAATTTTGATGAAAGCATCAACGCCTTCTACTAACTTATTTTCGTTTTCTGTTTCGTAAACGATGGAGTTATTAGCAGTCCCCCAGCTCCAGCTTTCGACCGTGACTGCACCTGGATTTGCGGTGCGAACTTGTGTTTTCAGTGTATCTTTTAATCCGCTGGTGGCTTTCTCAATTTTCAAAAAATCAGAGCCTGCGAGCATCTGCATCTTAATCGTATGGCGTACACGAGCTGTAGCATTTTCAGCACCGCCAGCATTCGTGCTAGTCGCGGTTGGCTTTTGCTGGGCATTGCTTCCGGCTGACTGCAAACCTGCATTCACTTTCTCTCCAAAAGTCGCGCCCTGTGTTTGCTTTGGAGTAGTAACATTTGTACTTATACGTCCGGTAGCTGCATAACTAGCCGCCGCCGCACCGCTGCCGCTTCCTGACATAGTTCCGACTGCAAGCGAAGGAAACCTTACTTTCACGCGATATTCGCCGCTGGGCAAATTATCAAAATTGAACGAACCGTCTTTGGCGACAGTTTGTGTCGCTATGACTTTGCCGGTTGTATCAATAATTTGCAGGCTGACAGTTTCGCCGGATTGCGCGAGCGCAGAAGCGCTGAGCAAAATGAATAATGACAACGACAGAAAAACATTTTTGATTCTCATAAGTATAAGCTCTATTCCATGCTTGCTTAATTTTTGCAGGATGATTTTGGCAGCAAGCCACTTCCCAAAACCAAAGTAAAAGGGGTCAGTAGTTATCACGTGCGGATCAATAGATGATGGGGACTAACGACGGGGTTGCTAAAGCGTTTGTGATAATTTGATGATAAGCATCGCAGGGCAAGTGCAGGGTTTACGTTAATGCAATATGCTCTGCGATTTCAAGCCCAAAACCAACGAGGGCTTGCAAACGCGGCGGGCGATTGGTGAGCAGGCGAATTTTGCGTATGCCTAATTCGTGCAGGATTTGCGCGCCTGTGCCGTAATCGCGCACGCGCTTCATGCGCTCTTGCGGAGTGAGAATGCGCTTTTCGCTGGAAGTCTCACGGTATTCCTGTAATTGGTCAACGAGACCTAACCCTTGCATTTCCTGTTTCAAATACAAAATAACTCCGGTGCCAGCTTCAGCAATTAAGCGCATTGCAGCTTGCAATTGTTCGCCATGATCGTCGCGCAGCGACCCAAACACGTCACTCAAGACAGATTGCGTATGCACGCGCACGAGCGTAGCGTCGTCCTGCTTAATTTCGCCCAGTACTAGCGCCAAATGCGTTTCGTGATTCAGCACATTTTCAAACGCGATAGCTTTGAATTCGCCAAATTTCGTTGGCACTACAGCGGAACCAAGCTGACGCACAAGGACTTCGTTTTCTAAACGGTAGCGCACGAGTTGCGCGACTGAAATAATTTTCAAATTGTGCTTCGCAGCAAATTCCGTTAATTCCGGCAAACGCGCCATCGTGCCGTCATCATTCATCACTTCGCAAATCACCGCCGCCGGAGTCAAACCAGCAATGCGGGCGAGGTCGACGCCAGCTTCGGTTTGGCCGGGGCGAATCAGCACACCGCCTTTGCGCGCACGCAGCGGAAACACGTGTCCGGGCCGCGCCAAATCTCGCGCCGTGCAATCGGGGCTCGCCGCAGTGCGAATGGTGTGTGCACGATCCGCCGCAGAAATTCCCGTTGTCACGCCTTCTTTCGCTTCAATCGAAATCGTGAACGCAGTGCCGAATCCCGAAGAGTTTTCGCGATGTGAAACCTGCAACGGCAAATCCAATTCGTCGCAGCGGTCTTCCATCATTGGCAGGCAAATCAGGCCACGTCCCTCACGCGCCATGAAATTGATAATTTCAGGCGTGACCAATTCTGCCGCACAAGTTAAATCGCCTTCGTTCTCGCGGTCTTCGTCATCAATGACGATGATAATTTTGCCTGCACGAAAGTCTTCGAGGGCTGTTTCAATTGTTGCTAGTGCCATAACTAAGGCTTCTACAAAATGTGGAGCGAGTTCTTTACTCGCTCCTTAAAAAACGGAGCGAGTAAAGAACTCGCTCCACATTTACCAGGGTGTTTGCAACCTGCTAATTCGTTTTGACGGGCTTGCGCGGTAATTTATCTTCCATCATCGCTGCGTTATATAAGAACGCCGCCATAATCGTCGCCGCCTGTTTCATATCGTCACCCTGGATGCGATCAAACACATCCATATTTGAGTGATGCGTGCGTTCGTTATATTCGATTTCATCTTGAATAAATTGGAAGCCCGGCAACCCGATTCCATCAAACGACAAGTGATCGGTTCCGCCCGTATTTGAAATCGAAAGTGTCGTCGCGCCTAGATCACGAAACGGCGCAAGCCATTCGCGGAAGATCGGGCGCACAGCTTCGTTACCCTGCAAATACACGCCGCGAATTTTGCCTGTCCCGTTGTCGAGATTGAAATACGCTGAAAATTTATCGAACTCAGGTTTCGTAACAATTTTCGCGCCTGCGCCGCCCCCCATCATTGCAGCCATTTCTGCCTGCGGTGTCCCATCATCTGCACGCGCGCCAAAATGGCTTTTCACATATGCACGCGAACCATAAATTCCCTGCTCTTCGCCTGACCACAAGCCAATGCGAATTGTGCGGCGGGGCTGCAAATTCAGGGCTTTCAGAATACGCATAGCCTCCATCGCAACCGCCGTTCCTGCACCATTGTCCGTCGCCCCTGTACCGCTGTGCCATGAATCCATGTGAGCACCGACCATCACGATTTCATCTTTTTTATCAGAGCCAGGAATTTCGGCAATTGTGTTGTAAGCCATCAAATCATCATCGTGAAATTTAACGCCGAGATTGATGCGCGCTTGTAATTTTTCGCCCGCCTGAATCATCCGAATCAAGCGATTGTAATGTTCGTTCGCCACGGTAATTTGCGGCACATTCGCAGGGGCATCTTTATCCCACGGATTCACTTTGCCCATAAACAAACTCATCACGGCTTCCATCATTGGTTTGCCTTGCAGGTCTTGCGGAATCGCAGCGTTTTCCAAGAATATTGTTCCGCCATCGCCCGAACGCGAAGGAGCCAAAATTGCGGCGGCTCCTTCATCAATAAAAAATTTCATTTTCTTGGCGTCTAAAATCGCAGCCTTGATAAATTCCGCCATGCGCGGACTCGACAACATCGCTTCGGGGCCGCCGCCGCGACTTTTTGTGGGATCAGCAGCATCCGCGAGTGCGAGCAAATCTTTTTCGGTCATGCGACGACCAGGCGCTTCAAAATGCGCTTTGATTTCTTTGATCGGCGCACTTAAAACAATTTTCCCCTTGAGATTGCCTTTGAATTTTTCGAGGTCTTTTTCCTCTTTGGCATCTACAAAAATAACATCTGAAGTTAAAAGTCCATTGGTGCTTAGCGACCACGCTTTGGGATAGGCGATTAACGGGATTGCCTGCGGTGCAATAATTTCCGCTGAGAAATTTTGCAACGTCCAGCCGCGCCCGAACGGCCCCCACGCTTCGAGATGTGAATTTTCCAGGCCCCATTCTTTCAGCTTGTCGCGCGTCCAATTATTCGCCCGCTTGAGGTTCGGCGAAGCGGTCAAACGCGGGCCAATCACGTCTGTCAAATAACTGAGTGTTTGCATCACCTGCGAGCGATTCATGCCTTCATCACGTATTTTTTCAATCGGTGTTTCTGGCGCTTTGGGAGGCGCAGGCTGCGCGGCAGTTTGCGCATTAATTGATATGCTTAAAAAGATAAGTGCAAAGGCGAGAGTTGCGGTTGTTAGTTTTGCTCGAAGCATGAAATTTTCTCCTGATAAATGCAGTGCAACCAGTTAGGGGTGCAACAAGAAACGCGCAACCATGACTGGTTGCGCTACATTTTAATAGCCCATCTCTTTCATTTTATCTAAGGTCAACTGACTCTGATTTTTTTGCAAATGCGGTTGCAGCATCCGCTCAACATATTTTGCAATTACGTCAACTTCCAAATTGACTGCGTCTCCGGCTTTCAGTGAAGAAAGGTTTGTAACTTTCCACGTGTGCGGAATAACGGCGATTTCTAGCCAATCGGCCCCAAGCGCCGCAACCGTCAGACTAATCCCATCAATCGTGATGGAACCTTTCTCTACGATATATTTGGCTAACTGTTCTGGAAATTTGACGCGCACAACCCAGCCATCGCCTTCTTGTCGCGCGGAATCAAACGCGCCGACAGCGTCCACGTGACCTTGCACGATATGCCCGCCAAATCTGGCGTTCGGCGTCATCGGGCGCTCTAAATTCACTTTCAAATTTGACTTGATTTGTTTGAGACTTGTGCGGCGCAAGGTTTCAGCCGATACGTCAGCAAGAAAAGTATTCGAGGTCTTCTCGACTACGGTCAAGCACACCCCGTTAACCGCGATGCTGTCGCCAATTTTCGCATCCGCCAAAATCGTCGGAGCGAGGACAACGATTTGCGCACCGTCGGTCACGGGCTTGACGTTTTGGATGCTGCCTAATTCTTCAATGATACCTGTAAACATTGCTTACGCCTTTGTCTGAATAATTTCCATCACCTGTTCAATTACCTGAGCAATCGTGTGATGCGAAGAATCAATGTACACCGCGTCTTGAGCTTTGACGAGCGGTGAATCAGCGCGGTTGCTGTCGCGTTCGTCACGCGAAACGATGGCGGCTTTGGTTTCGCCCAACGAAGAAACTGCGCCTTTGGCGACGTCTTCCAAATAACGCCGTTCGGCGCGAGCGTCCGCTGAAGCGTCCAAAAATATTTTCACTTCAGCGTGGGGGAAAACGACTGTGCCGATGTCGCGGCCTTCCATCACTACGTTGTGCGAGCGGCCCATTTCCTGCTGTCGCGCAACCAATGCGCGGCGCACTTCAGAAATCGCTGACACAATCGAAGCCGCCTGGCTAATTTCGGGCGTGCGAATTTCGCTTGTGATGTCACGATCATCAATGCTGACGTGGAGATCGTCTACGCTGCCTGATAATTCGATGTTAGATTCGGCGGCAATTTGTCCGATGCGTGCGATGTTTTCAAATTCGATTTCATCTTGTAGGACTTTCCAAGCAACCGCGCGATACATTGCTCCCGTGTCAATGTAAAGGTAATTTAATTTGCGCGCTAACGATTTAGCGGCTGTGCTTTTGCCCGCGCCCGCAGGCCCATCAATTGCGATAATCATACAAATTTTATTTTGTCGCCCAATAATCCCAAGCCGCGCGCGCAACTTTAGCGATTATGCCTTCGCGCACTTCCTGTGAGGCTTTTGAGTCTGACACAAAAACTGCAATGGCTAAATGTTTGCTGTTAGGCAAAGTGATAATTCCAATGTCATTGGTAGCAACCGTCAAGCCATCCGTTGTCCCCGATGTTCCGGTTTTGTGCGCAACGATTGTGCCTGCTGGTAATAAGCCTTTAAGTCGCTTTAGTCCTGTTTCAGTTTCAATCATGAATTTAAGCAAGAGGGGTTGCGTTTTCGGTCGCAAAATTTTCCCTTCATATAAAAGCTTAAGTAATTTAACTGCTTCAATCGGTGCCGCCCAATTCTTGTATTGGACAGAATTTTCACTTCCAATTTCTTGCTCTGTACTGAGAACCTTTACACTGTTGATTTTCAGACTACGTAAATATTTGTCTACAATAGTTGCGCCGCCGATTATCCGCAGCAAAACGTCGCTCGCGGTTCCATCGCTTTCAGAGACGGCATAGCGAAGGATTTCTTTTACTGTGAAATTGGCTCCATTTGGATTTTTATCGCGGATGGGGCTGTGCTGACTTTCCAAGACAAAATCGCTTTTTAGTACGGCTACCTTTTGCGCAAGATTTATTTTGCCTTGATCGGCAAGATGCAACACTGCCATTGCGATTGGCAGCTTGTACACGCTTTGCATCGGGAATCGCTGATCGCCTGCTAAATTTATGGCTTCACCTGTTTCAAGAATTTCGGCAGCGACGCCAACTTTTCCTTGCGATGAGGCAGCGATTTCCGTCAATTTATTTTGCAGATTTGCCTTTGAGCTTGATTGACCAACGACAAGGAAATTCAAACCAAGAAGGAATGTCACAAGAACAATCATTTTTTTCAGGCTCAAAAATCCTAGCATTAATTCCCTTCCACAATTTTTGCCAGCACGGAAATTGCTTGGTCAATATCGCCACGATGAACGTCATAGTGCGTAACCATACGCATTTGCCGTTCGTTGATGCCGCTGGCTAATACGCCATTTTCTTTCAGCGCTTGCGCAAGTTGAATAGGCGTTTTTTCTGTTCCTGAAATGTCAAAAACCACGATATTTGTTGGCGTTTTTTCAGGATCAATTTGGATACCGCGAATATTCGCTAAGCCTTCTGCCAAGTGTTTTGCATTGGCATGATCTTCGTACAAAATCTTCGGAGATTCTTTCAATGCAATGAGTCCAGCCGCCGCCAAAATGCCAACTTGTCGCATGCCACCGCCTAATCGTTTACGCCATACAACCGCTTCTTTGATGAAATCACGCGCACCAACAATCATTGAACCAACAGGCGCACCGAGTCCTTTCGACAAGCAAAACATAACAGAATCAAATGGCCGCGCGATGTCGGCTACGTTGCAATCAAGCGTAAGCGCAGCATTAAAAATTCGCGCGCCGTCCAAATGCACAGGCACTCCCAGCGCATGCGCGCCATCGCAAATCGCTTCGGCATTCGCCAATGGTAACAATGTTCCACCCGCCATATTGTGCGTATTTTCCAGTGTCACCAACGAAGTAGGCGAATCATAATATGGTCCCGCGTGATGAATTGCAGAGCGTACTGTTTCCCAATCCAGCACGCCGTCCGTGCCGCGCACTGTGCGAAAAGTCACGCCGGAAAAAACGGCTGAGCCGCCCAGTTCATAATTGAAAATATGGCAACGCTCTTCCAATACAACTTCAGTGCCGGGGCTTGTGTGGAGCTTCACGCAAATCTGATTGCCCATACAACCTGTTGGCACAAATAATGCTGCTTCTTTTCCAAGCAATTCTGCCGCACGTTCCTGCAAACGAATTACCGTAGGGTCTTCGCCGTACACATCATCGCCAACTTCCGCTTCCGCCATTGCGCGCCGCATTGCGGGCGTAGGCTTCGTTACAGTGTCACTTCTTAGGTCAATCATATTTTTTACAGGTAACGCAAACTGTTATTTTGAGCCTTTCCATGATGGATACACTGACGATCAAGGTACGATTTACCAAGCATACAAACAAACAATTTGCGCTACGATCTTAGACAAATGCCTGAAAAACTTCGTTCGCCAGCACTTTGCCAGCGCGTGTAATTTTCATCGTATCATTTTCGATTTCGAGTAAGCCAGCTTCGCGCAAATTTGCGATTTCATCTTTGTAGCGCGTCAGCACATTTACGTCATATCGTTTTTGATGCTCGTACAAATTTACACCTTCGTGCAAGCGTAATTGCAAAAAGATTGCTTCACTTTGCTTGTCGTCATCAGTCAATTCGGTGCGTTCGGCGACCACAGATTTTTCAGTTTCTATGCCTTGCAAATATCCATGAATGTTGCGCGTATTCGACCAGCGCGTTTGCCCGTCGTAACCCGCTGCCGAAACGCCGAACGCAAAATATGGAGCGCCCGTCCAGTATTTTAAATTGTGCCGCGATTCAAATCCCGGTCTGCCCCAATTGGAAATCTCATAATGCACAAAGCCATGCTTTTCAGCTTCGTCAACCAGCGCGTAATACATTGCTACGGTTAAGTCTTCGTCAATCGCCTGCAACTCGCCGCGTTCGATGCGATGCAAGAGCGGGGCGTCTTTGTAAAGCTCCAAAAGGTAAACGGAAATATGCTGTGTTTCCAGCGCGAAGGCTTCTGACAAATTGCGTTGCCACGTAGCCATTTTTTGTTCTGGCAAACCAGCAATCAAATCAATCGAAATATTTTCAAAACCTGTGGCGCGCGCGTCTTTCACAGCTCGGCGCGCTTCGCCGGCATTATGCGCGCGATCAATCATTTTCAGTTCGCTGTCATTAAAAGATTGCACACCGAAGCTGATACGATTGAAACCGATGCCGCGCAAGCCTTGAAAATATTGGCGATCAATCGTGCCGGGGTTGGCTTCGATGGTGATTTCTACATTAGTTGTGACTTGGAATTTTTCGCGGCACGCCAGCAGGATTTTTTCAAGTTGTTCAATGCTCAACGTTGAAGGCGTCCCGCCACCAAAATAAATTGAATCTACTGTGCGCAAATTGGCAGGAATTTCTGCGTGTTTAATTTCAGCAATAATCGCATTCACATAACGCTGCGCTAGTTCGGATTCGTAACCACCCGTAGCAAAATTGCAGTAATGACAACGCGACGCGCAAAACGGAATGTGTAGATAAATGCCTGAAAGCTGATTCATGGTATTAAGCTGCAGGGAGTACACGCTTCAGCGTGGTTTTTACAGTAGCGTGTGTAAAACCACGCTGAAGCGTGTACTCCCTGCTTTTTACACTTTCACGGTTTTCCATTTGCCGCGTTTGAATACCAGCATTGCAACGACGGTCATAATGGCATCGCAAATCGTAACCGACCAAAACACTCCGTTTGCCTGCATACCGGTTTGTGTAGCCAGCCAATAAGCCAAAGGAATTTGCAGCGCCCAAAAACAAAACAAATTGATTGCGGTCGGTGTCAAGGTGTCACCGGCACCATTGAATGACGCAGTGATGACCATTCCCCACGCAAAGAATACGTAACCGTAACTGATGATCCGCAACGAAGACACGCCATAGGGAACTACGAGTGGATCAGTCGTGAAAAGCCCGATAATATTTTCGGCGAAAATCACAAACACAAGCGTTACCAGCAACATGAACATCATGTTGGCAAAGCCTGTTGCCCACACCGATTTTTCGGCGCGATCAGGCTTTTGTGCGCCAAGATTTTGGCCGACTAAGGTTGCGGCGGCGTTGCTCATGCCCCACGCGGGTAGGATCGCAAAAATGATAACGCGAATCGCCACGGTATATCCGGCAATCGCTTCTTTGCCGAAAATTGAAACGATGCGCATCATCGCAATCCAACTGGCCGTAGCGATGAAATTTTGCAGCATTACACCAAACGATAGCCGCAGCAATTTCCACATCATCACAAAATTTGGAGCAAAGTAATGCAGCTCAATTTTGATGCGGCCTTTACCGCTGAAGAGTAGCCAGAATTGATAAGCAACGCCGACGCTGCGCCCGATGGTGGTGGCTACGGCGGAACCAGTCACCCCCCATTCGGGAAACGGCCCTAAGCCAAAAATGAAGCAGGGGTCAAGGATGAAGTTGACGATATTCGCCACCCACAATGAACGCATCGCAATCGAAGCGTCGCCTGCGCCGCGAAAAATCGCGTTGTTCACAAATAACAACATCACCGTCAAATTTCCGGCGAAAATTACTTGCCCATAGCCTTTACCAACCTCGATGACATCGGCATGTGCACCCATCAATTTAAAAACGAGCGGCATGCCAAATATGCCCAACAGCATCAGCGGAATTGAAGTAAAGACGGCAAGCCAAATTCCCTGCCCGCCCGCAAATGAAGCACCCGTCGCGTCCTTTTCGCCAGTACGACGCGCGACCGTAGCGGTCACCGCCATGCTCAAGCCCATCGCAATCGTGAACACGAGAGTGAGTAAGTTTTCTGTTAGTCCAACAATCGCAATTGCTTCGGTTTTATTCGCAGAAAGATGGGAGATGTAAAAAATATTGACGACCGCGAACAGCGATTCGAGCGCGAGTTCCAATACCATCGGAACGGCGAGCAGGAAAATTGCGCGGCTGATGCTGCCTTGCGTGAAATCGTGATGAGAGCCTTTGAGCGCAGACACAATCGTCGCCCAAAGCCCTTGATTTTCCGTCAGGGCGGGTGATTCAGATGGAGAGTTACTCATACAAAACCTTATTTCTCTGAGGCATTGGGCATAGCGCTAGGAGAAATCTGTTTGCGGTACTTTACCGTTACGATAAATATTCTGCAAAGTTCAAAATGAGGATATTGGCTGATGGCGGGAGTTTTGGCAAACCTGGGAGCGCAGGCGGCTCGCCTGCTGAGGCTTGCAGAGGTAGCTCATTGCGATCAAGGTGTGCGCTCCATTAGCCTCAGCAAGCAAGCCGCCTGCGCTCCAAAAAAATATTTTCACTTCTTCTTCCGATTTGCTTTGCCGCGTTCTTCGCATTCGCGCAACATATCGTTGATGCGTTGGCGTTCGTCGGCGGGCAACTTTGCGCCGTATCCGGCTAAGCCTTTGCGCAAGGCTTCGGCGGCTTTCGTGTATTCCTGCGAAGTGTAATAAGCTTGATAAAGAATCGTGTAAATTTCAAATTTATCACCTGACAATTCAGCGTTTGGCATCGCATCGGCAATTTTCAAAGCGGCTTCAGCATCTTTGATCGCACGCGGCGAATCGCCTTTCAAAAACGCGTTATCGGCGCTGATCCAGTTCGCCAAAAATAAGCGCATTTTGTCAGGAAGATTTTGCGCCAAGCGTAATGATTCCTGAATATTCACGCGGCCTTTGTCTATATACCCCATCCGCGCGGCGTCGGGTAAATTGCTTTCTTCCCAGCTCGCATAACGCGTGTACGCTTTGCCAAGCATGTAATTTGCTTCTGATAAAGCCGCATCATCGGCATAACGCGCACCGCCAAAAATTACGTGCGAAATAGACATGTATTTGGCGGCTTTCAGCAGCGAAACTTTTTTCTTGGCGACTTCATTAAATTGCGTGAGCGCGGTTTCAGCTTGCTCTACGGCCTCTTTCCAAGGTTGTGCGGCAGCCTCTTTGCCATTGTCTATGAATTTTGCGGCAGCGTCTTTTGCCATCAACACATGCGCCAAAATCATATGCGCAGGCGGAAATTTTGGATTGATGCCGATGGCTTTGCGCAACGCTTTTTCCGCACCGATTTTGTCGCCTTTGGAAAACAAAACATCACCTAAAACAACGTACGCAAAATCATACAGCGGATAGCGTTTATTGACCGAGCGCAAATCAGCAATGACTTCGTCAACATTGCGTCCTGCATTGAATTTGGCCTCGGCAAGCAAGGTTTTCGTTTGGTAATCTGTCGGACGAATTGCGATTGCTTCACTAAAACTGCGCACGGCGTCTTCTTTCAGACCGAGTGATTGTTCGGCGCGTCCACGATAGGTAAAAGCTTGATGATAGGCGCCAGCGTTCAGGCGAATCGCTTCGTTGAAAACCGCAATTGCATCTTTGAATTTTTGTTTATTGAAAAAGTCTACGCCTTCCTGCAATTTCTTTTCGGCCTCTTTGCTCGGCGTTTTTTCTTCACCTAGGTAAATATTTTTTTGCTGCGCGGTCGTGTCTACGACCGAATCCTGATCGCTTTGTGTGAACGCGGCGTTGATTTCATAAGAAGTAGTTTTCCCTATGTCAACTTTGGCAACTTGAGTTTGTTTGACTGTGCCTTTCGCTAATGTCAAACGGCGATCTCCGATTGGCACACGCAACGTGCGCTGCCCGCCGCTATTAATTGTGCCGAATGGTTTGTCATCAATCGAAACCGTCACACCATCTAGTTCTGGATTCGTGATGCGCAATGTTCCGCACGGACTAGCCGCTGTGCATTTGCCAATGTCAGGATATGTCACGACCGAAAGCGGAATATTATTCGCGCTGAGCATTGTCGTAGCATATTGCGGATGCTGTTTGTCACTCGTCATTTTGGGGACTTCAGTACGAACATAATTCTTCAGTTCTTCAAACGTGACTTTGCCATCCGCATCGGCATCAGCATTGCCGCGCACGCCTTCTAAAAAACACCACGTAAAAACGCCGTGCCCAATGTCGTCGCGTTCGAGCGAAGATTCGTTTTGATCGGCGGCGGATAAAAATCCAACGCCGCGCGGAATTTCTTTGAGCGTGTCGAGCCATTGATTTTGTGCGCGCTGCGTAACCGCCAGGCCGCGCGAACCGCTATCAAGCATCACGCCCGCGCTGTGGCACGTGTCAGAAATCACCAAGCCTTTTTTCGCGGGGATGGCTTGCACGGCGCGTTTGAAATTTTCCATCCGAATACCTGTCGTAGCGATTTTGCGCGGATCAGTGTCGTGCAACACGAAATATGGAAATTCTTCAGTACGTCCACTTGCGCCTTTTTCCTGCCAAATCACACCGTGCGCAGCGATGAAAATAACAAAATAATCATCAGGCTTGGATTGCTTTAGTTTTTCCAGCGCGGCTTCGACTTTGGCTTTGGTCGCTTGTTCATCAATCAGCAGAGAAATATTCGCATCTGAAAAGTTGCCGCCTTCGGGGCTACGCAAAAATTTAGCAATATCCGTTGCGTCATCGGCAGGGCTTTTTAGATTAGAAATTTGATTGCCATCAATATTTTGATCGCCGAATTGGTAGCGCGAAATCCCAATTAAAACGGCGTGCAAATTCACATCGCGTTTTGCCGTCGCGTCCTCTTTCGTCACACCGACTTTGACAGTCAATGCACGTTCTTGCTGTTGGGCAAAAGCTACGAATGCAATGCTAATAGATATGGCGAAGAGAATTTTAGTAGCTAAGGGAAGCATAAGATTTACTCGTAATGAAAGTTGGTGGGGGAAATGATAAATTCACCGCAGACTTGAAAAATCAATACTGCGGTGAATTGGTGGAGCAAAAACCAAGTAAAACAAGTTATGGCAAAATTACGCTGCCATTGGGGTTGCGAATAATTTCCGGTGTCGTCGGCAACGGCGCCCGGTTCATCGCTTTGTATATTCCAATGCCAACAGCGGCCCCCACTACGGCAAAAATTGGTACCGCATTATGGGGCGCCCAAAATCCCGCTGGTGCGCTCACAATTTGAAATGCCAATTCCAACACAGCATTCGTTCCTGGCACGGACGCAGTGATATTCACAGGGTTCCCGCTGAGGTTGCTGGCGTTGAAATTCACCTGCGCTACACCTTGCGCATTGGTGGTGACTTGCGCGCTGGTTTGACCGGCAAATGAACCTACATTGCCTGCGCCTGCGCCACCACCGTTTAGCAGAAACAGTACGGGGACATCAGGCACCGGGCGATCATTTTCATCGGTTACACGCACCTGAATATTGCGCGTGCTGCGCGCACGAATTTCAGTATTTGTCCCAAGGTTCATTGGCTTGATGAGATATTTGCGCGGGGCTGCTTGTTGCGTTTCTGCGGCGGCGGCGACAACAGATAGCGGCAATTTCGCATTCCATTTTCCAAGCGCTAAGACATCGCTTTGCGGCGCATCAATTACCGCTTGCTCTTCACGCCAACCCGCGCGGAAGTTAGCTCCGTTGGCGGCAACAAAAGCTTCTTCGCCGATAGTAATTTTTGCAGTCGCGTTCGATTTAAGCGAAATATTGACTTCACCTTCAAATACACTGGCGGTCAAAACTCCCTTTTGCACATCGGAATTAATTTTTACAACTGCACCGCCCCGCAAGGTAATCGTGCCAATCGAGGCAAGTACCACGCGGGCGCTATTGCTGGCGGCAGATTGCACAACGTCGCCATTCCATAACAATTCCTGCTGACGTTTGAGTCGCCCGTTAACAGTGATCGCGCTGAGTGATTCGATGGTGCCAATCGGTGCTGCCAGCGAAGATTTCGGCAGCGTAAAAATAGCTTTTGTCTTTTCAGGATTCGCCTGCACTACACTAGCAAGTGGCACAAGCACAAGCACAGCGAGTAAAAGATGTATCAGGTATTGTTTCTTATTCATTGGTTATCACTCCTACTGAATTTTAATCACTCGTTTTGAATCAGCGCGATTATTTGTCGCATCTGTGCGCCGTGTATTGATCGGCGCGAGTTCGATGGCGTTACCTTGAATAGTGTCGCCAAAATTAATTCGTAATGGCTCACGCACCGATTGCGCAAGGCCAAGCAATGATGCAGTCGTGTTTGAAGACGCGCTTACCACCGTGCCGTCTCCATCCGTGACCGTCACGCGCACAGCGGTAACGTCAGGCCGTTTGGCTGCCCCCGTAAAGGCTTGCACCATTGAGAAAGGTTGTCCGATTAGCAAGCCACTGGAAGCAATCGCATCGGCCAACGGGACTTCAATGAGTGCGCTGGCGACTTGCCCATACGTATCAAAAAATTGATACGCCACTTTCGTTATGTTGCGATTGGCATCGTACAGCGAAATGCCAACCCGAAATTCATCCCGAATACGATCCAGAATCACAAGCGGTGCAGCTTCGGTTTGCGCTTCTGTCAATGAAGCAGGAAGCGCGAAGCCTTCACGTGGGACGATTTGCACGGCTGGGGAAACGCGACCAATAATATTGGCTGCGGCAGTTCCTGCATCGCCTGCGGCTTCTACAATTGCAGGGCCGCCAGCAGCAGGATTACCCGCGACAAAATTAAAGACAAGTTGTGAATTCACTGCATCAGGTAACACCTGACTGGCACTGAGACCATCGTTGGCGCGACCGATTTTGCCTGCGAATAACGGCAAGGGCGGATTGAACTGCACGCGATAGCGCAACCGTTGTCCAGGCTGTAGCGTCCGATTGATATTGTACAGACGCGGCGCGGTACTGACTGGATTGTTTACGGGGCTAATTGTCGTTTCAGAATTATCCGCGTTGATTAATCGCAGCACATATAAACGGCTGTCATCTAACGATGTAATGTTGGTCGTCGTTCCGCTTCTGAGCATTGACGCTGTGCTTAGTATCATTGGCAAACAGCCGGTATTTTCCAACGTAAATATGCCAGAAGGAATTGTCGTGACGGCTCCCGCAACCACTGGCCCAAGTTGTAATGTAGTGCCTCCGGCGTCGTAAGTAACCGTACCAACCGCAGTACCACTGCGTACTGGCGTATTGAGTGTTGAAATATTATTCGCAGCATTTGGATCAGAGGCATTTCCGCCCGAAACAGTTGCGGTGGCGGTCAAGATTCCATCCTGCGCCAGGCAAGCGACTGTTCCGCGAATTGTGAACACTGCGGTTCCAGGCGCAAAATTTGTTGTCGCGGCATAAAATGCGCCATCCGCACTACAACTCCAACCATTCGGCGCGGTACAAGTAACATTGGTCAACTGCGACGGCGTAGTGATTACCGCATAGGGGAAACTTGCGATGCTGGGACCATTGTTTGTGATAGTAATCGTATACGTCACGACATTGGCGCTGAGCGCTGGCGCTGGCGATACAGTTTGCGTGACAGCTAAATCCGCAACTTCCTGCACGCCAACACAAGCTGAAAATTCAGACGTGTTGCCATTAGGATCAGTTGCAGTTGCCGTAATAGCTCGTCCCACAGGCAGCGGCGTTCCTGTGCTAACCGTATAAGTAAAACCCCCGTCGCCGTTGGCATTCGTTGTGACAGTACTGCGACCAAGAAAAATCTCACCTTCCCCATAGCCAGACGAATCACAGGCCCCATTCGCAAAAAATTCAAGCGTGAATTGCGTGTTCGGCGCACTATTCAGTGTGCCAGTAATCGTGGCTCCTGTTGGCGTAGTGATTGCGCTCGTGAGAGCAGGAAAATTTTGTAGATTGTTTGCACCAGTATCAACGTCACTCGCATCATTAAGAGTTACACCTGATAGGCCTAGATCAATTCCCAACGCAACATTATTAAAAATTCTGTTACCCTGAATTCTATTGTTCAGCGGTATTGGTGTAATGCGTCCTGAAGACAATACAGAGACTCCAGTACTGCCGTTGTTGGCAATTACGTTGCCAGTGTTAGCGGCTATGCCGCCAATGGTAGTATTACTCGCACCATCAATTAAAATTCCAGGTTGTCCGATAGAAATGGAACTTACCCCATTTCCTAGTACACCCGTGCCAGTTGCATCAACACCGATATAATTGCCCTGAATTACATTCCCGTCGGCGGCTTCTGGCTGTGTGATCCCTGGAAGACTCTGAGTGCCAAGCAATTCAATCCCGACCCCACGATTCGCAGCAATAATATTACGTGCCGCCACGACAGTTCCGCCAATCGTGTTATTCGTAGCCAGGTCAATTTCTATCCCCGTACCATTGGCATTAGCTTTAGTCCCCGTAACATCTGTACCAATATAGTTGCCAAGGATTTGATTCGTAGTCGAAGCACTCCCCGCAATCAAAACGCCTGTTAATAAATTTCCTCCAATAATATTGCGAGCGGCAGCGGTCGTGCCGCCAATTGTGTTATTCGAGGAAAGTGAAATCAGAACGCCAATATACCCATTGATAATAGTGTTGCCCTCAACCAGATTATTGTTGCCTGCATTTAGGTAAATCCCACTGAGAAAAGTACTATTGTTATTGTTGATCGTCAGACCACGTATCGTGTTATTGCTACTGGTTGCTGTAATTAAGGAGAAGTTGTTGCCGCTGATAAAGTTGGGGCTAGGAGTAAGCACAACCACCTGATTAGCGGGCGCGCCGCCTTGCGGTATCGCGTTAATTGTCAACACTTCAGTAATCGTTGGCAACGTGCTATTCAAAGTAATCGTTTGCACACTGCTACCAATATTGAACACAATCAAATCGGGGCCAGCATTGGCATTCGCTTCTTCAATAGCCGCTCGTAATGTACAAACTGAAGGGCCCCCCGTGACAGGCGTCGAAGCGCAAAGACCATCCCCAGGAGTATTATCAATACTGTCAAGCGTTGAATTTACCGTGAAGGTCAGCGGTGCTTCAGGCATCACAAAGGCTGCTGCATTGTCATTTTTACGAATAAAAACTAAGCCCTGCTGTGCGCTGCTATTAAGTCGTAATGGCAGCGCGGCAAGAATTTCACTCGCGGCGGACACCGTTAATTGATTGCTTTCTACCGTTTGTTGTTGCGATAAAATTTGGACAGGAGATGTTCCGCTGCGCAGCACTAACAAATCATCGAAAGCACTATTAGAAAGGTGCGTGCGCAACAATTGAGTGGCTGGCGCGCTGATACTTTCATGGGCTTGCGTATTCGGAGCATAAAACAATTCCGGCTGCCAATTTGCTCTTGTGGTGATACCGCTGCGACGACTGAGCGCAGGGGTCTGTGCATCTTGCAGCAAATATACTGCTCCTGCAGTCGTCAACAAACCGATTTGTTTTTGCGAGTTTCTTGAAAAGTTTCCAACTGCCATTGCTTGCACAGCAAACGGCAAATTTTTGCGCAGCGCCATTGCTTGCTGGCTACGGCCTTGCAACAGAACAAATTCTGAACCAGCGGCAATCGCTAAATCTGAAAAACTATCATTAGTCAGCAGGCCAAAACTCAGCGCAGTCACACTGTGCTGCAAAGTGATTTCCTGCGGCTGTGAAGCCCACGCGCCTTGCGTTGAGCTGAATATCAAGACCTTTGCGCCTTCGGGAGCGTTGATTCCTACAGCGAAATCTCGTAATCCATCTGCACGATTAATTTCGCCTTCAGCCAGTGCTGTCACATTCCCTGCTAAAAAAACAATCTGTGGTTCGGCAAAGTTACCTTTGCCATCACCACTAAAAAAACTCAGGACGGAATTGTTGCGCGCGGCGACTAAAATATCCGCGTGCCCATCGGCATCAAAATCGCCTGTCAGCATGAGCTCTGGTGTGATTTCGCTGGCAAGATTTTTAGCGGTGCTGGCGAACGGCAATTCGTTTGCGCTCGAATTTTTATCAGGAAAAATCGCTTTGACGTTCCCGCGTTGGAGACGAATATTGCCGCCTTCGGCGCTTAATATACCGGTCGCTAAATCCTGAAGTCCATCTTCATCGAAATCTGCCGCACCTAATACCAACGGGCGGGCAACGACTTGTTCCGCCTGGTTTTCAGCGCTCAGCGAAATCGCATCGCTGACTTTAATAAAGGTTTTGCCTGTTCGCGAAATATTTACTTTTGTGCGCTTCGGCGCGGGGACATCAGTGCTATTGGCGGCGACAGTGAAGTGAGTGCGGCGCACCAGATAACCTCCGGCAATGACCAGACCTGAAGAAAACAAAATAAGGACGAGTTTGGGCAAAAAAGTTGTTCGGCTGATGGTGAACATCGGTACTCCTAATATTGGCAGGGGCAATAATAATAATCTCGCGGGGCAAATCAGGGGGAACAGTTTTGTATCTTACTGCTTTCTCGTAAAACGAGGGTAGTATTTTCGGTCAATTTGCTGTTTTATTTTACCAGTGAAATTAGTTCGGTCGTAGCGTTCGCTTTATCCATAACTGTTTTCACCATCCCAACGTCTTTAGCAACCCACACAGTAGATTGAAAAGCTGCGCCACTAGGAATTTTCACGCCGCCCATACTCATACTGATATTATTTTTAAACGTCAAAATCACTTTCAGCGCATCGAATGTTCCCGCCGGAACCGTCACAGCTTCTTGCCCGACAATTTCCCAATCCATTTCATATGTTCCTTGTGGATTCACCTTCATCTGCGGCATCAATTTTTGATCAAATTGCATCTCGACGTCGTATTTCATATTCCACTTTTTACCGACTTTCCATTCGCTTTCGACAGGATAGGTGACGCCTTCCGCTTTGGTGGTTTTCACTTTCACATTCATTGCATTGCCAGCTTGTAAATTGGCATATTCCATCAGCATCAACCCTTGCGGGGAACATTTAATTCCGCCTTCTAATGTCAGCGCTTCGCCGCCTGCTTTTGCACTCTCACGCGGCTCAAAATTCATGCGGTAGGTATATCCATCAGAGGTAAAATTTTTGAATGATTCCGTGTACGTTGAAGGCGAAAGACTATTACCGGCAAACGATGTTTTATAGGTGCGTTTCAGGGTCGGCGTAGCAGGATAATACGCATTAACACAGGCGCCACTAACACTTATTTTCTGATCTATGCTGCCAACATTTGCATTACCTCCGGCAACATTCGGATCAGCACTTTTGCAGGCGCTCAATAAACTAACTAATCCGACAACTAAAATAAAAAACAAAGACTTGCTACGATTCACGTTTTCCCCTATGCGTTGACAAAATTGCAGCCTGACCGATAAGCTGCGAAAAGATTTATACTTCAAACAATACAGCGAAATTTTGCGGCAAAAACTGGAGACCCCGTTTATGGAAGAGAACTACAGCTTGCAACGGCTTTTGACATTACGAAAACTGACGCGCTCCATCACCGATTTATTGCGCGGACAAATGAAAGAGTATCTGGCTACGGTATCGCCGTTGCTGCGCCCGAAAACAGTGCTGGGCGAATACATCAAAAGCAGCACGCGTGAAATGGTTCCAAACGCAAATATCGCTTTCAAAGAATTACAAACGCTGTATGAAACCGTAGCCAATAACAAGCCGTTTTTGATTTCCAAAGAACTGGAGACGTCACTGGAAATTCTCAACACCACCATCGAAATGACACCGATGGAATATGCCCACGAAGCAAATGCAGAGGGGCACACCAAAAAAATCAATATCACCGCGCCGCTGCAATATATTTTGACGTATTCAGGTTATGCACCTGTTAAGTTGCGCGAGTTGCTGACGGATCGGTATCGCACGCCAGAAAAAGTGCAGGAATTCATCGTGCATTACTTAGCCCTGCACACAGCACTTCATCGCCAACCAGGCATTTCCCAAATGTTCGCTGCTTTGCATTTTCCCATCACAACTATCAAAATGCCTGAGTTTGGCGAATTGCCAATCACCTGTGTTTCTTCAGCAATTTCCACCATTCGTCCCCCAGACGGAGTCTTAATCGAAAGCACTGAATTTACAGGCCAGGATGCGTTTGAAGAAGTCATCAACCTCGCGGACATTACGAATTTACGAGATGGACTCAAAGAACAATTGCTTACCTTAACCAAGGGGCAAGAAGGCTAAGGCTAAACCCAACCCTTTTGGTTGAAGGCTGTCAACAAATGCTGCGGAAAAGAAACCTTACTGTTTTTTGTAAAATCAGCATTGTGCGTGTCAACCGCATACACGACAAAATCATCAGTAATGTTAAGTTTTCCACGCCAATCAATTACAGCTAAGTCCTTCGCAACCTGATTGAGCATTTTAATTGCGGCGGCTTGTTTGCCTTGTATTTCGATTTCCTGATTTGCCAATTCACAAGCTTTTTCTAATGCTTGATCTTGCAGCCAAAATTTTTCCGTATCAAACAACGAAAACTCAGCGGGATTCCATAGATAGGACTTTGCCTTTTGGGCATTTTTATTGAGCCAATTTTGGCGTTCCGTCTCCAAACCAACGCCTAAGAGCGGAGGCAATATATTTTGCTCATCGTAAACCAATACGACGCAATAGACCTTTTCTACAATGTTGGCCGTCGTAATCTTCTGCGGGATTTGCTGGCACAACATTTCCTGAATTAGTAACAGGAGAGTTTGCAGAGTTCTTTTCTTTGGAACTGCTTGATAAATATTCTTTCGATAACCGTTTGGATAGATATTTTCAATTAATTCAATGACACCTAATTCATCGTACTTAAACGCAATCTCATACGTAGTCTCAGCCTGCCCATTTTCTTGTTGCTTAACATAAATCTTAGCTAATTTCCCTGCCTGATATATGTAATCTTCTTTGGTGATACCCATTTGCGCATGGCGCTCAAAATACAGTAGCAGCCCTTTTTCAAATTGGTATTTCGTTACATTTAGCAGTTCTTTCGTATCTGCATAAGTAAACCTTACACCTTCCGTCACCTCGCCTGAGTAATCAAAAAACTCTTCGTAAAATGAGTTTTCAAGTTCTGTGTATTGCCGAATAACAACGATGCGATTTTGTTGATCGAAGCCATATTGCCAACAACCATTTTTCTTCGTTGGTTCAATTTTCAGCAACTTGCCTTTAAATCGAGTACGTAAATGCTCAAAGGGAAGCAATTCGTAATATGGCCCCGCCGCCCATTCCCAACGGATTACCTCGACTGCTGTTTTCTTACGCAAGGCTTCGTACTCTTGCACTGCGTTAGCAAATCGTTTTGCTAATTTTTCCATAAACTTTTTAGCCTACTCTGCCTATGGGAAATTATTATTCAAAATATCCTGGCGAATGCCTGCCAGTGCTTGTTGTACTCCTGACTGACTATTCTGTGCCATGACTCTATCATGGACAGCTTGCTTATAAGCATCAGTATGAATTTTTGAATGTGATGGCAGCCCTGTCCCTGCAGCGGCGGCACTACTGCTGGGTAAAAACACACCGTTATGATGCGAATTAATATCTACGCCATGTGTTTGCAGATGATTGCGCAAGGCAATCATGCGAGAGTCAGTTGAATTAGACATTACCATGTGATGTGCCGAATTTTTGAAGGAAGGCTCAGACATACCCGCACTCACCATATTCTGCCGCAATTTCGCCGCATCAGATGAACAATTCAAGCCAAGTGGATCAACCCACCCCCACACGTTCGGAGCGAAACGATAAACATTCTCGCCGGGTTCTAATCCTAAGGGGTCTTGTATGATGAATTGCCCTATCTGAGAATCAAAATACCGATGCAAGTTGTAATGCAAACCTGTTTCTTCATCGAAATATTGCCCTTGCAAACGTAGCGGATTATTCACGCCGGAAGTAAACACCTTTTCAAGTTTACCTAGCGCATCATATTCACCACTCCAAACCGCTTGCCCGTTTTCATCCAACAAAAACCGAGGCGCACCATTAATTTCGTTTTGATAGTAAAAAGTGCGTGCAGCTTGAATTAAGGCTATCGGCGCAAACGTAGCCGGATAATAAATGAATTCGCGCTGCAATTTCTGATCGTCTTCGCGTGGCTCAATGCTATCAGCAACCAGCGTATCACCATCCCAATAAAAGCGTGTGCATTTTCCATTTGTTTCTTTGAAAATGCGGCGGCCTTGTGCATCGTAGCCGTATTTCGTTTCGACGCCATTGGTCACGCTGCGACGCAAACGATTGTTTGCATCCCATTCCAAAGCGGTTTCGCGGTCGTTGTCTTTCCGCTCAATCAAATTCCCTGCGGCATCGAATTTACAACGGATTTCTTCGTATTCAGCGATGCGCTCCCACGTTTTGCCGTCCAGCGTTTCGCCTTGCAACCGCGTTTGTAATAAATCGCCAGCGGGGTCGTGTAAATATTTTTTGAGTTTGCCTTCAGGGCTGACATGTTCGCGGATGCGTCCCATCGGATCGTAGAGAAATTGATCTAATCCGCTCAGCGAATCAGCGCGCTTCGTCAAATTACCAATGCGGTCATATTCGTAATCGGTGCTGACAATCGTGCCGTTTTTGCCGCGCAAATTTTGCTGCGTCAGCAATCCATCCGCGTTGTAATTGTAAGTGCGACTCAATTGATCGTTGAGCGTTTCCTGGATCGCAAAGCCGAGCGCGTTACGTTCAATTTTGATGGGCACAGCATCGTTGATTACAATAGTCGCAACCTGATCCAACGCGTCGTAAGCATAAGAAATTTTATTGCCGATAGAAGTTTCGCGGCTGATGCGATTGCCATTCACGTCATATTGATTTGTGATCGTGAAATCGTTTTGTTTTTCTGCCAGTAAACGGCCTTCAGCATCGAAGCTGCGCACAATTTTGGCGCGCGGATTTTTTGTACCGATTAAATTCCCGTTCGCGTCATAAACGAATTCTTCTTTCGCTCCATCCGGCAATGATTTAGCTAATAAGCGACCAAGTTTATCTGTTTTGTATTCAATCGCGCGTTGCAATGCGTCTTCGCTGCGTTGCAAATGCCCAGCGGCATTATATTGATACTTGCGCTGTTGCCCCCAGTAATCAATTTCTGCGCTGATTCGACCAAGCGCGTCGCGCTGTAATTGGTAATTTTCACCACGCTGATTTGTGACGCTAATCAAACGCTCTTCGGTGTCGTATGTATATTTGACGATTTGTCCGTCGGGCTGTAATCGTTTGGCGATTTCGCCGAGACCGAAATATTCAAGCTGTGCGACTTGCCCGTTTTCATCGCGGTACGTCGTCAAATTATCTTCGTTATCATAGCCGCATTCGATAGCCGCGCCCGAAGGCATTGTTGCAATTGTCAACCGCGATTTCGCGTCATATTGATAATTGCTCGCTTGCCCCAGCGCATCAATTTTCGTCGTCAAATTGCCCAGCGCATCAAATGAAAATTGCGTTGCGTGATTGAGCGCGTCCGTAATTTTTTGGACGTTGCCGTATTTGTCCGGCGTGAGTTTTGTGACCTGCCCACGCGGATTTGTGTACAAGATTAATTGCCCGTTTGCATCGTAATCGTATTTCGCTGCCGCACCTGTCGGACTGATTTGCGCCCGTAACAATCCGCGCGCATCCCATTCCTGTTTCCACTCACTGCCGTTTGGATCAGTAATGACAATGGCTTTACCGTTCGCGTCATAAGCACTGACAATTACCGAACCGTCCGCACGAACCGTTTTCAGTAAATTGCCAGCTTCGTCGTATTCATATTCAGTGCGATTTTGTGCGGGATCAATTACTGCCGAAGTGCGCCCGACTTCGTCATACTCAAAATGCGTGACGCCGCCGAATGGATCAATTTCGCGAATGATAAAATCATTTTCGTCATAATCAACCAGCGAAATATGCCCCAGCGAATCGGTGATTTCCGTCTGGCAAATATCAGCAAAATAATTGAAATGATAATCGTACAATCCGCCATCGCCCCACGTGTGCAACACACGCCCGCCGAGCGAATATTGATCGTATTCATAATGAAATGAAAGCCCACGCCGATCTGTATGGCGAGTCAAACAGTGATTTTGATATTCAAACCGATATGGCACATTCAGCGCATCGTTCACCGCTATCAAATCGCGCTGGTCGTTATAATCAAAACTCACTAATTTGCGCGGCGTAGCTTCTTCTGGCACACGCAAGTTGAGCGAACGAACTAAACCATTCGCAGTTTCGACTTCGATACGACGCCCAGCACTTTCGACGATGGCGTCAAGCACAGAATTTTCGCGTACGAACTCCAGCGAATTGCCGCATAGATCGCGCACGCTTTTGACGACGACTTCTTTTTGCCCAAAACTCGGAAGTGGGAAAAAATAGTCCAAGCCTGTTTTAGTACGAACGCTGAATTGGTTGCCTGCGCGTTTGAGCCACGCGCCATCCACTAATTCGCGTACTTGCTCGCCTTCATTTGGCACAGTCAAAAACTCAGCGCCGCCCGGTTCGCCTTCATAAAAAGTTGCGCTGCCATCGCTCGCAAATTCTAATCGCGCATCCGCAGGCGTTTCCCAACCGTACCCGCACACGCCCAAACGCATAGAGCCGGAAACATAACGCCGCTTCCATTTCAGCGGGAGGCGCCCGGGAATATCAAAATCCAATTGCTCGACTACGACTTCGCCCGTGACGACGTTAACGGGTTCGGCTTTCAAAACATTGCACTTCAAAAAGCCGGGCTTCATATTTTTAAAGAGGCCGTTCTTCCCTTTTTTGAAAGCCGCCATCGCCTTCTTAAATATCTTCGTTTTCTTGAGTGCTTTGAAAGCTTTGCCGAGCGCAGACAGGCCCAATTTTTGCGCCATTCCCATAAAAGAAATCGTGGGTGGGCCACCGATCAAAACAGGTAAGCCGAGCGGAATTGGTAAGACGACGCTGGTGGGAAGCAATAATGATTTGGCTTTGGAGCGCTTCCATTTGCGAAACGGCGCAGGCATCCCGATGTCCTGACAACTCAATACAGGTAACGCCATATAACTGGCAGCATCGCCGTCAAAATCAACGGTCATGCTGCCCATAAACATTTCGCATTCATTGGCGGGCGGTTTGATAAATGTGCCGCCGATTGGGAAGTGAACGCCGGGAACTGTTTTGCCTGCTGTCCCGGCTACAGCGCGTGGGACGCCATTAACAATCACAGTCGCGCCCAACACTGGCACATAATCCATCGGATCAAATAAAAAGCCAATAAACGGATGCGGCACGGGCACTGGCGGCACAGGGCCAGGAGGTTGAATGATGTGAACGTCCACGCCCATTACCGGATCAAAATGTTTGGCGGCTGGCATCATCCCTGATTCGCTCCTTGCACAAGCCGTAATTCCCAATCCGCGCCTGCGAGCGTTTGCATTCGTGCGCGGACTTGCATTTCTTCAGCGCTATTTTCTTCAGTTAAACGAATCAGCCCTTGCCCCACATACGGCAACGTCGAAGCCGCACGCGCTTGGTCTTCCATTGCCTCTGCCACGTCAAGTGCTTTCTGATAACTTTTCCAAGCCCACGGAAACATCTGCAAATTTTCGTAACAATACCCAGCCATGCGCCACGCTTCCATCAGCAACATGGCGTCCTGCACTTCTTCCGCGAGTGGTGCGATTTGTTCGTACACTTGGACAGCGTCATTAAAGCGTCCATCACCGAGCATCGCCGCCGCTTCACCAAAGCGTGATTGAATCACTAATTTTTTGCCCGTCGGATCATCGTTCGCCTGTGCATTTTCGCCTGCTTGCACTGCCGCACGATATTTCATAATCGCCTCGTCTATACGCCCAAATCGCAAATGCACTGAAGCTAGCAGCGAATGCACCGCAACACCCAAACCAAACCATTTTTCACGCTGCGTGATAGTAAGCGCAGCTTGCGCTTTGCGATTGATCGCATTCATATCACCGCCTTGCGCGAGAGTGGAAAGCTCGACAAACAAACGGCGAAATTGCACGCCAGAACCGTTGCCACCTGCGCTGTTCACTATTTCCGTCATCGCTACATTCAGGTTAATTTTTGGCGTGACAGTTTTAACAAGCCTGAATGCTGTGGCTGATAAATTTTCGAGCAAAGGATTTGAGGCAATATCTACGAGCGTGAAACGAATCGTAGGCGGGAAATTTATCTTGAAAAATTCACTGAGCCACGCATTCCAAACCTGCGCGTCAATAATTAGTTCAGGCTCCAGCACAATCACGAGGTGCTCAAAAATTGTCGCGTAATGCTGCTGAAATGATTGTAGGCAATCGGCAAAGGCAATCATGCTGGAAGCTGATTGCGAAATATCTGGCGCAGCCCAACTATTATCAATTTCTTCGCTCGCCAAATCTTCGCGCGCTTCATCAACTTTGCGCGTAAATTCCATTGCCAACCGCAAGCCGTACAATTGCGGTTGATCGAACGGCAATTTCATTCGGATAAATAAATCGGGAACGCCCTCGACTGCGCCTTCGCTCGCTGCTTCAAAAAACACATTCATCATTGGCGCGTCGTCTTCGCTGACTAACCACCGCAATAGGCGCGGCGCATCTTGCGCAATGAATTCGCTCCAAATTTGAGCGAGCACATCCAGACGTTTTTCGATGGCGTTTTTTGAAGGTTGGGCAGTCATTACGGCAAAGGAAATTTTAATTGAGCTTAATCATGGGTGCAGTGATCGTTACGCCTGCGGGCGAAATCACAATAGATGAAGCGCCAACGGTAAGCGAAATACTTGCGCCTGCGGTGAGGCTGATTTGTGCGCCTGCGGTGATGGTGTAATTTACGCCGATAGTACCAGAGGCATTCACACCTACGGTCAAATCTTGATTTGCGCCAATCGTGATCGTTTGATTTCCGCCCACATTTTCAGTGTCATTACCGCCAACCGTAGTATCACGGTTGCCGCCCACTGTATCTGTCTGATTACTGCCAATCGTCATTGTTTGATTGGAACCAACGGTGATGTCCTGATTGGCTCCGACATTCAACGTGCGATTTGAACCGATTGTGATGGATTGATTGCTGCCGACAGTTTCTGAATCGTCCACATCAATTTGATCTGTGCGGTTATTATGAACCGTTGTCGTCTGATCATTCTCGACAACAGTGTTCATATCGTATTGCGCGTGGAGGCGGAACTCTTCTTTGCCCACCGTATCGTCCATAGCAATTTCGTTATAGCCGCTGCCCTTATGAGTCTGCGATTTGATGCCGCTTTGCACCATTTGACCAGGTAATTCATAAGGGGGCATAGATTCGGCGTTATACACGCGCCCAACGATAATCGGGCGGTCTGGATCACCTTCGAGAAAATCTATAATGACTTCCTGACCGATGCGCGGAATCGAAATCGCGCCCCAACCTGCGCCAGCCCAAGGATGCGAAACGCGAATCCAGCACGAGCTATTTTCATCATTCTTACCTTCCCGATCCCAGTGAAATTGTACTTTCACACGCCCATACTTATCGGTGTAAATTTCTTCACCTGCTGGGCCAACGACAATCGCGGTTTGCGTGCCGCGTACAAATGGAACTGACGTTTTGCGCTGCGGTCGAAACGGAGCCTGATGAATGACACATTGAAAAGAATTGTAATAAGTAAAACTGCCACCGCCCCCTTCAGAGCTGCGCCAGCTCTCGCCTAAATCCGCCGTGTGCCGCACTGAAGTCAAAACGTAGGTCTTATTAAAATCGCGGCGAAAATGATCGCGCAAATCAAAGCGATAGCCTGCAACAAATCCGCGACACGTGCTTGCGCCCATGATAATTACTTGCGGCGCGTCTTCTTCCTGCATGCGAATGCCAACCAATCGTTCGCCTTCATCTTTAGTTTTGTATTCGCCGGGATAATCGTAAATTTCAAATTTCTGATCGCCTTTGCCGGATAAATTCGCAGTCAAATCCAGCGAAGGCTTTTCAAAATTGAAATCCCGAATCGTGTATTGACCGGGACGCACTTCACGGCTCATCGTAAAATCGGTGACGACATCTTCGTCGCGTTCCTGTCCGATCACCGTTTTATAACTGACCATGTCTTGCAATGGACAAGGTTTGAATTCATTAGGCGAATTCACCAGCATGAGCGTGTGCTTTTCTTTTTCATGCTCGAAGAAATAATAAATCCCTTCTTCTTCCATCAAACGCGAAACAAAATTGAAATCGGTTTCGCGGTATTGCACGCAATACTCGCGCTTGGCAAAACTGCCTTGTAATTTAATTTTGTAATCTGAAAACCCTTGGTCTTTGAAAATTTTTTCTAGAATGTCCGGTACCGTCATTTCCTGGAAAATGCGGCAATCGCTCGTGCGGGTCAACATCCACAACCAAGGCACGAGCGTAGCGTTGTAATGCGCAAACACAGTCGGTTTGTCACCTTCTTCCAACATCGAAGAGCCGCCTTGCGCAAACGAACTGACGATGCCATTGATAAAGCGTTCGGAGCCATCTGGCAAAAACATTTTCAGCGTAGCCTTTTTGCCGACTAAATCTTCTAGCTTGACGCTGCGATTTTCGGACATCATCCGCACATCAAAATGAAAAAGTTGTGAGACGCCTTCCTGTCCATTGAAGCCGTGCAGCAACAATTCATCAGCACCCAGCGGCGTGATGATTTCAATAATGCGATTTTCCTGAATGTAGTTAGGCATTTGAGTTTTTCGTAAATGGTTGCTGGGAGCGCACGCACCCTCGCGTGCTGAGGCTTACGTTACAAGCAAGCAACAATGAAAATAATTTCTTTTGCGAACCGCAGTACGCGCCCGCGCGTGCGCTCTCAGCGTTATTGCACTTCATAAGTAAATTGCCCGTCTGTGCCTACTTTTACGTGAACAGAATTAATGGCTTCACCCGTTGCCATGCGCGATAAAAATTCGCCGGACATTGCAGGTAACAAAGTACCATTCAAAATGTTGTGGACGTTGCGTGCGCCGCTGTCTACGTCGGTGCAACGTTTGGCGACTGCTTCGACGACAGCGTCATCGTACGTGAATTTCGCGCCGTGATTTTCGCCAATCCGCGCGGCAATTTTGGAAAGTTGCAACGTTATAATCAGCCGCAAAATATCGTCCGAAATCGGGTAATACGGCGCGACTGTCATACGACCAAGCAAAGCGGGTTTGAAAACTTTCACGAGTTCAGGTCGAATCGCTTCGATCAATCCTTCCGGTTCAGGGCGCGTGTCAGGATCGGCGCACAATTTCATCATTGTGTCTGTAGCCGCGTTCGACGTCAGTAAAATCAGTGTGTTCTTGAAATCAATTTCGCGGCCTTCGCCGTCTTCAAGCATGCCCTTATCGAATACCTGATAGAACAGTTCCAACACATCAGGATGCGCTTTTTCAACTTCGTCGAGCAGCACTACGGAATATGGTTTGCGGCGCACGGCTTCAGTCAACACACCGCCTTCGCCATAACCAACATAGCCTGGAGGCGAGCCTTTCAAGGAAGAAACGGTATGCGCCTCCTGATATTCGCTCATATTGATTGTGACGAGATTTCGCTCGCCGCCATAGAGCGCATCTGCTAATGCCAGGGCGGTTTCGGTCTTACCAACGCCGCTGGTTCCGACCAGCAAAAACACACCTATCGGACGTTTTGGATCCATTAAGCCTGCGCGCGAAGTTCTAATGCGTTCGGCTATTACATTTAACGCGCTGTCTTGACCGATCACGCGCTCTTTCAACGTTTCGTGCAATCGCATTACAGCGTTGATTTCGTCGGACAACATTTTGCCAACAGGAATACCCGTCCACCCAGCGATTACTTCGGCAATTGTTTGCGAAGTAACAACTGGTTGCATCAACGGTGTTTCGCCTTGTAGTTCTTTTAGCTCTTGATTGAATTTAGCCAATTCCGATTGCATTTCCACAGTGTTATCGGTCTTGCCTTCTTTTGCAGTGGCCTCAAGTTTTTCGCGTAGGTCACGAATTTTGCCAATGCACTCGCGTTCTTTTTCCCATTGCTCATTGAGCGTTGTTAATTTTGCTTCGGTGGATTCGCGCTCAGCTTTGAGTTCAGCAATACGTGTGTCATGTGCGCCGCCTGTAATGATTTCACGTTCGAGCACGTTGATTTCTGTCGTGAGATTAGTAACGCGCCGGATTGCATCTTCAATAGCGGGCGGCGTAGCGCCTTGCCCAATCGCTACTTTGGCGCAAGCGGTATCCAGTACGCTGACGGATTTGTCAGGCAATTGCCGACCAGAAATATAGCGATGCGACAAGCGCACTGAATCCTCAACCGCTTCGTCAAGAATGCGCACGTTGTGATGTTTTTCCAGCGCGCCGACAATGCCGCGCATCATCACGATACCTTTTGCTTCGTCGGGTTCTTCGACTTTAACGACTTGAAAACGACGTGCGAGTGCGGGGTCTTTCTCAAAATATTTTTTGTACTCCGCCCACGTCGTAGCCGCAATTGTTCTTAGTTCGCCACGTGCCAGAGCGGGCTTGAGCAAATTCGCTGCGTCATTTTGTCCGGCTTGTCCACCTGCGCCTATCATCGTGTGCGCTTCGTCAATGAAAATAATGATCGGTTGCGGCGAAGCTTTAACCTCATCAATCACATTTTTCAGACGGTTCTCAAATTCGCCTTTGATGCCCGCGCCAGCTTGCAACAAACCAAGGTCAAGGGTGCGCACAGCCACGTTTTTCAGTGGTTCCGGCACATCGCCTTGCGCAATGCGCAGCGCGAATCCTTCGACGACAGCAGTTTTACCTACGCCGGCCTCACCCGTGAGAATCGGATTGTTTTGACGACGACGCGTGAGAATGTCTACGACTTGACGGACTTCAAAATCGCGACCTAAGACCGGATCAATTTTACCGTCGCGCGCTTTTGCTGTTAGGTCAACGGTGAACTGATCTAATGCTTTTGTTTTGCCAGGCGCACCGACTGCCCCACCTTCGCTTGTTCCACCTTCTTCCATTGGCTGCGAAGTGAAGCCTTCTGCAGCGCGCGCTTCGCTTGAGCCGCTGGTAATCGCAGCAAAATTTTCTTTCAATTCATCAACTTTGATTTTCGTAAAATCTTTAGAAATTTCGCGGGCGATGCGCGAGAGTTGTTCATCGGTGATGAAAGCCAACAACAAATGTCCCGAACGAATTTTCGCTTCGCCAAATTCCACCGAAGCTAATAACCATGCGGTTTTGAAAATATCTGAAATGTGTGGAGAGATGGAAGGCGTGCGCGAATTCCCTGTTTTCAGACGATCCATCGCAACCGTAATATCTTTGCTTAGCCGCGATGCGTTGAGTTCGTAGTGCCGCAAAATCTTATTCAAATCGGTGTCTAACGGTTCGAGCAATTTTACGAATAGATGCTCAAGCTCTACGTCGTAATTCGTGCGCGACAGGCAAAGCCCCGCTGCACCTTCTAATGCGCTGCGGCAGTTGTCATTTAATCTGGCTACGAGTGATTTTAAATTGACGTTCATCGCATTCTCTCCTTGGAGCGATTGTTAATAGGCGGGGCGTTTTTAGTAGCGCAAACTGTTAGTTTGCGTTGGCTATTTCTTCACGATCATTGCGCGTATGACATTACTGAAACGCAAACTAACAGTTTGCGCTTCAGCATTTCTATTTCTTCCGAAAATAAAAATCACCATCCAGCGAAGTATTTTCCCACGGCACTTGCTGGCCTTTGGTTTTTTCCTTCACTGAAATTCTGGTGCGTTTCAGCACGTCTTCGATTTTCAAATTCGGTTCATTCAAGTTTTTCAATAATTCCTGCGTATACAAACCGTTTTTGCCATCGCCATCACTGGCAACTTCGCCTGGGCCTGTGGCGTAAGCAACAACGGTTCCACTCGGTGCGCTCATCACTGCCAGGCCACGCACAGCGGAACGAAAGCTGCGGGCAAATGGATTGTTGCGGCACGCGTCGAGAATCACAATATTCAGGCGCGAACCAGCGGATTCGATTTCGCTCATTACGCGTCCGGCGTCTACGGCTTCGTATTCGACATCGGTTTCTTTTTGAATATTCGCACCAATCGGAATCAGATAATTCGCGCCTCTGACCTGCATGCCATGTCCGGCGAAGAAAAATAAAGCGACGCCGCCGCGCGAAACTTTACTGCCGAAAGCGCGTAATGATTCTTCCAATTCGCGCTTTTTGAGATTGGTGTATTCCATCACTTCAAAGCCCGAATCGCGCAACGATTTCGCCATCGCGCGTGCATCATTTTCAGGATTCGTTAATGGCCCGACTTCATAGTTGCTGTTGCCAATCACGAGCGCGATTTTTTTATCCGTAGAGATTTCGTTGACACCACTTGCCGCCGCTATAGTCGAACCCGAAACCGAAACCGCGTCGTCGCTGCCACTGCGCGAAGTGGTGGACGAAGGCGTATTATTATTTGGTGTAGTACTCGTCGGCGGATTTTTTACAGGTTCAGGTTTGTTCGGGATCGAATTGGCTTTCGCCAGAAAGATTGGGCCACTGACCTTGAGCGTAAAAAATCCGCTTTGATTATTGCGCGGGCCAAAAACACGCATCACTAATTTTTGCCGCGCATCCAAATGTAGCTTCACATTTTTCTTGTCGTTACCGGACGAAACGTCAAATTTGTTCAGCGTGTTTGATTCACCATCAAAAATCTCAACGTTAATATTTGCCCATTGCTCATTGGTTTTGACTTCGAGCGCAAACCCGACATCACCGGGGCCAGCTTCAAATGAATAGAAGCGCTGTAATGGAACGTTTGGCGCGATGTTGCCTTTGAGTTCATTGGTAAGTAAGGGCAGCGGATTTTCTTTACTGCTTGGTTGTGCCTGAATCGCACACGGCAAAATTAAGAAGAACAACAGTAAAATTGAAAATCGTGGTTTGACAGATTGCACGCACATAGTTGTAGCCTTATGAATTTTTGAATCAGCAAACTAAAGCTTGTACCCTGAGCAATTACTTAATCGGTGCGACTTTGTCTTTTACCTTTGCGACACCTTTGCCAACAAAATTGCCTTCCGAGCTGCTCTCGTCAACATCTGTCAAAACAATCTCGCCAACTTTATCGGCCACGACGCGAATGACTTTGCCGGTATCAGGGTCTTTGACTTCGCGCGAAACACGTTTCACTTCCAACCGGTCGCCTTTTTTCAAGCCAGCATTGCGACCAATGTTGACAATAACTGTTGAGCCGGAAACGTCAGCGACAACGCCTTCTGCTTTTTCTGGTGTGCGCGCAGGCAGGCTGCCAGCTTTTTCTTCTAACTGTGCGGCGAGTTTATTTACGCAATCGTAGACGGCTTCGCCAATGATGGTATCGGCAAAATTGGTCGAATCCATACCAACGCTGCCATCTGTCGAAACGCCTTTGATGCCGCCGTAAGCCTGCACGTTCGCACCTTCGCGTTTGGATTCGCCGCGCGTATCTCCAGCATAAAAAATTTCTGCAGTGTCAGTTGCCACCATTCTAAAATTAATGCCGACGATGGCTTTAGCTTTTTTCGCGCCAATTTTGACTCCGCCAAAAACAGGCACAGGAACGTTAACGCCGCCGCCGCCGCCTCTGTTTTTATCGTCACGCCCGAAGGTGTGTATGCTGCCCATAATCAATGCGTCTACGCCCAAGATTTTGCCGATGCGTGCGGCGGTAGCCTCATCTACGCGTCCGCTGGAGCCAAGGTTTTGTTCCGCAATAATCTTGTCGAGCTGTTTACGTTCGATGACGCTGTATTGCCCGCCCTGCACAACTTTAGTAACAAGTAAATCAGCGACGCCTTTGCCGACGTCCATACGCGTGCCGAAAATCGCACTGATGTCGCTTTGCACCGTGGCGTAATCAAAATCCAAAATCGCAATGCGTTTTTTCTGTTGCGCACTGACGGAAACGCTAATGCCAAGCAATAAAATCAGGGTAATGAATGAATGTAGTATTTTTTTGCACATATTTTACTTCTCCTTAGTTTGCACTGCGTTCGGCGAGAATCACCTGGTCATCATCGCGCGCAAAATTTTTCGTCTTCAACCAACTTGTCCAACCAAGTCTCGGTTGCGTTTCAGTTTTTGTAAGCAATTTACAAGCGAGGACATCCTGTTTTTGCAAAACCAGTTGAATGTCGAAATCAAATTCTAATCCGGCCAAAAATCGGGTTAATTCGGTAGCGGGTTGATACGCCGAGCCATTCGGCAAAAAGGCAAGAAATTTTTCTAGCGACAATGGCCCAAAGCGAACGCGGAATTTTGACTGACTATCCCAAACACGCGTGCCAACTACTGTATTTAAGCCTAGTTCGTTGTTCGCCCGTCCAAGTGTGGCATAACTTTCCGGCTCTAATTTCAACCATTGACCTTTGAAAGATTCAAGCTGTGCGGGCACCCCAAAATAATCGCCTAAGATTCCACCAACAGCACTAGGCGAATGTGGTTTGTTGGCAATCAATCCGCCATAGCTCAGTAATCCTTCGTCTTTGAAACTGAACCGTTGTCGCAAGCCTCGCGTCCCCAGCCCGATAGTATCAAACAGAAATTCTGTGAAGCGATCTTCTAAGCCGCGTTCATAGGCAATCGGGAACCGGTATTTTTCCCACGCACGATAAAACAGCGAAATAATACGGTGATTGAATACATCCAAAAATTCGTGCAACGCCTTGTCTTTATTCCGCAACCGTTCCATTAGCAATTCGGTGTATGCGTGTGGCAACACTCCCGACGGCCCCGTCAACCCCATGAACGCAACCATCATTTCCGGCGGCGCAGCGGGTTCAGCGTCAGCGTTCTCAGGCACAATTGCATGAATTTGGCTGGCGGGAAAACTGAGCGTAACAGGCGTGCGAAAGCGTACGACTTCGCTTGCGGGGAGCGCAGCCTGACCGATTGGACGACGTGTCGCATAAATGCGTTCGAGCAAACGCACGGCCTGGAAAAAATTGAAGCGATACGGTTCCGCAAACAAAATTTCTTCCAGCGTAAATGCTTTTTGTTGGCTCGTGGATTCGGACATAAATACAGAAGAAATTAAAAGGCAAATATCAAAAGGCAAAAAAGTGACACTTATTTTTTTTTAAAAGATTAAGGGCGTAGCCTTCTGAATAGACTTTTGACTTTTGATATTTGCCTTTTGCCATTTGATTTTTTATATCAACACCGCTTCGCCAGCGCGTGGATTCCAGCGTTTCAGGTAACCTTCGCGCTGTTTGGTTTTAATAAGCAACTGATTGAACGAATTAATTGACGCGTACAATCCCAAAAATTTTTCCAGGACAGAGGCGAATAAAAATACGCCGCTCCCAACGTATTGGTCTTCATCAAATTCAATTGTGGTCTCAATGCCACGCACAAATCCTGTGCCGATGCGCGATCCGGTTTGGCGCACGACGCGGCGCGAATTGATATTGCTCAAACCCATAATTTGTTTGCGCGTGGCGGCAGAATCCATGAAATCATAGAGCATCAAAATTTCACGCAGCGCTTCCGGGTCGCCGTTGCGTTGCCCTTCGACGAGCGAAAGTTGATTCAACGACAAATGCGAAATCAAGCGCCATTGCGCGCCGCGTCGCAGCGGCGGGCGCAGAGTTTCTGTCGGCTTGCGCAAACATTTCACGCGCGACAACGGCCCCGCGTTTTCGACTTCAAAATCACCTTCGCGTCCACCAAACGGCAAGCGCCCTGGCAAATCACGATTCGTGCAAGTCACATGACAGGTAATAGATTCGACGGGCGGCACGTTCGGGCTAAAATTCAAATCTACCAGCGACAAATAAACTTCGGTTCCATCGTCTTCCATTCGCTGCGAAGCGCGCCGTGAGGCATACCAAAAAGCGCCTTGCTGATCGCGTTCGTACGCGTGCCGATAAGAATAGAACGGCTGAAATTCGCGCGACTGCTGTAAATAGGGATCAACCGTAGTCACCGCATCTATCGAAAAAATTTCTGTAGCAGTTTGCCGATGAATGTCAGGGATGACGTGGTATTCGTTTTGTTGCTGTGTGAGCTGAATCGGCTCAGCAATTTTTTTGAATAAATTAATGATCGGCGTGCAGCCTAATTGAAAAGTGCCTGCATCAATTTTTGCGCGCGGCGGCGTCACATCGCGCAGGTAAAGCAGAATTTCAACGTTCTCGCCAAAACCTGCCTGCGCGGCTTTGTCTAAGCCAGTGACATCAAAAAATAAAAATTTATCCGGGAACGAAAAATATTCCGTGAGCAACCGATAGCCTAAAAAAGAGCGCGGCGTGTAACTGAGCATCCCTTCGTCAGGAGCAAAACCAACAGGGTGAATCGCGCTGGCAGGCAATTTAATTGAACGCTTCGTCGCCACATCACGCAGTTCAACTTGTTGCAAATGCAAATGGTCATTGAAGAGCAATTCGTAGAGTGGATGCACAAGTTGCGCTTCTCCGTTGAGATAAAATCGCAGCGATGAAATTCCCTTTTCACTTTCGCTGGATTTCACTTTCAAATCAGCTAATTTTGTTTTGTGCAAACAACGCAAATTGATGCGCAAAACGGCTTCAGACCATTTGCCGCGTGAGCCGACCGGATCAAGCGATTCCAGCGCAGCAGAAGCAACCTCAATCGGCCACAACGTCACGGGATAGCTTGTACGAAAACGACATGGTGTGCCTTGCACAGGGCGCGAATACAAAGTTGTCTCGCGTTCAATTTCATAACCTGTAGTCAATTTTCCTTGTTGCGGATCAAGCGCAAATTGTGCGATGGACATCGAAGGTATAGGCGCGAGATAGTGCGGATATAAAACGTTGAGTAATGATTCCGTAATTTCAGGAAATTCGTCATCAATTTTTAAATGCACGCGACTGGTTAAGAACGAGAACGCTTCAATCATGCGTTCGACGTGTGGGTCTTCGCACTTATCCGGTTCCAGCAATAATCTGCCCGCAACCTTCGGATATTTTTCGGCAAATTCCGCGCCCATCTGACGCAAGAAAATCAATTCTCGTTCGTAATAACCAAGCAATTCGTCGCGCATAATGTTGCTTTATGGAGTCTGAGTAAACGCATCTTCGAGCGGCAAATAGCCAATGCCAACTTCCTGACTATTGGCAAAAAAGCTCAAGTCACGGCGGATATATTTACCGCTGCGTTGTCCATCTTTACCGGGAAATGGCGAATACGGTTCCATACAAGCAACCGTCGTATTTTTCTGATTGAAGATAACGTTCATGTGTGTGCCGCCAACGGTTGGATAGTTGAAAACAAGGATCATCGGCAAATCAATATTTGTATATTTTTTTAATGCCGCTGGCGTGATGTACTCAAGCTTGATACGAACTTCAGATGATTCACAGACCCGGCGCACGCCGGATAATGGCATCGAACCATCTTCGTTGGTCAGATAATCAAATTTTGTAATCAGATCGCTTTGCGAAAGATATTTGCGCTTGTAGTTCAACACCATTGCTTCTGTCCACCAGCTAATGCTTGCAGCCCAGCACGCATTTTTATCGAATTGTCCTGTCGGTGTCACATGTTTAGTGTAATCGTAGCCCATATTTTTCTCCCTAAAAAATTAGGCGTTTTTGTTTGGTCAGATGGTGGATCGTGACCATAAAAAATATCGCTAGGCTAAAAGCAAAGCCCTTTTGCGTAGCTCTTCTAAAATCGTAGGCAAACAATCGGCCAGATGATTGCGCAATTGCGCAGGCGATGAAAACGCCGCACCGTCAGCATCGGTTAAAGCGGCAGCTTCTGGCATTGTACTCAGTTGCTCGACAATTTCTGATTGCGTGCGCGTGCCATCCAATAGCGCCAACAACCGCACAGACAGCGGCGATTCCAAATCAATCGTCGCATGTAATAAGCTCGTAACGGCATTCCCTTGCGAGGTTTGATACCGCACTAATTTAGTGGTTTGCGGGCGCGCTGACACGCTTTCGGCAAGCGGCAATTTTGCACAGTGCAAATTGATTACATCCGCGCCGTAAGCCGCATACAAAATATTTTGCAACGTCTCAACGTCTTCGGCTGTGTGCTGTGCCGAATCAGTTAGCCCCAGGCATTCATACGCAGCCGCCACCAATTCAGTAAACGTAAACAGGCGCGGCGCATGCTTGGACAAAACAGCTAAGGCGGCCTTGGCAAGGGGGAAATCGGTGTGGATGCGAATTTTTTCGGTGAGCTTAAATTCTTCGATAATATCCGGCGCAAAATTGAGCGGTTCAGAATGTTCCATCGTTCGCGCTGTCAAAAAGAATTGCGCGAGAAATGCTGGTTTTGCCGAACGATCTAGTTGCAGTTCACTCCGACACAACAACGTTTGGCGAAAGATGCGACATTTCAAATAATCCATGTACTGTTCTTTTTGGATAATTTGTTCGGCGCTGAATTGTTCTAGTACATCACGCACTGCCGACGGAAACACAAATAACTGCGTCTCGCAAAAATCGGCTTCACTTAAATACTGCAAACCGTGCTGTGCGGCGTGACCGGCAAATTGATAAAAATAAACAGGCGAATTTTCATCGGCAAGAATATCGTGATAGATGCCTTCCTGATGCCGATACTCTTGCATCTCCGTCAGATTTTCCAGCACGAGATGCCCGTACAAATCGTCTTTGGCGGCGGCTGGCGAATCAAAGCGCTGCAAAATTAATTGCAAGAGTGCCAGCCCTTGCTGCACTTTTTGTTTGGGGTCATGAATGTTACGCGTGTGCATCCGCATCATATCGCGTGGCACTTGACGCAGGTAAGAACCCGGATAAGCGTTGTAGCTAATGTATGCAATGCCCTGCTCCGTCAAGTGGTGACGGCACAGGTGCATTAGTTGATCGCGCACGGGCGCAGGAACCCACGAATATACGCCGTGCGAAATGATGTAATCAAATTTGCCGATGGTTTCCGGCACGTCCATCAAATCGGCTTGGATCAATTGCAAGTTTTGGAAGCCCAAAGCCGTAATAAGTTTTTGCCCACTGGTAATTGCGCCTGCGGCCAAATCAATGCCAACGAATTGACTGTGCGGATACGCTTCTGCCATTGCATACAGATTCGTGCCATCGCCGCACCCAAGCTCCAGGACGCGACAACGATCAATCGGCGTCGGCTGCATTCCCATCAAAGTACCAATCGTCGCCAGCCGATCCGGGTGCGTTTGCGAGAAGGGATAGCTCGGATAAAACACCTCGTCATAAGAAAAGTTTTCCATAGCATTAATCACCTTGCACTTTGTATTGTCCGCTGCCTAATTCCAAGACAGTGTCGAATGTAATTGGTTCAGGAACGGGTTCCACTTTGAGCCGCGCGTCTACGCGAAATTTCAAAGCGCGTTCGTTTTCGCGCATCGGATCAATACTGATCGTGACGTCAACTAAACGCGGCTCGAACACACTGATTGCGGTTTCAAGCATGCGGCGCACACGATTACGTTCGGTCGGGCTTTTCAAGCTCCAACTAGAAAAATCCGGTAAACCAAAATTAGCGACCGAATGCACAGTTTCTTTCAAGTCCGCTGGAATGCCGCCAACGATTTGACGCGAATTGAGCAGCCATTCTAAATCGCGGCGCACCGCAGTTTTTAATTGCCGCAAACTTTTTTGCCGCGTGGCAATCGCTTCCGAAGACACCTCCGGCTCTTCATCAATCAACCGATCAATGATCGAAGGCGTAATCCGAATTTCGTTGTCGTATCGTGACATATCGCAATACTGAAAATTTCACTTACAAACCATCGTAAGCATTTGTGGTGCTGGCTGTATCACCATACGTCCGCGATGAGCTGATCGCAGTAAACAACATTCCCAAATTCGCGTCATCATAATCAAGCTCATATTGTCGCCGGATGCCATCCGCTACCACGAGCGCGTAATCAAACACATAGCGCAAATCGCCAGCATCTGTCACACGCCGCTCGTGCAGCAACATAAACAGTTGATGCGCAATATATGCGGTGGCCTCATCAACATAAACAGGGATGCGATGCAAATGATAATCATTTAAAGCATGAGTGCATTCATGAATGACCAACGCTTTCCAAGCAAGTTCACTAGATAATTGGGAAACAGGCGGCAATTGCAAAAGATTTGAACGCCGACTTCCATTCCCGGTACTGTCATAACAACCTAGATTTCCTGTCGCAACCTGTCTCACCCGTATCGTCTCGTTAAGAATCGCCTCTTTCACACGCCGATATCCATCAGGGTAAATGCGTATGTCAAAGCCTCTGGTGCGCGAGCGAATCCTGAAATTCAAATGCCTGACAGCCGCATCGTCTAAAGCTGCAGCAACTTGTTCTGTAAACGCATCAACGGACATGAACGTGGCGCTCCAATCAACCCATCAAGTAGTGAAGGAAGACACAGGCTTTGCTAACATCTTTATCCAACCAGCACCTCAAGCCTGTGCCTTCACCAACTTTAGACCTTAGCGTTTTTCTTCAAATCCCAACCAACTTTGCCTTTGCTGACAACACCGCCATCAGGTTTTTGTTCTTTGTACTCAATCACGACTTTGGCGAAATTGAGCGAGATTTGATCTGTGGGCATAACATCGCCGTGTGATGAACCGCCCGTTTGAAATGATGAAATTAGAATGTCTTCAAAATCAACAATCAAAAATTCATTTTGGTCGCCGCCAGCTTTGCGACAAGCCAACGTAGCCTTTTTGATGTGCTTACCTGAAGCGCAGGAAATAAACAGGTGCGGGCTGGAGCTATTGGTTTTCATTACGAAATGAAAATCCTGCATCGAAACTTTGCCTGCGCCGCCGCCGCCGCCGCCCGCGAACGAACCGGCTTGCGACGCACCCCATGAGAAAGATTCGATTTCGATTTCTCCTTTATGTTTGGCATCACCGCTTTCGCCTTGAATGCCTTCTATTTTCAAAAAATAATCTGAAGCTGCCATAAATTTCTCCTTGGAAAAGCAGCAAGCTTGCGGCTTGCAGAGATTATCGAGTGAATACAAATTTCACTCGCGGTTAATTGCGGACGACAAACAAACTAACAAGTTTGTTTTGAATAACCGTTTGCTGCGTGTAAACCGGAAGTGCTACTTAGCGGACTTCGGCAATTCGGCAACCAAACGTAGGGAGACTGATAATTCATCAAGTTGGAAGTGCGGGCGCAAAAACGCGACGGCTTTGTAAACGCCCGGCTTGCCTGGTACTTCGACCACGTCCACGCGCGCTTCACGCAATGGATATTGCGCTTTGGCGGCCTGACCTGCGTTGTCGTCTTCCGTCACATAATTGCGAATCCAACGATTCAGAAACGTTTCGCATTCGCTGCGTGACATGAAGCTGCCGATCTTGTCGCGCATCATCGCTTTCAAATAATGGGCAAACCGCGAGACTGCGAAAATGTATTGCAGTTGTGTCGAAAGACGCGCGTTTGCATTTGCCGCTTCAGTGTCATATTTCGCGGCCTTGTTGGCGGATTGTGCGCCGAAGAACGCCGCGTAATCGGTGCCTTTGCAATGCACGAGCGGAATAAATCCGAGGTCAGAAAATTCTTTTTCACGCCGATCAGTGATGGCAATTTCGGTCGGACATTTCAAAGCAACTTCACCTTCATCTGTCTCGAACGTATGCGTTGGCAACCCTTGGACAAGACCGCCGCCTTCAACACCGCGAATTGCTACGCACCAGTTGTACATTGCAAAGGCTTCCGTCAAACGCGTGCCAAATGAATATGCCGCATTACCCCACAAATATTTTTTGTGGTCAGTGCCGTCCACGTCCTCTTCAAAATTGAACGTTTCAGTGGGTACAGTTGCTTGACCGTACGGCAACCGCATCAACGTATGCGGCAGCGTCAAGCCAACGTAGCGCGAATCTTCTGATTCACGGAACGAACGCCATTTTGCGTATTCGACTTGATCGAAAATTTTCGCCAAATCGCGTACTTCGGAAAGCTGCGAAAAATCGTCCCACCCAAATAATCCCGCGCCTGCTGCCGAAACAAATGGCGCGTGCGCGGCGGCGGCAACCTGCGATATTTTTTCGAGCAAGAGCATGTCTTGCGGATGGTTACCGAATTCATAATCGCCGATTAGCGTTCCGAACGGAGCGCCACCGAACGTGCCGAATTCTTCTTCGTACACTTTTTTGAAAAGCGCAGACTGATCGAATTCCGGCGCTTTTTCTAAATCTTTCAGCAATTCTTTTTTGCTGACGTTCATCACTTTGACTTTCAATTGCGTGCCGGTTTCGCTCTCGAAAACCATGTGATGAAGACCACGCCAGGAACCTTCTAATTTTTGAAAATCTTCGTGGTGCATGACTTCGTTCAGTTGTGAGGAAATCAAGGTATCAATCGCAGCAATGCGCGCATTGATTGTCGTTTCCATGTCTTTCGACATGACGAGTTGACCTTCCATCACTTGCTGGACGAACTCGCCGATGATGTCTTTGGCGCGCGCGGTTTGAATTTCATTTTTGGCGCGCATTCCCTGATCCAAAATTTGCCCAAGTAAATCGCCTTGCGCTTCTTTGGTCACGGTTTGGGCTTGTCTTTCAACTTGCTCACTCATGATTGCTCCTTTTTAGCCATTAGCAGTTATTCTTTGGCTGTTCGGCTGTTAGCTAACAGCTTTCAATTAGTCTTCTTTCTTTACACCCAAGGCATCGCCAAGTTGTTTTTGAGCGTCGGCATTGTTCAGCACGTCTTCGAGCAACGCGCCCAATTTGTCATTGCCATCCATTTTGGCTAACAAATCGGAAAGGTTGCGGCGCGCTTCGACCAGGCGGCGCAGCGGTTCGACCTGTTGCGCAATTTGGTCAGGATGAAAATCATCCATGCTGCGGAAATTCAATTCGACGCCGAGCTTACTGCCATCGTTCGTCAGCTTGTTATCAACCGCATAAGTAATGCGCGGTTTCATACCCGCAAGTACGTTATCGAAATTGTCGCGGTCAATTTCCACAAATTTGCGATCCCGCATGCGCGGCAGCGGATCAACAGGCTTGCCGGAAAAATCACCAAGCACGCCTACAACAAAAGGCAATTCTTTCATTTCAACCGCGCCACCTGTTTCGACTTCGTAGCTAATCTGGACGCGCGGAGGACGAATCCGACTGATTTTTTGCTGAATACTTTCACGCTTTGCCATAGTTCACTTCCTTTGCAGCTCAATTCAGAGCGATTGAAATTGCCCAGCGTCAACGGCTGGGTCGGGTTATCGAAAAATTCAAAGCAAACAATTTTTACTCGTTACTGTTGTTCGTGTTAAAACCTAAAACTTCACGCAAATTTTCAAGCGTAGTGCCATCCTTGACGACATCAGCCAGCCATTCATCAAGCGGCATATTGCCCCATTTCACAGCCCGCTGAACGGCATACGAGACAGGGCTGTGAGGTTCAGATTGCCGAAAGAAATTAGCAATTTCGCTCAGGCGTTTAAGCGCTTCCTGACGATTGCGGATTGCTCCGCCACTGATCGCTCCGCCACCGCTTGCGATCCCCAGAGATTGCCCTTCACCATCAGTTTCGCCGTCGCAAACTTCCGCCACTTCGTTATCACGCGGTTCCGCAGCACGTTTTTCTTTCGCCAATAATTCAACCAATGTGCGCACTTCGTCCAACGATTTTTTTAGTGCGCCCAAGCCTGGCGTTTCGCGCGCAAATTTCTCATCCATTGTCGCGTCAAGCGCCTGCATTTGATCCCAGCATTCGTTGATGAGACTCAATCGCGCTTCGATAAAATCGCGCGACGTTGCCGCTTTCGCCTTGCGCCACAAATCCCCCGTGATGCGATTTTCTTTTTCAGCCTGCGCTTTCAAAGCCGAAAGTTTTTCTTGTTCGTCGAAGCCAAGCGCTGATAAATCTTCGGGAATGTCGAATTGCTTAGAATCCTGATATTGCAGGTACGAATATTGCGCTCCGGCTGTCAGCGGAAATTCTTTGAGCACATCACTGAGTCGTGCATCCATCGCCGCAATCACATTGCCACGCGGCGCCAGCGGGCTTTCGTCATCTTCGGGATCAATTTCGGGGTGAATATTTTCCCAGAAATTTTCCAGCAACATACGAACCAAATGTAATCCATCACGCAATCCCGCCCACCGATCAAGCTTCGCATTTTTTCCTAAGCCTTCAATCAACCACGCAGCGAGTTGTAAGTCTTTGGATTTTTTACTCAGCGCTTGCGTCGCCGTCTGAATAACTTTGGGCCAGTCGGCGACTTTCAAATCACGCGCCCAATCGCCTTGCGCTAAAACTTCGTCTTCGCGCCGTGCCTCTTTGATAACTTCGTAAGTGTTGTCATAGCGCAGACTCTCGCCTGCCGGATTGTCTCCGTCAATCGGCGCGAGCAAGGCATCTAAATCTATAATCGGGGGAACAGAAACTATCTCGGACATTGGATTCTCCGTTTTGTCAATCGTTACTCAGCGGCGGCTTCGCCCACAATTTCTTCATCTTCGGCTTGGGCGTGAAAGGTAATTGAACGCACATCCAAAATTGGTTTGTCTTCATCACCAATCATCCATATTTTGGTTCCTGCGCCGCGTACCAAATCAGCAGCAAGCTCCCGCCATTCACTTAATCGCCCTAGTTTTACTTGCTCATCAGCATCAGCGCTTGAGCCTGCATACAAAGCAAAGGCAAAAAATTGTGCTTGCGTGCCATCTATCAAAACCACACGCACCGGAGTGAAAAGCAAATCGCGCAATTGTTCAGGCGCAGCAATTTCCAGTTCACGAATTTGCTCAAACGGAATCCACGCGTATTGCTCTTTGATGGCGACTTCCAATACAGGCGCGGTGAAATCATCGGCATCGCGCAAGTCATAAAATTCTGCGCCATCGCAAACGCCGGGCAACGCGGGGCGTTGTTTTTCGGCTTTGTCGAGCAACAAACGTGCTTCTGAATTATTGCCATCGCGCACTTGATTAATCGCGGCAAGATGTAAATCAACGTAATCAGGAGGATCGGCGAGAAAATGCGGATGCACGCCTTCAGCCCATAAATTGCGGCGTTCGCGCGCAGCTTGCAGGCAATTGCGATACGCAATCACGCCCGCTTCGGTTTGCGCGTTTTGCGTCGCAATCACGTCCAGTTGTTTTGCAGCGCGGTCGTATTCTCCGGCGAAGCACAATAATTCAAATAAAAAGGTGCGGGCTGAAGTATCGGTCGGACGCGCTTTGACTTCACTGATAAGCTGATCTATGGCCGCTTTCAGTTGGCCTTGCTCAAACAGTTGTTTGGCGCTGTTCATTGTTATCTCCTTCGCACAACCCTCAATGAAAAAAGCGAATTTTCAAGGGCAGAACTGGCAACGCGTGAAAATAAATCTCGTGTTATGCAATTGCCTATTTGTAAGAATCCGGCGCGCGCAATTTATTAAACCCAAGCGTGAACGGATTATTGCTGGGCGGCGTGAGCGTAGCGCCAATGCCACTCCAGTTGAATTGATATTTCCCACCGCTCACCATTTTGAAAACACCCCATAAGCCTTGATAGTTCGCAACTTCTCTAGCTTGTGCAGGCGTAGCAGTAACAGCCGTGCCTTGCGTGGGCGGCGCGGCTTGCGCTTGTTCTTTATCGGTCACTAAAACTTTAATCCCTGTTTCGTTGGAACCAGGCCACGACGGACTACCTGTCGAAGCCGATCCATCCGCCAGAATTTTTGCGCCGTCGGCAGAAACTTCAACTTTCTTATTCACAGGCGCTTTGAGCTGCAATGAATAACTAATTTTCGGTTGCTGACTCGTGCCAAATAATCCCGCTTGAATTTTGAAAGCATCATTGAGATAAGCCACCGCCGCTTCAGAAAATTCAGCGGGATTCGCAGATTTCAACTGTCCGGGAGTGCCTTCAACTTTGCCGCTCAGGAATTTTTTGTAGAGGTTTGTTAGCTCGCCATCAACGGGATTGAAGAATGCGACCAAATCAGGTATTTGCACATCGGCATTGCTCGCGCTGAACGGATAACGACCTTCCAACTTGCGCGCATTCGCAACCAAATTCTTCCACGCATCTTCCAGATTTTTGGCTTCGACGCCGGATTTGACTTGGCCTAATGTGGCAATCGGGCTACCTAAAAATTCAGCCGCAGCCTTGCTGCCTGGTGATTGTTCGAGCGGTTTCAGCAAATCACCTGCATCGCCAACTGTTTTCTCAAAATCTTTATTTTCTTTCAGCGCGGCAATCGCTTCGTTCCAGTTGCTGCCTGGTGCGGTGCGTAATTTGTCGCGGACTTCGCCGAGCTTACTCAGATAACGCGCACTCGCTTCACTGCCAGCAAATTTAATGAGCGGTGAAAATGCACCTTCGATTTTTTGATCTTTGATACCAGCTTTGCTCGCCAAAAATCCTTTGAGCCAAGCCAGCGCACCGCTGTCTTTAGGCGGCTCCGAAAGATTTGTTTGATTAGCAACGTAGGCGATGACTTTGTAGAGCGCAGAATTTTCCTGCGCCAATGTGCCGAGCGCTTCGACCGCAGCATTTTTGTTGCTAAATTTTTTCACGCCGACACCGCGCAGGAATTTTTCCCAATGCGCAGCGTAATCGCTGGAATAGCGCGCTTTCAATTCGTCAATGTTAATGCCTTGTGCGGCGGATTTTTCGCCCATCACCCAATCATCTTTGCCGCTGAGTTCTTCTTTCACTGAGGCCATTGCATCGCCTGTTACATGCTTGTAATAAGCGCGTTTCGTGAATGCGTACGGCACGGGATGCGGTGCAGATTCTTCGAGCAATTCGGAACCTTCCTGCCCTTCCAAAACTTTCGGCAAATCAATTGCCTCACCGAGCTTATTAATGCGGCGTACGACGTCGTTGTAAACGCGCTTTGTCGGCGAATAATTTTTAAGCTTGGCGCGCGCGGAATTGACGCGCGTCAGTTCCGCCAGCGGACGCGGAACGGTTGCATCATCGTCTTCATGCACCGCAGCCTGCTCGGCATAAAACGCTAAGTTTTCTTTTTTGCCGCGTTCAGATGCGGCTTCGTCCCAATACGTGCTGAGTTTTTCTTCGACGAATTTCGGATCAACGCGCTCCTGACTTTCGAGCATTTTGTAGGCTTGCAGCTTGTAATAATATTCGTCGAGCTGATCTTCGTTCGCCGGATTCGTCGCATCCAGTTCGCTTTCCAATTTCGTTAGCGCTGGCGACAAAAACCGTTGCGAAACGAAATCAAAATACACCTGCCGCGCACGCGTACGCACTTTGCCGCCGGAATACAAACCAAAACGATGCGAGAGCGAGCCAAAGAAACTGTGATCGTATTCGTCAATGGTTTGCAGCGTTGTGCGCAATTTTGACAAATCCGACATTTCAGTTTCGGTGGGTTTGAGTTCTTTTTGTCCGCGTCCGGCTTCGTAATGATCTAACACGCGTTTGGCATTTTCCTGCACTTCAGACAACATCGAATTGTTTTGGAAGAACGAAACGACGGAGCCGCCAAACCACAATAAACAGGCGGCTGCGAGCGCGCCTACGCCAAGTTTCACTTTGGCTAATTTATTGGGTGCAGCCTTTTGCGACTGGAACGAAGCCGCAATGTCTTTGTCGCGGAAAATTACCTGTTTGAATAAATCTTCAGTAAAAATACCTGTACCGTTGACGCGACCATCCCCGCCAATGGCATTGCTGGTGAAATAAAATCCGCGCAAGAGCGGTAATTCACTGAATGGATTGGGGCGAAATAAGGCAAGTGTGAATAAGCCCAATTTACGGCGCGTTTCAGCAAAACGCAGCGGGAAATTAAAAACTCCATGTTGTGCGGCGGGCGTACCAGCGTTGCTCAGTTGAATCAAACGACGTTTCATCAACGAGTCTTGTAAATAATCAAACTCTACATCAAAGAGCGCATGCGCCGTGCTGGATTGCGCGAGCGGAATCGTCGCGCCCCACACTTGCGAGCGCTCGTTTTGTGGTAGCGACGCAAAATATTCATTAAAACCGGGCAGCGCGTCCGCATGCGAAAAAACTAAATACACAGGGAAACGCACGCCTGTGCTTTTCATCGCTTCATCAAGTCGCGCGCGCAGCACCTGCGCCTGTTGCTCGATTTCAGCTTCGTTCGCTTGCAAAATATTGGTCGCGTTTACGGTCAACACAAAGCCATCCAATGCGCGATTTTTGCGATATTTTTTGAGCGTATCGAGTACACCTAACCATTCGTCACGATCCTGCCCTTCGGTCAAATACCGGCCTGCGGTGTCGAGCAAAACTCCGTTATCGGTGATGCGCCAATCGCAATCACGCGTGGCGCGCACTAGATTTTGATCGGCGCGGCGTTGACTGGGGAGCGCATTAAAACTGAGTCCGGCGGACAGGGCGAGTGAGGTTTTGCCGCTGCCGGGCGGGCCTGCGATCACGTACCAGGGCAAACCATAAATTGCATCGCTAACTTCGCGATTGCCTAAATTGTTAGTGCGTAAAAATTGTGAGGCTTCTTCTGCACTGCGCGCAAGTTCTTCGTATTGACGAGAGGCTGTCAGCGCGTTGTTTACTTTTGGTGCTTCAGAAATTGCGCCGGAATTGGCTTTCGCGGCGCGATTTTTACGAAGCTGCGCCAGCAAAATTCCAAGCGGCCAGCATAACAAAATCGCGGCAACCAGAATGATTTGCAGAATTCCGAGTTCTTCGCTCAAAAACAAAACGAGCAGGATAGCAATTCCTGTCAGCGTAATGAGAGCAGAGTATAAAATTAGCTTTTTCAGGCTAAGTGCAGGCATTATTTTCTTCCTAATCCAGTGGGGCGAGCTGGGTGAGGCTCAACGGAAACAGCAAGGTAATTTTGCTCGCTGGTTTCAGGCGTACGAATCGCGAAAGCGGATTCGCTAAATATTAATTTCAACAGGGGACGGAGCGGGGGAACTAAAAAAATCTGGGGGATATTACGTTATTCCAATCGGGCTATTTTAATAGCAACTCTTTAATTCCGTTGGATTGATTTGTCAGTAGAAATTGAAATAACAGATAACTCAAGGCAACAATGCCAAGTGAAGCCGCAGCGACCATTTTGACCCAAGCAGGAAGTTCCGGGACTTTTGCTTCTTTCAGTGACTCCGGTTGATCGGTTAGCTTCCAGTGTGGCGCAAGTACACCGGCTTGTAAACGGCCAACACGGCGTAAGTGTTCTGCGATATTTTGCAAAACACCAGGCAACTGGTCTTCCAGAAAAGTATCGTATTTGCCCTTAAAGCCAAGCAACATACAAAGATAATAGACCTCAATCACATCAGCTTCTGCTTCAGCATTTTTGAGTAGATTATCCAAGCGCTCAAAGAATTTAATACCAGCGAATTGCTCTTTGAAATATTCCAACTGAAGCGGATAACGTTCCCATTCATTGCGGACAGGAAAACCACCGGTCAAAACGGTCTCATCTACAAAGGCTGCCAGCGCAAATTTTGCGTTTTGGAGCTGTGTTTCTTTGTAACCAAGTTGTGCGCCGCGCGATTCCATTTCCTGTAGCCAGGCAGCTACGGTGTGTCGCATCTCAGCCGAAGGCACAAGCTGTCCCGCGCGAATACGCATCACCATTTCTAAAATCGGAGTGGCGAGGCTGACTAAATCTTTTTCCGTACTCTGCGAGTTGGACTTCATTTGTGTTTTCGTAACGGCGCTCGACATAAAATACAACAGCGAGGCTAGGGTTTAATTGCGTACATTTCCAATTTGGCGTCCGGAAATTCATCTGGCACACCGTGAGGAACATAAATAGCGACGGTTTTTAAGCCAATAATTCTTTCCCAAAAACGCGTTAACGCCAAATCCTGCGAGTTTCGATCCAAGCGAAAATAATGCATCCCGACACGCGTTGGAATCGGGCCAGGAGCGGGCGAAGCATGCTTCAACGTGACCCCCATCAACGCGTTATTAATGACAGCATCAATGCCATCACCATCAGCAATTTTCAGCACAACCGGCACGCGCGAAATCAAACGGTCTTCAGGAATATTGGCAGCGACGCCTAAAATAAATTCAGCCGATTTTAAAAGCTGATCGTCATTGACGCGTCCGACGTACAAAGATTCCCTCACCTTCTCAAGCGGAATCGGGACACATCTTTCTGGAACTCCAACATTCAAAAGATCACGAATTTCTATTTCAAGCTGGCGAAAGGTGCCGTACAAATCAGCGTGATCGTAGCGCACAATGTCTTTTGGATGCCGATCCACTGAAAAGGTCATCAGCGCGCCCGCGAGCGAAATCATCTCTCGATACAAGCGCTCAGGATGCACAATCCGCGTGCGAAATAAATGCGCCATCACTGGAATCGCAGCGTTGATGGCGTTGAGCATCCAGAACACTGTCGTGTCATCGGCAGTGAAGGTCACCTGTCCGGCTCCGCCTTGCCTGCGCCGATCACCGAGCGAGCGACTTTTTGCAATGAGCAATTCTACCAATTGCCTAAGCAAGTTGCTCAGCCAAGGTGAAGCACCAAGATGCAACGCAGGTGGAACGAATTTGTCAGAAAAAGTCAATTGTCCGGTTGCCGTGCGCTCCAGCTCTGCAATTTTGATGCTGCTATATCCATCACGTAATTCGTCGGCGAAGAGAATTTTAAAATTGCCGCGCGCAAAGGCGAGTTGTTGTTCGTTTTCGCCAGTGGTCTCGTCAATGCTCGTACCAGCTTCCTGCAAATAGCGTACGACCGCGTTCGATTGCTCGCCATTGGCCTGAAAATTCGCAGCGCCTACACGATTAAAAGGAATGGCAAGATAAACATCCAAACTGGTCGCCGCCGCCGCAAAATGGTCTTCGACAGGTCGCGGATCAGGCGCTGGCCCTAATTGCGGAATGCTGACAATCAGGCCATCAGGCATTACGCCGCTGCAACTTAAAATTTCAACAAAGCCGTTCGCAATTGCATCACGGTTAATTTGCAGATCAAGCATGCCCCACTCGTACGGTGCAAGGGAGGCAATCCGCGTATTAAGAATGTCTTCGTGGTAATTGTCGGATTGCTGAAAGTGGTGCGGAGTGAGGAGCATGCCCTCGTTCCACACAACTCTGCGGTAACGGCTCATAGTGTAAAAAGTCAAAAAAGAGCAAATGTCCGACTGGAGGATTTGGGGCTGAACGCTGGTTTGTGGACTAACAGCTTAAGTCGGGCGTAAAAAAGTTTGCCGATTCAGTTCAACAAACTCATCAGTTTTTATAATTAATTTCAAGTACTGCCACAAAATAAAGACGGGCGGATTTTGTGACAACCATATTCATTTGTCAATCATTCTTTTCAATAATTTGCCCTATAATTGTTGAGCCTGAGAGCGAAGCTTGCAAACACGGGGAAACAGGTATTATCGCTCTCGCATTTTTTCTAAATAAGCGGCAACTTCATGCGGCGAAGCCATCATATGCCGATGCGTTAACCCGGCGGGAATTTTACTGAGCAAGGAACTGTGTGAAGCATGAACCGATTGTGCATCCCAATGCACAAAAAAATAATTTGGGCCGTAATCCGATTCATCGGCGCGATCATTGACGAAATGTAATTGCGGTTCATGGCGATGGCGCGTCAATGCGCGGGCGCTGTCAAAACGATGTCCGTGTCCGAAAAATTTGCCAACTTTTTCCATCCAGGAATTGATGGCAAATCTTTCTGCCTTCAGCGCTCGCAAAAATTCGTCACGGTCATGGACGCGGATTTCAAGGTAGCCGACTGCTACGCCAATAATTTCGCGCATCTGCGACCATGCGTCAGGAATCGCACCCAATTGTTGCACGAGGTTTTGAATCGTCAGCAACTTTTCTTCGTCGGTGCCGCGATTGTCGGGATAATAAATCAACCGCATCAATTCGGCGTGCGCCAGCGTCTCATGCTCCAAATGAAATTCATCAGACAGTGATTGCCGCAACAAGACAGGAAGCAATAATTTTTTATCGTTTTTTGTCAACTGCGACCAAAATTCGTTTTGCACGGGACTGATTTTATCTATTTTCAGATTTTCGCACAAAAAAGCGGGAGCTAAAAAGCTCCCACCATTTTTTGCTCTTATTCGTGGCAAAGCCTAAAGCTGCTCACCATATTTTTTCTGGTATTCTTCTTTTGCGCCTGACACCCAATCATCACGCATAATGCGTCCGCGAAAATCTTCGAGCAGATGATCGTAATGCTCAATGTCTTGCTCATTCCATGCGGCAATTTGCCGGAACAAATAGATGCCGTGACCATTGAGCAACCGCTCCAGTACCGGGCCGATGCCGAAAATCTTTTTCAGATCATCGCGTTCTTTTTGCGTGGCTGTTTCTGACTTGGTCAGGCGGTCTGTTTCTTTTGCATCCCGATCCACTGCGCCCCGCGACAACATCTCTAATTCCGTGATGCGCGCATGCAATCTGGCGAGCTCCCGCTCTTGCTCAATACTCTTCGCTTCACCTTCGCGTAATTTCGCATTCGCTTCTTCCAGCTCATTCAACCGAAGTTGCAATTGAGAAATTTCAGAGTTGCGGTCATTAAGCTGAAGCGCCAATGGCTCTAGCTCATTGATACGCAGGCGCAGTTTCGACAATTCGCCCTGGCCTTGCTGTAACGAATTACTGACGCCTTCAAATTCGACCAGACGGCGACGCATACTGACTAATTCTTCATCGCGCGCCTGCTCATTACTACTGAAAAACAGAATTTTCTCATCACGAATTTTAATTTCACCGGACAGTTTTTCCAGTTCTGCGAGCCGTGAATTGAGTTGATTTATCGAATTGTCTTTCGCTTGCAAAGATGATGCAAATTCGCTTATCTGCGAATCGCGTTTTTTCACTTCGCCCGCTAATGGCTCAAGCTGAGCAAGGCGCAACCGCATTTTCACCAACTCTTCATCACGCGCTTTTTCGTTGCTGCTGAAATATTCGATCTTTTCATCGCGGACTTTAATTTCATCTGCCAATTTTTCCAATTCGCCAATACGCGAGGTCAACTTATTTAATGAAGCATCTTTGATCTGCAATACTGCTTCAGTTTCTCGAATACGGGTTTCACGTGCTTTGACTTCGCTGAGCAATGGTTCAAGTTCAGAGATGCGTAAGCGCATTTTTACTAATTCTAAATCCCGCTCCTTAAGGCCTTCGTTGAGTGGTTCCAACGAAGTAATTTTTTGTTTTAATTCTGCTACCTCTGCATCACGATCTTTAAGTTGAAAACTGAGCGGTGTAAGCAAGGCAAGGCGGCTGCCCAGATCAGAAAGTTCCGTGTCTTTTGCGTTGTGGCTAGCCCGCAAGGCCGAAATTTCAGTCTCATAGGTACTTGCTTGTTTCTGACTTTCACCAAGCGCTGCTTCAAGATTTTTAACTCGGTCCTCACTTTCGGCAAGTTGTCCCGATAAAGATTCCTGTTCAGTAAGCCGCGCTTGTAATTGCGAAATTTCCGCTTCGCGTTCTTGCACACGCACAGTGAAGGGTTCTAAGGCACCGATCTGCAAACGCAAATTAGCTAATTCAGAATCACGCTCTTTGAGTTGTCCGCTGAGCGCTTCCAAATCATTCACGCGCGCTTGCAGCATATTAATTTCAGTGTCTTTGTTCACGCCTGCGCTAGTTGCTGATTGCAGTTGGCTCTCCAGTTCAGCGAGCTTAGCGTCACGCTGCGAAAGCTGCGCAGACAAACCAGAAATTTTCTCCACCTCATCTTTGAGTTGAGCAATTTCGGCATCCTTCACTTTGAGCGTAGCCGCGCCATCTGCTGTTTTCCGGTTGACATCAGCGCTTGCAACTTCCATCTCGCGCACACGATTTTGCAGAGTTGTAAGCTCGGCCTGCTTCGCCTTGAGGTCAGTTTTAAGTTGCGTTTCTAAGGCTGCGATTTTTACTTCGCGCTCTTTTAATTGCACCGCCAGCGCAGCATCTTTTGCTTTGAGATCAGATTTTAATTGGGTTTCCAAGGCAACAATTTTTTCGTCCCGTTCCTTTACCTGCACAGCCAACGGCTCAAGATTTTTGAGGCGGAACAGTGCTTTCGCTAATTCTTGTTCTTTGGCTGAAAAGTTAGCGGTTAAAGCCGCAATCTCAGTAGTAGCTGACGCGTTCTTAGTGGCTTGGCTTGCTGCCGCAGCTAATTTTTCCTGTAACGCTTTTCGTTCAGTTTCTGCCTCAGCTTTGGCTTTTGCCAAAGCCGCATCAGACTCAGCTTTGGCGGCTGCCAGTGCGGCAGCGGATTTTTCATTTTCGGCCTTCAATTCATCCAATTCGCTGATGCGAGCATCTAAATCTGCCTCCAACGCTTGGTATTTTGCCTCGGATTCATCAACCCAACTGTCACGAGTTTTTACGGTTTCTGCCATCGTTGCAAGTTCCGATTGCAACGAACCAATTTTAGAATTTGCGGCGGCCCAATCAGTACGCAAGCCAGCTAATTCCTGTTCACGTAAGCGCAAACGGCTGTCACGTTCTTCCAGCAACGTGGTCGAATTGGCAGAACCAAAAATTCTGCCCAGCAACCAGCCTACAATTGATCCAAGCAAAGCAGCAGCAAGCAAACAAGGTAAAAGTTGATACCATTCCATAAATTACTTAGCCTCCTTCACAACCGTAAATTCAATGCGTCGGTTTTTCTGTAATCCTTCAGGTGTGTTGTTATCTGCAATGGGTTTATTGGCCCCGTATCCTTTGGCGCTCAAGCGTTCACCTGCTACGCCTTTTTCTATTAAATATTTGCGACATGCTGCCGCGCGCCGTTGGCTCAAGTCCACATTCATTGCGGCAGCACCACGCGCATCTGTATGCCCACTCACTTCAACGGGAATGCCGGGAACCTGCCCCAAAACCTGTACCATTTGATCCAAAATCTCTTTGCCCCTAGGCGTGATAATGTCTTTGCCGGTCTCGAACTCAACAATTTTTCCGGCAATCATTTGGTTAAGCCTGGCCTGAAAATCAGCGGTCTGTGCTGCGGTGATTTTGCCTTTCACCAGCACATTGTCTATCACAGCAATATTTGCTCCCGCGTTTTTCGTTGCCTCCGCAATCAATTTGGCTTTCGCCTCATCGGAATCAACAAGACCTTTCACCGTCACGCTTTTTGCATCCAGCGCGATGCCGCCTTCGTTATTGGCTTGCGTAGCGAGAGGAAGAAGTGTGAGCGCCTTCGGCACCCAGTCTGCATTTGGTAAAGCGCGTGAGTTGCTAATCTCTAAATTATCAACAAATTTTCCTTCACCATATAACTCTTTGGCGCGTGCCAGCACTTTGTTTTTGGTTTCCTGATCGGGCAAGGTTCCGGTCAAAATTACGTTGCCATCCAAAAGCCGTGCGGCTAAATCCGGCGCAGCCAACGCGGCAGTCGGAATAACCACAGTAGGCGCGCTGTCACTTGCGCTAGATGGCCCGTGCCTCCATAAGCACATAGCACAAAGCAAAATAAAGAGAGGGATGCCGATGCCGAGTACGCCTGCGCTTTTCAAACGATTGTTTTGCAATCCTCGATAGCCAACCCAAACCAAAACCCCCAAAATCACAACCCAAAGCAGTAGAAACAAAGCTCCACTGTTCATGCCAATCCTCCTTATCCATATCCCTCGTTTCGCGGGACAAAAACTTCGCCCACACCTTCCAAATCCTTGTGACTACAATTGTATTAATTGCCGTAAGACAAAGCCGTCGTCTTTGCTTACCCGAACAAAGTTTCTTTGGTAAGTATGTTGTAGTTATCACCTACAAAACTGAGTGGTGGGACAATCAATTTGCGCTATCTTGGAGTTTTCAGCGTCACAACACCGCCCTAACGAATCCGTTGCCCCGAATAGCGCTTGTTGATGGTTAATTTTGTAATAAATTCGACCGCTAAAATCTAATCCAGTGTTTTGGGATGCGTGCTTTACGAGTGGAGCTTAGCATTGCAAGTTTTTCGCTGTCAATTCAGGAGGGAGAAAATACCGAATCGAAAGGCTTGATCTTATTGGCCATGAGCGCCTAACGCGTTTTAAGTCAGGAAAATGCGTGCAGTTAGCGAAAAGTCGAGGCAATTGCAGTTGCTGCTGAGAGAATGGTGAGGAAAATAATTGTGTAAAATCGAAAGGCTAACTTTAGCTGGATTATTGAAATTGGCTTAGGTAAGCGCGCAGCATTTGTTGCCCATAGAACAAAGCAATGATTGCACTGATGCCGATAGGTACGCCAAATGGCATGCGCAATTTCAGCCCTTTGCGGCTGATAAGCGCGGCTGCTCCTCCAACAATTGTTCCGAGCAATGTACTCAGCAACAAAATCAGGAGCGTCTGTTGCCAGCCCATAAATGCACCAATGAATGCCATCAGTTTGATGTCACCCAAGCCCATGCCTTCAATGCCGCGGATGTAAAAAAATGCTGCACGCAAAAGCCATAACGTTCCGCCGCCAACCAGCGCTCCAATCACCGCTTGCGTTAGCGCGTACGCCGCAAAATGACTCGCTGGTGGATGCGGAAGAAGTTGCGGGCTTTTGTAAAACGCAATCCACCAAGCTGCTTGTGCAAGGAGGCCAAAAATCAGCACAAACTTGACGACTTTTTTTGTTTGTTGCTCCCACTTGACGTTGAGCGCAGCCTCTGCTGCTGTTTCGTCTTCATCGTCGAATTCGTGATATTTACTGAACAAAATATCTTCCAGTTTATCCACCAACCAAAGGGCGGGAATTGCCAAAGCTATCGCAATAAAACTGAGCCATTGTGTAACTGAAAGATTGCTTAATGCCTCTGGTAACCAAGCAGAAATTGGCTGCAAATATTCATCATTTGCAAAATTGAAATATGTAACGATCATGATGGCGAGCAGGCAAAACAATAAGGCGGGATAAGTAATCACGTCCGGCAAAAGCAAATGTTTGGCATCAATAAAAATTAAAGCGACGAGAATAGCAATAAAAATTGATTGCGCTATCCCTAAAGTAGTAATGCCATCATTCCAATATACGACCGCAAGAAATAACAGCCCGACCAATAATTCTACTGCCGGGTAAATCCACGAATAACTCGCTTTGCAAAACCGACATTTACCGCCCAAAATTAAATAGCTCAAGACAGGGATATTATCGTACGGTTTCACGTTTGCTCCGCACGAACCGCAATGCGAAGCGGGAAACGCGACGGATTCGGCACGCGGCACACGATAGATGACAACGTTAAGAAAACTGCCAACAATTAAGCCGAACGCCATTGCTACGATAAATTGCGCGAAAAGCGGAATGTCTGGGAAGAGATGCATGTTTTTTGGATGAAAATAACGGGCAAGATTAATCGTCAGGTGGGGCGTAAAAGCCGCATTAGACCTGTATTTGCAGAAACCTGTCAAGCATAATCAACCGCATGAAAATTTTGCAGGTGTGTTCAGCGCAAACTATGGGTGGAGGCGAACGTCACGTCATTGATTTGACGCGCGCGCTGATCGAACGCGGACACAAATTGCATTTGGCAGTACGAAAAAATAATGCCTTGCGCGTAGAGCTAAAAAATTTGCCGATTATTTGGCATGAGATTCCGCTGCGTAATGCACTGGATATTTTTAGCGCTCTTGCGTTAGCAAAAATCATTCGCGCTGAAAATATCGAAGTGATGCATGCGCACGTCGCACGCGATTACACAATTTGCGGCCTCGCAGCCAAATTAGCGCCCGTGAAATTTTTCCTCACGCGCCATCATTTCAATCCGATCAACGCCAACTTTTTCTATCGCTGGGGACTTGCTAACGTCACTAAACTTATTGCAGTTTCGCAAACAGTAAAAACCGAATTGGCCTTGGCTTTTCCCGAATTACAAGCACGAATTGTATTAATTCCAAATTGGATTGATCCCCAAAAAATCGCCACTCTTAGCAAAGAAAAAGCGCGCGAGGCATTGGGAATTCAACAGCAAATAGCAGTGGGAATTATTGGACAAATTAGCCCAGCCAAAGGTCAACACTTTTTTTTACAGGTCGCCGAGCATTTGCAACATAATGAAAATTTACCAAGCCTCCCCTGCTTTCTTATCGTAGGTAAATCTCAAACAGTAGAAGAGCAAAATTTTGAACGCGAATTGCGTATTTTTTCTGGTCAGCTAATAGATTCAGGCATAGTGAAATTTACTGGGTTTATCCCTGATATTATAACTAAACTAGCAGCCTTCGATATTATTGTTGTGGCTTCAACGAATGAAGGTTTTTCACTTGTAACGATTGAGGCAATGGCTGCTGGTTGTGCAGTGATTGCTTTTTCAAGTGAGGCTTTACAGGAACTAGTCCAGCACAATAAAACTGGATTGCTATGCACACCTCAGAATACTAAATCATTGTTACAGACATTAACTGACTTAGTTATGGATCAAGAATGGCGAAGCGAGCTAGGGCTTGCAGGCCAACATTACGCGCTGGCAAATTTTGGACGTGAGAATGTGCTCAATCAAATCACCACACTTTACGATCAAGCTCAATAATTCGCTCCTTCCTCAAAAAACTATTGACAGGATCAAATTTTAGACTTAATCTAAACCCACGATGACGGACGATGTATTCAAAATTTTATCGGATAGTGGCATTCAGCCTTCGGCACAACGTATCGCGGTGGCACAATACGTGCTGAGCACGGAAGAACATCCGTCGGCTGAACAGGTTTTTGCTACTGTGAGTGCAAATTTTCCGATGATTTCGCGGGCGACGATTTACAACACGCTGAATCTTTTCGTTGAAAAAGGCTTGTTGCGTGAAATGCATATTGCGCCGGGGAAAGTTGTGTTTGACCCCAATTTATCGCGTCATCATCACTTCATTGACGAAGATTCGGGTGCTATCAGCGATATTGATTGGCATCAGCTTGAAGTAAACAATCTCGGCAGCCTCAAAGCTTATGAGATTAATGATTATCAGGTCATCCTGCGCGGCAGAGCCAAAAAGTAGAAACGCAGTACATCTCTTTTTTTGCCAACAGGTTAGACTAATTCTAATTTTATAACTTAACAAGGAGTAGATTATGTTAACTATTGGAGACAAGCTACCAGCTTTCAAATTGCAATCCGTTGTCAGCATTGAAAAAGGCAAGGAATTCGAGGAAATCACTGACGCTTCATACAGCGGTAAGTGGAAAGTGCTGTTTTTTTGGCCGATGGATTTCACGTTTATCTGCCCGACCGAAATTGCTGAGTTCGGCAAACGCAGCGGCGATTTTTCTGATCGTGATGCGCAAGTGCTCGGAGCCAGCACCGATTCACATTTCGTTCACCTCGCGTGGCGCAATAATCACGCCGATTTGAAAGACTTGCCAATCCCGATGCTCGCTGACACAAAGCGTGAGCTTTCAACTGCGCTCGGCATTTTGCACAAAGAAGCAGGTGTTGCTCTGCGCGCAACCTTCATCGTTGACCCCGAAGGCGTCATCCGTTTTGTCAGCGTCAACGATCTTTCGGTTGGTCGTAATGTTGATGAAGTTTTGCGCGTGCTGGATGCGCTCCAAACAGATGAATTGTGCCCCTGCAACTGGAAAGAAGGCGAACAAACCTTAGGAAAGGCTGCTTAATTATGAGTCAAATTGAAGTTTTACGAGGCCGTTTGCCCGAAGCCGCCAAAGACACCAAACTGAACGTGCAATCGGTTTTCCAAACGACAACTTTGACGAAAGATCAATTGTGGGGAACGGCAGTCGCAGCAGCGATTGCCACCCGCAATCCTGAAGTAGTCAAAGCTGTAGCGACTGACGCGCAAGCGGAAATCGCGGCGAACGTAATCGAAGACGCCAAAGCGGCGGCATCTTTGATGGCAATGAACAATGTATACTATCGCTTTCGCCATATGATTGGCAAAGAAAGTTACAACACAAAACCAGCGCGTTTGCGAATGAATTGGATTGGCAAACCGCTCGGCAACAAAGTTGATTTTGAATTGTTTTGCTTAGCTGTCAGTGCGATCAATGGTTGCGAAATGTGCATCCGTTCACACGAACAAGTCGTCGTCAACGGCGGCGTTTCAGAAGATCAAGTGCATGATGCCGTGCGTGTCGCGGCTACGATACAAGCGTTGGCGGTTTCTTTAGAGTTGGGTGAGGTAAGCGCAGCTGCAACACAAGCTGTCGCTTAATTCGTGGGGGCAGGCAATGCGACCCTGCCCCATATTTTTAGCGACCCAAAATCCAATCTAGCAACAAATTAAATTACGCAATAAACTAATAAAAAATCTTTTAGGAGGGATTATGAAAATTGATATTGGGATCAAAGAAAAAGATCGTAAGGCCATCGCCGACGGATTGTCGCGCTTATTGGCGGACAGTTATACGCTGTATTTGAAAACGCATAATTATCATTGGAACGTGACTGGCCCAATGTTTCAAACACTGCACTTGATGTTTGAAGCACAATACACTGAACTCGCGCTCGCCGTAGATTTGATTGCAGAACGGATTCGTGCGCTCGGTTTCCCGGCTCCCGGTTCGTACAGTGAATTTGGTAAATTGACTTCGATCAAAGAAGACAAAGGTGCTACGCCAAAAGCTGAAGAAATGATTCGCAATTTGGTTGAAGGTCAGGAAACTATTACGCGTACGGCACGCGCGATCTTTCCCATCGTAGACAAAGCTGGCGATGAACCAACGGCTGATTTATTAACGCAACGTATGCAATTGCACGAAAAAAATGCGTGGATGTTGCGCAGCCTGTTGGCATAATTTTTTAGTTAAGTAATATCATAAATGCGTAGGGGTGATCTCCGTGGTCGCCCGTGCTTAATCAACTCTCCTTATTTTTCGCTGCTCTAAAACCGCTGCGGTCTCAAGCGGTAAGCGTTCCTTTTAATCTGCAATTCGCACTAACCTGAAAATGTACACATATTTCGGGGTCGTGCTTTTCCGTCAGAAAGGAATTTTATGAGCCTGAAACTAGCAGAAAAATCCAGCGCAGTGCGGTGGCAGACTGGCAGGCTTTCGCTTAAGCTCGCAGTCCTGACATTTTTCTGTGTGGCGTGTAGCCATAGCGCTCACGTTCATTTCACCGCAAAGAAGGTAGCAGCAACCGCACTACAAAAGTACCAAGTGATTTCGCCGCTCGGCCTTGATGCTGAAATTTGGGAATCACTTATTCTGAAAAACAATCCGACCGAACTTTCCGTTCGATCAAGGAGAAATCAATGAACAAGAAGTCAATGAACAAGAAGCTGATGACGTTGCTCGCCGCTGTCGCGGTCGCTGCGGTATCATTGGTGGCAACACAGGCAGTCAGTGCTCAGAGTGAGCCGATGCGAAACCAGTCCTGGTGGCCTGATCAACTCGACCTCACCCCGCTTCGACAGCACACCACCGAGTCCAACCCGATGGGAGAAAAGTTCGATTATGCCAAGGCGTTTGCAAGCCTCGACCTCAATGCTGTCAAGCAGGACATCAAGAAGGTCTTGACGACGTCGCAGCCCTGGTGGCCAGCTGATTACGGAACCTACGGCCCCTTCTTTATCCGAATGGCATGGCACAGTGCTGGCACGTACCGTGTGGCTGACGGGCGCGGCGGCGCGGGCGGCGGCCAACAGCGATTTGAGCCGCTCAACAGTTGGCCGGACAACGCCAATCTCGACAAGGCGCGGCGACTACTATGGCCTGTCAAACAAAAATACGGTCAGAAACTCTCCTGGGCCGATCTGATGGTCTTGACCGGAAATGTCGCGCTTGAGTCCATGGGGTTCAAAACCTACGGCTTCGCCGGTGGGCGCGCAGACGACTGGGTGCCAGACCTGGTGTTCTGGGGGCCAGAGAAAAAGTGGCTGGCTGATGAGCGTTACAGCGGAGACCGCAAACTTGCGAATCCGCTTGCCGCTGTGCAGATGGGACTGATTTACGTGAATCCTGAAGGCCCGAACGGCAATCCTGATCCGCTGGCAGCCGCGAAGGACATCCGCGAAACATTTGGTCGAATGGCGATGAACGACGAAGAGACAGTTGCGCTCATCGCTGGTGGCCATACCTTCGGCAAGGCGCATGGTGCCTACAATCCGGGCAAGTGCGTGGGTCCCGAACCTGCAGCCGCCGGTGTTGAGCAGCAAGGACTCGGCTGGCAGAACAATTGCGGCAAGGGAAACGCAGGCGACACGGTCACCAGCGGGCTGGAAGGCGCATGGACTTCCAAGCCGAATGCCTGGACTTCGGAGTACCTCACCAACCTGTTTGCTTTTGATTGGGTGAAGACCAAGAGTCCCGCAGGAGCGACACAGTGGATTCCTGCGAATGGTCAGGCAGCGAACGCAGTACCGGACGCACACGACTCGTCAAAGCGGCATGCACCGATTATGTTCACGACCGACCTCGCGCTGAAATTCGACCCAAGTTACGGGAAAATTGCCAAGCGTTTCGTGGAAAACCCGGAGGAATTCAGACTCGCGTTTGCCAAAGCGTGGTTCAAGCTGACGCACCGTGACCTCGGCCCGCGTTCCCGCTACGTCGGTGCGGAAGTACCGAAAGAAGACTTAATTTGGCAAGACCCACTTCCCCGCGTCTCTTATAAGCTAATTGACGCGAAGGATGTAACGACGCTGAAAGCCAAAATTCTCGCATCGGGCTTGACCGGATCGGAACTGATTAGGACAGCCTGGGCCTCGGCGGCGACGTTTCGCGGCACAGACATGCGCGGTGGTGCGAATGGAGGGCGCATTCGCCTTGCCCCGCAGAAAGATTGGGAAGTCAACAATCCGGCTGAACTGACCAAGGTGCTGGGGCGTCTGGAGGAAATCCAGAAAAGCTTCAACAGCCAGTCCAGCGGGAAAAAGGTATCGCTCGCCGATTTGATTGTGCTGGGTGGCAGTGCCGCCATTGAGCAAGCCGCGAAGGCAGCGGGTCAAACCGTGGTCGTTCCCTTTACGGCAGGGCGCGTGGACGCGTCGGAAGCACAAACCGACGTGATGTCTTTCGCCCCGCTGGAACCGACTGCGGATGGTTTCCGCAACTACTTCCGTAATGGTCAGCGTTTGTCGCCAGCGGAAATGCTGGTTGATCGGGCGAATTTGCTGACGCTCACTGTTCCTGAAATGACCGTTCTGGTTGGCGGCATGCGAGTACTGAATGCCAATGTCGGACAGGCTCAACACGGAGTGTTCACAGATAAACCCGGAACCTTGAGCAATGACTTTTTCGTCAACCTGCTCGACATGTCCACCAAGTGGAGCAAGTCCTCCACGTCCGAAGGCATTTACGAAGGACTCGACCGCGCGACTGGCAAGGTCAAATGGACAGCGACCCCTGTTGACCTGGCATTCGGATCGAACTCCGAGCTGCGCGCTCTGTCGGAGTTCTATGCTGCAGCCGACGGAAAAGCGAAGTTCGTGCAGGACTTTGTTAAGGCGTGGGTCAAGGTGATGACCCTTGACCGCTTCGACCTGCCTTAAGTGCGTATTGCGGGACGCGCTTCAGGCCTGAAAGCGCGTCCCGCAATACGCACTTAAGAAGCTTACATTTTAGCCCTACGCAAAGGCGTGCCGATGGAATACGGCAACCATTAACCGTAAATCTTCTGTTCTGGCAAAAGCCCATACGTGAGTAAGGGCGCGAGTCATAGGTACTTCGTGCGGGCTTCTGTATATTCAATCAACAAATTCGCTTCCTATATTTTGAAAGGTTGTAGGTATGAGTGAAAAAGGCAAATGCCCGCTAACCAGCGCGAATGGCGCTCCGGTCGCAGAAGACCAAAACAGTATCACCGCAGGCGAACGCGGTGCCATGACATTCGATAACTTTCGCGTCTTTGAAAAACTGGCGCATTTCAACCGCGAACGAATCCCTGAGCGCGTAGTTCACGCACGCGGCACAGGCGCGCACGGCACGTTCACACTGACCAAAGATTTAAGCGAACACACTATCGCTAAATTCCTGCAAGGCGTCGGTCAAAAAACAGAAGTGTTCGTGCGCTTCTCAACCGTCGGCGGCGGACAGGATTCCAGCGATTACGCCCGCGACCCCAGAGGCTTCGCAGTAAAATTTTATACACAAGAAGGTAACTTCGACATCGTAGGCAACAACACGCCTGTGTTCTTTTTGCGCGACCCGATTAAATTTCCTGACTTCGTTCATTCGCAAAAGAAACATCCTGTTACTAACTTGCCGAACCCGTCAGCGCATTTTGAATTTTGGGCAAATAGTCCGCAATCGTTACACCAAATCACAATTTTGATGTCAGATCGCGGCATCCCGTATTCGTATCGCCACGTACACGGTTTCAGTTCGCACACATTGAGTTTTTGGAATCAAAAAGGCGAGCGTTATTGGGTCAAATGGCATTTCAAAACGAATCAGGGCATCAAGACCTTGACGAATGAAGAAGCAGCGAAAATGCCGCCGTTCGGCGCACAAAAAGATTTAGTAGACGCCATCGCACGCGGCGAATTTCCGAGCTGGACGGTCAAAGTGCAAATCATGACCGAAGAGCAAGCCAAGACCTATCACATCAATCCGTTCGACCTGACAAAGACGTGGCCGTATGCAGATTTCCCGTTAATTGAAATCGGTCAAATGGAACTCAATCGCAACGTCGAAAACTATTTTGCCGAAACAGAACAAGCCGCGTTCAGCCCCAGCAATCTCGTCCCCGGCGTTGGCGCTTCGCCCGACAAAATGTTGCAAGCGCGTTTGATGGCTTACCCTGACGCACATCGTTATCGTGTCGGCGCAAATTTCCAGCAATTGCCTGTCAATGCGCCGCGTTGCCCTGTTCATCACTATCAACGCGATGGAGCGATGGCAGGAATGCCGCCCGCTTTTGGCGCAGAAAATAATCAAGGCGGCGGCGTAAATTTCTATCCAAATGATCGCCTCAACGAAGGTGCGCCTGCGCCTGTGCCTGAAGCAGCAGAACCACCAATGCCAATCTTAGGCGAAGCATGGGTCAAGGCTTACGATACACAGGACGAAGACAATTTCACGCAAGCAGGTCAATTGTTTCGCATAATGAGCGAAGACCAGAAAAATCAACTAGCCAACAACATTGCAGGAGGCTTGAGCCAAGCTACCGCGAGCGTGCAGGAACGCATGCTCGCGCAATTCAGCGCGGCGGATGCTGATTACGGCGCACGTGTGAAAAATGCGCTTGCCGCGTTGGCGCAATAATTTTCCCTCAACATAATCATCCTTGTGTGACTGACTCCTGATTTCTTTTGCTTGCGAGCTAATTTTTAGCGAACAAGAGCAAGGAATCAGGAGTCAGATTTTTTCTTATCTTGACAATCACTCCCGCACTCAGCCAGTCTATCGCTCCCGCAATAACAAGGAGCATCATTTTGAGTTGGCAACCAGAAATTGACGAACTAAATCAGCGCATTGCATTAGCAAAAGAAATGGGCGGCGCAGCCAATATCGCACGGCAACACGACAACGGCAGGCTTACTGTCCGCGAACGCATTGATCGTTTGCTTGACGTAAATTCTTTTCATGAGACGGGCGCGCTCGCGGGCAAACCTGTTTATAAAAATGGCGACTTGGTTTCGTTTACGCCGTCAAATGTTGTCATTGGCACAGGCCGCATTGATGATCGTCGCGTTATCGTTTCGGGCGATGATTTCACAGTACGTGGCGGTGCGGCTGATGGCGCGATTGGCTTCAAATCTGTGTACGCCCTGAAAATGGCGCGCGAATTAAAAATCCCGCTTGTGAGCTTGATTGATGGCACAGGCGGCGGTGGCAGTGTCAAAACACTTGAGACAACGCAACGAACGTATGTGCCATATGTTCCGGGCTGGGACGAAGCGGTTGCGATGCTTTCCGAAATTCCTGTTGTTGCCGCATGTTTAGGCCCTTCGGCAGGGCTTGGCGCGGTGCGCGTGGTGAACTCGCATTTTTCTGTGATGGTCAAAACCGTCAGTCAATTGTTCGTCGCCGGCCCGCCTGTTGTCGAACGCGGCACTGCCGAAAAAGTTACGAAAGAAGAATTAGGCGGCGCACAAATTCACGCGCGCGGCAGTGGTTGCGTAGATAACGAAGTCGCAACCGAAGAAGAAGCATTCGCACAAATTCGTAAATTTCTTTCTTATTTGCCATCGAACGTTTGGCAAATTCCGCCGCGTTCAGAAGTACGTGATGATCCCAATCGCCGCGATGAAGAATTGCTTTCGATTATTCCGCGCGACCGTCGCCGGACTTACGACATTCGCAAAATTCTTGGCTTAATTCTTGATCACGATTCCTTTTTTGAAATTGGTAAGTTTTACGGTAAGCCTGTCGTTATTGGCTTTGCGCGTTTGAATGGATTTCCAGTTGGTATTTTAGCGAATGATCCGAAACATCTAGGCGGAAGCTTTGACGCAGCGGCTTGCGAAAAGGCTACGCGGTTTATTGATTTGTGCGACACGTTTCATGTACCGATAGTAAATTTTGTAGATCAGCCCGGATTTTTGATTGGCACAAAAGCTGAACGCGAAGGCACTGCGCGTTATGGCGCACGATTGATGGCGGCGATTTATCAATCCACAGTCCCGTGGGTCGCCATGATTTTGCGCCGTGTCTATGGCGTAGCCGGAGCCGCGCACGGCAAACATCACGGCTTAAATTTGCGTTACGCGTGGCCTTCCGGCGATTGGGGTTCGCTGCCGATTGATGGCGGCGTGATGGCGGCGTACAAACGCGACATCGAAGCCTCGCCCGATCCAGCCGCACGTCTGAAAGAAATCGAAGCGATGCTTAACGAATTGCGCTCGCCCTTTCGCACCGCCGAAGCGTTCGGCATCGAAGAAATCATTGATCCGCGCGATTCGCGCTCGTTGCTGTGCGATTGGGTTGAGCAGAGGTATACCAATTTGCCTTTGCAACTAGGAAGCAAAAAACGCGGCATGCGGCCTTAAATCGCGCGCCCAAGCAATCCAGAATTACTAGCCACATTGACACTCTGAAGACGAGCACTTAATTAACGCTGCGATGATTGCACCAGCGGTGGCTCAAAGCTTGATGACGGTTTTGTAGCATTTTGCAGTCGCCGACTTCGCTCAAAGTCTTCGCGCGCGCGGTCGAAATTCTTTAGCGCCTTCCACGCCATACTACGATTCAAATATGCCAAGCCGAAAGTGGGACGCAGCTCAATAGCCTTAGAATAATCGGCAACTGCTTGTTGCAAATCGCCCATCGCCTTGTGCGTGACGCCGCGATTATTCCAAACCATTGCAAGCTTAGGATCAATTTTCAAAGCCTGATCGTAATCCGCAAGCGCACCATTGAAATCATTTAGATCATGCTTGATACCGCCGCGATTGCTGTATACTACGGCTAATTTAGGGTTGAGCTTGAGCGCCTGATCATAATCTTGCAGCGCCAGTTCAAACTCCCCCTTATTTTGCTGCGCCAACCCGCGATTGACCCAGGCAATTTCGGAATCCGGCTCCAGCCGCAGAGCCTGTTTGTAATCGGCAATTGCTTCATCCCATTCGGCTTTATTCATGTGAGTGTTGCCGCGTTTGATGTACGCCATGGAGAAACGCGGATTCAGGGTAATAGCATGGTTGAGATCGGCAATAGCACCATCCCAGTCCATTAAATCATAGCGAGCAACACCGCGATTGTAATATACCGAAACCGTCCCCGGTTCTAAGACTTTGACTACGCCAGATTCTGAAGCAGCCCCTGTGTGTACGGCGATGGCGCGATCATACTCTTTGATCGCTCCCTCGAAATCGCCGCTTTGATAACGCGCTAATCCGCGCTTGAAATATTCTTCCGCTGCGGTGAGCGGCGCTTGAGCCTTGGAAGTCATAAGGAGAATGGATGCAATCACTATGAGAGTTGCGAATTTCATGGACGGAGTTTCCTTTCCTAACGAGTTTATGTGTTGGAGGAGTACTGTTTACTTACGGAAGCAGACGAACATTTTTGGGCACACGGCGGGGTAGCAATTTCTTTAATCGCATTGCTAAGCACTCGGATTTTCCAAACACTTATGCCTTGTGAATCTGTGGAGATAGCACGCTAAAAAATGCAAAATATTAAACACTCAACTGGACATGTTTGTTTGGCTCAAAATATTTCATGCTCGCCACCTTTTTTCCCTCATCTGTTGGGCAATGCTAGAACATGCCCGTAAACAATCTGTGACAGCAAATCCACAGTTTCTCCATTTGACTCTGGACGGCCTGACAATCTACCGTGTGGGGTGTATCTTATCCGCACAAAAATGATGGCTATCCGCGCTTCTACTATTGCATTACCAAAGATTCGTAGCCCCTTCCAAATCGGGCTGCGCTGGCTTGAGGCGTTTCAAGTTGCTGTCAGTGCAATTCTCTCGCATCGCCTGCGCTCATCCCTAACAATCATCGGAATTGTCATTGGCGTAGCCGTAGCTGCATTGGTCGCTGCGTTGCTGGAAGGCGCGCAAACATTCATTACCGCTCAAACCGCTGGACTTGGCCCCGGCATTGTACGAATTGAAAAAGCATCATTTCAGGATTTTGTCGGCGATGGGCAAGCATTCGCAGAGGCCAAAGCAAAACGCCCCGATATCACAACAGACACTCTTAAAGCATTGGCAGAGCGAACATTTCACCAATTAGAAATCGGCGCGCAGGTTGATGCTGCGGTTACTGCCCGTTACGGAAACAAATCGCTGCGTGCGCTTGCGCTGCAAGGCGTGACACCGAATATCAGTACGCTTTCGACTTACAAAATTGAGCGCGGCAGAGACCTGACGGAGTTTGACGAAGAAAATCGCCGCGATGTTTGCGTGCTCGGCGCGGACGCCGCAGATTATTTTTTCCCGCTTGAAGTGCCAATTGGGAAAGTCATCCGCCTTGGCGCGTTACAGTATGAAGTAATCGGCGTATACGCACCCAAAGGCGCTTCGCTTGGTGCTTCCCAAGATGCATTTGTGCAAGTCCCCATCAGTTCGTGGGCGAAAGGATTTGGTGCCCGTTCGCGGTCTATCGCGTTGCTGGCAAAAGCACGAGAAAGCGTAGCGCTGGAAAGTGAAGCGCTCGAAGATTTGGTGCGCTTTAATATGCGACAAGTGCGCCGCTTGCAACCTGGTGAACCGGAAGATTTCAGCGTCACTTCGGATAAAAAAGTGGCAGCATTCGCCGGACAAATCACAACCATTGTTGCCGCCGTTTTGTTTCCGCTCACAGCCATTGCCTTAGTCGTGGGCGGCATCGTCGTGATGAATATGATGCTGGCTTCGGTGACAGAACGCACGCGCGAAATCGGTATTCGTATGGCGATTGGCGCGAGACGCAGCGACATCCTCGCGCAATTTTTATTTGAATCTTCGCTGCTGACGTTAGTTGGAGGGGGCATTGGAATTTTGATTGCTTTGGGCTTCGCCGGGGTTTTCAGCCGTGTTGCGAACATTCCGGTTGTTTTGCCGACTTGGGCAATCATCGCTGCGCTCGGCGTGTCGTGTACGGTTGGCATTATTTTCGGTGTGTTTCCAGCGCGCAAAGCGGCGCGACTTGACCCAATTGAGGCGCTGCGAACGGAATAGAGGCACGATAAATTAAGTTTCTCGCTATTGGAGGGATTGCCACAAAGAAGTGGGGCGGGTTCTCTACCCGTCCATTGCTGGCTGAACAGAGCAGCGCGGGTAAAGAACCCGTGCCACAACTTTATCAACTGATTTAGTTTCTGATGCAATTTCAAATTTTCAAAGACATCATTCTGACTGTGCGCGATTCGCTGCTCGCTTATAAATTGCGCTCAGCGCTCACCTTGCTCGGCGTCATAATTGGCGTCACAGTCGTGGTCACAGTCAGTTCAATTCTCACCAGTCTTTATGCCAGCGTAGCGCGCAGCATTGAAAATTTTTCGCCGAACGTTGTCTATTTCACTAAGCAGGATAAATGGGGGCCGCAATTTGGCGAACCGACGGCAGAAGAGCGCGCACGCAAAGATTTTACGTACGAGGATGTGTTAGCAATTGCTGCGCTGGAATCACCGTTGGGATTTTCGCCACAAAAATTGCGCGGCTTTTATGGCCCGATTGCCGATCAACCCAAAATGAATGCGCGCGGACGCGAAGCAATTAATCCGCTCGTATTCGGGGTCTGGGAAAACTATCCTGATGTAGTTTCCGTAGAGTTGGACGCCGGAAGGTTTTTCACGGAAATAGAACGAAAAAGCAAAGCACACGTCGTAGTCATTGGCGGAGGCATCGCTAAACAATTATTTCAAACTACCAATCCGCTGAATGAAGAATTAAAACTCGATGGTGTTAATTATCGTGTAGTGGGTGTGCTGAAAGATGAAGGGACAGAACCCGCCGACCGTACTGTTTATACGCCGTATGAAACATTGACGCAGGAATATCCCAACATCAAAGAAACGATTATGGTGGTTCGCACCGCACCGGATAAAGTGGACGACGTGATAAATGATGTAACGTTCACACTGCGCACGCGGCGCAATGTTCCGGTCGAAGCGCCCAACAATTTTGGCGTCACAAAAGCTGAAGCGATTTTTGAAATCGTTAATAAATTGTTAGCGGGAATTGCCGCGATTGTGATTCCGATTGCCTTAGCCGGATTGCTGGTGGGCGGCGTAGGCGTGATGAATATTATGATAGTTTCCGTGACCGAACGCACTTCGGAAATTGGCGTGCGGCGCGCAATGGGAGCGCGTCGCCGCGATGTGCTTACACAATTTTTGCTCGAAGCAATGTTGCTAACTACGCTGGGCGGATTGATCGGCATCGCCGTCGGGTTTTTGTTTGCCTTCATAGCGAGCTTAGCGCTCGGCTTTTTGCTCACGGTTCCGCTTTGGGCTGTAGTCACAGGGCTTGTCACTTCTGCCACTGTAGGACTAATCGCTGGCATGTATCCCGCCATTCGTGCTGCTCGCCTTGATCCAGTCGAAGCGATTCGCGGAGCATAGTGAGTTGAAAAGCTCTGAGTCCCGCCTAAAGGCGGCGGCTTATCAAGGTTGTTAACTAAAGTTGGGACTCAAAACGTAAATGAAAAATTCCCCGCCTTGCCTACGCGAAATCTCGTTGTCAATCAACATCCAGTGAAAATTCACGCAGCAATTATGCAGTATTTGCGTGCTATTGCGCATTCTTAGCAAGGCACGTGAGTTGCAGCGTTCAGCTCAAATAGTCGGATTAAGAAATCGTAGCCCACGACATTTGAAAACTCACTCGTTGTTGGTTCCGAATTGTTTCTCATCAGACACACACCACAGGAGGAGATTATGACGAGAAAAAGTTTGATTCCCCTGCTTATTTGTTTTGCCTTTCTGGCAGCTCCCTATTCACTCACCGCTTCGCAAGAGAAAAATGTGACGAAAGACAAGGCTGCTATGGCAGGTAGAAAATTGTTTGTGCGGTATTGCTCGACCTGTCATGGTCTTGAGGCAAAAGGCGATGGCCCCAGTGCCAAGGCGCTGAAAAAGGCTCCCGCCAATTTGACTAAAATTGAAAAAGAGAATGGTAAGTTTCCGACAGAACGCGTGCGCAGAGTAATTTCCGGCGAAGATTTCAATGAAGCGCACGGCTCCAGAGAAATGCCGATCTGGGGCAGCATTTTAAGAAGAAATGGCGGCGAAGGCTTTGCCAAGCTGGAAATTTATAACCTAACAAAATATCTGGAATCCATTCAGCAATAGCCAATTGATTCAAACTCAAAATAATGAGGGCTACGATTTGGTAGCCCTCATTATTTTTTGAGCAAATACCTCAACTAACACTGAGGCATGACAAGCGGAATGGTGATAGTGGTGAAAGTGGTGCTGGTTTTATGCAGCCCTCGGATGCCAGACCATTTCGTCGCGTTGGCAGGTGTGAGCAATAAGCCCACCCCGCTGCCGATGTTGAGTTTCATCGTGCCCGCTTGTCCGCTCGGTACAATCCCGCCCATCGTGAAGGGCAAACGCGGATTCGTCGGCGTAATCGTCCCACGCGCCTGACAATTCCCCGTCAGGAAACCCACGAAACTGCCAAACGGATTCTCATTCGCGTTGTACACCAAACCCGCTCCCACCTGTCCTGCCCCTGTGAGTTGCGCTTCGTTAAGATCGCCGTTCATCCCCACCGTGATGACTTTCTGTCCCACCACATCGCGTGGACTTTGCACTTCGATGGCGAATTGATTCGGCACCGCATCATAGCCCGTGTCGTCAAAGCGTAGCGTCGCTGTGTTGCCATTGAGCGTCGCCACCTGCGTCGAGTGTGCCCAGAAGGCTTCGGCGCCATAGTTGCCCACATACAAACCATCCTTGAGGAACGCGTTGCCGACTAACCGATTGGCTTGAATGGGATTGCCTTGGGCATCCACCACCACCGCCAGCACCCAGCCCGTCGTTTCTGGGTCCATCTCGGAGGCTTTGAACGTCAGCGTGCCGTTGGGCGTGAGGCAGGTGGTGAAATCCGCCTGCTGACACGTTGCGCCGTCCAGGAAAAACAGATGCACAAACGCCTGTTCTGTCCCCACATTGGTGACACTCAGACGCGTATCAGCTTTCGTCGCCGTATTAGAAGTGTAATACGGGAATACCAGCACACTGCCCGCTTTCTGATCGCTCAGTTTCACATTGACAGGCGGGTTGTTCAAATTCGCCGCCGGACAGGTCACGGTGTCAGTTGTATCGACGGCGTTATTAACGTCGCCTACTTTGCCTTTTGAGGTGATGGTAATCACTGTTCCCAGTGGCGTGCCGTCGGCAATCTGCACCTGATAATTGAACGTCACGGTCAAGCCGGCAGGAATCGTTCCGCTCCAGCGGATTTGATTGGGCGGCGCAGGCGAACAAGCCCCGATGGAAGCCGTACACGAACCCGGCACAACGGAAAGGAAGGCAGGCAGATCGACGCTGAAACTGCTGGGCACATCAGCATCAATGAGATTGGTCAAAGTGGCCGTCACTTGCAACGAGCCGCCAATGCCATTGCACACAAACGGATCGCCAATGCTGGCACTCATGGGGGGAATCAAGCCGAAATTCGCTTTGATGGACTTGGGCGCATCCATCGTGATTGTCGTGCTGGCGGAAGTCGGCGCTGCCACCACATCGCCCGTCCAGTTCACAAACGCATAACCCGGATTTGGCGTGGCAATAATGGGGACAACAGTTCCCTGTAAATATGAATTGCCGCTCACTGGCATGACGGTGCCGCCAATGCTGGCGGCAATCGTGAGTGGAAATTGCTGCTGTACTGTCAATGTCGCTGCCGCAGAAGTAGCGCTGCTACAGGTATTAGTCACAACCGCGCGATATTGTTTGTTGTTGTCAGATACTGCCGCCGTGAAGCTCAGCGTGGTCGCCGTCGCGCCAGCAATATTGGTGAATGTTATGCCGCCATCGGTGCTTACTTGCCATTGCACCGTGGGGGTTGGTTGCCCGCCTAATGTGACGGTGAAACTTGCTGTTGTGCCAGCCAATACGGTAGTGCTGGCTGGATTCGTTACAGTGGGTGCTGTGTTGACCGTCAGCGTGGCATTCGAGGTCGTGCTCGAACCAATCGAATTCGTGAAGATTGCGTGATACACATTGCCATTCATGGCTGCTGTGGCTGCCCCTAAATTCAAAGTGGTGGAAGTCGCACCGGGAACATTGGTAAAGGTTACGCCGCCATCGGTGCTCACTTGCCATTGCACTGTAGGTGTCGGTGTGCTGGTAGCACTTGCCGCAAACCCGACATTCGTTCCTTCACAAACAGTGGTCGATAGCGGATTGCCCGTAATCACGGGGGCAGAATTCACCGTCAAAGTCGCGGCGGTGGTGGTCGCACTGCCGACCGAATTGGTGAACACGGCGCGATATTGATTGCCGTTTTGGGAAGCGAGGGACGTAAAGGAAAGCGTGGTAGCAGTCGCACCAGCAATATTAGTGAACGTGGCTCCGCCGTCCGTGCTCTGTTGCCATTGCACCGTCGGGGTCGGATTGCCATTGGCTGCGGCAGTAAAACTTACATTTGTACCCGTTGTTACTGTTTGACTAATTGGATTGGTGGTAACAGTCGGAGCAAAATTCACCGTCATTGTCGCTGCTGTGGTCGTTGCCGATCCAGTTGAGTTGGTGAACACGGCACGGAAGCGCGTACCGTTTTGTCCGGCAGCCACATTAGGCACGGTCAAGGTTGTCGTCGTTGCGCCTGCCACATTTTGGAAGGTCGCGCCGCCATTATTGCTAAATTGCCATTGCACTGTGGGCGTGGGCGAGCCGGTCGCTGCCGCTGTAAATGTCGCTGTTTGCCCCGCATTCACTGTTTGATCCGTTGGATTTTGTGCAACCATTGGTCCGGCTGTCACCGTTAAGGTTGCGGCAGTGGTGGTCGCACTGCCGACCGAATTGGTGAACACGGCGCGATATTGATTGCCGTTTTGGGAAGCGAGGGACGTAAAGGAAAGCGTGGTAGCAGTCGCACCAGCAATATTAGTGAACGTGGCTCCGCCGTCCGTGCTCTGTTGCCATTGCACTGTTGGGCTGGGGTTGCCGTTGGCTGCGGCAGTGAATGTCACGTTTGCTCCTGCTGCCGCTGACTGGCTTGAGGGATTGGTGGTAACAGTCGGAGCAAAATTCACCGTCATTGTCGCCGCCGTAGTAGTCGCACTGCCTATACTATTCGTAAACACGGCACGGAATTGCTGTCCATTTTGTCCCGCTGAGACATTGGGCACAGTTAACGTGGTAGTTGTAGCGCCTGCCACATTTTGGAAGGTCGCGCCGCCATTATTACTAAATTGCCATTGCACTGTCGGTGTGGGCGAGCCGGTCGCTGCCGCTGTAAATGTCGCCGTCTGGCCTGCATTCACTGTTTGATCTGTTGGATTTTGCGTAATTACCGGGGCACTATTAATAACCCAAGTAAAGCTAGCTGGAGTTGGATCAACGTTGCCAACTCCATCAACGGCACGCACCTGAAAGGTATGGCTGCCCTGACTTAAACCAAGGTAAGTTTGTGGACTTGTGCAAGGACTAAAACCACCACCATCAAGCTGGCATTGGAAACTTGCTACGCCCGAACCACCGCCATCATTGCCAGTGAAACTAAAACCAGCAGTAGTACTGGCACTTGGATTGGTTGGATTCGCTGTAATGCTTGTATTTGGGGCAACTGTATCAATGCTCCAGGTATAGCTAACTGGGGTTGGGTCAACATTGCCTGCTCCATCTATGGCACGCACCTGAAACGTATGCGAGCCGTCAGGCAAACCAATATATGTCTGTGGACTGGTGCAAGTCGTGTAAGCTCCACCATCAATTCGACATTGGAAACCGACTACCCCACTGCCGCCGGGATCACTTCCTGTAAAACTAAAACTCGCGTTCGTGCTAAGACTTGGATTGGTGGGATTTGCCGTAATTGTCGTATCTGGCACTATCGTATCAATAACCCAAGTATACGAGGCTGGAGTTGGATCAACGTTGCCAGCGCCATCAACGGCACGCACCTGAAAGGTATGGCTGCCCTGACTTAAACCAAGGTAAGTTTGTGGACTTGTGCAAGGACTAAAACCACCACCATCAAGCTGGCATTGGAAACTTGCTACGCCCGAACCACCGCCATCATTGCCAGTGAAACTAAAACCAGCAGTAGTACTGGCACTTGGATTGGTTGGATTCGCTGTAATGCTTGTATTTGGGGCAACTGTATCAATGCTCCAGGTATAGCTAACTGGGGTTGGGTCAACATTGCCTGCTCCATCTATGGCACGCACCTGAAACGTATGCGAGCCGTCAGGCAAACCAATATATGTCTGTGGACTGGTGCAAGTCGTGTAAGCTCCACCATCAATTCGACATTGGAAACCGACTACCCCACTGCCGCCGGGATCACTTCCTGTAAAACTAAAACTCGCGTTCGTGCTAAGACTTGGATTGGTGGGATTTGCCGTAATTGTCGTATCTGGTGGCGTAGTATCAGAGAACTCATATGCCCCAATATCACTTGTACCACTCGCAGGCCGAGCGATTCCCCGCTGATCGGTCGCAGGGCTTGTAGCATTGTTAGCAGCATTGATCGCCGGGCTGCCCGTCAATAATGCATGGGTGAGAGTTGAACCACCATTATTTGCCAACGCCCCAAGCAGTGCATCAATTGGACTGACACCTGACCCTACCCGATTATTATTGACACCATTCGTAATTCCGCTGGAACCAGTACCATCACCAATCAGGTTATAGGAACTGGAAGCAACCACTGCGCCGCTGATGTCATCCCGCATTGAAGCAACCGAATTGAAATTACCAGCAACAATGGTATTGCGTAGCGTTACGGCTGATACAAGTTGGGCGAAACCACCGCCCGCACCTGTGCCATTATTATCATTGTCAGCCGTATTGTTGGTAACGGTGACACTATTCAAAGTTACATTACCAGTGCCGCCACCAGGCGTGACAAAATATGCCCCTCCACCGTTGTTATCTGCACGGTTGCCGGAAATCGTACAATTCGTGAGATTGAGTGTTCCCTGATTTCCTGTGGTCGAGATGCCTCCGCCATTGCCATTTCCACCACCCGTAACGCTTGCAGTGTTCCCGGAAATTGTACTTTTCGTAATATTGACGGTTACTGCCACACCAGTCGTAGTGTAGATGCCCCCGCCTTCGCCGCGTACAGTGTTGTTAGAGATGGTTGTACCATCAATCGTAAGTGCGCCAGCGTTGTGAAGCCCTCCGCCCGCGACAGAACCAGAAGCGGGGATCGTTTGATTATTTGAGATCAAACTATTATTGATCGTCAAAGTGCCGCGATTTTCAATTGCCCCATTTGCTCCCGAAAAATTATTAATAATTTGGCAACTATTAATCGTCGTTGTTACGTTGTTGTGTAAATACATCGCACCGCCCTCTTTGAAAGAGGTCGAGCGTGTATCCCCATTTTGTATGGTCAAATTAGACAGATCGAAAGTTGACGCCGCGCTGGGAAATACATCAAATATCCGCTCAATGCCACTGCCATCAATAATTGTGTTCGTTGAGCCATTGCCTTGAATTGCCAGACTCTGTTTGATGTCAAAATCACCAGCTCCGCCGTTATCTTCATTGGCTGCGCCCGTCAACGCAAATGTACCATTCACTGAGAAAGTAATCGTATCGGCTCCAGCATTATTGTTGGCCGCGCAAATCGCTTCGCGCAAACTGGTTTGTCCATCAGGCCCCGGCAATGAGGCAAGCGTAACCGAAAGACAGGTAGCAGCAGCATCAAGAGTGTCAGCCGTAGTCGTAACAGTGATACTAGCAAAGGTGGCTGGCATTGTTGCGAGTGCGTTGCTCCGTGCTGAATAATTCAGTAAATCAGTCCAGGTAAACTCTCGACTATGCAAAAATGCTGGTAAAACCCCTAGGCGAGCAAATTCAAACAAATTGCTGCTGGCAATAACAAGATTCTCTCGATTGTGGGAAAACATCATACGAGGGGCAATGATCGAAGCATTCCTCGCTGTTGATAATTGTCGGCTGGCGTTCAATTGTTTCATTGACTCAGCCTTCCCAACTATTTGCGTTGTACCAGCATTGCTTGACCACGCAGGCAGCAAAATTTCGGCGGTTACTGTTGCCGAAAGCAAACAAAGACTAATGATTAATATATGGCGATAGAAAAAATTACTTAGCACTGATTGTGTCGAAATTTTCTTTGTCGCAAGTGTTGTTTGCTGTTGTGAGGATTTCGTTTGCATGGAAGTACTTCTCGCAATAGTTCAGAAATTGAGCATAAGCCTTCTGGCAAAGCCAAAGCGGCTAACCGATTGTAAGTTTCGCTCTGATTTACCAGGGATTGTTGATAACTTTATCAATTAGGTCTCGCAACAAACCGATTGCGGACAAACATTGGGTGAAGCGAGGTTGTTGTTTTTCCATAGGTAAATCTTGCCTTAGTTTGCGCACTTACGATTGCAGCGTAAATTACGCCTAAATAACGACTTTGAGTTATTTGTTGAGTTGCCAGCTATTGCACCCGGCCAGAGGGGGAGTTCACCTTTGTTTATTCAGTGAGTGAGAAAATGATTAATAAGTAATCATTTCCAACAAAGTTGAGTTGCCAGTGAAGTACCGCAGCATCGAAAGGGACTAAACGCTTTTACTTAAGCACTTTTAGCATAAGTGAGAAAACTGCTACGGTTTGACTAGAGTAGCGGAGACCCGCTACTCCGTCAAGAAAGGTTTTGGCTAATATTCCTAACGTAAAACGGTAAACACCTAAATTAAGGACGATTTCCAAACGGACTCAAATTGACAGTTCAGACATTTTCACAGGGCGCCCCTCTGCCGCTGAACGATCCGCAGCAAACACTACGCGATGGGATTCATAAGCTGTGTCAAAATCCGTCAACGGCATTTTTTCGCCCGCTTTTACGGCATCCACGAAAGCTTGAAATTGTGGTTGATATGGATGGTCGGAAACGTCGCCCGAATCCACGAGCGCTGTTTCTAAATGGCTCCATTTGTTTTTGTTGGTTTTGAGTTTTTGCGAATGGAAACGATTGTCGAGCAAGCTGCCTTCGCTGCCGACTAAGTGAATGTGAAAATAATAGGGCTGCAAACAATCCGTCACCGAAGCGACTTTGCCAATTTTTCCGTCTTTGAATTTCAGCAACGTAATCGAAGTCGTGTCGTATTCGTAAGGCTCAAAAATTTTGCTTTTGCTGCGTGTGCTGTAACTCGTGACTTCTTCAACTTCGCTGCCCATGCACATCAACAACGCATCCAAAGCGTGACAACCCGCTGTTAACAAACTGCTGCCGCCCATATCTTTTTTGACGTTCCAGGGAAATTGCCCATACCAGGGGCCAATGCCGTGATAATAATCAATTTCGCCGTAATGCAATTCGCCGAGCAAGCCTTCTTTCAGCACTGCGTTGATCGTCGTAAAATGCTGTGAAAAACGCACTTCAAAACATACGCATGCTTGCACGCCAGCTTTATGAATCGCATCGCGCATTTTCACGGTGTCTTCAAAATTCAGAGCGAGCGGTTTTTCGATAATGAGATGCTTCCCTGCTTCAGCAGCGGCGATGGCTTGCAAGGGGTGAAACGGATGCGGCGTGCAAATATCAATCACGTGAATTGACGGGTCTTTCAGCATTTCGTTGTAATCGTTGTATACCTTCAACGGAATGCCATATTTTTCGGCTAACGCTTTTTCATCCTGTGGACGCGAAGAACACACCGCAGTGACTTGTGCGCCTTGCACGTTTTTGAATGTTTCGATATGTGCGCCTGCTACCCAACCTAAACCAACAATTCCAATATTTAAATCGCTCATGATTTTATCCTTTGTATAGTGAATTATTTTTTATTATTCAAAAATTGTTGAGGCGATCCCTGGTGGTCGCCCACTTCTGGCAATGTGATAAAGGGCGGGAATGAGCCGCCGCCCCTGCATTTTTTTTAACCACGTCCGATATAGGCTTGATCTATTGGTAACACGATAGATTCAAGCATATTTATATGCGGCGGCAGGGCGGCCATCGTTACTGCCGCTTCGGCAATTTCGTGCGGTTGCATGGCAGGCTCCTGATTGGCTTTTTGTTGCGCAACCAGTCTGTCCACCGCCACGTTTCCCGGATGTAAGATGCCGCAGGTAATGCCGTGCGGACGACCTTCCAGAGCGGTCACTTGCGTCAAACCCCACAGCCCATGCTTGCTGGTGCTGTAAGGCGCTGAATTTGGGCGCACGCGTTGTGCCGAAATTGAACCGATATTCATGATGCGTCCGCCGCGCTGTTCTTTCATAATTTTCATGGCTTCGCGCGTACACAAAAATGGGCCACGTAAATTCACAGCAATCACTTTTTCCCACGCTTCCAATGTGAGCTGATCTAACGGCCCGCCATCAAAAACGCCTGCGTTGTTCACTAACAAATCCAGCCTGCCAAATCGCTCTTTTGTTAGCGAAAAAGCGCTGATAACTTCTTGTTCATCCGTCACGTCAACTTTGATCGTGAGAACTTTTCCGCCGTGCGGTTGCAGCGTTTCTGCCAATTCATTTAATTTGTCGAGGCTGCGCGCAACAAGCACAACCGATGCGCCTTCGCGGGCAAACGCAGTCGCGATGCCTCTGCCAATGCCGCTGCTGGCTCCTGTGATGAGTGCAATTTTGTCTGTTAGTTTTCCCATTTTATTTTCCTTTGCCTGCAAAATTAAAAACGCCAGATGAAGTAAATCGCTTCATCTGGCGCTGGTTTGATTGCGGGAATTTTTTGTACTGCTTCTTACTGGTCGAATTTTGAAAAATTTCGTTGCGCTAAATTTCATTGCGATTGATTTTGCCCTACCTGTTTTTTGCGATAGTAGGTGAAATCATACTGCGTAGTCCAGCTTTTGCCGTCATCTTTGGATTGTTCGGCATGTTGGCGGACTTTATCCGGCGCAAGAAAATAAAACGTGAGCTTGCCGAGTGTGGTGTTTCCACTCTGGTCTGTTTGCCGCGAAGTAAAGCGCATCGCGTTGTCGTTGAATGCTCCATTCACAAATTCAGCTACATTGCTTTTGTCATCAACCCAGGTTTGTTGCCAGTAACCTTTGTTTTTATTGAAAGCGTTGATGCTCTTGCCACTATTACCATAATTATCTGTCCAATTTTCCAGCAACACACATTCGCCCAAAATTAATTGTACAGAATTTGTACCCGCTTGCTGTCCATTCACAGCTTTTACATCCCAATCGCCCACCCAAAAATCAAATTGCCGCGCCGCTGGAAATGAAGCGCACGGCCTAGTGATTTTTTCGATTTGTTTATTGATGTCGGCAAAGCGTGCATCAGATCGCAAGGACGCTAACTCTTCATCGGTCTGAATTAATTTTAATTGCGGAAATTTTGCGTTAATTGATTGTTCCAACCAGACAAACGCCCTATCCTTATTGCCTGCGCGCACGTAAGCACACGCGAGGTTATACATCACAATTGGCCCGTGGGTAATGCTTTCAGCTTTTTCATAGGCGGCAATTGCCTCAGTAAATTTTTGTTGTGAGTGCATCGCCAGGCCCAGCCGAAACCACGCAATATTATTGCTAGGGTCTTGTGCGATTAATTGTTGATACAGTTTGGCGGCATTGCCCCAGTCCTGTGCTTGAAAGTATTTATCAGCGCTTTGACGCAGCGCATCAATTGGTTGTGCATTGCTGTGGATGAACAAAAAGATAAGGCCGATGATTAATATGCCGGCGGATTTCATGCTACCTCCAGAGTTAGGACGGATTGAACTGCATAATTTGTGCAGTAAGAGACAAACCATCTTCCCAGCTAATCCCGTTTTCGCCAAACTCACAGCGCCGAATTCCCTGCCACGACGCAGGAAGTTGAATCCGCGCGTCCTGCAGCAAAACAATTTTGCGATCATAAAAAAGGTAGGCTGCGCTGATTTCCATTTGTGCTTCTGGTGTTAATTCAAATTCGCCTTTTTGAGTTTGCACAGTATCCGCCAGCGTGAGCACTAAAACCCCCGCGTCGCAACTGCGTAGTGCTGCAAAATTGCGCGCTGAATTCAAAAGTGTTTCCTGCTGCGCGCGCCGAATAATTTCCCCTTCGATTTGCAGCAAGGCAAACAATTTCAGTAATGGGGTCACAAATGAATTGTCAGCGCTGAGCGAGATACTGACGCGTATTTTGCTACCATCGTTTTTATGATTTAGAGGCGGAGCAATTGCAGCCAACGTTGGCGCAAAGCGCTGTGAACTAGCTAAATATGCGGTTAACGCTTCGAGCTCAACCCGCAAGCGCGCGGGCTGTCCGCGTTTGCCAATCGTCAACGAACCTAATTCAGCGGCATGACAAAGGTGCAAAAAACTGACGATGCCTGATTCGATTTCGCGTGGCGATAAAGATTGAATGAACTCAGGAAAAGCAGTGCGCCAGAATTTCGCGACGTCATCTTCCATCAACAAATTCAATTGTTGTTTTTGCGCCTGCTCCAACATTGCACGGTAGGGCTTGATGCTATCAAGTACAGCGCAAAATGATGCTGCTTCAGACGCAAGCTTTTGTGCAAACTCCCAGCCGAGCGGGCTAAGCTGCAAGCGATTTCCATCAACGATGATGATGCCCCAGCGTTCGTATGCCTGAATTTTTTCGAGCTCTAAAATTCTTTTTTTGACTTCGCTGAGCGCTTCCACTATCGAAACGCCATCCGGCTTTTGCTTGAGAAACCGAATCAAATCGCGCAAGTCATTAGGCGTGGCAAGTATCGGCATGAGTTTATTTTCAGGTGTCGCAGGCAAGACAACGGGCTTTGCAACCAAGAGCGGCGGCGGCACTAATTTTATTTTTTCACCAGGCAAACCAGGCGAAAGTGAACGAACGGCGTTGCTGTTGGCTAACGATTGATTGGCAATGGTATTCATAAGTGCTCGTGCTGAATTTGGGGTTGCTGGTGCAGAGCCAGAAAAAATTTTAGTATGAAATTTGATAGCGTTTGATTTTATCGTTGAGCGTGGATGGCAATAGCCCAAGCAACGTCGCAGCTTTTTTCTGATTTCCTCCGGTGAATCGCAAGGCGCGCCGAATTAGTGCAGTCTCGTACTGGCGAACTTCTTCATAAATATTGATGCCACGACTTATGTCTAAATTTTTGCTGGTTTCGAGCGCTTCGACTTCACCGATTAAATGGCGCGCCAAATCTTTGACGGCACCAATACGATTGCCAATAGATTCTTCAATGACTAAAACTTCTTCTTCTAAATTGCGGCTATGGGTTACAACTGATTGCATCACTACCTCACTTTTATACAGCTTCGGAACCTGAAATTTGTTGGATGGAATTTTGACAGATGAATAATTTGCCATCTGCTGTTTCAATAAAATGAAATTCGTTATTTTCTATCGCGCGAAAAATTGAGCGCGTGGAAACACCTAAACGAAATGCCGTTTCGTCCGGCGAGAGCATTCGCACTGGCGAATCACAATGCTGACACCAACGCTGAGCGGTTTGCGGATGTCGCCGGACAACCACAGATTTTTCGGTGACAGTTAATACTTCGACTCGTTTGCGCGTCTTCATTATTTCTATTTCCCCCTGACCCATTTTTGTTGGCTGGGGCCAAAATGGCACAAGCCCGAAGGCACGCATAGCGGCAACGCGTGACTTCAAACCTGTGCCAGTTCCAGAATTCTTCCGGGGAATTTTGGGGATTTTTTCACAGCCGTCACAGCTCTGGAAAAAATCCTTTTGTTCTCCATAAAATCGCTCTGGATTTAAGTGACGTTCGCTTCCACCTCGTTTCAGGTTAAAATCAAAATTGCCTATTCGCTTTCAACCTGCTCGTTTGCCAAAAACGATTACGCCACGCCTGAAAAAATACACAGACGCGGTCTGAGAAGTCCTGAAGATCGGCTGGAAATTCGCTCAAGAAAATCTCAAGGAGTTCTGAAGATGGTTATGCGTAAGCCCATCAAACACTTATATGAATTTGGCCCTTTTCGTCTTGATGCTTCCGAACGAATACTGATGTGCGAAGGCAAGGCGATTCCGCTTGCGCCAAAGGTATTGGATACACTTTTAGTTCTGGTAGAAAACAATGGCGCGGTGCTGGAAAAAGAAGAATTGCTCAAAACGTTGTGGCCGGACACAATTGTCGAAGAAAGTAATTTGACAACTTACATCTCGCAATTAAGAAAAGCGCTCGGCGAAAATGGCAGTGAACAAAATTATATTGAAACAATTCCGCGCCGAGGCTATCGCTTTGTCGCAGCAGTAAACGAAGTCAATTCCGACTATGCAGACATTTTGATACACGAGCGCACCAAGACACACGTCATTGTCGAGGAGGAAATTGAAGCGGACGAACCGGCAATTCCGATCCCTGCACAAGCTGAAATTATTGTGCCCCCTAAAAATATTTCCCCGACTCAGGCACAGTCTAAACGAGAGAATTTTCGTCTTAATAAATGGCTTGGCATCGGCCTTGGGGGGAGTGTTCTGGTGTTATTGGCAATTTTTGCTTTTGCTCCAAAATGGATTTTCAAGGCCGCTCCTCCCTTTGAAAATATTGCGATTAGCAAAGTGACAACCAGTGGCAGAAATCCGCTCGCCGCAATTTCGCCCGATGGAAAATACATCACTTACGTAGTACGGGATGCCCCGAACCAAAGTTTATGGCTGAGGCAAACGGCAACAACCAGCAATGTACAAATTGTGCCGCCTGCGGATACACAATTTTTGCCGCCTACGTTTTCGCCGGATGGCATGCAGATATATTACGCGATCTATGAAAAATTCTTCCGCGAAAAAACGCAAAAGATTGGTGTGCTTTATCAAATCCCTACGCTCGGCGGCACGCCGCGCAAAATCATCGAGGACGTAGATTCACAAATCGCCATCTCGCCTGATGGCAAACAAATCGCGTTTGTTCGCAATGATCTCGACAAGCTCGAACATCATTTGATGATTGCGAATATTGACGGCAGCGCGCAGCGAATTTTATTTTCGCGCAAAGTTGAAGAAGGGTTCCCGCTCCCCTCTGGGCCGGCCTGGTCGCCAGATGGCAAGTTGCTCGCGTGTGCTGTCAACAGCAATACGCCAGGTGATAAACATGTAAGCATTGCCACTATCGAAATTTCATCGGGCAAAGACAAAATTATTGGCGCAAAGAATTGGCACTGGGTGGGGCAACTCGCGTGGCTTTCCAACGGAACCGGGTTATTAGCAAATGCCTGGCATTTAGGCTCTAAATCAATTTCTGATCAACTTTGGCACGTCCAATATCCAAGCGGCGAAGCCAAACAAGTTACCAAAGATGTCAACAATTATCAGGGCTTGAGTTTGGCTTCCACAATGAACGCCTTTGTGACCGTACAGGCTACGCGATTGTCACGCATCTGGGTTTTGAATGATCTCAACGAAACGAATGCCATTCCGATCACATCGGGGTTGGGAGATAGCTATGGCGAATTTTTGGGGTTAGCCTTTACGCCAGAAGGAAAAATTCTGTACGGCTCGCAAGCCAGTGGCAACGCCGATGTTTGGGTAATGGATGGCGATGGAAAAAATCAGAAGCAATTAACAACTGACTCTTTTTCTGACCTAGGCCCGATCATAACCTCCGACAACCAAACCATTCTGTATTCGTCATATCGTGACGGCTTACCACACATTTGGAAGATGAAAGCGGATGGAACTGATCCGCAACAACTAACCAATGGTAGCGGCGAAACAGAGGCTACTTTATCACCTGACGGCAAGTGGATTGTGTATTTACAAGAAAGCAAAGAACAAAAGTCCTTATGGAAAATTGCTGTTGCAGGCGGCACTCCGCAATTAATTTCGTCACTGTCAATTCTGCGCGCGGCGATTTCGCCTGATGGTCAAATGATCGCTTGTGTTTTGTGGAATGAAGCAACCAAAGCACGCCAGTTAGGTTTGCTTGCGATGGCGGATGGGAAATTATTAAGAACCATTGATTTCAAAGTGTCTCCGCGCAACGGGCTATTGCGTTGGAGGCCGGATGGCAAATCCATCACCTATATCGCCACTGAAAACGAAGTATCAAATATTTGGCAACAACCGATTGACGGCTCCGCTCCGCAACAACTTACAAAATTTATCAGCGACCTCATATTTCGTTTTGCGTGGTCGCAAGATGGCAGGAAATTAGCTATCGAACGTGGGGTAAATGTGAACGATATTATTTTGGTGAAAGAGCAAAAATAAATTGTTACTGAGAGCGTAGATATTCTTTCGGAATCGGATTATCGGCGCTCTCACTTTGCCAGGTCACAGCCGAAATCCACCAACGTGTGCCATCAAAATAAAGCTGAATACTATTGACACCCCGTCCGATGATATCGCCATCAAGCTTCAGTTTTTCCTGATAAATGCTGAAGACCTGTGCAACGTTGCCAAAGTGATTTGTCACGCGATGAATTTCCTCTTCAAAAAATCCATTCTTCACCATCGCGTCATTACTCACTTTGACATATTGATCGTGATCCATCGTGCTGGCTTTCACTTTACTGCTAAGCGCAATAAATCGTACGCCAGGAACATATAAAGTTCGATCCCGATCCCATTGGCGCGGTTGTCCCGCCGGACCGGAAATCACTTCGTAAAATGCTTTGATGATGCCATCAATTGATGCAATATCCTCAGGGCGTGGTTGAATCGTCTTTTTTTCATCAGGCAACCAATTGAAAACTTCGGCTGCAATTTCAAATTGACCATCAATTTTTTTTCGCCACACGCGCAGGTAATACCCTTTTTTTATGCGAGCATCGTAACTTCCATAGATATATCCTAAATCGCCGCTTGCGGCGATATCGGCGTGAAGTGGAAGATAATCAATTATCGCGTTAGGGTTTCCAATTATATTGAGATATACCTCTTTCCCAATGACAGGCATCACATCTGGCGCATATTCGCGCACGTCATTGCTTAAATATTTTGTGTACGCTTCTCGTAAGCCTCCAACCTTAACCGCCTTACCATAATCTGTTTCAATTTCCAGCAATGCGGCAGGATCGTTTTTTACTGAAGGTGGAAACGAATGTGTCGCGGGAACAAAAGCCGTAGTAAGTGGTGCGACAGCTTCTGGCGTTGAGATGCCGAAATCGGCTACGACTTTCCAATTTTTGTCGGCCTGTTTTTTCCAGACAGAAAAGAACATACCGTGTTGCGTCGGGCGCTTGGCAGATGAATTATCCGCCAATGTATACGGCCCAGTTGTGAAGCCTAAATCACCTGCCGCAGAAATATCTCCGAAAATCGGTTGCCAATTCAGCGTAAAGGGCGGCGGCTTTGGCGTCGGCGGTCTTTTGTTTAGCGCTTCTTTTGTATTTGCAGGTTGCGGCACAAAATTCACGCCATCATCGGCAAAAAATTGTAGGAAGGCTTCGCGCTGCCCATTGTCCACGGAATATTTTGCGAAGGCTCGTTCGGCTTCGACTAACGAACGCAGTTCAGGAGAAATATTTTGGCTTTGACAAATCGCAGTAGCAGAAAAAAGCACTGATAAAATAACGGCTGTAATGAATGTTGAATTTTGCTTCATAACAATTTGCCACCAAAAAAATTGACCGCATCTGATCACGGATTGATTAAAATTGCTCAGATAAAATATAGCGAAAATTCAATCTGCGCGAATCATCCAAATCAGCGTTCATCTGCGGTCTATTTTCTTACTATATTTCTAAGCGCCACCAATGGTTGCTTCAGAAATCAGGAACGTCGGAGCCGCGCCATATTTAAAGCTCTGATCGTTACCTACCATCGTGATGTTCTTGAACATTTTCAGCACGTTGCCCGCGAAAGTGATTTCCTGCACGGGATGTGTAATAACGCCGTTTTCAATCCAAAATCCAACTGCACCGCGTGACATATCGCCTGTCACTGGATTATCACCGAAGCCATTTAATTCGGTCAGATACAAACCTGCTTTGACAGATTTGATAATGTCTTTGGGGTCACTCGCGCCATTTTTCATGTACAAATTCGTTGATCCGATGTTTGGCAAGCCTTGATAGCTGCGCGCTGCGTTACCCGTTGGTTGCAAATTCAAACGACGCGCTGAATACGAATCGCAGACGAAATTTTTCAGTACGCCTTTATCAACCAATATTGTTTGCGAAGATTTGACTCCTTCAGCATCGAACGGACGCGAAGATAATCCATCTGGCATCGTTGCGTCATCCACAATTGTAACCAGCGGCGAAAAGATTTCCTGTCCAGTTTTTTCAACCAGATAAGAGGCTTTGCGATATACGCTTTGGCCTGAGGCGGCGCCAAAAATTGAGCTAATGAAATTGTCAGAAGCTTCACGAGAAACAACGACAGGCAGAGATTGCGATTTGATTTTCTTTCCGCCAATTCGAGCGACAACGCGCTTGGCAGCTTCTTCCCCCATAAATTTCGGTGCATCAAGTTTGCCAAAATAGCGATTGAAATCGCCCCAGCCATCAGTGTGCTTCACGCCATTTTCTTCCGCCAACAATTGCACGTAATAATTTGCCGAAGTTGTGCGATATTGCCCGACAAATCCATCTGACGTAGCCAGTGTAATCTGACTGCGCGTGTCGCCCCAGCCACAGCCGTTGGAATTTGTAATGCGTTTGTCATATTTCAGGCCGATAGCTTCGGCTTCGCGCACCATATCAATTTTCTTCTCCGGCGCGATATTCGCCAACGATTCATCGAAAATATTCAGCTTGCCGCTGTAATTTCCGATCAGCTCTTTGGGCGCGAGGCCATTATATTTATCGGCGTTTGAGACCTTAACAATGTCCAGCGTCTCTTTGACTAAATCCTTGACGGCAGCGTCGGTAAAATCAGTTGTGAAAGTCAACGCCTGCGCTCCGTTTTTGAAAATGCGCAGGCCCAACCCTTTGGATGTTGATTGTTCTAATTTTTCAATTTTGCCGAGCCGAATGTTCGTCGTGAACCGCGACGTAGTGCCAATGTAAACGTCACATGCGTCGGCTCCGGCTTTTTTCAGAGCGGCGACTAAATCAGCCGCGAGATTGCGATAATCTTGCATAAAATTTTCCTTTGCCTATTCCTGAGAGCGCAGGCATCTTGCCTGCAAAAAGCGCATGTAACGTGCGCAACTCTCCAGAAAAAGTTTTTTTCGTCAAAATAGAAACGGAAGAAAGTTTGCGACGCGTACGCTCGCAAACTCGCAGGCACAGATGCCTGCGCTCCCAGGGTTTAGCCCTTTTTCACTTTGGTTCCGCCAACAGTGATTTCAGCAACTTTCACGGTAGGCGTTCCCATTCCGACGGGCACGCTCTGACCATTTTTGCCGCACGTCCAACCACCATCGGTGAATTTCAAATCGTTGCCAACCATTGCAACTTTCGTCATTACGTCAGGGCCGTTGCCAATCAATGTGACACCTTTGAGCGGCGTAGTAATTTTACCGTTTTCGATCAGATAGCTTTCCGAGCAGCTAAAGGTAAAATCGCCTTTGACGATGTCAACCTGTCCGCCCGTGAAGCCTTTTGCATAAATTCCCTTTTCGACGGATTTCAAAATTTCTTCGGGATCGTATTTGCCTGGGCGCAAATATGTATTCGTCATGCGTGGCATTGGCGCGTGGTTATAAGCCTGACGACGACCATTGCCTGTTTGTTTCACGCCAAGCTGTTTGGCGCTGATGCGATCATTCATGTAACCGCGCAAAATCCCGTTCTCAATCAATGTTGTCGAAGTCGGCTGATTGCCTTCATCGTCTACATTGATTGAGCCGCGCATATTTTCAAACAATCCTTCGTCAACTACTGTGCATTGATCGGAAGCAACTTTTTGTCCGACGCGACCAGAGAAATTGGAAAGTTTTTTGTAATTAAAATCAGCTTCGAGGCCGTGCCCGACGGCTTCGTGCAAGAGCACAGCGCTTTCTGAATTGCCCAGCACTACAGGATGCAAACCTGCTTCGACTTCCTGTGCGCTCAAATTCAATACAGCCAAGCGTGCCGCATCTTTGGCAATGTCCGCTGCCTTACGACGTTGCGCAAAATATTCGAGGCCGATGCGACCGCCGCCGCCCGTGTATCCTGATTCGCGGCGCGCCCCCTCTTCGGCATAACAAATCGTTTGGAACATAAACATCGGCTGCGAATCCTGCCACGCTACGCCGTCGCTGTTGGCGTACGCAAGATGTTTGATCTCGTCATTGAAACCAACATTCACACGGATGATTTTTGAGCTATAAGCTTTTGCCGCTTCATTCGCTTCTTTGATGAACGTGAGTTTTTTCTGCAAATCTGCGGTCGTAGCGAGTTCGGCAACTGGATATAAATTTTTGGTTTTGAGTTCGCTGACGCCGATGGATTTTACTTTTGCAGTCTTGTCCGCGGCGATTGCCGCTGCGCTATTTGCGGCTTCCAACATTGCAGGCATCGTCAAATCTTCTGAAAAAGCAAACCCAACCTGATCGCCTTTGATCGCGCGAATGCCTACGCCTTGCACAATACCGCGCCGCGCGGATTTCACCATGTCTTCTTCAAACGATAAATTTGTCGTGACGCGATATTCAAAAAACACGTCGGCGAATTCTGCACCTTTGGCTAATGCCGCGAGTAACAATTTATCTATTTCAGCTTTGTTGAGGTGAAAGTAAGTTTCCAAAATTGGTGTTGCTTTAGACGGCTCGCCTGCGATGACGGATTTTAGCCACGCATCGCTTGCCGCTAATGCTGCCAGACTCATCGAACTGGTAAGCATAAACTCTCTGCGTTTCATAATATTTCCTTTCAGTGAATCGAAGCCGAAGCTTGTTTGGGGTCTTTGTTTCTGGAAGAGGCAATCACAGAATTTGGTTTGTCTTGAATAATGCCAACACGATTGGCATTCCATTTCAGATAGGTAATTTCAGTCGCTGTTCTGCCTTTTTTATTTAAGGTGCGAATAAATGGAAGTTGTGCCAAATACAATGGCCGATCATAATCAAGGCCAGCGATAAATGTTTTGGCGACATAGCGATCTCGTTCGGGCAAATTCAATTCGCGCCGAATCGCATTCATAAAAGCTTCACAATCGCCGATCTCCTCCGAGTCAATCTCGACATCCTGAAGACCATGCACACCGTGCACCAATTCATGTAAAAAAATTATCCCTAGATCAAAAGATTCCATCGCATCAGCATCGCCGTACAAATGAACGAAATCAGTAAAATCAATTGCCAGCGGAACAACTTCAAGCTGTGTCCCCTGCGACATATTGCGGTAATAAACGCCAGCGCCTAACTGCGAGAACGAGATTTCTTTGGCGCTGTTGCGATTTTCCAAATGAAATTGTCGCGGGCTTGCAAGCGCCGCTATCAATAATCTTCGTGCAGTCCCTGATCCACCGCGAACATTATCTGGATCGGGGATTGTCAAAAATCCTGCTTCGTTGAAAGAGAGCGTTTGGAAGCCTGTTTTTGCTTGCAGGCTTTTCAGCAATTGATTTATCTCTTTCCGGCTGAGCGCACCATCACCTGCGCAATTGCGAATCCCTCCTTGATAAATCATGGTTTCGAGATTTTGTTTTTTCTCAGCTTGCGCAATCAGAGCAGAACACAGCAAGAACAAAAACGAATTGACCAATGAACAAAACGGCCTTCTTACGATTTGCATAAAGTACCTCCCTGAGTGATGCCTAAATGGTTAGCAGTCGCTCAGCAAAGTACTCATTGCTCTGGCTTAATGTCCTAAATTATCAATGAAGGAAAAATTAATTTGGAATTATGTTCTTTAGAATCAACTAAAATCGCTGATTAAGACAACATCATTCAAATAAAAGCCCCGTTCCAACGCCAAGGCTTTGCCATCTTTCGACCAGGCAAAACGAAAAATCTGATCGTTCTTAAAATTCGTAATCGGGTGCGGATTACTGCCATCAACTGGCTGTCCCCACACGTTGGAAATACCGTCGCGCGTGTCTATGTACGTCAACATTTTTCCATCAGGACTCCAATTAATAATATGCGGATCGGGAATCGTCGCCTCAAGCATGCGCGCCTTGTCGCCCCCTTCCATCGGCACAACTGACAATTTCATACGATATGTTGTTTGATCGAGTCGCAAATGCGCGACAGATTTTCCATCGGGAGAAATTGTCGGACGAATCGAAGTTTCATTCGTCAACTGAACAGGTGTGCCGCCTTCGATTGGCACTTTCCACAATACGAACATTCCATCGCGCATCCCTGAATACACGATCCATTTGCCATCAGGAGAAAAACTCGGCGAATTTTCGCCTTCGCCTCTGGTTATTTGTACGACGTTAGAACCGTCAGCATTCATGCGCCAAACATTAAATGATCCAGCGCGATCTGAAAGAAACGCAACGTAACGACCATCAAAAGAAACGGCAGGCTGCAAATCATCTGATTTTTCTACTGTTAATTGTTTCTGACGCGAACCGTCCAGACTCATTGACCACAGGTCTGTGTTCCCGTTATTGAAGGAGCCATAAATTAATTGCTCATTCGTTAGCCAACTCAATCCCATGTTTTCGCTGAAATTATCAATCCCGACAGAAGAAAGTTGTTGCGCTTGTCCCGCTTCATCTTGCGGTACGATCCAAAAATGCGAGGCTTTGGTGGATTGACTGGCAACAAGTTTATCCGCCTGCGCGGCAAGACTGATGCTGGTGTAATTCGCTAAATCGTTGGTGATCCGGCGCGGCTCATCAGCAGGAAAAGGAAAATACCAAATTTGATTTGCTAAGATTGCCGTGTCTGAAGGTCGCGCGACAGCAATCAATCCATTACCGTCTTTACGCCATGCAACTTGGCCTATGCGCGTCCATTTTTTCGCTGATAGCGAAACCTCTTTGCCATCGGCAACCTGAATGCCAACGACAGACATAAACGGCTTCCCTGCTTCAATACTTTTTTGCGCGAGCGCGATCAATTTTCCATCGGGCGACCACGAAGGCCCATCCAGCGCAAAGGCATAAGGAATTTTGCGCGTCGTAAGAATATGCTCATGCTTGCCCTCCATATTGGCGATGATGAGCGCGTTGTTCATCTGCTCCAGATTATTTCGCACGAACGCGAATTGTTTGCCGTCCGGCGCAAACGTGACCGCGCTGTCAATATCGTCAAGAATTTTTGTCGGCGTTCCACCCAGCACAGGAATGCGATAGAGCGACGCCAAATGTTTTGGCAATTGATACGAAACGTAATAAATAAAATTTCCATCAGGCGCGAAGCTCAAGCCTTGATAATCAACTTCAGCAGGCGCAACGACCTGCACATTTCCCGTCGTTGAAGTTTGCCGCACCCAGATACTTTGCTTGCCCGTGTCTTCTTGCACATACGCGATGTACTTGCCATCAGGCGAGAGCGCAGGCGTAACCGATTTGCCATTCGTCGTTAATTTTGCAATTTGTACAGGCCGCGCGGTCGCTGTTTTTCGCCCTAACCAACTCACTGCAAAATAGACAACTGCGACACTAAAAATCAGCAGCGTAAATGCGATTAAAGATTGCTTGAATTTGAAGCGTAGACGAGGAACAGCGATTGTCGTCGAAACATCAGTTGCGGATTGGAAGGCAAACGAGGGTAATGTCGCTTCTCCGTTTTGGTAGCGACCCGGCGCCACAATGGTTGGCATTTGAGGCAAATAAGAAGTGACACTTTCGATAATTGGTGCAGGCAGACTTTCTTCCACCTGCGCCAAAAATCGGTAGCCGCGTTTGGGAACGGTTTCGATATAGCGAACCCCGTTGCCGTCTTCGCCGAGCGCCTTGCGCAATTGAAAAACGTATTGCGTCAGGCTACTTTCTTCGACAAAACTTTCAGGCCAAATCCGGGTCATCAAAAATTCTTTTTCCAGCAACCGACCTGGATTTTCTACCAGCACAATTAACGTATCGAAAACTTTCGGCGGCAAAGCAATCGTTTCACCGCGCCGCGACAATTGGCGTTCGCACACATTAACCGTGAAATCATCAAATTTATAAAGTGGTTTGGGTACTATCTCCATGACAAATTCCGAGGTTATTTCTCTTGAGTTATGAATCTTCTTTTTTATGAATCCAGCTTCGTTGCAACTCGCCCGCACGCGGAGACGTGCGCTTCCGGTTATTGCCTAGCAATAAGGTTGTCTTGTCTAACGTAGCAGTATGAAAAAAAGTTCACAGGAATTTGTGCCCGGTTTCGGTCACTTTTGCTGTAATTGTGAACACTGAGTGAGTGACAAGAAATATCTTTTCGTTACAGAAAAAATCAGAAAATCATAAAAAATAAGATTTCATTTTCCACAACAACTTATTTTTTATAACTTCCCGTTCATTTTCGGGCAAAGATTCCCTGCCGCTTTTTCAGCGCCTTCAGCTAAGCACTCCAAAGCCAATCATTTAAATCTTGCCCGCTGCTATCGGCACAAACCTTGCGATCAATCATCCCCGGACAAAGAACGGTCTGAAACACCCTTTTGAAAACAGGAGTCCAAGCTATGAATTTAAATCGAAGACTGACAAATATTTTTGGTCTATTAACCTCATTTCTGCTCGCGGTGGTAATGGTCACAGCCCAACAAACAACGGGCAATGTGCGCGGTATTGTGAAAGACCCATCCGGCGCAATCATCCCCAACGCGAAAGTGACTATCACTTCAAAAGTGACTGGCAACAGCACTACGATTACCTCAAATGATGATGGCGAATTTCGTTTTGGCAATTTAATTGCAGGCGAATATCAAATTGCTATCGAAGCGCCTAGTTTCAAAAAACTGAATTTGAGCGATGTGCGCGTAACCTTAAATCAAACAACTGATGTTCCGGCTACGTTACAAGTTGGCGTGCAAACCGAATCCGTTGAAATTTCGGCGGAAGGCGCGGAACTGGTGCAAACAACTACCACTAATCTCTCAAAATCGTTCAATTCACGCCAAGTGATCGAACTCCCTCAAACATCTATTACAACGGCGAACTCCGCAAGTTCCGGTATTTATAATTTAGCGCTACTTTCGGCCAACGTGACGGGCAGTGGCAGCGTCGGCCTCGGCACTGGCGGATCCGTCGGCGGACAACGCCCGCGCAACAATAATTTTGTCGTGGATGGCATTGACAACAATCGCAAAGACATTTCTGGCCCAGCGGTTTACGTGTCGCCGGAAACGGTTTCAGAATTTTCGATTCTTACCAATCAATTTTCGGCTGAATTTGCGCGTTCAACGGGCGGGCAATTTATTCTCGCTTCCAAATCAGGCGGCAATGAATTTCACGGCACAGCGTATGGCTTTTTCCGCAATCGGTATTTGAACGCGCTCGACACCACGCAAAAAAATGCGGGCGTAGTGCGTGATGACGTAATCGGAGGCACAAAAATGCCGCGGTATGATTACAGTCGCTATGGTGGAAATTTGGGCGGCCCGTTGCATTTGCCACGTTTCGGCACAGGCGGCAAAGCGTATATTAGCGGCAAAGATCGCCTTTTCTTTTTCGTCAATTACGAAGGCTTGGGAATTGGGAACGCCGCTGCCCCTGCGGGCTTAACGTCACCAACTGCGGCAGGATTTGCGGCGCTGGATAAATTGGCTGGACTGACACCTACCAATCTGGCGATTTTCAAACAATATGTTCCGGTCGCGCCCAGAAATGATGCAGGGACGATCACGGTGGCGGGAACGCAAATTCCCATCGGCAACGTGACGTTTGACGCGCCGAACTGGACGAATCAGCGCAACTTCGTTTTGAATATTGATTACACGCAAAGCGAGCGAACGCAGCACCATTCACGCTTCAATTACAATCGGTTGCGCAGCATTGATAATGCCGCTACCTTACCCATTTTTTTCACGCTCCAGCCTACCGATGGCAGATTATTTTCGTATACATTAATTCACACTTTCACGCCAAAACTTACGAATGAAACACGCATTTCGTATCGTCGGTTCCTGCAAAATTTCATTGTGCCGGATTTTAAATTTCCAATCAGCGGCTTTGATTCTTTCCCGAATTTAGGCCTGAAAGATTTGGGCATTGATATTGGCCCGAACCCGAATGCGCCGCAGGACAACGTCGAAAATAATTATCAGTTCATCAATAACGTTTCGTATTTAACGGGCAATCACTCCTTCAAATTCGGCGCTGACGTGCGCAAAATTATTTCGCCTCAAACGTTCGTCCAACGCCAGCGCGGCGATTATCAATACACTACGACAGATCGCTTCCTGCGTGATTTAAATGCTGACTTTTTGTCCGAGAGAAATGTTGGCGCATCTAAGTTTTACGGCGATCAAATTCTCTTCTTCGGTTTCGCGCAAGACGAATGGCGCGTGCGTCCAAATGTTACATTGAACCTTGGGCTGAATTATGTTTTCCAGCAAGTCCCGCACGGCGCGAAACTGCAAAAACGGAATGCGATTTCCAATGTGCCGGGCTTACTTGTTTTTGACGAACCGAAAGCGCAGACCAAAAATTTCGGCCCACGCCTCGGCCTTGTGTATTCGCCGAATTACGATTCCGGGTTACTCGGCAAAATGTTTGGCAGCGGCGGCAAAAGCTCTATCCGTGCTGGCTTCTCAATGTCCTATGACGTGATTGTAGACAACCTTTACATTCTATCGAACCCGCCCCAGGCACAAGTCACAGTTGATGCTCCGCTAACGCCGGACACAACCAATTTTTTAGCGAGCGGTGCAATTCCCAGCACTCCGCCCGCAGCGAATGCCACCCCCGCGCAAACGCGTGCAGCGACCAGTTCATGGATTTCGGATCAGAAAGTACCGTATGCAATTTCTTATAGCTTGAGTATGCAACGTCAATTTCTGACGAACTGGTCGCTGGAATTGCGTTACCTGGGCACGCGCGGTGTGCATTTGCCTGTGCAAAATCGCATCAATGTCAAAAATCGTACAACTGATACCGATTATTTGCCAACCTATTTCGCCCAGCCATCACAAGCCGCGCTTGATGGCTTGAAATTAACATTGACCGATTTACAAGCGCGGTCACGTTTTGTTCCGGCGTATGAGCAGGCGGGATTTAATGGTGCAAACGTGGTGGCATTTGTGCCGATTGGCAACTCAACGTATCACGCGTTTTCGTCGCAACTAACGCGCAGATTTGCCAGAGGATTTTTGGCAACGACGGCTTATACCTGGAGTCACAATATTGACGATTCAACTGCAGAAGTTTTCAGTACAGTGCTTTCACCTCGTCGTCAACAAGACTTCCAAAATCTACGCGCCGAACGAGGCGATTCAATTCTGGATCATCGTCATCGCATCGCAACTTCGCTGATTTATGACGTGCCAATCTTTGCCAAAACGGATAATCGTTTTGTTCGTTCGGTGCTGGGCGGATTAAGTTTGGCAGGAACATTCGCCTATGAATCAGGCGAAAAAGCAACAGTGCTGAGCGGCACAGATACGAACCTTAACGGTGATGCAGCAGGTGATCGCACAATCATCAATCCGAACGGTGTTGTTGGCACAGCCAGCACTGTGACGGCGTTGAAAAACACAGCGGGACGCACGGTTGCTTATCTAGCCAATAATCCCAACGCACAATATATTCAAGCCGGTCAAGGCGCGCGCGCTACCGCCGGACGCAATACATTGCAAATGCCCGCCATCAATAATTTCGATCTTTCTGCCTCGAAAGATTTTGCTTTTACAGAAACGACGAAATTACAATTCCGCGCAGATTTCATCAATGCGTTCAATCATCCGCAATACATTGCCGGCTCACCTAACAGTGTAGTTCCGCTCAATACAACTGCGGTGGGGAATTACAACACAGTTACCAGCACTCAATTCAACAAACCCGATTTAGTGTTTAGCAGTAATCCCAGAATCATTCAGTTGTCGCTACGACTGAAATTCTAGGCCACAAGCTGAACCCATCAGTGAGATGGAGGTAGTGATTTTTCGCTACCTCCATTTTTTACCTCTGATTTATTCAGTCTCACCAACTCACAAGGAGGAAAATATGAAAACCCGAATATTCATTCTGTTTTCTATATTCGTAAGCTTATCAATTTTCATAAATGCACAAACCAGTCGTGGCACAGTCAGCGGCATCGTGGCTGATCAAACGGCGGCGGTGATTCCCGGCGCAACAATCACGTTAACCAGCAATGAAACCGGCGTCGTTCGCACAACTGTTACAAATGGTGAAGGATTGTATCGCTTCGACGCCGTAGACCTCGGCAGTTACACGGTCAAAATCGAAGCCAGCAATTTCAGCGTTGTCGTCAAAAACAATATTGCCGTCAGCGCGAATCAAATCACACAAGTTGACGCGCAGCTTCAGCCCGGCAGCCAGACGTTATCGGTAGATGTCACGACTGAGTCCGGCACCTCGCTGCAAACCGAAGCGCCTGTGCGCGGCGGCAACATCGAAACATTACGCATCACCGAATTACCGATTTCCAGCCGCAATCCTGTTTCGTTAGCGCTAACATTGCCCGGAGTTTCCAGCAACCGTAACGGCTTCGGCTCCGCAACATTTTCTGTAAATGGAGGGCGTGGACGTTCCAATAATTTCTTGATTGATGGCACAGAAAACAATGACATTTCAGTGGCGGGGCAAGGCTTTCAAATTACGAACCCTGATGCTGTCAAAGAAGTTTCTGTGCAAACTTCAAATTACGACGCAGAATTCGGACGCGCAGGCGGCGCGGTCGTGAACGCGATTACGAAATCTGGCACAAACAATTTTCACGGGACAGTTTCGTTTTTGTACGACACTACAGCAGATGATGCGTTAACCAGTTCACAGTCCCGCGACCCCGAAAATGTGAAACGTGGACGCGCACCATCAGGTACTGAAAATATTTATTCTGCGACAATTGGCGGCCCGGTTCTCAAAAATCGCACGTTCTTTTTTGGCGCATATCAACAAGACCGACAACGCTCTTCATCGCAAGCGCAATTAACAACACCAACCGCCGCAGGCCGCTCTGCCTTACGCGCCCTGTTCCCTTCTGGCGCAAACGCCAATGTGGATTTGTTACTTAGCGCCACGCAAAATGCTGTCGCCAATACCAGTCCTTTTAATCAGGCGCTTGGTACAGTGAACGGCGTCAATCGTGGCGATATTGAATTCGGTACATTTTTCAGAAACTATCCAGCGCTGAGCATTGACCATCAATGGCAAGTGCGGATAGATCATCAACTAAGCGAAAAAGATCAGCTTTCAGGCCGTATGCTGGCAGATCGGCTGACGAATCCCAAAGGCGGAATTGCTGAATTCGATGGCTTCGATGCTGACTATTCACAACGCCTGTACAATTTATTGCTTACCGAAACGCACATCTTTTCTTCGACACTTACCAACGAAGCGCGGCTTGGTTATAACCGTTTGGATTTTGGTTTTCCTTTATCTGATCCGAGTGGTCCCGCAGGTCAATTACCACGTATTGCGGTTACCAGCTTGTCTTCGCTCGGCGCGTCAACCTCGTTTCCACAAGGACGCATCGCTAATAACTACACGTTTCAGGACACAATCACTAAAGTGCGTGGCAATCACACCATTCGCTCTGGCGTAGACATTCTCCGCCAGATTTCGCGGCAGGCTGCCCCCTTCAATCCGCGCGGTTCACTGACGTATACAGCCAGCACAGGCTACACCGCGTTTGCAAATTTCGTAGATAATTTTGGCGGGGCGAGCGGAACCGCTGCCCGCGATTTCGGCAGCGCAATTTATACGCCTTCAATGTTCCGCACCGCAGCTTTCGCACAAGATCGCTGGCGCGCCACCGAAGCGTTAACATTGACGCTCGGCGTTCGTTATGAATATTTCGGCAGACCGTTCAATACGCTCAGGACGCCTGCTTTTACTGATCTTTTCAACGTTGATCCGGTCACGCGCACTGGCCCGTTTGGGCTGCCAAATAAAGTGCGCGGAGATTGGAACAACTGGGCTCCAACTATCGGGATTGCTTATGCGCCGAGCTATACCAAAGGCGTCTTAGGATTTTTGCTGGGCGATAAAAAATCTGTGATTCGTACTGGTTATCAAATCGGCTACGATTCATTTTTCAATAACATTGCATCAAACGCGGCAGTTTCATCACCGAATGTGGTAGCTACCTCGATTCCCTCTACCACCAGCAACGGCGCACGTGGGTTGGCGAACTTCACCAGTCAATTGCCAACCACGCAAGCGGCGTTGAATCCGCTCAGCGCGCAAACCTTGATTCAGCAAAATCTGGTGAATCCTTATTATCAACGCTGGTCATTCGGCATTCAGCGCGAATTGCCCGGCAACATTGTTGTAGATGTTTCTTACGTCGGATCGAAAGGAACCAAACTTTATATCAACGAAGATTGGAATCCGCTCGTTCCTCCGGCGCAGCGCATCACGCCCGCCGGATACACGGGGCCAACGCAAGGCCGTTACGACAATTTGCAAGGCGGTCGCACCGTTCGCACTAATGGTGGATGGTCAAATTATCATTCCGGTCAATTGGGTGTAACACGCCGCTTCTCTAAAAACTTCACGATTACCGGAGCTTATACCTACTCAAAATTACTTGATAACGCCAGCGAAGTGTTTGCAGCAAGCGGCACAACCGCAGCCAGTGTTGCCGCATTGCCAGTGATTTTTGGTGGCAACAAATACGAAAAAGGCCCATCGCTGTTTGATCGCACACAACGCGCTTCTTTCACTTATGTGTATGAAATTCCGTTGATGCGTGAGCAAAAAAACCTGTTGGGCAGAGTCGTTGGCGGCTGGCAGCTTTCAGGTGTAACGACCTTTGAATCCGGCGTACCGTATTCAATTTTCAATGGCCTCGATTCAGATGGCATTGGTGGCGGAAACGAACGTCCGACTTTTAATCCGAATGGACAAAAAGGAGTACGTGCGATACCAGTCGTAAATGCCACGGGAGCGATCACAGGTTATGTCAATCCCGACAATGGCAACGCCGCGATTGATCCGGCGACTGCGCGTTACATTGTCAATCCGGCCTACAATCCCGCATTAGCAAATAGCGTCGCGCGTTTCGGCAATTTAGGCCGTAACACCGAACGCACTCCTGGTACCAATATTTTTAATGCGAATATTTTGAAACGAACAAGAATTCGTGAGGATATGAGTCTGGAGTTCCGGGCAGAATTCTATAACATTTTCAATCGTCCGAATTACACGCAAGGCAGCATCAGCCCATTCTCACCAACAGGTGGAACAATTTCATCAAATGCGAATACAGCAATTGCCGGGCGCTTTTTGAATCCAAACACGCCAGCAACTGATGGTGGCGGACGCGTCGTTCGCTATAACTTGAAATTTATTTTCTAACTTTTCAGAGCGCGGGCGATTCAGTATTGCTCGCGCTCTTTTTTTGTTATTTGCATTCCCGCCATTCCCAACTCGTCAATGAATACTCATTCTGTAAATTTCGATAGATAACCACGACGGCTGATTTCAAAGCTTTTTTTACTTTTACCTGCAAACAGAGTCTGTAATTTAATCCGGCAACAACTTGCGTTTGCGCTTTTGTGATTGAGTGCAAAGCAATGTTACTCCGGCTTTTTTTCTGTTCTGCACGAATAGCAAATTTCGCCGCCTTTATCACTTCCGCGTCGTTGACCGAGCTTTTGCTGTAAGCTCCAACCTGCTGAGCTTTCGCAGTACCAAGGCTAAAAACCAACACAAGGATTAACAACACAAAATTTCTTCTTTTCATCTTTTACCCAAACAATTTGCCGAAATAATACGGCATTGCTTGCAACCACCAGGGCCAATCGTGGTTGACATCCTGCCCCCAAATATCCAGCCAATGCGGAATCCCTTTGCTGTGCAAAATATCTGACAAACGACGCGAACGTGCCGGGTCTTCAAACGACCCCTGGCCTGAAAAAATGATGATCTTGCGTCCGCCGTGTTGCAGCGTAGGCAAGTGATAATTGTCATTTAATTTTGGCAGGTAATCTACAGGATTGTTGAAGTAAACATCTTCATCGTAATAGCCATCCAAAAAGCCGCGAATGTCATAGCTGCCACTTAATAAAATTGCGCCGGCAAACAAATCGGGGTGCTTGAAAAATAAGTTTCCGGCGAGATATGCGCCTAAACTAATTCCTGTAATGAACGGCTTAACTCCCTGATCGTTGCAATCAGTGCGAATCAGCGGCAACACTTCTTGTGTGATGTATTCGTCATACTGTTTCAGCCACCAGATTTTTTCTTTGCCAGAAGCTTGTCGGTTCATCAAAGCGCGATTGTTGACGCTGTTGATGGAATACAATTTCACTTTGCCGTCATTCACATACGGGCTGACGGAATCAATTAAGCGAAAGCGTTCGTACTCTAAAAAATCAGCCGCTGCCGTCGGTAACATCAACACAGGTTGCCCGTAATGACCGTAACGCACAAGCGGCATCTCCTGATGCAATCTATCGCTGTACCAACTGGTAATTTCACGCTGCATAATTTCTCCAACGAAAAAAATATATTGAGGCGATACGCTACAGAGATTCTCTTTGCACGTCAATTGACTTGGCAATGCGCTGCCTCTAAGCTCGTGCCTGAAAAAAGTATCCGCTGAATTTTGGAGCTCACTATGCCACGAAAATTATTGCTAAGCTTGTTGGTGTTCGTAATTTCTTCTTCATTCGCATTGGCGCAAACAACCAAAAAGAAAACCAATCCACTGGAGCAAATTCTAGGCGGAATAAAAAACTCCAGCTTGAGCGATGAAAAAATTGTACTCGGCCTGAAAGAGGCGCTGAGCATTGGCACGGGAAACGCTGTCACGGGCGTAGGGCGACTCGACGGATTTTTCAAAGATGCGATTATCAAAATTCTGATGCCGAAAAAATTACAGACGATTGAGAAGGGCTTGCGGCTTGTCGGCTACGGGTCAAAGGTTGATGAATTTGTGCTAAGCATGAATCGCGCGGCGGAAAAGGCTGCGCCTCAGGCCAAGAGCATTTTTATTGGTGCCATCAAAGAAATGACGTTTGATGATGCGCGTAAGATTTTGACAGGCGGCGACACTGCGGCTACGACATTTTTCAAAGAGAAAACGACGACCAAATTATCAGCGTCATTTCAACCAGTGATTGCTAAAGCAATGAATGAGGTTGGCGCGACGAAACAATACAAAGATTTGATTGGGCGTTATCAAATGATTCCGCTGGCAAAAAATCAGTCGCTGGACATTGATGAATATGTGACCGGCAAGGCGATTGAGGGTTTGTTTTATTACGTCGGCGAAGAGGAAAAGAAAATTCGCAAAAATCCGGCTGCGCGCGTGACACAAATTTTGAAAGATGTGTTTGGCAAAGTTGGGAAGTAAATAATTTCCGCAATAAATTTGACGTTTCCTGAAAATGACACCGAATAATGGGCGGCTCGCCCGTATTACGATGCACCAGTTTGCTTTTGCTTATGTTACGTAAGTTTTAGCGCCAACGTTTGCAAGATTTGATCCGCAATCAAATCTTGCGTAGTAAAAATATCTTTCCAGGCAAAATTATACGTATCGGCCCAGAGCGATACCCCATCGCTAACGCGCAGCAACCGCACGCTTACACGTAATTGATTACCGATGTGTTGCACATAGCCTTCCAATACGGCATCCACTTTTTGCTCGCGTCCAGCGGCAAGTGCATCTTGTTGCGGATCAGCATAAGCAAGTACAGCCCCAATTGGGCGTACTTGCATTTGCCGCAAATTGCTGAGGCGATTAATCAACGTGTCCGCGATGCCTACGCCAATATATTCGTCATCGCCATTCGACGTTAATTTTTTAAAGGGGAGCACTGCGATAGATTTGACCGCACGGTCTTCATTCGGGCGCGAAGCTGACAAAAACAAATTAGTTTCGGCTTCCGATTTCGCATGTTTTTTGCGGGCGGCATTCAACCAAATGACGCTCCCCACCAAAGCCAAACAAACCAGAATTAACCCTGCTTTCCAATAGCGCAGATAGAACGGTGCTGAAGTTAAAGAAGCAGGCGGCAAATTAATTTTTTTCTCTTCCTTAACCATTAACTCTAGCGGAGGGATTTCTGCCTGCTCACTGGCAACCGCTTCAATCTTTTTCACCTCGACAACAAACCGATAGCCATGTTTAGAAAACGTTTCAATGTATTTCTGTGACGCATCATGTTCGGCTAATACCTTGCGCAAAATAGAAATGGTATAAGTGAGGTTCGATTCCTCGACAAAACTATCTCTCCACAACATTGTCATTAATTCTTCTTTCTCAAGCAGCACACCGGAATGAGTAACAAAAATGTAAAGTAGGTCAAAAACTTTTGGCGACATCAAAACGATTTCGCTGTTGTATCTCAGTAATCGCTCTGAGTCATCAATTGTGAAATTCCTGAACTGATATAAATACCTGACCTGATTAACCATACCGCCCCCAACAATTTTCTAAACTAATTCTAAGTTAATCCTAAAGACGCTATTCCCCTGGTGTGCTAAAAATCTGGCTCGTTCCGAATTACATTTATTTTCAGAAAAATGTGCGAGCAAACGTGCGCGACTCGCGCACGTAAAAAGAGAAAAACCGGAGAAAAAACCAACCCTGCATTTAAGGCAGGCAGCGAAAGCGACGTACAAAAAGTCCATCGTGCTGTGATTTCAATAACAATGATGCCGATTGGAAGGGGGGAGTCGCTTGTTATCTTCTCAATTGCTCGGAAGTGTAATTTAAACGCAAAAGCAGAGCCGAAAAATGTTGCTCCAATTGGGTATGATTTTTTGCAACAAAATATGTCGCGCTATAAAGATTTTTCTGCGCGATTGGGAGAAAGATTGCGTCCTTAGTCCCAAAGCTGCTTTTTAGCCACCCAGAACTTAGCCAATACAAGGGGGATTTATGCAATGCCGTTTATTGTTTTTGCTAGTTGTAATAACCATTAATACACTTGCTTTACTAGCACAACCGTCACGCTCTGCCACCGCAAGTTCTTATCTTGAGCGAGGCAAAAAGTTTTATGAACGCGGCGATTTAGCTAATGCAATTGAGGATTTTGGGTTAGCGATTGCGACCGATCCAACGTTGGCAACAGCCTATTACAATCGCGGCCTGGTTTATTTACATAAGATGGAAATTGAACCAGCGCTCGCGGATTTTGATCGTGCGATTCAAATCAATCCACGCTTGAGCGAGGCCTACACAAATCGTGGCATTATTCGCCAATTGCAACTTAACTTTGACGAAGCCATTAAGGATTACACTAAAGTAATTGAACTTACGCCGCGCGCCTTATTTGGTTGGACGAATCGGGGGCTGATTTACCTCGAAAAAAGAAATTGGCAAGCCGCAATGCCCGATTTACAACAGGCATTAAAAATTGACGGAAAATGTGTTGAGGCCTTAATCGGGCGCGGGGCGGCTTACCAAATGGCGGGTGATTTTTCGCAGGCACTCAAAGATCACACGAGAGCAATTACCTTAAATCCGCAAAACGCCGCCGCCTGGTGCGCACGGGGCGCTGATTACCAACATCTGGGTGAATTGGACAAAGCCATTAGCGATTATGACAAAGCCATCGCACTAAAAGCAGATTATGCGATTAGCTGGTTGAATCGCGGGACGACCTATCGGCGTAAAGGTGATTTAGCCAAAGCAGAGGCTGATCTGACACGAGCCGTGGAACTTGATCCTGATTCACCTGAAATATTTGCTGTACGTGGCTTGGTTCGTCTTACCTTGGGGCAGTCAACCGAAGCGCAATCCGATTTTGATCGTTGCCTACAATTAAATCCCAAATTAAAGACCGAGCTGGAAAGCTTGAAAATAGAAGCCCAAACCCAAAATACAACTGTCAGGAGAGAACAATGAAAATCGCGCGAATTGCGTTGTTAATGTTATTTGTTGTGCGCACGTTAACTTTTGCCCAAACCGATGAACAAATGCTTTTGCAACTCGAAGAAGAGTTTCGCGTGGCTCGGCTCAATAATGGAACAACTGCGCTCAATCGCCTCTCGGATAAAGACCTGCAAGACCTAAATCAGTTTGGACAGAGCAATGATCTCGCGTCTTTCATCACTTTATTTTCCACTTTTAAGCCCACAAGAATCCAGAATAGCGATTTGAAAGTGAAGCTGGCAGGAAACACTGCGATTGTTACTGGCAAACAACTTGAAACCTCGACCAGTAATTTAGGTAAAGATCAATTTTTGCAATTCACGCATGTCTGGATCAAGCGCGAAAACGAATGGAAGCTGCTATTCATCCAGCAGCAATTCGATCCGAAAGAAGGCACAGTTACGCCTAAAGGGTGGAATGGAAATAGCAATGTTAATTTTCTGATCGGTACTGATGAAGCCATTAAATATAGTGGCAACGCCAGCGCCTTCATCAAATCCAAACATAATCAGGACAGCCTTCTCAATACAGGTTTAGGGCAACAGATTCGGGCAGATAATTATCGCGGCAAACGCATTCGCCTGAATGGCTGGGTGAAAGGCAACGTGAATTTTGGCTATGCGCATTGTTGGATGCGGATAGATGCCGAAGATGGAGAAGTCTTGAGTTTTGATAACACGTTGGATGAGGGAAATGTGCTGCGGCCTGACTGGGCGAGATTTTCAATTGTGCTCGACGTACCAGAAAAGAGTGCCGTGATCTATTTAGGGTTTCAGCTTGTAGGACGCGGTCAAGCTTGGCTGGATGATTGGCAATTGGAAGTCGTAGGCAAAGAAATTGCTGCCACGAATCAGGTGCCTACTGAAGCGCGACAAAAACAAATTGAAACGCAGAGAAACATGAATAAAGCGCAGTGGGAGCAGTCAGTGCAAGCACTGAAAAAACGCCTGCCCACGTTACCAACCGCGCCAGTTAATCTGGATTTTGAAACAATTAAGTGAACTGACTTCGCTACAGTTTATGTAAGTGGGTAAAAGTAATTTGTTGAATCGTACTGCGAGTGGCGCGCTCGCTGATGACAATTGGCTGAATCGGGATGAATTAATTTACACACAAACATTTTTGCGCGGACAAATTGTAATTCGTGAACTGACCGCACCAGAGAATGCAGTTGAGCTTAGGTCTGCGGAAAAAGCAGTAAGCTATTTATTGACTCATTTTATTTGCATCGCCACACAAACAGACACTCAAGGCAACCCGGCGATTAGTGCAGATGACATTGACTGGCTGTTTTCTAAACACCGTGAAAAGCAACGCCCCGACCGGCTTACTTTCCGGTGATACCAGAGTTCGCTGCCGCCGATTTGGCGCGCATAAAATTCCCGGCACTAAGGTTTTGCCTGAATCCTAAGCCTGTGAGCATAACAACTCACAGGCTTTCTGCGTTTCAAATCAATTTTTTATGCCAATGCTTCCGCCTGATATTACTCGTGCAAGCTTGCACGATGCGCTCGCTTCCCCGATAATTGCCGCTTATTTTTAGCAGTCCAGTTCGCGTGTAAGCTTGCCTTCAGGTTATGGTGAATGTTGAGGAGAGAATTTTTTACTATGAATAAATCTAAATTAATTACTACTGCATTACTAACAATTTTGCTGATTTCAGCCTGCAAAAACAAAACGAATACAGAACAACTGGTGATGTTGCTCGAAAAAAATGTAACCACGTTTGACCCGCGTGAAAGCGGAGATTCAGCGGACGCGCGGATGCAGCAGTTGTTATTCAATGGGCTCACCCGCAAGAATGAAAAATTTGAGCCCATCGGCGATTTAGCTCAGAGTTTTGAAGCATCGCCCGATTACAAAACGTGGACATTCAAATTGCGCAGCGGCGTCAAATTCCACAACGGCAAAACGCTTACTTCGGCAGACGTGAAATATACCTTTGATACCTTGATGGCTGACCCAAGATTAAAGAAAAGAGGCGATTTCATTGGTGTGCCTGCGGTCACACAAACATCCAATCCAGCTCCCGGCGCAGCCCCTTCGCCCGCCGCCAAACTCGCCCAAGTGCCTTTACTCAATATTGAAACACCTGATCAAAATACGGTCGTGATTCATTGCGTGAATCCGATGCCTAGTTTGCCCAATCAAATTTTGCCGATTGGCATAATTCCTGAAGGCAGCAGCAATACGCAGGCAAAATCGCCCGTCGGTACAGGGCCATATAAATTCGTAAGTTTCGCTTCGGATCAAGAAGTGCAACTTGTTGCCTTCGATGAATATTTTGCGGGCAAACCCGCAGTAAAATCCATTCGTGTCAAAATCGTGCCGGACAACAGCACACGTGATGCTGAATTTCGCAAAGGCTCGGCAGATTTAGGCATCAATCTTGATCTTGATCCCGTCACCGTCGAATCGCTGAAAAAAGCGGAAGGAGTCAAAGTCCTGCAAACCGATGGCACAAATTTGGCGCACATCGGCATTAACACCACTGATCCCTTGCTTAAGGATGTAAAAATTCGACAAGCGATTGCGTACGCGATTGATCGAGACGCACTTATTAAAGATTTATTTTTGGGTCAGGCAAAACCTGCCAATAGCATTTTGCCAGTAAATCAATGGGCCTATAACCCGAACGTGACGATTTACAATCACAACCTTGAGAAAGCAAAACAATTACTCGACGAGGCAGGCAAAAAACAAACCGGCGACCAGCCGCGCTTTAAGCTCACGCTCAAATTATCGCCGCTTTCGATTTCCAAAAAAGTGGGCGAGGTGATGCAAGAACAATTACGTAAAGTCGGCATTGATTTGCAATTGCTTTCGCTGGAAAACCAAAAGCTTACACAAGACATTACCGAAGGCAATTTTCAGTTATATTACCGCCAAATCGTCGGCGGCAATCAGAGCACAGACATTTTCAAATTCGCTTATCACTCAAAATCCATGCCGCCGAACGGGCAAAACCGGATGCGTTACAACAATCCCAAACTAGACAAATTAATTGATGATGCAATGGTGGCTCCGATGGACAAACGCAAAGAAATGTACGCCGAAATTCAAAAAATATTGTCCGACGAAGTACCACAAATTTATTTGTGGTATCCAGCTTCCATCACAGTGCATCGCGCGCGCGCAGGCGAAGTCGTGCAAGACCCATCTGGCGATTGGAGCGTTGTGCGCAATGTAAAACTGAGTCAATAGGGTCTGTGGAGTCTGTGGAGTCTGTGGAGTTTTAGACTTCACAGACTCCACAGACCCTATTGACCCTACAAACCCTACAGACTTTTCAGGAGCAAAAATGCAAGCAGAAGCAACACCAAAAACAGCTAAAATTGGGATGATCGGCCTAGCAGTTATGGGCGAAAATCTGGCGCTTAATATTGCGCGCAACGGTTTTCCGATTGCCGTATTCAATCGTGACACTACCAAAGTAGACAAGTTCCTTAAACGCGCCGAAAGTTTTCAGGACAGTGACAAAGTGATCGGCACTTATTCGCTGCAAGATTTCGTAGCGTCGCTGGAACGTCCACGCAAAATTATTTTGCTCGTCAAAGCAGGCGACGCGGTAGACGCAGTTATCAGCCAACTCAAACCATTGCTCGAAGAAGGCGACATCGTGATTGACGGCGGAAATTCTTTCTTCCGCGATACACAACGCCGCGAGAAAGATTTGAAAGCTGCCAACTTGCGCTTCATCGGCTCCGGCGTTTCCGGCGGCGAATCCGGCGCACTCTGGGGGCCATCATTGATGCCCGGCGGTGACGAAGCCGCTTACAACGAAATCAAACCTATCTGGGAAGCCATTGCCGCCAAAGTTGACGACGGCCCGTGCGTGACGTACATCGGCAGCGACGGCGCAGGCCATTTTGTCAAAATGGTTCACAACGGCATCGAGTACGGCGACATGCAATTGATTGCCGAAGCCTACGATATTTTGCGCACGGCGCTGGGCTTGCAAGCCGATGAATTGCATCAGGTGTTCAGTGATTGGAATGCGGGAATGCTTGATTCATTCCTGATCGAAATCACTGCGAAAATTTTTAAGGTGAAAGACCCTGAAACTGGCAAAGCCTTAGTTGATTTAGTCCTCGATAAAGCAGGACAAAAAGGCACTGGTAAATGGACTTCGCAAGTCGCGCTTGAACTAGGTGTAGTCATTCCCACAATTAACGCTGCTGTTGATTCACGCATTTTGTCTTCGCTGAAAGATGAACGCGTAGTGGCAAGCAAAGAAATTTCCGGCCCGGCGGAGGCAAAATACACGGGCGACAAACAAGCGCTGATTGACGCGGTGCGTGATGCTTTATACGCCAGCAAAATTTGTTCATACGCACAAGGAATGAATTTGATTCGCGCTCAAGCGGCTGTCGAAGGCTGGAATTTGAATATGGGTGAGATTTCGCGCATCTGGAAAGGTGGCTGCATCATCCGCGCGCAATTCCTCGACAAAATCAAACAGGCCTATCTTCGTCGTGCAGATTTGCCAAATTTGTTACTTGATCCAGATTTCAAAGAATGGGTCTTGAAAGCCCAACCCAATTGGCGTCAGGCCGTGACTACGGCGCAAAGCTTAGGCATTGCGATTCCGGCGATGAGCGCGAGTTTGGCGTATTTCGATTCGTATCGCACGGCGAATTTGCCACAAAACTTAACGCAAGCGCAGCGCGATTTCTTTGGTTCACATACGTACGAACGCACAGACAAACCAGGCGCAGGATTTGTGCATACTGAGTGGGAAGAATTAGCGAAATAATTTTCTGCTCGTTTTTTGGCAACGGCATAGCATACAATCGCGTTTCACTTGTCATCGCTCTGCCGTTTCCAACTGTGAATTGCAAATAACCGATTGACTCATTTCTTTGGCAAAAGCTGAAAAAGCATTCTGTATTCAGCTTTTGCCATTTTAATTTTTAGCTATGACAGAAGTAGTCCAAAACTCAACTCGTAGTGATCGTGTCGCACCACCGTGCGTAGTGGTAATTTTCGGCGCGTCCGGCGATTTAACGAAACGTAAATTGGTTCCGGCGTTGTATCGCCTCTATCAACAAAAATTGATTCCCAAAGAATTTGGCATTATTGGCATTTCGCGCTCGCCGCTCACCCATTTTGATTTTCGCGGACGGATGAAAGACGCGATTGCCAAATTTGCAGAAAGCGATTCGTTTGATCAGGCTTCGTGGAATGAATTTGCAGAAGGCATTTTCTATTTGCCCGGCGATCTTAATGATGAAAATACCTATCAGCAACTAAATTCCTTGCTGCTTTCGATTGATAACGAACGCGGCACCGCAGGCAATCGTATTTTTTATCTTTCGACTGCGCCTGAACATTACAGCGAAGCCATCAAACAACTCGGCGACGCGGGGTTGGCTCGCCCTGATGAGGCTTCCGATAAAAAAGCACCGTTTGTGCGCGTCATTATCGAGAAACCTTTCGGCACCGATTTGCCGAGCGCGATTCAGCTTAACAAAGAAGTCGCCGCCGTCTTTGACGAAGATCAGGTCTATCGTATTGATCATTATCTCGGCAAAGAAACCGTCCAAAATTTACTCGTGTTTCGTTTTGCAAACGGGATTTTTGAACCAATCTGGAATCAGCGCTACATTGACCACGTGCAAATCACAAACGCTGAAACGCTCGGCGTTGAAGGGCGCGGCGCGTATTACGAAACGGCGGGCGTGTTGCGTGACATGCTGCAAAATCACGTCTTTCAGGTGCTCTCGCTGGTAGCGATGGAACCGCCCGCAAGCCTTGGCGCAAACGCTGTCCGCGATGAAAAAATTAAAGTCATGCAAGCTGTGCGCCCCTTCCCGCTCGACAATCTCGAACAATTTGCCGTGCGCGGACAATATGGCCCCGGCGCAATCAACGGGCAAGCTGTAAGTGGCTATCGGCAAGAACCTGGCGTAAATCCTGAATCAAAAACGGAAACTTATGCCGCGATGAAAATCCTGTTTGATAACTGGCGCTGGGCTGGCGTGCCTTTTTATATTCGCTCCGGCAAACGTATGCCCAAACGCGTGACGGAAATCGCAATTCAGTTCAAAGAAGCGCCGCATCTTTTATTTGGGCATTTAGGCGCAGATCAATTAGAACCAAATGTTTTGGTTATCCGCATCCAACCGAACGAAGGGATCACGTTGCGCTTTGGCGCAAAAATTCCGGGGCAATTGACGCGGATTCAATGGGTGAACATGGATTTTCATTACGGCTCTTCGTTTGGAACGACTTCGCCCGAAGCGTATGAACGATTGTTACTGGACTGCGTTTACGGTGATTCGACGCTGTACGCCCGCCGCGATATGACCGAACGCGGCTGGGAAATTGTTGCGCCGTTACTAGAAGCGTGGGGAAATCAACCTGCGAACTTTCCCAATTACGAAGCAGGCAGTTGGGGTTCACCAGAAATTGATCGTTTGATCGAACAAGATGGGCGCAAATGGCGCATTTTGTAAAATTGTAGGGGCGGCGGCTTGTCCCCGCCCATTTTCACATTTCCAAGCGCGGGCTATCACAAGTGATCGCTCCTACACTAACAAATCTTTGAGCGCATCGCGCAGCTTCGTAAATTCAAATTGATAGCCCGTGTCTATCGCGACTTTTGGAATTACACGATAACTGCTCAGCAGCATATCTGACATCTCACCTAAGCCAATTCGCAAAGCAAAACTCGGCACAAAGAAAAAGGCCGGACGGTGTAAAACTTCGGCAAGAGCGTGCGTGAATTCTGCATTTGTCACCGACACCGGAGCAGTTGCGTTGATTGACCCGTGAATGGATTCGGTGAAAATTGCGTGCTGAAAAATACCGACTACGTCATTGACGTGAACCCATGGAAACCATTGTTCGCCGGAACCGAGACTACCACCTAAACCGAATTTAAAGATCGGTAACATTTCTTTGAGCGCGCCGCTTTCTTGCGCAAACACGATGCCGATGCGCACTTGCACTCCTCGCACGCCGAGCGCACTTACTTGTTGCGCTTCATGCTCCCATTCTTTGCACACATCGGCTAAAAACCCTTTTCCAGCGGACGCGTCTTCGGTCAATTCTTCATTACTACGATCTCCATAAAAACCAATCGCAGACGCACAAATAAAGGCTTTCGGCCTCGTCTCCGCCGCAGCAATCGCGGCGACTAAATTTCTCGTACTTAAAATGCGAGAATTGCGAATACGCTTTTTTTGATCCTCAGTCCACCGCGTAGCCGCGATGTGCTCACCAGCCAAATGCACTACAGCCTCCACGCCTTGCAACGCGCCGGCAGGAAAAATTTCTTTCTCAGGATTTTTCCATTCGACAATTTCCGTGCCGAGATGTCGTGCTTTTTCTGCGTTTCGTGTGACAGCAATGACTGAATGACCTTCACGCAATAATTTTTGCGCGAGATGCGAACCAACCAATCCCGTAGCCCCTGTGATTAGGATTTTCATATCTTAATCACTACGCCTGTTTGACGGTGGAAGCAATATGAGGGTGAAAATTACAGGATAATTTAATGAGTTCTTGACAGGTCTGTGAAAGTTAAAATTGAAATTTCACTTTTAGAGACGCGAGAGCGTTTAGAGTGCGTGCGCTTCGTCGCCGCTTTGGTAACGCAACTCGTATCGTATAGGTACTAAAGCTACGCCAAGCCGTAGCGCTCCAAACGCTCTCGCGTATTCGGCATAGATAGTTTCTTACTTTGGATTCTTCCCTGTTACTACTTGTGTGCCTTCCGATTTCGCCCATTCGGTAAATGAGCCGTCGTACATCGCCACGTCGTAGCCCAAATATTTCAGCGTAAAATATGCGTGCGATGCCATCATGCCGATCCAGCAATAGGTCACGACTTTTTTGTCAGATTTAATGCCAGCGGCTTCGTACATTTTGCGAAGCTCTGCAACAGACAAATACTCCGGCTTTTCTTTGCTTTGCAATGTGTTCATCCAATAGACATTGCCTGCACCAGGGATATGACCATTTTTAGGCAAGCTCGGATTGCCATTTGTGCCGTCGTAAACATCGGCTGGACGCGCGTCCAGCAAAGCCGCTACAGAATTTTCGGAGTTGGTGGTAAGCCACGAAACGTCTTTGACGATTTCGCGTGTCACAAGCACTTTTGGATTGATCTGCGCCTGAAAATTCGATGGCGTGAATTTTGGCGTGGCTGTAGTGATTTCGCGCTTCTCAGCTTTCCATTTTTCCATGCCGCCATCCAGCAGCGCCGCTTTGTCGCCAAAGCCCAAATAATCCAGAGTGAAATAGGTGCGCGCCGCAAGCAAGCCTTGAAAATCGCTGTAGAGAATTACGCGCGCATCAGCCGAAATGCCAAGCCGTGAAAATACCTGCTGCAATTTTTCGACAGGCGGCAATTCGTTGATTACGCCATTGCGCATTTCGATGATGTCGTTATAAAGCAAAAAGCGCGCATTCGGCAGATGCCCTGTTTCGTATTCTTTCTGGTCGCGTCCAATGTGAATGATGATGAGATTTGGCTGCGATAAATTTTTTGCCAGCCAATCCGTAGTAACCAGCAACTGCGTGCGCACTTGCGATTTTTGCGCCAAGGCAAAAGTAGGCATCAACCCTAAAAGCAGTCCGACCAATATAATTTTTCTCATTTCGCTTTTTCTCCTGTAATTACGGGCGTGTTTTCAATGCTGCTCCATTCCAGAAACGAACCATCATACATCGCCGCGTCATAGCCTAAATATTTTGCGACAAAATACGTGTGCGAAGCCTGCACTCCCGTGCGGCAATAAGTCACCATTTTTTTGCCTTTGGTTGCGCCTGCCGCTTCATAAATTTTCTGCAATTCGCTGACCGGACGCAGCACCGGGTCTTCTTTGCTCACCAAATTATTTTCCATCCAGAAAACGCTCGCGGCGCCTGGGATATGCCCGCCGCGTTTTACTCCGTCACCAGCTTTTGCCCCCGTGTATTCATCCTTCGGACGTGCATCAATCAACGCATAATTCGCCGTATTGTCATTCGCAATCGTCCACGAAATATCACCGACGACTTCGCGCACGGCGAGGATTGAAGGATTTAATTTGGCAGTAAAATTCCCTGCTTTAATTTCCGGCGCCGCAGTTTCCGGCGCCAGCTTCTCTAGCTTCCATTTTTCCAGACCGCCATCCAGCAACGCGGTCTGGTCGCCAAAGCCTAGGTAATCGAGTGTGAAATAGACGCGCGCTGCAAACAGGTTAAAATTCTCGCCGTATAAAACAATGCGCGAATCATTGTTTACGCCAAGTTTGGCAAATACGGATTGCAATTTTTCGACAGGAGGAATTTCATTCGGCTTGCCGTTCACAACTGTGACTACATCGCTCAAGGCCAAAAAACGTGCGCCAGGAATATGTGCAGCGTCATAGTCTTTGCGCTCACGTCCAACATAGAGCAACACAACTTTCGGATTCTTAAGATTTTTCGCCAGCCAGTCTGTACTAACCAGCATTTGTGAGCGAACTGTATTCTGTTTTGTCGTTTGCGCAAAGCAAAGACCAACCAGCAATACCAAAAAGGAGGTAACAAAAATTATTCTTTTCATAGCGATGATTCCTTTGCAGATGTAATGAACACCGTTACTGTATTGCACTTAGCAATTTTGATGCAAACTGCTATGCTCTTGCCCACGCCATCCGGCTATCTTTTAAGGAGAATTTACGAATGCGAAAATTAGCGGCACTCACATTACTTTTGTTTTCTTACACAGTTTTTGCGCAAACCAAATTGCTCACGCTCGACGAAATTTACGATCCTGAAAAACGCGTCAATTTCAGCGGCAAAATGGTGCTCGGCTTGACGTGGCTCGCCGATGGCAAATCATATCTCGAACGTCGCAACGGACAAGTCATGAAAGTTGAAGCGGCTACGGGCAAAGCTGAACCTTTTTATGATGCAGCGAAAATGGAAGCGGCGTTTGCAAAACTCGCCGGCTTTACTGCTGCTGATGCCAAACGTCTGGCAAGCAGCCCCGGACGCATCAATGCGAAGCTCAACGCCATCGTCATCAATTTCGGCAATGATTTATTTTACTACCAATACGGCAGCGACACCGCTTTGCGCCTGACGAATTCTGGTGACGCCGAAGAAAACGAAGAGCTTTCGCCCGATGGCAAAATGGTTTCGTTCGTACGAAATTACAATTTGTTCGTAGTCGAAATCGCTTCGCAGCGTGAACGCGCGTTGACGACCGACGGCAACGCAAAATTATTCAATGGCAAATTAGATTGGGTGTATCAGGAAGAAGTGTATGGACGTGGCGATTTCAAAAGTTATTGGTGGTCACCGGACTCAACAAAGCTGGCATATTTACAGCTCAACGAAGCGCCTGTCAAAGAATTCACCGTCATTGATCACATCCCAAATCAGCAGGACATTGAGCTTTATAACTACCCAAAATCAGGGATGCCAAATCCCGCCGTCAAGCTTGGCGTAGTCCGCGCGCTTGGTGGCGACACAACCTGGGTAGACATTTTCAAATACGAAAAAACTGAACCTATCGTCGCGCGCGTAGGCTGGAAACCAGACAGCACAAAAATTGTCTATCACATCGCCAATCGCGAACAGACCTGGCTGGATGTGAACCTCGCTGATCCACGTTCAGGGCAAACACAAAATCTTTTCCGTGAAACTACGCAGGCGTGGGTCGAAGCCGATAATACCGAGCTTCCGCGTTGGCTGAAAGACGGCACGTTTTTATTTTCCAGCGAACGTAGCGGCTTCAAGCACATCTATCATTATTCGGCTGACGGAAAAATCATTCGCCAAATCACCAACGGCAAATGGGAAGCGCGCGCGCTGCAAGGCGTGGACGAAACCAGCGGCTACCTTTATTTTTCCGGTACAGAACGTTCGCCGATTGGCGCTGATGCATATCGCATCAAACTCGACGGCACAGGAATGACGCGCTTAACGCAAAACGAAGGCGCACACACCGCGAATTTTGATCCGACGTTCAATCATTTCATTGATACCTGGAGCGACGCCGCGACGCCGCCCCAAGTTCGCTTGCTCCAAACGGACGGCTCGCTCGTACGTGTAATTGAAGAAAATAAAGTTGAGATACTGAAGCAATACAAACTCAGCAAGCCGGAATTTTTAAAGGTCAAAACCCGCGACGGCTTTGAGATGGAAGCGATGATGATTAAGCCGCCGGATTTTGATCCGAACAAAAAATATCCGGTGTGGAGCTACACCTATAGCGGCCCGCACTCACAAAGCGTGCGCAACGCGTGGGGCGGCGCACAAACAATGTGGCATCAAATGCTCGCGCAAAAAGGTTACATTATTTGGGTATGTGACAATCGCAGCGCATCCGGCAAAGGCGCGGAATCAACGTGGACCGCTTACAAAAATCTAGGTCCCGGCGAATTGCAGGATTTGGAAGACGGCGTGAATTACTTAAAATCTCAGCCGTATGTAGATGGTTCGCGTATTGGCTTGAACGGTTGGAGCTATGGCGGTTTTATGACTTCATTTGCGATGACGCACTCGAACGCCTTTAAAATCGGCATCGCGGGTGGCACCGTCTCGGACTGGAATTTGTACGACACGATTTATACGGAACGTTACATGCTGACGCCGCAAAATAATCCGGAAGGCTACGCGCGCACTTCAGTCGTCAAGGCTGCCAAAAATCTGAGCGGAAAATTGCTATTGATTCACGGCACGATGGACGACAACGTGCATATGCAAAATACAATTCAGTTGATTTACGAATTGCAAAAAGCTGGTAAGCAATTCGAGTTAATGGTGTACCCAAAATCTCGGCACGGAGTAGGCGATCCAAACTTAGTCAAACATATGCGCGAGATGATGACGAAATTTATTTTAGAGAATTTATAAATTAGGATTTGGGGCTTTGTTTTTTAGATCATAAACCAAAGACCAAAAAACAAAGCCCCAAACAATGATTGCATGATTTTTGCTGACCTTGCTTTAGCGCAACGACTGGAATTTGCTAACACAATAAGCTGCGTAGAATTTGCACGCGCACACGCACAACTTTATCCCCATGTTCAGGCGCTTTCAGTGCCGATGATGGGCGGATATGCTACGTATGCAGGGATTGATTCGCCGATTACACAGGCATTTGGCTTAGGCTTAAATGGCGTGGTCGAGGCCAAACAAGTTGACGAGCTCGAAGATTTTTATTTCAGCCGCCATTCGGCTGTGAATATTGAACTCTGCCCGCTGGCGGATATTTCACTATTGAATTTACTGATGGAACGCGGCTATCGCATTAGCGAAACCAGCAACGTTTTATTTCGTGGATTGCACGATGTAAAACCGGAGACAACAACATTGGTTGTGCGCCCGCCTGCCAATACTGAAGATCATTTGTGGTCGCGCGTCGTATCAATGGGGTTTGTCGAAACGGAAGAGCCCGAACCATTCATGCTGGAAATTGCGGCAACGATGTTTCACACTCAGAATGCTACGCCATTTTTGATTGAAGTAGATGGAAAACCAGCAGGCGGCGGGGCCGTTTCCCTTTACGAAAAAACAGCAGATTTCTATGCCCACGCTACGTTGCCAGCATTTCGCGGACACGGCGCACAAGCAGCGTTAATTCAGGCAAGCCTCAATTTTGCCGCAGAAAATGGCAGCGAAATTGTAATGGGAACAACCATGTGCGGCTCGACTTCACAGCGTAATTTTGAACGGCAAGGCTTTCGCATTGCTTATACACGGACAAAATTGTTTCGTGCCTTTGAGAATGGATGATAGAGAATGGAGGAATAAATTTTTGCGGCGCGTTTCATTCCTCATCATTCATTTTTCATCCGCTTGCAACAGCGCTCGCTCACGCCCGTGTACTGTTTGGGAAGGATAACTATGAAAACTTCATGGCTTATTGTTACGCTATTTTTGCTTGTTTTTGCCAGTGTCATCTTCGGACAAAATTCAACGACTAAACAAGCCGATGACATTGTCTCTACGCGCGAAATGGAGCGCATTAATTGGATGGAATTTAAGGAAGTCGTGCCCTCCAAAATCAACACGGTGCTGCTGCCTACCGGAACACTCGAACCACATGGCGTCATCAACAATGGCGCTGATAACACGGCGCCATTTGCACTTGCCAAACACATTGCCAAACGAGTAAACGCAATGATCGCGCCAACGTTGCCATATGGCATTACAGGAAGTATGGAATCCTATCCCGGCGCGTTTCAAATTACGGAAGAAGCTTATCACCCCTTCGTCAAACAAATCCTCGAAGGCTTAGCCAAAAACAATTTTCGCAACATCATTATCGTGAATGGTCACGGCGGCGGACAAACTGCCGTCTTGCAATCCATTGCGGCTGAAGTCTCCAAAGAAAAGAAAGTTCGCATTCTCGTCGTCAATTGGTGGAGCTATTGTTCGGACGTGACAAAAGAAGTTTTTGGCGAAGACGGCGGTCATGCAGGCTGGAACGAAACAGCGTTCGTACAAGCGGCGGACAAAACGCTCGTGCATCCTGAAAAATACAAAGAAGAAATGACTACGGCAAATCCTGCGCCCGGCACCTGGTCGGCCTATCCTTCACCGTCATCCATTGGCTTGTATCAACCGGGACAAGGTTATCCAAAATTTGATCAAAAAAAGGCGGATGAATATTTTGCCAAAGTCACCGACAAAGTGGCGAAGCTCATCACAGAAATTATTCACAAATGGGATTTGGCAGGACTGTAAAATCAACGATGAAGTATGAACCCTGAAGGCTGAATATTTTTTAAAATCAAATTCATTGCCCATCATTCATACTTCATCATTAGGGAGATTTATGCTGACGCACAATTATGCAGACATCAATGGTTTGAAATTGCATTATGCCAAAGCGGGCAATGGCGCAAAGACAATCTTATTTTTGCACGGATTCCCTGAATTTTGGTACGAGTGGAAACATCAACTTGAGGAATTTAGCAAAGATTTTACTGCGGTCGCCTACGATCAGCGTGGCTATAATCTTTCTGATAAGCCCGCCAACGTTGAGGATTATTCTGTCACTAACATTGTCGCAGATATCAAAGCGATGTTTGATAAATTCGGCACTTCGCCTGATAACAAGGGCTATCTCGTAGCCCACGACTGGGGCGGCGCAGTGGCGTGGGCGTTTGCAATTCGCTTTCCTGAGTATTTAGAAAAACTCATCATCATCAACGCTCCGCATCCTGGTGTGTTTGCGCGCGAATTACAAAGCAATCCCGCGCAACAAAAAGCCAGCGCGTACATGAATTTCTTTCGCACGCCGGAAGCCGAAGCGGTGCTAAGCGCCAACAATTTTGCAGCACTGCAAAAAGCATTATTTGGCAGTTCGACAAAACCGGAAGTTTTTACGGAAGAAATTCGCAACGCGTACATTGAAGCCTGGTCGCAACCTGGCGCATTAACCGGCGGATTAAATTGGTATCGCGCCGCCAAAGCCGGCCCGCCAACCAAAGAAGTTACGCCGGAAACCAATCTTGCAGCAGGTTTTGAAACACTACGCGTGAATGTTCCAACGTTGGTAATTTGGGGCGAACAAGATATTGCCTTACTGACTGGATGTTTAGATGGTCTTGATGCGTATGTTCCTGATTTGAAAATCATTCGCCTGCCGCAAGGATCGCATTGGGTAGTGAATGAAGAACCGGAACTGGTGAATCAATATATTCGGGATTTTATTGACGCAGGTTAGTCAACTTCACACGCTTTGCGAGTTGGCTTGAGTTAGTTTATTGTGTACGCGCTCGTCCTATCTTCCAACAAATTCAGGAGGGAAAAACCAAAAATGAAACGACGTGATTTCATCGCTACCAGCTTGACTGCTACTGCCGGGGCTGCGTTGCTTGAAAACGCTGCAACAGCTACACCAACTGCCGCAAAACATAATTTCAAATTAAACTATGCCCCCCATTTCGGGATGTTCAAAAATCATACGGGCGATGATTTTCTGGCGCAGTTACAATTTTTCAAAGAACAAGGCTTCAACGCCATCGAAGACAACGGCATGCCGGATCGTCCCATCGCCGACCAGGAAAAAATTGGTAAGGGCTTAGCGGATTTGAATATGACGATGGGCGTGTTTGTGGCGACCAAAGATTTCAAAAATCCTACATTTGTGCTGAACAAACAAGACATCCGCGATGCGTTTTTAAAAGAGATGAGAAACGCCGTCGAAGTCGCCAAGCGTGTGAATGCGAAATGGTGTACGGTTGTGCCTGGGTGTTTTGATCTGAAACTTGGCTGGGATTACCAAACCGCAAACGTAATTGACAATCTAAAACGGTGCGCTGAAATTTGTGAAAAATCCGGTCTCGTTATTGTGATCGAACCGCTCAATACGTATCGCGATCACCCTGGCTTATTTCTCACGAACGTGCCGCAAGGCTATATGATTTGCAAAGCGGTTAATAGTCCATACTGCAAAGTTCTCTATGACATGTACCACGCCCAAATTCAAATCGGGAATATCATCCCCAATATTGATGCGGCGTGGGACGAAGTTGCGTATTTTCAAGTCGGAGACAATCCGGGTCGTAAAGAACCGACTTCCGGCGAAATGAATTACAAAGCGATCTTCAAACATATTCACAGCAAAGGCTTCAAAGGCGTAGTCGGAATGGAACATGGCCTTGTTGACAACAAAACGAAGCAAGGCGAATTGGCCTGTATCGAAGCCTATGCCTGGAGCGACAATTTTTAAGTTGAAGGGGCGACGGCTTGTCCTCGCCCGTTTACTCATTGCCACGAGCGGGCGACCACAAGGGATCGCTCTACAAATAGGAAAATCTCAAAATGAAAACTCCCGCCTTAATCTTATCGGCAAGCTTAACGGCATTGCTTGCCCTAACAGCCTGCGATAAGTCTGCTAATAATTCACCTGCTAATATGAGTGAAACAAAATCTGCCAGTTCAGCAAACGCAAAGTACAAATTGATGACTCTTGATCCTGGACACTTTCACGCCGCACTTGTACAGAAAGCAATGAATCCTGACGTAGCGCCTGCGGTCAATGTTTATGCGCCTGATGGCTTTGATTTGAATGAACATTTGAAACGTGTGGAGAGCTATAACGGGCGTGCTGAAAACCCGACCAAATGGGAAGAGAAAGTTTATAAAGGCACAGATTTCGTCGAAAAAATGCTGGCTGAAAAACCTGGCAACGTGGTCGTCCTCGCAGGCAACAATCAACACAAAATTGATTACATTCAAAAAAGCGTCAATGCTGGCCTGAACGTGTTAGCCGACAAACCGATGGCGATTGACGAGGCAGGATACGAAAAATTGAAGACTTCGTTTGAAACAGCGAAAGCAAAAAACGTGCAGCTTTACGACATTATGACGGAGCGGTACGAAATCACGACGATGTTGCAAAAAGAAATTGCAAACTTGCCTGCGGTCTTTGGCGAACTGCAAAAAGGCACACCCGCCGATCCGTCTGTCACCAAAATCAGCGTGCATCATTTGTACAAAATTGTTTCGGATAAACCGCTCGTGCGTCCAGCTTGGTTTTATGACACAGCGCAACAAGGCGAAGGTATCGTTGACGTGACGACGCACCTGGTAGATTTAATTTTCTGGGAATGTTTCCCTGAGCAAACGATTGCCCTGACAGATTTGCAATTGGTCAATGCAAAACGCTGGACGACTTCGGTCAGCAAAGAGCAATTCACGAAATCTACGAATGCGCCGGAATTCCCTGATTACTTAAAATCAAAACTCGATCCCAAAGGCAACTTACAGCTTTATTCCAACGGCGAATTTACGTTCAAAGTCAAAGGCGTCCACGCCAAGACTTCAGTCATCTGGAATTACGAAGCCCCCGCCGGCACGGGCGATACGCACTTTTCGGTAATGAAAGGGACTAAAGCCATTGCAACAATCAAGCAAGGCAAAGAGGAAAATTTCAAACCGGAATTGTACGTCACGCCAACCAACGCAAAAGATAAAGAAGCGGTTGGTACTGAACTCAAAAAAGCTGTCGAAGCCTTGCAAAGCAAATTCGCAGGCATCGCGTTGAAAGACACGAAAGACGGCTGGCAAATTACGATTCCTGAAAAATTCCGCGACGGTCACGAATCACATTTTTCACAAGTCGCCGCGAAATATTTTAAATTCTTAGATGCTGGCAAAATGCCTGAGTGGGAAGTACCAAATATGCTGGCGAAATATTACGTCACTACGCAAGCATTAAAACTGGCAAGTAAATAACTCTGGGAGCGCACGCCGCTGGCGTGCAAAACGGCAAGCGCAGCAATGCTGTCGAGGCTCCCGCACAAATAACAACTCTTTTCACCTAACTTCTTCCATAAGAAAATCAGCGACGCTTACGCGTGCTGATGGCACGCCAGCGGCGCGCGCTCCCAGGATTTATTATGAGCAATTCGCTTTATTCCAACCTAAACGCTTACATAAAAAATTCACGTAATGAATTTGAAGAAAAACTTGCTACGCTGGTTAATATTCCCAGCATCAGCATGGATCCCGAACGCAAAGGTGACATTCAAAAATGTGCCGACACTGCCGTAGAATTTTTGCGCGGCATTGGTGCAAAAGCTGAAGCCATCTCAACCAAAGGCAATCCGGTAGTCGTCGGCGAAATCATCACCGATCCTAAAAATCCGACGGTTTCGATTTACAACCATTTGGACGTGCAACCCGCGAATCCTGAAGAATGGAACAAAGCGCCATTCACATTCGACAAAGTTGGCGACCGTTACGAAGGGCGCGGGACTACAGACGACAAAGGCCCTGCGTTAACGGCGTTGCTGGCGACGAAATATGCAATTGAAAATAAAGTCCCGATCAATGTGAAATTTATTTGGGAACTCGAAGAAGAAATTGGTTCGCCAAATTTTGAAAGCTTCGTCAAAGCCAATAAAAATCGGCTCAAAACGGATTCCGTGTTGGTGTCCGATACAATTTGGATTGCACGCGGAAAACCCGCCGTACCTTATGGATTGCGCGGCTTACAAGCAATTACGATGACATTGCAAACACATGCGAAAGATGTGCATTCTGGCTTAGTCGGCGGCGCGGCAAGAAATCCGATTGGTGAGCTTTGCGATGTGATTGCGAAATGCTACGACGCAAACACAGGCAAGGTAAAAATCAAAGGGTTTTATGACGATGTGCGCAAAGCAACAAAAGCAGAAATCGGCAGTTTCGTAAATTCTGGCTTCACAACGAAAGGCTATCAAAAAGCGCACGAGCTAAAATCCATTCGCAAAAATTTGCAATCTGAAGCGGATGTATTGCAAGCGTTCATGTCGCTGCCTACTTTTGAATTACACGGCATTGTGGGCGGCTATGCTGGCCCCGGCGTAAAAACAATTGTGCCACATAAGGCCGAAGCAAAAATTTCGATGCGTCTTGTGCCCAATCAAAAGCCGGAAAAAATTCTCAAGCTCGTCAAAGAATTTGTAAAATCAGTTAATCCTGATGTGAAGGTCAATGCTGAACACGCGTTGCAACCATACCTCGGCGAATTCGGCGGCGTGTACGCTGATGCCGCTCGCACCGCAATGAAATTTGCGTTTGGCAAAGAACCTGCGTTCACGCGCGAAGGCGGTTCCATCGGCGCGGTGGTCACGATGCAGGACAATTTGAAATGCCCGATTACATTTTTAGGGTTGAGCTTGCCAGAACACGGCTATCACGCGAAAAACGAAAATTACGACTGGGGACAAACTTCGGGCGGCATCAAAATGTTCGTAAAATATTTTGAAGAAATCGCGCAGCTCAAAAAATAATTGCGCTTACGTGTATTTGAATTTGGACGGCGGCAAGAGAATAGATTTTCTCTGCCGCCGAAACTTTTTACGGCAGGCAATCGCGCTTGATAATTTCTTAATAAATTTTTCAGCGATTATTCAATAACATTTCAGGACATTGCATAATCAGAGCGCTAAACTCTCGCTGGTTTCAGGAATATTTACCAGCATTTGAAAATCACGATTAAGGACTAATTGTGAATCCTTTCCATAGTCCAGTCGTAAACGATTAGGCTAAAGAGAAAGCAAAATTTTCCCAATAGGCTTCAACGAAAAAAGGTTCATCGTATGAAAATATTTTCACGGACTTCCATCCTGGTTTTATTACTTGCGGCAACAGTTCCAGCAATAAAAGCAACTGCCCAATCAGCCTTATTAGTACTGAACAAAACCGACAATAACCTCGTCATTTTAGACGGGCAAAATTACAAAGCACTTGCCACAATTCCCGTTGGCGAAGGGCCGCATGAAGCCATCGCTTCAGCCGATGGCAAACTTGCATTCGTGGGCAATTATGGCACGGGACAAGCGGTCGGCAATTCGCTTTCGGTCATTGATCTCGCCGCGAAAAAAGAATTGCGGCGCGTTGATTTGGGAGCATTGCGCCGTCCGCACGGGCTGGCAGAAATCAATGGCAAAATTTATTTTACCTGCGAAGCCAATCGCGTGATTGCGCGTTATGATCCGGCAGCGGATAAAGTGGATTTGATTTTGGGAACAGGCCAGGATGCAACGCATATGATTGTGGCACACGCCGAGCAGAAAAAAGCGTACACGGCAAATATTCGCTCCGGCACAGTTACAATGTTTGATTTCAGCACTGGCCTTGCGCTCCATCAAATCACCGTCGCAGCGCAGCCGGAAGGAATTGACGTCACGCCCGACGGCAAAGAAGTTTGGGCGGCGCATCGCAATAGCGGTAATATTTCAGTGATTGATACCGCGACAAAACAAGTCAAGGAAACGGTCAAAGTCGGCGGCGATCCGTATCGCGTGAAATTCACGCCGGACGGCAAATATGCGCTCGTAACAAATCCTCCCGGTAACGAATTAATCGTAGTGGAAACAGTCACGCGCAAAGAAATAAAACGCATTCCCATCGAAGGCCTACCAGCGGGCATCACCGTTTCAGCCGACAGCAAACGCGCGTTTGTGACTACGATGCAAGCTAATGGCGTCGCGGTGATAGACCTGCAAACTTTGCAAGTCAGTAACAAAATCGAAACTGGCAAAGGCCCCGACGGCATTGCGTGGGCAGGTAAATAAATATGCCAAAACAATTTTGTCTCGCTCTATTGCTATTATTGTTATTCGTGATAAATGGCGCAGCGCAACCGCTCAAAAGCCTGCAAAATGGGGTTACAGCGTTTGTGAACGTTACTGTGATTCCGATGGATCGTGAGCGCGTATTGCCAAACCAAACTGTCATTGTGCGTGATGGAAAAATTGCGGAACTGGGCGATGCAGCAAAAATCAAAGTTCCGAAAAATGCTGTGCGCGTGGACGGGCGCGGGCAATTCCTCATCCCCGGATTGATGGATATGCATACGCATTTATTTTCTGATGATGCGTTTCCTGACAGCTTAGCGGGCGACGAATTTGCCATTATGTTGGCGAACGGAGTGACTACGATTCGGTTAATGATCGGCACGCCGGAGCATTTAATTTACCGCCAAAAAATCGCAAGCGGCGCAATGTTTGGCCCACAGCTTTTTGTCGCCAGTCCTGAATTCACAGGCAACAAACCCACTGGCACTTTCAACGGACGCCAAGTAACTACGCCAGAACAAGCCAGCGCAGCTGTGCGTGAATGCAAAGCTGCCGGATATGATTTTATCAAACTGACAACCGCGATTACGCGTCCGGTTTATGACGCGGTGATTGCTACGGCAAAAGAAATTGGTATTCCGGTGGTGGGGCATGTAGATTTACAAGTTGGGTTGGATCGCGCTTTGCAAACCGGACAACACATTGAACATCTTGATTCATATGCGGAAGCATTGCTGCGCGCTGAGGCACCAACCAAAGTAGCAGTTTCTGATATGGGAGTCTGGCGCAAAGCTAATTGGGAGAATATTGATTTCATTGATGAAAGCAAAATCAGTGTGTATGCCAAGGCTACGGCAAAAACAGGAACCTTTACCTGCCCGACGCTCACGTTTTTCAAATTAAATTTCGCGGTGCCACAAAGCGATGAAGAAATTCGGGCGCGACCTGATTTTCGTTTCTATCCGAAGAATTTGCACGCGCGATTATTTGCGGCACACACCCGATTTTGGACAAATCCCCCAAGCGCAGAACGACGCGAAAAATATCAACGGGTTCGCAATCAACTGGTCAGAGAAATTCACACGGCGGGCGGCAAAATTATGGCGGGATCAGACGCACCGGAATTATTTTTGGTGTATGGCTTCACGTTGCACCGCGAATTGCAAAATTTGGTGGCAGCCGGATTATCGCCATACGCAGCGCTCGCCGCCGCAACACGCAATCCGGCAGAATTTTTGCGCACGCTCAGCACAGTCGCAACCATCGAACGCGGTAAACGCGCTGACCTCATTTTGCTGCAAGCAAATCCGCTGAATGATATTGCGAATACAGAAAAGCGTTCCGGCGTGATGGTGCGCGGCAGATGGTTGCCGCAAGCAGAAATAAACAAACTACTGGAGGAAGTGGCGGAGCGCTTCGCAAATGTAAGGTAAACGCTGAGCACAAACCTTGCCCAATCAGAACACGCTGATTATTTGGATTATGCTTTAATTGCGTCTTGCAAAAGTTCCCATTGCGCTGTGGTGACAGGCATGACAGATAATCGTGGCAGGCGGACTAAATCAAAGTCACTGAGTTCTTCAATCGCTTTAATTTCAGCCAATGGCAAGGGGCGTCCAAAACGACGCTTCACTTTAATGTTGACGACTACGCTATGATCGTCGTCTTCATTTTGATTATAAGCATCACTTACTGCTTCAGCTAACCCGATTAAAGCTTTTTCGTCACCTGTATGATAAATCAGCACGTGATCGCCGAGGCGGACTTCGCGTAAATATTTCAAAGCGAGATTGTTGTGAACACCGTCCCACACGGTTTTCTGATCGCGCTCCAAATCATCATAAGAATAATCAGTCGGTTCCGTTTTAAATAACCAGCGTCGAGGCATATATAAGTTCTCTATTATTGGGCAAAGAGGAGTTGGCCTCCTATGAATCCATCATAGGTGCTTCTTAATGATTGTCAAGGCGCGAAAACTATGGTTCATGGTTGACAAATTTACTCACTTTGATACATCCACCAGGACGGCTTCAGTTGCACGCTGCAAATCATCAGGCGAAAGAATAATTTGCAATCCGCGTTGGCCTGCACTGATGCTAATTTGCTCTGACAAAATTGCTGTTTCATCAACGTAGACAGGAAATTTCTTTTTTGCGCCCAGCGGTGAACAGCCGCCGCGAAGGTAACCCGTCAACGGCAATAATTCTTTCACAGGGATCAGATCAATTTTTTTATTGCCCGTCGCTGTTGCTAATTTCTTCAAATCCAATTCTGCGTCCGCTGCCACGAGCGCCATTACGACGCCATTTTTATCACCGCGGGCGACAAGTGTTTTGAAAACAGCTTCGGGCGGCATATTCACTTTGCGCGCCACTGACACTGCATCAAGTTCGTCTTCGTTGACTTCGTAGGCACGCAATTCGTACGCAATATTCAGTTGATCCAGCAACCGCGCGGCGATTGTTTTCATGAGAAATTTCCCTTACTTGACTAAGCTTCAATCTGAATGCCAAGATGATGAATTATTACGCAACGAAGGGTGAAGTCAAATTTTATACTGATGAAAATTGCTACTTGGAATATCAACTCCGTCAACGTCAGGCTGCCGCATATTTTGGACTGGCTGGCAAAAAATGAACCCGATGTTTTGTGCTTGCAGGAAATCAAATGTATCAACGAAAAATTTCCTGACGAAGCTTTTGGCGATGCTGGATATGAAACCGTAATTTATGGTCAGCCTTCGTATAACGGCGTAGCAATTATTTCGCAAATGCCTGCGCAAAATGTCGAGTGCGGATTTATCGGCGATCCTGACGAAGCGCAAAAAAGATTCATCGCCGCTACCTATAATGGCGTGCATGTCGTCAACACTTATTTCCCGAACGGACAGGCGCTTGATTCGCCCAAATTTGTTTACAAAATGGAGTGGATGAAACGCTTGCGCGAATATTTTGACCGCCAGCATGAGCCGACTAATTCGGTGGTGCTGTGCGGCGATTACAACATCACGGTTGATGATCGTGACGTGTATGATCCCAAAGGTTGGGAAGGCCAAATTCATTGCAGCCCACAAGAGCGCGAAGCCTTGCAACATCTCAAAAATTGGGGCTTTGTTGACACCTTCCGCAAACATGAAGATGGCGCAGGATTTTATTCGTGGTGGAATTACCGCGAAGGTGGCTTTCCCAAAGATCAAGGCTTGCGCATTGATTACATCTGGGCGTCGCAAGGACTGGCTGAAAAATGCAACGCCGCGTGGATTGACCGCGAACCGCGCGGATGGGAACGGCCTTCTGATCACGCGCCCGTCGTAGCCGAATTTAATATTTAGGAGAATTAATACATTGTAATTTAGGTTTTGGAATAAAATTGTGGGGCGGGTTGGTTACCCGCCCAGCTTGATAATCTGCTCCTTGTTGGCGGGTAACCAACCCGCCCCACGTAAACTTAAATTACGGAATAATTAATATGTCGCTTCTGACTCGTGAAAATCCTGAAACCACTGAATTAGAAGTTTTCGTCAATGATGAATGGGTATCGTTCAATACTTATCGAACACAACAAATTGACGAAGCTTATGACAAATCTGTCAAATTTTTGCGCGAACGCTTAGGCGAAGATTACGCGCAAAGAGAACAAGAATTACTCGCCCAGAAAGAGCAATAATCATGTCAAGTCAAACCACTTCTCCTACTAACTCGCAATCGCTGGTCATCGAAAAAAATGACTTCGATTACATCACCGTCGCAGAAAAAAATGGCACAGCCGCTACCGTAAAATTTCAAGTCATGAATCCGAGCATAACGATGGGTGACGTGTTGGTGATTCTGGAAGGCGCGGATATTTTATTTCACGGCCTGATTAACAAGATGGAAGACGGTTGGGCTACAGCCACTGACCCAGGTGACTCTTTGTTGCCCGTTAATGAATTTCCCAAAAGTATATGAGCCAAAAACTTTCCCGCAGAGATTTTGTCGCAGCAGGCGCGACTACAGGCATTGTAGCCGCTAACACGAAAATTAACGGCGCGCCCACCATTTGGACACAGCGCAGCGTCAAACCCGTAGTCGTTTCTTCGTCCAACGGCAACCGCTTCAAAAATGGCGGCGATGTCACTTGCGTAGAAAAAGCCTTCAAGCTTATCACGCAAGGTTCTGACGTGTTGGATGCAGTAATCGCAGGCGTGAATATTGTCGAGCTTGATCCCGAAGACACCAGCGTCGGCTACGGCGGATTACCAAATGCTGAAGGCGTAGTGCAACTTGATTCGTCCTGTATGCACGGCCCGAAAAAACGCGCGGGCGCAGTCGCCAGCATCGAAGGCGTGCGCACTCCGTCATTGGTGGCAAAAGCGGTGCTTGAGCAAACCGATCATCATTTGATTGTCGGACAGGACGCGCAAAAATTCGCACGCGGCTTCGGCTTCAAAATCGAAGACGACCTGAACACCGAACGTTCGCGCCAAACGTGGCTGGAATGGAAACGCCGCTCCGATCCTGAGCATTATCTTGATCCCCAAAAACGTAACGAAATCGGGATGCGCACAACAATGCAAATGGTCGGCGAAGGTTTAATTGACCGCGAGCATGTGTTCGGCACAATCAATTGCGATGGCATTAGCCCGAAAGGCGAAATTTGCGGCGTGACGACTACCAGCGGCTTAGCTTTCAAAATCCCTGGTCGCGTAGGCGATTCGCCAATCCTCGGCGCAGGGCTTTACGTAGATGGCGAAATTGGCGCAGCAGGCTCCACGGGGCGCGGCGAAGCGAATTTATTCAATCTCTGCTCGTTCCTAATCGTCGAAAACATGCGGCGCGGCATGTCACCCAAAGACGCGGGATTAGACGCACTCAAACGCGTCAAAGCCAATACGATTGAAAAGCGATTGTTATCAAAAAGTAACGAACCGAACTTCGGCTTAAATTTTTACATCCTCAATGCCAAAGGCGAATTTGCAGGCGTGTCAATGTACCCGTCCAAATATGCAGTATGTACTGAAAACGGCGCGCAAACATTGGATACAACGCCATTGATTAATCGCAAACCTGAATAAAATACAGAGGCAAATTTTTGTAGTCGTTCGCCTTTTCTGACAAACAACGACAATCCCTCACTCTTATAAATCCTGTCAGATGTTTCTTGATTATGAATGATGTGCGCAAGAAAACAGGGATAATATTTTTTCTCATTTTTCTGATGGCGTGGGGTGGGGTTTCGATTTTCGCCACACAAAAACAAATAAAAACGAAAAAACAAACTGGTTACGATTCAGATATTCCCAAAACCGAACGGGCAAAAATACAAAAGAGGCTTAATTTATTTACACATTACCAACTCACTGAGCAATGGGAAAAATTATCAGAAGTATTGGGTGGCAACCGACTTGAAAATTACGAAAGAACCCGATTTACGCTCCAAGAAATGGCGGCACAAATTGAAAAACTGAAACGCCATCCGATTACAGTTTTTAATTGGCAATCAACGACCTTTAGCACTGAAATCCTCAGTGTGTCCCAAAAGAAAAAGTGGTGGTATTTGTCCGGCTTTACGACTTCTATCAGTGAGACAGCCCCTCAACTAATGACAGTCAGAATTGAAGTGTATCAAATAAATGGCGAATGGTATTTTACGCCAAGCGATCCTGTTCCATTTAGACCTTCGTAAAGACATCCAACAATTTCTGCAACGGAGCGGCGTCCGTTGCAGAGTAGGTTTCATTCAACAGTACAACACCGCCCGTTGAATAAATTGTTGGGTTGCCTTCTTGTTTTAACGACAATTGTAGTAGATGGTAAATAATTATGAGTTCAAATCAACAATTTCTGCAAAATTTATACGATGCTTTCAATAAACGTGAGATTGAAACAATCCTTTCGTTGATGCGCCCAGATGTGAAATGGGCGAACGGATTGGAAGGCGGTTTCGTTTATGGACGCGATGCCGTGCGCGAATACTGGACTAAGCAATTTAGGGATATTCAACCAGAACTTGAGACATTAAATTTCGAGACGGACGAAAAGAATCGCAACGTCGTTACCGTTCATCAAATCATCAAAGATTTGCAGGGCAATGTGCTGGCGGATGTGACAGTTCATCAAATCTTTACTATTGAGGATGGTCTGATAAGTCTTTATGAAATTGGCGAAACCGACACAATCCGAGAGATGATTCAAAAGAAGAAAACTTTCAGTGAGCAATGATATTTCGGTTTTCAGTTTCAGCAACCCAAGTTTTGTCAAACAAAGGCTTTGGAAATTAACGGCGCAACACAACAAATTAATGGACGTGAGGGCATGGGCAGCGACTTTCTTACCGAGCTGCCTGTTAGACCTTAACGGGCGTGGCGATTCTGCTACATGCACAAAAATCGTAAGCAATTAAGCATGTACGTTCCTCGTGATATTGCGAAAGAGATTGAGGATGTACGCAAAATTGCTGACCCCATCCAACATAATTTGATCCCCGCGCATATTACGGTGTGCCGCGAAGATGAGCTTGGTGATCTTTTGCAATTGCAGGATCGGCTCCGTAACATTCCCTTTACACCATTAACATTGCGCTTCGGTAAGCCAGAGCCTTTTTCTAGTCATGGATTACTGTTGCCTTGCATCGCAGGTGAGGATGAGTTTCGTTTCCTGCGAGAGTATTTACTCGGCTCGAAAAATATCAGACATCAGCAGCCTCATATCACGCTGGCGCATCCGAGAAATCCGCAAGCAATTGGCAATACATTGGACAATACAATGGGGCTGCCTGAAATGATTACGATCACCTTCCCTACAATTTATCTGATCGAACAAATGGGAAGCGCGCCGTGGCAAATACTCGAAAGATATGAATTAACGGATTGAATTTGAATGGAGCCTTCAATGCTAAGAGCATCTAACAAAAAGAATAATGGCCGCCCGCTGGGAGCGCACGCGGCGCGCGTGCTGAGGCTGGTGGGGCAAATTAGCTGCGATGAAATTAGTTCGCTCCATTAACCTCAGCACGCGCGCCGCGTGCGCTCCCAGGGGGCGGGAAATTTCTTTTTATGAGACTCTCTAAAGAACGCAAGTTTTTCTATGTCAATTTCAGGCCTACTACTGTATCCATTACCCACTGCGGCATTCCGCAACGTTGCACGCACAGCAATCCGCAAGGAATTCTCACCTCCTGAAGCTAAACTGATTTGGGCGCGCACTGTCGAAATCCATGGAGCCTTGGTCAAAAGGCGACAGCCAACTTCATTCGGCGTCAATTTCCTGTTGCGCTATTTCGAGTGGGGTGGAGCATTGTACCAAGCGATGCGGGAGTTCGGCACGACGCGAGAACATGCCGGCGCACTGATTGAAACAATCAATTGGACAATCTTTCGCCCAGCTTTGCAGGTTGGCTTTTATTTCTCACGCCTGCGCAGTGCAGTATTGAAAACACGCGTGCGCTGGGTGCTTGATATGATGTTTCGCACCATCTTCACCCGACCTTTCCAGCGGCATGTTTTGCCGTCAGAAGAGGGGCTGGCATTTAATGTTACCGTTTGCCCGCTCGCGCAATTTTTCCAAACGCATAACGTGCCAGAGCTAACGCGCTATGCCGCATGTAGCCTGGACTGGAAGATGGCGCAGGATTGGGGGATTGAATTCAGGCGCACGCAGACAATCGCTGAAGGTCATCAATTATGCGACTTTAAATTCACGGTTCCGGCGCAAGCAACACTGCCGCTGCGTCGCAAATGAGATTGTATAGTTCGCCGTCAGGTCTTGCGTCTGAAATGTCTCATACCTTAAATTGGCAGTTGCCATGCCAACTCAATTAAATCACCTAATTATTGCCGCTCACAACAAACAAGAATCTGCGAATTTTCTCGTCGAACTGCTTAACTTAAGCGAACCTGTGGAAGCGGGATTCTTTCTCGCCGTCAAGCTGGACAACAATGTCACACTGGATTACGTCGAAACGCCGAATGAATTTCCACCGCAACATTATGCTTTTTTAGTCAGCGAGGATGTCTTTGACGCTGCTTATGCACAAATACGCGAACGCGGTGTAGCGCATTGGGCTGATCCACGCCGCGCAAAACCAAACGAAATCAACACCAATGATGGCGGGCGTGGCGTGTATTTCCTTGATCCTTCCGGTCACTATCTGGAGATTATTACGCGTCCTTATGGCGGCGGAGCAGGACTCGATAACGTGTAACTAAATCACGTTAGCCGCACGAAACTCGGCAATTTCATTTTCACTAAAACCAACGCTCGCTAACACTTCATCAGTATGCTCACCCAGCAATGGCGCACGTCGTTCAATGCCACCCGGTGTAGCCGACAATTTCACAGGCGTATCCGCTATTGGCACAGCTTTCGGCGCTCCAGGATATTCAATATATTTCAGTAATTCACGTGCTTTGACTTGCGGGTCGGCTAACGTTTCTGCCAGCGTGTAAACAGACCCGCACGGCACGCGCGCCGTTTCGAGCGCGGCAATCGCTTCGGCAGTCGTGCGTTGTTTTGTCCACGCAATCATTATTTCATTAATCAACTCAGCATTATTGCCGCGCGCTAAATCATCCACACAGCGCGGATCATCAATTAAATCAGGCCGCTCCACCAATTTTGCCCAGCGCGCGAAAATCGGATTGCTAACAATTTGCACCATCAACCAGCCATCACTCGTTTGATAACAATCACTCGGAGCCGCATGAAAAGACGTGTTGCCGAGTTGTGTACGCTCAATGTCTAAAACTGCGCGCTCCATCAACAAGCCTTGCATAAACGTAATCCCTGTTGTCAGCAAGGAGGCTTCGACAATTTGCCCCTGCCCTGTTCGTTGCCGATGAAAAAGCGCAGTCATCGTGCCAAAGGCCGCGTGCAAAGCGGTGCCGAAATCTTCGAGATTGACAATGCTTCTGGTTGGCGTAGGCGCAAAGCCCGTCAAACTCATCGCGCCCGACATCGCTTGCACTACGGAATCGAACCCGACGCGATTTGCGTATGGCCCTGTCGAACCAAAAGCTGAAATCATCGTCAAAATAATGTCTGGTTTGATCGTCGTTAACGCGTCGTAATGCAAACCTAATTTCGTCAAAACATTGACAGGCAAATTCGCCAATACAACATCCGCGCTGGCAATCAAGCGATGCTTGATTTCATTGCTGCGCGGATGCGATAAATCCAGCGTGACGCCTTTTTTATTGCGGTTTAGGCTAATAAATGTAGCCCCATCACCTTGCTCCGTTAAAGGCACAACGTTTCGGTCTTCGCCACCCTCGCGCCGTTCAATGCGAATCACCTCTGCGCCCATATCCGCGAGCAACATCGCGCAATATGGCCCCGCGATATAACGCCCAAAATCAAGCACGCGAATGCCTGTTAATGCTTTGTTCATGACTTAAATTTCTCCTGTAATGATGAACGTGACTTGACTACTGACCAACCGGTCGGTAGTGTAATGCGCGGCTGAATCGCCGTCAAATTTTTGTCAGGAATTACGCATGAACCGATTGCAAAAACCACGTGTAGCGCCTTTAGAAATTGAGGATTGGGACGAAGACGCAAAAAAATTATTACCGCGCGCGCAAATTGGCGGACAGACGCTGAATATTTTTAAGACGCTTGCGCATCATCCGAAATTACTGGATCGCTGGATGTTTTTTGGCAATCACGTTTTGTTTCGCTCTACGTTGCCTGCGCGTGAACGCGAATTAGTCATCTTACGCATTGGCTGGTTGTGCCAAGCCGAATATGAATGGGGGCAGCACGTTCAAATCGGCAAACAATGCGGTCTCACGGACGAAGAAATTGAGCGCATCAAAATTGGCGTAGAGGCTGAAGGCTGGAGCGAGTTTGACGCGGCGTTAATTCGCGCTACGGATGAATTACATAGCGATGCGATGATTTCTGATGCAACCTGGCAAACGCTGGCAATGCGATACAACACGCAACAAATGATTGATTTAGTGTTTGCGATTGGGCAATACAATTTAGTTTCAATGGTGCTGAATACGCTGGGCGTGCAATTGGATGCAGGCATTCCGGGTTTTAGTAGCTAGAAAAAAGTTCTTCTCGCCATAGGAAATTGCTGATTGCTTAAGTGTTAATCGTCGGAGCGTCTACAACGGGTCCCTGCCCTTCGCACAACGAACTAAGCTGCCTGTAGCGCAACGAACCACAGATCAAGATCAATTCAGATCAAATCCCCACAACATGCGGCGGCGAGTGTAGAGCCGCACCGAGTGGTCGTGTTCGCCGGAAACAAGCTGTTGGCCATCGGGCGAAAAAGCAACGGCATACACAGGCGAAGTATGCAGACCGATGCGGGTGATGAGACGACGGCTGCTGACATCCCACAGCGCAATCGTTTTGTCATCGCCTGCCGAAACGACTTGCGTGCCGTCGAGCGAGAAGGCCACCGACTTGATGCGCGCGTCGTGCTTGCCGAGGACTTCCGTCGGGCGCAGCGGCTGTGCTGTCCACAACTGTACAATGCCGCCGTCCTCGCCCGTCACCAGTTGTTTGCCGTCCGGCGCAAAGCTCACGCTGATGAACTGGCGCGGGCTGAGGTTGGCTGTTTCAATCAAACTCCACGTCGCGGTTTCACTCACAGATTGACGGCCATACGCATGCGCAGCGGCCAGCCGCTTGCCGTCGGCAGAGAAAGCCATGCCGTAAGTTGCACTGGGACTAAGCCAGAAATTACCTTTTTTATGGAAGTCCGCTAATTGCTGCCCCGTGGCGCTTTCGTAAACACCGTGCGAGGTTGCGATCACACGGCCATCGGGCGAAAACGCCAGACAGTTGGCAAGTACATCTTTCTGCGGATGCCCAAAACGCCGCTGTTCCCGGTGTTGCGCAAGGTCCCAGACAATCACCGTCCCATCGCGGTCAACCGAAGCCAGCGTATTGCCGTCCGGGGCGAAGGCTACGCCCACGACTCGCGTAAGATGACCGGAGAGTAGCATCTCTCGGCGTCCGTTCTCCGCATTCCAGATCATCACCGAACGATCCTCGCCCGCCGAAGCAAAGCGTTTGCCATCGCGCGCCCAGGCGACAGCGCGCACCGGGCCATTGTGTTCGTTGAAGCCGATGGCGCGCTGCCGCTCCGTCACGTCCCAGACCCGAATCCCGCCGTCGCCGTGCGTCGAAACCAACCATTTCCCGTCAGGCGAAAACGCCGCGCTCCAGACAATGGACGGGTAGTCAATCGTCGTGATCTTCCGTCGCGTCGTCGCGTCCCACAGGATGATGTTTTCTGAACCCGTCGCCACCAGCCGCCCGTCAGGTGAAATGGCGACCGCACGTCCGTTATCCTGATGCGCTTTGAAGCGGTCGAGCAATTGCCGCCGTTTGAAATCGGCGAAGATGACTTCGCCAGGGCCAGTCACGCAAACCAGCAATGCGCCATCGGGTGAGAGCGCGGCATTGTTACTGTCCCAAGCTGGATCAAATTCATTGCCCAGCGGATGCCCGGTCGCCACTTCCCAGGTATTTGGAAAATGATCTCCTGAAGTATCGGAGTGATAGATCAGCCGCCTGCCGCCTGCAGTAAACAGCAGCGATTTAGCCTCGCCATATCCAAGCGGAATCTGCGCAACTTTTTCCCAGCTTCCCACGCGCCACAGCAGCGTGGCTCGATCCTCTGGTTGGGGAGCACCATTAGCAGAGACCAACACTCGTCCGTCCGGTGAGAACGCTACGCTGACGACTTTGCCGCGATGCCCGCGCAGCACTGTCTCCTTCTGTAGTTTGACCGCATCCCACACGATCACCGTCTTGTCATAACTCGCCGTCGCAAACCATTTCCCGTCCGGTGAGAAAGCGACTGCCGCAACCCAGTCGGTGTGATCGTTGAAAGTGGCCAACCGTTCGCGCCTGTTAAAATCCCAGACGAGCACCTGCTTGTCTTCGCCGACCGAAACCAGCCGCTTCCCGTCCGGCGAAAAGACCGCGCGCCGCACTGCCGCCGTGTGTCCATCGCGTAGCACTTTCTCTTCCCACGTTTCCGTCACCGAAGCCCACGCTGCAATTAACATCGTCACCGCCGCAATCCCCATCGCCAAGCCGCCCAACCGCCGGAACACGCTCCAGCGGCTTTTGCGGAGCAGTTCACCCTCCAGCTTGCCGCGTGGCAAATCGGCAAAGCGCCCAATCATCCACAATCCGCCGAGCGGGATGCGCGTTGTTTTGTCCTCGTCGTAGCGCACGACGAACTGCGTCAGCATCTGATTCGCGCTTTGCGTGCGCAAGCGTTGCAGCCCCTTTTTCTCACGATTGATGCGCAGTTGTTGCAAATCGCTCAGCATCTCGCTGGCCGTCGCATAGCGTTTCTCGCGGTTTTTCCTGAGCGCCCGCGTGACGATGCGATCCAGCGCGGCAGGAAGGTTCGGCAACAGCTTGCTTACCGGTTCAATTTCGCTCGCGTCCATCAACTGTCGCATCATCTCCTCATCCGGCACATTCCCATAAGGCCGTTGTCCGGCAAGCAATTCATACAACACCACGCCGAGCGAGAAGATGTCCGTGCGTGCATCCATCGCTTCACCGCGCGCCTGCTCCGGCGACATATACCGAATTGTGCCAAGCCGCGCGCCAGGAGCGGTGAGGGAGGGATAAGGGATGAGGAATGAGGGATGAAGGATGAGGCAATCGCTGCTTGCCTCATCCTTCATCCCTCCACTCAGCTTGGCGATCCCAAAATCCAACACCTTAACCTGTTCATTGGCCTGCACCATAATGTTTTCGGGCTTGATGTCGCGGTGGATGAGGTCGGCGGTGTGGGCGGCGCTGAGCGCGCTGGCAATTTGTGTAGCAATGCGAACGCCGGCGCGCCAATTTCTGTCGGGTTGTGTGAGGTAATCACGCAGCGTCTGTCCCTCGATGAATTCAGTGACGATGAAATAGAGTTCGCCGTGCGTCGTTGTCACCTGCCCGACTTCGTGAATCGTGATGATGTTCGGATGCTTGAGCGCCGAAGCCGCGCGCGCCTCTTGCTGAAACCGTGCGATGCGTTCCGGGTCGGCAGCAAACTCTTGGGGCAGAATCTTGATCGCTACTTCGCGTTTCAAGGTGTCATCCCACGCCTTCCACACTTCGCCCATCCCGCCTTGACCGAGCAGCGCGCGAATTTCGTAATGACCGATGCGCTGCCCGCGCAAAGATTCGAGCGCAGCAAACTCCGTAGCGACGCGCGCGATGGCGGGTTCTTTGAGAAAGCTTTTGATGCGGAATTCGTCTTTGAGCAAAGCTTCCACCTCGCGGCGCAATTCGACATCGCCGTCACAAGCTTGCGCCAACAATGAAGCACGTTGATCGGGTGCGACCTCACAGGCTCGTTGAAACAATGCTTCAATCTGTTGCCATCGCTTCTGATCCATCGCTTGTCCTCCCCGCGTGATTCAATTCCCGGTACAACCACAGCCGCGCCGACCGCCATTGGCGATTCACGTGGTCAACGGAAACGCTCAAAACAGCGGCAGTTTCTTTGACGGTCAAGCCGCCAAAATAGCGCAATTCGACGATTCGTCCCTGATGCGAATTAAATTGTTCCAGCGCCTGTAAGGCATCATCCAACGCCACGATCTCGCCATGATTGTCGGGCGTGAGGTTGATTGCTTCGTCAAACGTCACGCGCGTGCCAGCCCCGCCACGTTTGACGCAATTGCATCGCCGTGCCCACTCTACCAACACCCGCCGCATCACCGCCGCCGCAAAGCCGAAGAAGCTTGCGCGATCCACCATCCCCCTCTGCCTGTCCTCGCACAATTGCAGATAGACCTCGTGAACGAGGTCCGTCGTTTGCAGCGTATGCCCATTCCGTTCGCGTCGCAGATAATGATGTGCCTGCCGCTTCAATTCATCGTAGACCAGCGGGTAGAGTTGCTGATACGCCTCCTGATCGCCGTCCCGCCAACGTCGCAGCAGCACCGTCACATTCTCCGAAGTTTGGTTGTTCATCGCGCCAAGACCTCCATCGTGAGTTGTCATAGGTAACGCGGCGGGATTGCATAGAAAGAGAATTTGCTTTCAGTCCCAATGGGACGCAATGTGATAGCCCAGGATTGCGGTTCCGCCTGCGCTCCACTCCAGGCTATTTCATCGCGCCCCATTGGGACTGAAAGCAGAAACCCTTTTTCTTAATCTCAATAGCCGCGCTGTGTTGCCGAGATACTGCCTCGACCAACAAGCGAAAAAAATATTTGCGTGCTCCCGCACTTTTTCGCAGCAAAAAACGCATGCTACAGATGAACCACAAAAACGGCTGATGGCGGTGTGTTGAATTGTCTGACTGTTGACGCGGTCTGCAATTTACCACCGTCCTCAGCCGTGGGCAACAACATCCTCGCCTACTACCAAGTAGCGATTCATCAAAGAGAGGGATATGAGACGTTCAAGATACAATGCGAAATTAGGCTTTGGATTGCTGGGCTGTTTGGTCTTACTCGGTGGCCTTGTTGTACTGCCCCGCCCATCGTCAACCACTCATCAGACAAAAATGTCATCTGACCTTGATGCTTCAACCAAAGCGCGGGTGAACGAGGCTTACGGTCAAATGCCGATGAGCTTCGAGGCGAATCAGGGGCAGACGGATGGTCAGGTGAAGTTTCTGTCGCGCGGTAGTGGTTACAACCTTTTCCTGACTGAGAAAGAGGCCGTTTTGACTCTCGCCAAGAAGCAGAAAAAAACAATTGGCGAGCAGCTTAAAGACGAGCGCCCCGAACCAGAGATGGCGCTACGCATGAAATTGCTGGCAGCCAATCCTCAGCCACAGGTTGCAGGGCTGACAGAACTGCCGAGTCGAAGTAATTACTTCATTGGCAATGACCCGCAACAATGGCGCACCAACATTCCGACCTACGCAAAAGTCAAATACCAGGAAGTGTACCCTGGCATAGGCTTAGTTTATTACGGCAAGCAGCAGCAACTTGAATATGACTTCCTCATCGCTCCGGGAGCTGATCCAAAAGATATCAAGCTTGTCTTTGAGGGAGCAGACAAAATCGAACTTGATCCGCAAGGAGATTTGGTATTGCACACCGCAGAAGGACAAGTGCGGCAGAACAGGCCGGAAATCTATCAAGAGTCTGGCGGGAGCAAGCGAAACATTCCTGGACAATACGTTCTGAATGAAAGGAATGAGATTAGCTTTCACATCGCCGATTACGATCCAAGCAAGCCACTTGTCATTGATCCAGTGCTCTCTTATTCAACCTATCTAGGCGGCAACAACAACGAATCCGCTCGTGGTATTGCTGTGGATGCGACTGGCAATGTTTATATCGCTGGATTCAGCGATGCGGCCAATTTCCCGACAGCCAATCCCTTCCAATCATCCAACGGGGGAGACTACGATGTCTTCGTTACAAAGTTGAATCCCGCAGGTTCTGCACTCATTTACTCGACCTACATCGGAGGTAATAACTTTGACGGAGCCACCGGCCTCGCAGTGGATGCTTCTGGTAACGCCTATGTGACCGGCGATGTCGAGTCTAGCAATTACCCTGTGACGATGGGGGCTTTCCAAACGGTGTACGGTGGCAAAGGTGGCGGTCCTTTAAATGCGGGCGATGCTTTTGTTACCAAGCTGAACGCGTCAGGTTCCGCGCTTATCTATTCCACCTACTTGGGAGGGATATTCAATGAGCAAGGCAATCGCATCGCAGTGGACGCTTCAGGGAATGCTTATGTGATGGGACAAGCTTCTCTTGGTTTCCCGACGACTGCTGGTGCTTTCCAGCCCGCTTTGGGTGGGAGTGGTGATGTTTTTGTAACCAAAATGAATGCTGTAGGTTCGACGCTTGTGTACTCTACTTACTTGGGCGGCAGCGGTCATGAAGCTGGACGCGGACTAGTCGTTGACTCACTCGGTAATGCTTATGTAATGGGGGGGACTAATTCGAGCAATTTCCCAACCACTGCGGGTGTTTTCCAGCCCACCTTTGCCGGCGGCTCAGGTGAGGGCGATGGCTTTGTTACCAAACTGAATCCGTCAGGCTCTGCCCTTGTTTATTCCACATACCTTGGTGGTAGCGCAGAGGAACAAGGCACAGACGTGGCGATAGATGCTGCTGGTAACGCGTATGCGGTAGGTTTCACTCAATCAACGAACTTCCCCACCATGAGTCCGCTTCAAGCAACGAAGAGCAGCGGCTTTGACTCCTTCGTCACTAAATTGAACGCAACTGGTACGGCTCTCGTCTACTCAACTTATTTGGGAGGCTTTGGTCATGACCAGATCAACAGCATCGTTCTTGATTCCGCTGGGAATGCGTGTCTGATCGGAAATACGAGTTCAAGTAATTTCCCCGTGGTTGATGCTTTCCAAACGGTTTATGGCGGCGGAAGCTTCGACGCCTTTGTAACCAAACTTAACTCGGTAGGTTCTGCCATTACCTTCTCAAGTTATCTAGGCGGCAGCGGCATTGAAATTGGCTATGCGATTGCTGCCGACAATGCTGGGAATGTCTATGTAACCGGAGATACGGGCTCAACGAACTTTCCAACAGCTAACCCATTTCAGGCTATCAATGGCGGCGGCATAGATGCGTTTGTGTCGAAGATTGCTTCAGGTAATCAAGCTCCAATTGCAAGCTGTCAAAATGTTACAGTAACCGCCGATGCAAGCTGCAATGCCAATGCTTCTATCAATAGCGGCTCCTATGATCCTGATGGCGACGCGCTCACGATCACCCAATCACCCGCCGGGCCATATTCATTGGGTACTACGGACGTTATCCTGACGGTGACTGACAGCAAGGGCGCTTCCAGCGAGTGTTACGCTAAGGTGACGGTCAACAATCCCGTGCCTACTGTAACGATCAACAGCCCGGCCAGTGGAAGCGTCTATGCTGTTGGTATGCCGGTCAATTTCACTGGCTCTTTCACGGACAATCCGGGCACGCACACGGCAACATGGATGTTCGATGCGCTCACACAGGCAGGCACGGTCAATGAAATGACCGGCGCGGTCAGCGCAAGCTATTCCTTCACGACAGCGGGCGTGTACAAGGTGAAACTGACTGTTAATGACAGTTGTGGCGGGACGGGAACGGCGACGACGGTGGGCGGTTTCGATGCGCTGGTGGTGATCTATGATCCGAACGGCGGGTTCGTCACTGGAGGCGGCTGGATCACTTCGCCGCCAGGTGCGTACACGCCCAATCCAGCGCTGACCGGCAAGGCGAATTTTGGCTTTGTCTCGAAATATCCGAAGGGCGCAACTGTGCCAACCGGGCAGACGGAGTTTCAGATTAAGATCGCCAACCTCAACTTCCAAAGCATAAGCTACGATTGGCTGGTGGTGGCGGGTGCGCGGGCGCAGTACAAAGGCACAGGAACCATCAACGGCGCTGGCACCTACAGCTTTTTGCTGACGGCGATTGATGGGCAGCTCAGCGGCGGCGGCAATGACAGGTTCCGCATCAAAATCTGGGACACAGGCGGAATTATCTACGACAACCAGATAGGGGTAGGGGATAATGATAATCCGACCACGACACTTGGTGGCGGCAACATTGTTATTCATAAGTGAGACCGCCTAGATAAGCGAGAGGCGTCAGCCAAAAACTGACGCCTCTCTTTTCTTTTCAGCGATTGGGGATACCATACAATTTTCAGCCGAATGCATATCTACTGGCGCAAGCATACAATTGCGTGCGCGATTACCTCGTAAATTATCATCGCAAAGAGCGACTTTGATAGGTAGCTCATGGCTAAACGAACAAAATCATGTTTCAGACGAACAGCAGAATCTTATAATTCGCAGCAGAGCTTGCAAACAGAAATGTTACGATGTTAATTTCTTCTATCCTCTCTTAGAACTTTTAGCTGACGAACTAATCTTTTTGAAAGAACTTTTTATAGCTTACTTTGTCACACGCAAACGATTTTCCTTGTCACAATTCTTTCCGCATTTTGTGATGTTTCCGCCAACTTAAATTTTCATAATTGACAGCAATGGATTGGCAAGCGTAGCCTTGCTGCTCGCATATTTGCACAATTAATACGGGAGTCTTAAGCATGAAACCAACCATTACTGATTTTTATAATATTGACGCCTTACTTTCTGACGAAGAAAAACTGGCGCGTGCAACTGTGCGTTCGTTTGTCGAAGAAAAAGTCAAACCCATCATCGCCGATTGTTATGAACAAGGCCGCTTCCCCAAAGAATTAATTCCTGAAATTGCAGAGCTTGGTTTGCTTGGCGTTAGCTTGCCAGAAAAATACGGATGTGCGGGCGCAAACAGCGTGATTTATGGATTGACGACGCAGGAATTAGAAGCAGGCGATTCCGGGTTGCGCAGCTTTGTATCCGTACAGTCTTCGCTTTGCATGTATCCAATTTATCAATTCGGCAGCGAAGAACAACGCTTGAAATGGTTGCCGAAAATGGCTGCGGGCGAAGTCATCGGATGCTTCGGTTTGACTGAGCCAAATTCCGGCTCGAATCCCGCGAGTATGTCTACGCGTGCGGTGCGGACGAAAGATGGTTGGCTGCTGAACGGTAGCAAAACGTGGATCACCAACGGCACCGTAGCCGACATCGCTATCGTGTGGGCAAAAACTGATGATAACGACACAATTCGCGGTTTCATTGTAGAGAAAGGCACACCCGGATTTACGGCACCTGAATTACATCACAAGATGAGCTTACGCGCGTCCGTAACTTCGCAATTATTTTTCCAGGACTGTCTGATTCCCGAAGAAAATCTGTTGCCTGAATCGAAAGGCTTGAAAAGCCCGCTGATGTGCTTGACACAAGCGCGTTATGGCATCGCGTGGGGCGTAATTGGCGCGGCGATGGATTCGTATTTGACTGCACTCAACTATGCGAAAGAGCGCGTGCAATTTGATCGCCCGATTGGCGGGTTTCAGCTCACACAAAAAAAATTAGTCGAGATGATTACCGAAATCACAAAAGCGCAATTGCTGTGTTTGCGGCTGGGAAGAATGAAAGACGAAGGCGAAATGGATCCGCTGCACGTTTCGATGGCGAAGATGAATAATTGCAATATGGCGCTGGACATTGCGCGCACCGCACGTGGCATTATGGGCGGCAATGGCATCATGGGCGAATATTCAATTATGCGTCACATGGCAAATTTGGAATCGGTTTACACATACGAAGGCACAAACGAAGTGCATCTGTTATCCATCGGTCGTCACATTACAGGGCTGGATGCATTTTCGTAAATCAACGTAAGTGCAGCAAGCGAGCTTTTGCATCAATCACTGCGGGAATATCAGCATCAGCATCTTTCCAACTGACAAGAAATTGTTCATAAGCGGCGCGTGCTTTTGCGCCATCGTTCTTGTGCTCATATGCCTGACCAAGATGATAATGCGCGAGCGGGTAGTGCGGATTAATTTTCAGAACACGTTCATATTCGGCGATGGCTTCGTCGTTGTGCCCTAATTCCAGCCAGGCATTCGCCAGACAATCTTCAAACGAATCAATATTCCATTCGACAGCGCGGTGCCGCAAAGCGGTGCGGAAATGGTTCAGGGCTTCCGCTGTGCGTCCCTGCCGCAAGGCCATGAAGCCGCGCTGATATTCCCCCATCCGCAGAAAGCCGCGTTCGTTGTAAAACTCCTGATTTGCAGGCACAAAGACGATCTCGCTCCATTTTGCCACCGCCACTGAACTGTGTTGCTCAAGCGCCAGTGTGAGCAAATTCCAAGCTGCGGTTGGGTCGTATTTCAATTCTTCATTGGCCGCTGCCGCCGCTTGCTTCAAATCGCCTTGTCGCCAATACAGCCACGCCAGATAACTGAATCCGCGCGCGCGTTGTTTGTCGTCACGCGCAATTTGACTGTAACGCCGATACTGCTCAGCCGCCGCGCGGTAGCGCCCTTGCTGAAACCGCAGATTGCCCAAATGAATGATCGCCACGCCGGATTCGGGATTGAGTGCCAGCGCACGATTGTAGGCGGCTTCGGCTTCGGCATATTGCCCAAACCACTGCTGGATCAACCCTGACGAATCCCACGCATTCGGATCGTTTGGGGCCAGTTGCAGATAGCGTTGTGCGGCTGCATGCGATTCCGCTTGACGACCCAATCGCATATAGACTCCGCCAAGCTGATTGTAAAGGTCTTTCCATTCGGGGTCAGTGACCAGTCCTTGCTGGAGTATCTGCAACGCCTCTTCATTGCGATCCTGCGTTTGCAATAACACACTCAGCCGCTGGTACGCTTCGGTTTCCATAGGATAGTGCGCGATCAGCTCACGATACACTTCGATGGCTCGCGCCGGATCACGCGTGGCATTCGCCAGCCACGCGATGATGAACAGCTTGTCCTTCTCGCTCAAATGCTGCGCCAATGACAGCGCCTTTTCCAAATAGGGCCTGGCCTTCTCGCCTTGCCCCATCCGCACGGCGTAGACATAACCGATGCGTGCGTGCGCCAGCGCAAATTGTGGATCAAGCGCCAGCGCTTTTTCGAGCAGCGCGATTGCTTCGTGAAACTGATACATCTGCGCTTGCTCAAGCGCCAGCGAGTAATAACGATAGGCGTCTACATTATTCGTCATGACCGTCGCCAGCCCGCGTTGCGCGTCTGGTTCAGCCAGCGTCACGCCCAGATGCTTTGCCAGTTTGAGTGAGAGCAAATCAATTTGTGTGAGGATTTGGGCGGGCGAATCGGCAAGCAACGATTCCGCCGCTTGAAGCTGTCCCGTGCGCGTATCATGCAGCGTGACATCAATTCGCACTTTGTCGCCAAGCCGCACAAATCCACCGAGGATCATCATTTCAACTTGCGCACGTCGTGCGATTTCCAGGCCATCTTCAAGCTTAATTTGTGTGGTGTTCTGCTGCCCCAAGTGACTGAGTAAGGCCGTCAGTTGCTGGCGGCTGAGGAGCGTCAGCCGTTGCGAACGCGAGAGGTTTGCGATCAGCATGTCAGCTAGTCCTTCGCGCAGCCAATCCAATTCGCGGTCACCTGCCCGATTTTCAAAATACATTACGGCCACAGGCTTTTTACCCGGCACGCGTGGCACTGTCACAGCGGCGAGTGAACTGTAGCTGGAGCGCCGCTGTACAAACCAACTGGCTGTCAACGCGAGGAGCACGCTAATTCCGACCGAGGCAAGAACTACCGAACGATTGCCGCGCTGCCACAATCGCTGTGGCTGCGCTTCAGTGGTTCGCTCAATCTCAACCTGAACAGAAGTGACTTCTTCAATCTCAACCAGCGAGGCGGGGCTGTATTCCTCGACCGGGCCGATAAAGTGATAGCCGACTTTGGGAATTGTACGAATGAATTGCGGATGCCGCGAATCATCGCCCAGAGTTTTGCGCAACTCGACAATGATCTGAACAAGCGCATCATCAGTGACTGCCGTTCCTGCCCAAATGTTTTCTATTAATTCCTCTTTTGTAACTAATCGTTCGCGGTGTTCCAATAAATACAGCAAGACCTGAAAACTTTTCTGCCGCAGCGTCCACTGTTCATCTTTACGTTGCAGACAGCCGCGCACCGGATCAATTTCGATCTCTCCAACCCGATAAATTGGCTTGTCGAGTAGCTGCATAACGGCCTTTCGGAGGAATATCGGAAAAATTTCGTATTTTTGTCGTTACTTTCCAGTGTTGCTGATGAGAAAAATAAACTGCTCAGAATTGAACTATCCGAAACGATACGATGCAGGGGAGCGGGAAAATTATAACACGCCCGCTAACGACGGTTAATGAAACAAACGCAACACATCAAAATCATTTCGACAACGCGCCGGATCGTGCGCGTCCGAACGAATCCTGTTTGTGCGCCCTGTTCGGCCTGTGGGCGCGTAGTGGAAACGCTGGCGCTGTCACAAGCACTCTGTGTGCTGGCAACCAGCCAACCAGAGATAGAAAAATTAATTGCGGCAGGGATAATTCACACGATTCAGATGGTCAACGGCAATTTGCGAATTTGCCGGGACTCGCTGTTCATTGCGCCAGCGTAATGTCATTTCCTGATTGATAGAAAAACAATGAAGCCGATATGTAAGAGAGATTCCAGGCTCTTTTAGTTAAGGACAAGCACGCACTTACATCATACCCAAAGGAGTTACACTGTGCTGAAATCAAATTTCTTCATCGCATTTTTGCTGCTGCTCAGCATCAGTTTCATCCCCGCGCACGCACAGGATTACCGCCAAGTCGAAAGCCTGATTCAGCAAGGCCGTGAACAAGGACTGCAATACCTGAGCAACAAAGACGACCGCGCCAAGAAAGTCGCCAAAAATAATTTGGAGCAGTCTGAAAAGTTTCTCAAAGATGAAATCAAGCACAATGCCGCCTGCGAAAAATGCTTTGAGCTGCTGACCGCGACGTACCTATACAAAACTTATTTCGGCTTCGAGCGAAATTATGATGATTGCTTTAAGACTGCCGCGCAAGGACTCGCCAGCTTTCCGAAAAATGGCCGCATCGCGTTTTTCAAAGGCTATGCGCATTACAACAGCCGCGACTATGCTGAAGCGAACAAGGCGTTCAAGGCGGCGCGGCTGACCGTTGATCCCAACACCGCCACGCAAATCAATCAAACGCTGCTCGACAGTCAACAAAAGTTTCTGACCGAGTGGAACCGGCAAGCCAGTTACTATCAGACACAGGAATCGCGCATCGAAGTCACGCAGGGGTTCCAGATGGTCACGGCGTTTCAGGTTACGCCCGAATGGGAAATGCAACTTGGCGGACAGGGCTTTGCCGCGCTTACAGCGAACGCACCGAAAATCGTAGACACCGAAATTCAAACCTACTTGCAAAACCTGACGACGCGCTTGCTCAGCAAATCGCCCGGCTCGCCGTTCAATTATCAAATCACGCTCGTGAACTCGTCCGAAGTTAACGCCGTCACGCCGCCGGGCTACATCATTGTCTACACCGGATTGCTCGCCTTTGCCGACAACGAAGCCCAACTCGCAGGCGTGCTCGCGCACGAACTCGCGCACAATTACGGTCACCATCAGGCGCGCGCGGTCATCAAAAATTACTACATTCAAAGCGCTGCTAACGCGATGCTACGCGCGATCAATCCGCAAAATGCGACGGCGCAAATTTTCGCCTCGCTTGGTGCAAACGTCGGACTGACGTTGTTCAGCCGCGCCTACAGCCGCTTTGAAGAAAAAGAAGCCGATCAGTATGGCGCACATTTGATGTTCAATGCGGGCTATTCCCCGCTGGACGCATCATCGTTTTTCCTCAAGATGAGCAAAGCCAGCGGCAAACAACCGCCGAAGTTTTTGAGCACGCATCCGCCCTTGATGGATCGCGCCGATTATTTGGCTGATTACCTCGAAAGCTTTCCGATAGAAGGCCGCGAATTTCGCGTGGATAGTGAGGAATTCAAGAAGATCAAAGCGCGGCTCGTGCCGTCACAACAGCAACAGCGTGCGCCAGGGCGCGGTGTGTTGCCGCCGCAATAAATTTGGACTGCTCGTTTTTAGTGGAGACATTTATGAACTCTCTCTGTCGCCGCCTCTGCCTAATACTTTGGCTGCTTGTCTTATGTGCTAACAGTTCTGTGGCGTTTGCCCCCGCACCACAGGATCAAAGCGATTTGAAGTTTTTGTTGAGTGATTTTCTCGTAAAGTTTCTCAATCGTTACGACGATACCGATTTCGGAACACTGGTAAAGCTGGGAAATCGAAGTACGTTCATGTCCCATCTCAATGCACGCAATTTGACGGTTGAAGTGGATGCCGGATACAGCAAACAAGGGAAATATTTTCCCAGAGTTGCCGGGGTGCAATATATCCTGAATGATTTGCTGAAAGTAAAAGCTATCGGCAGCGAAGGGATGAAAACAATTTGGCATGAAATGATTCATCGCATCGTCTTCCGGCAAGGCGGCGGTGCGCCGTGTTCGGAAGATGAAGCCTATACTTGGCTTTGCGAAGCGCGCGTGAGCTGGCTGGATGGAGTGAAAACGTTTGAGGCAAAATATAAGAGCGGCGCTTATACCGCGACTCTCATGCAACGGAACTGGGAACGCATCGAAACCAGTTGGAACGAGTGGGTAAAGGGGAGACCTTCCAATTTGTCCGGCCCTTATTCTGACTATGACCCGGATGAAACCTGTGGCAGCGGCGGCGGCGCTATACTGACCCCAATCAGTTCCGCGTTCATTCAAAAGTGGGATGGCGTGATCGGCATTCAGATCAACCTCAACACGCTACGAGATTTTTTCAAACCGAAAATTCATTATCTCGAACTGACCGAGGAAGTGGAGCGTGCGTTTGGAGCCTGTGACCACGCAAAAGCAACACGCCTGTTAGATGAGCTTGCCAATTACTCGCCCAAAGACACGTTTATGCTCAAGTGGGAGGCAGACAAAATGCCCGTCCTCAGACAACGCGCACAAGCCTTCGTCAATACGCATATATCGCTGCAAGCCGCCAAAGCCGCCGAAAGTCGCAACGATCTGGACGGTGCGCTCCGTGAATTGCAAAAGGCGCTTTATGTGCCTAGCTTCCCGGATTGTTTGCGCAACGAAGTTAACGAAATCAAATCCCGACTAGAACGGCGCAAACGCACGGCGGCCCCTTGCGCAACAGATAGTTTGGGTGGAGCGTTAGGGAGCGTTATTCCTTCGCTGCCGTTTTATGGGCTATCAGACGCCGCGCGGTCGGGCAAGCCGCTCACCAGTCCGCTGAAGATGGGCTATAGCGTCGAGGACGCTAACGGCGCAGTCGCATTTGCTGGCCCGGCCAAGATACTTTTCGGGGCAAGTTGGTCCATCGGATGCGCCAGCGGTGCGCAAGCAGAAGCGCAGAATTACGGGCGCAATGCCTGCGACAGCTATCAAGTGTATTGGGCGAAAGGAACCGTTGTCAGCGGAGCGCTCGGCGAGAATTCCTGTGTCGCATCAGCGGGAATTCCTGGCGCGATAGACATTAATTTCTCCGGCGACCCGTACATGGGAGGTGCGAAAGCCGTTGTTGTCACGGCAGGCACGAGCATCATCGTAGATGTCAGCGTCTCTATTCACGCCGGAGCCGCGCACGGCGCACGCAATAAACCAGATGTGATTACGGCAGTGAAAAAAGCGGCAGAAGATTGGGCTAAGGTCATCGCCGCGCGGCTGATGGGAAGCACTAGCATTCCGCGCGGCGTCAGCCCGCCGATTATCGTGGCGCTGCTGCCGGAGATCATCAAAACCCCTGATGCCAGTAATGGCGGCGCATTGCAAGGATACTTCGCGCAAGCCAAATCTTATTTGCAACAGCGCAATCTCGACGGCGCACAGGCACAGTTCGAGCAGGCTTACCAGGTCGCGCCCAATTCCGCTGCGCTGAACTACAATCTTTCCTGGGTGTATCAAGCGCAGGACAAGCCGCTCACTGCCTTGAAACACGCTGAAAACTACTTACGCCTCGCACCCATAAGCGATGATCGCGCAGAGGTTGAGGCTCGCATGGCAGACTTGCGGGAAGACCTGCAACGCAACCCACGTGTGATAGCGGATTCGAGCGGCTGCCGTGATGTGCTGGCCTGGGCACAGGCAGAGCAGGATGTGGCAAAACGGGGGCGTGATGTAGCGCGGCGGCAGGCGGTGCTGGAAGTGTTGATCGCGGCGCAGCGTGGTGATTGTGCCAATGCCCGAACCTTACAAACAGGTTACAAACAACGCTTCGGCAATGTGCAATGAGAAACGCCCGAGTTTGCACCGTACCGAGAATGTTGAGCGAGGAGATAGAAAATGATTTCGCTCCGCCACATCAAATTGTCGCTGCCCCTGGTTGGATTGCTGGCAACAGTTCATTTCTTTGCTGAGGCAAAGCAACAAGCGGCGCTTACAGTCACAACCTCCGAGAGGTTGCAGGTTTTGCAAGGGCTTTCACCATCTCAACTCTTGCAAGTCATGCGCGCTTGGTCAGATGCGCTAGGCGTGGACTGTCATTACTGCCATCAGGGTTCGTTTGAGGCCGAGACGTCGCGTAAACAAATTGCGCGCCTAATGCAACGCGAATACATCGCCAAGCTCAAACAACGCGATGGCAGCGCTATCCAATGCGTGGATTGTCATCAAGGGCAAACAATTTTGCTCAGCGCCCGCACGCTTACCAACGCTGCGAACAAATCATCAACCAATTTTCCGGCAGTACGTTTCGCACGGGTCAAACTTAAATCAACCGGAGTGATGTTGTGGCGGGTGACTACTAAAGTCCCATTATTCCCGAAAAAACATTTTATGGAAGGGATGCTGAGCTTTAATCAAGCACTAGGCGCGAACTGTAATTACTGTCATAAAAAAGGGGATTTTGAAGCGGAAACACCCCGCAAAAAAATCGCCCGTTTTATGCTGAGCGAATACAACGGCAAATTAATAAAACAAGGCAATCTATTTGTAAGTTGTAATGACTGCCATAAAGGAAGCGCCCATCCGTTGGGTTTCCTCAAAACACTGGATTAATGAGTAGAGTACTAAGCGTTCGGATTAAAATTTTGCGCCACTCGAAGCAAGAAATTTCTCATACGTCTTCGAGTTCAAAATTTCTTTGATCGCTTCAACCACGATTTCAAGCTCTTCATCTGTATTGAAAAAATGCGGGCCAATGCGGATGCCTGCGCCAGGGCGATAATCCACCAGAATTTCGCGTTCGGCTAACGTGCGCACGACTTCGCCTGCGTGCGGAACGTCAAGAATTACTGAGCCACCGCGCGTATTCGCATCACGCGGAGCATTCACACGCCAGCCATTTTCATCGGCTAATTCAATCAGCCGCGCAGTCTGCCGCACAGATTTTTCACGAATCCGCCCAACCCCAATTTCATTAATTAAATCGTAACCGCTCTCAGCCGCATACAACGTTGGAATCGCAGGCGAGCCGTGCAAAAAGCGATGAATATCCGGTGCGTAATCAAGCTCCGGCTCAAACGCGAATGGAGCGCGATGCGCTGCCCAGCCTGTTACTTTCGGCTCTAACGTTTTATGCAAATCTGGATGCACATATAACCAGCCTGCGCCGGGGCCACCGCATAACCATTTCACTGAACCACCCGTAGCAAAATCTACATTCAGCGCCGTCACGTCCAATGGCACAGTCCCAGCGGATTGATAAGCATCAAGAATTACGGTTGCACCAACGCTGTGCGCTTTTTCGATGATTGCTTTGGCGTCTTGAATGTAGGCACTTTTGAAAAGCACATGTGAAATTGGCACGAGCAATGTTTCTTCGTCAATCGCGTCAAGCATTCTTTGCGTGTCAATCGTGATGCCGTCATCGCTGGGAACAGTGACGATGCGCGCGCCATTCGCTTTGGCGTGCGCTTCGTACACGTAAATCACGGACGGAAAATTCATCGCTTCATAAACAATTTTGTTGCGCTTGCCGGAAAAATCGAAGCACGAAATTATCAGCGATTGGCACACCGAAACATTTTGGTGCATCGCTACGGTATTGGGAGCAGCGCCAATGATGCGTCCGATTTTATTGCCGACAGTGATCGGCATCTCCCACCAACCTTCCGCCCAGGCGCGAATCCCGCGTGTAGCCCACGTCTCGGCGTAATCGTGCATACGATCATACGTCGCCTGCGGCATTGCGCCGAGCGAGTGATTTATCAAGTAAGTTGTCTTAGCAAGAATGGGAAATTGCGAGCGATAAGAAAGTAAGTCGTCCATAATTAATCTCAAATTTTATAGCCACAAAAAGGCAAAAAATCGCAAAAAGTTTTTCCATTTTGTGTGTTTTGCGGCAACAGTTTTAATTCTCAACTAACAAGGTTCGCGCTTCCCAAAGTTCGGGGAAAAATTTCTTTTCCAGCGTGTGTTTCAAATACGAAGCGCCGGGGCTACCGCCTGTGCCAATGCGCACGCCAATTGTGCGTTCGACCATTTGCAAATGGCGCATGCGCCAACTCACCATCAGTCCATCGAATTCTGTGAGGCGTTCGCAAACATCAATCCAATCACGATATTTTCGCTCTTGCTTGTACAAAAACAGGACGGCTTGCGCGCGCGTCTGAAACAAAGTTTTTTCATCGGCTTCGGCTGGCAAATCCGACATCACGCCGAGCCCGGAAATCGCCGAGAAAAACACATCGCGCAACGAGGGCTCGCGCAAACGCCGCTCCAATTTGGCGTACATTTCCGGCGTAGGTTTGTGGTGTTGCAACATTTGTTCATCTTTCAATCCGCACAAAAATTCGATCTCCCGAAATTGTTCGGATTGAAATCCGCTCGCCGGACGTAATTTGCCGCGAAACGCCAGAAAATGTGTCGGCAACATCGTTTCTAAAATTGTGAACTGCTCCACCAACACGCGCATAATTTCGGTGCAACGCCGTAATAAGCGCGCTGCTTCATAAATTGCATCACGCGAATTTGGATCATCTGTAGCGGTTTGAAAATTCAGGACAGTGGCATCAAGTTCATGCAGTAATTGCTTGAACCAAAGTTCGTAAGTTTGATGAATAATGATGAAAAGTAATTCGTCGTGGTGCGGCGGATCAGAAACAGGTTGTTGCAATGCAATCAAATCTGACACACGCAAATATTCGCCGTAGGTTAAGTTCGTTATTGGTGCTTGCGCCATAGAAAAAATCACAAGGGGCGGAATGAATTATACAGAGAATCATAAAAAACCAAGAAATGCCTATTACGACGCAGCATCTTTTTTTAAGCTTCTGAGCCACCCGCCCACTATGACGCCCAGCGGCAGTCCAATTAACGCAACAATTGTATATGTCGTTACCGGTGCATTTTTATTCAGTACTAAAAAAACCAAACCCAGCGTAAAAATTGCCGCTCCCATGCAGATCGCATGCGCCAATCTTTTTGCTCCTGCCAGCGACGCTACGAGATAGCCGCCTAACAACCCGGCAATCGCATTATTCAGCCACAGCAAAATATTTTGTTGCGGCGTCAATGCAGTCAAATTATTCATATCAGTGGCTGACAGGAATTTAAAAACAATGAACCTGCCTATAGTGCTAAGCCCTGCCAGGGCGAAAAAGCCTACAAAAATTGCACCAAAACTTCGACCTAAAGAGAATTTCATTATACGTGTAATCTGCGCACTTCGATGTCCGTTGTGCTGTCCAGAATTTCCTCACATCTTTCACATTGATAATAAACTTCGCGTGGATAAGCCGTCACGCCCAGTAACATTCGCACGATCCCAAAGGCGGTATAGCGACAACGAGGTATCACACGCACGTGATGCTTGTGATAACCACAACGACAAATTTTTAGCGAAACGCCGTCAATAATTGCTTCTTGCATAAATTTCAGTTGCGCGGCTCCCGATAACCAGGGCGGGCGCGTACGACTACATCTTTGCGGCTTACTTTCACCTGCACCTTGCGATATTTTCCTGCGCGCATTTGATTCGACGGATAATAGCCGAGTGAATATTGATTACGAAGTTGCGCCGCAATATTCGCAAAAGCTGTAGGTAAAGAATCCAGGTCATCTGCGCGCTCAAGTTTCCCACCAGATTTCAACGCAAGATCATTCAAATAACTATCCGCTGTTTTATAGAGGTTATCCAACATCATCCCCGTCGAATCATCCCGCCCTCGCCGCGTGCCACCATTCCCCGGCACACTCGCATCGGGGAAACGGTCGCTGCGAATAGGGCCGGAATTACCGTCAGGCAAGCGCCCGTCAGGGGAACGATTATCTGGATAACGATCATCAGGGTAACGATCTCGCCGCATCGGTGGCGGCTGAATTACCGGCCCGCGCCCGATGGAAGGAACGCGCGTTTCGCCCGGCACTGTCGGCGGAGTCGCGCCAATCGGCGGCGCTTTGATGATTTCAGACCAAACGATAGCTCCGCCAGAAGTTTGTTGCTGCCGCACCATTGCTTCGGTGTCAGCGCGCGTGTCGTAACGAATCGGATACACAATTACGCCTGATTCTTCCAGCGTTTTCATCGTTGTGTCATACCGCGCATCAAAGCTGCGATAATCAACGCCATCAGTAAAAATAACAATCGCTTTACGCCCTTTGATGTACGCTAAATTTTGCAAAGCCAACCGGACAGCATCATACAAACGTGTGCCTTTGCCGGGTTGCATATCCTGAATGACATTTTTGAGTTCTTTACGATTATTTGTGAAATCGCCCCACTCATGAACTTCGTCATCGAAGGAAATGATTTTCACACGATCTGCCGCCTGCAATTGGTCAACAAAGACAGAAGAAGCGGTTTGAATTTGACTCAGCTTTTCTTTCGTGCTGCCGCTGGTATCAATCATCAGCACGACGTGAAAGGGCTCTTTGATCGCCGCGAAAAAAGAAAGCTCCTGTGCCACGCCATCTTCGAAAACTTGAAAATCAGTTTTTTGCAAATCAGGAATATAGACATTATTGCGATCGCTTACGATCACTGGAAACGTGACCAAAGCGGTGTCAATCTTCAGCACCTCCTGATCCTGCCCCTGCCCACTTATGGAAAGCAGGGCGACGATTAAGAAGGAAATAACAAACGTTGATAATAAGCGATGTGGCATTGGGCTCCCTTGCAAATGTTGAGCTTGATCTTACATTTCTAAGATTGACGATTCAAGCGGACGGTTGTACTATGCCGCCGTTTGTTCTTTTAGGTATTGGACAAATTTTGTTCAGCTTACCGCCTACTCTCCTGGCATCAACGGTGATGCGCTTTGTTCGGTTCGGACTTACGCAGTCGGATTCTCGAGAGCAGGAAATTTAGTTTAGATTACCCGGAGCCTTTCAGTTCGCTAGTTTCTGATTGCCGATTGCGTGAGTTGGGGACCGTTCCCGCCTGCACATTCTCGCTTCGCTATTGATACATTCGTATCCCAGAGGAAAATTTCATGTCAGTTAAACTTTACGTAGGCAACCTGCCGTTTTCAGTTTCCGAGCAGGACCTGAGCGAATTGTTTTCACAAAGCGGTCAGGTTGATTCTGCCCAAATCGTAACGGATCGTGACACCGGACGTTCACGCGGCTTCGGTTTCATCGAAATGGATTCGTCGGAAGCGGCGACAGCAGCGATTAGCCAATTCAACGGTTATGAATTAGATGGTCGTTCCTTAGTCGTGAACGAAGCGCGTCCGAAAGAATCACGCGGCGGTGGCGGCGGATTCGGTGGTGGACGTGGCGGTGGCGGCGGACGTGGTGGATTCGGTGGTGGCGGCGGACGTGGCGGTGGCGGCGGACGTGGTGGATTCGGTGGTGGACGCGGCGGAGATCGCGGCGGTCGTAGTGAAGACCGCGGCAATCGCTGGTAAGCGAACAAACCTTTCAAGGTTTATAAAAAGTCCCGCAGCAGTTGCATTGCAATGGCTGCGGGATTTTTTGCTCAATGTCCATAAATAAACAGGTAAATCGTAGTGCGGGCGGCTCGCCCGCCCACAACGGGCAAGCCGCTTGTTGTACGATTTTAATTTTGCGCACTTACTTAAATCCTGCTAACTCAGCCAGTCTACACTAACGAGTGCATACTTGCGCTAACACTTAATATCAATTAAGCTGTCCTCGCCTTAGCAAATAATTATTCAGTCAGAGCCGATTTATTGCCTTAATCCCTGCCAACGCAATACTGGTTTCGCTGAATAACTCATTATATTTTTGGTGTTATAAGCTTACGGATTCATTCGGGGTGATTCTTATGCATGACGACCCATCGCGTGCTGAAGCAATGACAAACAACCATTTGCCATTGATGGTGGTTGAGCATTATCCATTGCTGGTTGACTTTGTTCGCTATGCTTGTTTGAAGCGTCATTACTTTCCGATAAAGGACGAAGTTGAAGATTTGCGGGAGCAGATCGTTGTGTTGCTTCTTAACAATGATTGCCAACGCCTGAAAACTTTTGATTCTGACAAAGCATCGTTCAAAACATGGCTGACCAAAGTCGTTGACCATCACGTTAGCGCCTATCTCAAACAACGAAAAACCTGGCATAGCCTTGCAGAAACGTTGCCAGAAAAATTGCTGGAACAACCAAAACAAGAATTGAATGTCATTACGCAAGAACAACGAATCGCCGTTGCTAAAGAAATTGAAAAACTAAGCGAACATCAACGCCGTCTGCTTACTCTGATTTGTGACGACCTACCTGTAACAGAAATAGCTGAACGACTAAAAATAAAACCTGAATCAATTCATCGAATGAAACATCAAATCATCCAAAAAATCAGAGCGGGTTTGAAAAAAGAAACGGGGGGGGGGGCAAATTTCATGCCAAACACTCAAATCAGAAAAATAAGAATAATCAAAAATAATAAATCAAGGTTTTGCAACTTACGAACTATATTTATACAGAAAATAGAAATATTTGCTGTGGGCAATCTAGGTCAAGAGTTATACCGACAGGTACTCAATGGTTAAAAGCGATGTCTTTTGTCGTAAAACTTTTCTTGGGATATTGGTATTTGGCGACCTTTAATATACACGAAGCAACGGGGTTCAATTCAAACCGGAGATCGTATCGTAATGAGCAAACAAAACCAACAACATTTTGCGCGGCTCTGTCAGCTAAGCCGTATAAATCGATTTAGCATATTGATAGTTTTGCTGGTAACAGCATCACTATTAGCTTCTACATTTCTTGTTTCAGGGGCGGGAAAAGCTAAAGCACCTGAGAATAAAAATAAACAAACTCTAAAATGTCCAGCAAACGGGTTTACTAAAAAAATCTTGCCACTTAATCGTGGCAAAGTACCGTCACCACCTGTTCCAGCTAAATTCTTAGGTCTTTCCAGCGCCAGCTTTGCAGCTTCCATAAATATGTTTAATTATCCGTCTCAATGGTGTTGGGGAAGCACCTGCTCACATATAGCACTTTATTGCATTGATGGAAATATCCAAGGTGGTCCTTGCTGCTTTCATTGCTCTAATCAATGGGGTACAAGTGAAGATTTTTGCTGCGCATGCTCTAATGGATGCTAAGATTGCAGGGGCAAGGCTAAGATTTTGAGTAAAGTTATTAATGTCCAGGCTACTAACAAAGTGACTAATATCATTTTATGTCATTAGTCTGAATGTTAATAAATACTTTGATTGGTTAAAAGATAGGTGAATAAGGCTGACCAACGACTGCATATCTTGTCTGATTTTAAGAGCCTGTAACTTTTCTCTCTTTTGGAGCTATTAATATTAATATGCGTTGCTTAAAAACTCATTTCATCATGACGGGGCTACTCGTGTTTCTGGGTATCGCGGTGTCACTGTGCCAGACAAACCAAGCACAAACTAATATTAAAACACCTAGTAAATCAGATCAGGACAAAGTACCCACGTCACCGGAAAAACCCAAAGCTCCAACCAATGGCAATATTCCGTTGCCTACAAATAATAACCTTAATCGTGTTGACCTTCAAAAAGAGCCAGAGCGAGATAACTCAAATAGCGTCGAGATCGCTGCCAAAGTGTTAGCAGAAAAGAAATTACTTGCGCAATCGCTAGTCAGTACAATCAGCGGCAACATAGCGAACATTGATCCGCCCGATCTCGGGATTCTGATTCAAACAGAGTTAGCTAATGTTTTATGGAAAACTCAGCATACGCGTGCTAAAAATGAGCTCTCAATAGCGTGCGAGCGTTTCAAAAATTTGCTCAAGCAGGAAAGAGACACTCCGCTCAAATCACCTCCAAGCATGGCAATCAGGAGAATGAGAATAGCAATCATTCGGAACATTTCTCGGCTCGACATCAAGTTTGTTCATGAGTTAGTAGAATTAAAATCGCTGGCTGGTAGTACGCCTAAACCGGTCATTGCATCCGAATGGACAGATGAAGCAGAAGCTGTGATGACAACAGCAATGAGCGAAATAAAGAATAACCCAGCGTTAGCAGTTGATTTAGCAAATGAGAGCTTATCGTTTGGCCTCACTTCTCTACCTAATTTCCTCAACGAGTTAAAAGATAGTGATTTACAACTTGCCGAACAAGAAGCTTCTAAGTTCATGAATAAACTACTCTCAAGCGCCGTATCTTCTTTATATTTCATGAATTTTCGGCAATTCATTTTTGACCCGAAAGTGTCTATTTCTCTGCGCGAGCGTTTCTTTGAAATACTTGCAGAGCGTCTTGAGCTAGATATTAGGGCAAACTTAACTAGGCAGGAATATGACGATAACATGATTGCGTTACAATCAGCTTATCAAGATGCAAGTGGCTTCCCAGCAATGCAAAGCCGACTTTCCCAACTTGCCTCAGCATATCAAAAACTTACGTTGCAACCTGCGCCTGACATTCCGCCTTCGATAGCGATAGGGCAAAAAGATACGAATATTGTGGCTGGCGACACAAGCCGGATTTCTGAAGCAGCCAATCGTGCTGAAAAAAATAATAATACAAGAAGCAGGGACGAAGAATATAAGAGATTAGCTATAGAGGCAGCAGGAAAAGCTGACTTGCCACTGGCCGATAATTTGCTATTACAAATTAAAGATTCACAACTACGCGCAGCCGCAAGTATAAAAGTATACAGTAGCTTTACGAAGAAGGCCGCGCTGGAAAAAGACTGGTTATTGGCAAAGTCATATGCCTTAAAAATATCAGAGCCTATAGGGAGAAGTTTAGTGCTTGATTGGTTAATCAAACAAATCCCTAATCAAGAGCAAAATAAAGGCATTATTAGAATCATTTATAGTGATGGATTATCAGTATTAAGTAGCGATACGCCTTCACAAAGTATAGCTAAAGGATACTTAATATTTGCTAAGGCTTTACTACCTACGGCAAAAGAAGATTGCCTTAAAGCTCTTGACTCAGCGGTCACTACATTAAACGCCTCAGATAATATTGAGTTCTTCTCTGTCAAATTACTTGCCGTTAACGAAATTACAGCCTGGGTTCCGCGTGATACCTCGTTATCAAAAGTTGAAGATATGCTGGATTTTTCACAGACTTTAGAGAATCTTTTTTATGAAATAAGCAAAGATGATAAGAGCCGAGCGTATCTGATGGCGTTAAAACTATCAAACACAAGCCTTGGTACTTTTGCCCGACTTGGCATTGCAAAACAATTAACAGAAGAAATAGACATAGCTAAAAGTAAAGATACAGCACCAAAAAACTAAGTTAGCTCCTGCTAAAAAGTAAAATGGTTCCTATGAATAAATTAGACCTGCAATTTAGTAGTATTGTCACATTTATACTTTTAACTCTTGCCATCATTGCTTGCCACAAAAAAGAAAGCAATCAAATCACGAATAATGAATATGTTACTGTAACTGAGGCAGATATCAGCACCTGCGTTAAAACAGTATTTCCTAAAGAACAAATTGTCGCCTTAAAAACAAATGCCGGGCAGCGCAAAAAAATCATCGAAAATTTAAAGAGCACTTTTGCCGTAGCCCGCGCAGCACAAGAAGCTGGGTTCGAGCAAAGCGACGAGTATCAAAAACATCTTTCCTCTGGTGTAGCAAGATTACTTGCAACTGAATTTAGTGAGCGCAACGCAAATTATCAAATAAAAAATTCTGACATTGAACTCTATGCCAGTAAACACAAGAACGATTTTGATAGTGAGCTAGATTTTCTAAACTATCATCCCGAAAATAGCCAAGATATAGATAAGGCCAAATTAAAATGGAGCGAGCTGCACTTACGCGCAGAAATGGGGCGGCAAAAAGGTCTGGATAAAGAAGAAGCATTTCAGCACAAATATCGCCTATTGCGAGCAGATATACTGGCTAATATGATCTTAAAAAACATTGAAGAGCAGTATAAAGTGAAAGACTCCGATATTAAAACCTATTATAGCCAACACCCAGAAACAAATCCCGAAAATATAAAGCAGAAAATGTACAGACTGATTTCGCGGATAAAAGGCGGAGACAGCTTCGAGCAAATTGCTGGCGAAATCAATGAAGATGATACAAAGGAAAAAGGTGGAGACTTAGGTTGGTTTAGCTTTGGAACAATGGCTCCCGAACTGGAAAAAGTAGCATTTTCTCTACAAAAAAATCTATTCTGTCTAGACCCTGTAGAGACAGAATATGGTTATCACATTGTATTATTAATAGGCCGTCGCAAATCTTCCACCACAGGCAAAGATGAAGTTCATGTGAAACATATATTTTTAAATACTAATAAAGCAAAGGAGGTTCTTACAAAGCAAATGAAAGCAAACATAGAACGCGACATTGAAGCCGTAAAAGCCAAACACCCTGTTAACACTCCGTTAGATTTTACAGTTGATTAGTCAACTCAAGAAAGTAACAGCCCTTGGTGACATTAAACATATTCAGCTAATTCAGCCCATCGCTCAACATCCTGCTCTAAACTCATTTTCAATTTTTGCAATTCTTCATCTAACTGCTGAATCAATTGATAATCGCTAGCGTTGTCCGCTATCTTTTTTTCTACTTCAGCGATTTGCGCTTCCAACGCAGCGATGCGTGGTTCTAATTCTTCAAATTCGCGTTTTTCTTTGAAGGATAGCTTTCGTTTTTGTGCAGGAGTTTCAACGGGTGCAACTGGCACAGCAATTGCTTTAACTTTCGCAGCAATTTTTACTTCTTCCGCTTCAGCCGCTTCACGTTCGCGGATTTCTAAATATGCGGAATAGTTGCCGGGATACTCACGAATTTTGCCGTTGCCTTCAAAGCGAAAAACTTTATCCACCGTGCGATCCAAAAAATATCGGTCGTGGCTGACGACAATCAAGCAGCCGTCAAATGTTTCAAGATAATCTTCCAGCACCATCAGCGTAGCGATGTCCAAATCGTTCGTGACTTCGTCCAGAATTAATATATTCGGCGTCGCCATCAAAATTTTCAGCAAGTACAAACGTCGCCGCTCGCCGCCGGACAAATTCGCAATGGGCGTGTATTGCATCGCGGGCGGAAACAAAAATTTATTGAGCATCTGGCTCGCAGTAATCTTGTCGCCGTCCGCTGTCGTTACCCATTCAGCGGTATTTTTGATGTAATCAATCACGCGTTGATCGTCGTCGAGTTCGCGGCTTTCCTGATCGTAATAGCCCAGCGCTACCGTTTCGCCAATGACAATTTCGCCCGCGTCCGGTTGAGCTTTGCCCATCACAATTTCCAGCAACGTAGTCTTCCCTGCTCCGTTCGCACCGATAATTCCCATCTTCTCGCCGCGCTTGAGCGTGTAGCTGAAATCCTTCATCAACAAGCGGTCGCCATAAGATTTTGAAATGTTGTGCAGCTCAAGAATTTTTGAACCGAGTCGCCGCGAACGCACGGATATTTCGAGTTCGGCTTTAGCTTGATCTTTCGGTTGCGCCATCAACGCTTCGGCACGTTGGACGCGCGCTTTTTGTTTGGTAGTGCGCGCTTGTGCGCCGCGCCTGAGCCACACCAATTCGCGGCGAATTGTCGCTTCGCGCTTTTGCCCTTCAACTGCGCGCTGTTCTTCCAGTTCCTCTTTTTTCTCTAAATAATAAGCATAATTTCCGGCATAACTTTGCACTTTGCCGCGTTCAATTTCCAGGATGCGATTCGTCACGCGATCCAAAAAATAACGGTCGTGTGTGACCAGCAACAAAGCGCCTTTGAAATCCGCCAAATATTCTTCCAGCCATTCCACCGTTTCGGCATCCAGATGATTTGTTGGTTCGTCCAGCATCAACAAATCTGGTTCGGTCACAAGCGCGTGGGCGAGCGCTACGCGTTTGCGTTGCCCGCCTGACAATGTACCAATTTGCGCGCGCACATTCGTGATGCCAAGCTGATGCAAAATCGCTTTGGCGTTCGCCTCAATATCCCAAGCACCCGCTAACTCAACCGCTTCTGCCAAATCGCTCACACGCTTAAGCAATTTTTCATCGGCGTTTGTTTGCTCCGCCAACTCGGCACAGGCGAGTTCGTAATCGTACAATAATTTCAATGTCGCGCTAGACGCTTCAAATACTGCGTCCAAAACCGTTTGCGATTCATCGAACTGCGGGTTTTGCGAAAGGTAAATGATGTTTTTTTCCTGCGCTTTGACGATGCGCCCGCTGTCAGGAATTTCTGCGCCCGCAATAATTTTCATGAGCGTAGATTTCCCTGAGCCATTCGCGCCAATGATGCCAATTTTGTCAGCTTCGTCTAAGCCAAACGTGACGTTTTCGAGCAGCGGTTTAATGCCAAAAGTTTTGTTGATGTTTTCGAGCGAAAGAATATTCATAAATTAAACGAGGAATTATGAACGATGAACCATGAATGACAAAATCGAATGATTCATCGCTCATCATTCGGTGCTTATCCTTTTACTGTGGTTGTCCACATTCACAGACTGTAGCTATCAGCATTTCGCACTTGTCGTGCTTGCGTTATAGTGTCCATCGTCGCGTGATTGATTTATGCATTCTGAAGCTGCCTCATCTTGTCGAAGCCTCGCAATTCTCTTTTGCTTGCTGATTTTCGTTATGTTGACAGCCTGCAATCGCACTTCAGTTACGCGTACAAAAAAACCGCAAGCAAATACTCCCCCAATCCCTGATTGGACTGACTCCGATGCGGATGGAATGCCTAACGCAATGGAACTAACGGCTAATTCTGAGCGCGCCAGTTTTCGTTTGTGGTTCACATACTTGGCTGAAATGCAGTTTTATCAAATCAACGAAGAATGGAATGACAAGCAACGCGATTGCGCAGGGCTGGTGCGGTTTGCAATGCGTGAAGCGTTGCGCAAACACGACCGCTTATGGTTTCAGAAAATGGGCGCAGATTATGAGGCCGTCGCACCCGATGTACGCAAATTTAATTTAGAAAACTCACCGCTTGGTGAGAAAATTTTCCGTACAGATTTTGGCGCGTTTCAGGCAGCAGATTTACAAACAAAATTTTCAGGATTTGCCGATGCGCGCACCTTGAAAAATCACAATACAGTTTTCGTTAGTCGTGATCGCGCCCAAGCACAAGCAGGCGATTTGCTTTTTTTTGAGCAAGCCTTCGCGCAAAAATTTCCATATCACGTCATGATTTTTTTAGGCACTGCGCGCCAAGCCAATGAGGGCGCAAACGATTGGGTCGTGTATCATACAGGCGCTGCGCCGGAAGAAGGCGGTATGATGAAAAAGGTTCGCTTGTCTGTGCTGGATCAGCACCCAGACAAACGCTGGCGACCAGTACAAAATAACAAGAATTTTTTGGGGTTTTATCGGTTGAAAATTATCAATTAGGAGAAAATTTCGTGTTCTTACATTCCGTTTATTTTTGGCTCAAACCTGAACTCTCGCAAGAGCAAAAAGATACTTTTTGGGCAGGCGTAAAATCGCTGGGCGAAATCGAGACCTGCCAATTCTTTTTCGTTGGCTCACCTGCCGACACAGATCGCCCAATTATTGACCGTTCCTATTCCTGCAATTTAATCGTAGGCTTCGACGACAAAGCTGGTCATGACGTTTATCAGGATCATCCGATTCATGACAAATTTCGAGAGTTATCAGATTTGTGGGAACGTGTGTTGATTTATGATGCGGTGAGTTGAGACGAACCACGGAGAGCACGGAGGGCACGGAGAATGAATAGGGTCGTTGAGGGATTGGTCGTTTGCGATGAAACTTTGATTGAAGAAGTCATTAGGTTATCAATTAAGGCGCATACAATTTTAGGGCCAGGGCTGTTGGAATCCGTTTATGAACACGCTGTATTATTTGAATTAATCGAAGCAAATATTCAAGCACAGCGCCAAGTAGAAATCCCTGTAATGTATCGGGGCAACGATTTAGGGGTCGGCTTTCGAGCAGATATTATTGTCGCCAAGTCGTTGTTATTAGAATTCAAAACTGTGGATCGAATTGCAGATATTCACATTGCACAAACGATTACTTATTTGAAATTACTGAAATTTAAGCGCGGCTTGATTTTGAACTTCAACGCCAAATTGCTCAAGGAGGGCATAAAACGTGTTTCAATTTAATCCCCAACCCAGTTCTTCTCTCCGTGCTCTCCGTGTACTCCGTGGTTTATCCATTTTTGGAGCCGTCCTTACCGTTGCCTTTATTTTTGCTACATCAAGGATGCGTGCGCAAAGTACAGCATCACCAGCCGCAGCAGTTTCTGCCTCAGCCGCTCCGTCCGTTGCGCCTGCGCTCAAGCCTTCATTTTCGCTCGCCACAAATCGCACGTATGGCTCAACGGATCGCGCGAAAATTTATGTCAATTATCAAGGCATAGACGCGCTTGATTTTCGGATTTACAAAATCCAAGACCCGGCGAAATTTTTCAAACAGCTCAACGATCCGCATCAAATGGGCGAAGCTGAAGCTCATGACAACGAAACTGTCAACGAAGCGAAAGAAAGTAAGCCGGGGTTACTGGAAAAATTGCATGATTTTAAAACTTCGATTTGGGGCGGCGTCAAAAATTATTTCCGCAAACAACTCAACCACGAATCGCGCGTAGAGTTCAACGTCAAATTTCGCGGCCTCGGCGGCGAAAATGATCGCTTGCCACTGAATCAAGCTGATTACGCGCGGATGCCTTTACTTAATCCCGGACAAGTCGTTACGACATTTCGGCAAAAACTTTCCACCGAAAATAAATTCGATTCCAAAATGGTGATTATGGATCGGCAGGAACCCGGCGTGTATTTGGTCGAAGCCGTGAATAGTCAATCTGGCAAGGATTTGCGCGCGTACACGATTGCAGTCGTGACGGATTTGACGATGGTTTATAAAACCACCAGCGATGGTGAATTGCTAGTGTATACAGCAAATCGTAAATCGGGCGAACCGTACGGCGGCATGAACATCGAAGTCATCAAAGGGAAAAACACTGTCGTCATGGGCAAAACCGACAATAATGGCGTACTAAAAACCAAAGTCACAAAGCCAAAACCTGATCCCAAAAAAGAAGGCGAAGGCGACGAAGTTGAATCAGAAAATTCTGGCGATGCTGGTCGCAACGCAACTTTGGTGCTGGCTTCCTCGAAAGCCCAATTCGCCATTTCAGATTTCGAGTCCTTCTACTTCTTAGAAAATTCTGACGCTGAAGGCGACGAGAGCGGCAATTTAAAAGGCTACGTTTATACCGACCGCCCTGTGTATCGTCCGAATCAAAAAATTTATTTCAAAGGCATTTTGCGTAAACTTGGCGACAACGGGTACGAAAGCCCTGGCACTACAGCGCACGTCACGATTGAAGACCCGAACAGCGGCAAAATTTTCGAGAAGGATTTACCGCTTTCCGCGCGCGGTTCGTTCAATGCTGAAGCTGAAATTGCAGAAGAAGCGCCGCTCGGAAATTATTCCATCGTAGCCAAAGTTGGCGAGGCAGAAGTCCGTCATTATTTCGATGTTGAGGAATACAAAAAGCCTGAATACAAAGTCACCGTCGCTGCGCCGAAAAAATTCGTCAACGTTGGCGACAAAACAAATTTCACCGTCGAAGCCAAATACTTTTTCGGCGCGCCTGTCGCCAATGCTGAGGTGAAATTTTATATCTATCGTTCGCGTTACTATCATCCCTGGTGGCGCGACAGCGAGGACGCTGACGATTTTATCAGCCAAAGCGAGGACGACGGCGAAGATTCTTACGGCTATGGCAATGACATGGTGAAAGATGGCGAAGGCAAGCTGGACAAGGACGGCAAGCTCAACATCGAATTTACTGTCCCGCCGCCCGAAGCCAAAAACAGCGCGGATTTCACGTATCGCTTAGAAGCAATGGTCACAGATTCAGCCCGCCGCGAAATGGAAGGCAAAGGCTCGTTCGTCGGCGTGCGCGGCAATATCGTAGCTTTCGCTAACGTAGACAAATACGTTTACATCCAAGGCGACACCGCCAAAATCAAAGTCAAAACTGCTGATTACGAAGGCAAACCTGTTGCCGCCAAAGTCACTTTAAAATTCGTCAAGCGCGAATGGGAGCGCGTTGAAAATCCAAAATCTGAAGGCAAGTGGGATCGGTACGAATATAAATTGCGCGAATCAAATTTAAGCAGCGGTGATGTGCAAACCAACGCGCAGGGCGAAGGCGAGTTTAGTTACGCCGTGCCAACCACGGGCAGCATCAACATTGACACAAGTATCAACGACAACGGCAAAGAAATTGCTTCGCACGGCGATTCAATCTGGGCGACAGATAAAAATTCTGGCTGGGGCGAATACGCTTCACCAGATCAAACTTCAATTAAATTGGTTGCTGACAAAAAATCCTATCGCCCCGGCGAGACCGCGAAAATATTGGCGATGCTGCCAAGTGACAACGCAAATTTGTTAGTCACAACTGAACTCGAAAACATCAAATCTGTGCGCACAATCAAGGCCGCCGGACGCGCCGCGATGATTGAATTGCCGATTGATGCGAAATTCGCGCCGAACATTTATCTGAGCGTTTGCTATGTCAAAGACGGCGAATTTTATGAGCAAAGCAAACTCGTAGCCGTTCCCGCCAAAGACAAATTCTTGAATCTCGAAATTATTCCGAACAAGAAAGAATTCAAGCCGCGCGAAACCGCTAGTTATACGGTGCTGGCACGTAACCTTGACGGTTCGCCCGCGCCAAATACCGAAATTAGTTTTGGCGTAGTGGACGAAGCGATTTACAGCATCAGGCCGGAAAACGCGGGCGACATTCGCCGCGAATTTTATGGGCGTCGTTACAACCGCGTGAATACAAGCTTCTCGACGCAATTCACATTTTCAGGCTATTCCGGCGACAAGCCAATTCAGATTGCGCAAAATAAACGCAGCTATCAACTCGCCGATTTCAAAAACGAAAATCAGTATGCTGAACCTACGATTCGCAAAGAATTTAAGGACACTGCTTTTTGGAATGCGAATGTTGTCACAGGCGCAGACGGCAAGGCTGCGGTAAGCGTTCCCTTGCCTGACAATTTGACTACGTGGCGAGCAACCGCACGCGGCGTCACGGCGGATTTAAAAGTTGGTTCCAGCGTTGGCAAAGTCATCGCGCGCAAAGACCTGATTTTACGGCTCGAAACGCCGCGCTTCTTAACCGAAGGCGACACCGTTACGTTGTCCGGCATCGTCCATAATTATCTCGACACCGAAAAATCTACCAAAGTAGAAATCGAAGTCACAGGCGCACAATTGCTTGATCCGGCTTCGCAAACCGTGACGATTCCGAAGCAAGGAATTCATCGCATTGATTGGCGCATCACCGCTGGACAACTTGGGCAAATAAAATTGCTCGCCAAAGCGTTGACCGATCAGGAATCTGACGCCATCGAATTACCGTTGAATGTGCAACCCGCCGGATTAAAACAAACGCGCGGCAAAGCGTTAGCATTAAGCGGAGAAAATGACGATCAAACTTTTGATTTAAATTTGCCCGCGAACGCACACGCGCAAGCCCGCACCTTCAAACTCGAAGCTTCGCCATCAATCGCGGGTTCGCTGTTCGGCGCGTTAGATTATTTGACTTCGTTCCCATACGGCTGCACCGAACAAACGATGTCGAGCTTTTTGCCTAACGTAGTCGTCGCACAAGCTTTGCAGCAAATAAAATCCGCTTCCTTGAAAGCCGATAACAATTTGGCAGGCAAAGTTTCGCGCGGTCTCAAACGGCTGTACGGCTATCAACACGACGACGGCGGTTGGGGCTGGTGGAAAGATGACAAAAGCGATCCGTTTATGACGGCTTACGTGATTGATGGATTGACGCAAGCAACACGCGCGGGCTACGGCGTAGAAAGTTATCGCATTCAACAAGGCCGCGAAGCGCTCAAGAAAATGATTGAATCGCACAAAGCCGAGGACGGCAAACCAATTGATCCCGAATCGCACGCGTATATGGTTTATTCGTATGCGATCAGTGGCGACAACGGTGACAAATATCTGAACGATGTTTTTGCCGGACGCAATCAATTACAACCTTACGGACGCGCGTTGCTCGCGCTGGCATTGAAAGAGCGTAACGACAAACGCGCCGATCAAGTTGCATCAGAAATTGAGCGCAGCGTCACGCAAAATGACATTGATGCGCATTGGGAATCCACACGTAGGCCAATGCTTGATTTCACTGAAGATAATGGTCTGGAAGCTACAGCGCTGGCTGTCAAAGCCCTCGCTCGCATCAAACCACAATCAGAAATTTTGCCGAAAGCCGCGCGCTGGCTCGTAGGCAATCGCAATTATGGTTATTACTGGCAATCCACCAAACACACGGCGTTCGCGTTGTATGGGCTGACCGATTATCTAAAAGTCAGCCAGGAATTGACGCCAGATTACACCGTAGAAATTTATATCAATGGCGCACAAGTTCTCACGCGCCACGTTGCGAGCGCGGGCGAACAAGCTTTCACGTTTGAGAAAAAAGCTGGCGAGGTAAACGGCACAAATCAAATCCGCGTCGTCAAACGCGGGAAAGGCGTACTGTATTTCGCTTCGACACTGAACTATTTCACGCGTGAAGAAAACACCGCAGCACAATCTTCACCGAACTTAAAACTGACGCGCGAATACTTCCGCTTAAAAGTCACAGACAAAGGCAACGGCGAAGCCTCGTGGGCGCTGGAGCCATTAACGGGCGAATTGCGCTCCGGCGACTACATCGTGTCGAAGCTGCATTTGACGGGCGCAAAAGCGCGGCAAGTAATGATCGAAGACCCAATCCCGGCAGGCTGCGAACAGATGCAAAATGTCAGCGGCATTGATTTAGGGAAAGTTGATGATAAATGGAGCGACTGGTATTCATCACGCGAATTCCGCGATAATCGCACAGTGATTTTCGACGATTATTTTGATGGCGATGCGTTCTTCCAATACGCATTGCGTGTGCAAATCCCCGGCGATTTCAAAGTCGGCCCAGCGCGCGCGGAGCTGATGTATCAAACCACCGTGCAAGCAAATACCGCGAGTGATAAGAAGAAAATTTTAGATAAGAAATAACGCGTCAAAAGGCTCCAACGGAGCCAAATAAAATAGCTTGGGGTACAACCCCAAGAGAGAATCTCAGTAATTGATTGAGTCCTGAAAGGACGAAATAAACCTTTACGATTATGCCCCAATCGTTATCGTCAATTCTTATTCATTTGGTTTTTAGTACAAAAATGCGCCAACCATTCATTACGCCAGAAATTGAATCAGAATTGCAACGGTATATGGCTTCGATTTTTCAGGCGTGCCAATCGCCTGCGTTATTGATTGGTGGTACGGATGACCATGTACATTCATTATTTGCATTATCGCGCACAACAAACGTTGCCGACGTAGTGAAAGAAATTAAAGCCTCTTCGTCAAAATGGATGAAACGTCACGAGCCTGATTTTCAATGGCAGATTGGTTATGGCGCATTTTCAATCGGGCAATCACAAGTTCCTAGTGTGAAAAAATATATTGCGAATCAAAAAGAACATCATCAGGCAAAAGCTTATCAAGACGAATTTCGTGGGTTGTGTCGCAAATACGAAGTTGACTTTGATGAACGATACGTTTGGGATTGATTTTATCTCGTCCTTTCAGGACTTAATTGTATTCGCATCAATTCTTGGGGTTACACAGTTTCTTGGGGCTTCACCCCAAGCTATTTTATTTAGCTCCGTTGGAGCAAAAACGGAACAACTATGATCCGAAACATCATTAACGCAATCAGTACGGCAATAAAATCGCTGTTCACAAATTGGAAAACGACTGCGACATTTGTTTTGCTGTATACCCTGTTCGTCGGCGCAGTATATTTATTTTTCACTACGCCTGAAGCGCGTTTTTGGCAAGTCGGCCTGACTTTCTTGTTAATGCTTGTGATGCCGATTTTGTTTTTTATGCTGCAATCAATGGGGGTCAATTATACGAATCTCAAGCTCAGTGAGTTGCTCTCAAAAGCAGCGCGAGAATTTTGGAAATTATTCATCGTCACATTGCCAATTATTTTGCTGACCTGGTTAGTCATTTGGAGCATCAACAAAATTGATTCCTCCTTCACAACAGGTTTACGCGAAGCAGCGAATTCCGCCTCAACCGCCACCAAAATCAAAGAGGCCGAAGATCGCATCAAAATGTTGTCAACGATAGTAACGTTTGTAAATGCGCTCATCATGTATTTCATTGTGCCGCTGTTTTCGATTCAACTGTGGATCGCTACGCTGCGCGATGGCATGGGGCAAACACTGAAAAATATTTTTCGGATTATCTTCAAAGCGTTCGCGCCTCGCTCAGTCTTAACTTATGTACTTGGCTTCGTAATTTTCGGTGTGCTGCCGTATTACCTCATTACAATGCGCACCCCAATTAAAAGCCCGTGGATGGATTTGAGTGTGTTGGGGATTCGGATTATCGCGGCACTCTTATTTCTGCTGTTTGGTTGGATTGTAACAGTTGGAGCGTTGTCTTTACTCTCGCCCCCTTTGCCGGAAAATCCTCTCAAAGTAGCTCCAACAAATCTGAGTACAGAAGCGGTCAATATATGAGTAAGCTATTTTTGCGCGCCTTATTCTTACTGTTAGTTGTTCCTGCTAATTTATACAGTAATCATCAACCCATTCGTGTGCAATTACTTGAAGTAGGGGAATTCCACGGAGATGAAGTCACAGCCAAAACAAGCAATGGCTGGCTCGGCTTATTTGTGACTAAAAAGCATTCCTCACTTGCCCCTATAAGCATCCAGATTAGTCGTGTTTTTGACCCAATCATTGACGACGAATCAACTAAGAAAACAGGAAAAAAAGTAAGTATTCAAAAGGTATCCACGCCTGTTTTGCTGATCAAAAATGCGCCTTACCTAAAAGCTGGTCAGGTAATCACTGCTCTCGAAAAAATCATACGTATGACAGCCCCAAACCCCATCCTCTTAAATTTGGGCAATCAGCAATATCAAGTCATCGCTCAACCATTCATTTTAGGCAAAGGAAAAGTTGAATTGAGTCAGGGAAAAATCAAACAAACTATTTTTTCAGAGCTACACAATGATGCAGGAGGGTTTTCGATTTTATGGGCAGGAGATTTGGATGGGGATGGAAAGCTAGATTTGTATATAAATGCGGCTTCACACGACAACTTGGAATCCAAAAGGCTCTTGCTTTCATCACAAGCAAATAAAGGGCAACTTGTGCGGGAAATCGCGCGCTTTGAAACGACAGGTTGCTAGATTTTCCCTCGATGCGATTACTGACTTGCCAATATTTTTTCCTTGTTACGTTATTATTTATTGCTACTTCATGCGCTAATAATCACTCAATCAACGCTCCCTCAGAGCAATCAACAATTCAATTCGCTGATGCCGCAATTCAGCGCGCCGCCGCATCAGCGTTAGGCGAACGCGAAGGTACAATCATTGTGATGAATCCGCGTGATGGACGCATTCGCGCTGTCGTCAATCCACGCTTAGCTTTTGAGCAAGCATTCCCTCCTGGCTCCGCAATCAAACCATTCACAGCGCTCGTAGCATTGCGCTCTGGCACGCTGGATCAAGACACGCGCATTCAGTGCAAAACAAATTTTCAGCACGAGAATTTTCAGATTGCCTGTTCGCACAAAAAAGTAAACAACTCGTTCAAACTCCATCACGCGCTTGCTTATTCATGCAATTATTTTTTCGCTACGGTAGCCGAACGAATCAACGCGGCGAGTTTTTTTTCTACGCTGGATAATTTTGGCTTTGGCAATCGCACGGGCATCAATGCCGCTGAAGCTGAGGGGAAGTTGCAACAAAGCGAATGGCAAATCAGTACAGCGCTTGGCAATGATGAAAAGATTCAAGTCACTCCAATTCAATTGCTAAACGCATACACGGCGTTGGTAAATGGCGGAAAGTTATTGCGCCCGAAACAAACTGATGCTGAGAATTTTGCTTTGCAAGAAATTCGCAGTATCAATATCAATCAGCAACAACGCGCCTTACTAATTCAAGGAATGCAAAGCGCGACAGCATTTGGAACAGCGGCTGACGTAGGGTTTGAGCGATTGCCTTTCGATGTGATTGGCAAAACGGGAACATCCGGCGCGAGCAACGGGTTTCGCACACAGGGCTGGTTTGTCAGTTTTTTGCTCAAGTATAAAAGCGTCAAAAATGTAGAGCCGGACGATTTACATTTAGCCTGCATCGTTTTTCTAAAACGCGCGCACGGCAGCGAAGCGGCTTCAGTAGCAGCAGACTTTTATCGCCAACTTTTATTCGGTAAGAACAACGAAGCAAAGGTCAGTACCCAGAGCGGTAGCGACGGGTTCACCGCTCCGCAATCCGCAATCCGCAATCCGCAATCGTTATCTGTTCATTTAGTGCGCGAAAACAAAACCGTCGAAGTAAATTTAGAAGAATATGTGTGTGGAATTTTGGCGGCTGAAGCCAGCGTCGAAACTGAACTCGAAGCATTAAAAGCCCAAGCCATCATCAGCCGCACATACGCCTTAAAAAATCGCGGTCGGCACAAAAATGAGGGCTACGATTTTTGTTCATTGACACATTGCCAGCGTTACGTTGCTGAACTTGCGGATCACAACAAAGCCCTGATTTTACAGGCGGCAAACGAAACGGCGGAACAAACGTTGCAGGATGAACGCGACACAGTTGCGGATGTATATTTTCACGCGGCGTGTGGCGGCATGACGACAAACCTGGAAGCGGTTTGGGGCAAACCTTCACCGTCATATTTGCAAGCGGTGCGCGATGATTATTGCACAACAATGTCGCACAAAAATTGGACGCAAAATATTCCGGCGCAAGATTTATTGCGCGCGCTGCAAAGCAATGAAGATAGCAACGTTGGCAAAAATCTCGAAAATATTTTCGTCACGAAACGCGACCAGAGCGGACGCGCGGAAACAATAACAATTGAAGGAGAGCGCAGAAAACGATTGCGCGGCTGGGATTTTGCGTTGATCGTCAATCGCGTGCTCGGCTGGAACATGCTGAAAAGCTCACGCTTTGAAATTGCGCGCAATGACAATTCGTTTTTATTTCGCGGCAGCGGTTTCGGGCACGGCCTCGGCTTATGTCAGGAAGGCGCGCACGTGATGGCGCGGCGCGGCGCGAGTTTTCAAAAAATTATCGAACACTATTTTCCCGGTGCCAGTTTGAGCAAAACTGTTCCGGTTGCAAGCGCGCCACATTTTGCCGCGCCACTATTTTTATTTGTGGCTCCGGCTCAGAAATGGCTCACCAAATTCTCACTCAACGTGGAAACGTTTTTTGCGACAACACTTCCACAATGGACGACAACCAGCAGCGAACATTTCCGGCTCAATCACGAGCCCAAACTTTCCGCCAACGATAGCCACGAAATTTTGCAGACGCTTGAAGCTGCACATAAAGACTTACTCCAACGAACGTCACCAACTTCGGTCAATTTGAGCAACGCAAAATTCATCCAAATTTACCTATATAGTTCAACCGGAGATTTTGTGGGGGCGACCGGACAATGGCCTTGGGTTGCGGGCGCTACGAGCGGAAATATTATGCGGTTGCAACCATTAGCAATTTTGCGAAAGCGCGGGATTTTGCGGACTACATTGCGACATGAATTGGCACACGCGATGCTTGCAATTTTCGCCCAACAAATGCCACCACGCTGGTTAGCAGAAGGACTGGCCATTCATTTCGCGGGCGAAGGTCGCAGCTATACAAACGTCGCAACAAATTACCCCTTAGCCGAACTCGAACAAAAGCTTCAGCGCCCATCTTCAGCACTGGAAATGCGTCAATTATACGGCGCGGCTTACCGTGAAGTACGTAAATTAATCGGGCAAAAAGGTGAATCTTCTGCCTGGAAATTGGCATTAAAATCGGCTTAATTTTTGTCTTGCATTCAATTTGACACTGCCCTATACTCCGCCCATCTTTTGCCCCGAAGACGGCCCATCCTAATTTCATTAGGCAATCTCCCAGCAGTTCGAACAACCTTGTCGTAAGTTTTTTCGCCTTGCGGCAAGCCTCAATCAGCACAGTTACTGTGCCCGGTCAGGAGTCTTTCTGACTCTCAGGCCGATCTGTTTTTGTAACTGCAAAAGCTTTGCGCCAGCTCCCGAGTTTCTTGCGCCTTGCTCCCAAAAAATTCACTTCGTTGCCCCGCATAAAGCTTAATTTCCTGCTTACTGCATGCATTCTTCTGGCAGCCTTGCTCAAACAAATATTTATCCGTCAGTCATAAATGCGACTGCCAAAAGTCCGGCACCGCAAACCGGCCCTGCATCTATTTTGTGGCTGACCGATCAACCCGATCATTTTGAACAATTCCTGCTAAAGAATGCGGTCAAAGTTGCCGATAAAGCTCTTGTCTGGCAAATGATTGACAACGAGGAATTCGATGATTGCTTAATCATTCTCGGTCACACTGATTGCCAGATTAATTTCGATTTTTGTACTCAGTTACGCGGGCATCGTAATCATTATGATGTGCCGACGATTATGTTAGTGCCAGATAATGACACCGCGATAGAAGCGATCAAAATTGGCTCCAGCGATTTTTGCTTACTGGCAAATACCGCAGCCGAATTACCAGCACGCGTCCAGCAATGCTGGCTCAATCATGTCCACGCTCGCCACGTCGCCTTGCAATTGGACGAGCAACGCAAAGAAATCGTGAATTCACATTTGCTGACGGAAAAAATTGTTGATTCCCTGCCTGTCAGCCTCTATGTCGTAGACAAAAGCATGCACATCGTCGCCTGGAATCGCAGCCGCGAAATCGGCGGACAAGGCATCGAACGACAACAAGTCATCGGGCGTCACGTGCAAGATGTGTTTTCAAAAATGCCGTATGCAAAACTGGAAAATGAGTTTCGGCAAGTATTCACAACCGGTCAGGCGTTGCGCTTTGAGCAGGAATCAAAATCCGAAGGTCAAATGCGATATTGGTACATCAGCAAGTTTCCGATTCGCGTCAACGAAGAAAGTGATGAAGTCACGCACGTGATGACTATTGGTGAAGAAATCACTGAGCAAAAAAACATGAACGCCGCTGTAATTCATTCGGAAAAATTAGCAGGCATCGGTCGCATGGCTTCGGGCGTTGTCCATGAAATCAACAATCCTTTAGCCACGATTGCGGCTTGCACCGAAGCGCTGCAAATGCGCCTTGATGAAACAGAGGTGTTGCCATCAGGCACACAGGAAGATTTTCACGAATATTTGAAATTAGTACACGACGAAACATTTCGTTGTAAAACCATCACTAATAATTTGCTCGAATTCGCGCGCCACCGTGAGTCCGAGAAATCAGTCCTCGAAATTAATTTTTTAGTCGAACAAACGTTGCGCCTTGTAAAACATCATCCCAAACTGAAACGATTGCAGGTTGAAATTTCCTTTAGCGAAAACCTGCCCTCAATCAAGGCCAACGAAGCCCAAATCAAGCAAGTGTTCATTGCCCTGATTACCAACGCTTGCGACGCCGTAGACGAAATCACAGGGCAACTGTGGATTCGCACTGGGCTGCAAAAAATTAAAGAGAAGGAATTTATTTACGCCGAATTTTCTGACAACGGCGGAGGAATTCCGGCAGAAATGCTCACCAAAATTTTCGAGCCGTTTGTAACAACGAAAGCCTTCGGGCAAGGCACAGGATTAGGACTGGCAGTTTGTTACGGCATCGTTTCCGATCACGACGGCAAGATCGAAGTAAGTTCTCAGGTCGGCCAGGGAACAACAATGAAAGTATTACTACCGATAGCAGCAAAAGAATAAGCAATAAACCGTGCCTACAAATAACCACGGGCGCTAGCAGTTTTTTCAACTTTGAGACCATTTTTCTTGGATTGTTATGAGTAATACACCGATCAAATTATTAATTGCCGAAGACGAAATTAACCTCTCCTACGTTTTGCAAAAAGAATTAAGCCGCCAAGGCTGTGTTGTGACGGTTGCGCACAATGGCGATGATGCAATTCGTCTGGGACGCAAAGAGGAATTTCACGTTGCCCTGCTCGATCTGATGATGCCGGGCACAGGTGGTTTGCAAGTTTTGCGCGCTTTGGTTGAGCAGGAACCTGCTCCTGAAGTCATTATCATGACAGGCCACGCCACAGTAAACACCGCGCTCGAAGCGATGAAAATTGGCGCATACGATTACCTCACCAAACCATGCTCGCTGGCACAAGTCGCTGAAGTCATTCGCAAGGCTAATGAAAAAGTGCAACTCAAACGCGAGAATCTTGTCTTGCAAAGTTTGATGAAACACAACGCCGCGCAAAATTCCGCCAGCCGCACCAATCAATATGGTGTCATTACCAACAATGACAGAATGTATGCAGTGCTCTCACAAATTGAAATGACTGCGTCCAGTCACGCTCCTGTGATGATTAGCGGTGAGTCTGGCACGGGCAAAGATTTGATTGCACGCGCTATTCACAATGCATCCTCACGCCGCACGAAACCATTTGTCGTGTTGAATTGTGCGACTACGCCTGAGCAGTTATTGGAATCAGAATTGTTCGGCTATGAAGCAGGCGCTTTCAGTTCGGCGCGCAGTCGCAAGCTCGGTTTATTTGAACTTGCCAATCACGGAACGTTATTTCTCGAAGAAATCGGCACCTTATCGGATACGCTGCAAGTAAAATTATTGCGCGCGCTTGAGACGCAAGGATTCTTCCGCATTGGAGGCACACGCAAAGTTGATGCGGATGTCCGCATTATTGCCGCCAGCAATCTTGATTTAGCGACTGTCGCACAGCAAGGCCGCTTCCGCCAGGATTTATTCAATCGCATTAACAGCATTCGCATCACGTTGCCAGCGCTGCGCGAACGAACTGAAGACATCATTGCAATTGCTGAAAACTTCCTAAAATCTTTCGCCCCTAATCGCTCGATAATTATTTCGCCTGAAGCGCGCAAAGTGCTGACGACGTATCAATGGCCGGGCAACGTACGCGAGCTGCGCAACGTCGTCGAACGGGCAATTTTATTGGCGCGCAGTAATGTGATTCAACCTAGTGATTTACTGGTTGAATTAGCAGCGCGCGAAACAATGACGGTGCCGGGATTGCCAATCATGCAACCACCGACCGTTGCTGTCGGAATGGATCATGGCTTCGGCGCAATTGGGACAATCTTGTCAAGCCATGACAGCTCTGTCGTAAAGCTGGGAGAAATCGAACGCCGCGAAATTCTCACCGCATTGGAGCGTACGAATTGGCATCAGGGAAAAACTGCCGAGTTGCTGGGAATTTCACCTTCAACGCTCTATCGCCGCTTACGTGAATACAAAATCACGAAACGTATGGTACGCGCTCAACGCTCGCTGTAGTACAGTGCGCGTTGTTAGTTGTTGTGCTCATCCTGCCTTGAGTGGAAACAGCTATGCACAAAAAATGTAGTAGTTGCGAATTAGTAAATTGGCCTGACGCGATTAATTGCCGACGTTGTGGGCATCCGCTCGGTGTACAGCAAAACAATGCCGCACCACGTTTGCACGGCAAAGAGGTCGTCCACGAAATTAAGATCAAAGTAGACGACGATCTGCAATTTGAGCAGCCCTTGAAACTAATTCGCAGCGGCGTTGTTGCGGGCGCATTAGGCAGCCTCTTTTCTTGTCTTTCGTTTATTCTCCTCAACATTTTATTAGCCACACCGCGCAATTTCTTACGTCAAGCTTTTATCGAACTTGGCATCACACTTGCTCTCACCATTGGGGTACATTTCAAGAGCCGCGTTTGTGCGGCTCTCCTGCTTGGGTGTTTTACCATCGGCAAATTAATATTGCTGGTGCAAGGCCAAATCGCATTTGTCGGGTTGTTCATCGGTCTGCTTTTCGTCAGAGCGTTGTGTCAAGGCTGGCAAGGCACTGTGCAATATCAAAAGCTAAAGGTCAGCAAACCACGCCAGGCACACGCCTAATATTTCTTCATTGCTTCAATCATTGGCACCTCGTTACAATGCGTGACACATGATTGAGAAACAAGTTCTACAGCTTTGTCGCAATATTCAAACCCAACATGGTCGTGCTTTTTTGGTCGGCGGATGGGTGCGCGATTTTTTGCGCCAAGAAGAAAGCATAGATTACGACCTTGAAGTCTACGGCATTGAACCAGCACATTTGCGCACATTGCTTGATGCACATGGTACTGTCAATGCGGTCGGTGAAGCCTTCACTGTTTACAAACTCAGAATAAATGCGGATTGCGGATTGCGGATTGCGGATTGCGGATTGGCAGAAATCAAATCCGCAATCCGCAATCCGCATTTAACCATTGACGTTTCCCTGCCGCGTCGTGAGTCAAAAGTCGGGCGCGGGCACCGAGCGTTTGTGGTCACGGGCGATCCACACATGAGTTACGAAGAAGCTGCGCGCCGCCGCGATTTCACGATCAATGCGATAATGTACGATCCGCTCGCGGGCGAATATGTTGATCCATACAACGGTCGCGCCGACATCGAACGCGGCATTATTCGCGCTGTCACTGCCGACACTTTTATCGAAGACAGTTTGCGCGTGTTGCGTGCAATGCAATTTGCCGCGCGCTTTGAATACACGATTGATGCAGACACTGTGCAGCTTTGTCGCGGCATTGATTTATCAGATTTACCCGCTGAAAGAATTTGGGCCGAAGTTGAAAAATGGTTACTGCAAGCGAATAAACCGAGCATCGGATTTTGGGCGGCGCGGGAATTAGGCATTGTCGAAAAACTCTGGCCAGAGTTGCAAGCGTTGATTGATTGCCAGCAGGAACCTAAATGGCATCCTGAAGGCGATGTGTGGATTCATACGGGACTTGTAATTGATGAAGCCCGCAAATTAATTGATGGTTTGCCGCATGCGAAAAAATTAGCAGTGATGCTCGGCGCGCTTTGTCATGATTTGGGGAAACCAGCGACGACCGAAATTGAGGACGGGCGCATTCGTAGCAAAGGCCACGAAGAAGCTGGCGTGCAACCAACTAAAAACTTTCTGGATCGCCTGAAACTCAACACAATTGATGGTTTTGACGTACGAAAACAGGTTGTTGCGCTGGTCGCCGATCACCTTGCTCCTGGTCAATTCCACAAATCGTTTTTGAAAGGCGAAAAAGTTTCGGACGGAGCGTTTCGCCGCCTGGCACAACGTGTCGAACCAGATTTGCTCTATCGGGTAGCGCGCGCCGATTGTCTGGGACGCACGGGAAATTTTAAGCCTGATGCGATGGAATGGTTCATTGATAAGGCGCGCAATCTTTCCGTCACAGAAAAAGCGCCCGCGCCAATTTTGCTTGGCAGGCATGTGATGGAATTAGGAGTTAAGCCCGGCCCCGCTATCGGCAAAATCACGAAAGCTATTTATGAATTGCAGTTGGATGGGAAAATAACTTCGCTGGCAGAAGCGATTGAAGAAGCGAAGAGAATAAGAAGTGCTGAGGAAAAAGTACTGAGTCCTGAGTTATGAAGTACAACGCAGGATTGCTGACGCAGCACTTCAATATCTCAGCACTCAGCACTATTTTTCTTTATTTCGGTTTACGCATAATCACGACTAATTCTTTTCCGCCGAAAGAGGTTTCGGCTACTGTGATTCCACAAAACAAAAAGCCGTCTGCCGCTACTTTATTCATTTCTTTTTGCATCGTAGACGTCTTCGTTGTGGCTAATAATTGATAATCCTCTTTCGCATAATCGCCGCCCATTTCCATAATCACGACGACTTCTTTGCCGCCAAATGTAGTCTCAAAAACAGACTGCCCCTTATAAACAAAACCTGCCGCTGCGACTTGATTCATTTCTTTTTGCATCGTCGAAGTTTTATTCGTCGCCAGCAATTTGTATTGAAAACCTGCGTTCGTCTTCCCACCTTTGGGACGTCCCATAATTACGACAGCTTCGTTGCCACCATTGGCAGTTTGTCCGCCCATCGTGCCTTCAAAATGATAGCCTTCCGCGCCTGCTTCGTTCATTTCTTTTTGCATTGAGCCAGTTTTGTTGGTAGCTAAAAGCAAATATTCCATCTCGCCATTCGCAACAAAGTTGGTCACAGTAATAGCAGCAATTTCTTTCGCACTCAGTTTTTTTGGTTTCGCAAAAACGGGAGCCGTTAACGTCAGGCAAATCACGCAAATAAATAAAATTATGGTTCGTTTCATACATCTCCTGTGGTGTTAGCAAGGGGGGAAAGTGAAAGGTATTTTAAAGTGAGAAAGGTAAATTTGACAATTTTTTTATTGCTTAGGTTGTGTCATTTCTTTGAGCGTAGCTTCGTCGGCTTCGGCTTCTTTGATTTTGTTCAGCTTGCGCAAAGTTTTGGCGCGGTCACGATAAAGCGCGGGATCGTCGGAATTGAACTCAAGCGCTACGCCATAATCTCTTAACGCCATTTCGTAATTCTGTAACTCAAAGTAAGAATCGGCGCGCAGTTGATAAATCAGAAAAGACATCATGTAAAAGTCTTCATCTTTTTCCGTAATCAATTCCACCGCACGTGTGAAATCAGGAATCGCAGCCTGATGATTTTTCAATTTGTGATGCGAATCTCCGCGCGCGTAATAGACATTCCATTTGGCAAACCCAAGCGCAATCGCACGATCAAAATCAGTAACTGCTTCTGTATGTTTCTTCGCATTAGCGAATTCAATTCCACGTCCAAAAAACACCTCGCCCGTTTGCAAATTTAATTTGATCGCTTGATCGTAATCATTCAACGCAGGCTCGTGCTTTGCCAAACTGCTGTAACAAAATCCGCGCTTGTAAAAATACTCTGCATTTTTGTCGCCACGTTGCAAGACTGTTGTAAAAGCCTGTGCGGCTAATGCCCATTTCTTTTGTCGAAAAAATTGATCCGCTTTTTGTTCAATTGAAAGGGATTTTGGTTTGCTTGTTTTTTTGCGTGGTTGGGCAAACGTGATGAGCGTTGAAATCAGGAATAGGCCAATGAACACAAGCGAAAATACGATTTTCTGATTGTTGCAGCGAAAATTGTAATGGTCAAAAAATCGCATTTCATTTCAACAGTGGCGCCACTCTCACCGATCAACGCGTGCGCCGCCGCCTTTCATTAATTTTTCAACTTCGCTCAAGCTCGCCATTGTTGTATCTCCCGGCGTAGTCATCGCCAACGCGCCGTGCGCTGCGCCGTAATCCACCGCGCGCTGTGCGCCTTGTCCGGTCAGAAATCCATAAATTAAACCTGAAGCGAACGAATCGCCGCCGCCGACACGATCATAAATTTCGAGATTTTCGCGCAACGCGGATTCATACAATTTTCCGTCCTGCCAACACACCGCCGCCCAATCGTTAATGCTCGCGGTTTTCGCGTTGCGCAGTGTAGTCGCTACGACTTTAAAATTCGGAAATTCTTTGACCGCGCGTTCGATCATTTTGCCGAAATTTGTGGGGTCAAGCGCGGACAGATGATCGTCAACGCCTTCGACTGCGAAGCCAAGCGCCGCCGTAAAATCTTCTTCGTTGCCGATCATCACATCAATCATTTGCGCAAGGCCGCGATTTACTTCAATCGCTTTTTCCGAACCGCCAATTGATTTCCACAGCGAAGGGCGATAATTCAAATCATAGGAAATAATCGTGCCGTGCTTTTTGGCACATTCCATTGCTTCTTTGGCGACGAGCGGAGTTGTTTCAGACAACGCTGCAAAAATTCCGCCGCAATGAAACCAGCGCGCGCCTTCTGCGCCAAAGATTTTTTCCCAATTAATATCGCCGGGCTTCAACTGCGAAACTGCCGTATGCCCGCGATCTGAACAGCCAACCGCGCCGCGCACGCCGAAGCCTTTTTCGGTGAAATTCAAACCATTACGCACTTCTCTGCCTACGCCGTCATATTTAGCCCAAAGCAAATGCGATTGGTCTACGCCGCCCTGATAAATCAGGTCTTGCACGAGGCGACCGATGGGATTATCCGCAAGTGCAGTCACTACCGCCGTGTCCATTCCGAAGCAACGTTTTAGCCCACGCGCTACGTTATACTCGCCACCACCTTCCCACGCTTGAAACGTGCGCGTTGTGTGAATGCGGCCATCGCCAGGATCAAGCCGCAGCATGACTTCGCCAAGCGAAACTAAATCCCATTTACATTGATCTTTTGATTTGATGTTCATAACTGAATTGAACCACGGGGAACACGGAGGACACGGGGAAAAGCAACGACATGATTAACAGGATTTTTTACATAATTGACAGGCTAATAGTAAGCAAAAATTTTCTTGTTTATCTCGCCAATAATTTTGTCAATCTTGTCTAAAAAACCCCCGTGTCCTCCGTGCTCCCCGTGGTTTTAATTTCTTATGCCTTTCACTAGCTTAACCGCTTCAGCGCTTAATCGCTGTACTTCAACAAAATTATTTTCTTTCATTAATTCTGGCTTCACCATCCAGCTTCCGCCGCACGCTACGACGTTGGAGATTGCTAAATAATCACCAATATTTTTCGTCTCAATTCCGCCCGTCGGGATAAAGCGTACATCTTTGTAAGGCGCACAAATCGCTTTTAGGAATTTGACTCCGCCTGCGGGTTCGGCAGGAAAAAATTTCATGACTTCAATGCCGAGCGCAAGATTTTGTTCGATTTCGGAAGGCGTGCAAACCCCTGGGAAAATCGTAATATTTTTTGCCTGACAATACTCAATCGTAGTCGGATTGCTGCCCGGCGACACAATAAATTCCGCGCCTGCATCAATCGCCGCATCCACTTGCGCAATAGTCAAAACCGTTCCCGCGCCAACCAACATGTCAGGGAATTTTTGTTTGATTTGGCGAATGGATTCCGCAGCGGCGGCAGTGCGAAAAGTAATTTCGGCGCAAGGCAATCCGCCTTCGGAAAGCGCTTCAGCTAACAGCAAAGCGTGCGCGACTTCAGGAATTGCTACGACTGGAATAATGCCGATTTGGCGGATGCGTTCGATGAGACTCAAAATAAAATTCCTCCGATTTCTGAACGAAATGCGGAGGAAGCATAAAGTAGCTGATTGATTGTCGCAAGCCCGTCTATATTACAGATGGCTGCAATTATTTATGTTTTATTAAAATCGTGAATTTATTCAAAGCGAATTTCGGGATGCGTCTCAGTGATGCGCATGCCTTCGATTACTTTGGTACAACAGGTTAGGCATTGGCGTTTGCGTCCGTCACCTACGTCGTATGTCACTTCGCATTGACGGCACGTTCCGTTCCAGCAAAATCCACCGTATGAAATCGGCTCGAACGCGACGTATTGAAAACCTCTCATCAAAGTATTATTTTCCGGCACTTTCATTTTTTGCCCTAACACTTCGATTTGGACTAATTTAGTAAACGGTTCAAAAATCTCCAGGTCTAAGTCAGGATGTGGTGATTTGGTGAGGTCTGGTGCGTCTTCAACTACGGTAACAGCAATGGCATATTCCATGCTTTGGCTCCCACGATTTTTGATAGAATGACTGGGCTGTTTGTTGCTTTTGTAGTTTATTGTATATGCGGGGCGATGCTTTTTCGGTATTAGTTATTGGGGCGGCTAGGTGGGAGCTTAACCAAATAGCCATCGCACTGCAATCATCATCTTTCTGACATTTTTATGGCTAAAACAACACAAAAACCTAAAGCATTGCAATCTGGTGATCTCGTGCAAATCGTCGCACCGGCCAGTAATTTAAAAGCAGAGTATTTATTGCGCGGCGTAGCGGAGTTAACGGCGCTAGGATTTCGCGTTGAGTACGGGCCGGAAATTTTGGAACAAGATCGCTACACCGCAGGCACAGACGAACGCCGCGCGCGCGAACTGATGAACGCATTCACGAACCCAGAAGTGAATGCAGTATGGGCTGCGCGCGGTGGTTATGGTGTGATGCGATTGCTGAATCAGTTGGACGAAAAGTTATTGCGCGAAAATCCGAAAATCTTTATCGGCTATAGCGATATGACTGCGCTTAATTTGTATTTGTATCGCCGCTTCGACTGGGTCACTTTTCACGGCCCGATGGCGGCGAAAGATTTGGCCGGTGGCGAAGCGCATTACGATAAAACTACGTTACTGAATGCACTGACTAAGCCGGAGCCAATGGGCGAAATTGTTACTACGGGCGTAGAAGTTTTGCATCGCGGTGCTAGCACAAGCGGGCGTTTATTGGGTGGATGTATGACGCTGATTGCAGCAATGATGGGAACGCCCGATGAACTTGATACAACTGATGCAATTTTATTTTTGGAGGACACAGGCACGCGGCCTTATCAGCTTGATCGAATGATCCAGCAATTAAAACTCGCGGGGAAATTAGATAACGTGCGCGGGATTGTGTTTGGCGAGATGAGCGGTTGTTTTCAGCACGCGGAGCAAGGTTACACGCTGCAAGAAGTCTTGCGCGATTTGACAGCAGAATTAAAAATTCCTGTGCTGTTCGGGTTGCACAGCGGGCATAGCGAGCTTGGTAATTTAACTTTGCCATTGGGAGTGCAAGCGGCCTTAGATAGTACGCGCGGTGTGTTGATAATTGATGAAGCGGCGGTGTCGTAAGTTGTCGGGGGCGCAAATAAAAAGTACCACCTACTTACGCAGGTGGTACTGACATTTTTACAATTGTTTGCACTAACGCATTGTAATTGCGCTACCGCTGCCCAAAGAATCCAGGTTCAATTTGAGATTCCATTTTTCATTGGATTTCATCATCTTGTCCCAAGTGACTTCGCGGCCTTCGTACGCAGCCATACGCCCTAAAATTGTCGTCAGAGTAGTCTCAGCGCCTTGCTCGCATTGATTATCGAATTTGCCTGATTTGATGCTTTCGACCAATGCCTGCATTTTTGTGCCAACAGCTTTGTGCAAATCAACTTTGCCGCAATCAATTTTGTCAGCAGTTTTTTGGCCTTCTCTCACTTCATTGTAATTAATTGTAGCTGGCCCGCTTTGCAGTGAATCAGATGCGCCTTTCGTGCCGAAGAAGCGCTCGCCCGATTGCCGATAGCCTTTATTTTTGAACTGATTTGAGTTGAAGCTGATATGCACATCGCCCGGATATGTGTACGTCAAAATGAAATGATCGCTGCACAGAAGATCAGCCGGAACGCCGTCCACTTGTTTGCGAAGCGCACGTCCTGCCGTTCCCGTCGCTTTGATCGGACGCGATTTCATCGCCCAGTTCACGATATCAATGATGTGAATATTTTGCTCAGTGATGATGTCGCCAGACAGGGCGCGATCAAAAACCCAGTTCCGAATGCGAGCCTCTAAATCAGACATTCCAGGCTTGTTCTGGCGGCCTAAATCATTGGTGTAATAAAAAGTCTGACCGAGAACAATGTCGCCGATCTCGCCCGCGTGAATGCGATCAATCATGCCGCGATAACCTACGTCGTAGCGCTTTTGAAAACCGACGTGCATGCTGACTTTGTTATTATATTTCTTGCCAATATTCATCACCTTCAAACAACCCGTCACATCAGTCGCAACAGGTTTTTCGCAATAGACATGCTTTCCTGCCATTACTGCGGCTTCGAGGTGATCAGGATGAAAGTACGGCGGACTGGTGACAAGTACCACGTCCACATCTTTCGATTGCACTAATTTTTCGTAGGACTTATAGCCCTTGAAAAGATTGGCTTCAGGGATTTTGCTATAGCCTTTGGCCGCAGACTTTTCATCGAACATCGTGCGTGCAGCCATCACTTTATCTTCAAAAATATCCATTAGCGCTGTAATACGAACATCTGTGTTATTCAGAAATTCGCCGCCGTCATATGTGCCGCGCCCGCCGCAGCCAATAATGCCAAGGCCAAGCGAAGAGTTTGCAACTGAGCCAAAGGCTGTCGCTGCGGGTACAATCAACAACCCCGCGCCTGCAACGGTACTTGTTTTTAAGAAATTGCGGCGTGATCGTGATTGAGCTGAAATTGCTTTTGATCGAACTTTCATGATGATTTCCTCCGTGCAGCCATTATAGATATTTGTTTGCGAGATGCCAGCCATTTTAGCCCGTTCAAAATTATGCTGATTCAGAATAAACTTTCGGCAACGTTATCGGTAACAATTTTTCGCAATTCTTCAATGGCTAATATTTTCTTGATAACAGTTTAATCGAAGGCACATATCGGCTCTCAGAAGGCATAGCGCGCAGTTGCCAATTGCAACGAATATCCAAATTCATTGATATAAAATCTGCCGTGGCAAAAAACGAAACCCATTCGCAATCGAATTCGTCTTGTTAGATACTTACGTCAAATTTATTTTATCGAACTCAATCCGGTTGATTGCCATTTCAAAATCATCAACGATATTGCCCTGATGAAAATGAATGACGGCCTTTCGATAAAGTTACGATCAATCTGAGATGGTTGAGAATCATCTCGTACCTCGTTAATTTTTTTTAGGAGACACAATGGAACGAAAAAAAGCTTCCGATTACCCACAAGAACTCTTAGACCTGTTTCACGAATATCAGCATGGCGACATCAGCCGCCGCAGTTTTCTGAATCGCGCTGGCAAATTTGCGAGTGGTGGACTGACCGCGATGGCGATTTTTGAGAGCCTGAAACCAAATTACGCGTGGGCGCAACAGGTTCCCGCTGATGATAAACGTATCAAAGTTAGTTATGAAACGGTGCCTTCGCCAGGGGGCAATGGTTCGATCAAAGGCTATCTTGCCCGTCCAGCCAAAGGCAAAAAATTGCCTGTCGTGTTGGTAATTCACGAAAACCGTGGCCTTAACCCGTACATCGAGGATGTAGCCCGTCGTTTCGCCGCCGCGAATTTCATTGCGTTTGCGCCTGACGGATTAACATCAGTCGGCGGGTATCCGGGGAATGATGAAAAAGGTGCGGCGGCTTTCCGCACAGTGGACGGGAAAAAAATGACAGAAGATTTCGTCGCGGCTGCGAAATGGCTGAAAGCGCGACCTGATTCAAATCGTAAACTTGGCGCAGTTGGATTTTGCTTTGGCGGTGGAATGGTGAATCAATTGGCGGTACGCTTGGGCGCAGACCTGAACGCCGGAGTTCCCTTCTATGGTCGTCAAGCCAGCGCAGAAGATGCCGCAAAAATCGTAGCACCGTTGATGCTCAATTACGCCGGCAATGATAAAGGCGTCAATGCGGGCATCGAAGCATACGAAGCCGCACTGAAAGCGAATAACAAAAAATATACGATTTACATGTACGACAACACACAACACGGCTTCCACAACGACACCACGCCGCGATACGACGAAGCTGCAGCCAAACTTGCGTGGTCTCGCACCATTGAATTTTTCAATAAAAATTTACGATAACAAACCTTTTACTGGAGCGGCATTTTTTTTCATACCAATTGCCGCTCCATTTTAGAAGCTGTCTGTATGAATGGTTCTCAAATAATTATTATCGGTGGCGGCATTGGCGGGTTAGCGATGGCCTTAGCGTTGCAACAAAAAGGCATCGTCGCCAATGTTTATGAACGTGCCAGCGAATTAAGCGAAGTTGGCGCGGGGATAAGTTTGTGGGTGAACGCTACGCGCATTTTGGAAAATTTAGGACTATTGAACGAAGCGCTGCAAGAATCGCATCGCTTCAAAGAAGTATTAGTGAAAAATACAAAGGGCGCGCTAATGTCTAATTTGAGCGTAGCGCAATACGCCCCAGCGAGCATCGGCATTCATCGCGCAGATTTACTAAATTTGCTGCAACGTCATTTACCGCAAGCGCAAATTTTCCTTTCGCACGAACTGAAACACTTCACACAGCAAGGCGATAAAATTCAGGCGCATTTCACGAATGGCAATACAGTTGAAGGCGATCTTTTGATTGGCGCAGATGGTTTGCGCTCGCGCGTGCGTGAACAAGTTATTGGCGATGGCGAGCCAATTTATCGTGGCTACACAGTTTGGCGCGGCTTGATGAATTCTTCGCATAAGGAAACAAGTGAAACAATGGGCTCAGGTTATCGCTTCGGAATTTTCCCGATTGGCAAAAGCCGCGTGTATTGGTACGCAACTGCGAATTTGCCAGTGAGACAACCCGATCCTCTCGCAGGACGCAAGCAACAATTGCTTTCGATTTTTCAGCATTGGCACGCGCCGATTGGCGAGATGATTGCGAATACAAACGAAACAGATATTTTGCGCAACGATTGTTTTGATCGAAATCCGACACGCGGCTGGAGCAAAGGAAACGCAGTATTGATCGGCGACGCTGCACATCCGACTACACCAAACATGGGGCAAGGCGGAGGTATGGCGCTGGAAGATACGGCAGTTTTGACGAAATGTTTATTGCAACATTCATCGAATATCCCTCACGCGTTACAAGCATTCGAGCAAGCCCGTTTTGCTCGCACGAAGAACATTATTAGGATGTCTCGTTTCATTGGGGCAACTGGACAATGGGCAAATCCGTTCGCGCGAACGTGGCGCGATTTGCTCTATCGCTTAACGCCAGCCAAGGTAGCTGATGGAAATCTGCGCTGGGTTTACACCTACGAAACCTGATTACTGGCAAATTGCGAATTGCGAATTTCTTGCTTAGTGGAGTTCTCACCAGAACGTGCTAACCAAAAGCTAATTACACTCACGAATAAAAAAATGGCAGAGACAACGAGGTTTGGATAAATTATATATCCGAAATAACGCGGCTCTTTGCCTACTTCGCCAGCCCACCACGAAGATGATGGTAAGAGAAAAGGAATATAAAATAGTGGCAACCAAAAACAACTAGATAGCAAGGCTGTGACTTTGATAGCGAATTCAGGCTCCTGCGAAGTGCGCCATAAAATCCAAAGTCCGAGCGCCGAAACGCCTGCTAAAAAGAACAGCAATAATGCGCCGTGAAAGCGCGCGTGCGGATGCCACGCAGGGTGCAATAAATGATTTGGTGACCAATCTAAAATGAACGAAGAAATTGCGCCGACAATTAAATTAAACGTCAGCAGAGTTCTGGCAAGTTGCAGTCTGCTCATTGATTCAGCTCCTAATTTTTATTACGGCTTTATAAAAATTAGACGAGGAGCAAACCAATTTATTAACACCACCGTAACCGATTATTTTTTCACACCTAATTTTTGCGTCATCAATTCATTCAAATAATATTTCATGAACGCATCGCGTTTCGGTTCAAGGCAAACCACAACAGGCTTCCCTTTTGCCGCATCAATGCGCGTGAAGCCTTTGTCATCCACATACAGCGGCAACGTTTCGAGCTTATCAAAAAATGTGCCGGGGCTGGCAGCTTCGGCAACAGCCAGTTGATCGTGCAACGTCATGCGCGCAGTCGGACTGGTCAGCCACAAGCGATATAAACTCTCGACCGCAAACGTCAGCGGCGAGTTATATTTTTGCAACTGCACGCGCTCTTCATCAGTCAATTTTACTTTCGTAGTCGCATCCAACGGCACAATCGTAAGCGGCAAACCTGCGCCGTAAACAAGCTGTGCATCAGCAGTCGCGCGTACAACATTCCATTCTGCCATTGGCTCCTGCTTCCAAACCGAATTGCGTACATTGCCGCTCATTAAGACAACGCGTTTCACGAGCTTGCCTAAGTTCGGTTCTTTGCGCAGCGCGTCCGCTACGTTTTGCAACGGGCCGACCGCCAATAAAATTACTTGCCCTGGATATTTTTTCACTTGCTCGACAATAAAATCAGCGGCGGATTGCTTGATAGGCTTTTTCGCTGTGAAATCTTCTGCCCACGTATATTGGTATTGATACGGGTCATTGATTTTGCGCCCGACCGCGACAGGAATTTTTGCGAGGCCGGTTTGATAGAGCATTTTGCAGGCGACTTTCGCGCGCGCAGGCGTATCGCCATCAGTGATCGTCACGCCAAGGGGTTCAAATTCTTGATGTGAAATCACAAACGCCAAAGCCCACGCATCATCAATGTCTGTGCCAATGTCTGTATCAAGAATTATTTTTTGGCGCGGTTGTGCGGATAAATTCGTCAACGCTCCAAACAATACAACTAATAGCAACAATGCCAATTTTGATTTCATTTTGATTCAACGTAGCGCGAACTTTCCAGTTCGCATAATTTGAGTTAACGCGAACTGGAAAGTTCGCGCTACGGTAAGTTAGCGATTCAATTTGGCCAACAAGGATTTGATAATTTGCCCGCCGTGAAAACGTCCGTTTTCGATGAAGACTTTGCCCGTATCCATACCCGCAATTGTGACGCCCGCTAAATAAATTCCGCTCACATTTGACTCCAACGTAACTTCGTCAAACGCAGGTTTCCAGGTTTCGGGATCAATGGCGATTCCCATGCTGGCGAGAAAATCGTTGTCTACGTGATAGCCCGTCAGTGCGAACACAAAATCATTCGGCAATTCTTGCACTTCGTCCGTTGCGAGATGGCGAATCACGATTGTTTTTTCTCGAATTTCCTGCACAACAGTTTTGAAGTGCATTGTAATTTCTTTGTTTTCGATGCGGTTTTGGATGTCGGGCATGATCCAATATTTGATGCTGGGTTTTAGCTCAGCGCCGCGATGAATCATCGTGACGCGCGCGCCGTGCCGATATAGTTCAAGCGCAGAAATTGCAGCCGAATTTGCGCCGCCGATCACCGCTACATCGCGTTGATAAAACGGGTGTGCGTCTTTGTAATAATGCGAAACCTTCGGCAAATCTTCGCCGGGAATTCCTATAAAATTTGCCTGATCGTAATAGCCAATCGAGGCGATAATTTTTCGCGCGCCATACACGCGATGCTCGCCCGTAGTCTGCAATTCTGTCTCAATTTCAAATGCGCCGTCAGAGCCTTTCACCGACAACACTTTTTCGTATTGATTAATATGCAAATTATAAGTATCAGCGACGCGGCGATAATATTTCAGCGCTTCGATGCGGTTTGGTTTTTCGCGTTCGCAGACAAAAGGAAGGTCACCAATTTCCAACAATTCCGGCGTCGTAAAAAACGTCATGTGCGTGGGATAATTGTAGAGCGAATTGACTACGCACCCCTTTTCCAAGACCAAATAATCCAGTCCCGCGCGTGCCACTTCAATCGCACAAGCCAAGCCCGTCGGGCCACCACCAATCACAATCACATCGTAAGTTTTCATATTTTTTTACCACGGAGAACACGGAGAACACGGAGTTTTTTTGACAAGATTAATCGGATTAATAAATCAGAAAAATACTGTTGATCCCGACTTTTCAAACTTTATTTTTCTCCGTGCCCTCCGTGTTCTCCGTGGTTATATTTCCTCATCACTTGTAATTCTGTCGTGCAAACGCTAAAAACTCAGAGTACTTCGCACAGAAATTTTGGTCAAACTATGCCCGTCAAAGAACCGCCGCTCCGGCGTCAATATTTAGCAGTCAAACGTCGTTACCCCGGATTAATTTTGCTGTTTCAAATCGGCGATTTTTACGAATGCTTCGACGATGACGCGCGTGTGTTGGCGCGTGAACTTGGCGTAGCCTTGACGCGCAAAGTTTTTGGCAAAGGACAAATTCATCCGCTCGCAGGTATTCCGATTCGCTCGCTGGAAACGCACCTCGCCAAACTCATCAATCGCGGTCACAAAGTCGCCATCGCTGATCAAGTCACGCTTGCAGGCAAAGGCTTAGTCGAACGCGAAGTCACGCGTATTATTACGCCGGGCACAGTAATCGAACCGGGATTATTAGAAGGTCGTGCGAATAATTTTTTGGCGAGTTTTGTGCGCGGAGAAAAAACTACAGGACTGGCTTTTGCTGATATTTCTACAGGCGAATTCGCCACGACAGAATTGGAAAATTCGCTAGGTTTAGCGGAACTCGAAAGGCTTTGGCCGGCAGAATTATTGTTGCCGCAATCGCAAGAATTGCCGCCCTTTGAAATTCGTTCAATTACGAAAATCGCGCCGGAAAAAATTGAATACACGCCCGCGAAAAAAATCCTGCAACAACATTTCGGCGTCAAAACGCTCGCAGGGTTCGGACTTGAAAAACAACCATTAGCTATTAGCGCAGCCGCTGCGATTATTCAATATTTGCGCGAGACACAAGCGGACGCGCTGCCCACACTCACGCGTTTACAAAATCATCGCTGCGAAAATTTCATGCGCATTGATCCGAATACGATGCGCAATTTGGAAATTTTTCAGAGCTGGGATTTTACGGGCGGCGCACCAATTGGCTCGCTTGTGAATACGATTGATTTGACGATAACGCCAATGGGCGGGCGTTTGCTACGTAAATGGTTGCGGCATCCTTTGCTTGACGTAACCGAATTGCGCACGCGTCAGGATGCTGTCGAATGGTTTGTGAAGCAAGCGGATGCACGCGAAAAATTGCGTGAGGCGTTTGCGAACGTGCTTGATCTTGAACGATTGCTTGGACGCATTCGCCGCAAAATCGCCGTGCCTGCCGAAGTCGTGGCGCTTGCACAATCCTTGCGCGCATTACCGGAAATTCGCGCCGCGCTCGAAAAAGTTTCCGGCAAAGCGCGCGCGCCGCAAGAATTCTTAGCGTCGCTCGCTTCCTGCGACGACGTAGTTGATTTCGCCACCAAAGCCATAACTGACAAGCCTCCGGCAGATTTTGAGCGCGGTAATATTATTCGTGCGGGCTTTTCTAAAGAACTCGACGAATTGCGTGACGTGCTAAATGGCGGACGCGATTTTGTGGCGAAATTTGAAACGCGCGAACGCGAACGCTCCGGCATTCGTTCGCTGAAAGTTAGTTACAACAAAGTCTTTGGCTATTACATCGAAATCACAAAATCGAATTTGCATCTCGCGCCGAAAAATTACCTTCGCAAACAAACGCTCATCAACGCCGAACGTTATTTCACGATGGAGTTGAAAGAGCACGAAGCGCTAATTGCCAACGCACAGGAAAGAATCGTAGAACTTGAACGCAATCTCTATCGCCAAACGTGCGATGAAATCAGCAAGCATTGTGACCGCATCAGCAAAGTCGCGGCAGGCATCGCCAAATTAGATGTGTTTGCGACGTTAGCAGAATTGGCGGCGCGATTTAATTATGTGCGACCTGATCTGAACGACGGCAACGCAATCAACATCCAGCAAGGCCGTCACCCAATGATCGAACAGCGTTTGGAAGGCCGTCATTTCGTAGCAAACGACACGCATCTCGCCAACGATCAAACGCAAATCATGTTGTTGACCGCGCCAAATATGGCTGGCAAATCAGTCTATTTGCGCCAAGTCGCGTTAATTGTTTTACTCGCGCAAATCGGATCGTTCGTGCCTGCGACATCCGCAGAAATTGGCATCATTGATCGTATTTTCACGCGCGTAGGTTTGACAGATTTCACGTTGCAAGGCCATTCAAGTTTTATGGTGGAGATGATTGAGGCAGCGCAAATCTTGCACAACGCTACGCCGGAGAGCCTGATTTTATTGGACGAAGTGGGGCGCGGGACGGCGACAGCAGACGGGCTTTCAATCGCGCGTTCGATTGTCGAATATATTCATAATCATCCGCGCATCGCCGCCAAAACGATGTTCGCCACACATTATCACGAGTTAACCGACTGCGAAGATTATTTACCGCGCGTGAAAAATTACCATTTGGCAGTCAAAGAGACAGGCAATCACGTAGCGTATTTACATCGCGTCGAACGCGGTCGTGCCGAAAAATCTTTTGGCATTCACGTCGCCGAAATCGCTGGATTGCCGAAACCTGTTATTCGCCGAGCACAAAAATTGTTAAGCGAATACGATCCACAGGCAAAGATAACGTCATCAGGCAACGAGAAACTTCCATCCCATATTCTGCAGTCACTGTTTGCGCTCGACTTAAATACACTTAGTCCTATCGAAGCGTTGACCTTTCTGTTCGAGCTACGCAGTAAAATCGAAAACATCGCTCATTAGGTTGAGAGCAAATTGCAGTCTTAGACATCGGCATAATCACCATAGCTAACATCAATCAGGCCACCGCGTCGCAAGGATTCAGCACCAATAGTTTCAGCTCCTGGTTGCGGCAGCGTCTGCTTCGCTGTTTGCCAATCTGACTCAAAAATATTTGCGTAATAACGAGCGATTTCAGGGTATTCCATTAATACTCCCGCTTCCCGATTGGTTCCGACCCCAGTATTTGACCAATTTTGTGAGCTAACTAATACGATTTTGCCGTCTACAATAATGGTTTTGTTATGGCAATGAACAAAGCGAGTTGTGTCTATGTAACGAACATTTGTTCCCAGCTTCAGACCATATTCTTCACGTAAAATTTTCAGATTGGCTTTTTCTTTTGGGATATCGCTTTGCCCAAAAATCTTGCCTAAGATAATCCGCACGTCGAGATTAGGAGTATTGTTTTTTGCCTGACGAATTGCGGCCAATAGCTGAGCAACTTTATCCTGACTAGCCCGAATATATTGTTGCTCAATCAAAATTGACTTTGTTGCACCAGCCAGAAATCCTGGGATGACATCCAAATAATTATCCGGCGAAAGAATTGGCGTGACCTTAACCGGATTCGCGGGATTGAAACTCTTGCTACGAAATAGTTGTATTGGCAAAGCTGAAGGCGCACGCTCAACTAAAGTAACACGAGTATCATTGGTCAAGCGGCGACGCGCAAGCGCCTCTACACCTTCGGCGTCCAATTCAAGTTTCATGTCGCTCCGCAAAATATCCTTAAAAAATGTAGCAAGTGGTTTGGATTTAATTGCGATGCCCATGTCCCGATTGCCCGTTACAAAGTTTTGCGGATCGCCGCCATCCTTCTCATTAAAAGGAATACTATTTTTTGAATAATTTCCACTTTGTACCAACACCCATTTGTCATCAATGACGATCACTTTTTCATGCGAAGAGGGAAAATAACTTACATGTTCGCTGGCGCACGAAGGAGCAGCTACCGTTTCTGCGCCAAGTTCCCCTAATTCATCAAAAATTCGTTGCTCTCCATCAATTCCATCCAGATCAAGCATTAAGGATACTTTGACACCGCGCGCTAATGCCTGTAACAGAATGTCTTTCATATACCCGGCGGAAAAATCATAAATACCAATGAGAATCGAACGCTGTGCCCCATCAAGCAACCGCCGCGCAACAGCATAGGTTGAATCGGGCGAAGCATAAGCAATAAATTCGCCTGGCACTCGCAGCGCGCGAATGTTTGTGCGCTTCTGATAAGCAGACAAACGACAATTACGTCCAACCGCTTCCGGCATCGCTACAATATGATCGCGCAGCCCTTCTGTCAGCGAGTTTTCTCTAACGAGCATTGGCATAATTTTTCTTCCTCTTTTCTTACAACTTTTCCGGTTTGAATATAGTTATTACTACACCCGCCAAGGGGAGACATCAATCCAACTCACGCACAATCGCTTTTTCTGATGCCATAAATTTTTGTCCCCTTTGTCGCGGTGTTACCAGCTTATTGAAAGTTCGCCAAGGGGAATCGTCAATTGTTAATATCTGCTCTTTTATGATGAGTTGTGGCAAAACATTTCAGACTTGGAGATACATATCTTTGCCAATTATTTTGTAAATAATCGAAACAAGCTACAACATCAATTGTTAGAATTTCAGCAAAAAAGGGAGAAGAACTCTCGCTCCTCTCCCTTTGAAACAATTGAAAGTTATTCAATACGACCACATTTTTCGATCTGCGACAGGCCCTAAATCAAGCACACGAAAATTCATGCGACCGTTTGTCTTATAAGCAATGCGAAAGCGCGATTCGGCATCATCAGGCGGGCCTAATGGTGTGTAAGAGGTGAAGACCATGTGCGAAACTCCGATTTTTTTCCAAAGCTCCCATTGCTTTGCAGGATCGCCCATCCCCACGGTTTTGCGTCCTGTAAACATATAAGTAAGCGGCGGATTTGCAGCGGCGATGATCGCATCCTTGGGCACAGTTTCATCTACGTATTGAAATATTTCCTTATGCTCCTGAAACACTTCTGATTGGCGCGGCATTGGTGTTTGCCCACCAGAGAGCGATTGATAAGTGTAAAGCAAATTGCCCACAGCATTTACCAACAAAATAAAGCCAACCAGCACATACGCCAATCCATAACCTGGCTGCGCAGACGATTCTTCACTCAGCTTTTTGTGGATGTTCGCGAGCGGGCGCAAGCCGCGAATTAAGTAATAAAGAAAAAACGGTATGAGCGGTAAGATAAAACGAATTGCCTCAAACGGCCAAAGCAAAGTCAGCACAATTGAACCGAGTACAACCAATTCAGCAACACGAATTTTTTCGCGCAAAATAGCGATGAAGCCGATCAAAATGAAAATCGTCGGAATAAATGACATCCAGCTTGTGGTGGTAAAGCTAACGGATTGCCCATCACCTGCTTCGCCACGCGCTTTGATTTCTTCAAACATCAAATAATCGGCAATCTGCCCGATTAATATGCGTGCCATATCCCGAATGGAGATTTGCAAAACGTTATTCCACACGCGCTCCGGCAAATCGGAAAGCTGAATTTCCCCGGATTCATCGTCACCAGCAACTCGCTGCCAAAATTGTTTGGTGTATGGTTGCACAATGTAAGTGTTCTGCTCCGCCTGCATTGCCGGGGTAGGGACGTTCACGCGCGAATAAATCATCCATGGCAAGGTAACCGCTGCCGCAAGCACACAAAAAAGCACCAAGGGGCGGAATCGTTTTCCTAACAACAAACACAAACCAATCCCCGCCAATAAGGCTAAGCCTGTCGAGCGCACAAGAAACGCGTACCCGCCGAGCAACCCTGCCAGTGCAAAATATTTTGTCAGTTGCTGTTGTTGCAAATTGCGCTCAACTAAATAAATAACGCCCATCAATAAAAACATGTATAGGCATTCGGACATTAACGTTTCCGTCGCAAAGTACACTAACGCCGGAGTCAGCACACTGGCGAGTGCAATCAGCAAGGAAAGCAAGCGCGGCAATTCACGCACCTGATAAAACAGCAAATATGTGAACCAGCCTGCGCCAAACATTGACGCAACCGAGAGCAATTTCAGCAACCACAAATTATCAGGAAAATGCGGATAAATTCGATAAAACAACGACATCAACAACGGCCAGCCCGGCGGATAAAGCGGTAAAACGCCTGGCGTCGGCGAATTCAGTAACGCGTAACCTTGCCCGGTGCCTAAAGATTTTGCCAACATCAAATACCAACCATCATCCACATATAGTCCGACGACTCCGTTGATACGCAGCAAATACACCAACAAAAATAGGACGACTGCGCCAATGCTAATGGCCTTAATGGTTTGTGGGGAAAAAGTGCGGACAGGTTTTGCCTTTGCAGGCGAAACGGGGGGAGGCGCGATGACAACAGCTTCAGGCTCATCGGCAAAATCAGCTTCGTCAGGTTCAACAACTGCTTCGTTGTCTGTGGAGGCTATTTGTTCAGCGATTGATTCTGAGGCTAAAGGTTCTTCGTGTGTTTCTGATTGTTCATTCTCAAGCGGTGAGGTCATGTTCCGTTCTCTTTCGTGGGATTAAGGTAATTTCCACGGGGCGCGATAATCTGTGGTGAGTAATTTACTGGCTTCGGGGTTGCCAACGATCTGCTCTGTTCTACTGCTCTATTGTATTTTATTTCCGCTTCGTAAAGCAATTATTTGCTAAATGCGGCGCAGCGGTTGCGCGAGGATTGACTGATGTCACAACGCTGTACAGGCATAATTTTCAAGCTATCGGATTAATCGCATATTGTTCGAGGAAGCCGCATTGCGTGCAACGAAATGAAGTCACAGCATAGCGATTCTTTCCGCTTGTTTTCAGCCCTTGCCAAAATTCGTATTCGGGTTTGCCTTCGATCCAGGACTCTTGCGAGCTGGAATCATACGCGCCGATTTCAAGCGTAAAGCCTTCGCTCATCATACCGCCGCATTTGGGACAAGTTGTATTGGTTTCGCTCATCACATGCCAAAGTTATTTTAACTTTTTCGCCGTCCATTTGATCGCGTTGGCAATCATCGTCTGATATTTTTCGCTGTTCCAAATGGCTGAATTGTGTCCTGGCTCTGAATAAAACACGCGGCCTTGACCATAGGTACGATACCAAACGAGCGGGAACGAATCGTCTTTAATATTCGCCTGCTCACCTACTGCGTGAATGCCGCGAATTCCTTTTTTTGTCATATCCGTTTTTGCCGGAGCAGGATCAAGGCTCATCACTACTTTGCATTCTTTGGCATTAAATTGTTTGTATTGGTATGTCTCTTCGACCCACTGGAATATATCGTCGAAATGTTTTGTGACAGTAAATTTCTTGTCATCTTTTTTGACCGTCACCTGAGTATTCGATGTCCACGGATGTCCGTCAAAATAACCTCCGATAAGCTCGCCATATGCAGCCCAGTTGTAAAAGGTGTCCGTAGCGCTGTGAATGCCGATGAATCCTTTGCCGCTTTTTACGAAATCCAAAAACAGTTTTTTCTGTTCATCTGACCAGGGCAATTCGCCTGTTGTATAAAAAATCAGCACGTCAATATTTTTCAGATTTTCGGCTGTGATGACTTTGGCAGAATCCTGCGAAATCGTTACATCAAAATTATTTTTCGCACCGATGGCTTGCATGATTTTTTCGGATTCAGGAAGGACTGCGTGCTTGAATCCTTTGGATTCTGTGATGTATGTAACGCGAATGTTCTCCGCAGCGCTCACCCCTCTAATAGGAGAAGAAAAAGCAGTGAAAGGCTGTGTGATCCCCATCAAATAAAAAATCCCACAACATATTGCAAAACAGAAGAAAAGGTATAAGCAACTCTTGATAATGGTTCTCATTGTAAAACCTCTTTCCCCGATAACGTTTTAAGAGTTAAAGAAGGAATATTCATCAAGAAATTACACAATGAACTGAATGAATTTTTATTCGGTTCATTGTGTAACTCTAAAATATGTTTATGACCGATATGCTTGGCGTCCGACGCCTTGCACGGGAATTCCTTGCGAAGCCAAGACTTCGTTTTGTAACGCGAACATGCACGCAGCAGCTTCATCAATTTTGCGTGTGAACGCGATGGAGCCTTGCAGGATAGGTTTTAGCTTTTCTTTGTCCTGAATGCGCGCTTTTGGATATTCATGCTCGACGATCAAGAAAGTATTCGCTACATCAAGATGCAATAATTCGCGTGCAGCAAGTTGATGATCGAGCCAATCCACCGTGCGATTTTGCAAGTACGCAAGCGGATCGTGCTTGGCGGTGCCGGGCAATTCGTGTTCGCACAAAATTACTTGTTTCTTCCACGCGTTCAATAAATCCGCCGGATTTTCGGACGGCTTGCCATTCACCATATCGCCGCGCTGCACGGTTTGTCCGCCGTAGCCCCACGCCGACACGCCTTTCGTGTCCGTCACCTGACCTTTGACGTGAAAGCCGCCAATCAGGAAATTGTAGCCTTCATCTTTCAGGTATTGAAAAATTGAGCGCGTATCCTGTCCCATCAAAATTGCGTGCGACGGGTCATAGTGAATTCTGAACTGATCGCCTACGCCATGTTTTTCGCAAATTTGGTGCAGCACAATCCACGTCCCCGGCGTGTACGCAATGTTGTTGTGCCAATTATCACCCGGAACCCAACCTGGCATCGGGCATTGTTCATTGCGATATTGCAAACCGCGCGCTTTACATTCCTTTAGCAGCGGAATGAAATTTTCTTCAAAATCAATCAGGTTCGCATCCATGTTTAGCTGCTGATTGCGACCAACGAAACCGCATACAGCTTCTGCGCCAAGCTCGACTGCCGCGTCCATCGCGCGAATCATAAAATCATGTTTCGTTTTGCGAATCACCGGATCGTGATGAAGCATGTTGTCGAAATAACCAACGTCAGAAATCGCTACCTTGCAATTTCTCATTGCGGCTAGCACGCGATTTGAGCGCTCTTTTGTAAATGGCTGGCGCAAATCTAACGTGTTGGCGACGGGATCAAGCATCGCTTCGGGCGGAATGTCTGCTTCGTCTGGATGCACAGCAGCCGAAAGTTGAATGTAATTTACGCCTAATTCTTGGGCGAATTGCAGCCAGTCTTCGATGGCTAAATCTGGATCAGGATCGCGTTTTTCGCGCGGTGTTAGTTCTTGCAAAGCGGCTGTCAAGACGCCGACTTTCATGAATTTTGGATCAAATGGTGCGACGGACATTAATTCCCTCCGGTTGAATATTTTGACGAAGTGCGTGCCTGCAATTCGTTAGTATTTTTAGGTTTTGATTGCAATAAAAAGATAATCGGCTTGAGTGTGCCTAAGACGCGCTGGAGTGTCAAGAACCGCAGAAAATTCCTGCCTTCACTTAAATAGCTTGTTTGCCACGCACTACTAGGCAAAAATACGTTATGATGTAAACGCTATTTTTAGCAGGCTTGGAATTCAATTCGTCAAGGCAATTAATTATTCATTGTTCAGAAGAGGTCGTGTGATGGACAAGCTGTTTTCATTTTTCTTCAAATACAAATCCTCAGTTTTTGCCAAAGGGCATATCGCGCTTGCGGCGCGGCCTTCGATCATCGTTCTGATTTGTCTTGCATTGCTTGCCGCCGTGCTGATTTATTTTGTCTACTTTCGCGGTGGCTTGAAACTTGATTCGTGGCCGCGCATTGGCCTCGCGGCTTTGCGCGTAGCTTTGATTTCATTGCTTGCATTTATTTTGATGCGGCCTGCCTTGGTTGTTTCTTCGGTAATTCCGAAAGCCAATTATGTCGCGGTCGTAGCGGATGATTCGCGCAGTATGCAATTGCTGGACGAAGCAGGACAAACGCGCAACCAAGCCATCAAAACGCTGCTTAATACGCAAGGCCAATTTGCCAAAGGACTCGAAGAAAAATTCAAAACCAATTTTTTCCGCTTCGCTTCTGAAACAACAAAACTCACCGATCAAAATCAACTCACCGCCGAAGGCATCAGCACAGACATTGCCGGATCATTGCAACAAGCGGTCAAAGATTCTTCGGGTAATTCCCTGGCAGCAGTCGTTTTAGTTTCGGACGGAGGCGCGAACACACCGCGCGATATCGCTGCATCTTTGCGCGAGTTGCGGGCGAAAAACTTGCCGGTGTACACGATTGGCGTGGGCAGCACTGAACAATTCAAGGACGCAGAAATGGTGCGCGTAAATACGCCGCGCCGCGTGCTGACAGGCTCCGCAGTCATCGCCGATGCGCTCGTGCGATTGACGGGTTATGACAACGGAAAAATTTCGCTGCAAATTTCTGAAGACGGGCACGCGCTGAAAACAGAATCGTTTGAAATCAAAGGCGGCGAAGCACAAACCGTGACGGTCGAATTTGTTCCATCTGCGCCCGGCACGCATAAATACACGTTTGCGGTGGCTCCGCTCGAAGGCGAATTCACTACTGAAGATAACGCGCAGGAAACATTGATTGAAGTCACCAACGATCAGCCGCGCATTTTGTATCTCGAAGGCGAACCACGTTGGGAATATGGCAAGATGCGGTATTCGCTGACCAAGAATGAAAAAAATATTGTGCTGGTTTCGGCGCTGCGTTCAGCGGATGGAAAATTTTATCGGCAGGGCGTAGACAATGGCGAGCAATTAGCAAAAGGCTTTCCTGCCAGCATCGAAGAATTATTCAGCTATCAGGGCTTTGTGTTGGGCAGCATCGAAGCAAATTTTTTCAGCTTCGATCAATTGCGCCTGCTCGAACAATTTGTCGCGCGACGCGGCGGCGGATTTTTAGCATTAGGTGGCAGCCGCTCTTTTGATGCAGGCAAATTTGCGACCACACCGATTGGTGATTTGTTACCCTTCGTCTTGGATGATCGCGTAGATGAAGGCGAACTTGAACCCGGTCAATGGAAACCAATCTTAACAGCGCGCGGCAGCAAACACGCAATCACGCGCTTAGCTGATAACCGCGATCAATCCGCGAAGGAATGGGACGGCTTGCCGGGGATTTCGATTCCTGAATTTTTGGTGAATGTGAAACCTGGCGCGACTACGATTTTGGAAGCACGCAGCGCAAAAGATAAATCGCGCACGGTTCCGTTGCTGGCGGAGGAACGATACGGGCGCGGGCGTTCGCTGGCGTTAGTAACAAATGATACGTGGCGCTGGCGAATGCAACTTGATTCAAAAAATACTGCACACGAAAATTTCTGGCGGCAAATGCTGCGCTATGTGGTCAGCGCTACGCCTAATCAAACAGAAATTGTTTCTGAGCGCGATGTGTACGCGGCCAATGATCCGGTACGCATTCGCGGCGAAGTGAATGATAAAAAATTTGAGGCTATTAAAGATGCAACCGTGGTAGCAAAAATCACGAAGCCATCAGGCCAGATCGTAGACTTGCCAATGGCTTTTAATTTTGCGGCGGAATCCTCTGAAGCCAATGATTATCAGTCGGAATACAAACCCGACGAACAAGGCTTATACAAATTAGAACTGACCGCACGCAAAGGCAATGAAACGGTCGGCGCTGCTACTTCCAGCTTTCTAGTGACTGATCTCAACCGCGAATTTCATAATGCCGCACAAAATGTCGAGCTGCTCAAACGCATTGCAGCCGAAACTGGCGGCAAATATTTTCCGCTCAGCAAGGCCAATGATTTGATTGAAGAATTGACTTATCTGGAAGGAAAAAATTCTGAACGGGTCAGCCTTGATTTGTGGGATATGCCGATCAATTTGTTGTTGCTGTTAGGATTGGCGAGTGCTGAGTGGTTTTTACGAAAACGCAAAGGACTGGCTTAGCCATAAGCCTTGATTTCTTATTCATCCAAATGATTTCAAATACGCATCGTAAACCTTACGATCTTCAGGCGGCATCGCAGTAATTTTCACGCCCACAACAAAATTATTCCCATCATCCAATTTGCGATAACGCATTGGCGTTCCTTTTAAAATTATTTTTCTTTCGGGCAACATCAATTCCAGTTCCAGCACTTTATGCAAGTTCGTATCAGGGCTGACAGAAACGTGCATGCCATCCACTGTGATATTGCTCGTTTTAATTGAAAGCCCATTTTTGCTCAGGTCAACAGTACACGCACTGATGGCGCGTGATTTTTGGACAGCAAGGCCTTTGGATTGATGGACAACAACAAAACGTAGCTGTAGTGCGACTTGAAATCTGCGTGTGGTGCGCCGATTGGCGAGCGCTTCGCGCATAAAATTCGATAACTTTGTTCCGATACCTTGACTGCTCATAACTCATCTCCTGTACACAAAAATTATCTAATTCGTCGGACGATAGGACGCCGCTTCTGGCCCGACCGGCTTTCCAATATTGTCAGCGGCTTTCACATCATTCGTGTGATCGGCATAAAAACTCAGCTTGCCGGTGCGCCCATATTTCAGCGGCACCGCGCGCACAATAAAATTTTTCCCGCCATCTCTAAGCTGTAAATCAAATTGGTAGCCATTGATTGTTCCTGCTGCGAACTGAGCGGAAACGCCATTTAGTTTGATTAACTCTTCCAGGGTGGCGTAGCGCTGGAATTTTTGAAAATACACCAGCTCAGCCCCGAGAATTTCCAGTATCCAATCTTTCGCTTCCCCTTCACTAACGCGCATTTTTTCTTCAAAGAAATAATTATGCCCTTGCGCTTTAATGTACTTTTGCGTCTCGCGGTCACCAATAATCCAGCGCCCTTCAATCTTCATTAACGTAATCGGTTGCGCTTTATCTTTATCAGGCATTCGCACAAACACCGTAGCCAAGTCACCACTGATTTGTTCGCCTTGCACAGCAACCTGTTCCGGCAACGATGCGGCAATACGCATAAATTCCGGCTCAAGCTCTTTCAGTTCCTCAGCGGTTAAGCCTTCGATAGCCGGGCGATAAACTGAAAGCCGTAAACCATCGGCATACTGTTTGGCGCGCAATAAATCATAAAATTGCTTAACCACCTGAGAAGGTGAACCAAGGCCAAGCGCTTGCGCAAATGCGCGCGGAGAAAATACAAAGAAGCAACAACAGATTAGGATTGAAGTTGTTATTTTTCTGAACATCGTTGGGTAGCAGAGAAAAGGGCGAAGTTTAATTTTGGGGTTGTGAGGTAGCAGAAAGGCGGGCCAGCCTTGAACAGCGCAGCCATCCTAGCGAAATCATACGATAAAGTAAAGAAATGGTTTTGCGCAAAATTGGGGAATTTGGCTCAATTTGACTGACTGAGACTTTCCCAAATCACTTGTGCCGCGCGCTCCGATGCCTTTGCAGCACCAAGCTTTGCGCGAACTTCTGACAAGTCGGCGTGCGCTTGCGCTAATCGTTCAGGTTGACCGATAAAAGTTGCTAACTGAGAGGTAAGTTTTTCGCCTGTAAAATTGTCCTGCAATAGTTCTGGCGCAATTTCGCGGCCAGCAATCAAATTCGGCATCCCGACAAATGGCACTTTGATAAAGGGTGTGAATAATTTCCAATTTAAGTTAGACGCACGATAACAAATTATCAGCGGCGTCCCAATAATCGTCGTTTCCAGCGTAGCTGTGCCGCTCGCTACCACAGCCAAATCCGCCGCCGCAACCGCGTTGTAAGTATCATTTTCGATAACTGTTAATTTAACGCCAGCAGAAATTTCGGCTTCGCCCTGAGAAATAGTGGATGCTTTTGCAAAAATAAATTGCCAATCAGGACGTGAAATATTCAGGCCGCGCACGGCATCAAGCATCGGCGGAAAAATGTAATGCACTTCTTTGCGACGACTGCCGGGCAACAAAGCAATGATTGGACGCGTCGGATCAAGCTGATATTTTTGACAAAATTCTGCGCGCGAAGTAGTCACGCGGACACTGTCCAATAACGGATGCCCTACGTAATCTACCTGCACGCCCTGCCGTTCGTAATACTCTTTTTCAAAAGGCAAAATTACCAGCATCCGCTCGACGTCGCGTTTGATTTGCTGCACGCGATAGCTACGCCAGGCCCAGACTTGGGGGCTGATATAATAAAATATTCGCTGTCTATCACACTTGAGCTTTTTCGCCAGACGCAAATTAAATTCCGGCCAATCCACCAAAATTATCGCATCTGGTTTGCGACGGTTTGCTTCATTGCGAAGTGAACGAAACACACGCAAAAATTTCGGCAATGCAGCCGCAATTTCCAGCGCCCCCATAATCGCCAATTCGCGCACGTCAACCAGCGTGTCAACTCCGGCAGCGCGCATTTCATCGCCGCCTGAACCGAAAAACTCAAATTGAGTGTCGGGGTGAGAAGCGCGCAAAGCCTGGACCAAATGCGCGGCGTGTTTATCGCCGGAAGCTTCGCCCGCGACAATCATTAAGATGAGTTTTGCGTTTTGCGTTTTGCGTTTTGCGTTTTCAGCCATCGAAGCTGTTCTTATCGGAGCATCCGCACAGATTGTGGTGCGAGTTCTTTACTCGCATCAGTTTTGAGTTGAAAGACTGCGCGATTAAAGAAACCGCGTCACCTTCACACTATTTTGCATAAGCCTTTAATAAATTTCCGGTTCACCAATTGGGCGCGTGCGCCAGCGGCGATGAATCCACAACCATTGATCTGGATTACGGCGAATGACGTTTTCTAACACTTTCGTATAACGCGCCGTATTTGCCACTACATCATCTTTTTGGTTGCCTGTATTAATTGTTTCGAGCGACGGTTCAAAACACAACCGATGATTTTTTTGTTGCTCATCCCAAATAATATAGCCCGGCAAAACGACCGCGCCCGTGCGCATTGCCAATGTAGCGACACCCGCAGTCGTGCAAGCTGGAAGCCCAAAAAAATCCACGAACACGCCTTCTTCGCGCGCAGCATTTAAATCAGCGAGAATGCCAACGACGCCGCCGGTCTTCAATGTTTTCAGTACTTCGCGGATGCTTCCCTTTTTGTCAATACTGCGATTTCCAAAGCGCGAACGATTGGTTTCGGCAAGTTTTTCCACCAGCGGATTATCAACGCGCCGCGCCAAAAATGACATCGGGTATCCATAAACCGAGTGCGCAAACACAGACAATTCCCAAGCACCGATATGACCCGTCAATAAAATAACACCGCGCCCTTGTGCAACGGCGTAGTGATAATTTTCCAGCCCTTCGTACACGACTACGCGTTCGATATTTTGCCGATTTAGTTTGGGAAATTGCGTGGCCTCACCGAGCGAACGCCCTAAATTACGAAATACATTTTTTACGATTTTCTCGTGCGACTGCTCAGAGTTTTTTGGAAAAGCCAACCGCAAATTCGCCATTGCATGACGGCGCAAACGTCCCACAACAAGGCGCACAAGTGAACCTACGCCCTCGCCGAACTTGATCGCCAGCGAGCGCGGCAAAATGCCCAAGCCGCGAAAAATTATCCACGCGAGGCTAAATTCAATCCAGTTACGAAACGCATTGCGGCGCTTACGCGGAGCAGTGGTTTCCGTGTTGTAAGAGGAAATTGAGCTTTCCATGTTATTCACGCATTAGCAGGTTCGCATATCGAAAGGAGCCGTGTCAATTTTGCAAATCTTGCTACTTGCCAATTTCCTGAAGGCGGTTTCCAGTTAATTCTCATACGCTTGCACTTATTACTGAAATAAGAAAAATTATATTGAACTGCTCAGGCATCAATCGCGTATTGATGCTTGAGCGAAAAATTAACACTGTTCAGTTTAATATTCACGCTAATCGTGACAATCAAAAGGAAATGGTATGGCACCTGAAGCTATTTTCTCAGCCAGCAATTTAATAGCGATGCTGGGCTGGGTACTATTGATTTGTCTGCCGCGCTGGCGCTGGACGCTGCGAATTGTACAGTTCAGTATAATTCCGGTGTTGCTTGCACTAATTTATCTGTGGCTGCTTGCGGCGAATTTTTCACAAAGCGAAGGTGGTTTCGGTTCGCTGGCACAAGTTGCGCAATTGTTTCGCAACGAAAAATTATTACTCGCGGGCTGGGTGCATTATTTGGCGTTCGATTTATTTATCGGCAGTTGGGAGCTTAGCGATTCGCAGCAACACAACATCTCGCATTGGCTGATAATTCCCTGTTTGTTGCTGACATTTTTATTTGGCCCAATTGGCTTGCTACTTTATCTGGCAATCAGCTTTCCCAAACGAATCAATCAAAAATAGGAGCGCCGTTATGACTGCAATTACGACACACCTGCCATTTATCAAACCACAAAATTCGTTGGCAATTTTTTCCTACGGGATGATTTTGCTGGGGCTTCTTTTACTCTGCCTCATGGCATTCGATTCGCAGCAAATTCTCGGCATCAATCGCTGGATCAAGCCAACAAAATTCGCATTTTCCATCGCAGTTTTTGGGTTGACGATGAATTATTTCTTGTCATTTTTTGCGGACAATGCAAGGCTCATCAAAAGATTAGGGCAAAACTTTGCCGGGTTGATGCTCATCGAAATTTCGTTGATCGTGATGCAAGCCGCGCGCGGAACAACTTCGCATTTTAATATCACTACGATATTTGATGCAGCGGTTTTCCAAACGATGGGCGTAGCGATTCTCATCAACACAATTCTTGTTGGTTACTTAACGTGGCTCTTTTTCCGGCGCGAACTTGGCATTTCGCCCGCGCTGCTGTGGGCGATTCGATTAGGGCTAATCATTTTCATATTGGCTTCAATCGAAGGCGGGTTTATGGCTGCCTACAATAGCCACAGCGTAGGTAACGCCGACGGCGCAGTCGGGCTTCCTTTTTTAAATTGGAACCGCATCGGAGGCGATTTGCGCGTCGCACATTTTTTTGGCTTGCACGCAATTCAGGCACTTCCCTTCGCAGCGATTTGCGCTGAAAAATTACAGCAAAGATTTTCATCAATTTCGCCTGTCGTCGCAGTATTCGCTATCGGCGGCATTTGGTTTGCACTTACATTGGCAGTTTTTATTCAAGCAATTTTAGGGCTGCCACTATTGTAAAAATTCAGGCAAAAACAAGCTGCTGCATTAACACATATGCATATGAATATTTTGATTATCCTTGGACATCCAGGCACAGAAACTTTTTGCGAACAGTTAGCGCTCAGCTATCAGAAAGGCGCGGAGCAAGCGGGTGCGACGGTGAAGTTATTGAAGCTGAACGAACTGCAATTCGATTTGAATTTGCGCGGCGGATATAAAAAATCAATGCCGCTCGAACCGGATTTACAGCACGCGCAAGAACTGATTTCGGGGGCACAACATTTGGTTTTCGTTTATCCAAGTTGGTGGGGATTGATGCCTGCATTGCTGAAAGGATTTATTGATCGCACATTTTTGCCGGGCTTCGCGTTCAAATATCGCAAAGATTCTCCGATGTGGGACAAATTGTTAGCGGGACGTTCGGCACGATTGATTGTCACAATGGATGCGCCGCCGCTTTATTATTGGCTAATGCAAGGCGGCGGCGGACACCGTGCGATGAAAAATTCGATCCTGAAATTTTGCGGCATCAAGCCCGTAAAAATTACGAGCATTGGTTCAATCAAATCATCCACTGCACAAAAGCGCGAAAAATGGCTCGCCCAAGTGCGACAATTAGGCCTGCAACAAAGATAAGATTGCTGGATGAGATTCTGTGAGTAGCAACTTGACAGAGTTGATTTCATCAAGCTAAGATCACGTTTCAGTTAAGGGCCTGTAGCTCAGCTGGGAGAGCGCTGCGTTCGCAATGCAGAGGTCAGGAGTTCGATCCTCCTCAGGTCCACCAATCAAATCAATTACTTAGCGGCGGGCACTTGTTGCCCGCTTTCTTCATTCCAACGATTTTCCAACGATCTCGTCGTCAAAACTTTCGTGGGAGTATCAAAGAGCTGCTTGCTTTGTTCCCTAGCATCCGTTGCCCGTTTGGCAGCTTCAGCTAAGTGAACGTATTGCTGCGAAGTTCTGATGTCACCGTGACCCAGCTCCGCCGCAATTTGAAAAGCGTTCATCCCGCGCAGTGCTAACCGCGTGCCGCGTGTGTGTCGCAGCCCGTGCCAATCAATGCACTTGACGCCCGCCAGGTCAGCCGCTTTCTTGATTCCCTTTTTCGGATCGTAAAAACGGTCGCCAGTTTTTTGGTTGATAAAAACATACTCATCTGGTTGCTTATCGGCGCACAGCTTTTTTAGCTCTACGTAGACTTGCGGCTCCATAGCGACATAGCGCCACGTCCCTGTTTTCACAGCGTAAGTATGCAAAATGCCATTTTCAAAATCGCAGTGTGAAGCTTTCAGAGATAGAAACTCTTCACGCCGCAGCCCTGTGCCAATAGCGACGATCACCAGCGAGCGCAGATGCCCGCGTTCGTTCGTGAGAAACGGCATCACTTTGGCTTCTTCGTCTTCTGTCCAATACATCAGACGTGACGGCGGTTTCTTATGCCGCTTCACGCGAGCGCAAGGGTTCTCCGTCAAAATTTCTTCTGTGATCGCTACACTGAAGACCGAAGAAATAATTGAATGCTCACGGTTGAGCGTTCCTTTTGATCGTTGTTTATCGCCCTGAATTGGCACGGTCGCACGATGGTTCAAAAACTCGCGGACGTGCGTTGCTTTGAATTCATCAAGTCGCCACTGGGGATAGCGACCGACAAAATCTTGCAGCACTTCACGCTCGCGCACCGCATCAGCCTTATGTGAATCTGCGTAAGGCCAATAAGTTTTCGTGAGAAATTCTTCCATCGTGGGCGCTTTGTTTGCGAGACCGCGTTCGGCTTTTTTCAAAGCCAGACGTTCAGCTTGTTTGGTGGCGGCATAGGTATTTTCCTCTCCGACACCTTGATAAGAACGACTATTGTGGTCGAACTTGTAGAAGTAATAAGTCTGCGCTTTGCCAGACTTCAGTTTCTTTTTTCGTTTGTAGACTGCCATTCGTTTTCTCCGAATAGCCGCTTTTGCAAGTGGCGGTGAGTCTACGCAACTTTCTTCGTCTTGGTAAAGCGCAACACCGATGCCGACTTGGCAGCGGGTGCTTCTTCAACCGTTAGGTTGTCTGGATCGAAGCGCAGCAAACGAGAGCCAGGTAATCGCACCGCGCGCAATTTCTTTTGCTGCACCAGCGCATAAATTCGCTTCACGGAAATTTTGTATTGCTCAGATAACTCTTCGGGGGTTAGCAGATTCATAAATTATTATTAATTAGTTTGCGCCACTTGCTTTTGCTGCGCATTACGATTGCGGTCTTTTTCTGCCCAATCAGCTAAGCACGGTGTACAAACAGAATGCCGATGCCGTAGCGGCTTTTTACATTGGCGGCATAAGCCTTGGGCAACGCGTTGCGAACGCATTTGCTTGATTTGTAGATTCACTTTGTCTGCACACGAGCGACAATAGATTTTCGTACCATTTTCGCCGCGCGGACATTGGCACTCACGGCACAGACCGGCTTGCTCACGTTGTAAGCGCAGCGTCTTATGATAGTCACGCTTCAATTCCTTACATTTGTCACAGAGCCATTTCGTACTATTCGCGCCGCGCTCATTGCCGCATTTTGCGCACATTCCATAACGCTGACGCAGATAGCGCATTGTATTTTGATAGTTGTGACGACGTGGCAGCATGATTAATTCCTGCTGGGGTTTTGGGGTTTATTACGATCAAGCGGTAGGACTTGAATGCTGCCACCAGTGCTTTCAAATATATGACGCATTTCATCAACAAAAGCCTTTTTATCAATGACCTTTGTTACGTCGCCGCCGCTTAAATTAATCATTGCACAAGTGAATAAATAAACGTGCGCTGGCAGTCCCCACGCTTTTAAATTCGCAGCAACGACCTCAACTAATTCGGTTGGTTCCTGTGGCGCACGGGTCAAAAATGGGTTGCTCATATTTTGGTTCCTTTATTTTGATAGCCCGACTGGATGCTCAGCGCACCCAGTCAGGAAAAGGCTCTGCTTCCTCATGGCTCACCACTTGCACAATCAAAATCCCTTCAAATCAACTGTGCGCCAGGTGACGGCGCTTTGAGTTTTGAAGACCCCCTCGAACTATCGTCTGTTCATCAGTAACATCGCCATCGGATTCAAACAGCAATTCTTCAAGCGACTGCATATCCTGACTGACTTGAAAGAGTGATTTTTTCATTTTTCGTTTGACCTTTCTCAATAACAGATAAAGCAATGACACGATTGAGCACGACGCCTTCACGTGCGCTCAAATCAATTAAAACAGGCGAATGAGGATGAATTTTGTAGGCAACTGAGCGTGTACGAGTGCGCACACGCTTTTTATCGCCCATTGTGTAAACAACCTCAGTGCCAATCGGGAAACGCTGATTCCACACGTTGATTTGCGCCTGATCACGCAAAAGCCAAGGCTGAAGGAATCGGACACGCCCTTTAGTCAATTTACGTCGTCGTTTCATTGTTCGACCTCCCTTCAGATTAGGCGGTTTGTTCGACTTCAGATTTCCCTTTTCGGCTTTTGTTTGTGCTATCAAAAAGCAGCGGGCGTTGTAGCTCTTGCGGCGTCAGTGCGCGCGTACGCACAATTTCATTTGTATCTAGGCGAATCGTAAGACCTTGTTTTTTTACGTAGTCTTTCTCTTCCGTCACTTCGACATCACGAAATTCTGATTTTGTATTAATTTCTTCGGTCACGTCGTCGGCAACTTTTATGAGCGTAGTGAGCTGCGATTTGAAATTTTCCATCGCGTTCTTTTTCCCGGCCTCAACATCGGCAATCTGTTTGCGCAGATCCGCCAATTTTTCACCGCGTTCACGAATTTCTGTTTCAGTTAATTTGCAAGATAAACGTTCAGTCTTCATAAAACCTCCAAAGGGTGGGGCTGAAATTTGCGCCAACCTGCCACCGGACATTTGCGCGCGTGCGCTGCCCAAAGGTTGATTTCAGCCCCATAAAATCAGGCCGCCTGCGCTGTCTCGACTGCGTCGGGTGCAAATTCAGGTTGCAAAAAAGTACTGAGCCGCTCGATGAGTTTCACCTGTTGCACGCTATTCAATTGTTCAGGATTTGTGCCGACGATATGAACAACTGCGCCTTCGCTCTCCACCCACAAAACCGCGACAATTAAGCCTAAGATTTCCGCCTTGCGTGCGAGTGATCCAGCCCAATTGCCATTGCACCAACCAACGAAAACTGGCCACTTTAGGGCTTTCTCTAAAGACGCGTTTGCTGTACGTAATTTTTCGACTGTTGCAATTGTGGTTTCACAACCTAAGAGCGAAAACAGAAATGGCGCTGCCATATCCTTCGAGGTCGCGCGATTAATGCCGACGCTGGGCAATTGATTGCGCAGGCGTGTCGCCTCTGTCGTGCGCGGATCGGAATTGGGCAAATCGTCAGCGGTCGGATACGTATTCATCTCTTTGCTGGCGTCAGCAATGGGATCGGAAATGACTTCGGCTTCGATTACGGGTGGTGGTGGTAATTGTGTGGAAGTTTCGCCGCGTTGCAATTCGCGGGGCGGATGTGGCGGGTTAGGCGTTGGCGGCGGCTCCGGTTCAATCGCTTCAATTTCTTCAGGCGTGTAAATCGTCGCATTGACTGCGTCGGGAGCGAACCAGCGCAGGCCGTTACTAATACAGCGCGCGAACAACATATTGCGCGGAAACTTATCTAAATTTTTGACGCCAGCCTTGCGCGCATCCTCAATTGTGAAGCTGCTATTGCCAGCTTTTTCGCCGTTCTGGAAAAAATCAATCGAACAAATTTTTTCGTCATGCGCAATGACTTTGTAATTGTATTTGCCGCTGCGCTTGATCGCTTTTGCCATCGCGTTCGCGCCTAGTGTGATCTTGCCCTGAATGACGTGTAAGTCCGTCATTGACTCGAAAGGCGAAAAACCAAATTCCTGTCCCGCGATAATCTTGACGGCTGCTTGAGCCATCGCGCGCACGTCGCTAAACATTCCGCTTTGGTGAAATAACGTCGCGTATTTCTCAATTTCCTGCATTGAGAGCGATTGCCCCGCCGACGATGTTTTTGCTAATTGTAAATTTTCACTCATAAAAATTCTCGCTTTCTGTCTCGACAAATTCGCGTGCGTTCCATTCATCCACGGCTGGATTCAAGTTCGTTTCCCCTACGTGAAATATTCTTACTTCAGCAGGTTCGCGCAAATACCAGCGGGTCAAAACTACGCACAGTAAATAAGCGAGGATCATATTGAAAAAAAACACCACAGCAGCAATGCGCCGCTGCCAACGAAAAATAGTAAAAGGATTAATTCTAAAATTCGCTCATCGCTCATCAAGCGACCTGCCTTTCAGCTTGTCGTTCCAGGCGTTGAAATTCGCGCTGCACAAGAATCCCTGTGACACGATTCAATTTTTTTGTGAAGGTAATAATTTTGGCAGGGTTGAATTCAGCCTTGGCGTCTTTTAAGCGCGCTTCGATGATGCGTTTTTCAATCAGGAACCGCTGTGCGATTTGATCGAAGTACACGCCAGTCGTGATCGCTTCGGTCAAGCTCGTCACTGCTGCGAATTGGGCTGATGCGGTAATCGCGCATTCGGGGCCGAGGCCACGCGCAATGCTTTCAGGATCAGTAAGTGTCTGACCACATTTTTCACACGTCACAACGTTACTCTGCCTTTTGAATCGTAGTAAGTTCATATTTGCTCCTAATTGGTGTTTTGGGGGCGGAGCGGTTGCTTTTTCGGCAGTAGCGTTGTAGCTTACGCATATACATAGTTAAATGCGTTTTGCGGACTTGCTCCGCGCCCGAAGCCTGATTGCTTGTAACAATCAGGCTTTTGGTTTTTGGAGGGCAGGTGCGATTTAACAAACATACAGTGTCAACACACAGATGGCTCCGCGCGTGCGGGGCTATTTTTTCACCTGCCCATAACTGTCAAAGATCAAAGCGGCTGTCTCTCCAGCCTGTCCCCTATTTGCGTAACTGATGGTCTCAAGGGCATCAGCTTCCTCGCGTTTCTGAAGGCGTCAGATCGCCAACGCGATTGCAACTTAAAAAATCAGAGACCAGTCGCAGCGAGGCAGTCTACAAACGTATCACTGCGACTGGCTTGCCACACGTCGGTCCAGAGCGAGTGTTCCCTTCTCACTAAACCAACGCTTTCGGGGCTGCGGGCAAATCAATGTGCCATTGCTAATTCAACCAAACGTTTTGCCGCACGATGCCAGCACGGTTGTTTGCCGGATTGGTATGCTTTGCATTGGCACACGCCGTTGGCTTCGTACATCTGACCGGAAGCCGACAAAATCAACAGCGCGTGGCCGTCGTGATGGACATACGGATTTGTCACCAATTCCGTCGCTGCTCGGCGCACCGCATTCGCCCACCGTTTATTCCCACCACATTTGCTGATCGCTGCTGTTACCACTGTGTCGAGTACCGTTTGATTGATTTGCATATTGCCTCCGTTTTTCGAGTACGGAGACAGTATAAAGATTTTCTTTAGAAAACTCAAGAGATTCTTTAGTTAGATAGTAAAAAAATTTATGCAGCTAAGCTCAGCGGTTGTGTAATTTCAGAATAAGAAACGTCTAACGCTTTCAATAAAGCAGGAACATTTTCAGGGCGAGGGCGGTATTTACCTTTCTCCCACGCTGATAATTGCTGTTCAGTAAAGACCTTTCCAGCCGCTTCAACAATTTCTCTGAGTGTTCTATGCCCTCTCGCGTGCTTGAGTTTTTCAGGGTCAAGAATCAATATCGTGTCCATATTCCCCTTATATCGTGAATATCTTGAAAAAGTCAAGGATTTCTTTACTTGACTGCACAACAGGTTTAGGTATTCTTCTCAAGAAAATCTTTACAATAAGGTTAAAATGACTTTTGGCAATTGGTTAAAAGCGCAGCGTACAGCAAGAGGATTAACACAGGAAGGTTTAGCGCAAGCCGCAGAAAATGTTTGCACTGGCGCTTATATCAGCAATCTCGAACGAAATGCAGATATTGGCAAAGATGGAATGCCAAATCGTCCTAGTGAAGAAATCGTCGAAAAACTTGCTTTGGCTTTGAGTATTCCAGTTAATGTCGCGCGATTGAATGCAGGGTATGCAGCAAAAGGGCAAGGATTGAGCGATGGACAGCAAATGCTGGAATATTTCAACGGTCTTCCTGAGGCTGAGCGCGACATGTTGTTGACGACCGCTGAAGCGCTGTATCGGAAATATCACGCAAAGAACGACAACGTCGAAGGCTTTGACACCGTACCTGCATCTACGCATTCAGTAGCATTAGTAAAAGTTTTAGAAGAAAAATAAAAGCCGACAGAAATAACAAGTTTCTATCGGCTCCATCCATAGAAAGGTCTCTATGAACTTATCTGATGTTCATAAACTAACTCAAGAATTGCGCCGTGCGCAAGAAGTAATTAACGTCCTCGGTTTGGATCGCCCAAAGTCAGCTTTGCATTTTGATCGGCAAGCTTGGGGATTTGACGAAATCCGCCAACAACAAAAAGCAGTGGAGGCAACGAAACGTTTCGTCCAACACCAATGCCGTACATAGTGCGAAATGTATTTCCTCTGCCAAAACTAACCATAAACACTTAGCCAAAAATCAAAGGAATCAGCCAATGAAACAGATTCTCATTGCAGTTTTACTGCTTGGATTATTTGCGCCAACGTTGGAAGCATCTCAGCGCCGACGCGGGAGCCGTCGCAGCATCAGTGGCCTTTTTCGCTCGCATTCATCACGTCGCACTCATAGCACTTATCGCTCGTCTGGTAGTCGTGTCAGTTATAGCGGAGGGCGCGGGCGCGGCAATCATCCTTGTTCCGGTCGCAAAGGCGGCGTCGCTCGCTGTGCTGGCAAAAAGTTTGTTTGCAATGATGGAAGCATCAGCAAATCAAAGTATTCTTGTAGCTAAACCCATTCACTAAACTTAAAAAAATATGTTTATTACAGCTCGCCTGCCTTACTTAGGCACTGTTTGCGCTGGGCGCTCCGCGCCACTTGATTACTGGCCTATTGTCCGCTTTGAAGATGTTCACCTGTTTAGGCCGCCACGTCACGGCGAACGGTTGGCGATGTGTCGCGTCGTCGGAGACTCTCTCAAAGAAAACGGCATTTTAGAAGGCGATTACGTGATTTTCAGTCTAAAACCAGAAGCGCGGCAAGGCGATTTAGTAATTGCACAAACACCGTTTGGCTCAACGCTAAAATATTATTGGCCGACGACGGAAGGCGTTTGGTTGCGCGGCGATCCAAGTGGAAAGTATGACCAATTTTGGATTAGTGAAGACGTTCGCATCCAGGGCGTCGTCACAGAAACACGCCGCGTGATGTTGTAAAAATGATGGGCGTGAATCTGAAAGATTGTGCGCTGAAGTAAACAGACCCTGTTGTAAATTGAGTCGCAATTTACAACAGGGTCTTGTTGATTCCACTGATTAGATTTACGCCTGCGCCGAATAACGCGACACGCTCACACCTGACATTCGCGTCGAGCCATCCGCGCCGACGGTCATTTTATCAAATTTAATTTCTTCGACGCTCACACACTTCCCTGCTTCAACATTTGCAGTAGCGCCGAGCATTTGCAGAACCTGCATTGCTTGTGGCGGCAAAGTCAGCGGGTTGCGAAGTGCTGAGTGCTGAGTGTTGAGTGTTGAGTCTTGGTTTTTACCTTCCATTTTTTGATTTTCAGTTTCCGCTGGGCGTACGACGATCCCGCGAATTTCCGGCGCTTCCTGCGCTTGTTTGAGGGCTACAACTTCGGCTTCGACGTAGGTCGCGCGGCGGGCATTTCCTTCCTGTACATACTCAACCGTTAATTTTCCTTTGGCTGCCAGCCGTTGTAATTGCCGTTCGGTGCAACCTAAAAGTTTAAGTGCTTCATTGCGTGAAATGCGTTTTTGTTTCATTGGTTCCTTATGGAAAAGACACTGTTTGTTTGTTGCCTGCGAAAATAACTATAGACGACCAGCTACGTCAAGGGCGACGGTCAGCGACAGTCACCCCAGTCACCTTTGGTCATCCTTGCCCGTCAAAATTGCCATCTTGTATTGAATACTCTTTAACACTAGAATCTAAGTGTTCCCACTTTACTAACGCACGAGCGGCCTTATCCTCCCGCTCTGTTATTACGAATTAGAAAGCTCGTTAATGATAAGCATCAGCGTAGTCGTGCCCCTCAACGTATATCGCCGTGTGAATAATCCTGACTATAAACTTCTCAGACGAAAGCTGTTACAGATTCATCCAGCTCGTCGTCGTTTATTTTTTGCCATAATGCGTGGGCGCAAATGGACGGAGATCAATTGCCAGGAAGCGCTGGAAGAAGCGCGGCGTACCAAGCCCTCGAAGTGTGATGAGCAGCTTGGCTGGTATTCCGCTTATGGCGATCAAAAAAAATCAAAAAGGTAAACAGAAAGACGATCATACGCGAGCCGCAGTCCTGGCTGCCTTACTTGCAGGCCAGCGTGTTAGTGAAGTCGCCAGCGAATTCAAGCTCCCTCACTCAACTGTCAGTCGTTGGAAAAAATCACTCTCGCCTGACAAGTTGGACGAAGTTGGACGCAAAAAAGAGGAAGATTTCAATGGATTAATCGGCGCATACCTGAAAGAAACACTGACTACGCTCCGCGCACAAACGAAGTTTTTCCGCAATGAGACCTGGCTTAAAAAACAAACCGCTACCGAGCTTGCAGTGCTTCACGGGGTTCAGGCCGACAAAGCATTTTCGCTTCTCGAAGCCATTGAACGCGCCGCTGCAACAAAAGATGGCGCAGCTTAGTTTTTTGCATTACCTGCCGCTTGTGTCGCCGCCATCGTGGAGTTTCACTGCGCCGCATATCAAATTAATTGCAGAGCATTTGGACGCGGTGAAAGCGGCGCAAATTGATCGGCTGGCAATATTTCTGCCGCCGCGTCATTCCAAAACGGAAACGTCAACGGTGCGCTTCCCTGTTTTTTGGCTAGAAGATGATCCGACGGTTCGCTGCCTTATCACCGGCTATAACGAACGTGTCGCGCGTCGCTTTAGTCGCAAAGCTCGCACGATTGCCGAAAGTCGGTTTGCAATTGCGGCAGACAAAACAGGTGTGGACGAGTGGGAAACGACGGCGGGCGGCGGTGTTGTCGCACGCGGCGTCGGGACGCCGCCGACGGGTTTTGGTTTCGATTGTATTTTGATTGACGATCCGATCAAGAAACGCGATGAAGCCGAATCCGAAGTTTATCGCGACAAAGTTTGGGATTGGTACACCGACGATCTTTACACGCGGCTTGAGCCGGGCGGTCGCATTATTCTCACGCTAACGCGTTGGCATCACGACGATCTGGCGGCCCGCGCGATTGCTTCAGAACCAAACAAATGGACGATTCTGAAATTGCCGGCACTCGCAGAGGAAAACGATCCACTAGGGCGCGGCGTTGGTGAAGCGCTCTGGCCGGAACGATTTCCGCGTGAAGCATTGGAGCGCATTCGCACCATCCAAACGAAAGCCGACGGGCAATACTCATTTGAGTCGTTGTATCAACAGAATCCAACGCCGCGCGAAGGAGCTTTTTTCAAAGTTGGCAACATTACAATTTTGCCGACTGCGCCCGCGATGGTGCGGATATGTCGAGCGTGGGATTTGGCCGCGAGTGCAGGCAAAGGCGATTACACGGTAGGCGTAAAAATTGGTTTGGATAAAGAAGGGCGCTGGTGGATTTTAGATGTCAAACGCGGACAGTTTGCGACCGACGAACGCAATAGCCTACTACGGCAAACCGCTGTCATTGATGGGCGCCAATGCAAAGTTCGTTTAGCACAAGACCCAGGGCAGGCCGGCGTTGATCAGATTCGCCAATTGATTCGGCTTTTGTCTGGTTTCAGTGTAGTGAGCGAACGCGTTTCGGGCAGCAAGGAAATTCGCGCCGACGGATTGGCCGCACAAATTAATGCCGGAAATTTTTTGATGGTCGAAGCTGACTGGAATACTGCTTTCATTGAAGAATTGCGGCAGTTCCCCTCAGGCAAGCATGACGATCAGGTGGATGCCGCCGCCGATGCTTTCAATCAATTATCGCTGGGCGCTGATAAAACGCTCTTTACTTTTTGAGGATTCGTTTATGGCCATAACTTTACAACCAATCGAAATTGCCAACATTGCCGCGCTCGACATGGACGAAGCCACCATGCACACCTTTGAAAATTATTTTGATTATACCAAGCCAGTGTTGACGGTGGCATTGGAAGTGTTGCGCACGCGTCGGGTGCTCTATCAATATTACGTGAATTACTATGAAGGTGATCATCTGCAATTGTTTTCGACGACGAAATTCAACGAGGCGTTTGGCAATTTATTTCAAACACTAAGAGACAATTTAATGCCTCGCGTGGTTGAGGCCTTCAATGATCGGCTGATTGTGACAGGCTTCAATGTTGAGGAGGGCGAAGCGAACACCTCAGATAAAGTCTGGCGTTTATGGGAAGACAATCGGATGGATCAACGTGCGCCTGAAACGCATCAAGAGGCAATGCGCTGCGGCGATGCTTATGTGTTGGTGTGGCCTGATGCAGAAGGGCGTCCGCGCATCTATCCCCAGCGGGCTGATCTTTGCCTGGTTCGTTATTCAGAAGAAATTCCCGGTGATGTAATGTGGGGCGTCAAGCTATGGCACAACGATCAAAATTTTGTGCGCGCCAATGTTTACTATCCAGATCGGATCGAAAAGTACATCAGCCGCAACAAAGCCAAATATTACGACTTGACCCAACAGGCCAATTCATTCACGCAATTTCAAGCGCCTGGCGAGAGTTGGCCTATGGATAACCCATACGGACAAGTGCCAATCTTTCATTTCGCTAACAATTCTGGCCTCGGACAGTATGGCAACAGCGAATTGAAAAACCTGATTCCACTACAAGACGCGCTCAATAAGGCGTTGGCCGACATGCTTGTCGCAGAGGAATTCGGTGCCTATCAACAACGCTGGGCGACGGGCATCGAAGTTATGCGCGACGAAAAGGGCAAAGAAATTGCGCCCTTTAAGCCAGGCATTGATCGGCTCTGGGCGTCCGCGAGTGAAGAGGCAAAATTCGGCCAATTCGATGCTACACAATTGAAGCAATATTTGGATGTGCAAGATTCACTGCGCGCAGAAATCGCCCGCGTCTCTGGAGTACCGCTGCATTTTCTGATGATGAATCAAGGCAGTTTCCCTAGTGGCGAAGCGCTGCGCATTGCCGAAGCACCGCTGGTTTCCAAAGTGAAGAAAAAACAAACCGCGTGGGGCAACGTGTGGGAAAACGTAATGAAATTTGCCTTGTTAGTACAGGGCACAAGCGGCGATGCGATGTTGTCAACGCAATGGACGCCAGCCGCAAGTTACAGCGAAAGCGAAGAGCTGGCGAATTTGCTGGTGAAACAGCAGCTCGGCGTGAGCACGGAAAAATTATTGGAAGAAGCGGGCTATGGGCAAAAAGAAATTGACGAGATGATGCAGCAGAAGGCCGACGCTGCCACCGTCACAGCCAATGACGCGATCAATGCCTTCAATAAAGGTGACCTGACTGGAAACTAATGCCCGACACGCCTTACCAACTCGCGCAAAAATTTCGCGCACAATTGTTGCAGCGTGAGCAAACAGCCGCGCTGCAAATGCAGGCTGTTTACAAACTCGTGCAGGATCAACTCAGCCGCGACATCAATGCGCTACTTCAGGAAATGAAGCAGCGCAACGATGCGGGCAAGCCGATCACCCCTGTCGCCCTCTTGCGCTTGGCGCGTTATCGTTCGTTACAACAAGCGGCTGATCAGGAGCTGTCGCGCTTTGGCGCACAGGCGGGCGAGGTGTTGCGTTCGGCACAGTCTGAGGCATTAGAGATGGCGCTGGATGCGACAAAGCAAATCCTGCATTCTCAGAACCCGACATCTACCTTTTCAGGTCTGCCAACGCGGGCGATTGAAGTCTCTCGTGCGATGACATCCGACACGTCGCCCGTACGCAACATTTTCCGTGAACTGGTCACCGATCAAAAAATTCAATTCACTAACACTCTCATCAAAGCCACTGCTCTCGGCTGGCATCCCAATAAAACCGCTAAAGTGATGCGTGACACGCTGAACACACCGCTCGCGCGGTCGCTGACAGTCAGTCGCACAGAAACGCTCAGGGCATACCGTGAAGCATCCCGTATGGCATCGAAAGAGGCGGGTGTAATGGCGTGGCGTTGGACAGCCTCAAAATCCGTGCGGACGTGTTTGTCGTGTCTGGCGCTGGATGGTCGCCTCTTTGATGTTGATAAGCCCTTTCCGGCGCATCCGAACTGTCGCTGCGTGATGATCATGTTTGCGCCTGATATGCCGTTTCCGGCAATAGAATCAGGCAGCGATTGGTTTGAGCGACAACCTGACGAAGTGAAGCGACAAATGATGAGCAAGGTCGCGTTCGAGGCTTACCAAAAAGGTGAAATTGCATTGCAGGATTTTGTTGGCGTGAAGCGCAGCAAGGTTTGGGGTGAAATGCGATATGAGCGAAGCTATAACGACATCTTGCAAGCTGCTCAGAAACGAGCTACAAAAGCGGGAATGTTTCTCGGTATCCCACAAAATGTAACAGTCAAGTATGGGCAAGGCGCAGAGGCTTTCGCGCGCGAATTGCTTGGTAAACGGGTGGCAGATGCTGAGCTGGCGGCTTTAGCTGGGGCGCTGGATGGCGCAACGGTTGAAGTCAGCGCACATACGGATGGATTGTTTTTTAATGTCAAGCATCCTGACATTTTATTTCAGCAACGGCGACTGAGCAAAGATGAATTAGATCGTTTGTACGTTCGCAATCTTTACTTTGAAAAGCAGCAATGGGGGCAACCACTGACAGGATTGCGAGCCTTGTTGCGACAAATTGAATTTGGGCGACAGGTGGGCGTACGGTATTTAAGTGCCAGTGCCGCAGGTAAACCCGGCAAGGATAAACTCAATGGATTTTATACGTGGGCGCGTTATGGATTTGAGGCTGAATTGCCTGAGCATCGCCAGCGCTTGTTACCAAACGACATGTCTGACATCAAAACACTCAATGAGTTAATGCAACGTGGCGGCGCTCAATGGTGGGACACACACGGGATCGGCTTGGAAATGACTTTTGACTTGTCTCTCAACAGTAGTATGATAAAAACGTTGTTGCAGTATTTGGAATTTTTACGAAAGGAAAAGCGATGGCCGTGAAATTAGAATTTGTGACTGTTTTGAGCGAAGCAGAATTTTTGGAGCAGCAAGCCGCAGGCAAACTCAATCGGCAGCTTTCGTATCAAGAATACTTGCAGAGTTGTGAAGAGGCCGACAGGCTTGTCAGAACTCAACGCGCGGCGATGAATCCGAATGATCGCAAAATTCTGGAAGAGCGCGAAGCGGATTTCCAGCAACGCCGACAAAAGCAACCGCTCGCCGCCTAATGCCGACGTGAGACCTAAGACCACGCAAAAAAAGCCGCATCGTAGCTGATGCGGCTTTTTTGTTTTCCAGAGTTTAGAAAACCTCGCCTATAAAACTAACCAAATAAAGCCAGTTACTGAACCATTTCTGCAAGACGCATTTTGCTTGTGATAGGAAAGGCGCGTCTTAACGACAATTTTTTTGAAAACTGAGGACTATTTATGTCGGATGCAAACACTGCAAACACGCCGGACGCGGCGGAAAATAATACGGAAGCAGCCAGCAATACCGAAGCAAACACCTCCAACGAAGAAAAGACCATCTCCTTTACGCAAGAAGAAGTTAATCGCCTTATTGGCAAAGCTCGCAAAGAAGAGCAGCAAAAACTTGATAAACAAATCAAGGATGCACAACTGAGTGAGCAGCAACGCGCCGAACAGCGAGTCAAGGAGTTGGAAGCTGAAACCCGCACGCTCCGTGCTAAGGACGTTGTCGCGGTCGCCGCTGCAAAACTGGGTGTCAAAAACGCCAACGCGGTTTTCAAATTAGTCAAAGACAGCCTGGAATATGATGACAAAGGGGCTGTGACAAATTTGAAAGAAGCCTTGGCTGAAGCTAAAGAAATCGCACCGGAATTCTTTGGCAAGACGATATCTACAGGCAGCGCTGATGGTGGCTCTGGCAACAACGGCACACGTGAAGGCGGAATCAGCATGAACGATTTCATCCGCCGTTCCGCAGGCCGCTAATAGTTTGGGCGCGTCCTGTCGAATGGCTTAACCGCCGACAGGACAGTGTATGCCTTTCAATAATATTATTTCGCGCGCCGACGCACAGGCGCTTATTCCTGAAGACGTTTCCCGCGAAATCTGGAAAAACGTGCCGCAACAATCGGCGGCGCTGTCCAGCTTTCGCCAACGTCGGCTTTCCCGCAACCAACAACGCCTGCCTGTGTTGTCGGTACTTCCCCTGGCCTATTTCGTCAACGGTGACACGGGCCTCAAACAAACCACCGAAGTCAACTGGGATAACAAATACCTCAACGTCGAAGAAATCGCCTGCATCGTGCCAATCCCGGAAAACGTGCTGGATGATGCCGATTACGACATCTGGGGTGAAACCCGTCCGCTGATCGAAGAAGCTATTGGTCGCACACTTGATGCGGCAATTTTCTTCAGTATCAACAAGCCATCAAGCTGGCCGACAGCGATTGTTCCGGCTGCCATTGCAGCAGGCAACACGGTCGCTCTCGGCACTTCGACGACCGCGCAAGGCGGCATCGCCGGTGATTTTTCTGAACTCTTCGGCACCCTCGAAGACGACGGCTTTGATGCTGGCATGGTGGCGGCCAAACGCTCGCTCAAAAAATCTTTACGTAACGCCCGCGACACACAAGGTCAAAAACTAAGCGAAGCTGTGACGCGGATGATGGGGCAAGTGAGCGTGGATTCGATCTACGGTGTGGACGTCAAATATCCGATGCGAGGGCTCTGGCCAAACGGTGCTGGTTCAGCCCTCGCCATCGCAGGTGATGCGCAACACGGCATCATCGGCGTTCGCCAGGACATCAGCGTCAAGCTGTTAACCGAAGCCACGATTGTGGACAACGCAGGGGCCATTGTGTACGCCCTGGCCCAACAAGATATGGTCGCGCTGCGCGTCGTGTTCCGCGTCGCCTGGCAGGTGCCCAATCCGATTAGCTACGACAAACCAACCGAATCAGAACGCTATCCGTTTGCGGTTCTGACCAGCTAATTCTTGCTTCTTTTGTTACTGACTTGCCTGGGGGGGGATTGGCTTCGTGGGGCCATTCCCTCCACCTCTTTTTCATCTCTGACCCTTATGGCTACTCAAACAATTCAAGTCCTCAATGCGAATCTGCCGGTTGTCCAAGGCATCCCCTTTAAACCGTCCGACAATTTACTTAGCAAAACAAACCTGCGCGTCAAAGACCCATCAGGAGCGGTCATTGCAGATAGCTCCGCGTTTGAGGTGCTTATTCGGCAATATGGGTTGAAGACCGATACGTCAAAACCGATCTGGAACGCTTTAGTGGGTTTCAAACCCACAACCGCAGGCACTTATACCATTGACGATAGCGGCGCGGCCTTTACGCCTGCGCCACTCACCGTAACTAATGGCAGCAGCGACATCCGTGTCCAGGCGGGCGGGGTAGATGTCACGATCAACAAGACCTCGAATGATTTAATTTCATCTTTCAAAGTCGGGGCGACTGAACAGCTACACGCGACGAACCGACCACGCTTGCGTGTGCCAGTGACAGTGTATGCAGGTCGCTCGAAAGTTTCCGCGCGCGCGGCGTCCGGGCAAAATCAAGTTGTTGTGGAGGACGGCGCTGCATTTACAGTTGGGCAACAAATCAAATTTTATTTCACGTCCACAGTGTCGGTGTATTACCCAAGCGACAGCTCAGGCCATCCTGTCATTGTCACGCCTGACCGCTATGGCGCTTACATTGTGTCAGAAACACCTGACCGACGTTTTGTCGTTAATCGCTCCGGCACGCCCAACTATGTCACGGCGGATTGGATTGACCCGACAAGCAGTAATGGTCAAATTTTCCTAGTCAACCCTGCGCCCAGCACTGCGCCGACAGCCGGGCAGACAGTCGAAGACCGCGACCTGCTCGACGATTTTACAGCCAATGGTTCGTACACAATCACAGCTATCAGCGGCAATACCATCACGCTGAATCGCAATCTACCACTTGAGATTTTACCTTTCACAACAATGGAGCTCGCCAGTGGCGCGACTTCGACGAATACGACCGCTGATTTCACGCCGACCGCGACAATCGTGGAGCGACAATTAGATCAGCACGTCGTGGTGCGTCAGCGCGGCTATTTCAAGTCCGGGGCAACGACGTTGTTTCCCTCGCTTGAAGTGACGGTGCGTTATTCCTTTTACAAAGATTCGCCCTTCATCAAAGTCGAACCGCGCTTGCGCAATTACAGTGCGAATAATGCAGTCAGTGCGTTGGATGCGACTTTTGATCAGCTCTATTTTATTTTCCCCACGGCGACGGCAGGCAGCGGTACGGATTTAGTGACCACGAATGCGCAAGCCACGTCGCGCGATCAGGCCAATACGACGACCGGCACAATTGCGGCAGGTACATTCAAATTGTCCGTGCCAAAATTCAGCGCGTATTTTCCGAAGGGATTGAACGGCGACGCGGCTGGCCTGCGCTTTGATATTTTCCCGAACACCGGGACCCCTAACGTCTTCCCGCGCGACCGCGCAGCGCGTGCCATTTTCTTTGTCGGGCAAAATGCCGACACAGCAGCCGACGGCATTGGCTTCAAACCGAATGCTAGGCTAAATGCCGCGCACGTGGTGGCAACGGGTTTATATCGCTTGGTGAATTCCGTCAAACCGTCATCGGCTTACACCGCCGCACAATTAGGTGGTGACACGGAACTTGCACAAGCGGCCAACACAGCAGAAAAATTGCTTAGTGTTGCCCACGATTTGACGGCGGCTGAAGCTTATCCGGGCGGCTCTCGTCCGGCAGCGACAATTCGTGAATTTCGCAATGCCGCAGAGTACTATCCGAGCTATGGTTGGAATTCCTTCGGCATTATTCCCTGGGCAGATAATCAACGCACCTATAACCATTACGACACGCAGCTCCACTTGCTGACGGACTGGTTGCGCGGTGCGCCTAATAGCGGTTTTGAACGCGGCGCTGAATGTGCGATGCAGATGGCTGATTTTGGCACTTTCCAGAGTCGTTTTCTGCTCAACAACTCTCAGTACGTCCAATATCAGGGCGTCAATTTTTACGAGAACGACAATCGTCGCTCTGACCCGGCAGACGGGCGTCCGGTCGGGTTCCCTTCGCACGACTGGTTAGGTGGTTTATGGACGTGGTGGGCGCTGACGGGCGATGAAGCAACGCACGAATCCGTGCTGATGAATTTGCAAAGTGTTGATCAAACCGGTGCGACCGTGCCGGGGCGACTGCGGCTGTATGACTGGGGGCCAGCGGGCAGCGGCAGTTATCCAGGCGCGTGGTACGGCAACACAACCGCGGGCGGTAGCAGCGACATCTTTGAAGGCAATGATGGTTCGCGCTGGGTTGGTTGGGCCATCCTGAATTTGATTGATTCATACCGCTTTCATGGTGATCCAACTGATTTAGCGAAAGCTGCACAATATATTTCGTGTTTTACAGCGGGCGAAATTGCACAGGGAAATAAGGGCTATTACATGGCTTCGTCCATGTCGAGCGCAGACCCCACACCCACGCCGATTGATAACGCACCAGGCAGTTTTATCTGGCCCGGTTACGACATGCTGGGAATTATTGAATACTGGCGTATCACCGGCAATGCTGGCGTGCAATCGTTCTTACTTCGCGTGGCAGATCATTTGATGAAAGGTGATGCCACGGCATCCACTCGGACCGCAAACGCATTATTGCAAGGCGGCGACGTGTGGACAGAGAACGGAGGTAAGTACCGGCCTGTGGATGCGATTTATCGTTTTTGGCAAGGCGCAGAAACGACTTTTCAAAGTGCGAGCGCAGGAACAATCACGCTTGGCAACGGCAGTAAAATTTTAGGGCCGGGGCCGTCAACCGATGGCGTTGGTTATCTCATCATCAGTGATGGAGTAAACCGCGAAGTTTGCAGTTACACGTCACGCACGGGCAATGTTTGTTCCGGCGTCACACGTGGCCTTTTCGGCACAACGCAGCGCTCGTGGGCGGCTGGCACACCTTGCGGACCCGGCGCCTTTACTGATGGCTTTGGCGGGCAACGTCCCACCGGTACGCTGGCTGATATTTTCCTGCCATTGCTTTCGACGTGTGCAAGAATTTCAGGTCGCTCCGATCTCGCGGCGATGGCAAAGCGAATTTTCAAAGACATCGGGCTTTATCGCGGTGTCACGGGGCCCTTCATTGATCTGTCTGTTGCCACCAATCGCGTGTATTCAAATTTCCGCGCGTGGGGCGCAGGTGGCAGCTCAAACAAAACCTTTGGGCAAACAGCGTTTGCAATCAGCCAATACTTCGGCGATGTGCTCAATAATCCTGTGCCTGTCTTGACTTCCCTTTCACCGACGTCAGCTACAGCAGGCGCGTCGGGTGCCACAGTGTCAGTGGTCGGCTCTGGCTTCCTCGCATCCTCGGTTGTCAAAGCTAACGGCGTCGCGCGTGTCACAACCTTTGTTGATGCCACACATTTGATTGTGGATTTGACCAGTGGCGATTTAGCGAGTGCCGGAACGGTCGCCATTACAGTTGAGAATCCAGCTCCGGGCGGAGGCACTTCCAACACTTTAAATTTCACTGTTTCTGGAGCCAGCAATCCGGCTCCGACCGTTAGTTCAATTTCTCCCACTGGAGCTATCGCTGGCGGAGCGCAATTCACGCTCACAATCAATGGTGCGAATTTCGACAGCGATGCGGTCGTCAAATGGAATGGCGGCAACTTGGCAACTACGTTTGTTGGCACAACGCAATTGACAGCCATTGTGCCAGGCACATTGATCCAGACTGCCGGAACTGCGGCGATCACCGTGCGCAATCTTGCCGACGGCGTCGAAACGTTGCCTGTAACTTTCACGATTTCGGCTGCGCCAAATCCAGCGCCGACGCTTGCCAGTATCGCGCCGAGTGTGGTGACAGTGAATGCTGCCCAATTTACTATGACAGTGACTGGAACCAATTTTGTTAATGGTTCGGTCGTCAAATGGGGAGCGCAAAACCTGACGACAACTTACGTGTCACCAACACAATTGACAGCTATTATTCCGGGGTCGTTATTAACCGCAGCCGGAACAGTCAATGTCACGGTGTTTACGCCCGCGCCCGGTGGCGGCACGACGTCGGCTCAAACCTTCAGCATCAATCCGGCTCCACAGCAACCAACGATCAGCACTGTATTGCCAGCATCGTTCGTTCAAAATAGCGCCAACGTGCCACTAAGCATCAACGGTGCAAACTTGACTAATGCCACTGTTACGTTCAAAGGAACGACACTGACGAAGACCAGTAATACTGCCGGACAAATCGTTGCCACCGTGCCTTCTACCCTGTTGACGCTAATGGGAACCTTCGCGCTGGTAGTAACTACAGCAAACGGCTCCGTCTCTCGCAATTTAACGGTCAATGCACCTGCCGGGCCGAATCCAGGTTACATCGGTGTGCAAACTGATCAGGCGGGCAATGACGCGTACACGGTGCCTGTCGTCGCGCCAAACACACAGATCACTGATGCCGACGGTATTGCCATCGGCACAGCGACCGACACCGCTCCTAACTCAACCTATGACATTCCACAAGCGGCTCCGTCCACGGCTCCGCCCGCAGATGTCGGCTACGTCGGGACGCAAGTTGATCCGGTCGGCAATGAGCCGTACACAGCGAACGGAGTGTAAGGATGACCAGGGAGCAAGCCCTCGCAAAATTACAGGTCTATGCGCAATGGCAAGTGCATCCGCGTCTCACCTTGGATGAGTTGAATGTGTGTTTAGACGACGCGCAGCGCACGGCAGAAAGCTGGGATTTGAATCAGGCCGCACGCGATGCCTGGCTGCTGAAAGCGGGCAAGGCTACCGATCACCATACATCAACGATTGCAGGCCGACGCTTTGAAGCAAACCAGGTGAACGCGAACTGCCTGGCGCAGGCAAAAGTTTATGGCAAACGAATTCTTGGCACGATCCCGATTGCAGCGGAGACCGAGTGAAAAGCTTTTACGAAAGTTTGGGGATTTTGTATTGCGAGACGCTGGATCGGGAGCGCAAAGCCACGTACGGCAGCGAAGCGATTTTGCGATTAGTGCTTTTTGAAAATCGTGAATACGTCATCAAGCAAACACTGACAACGGCGTGGCTGGTGCGACGCGACGGACATGACAAGCACGCCGCAGAAAAGTGGGCGCTCGAATTGTCAGCCAAGAGCGGCGTGGACTTGGACTGGCTCAATGCAGCGGTCGTCTTTGATGTTGTCGCTGGTGAGAATGTTTTCCGGTTCAAAAAAGCCGAAAACAGCAAACCGCTCGAAGCTGGCCTTGTGTATCTGATTAAGCTGCAACCAACAGGAGAAAACGTTGCCTTATAAAGTCGAACTTAATGAAAAAGTTTTTGAGCAAGCTATTGCCGATGGTGTCCATCCGGTAATTCGTTCGTTCGTACTGGATTTGCGCAACCGGATACTCGTTTCGTTTCAAGAGCCAAAAACAGGCCGTGAATACAAACGCGGCGGGAAAATTCATCGCGCGTCAGCGCCAGGTGAAGCGCCAGCGGTGGATTCGGGTCATTTGCAAAACTCGATACAGCCCGATTTCCCGACGCGCTTGAAAGGCGTGCTGACTATCGGTTCGGAAACAGGAATTTTGTTAGAACTGGGAACGAACGCAATCGCGCCTCGCCCGTTTGTTTTCCCAGCCATTCAAGGCGCACTGGAGCAATTCTCATGACTCTTTCCCGTTTACTTGGAATTTTGTCGCTCATTTCGGGCTTGTTGATGATGCTCGGCACGTCTCTCCAAATGATTAAACCAACTTGGGCTGCCTATGCAATTGGTATCGCACTGGCAATCAACGCATTCACAGAGCGCGTACAGGGCGGCAAATCGAAAGTCGAAGACGCTGACACGATGCGTTTCCCAAAGGAGTAATGATGGGCTGGCTGGACAAACTCAAACAAGTTGCGCAGCCCACCGCCAAAATTGTCGGAGCTGTCGCGCCTGGCACTGTCGGCAACGTTGCCAAAATTGTTGATCGGGTGATCGCCGATCCCGCTGATCCCAATAACGAAAGCGCACTCCGTTTTATGGCTGAGGAAATTGTGCAATTGAAAATGCGCGTGGCGCATCTGGAGCAGTTTCGTAAATGACGCCTTCGGACAAACAAATTCGGGAAGGTATTACCAGCCTAATTCAAGCGGCGGCTCCGCTCAGTGTAGCTTTTCCGCGTTGGATTCTCGGTTATGTTCCGGCTGATTGGCCAGGGCTATTGCGCTCGCCTGCTGATGATAAGCGCACACACGGGTGGGTTACTACGCAACGCGGCGACGATGGCACAAAGAAAGGTCAGAGCTGCACGAATCGTGATTACACCTATGCCGTATGGGGCTTTTATTTTTACGAGACTGGTAGCGACAGCTTGAATTCTGAAGATTTATTCAGTGCCGAACGTGAGGCAGTTGTCAAAACGCTCGACGATGACTTGCCACTGTTATTGCCGCAGCTTTCGATCATTACGCCGATTTCTTTTCAGTATGACCTTTATGGCTTCGGTGGTGAGCTTGTACACGTCGCACAAGGGCGACTGGTCGTGCGACCTTGCTGCTGATTTTTTCTTGAGGACTTTATATGGCTGAATTTCTTTCTAATGATGTTGAGGTAGCGCTCTCAAAAGCACCGGAATCTGCGCTCAACACGCAATACACCACCATCGCCGATTTTCAACGGATGCTTGTTGCACAGCCGTTTTTCATCTTACCTCGACCAGAGAAAGTCACCGACGAGGGACGACCAGGTAACGGACACGATTTTGCGACACGTGTTTGTAATACCTACTGGACGCAGCCGCAAGTCTCTGTCGAAGACGAAATTGATTTTGACCTTTCGGCAAAAGCTTTTCGTCGTGCGCTCGGTAGCCCTGTCACGTTTGCCAGCGTCAGCTCGCTATTCTCAAAAAGCTTCAAGATGTTGGCAGTTGCGTCAGGCCGACAGCTTCCCTCTTCCGACATCATCACGCGCCTCGGCGGAGCTGATTTCAATTTGGGCGGAATGGTCGTTGAGAAATGGCGGATGTTTCAAAACCGCGCGGATCGTCCACGTTGGGCAGCCGATTTTATCGGTACAGGGAAATTTCTCAAACCTGCGCCGACAGGTGTATTGACTGTGCCGACATACGTTTGCCCTAGTGGCTCGAACGTGTTGATTCAGTGGACTGATAGCGGCGGTGTCAGAAATATCACTGGTTCTGGTTGCAAGGTTTTGTCGTGGAGTGTCGAGGTTAATAACGCGCTCAAACAAAATGATCGTTGCTCCGGCGATCCCACGCAAGTTGCTGATGCAAGCTGCGCGGATCAAGCTGCTGCATACGTGCGCACCTTATTGCGTTCGACACGCACAGTGACAGCACAGATCGTCATCAAATTAGATTCGACTTTACCAGAGTGGATTCAGATGACCTGCAACGAATTGCTGTCAGATGTGATCTTCCGCGTCGGTGCGACCGCAGCGGGACTCGCTGCGACCGACACGATGCAAGAGGCTGTGTTGCCCTTCGCGCGCATTGACTCTATTGAGCCAGGCGACGATGACGGCGATGCGACCCTGACGCTGAACTTGAAAGCGTATTGGGATGCAGTGAATGGCACGGCAATCTCTGGTCGCTTGATCTCGGCGGCGAATACGCCTTGGGGTTGATCTTTCAAACAATGGCTCCCCTCACCATTGCCCTGTTGATGAGGTCAAAAATGGAACAACAAAACATGAGGTCTCCAATTCTGGACGTACTCGGCTTCGCGTCGTTGCTGGTTTCATTACCTTGGTTCTATTGGCTGACGGCGGGTGAGCCATTCGCACGAATGTTGGGCAGCTATGGGGCTGGCGTTATCGTCGTCTGGCGCGTCGCGGTCTTAATCCGACGGGCATTCGTGCGCTGGAACGAGAAACGCAAAAAACCAAAGGCACTCAAGCAATGATCGAAGCACTTTTAATTCGCGCCGCCGCCGTCGCACTTATTGCCTACGTGGTTACGCGCAAGGATTGCCCCTTTAGTGTGTGCCTAAAATTGCGCAACCAGTTTCCTTCGTTCAAACCGCTGCATTGCTCACTGTGCGCGGCCTTCTGGCTGGCGTGCTTATTCTCCTTTGTTCCGGCGATCTATCTGCAACCTTTAGCGGTCGCAGGTGTCGCCGTTTTTCTCATTAGCTTTTTTGTTTTGTTATGAGTGAACCAATCGAAAAACCACAACCCGAAAAAATTCCGGTGGAAAAAGAACTAACTGATGCCGAGCGTATTGCCCGGCGCAAAGCTGGCTTGAAAGCCGCTGGCCTGCCTGACGACATGCCAGGTCATAACGACAAGGGCGAACCAATCAAGCAATAGCATGGCGATCCCTGAAATTCATCTTTATACGCCAGCGCAAGCCAATTTGGTCATCCAGCAAGGCACGACCAAAACCGTGCCGCTGTGTCGGTGGCTACCGGGCGGCACGACGCCGTACGTGTGGCAGTCGGGTGACAGCGCGAAGTTGCAAATCAGGGATCGGCGCATCACGCAAGGCGGCATTGTGCTGGCGGAGTTTGCCACGACAGGAACGACACCGGATTTGTTTTTTGATCCGTCGGACAACTTTTTGAAATGGCGCTTGCGCAAGACCGTGTCGGCGGCTTGGACGTGGGCGACAGCTTATTACGAGTTAGATGCTAGGTTTGCGAATGGTGATGAACTAACACTGATGGCGGGGCAAATTCGTTTAGCGCAACAAGTGAGTGACTAAATGGCAGGCGAAGCAAAAGTACAAATCACTTCGACGCAAATTGGCAAAGTTGAAATCCCCAGCGGTGATTTGGTTGCGGTTGGTGAACAGCAAATTTCAGTTGTCACGGTTGGGCAACAGGGGCCGCCTGGTGCTGATGGCGCTGCTGCCGCAAGCCTTGCACATGTTTTCGTACAAGCGACGCCTTCAACGCTTTGGATCATTAATCACAATTTAGGTTTCAAGCCTGACGTTTCAGTTAGCGACACAACAGGCTCAATCGTTCGCGCGGAAGTACAAAATCCGTCATTGAACCAAACAAGAATTTATTTTGTCCTATCACTTGCAGGTGAAGCGAGGCTTTCATAATGGCAGAGAAACAATTTTCAGATTTAGATTTTCAAAACGCGGCGCGGATTACAAACTTACCATCAGGTGTAGCAACCGGACAGCCTGTCACTTACGAACAATTGAATGCCGTAATTGAAGGGTTAGCGTGGAAAGATGATGTGCGAATTGCGACGCAATCAAATATCAATTTAGTTTCGCCTGGGTTTGTCGTTCACGACGGCGTAACGCTCAATATTGGCGACAGAGTTTTAGTCAGGAATCAAACAACGCAGAGTGAAAATGGTATTTATATTTACAACACTTCCTCTACCGCAATGGTGCGCGCATTAGATGCGAATGCTGCAAACGAGCTTTTGCAGGCTACAGTCCCCGTCAACGAGGGGACTGATGGCGGGAAAGCTTTTCGGCAAACGGCGGTCAATATCACGCTTGGAACGACTGCTTTAGTTTTCGTGCAATTTGGCGTTGTAGCAGGACAGGCAACAGAAACAGCGACGGGAATCGCAGAGCTTGCGACGCAAGCGGAAACGGATGCAGGCACGGATGATCTGCGCATTGTGACGCCGCTCAAATTGTCGAACTGGTCAAATCGTAAACGCAGGACTTCAATCGCCTTCGGGGATGGTTCGACACAGTACGATTTAACTCACAATTTCGGGACTAATGACGTGCTGGTTATTTTTCGTGAATCAATTTCGGGAACTGTTGCCAATGTGGAATGGAAGCCGCTAAGTACGAACACGATCCGCGTGAATACTAGCGTGGGCGTGTCAAGCAACGGGTTGACGGCTGTAATTTTGGCGTAATTTTTATGGCTGAAAAAGTTTGGTCAAATTTAGATTTTCAAAGCGCGTCACGGATAACGAACCTACCCGCAGCGTCTAGTGCAACTGAGCCTTTGCGCAGAGATGACGCCATTACGCGACTGCAAACAACTGCGTTGAGCGCGACGACTCCCGCCGCAGGGGACTCTATTGCGTTGATCAGTGGAGTTTGGACACCAACACAGCGTCCGCAGGGTTTGGTTGATTACATCAACGCACTTGGTATCCCGTTTATCGAAAACGGTTTTGGTTATCTAAAGAACAACACAAATTTCACTACAATGACCTTTGATCCTACTGAGCTGAAAGACGGGTTCGGGAGTTTCAAATCAAACACAATCAACGCCTATCAAGCACCACAACTTGCACAAAAATTAGCCGTAGACACTTCCCAATCTTTGCAGCTCCGACTTTTTATGAAAGCCGGAAATGCCAGCGGGACGGAATATAATGGCGCAAATATTACTTACGCAGGTCTGATTCCTTACGATTCAGATGGAATTGTAATTACACCCCGCAACTATACAAAATTTATAGGCTCAACGGATACAACACTCGCAGCGGCGTTAAATCCGGGTGACACAACTATCACCCTCACCAACGCGACAGGATGGGCTAATGCCTCGGAGCCAAATTATCAGCACCAATTTTGTTGGTATCCGTACACGAATTCTAGCGGGTTCACCTATCCTGATTATAGCTACACAAGAAATCTGTCAGGGGTGGGGATGTGGGCAAGTGGGGGAATTTCAGGCAACGTGATTACGCTCACCTCGCCTTGGGCAGGGGCTGCCCTCGCATCGGGGACAAAGGTACGAAATGTGACAGATGGCGGGACTTATCTGTATACGATTGCAGCGGGGGTTAGCGTTCCAAACGCGTGGACACAATATCAGGGAACTATCTCAGGGGTGAACAGTGCAACGGAACAACTTGATACAAAGTACCGCCCAGGTACGGCCTATTTAGGGTTCATTTTTCTTTTTAATTATCACGGAGGGGCAGACAACCGTATGCGGGTTTCAGCTTTTTCTGCGAGGTACGTTTAATGCCTAAAATTATAGCCGAATTCGGCAAAGAGTTACTCAACTTTGAGCTTGATGACGAAAAATTCCCTTTTGTGCTTGAGTCTTTTGCACACACATATGGGAATCAGTATGGATGGACAGAAACAGTTTTGCGCCCCGACCCGAGCAGGAAAGCAGGCGAATTAATTGAAATTCCGAACCCTGAAACGATGTTTGCTTTTTGGCTACGCGTTCTCAAAACCTGGTCAGTCGAAGTTGTTCTTGAGAGTGCCCAGCTAGAAATTGACAAACAAAAAGAACGTGAAAAAGCCGCAATTGTTTTTGAAATTTGACAATTACGCAATATCAGATTTTCGATAAAAATTTGATATTGCGTAGTGTGTAGTTTGATTTTTAATTTTATGACTGAAGAACAAGAACCAACCGAAGAGCCAACCGAGCAGCACTACATCCAACGCCGGATGGAGGCGCTGCGCCGAATGGGACTTCGCAATGATATGGAAGGAGAATTTAACGATGATGGAAGCCGGAACCCTGACTACATCCCTGATCCCAACCGACAACGCGGCGGTGGCTGCGGCGGCTGTGGCAGCAAGCAATGAAGCATTCAAACTTTTCCCGCTAGATCAACAGCAATTTGAAATCAGCATTAATGTGCGACCGGGGGCCGATAAGCCTTTGTTTGTAACGCACGTGCTGCGTCGCCCGACTGAGGCCGAATTAATTGAGCGCGATCAGGCGCATGTGATTGAAACAGTCCTCAGTAACAAAGGCGAATATTCCCTGCCTGAAAACAATGACGCGCCTGATTTGGCGCTCTGGCAAAAGATCGCCCTGGCAGTCGTCGGCTACAAGCTGGCCGATGGACGCCCGGCAACCGAACCGCGCAGCGTCACCGCTGAGCTTATGCAGAAAATTCCGGCCTCTCATAAGCTCGCGGCGCTGAGCGGTCTCTATGCGTCCGAATGTGAAATCGTCGCCGAAGATGACGCCTTCGATTTGGAAAATGAAACACTGCGCATCAAGCAAAGTCTCGGCACAAAGGACAAGCCGGATTTCGTGATTGAGCATGTGTTGCGTGTGCCGACCGAAAGCGAACGCACAAAGTTTTTGCGCAATCGCCAGACGCGCAAAACTATCGGCGTCAAAAAAGGCGCCAAAGTTTCCGTCACGGAAAATCTGAAAACTTACATTGATTTTTATAACGATCATTTTGTGTTGATAAATGGCGTGAGTTTTACCCAAACGCTGATTGATTCACAGCGGCAAGTTTTGCTCGCAGCCATTGATGCGCAATACAAGCGTCAGGTGGTCGAATGCCTGATGAAGTCTTACGAGGCCGCCTTACAGGACTGAGCGGTGAGCTGGCGGATTACTTCATTAACCAGCTCGCCATCCAGCGTGAATTAAAAGGCCAGACGTGTCCGGGCGAAGAAATCTGCGCAACCAGTGGCCCCTTGCTCAGATACCGAGGCACACCCATCGAACAGGTTTGTGGTGGATGTAATTTGCGGCACACCAAGGAAAATAACGGGCCGCAAAATTTGGCGTACGCAATCAACACGGCACTGGATCTGGACGAGGTAAAACAGGCGGGAGCCGTGTTTTCGTATCCAGAAAGTTTGTCGGCTTATGAATGGGCTTGCGTGCGCGGCCTGCAACGTGCCAGAGCCAAAGACGAGCAAGCACAACAGGCCAAACAACGCGAGAAAGAAAATAACCAAGTCGCGCAAAATCGTCTGCGCAGCATGAGGTAATGTAATGGCAGCACCGATCAAAATTGTAGTCGAACTTGATCCTAAGGATGTGGGTCAAGCTGGGCGCAAAATTAAATCCGCGTTGGATCGGGAGCTGAACGCTGGCACGGACACAGCGGGCGCGGCAGGCCAGAAAATTGGCAATGCGCTTTTTTCCAACGTCAAAGTAAACCTCGAAAAAATCGGCCCACTCGCCAAACAAACCGGCACAGCGTTGACCGCCGGAGTAACACTACCAATTTTAGGAATCGGCGCAGCCGCCATCAAAATCGGTTTTGACTTTGAAAAGTCAATGAATGAACTTGTGGCGGCCACTAAGCCAACCAATGAACAACTCGCACGTGCGACAGCCTTAGCCAAACAATTAGGCAACGACCTCAGTCTTCCGGCAATTTCCGCCAACGACGCAGCGGCGGCAATGACAACGCTTGCGAAAGCTGGATTGACGTTGGATCAATCTATGCAGGCGGTGAAAGGCTCGTTGCAATTGGCGACCGCAGCAGGTATTGATTCCGCCAAAGCAGCCGAGATTCAAGCCGACGCGATCAATACGTTCAAGTTATCGGCTGCTGATGCCGGACGCGTCGCTGATCTGCTGTCGGCGTCGGCCAATTCCACCAGCGGCGAAATCACTGACGTTGCCGCCGCTTTGAAACAAGCAGGCGCGGCAGCATCTTTATTGAATATTCCAATTGAAGAAACTGTGACGGCTCTTGGTTTATTAGCACAAGCTGGTGTGCGCGGCAGCGACGCAGGGACATCTTTAAAAACGGCGCTCGTGCAACTCGCCAGCCCAAGCAGCGCAGCGCAGAAAACGATGACGAGTCTTGGGCTAAGCTTTTTTGATGCGCAAGGTAAATTGAAACCTTTGCGCGAACTCGTCGCGGACTATACAAAGAAAACTGCTGATCTAACCGACCAACAAAAAATTGAAACTGCCACAACGCTGGCCGGAACGGATGGATTTAGAACCTTAGCTTTGGTTTTAGGAGCGGGGACTGAGGCTTACGACAAAATCAAAAAGGCGACGACCGAAGCAGGCGCAGCGCAACAGCTCGCGGCAGCCAAAGCGCAGGGCGGCATCGGCGCTTATGAGGCTTTTAAATCCAGTTTGGAAACGCTCGGCCTGACGATCTTTGACATCGTCAAAGGGCCGCTGATTGCGCTGCTGCAAATTTTGAATCAGGTTATCAACTTCGTCGGCAGTTTGCCGCAATCAGTGCAAACAGCCATCGTGATTTTTTCTGCGTTAGCGGCTGGCATTGGGCCATTGTTGGTGGTGCTCGGCAGCGTCATTAGCGCCATCACAACCATCGCTGGTTTGTTCGGGGCGACATTGACAGTGACATTGTCGGGCTTTCTCAGCGTGCTCTTGCCAGTAATCGCCGTATTGGCGGCGCTTGCCGCTGGAGCGGTTGCATTATATGCAGCTTGGAAAACGAATTTCCTCGGCATCCGTGATATTGCATCGCAGGCCTTTGCAGGGATTTCGGCTTTTGTGCAAACACAATTTGCCGCCATCAAAAAACAGTTTGATGACATCCTGCCACTGCTGAAACAAACCACGGCGACGGCGCTCGCAGCGATCCAAAAATTTTGGGCTGACCACGGTCAACAAATTATTGGCATCGTGAAAACGTACTGGGAAAGCGTGAAGGCGATTATTTCCGGCGCAATCACGATCATCGGTAACTCCATCAAGCTGGTGCTGGCAATTATTAATGGTGACTGGAAAGCAGCGTGGGAAGCGGCGAAGGCAATTATCAGTACGGCTTTCAGTGCAATTTTTACCGTTATCAAAAATGCCACCAGCATTATTTTGCAGGCCATTAAATTTTTAGCCAGCGTCATGCTCGATGCGATGTTATTCCTGCCTAAAAAAACTTTGGAAATTGGCGGGCAAATTATTCAGGGCCTAGTCAATGGCATCAGCAACGGGGCGCAATTTGTTTACGCCAAAATCAAAGAAATTGCTGTCGGCGCATTAAGCGCAGCGCGCACAGCTTTGGGCATTTCTTCGCCGTCAAAAGAAATGCAGATCATTGGTGAATTTGTTGGCGAAGGGTTTGTCGTCGGCCTCAGCAAATCGCAAGGCAGTGTCGAAAAAGCGATCCGCAAACTCGTCGGTGAAAACTTGAAAGCCGCTAAAGATGAGGCACTAGATGTGGCAGCGGAATTGGCTACGATTTTGGGCAAAACTAACAAAGATTTTCAGTTCGATGCGGCACAAGCAAAAACAAAAGGCTTAATTGCTGACTTAAAAGAATTAGCAGATATTCGCCAACAGCTTGGCTTTAATGATGGCGGTGTTGCCGACCGCACAAATTTAGGCGTGGATAGTGCGCTGGCAAAAGCTCGCATTGATAAGCGCATCGCGTCCGGGCAAAAATCGGCCCTTGATTTAAGTCTTCCCAATATAGATTTCGGCAATCCGATTGGTGATCAAATCAAACAGGCGAGCGACCTTGATGCAAAGCTTTCGGACTTGGCCGCGCAATTTCAGCTCACAAAAGCTGCGACCTCAAATTATGAACGGGCGGTGCAATCGCTCAACACCGAACTGAGCGGCGCAAGCCAGGAAGACAAAGATTTCATTCTTAACCTGGCAAAACAAAAAGACGCGTACGAAGCTGCTAATAAACAGGCCGAAGTTGCCAAACAAAACATTGCCAAAATTACAGATGTTTTTAATCAGGCCTTTCGTGACGGCTTTGATAAGGGGCCGAAAGCATTTTTCGCACGGATTTTTCAGGCGGGCAAAGAAACTTTTTCGCGGTTGGCAGCCTCAGCTCTGGCAACACTCACGACAAATATTTTGGGCGGTTTCCTGAATAAGCTCTCCGGCATTTTTAGCAGCGGCGCATCGAGCGGGAATGGATCCTCTGGCGGCGGGATCGGCGGCCTTTTGGGCGGAGTAGTCGGCGGCGGTTCTAGTGGTGGTGGTATTGGTGGCTTGCTCGGCAAGTTGCTTGGCATTGGTGGAACGGGCGGATTTGCTGGCGGCGCGGGCGGATCGTCAGGCGGGTTTCTTGGTGGCCTGCTCAGCAAGTTCACAGGCGGTGGCATTTCGGCTGCGCCATCAATCAGCTCCGGCGGAGGCATTCTCGCGGGTATCAAATCCAGCCCTGCGCTTGGTTTGGGCGGTGTCGGTTCCTTTAGTTTGAAAAGTCTTTTTTCAGGCATTGGCTTCGGAAAAACGCCCGGCAGCGCAGCAGGTGGATTTGGCGCGGCGCTACCATTGTTGGGGCTTTCGCTCGGCTCCAAAGCGGGCGGTAATTCCCTGCTCGGTCAAATTCTGGGCGGCGCGGGCGGTTTGGCAGTCGGCGTTGGATTGACTGCCGCTCCGGCAATTTTCGGCGCAGGCGGCGCACTCGCCAGCCCTGCACTTGCAGCTTTATTCTCGAATCCCTTCACCGCCATTGCAGGCGCGGGGCTGCTCGTTGGCGCTGTCTTGTTGGGAAAAGCGAAACAACGCAAAGCCGACGAAAAATTAGTGGATACGTATTGGGTCGAATACATGAACACGACCAAAGACCTGACCACGAAAGTAAACGGCGATCAAATTGAAGGCGCACAGGCATTGCAAGAGGCGTTGGCTGCACGGTCAGAAGCGATCAGTTTAATTTCGCAAATCAAAACCAAGTCGGTGCGTGAATCGCGCCTGGCGCACCAAATTCCAGACGTGGATCGGCTGTTCTTAGAACCACTCAAAGCCGCCATCGAAGAGCAAAAGAAACGCGCCAAAACCATCAAAAACATTATTCCTGAATTTGCCACCGGCGGCATCGTGCCAGGGCGCGATATGGGCTTTGACAGCGTGCTCGCAATGCTCAGGCCGCGCGAAGTCATTCTCACGCAGGCGCAACAAGCCCGCGTCCGCGCAATGGCAGGCGACGACATCTTTGGTCGCGCCGGTGTGCCGGGCTTCGGCTCGCCTAATTCTGCGCTGCAACGCAATGGTCTGCCTGCTTACGCTTTCGGCGGCATCGTCACGCGTCCGGTCGCGCCCGCCAGCGGCGGCGTGGTTGTGATCGAAACGCTTTCCGTTGAGCTGATCGCTGGCACTGACACGCAAACTAGATTTTTTGTGAACGGCGGCAACACGACCGACGGTCGCAAAGTCGTGGCGAATAATTACAAACAGAGCCGCCGCGAAAGAGAGGTTTGATGCCGAGAAGAATGCCGACAGGTTTACCGGAATTGATGAGCATGGCGACGGCCTGGGCGGAAACGCATTCGCTGCTTCGTTTGGAAACCAAACAAGGCACATTTCATTTAGCGACCGCGCGGCTGAAAGTGGACGAAATTGATTTTGTGCCGACGTTGCAGGATTCGGCGCAGCTCAAGCAATCCATCACGCAGGCAGTGGATCGCGTCGAAGTCGGCATTGAGAATGTGGATTTTTCGTTTGGGTTGAAATTTGTCACGGTGATTGATGCGCTGCACGGCGCGCGCGCAACGTTCGGGCGGTATTGGCGCGATTTGCGCAATGGCGCGGAGTATCACAAATGGCTTTTGAACGGCGTCATTATTGCCGCGCCTGGCGACGAAGAATTAGTGCGGCTGACAATTTTTAATGAGCTGTATGCCTCGCGGCAAATTGCCGGGCGACTGGTCACACGCAATTGTCAGTGGCGCTATAAGGAGCCAGCGACGTGTGGATACGTCGGCCCGTTGCTGACATGCAATAAATTACTTGATTCACCTGATGGCTGTCAGGGACGCGCACGGCAGCACCGCTACAGTGGCTTTGTCTACATTCAATAGAAAGGAACTTATGGTCAACAGTACCGATTGCCTGCGCAAATATGGCACGCCGGGCAACCCGAAAACCGAAGGAAAATTTATCAGCATCTGGGATGTGCCGGATGACATCAATGCAGCACTGCCAGCTCTGCCCAACCGCATTTATTGCAACAACGATTTGCGCCAGCCTTTAGAGCAGGCGCTGCGCAACATCATTACGCGCGGACTGACGGCGCAATTTAAAGCCTGGGATGGTTGCTATCAGGTGCGCAACAAACGCGGACAAGGTTCGGCTTCGCTGCATTCCTGGGCAATCGCTGTTGACATCAATGCGGCGTGGAATCGTTTTGGTGCAACGCCTACGATGTCGGCGGCACTGGTCAAATGTTTTACAGATGCAGGCTTTGATTGGGGCGGCGTTTGGGCGAAGCCGGATGGCATGCATTTTCAGTTACGTTCAATCTGATGAGTTATTACAATTACTCCGACAATCCGAATGAGCCAGGCTATGGCGGCTATGGCGGTGATTACGGCGGCGGGCTTGGCGATGGCGCAGTTGGCGGCGGCTACGGCGGTACGCCTGCGCCGTCGGTCACGTCGGTGCAGTTGGCGGAAGGCGGCAAACTCGCGCTCGCGTACGGGCGACACATTGTTGCAGGGCATTTGATTTTGCATCAAACGTCGGCTCCCGTAACGATTCTGCAAGCGTTTGGCGAAGGCCCGTGGGATTCCATCGAAAAGCTTTGGTACAACGGTCAGGAAATTCCTGTCCTTGATTACAATTTTCATCCCGGCAACCCCAGCACTGGGCCAACTGATCCGATTCAGGGCATTGACCCATTTTTTCCCACGGGGCTGACGTATTCGCACACGGCTTACGTTGCCGCAAAAGTCCCGACCGCGTTTGCAGCCGACAATCCGCCCGACAAATTACGTGCGTTATGTAAATGCCTGAAGGTTAATAATTATGATCGCAATGGCTTAGTAATTGGCTATGGATTTTCAGCGAATCCGGCGCGCGTGATGGCAGATTTGATTTTAGTCCGGGCGCAGTTGCCAGCCTCGCGCATAGATTGGCCGTCGTGGATTGCCTTCCGTGATTACTGTGATCAGACGCTCACGTGGGACGACGGCGATACTGTCCGCACTATTCCTCGTTTTGAATGTCATGTAGTTTTTTTAGATAACGTCACACTGGCTGATGCGCTGAACGCGGCAATGGCGACGTGCGGCGGCGTGTGGCAAGACGACGGCGAAAAGATCGTTTTTATTCGCGCCAACGAAACGATCCCTGTGCATCACTTCACCGAAAAGAACGTGGTGAACGGTTCCATCAAATTTGCGCAAAAAGGTGTGCTGGATCGCCCTAACCTGGCACGCGTAAAATTCCGTGATTTGGATAATGAATTTTTGAGCGAAGCGTCGGTGCAAAGCGACCGTGAAAATTTGCAAGAGCTAGTTGGCATCATCGAAGCCAGTGCCAAGCTGTTACCGAATTGCAACTATTCACAGGCGCAGCGCTTGCTCGAAAGACAGATGCGCCTCGACACCGACAATCCCTTTACGCTGGAATTACAGGCGCTCGGCGACAGCTTTCACGTGTTGCCGGGTGATTATGTGTGGGCGACGTTGCCGCTTGCTGGCTTGGATTATGCCAAATGCCTGGTGATCGAAGCCTCTGACGACCCCGCAGAAAAAGCGCCTGATTTGCGCAGTTTCGTACTGCAAAAAATTGACGGCGATTTATATCGTGACACGGATCATAAACCCATTCAGAAGGCAGTTGCGGTATGAAGAATGAGTACAATTTGTTTCATTTTTTGTGGTTTGCATTTTTTTTGATGGCAGGTTGTTTGGTGGTTTTCGCGTTCTTACTCTGGATCGGAAAATTATTTTATGAGCTTTGAAATTGTTCCGAGTGCAATCAATGTGCTGCCGGGTGATCGTCAGGCGCTGCGCCTGCGCGTGACGTCGTTGGCTCCGCTGTGGACAGGTCTGACGAATGCTGCGGTCAATGCTGGGCGCGAAATAGAGCCGGTCAATCCAGTACTGCAATTTGGCGGCTACGGAGCGCACTTGCTCAAATCCGGGATCGGGCAGGCAGTGTTTGAGATCACGGCGAATGAAATTCCACCGACGGGCGGATTTTTCGGCGCGAATATTCAGGATAATGACAGCAGTGTATTTATTGCTTTTTTGCTGAATGGCACAACCGGGACGCTGCAATTTTTGAATGAAACGGGCGTGATTTTTTCAATGGCGTACACGCCGACGCCGGGCGACACGATCACACTGGAGGCGTCGGGCAGTGTCTGGCGTGGCTATTTGAATGGCGTCGAAAAAACTTCTTACGCTCCGGCGTCGGGCATTGATTATCCGTGTTTTTGGACGGCTTCAATGAACCCAACATTTCCGGCCACGCCAAAAATTCAAGCGCCAATTTTATTAGGGGAATGGACAGGCATCACAGATGCTGCCTGGGTTACTCCGCCGCACGGCAGTTTAGCGGTCTCAAGTGGTAGCAGTAATGAATATTTCAATGCGACGTTGCCCGGCAAATACATCCTCAAAGCGCGTTTCGGCGGCACGGATACACAAAAAGCCGAAGCTGAAATCACGATCCCGCCTTTAATGTTGGCGATGCCGGATGCTCTGAATGTGTCGGCTGGCACGAACATTGAATTGCTGACGAATTATGATCAGGCGCAAACAACGCTGGTAACTTGGACGGCACTCGACGGTGGCACACTTAACGGCAATCGTTGGACGGCGCCTGCTGTACCTGGCTTTTATCGTTTGCGTGCGTCGGCGGGGACACAGCGCGTGATGACCGTTGTCACTGTGCCGATCTACATCAGGCCGACCAGTACTGCCGGACAAACGCACGTCGGCGCGATTGGTAAAGCGCAGACGCTCGCGCTGGAAACGAATTTGCCCAGCCCGACGTGGAGTTGCGTGGTTGGTTCAATTATTCCGACGGGGCCGACGACAGCCAATTACACGGCTCCAGTTTTTCTCGGCCTAGATCGCATCAAAGTCACCAGCGGCGCGGTTGTGCATACTGTGCTAGTAGACATTGTCGAAATTTTACCTGTTGATCCGACTTACGGTTATTCGGTGGAAATTGACAAACGAATCGTCGTGGCTGATAGCGAAGATGGCACACGCTATGGTCGCGTCAAAGGATTGCAGGCAGCGAAAGAATATCGCTACGAATTAAAATTCGACAACCGCGATTTGACTGAATTGAATTTGATCGAAGAATTTTGGGCGCGAAATTTTCCGCATAAGAAATTTTTGTACTTCGACAAAATGCGCAATGACAAGGTGTGTGTGTATTTCGATTCAGCGATCAAATATGAACCTGGCGCAGACTGTGCTATTGCTTATTCCTTCCGCGCGCGCTCTGCCCGGCAAAGTTCCTACTAATAAAAAAAGGATCCAGCACTGGATCCTTTTCAACTTGCGCAAAATCGCAAAATCATAAAATCATATTATTTTGATATTTTGCGTTTTTGCCGTACAGCCAACCCCGCCAAGCCAGTACCTAATAACAAAACCGTCATCGGCTCCGGCACTGCCGCCGCGGCAGTGCCGTTGGCTTGAAAATTCACGCTATCGGTATTGACGTTGACGACCGACGCTGTACCAAGTAACGAACCAATATTGAGCGTCAGCAGTGCACTGGGATTTGCACTGTTAGTGTAGATGGTCAACGGTGTGAGAAATGTCAGGGCGGTCGCGGACGGGACTGCGCCAATACCTGGCGTTGCAACTAAGAATGAGCCAGACAGAAAGTAAGCAGATGAATCCAAGCCGCCCGTAAAATTGTAGCCTGGCGCGTTGAAGGTGAAGGCGTTGGGATCAAGCCCACGGCTGAGTCCGTTCACAGTCGTGTAGTTAGTGGCGCTAAGCGGTGTCCAGCTTGTATTGAGTGTGATGGCGACCGCGCCACCGTTTTGATCGGTTCCGCCGATTACTAATTTTCCGACCGATTTATCATTCTGCACATTCGCAGTGAAACTCCATGTCGTGACGTTGATCGTCAACGAGTCTGCCCAGGCCGTGACGGTCAAGGCAATGAGCATGCTTAAAACGAGTAGTAGTTTTCTCATCAAGAAAATCCTTTCGAGTTTGTAAGGGGTTAATTGTTGTTGGCTGCCGGCCAAAGTAAAAAAGCTGATAAAGACTGCTGGAAATTTATACTGTTAATTATTAATTTTTTCCAGTAGCGGACGCGCCGCATCCTTCTTTTTCTGGCGCGTCGCGCGAGCATTTGCAATGTGTTGATCGCGGTCTAATGCGAAATGACAGCGCTGACACAGTACTACCAAATTTGTCTCCCGATCATCGCCCGATACTTGATTAAAATGTGCGACCGCCAAACGCACGATACCGCCGGTGATAGGATGGGGCTGACCATTGCGCGCGTGACACCATTCACATTGGTTTCCCGCACGGCGCTTTATAAGGCGCTTGGAAAGCAGTCGCCAATTACGGCCATAATATTTTTTACGGAGTTCGGGGGTAATCGGCATAGCATTATTCCCATTGTCTTGCAGTTGACCATTTAGGCGCGACCGACTTTTCTATCAAACGTGGGTCCACTTCTATCCGTAAATCGTGCCGTGTATAATTAAGCAAATCGGCCAACCATTGTGATGGATACGGATTGCCCGCATTATCTATGCAATCACAGGCGCCAAATCTTTCCCCTCTTTTTTTAGCGACCGTTTCGATTTCAAGCAATGCTTGCGCAAGGTGTCGTAGCTTATGCTTTAGCTGCCTATTCTCACGAAACAAATCTGTTTCCTGTTGACTCATTGACATAATTTTTCTCACAATTTATTCTCTTTCGTAACAAGTATCGGATACCCAATGGCTGAGAACCGATATGGATTTAGGCCGCTTCTAACGAGGCGGCTTTACTTTGTCTATAGCGAAACATCAGAAATCGAAAAGTATTGTCTGCGCGGGGCGGCGTGATTTTTAAAATAGTTTCCTGCAACCCACTTTCTTTATCGTGAAACTTTAATTCAACGATAGCACTTGCAAGAATATGATAGCCATACCATCGCTGATCAGTATTCACAATTGCCTGATAGATACCTTCAGCAATACGACTTAAATAGGCACCAGTGATTTTAATTTTTGGATGGGGAATTATTTCGATCCATTTCTGAAATGTAGCAGTTGTTGTTTCTTGTTTGGATTCTCTAATTGTTTCTTGTGCTGCTGTTTCCATCGCTGATTACTCCTTTTCCCCAGGTTGCTTGCGTTCAAATAAAATGCGCATGATGTCTGCAAACAATGATTCTTCGATAGTTTTCGTTTGCTTACCTAATCGCTCTATAAGTAAATCTTTGACTATTTTCGACATGAGGGCATTCATTGTTTTATGTTTTATTTAAAATTTCCATCGCTTGCAGCGCGCCATGTCTGCCTGCCACGGATATTATTGTTGTGCCAGTTACGCTCTCACATTTTTCATTTTCTTTGTCGAGGTTGAAGCGCAGCACAACAATGTTTTCCGTTTGATCGGCATCAGCTAAGCACCGTTCTAAAATTTCTCGGACGTTCGGTTGTTCTGTTTTTTCTATGAACACTTTCATCCCGGGGTTAGCTTTTGTTTGGCTGGTGAAATCATCTATTTGTTCTTTCAGCGTTTTCATGTCCAGATCGCGGGCGACTTCGGTTGCATTGTCAAATTCAATCATTGTGAATTCCTTTCGGTAAATTCCCATTCGCAGTTAGTGAGACCAACATCGCTCAAAATACCGGCATAATTGTTTTCGATCCACTCTCGAAATACGGGATCGGGCGCGACGATTCGCACGCCGTCGCGCGTTTTTTCAACCTGCAACGGATCAAACCAGGTGCGTTTTGACTCGGCCTTTACACAGCGTTCGATGAGCGCGAGTTTTCCCGCGTAGAACGGGTTGTGTTCAATTTTTCGCGGTGGTGGTAGTGCTACATCAGGCTGAGAAGATTGCGGCGGTTGATGCGCGCCGACGTAGGCATTGCGCATAGCCTGGCGTTCGCGCTCAACAATTTTCATCGCCTCCGCAACAGCTACGCGCACAGCTTTGGGCAACGCTGATTTTTCCAGCCACGCTGGATCAGGGGCAAGCGCAATCAGGCGTTGTATGCCTTGCTGCAATTGCGCTGCGTTCGATTCAAGCGCACTTAAACGCTGATAAATTTCATCAGACTGTGCAGTGCGTGGAACAAGGTGCAGTTTGTTTTGTGCGGTCGCCGGAGGCGGTTCGTCGGCTGGCGCGTCAGCGCGTTTATCTGAATCTTGAATATCTCTAAAGAAAACATGGTTTTCTTCATATAAGGGGACTTCAGGCGCTGAAGTAGGAAGATCATCGGATGAAGCAGGAACCAAACGCAAATTTTTTTGCGTTGCGCGTCGTCGAACGCTGTTGATTGCCAAATTGAAATAGATGCCAATGCCTGCGCCATTTCGGCCTGCCCAGTATTTGATGACGCCTTGTTCGTCCATCCACTTCAGAGCTTTGCGCAGCGTCGCTGATGCCGTATTGGTGAATTTGCATAGCAACTCCCAAGCGCCGAGTTCGCCATTGCCAAAAATGCGTAGTTGATTCGGAGCTTTCCAATAATCGAAGGGAATAATTTTCAGCATGCCGTAGATGCCGAACATCTGCCCCGTCACTTTTCGGGCTTCATCAGAGTTCAATAGCCGCGTCGTGTCGTGGTCAATTTGCTGAAAATTGCAGTGATATTGATCAGGGTTGAGAACTGACTGTCGAAGATAGAGTTGTTCGGATTGCATAGCACCGTTGGGGCGTGTATTGTTTTCGTGCTTGAAAACAACCAAGCCTTTAAAGGGCGCTTGAACAGGAACTCGTTAGCTCCGTAGCATCTGTTGAAGCGCCTTGTTTATTCCAACGATATTCCAACGATTATTTTGATGATTAAAAGATACTAGAAATGAATAGTAAGAATGAGGCTTGCAAAAGCGGCTAATGAAATCAATGGTTTATGGACTTGTGAGCACTACTGAGGACTACTGAGCAATGCCAGTACTTGCCTTCGCAATGCAGAGGTCAGGAGTTCGATCCTCCTCAGGTCCACCAAATTTTCCTTCCTCTCGCTTTCTCCAATCTTTATTTAGTCTTTTCGTATTGATAAATCTTTCGTAAGATGTGCTGGCTAAAAGCAACCTTAGTCGCTTTAATTCTCTGAATCCTTAGTACATATAACTGGCAATTCAGCTTGTCCAGATTATGTTTTGTGTGACAACAGCTATTAAGCAGCGAGAACTTTTTAATGCCAGAACAAATTAAGCAACTGACGGATTATCACGCCAAATATTTTGCCTATGAGCTAACCAAGCGATTTCCCTCAGACAGTGTTGAGAAGCTGGCGGGTGCGGTCGCAGGCGCACAAGTAGATTTAAATCCGCATCAGGTGGATGCCGCACTCTTTGCGTTTCAATCGCCGCTTTCTAAAGGAGCGTTGCTTGCGGATGAGGTCGGGCTGGGCAAAACCATCGAAGCTGGCTTGGTTATTGCGCAAAAATGGGCGGAGCGAAAGCGTCGTATTTTGGCTATCACTCCGGCGAATTTGCGCAAACAGTGGCATCAGGAACTCTCAGAAAAATTCTTTCTGCCCTGTAAGATTTTGGAAACGAAGTCATATAACGAAGCTGTCAAACAAGGAAATTCACATCCGTTTGAGCAATCCGATACTGTCATTATTTGCTCCTATCAATTTGCCCGCAATAAAGCAAAAGATGTCAGGGCTGTGCCGTGGGATTTAGTTATTCTTGATGAGGCGCATCGCTTACGCAATGTCTATAAAAGCTCCAACATTATCGGCAATATTCTCAAAGAAACTTTAGCCGATAAGCCCAAGCTATTACTTACGGCTACGCCATTACAAAATTCCTTATTGGAATTATACGGCCTTGTGAGTTTCATTGATGAGCGTGCCTTTGGCGATTTGAAAAGCTTCCGCGAACAATTTGCCAACACAACTCAGACGCGCGATTTCGCGTCGCTCAAACAACGATTGCAACCGCTTTGCCATCGCACGTTGCGCCGTCAGGTTACGCAATATGTGCCGTACACTGAGCGCCATGCCATCACCGAAAAATTCATTCCGCACGAATCAGAAGACCGTTTATACGAGCTTGTTTCTGAATATTTACAGCGTGACAACATTCAGGCTTTGCCGCCCAGTCAACGCTCGCTGATGACACTGGTGTTGCGCAAATTGTTGGCGTCTTCGACATTTGCCATTGCGGGCGCGCTTACTTCCATTTCAAATCGGCTCAAAGAGAAATTACAAAAGCAAACCCCTAAAAAATCGCTGGAAGACGAACTGGACGAAGATTACGAAGCGCTCGACGAAACAGCCGATGAATGGCCGGAAGATGATCCGCAGGAAATGCTGACGGAATCTGAGCGAGTTGCGTTAGAAGCCGAAATCGCTGATTTGGATAACTTCATCCAAATTGCCACTTCAATCGAACACAACGCGAAGGGCAACGCCTTGCTCAAAGCCTTAGCCGCAGCATTTGCCAAAGCAGATGAAATGCAAGCGGCGCAAAAGGCCATTATTTTTACAGAATCACGGCGCACGCAAAGTTATTTGCTGCGGTTGCTGGCTGAAAGCCCATACGCCGAAGGCATTGTTCTTTTTAATGGTTCCAACACGGATGAGAGTTCAAAGCAGATTTATAACGAATGGCTGAAACAACATAAAGGCACTGACCGCGTGACCGGATCGAAAACGGCGGATATGCGTTCGGCTTTAGTGGATTACTTCCGCGATCAGGGGCGTATCATGATTGCCACTGAAGCCGGAGCCGAAGGGATCAACCTGCAATTTTGTTCGCTGGTCGTGAACTATGACTTGCCTTGGAATCCACAACGTATCGAACAGCGCATCGGACGTTGCCACCGCTACGGGCAAAAACATGATGTTGTGGTAGTCAATTTCCTGAATCGCAATAACGAAGCCGACCAACGTGTCTTTCAATTACTATCGGATAAATTCAAATTATTTGATGGTGTGTTTGGCGCGAGTGATGAAGTATTAGGCGCACTCGAATCAGGCGTAGATTTTGAAAAACGCATTGCCGATATTTATCAGCGTTGCCGCAAGCCTGAAGAAATTAAAACTGCCTTCGATCAATTGCAGCGTGAACTCAGTCAGGAAATCAACGAGGCAATGACGCGCACACGCCAGCAATTGCTGGAAAATTTTGATGATGATGTGCGCGAGAAATTACGTGTGCGCAACGAATCGGCGAAAGCCAGTCTGAATCGTTTTGAGCAAGTGCTCATGCAACTGACGCAACACGAATTGGCAAACCATGCAGCGTTTCTCTCAGATTCGGCATTTCAACTGCAAGCAAATCCGTTTCCGTCTGCAAATGTTCCACTTGGTCTCTATGAATTACCGCGTCGCACAGGTGAAGCACATCTTTATCGGCTGCAACATCCACTAGCCGAAGCCGTTTATTTTCAAGCCCGCGAAAGAACGCTACCTATTGCTGAAGTGATTTTTAATTACGAAGAATATGACGGAAAAATCAGCTTGCTGGAAACGTTGCGCGGCAGTTCGGGCTGGCTGTCATTAGCACTTTATACGATTCAATCTTTCGATCAGGCAGAAGACCATTTATTGTTTTCGGCGCTTACCGATGACGGGCAAATACTCGACGCCGAAACAATCCCGCGCTTATTTAACTTGCCAGCCCAAACAGGCGCACAGCTTGATCTTCCGGCTGACGCACAAACAAATTTAGAGCAGCAACAACAACGGCAATGGAACGGCATTCAGCGCGACGTTTCAGAACGCAACGCCAAATTTTTCGACGCCGAAGTTACTAAATTAGATAACTGGGCAGAAGATTTAAAACTTGGGTTAGAGCGCGAAATCAAAGAAATAGATCGGCAAATTAAAGAGGCTCGCCGTGCCGCCACCACCGCTTTAACTTTAGAAGAAAAACTTGCGGGGCAAAAGCAAATCAAAGCCCTTGAAGCCACGCGCAATCAAAAACGTCGCTCACTCTTTGACGCACAGGACGATGTTGATAATCAGCGTGAAAAATTGATTACTGAGGTTGAGGCGAAGTTACAAATGTCAATTGCACGAGAGACGCTTTTCACGGTACGCTGGACATTAATTTAATGATTTCGAGAAAGATTTATGTCTGCTACTAATTTCAATACGAAAAATGATACCTATCGCAAACTGATGGGCAATGGACTGACTTACCAAATTCCTCGCTTTCAGCGTGATTACAGTTGGACAGATGACGAATGGGAAGATTTGTGGCTGGATATTTTGGGCACAGTTGCCGATGGCGGCGAACCCGCGCATTACATGGGCTATCTCGTATTGCAATCAACCAACGACAAAGTATTTGATGTCATTGATGGACAGCAACGTCTGACCACGTTGAGCTTAATTGTTTTGGCGGTGCTGAAAAATTTGGCGCGTCTGGTTGAAGAGTCAAAAGACGCCGAGCGCAATCAACAACGACTGCAACAAATACGACAAACCTATGTTGGCTATCTTGATCCGGTCACGCTGGTGACTCGTTCCAAACTGACGCTCAACCGCAATAACGACAACTATTTTCAAACGTATATTGTGCCCTTAGGTCATTTGCCGCAACGCGGATTTCGCGCTTCGGAACATAGTTTGCGCAAAGCTTTTGAGTGGTTTGAAAAACGAGTGCGTGATTATGGACGGCAACAGGCTGCGCGTTTCAACGGCGAGGAAGGCGTCGCGCTTGCCAGTTTAATTGAGACCATGAGTGATCGCCTGTTTTTCACCGTCATTACGGTAACTGATGAACTCAATGCTTATAAGGTTTTTGAGACGCTCAATGCGCGCGGCGTTCGCTTATCAGCCACCGACTTGCTGAAAAATTATCTTTTCTCCGTGCTTCATCGTGAGAGTCAACACGAACACGAAATGAAAGCACTGGAAGATCGTTGGGAAGCGATGGTTGGACGCTTAGGCAGTGAAAGTTTTCCTGATTTTTTGCGCATTCATTGGAATAGTCGCCGTTCGTTTGTCCGTCAGACCGAACTTTTCAAATCTATTCGTGGACAAGTATTAACGCGTGAATTGGTTTTTAAGCTGATTCGGGAAATGGAAGAAGATATGGATGCGTATCTGGGCTTAACGCATCCCGAAGCTTCCAATTGGAATCCGCAGCTTAAAGCGTATGCCGGTGAGTTGAAAATGTTCAGTGTGCGGCAACCGTTCCCGTTGTTGCTGGCGGCGCGGCGCATTTTGTCTGATGCTGATTTTGAAGCTGTGCTGCGTGCCAGTGTCATGATTTCGTTTCGTTACAATGTGATTTGCAGCTTGCCAGCAAATGAACAAGAGCGTGTTTATAATCACGCTGCTGAAAAAATTTCGCGCGGGGAGCTACCCAATATTGGCGCAGTGTTGCACGCCTTGAATACGATTTATCCGTCCGACGAAGCCTTTCGCGCCGCCTTTGCCAACAAAATTATTCGCACGACTAACACGCGTAATCGTCGCATCGTGCGGTACATTTTATGCCTGCTGGAAAAACAATCAGATGGACGCGATTATGATTTTGATAGTTCCAGCTTTACTCTCGAACACGTCCTGCCGCAAAACGCGAGCGCGGGCTGGGATGCATTTTCTGAAGAAGAATTAGAAGCAATGGTCTTTCGGTTAGGCAATATGACCTTGTTACACGATGGACAAAACCGTGACCTCGGCAATGCGGATTATGTCGCCAAACGCCCTGTTTATGCTGCCAGCAGCTTTGCGCTAACGCGCCAATTAGCCGCCGAAAATTCCGATTGGACGCCAGAGCGCATCGGCGCACGACAAAACTGGATGGCGCGGCAATCCACCTCCATTTGGCGCATCGCACAACTTTCATGAACAAAAAACAGAAATTAGAACTAACGTGGATTGGCAAAGAAAATCGGCCTCGTTTAGAGCCGCGTATTTTGCTGGAAGACTCCGAAAAATCGTATCACGCGCCGCATCGCGTGAGTGAGAATGACAGCTTTGATAACCGTTTGATTTTTGGCGATAACTTGCTGGCGCTCAAAGCGCTCGAACAGGAATTCGCGGGCAAAATCAAGTGCATTTTTATTGATCCGCCTTACAACACAGGCAGCGCGTTTGAGCATTATGACGATGGCGTAGAGCATTCGCTTTGGTTGTCATTAATGCGCGACCGTTTGGAATTGATTCGTAGTTTATTGTCAGAGGATGGTTCGTTATGGATTACGATTGATGATAATGAGGCACATTACTTGAAAGTATTATGTGACGAAATTTTTGGACGGGCAAATTTTGTTTCTAATGTTATTTGGCAAAAGAAGTATTCGCCGCAAAATAATGCTATATGGCTTTCAGATAGCCACGATCACATTCTTCTGTTCGCAAAAAATAAAGAGCATTGGCGCCCTTTTTCATTGCCGAGAAGCAAAGAAATGGATGCTCGCTATAAAAATTATGATAACGATCCGCGCGGTTTTTGGAAAGCAAGTGATTTTACGATCAGTTTGACAGGAGGCCAACGAGGAGCGCAATTTGCACGCACTGGAGTTTCCCCCAACATATATGAAATTGTAACTCCGTCAGGTAGAAAATTAATGCCTGCTAAGGGGCGTTGTTGGGCTGCATCACCTGAAAAATACAAAGAATTACTTGCTGATAATCGCCTTTGGTTTGGGGAAAATGGGAATAATGTTCCATCGCTGAAGCGGTTTCTTTCAGATGTACAAGAAGGGGTTGTCGCAAAAACAATTTGGCTGCGAGAAGAAGTAGGAGACAACCAAGATGCAAAAAAAGAAGTTATCGTTTTTAACTCTGAGAATGTATTTTCAACTCCTAAGCCCGAAAATCTAATAAAACGAATCTTGGAATTGTCGACTACTGTGGATGACATTGTTTTAGACTCATTCGCAGGTTCTGGCACAACTGGCGCAGTTGCTCACAAAATGGGGCGGCGTTGGATTATGGTTGAGGTGGGGCAACATTGTTATACGCACATCATCCCGCGTTTGCAAAAAGTCATTGACGGCGAAGATCAAGGCGGCATTACAAAAGCGGTGAATTGGCAAGGCGGCGGCGGTTTTCGCTACTTCCGGCTTGCGCCTTCATTGCTCGAAAAAGACAAATGGGGCAATTGGGTCATCAATCAACAATACAACGGCGCGATGCTGGCGGAGGCGTTGTGCAAGCTGGAAGGTTATACATACGCGCCGAGCGACACGATGTATTGGCAGCATGGTTATTCGACGGAACAATCGTTTATTTATGTGACTACGGCGCAATTAACGCACGAACAATTACAACAGCTTTCTGATGAAGTGGGCGAACACCGTTCCTTGTTGGTGGTTTGCACAGCATTTCGCGCCAAGTCAGATGCCTATCCCAACTTAACGATCAAAAAAATCCCGAAACAAGTGCTGTCCCGCTGTGAATGGGGACACGATGATTACAGCTTGAAAGTGGAAAATTTGCCGCAAGCTCCGCCAAAGGCTGGGCAACAGGAATTATTTTGATTCAGGCAATAAAGTGAAGGCATCGCAATGACGCGGACAAACCAAACGAAAATCGCGTTGATCGAGGGTAAGCAGGTGCGTGATGTTAAGACGTTCGGCAATGGCTATGATGAGTGCATCCACGAAATCAAGATTTGCGTCGGCATATTGCAGCATCACAGCGGCGGCGCGTTGATAATCTTCGGCAGCAGGATTTTCAAGTTGCAACGGCGAAGCGATAAGGCTGGAAATAAATTGAACTGTAACGTTAGTTCCAGCATCACGTTTTAATAAATAAGCCGTTTCGGTAATGGCAGGAACAGGAAAGATAATATCGCCGTGAATGCTTTGAATTGCCGACACGACATCAAGATGACGGGCATCATCCTGATGAAACAGTGCAACGGCAAATCCGGTATCAAGCAGGTAGCGCATTAGTCAGGCAGCTCCTCTTTCAAGGTAAAGCCGCTCCGTTTTTTGATTTCCGCCTGACAGATTTCATCAGCGCGTTCGCCCGTGTCGCTGGAACCGCCGGAATAGATTCCAGCCATTGACAACAGCCACTTGGCTCCGGCTGATGGTTCGTCTGTCGCAGGCGTTTCAGCCTGAGCATCGGTTTCTGTCACGGCACTATCAATCAGGCGTTGCGCAATGCGCAATCGTTCTGGTAACGGCAAACTTAGCAAATGTTGTAATTCTTGTTGTGCAATCATAACGCCCCGTATTTTAACGCCCCGAATGTTTTTTACCAAAATAATTTATGAACCGACATGTTAATGCTATCGCGGGACGATTAAGTTTGCGTGCGCCGCAACGCGCCGCGCTGGAAATTCTTGACCGCCTCACAGAAATTGTTCCGCCCGCTAAAAACACGGACGTCCAGGCTGCACTGGAAATTATTCGCAGCGAATTTTCCAGCGTCACAGATTTTGAGCGTGAATTTCCTTCGCTCTGTTTTGCGCTGGCTACGGGCGTAGGCAAGACGCGGTTGATGGGCGCATTTATCAGTTATCTGCATTTGGCGCACGGTCTGAGCAATTTTTTTGTGCTGGCTCCAAACCTGACGATTTACAACAAACTGATTACCGATTTCACGCCCAACACACCAAAATATGTTTTCAAGGGGATTGCCGAATTTGCGACTGATCCGCCGGCGGTAATTACGGGCGACACGTATGAACAGGAAGCGCGTACGCTGTTTGATGCGCACATTCGTTGCAAGGTAAATATTTTCAATATCTCCAAGATCAATTCAGAAGTGCGGGGCGGGAAAGCTCCGCGCATTAAACGGCTGTCAGAATATATTGGCGAAAGTTATTTTTCTTATTTGGCAAATCTGCCGGATTTAGTGTTGTTGATGGATGAATCGCATCGTTATCGCGCTTCGGCAGGTGTGCGGGCAATCAATGAATTAAAACCAGTGATGGGACTGGAATTAACCGCTACGCCATTTGTCGAAACGACGAAAGGCGCAACTCCGTTCAAAAACGTCATTCTGGATTATCCGTTGGCACGCGCGATGGCGGATGGTTTTGTCAAAGAACCCGCAGTTGTGACGCGCAAGGATTTTTCGACAGCGGGAATGGCGACGGAAGAGATTGAGCGCATTAAACTGGAAGACGGCGTGCGATTGCACGAACGGGTAAAAGTCGAGTTGGAAACCTATGCACGCGAAACAGGGCGGCAAATCGTCAAGCCGTTTTTATTGGTTATTGCGCGTGACACTACGCATGCCAGCCAGTTGCTGCAATTAATTCAATCGGATGCTTTTTTTGAAGGCCGTTATAAAGAAAAAGCGATTCAGGTGGATTCGAGTAAAACAGGCGCGGAAGAAGAGGCGATGATTGAGCGGTTACTGAAGGTTGAACACACCGAAGAGCCAACCGAAATTGTGATTCACGTCAACATGCTCAAGGAAGGCTGGGATGTAACAAATTTGTACACGATTGTTCCGTTGCGAGCGGCAAACGCCCGCATCTTGATTGAGCAATCCATTGGGCGTGGATTGCGCTTGCCTTATGGCACACGCACAGGTGTGGCGGTCGTGGATCGTTTGAGTATCGTCGCGCATGACAAATTTCAGGAAATCATAGACGAAGCCAATCGGGCTGATTCTGCAATTCGCTTGCAAGCGTTAGTGCTTGATACAGATGATTTGCAACAGCGTGCCGTGACGGTAGTTTCGCAGCCACAACTGGCGAATAAATTAGGGTTTCAACCTGTCCAGCAAACAACCAGTACGGTTGTCGCCAATCACAACAGCGCACCAGTGTTTACAAAACCTGCCGAACAACAAGTCGCGCAAATTGCGTATCAAGTAATTCGTACGCTGGAAAATAAACCGGATTTTGTACCGTCGGTCACACACTTACAAAAACCTGAAGTGCAAGCCGCTATTGTGCGCGCTGTCGAGGAGCAATATCGTCCGGCACAAATGACACTGGAAGGGATTGTAGAGCAACCAAATATCGCGGCTGTCGTCGCGCAAACGGCAGAAATTGTTGCGCAACAAACAATTGATATTCCGCGCATTCTGGTTGTGCCGCAAGGTGAAGTGCGTTCTGGTTTTGCGGCATTTCAACTTAATCTGAATTCTTTGCGATACCAGGCACTCTCGGAAGAATTATTGAGTCAGACGTTGCGCACAGGCGAGCGAGAAATCTTATCGCTTGGCGGTGGTGCAATTGAGGAGGCGCGTTTAGAAGATTTTATTGTTAGCGGCTTAGTGGATTTCAATGATATTTCCTATGATGACCACGCTGATCTGCTGTACGACTTAGCAACGCAAACCGTTACTCATTTCAAAAGCTATTTATCCGAAGAGGAAACGCGGAAAGTTTTACGCCATTATAAGCAAGATATTGCTCGTTTTATTCACGCACAAATGCAGGAGCATTATTGGGAAGATGCCATTGGATATGATGTAAAAATCAGCAAGGGGTTTTCAGAACTCAAACCATGCGCGTATACAGCTTCTGCGAGCGAGCCACCGTTAGATTTTCGCACTTCGCCAAATGATAAAAGCAACATGGCGAAATATCTTTTTCAAGGTTTTGCGCATTGCCTATACCCATTGCAAAAATTTCACTCCGATCCAGAAAGAAGAATGGCAGTCATTTTGGAACGCGAAGCCATAAAATGGTTCAAACCAACCAAAGGCCAATTTCAAATTTTCTATCGGCAGGCAGGAGACCATCTCGAATATCAGCCTGATTTTGTGGCAGAAGCGCCAGACAAAATTTACTTACTTGAGCCTAAAGCCAGCAATCAAATGGACGACCCGATTGTCCTTGCTAAACGGGATGCCGCCGTTAAATGGTGCCAGCACGCAAGCGATTATGCTGCCACGTATGGCGGAAAGCCTTGGCAATATGTTTTGATCCCACACGATGCGATTGCTGACAATATGACGCTGACTGGCTTGGCTACTCGCTTTTCAACGCCAGCCCCTCCTAATTAATAAGGGTAATGTGGTTTAGAGAATTCCGCTTGGCTCTGCCCGATTCACAATCTCAGCGTTATCAAATCCTGGCGAATTTACAGCCCGCGAGACAGGATAAATTTCTAAGTCATCAGCCGGACACGCTTTGAGCAATTGCACTACATCAGGGATGCGCGTTGCTGGATCAAGCCACATCGCTTCTTCGCTTTCGCTTAAAATTACAGGCATGCGGTGATGATAGTTGGCGGCTAATTCATTTGGCTCGGTTGTGATAATTGTGCAGCTTTGAATCAATTCGTTTTCCGGCGATTTCCATTCTTCCCACAAACCCGCGAAGGAAAATAATTCGTCATCTTTGCGATGAAAAAAATAAGGTTGTTTGGCAGCGCCTTCTTTTTTCCATTCAAACCAGCCATCGGTCGGAATCAAACAACGACGCGAGCGCAATGCATTGCGGAACGAAGGTTTTTCTTCCAGCGTTTCAGCGCGCGCGTTAATTAAATTATTTCCGATCTTGGTATCTTTCGCCCAGCTTGGAATTAAGCCCCAACGTAAGGATACGAGCGCGCGTTCGTTAGTTTGCGTGATGGCTGCGATCATTTGCGTAGGCGCGATGTTGTAACGCGGCGTTGGCGTATATCGTATCGCCGCGACATGAAACCGATTCACAATCGCTTCCGGGCTTTTTCGTTGGGCAAAACGTCCACACATAAAATCACCTTAATTTTCGCGGCTTAAGTTTTGAGTCCCAACTTTAGTTGGCAACCCTTGGCCAAAAGCCGCCTGAAGGCGGGACTCAAAACATTGCCAATTAATCTTTGCGAGCTATCCGTTTTACGATTTTCTGCCACTTCCCGTTCATTATTTTTTTGGTAGCGACGTTCACTTTTCTTTCCTGCACACACTATCTAGCCCACCACGACAGGCGGGACGCCTATCGTACATTTTAAGCTTCGCTCAACGCGACTTCCCATTGTTTGTATAAATCCTGCAAATCACCTTCAAGCTGTGAGTATTTTTCGCTGAGGGCAAACAATTTACCTTTGTCACGCGCTACATCTTCGCTCGACAACGCAGCGGAAATTTCGTGCATTTCGGCTTCGGTCGTGTGAATCATCGCTTCGATTTCAAAAGGTGTTGGGCCTTTTGTTTTGTTTTTTTTGGCGGGTTTGGCTGGTGTTTGTTTTTTGGCTACGACCGCTTCTGCTTTGCGTTCAGCTTCAACGGCAGCACGCGCGACATCGGCAGCTATTTTTTTAGTTTTGTGGTGGTCGTCGTAAAATTCAGTGTAGCCGCCGTCGAAATACTCTACACCATCGGTTCCGAAAAATAGAATTTGCGTGGCGATCTGATCCAAAAAATAGCGGTCGTGTGAGACAGTGATAATCGTGCCGTCGTAATCATTCAAGGCGCTTTCGAGGGCTTCGCATGAAGCGATGTCCAAGTGGTTCGTCGGTTCGTCCAGCACCAACACATTCACACGCGAATAAATCAATTTTGCCAGCGCAAGACGACCTTTTTCCCCGCCGGATAAAATGGCTACAGATTTGAAAACGTCATCGCCCGAAAACAAAAATCTGCCCAGGAATCCGCGTAATTCTCCGTCCGTCACTGTCGAAGCTGAAATCGTGCGCATTTCATCCAACACAGTATTTCGTTCGTCAATCATCAACAAACGCTGATCGTAATAGCCGGGATTTACGCCCGCGCCCCAACGCGCTTCGCCCGCGAGCGGTTGTTGTTCACCGAGCAATGTACGCAGCAGCGTAGTCTTCCCTGTGCCGTTTGCGCCAATAATCCCAAGCCTTTCGCCGCGTCGCAGCGTTGCAGTAATTCCGGTTGCCAATGTGCGCGTCGGAAAACCTACCGAGACATCATCAAGAATCAAAACTAAATCGCCTGTGCGGGCAATCGGTGCGAGCTTGAATTTTGCTGTGTCGAGCGTGGTTACGCTTTCAATGCGTTCGACTTTTTCGAGCAATTTACGACGCGATTTGGCTTGCTTCGTTTTTTGTCCGGCGAGATTGCGGCGAATAAAATCTTCGGTGCGCGCAATCATATCCTGTTGCTGATCGAACGCGCGCTGCTGCAATTCGCGGCGTTCTTCTTTCAGCTCGATATATTTGCTGTAATTTCCTGTGTAACTTTCAATGCGTTTATTTTCAAGATCAAGGATGCGCGTAACTGTATGATCAAGAAAAAAGCGGTCGTGCGAAATGATAATATAAGCCGATTTATATTCGCTCAAAAAATCTTCGAGCCATTCAACGGCTTGCACGTCCAGATGATTTGTCGGCTCATCCAGCAACAAAATATCCGGTTCCAGTAACAGCATTCGCACCATTCCGAGGCGATTTTTTTCGCCGCCGGAAAGCGCTGAGGCTGGCTTGTTGAAATCTTCTTTTTTAAAGCCAAGCCCTTGTAAAACGGACTCCGTGCGTGCGTGATACGTGAAGCCACCAGCTAATTCGTAAGCGTGCTGCGCTTCGCTGTAATCGTGCATTACAGGGTCTAAGGCGTCGCCCGTGACCTCAGTCATCTGATGTTCGAGGTCACGCATTTTGAGCTCGAGCGCCTGCAATTCGCTGAATACATCCAGCGCAGCATCCAGCACATTTTGCCCGGAATTGAATTCGACGTGTTGCGCGAGCACACCAAACCGAAAGCCACGCATTTTTTCAATCGTGCCTTTGTCGGGTGATTCGACATCGGAAATCAAGCGTAAAATCGTGGTTTTTCCGGCTCCGTTGCGCCCCACAAGGCCAACGTGTTCGCCGGGGTTGATCTGAAAACTAACAGAGCGCAAGATTTCTTGCGCTCCGTAGGATTTTGAAACTTCTGCTAATCTAAACAACATTATTTTTTCTGAGTGGGTGCTGTACCAGGTGCAACACTGGTGGGTGTAGAAGGTGTAGCAGATGCTGCCACAGAGGCCGCTGCTGAGGCAGCAGGCGACGCTGCTGCTTGCGGATTCACCGGACGCAAAACGCCCAAGCTATTTGGATTTTTGACAAGATCAGCGATCAAATAATTTTCGACCTTCGCTTCGTCACGAGCTTGGGCAATCAGTGCGGAGTACAACAAACTAGCGCGTTGATTACGAATCTCATCCGTGATTTGTTTTTTTACTTCAGGATCATCCAGCGTCAATTTTTTAGTCTCGGTGCGCTTGCCAGTCATTTTGAAAATGTGCCAGCGACCGCTGCCATCACGAATTGGTTCGGTGCGATCCCCTTCTTTCATCGCCGCAATCCGTCCGGCTAACGGGCCGAAAGTTTGCTGCAATTGTTCCATCGGAATGAAACCAAGATCACCGCCGCGCAATTGGCTGTTGGCATCTTCAGATTGCGCGCGCGCAATTGTGGCGAAATCTGCACCACCTTTTAATTGCGCCGAAATTCCGTCAATTTTTGCTTTCGCTTCAGCTTCGCCTTTCGCGTCACTGGGGTTATTGCCCGCAGCGTTTTGCGCGGGATCAGCCACAATGTCAGACAGCGCAATTCCGGCGGCAGCAACAGGTGGGTTCACTTTGAAAAAGTCTTCCACCTCGCGGTCTGAAACCTTGATTTGGTTGTTGATATTTTCTTGCAGTTTGGAAACGGCAATGCTCTTGCGAATGTCTTCTTTGAATTCAGCTTCGCTTTGATTCGTTTCTTTCAGCCGTTTTTGAAAAGCTTCTTCGGTCATGCCGCTGCTGGCTTTTTGATTCTGAATGTACGTATTTACATCCGTATCATTGGGAATTAAATTTTCTTTCTTCGCTCGTTGATACAAAATTTCGTTGGTGATTAAGCTTTCCAAAACTTTCAAGCGCGCCGCAGCCAGCTCAAGCTGTGAAAGCTGCGCTTGCTGACCTTGTGCTTGTTCAGCCGTAACACGATCCACTTCAGCAATGGTGATTTTGGTGCCGTTAACCAGCGCAGCCGTTTCACCTTTTCCCCCGGAAGAAGACGTTGAAGATGAACCACCAGGTGACGAGCAAGCCGCCAAACCAATTATAAGAATAAGGACAATAAAAATCGGGGTCTTCGTTGTAGGCACGATAAATAACTCCTGTAAATAATTTGGACGCAAACAATTTTTGTTCCCGCCACAGAAAATGAAATCAACATTGGCAACTGACGAATGCTGCTAAGCTACCGCAATTACTTCGATTTCAACTTTCACGTCACGCGGCAAACGCGCGGCTTGTACAGTGGAACGCGCCGGACGACAAACTTCAAAATGGCGGGAATAAATTTCGTTCATTGCCGCAAAATCGTTCATGTCCGCCAGAAAAACAGTCGTCTTCACAACATTATGTAAAGCCGTGCCGGAGGCCATCAAAACGGCTTTAATATTGGCGAAAACCTGTTCGGTTTGTTCCTCAATTCCACCCGCTACGATTTGCATTTTGACGGGATCAAGCGGAATTTGACCAGAAAGAAAAACGAATCCATTTGCTTTGATGGCTTGCGAATAAGGCCCGATAGCCTGTGGCGCTGCGTCCGTGTGAATTTGTTCCATGACGTAATTGTGAATAGTTGATTAGAATTAAGCGGTGATTGTAACCTAATTTCTTCATTCGCCCAAGTCAGTGTCACAACCTCACAAAAATCCAAGTGCCTAGTAATAAGTTGCCCCTCATTAAGAACCAAATAAAACAGCCTAACAAAAAAAGAAGTAGTCCCAAAAAAGTTGAACTACTTCTTGAAAATGATTTTTTGTACTTCTTATTCTGCTATCAAACGCCAACTAACACTGCGGCATCACAATGGGAATGGTGATGGTGGAGAAGGTGGAGGCGGTTTTGTGCAGCCCCCGAATGCCGGACCACTTCGTGGCGTTTTGTGGGGTGAGCAACAAGCCGACGCCGCTGCCGATGTTGAGTTTGATGGTGCCGGCCTGGCCGCTCGGCAAGACGCCGCCCATCGTGAACGGGACGCGCGGGTTGGTCGAGGT